>BNJU01004131.1_pt1 | contig 880642 bp, 964 predicted proteins | sample 8539281 | NCBI WGS metagenome assembly BNJU01 (sample SAMD00202456, study PRJDB9452) | human saliva metagenome | isolation source: human saliva | place: Japan
GACGGGAGTTGGCGAGCCCGTTCAATCAAGCTCTTTGCTATATGTTGCCATGTAAGTCACCTACTTTTCTGTGTCTTTCTATTTTACACTAAAAGATAAAAATTGAAACGCTTTTCGGTATTTTTCTTGTTTGGGTGTATAATAAGAATGAGTGTAACTTAGCTTTTTCATAAAAAGACGAATGATTACACAAAAATGATGGGATGTAACTTATGGCTTTTTATTGGAAAAAGCTAGGGAAGTCTGATAAAAATTTAAAGTAAATTTAGACTAGGCACAGGATAATCGAAAGACTAGGAACTGGAGCTGGTTATATGGCAAAACGAAAAGTATATTTAATCTCTTTTGACGCATTTTGGCTATGAGGATGTTGCCTTTGCAGGTAAATTACCTAACTTTAGCGTCTCTTAGATAAGGGGACTTGGGTTAGAAGGTTCAATCGACCTATCCTTCATTGACCTATGTGGCCCACACTAGTATTATGACAGGTTTGTTGCCTCTGCATCACCAAATTGTCAATAATACCAAGATTCAGCCAGAGCGTCATAGTCCTGACTGGCACTGGTATGCTAAGGAAGTTCAGGAAACCCTTTACGATGTCTTCAAGCGGGCCGGCTATAGACGGCTTCCTTTGACTCTGGCCGGTCATGGGGCGTAACAAGTCCATCGACTATAATTTAGCGAAATTATTCCCAACCGCCCTTGGCAGAATCGAGGCAATGGTGTCACTAGCTGCTTCCAGCATTCCTTTCTTGCTCAAAATGGAAGCCCGCCATGGTCATAAACGGGACGGCATTCAGCAACCGGCTCTGGATTATTTCCTAGAAGGAGTCTTGCTGGATACCATTCGTGATTACAATCCCGATTTCGTGACGGCGCACTTCCTGCAGCTGGATAGCATGCGCCACTACTACGGAATGTGAATTCAGGCAAGCCAGCAAGCCATTATCGACTTCGATGGTCACTTAGGGCGTATTATTCGACTCTTAGAAGACATGGGCCAATGGGAAGATTGTCTCTTCGTCTTGGTGGGGACCACTACCAACTCAACACTCATACCGTGGTGCGGCCTAACCACCTGCTTAGTCGCCAACCTGGTTGGCAAACCCTAGGTCGTGACGGCACCATCAAGTCTTGGCAGGTTTACTGCAAGGGCGCGGATGGCTGTGCCTATATCTATCGCAAGCCAGGCGCTAAGATAACAGTCAAAGAAATTTTGGACACTTTACGGCCTATGATGCCTATGATTGAGACGGTTACACAGCTCAAGAAGCGGCTGACTTCGGGGCGGACCCTAACTGCCTCTTCATGATTGAAGCCAAGAAAGGTTACTATTTCTTAGATGATTTAGCGGGTGACTTCCAAGAATCGGTGGATAATCCAACTTCGGATGCCAAGCTCTTACATGCCACCCATGGCTATCATCCAGCGCGTAATCACTGTACGACAACGGCCTTTTACCACGGGCCAGATGTTAAAGTGGGGCATGCCGTAGAGACGGGCAGATTGATTGATCATGCGCCAACCATTTATCGGCGCTCAAACTTAATTTCCATCAATATGTCGACGGAATGTCTTGTACGATATTTTCAGGTAAATAAAATAGTAAATTGTCTAGTCGTATGCGTTTACATGAAACGCTTTCAGTGCTATAATAAATGTATAAACAAACAAAGGGAGGGATAGAATGACTTTCGCGGCATTACAGAACAACTTTTCGGAACACATCTATCATTTCAATCACGGTAACCATGGAAGCAGCCTACCAATTTTTAGGCTGTCACAAGGTGGACCAAGATGGAGTGACGGGCTATCGCTTCGCTATTTGGGCTCCTCATGCAGCCAATGTCTACATTCTAGGTGATTTCAATCACTGGCAGAATGAGCCACTAAGCCATATTGAAGCTGGCGTTTGGGCTGGCATCATCCAAGGAGCCGAGCGAAGTCAGTGTTATAAGGTTGGGATTGACCATGGCAATGGTCATATCGAATATAAGATTGACCCCTTTGGTTTTAATTTTGAGATTGCGCCTAAGGATGCTACGGTTGTTTGGGGCTTGGAAGACTTTGAATGGTCTGACCAGGTCTGGATGAACCAGCAATGGCGTAAAAATAGCGTTCATTCGCCTCTCAACATTTTGTAAGTGCACGCGAGTTCTTGGCGTCGCCACCCTGACAGCCGCACCTATGCCTTTGCGGAACTGGCAGACAGCCTGATTCCTTATGTTAAGAAATGGGCTATACCCATATTGAGATGATGCCACTCTATGGATCATCCGCTGGATGCTTCTTGGGGTTATCAGATTACCGGTTACTATGCGGTTTGTGGCCGCTACGGGACCTGGAAGAGTTCAGAGACTTCGTTAACCAAGCCCGCAAGCTGGCATCAGGGTCATCATGGACTGGGTGCCTGGTCACTTCTGCCGTAATGCCAATGCTTGGCTTACTATGACGAGGACACCAACCTTTGAATACCAAGATGTCAACCGCGCCAACAATGTGGGGTGAGGGACATCAACTTCGACTTAGGTAAGAACCAGGTCCAAAAGCTCCTCATTTCACTGCTATGTTCTGGCTTAAGGAATGTCACGGATGGTTTGCGGTGGATGCCGTGTCCAACATGCTTTACTTGGACTTGACCAAGGGCCTTGGACACCTAACGAAGACGGTAGCAACCACAACCGCCAAGGGTGGCCTATTCAAAACTCAATACCACGATCAAGACCACCTACCGCATGTCCTCGTGATTGCGGAAGAAAGTACCGACTGGAAGGGCATCACGCATGCTGTTTCAGAAGGGGGATTGAGCTTTGACTACAAATGGAATATGGGCTGGATGAATGATACCCTGCGTTTCTTCGAGACCGATCCTTACTACCGACCACAGAATTTTCCGTTTAATTACCTTCGTCTTTATGTACCAATACAATGAACGTTATGTCCTGCCATTTTCTCATGACAGTGGTCCACATGTAAGAAGTCGCTCTTGAGATAAGATTCCGGGCAACCGCGAAACTCAGTTTGAGACTTTGCGTCTCTTGCATGGTTACATGATGGCCCAGCCTGGTAAGAAGTTACACTTTATGGGTAACGAGTGAGGCCAATACCTGGAGTGGCGCTACTACCTGAGCTGGAATGGAAGGACTTGAGCTTTGAGTTCAACCGCGAGTATCAACACTATATGAAGACCCTCAATCATATCGTAGGGGACTACAAGGCCCTGCATTATTATGATACTGAGCCAGCAGGTCTGACTGTCCTAGATGCTGACAATGTGGAACAGGCTGTCCTGACCATGATGCGGCAGGGTAAGGCCAAGCGTGATTTCTTAATCATTGCCTTGAACTTTATCCCAGTTGAACGTCAGGAATACCTGAATTGGGGTGCCTTATAAAGGGAGAGTACGAAAGTCCTGCTCAACTCGCAAATGCAAGAGTTTGGCGGACGGTGGACCGAGAATCTACCGGTCATGAAGACAGAAGAAGTGCCTCATGATGGACAACCTTACTCCATTGTCACAACAGTTCCTAGTCTGGGTGTGCTCTATATCAAACCCAAACGTATTTACGGCGCTAAATAAAAGCTAAGAAAGGAGATGAAATTAACTGACTTCTTACGCCGAGTGAGTCAGCTAGTTTCGCATGTGTATATGAAACAAGATATGATCGCGATGATTTTAGCCGGTGGTCAAGGGACCCGTCTGGGTGTCTTAACCAAACAAACAGCTAAGCCAGCCGTTCCCTTTGGAGGAAATACCGCATTATTGACTTTGCTTTTAAGTAACTGCGCCAACTCTGGGATTAAGAATATTGGGGTAGTAACCCAGTATCAACCTCTAGAGCTTAGCGAACACATTGGCAAAGGGGCAGCCTGGGCTTAACCAGCCGTTCAGGTGGGGCTACCATCCTCCAACCTTACTCTAGCTCAGATGGCGAAAAATGGTTCAAGGGGACTGCCAATGCCATCTACCAAAAACATCAGCTATATTGATTCCTTAGATCCTAAGATGTCCTCATTCTATCAGGTGACCATATCTACAAGATGGACTATGCAGCCATGTTAGAAGACCACTATCAAGAACAAGGCTAGCTTTGACCGTTGAGGTTATCCCAGTGCCGATGAAGGAAGCTTCACGGTTCGGGATTATGAACACGGACCAAAAATAGTCGTATCATCGAGTTCGAAGAAAAACCAGCGCAACCTAAGAGCAACCTAGCATCCATGGGGATCTATATCTTCAATTGGGAAACCTTGCGTCGCTACTGGTGGAAGACCAAGCTAAGAACCGCGAGATGGAAGACTTCGGTAAGAACGTTATTCCAGCCTACCTAAGCAATGCTGAAAACTGCTGCCTACTCATTTGAAGGCTACTGGAAAGACGTGGGTACCATCGAATCTCTGGGAAGCTAACATGGAATTCTTGGACCCAGAACATCCACTCAACATTAGTGAGGATACTTGGCGGATTTATACCTCCAACCCTGTGACCCCGCCACAATTCTTAACAGAGGACGCGCAAATTAAGCACTCGCTAGTTGTGGATGGCTGTTACATTGCCGGCCAAGTGGACAACTCCTCTCGTCCCGTGATGTCAAGGTAGGGCCTAATAGCCAGGTTGACCATTCTGTGGTCATGTCAAGTGCCACCATCGGTAAAGGCTGCCGCGTAGAGTATGCTATTATCGGTGAACAGGCCGTGATTGCGGACGGGGCAAGTGTCATCGGGACCCCAGACCAAATTGCCACTGTAGGATATGCTGAAGTAGTAGGAGGACCAAAAATGATGGTGAAGAGAAGTTGTGTGATTCTCAATTTGACCGAAGATGATCAACTATTAAAACCATTGACCCAAAACCGGCCCATTGCCGCTCACCATTTGCTGACCGCTATCGGGTGATTGACTTCGCCTTATCCAGCATTTGTCATGCGGAAATTGATTCAGTAGCCCTCTTCATCGCTGAATCTGGTCGTTCAATCTATGATCACATCCGTTCTGGGGCAGCTTGGGGACTTGGATTCTCAAGTATCAGGTGGGATTTTCACCTTCTCAACAGAACTGAGCTCCGCCACCACCAAGAAAAACCTCTACGAAGATTACTACTACAACCATCGGGTCTTCATGGCTCGGGCTAAGGCTGAGTGTGTCTTTGTAGCCGGCTCCTAAGATTGTGCGAACGTGGATATCCGCGGCGTCTTCCGCCACCATGTGGCTGAAGGTGAAATAATACCGTCATCTACAAACAATTGAGACAAAGAAAGAAAAATTAGGGCGATCAAAACCCTAAATCTCGTGCCCTCAAATTCGATGCCAATCGCCAAGTCAAGGGATTGGTTGAGTACGGTGATTTAGGAGGAAGAGAAGGTTGATGCTTCTCTCAGCATGTACTTGCTCAGCGTTAGACCCTTAACGATATTGATTGACCGGGCGGTGGACGAAGAAGTCTACTGGAAGTGGATGAATTGGTTCAGCACTATCTCTTCAGACTACACTGTCAGCCATACAAGTATACAGGCTATATGGCCAACATTGACTCCATTCAACGTTACTACAAAGGCTAATATGGACATGTTTAGACCGTCAAAACTTCACTTCCTTGTTCTACTCAAGCCAACCAATCTTGACTAAGACCAAGAACGGGGTACCATCCTACTATGCGCCCTAGCTCTGATGTGCGCTCATCTGTCGTGGCCTCTGGTTCTTACCTAGCAGGTAGGTGGAACGCTCACTCATTTCCCGTAAGGTACATGTATCGGCAGGGCACATGTCAAGAATCTATCATCCTCGCAAGGGACAAGATTGGCGATGGGGCACGTGTTGAATACGCCATCCTGGACAAGGGCTGTGTCGTTGAACCAGGCGCTCACGTCATTGGGACACCCTGACAATGTGGTCGTGATTAGCAAGAACACCGTCATCCCAGCAGAATAAAGGGTCGCCATGAAAGTTTTATTGGCTTCCACCAGAAGCGGCACCTTTTTCAAGACGGGTGGGCTAGGCGACGTGGCCTATGCCTTGCCTAAGGAATTAGCTAAGCAGGGCGTGGATATTCGGGTGGTCTTGCCTTACTACACCCAAACACCTCAGCAATACAAGGACCAAATCAAGAAATTGCCCATTTCCGCCTTCCAATTAGGAGGCCGGAATGTCTACTGCGGCATTAAGTATCTGGAAATGGACGAGGTTAAGTACTACTTCATCGATAACTTGGCTTACTTTGACCGGCCAGCCCTCTATGGCCAATGGGATGATGGCGAACGTTTCGGCTTCTTCTCAACGGCTATTATTGAGATGCTGGAAGTCATTGACTGGATTCCAGACATTATTCACTGTAATGACTGGCATACGGCTATGGTGCCTGTGCTCCTGGTGGACCGTTATCACTGGAAAGACCGCTTGCGTCATATCCGCAAGGTCTTGACCATTCACAACCTACGTTTCCAAGGGGTCTATGATCCGGCCATCCTGGGCCAAGTCTTCGGGACTGGCTACAATGTCTCATACCGAAGATGGGGTCAGGAAATTACATGACTGTCAACTATCTCAAGGGCGGCATTAACTTCTCTGACCGTGTTACCAGTTGGTCCAACCTATGCCCATGAGATTACCACCCAAGCCTTTGGTGAGAACCTGGAAGGGGTCCTCGAGTCACAATGGATGGAAATTAAGTGGGATTATTAACGGTATTGACTATGACCTCAATAATCCTGAGACAGATCCACTCATTCCACATCACTTTAATGTCTCGGACTTAAGTGGTAAGGCAGCTAACAAGGCGGCCTTACAGGCACGCAGACTTGCCAGTCAATCCAGATGTTGCCACTGAGTTGGCATGGTCCTCGCTTGACCGACTGGAAGGGCTTCCAGCTAGTGGAAGAACGCATGGAAAGAAATTACACTGGCAGAGGTTCAGGTGGTCCTCTTAGGGACTGGGGAGCCACGATTGAGCACTCCTTCCGTTACTTCGAGTCACGTTATCCTGACAGATGAAGAGTCTCATTACCTTTGACTTAGGGCTAGCCCCAACAAATCTATGCTAGCTGTGACTTCTTCTTGATGCCAAGTGCCTTCGAGCCTTGCGGTCTGTCACAACTCATGGCCATGCGCTATGGGACCTTGCCAATTGTCCATGAGACAGGGCTTGCGTGACACCTGTTCAACCTTACAACCAATATACCGGGAGGGGACGAGTTATCCTTTAATCGTTTCGACGGTTGGACCATGCTCAAACCATCTACTATGCGCTAGATGTCTACTATAACCGACCTGGCGCTCACAAGCAATTGGTAGAACAGGCCATGACCCGAGACTTCTCTTGGACCGGGCCAACCAAAAGAATACGCCAGCCCTCTACCATTCGCTACTTCAGGATAGTTAGCTCAGAAGAGACCAAGCGATTGCTTGTGTCTCTTTCTTGAGCTTATGCCACACTTATTTAGGAGGAAATCAATGAAGGTCGATGCATTCAAAAGACGCCTATAAGAAGAAGTTTGAAGACATGTTCGCCGTGCCTTATACCTCTGGTAGCACTGCCGAACAATTTCCAAGCCTTCAGGCCCAATTATTACTCTATCTATATATACTGACAAATGGGTCCACTACAACCAGAGAAACTGGACAGCAAGCAGAAGTAAGTCTTCTACTTCTCCATGGAATTCTACCAGGTCGCCAGCTCAAGCGCTATTTGCTTAACTTAGACTTGTTAGACACCGCTCGCACTGCCCTAGAGAGAATTGGGCCTAGACTTTGAAGCCGTAGCGGCTGCTGGAGTCGATCCAGCCCTGGGGAACGGAGGCTTGGGTCGTTTGGCATCTTGCTTCATGGATTCCATGGCTGCCACCGGTGTGCCAGGCAGTGGTTGAGCATTCGCTACCGTTATGGGCTCTTCAAGCAAAAATTCATTGATGGTTACCAAATTGAAGTTGCCAGAAAACTGTTACGTAACCCTAACTCTTGGGAAGTCACAAGGAATCCAAGTCGGTCATTATCCGCTTTGGTGGTAATGTCTGGTTGGAAGCCAATCAGTATAGGGACTTGAAGCCAGTCTATGAGAATACCTTTGATGTTTTGGCGGTGCCTTACGATACGCCACAAATCGGCTATCGTAATGACGTGGTCAACAACCTACGTCTCTTCACGGCTGAAATTCCGCCAGAGCCACGAGTCTTATTTCACGACTCCTGAACAACGCAAGGAAATTCAAGAGATTACCAGAAGTCCTCATCCAGATGACTCCAACTATGAAGGCCGACTCTTACGCCTCAAGCAAGAATACTTCATGTGTTCAGCTGGGATTCAAAGCATTGTTCGTTACTTTAAGAGCTTGGGCTTGCCTTGGAGCGTCTTCCCTGATAAGGTGGCCATCCACATTAACGATACCCATCCAACCTCTGTATTCCAGAATTGATGCGTATTCTGGTCGACGAAGAGAGCCTGACTTGGGGCAAGCTTGGAACATCGTTAAGAAATCAACTTCCATACCAACCACACCATCTTGGCTGAAGCCATGGAACGTTAGCCAATCTACATGATTGAAGCCTCTTGCCACGGATTATGCAGATTATCTATGAAATCAACCGCCGTCACTTGGTTAACAAGACCGCCCTCTACGGGGCAGAACTAGCCCACCGTACAGCGCCAATCGACGGGGACCAAGTCCTCATGGCTAACCTGGCCATTATTGCCAGCCACAGTGTTAACGGGGTAGCCAAGCTCCATACCGAGATTTTGGAGCACTACACCTTGCGGGACTTCAAGACCATCTATCCATTCCGCTTCAACAACAAGACCAATGGGGTGACCCACCGCCGTTGAGGTGCAGCTAGCCAATGAAGGCCTCAGCAAGATCCTCGACCAATACATTGGAAAACGTTGGCGCTTTAAGCCTCGGGAAATGAACTATTCTCCAAGCCTTCCGTGACAATGATGAGGTATTAGAAAAACTACAGAAGTCAAGCTATCCAATAAGGAACGCTTTGCTCGTTTCGTTAAGGAAGAGATGAAGCTCGACATTGATCCGACTGCCTTATTCGACGTGCAAATCAAGCGACTCCCATGCCTACAAACGTCAACTCCTACAAGTCATGCATATTGTGGATCGCTACCTGACCCTTAAGGAGAATCCTAAGGCTGACTTTGCTAAACGGGTCTTCATTTTTGGGGCCAAGGCAGCGCCAAGCTACCACTATGCCAAGTCTGTCATCAAGATTATTAATGAATTGGCTAATTTGGTTAACAATGACCCAGTCATTGGCGACAAGATCAAGATTGTCTTTGTAGAAAACTATGGGGTTTCCCTAGCCGAATTGATTATTCCTGCTGCTAACTTATCGGAACAAATTTCCTTGGCGGGTAAGGAGCGTCTGGGACTTCTAACATGAAGTTAATGGCTAGCGAGGGCCTTAACCATGGCGACCTTGGACGGTGCCAACGTTGAAATCTACGACCTAGTCGGTGACGACAACATCTTCCTCTTTGGTATGACGGCCGACGATGTCCAAAAATTGCGTGAGGCTAATAACTACTACTCACGGGCCATCTATGAGGAAAATCCACAGATTAAGCGTGTACTCAATGCCTTCATTGACGGGACCATCCCTAATATCGAAGCAGAAGGGGCGCGAAATTTTCGATTCCTTTGGTGCTCTACAATGATGAGTACTTCCTCTTGCAAGACTACCCAAGCTTCTATGAGGCGCAAATGAAAGCTGACAAGCTCTATCAAGAGCCGAAGAATGGGCCAAACGTGCTCTGACCAACATTGCCTACTCGGGCAAATTCTCGTCAGACTACACCATCTTGCGTTACGCCGAAAGCATCTGGAATGTGTCGCCTGAGACCAACTTGCTGGCGAAGGCTTCAGTAATCTAGACTAATCAGCACACAAGACCGAGATTCAGTCTCGGTCTTTTTCATACATTGGATGGATATTGCGTTATAAAAATAGTGATAATCAACCTTTGCAGTATGTGAAGTATGAAGAGTATTAACTGAATATTTACGATAGAAATTATACCGATTTATAATAAAGAAGACAAATGCTAAAAATGGATGCAAATTACTCAGCTCTGTATTATAATTATTAACGTGACAAAAACGGTCTCTGCCCTAGATGGAAGCCCTTTTCAAAGTTGAGGTTTGCTCATGACAAGGGGACAAATATACTGATGCCAATAGACCTGTTTTGATACCTAATGATTGGAAGGACGAATGTGAATGTTCAGTAAACGTAATAAGCTGATGAACGAACAACGTAAAGGGTGAAAAATCACCCGCTACGGCATTAAGAAGTATAGCTTTGGTGCGGCTTCTGTTGCGGTAGCTTTCGAGGATTATTTTTGCTAACGGTCCTGTGGTGACGGCCCAAGAAGTGTCCAATGCCACCAGTACCGAGGCTAGCCTAGAAGTGCCGGCGACATCAGCCAGTGAAGTAGCCAGTGCTGAGACGCCAGCACAGAAAGCCAGGTAGCTGAGTCGAGGCGCTGAGTCAAAGCTCAGTAGCTGAGTCAGCAACTAGCCAGAGAAGAAAAGAAAGCCAAGCTAGTCAAGAAGTAGATAAGAAGGCAGAAGAAGTAGCTGCCCCAACTGCAAATGCCGAAAAGTCCAGCTGAGGCTAACAAACCAGCCAGACGGACTCCGAGTTATGCGGTCAAGCCAGTGCCTAAGCCAAGTTCAGCTTCTCTGCCCGCGCCACAGACCAGGGCAACCCATTCCGCAAGGACAGGCTTCCGCGATAGCGCAAACGGGGATTACTCCTGGGACTGGTCCTGCAGGGGCGGATGACGCGACCTCTGTGCCACGTGTGGCCAAGCCAACCTGGGAAGAGTCCGAGCGCAAGAATAGTGTGCAATGTAAGCAAATTACCTGGCTTGATTTCTCCGATAATGCTAGTTGGAAGAATTTGGACGCTAGTGGCGGCCTTCGCAGTGAGACCATCTACAAGAAAGAAATCTCACCTGGTTATGAAGTGACCTTGACCGTCACTGAACTTAAGCCTTTCAACTCTACCGAAATCTATAAGAAACGGGTTGGAAGGGACGTCCTCTGCCGGGACCTACAATCCAGATGCCAAGAACGATTTCCTAAAATCAGCGCCACAATATGGACGTGTAGCACCTTCTGTCAAGGGGCTATTCAAAACAATGGACAACCATCCGGGGCCAAGGCTTTAATACCCAGGGACGCAAGACTCAGATTGTCTTACCAGAAAACTCCACCAACTGGGGGTAAAGTTCAATATTGAAGCGACCTACACGTGGCAAACAGGTTAAGCTCATCGGTTGTTATGGCACGATGGGGAAGATGCTAACCCTGGTGAATTTGCGATCTTCACGACCAACGGGGCTGGCTGGGAATACCTAGGTGAATGGAAAAATGGAACAGCTGCCAAAGAGCCTTATACTGTCATCACCAAAGAAAATGGTAGAGGATGATAATAAGCGCCGAAACCTCTTAATTCTACGCGATAAGAGCGTGGACTGGGATAAATACGCTGAGTCCAGATACAGTGACAGGTGGTTTAGGCACCAAGTCTTTTGGGCCTAACCTCTCCAACCAACGTACGGTACCAGTCGTGATGACGCGTGGGGCTTCAGTTGGCTTCTGTGTGGCTTCTTCCGGTCAACAAGCCATGATGATGGGCTTCTAGTAGTCGATGGTAGTGATGCTCCAGACAGTTATGGCGAAGCCTTCCATACCGTCTCATCACGGGATTCTTTGACCAATGCCACAATTAACCAACCATACTTGGGAACAACGCCTGCCGATATTGACGTTGATACGGCCAATGATTGGACCTTTGACGATCGTAAGGAATTAGCGGACGAGGGGGCTAGCCAGTTATTGACGGATGAGCAATTGGCTAACTCTAATGACCTGCTTGATCTAAGCAAGGCTCAAAAATGGGATCCCCTACAAACTCAAGATTAAGGGACCAGTCCAAATGGAAATCCTAAGGCTTATATCAAGGCCTGGGTTGACTTCAACCAAAATGGCGTTTTTGACGATAATGAAGGCAGTGAGGTTAAGGCTATCACTGCAGCTGGCGACCATACCTTGAGCTTCAATGCCGTTCCAGGCTTAACAGGGGAGACCGTTAACCAGTTAGGCATGCGGCTTCGGATTGCAACTAATGCAGGATATCGATAAACCTACGGGCTTTTGCCTTCAGTGGGAAGTCGAGGACATGCTCCTGCACCGTATCTACCCACCTCAAGGTGAAAAGCAAAGCACGGATGGTTTTACCGGCCAAACTCAGACAGCCAGCCTCCACTTTACCCCTAAGGGGGACAGATCGCTCAGACGACACCGTCAATACGGTCATGAGCACGCAAGCACCTCAAGTCTTGGACAATCAAGGCAATGTGCTGACTCCAACTAGTGGCAATACTTATGTGCGACCTGAAGGGACTTACGTGGTTACCCACAATGGGAATGAGGTTCAGGTGGCCTTTACGCCGACTGCTGATTTTTCAGGGACAGCCGATGGTATTAACATTCGCTGGAAGGACAGCAACGGTAGCTCGACTAATTGGCAGTCTAGCGACGCGGTAGATCCAAATAAGAATGACATTCTCAACAATATGGATGGCCGTTATGTACAACCGTTCGGAAAATTCAAACTATGAGTCAAATGGCTCAAGGCTTGGAACAAAAATAAAACCCTAGTCTTTAACGATGATGATGCTAACGCGACAGTCGTCACACCAGATGCGACTCGTCCCGCTAGCTTTGTAGATGCTAGTGGTCAGCCACTAGTGGGCAATACGGTGCCCTGCTAGCGGCCAATGGTCAGCAAGTGGGGACCTGTGAATTGGATCCAAACACTGGTCAAGTGACCTTCAAAGCCTAACAAGAGCTTCTTTGGGACACCAGATCCTGTGTCGTTCAAGTCGCGGACGCAGATAGCAAAGCCCACCGAGCACGTTATCAGCCAACGGTAACTAGGTAACGCCAACTAGCACCAACGACAGCTCAACAGGTCTGCAAGGCCGCACAGTCTGGTAGGCCAACCTTTTACGGCGGGAGCCCTGCGGTGCTGCTTGATGACAGTAAGCCAATGACCTCGAAGACGGTCAGCCAACTAAGACTGTGCAAGGTGTTGTTCTACCCATCAACTCAGATGGCTCCATTACTTTCACGCCTGATAAACAATATGTCGGGACACCAGCTCCAGTAACCGTCAAACGTGTGGATGTGAACGGGACAGAAGTGACGGCTACTTATACGCCAACAGTGACCAAGGTAACGCCAACTAGCACCAATGCGACCTCTGAAGGCCTCAAGGCCAGCCACAAAAAGGCAAGCCAACATTCACTGAGGGTGATCCGTTGGTACCACTTGATGACGCTAAGCCAATGACCTTTGAAGACGGCTCAAGCACCAAGAAAGTTCCAAATGTCGGGACCTATGTCATTGAGTCTGATGGATCTATTACCTTTACGCCAGAGAAACAATATGTTGGGACGCCAGCTCCAGTTACTGTTAAGCGCGTAGACAAGAACGGTACGGAAGTGACCGCTGAGTACACGCCAACCGTAACGAAAGTGACGCCAACCAGCACTGATGCCACATCGAGACGGTGTTCAAGGTCAACCTAAACTGGCAACCCAGTCTTCACACCAGGTGACTCAGCCGTGCCAATCGATTTGGATAGCCCAATGACCTTCGAAGACGGTCAGCCAACTAAGACGGTGCCAGGTGTCGGCGTCTACACCATCAACCCAGATGGTTCCATCACTTTCACACCAGACAAGCAATATGGGGACACCCAGCTCCCTGTGAAGTTGTCAAAACGTGTCGACAAGAACGGTACGGAAGTCACCGCTAAGTACACCCCAACTGTGACCAAGGTAACACCAGCAAGTACCGATGCCACATCGAATGGTGTTCAGGCCAGCCACAAAAGGGCACGCCAACTTTCACCGAGGGTGATCCGTTGGTACCACTTTGATGACGCTAAGCCAATGACCTTTGAAGACGGCTCAAGCACCAAGAAAGTGCCAAATGTCGGGACCTATGTTATTGAGTCAGATGGATCTACTACCTTCACGCCAGACAAGCAATACGTTGGGACTCCAGATCCTGTAGTCGTAAAACGTGTTGACAAGAACGGTACGGAAGTGACTGCTCAATACACGCCAACTGCAACTAAAGTAACACCAACAAGTACTGATGCCACATCGAATGGTGTTCAAGGCCAGCTACAAAAGGGCAAGCCAACATTCACCGAGGGTGATCCATTGGTGCCACTTGATGATACCAAGCCAATGACCTTCGAGGATGGCTCAAGCACCAAGAAGGTGCCAAATGTCGGGACCTATGTTATTGAGTCAGATGGCACCATCACCTTTACGCCAGAGAAACAATATGTTGGGACCCCAGATCCAGTTACTGTTAAGCGCGTAGACAAGAACGGTACGGAAGTAACCGCTAAGTACACGCCAACTGTGACTAAGGTAACTCCAACTAGTACCAATGCTGTATCAAACGGTGTTCAAGGCCAACCACAAACAGGGACGCCAGTCTTCACGCCAGGTGACTCAGCCGTGCCAATTGATTTGGACAGCCCAATGACCTTTGAAGACGGACAGCCAACCAAGACGGTGCCAGGTGTCGGTGTTTACTCCATCAACCCAGATGGTTCCATCACTACACCAGACAAGCAATATGTAGGGACGCCAGATCCAGTTGTCATAAACGTGCAGACAAGAACGGTACGGAAGTGACGGCTAAGTACACGCCAACTGTGACCAAAGTGACGCCAACAAGTACCAACGCAGAGTCAACAGGTGTTCAAGGTCAGCCTCAAAAGGGCACACCAACTTTCACCGAGGGTGATCCATTGGTGCCACTTGATGATACCAAAGCCAATGACCTTCGAGGATGGCTCAAGCACCAAGAAAGTACCAAATGTCGGGACCTATGTCATTGAGTCAGATGGCTCATCACTTTCACCCCAGACAAGCAATACGTTGGGACTCCAGATTCTGTAGTCGCAAAACGTGTTGACAAGAATGGAACGGAAGTGACGGCTAAGTACACCCCAACTGCGACTAAGGTAACCCCAGCAAGTAATGACGCTACATCGAATGGTGTTCAAGGCATACCACAAAAGGGCACGCCAACTTTCACTGAAGGTGATCCGTTGGTACCACTTGATGACGCTAAGCCAATGACTTTCGAGGATGGCTCAAGTACTAAGAAAGTGCCAAATGTCGGGACCTATGTCATTGAGTCAGATGGCTCCATCACTTTCACACCAGACAAACAATACGTTGGGACGCCAGATCCTGTAGTCGTAAAACGTGTAGATAAGAATGGAACGGAAGTGACGGCTACTACACCCAACCGTAACCAAGGTCACGCCAACCAGCACTGATGCCACATCGAACGGTGTTCAAGGCCAGCCACAAACTGGCAACCCAGTCTTCACACCAGGTGACTCAGCCGTGCCAATCGACTTGGATAGCCCAATGACTTTTGAAGATGGGCAGCCAACTAAGACTGTGCAGGTGTTGAGGGTCTCACCATCAACCCAGATGGTTCGATTACCTTTACCCCAGAGCAAGCAATATGTGGGGACACCGGCCCCAGTCACTGTTAAACGCGTCGATAAGAACGGGACTGAGGTGACGGCTCAATACACGCCAACCGTAACGAAAGTAACACCAACCAGCACTGACGCTACATCAAACGGCGTTCAGGGCATTCCATAAACCGGTACCCCAGTCTTCACACCAGGTGACTCAGCAGTACCAATCGACTTAGATAGCCCAATGACCTTCGAAGACGGTCAACCTACTAAGACTGTACCTGGTGTAGGTGAATACTCCATCAACCCAGATGGCTCTGTCACCTTTACCCCAGACAAGCAATATGTCGGGACACCAGCCCCAGTCACTGTTAAGCGTGTTGACAAGAACGGTACGGAAGTGACGGCTCAATACACGCCAACTGTGACCAAGGTAACGCCGACAAGTACTGACGCTACATCGAACGGCGTTCAAGGCCAACCACAAAAGGGCACACCAACTTTCACCGAAGGTGATCCATTAGTACCACTGGATGATGCTAAGCCAATGACCTTTGAGGATGGCTCAAGCACCAAGACTGTACCAAACGTTGGTGTCTACACCATCAACCCAGATGGTTCTATTACTTTTACCCCAGACAAGCGGTATGTTGGGACACCAGATCCAGTGACGGTTAGCGTGTAGACAAGAACGGGACGGAAGTAACCGCGACATACACCCCAACGGTCACTAAGGTGACGCCAACTAGCACGGACGCTAGTTCAGAAGGTATCCAAGGTCAACCACAAACTGGTAGCCCAGTCTTCACACCAGGTGACAAGGCAGTGCCAATCGATTTGGACAGCCCAATGACTTTTGAAGACGGCCAGCCAACTAAGACTGTTCCAGGTGTCGGTGTCTACACCATCAACCCAGATGGTTCCATCACCTTTACACCAGACAAGCAATACGTCGAGGACGCCAGCACCGGTGACAGTGAAGCGCGTAGACAAGAACGGGACCGAAGTGACCGCTCAATATACGCCAACTGTGACCCGATGTGACCCCAACCAGCACCAATGCTGAATCTAGTGGTATCCAGGTAAGCTACAATCAGGCAAGTCAAGCTTTACTGAAGGTAACCCATTAGTTCCAATCGATGATAGCAAAGCCAATGACCTTTGAAGATGGTTCAAGCACCAAGAAGGTGCCAAACGGGGAGTACAGCATCAACCCAGATGGCTCTATTACCTTCACACCAGAAAAAACAATTCGTGGGGACTCCAGATCCAGTCACAGTGAAACGTGTCGATAAGAACGGTACGGAAGTCGACTGCCACTTATACTCCAACGGTTACCAAGGTAAGCCAACCAGCACGCCGGCTACTTCAGAGGGTGTTCAAGGGATTCCACAAAGTGGGACGTGATCTTCACCCCAGGAATGAAGAAATTCAATTGACCTAGATACCCAATGACCTTTTAGATGGCCCAAAGCACTAAGACCGTAGCAAACGTCGGTGTCTACACCATCAACCCAGATGGCTCCATCACCTTCACGCCAGAAAAACAATATGTTGGGACGCCAGACCCAGTCACAGTGAAACGTCGATAAGAGATGGGACGGAAGTAACTTCGACTTACACTCAACGGTAACCAGTGACTCCAACCAGCACGCCAGCTACTTTGCAGAGGGTGTTCAAGGATTCCACAATCAGTAGCAGTCTTTACCCCAGGTAACCCAGCGGTGCCAATCGACTTGGATAGCCCAACTGACCTTCGAAGATGGTCAAAGCACTAAGACAGTGCCAAATGTCGGCGTTTACACCATCAATCCAGATGGCTCCATCACTTTCACGCCAGACAAGCACTTGTCGGCACCCCAGATCCCGCAACGGTTAAACGCGTAGACAAGAACGGAGCAGTCTACCGCGACTGACACCCCAACGGTCACCAAGGTGACCCCAACACGCACCCAGCTACTTCGGAAGGTGTTCAAGGGATTCCACATCAGGTAGCTCACTCTTTGCCTGTCGTGCAGTAGCCAATGGATGACACCGTGCCAATGACCTTCGAAGATGGTTCTACACTAAAACGGTACTCAATGTCGGTGTTTACACCATCAACCAGATGGCTCCATCACCTTCACGCCAGATACAGCATTTTGTTGGCACCCCAGATCCCGCCCACGGCTAAACGCGTAGACAAGAACGGTACGCCGGTGACCGCGACCTACGCCACGCCAAATGCGTAAGCTTCAACAGTGAGCCCAGCTACTTCAACAGGTGTTCAAGGGATTCCGCAAAGCGCAGCCCAGGCTCTCACGCCAGGTGACCCCTGCTGTCTGATTGATTTGGGCACAATGATCTCGAAGACGGCTCAAGCAGCAAGTCAGTCCCAGGTGTGGGTGTTCACACCATCACCCAGATGGCTCCATCACTTTCACCCCTGAAAAACAATTTGTGGGCACTCCCGGACCCAGTCACGGTTAAACGCGTAGACAGAACGGCACCCCAGTCGCACCTGCTCGACGCCAACAGTGACCAAGGTCACCCAACTAGCACAAATGCTGAATCAGCAGCACAAGGCCTACCACAATCAGTAGTCCAGTCTTACTGAGCGTAGCAGTCCCAATGGATGACACGCCAATGACCGAAGACCGGCTCAAGCACTAGTCAGTTCCAGGTGTGGGTGACTATTCTATCAACCAGATGGGTCCATCACCTTTACCCTGGAAAAACAATTTGTCGGGACACCAGATCCGGTAAATAGTCAAACGTGTAGACAAGAACGGTACCCCAGTGACCGCAACACACGCCAACTGTGACTAAGGTAACGCGCCAACTAACAGCAGCGACTTCAACTGGTCTGCAAGGTCGACCACAATCAGGTCAGTCTTCACCCCAGGTAACCCTGAGGTGCCAATGGATGACACCGTGCCAATGACCTTCGAAGACGGATCAAGCACTAAGTCAGTGCCAGGTGTGGTGACTACTCTATCAACCCAGATGGCTCCATCACCTTCACCCCCAGACAAACACTGTGGGCAGTCCAGACCCAGTCACAGTGAAACGTGCCGACAAGAACGGTACGCCAGTGACCGCGACTTACACGCCAACTGTGACTAAGGTAACGCCAACCAGCACGCCAGCTACTTCAACTGGGGCGCAAGGTTACAAACAATCAGGTGCCAGTCTTCACGCCAGTGCTGCTGTTGTGCCAATGGATGACAGCGTAACAATGACCTTCGAAGACGGGACCACTACTAAGTCCGTCATCGGTCAAGGGGTCTACACCATCCAAGCAGATGGCTCCATCGAGTTTGTGCCAGAGAAGACCTTCACAGGCCAAGGTTCAACATTGACGGTTAAACGCGTCGATAAGAACGGCACTCCAGTGACGGCTACTTACCAAGCAACCGTTATCCCAGTTAAACCAGGTGCTAACAACGACTACTCTTCAGGCGTGATTAACCAAGCCCAAACGGGTCAAGTTAAGTTTGTGCCAGGTTCTGCCAATGTTGACGGCACAGAACAATCCGTTGACTTAGTTCCAGGCAGCCTCAAGTTTGTAGTCAATGGCCAAGCAGTGGCTGACACGACTATTCCGGCCTTGGATGAAGCAGGTAACCAAGTAGGGACCTACAGCTTAGCCCAAGACGGAACCGTGACCTTCACACCAAATCTAGGGCTACGGGTCAACCAGTTCCAGCTCGTGTTCAGCCACTGACGTCAACGGGACGACCGCTGAAGCGACTTATTCACCAGTGGTCAACGCTAGCGTAACTAGTGAAGGCATGAAGGGTCAAAGCCAAAGCAAGCTACCAGACTTCAAGGGCCAAGTGGATCCAAAAGTTCCAGCTACCTTGAAGGTGGGGTCACCAGCGTGACGGTTCCGGTCAAGGGACTTACACCGTCAACCCCTGGGACAGGGGAAGTGACCTTCACGCCAGAACCAGACTTTATTGGTGAAGCAAGTCCAATTACGGTCATCCGTCGTGATGTCAACGGGAAAAGAACTGAAGATTCAGTACATTCCAAACCTGCCATTACGGACAAGTGAAGACACAAGATACGACTTCAACCGGCTACCCAGGTGAAAAACAAACCGGGACGCCAGTCTTTGAAGGATGGATCTAACCATCCCAGCTACCTTCAAAAATGGTCAAACTGAATTAACCGTGCCAGGGAAGGGACTTATGTTCTAACCCAGATGGTTCTGTGACCTTCACGCCAGAAGCAGGCTTCTTAGGGCCAAGCAAGTGTGTGACCGTGGTTCGGTTGACCGCAACGGGCGCAAGGTAACCGCACAATATGTGCCAACCGTTGTGCCAGTGCCAGTCGCTCCAAGTGAGCCAGAGGTGCAAAGACAAGGGCTCTTACCAGCAACTGGTGAAGCCCCAGACTATAGCTTCTTCTCAGGTGTGGCCTTGACTATCTTAGCAAGTGTCGGCCTAGTTGCGACGCGCAAGCGCCAAGCGACAGATGAAGACTAAAGCCTAGTCAGATAAGACCAGCCCCAGCTTTCATTCGAGAGCTGGGGCTTCTTTTGAAATCTAGGGCTTGCATTCTGAGAAAAAAGGTGTATAATGAGAATCAAATGAGAGAGAAGGAGGGCATTCGCCATGACATTTACAGCAACTCAAAGTTGGCAAAGCTGGCATAGATAAGTTGTGTGTATGTTCTGGAACATAGATGCAACTTTTAGCGTGGTCTAAGATGCATCTATGTTGGCGAATTTGTTCCCGATCAGGAGATTAAGAGCCGCATAGTCGCTACTATGTGGCTCTTTTTGTATCTTAGCTAGCTTTTGACTTTTTGATTAGATAGACAAGCAAAATTAGAGGAGGAATCCCTTATGACACAAGAATTAAGACAAACACCAACAGGCTTTTTCGGAGAATTTGGCGGCAGCTATGTGCCACCAGTTGTACAAGAAGCTCTAGACCAATTAGCGGAAGCCTATGACCGCTACAAGGATGACCCAGAATTTCTGGCTGAATACCACCATTATCTCAAGGACTACTCAGGTCGTGAGACCCCACTCTACTATGCGGAGAGCTTGACCCAACATTTAGGGCAGGGGCTAGATTTACCTCAAACGTGAAGACCTCAACCACTTGGGGCCCACAAACTTAACAACGTCATCGGCCAAATCCTATTGGCTAAACGCATGGGTAAGAAGAGGTCATGCTAGAGACCGGCGCTGAGTCAACACGGGGTGGCGACTGCTGCTGCTGCGGCCAAGTTCGGCATGTCTTGTGACATCTACATGGGGGCTCTAGACGTGGAACGTCAACGCCTCAATGTCTTCCGCATGGAAATGCTGGGGGCCACAGTCCATGCCGTGCAAGAAGGAGAGCGAACCCTCAAGGAAGCCGTTGACGCTGCCTTTGGCGCATGGATTCAAGGCATTGAGGACACCTTCTATGTCCTAGGGTCGGCTGTGGGCCCTCACCCTTATCCTTCCATGGTCAAAGACTTCCAGAAGGTTATTAGCCAAGAGGCTCGCCGTCAGATTCTGGAAAAAGAAGGGCGCCTGCCTGACATGGTCATTGCCTGTGTGGGTGGTGGCTCCAATGCCATTGGGGCCTTTGCTGAATTCTTACCTGATAGCCAGGTAGCTCTAGTAGGGGTTGAAGCAGCTGGCCATGGGCTCCAGACCGACCGTCATGCGGCAACCTTAACCCTGGGGAGGGTCGGGGTTGTGGATGGCATGAAGACCTACGCTCTCTTCAATAAAGATGGTTCCGTGATGCCAGTCTATTCCATCTCTCCAGGGCTGGACTATCCTGGGGTAGGGCCAGAACATGCCTATCTTTAAGGACGCAGGCCGAGCTCAATATGTGCCAGCAACGGATGCCGAAGCGGTTCAGGCCCTCTTGCTCCTGACCCGTCTGGAAGGCATTATTCCAGCCATTGAGAGTTCTCACGCCCTAGCAGAAGTCATCAAGCGAGCCCCTCAGATGTCACCTGACCAAATCATCATTGTCAATGTCTCCGGTCGTGGGGACAAGGACGTGGCGGCCATTGCCGACTACCTGCAAGCACACCCAGAACTCAAACTATAAGCTAAAAGACAGACCTTCTAAGGGGTCTGTCTCTTTTGCTGTAGTGATAAGTTAAGAGGAGATGAGGCTAGGCCAAGCGCCAGGATTCCAGCTGACATCAGGGCCAATTGTGCCGCCCAAGTGGGCCAGCCAGATGTGGAGGCTGAGCTTGACAAAGACAGCAAGCTCCAGGACTAGCGAGAGAAGGCAGAGGCCAGGAGCTTGATAGCGCGTGGAATTTGAAGCAAGCGACTCATGGCTAGGACCTCCTAACTCTTGCTGGAGACAATCTTCTCGTAGCTACGTGAAGTGATCAAGAAGACTAGGAAGTAGAAGAGGGTGATGGCCAGGGCAGTGCCGATGGTTGGAATCAAGATATCTTCCAGGCGCATAGCGGAAATCAAGCGCAGGATTAGGCTCATCATGTGATAGGCGCCCGCCAGGTGGAAGAGGGCCAAGATAATTGGGGCGAAGAAGACCACAGTGATTTGCTTGCGGATGGTCTTGTGGATGGCTTACTTGGTCAGGCCAACCTTTTGAAGGATTTCAAAGCGTTCCGCGTCTTCCAGGCCTTCAGAAATTTGCTTGTAGTAGATGGTCAAGGCTAGGCCTAGTAGGAAGATAGCTGCTAGGAAGATGCCGATGAAGAAGATGGAGCCAATCATCTGCATGTAGGAGTCATGGATTTCTGCCTTAACTAGGAAGGAAGCATTAACAGGAATACCTTCATCAACATGCACTGTCTTGAGCACTTCTTCAAGATGCTCGGCAGAAGCTAGTTGTTGGTTGTGGCTAGCCTGGCTGTGACAGACTGTAACGACTAACGAAGTTGGTGCCTCGCTAGCTTGTCCTGGATGAAGGACAGGTCGGAGACGACTAAGAGGGTCCGGTGATCAACGAAGTTCATAGTGAAGTCTGGTGCCTTAGTCTCCAAGAGGTTAGAGGCCAGGTGTTCTTGAATTTGGAAGTTTTGGCCCGCCACTTGGATCTCTTGATTCTTGCGCTCGGCCGCGCTCGCTTGATTGTCGAACCAGAGGACTTGGTTGGCTGCCAATTGATAGTTTTGGCCACTTAAGTGATTATAGTCTGCTAGGCTGATAATATTGAGCGTGGCGCTTTCCTTATCCGGATTATCATGTTTGACCATGCCTGTCTCGCTGTCGACATGAACTTCTTGGCCAGTAAAATCATGGCCATGGAATTTACCAATGACTTGGATGTAGTGGGTCTGATCCATGTCCACTAGGTCTAATTGATATTTCTGACCAAATTGACTTAATTGCTCATCTAGCTTCTGGCTAGCTTCCCCACTAGGCATTTGATAGGAGTAGTTGAGACTGAGACTATAGTCAGTAGGATAGAAACGGTTAATGGCAGATTCTGGTCCCTAGGAAGAGAGAAATCCCCGCTGATAGGGTCACCAGCGCCTGGTAGAGAGTAGGCAGATGGTGGCCAGTCCGACCCCATTTTTACGCATACGGAAGATCAGGTTAGAGGTGGAAATAAAGTTTTCAGGCTTATAATAGTAGGACATGGCCTTTGAGGAACTTGAGTAGGGTAATGGAGCCTGCCTGGAAGAGCAGGTAGGTCCCACCTGTCACTAAGAGGACCGCCAGGAAAAAGACCATGATAGCAGCCAGAGCATTTTTCAATGCTTAGTGCCAAGTAGTAGCCATAGCCCATGAGGCCTAAGCCTATTAAGGCACTGAGCCAGGTAAAGCGGCCCTTCTTCTCCCCACGTCGACTTTCGCGAACTAATTGAGGGGGCTTGAGACGGAAAAATCCGCCAGCTATTAATGACAATGAGGCTCAAGTAGAGGAGAAGGATTAAAGTCAGACAGGTCCACTAGTATTGGGGCTGGAACTTGGTATCCAATTCCAGGTTCAAATCCATAATCCGTTGATAGAGGGCCAGGATGAGGCGATTGACTAGGACGCCACTGGCAATCCCAACTAGGGCCGACAGGCCACTGAAGACGGTGATTTCAATCCACATGAGGGAGAGTAGGTGGCGGCGCTCAAGGCCTAGGGATGCCGTAGAGGCCGTATTCCTTGGTTCTTTGCTTGAAGACGAAGCCGTTAGCATACCAGATAATAGCGGCCCCGGTAATGGCTAGGATAATCATGCCCAGAGCCAGAACGGTCACGATGGAAGGACCTCCCCGCAGGCTAGACATGCTAGGATTAAAGGCCAGGGTGATGAAGTTATAGAGGAGGGCTACCGAGGTCACGAAGGCCAGGGCGAAGGGCCCATAGAGACGGTAATTCTTGCGCAGGTTGGCCAGCGCTAAGGGAAAGAGTACTTTACTCATCTTACTCACCTCGACTTGCCATGGCGGTCAGGGTGTCACTGATTTGTTGGAAGAAGGCGGTGTCGGTCTTGTCCCCGCGGAAGAGTTGGTGATAGAGAATACCGTCGCGAATGAAGAGGACCCGCTTGGCCTTGCTGGCAGCCGTCGTTGAGTGGGTGACCATGAGAATAGTTTGGCCCTGGCGGTTAATGGCTTCGAACTGGTCCAGAATCATGGCCGAGGACTTGGAGTCTAAGGCCCCTGTTGGTTCGTCGGCTAATAAGAGGGAAGGTTGGGTGATAATGGCCCGACCAATGGCTACCCGTTGTTGTTGCCCACCAGATAATTCATAGGGGAACTTATCTAAGAGGTCACCAATGCCTAGCAGGTTAGCAACCGGCTTAACCCGGCTATCCATTTGCTTGGCAGGTTGGTTGGACAGAACCAGGGGTAGGATCATGTTGTCCTTAACGGATAGGGTGTCTAAGAGGTTGAAGTCCTGGAAGACGAAGCCCAGCTCATTACGGCGGAAGGCCGCCACATCGGCTTGCTTAATGGTGGTGGTGTCTTGGCCGTTGAGATAGACCAGACCCTTAGTTGGCTGATCTAAGAGGGCTAAGATATTGAGTAGGGTGGTTTTTACCAGAACCGGATTCCCCCATGATGGCCACATATTCACCTGCTTCGATTGAAAAGTGAATATCTTTGAGGGCTTGGACGGCTTGGCCGCCAAAGCGAGTATGATAAGTTTTTTGTACGTGTTGAACATCTAGTAAAGTCATGTCAGTCACTCCTTCTTGAGTTATTTGATAGTTTCATTATATAAAACCGGAAATTGCCTTACCTTAGCTTTGGCTTGCAATTTCCGGTTTAATCTTACATTATTGTCACTTTGGCAGTGACTGACTTAATCTTGGGCTAATTGGGCTTGATTCAAGTCCAATTGAACTTGCGTTCCTTGGCCCACTTGGGACTGAAGGCTTAGACCAATACCTAGATTGGCGGCGATGGCCTTGCAGAGGTAGAGGCCCAAGCCGGAGGATTGCTGGGAAACCCGGCCGTTAAAGCCTGTAAAACCACGCTCAAATACCCGAGGAATGTCCTGGGCTTGGATGCCAATGCCTGTGTCAGCAATGGTTAAAATGCCATCTTGAATACTAATCTTAATAGTCCCTTGCGGGGTGTATTTGATAGCGTTAGACAGGAGCTGCTCCAGAATCAGCTCTAACCACTTGCGGTCGGTCACATAGACATAGTCCAGCCCTTCCAATTCCAGGGTCAGAGGCTTATGGATAAAGAAGCTAGCGTATTTTTTGACCACTTGATTAACTAGGTCTTGAATCTTAACTGATTCTAAGAGCAAATCTTGGTGGAAGGTATCCATGCGCAGATAGTGTAAGACCAAATCGACATATTGGCTAATCTTGAAGAGCTCCTGTTGCAGAAGAGGCCGGAGGGGACCCTGTTGGATCCAGCTGCTCGACCAGGAGCTGGGCGGCCGACAGGGGTGTTTTAACCTGGTGGGCCCAGAGGGTGTAGTAGTCTAGCTGTTCATGGTAGTTGGCTTGATAGGCCTGCTGAGCTTGGAGCAGCTGGTGGTGAGCCTCTTGCAGGCCCTGCCAGATAGTCTGCTCAGCCAAAGTCGAATTGGAGTCCTTGAGATGGTACTGGTGATTAGTCAGCTGAAGCTCAACCCGTTGGCTGTGGCGCCATTCCTTCCAGGCATCTAGGCCCGCCAGGGTCACTTGTAAGACCAGGCTTTAGGGTCAAGATATAGAGGGCAATGTCCTGGTATGGGCAAAGGCCAGGGCTGAAATCAGCAGTAGGCCGTCTTGTAAGAGGCTGCTGACCAGTAGCCAGCGGCGGTTGCGCAGCCAGAATAAGAAGAAGTTAGGTTTCATGAGCAGTCACCAGGCCGTAGCCAATTCCTTTCTTGGTGTGAATGAAGTCCTCCAGGCCCACGCCTTCTAATTTCTTACGGAGACGGGCCATGTTGACACTAAGGGTGTTGTCGTCGATGAAGACTTCACTAGACCAGAGTTCCTGCATGAGTTGGTCGCGGCTGACATAGTGGCCAGCTGAGGCGAAGAGGACCCGCAGAATCTGGAATTCGTTCTTGGTTAAATCGACCAAGTTACCCTGGTAGTGGAGTTGAGTGGTCTTGAGGTTGAGCATGGCCCCGTGATACTCAGAAAATTCCGTCTCGGCGGTCAGCTCATAGGCCCGACGCATGAGGCCTTGGATTTTGGCTACCAGGACCATGCTGTCAAAGGGCTTGGTAATATAATCGTCTGCCCCCATATTGATGGACATAACGATTTCGGTGGCTTGGTCATGTGAGGACAGGAAGAGAATGGGCACATTGGAGACCTTGCGGATTTCCTGGCACCAGTAGTAGCCGTTAAAGAGTGGCAGGGTGATGTCCAGAATGACTAACTGGGGTGAGGTCTGGAGGTAGAGGTCCAAGACCTTATCAAATTCCTGGACTAGGATGACCTCATAGTGCCAGGTGGCCAGGATATTTTGGATGGATTGGGCGATAATGGGGTCGTCTTCGACCAGTAGAATCTTATACATGAGAGCCCTCCTTTGCTTCTATTATAGTGTAGCATAGGACGCCATAAGCGCCAAGTCTCAAGGGGACAAGGAGAAATTTTGCTAAATCCTAAAATAAATAGGCAAAAAGACTTTACTTTTTGGAACTTGTTCCATTATAGTATCAGAGTGGTAGATTAATTAAGAAAATGATTAAGATGCATTGCTTTCTTCTTGATTATTTGAATGATGTATTCCATAAAAATAAGGAGGAAAGTCATGTTAAACGGTACAGTGAAATTCTTTAACGTCGATAAGGGCTTTGGCTTCATCGCCGGTCAAGACGGAGTCGATGTTTTTGTACATTTCTCGAATATCCAAGCGGAAGGTTTCAAGACCTTGAATGAAGGCCAAGCGGTCTCCTATGACGTCCAAGAAACATCGCGCGGTTTGCAGGCCATTAATGTGGTTGCTATCTAATTCATATAAAAAGAAGGCTGGAAGCTTATGAGCTTCCAGCCTTTTGGTATTTTATAGCTTGCCTAGTAGTAGCCCAGAGTCACACAGGCCAAGCCTAAGACTAGGCTGTTGGCATATAGAGCAGGGCTTGGGAATAATGGCCCTGCCTGCAGGAGTTGAGATTCTCCAAGCTGAAGGTGGAGAAGGTGGTAAAAGCCACCACAGAGCCCCCGTGATAAGCAGTAGCTGATCGCCCTGGGAACCAGGCTTGACGCCCTAAACGCGCGCTCAACCAGCCAATCAAGAAACTACCGACTAAATTGATTGCCCAAGTTTTGAGTGGGAAGCTGCCTTGATAAGGTAGGAGCCCCAGCAAATAGCGTAAAATAGCTCCTAAGGCGCCACCGACGCCGACTAATACAAATTCCATGTCATCACCTCATGGCTAACAGTACAACAGACTGTCGGATTTGAGGAAAGCGCAAAAGACTGGGAGCTAGTCCCAGTCTTTTAATCATCCTATGGATTGACAACATATTCTGTCATAACGTCTTCTTCACCTTGGCCGTAGTTGCCGGCAAAGTTAGGTGTGACAAAAGAGATGGTGCCATTCTTGTTGTGGAAGAGGTAGTAGGTATAATCGAATTGGCGCTCATTCCCATTGACAATAGCTTGAGGAATGAGGCGGGTGTTGACCTTAACCGTCCGGATACCAGAACCATCTGCTGAGTAGACCTGAATTTCTTTGGTTGGGCCGTCGACTACTTGGAAGCGATAGGTGTTTTGCTTTGCTATCGTTGAGGTAGTTGAAGGACATGGTGTAGTTGGTGAATTCTGAGCTGTAATCACTTGGCGCATTGACTGTGTTCATGTGATAGGTCAATGGGCTTAAGTTCTTGGTGTCCACCCTGGTAAGGGGCTTGGTCAGCCGGTACGGCTTCAACTGTCTTGTAGTCAGGGTTTTTGGTACCAGACTCTAGGTATTCAACATAAGGCGTTGCAGGGTCTGGTTTTTGAAGGGTATTAGAAGCTAATTTAGGGAAAGCCAGGGAAATGGTCCCAAATTTGTTGTAGAAGAGGTAGAACTGATGCCCACGAATGGCTAGGCCATTGCTTGGGTCGCTAGTTACCGTCACACGGGTATTGACATAAATGGTCCGCGTGCCTTCTTCAGGATAGGCAGACTGAAGTTGAATGGTTTGGGTCGGAATTTGTTCAAAATTGACAGAATAGGAAATTCCTTGCATAGAGGGTCTTGCTATCAGCGTCTAGCTGGAAGGAATCAGGGTTGTAACCTAAATCAACGGCTGGACGTCCATAGGTACGATTGCCTAAGTTCTCAACTGGCACTCCATAGATGTAATCATCTTGGGCGGATACTTGGCTGAGTGGTAGGCTAATCCCAGCACCAATCCTAATGCCAACATAAGCTTTAATAAATCGTCGCATTATCATAACCTCCTTGATGCGCATAGAAACATGTTTACTTTTATGTTCTTATTATAAATTTCTAGGCAAAATAGATTCAAGGAAAAAGTTGACTTTTTGCGTTTTTTTCTAATGTCTTTTCTATGCAAAGGCTTGCCAAGGGTGCTATAATAGGAGTATCGATTATTTAAAACTCAGAATGGAGCGATTAAGACCATGTCAAAAACAATGGCGATTAACGCTGGTTCTTCAAGCTTGAAGTTCCAATTAATTGAAATGCCACAAGAAACGGTAGTTGCAAAAGGTTTGGTAGAGCGGATTGGTTTGGATAACTCAATCTTCGCAATCGAATACGGCGACGACCAAAAATTTGAACTTGTAGAAGAAATTGCGACCCACGACCGGGCAGTTGAACTCTTATTCGAACACTTAACCGAATTAGGGATTGTCAAAGACTACCACGAAATCACTGGGGCTGGTCACCGTGTCGTAGCAGGGGGCGAACTCTTCAAGGAATCTGCCTTAATCAATGATGAGGTCATCCAACAAGTGGCTGACTTAGGCGAATTTGCACCGCTCCACAACCCAGCGGAAGCTGCGGTAATGCGCGCCTTCAAGGAACGTTTACCAGAAATCACCATGGCAGCTGTCTTCGATACTTCTTTCCATACCACCATGCCAGCGGTGAACTACCTCTACAGCTTACCATACGAGTACTATGAAAAATTCAAGGCTCGTAAATACGGGGCTCACGGGACTAGCCACCACTATGTAGCACGTCGTGCAGCTGAAATGATGGGCAAAGACGTCAAAGACCTCAAAATCATTACCTGCCACTTAGGTAACGGGGCTTCTATTACTGCTGTAGACGGTGGGATCTCTGTTGATACTTCTATGGGCTTCACACCATTAGCAGGTTTAACCATGAGGGACTCGTACTGGGGATATCGACGCTTCCTTAGTCGCTTTCGTTATGCAAAAACTTGGCATTAGCGATGTAGCTGAAATGGTCAACATCCTTAACAAAAAGTCAGGTCTCTTAGGGATTTCTGGCGTATCAAGCGATATGCGTGACATCTTATCAGCAGCTAGTGAAGGTAACGAGCGTGCCCAATTGGCTCACGATATCTTCGTCAACCGTATCCAAAAATACATTGGTCAATACATTGCGGTCATGAATGGGGTAGATGCTATTGTCTTCACTGCCGGGATTGGGGAAAACTCTATCCAAAATCCGTGAGGAAGTCATCAAAGGCATTACCGTTTTTCGGTTGTGACATTGATACTGAACGTAACAACACGCGTAAAGAAGCCATCATCTCACCAGAAGGTGCTAAGGTTACCGTCCTTAACGTACCAACTAACGAAGAAATGGAAATCGCGCGCGAAGTTGAGCGCCTCAAACAAGCTAAATAGTAGCAAGACAAGGACTGGACCAGGGTGCCCAGTCCTTTTTTGGCCGCCATATCAGTAGGCAATTTGTCAGTTTTTATGATACCGATACCAATCGTAAAACTTGCCCTTTATAAGCTTTACTTTTAGGCGTGTAAACGCTAATATATAAGTGTAAGTACGTGTTGGGATCTTCATGTCATTATTATTGATTGTCACTCTGCCAACTTGGGATTCCGACAACATGCGAAGGGTAGAGAGACAATTAGCACTTATAGAAAGGAGACACAAGATGAAAAAATTCTTGAGTTTTGAGTTCTGGCAAAAGTTCGGTAAAGCCCTCATGGTCGTTATTGCCGTTATGCCAGCAGCTGGTCTTATGATCAGTATCGGGAAAACCTTAGCGATTAGCTTTGCGTCTATTCCATTTTTAGTTACTACCGGTGGTGTCTTAGAAAACATCGGTTGGGCAATCATTGTTAACTTGCACATTCTCTTCGCGCTTGCGATCGGGGGGAACTGGGCTAAGGACCGTGCGGGCGGTGCCTTCGCAGCAGGTTTGGCCTTCATCCTCATTAACCGTATTACGGGTGCAGTCTTCAACGTGAGTGACAAGATGCTCTTAGATGAAGCTTCTACCACCCATACCTTGTTTGGTACGCCAATCATGGTTAAAGGTTTCTTCACCAGCGTGTTGGGTGCACCTGCACTTAACATGGGGGTATTCGTAGGGATTATCTCAGGTTTCTAGGGGCTAACGCCTACAACAAGTACTACAACTTCCGTAAGTTGCCTGATGCCTTGGCCTTTTTTTCAGACGGGAAACGTTTCGTACCATTTGTTATCATCTTATGGTCAGTGATTACTCTTTAGTAATGGCAGTTGTATGGCCATTTATCCAAATCGGGATTAACAACTTTGGTCTCTGGATTGCGACTTCGCAAGACTCTGCACCAATTAGTGTCACCATTTGTCTCGGGACCTGGAGCGTCTGCTCTTACCATTCGGTCTCCACCACATGTTAACGATCCCAATCAACTACACCGACTTAGGGTGGGTTTACCAAATCCTGTCTGGTGACAAGATTGGTGAAATCGTTCGCGGTCAAGACCCACTCTGGTTAGCATGGGCATCTGACTTAGCTCACTTCCGCAACATTGGCGACATGTCTCAAGTCGACTACATTTTGAAAAACTGACTCAGCCTCGTTTCAAAGTGGGTCAAATGATTGGTTCTATGGGGACCCTCATGGGCGGGCTTTCGCTATGTACCGTAACGTAGATATGATAAATTAGCTGAATACCGCACCATGTTTATCTCTATCTGCTTGGCTGTCTTCTTAACAGGGGTAACCGAGCCAATCGAGTTCCTCTTCATGTTCGCGGCAATGCCATTATACTTGGTATATGCAGTGGTTCAAGGGGCATCCTTCGCTATGGCGGATGTCTGGCCATTACGTGTTCACTCCTTCGGTTCTATCGAGCTCTTAACTCGTACACCGATGACCATTCAAGCAGGTTTGGCTATGGACTTAGTTCGCTTTGTTGTAACAACTGTAGCCTTCGCAGTGATTATGTACTTCATCGCTGACTTCATGATTAAGAAGTTTAACTTTGCAACCCCAGGCCGTAACGGGAACTACGATTCCGGTACTACCGACAGCAAAGATTCAGGTGAAGCAAAACCAGCCGATGAACAAGTAACCACCATCATCGAACTCTTAGGTGGTCGCGAAAACATCGTGGATGTTGACGCCTGCATGACCCGTCTACGTGTCTCTGTTAAGGATCAAAGCAAGGTTGGTTCTGAAGAAGCTTGGAAGAAAGCCGGTGCCATGGGCTTAGTCCTCAAAGACACTGGGGTACAAGCTATCTACGGGCCTAAAGCCGATGTCCTCAAATCAGACATTCAAGACGCTTTAAGTCATTAATTATTTTAAAAGGTTGAAAGAGTGGCTCGCACCACTCTTTGACCTTTTTCATAGGAGGTACTAGTGAAATTATTGGACCTCAATACCCATAGTTGGATTGAAGAGGAGCAGGAGCGCAAGCTAGGGGAGTTGATTGACTTTTATCCTGGCAGGCGACTATGATCTGATTACCTTGCAAGTCAACGTCAAACCATGACAGCGCCTCTCTGGGAGCCAGATGCTTACTTCGTCCGGTGGCTAAGCAACGTTCCATTAAGGAAGATAACTTTGCTCGTCTCTTAGTAGAAGGCTTGCGCCAAGCTGGCAAGGCCTACTACTGGGCCTGGGCAGATGCCCACATTGGCTTTGATCGCTGATGAGGGCGTGGCCATCTTGTCTAAGAGCCAATGCAGCCAGAAGCTTTTGGGTGTCTGCCATCCAAGACCGGACGGACTATCATACTCGAGTCCTTTTGCGGGCACAACTCATATTGGCGAGCGAGCTCTGCAAGTAGCTAGCGGCCATTTCTCTGGTGGGATCCGGATAGCGACATTAGCTTTGGCTATGAATGGAAGAAGACGGAAACTATCCTGCGTGGTCATGCCGAGTTGCCGCTGATTTTGATGGGCGACTTCAATAATCCAGCTGGCAAGCGCCAGGAAGGCTATGATTTGATTGCTGCCAGTGACCCTCAAGCTCCAGGATGCTTTCCTAGTGGCTAGGAAAAAGAGGCGAGTTCACGGTCGAGAAAGCCATTGACGGCTGGGAAGGCAATGTGACCAACTGCGGATTGACTTGGCCTTCTTGAGCCAAGACTTCGTGGTAGACAGCTACCGAGTCGTCTTAGACGGCCAGCGCGGTCCCGTCGTCAGCGACCACTTTGGCTTAGAAATCATTGCTCACTGGGCATAAAAATAAGAAAGAGGCTGAGATTCTGTGATCCAGCCTCTTTTTTTGTTCTGTTACTAAGGAAAAGGCGCGAGCCAGGTCAGAAATTCGAAAGAAAGCTATGGGCTAGTGGTCCACTCTGGAGAGTGGACCACTAGCTCGGCCGGAAACTGGTAAAAAGGCCCGAAAACCAGGGAAAGCCAGGGAGCCAGTGGTCCACTTTGTCGAGTGGACCACTAGCTCGACCGGAAACTGGGAAAAAGGAGTCAAGTCCAAAAATCCTGTGTAAAAATATAGGCTCGTCCCATAGCTTACTTTGCGTTTGGTGAAGTTGACCAGGAAAGGGCGCATTAGCCTGCCAAGCATCGTTTAGATCAATGAGGATGGCGCCAATTAATCGCTCAGCAGAAGCGACATTAGGATAGACGCCAATGACCTTATCTCGCCGTCTGATTTCACGGTTTAAACGTTCGACAGAGTTGGTAGTCCGCAAATTAGGATGATAAATCTCAGGCTCCATCATAAACTGTACAGCATCTTCAAAGCCCTCGTCTAAAACCTTTAAGGCCTTCTGATAGCGAGGATTATCCGCGACAGAGCCTCAAAAAGCTTTCTTGAGCCGCCTTGCGTGTTCGGCGGTGAGGCGCCTGGAAATGGCCTTCAACTTAGCGCGTGCCTCTAGACTCCTTTTCGGGAATAGTCTCGACAATGTTGGACAAGAAATGAAAGACGCAACGTTGCCAAGCACTCGACAAAGCAGTGCTGGATGGCCGCTCTAAGTCCGGAATGAGCGTCTGAAATAATCAGGGTGGGCTGGCTCAAACCACGGGCACGTGAGACGAAGAAAGGTCAGCCAAGCCTCTTGTTTTGCTTTCTTCTGACACCCAAAAAGCCGATGATTTCACGCTTGTTGGCCTCGTTAACGCCTTTGGGCTAGGTAGACCGCCTTGGATACCACGACCCTCTTCACGCACCTTAATGTAAAGGGCATCGAGTGAGATAGCGGAAGTGACTGTGGGTCAGGGTCCGGTTTTTGAAGGCTTCAATCTGGATCCAGCCGCTTCATAACATCTGACACGAGGACTTGGAAACCGTCTCGCACACAATTCCTGCATGATTTTAGTGACTTTGCAGTGTTGAGACCCATTGACCACCATCTCCATCATGGAGAGCAAGAAGGCCTGTTCGTTGCGTTGGTAACGTTCAAAGAGCTCGGTTTTAAACTCGCCAGAACGCGTGCGTGGGACTTGTAATTTAGATGTGCTGATGGAAAGCGTCCATTGGCGTTCATAGTAACCGTTGCGATAGTCTTGGCGCTGGTCTGAGCGTTCATGGGGAGCGGCTTGAATGAACTGGTGGCGTTCTTCTTCCATGTAGGCATTAAAGACGATAATGGCTAGCGACTTCATGAGCGTGTTCATATCACTGTTTAAAAACTGCCTCTGTTAATTCTTCCAGTTTTAGGTTAATATTAAGGTAGTCATGGTAATCCTCCTTTCAATGTTTTTCCGACAACTCACATTGTACCAGAGATTACCTGGCTTTTTCTTTTTACACATTATAGGGACTTAATCGAAAAAGGCCGGAAAACCGGAAAATCCAGGAGCTAGTGGCCTCACTAGCTCAGTCAGGAGCTGAGAAAAAGCCAGAAACTCCACCCAACAAAAAGCGGCTGGCAATGCCGGTCGCTTTTGCTTTATTTATGGTGACCAGGTCTTGATGACTGGTTCTGCTTGGTTTTTGATGAAGGCGTCATCTGTGATATAAGACACGACTGATACCACATAGTATTGATCTTTTTGGTCATTTGGTGAAAAGACATAGTAGACGATTTGGCTGGATAAGTCTGGATCATCGTCTGGCCCATATTTTGCTTGAATCCTGATGGCTTCATCAGCAAAAAGGTAACTTAGTCTTAGTGATCTCGATAAAGTAAGGGGACAACTTAGAGTTGACATGGAATACCTTATCCTTTGCGTGTAGTTCAAGATCAGTAGCCTTTTTCATGAATTCGGGCAGTTTTTCGCGCGGATAGGTATCTAGCTTCTCAAGGCTGACCACGACATCTTCATTATTCCGTGGAATTGAGCATTTGATCACCATTTTGTTCCTTATAAGTCGTGAGTTCTGGAAATCTTTCTGGGACATTGACCCAACCTGTTAGATCGCTCCCAACACGTTGGGACTCTGCCTTCATTGTAAACTTCTTTCTTGGCTTCTTCGCGTAGCTTAGAGATAGACTCAACGGAAGAAGTGTTGTCCTGCTGACTTTGTTCTTCGGCTAAGATAGCAGTTGGCGCTAAGCTAGTAGCCAAAGCCAAACTTAAGAGGACGCTCATCAATTTTTAGTCATGTGATTCATCCTTTCTACTAGTTGGCTGGCTTAGCTTGCCATTTTTCTAAGTGCTTAACTAAGTTTTTAGGGGATTCTTCATTAGAGCTGAAGAAGGTCAAGCGCACGATACGGTTGGCATCATCAGGATGGGCGAAGACAATGATGACGGACCGGCTATCATCTGATTTGGTCACATCAATTTGATAAACATAACCCAAAAGGCTTCGTCTAGGTCAACAGGACAGTCGTCACCTTTTTGCTATGGGCTTTGAAGGCGTAGACGGACATGTCATTAGTGGGCCATATAGTCCAGTGGTTTGAGTTTTTGAATGCTTCAGGCAGGTCGCCTTCCTTGACGTCTTGGATATCGATGTAGAGTTCTTCTTGATTTTCTTTATCCAGATAGTGAATGGTGGTATCCTTGGTATCGCCTTTTTGTTCTTGGAAATTACCGGAAGGTTGAAGTAGCCGGCATTAGGAAGCCCTACTTGGACCTGATTTAGCTTGGGATTCGTTAGATTTTTTGAAAAATGAGTTTTTGCTTGATTCCTTGGCAGATTCTTGGCTGGTGCTACTTGCAGCACTCTGATTCAGTGGCTTGAGCTACTGTAGTTAAGGCTAAAATGACCGGCCAAGGCTAAGCTAGCCAAAGCTAATAGAGGGATAGATCGTTTTCATTGGAAACTCCTTTTCGTTGACTTACTTTGGTATCAGACCAAGTTTTGGTGAGGGTGGTAGTAACTTGTCGATGCTGTCGTTATTAAAGTTGTAGACGCGAATCAAAGCACTAGGCCTGTGCTAGCAGGGGCTAGATTGTAATTCATCAGCGTAGGGACTTTTTGCCTCCATTTCAAGTAGGATGGTCGCCGTGAGCGTCATACCCTGCCTTTAGGATCATCGGCCTTGAGTCGGTCGACAGCGACATAGCCGGCATTGCGCTTGCCCATTTCCTCACCCAGATAGCCCATGGTATAGAGGTAGACATCTGAGTTGTCAGGGGCATCTGCCACTGGCTGATGGGGATCCAGGGAACGCAAGATGACCGTAATACTGCCGTCGGCATTGGCCCATTCCTTGTATTTTTCCTCGTCCTTGGTCTGGCTAAAGTCGGCCGGAATGGTGACATAGCCCATGGTGTCCGTTCCCACGCGTTGGGTTTGGTCCATGTTGAGGGTTGGAGCCGCAGGCGCTTTATTATCTTGGGCGTCACACTGCTTTGGCGTCAGGCCAGCCAATCCCATTAAGACCAAGGTCAGACTAATCAGGAGGCCACGCCAGAATTTTTTTCTAAGTTTCATGGTCAGGCTCCTTTCTATTCATACTTGGTTGGGGACCAGGTAAACATAATAGGGGCTAATTTATCTATGGCAGCCCTGGTCAGGTCCGGTGATGGCTGCAGAATGACATCTTCCTTATTGTTAAGGCGGAGATAGTAGAAGGTAGATTCAGCCCGGTCAGGTAGGGTAGTCGCGACATGGTAGAAGGTCAAATTATTGACGGTCGCAAATTCTCCCATATTGTTGGTGCCACCTTCACCAATCCGCTCGCGCAAATTGAGGAAGCCAATCCAATAGACAGGGCGACAGGTCTTTTGAAGTCTTGAGGAATTTTGTCGTCGGTTGGCGCCTTGACATCGCGAATGCCCCAGACGATTTCTTGGCCACTGGCCTCATCGCGAAGCGAGCTTGTTCGTCCTGCTTTGGCCTTCGACAGGCACGAAGCGAAGAGGATTTGCAGATAGCAGGCATCTTCATTACCGTAAACCGCTGTTTTTCACCGAAAACATTTTTGTCTTCGGCAGTTGGTGGGGTGAATTGCTCTTGGGCATGAGCTGTCCCTGGGAGACCAGCTGTTAGAGGCAGAGACTAAGTCCGGATAGCAGAAGTTTCCGGAGCCATTTATGACTCATAATCATCTTCCTTTTCTAGCAAGTGCAAATCATTCTGAAAATGACACTTGACTATGCAACTATTATACCACTCTTTGAAAAAGGGCTTCAAATCATGTCCTGTTAGAGGGCTGGAACACAAAAATAGCCCACCAGTTTTTGGGACTCTGGTGGGCTATTTTTATAGCAACTATTTCATAAAACGAGTCAGAACCAAGCTTAAGATGGCACTGAGCACAGAGACTAGGATGAGGAGACCCAGCAACCATTCAAATTGCTTGAGCACTACTAAGACTAGCCCCAAGAGAGCCAGACTGGCATAGGCCACGCTCAGGACGACAATTTCCCGATGGGAACTCAATTCTAAGAGTGTCACAATGTGGTCGTGAACCAGTAGAGATAGCCAGCGAAAATCAGCAGACAGATGGAATAAGGCTGAATAGGGCAGACATGAGAATCACCTACTTTTTCTTTTTCTTGAGCACTTGGCTTTTGAGTCTTGGACTGACTTGCTTGCTTGAAATTGGGGGCAGGGGATTTTGGCGGAGGGCCAGGAAGATCAGAATCTGACGTAGGGCTTCATAGGCGATGGCCAGCGCTAGCAGAATTTCTAAGACTAGGGATTGGCTGACCCGCTGGCTAATGCCAATCAAGACCGCCAATAAGACCAAGACAAAGAGACTAATGTTGAGCTTGAGTTTGGATAAGTCAAAACGCTTGTAGAAGGTCGGATAGACCGCTAGGTCAGCCGTCAGACTTTGCCAGTCAGCCTTAGGTGTCAACTTGGCCAGGTAGTACCAGGTCATGAGACCATAGAGGCCAGCGCAAATGGCTAAATTCAGCCAGATGGTGCTATCAGGCGCCAGCGAAATCATGGCGAAGACAACCAGAATCAAGAAGTTACGATGATGGCAGGCTAGATAGATGGGGCGCTTTTGCTCTGGAATTAAGGCAAAGGCCTGACGCTGGGCGTCGAATAAATAGAGGGCTTGTTGCTTGTCATTAAATAATTCATTAAACATATAGCGAGTCCTTTCCTCTCTCTCTACTTCTATTATAAGACCCTTTTCAACTTCTTACAAGAGGGCAGGGAATAGAAAAGGACAGGAAGCTGACTTCCTGTCCGAGGGAATCTATTTTATTCTTCTAGGTAGGCCTGTTGTTCGTTGGAGATCGCCATGAGCTTATCACGCAACTGACCTTCCATGAGCTGGAGTTCCTGTTCGGCGATTTGACGTTGACGGCGTCCTTCGCGTTGGATTTCCAGGGTTTGTTCGATGGTTTCAATCAAGCTGTTTTGAGTATGTTGTAAGGTTTCGATGTCGATCACACCTCGTTCAGATTCGCGGGCTGTGTCGATGGCCGATTGTTTAAGCATGTCGGCATTACGCTTGAGCAAGTCGTTGGTGGTTTGGGAGACTTGACGTTGGCTAACCGCGGCATTTTGCTGACGGAGTAGGGTCAAGGCAATCATGACCTGGTTCTCCCAGAGTGGGATGGCCGTGTGGACGGAGACTTGAATCTTCTCAGCCAGAGCCTGGTTAGTATTTTTGAATCATACGGATTTGTGGAGCTTGTTGGACCGTCATTTGGCGGGTTAAGCGCAGGTCGTGGGTCCGTTTGTCCAAGCGATCTAGGAATTGGTTGAGGTCGTTGACAGTTTGGACGTCCATTTGGTCACCGGAAGCCTTGGCTTTTCGATGGCAGCAGGGATAATCTCTTCCTGCAATTCCCGCATCTTAAGCTCACCGGCCGCGATGTAGATGTTGAGGGCTTCAGTAGTCCTTGTTCTTCTGATAGAGTTGTTCCAACATGAGGTTATCGTTGAGCAACTCATTCTTCTCGCGTTCTAGGCGGATGGCCACGCGGTCAATGGAAGTGCCAATCTTCTGGTAGCGGGCTTGTGTTTCAGCGATAGAAGCTTAATCTTTGACCAAAGAATTTTTGGAAGATATTAGGAGCGGCCGTTAAGTCACGCGGGTTAGAAGATTCCAGTTGGTGCATGAGGTCAGTTAGGACATCAGCAATTTCACCCTGTATCCCTGAGTTGGACCTTGTTGAGCATGCCATGGGAGAACTCGCTCAGTTTCTTCTGAGCATTGGAGCCCGTAGGCGATGACGGCACTCATATTCTGCTCATCAATCTGCTTAGCCAAATCATAGGCCTGTTGCTGGCGATGCTCTGGCAGGCGGTCAATTAGCTTTTCAGTGGTAACGGCACGCTTAGCCATCATTTCGGCATCCACCAGGTCATTGTGAGGGGAGGCAGGCTAGGCGCCTCTTCTAGGTCGAAGGGATTATCCAGCAAGTCTTCTACCGTACTAGATTTTAGGGGTTTGAGCTTGCATTTCTTCAAATAAATCGGGACGTTGTGACATTAGGCTTCATCCTTTCCAAGGTTAATGATATCTTCAACACTTTCATCTGACTGGAGCACTTCTTGGCTCTTAAGGGTGCGATTGGCTACGTAGAGTTCATCCTCCATGGCCTTGAGATCTTCCTGGTGGAAGTTGACATAGGCATCGTTAATGGATTGGCAGAGCTTCTAATAGTGGCCGCTGATTTTTCTAGAATCATGTAGGTTTGCTTGTTCTGGCAACGTGGCCAGTTAATTTCGTTATACTTCTTAAGGATGTCTTCTAGGAAGGCAGGTACTTATAGAGGAAGTCACTGGCTTCGACCAGGCGTTTAGGCTGATTGACGATGTCCTTAAAGTAGTTTTGGCAGACCTTAACGGTATTGTAGCGAACTTCCAAGGTTCGGAGCTTAGCGTTTTGTTGAACTCCTGCTCGATGCTTTGGATTTGAGGCTTGGCAGTTGCCAGTTGTTCGCGTAAGAATTGAATTTCTGGTCTGACAAACCTGCTTGGCGGTAGTGTTGGACCTTGTTGCTGCTTGAGTGAGGGACGCTAGCCTTATAGGGATCTTCCTCGTTAGACCGGCAATGTGGCCAGAACCACCAAGCCGGTCACGCAGGCCAAGCCGAAAAGTTCTAAGAAAATGAGACCGATGACCCATTCAAAGTCCATGTGTTGGCCTGAGACAATGGCATTGACAGCCAGAATGGTGCAAGCAATGCCAATATAGAAGAAGTAACGGACCCAATCCGCTGGTTTGAGCTTATTAATCAGCTGGAAGCCAGTGGTTAGGATCAGCAGGCCCAGTCCGTAGAGGACGAAAGCTAGACTAGACGTGTGGCTAAGCCATAGCCTCCAGTAAATAAGTTCTTGAATAGGAAATTCAAGACGAAGAATAGGCCGATGCCAATACCGGCACGACGTTGAATACTTTTTATATGCTGCCAAACGGCTGGAGAAATCTAAGTTTCGATAGGCTAGGTGGAGGACAAGGAAGTGATAATCAAAGGGCTAACAATGATTAATTGACCTAGTAACCACATATTCAAAACCTCCTTATTCGTTTTACTGTCTCTATTGTAGCACAGAACTTGGACTTGTATATCGGACTTGAGGCCTATTTTTAAGTAAGACTTAAGCCGTGGCCTTTTTCTTGCTTTATGGCAGGGGAGAGGCTATGCTAGAGTCAAGTAGTAAAAGGAGGTCTGCTCTATGAAAATTGCAGCCAATGAAGTCAGATTTAATCAATCATCCCGCATGGTGTCGACCCAGTTAATCTTTGATGGTGTCATTCTGCAAACCTACCTTAATCAGGTAAGATTGGACCAGGGCCAGGTGGTTGAGCGTGAGCTTATCCATAAGAAACCGGCGGTGGCCATTCTAGCCGTCACCCCAGAAGACAAGGTCCTCTTGGTCAAGCAGTACCGGGCGGCAATCGACGCTGATACCTATGAAATTCCAGCTGGTATTCTGGATAAAGGCGATCAGGACGAGCCCCTAGAAGGAGCCAAGCGTGAGTTAGAAGAAGAAACCACCTATCAGGCCGCTCACTGGCAGAATCTGGGTGACTTCTATGCCTCCCCAGGCTTCTTAGATGAGAAGTTAACCCTCTATGCCCATGGTCTGGTTTCAGTCGAGAACCCGCTGCCTCAAGACGATGATGAGGGCATTGAACTCTTTGAAATGACGCGTCAGCAAGTCCAAGACTTACTGGACCAAGGCCAAATTATTGACCTTAAGACCCTCTACGCCCTCCAACTCTGGTTAGGAGGAGGTGGCTTGCATGCCTGAGACCGAAACGCGCATGTCCCGCTACCACGGCAAGGACAAGCACCGACGGGAATATGAAGACTATGTCAAAGGGGAGCCGGCCAAGAAAGCAAGCAAGCGGATTGGCCAGCCCTAGAAGACCAAGACCAGGACTTAGGCCAAACTCAGGTCTATTCAAGTAAGAATTGGCAAGAAGATCCCTATGCCTATCATGAGGTTGAGGAAATTAGGGATGAGCCTTCATCCTATTATCAAGACTATTCAGCTTATGAAGATTCGTCTTATGGGACTGAAGCCTATGAGGATGAGGGCTATTATGATGATGGCCATCAGGCCTATGTGGCTATATGACCAATACGATGAGGAATACGACCAATATGAAGAAGAGCCCGCACCGGCTCCAAGCAAGCCCCCTAAAGTCAAAGGACCTTATAGCCTGCGACTGGATCGTTTCATAATAATGCCCTGATACTGGTAGCTGTCTTGCTACTCATTGTCATGGTCATCATGTTTGTATTTTTAATGAAAAAGGAGTTAATCTCATGAAAATCGGACTTATTGGCGCCATGGAAGAAGAAATCCGCCTACTCAAGCAAGCCCTCCAGCAGGAATCAGAGCAGTTGTGGCCGGCTACACCTTCTACCAAGGTCAACTCTCTGGCCAGGACGTGGTCTTGGTCCAATCCGGGATTGGCAAGGTCAATGCCGCTATGACGGTGACCTTGCTCAAGCAGCTTTTTGATGTGGACCTAGTCATCAACACCGGGAGCGCCGGCGCTCTAGGCCATGGCCTCAAGGTAGGGGATGTGGTAGTAGCGGATCAACTGCGCCATCATGATGCGGATGTGACGGCCTTTTGGCTATCAAATCGGCCAAATGGCCGGCATGCCAGCTGCCTATGAGACCCACTCAGCCTTGTCAGACCTAGCAGCCCAACTCTATCAGGCTAAGGGTAAGCAGGTCTATCGGGGTTTGATTGTGTCAGGTGATGCCTTTGTGGCGGGGCCAAGTCAACAGGCTCCAATTAAGGCCAATTTCCCTGAGGCCTTAGCCTGTGAAATGGAGTCGGCCGCTATCGCCCAAGCGGCCTATGTGCTCAAGACGCCTTGTGTAGTCATTCGGGCCATCTCAGACTCTGCTGATGACCAAGCCAATATCAGCTTCGATGAGTTTATTCTCTTGGCTGGCAAGGAATCTGCTAGCTTGGTCATGGAACTCTTGGAGCGTATGGGGGAATTTAGTTAATGAAACGATGTGAATGACCACTTAGAGTCCTGTGACTTTAAGTAGGAGCAGCCAAGCTAAAATATTTACACGCCAAGACTTGTCAGGGCCAAAAGAATTTGCTATAATCGTAAGAGTGTAAAATAATGCAGCATAAAAAAGGAAAGCGCGTCAACAGTTGATTGCCCCTTGGGGTAGGTTAGTAACTGCGGCTGCAGAAAAGCGAAAGCCTCACATCACCTGCACGCATTCGGTTTTTTAGGATTATTTTACTCCAAACAAAAATCTATTTTATTGGAGGAATTCAAGAATGTCTCGTTACACAGGTCCATCTTGGAAATTATCTCGCCGCTTAGGCATCTCATTATCTGAAACTGGTAAAGAGTTAGCTCGTCGCAACTACGCACCAGGTCAACACGGCAACCAACGTAAGAAAATCTCTGAATATGGTTTGCAATTACAAGAAAAACAAAAATTACGCCACACTTACGGCATGAACGAGCGTCAATTCGCGACCTTGTTCCGCAAAGCTGGTAAGATCAAAACCGGTAAACACGGTGAAAACTTCATGGCTTTTATTGGAAACTCGTTTGGACAACTTGGTATACCGTTTAGGTTTTGCTACCACTCGTCGTCAAGCTCGTCAATTAGTAAACCACGGTCACGTGACTGTTGACGGCAAGCGTGTGGACATTCCTTCTTACTTGGTAACACCAGGTCAAGTGATTGGTTTGCGTGAATCTTCCGCGACTTAGCAATCATCAAGAAGCTTTGGAAAACACTGTTTTCGTTTAGACTTCGTTTCTACGATGCAGCTGCTTTCGAAGGGACTTTGACTCGCTTACCAGAACGTAGCGAACTCAACGCTGAAATCGACGAAGCCCTCGTCGTTGAATACTACAACAAATTAGGCTAAGCCTAGACTTTAAGAAAACACGCCGGTTGACGGCGTGTTTTTTGCTAGGTACAATACTAGAAGAGATTACCCAATATAGAAAGGAGCCTGCCCATGGCCTCAGTCACTCTCCAACTGGACGCAACCACCCGCGCCCAAATGAAAGCAAGTTACGCCGACTACCTGCTGGATCCGGTACCTCACAGTGAATTCCGCGCCCAAGTCGACGGGGTCACCATTACAGCCTATGCCAGTGGCAAGGTCCTCTTCCAAGGCAAGAATGTGGAAGCCCAGCTAGCGCGCTGGCTGGGTCAGGCGACTTCTGCACCAGCCACCAAAAAGCGCCACTTCGGCCAATACTAAGCCTGCCAAGCACGATCACCTGCCCGATGACTCGCTAACTGGACCATTATTGGTAGCGATGAGGTGGGCAATGGCTCTACTTTGGGGCATTGACAGTCTGCGCCGTCTCACCTGGATGCCGGTGATCGGGCCAAGATTGAAGGCCTGGGTGTCAAGGATTCTAAGCTCCTGTCGGATGCCCAGATTCTGGACTTAGCCCCTAAGTTACGCCAAGTTCTGACCCATGAGTTGACCATTTGCTCGCCAGCCAAGTATAATGAGGCCAACAAGACCCGCAATGCTAATGCCATTAAGGTTAGCCTCCATAACTTCACCATTCAGAAGCTGCTGGCAAAAGCTGTCTGCCCGCCAGAAGTTAGCCCTCAAGGGGTTCTGATTGATGAGTTTACCAGCCCTCAGAACTATTTTAACTACCTGAAGAAGGAAGCTCATCCCCTGACCAAGGGACTTTATTTCGCTGAGAAAGGGGAAAGTGCCCACTTGGCAGTGGCCTGCGCCTCTATTATTGCTCGGGCCTGGTTTCTGGAGTCCCTAACCACCTTCGGGGCGCCTTATGATGTGGTCCTGCCATCAGGGGCAGGTGCCAATGTGGATGCTTTTGCAGCCAAGCTCATTAAAAAGTTTGGCCCTGATGTCTTAAGAGAAAACGGCCAAGCTCCACTTCAAGAATACGGAAAAAGCCCTGGCCCTCGCTCGCAAGCTAAGCAGGCCTGAGGGCAAGAATAGCGACCTGTTTACTGAGAGTAAGTAGGTCGCTTTTTGCTTTTTATCGTGTTTTTAGGAGGTGCCTACAAGAAGCTTGTATTATAGCGCATATGCGAGCGATTTACGAAGGAAGTGAGTTAGCATCATGTAATTGTTGTAATAACTCAGGAATCATAAAACACCTCTTTAGTAATTCAGAATGAACAATTCATTAAGCGAATGATTTACTTATGCTTTGGAATACCGTATAATACCATTATAAGATTAAATAAGAATAATTCAATAGTGTAAAAACTGAGAAAGTGCATTTTTCTTTAACATCTGAGTATGGTGAGGTGGAAAAATTAAATGGCAGAGAAGAGTATCACATTAAAATTGGAAGAAACTCAAGGAATGAAAAATATTATGAACAATATTTACAAGATCCAGTTGAACATTCTGTATTTTTTTGCTAAAGTGAATGGTGTTACTATCACAGCGTTTCAGAGTGGGATAGTTAGATTCCAGGGGATAGCCAGGATAATGTAGATAAACTAGTAGAAAAGTGGAAAGAAAATGAGCAGAGTCAAAATGCTAGAAAGAGCTCCAAAAAGTTTATTTACTTGATTGTAGCTCTTATTATCTTTTTGTCTCCATGAAAGCTATAGGGTATTTTTGGGCGTGCGCTAAATAAAAAGGAATTCCTTCAAATTTCACAATTTTTATGACTATAATTTTAGGATCCATTATCTCTTCTTCGGTTACTTTGTATTTATACTTTAGAGAAAAGAAATAATGCATCCTAAAGAATCAAAGTGATAGATGCTTTGACTCTATTTTTATGAATAGGGTAAGTCGGTATTATTTTTGTGTTGTGGGGCAGGCGCCAATGTGGATGCTTTTGCAGCCAAGCTCATTAAAAAGTTTGGCCCTGATGTCTTAAGAGAAACGGCTAAGCTCCACTTCAAAAATAAGGAAAAAGCCCTGGCTCTAGCGCGCAAGCTTAAGTAGGCCAGAGGCAAAAGAATAGCGACCTGTTTACTAGTCAAGTAAGCAGGTCGCTTTTTCTAGTCATTAACAGGATGTGGCGCCGCCTTGGGATGAAGGGAGACCCAGACAACAGCCGCGATAATTAGGACCATGCCCAATAAATCAATCAGGTAGAAGTGCTCGCTCATCAATAAGAAGGCGAAGAAGACGGCTGAGATGGGCTCTGAAGCCCCTAGGAGAGAGGCTTCCATAGGTCCCACCAAGGCTACTCCCTTAAGGAAGAGGGTGTAGGCCAAGAGGGTACCGACCACTACTAAGCCTGCCATGGCAAGAATTGTCAGAGGCTGCCAGTCAACTGGATAGGTCCAGGTCTGGTTAGCCAGGAAGAGGCTAGCACCGCCCAGCAGTAAGCCCATGCCGGTCACCAGGTGGCATTATGACGCTGTAAGAGGTCAGCTGGCAAGACCGTGTAGAGGGCGTAGCCGACAGCAGCCACTAAGCCCCAACTTAGGCCAGCCGGTGTTAGGCTGAGGCTGGTGATGTCGCCATGAGTAGCAATCAGGCTGTCCCCAGAATAGCCAAAGCAATAGCAGCCAGCAGTTGGCCAGTTGGAGCCTGGCGGGTCTTGAGGCTGACATAGGCAATGACCAGAATAGGGCTGGTATATTGAAGCGACGGTGGCAGTCCCGGCATTGAGGCGCCAATGGCTTCCAGATAGGTCAGCTGACAGAGGACAATGCCAAAGATAGCGAAGATGACAGTTGGACTAGGCTGCGCTTATCTTGGCTTAAGGCTTTGAGCTGAGGGCCGCTGACAGGCCAAGAGATAGGTCGTCATAATGAGTCCCGCTAGCAACATGCGGATTGAGACGACAACTGAGCCGGAATTTGGGCTGTCTGCATCAAGCTACTGACCGCAGACGCCCGATAGGCCCCAAGAGGCTGCCCCCAAAATCGTATAAAGTCGTCCTTTCCATAATGCCGTCATGGTCTCTTCCTCCTTGTTTTCAACGCTTATCAGTATACACAACTTCTTGCTACTTGTCATGACCCTTTTGCCCAGTGAGAGAGACCTATTGGCAGAATTGCTTTTAGTTTCTTTTGTACTTATTTTTGATACACCAAGGTTAATCAAGCCAAGGAGTGACTGTTCATGGAAACAAACGACGTTTCCGCGCCGTAATTGAAGGTACCGAATATACGATTGTGGGAAATCGCTCAGCGACTCACCTCAATCAGGTGGTAGAATTAGTTAACAGCCAATTGGCTCAGTTAGCCGAGTTAGCCCCTGACATGTCGGCACGCGATCGGGCCATCCTCATGTCGGTCAATGCCTTATCTGATCAACTAGTTAAGGAACAACGCATTGCGGAATTGGAAGCTCAGCTCCAAAGCCTGCAAGCCAAGGGCAGCGGTCAAGCTCAGGCCCCTAAATCGCCAGTAGCCGAGCCTAAGAAGGCCAGCCCTCAGGTTCCCTTTACCAGAAAGTAATACAGAAAGTAATTAAGGAGGAATTCCTTCATGTTAACCTTACTCATGCTTTTGATTCTCTTTGTATGCCTTCTACCGTGGTTATCGCCGTGGCTTGTTATGCAAGTGCGTCTGATTGGGTTTGTCATTGTACATGACCATTGCCAATCGCCACTATCAACCATTGGCACGTTTTATCTCTAACTTTGTTCCTTTCCCATCAGTTCAACAAAATACCCAGATGACCTTCTATGACCAAGCGACTAGCTTCGTCATCGACCAGGCCTTCTATCGGGTCGTGGGCCTACATTGCCATTGTGGTGGTAGGTTGGTTAGTGACCGAGTTTATTAGTCTCTTCTTCCGTAAGCTAGCCTTCTATGAAGTTTTCAAATGGGCTAACCACATCGGGGGCGGGCCAATTAGTGTCCTCATCGCCTATATCTGGATTTTCTTCTCGCTCTTTACCTTATCCTTGGTACCGCTAGAAGGCGTCCAACAACACTTGTTAATAACCCGATTGCTTATCGGGTCGTGTCTCAAACACTCAGTATTATTCGATATGGCCAACCGCCTCTGGCTCCAGGCCAATCCAAACAATCACAACAACCGTTAACATAAAAGGAGGAATTCGAGGTGACTGATCAGAAGATTTTTAGCACCTTGGAATTCGGTAAAATCAAACAAGCCGTGCAACACTATCTCCAGACCGAGTCGGCTGAGCGCCTGGTTCAAGCCATGGCGCCTAGCGACCAGCTGGATATCATTCAAACATGGCAGTCGTGAAACCGAGCAAGCGCTCGGTATTTTGATGCAGGGAAAAGTATTACCGATTCCACGCCTAGTCAATATCGACATGGCACTTAAACGCTTGGAATTAGGCGCCAGCCTTAATGGCCAGGAACTGGCCGGCATTGCCAAGCTTCTATCAACCATCCACCAGCTATGAAGTTTCTTTCGACCAGTTGGCAGCCGAAGAGAAGACCCATCCAGCCCTTACGGCCTGGGTCTACCAAGTGGTGACCTTGCCAGAAATTGAAGCAGAACTGGCCCAAGCCATTGACGAAGATGGCTCGGTCCTCTCATCGGCTTCGGTTCTGCTAGCTAGCATCCGTCGCCAACAAGGCCAGATGGAGCAGCAAATCCGCCTGCAACTCAACCAACTGCTGAAGACCAAGGCCAGCCAGCCATCTGATGCCCTAGTCACCATGCGAAATGACCGCTATGTCTTGCCGGTCAAGGCCGAGTACAAGCATCAATTTGGCGGGACGGTCCACGACCAATCTTCAACGGGACAGACCCTCTATATTGAGCCTCAGGCGGTTATGGAGCTGAATAACAAGCGGGCTGAATTGCAACGAGCAGAACGCCAAGAAATTGAGCGGATTTTAATGGCCTTGTCCGAAGCTCTCATGCCTTATCAAGAAGAACTCAAGCGCAACGAGTGGGTTGTGGCTCACCTGGATTATATCCAGGCCCGCGCCCACTATGCCAAGTCGCTAGAGGCTACTCGTCCAAAAATTCTCGGATCAGCAAAATCGTGGCCATCTATCAGCCCGTCATCCCCTGATTGCAGCAGAAAAGATTGTTCCCAATGACATTATTCTGGGTGAACACTATCAAGCCCTATTATTACCGGGCCTAACACAGGTGGTAAGACCATTTTGCTTAAGACCCTAGGTCTCTTGCAGTTGATGGGACAGTCTGGTCTCCATATCCCGGCTGAGGCGGGAGCCGTCTGGGCATTTTTCGATGCTGTCTATGCTGACATTGGAGATGAGCAGTCCATTGAGCAGAACCTGTCCACCTTTTTAGTTCCCACATGACCAATATTGCAGTCATTTTGAACCAGGTGACCGACCGGTCCTGGTCCCTTTGACGAATTGGGTCGGGACGGACCTCAAGAAGGGGCTCTCTAGCCATGGCCATCCTCAACCATTTGCGTAAGATTGGGACCCTGGTCATGGCGACCACTCACTCATCCTGAGCTCAAGCTCCATGCCCACGAGACAGCCAATACCCTCAATGCCAGCATGGAATTCGATGCCCAGACCCCTGTCGCCAACCCTATCGTCTCTGTTAGGGGTACCGTGCCGGTCCAACGCCTTGATATTTCAGGCGTCTGCGCTGATCCAAGTATCTTAGCAGAAGCCCGTCAAGGGATTAAGGAAGACAGCCAGGCCCTTAATGATATGGTGGCCAAGCTGGAAGAAGAACTGGCGTCAGGCTGAGTTGACCATGAAGCAGCTCAAGACTTGCTGGATCAGGCCCAACAGTCATGCCGATCTGCGCCATGAGTATAATCGCTGGCTAGAAGCCAAGGAACGCCTGCAAGACAAGCGCCAAGCAAGCTAATGCTAGGTGGCCCAGGCTCAGGCCCAGGCCGAAGCTCTTGATTCAAGAAATTCGTGACTTGCAGCTAGAACAAGGTCAGAATCAGACCATCAAGGAACATGTCTTGATTGAAAAACGAGCTGGCTTTTGAGCAACTCAAACAACCCTGAAAATCTCAAGAAGAATAAGGTCCTTAAGAAGGCCAAGAACAATCGTCAACTCAAAGTAGGGGACGATGTGGAAGTCTTTAAGTTATGGCCAACGCGGACCATTATTGAAGTTATGCAAGGGAATACATTGTCCAAAATGGGGATTCTTGAGATGAAGTTTTGGAGCGGGAAGAGTAGAACTGCTCAACTGGTGGAGACCAAGACTAAGGTCACTGTTCACCGCCAAGCAGGACCTAAGGTGCAGACTAGCTTAGACCTGCGGGGCGAGCGCTATGAGCAAGCCCTCTATCGTCTGCGCCAATACTTGGATGCGGCCCTACTGTCCAACCATCCTATGGTTACTATTATTCATGGTAAGGGGACCGGGGCGCTGAGACAGGGGGTTAAGGAAGTTCTAGCCAAACATCCTCAAGTTGACCGCTTCGAATATTCGCCAGCCAATGCCGGTGGTAATGGTTCAACCATCGTATATTTCAAGTAGTGAGCAAAAAAATAGGCGTCCTCACAGTCCAGTGATACAATAGGAGTATCACAAGCAAAAGGGGAGTCTGTATTATGGCAAAACATTTAACAGATGCTGAATTTTTAACTTCTACTGCAGAAGGCGTAACCGTTGTTGACTTTTGGGCACCATGGTGTGGGCCTTGTCGTATGCAAGGGCCAGTTATCGATGCTCTCAGCGAAAAATATGAAGGTCAAGTAGAATTCTTCAAGATGAACGTCGATGAAGAACAAAAAGTAGCGCAAGAGTTTGGCATTATGTCCATTCCAACACTCTTGGTTAAGAAAGATGGTCAGCCCGTTGAAAAACCTCATCGGCTACCATGACCAAGCTTAAGTTAGAAGCTATTCTAGCCTCAATACTATAAGTCGATTAGCGCTTGAGCGAGCCGGTTTAGCTAAGAGGCGACTCCCTGGTGAGTTCGCCTTTTGCTTGGTGCTTAGGTTAGAATAGCTCTCATCTCATAAGAAAAACTATAGACAAGAGGCCCTAAAGATAAATGTATTTTTAGTGTCTTTTTATAGGGCCTGAGGTCATTATATCAAGTCTTGAGACACCTAGTATCGAAATGTTAAACGAACAAATATTTTCATAAAAATTCAACTCTAAAAATTCATTATTTGAAGCGGTCACTGAATTGTCAAGCAGATTTGAAAGTGATATAGTAGAGTAATAATGTGTGTCCTTCTATCAGATTGAAGTCAATCTCTTACGAACGCACACAAAAATACAATGGAGGAAAGAAGGGAAGACGTGTGGAAGAATCACGCATATTTGAACTCTTTGGCTTAGCCTTCAGTTGGAATACAGTGCTGGCGACCGTCGCGACAGTGCTCCTAGTATGGGGCTTGTGCGTTTGGTGTACGCGTAAACTGTCGGTTGACCAACCGGGTAAACCGCAATTGTTCCTAGAGACCATCACGACTTTTGGTCCGCGGTATCGTGGGTGGGCCATTACGGATCCCAATGCCCAAATGTACCAGCTACTTGGGCTGACATTGTTCTTGTTTGTTTTCGTGGCTAACATGCTGGGCTTACCATTCATGCTTAACTATGGCGAACATTCCTATTGGCGTAGCCCAACGGCTGACCCAATCGTCTGCTTGTCCATGGCAGCCTTAATGATTCTGCTCTCCCACTATATTGGGGTTGAGAAACAAGGTTTCATGGTTACCTGATTAACGGCATATCTGCCGATGAAGGCCAGGATTCCGTTGAAAATCATTGAAGAGTTCACCAACACGATTACCCTGGCCTTACGGCTCTACGGGAACATCTTCGCGGGTGAAGTCCTACTCGGCTTGATTGCTAACTTGGCAACCTCTGCCGGTCTAGTCACTTGGCCTGTCGGGATTCTGATCCAAATTATTTGGCAAGGATTCTCACTCTTTGTAGGTTCCATTCAGCTTCACATTTTCGTCACCTTAACCATGGCTTCTACATGTCCCATAAGGTTGAGACGGAAACACGAATAAACTGACTCATATTTATTGATTAAAGGAGATATATTATGGATTACGCAATCGCTGCTGCAATCGCTGTTGCCTTCGCTGCATTAGGGGCATCAATCGGGAACGGGATGGTTATTTCTAAGACCATCGAATCAATCGCTCGCCAACCAGAATTGGAAGGTAAATTACGGATGACCATGTTCTTAGGTGTCGGTCTGATTGAAGCCGTGCCAATCATTGCGGTCGTTATCGCATTACTTTTCGCCTTCAACATAGCTCAGCTGACACTTGAAGGTCAAATTGGAGGCTATATATGAACACGCTGTTATTAAATACAAGTATCAATACCTAAGTTGGGCTATACCCATTGTTACCTGGTGGCCTTCGTGATTTTGCTATCTCATCGTGGAAACACTTTGCTGAGGGCCCGCTGACTAAGATTTGTCAGAGCGCAAACAGGTCATTGACCACGACATTCAGACGGCTGCTTCTGAGAAGGCAGCTGCCCAAGACGCCAACCGTGATGCGCAATTAGCCTTGCGTGACGCACGGGCGGAAGCAACTCAAATTATCTTGCAAGCTAAGAAACAAAGCCTGCAAGTTCAAGACACCATGCTCAAGGAAGCCAAAGAAGAGGTTATCCGCATGAAGGAGAACCGCTCAGAAGGATATTGCCTTGGGAACGTCGCCGTATGTTGAGCGATTTACGGGCTGAATTGACAGACATCTCCATTGAGATTGCTGAGAAGATTATCCAACGGGAAATCAAACCAGAAGACTATCACCGTTTAGTGGACGACTTTATTGAAGGAATGGATGATATATCATGACAGAAGAAGTAAAGCAAGCCTCTGTCTCTCTCAAGCGTCCTCAAATTGCTGATTTGGAAGAGGCTAAGAAGAAGCGGGAGAAAACTCGAAGATAACATTGCAGCAAGATGCAACAAGAATACTCTGAAACCCTATCATGGTGAGGTCATCCAGGCTGCGGCTGGTAATCAAGCAGGGGAATCGTCCCGATGCGGATCAGGTTCGGGACGAGAACCGGACCCAGTATGAGGACCGTCTCTAGACATGCTCATGGCGCAAATTTATGGTGGTGAAAACCATGATGAACGTCGCCGCCAAGTCCGTTCTGAGACTCTGATGATTACCAGTGCCGTGCCTTTGACTGAAGATGAGAAGGAAAAAGATGACCTGTAAATTCATGGAAATTATTAAGAAGCTTCTGCGTCGCATGACGACGTGGTCGACCCCTAGCTTGATTACTGGGGTGCGTCTACAGTCAGAGACCTTCTACTATGAAGTGACAGGGCGAAGAAATTAAGAGAAATACGTGCCTTCTTAGAAAAAGGCTGGTTACAAGGAGATGAATCGTAGATGACAGAGCGTTTAGAAGATCGTTTACGTCAACAGATCCGCCGCTTTAGATCGCAAGACAATTTAGAAGAAATCGGGACGGTCACCTTTATCGGTGACGGGATTGCCCGTGTCATTGGGCCAGAGAATGTCATGTCAGGGTGAGATGGTCGAGTTCGCCAATGGCTCTATCGGCATGGTGCAAAAACCCTAGAGTCCAATGATGTTGGGATTATCATTTTCGGTAAGTATGAGAATATCCACGAGGGTGACTTAGTCCGCCGTCTGGGTAAAATCATGGAAGTCCCAGTAGGTCCTGGCTTATTGGGGCGTGTTGTGGACCCTCTGGGTCGTCCACTTGATGGCTTAGGTCGGATTGACAGCAACCGGACCCGTCCAGTTGAGACACCTGCGCCTGGTATCATGGACCGCCAGAGTGTGAATGAACCAATGCAAACAGGGATTAAGGCAGTTGACGCCTTAGTACCAATTGGTCGTGGTCAACGGGAACTGATTATCGGGGACCGTAAGACAGGGAAGACTTCCTTAGCGGTGGATGCCATTATCAACCAAAAGGGTAAGGATGTTATCTGTATCTATGTGGCCATTGGTCAGAAGGAATCCACGGTTAAGAACCTGGTCAACACCTTAGAACAATATGGGGCCATGGACTATACCGTAGTTGTGACGGCTTCTGCCTCACAACCTGCGCCTTTACTTTACCTAGCGCCTTATTCAGGGACCGCCATTGGAGAAGAATTCATGTATAATGGCCAGCATGTCTTGGTGGTTTACGATGACCTATCTAAGCAAGCTGCGGCCTATCGTGAAATGTCCCTCTTGCTTAAACGCCCACCAGGTCGTGAAGCTTATCCAGGGGACGTCTTCTACTTGCATTCACGCCTCTTAGAGCGTAGTGCCAAACTCAGTGACGCCTTAGGTGGTGGGTCCTTGACCTCACTGCCAATCGTGGAAACCCAGGCTGGTGACATTTTCAGCTACATTCCAACCAACGTCATTTCCATTACGGACGGTCAAATCTTTTTGGAAAGTGATCTCTTCTTCTCGGGTATTCGACCTGCTATTAACGCCGGTCTGTCAGTTTCTCGGGTAGGGGGGGCAGCTCAGCTCAAACCGATGAAACAGGTCTCTGGGGACCTTGCGGATTGACTTGGCTAGCTACTGTGAATTAGAAGCCTTCACTCAGTTCGGTTCAGACTTAGATGCGGCAACCAACACAAGCTCAACTGTGGGAAACGGACCGTAGCGGTGCTCAAGCAGAAGCTGCACAAGACCCTTGCCAGTTGAAGAACAAGTGGTCATTCTCTATGCCTTGATTCATGGCTATATGGATTCTGTGCCACTGGAAATGATTGAAGACTATCAAGACCAACTTATGACCTTCTTCCGAGATAACTACGATGTCATCTTGCATGAGATTGTAACTAAGAAGGTTCTACCTGATCAACAACTCATGGATAGCATCTTGGCTGAATTCGGCCAACGCTTCCAACCATTGAGTGCGCGGCCTTTGGTCGCTGACTAAGCCTGAGGAGGGGCGGACATAAATGGCTTTAAATGAAATTAAAAAGCGGATTGAGTCCACTAAAAAGACTGCCCAAATCACCAATGCCATGCGGATGGTGTCGGCTGCCAAGTATAACAAGATGGCCCAAGACGCCAAGGATTACTTCCTCTATGCTGAGAAAGTGCGCAAGATGGTCTCCCATGTGGCCAAGTCCCAGTTGGAGCTCTTAGATGATGGGGTGCCCATTCGTCAAGACGGGCTCAACTATATCGACTTTCACGATATGCTCTTAGAGCGTCCCGTTAAGAAGACCGGCTATCTGATTATTTCCTCAGACCGTGGTTTGGCGGGGAGCTACAACTCCTCCATAGTCAAGGCGGTCCAACAGATGTTTAAGAAGACCATGCCGACAAGAGGAGATTGTGGTCCTGGCCATTGGGGCGAGCCCATTGCCAAGTTTTGTCGGGAGAACGGCTACTACTGTAGCCAGAAATGCACGACATTTCTGACCGACCAACCTTCGGTGAGGTACAAGCCATCGTCAAGCGGGCGGTCAAGCTCTTCAAGGAGCAGGCCTTCGATGCCCTCTATGTCTGCTACAATCACCATATTAACGCGGTTAGTTCCCAATTCCGGGCTGACCAGGTCTTGCCTTTGACTGATTTAGATGTCTTAGATGAGGACGAGGATGACATGGCCAATGTTGACTATCTAGTAGAGCCCTCTCAAGGGGCCTTGCTAGACGTGCTCCTGCCACAGTTTGCGGAGAGTCAGATTTATGGGGCCATTGTCGATGCCAAGACGGCTGAACACGGCAGTCGTATGAACGCCATGCGCAGTGCGACAGACGCAGCCAATGAGATGATTGACGCCTTGAAACAACAATTTAACCAAGAACGTCAATTACGAGTAACCAATGAAATTTTAGAGATTATCAATGGGGCCAATGCCCTGAATGATAATAAGAAGAAGGAGGATTAGACCATGCGGATTGGACGAATTGAGCAAGTCATCGGCCCAGTTGTCGATGTGGCTTTTCCGGTTGAAAATGGGGTGCCTGATATCCACCATGCCTTGGTGGTCACCCGTCAACCCGTCAGTGAAGCAATGGACTTGTCAGATGTAGACCTGTCCCAATCCATTACCCTGGAAGTCGCCTTGGACTTGGGGGATGGGGTGGTGCGGACCATCGCCATGGAATCTACCGACGGGCTCCAGCGTGGGCTAGCTGTACTGGATACAGACCGTTTGATTGAAGTGCCGGTAGGGGAAGTAACCCTGGGCCGGGTCTTCAACGTCTTAGGTCAACCAATTGATGATATGGGTCGCCTAGATGGCGATCATGAGGTGCGAGGGATTCACCGTCCAGCACCAACTTTTGAAGAATTAAGTTCTAGTTATACCATTCTTGAGACCGGGATTAAGGTCATCGACCTCTTAGCCCCTTATATCAAAGGGGGGAAAATCGGCCTCTTCGGCGGTGCCGGGGTAGGGAAGACCGTCCTCATTCAAGAATTAATTCATAACATTGCCGAACAATTAGGTGGGATTTCGGTCTTCACTGGGGTCGGCGAACGGACGCGTGAAGGGAACGACTTAGTTTTCGAAATGCGTGAATCCGGGGTTAACAAGAAGACCGCCATGGTCTTCGGCCAAATGAACGAGCCACCTGGTGCCCGTATGCGGGTTGTCTTAACTGGTTTGACCATGGCTGAATACTTCCGTGATGAGCTCAAACAAGACGTGTTGCTCTTCATCGACAACATTTTCCGTTTCACCCAAGCGGGTTCAGAAGTCTCTGCCTTACTGGGCCGGATGCCTTCTGCCGTAGGTTACCAACCAACCTTGGCTTCTGAAATGGGGGCCATGCAAGAACGGATTACCTCAACTAAGAATGGGTCCATTACCTCTATCCAGGCCGTCTATGTGCCTGCCGATGACTATACGGACCCGGCGCCAGCTACCACCTTCGCTCACTTGGATGCGACTACCAACTTGGAACGTCGTTTGACCGAGCAAGGGATTTACCCAGCGGTGGATCCACTGGCTTCCACTTCAAGTGCCTTGGCAGAAGAAATTGTCGGCCAACGCCACTACAACATTGCCCTTAAAGTACAGAAGATTCTGCAACGCTACCGTGAATTGCAAGATATCATTGCCATTCTGGGGATTGAAGAATTATCTGATGAAGAGAAAATCGTGGTTAAACGTGCACGTCGTCTCCAATTCTTCCTATCGCAAAACTTCCACGTAGCCGAAGCCTTTACCGGGATTCCTGGTTCCTTCGTGCCAATTGAAGAAACCTTGCATGGCTTTGAAGGAATTGTGGACGGTAAGTACGATGCCTTACCTGAAGAAGCCTTCCGTAATGTGGGGCCAATTAGCCAAGCCATTGAGAAGGCACGTAAAATGGGCGTTGACTTGCCAGCAGGCTTAGATTAAGAAGGTGACCACTATGGCCAATCCAAAGGACCAGCATACCATGCGGGTACGCATTTACTCGCCTCAAGGGGTTATCTATGATCACCAAGCCCTGTCCTGTAGTGTACGGGCAGTAGACGGTGGCCTAACCGTTCTACCTAACCATACGCCAATTTTGGCACCACTAGAACTTAGCGTTGTCAAGGTAGTACGGGTGCATGAAGGCTTTACCGATGACTTTATCGCCATTAATGGTGGCGTCTTGGAAATGCGCAACAATGAAGTAGAGATTATCTCTAACTACGCTATCCGAGGCACAGACATCGATGAAGCTCAGTAAGTGTGAACAACAAGCAGCTGAGATTACTATGCAAGAAGCTATTGCTAACAATGATAACAAGGCCTTTGTCAAGGCTAAGATTGAATTGGACCGGGCAATGAACAAGATTACGGCCTTCCGCCGCAAGCGGGGCCTTTAGGAAAAGGGCTGAATATCAGCCCTTTTTTTATGCCCTGAGCAAAGGGCAAGTAACTCGCATTTTTAAGTGGGATGGGCTATAATGAACTGTTATTTAAAGTCAGAAAGGAAGCGCTCATGTCAGCTTATGTTATTTTAGTCAGACTCTGTCTGGCCATCCTCTTCGCTGGAGTTATCGGTTATGATCGCCAACGTAAGAACCGGCCGGCTGGTCTGCGTACCCATATTTTAGTCTGTATCGGAGCTACCGCTATCTCCATGATTCAAGCGGCGGTCTTCTATCAAAAATAAAATGAATACCCTCGAAATTTCGGTAGACCAAGTGCGTTTATTAGCCCCTATCGTCAGCGGGATTGGTTTCTTAGGTGCTGGGACCATTGTGGTTACCAAGCAAAGGGTAGCCGGCCTGACCACGGCTGCTTCCCTCTGGACAACTGCGGCGCTGGGGATAGCCCTCGGTATGGGTTACTATGAAATCGCTGGTTTGACCTTCTTAGGGGTTATTTTTTCCCTAACGGTCATTCGCTTTATCGTCCGTATCCCCTGATGTCCGGCGTCTGGAAATTCACTATGTCCATCGGTAGCTACCAAGGAATTCTTTTGCCGATTTCTTCAAGACTCATCGACATTGAGCTAACTGATGTTCAATCTCGATGTGACCAATGTAGACGGCAAGAAGATTTACCGCAATACCTTTACCATCCACTTGCCTAAGGACCTAACTCACGTCCAATTAATCGAAGAATTATCCACTAATCCGGATATTATGAAAGTTCGCCTAGTCTCAATTAATGAATAGCTTGTCATGACTCAACTTTTCTGCTACACTTAGTGTATTCACATAAGAGACGATGAAGAGAAGGGGTTCAACCGCCTAATCCAGAGAGGAAGCCTCAGGCTGAAAGCTTCCACAGGATGAACCAAGTAGCTCAGAGTATCAGGTGCCAACGACAGCCCGCTGTCCAGTAGTCCCTGACGGAGGAGACACTCCGATAGCAACAGACGAGTGATAAACTTAGGTGGTACCGCGACTTAGCTCGCCCTAGGCAGCCTTGTGCTGACTAGGGCGATTTTGACTTACCCATATATGATATAATCGTCTGGATCCAGCCCATTGTTAAGTAAAGAAAGGGGTATATAAAGGGGGATTAATAGTGTTTGTTAGAGCGATTAGACCGTTGTTTTTTTCGTGTGAATGTAGGAATATCGAGCTATACGATAGGTTGAAGTTTTTAAATAATATGGATGATAAGGGACTGCACTTTGGTAAGATTACACTTTTTACCGGGTTAAATGGATCAGGAAAGACGACTATTCTAAATATTATCGCCAATAAATTAGGCATTCGCGAAAGTGGAGGGTCCAGAAACTTCATAGGCAATCGTCAGACAGAGCCGGAACAATACGCTGATTTATTCAGATTAGTAAGAGTAGCGTCCCAAAGAGAGAAAGATGCCTTTTATTTTCGGGCGGATACGTTTTATCAAACGAAGCAGTTTGTCGATGACTATCAGTTGAATGACTACTATGGCGTTAAATCAATGAATAATTTTTCGAACGGAGAGAGTTTCATGCGTTTTGTCCAATTTCGCTTGAAGGATAGTGGGGTTTATTTGTTCGACGAGCCTGAAGCTGCACTTTCACCTAGTATTCAGATGACATTATTAGTAGAGTTTAAGCGTATGTTAGACCATGGATGCCAGCTCATTATAGCTACTCACTCTCGATATTGCTTGCATATCCTGGTGCTGTAATTTACGAGATTAATGATAGTGAAATTACTCAGAAATCATATGAAGAGACGGAAGTGTTTAATACCTATTCCTTATTCATTAATAATCACCATCGCATGATTGATCAACTACTCGATTGATGTAAAGGCACTTGCCTTAATGCCTCTTTTCTGCTACACTAACTATATCACATAACTAACGATGAAGAGAGTCGGTTCACCGCCCACCCCAGAGAGGAAGCCATCGGCTGCAAGCTTCCATAGGATGAACCCAGTAGCTCAGAGTATCAGGTGCCAACGGGCCCCCAGGCCCAGTAGTCCCCTGACGGAGGAGGCACCCGATAGCAACAGATGAGTAACAAAACCTAGGGTGGTACCAGGACCTCGCCCCTAGGGCAGCAACAGGCTGACTAGGGCGAGTTTTTTCGTAGTAGGAAGACAATACTATTTCGTTCTTGTCCGTGTACCTCAAGTGAAAATCTGGAGTCGCGTCCGAACTGACAGCCTTAGGGCGCTAAGGATGACAAGCGTATGAGCAGTCGTAGAGCCTTTTGGCGACGTACGAATGCTAAGAAGGCAAGCCGGAAGACTCCGCAGGAGGCTGAGGCGGTCCTGCTCTTAGGGCTGTCAGTCTCGCTCGAGCGATCGGAAGATTTTTCACGTTTTTAGCACAAGACGGCGCATTTTTCCACCCACCCATCGTTAATTTTATAAGGAGGACATTATGACCAAAGAACTATCAACCAAGTATAATCCCCAGGCCATCGAAGCCGGGAAATACGAAGAGTGGTTAGAACGTGGCGTCTTTAAGCCATCGGAAGACCCAGAGCAGAGCCTGTTCCATTGTCATTCCACCACCAAAACGTAACCGGTAAACTCCACCTGGGCCATGCCTGGGACGTTACCTTGCAAGATATGATTATCCGTCAGAAACGGATGCAAGGCTTTGACACCCTCTGGTTACCTGGTATGGACCATGCCGGCATTGCCACCCAAGCCAAGGTCGAAGAAAAATTACGTGGCCAAGGCCTGTCTCGCTATGACCTGGGCAGGAGAAATTCTGGAACAAACCTGGGCTTGAAGGAAGAATATGCTGGCCACATCTCGCCAACAATGGGCTAAGATGGGGATTTCTGTCGACTATAGTCGTGAACGCTTTACTCTGGATGAGGGCTTGTCAGAAGCTGTTAAGAAGGTTTTCGTTACCCTCTATGAGAAGGAATTGCTCTACCGTGGCGAATACATCATCAACTGGGACCCAGCTGATAAGACTTCCTTATCCGATATCGAAGTCATCCATAAGGATGTAGAGGGTGCCTTCTACCACATGAAGTATCCTTTGGCAGACGGCTCTGGCTACCTAGAAGTGGCGACTACCCGTCCTGAAACCCTCTTAGGGGATACGGCTGTGGCGGTTCACCCAGATGATGAACGCTATCAAGCCTTGATTGGCAAGAAGGTGATCTTGCCACTAGTTAACCGCGAAATTCCAGTGATTGCTGATGAATACGTGGAGCAAGACTTTGGGACTGGGGTAGTTAAAATTACGCCAGCTCACGACCCTAACGACTTTGAAGTGGGGAACCGTCATGACTTGCCACGTATCAATGTCATGAACGATGATGCCACCATGAACGAATTAGCAGGCAAGTATCAAGGCATGGATCGCTTTGCTGCACGTAAGGCGGTCGTAGCGGACTTAGATGCTGCTGGCCTCTTAATCAAGATTGAGCAACACTTACACTCTGTGGGTCACTCTGAACGGACTGGTGTGGTAGTAGAACCTCGTCTATCGACGCAATGGTTCGTCCGCATGGGGCCTTTGGCTGAGCAAGCCATTGCCGCTCAGAAGGCTCAAGGGGAGAACACGGTTAACTTCTACCCACCGCGCTTTAACGATGCCTACATTCGTTGGATGGAAAACATTCACGACTGGGTAGTATCCCGTCAACTTTGGTGGGGTCACCAAATTCCTGCTTGGTACCACAATGAGACAGGTGAGGTTTATGTAGGCATGGAAGCTCCTGCAGATAGCCAAAACTGGACCCAAGATCCAGACGTCTTAGACACTTGGTTCTCAAGTGCTCTCGGCCATTCCTCAACCATGGCTGGCTGATGAAGAGTCAGCTGACTACAAACGCTACTTCCCTAACAACACCTTGGTAACAGGGTTATGACATACTTGACCTTCTGGGTTATGCTGTATGATGTTCCAAAGTTTGGAATTCACCGGTCGTCGTCCTTTCCAAAAATGTCCTCATCCATGGTTTGATTCGAGATGCGGAAGGTCGCAAGATGTCCAAGTCCCTGGGTAATGGGGGACCCAATGGATGTCATCGAGCAGTATGGGGTAGACTCCCTGCGTTGGTTCCTGGCCAATGGTTCAGCACCTGGCCAAGATGTCCGCTTCTCGACTGACAAGATGGATGCGGCTTGGAACTTCATCAACAAGATTTGGAATGCTAGCCGTTATGTGCTCATGAATGTGGGCGACTTGACCTTGGCTAACTTGTCCATTGGCCAAGACTTGACCCTAGCAGACCGTTGGATTCTAGCCCGTCTCCAAACCACCATCGCCGATGTGACCCGTCTCTTCGAACGATTCGAGTTCGGGGAAGCTGGCCGTATCCTCTATAGCTTCATCTGGGATGACTACTGTGACTGGTACATTGAAATGACCAAGGAGCAACTCCAAGACAAGGAAGCCGCTAATACAACCACCAAATCTATTTTGGTCTTTGTCTTAGATCGATTCCTCCGTCTGCTCCACCCAATCATGCCATTTGTGACGGAAGAAATCTGGCAACAAATTGGTGGCCAAGACAAGTCCATCGTAGTGGCAGACTACCCACGCGTAAATGAGGCTTATCAAGATAGCCAAGTGGAAGCTCAAATGGCCCAATTAATGGAATTGATTCGTGCCGTGCGGACCATCCGCAACGAGATGAATACGCCGTTATCTAAGCCGGTGGATCTCTACGTTAAGGTCCAAGATGCAGCAGGCCAAGCCCTCTTAGAGGCTAACCAAGCCTACATCAAGCGCTTCTGTAACCCAGCGCAGCTAGTAATCAGTCAAGCACCCGAGCATCCAGAAGAAGTAGTGACCCAAGTCTTGAGCTTCGCTGAGATTTTAATGCCACTCAAGGGCCTGATTAAGCTAGAAGATGAGTTAGCCCGTCTGGAAGGCGAACAAGCTAAGTTAGAGAAAGAAGTCGCACGTATTGACGGCAAATTGTCTAACGAAAAATTCGTTTCACGCGCGCCTGAGCATGTGGTGGCGGAAGAACGCAACAAGCGTCAGGGCTACCTCAGCCAATTAGAGACCGTCAAGGAACGGATTCAACAAGTAAAAGACTTAATGTAAGCAGTAAGATAGTAGAAGGCTAGGACGGGCGTCCTAGCCTTCGGTCTATGCCTTGAATTAAGTTACTGATTAAGGAGGATGTCATGGGACAAGAAATGACAAGTATTGAAGACGCTCATGACTGGCTCAGTCGCCAGACCAGTCACCAGCTAAGACCAGGTTTTGACCGTATGAGCCATGCTTTAAGCCTGTTAGGCCAGCCACAAGCGTCTCTCTCACAAGCATTATTCAACTAGCTGGTACCAATGGCAAGGGCTCAACCTTGGCCTATTTACAGGGCTTGTTTCTTAGCCAAGGCTTGAGAGTGGGGGCCTTTTCCTCGCCCCATATCCTGGCCTTCAACGAGCGACTCATGGTCAAGGGCCAGCCCATTGAGGATGAGAAACTAGTGGAATTGGTCCGCAGCATGGTGGAGCTTAATGAGAAATTGATGGCCCAAGATTGGGGTCCGCTCTCTGGCTTTGAACTCTATACGGTTATGATGCTAGTCTATTTCAGCCAGTGTCAGCTTGATGTTTGCCTGATTGAAGCAGGGGTAGGGGGACTCTGGGATTGCACCAATGTGTTAGAGGCTGATATGGCCTTGATTACCACTATTGGCTTTGATCATCAGGACCGACTAGGCCATAGTCTGGCGGAGATTGCCCAGCAAAAATTCGGCATTATTAAGCCGACCACTGGATTGGTGGGGCTGGGGCGCCTGCCACAAGAAGCCTTTGGCAGTCTTACCTGAAATGCTGGCTAATCTCAACTCACCAGGGGATATCATGCAACTAGGCTGGGATTTCCATGCCACCCGTCCCAAGAGGGCAAAGAGGCTAGCTAAGCGCAGTTGGCAAGTAGAATTGCCGTCTGGACGCTGACTTTGATCAGGTGACCATTGCCATGTTGGGCCAGCACCAGGGAGATAATCTGGCTCTTTGCATGGCTAGTTTTGAAGCTTTGGATGAATGAAAAGCAGCATGAGATTGATTGGGACTCAGGCCTCAGCTGCTCTAGAACAAGTAGTTGGCAGGGCGCTCTAGAGTGCTTGAGTCAGGCGCCACTTATCTTAGTCGACGGGCACATAATAGTCAAGGGCTCCAAGCGCCAGATAACTTCCTGATGCATGATTTGTCAGATTACCAGGTGACGGTAATCTTTTGCCGGCCTCAAGCGCAAGGACCAGGCCAGCCACCTAACTTATCTGCATAAGTGGGGCGGAAGAGGGCATGGCAGTCTATCTGTCGACCTTTGACTATCCAGGTGCTATGACCTGAGCTGATTGGCAGGCGCAAACAGCCTGTGCCTTTTCCTAGACTGGCAGCCTGAGCTAGTAGATTATCAAGCCTAGCAGACAGTGGAGGCGAAAAAGCTTGATTTTGACGGGGTCTTCTATTTTTATTAGTCAGGTTAAGGAATTTTTGAACAAATTATATATAGAAATTAAATTACAAAAACCGGTACCGAAATTCATCGAAAAATAAAGCGATGAAACTCCATCGCTTTTTGTGTAGTTAATTGGCATTAGGCTACTTCAACATTTGCTGCTTGAGGACCACGAGCGCCTCTTCACTTCGAAGTTAACAACTGGCCCTCTTCTAAGGTCTTATAGCTTTTCACCCAAAATCGCAGAAAAGTGAACGAATACATCGTTACCATTTTCGCGCTCGATAAAACCGAAGCCTTTTTCTGAGTTAAACCATTTTACCTTGCCTTGCTCCATTATGCAATTCCTCCTTGTGCTGTCGCACAGTCTATATTATATTCTAGCCGTCGTTAGAAAGGTGATAGGGACATCGCGATCTTACTAAACATAAAATATAACTTTATTATAGCACTCACTATACAAATTGCAAGCGTTATACTATAAATAATTGGAAATACTATGCATATCTATTAAAGATACTGACGCAACTTATTAGTTGTACGGACAATTTAGTGAAAGAGCTTAGTCGTTTCCCGCAAGCTAACATAGTCATCATGCCCAATAATAAAGTGGTCTAGCAGTTCAATGCCCATCAAATCACCACATTGAATCATGCGCTGGGTGAAGTGCAGGTCGGCCTGAGAAGGTTCAGGATCTCCAGAGGGATGGTTGTGGGCGATAATAAGGCGAGCAGTCGGATACTTGACGGCTTCCTTGAAGATTTCGCGAGGATGGGCCACACTGGCATTGACTGAGCCAATAAAGATAATCTGTTGGCGAATGACCTGATTCTTGCTATTAAGGAAGAGGGCCATGAGGTGCTCCTGCTGCATATCACAGAGGGCGTCATGTAACCACTGGCCGGCCGCCTTGGTGGAGGTGAGAGTGCCCAGCTTAGGTGGCCGCTTCTGGGCAATGCGTTGGCCAAGTTCGATGCAGGCTTGAAGTTGGATGGCCTTGACGGGCCCGATGCCCTTAATGGCTTCAAACTGATCTAGACTGGCAGACTTGAGCTCGCTCAAGTCCCGAAAATGGGTCAGGACAGCTAGGGATAAGTCTAGGACTCTCAAGTCTTGGCTGCCGGTCCCTAATAGGATGGCCAGCAATTCTTGGTTAGAGAGGGCCTTGGCGCCAAAGTTGACCAGTCGTTCCCTGGGTAGACTATCGGGAGGTAGTTCTCTTAGGTAGCTGACAGTTTTTCTCATAAAAATCACTCCTCATATATATATAGACTAAAGGGGTGGCTTTCGCATTTTTTAAGGCTCAGATTTTTAAGGCGGAGGCGTGTCAGGCAAATTTCAAATATTTCAACGGTCAAGAGTAGAATGAAGGGGCCCTTTTTGCTATAATGGATTGTAGCTATCATTTTAGTGAAGGAGGACATCTTAATGGCTTTATTCGGCAAGCAACGCTTAGGGATTGACCTAGGAACCGCTAATACCATCATTTACATTGAGAATAAGGGCATTGCGTTAAGAGAACCTTCTATTATCGCAATCAATTCAGAAACCAAAGAAGTCGTGGCTTATGGCAAGGAAGCAGCGGCCTTAGTTGGGCGTACGTCCGACAAATATGAAACCATTCATCCCATCCAAGATGGGGTCATTGCAGACTTTTCCTTGACCAAACAACTCTTGGCTTTCTTCATCAAGAAGGCCCTCCACCGCAGTCTATCTAAGCCTGAGGTGGTCATTTCAGTGCCTAGCAATATTTCCAAGGTTGAGCGTCGTGCCGTTGTGGACGCCCTCAAGGACCTAGGAATTGGCCGGGCCATGATTATTGATGAATCTTTCTCGGCAGCCGTTGGGGCTAATTTGCCAATCTATGAACCACGTGGTCACCTCCTAGTCGATATTGGCGCGGGGACTACCAATATTGCCCTCATTTCCTATGGTGAAGTGGTCAAGTCCTTGACCTCGCGGGCAGCAGGTAATTCTATGAACCAAGCCATTAAGGAATTAGTGCGGACCCATTATCACTTGGTGATTGGGGACCAGGCAGCCGAAGACTTGAAGCTGTCCATTGGCAATGCCGCCTATGCAGATTATGATAAAGAAGATACCCTGGTCGTCAAAGGCCGTAATTCGGGCACTGGTTTGCCTGACAGCAAGGAAGTAACAGCAGCTGTTGTGGCCCAAGGCCTTGACGAAGTCATTCGCCAAATAGCGACCGGCATCCGCCAGGTTCTAGAAGTGACGCCGCCTGAATTGGCTGCGGACATTAGCGAGAATGGTATTGTCTTAACCGAGGGTGCAGCCCTCTTGAAACGCCTGCCTGAACGCTTGCATGACAGCGTGGGCGTACCCGTTCATTTGAGTCAGCAACCTATTGATGCCGTGGCTATTGGTGCTGGCAAGATGCTTAAGACCATGACTGACCAAGCCAAAGAAAAAGAACGGAATGCGCGTTAGGCAGAAAAGGAGATATACTTGAATGTTAAATAATAAGAAATTAATCTGGATACTCCTGTCTGCCATCGCAGTAGTGTCCGTGGTCGCCTACACCATGATTAATGGGGCCAACAATGCGGTGACCAGTGCTATTAATGATGCGACCGCCTGGGGTGGCCGTCTCTTTTCTGAGCCGGTCTCCATGGTCGTGCGCTTCGTGGATTCAGTTGATAACTTGATTAACACCCATGAAGAAAACCAACACTTAAAAGAAAAAATCGATAAGATTTACGAACTCCAAGTACGGGTAGCCGACTTGGAAGCGGAGAACGGCAAGATGAAGCAAGAACTCAACTTGACCGAGTCCCTGTCCGAATATACCACTGTTCATGCGACCGTTATTGCTCGTAACCCAGATCAATGGATGGAGAGCCTGGTCATCAACGTAGGGGCTAACGAGGGCATCCAGAAGAACATGTCGGTTATGTCTGGTAACGGCTTGATTGGCCGTATTATCGAAGTCAACCCAACCAGTTCTAAGGTCCTACTCCTGTCCAATGAACAATCCAATGACGGTAAGGTAGCCGCTAGCATTCAGATTAAGTCTGGTTCAGCCAACGGCATTATCTCGGGCTATGACCGCAAGACCAAGGAATACTTGATGACGCAAGTGGATCCTACTGTCTCAGTAGCTGCAGGGGACTTGGTTCAGACCTCTGGCTTAGGGGGCGTGACGCCGTCTTCACTCTTAATCGGGGAAGTGACCGAAGCCAAGATGGATGACTATGGTCTCTTCCAAACGGTTCGGATTAAGCCAGCCGGTGAAATGACAGATATCCGCTTTGTGACGGTGATTAAGCGTCAGGGACGGAGTGAGTAAGTATGAAGGTAACTAGAGAACGCAAATTACGTTGGTTTATCCCGCTAGTCTTCTTCTTCTCCATTATCATCGATTCCGCCTTGCCCGCTATCTTCCCAGCCGAGTTTCTAGCTGATAGTCAGCTGATTGTCAGTCACCTCATGCTCTATTGGGTCATCACCTTTGCTTTCTATTTCCGTGAGCGTGAAGTCCTCCTCTATAGCCTCTTGTTTGGGGTGGTTGCAGATAGCTATAACACGACCATTATTGGTATTTTCGCCTTTGGCTATTGGTTCATCGCCTATTGTGTGACCCGGATTAAACGTTACCTACCTAAGCGCGGGCTGGTGCATTTTATGCTCTTCATCGTCTTAATCAGTCTCTTGGATTTTGCCATCTTTGTTTTCTATCGGGAGACAGGCTATACCCAGGTGACCTTGAGTCGCTTTATTATGGAGAACTTGGTACCGACCTTGATTTTCAATACGGTCCTATCCTTTGTCCTCTATTTCCCAACCCGGTCTATTCTGACTTGGTTAGGTTACGAGAATTACTATATCGTTTAAAACTGACTCCGTGCTTAGCGCGGAGTTTTTTGATGAGTGGATATAGTCAAATATTTTGACTAACTATTGTCTTATATGCTAAGCTAGTCATAAGGTAAATTGAAGGAGGAGGGTGACCATGACAAAAACACCAATTGATCGCCGCTATATACGGCTCTGGGACCAACAAGTGTGTCTCTTTGAATGCTATGCCCGCCGGGTGGGTCTCCAAGGCAAGAGTCTGGCCATCTTGCTCTGGCTCTATCACTCGCCAAATGGCTGCTCACAAGGTTATCTGGCCGAGAAGACCCAGTCCACCAAACAGGTAGTCCACGCTACTATTAAGAGCTGGCTCGCCAAGGGCTATGTCAGCCTATGTTCAAACACGCAAGACAAGCGGCAGAAGAAGGTATGCCTAACGCCAGAGGGTTTGGCCTTTGCTGAGCCTATTATCAGCCGTCTACATGCCATGGAGCAAGCGGCTATGGCGGATTTTTCGGAGCAAGAATTGGACCAGTTAGTCGCCTTAAGCGCACGCTATGTGACCGCCTTAGAGGCTCAAATGAAGGAGATGACCTTATGATAAAATTTGAAGCAGTAAGTCAAGAATTTGACGGGGCACGAGCCCTAGATAATTTGACTTTTGAAATTGAAGCAGGGGAGTTTTTCATCCTGGTTGGTAAAAGTGGGAGTGGCAAGACCACCACGCTTAAGATGATTAACCGTCTGATTGAGCCAAGCCAAGGCAAGATCTACCGGAATAATCAAGCCATTCAAGACCTTGACCTTAGAAGCTTGCGCCTGGATACAGGTTATGTCCTTCAGCAGGGGGCGCTCTTTCCAAATTTGACGGTGGAAGAGAATATCGAACTCATCCCTGAAATGAAAAAATGGCCCAAGGCCAAGCGCCAGCAAGCCGTCCAGGACTTAATGACTAAGGTAGGCTTGGCGCCAGACAAATATAAGGGCCGTTATCCAAGTCAACTGTCAGGTGGGGAACAACAGCGGGTAGGGATCCTGCGGGCCATCATCTCTCAGCCTCAATTATTGTTAATGGATGAACCTTTTAGCGCCTTAGACCCCGTTTCTAAGACCCAGCTCCAGGATTTAATCAAGCAATTGCACCAAGAATTAGGCCTGACTATCGTTTTCGTCACCCATGATATGCGGGAAGCTCTTAAATTAGGGGACCGGATTTGCGTCATGCACGAAGGGCAGATTCTGCAAATGGCGGATCCTGCCACTATCCTAGCAGAACCAGCCAATGAGACAGTCGCCCAATTCTTTAAGGGAGGTGAGCAGCATGCATAACTTAGTAGAGGTCTTTATTAATCGTTTTGGTGATTGGCAGACGGCTATTTGGCAACATCTGCAAATATCCCTAGCAGCTCTCTTGCTAGCCATTTTGATTGCTGTACCACTCTCCATTATTCTGGTTAACTATCGTCGTCTGGCGTCTTGGATGCTGCAGTTAACGGGGATTGTGCAGACTATTCCCTCACTGGCAATCTTGGGCTTACTGATTCCCTTTATTGGGATTGGAACTCTGCCGGCTATTGTGACCCTAGTGGTCTACGGGCTCTTTCCAATTGTGCAAAATACCATTACGGCCTTCTGGGAGTTAGACCCTCAATTGGAAGAGGCAGCAACAGCATTTGGTATGACGCGCTGGGAAAAACTAGGTAAGTATCAGCTTGCTCTGGCCATGCCGGTCATGATGTCTGGCATTCGGACGGCCGCCGTCATGATTATTGGGACTGCGACTTTAGCGGCCTTGATTGGGGCGGGAGGCTTGGGTAGCCTCATTCTCTTAGGGATTGACCGCAATGATTCTGCCTTAATCTTGATTGGGGCCATTAGCTCGGCATTCTTGGCAGTGGTCATTAGCTTAATTCTGGGAGGACTGACAAAGCGGCGTCCCTAAGACCTTGCTTTTAAGCTTCTTAACAACAGCGATCTTAGTGGTGGCAAGCTTTGCCCAACCTTATTTCCTACCAATGGGTAACAACAAGCTAATTATTGCAGGTAAATTAGGGGCCGAACCTGACATCTTGATTCATCTCTATAAGGAGTTAATTGAACAAGATAGCCACCTTCAAGTCGAAGTTAAGCCAAACTTTGGTAAGACCTCCTTCCTCTATGAAGCCCTTAAGGCCGGCAGTATCGATATCTATCCTGAATTCTCCGGGACCATTACAGCTTCGCTGCTAACCAATCCACCCCAGGTGGCCAATGACCAGGAAGCCGTCTACGAGGCGGCGCGGGATGGCATTTACCAGCAGGATAAGTTAATTTATCTCAAGCCTATGGCCTACCAAAATACCTATGCCATTGCGGTCAAAGAAGCCTATGCTATGGAGCATGGCTTAGAGACCATATCGGACTTGAAGAAGGTAGAATCGACAGCTCGCACTGGTTTTTCCTTAGAGTTTAATGACCGTCCTGATGGTAAAAAAGGGCTAGAGTCCCTCTATGGTCTAAAACTTAACATTCAAACCATGGAACCGGCCTTACGTTATCAGGCGCTAGAACTGGATAAGCTGGATATCATCGAAGTGTATTCGACGGATAGTCAGATTATCAAGTATGGCCTCAAACTCCTACAAGACGATAAACACCTCTTCCCACCTTACCAGGGGGCACCGCTACTGAGAGAAGAGACCCTCAAGCAACATCCTGAGTTGGAGGGCATCCTCAACAAGCTCCATAACAAGATTACGGCGACCGAAATGGCCACCATGAACTATCAAGTGGACGTGGAAGGCAAATCAGCCAAGGAAGTGGCCCACGACTTCTTGTCACGTCAAGGTCTACTTAAATAGGTTGGCAAACTAATGTAAGCTAATTAAGAGTTAAATGATAGAAAGGAAGTCACCCATGTCACAGCAAATGCAAAACGCCCAAAAGCTCTATATGCGTGGGATTCAGGACGGCCAAATTGATGAGGTACACCGTCACTATATGGGGGCTAGCTATACTCAGCACAGTACCGGTGTACCAGATGGTAAGGAAGGCTTCAAGGCCTTCTTCCAGGATTTCTTCCAACGCAATCCTGAGCGGCAAATTAAGATTGTTCGTTATATAGAAGAGAACAATTTCGTCTTCTTACACGTCCATCAATACCTTAACCAAGGTCAAACCCAATGGGTCACTGCCGATATCTTCCGCGCCGATGAATCTGGGCGTATTGTCGAGCATTGGGATGTCATTGAAGCATACCAGGCACCAGTAGATGGACAAGTGGATCCTATTTTGGGAGATTTTGCCTTAGAGCAGGCTGAGGATGGGGCAGAGAATAAAAAACATGTTCGTCGCTTCTTAACTGAAGTGATGCAAAATCAGGAGTTCCAAAGCTTCGACCGCTATGTTAGTCCCGACTTAGTCCAACATAACCTGGCCATGGGGCAAGGGGGACAAGCCTATCTCAACTATCTCCAGGACCACCAAGTCAACTATGATTTCGTCTTCAAGCTTCTAGCTCAGGAGACTATGTCGTGGCTATTCTAAGGTCTGGCAAGATGGTCAGGATTATGCCTGGATGGACATTTTTCCGTCTTAAAGATGGCTTGATTGTCGAGCATTGGGATACCAAGGAAGTCATGCCAGCCAAGGAAGACTTAACCAACCTAGGGAAATTCTAGGGATTGCCTGCTAGCAGTTGACTTTGCTAGCGGGATGGTCTATAATATGACTGTTGTTTATGTGTAGCACCACATCTGCAACCGCGCAAGTTGAGTCTAAGCCATTTTGGCCACTTAACATGGCGAGTCTAAGTGCAGGGGATTAACCCCGAAAGAAAAATAAAGGAGGTGCTTGAATGTACGCAATTATCAAAACAGGCGGAAAGCAAGTAAAAGTAGAAGTAGGTCAAACAATCTTCGTTGAAAAACTCAACGCAGAAGCAGGCGAAACTGTTACCTTGGACCAAGTAGTCTTAGTAGGTGGCGAATCAACTAAAGTTGGGACTCCATTAGTAGAAGGCGCTTCTGTAGTGGCTAAAGTTGAAAAACAAGGCCGTGCTAAGAAAGTCGTGACTTTCAAATACAACGTCGTAAAGACACTCACCGCAAACAAGGTCACCGTCAACCTTACACTAAATTAGTTGTTGAAGCGATCAACGCTTAATTCTTATGATTAAGATCAAAGGCCAAGTGGATACCAAAGGCGCTATCCGTCAACTTGAACTGTCCGGTCATGCCGGTGCAGGAGAGTATGGCGAGGATATTGTCTGTGCGGCAGTATCAAGCCAGGTTATCTCAGTAGAGAATTCACTTGAACGATTAGTCGGGCTGCCCTACGACGTCCAAGTCGATGAGGTAGCAGGTGGCTACTTGAAGCTGACGGTTCCGGCTTGTTCTAACAAGCAACAGGAGCATGATGCGCAAGTCTTATTGCGTCATTTGGTGTATGCTTTGGAGGTCCTGGCTGACAATTATCCAGAGTTTATACACTTGAAGATTAACCAAGCAAAATAGGAGGTGCTCGAGAATGTTGAAATTAAACTTACAATTATTCGCCCACAAAAAAGGGGGGGGTTCGACTTCTAACGGTCGTGACTCTCGTGCAAAACGTTTAGGTGCTAAAGCAGCTGACGGCCAAACCATCACTGGTGGTTCTATCTTATACCGTCAACGCGGTACCAAAATCCACCCAGGGGTAAACGTTGGTAAAGGTGGCGACGACACATTGTTCGCATTAGTGGACGGCGTGGTACGTTTCGAACGTAAAGGTCGCGACAAGAAACAAGTTTCTGTCTACCCAGTAGCGGTTGAAGCTTAATAATGAGAGAGGTTAGGACCTAGTCCTAGCCTCTTTTTTGCTTCTTATTGAGTGTAAAATCTGGCTCTATGCCCATCTGCCGGGCTTTTGAGTAGCTATGGGTTTCTTCATGCTCAGTCCTATGGTATAATATGTGTACTATGTAGGGAGGCCTATCACAGCATGCAAAAAGCAAAGCACCCGAATCATGCCAAGCAGTCAAGACAGCACTTCTTGGCCCAGATTCGCTATAACTTCAGCCGTATGGATTGGTGGATACTCTTGATTGTCAGTCTATTGAGTGTCTATAGCCTGATTATGGTCTATAGTTCAACACAATATTTATTGGAGAACGGGGCAACAGTTCCCACGCCACTGCACTACCTGAGCCGGCAAATGTTTGGGATTGGCTTAGGGCTAGCGGTATCGGCAGTGGCCATTTGCCTGCCTTATCGCCTCTATATTGAGCCTTTCTGGCTCTTTGTCGCCAATGGCCTGATCGCCTTCTTAATCTTACTGACGCGTTTTATCGGGGTCTCTGGTGGTGGGGCAAGAAGTTGGCTCAGCTTTATGGGTCTCAACTTCCAACCAGGTGAGTTGGCCAAGATTGGTCTGATTCTCTTGATGGGGATTCTATGTGTCAAGTCGAGACGTGAAGTGCTATTAACTAAAGAACGTTGGTTTGCCAATATGGACTATGAATCCGTCATTTCAATCGGTTTGATGCTCTTGGATTTGGTCCTCATTTTCGCCCAGCCTGATATGGGGATGTTTATGATTATTTCAGCCACTTTATTGCTAGTGGCCTTAGCCTTAATCATGAACAGTAAAACCCAAAAAGTCGTCTTATTGATACTTGCAGGCCTAGGTGTCGGGCTTATCACCTGGATTTATACCAATGCGGATAAATTGGCCACCAGTGACCATTATCAATTACGGCGCTTTGGTTCCTTTGTTAATCCCTTTAAGTATGCCAAAGCAGCGGGTTACCAATTAGTCAACGCCTATATTGCTATCAGCCGTGGTGGCCTCTTTGGCCGAGGGATAGGTCATTCCTTGACCAAACAAGAAGGATTGCCAGCGGGTCATACGGACTATATTCTGGCGGTGATTGGGGAAGAGTCAGGCCTAGTGGGCCTGGTCGTGGTAGTCATACTACTATCGGCCTTTGATTTTCCTCTGCTTCCGTTGGGCGGCCAAGAGTCAAGATACCTTCCGACGCGCCGTCTTCACCGGGGTTGGCTGTCTGCTCTTAGTTCAATCAAGCCTCAATATCGGTGGGGTATCCGGCTTGGTGCCTCTGACCGGGGTTACCTTACCTTTTGTCTCCTATGGGGGGACCAGTATGGTCTTGACCATGATATTGGTTGGGGTCTTACAAGTCATGATTATTGAAGAAAAGCGAGTCATAGAAGCGCAAGTCTCGCCAGTAAAGGAGGACTATCATGGAATTTAAGATGGTCAAGCGTAAAGAGCTCATTGTTTGGCTCTATTCCTTGAAACAAGTCAAGAATATTCGAAAATACGGTCATGTCCACTATATTAGTGATCGTCTACGTTATGTGGTACTCTACGTCAATGCCAATCAAGTAGACCAAGTAACCCAACAACTCAATCGCCTGCACTTCGTTCGTAAGGTGGAAGGTTCCATGCGCGATGACATCGACATGACCTTTAAGGACGCCATTCCTAACCGTAAGGATCCAGACCTTAAGCCAGAGAGCGAGAAGGGCAACTTGGCCGGCCAACACAAGGATAATTTCTTATCTGATTTGGCCTCTTCTCTCGATAAGAACGAGGCGGTCGCTGAGAGTGGGGCGCCAGCATGAGAGTAGTCGCAGGACGTTATGGCAGCCGTCCACTTAAGCCTGTTCCAGGCCTCAACACGCGGCCGACTACTGACAAAATTAAGGAAGCCATCTTCTCATCTTTGGGTGGCTTTTTTGATGGAGGCCTCTGCCTGGATTTCTATGGGGGCAGCGGGGCTCTAGCGATTGAAGCGGTCTCTCGCGGCATGGACCGTGCGGTCATGACCGAGAAATATCGTCCGGCCTTGCAGACTATTAAGCAAAATGTCGCCATGACCAGGAAGAAGACCGCTTCACGGTTTTGGCAGGGGACAATCGCAAGAGCCTTCAAAGCCTAAAAGTCTCGGAATCAGACTTGGTCTTCGACCTAGTCTTATTGGATCCACCCTATGCCAAACAGAAACTAGTAGAAGACATTGAATGGTTGCAAGCCCAAGGCTTAATCGACCCTGAAACGACCCTGGTCTGCGAGACCGATGATGTGACGGACTTGCCAGAGGCCATTGCAGGCTACCAACGCTATCAACACAAACGCTATGGCCAAACTCAGATTTATTTTTACGGGATGCCAGAAGCGGATTAAGGAGGAAGGCTTATGGCCGACAGACAAGAAACCGTGGCTCTCTTTGCTGGGAGTTTTGATCCCATTACTTTGGGACATGTGGATTTGATTGAACGGGCCAGTCGCCTTTTCAATCGTCTCTATGTAGTGGTGGGAGTGAATGCCCTCAAACAGCCACTCTTCAGCTTGGAAGAGCGCTTAGGTCATTTGCAGGCTTGCTTGGGTCATTTACCTAATGTGTCAATCCAGGTGCTAGAAGGCCAACTTATGGCCGACCTAGCCAAAGAACTTGGGGCCACTTGCCTAGTTCGCGGTCTGCGCCATTCAGGGGATTATGTCTATGAATTACCCATTGCCCAAGCCAATCGGGGCCTCAATCCTGACCTGGAGACTATTTTCCTGCAAGCCCAGCCAGCCTATCAGCACATTAGCTCTAGCCTGGTCAAGGAGATTGCAAGTTATGGCGGCGATTTGACCAGCTTGGTGCCAGCCAATCTCATTGGTCCGCTCCAGTCTAAATATCAAAGTAAAGAAAGCGACTGAATCTAGGGATTCAGCGCTTTTTTAATGGGGAAGATAACGCCTTTTTCCTTTATTTTAGGGCTAAGGATTGGTAAAATAAAAGAGATGTCAAAAGAGAAAGAGGGAGACCATGAAGCTATTATTTGTTGGCGATATTGTGGGCACTGCAGGTATGGAGGCCTTAACTAGCTATCTGCCTTATCTTAAGCAGACTCACCGGCCCCAAGTAACCATTGTCAATGCAGAGAATGCCGCCGATGGCCGAGGCTTGACTGAGAAACTCTATAAGCAAATTCTAAGCCTAGGCGTAGAAGCCATTACCTTGGGTAACCATGCTTTTGATAACCGCGACCTCTATAACTTCATTGAAGGAGCCAAGCCTTGGTGCGGCCGGCTAATTTGCCGGCCACAACGCCTGGCAAGGGTATCCACTATGTGCGCTATAACCAATATCAAGTGGCGGTCATTAATGTCCTAGGTACTGTCTTTATGAACCCGGTCACCAGTCCCTTTCTCATGATTGACCAACTAGTAGATCAGGCCCGTAAGCAAACGCCTTTTATCTTTGTGGATTGCCATGCGGAAGCGACTAGCGAGAAGTTGGCCCTTGCCCATTATTTAGATGGCCGTGTGTCGGCTGTCGTCGGGACCCATACCCATGTTCAAACCAATGATGCCAAGGTCTTGGCAGGCGGAACTGCTAGTCTGACTGACGTAGGCATGACAGGGGCCCAAGACAGCATTCTGGGCTTTGCGGCCAAGGAAGTCATTCAGCGCTTCACTAGCCAGTTGCCAACGCGCCTAGTGCAAGAAACCAAGGGGCCACTGGTGCTCAGTGCCTGTCTGATTGATTTAGATGATAAGACCGGGCTTGCCAAGTCCATTGTGCCCATTCAGGTGACCCAGGAGTCCCTAAGCAAATACTATTAAGAAGGGAGGATGCCCTCCGTGGCTGCAGAAGCTAAAATGACGCCCATGATGGCGCAATATCATGAAATTAAAGCCCAATATCCGGATGCCTTCCTTTTCTATCGTTTGGGGGACTTCTATGAGATGTTCTTCGACGATGCCCTCAAGGCTGCCAAGATACTGGAAATTACCTTGACCTCCCGCAATAAGAAGGCTGACAATCCCATTCCCATGTGTGGAGTCCCTTATCACTCTGCCAAAGACTATATCAAACGTCTGATTGAGTCAGGCAATAAGGTAGCCATCTGTGAGCAGGTGGAAGATCCAAAACTAACCAAGGGCATGGTCAAACGGGAAGTGGTTCAAGTCATTACCCCTGGGACCTTGATTGAAGAAGAAGCCCTTGAAGTCAGGGAGAATAACTACTTAGTTGCCTTGCTGCCAGGAAGGCCAGACCTTCTACCTGGCGGCCATTGATGTCTCTACTGGGGAAATTAAAGTCACTCAAACGCCAAGACAAGCCCAGCTCTTTAGCGAGCTCTATGCCCTCAAGCCAAGCGAAATTGTGGTCGATAGCAGTTTGGATGCTGAAATCAAAGACCAAATCAAGCAGCAATTGGCTATTTATCTGTCTAGCTTTGACCTGACTGACCAGACGGAAGTTGGCACCCAATGGGTGCTAGACCAAGCCAGCCCTCAAGAAGCTAGCCTCTTGAATCTCTTGCTAGCTTACCTCTATAGCATTCAAAAACAAGCCCTGGGGCATCTGCAGCCCGTTGTCCGCTATGCCTTTGCCGATTATCTGCAAATGAATCATTTTGCTAAAAGTCAGTTGGAACTAACCAAGTCTCTTAGAACAGGACGTAAGAAGGGCAGTCTGCTCTGGCTGATTGACCATACCAAGACGGCCATGGGTGGCCGCATGCTGCATCAGTGGCTGGAAAAGCCCCTGATTGATGAAGGTATTCTGCGCCAGCGTCACCAACAGGTGGCCCAACTCATGTCGGCCTACTTTGAACGTTTAGACTTGATTGCGGCCTTTGAGACTGTCTATGACTTAGAGCGTCTGGTGACGCGAATTAGTCTGGGGACTGCCAATGCCCGTGACGTGGACCATTTGCGCCAATCCCTTGGTCAGATTCCGCATATTAACCGGATTTTAGAAGGACTTAATGCTAGCCAGAATCAGGTACTCTTTGAAGGTTTGCCTGATTTTCAGGAACTCTACCAGCTCATTGATACGGTCTTGGCAGATGAACCACCAATATCTGTGACTGAAGGCAATATCATTCGGCCGGGCTACCATGAGGAATTGGATCAATACCGGGATGCCTTAGCTAATGGACACCAATGGTTGGCGGAATTGCAACAACGGGAACGCGATAGAACAGGGCTTAAAACCCTCAAAGTCGGCTACAACAAGGTCTTTGGCTACTATATTGAAATGAGCCGCCTTCAATCCGCCAACTTTGACGATCCACGCTATATCCGCAAGCAAACCCTCAGCAATGCAGAGCGTTTCATTACGGAGGAACTTAAGCAACTTGAAACTACCATCTTGGGTGCCCAAGAGAAGGCCACCCAGTTAGAATACCAACTCTTCACCGAGTTACGCCAAGCCATTGCGGCTTATACAGGCCAGTTACAGACCTTGGCTAGCCAGATTGCCAGCCTAGATGTCTTAGCTAACTTTGCCAGTTTAAGTGAGCGGGAAGATTACTGCCAGCCAGAAATGGTGGCAGAAGCCAAGCATTTCCAACTGGAGGCTAGCCGCCATCCAGCCCTAGAGAAATTGATTGGCAAGGCGGCTTTTGTGCCCAATGACTTTGTCCTCTTACCAGATCAGCCTCTGTTGCTTCTAACGGGGCCTAACATGTCCGGGAAGAGTACCTATATGCGGCAGATTGCCTTCTGTGTTATTCTCAACCAGATTGGTTGTTTTGTGCCAGCTAAGTCGGCCAAGTTGCCAATTGTCGATAAGATTTTCACCCGGATTGGGGCTTCCGATGATATTTCTAGTGGTCAGTCGACCTTCATGGTAGAAATGATGGAGACCAATGTAGCCTTGCGCGAAGCGACACCACGATCGCTCCTGCTCTTCGACGAGATTGGGCGGGGGACTGCCACCTTCGATGGCATGGCGCTAGCAGAAGCCATACTTTATTACCTGGCTCAAGAAGTGCAAGCCGCTACCGTCTTCTCCACCCACTACCATGAATTGACTGATTTATCGACCAAATTACCCGTCTTGCGCAATATTCATGTGGGGGCCACCGAGCAAAATGGCCAAGTGGTCTTCCTACATAAGATTTTGGAAGGGGCTGCCGACAAGAGTTACGGGATTCATGTCGCCAAACTAGCCGGCCTACCACAATCTCTGTTGGTTCAAAGCCAGGAAGTCTTGCAGGAATTGGAGTCTAATAGCCAATGGTTGAGACGTCAAGAACCTGAAAGTGACGGCCAGCTTTCGCTCTTCGACCTACCGGCTACCAAGCCGTCGCCTAAGGTTCTGAGAGAGGACCAGGAGCAAGTGCTCAAGCAACTGGCTTATTTGGACATTAACCAATTAACACCACTCCAGGCCTTAGAACGCCTGGCTACCATGCAAGATCAATTAAAATAATTTTCTAATAAGTTATTGAAAGGAGGGATTTCATGGGCAAGATTCAACAAATGCCAGAAGCCTTAGCCAACCAGATTGCGGCCGGTGAAGTCGTGGAACGTCCCGCTTCAGTCGTTAAGGAGTTAGTGGAGAATGCCATTGACGCAGGCGCCCAGACCATTCGGGTGGAATTGAGGGAAGCGGGGATTCAGCAGGTCAAGGTTATTGACGATGGGGAAGGCATGGATGCTGAAGATTTGGCCAAGGCTTTCCTGCCTCACGCCACCAGTAAGCTCTATGATGTCCATGACCTCTTTCAAATCAAATCACTGGGTTTCCGGGGTGAAGCCCTAGCTAGCATTGGGTCTGTCGCCAAGGTGCGGGTAGAGTCCATGCAGACGGGCGCAGAGGCCGGTCACTATATAGAGATTGCCGGTTCACAGGTGCAAGCTCAGGGCATGACCAGTGCCCGCAAGGGAACGACCTTGACCGTCGATAGTCTCTTCTATAACACGCCAGCCCGTCTTAAGCATTTAAGCAGTATAAAGACGGAACTTAAGCACAGTTTGAACTTTATTCAGGATATTGCCATGGCCTATCCCGACATTCGCTTCCACTTGGTCAATGACGGCCAAACCATCTTCCAGTCCTTCGGGACAGGGGACTTGCGCCAGACCATAGCCAATGTTTATCAACCGGCGCTAGCTCGTCAGCTCATAGGCTTAGAAGCGGAGAATTTGGACTTTAGGATTCGAGGCTATATTTCGCCACCTCAGTTGACCCGGACTTCCAAGCACTATATTCACTGGATGATTAATGGCCGGGCCGTTCGTTCCTATGCCTTGACCGAGCTCTTGCTACGGGCCTATGGCCGCCAACTCATGATTGGCCGTTATCCTTTGGCTGTTATCGCCATAGAATTGGATCCGCGTTTGGTAGATGTCAACGTCCATCCAACCAAGCAGACCGTTCGGCTAAGCAAGGAAAGCGAACTAGGCCAATTGCTGACCCAGGCGGTGGTGGACAGTCTAGCCAGCCTCAATCCTGTGCCCAATGCCCAGGTTCAAGAACTGGCAGGTGGCCGACTCTTCCACCAAGCAGACAAAGCCAATCCTCAAGGTCTAGTAGCAAGCCAAATCATGCCTCTGGACTTGGACGGTAAGGGGAAGGAGCCGACATTTGACTCGGCTTATGACCAAGATGCTGACTTAGCGACTAGCCAAGCAAGCAGACCAAGTCAGCCAGCTCAATCAGCGCCAGTCAGCCGGGTGGCTGAAAACTTAGCGCCTGATTGGCAAGATAGCTAAAAGTGGTGCAAGCCAGCAAGCTAGAGGATGCAGAGCCTAGCCCTAGTCATCCGCTTGAAGCTGAACCAGTAGCCGCTGATAGCCAAGTACAAAGTCAATCAAATGTCAGTCAGGACTTACGTCCATCCTTTGGTCACTTACGCTATGTCGGCCAGATTCATGGCACTTATTTGATTGCGGAAAGTCCAGAAGGCTTCTACCTGATTGACCAACATGCGGCCCAAGAGCGAATTCGCTATGAGGCCTTTATGAAGCAGGAAATGGATACCAAGACCCAGCAAACCCTCTTGTTGCCTTATCTCTTCCACTTTAGCCCAGCTGAGCTAGCAGGATTAGACCAAGTCTTACCAAGACTGGAAGAACTGGGCATTGTCTTAGAAGCCTTTGGGCCTAAGACCTATCAATTGGCTTCTTATCCCACTTGGCTAGAAGCCCATGAAGTAGAACAGACGGTTCGCGATCTGACCGAGCGCTTGGTCAAACAACCCGATCTAAGCATTAACCAAATAAAGGAAGCAGCCCTGATTATGCAGTCTTGCCGTGGGGCTATTAAGGCCAACCACTACCTAGACGACAGTCAGGCTAGCTACCTCATTCAGGCGTTGGATGGTTTGGATGATCCTTTCCACTGTCCACATGGCCGGCCAGTCTTTGTCCAAATTACCGACAAGACGCTGGAAAAACTATTCAAACGGATCCAAGATCCGCACCAAGGAGGTCACCAATTATGAGTCAAGAAAAGTATCAAGAAGCCATCAAGGGCTTGAATGAAATTCAATATAAAGTAACCCAAGAAAATGCCACCGAACGTCCTTTTAGTGGCGAGTACGATGATTTCTATGAGAAGGGCATCTACGTGGACATTGTGAGTGGGGAACCTCTCTTCTCAAGTGCCGCCAAGTATGATGCGGGCTGTGGCTGGCCGGCTTTCTCTAAGCCAATCCAAGCCTCTGAAATTGTCGAAAAAGAAGACGCCTCTCTGGCACGGGTGCGGACAGAGGTACGCTCTGCCAAGGCAGACTCCCACCTAGGCCATGTCTTTGGGGATGGGCCTAAGGAATTGGGCGGCTTACGCTACTGTATCAATTCAGCAGCCCTACGCTTCATCCCTTACGAAGAAATGGATGAAGCTGGCTATAGCGACTATAAACAATACGTGGAGTAAAAATAATGTATGAATTTATCCAAGGGGAGCTGGTCCAAATCCAGCCCCTTTATCTTGTAATTAGCGCAAATGGTGTGGGCTATCGCCTGCTGTGCGCCAATCCCTACCGTTGGCAGGGGGAATTGCACCAGCAGGTCCTCTGTCCGGTAGAATTAGTGGTCCGGGAAGACGCCATGACCCTCTATGGTTTCCGTGATCACCAGGAGAAACAACTCTTCAATACCTTGCTTAAGGTATCGGGTATCGGCCCTAAGAGTGCCTTATCTATCTTGGCCTTGGACGACCATGCGGGCTTAATTCAGGCCATTGATTCAGGGGACTCTACCTACCTGACCAAGTTCCCAGGTGTGGGTAAGAAGACCGCCCAGCAAATGATTTAGACTTAAGTGGCAATCTGGACTTCCAAGCCCATGCCCAAACGCAAGCATCGGCTCCAGTCAGCCAACAACATTTAGAAGAAGCCTTAGAGGCCTTGGCTGGCTTAGGCTATTCGGCCAAGGAAATTAAGAAGGTTGAAAAGCCACTGCAAGAAGCTGGCCTGACTTCCACTCAGGAAATGTTGAGTGCAGCCTTCAAGTTATTAAGAAAGTAGAGGTGGGGCGACCATGTCTCATGATGAACGTATGCTGTCGGGTAACTGGCAGCCGGAAGACGAGAGTAATCTACTCAGTCTACGGCCTAGTCGCCTGTCTGAATACATTGGTCAGTCCAAAATCAAAGACGAAATAGCCATCTATATCCAAGCAGCCAAGCAAAGGGAAGAGGCCCTGGACCATGTCTTACTCTATGGGCCACCAGGCTTGGGTAAGACCACCATGGCCATGGTCATCGCCAATGAGATGGGGGTAGGGCTCCACACAACAAGTGGGCCCGCCATTGAGCGGTCGGGTGATTTATTGGCCTTGCTCAATGAATTAAGCCCAGGCGATATTCTCTTCATTGATGAAATCCACCGCCTACCTCGGGTCATCGAAGAGGTCCTCTATTCAGCCATGGAAGATTATTTTGTCGATATTATTATTGGCCAGGGACCTTCGGCTCACCCAGTCCACTTTGAGTTGCCTCCTTTTACCTTGATTGGGGCGACCACACGGGCAGGTTCCCTGTCCAAGCCTTTGCGGGATCGCTTCGGTATTGTCTCCCACATGCAATTCTATACACCGGATGAATTGGCTCTGATTGTAGAACGATCAGCCGATGTCTTCGAGACGCGGATTGATTCTGAGGGGGCACGGGAAATCTCCTTGCGCAGCCGGGGGACACCACGTATTGCCAACCGTATTCTCAAACGGGTACGCGACTTTGCCCAAGTTAAGGGCCAGGGCGTGGTTGACTTAAGGATGGCTCAAACCGCTCTAGAAGTCCTGGAAATCGACCAATATGGCTTGGATGCTATCGACCGTAAGATTCTCAGCTGTCTGATTGAGTTTTATGGTGGCGGCCCAGTAGGCCTTAATACCTTGGCCGTCAATATTGGAGAGGATACCGAAACCCTGGAAGATATGTACGAACCTTACTTGGTGCAAAATGGCTTCATTCAGCGGACCCCGCGGGGGAGACAGGCGACTGCCTTGGCCTATGAGCACCTAGGCTATGCCTATTCCAACCCAGATGATAGAGAGAAAGTAGAGTAAAGCTAGAAATGTTAACAACCAAAGATTTTGATTATCACTTACCAGAGCGCCTTATCGCCCAAACGCCATTGGCGGATCGGGCAGCTTCGCGCTTATTGGTGTTGGACCGCCAAACGGACCAAAAGCAGGATTTGCACTTTGATCAAATTATTAATTTTTTCAATCCAGGCGATGCCTTGGTGGTCAATGAGACCCGGGTTATTCCGGCTCGTCTCTTCGGTATCAAGCCGGAGACTGGCGGACACTTGGAGGTACTGCTGCTTAATAACACCCAAGGCAATCAATGGGAATGTTTGATTAAGCCTGCTCGTCGCGCTAAGACAGGGACCCAGATTGTCTTTGGCGAGGATGGCCGTTTGACAGCAACCGTCGTCTCTGAAGGGGACCATGGTGGTCGGATCATTGAATTTTCCTATGAGGGAGTCTTCCTAGAAATTCTAGAATCTCTAGGTCAAATGCCATTGCCACCTTATATTAAGGAACGTCTAGAGGATGCGGATCGCTACCAGACCGTCTATGCTAAGGAAAATGGTTCCGCGGCTGCCCCAACAGCAGGGCTTCACTTCACCGATGAATTGTTAGAGGCAATCAAGGCCAAGGGAGTGGAATTTATTCCCCTAGTCCCTACATGTGGGTTTGGGCACCTTCCGTCCAGTCTCAGCCGATAGCATTGAAGATCATGAAATGCACGCAGAATACTATCAATTGAGCCAATCCTCAGCTGACGCTATCCAGGCCGTTCAGGCACGTGGCGGCAAGATTTTTGCAGTAGGGACTACCAGTGTCCGCACCCTGGAGACCATTGCCACTAAATTTGATGGTCAAGTTCGAGCAGATTCTGGCTGGACTCAGATTTTTATCTCGCCGGGCTTTGAATTTAAGGTAGTTGATCACTTGATTACCAACTTCCATTTGCCATGTTCGACCTTGGTTATGCTGGTATCAGCCTTCTATAATCGAGAGGCAGTCCTAGCGGCCTATGAACATGCGGTGGAGGCAGAGTACCGCTTCTTCAGCTTTGGCGATTCCATGTTAATCTTATAAAAATAAGCGTCTTCCCAGGGAGACGCTTTTATATTATGGCAAGCAAAAAAGGCTAGGACAAAATAGTCCTAACCTTAGGAATGGTCACATTGTAAATGTTGGCTACCCCAATCCTTCATGGCGCTAATAATAGCCACTAGGCTCTGACCGGTATCCGTCAGGCAGTAGGTGGAGCTCACTTGATTGGCTTGTGACTCCTTGTGGTTGATAATCAAGCCATTGGCTTCGAGCAGCGCTAATTGTTGTTTGAGCATCTTGGGACTGGCGCCATCCAATTCCTTGTGGAGCTGGCCAAAGCGTTGGGGCCCCTGGCTGAGAATTTCAATGATGCGGGGCACCCATTTCTTGCCTAGGAGAAGGGCCAAGGCTTCGCTGGCACATTCCGTTTTGATTTCAGAATCTGGTGTATAGTAGACTACTTGCGACATGGCGACCTCCTTACAAGATAGAATTAGCGGTTAATGAATGACAGGATGACTGAGCCGACAAGGGTGCCGACCATCAAGAGGACCATGAGAATAGCTGTAACGCGGACTAGTAGGTCCATTTTGCTTCTTTTCTTTTTAGGGGCGGAAGGATAGTTCCGCTCATGCAATGACGACATTGGGACGCCTCCTTTTGTAATTTCAGCCCTAATTTTACCCCAAAGCCTAGTGACTTTCAATCACTTTGGCCTAGAAGCAGAATTAATCAGCTATTTCTGGCACATATTAAGCGCAAAACTTTAATCGTAGGTTCATTTATGCTAAAATAAGACCGTTAAAAGTAAAAAGACAAATTGGAGGAATTGGATCAATGACTAAGCAACAAATTGGTGTCGTTGGTATGGCCGTGATGGGTCGTAACATTGCCTTAAATATTGAAAGCCGTGGCTACAGTGTCTCACTCTATAACCGTACTGGCTCTAAAACGACTGAGGTTTTGGAACAAAACCCAGGTAAGAACTTAGTAGGGACCTACACAGTAGAAGAATTCGTCAACAGCCTTGAATCTCCACGTAAGATTCTCCTTATGGTTCAAGCTGGCCGAGGAACGGACGCAACCATCGACGCACTCTTGCCACACTTAGACAAGGGTGACATTGTCATTGATGGTGGGAACACCTTCTTCAAGGATACCATTCGCCGTAGCGAACGCTTGGCCGAATTAGGCATTAACTTTGTTGGGACTGGGGTTTCCGGTGGCGAAGAGGGTGCCTTACATGGTCCTTCTATCATGCCAGGTGGGCCTCAATCAGCCTATGAATTAGTGGCGCCAATCTTGCGCGATATTTCAGCAAAAGCACCTGAAGATGGTGAGCCATGTGTGACCTACATTGGCGAAAATGGTGCGGGTCACTATGTTAAGATGGTCCACAACGGGATTGAGTATGGGGACATGCAGTTAATCGCAGAGTCTTACGACCTCTTACACCGCGTCCTTGGTTTATCTGCTGCTGAAATTTCTCAAATCTTTGGCGAGTGGAACAAGGGTGAGTTGGACAGCTTCCTCATGGAAATCTCAACTCAAATCCTCGCAACCGTCGACCCAGCAACTGGCAAGCCAATGGTAGATGTGATCATGGACCGAGCTGGTAACAAGGGGACAGGCAAGTGGACCTCTCAATCTGCCTTAGACTTAGGGGAGCCATTGTCTCTGATTACGGAATCTGTCTTCGCCCGTTACATTTCAACCTTCAAGGAAGAACGTGTGGCAGCCAGCCAAGTCATTCCTGGGGTAGATTTCCAAGCTAACCTATCTGAAGCAGATAAAAAAGACATCATTGAAGCCGTGCGTCAAGCCCTCTACTTCTCTAAGATTGTCAGCTATGCCCAAGGTTTCGCTCAAATGAAGGCAGCTAGCCAAGAATACGGCTGGACCCTCAACTATGGCGAAATTGCCAAGATCTTCCGTGCAGGCTGTATCATCGTGCTAAGTTCTTGCAAAAGATTACCGATGCCTACAGCAAGAACCCTGACTTAGACAACCTCATGTTGGATGATTACTTCCTCAATATCTTAGGTAGCAACCAAGCTGCGGTTCGTCGCGTGGTGACCTTAGCCATTCAAGCAGGGATTCCAGTGCCAACCTTCTCAAGTGCTTTGGCCTACTATGATTCCTACCGTTCACCAGTCTTACCAGCTAACTTAATCCAAGCCCAACGCGACCTCTTCGGGGCTCACACCTACCAACGCGTAGACCGCCCAGGGACCTTCCACTTCCACTGGAACCAAGGTCGTGAGGAGCAATTAGAAGACTAAAATAGTCTAGCCAAGTCCATAGGACTGTGATACAATAGCAACTAGAATATGCAGTAAGCAGGAGAGAGTAGTCTGTCCTAACCTCAGACAGCGAGCCGGGATGCTGAGAGCCGGTAGAGGTCAACAGATGAAGCGCACTCTTGGATACTATTTAGGTGAAGGGCCTAGGCCTGCTAGCCTAAGTCGGAGCCTACTCCGTTATCAAGTATAAGGGTTGCCCGCCGTTTGCCGGCAACTGAAGTAGAGTGGTACCGCGTATTAATTAGTCACTAATTCGCCTCTAGATTTCCCTTAGGGATATCTGGAGGCTTTTTTCAAATTTTCCATCTCATCAAACAATAGGAGGCACACAATGAATCAAAAATCAGCCGTCGTGTCAGCCCTCAGCCCAGTTTTGGCTGAGCACCTGAACGAGCAAGCAATTGAACAGTTAATCGAAGTTCCAAGTCATGCTGAGCATGGTGACTTGGCCTTCCCTGTATTCCAACTGGCTAAGGTCTTCCGTAAGGCCCCTCAAGCCATCGCCCAAGGAAGTTGCCGAGCAAGTAGACGCCAGCAAATTTGACAAGGTAGTCGCCATGGGTCCTTATGTCAACTTCTTCCTCAAACGGGGTGCAGTAGTCAATGAAACCTTGCATGCTGTCCTAGAAGGGGGCGCTAGCTACGGCCAGTCAGACCTAGGTCAAGGTCGTAACGTCGTCATCGACATGTCTTCACCTAACATCGCCAAGCCAATGTCGATGGGCCATTTGCGTTCAACAGTGATTGGGAACTCCATTTCACTTATCTTGGCTAAATTAGGTTACCAACCGGTTCGCGTCAACCATTTGGGTGACTGGGGGACTCAATTTGGTAAGTTGATTGTGGCTTACCAGGGCTGGGGTGACGAAGCCACGGTTAAGGCTGACCCAGTCAAAGAATTGGTTAAGCTCTATGTTGATTTCCACGAAAGAGCTGAAACCCAACCAGAATTAGAAGACCAAGCTCGGGCTATCTTCAAGCGCTTGGAAGATGGCGACCCAGAAATGTTAGCCCTCTGGCAATGGTTCCGCGAAGAGTCTCTTAAAGAATTCCAAAAAGTCTATGACCTCTTAGAAGTGGAGTTCGACTCCTATAATGGGGAAGCTTTCTACAACGACAAGATGGATGAAATCGTGGAGCTCCTAGAAGAAAAAGGCCTCTTATCGGTTGATAATGGTGCTACCTTGGTTCACTTGCAAGATGAGACCTTGCCACCAGCTTTGATTAAAAAATCAGATGGCTCGACCCTCTACTTGACACGTGACTTGGCGACGGCCTACTACCGTAAGCGGACCTATGATTTTGCTAAGAACCTCTATGTCATGGGGAGCGAGCAAAGTGTTCACTTCAAGCAACTTCAAACTGTCTTAGAGATGATGGGCAACGAATGGGCAAAAGATATGGCCCATGTGCCATTTGGTTTGATTACCTTGAATGGGAAGAAGCTATCTACCCGTAAAGGTAAGATTGTCCTCTTGGAAGAAGTGCTTAAGGAAGCTATTAGCCTAGCTCGTCAACAAATTGAGCTCAAGAACCCAGGTTTGGAAAACAAGGACCAAGTTGCTCGTCAAGTAGGGGTAGGGGCTGTTGTCTTCCATGACCTCAAAACTGAGCGTATGAATAGCTTCGACTTCAACCTGGAAGAAATCGTCCAATTTGAAGGGGAAACAGGACCATATGTTCAATACACCCACGCCCGTTCTCGCAGCATCTTGTCCAAGTACGGGCAAGAAGTCGACTTGTCAGCTGAATTTGACCTCTCGGATGACTATGCTTGGGAAGTAGCTAAGAAATTAGCAGACTATCCACGCATTATCCGTCAGGCGGGTGACCGTTACGAGCCATCCGTCGTGGCTAAGTACTTGGTACAGTTGGCACAATTATTTAATAAATACTATGCTAATAGTCGCATCTTAGATCAAGATGCCGGCACTGCTTCCCGGATTGCCCTGGTAGCAGCTGTGGCTCAAGTCCTCAAGGATGGACTCCATCTCTTAGGCCTTCACGCGCCAGACAAAATGTAAGCAAAGCTAAGGGGCGCCAGTCGCCTCTTTTTGCTCAGAAAGGATGACAAGATGTTAAGCTATTGCCTCTATGATCACGCCTTAGGTCAGCTGCCAGTCGTTGCCCATCAAGGGCGTCTAGTCTATATTGGCGCCTTTGGCGAGTCTCTGGCAGACTGTCAGGCTGACTTAGACCCCAAAGGTCGTTACCAATGGCAGGCGCAGGAACTGACTGAGATTTGCCTTGCTCTGGATCAATATTTTAGTGGCCAAGCCCCCCTAGACTTAACCTATGACTTTATCAAGGGCACCGACTTTCAGCAGGCAGTGTGGCGGGCGTTGGCCCAGATCCCCTATGGCCAGACTTGTTCCTATAAGGAATTAGCGCAAGCCCTGGGCCGGCCTAAGGCGGTGCGAGCCGTGGCCAATGCGGTAGGCCAGAATCCTCTTAGCATTCTCCTGCCTTGTCACCGGGTCTTGGCTCACGATGGGAGTCTGGGAGGCTATCGTGGTGGCTTAGACATGAAGACCTATCTCTTGAACTTAGAAGGGACTGGGCCTAAGAAATAATAGAGCCAAACTAAAAAGTCCAGAAGCTAGTTGCTTTTGGACTTTTTCTGTTTGGAGCCCATAGAGTGTGTATATTTTGGCACTGATTATGCAAAAATATAGGACCTAAAGGCTGGTTTTGTGCTATAATGAAGCTAACTGTAAATAGAAAGAAGTGATACCATGAAATTTTCAGAATTGGAGTATCAGCGTCCTGATCTAGACCTTCTGAAAGAAGATTTTTTTAATCAAATTTCACTGATTGAAATGGCAGAAGAGGCGGAAGTTGCCCTCAAAGCCACCAAACATATTCAAGAAATCCAAAATACTTTAGGGACCTTATCAACCTTGGTCAGCATCCGTAACAGCATTAATACCAAGGATAGCTTCTATGAAGAAGAAACAGCCTTCTGGGATGAGCATTTTCCAATTATTGGCGAATGGGATACGGCTTACTATCGTGCTGTCTTAGGCTCTAAGTGGCGGAGTGAATTAGAAAACTACCTGCCAGAGACCTTCTTCCCAATGGCTGAGAACAGCCTCAAGGTCTTCAGTCCTGAGATTATTCCTTTGTTGCAACAAGAGAATAAGCTTAGCACCGAATACAGCAAGCTTCAAGCTTCTGCTGAAATCGAGTTCCAAGGTCAAACCTACAACTTGCCAGGTATGGCTAAGTTTGCCCAAGACCCTGACCGGGAGGTCCGTCGTCAAGCTTCTGAACTAGTCAGTGCCTTCTACAATGAGCATGAAGCTGAATTTGATCGTATTTATGATCAATTAGTCAAGGTTCGCGACCAAATCGCTAAGACCTTAGGTTTCAAGGACTTCGTTGAAGTAGGTTACTTGCGCATGAACCGCTTAGACTATAACCGTCAACAAGTAGAAGTTTATCGCCAAGAAATCTTGGAGCACGTCGTGCCTGTGGTAAACAAACTCTACCAACGTCAAGCAGAACGTTTGGGCTTAGAAAGCCTCAAGCCTTATGACTTGGAGTATAAATTCCAGTCTGGTAATGCCATGCCTCAAGGGACGCCAGAAGAAATTTTGGCTGCTGGGGTTAAGATGTACCATGAACTTTCGCCAGAAACAGGTGAGTTTATTGACTTTATGGTCGATCGCGAGCTCTTAGACTTGGTAACCAAACCAGGTAAGGCTAGCGGGGGTTACTGTACCTACTTGCCAGATTATGAAGCACCCTTTATCTTCTCTAACTTCAATGGGACGGCAGCTGACGTCGATGTCTTGACCCACGAAGCTGGGCATGCCTTCCAAGTCTTCCAATCCCGTTGGATTCAAACGCCAGAATGTGTCTGGCCAACCTTTGAATCTTGTGAGATTCACTCTATGTCCATGGAATTCCTGGCTTGGCCTTGGATGGAACTCTTCTTCGGCTCACAAACCCTCAAATACAAGTTTACCCACTTATCTGGAGGCTTAATCTTCTTACCATATGGGGTTTTAGTGGACCACTTCCAACACGAAGTTTATGAACATCCTGAAATGACACCAGCTGAGCGCCGTGCGACATGGCGTCGTTTGGAGCGTCAATATGTGCCTTGGAAACAGTATGAAGCAGACTCCTTCTTAGATCGTGGGGGCTTCTGGTTCCGTCAGGGCCACATCTTCGCTAGCCCATTTTATTACATCGACTATACCTTGGCTCAAGTCTGCGCCTTCCAATTCTGGAAACGAAGCCAGATTGACGATGATTCAAGTGTATGGACCGATTACCTCAATATTTGTCGGACAGGTGGGACCAAGTCCTTCCTTAAGATCGTGGCAGAAGCTAATCTTAAATCACCATTTGAACCAGGTAGCCTAGTAGAAACGGTGCAAGCCATTGAACAATATCTAGACGATATTCCGGAATCAGCCTTCCAAGCTAGTCGCTAGAAAGGTGGTTCTATCATGGAACAATCGCAAGATCGGCAGATCAGTCGTCAGGTCCTTAACCTATCTTGGCCCATTTTACTTGAGGTCACCTTTACCTCCTTGTTCGGGATGGTTAATATGGTGGTCTTGGGCCAGTATGCGGGCGGACTCTATCCGGTCGATGTCAATGTAACGGCTGTGGGGCTGTCCAACCAACCCTTCTTCTTCATCCTTGCTGTCGTGCAGGCGCTAGGGGTAGGGGGGACAACCTTAATTGCCCGTGCCTATGGCGCTAAGGAGCTCCATCGACTGGGCCGTATTCTTAAGCATAACCTCATGTTGGGTTTGGCCTTATCGACCTTCTTTGTGGCCTCCGTCCTGATCTTCCAAAAAGCCATGATGGATTTTTTGGGAGCAGATGCCCTGACTCAAGAAGCGGGCTTAATCTACTATCGCTTGGTTATGATTGGCCTCTGGTTTAACTGTTTGGCAGCCCTCCTATCCTCTTCTATTCGAGGGGTAGGGGAGACTCAAATCCCTATGCGGATTAATGTCATAGCCAATGCCATTAATGTGACCTTGGCCTTCAGTTTGGTGAATGGTTATTTTGGACTACCAGAGCTGGGGATTACCGGAGCGGGGATTGCTACCTTGGTGGCCAATGTCTGCTCGGGCTTAGGCTTGCTCTTTTACATTTCTAGCGGCCGGTCTGCCATCCAAGTTGATTGGTTCAAGGATTGGCAATTGGAAGCCAGCACCTTTGCTGCTATTTTCCGCTTTGGGATTCCGTCGGCCGGTGAACAAGTCCTGCTGCGTTCTAGTTTGATTCTTTATACTAAGATTGTGGCTTCACTGGGAACGGTCGTGATGGCAGCCCATCAGATTGCCCTTAATATCTTATCCTTTTCCATTACACCTGGTATGGCCTTGGGGATTGCGGCCTCGACCTTAGTGGGCCAATCCTTAGGTGCGGGGGATGTGGCCTTAGCTGATGCTTATGGCCGTAAGACAGCCAGATTCGGCCTCTACTTTGGCTTAGCCATGAGTGCCGTCTTCTTTCTAGGACGAGATGTCTTGGGCCAGATTTACACCCAACAAGCGGATGTTGTTAGCTTGGTCGCGATTCCACTTATCTGTATGGCGATACTCACGCCTTTCCAATTGGTTCAATTAGTTCAAGTGGGGGCCTTGCGTGGGGTGGGGGATACCCTCTTTCCGATGCTGTCCACGGGCTTCTCGGTCTTCTGTATCCGGGTCTGCCTGTCCTATATCTTGGTCAACTATGCTAACTGGGGCTTTGGCCGGTGCTTGGATAGCCGTAATTGGCGACCAAACCATTCGGTCCTTCCTCATTACCTGGCGCTATGGTCAGGGTAAATGGAAAACAATTCAAGTCTAAAAAATAGAAAGGATGGCCACAATGATTCGAGTTGGCACCATCGGGACCTCTCAGATTACAGAGCGCTTCTTAGAAGCCTCAGTCTGCTACCAGAGGTTTATGAGCTCCACGGCGTCTATTCGCGCCAAAAGAATAAGGCTAAGGATTTAGCCCAGCGCTTTGGTGCGACCTATTACTGTGATGATTTGGCTGAATTCTGGGCGGATCCTGAGCTGGACTTGGTTTATATAGCCAGTCCCAATGGGGTCCATTTTGAACAGACCAAACAGGCCATCCAAGCTGGCAAACATGTCATGATTGAAAAGCCAATGTTTGCTAATGTGGATCAGTGGCAGGAGGCCCATACCTTGGCCCGAGCCCATGGCGTCTTACTCTTTGAGGCTGTCCTCCACATCCACAACCCTAACTATAAACGGCTTAAGCAACTGGTGGCCAACAAGCGCCAAGATGCTAAGCAGCCTTTCCTAGGGGCTAATTTTATTCTAGGACAGTACTCTAGTCGCTATCCGGCCTATTTGGATAGTCAGGCTCAGGGCTTGGAGCCGCCTAATATTTTCAATCCGGCTATGGCAGGAGGGAGCTTGATGGACTTGGGGGTCTACCCCATCTATGTCATCGTGGATCTTTTCGGTATGCCCCAGCGCCTTAAGTATTCAGCTGTTCAAGGAGCCAATGGGGTGGACCTCTTTGGTAATGCTATTCTCTATTATGACCAGTTTCAGGTCAGTCTCCTAGTTTCTAAGGCGGTACATTCCACACAAGCCAGTGAAATCTATCTGGATAATGAGGTCATCGCCATTCAGGATATTACCCGTATTCGGACGGTCAGCCTGTCCAATAGCCAGGGGCAGACAGCAGTCATCAGTCAATATCAGCCTAAGCACGATATGGTGGGAGAACTCCAAGCCTTTGGCCAAGTCTTGCGAGGCTATCGCGGCCTAGAAGAAAAGAGCCCAGCTAATGAACTTTATCGCCACTGGACCCTCTTAAGTTATCAGGTTGCCCAAGTCATGCAAGCCATGCGACAATCGGCCCAACTCGCCTTTCCTTTTGAGGGAGAGGCCTATCAAGAAAGTGAGGTAAGCCTCTGATGTCAGAGACTCTAGAACTTGCTCCAGCCCTTGCCCAGGAATGGCAGGCTGCGGGCTATCAACAAGCCACCGCGATTCAAAAGCTCATCATGGGGCCTTTAGCGCAAGGCCAATCCCTGGTGGCTATTTCGCCTACGGGGAGTGGTAAGACCTTGGCCTATCTCTTGCCAGTCTTAGGACAACTGCAAGCCGGGCAGGGGCTACAGGCCTTGATTTTGGCACCATCACAAGAGCTGGCCAAGCAAATTGCAGGTGTGGCCCAAACTTGGGGAGGTCATTTGGATTTAAAAGTCCAATTAGTGGTGGGGGCGCCAACTTTAAGCGTCAGCAGGAAGCCCTTAAGGCTAAGCCAGAAATCATCGTGGCAACGCCAGGGCGTTTCTTAGAATTAGCCAACCAAACCCGTAAACTCAAGGTCCACCAGGTCCGCTACTTGATCTTGGACGAGGCAGATTATTTACTGCAAGCCGAGCATGAAGGGGCCATTCACCAGATTAGAAAGTCCCTTATGCGGGATGTGACAGTAGCCTGGATTAGTGCTACCTATGGTCAGCCTTTGGTTGACTTGGTGGCCTCTGGCCTTCCCCTCTATCAGGTGGAGAAGGACCAGGTCAGCCAGTCTGGCCAGGTAGACCATGTCTATGTCCTGACGCATGATCGGCAAAAGGTCCAACAGCTCAAGCGCCTGGCCCAAGTAGCTGACATGCAAGCCTTGGTCTTCTTTGAACAGGTCCATGACCTGGAAACGGTGGCCGCTAAACTAGTCTTTCAAGGCATTAAGGTGGCGGTCATGCATGGTCAACTGTCCAAGCAGGAGCGGGAGCGGGCCTTCCGCCTAGTCCAGCAAGGTAAGGTGACTTACTTGCTGACGACTGATATGGCGGCGCGGGGCTTAGATATTCCTGATCTACCTTATATCATCCACTATAACCGAGTGGATAGCCTGGATACCTATGTTCACCGCTCAGGCCGTACTGGTCGTATGGGTAAATCCGGGACGGTTCTGTCCTTAGTCAATGAACAGGAATTACGGGACTTGGAAAAGCTCTTAGCAGCCAGCCCTTACCAACTGTCAGAGCGTATTACCTTCAAAGGCCAATTAGTCGGGCCGCAAGAGCGCTCTAGCCAGCAAGACCAAGAAGGGCTAGAGAGGCCAAAGCCAAAGACCAAGACTGGGACCAAACCAGCCCGCAAAGCTAAGGCTGCTGCCGTGGTCAAGCCTAAGAAGAAAAAAGACCGGCATCGCGACAGTAAGAACAAGGGTAAAAGAAAAGCAAAAGCATAGAAAGTGAGTGTGTAAGATGATTGGAGCAATTGAATTAGGCGGTACAAAATGTGTCTGCGCTGTCTTCGAAATGGATGGAACCTTGATTGAACGTTTGAGTGTCCCAACTGAGACGCCAGCTGAATCCATGCCAAGCATGATTAACTTCTTCAAGAAATATAATGGGATTAAGGCCTTTGGTTTTGGTTCTTTCGGCCCAATTGGGGCTAATCCTAATGGTAAGGACTATGGTTATATCACCAATACACCTAAGTTGCCATGGCAACATTTTGATTTCTTGGGTGCTTTCAAGAAGGAATTTGATGTGCCAATGGCTTGGACGACGGACGTCAACGCGGCAGCCTACGGTGAAATGAAGCAGGGGGCTGCGCGCGGCGTTGAAAACTGTATGTATATCACCATCGGGACTGGTGTGGGTGCTGGGGTTGTAGTAGGTGGCAAGATTATTAGTGGTTTTGCCCACCTGAAGCCGGCCACATCAGCCTTAAACGTCATCCTGAGGACCACTATGAAGGCAAATGTCCTTTCCACCACGACTGCTTAGAAGGCATGGCTGCTGGGCCAGCGATTGAGGCACGATGGGGTAAGAAGGGGATTGAACTCAGCAATGAGTTGGAAGTCTGGAACTTAGAAGCCTATTACATTGCCCAAGCTATCTACAACTATTACTTGATTTTGAGTACTGAACGCTTTATCTTGGGTGGCGGGGTCATGAAGCAACGTCAACTCTTCCCAATGATTCGCGAACATTTAGTGGCACTTAACAATAACTATGTGACCTTACCAGAATTAGAAGGTTTCATCGTGCCACCAGCTTTGGAAGATAATGCTGGTATTACCGGCTGTTATGAATTGGCTAAGGAACTTCTAGAAGCCAAGTAAGGCAGGTTAGACATAAAAAAGCTAGGACTTGAGGTCCTAGCTTTTTATTTAATCATTATCTTTATTTTGGTCAGCAGAGTCTTGTGACTGCTGGTCATTTTGACTAGTGTGATCTTGAGGGGCTGCATCTGCTGCTTCTTCCTCTTCACCTTCTGCTTGATCATGACGCTCTTGTCTGGCTTCTTGAATCAAGGACATGAAACGTTCGTTCATTTCCTCAGGGCTTAGCTTATTGGCATCTTCCTGTAAGTCCTGCATCCCTTCCTTGAAGGCTTGGCTATTGAAGGCCGAGAAGAGGCTCATCATAAAGCGCTGTTGGGCGTAGTAGATGAAGGCGACCGTATAGAGGGCCAAGAAGATGAAGAAGATAAAGCCTAGAGGCATAATGATTTGTAAGAGGCCATAGATAAGGAAGGGAACAAAGGTCACTTGAATAACTAGGCGCATAGTCTGGCTAAAGAGTTTGAAGGACTTGGACCGTAGGGTAGTGAAGTGAGCCAAGTAAGAAATAAGTAGGACTACAAACCAATAGAGTAACCAGGAGATAATCCAAGCCATAATGACAAGGGACAAATAAAAGACCCAGCGGTAATTTTCAATGGAGTTTAAAGTTTGGCTGGCGACTTGCTTATTAAAGTTGGCCTTGTAAAGGTCCGTGATTTGCATCATACGACCGGCTATTTGGCCGAAAGCGCGATCCTTGAAGAGGAAGACGCTAGCCATGGATTTAGTAGACAGGCGGCTAGCAATGTCCGTTGGGATAGTAGGCTGATCTTGGGGCCCACTAACAGTCACCGTGTCATCGACAACCATTTGGAAAGACTGAGATTGGAAGTAGACAGGCTTTTGGTCTTGGGCCAGCTCTAGCTTGCCATCGACAGTATGAAAATCCGGGAGGTTAGATGAGCTAGCTTTGACATCGTCAAAGAGTTGATTGAGTGGCTTGAGGATCACCAGGATAGAGGTGACCGTTAGCCAGAGGATAATCAGCCGGCTAAGGCGACGGAAGAATTTAAAGGGCACCTTGGAAAGCCCGAAGATTTGTTGGGGCATTCGCATGGATGAGAAGATAATGGCGATTAATTGTTTCAATGTGGTCATCCTTTATATAGAGTATGGTCTTGCTTTATACAGGCTTAGTTTACCGAAAGCCACACCATATTGCAAGCCAAGCTACCTGAAGGGGCCTAGGACTAAGTAAGTTTGTAAAATAATTTCAAGAAAGGCTTTACAAATACGATAAGCCTGTGGTATCCTAGAAAAGTAAGAAAAAATGAAAGAAAGGAGTATGTGTCATGATCTTAGTAGCTAAAATCAAACAAGCCAAACAACACCCACTCCTTTTAGACGTCATGCTATAAAGTGCCTTACTAGGCCTTGTAGCTAAGAATATAGAAGATGATAAGACGCTAAGTTGGAGTGGCAAGGACCAGGACTAGATTCTGTACCTTGTACTGTCCATCTTAGGGTCTTTTTTGTGCGTCTATTAGGGGACTTTTACCTATCGATCTATATTAAGGGGGATTTTTATGTTAGCTGCCATGTGGCAATTTATTAAACGTTATCCGATGACTTACCTGATTATTCTGCTTTCCATTATTGCCAACTATATCTTGTGGGTCATTCCTACGCGGGTGACTCAGGCAATTATTGATGCCATGGCTGACCATTCGCTGACGGGTCAGAGTCTGGCACTCTTCGTTGGTATTATCCTAGTGGTGGCAGTAGTTCAATATACATCTGAATACCTATGGATGAGTCGACTCTTTAGTCAATCGGCTTTCTATATTAAGGAAGTCAAGCTCAATCTCTACCAGAAGATCATCAGCATGCGAATTCAATTTTTTGAAAAGTTCCGCTCTGGTGATATGATGACTCGCTTTACTTCTGATGTTAGGGGAATTGAGGATTTTATGGGTTATGGCTTAATGGGCTTTTCTTATCCGCGGGCACCTACTTTATCGTTATTCCCATTATGCTGTCTATTTCCTGGAAGGTGACCCTCTTAGCTCTTATTCCTTCTAGTCTCATCCTGCTTCCTCTTGTAATCTTAACGCGTCGACAAGAAGAAGCCGTGACGCAACAACGCGATGCGGTTGCTGCCCTTAGTAATGAGGTCTTAGAGGTCATAGAAGGCATTCGAGTGACGCGCGCTTACGGTAACAAACAAGAAGTCCAGTCAACGTTTCCAGGCCAAAAACGCGCGATTTAGCCAGCAAGGCTATCCGGATTATGTACTACCAAGCGGCGTTTGGGCGCCTATCCATTACCATTATGTCCCTGACCGCGGCCATAGTCATTGGCGTAGGGGGACTGGAAATGGCGGCAGGGCATTTGACCTTGGGCCAAATTATTGCCTTGCAACTCTATTCACTTTCACTGGCTGAACCGCTCTGGTCCTTAACCGATTTGATTGTTGTCTATCAAAATGCCAAAGTCAGCTATGGTAAGATCCAAGAATTATTGGATGCTAGCGATGATTTGGCTAGTCAAGGGACTCAAAGGCTAAGTGACCTAGAGGAGCTGAGCCTAGCTGATTATAGTTTCCGCTATCAAGGAGCTTCTGAAGACAGTCTCCGTCACATTGATTTTCGCCTTAAGAAAGGCCAGACCCTGGGGATTGTCGGTAAAACAGGTAGCGGCAAGACCACCCTGGTTCGCCAATTCCTATGCCAATATCCCATTGGCCAGGGAGAATTCTTAGTCAACAACCGACCAATCAGTGATTTTAATCGTCACGATATGGAAAAGCTGATTGGCTATGTACCGCAAGAACACTTACTCTTTTCACGTACCGTAAGGGAGAATATTCTCTTGGGTAATCCTGCTGCCAGTCAGAAACAAGTGGATGTTGCGGTGGCCATTGCAGCCTTTAGCCAAGACTTAGAACGTATGTCGGAGGGCTACGACACTCTGATTGGTGAGAAAGGGTGGCCATATCAGGCGGTCAGAAACAACGTATCTCCATCGCCCGCGCCATGATTAAGGAACCAGAGCTCCTGATTTTAGATGATGCCTTATCGGCAGTTGATGCGCGGACTGAACGTATTATTATTGAAAATATCCAAACTCTACGAGCCGGTAAGACCAATATTATTACTACCCATCGCTTATCAGCTGTGGAGCATGCCGATTGGATTGTGGTCCTAGACCAAGGTCGCATTGTAGAAGAAGGGCGCGCAGAAGATCTCATGGCCCTAGGCGGTTGGTATGCTGAACAAGCATGGCGCCAACGCCTAAATGAAGAAGTCTCAGAAGAGGAGGTGATGGCATGAGTATCCCATTAAGATTATTTCGATTGGTCAAGGTAGAGTGGCGTCTCTTCCTCCTAGGCCTAGTGCTCTTGGGCGGGGGGACCATTATTCAAAACTATGCCCCCTTAGAAATTCAAAGAGTCATTGACCAGGTGCTCACGCCTGTCTTCAATCAGGGCAAGGAACTGGATAGGGCAGCTATGTTGCAACATCTGGGCTTCTATGTAGGTTTGATTGCCTTAGCTTCGATTATCGGCTATTTTGCTAGTATTATCTTAATGTCATGTGCCAACCGTATAGTGGAATACATCCGCAATAAGGCCTTCGATGTCATGCAGAATCTGCCAGTCTCATATTTTGATGATAAGCCTGCCGGCAAGATTTCCTCTCGCATTATTAATGACACGGAGACCCTAGAAGCAACTTCTACGGTGGTATCATGTCTCAAGCCTTTCTTAATTTGGCTCAGGTAATCATTATTTATGTCTTTATCTTTAGCTTGAACTGGTATATCGGCTTGGCCCTTTTACTGCTTTTACCACTCTTTTATTTCTGGTATGTGCTCTACAGTCGCCAAGTCTCTCAGGCCATGAAGGTTTTCTTCGAAGCTCAGAGTGAGGTTAATTCCCAGGTCAATGAAACCATGAACGGCAGTGTCATGATTCAGCTTTCTCAAATAGAATCCAGCTTCAAATCTCGTTTCCAAACAATCGTAGAGCAGATGTACCAAGCAGCTCTAAAATGGATTCGCGTGGACTCCACGGTCTCTTGAGCTTTGGGTGAATTGCTCAACCGGTCCTTTATTGCCTTGATTTTGGCTGTGGTGGGTTATCAATTTTTAGGCCAGACACTGGCAATAACAGTTGGTCAACTCTTTATCTATATTAACTACTTGGACCGACTCTTCATGAACCTCAATAACTTTGTTCGTCAATTCTCTCAGATTCAACAATCGGTGGCAACCGGTCAACGGGTCCTGGAATTACTGGACGCGGAGCAGGAAGTGGAGGTAGACCGAGACTTGCTAGTGACTCAAGGTCAAGTCGAGTTCAAGCATGTTAACTTTGCCTATGTACCGGGCCAGCCCGTCTTGAAAGATCTGAATCTGCTAGCTCAGCCAGGTCAGACCATTGCCTTGGTGGGGCATACAGGGTCAGGTAAGAGTTCTATGATTAATCTCTTGTTCCGCTTCTATGACCCCCAAGAAGGCCAGATTCTCATTGATGGCCAAGCCATTGGTGACTATTCCCGCGAAAGTGTCCGCAAGGAAATGGGGATTGTGCTCCAAGACCCTTATCTTTTCACTGGAACTATTGCTTCTAATGTGACCATGGGGAATGAGGCCATTGATGATGCGGCTGTCTGGCAAGCCCTTGAGCGGGTTGGGGCCAAGGACATGGTCAGTCGCCTGCCTCAAGGCATTCAGGCTCCTGTCTTTGAAAAAGGGACTACCTATTCCAGTGGCGAACGCCAACTGATTAGTTTTGCCCGGACCTTGGCAGCAGATCCTAAGATTTTGATTCTGGATGAGGCAACCTCTCATATTGATACGGAGACGGAAGAAATCATCCAGCATGCCATGAAGGTCGTGAGCCAGGGGCGGACTACCTTTATCATTGCCCACCGTCTGTCGACTATTCAAGACGCTGATTTAATTTTGGTCTTGCATGAAGGCCAGATTGTAGAACGTGGCAATCACCAAGCCTTGTTGGCCCAAGACGGGACGCTATGCTGAAATGTATCGTATGCAGCTACAACAAGCTAATGGCTAGTAGAGGTGAAAAGGAGGCTTATGATGAGTAACTTATATCTTAAGGAGATTAGTCCAGCTGATTATCCGGCCCTAGCAGCCTATCGTCAGGCCTATCTCAATCGGAAATTAGTCGCCCATGGCTGTGGCGACCTTGAGCACTATGACGATATGGCGGCTTGGCATCAAAGACAGGTGGCCATGACCAAACGGGAGACGCTGCCCGAGGGCTATGCGCCAGCCAAAATATGGTTAGTGATGGAGCCGTCCACTCAGGATGGAGCTAGTGATCGCTTGGTTGGTCTAAGTAATTTGCGGCTTGAATTAACGGATTATTTGCGTCAGTTCGGTGGTCATGTCGGTTACTCAATCGCGCCAGATTGCTGGGGCCAGGGCTATGGCACCCAACTTTTGGCCTTAACTCTAGATAAGGCCCGTCAAGAAGGGCTCCAGAGACTACTGATTACCTGTGACAAGACCAATCTAGGTTCAGCACGCGTCATTGAGAAAAATGGCGGGGTTTTGGAAAATATGGTGACGGAAGCAGATGGCAATCTCTTGTGTCGTTATTGGATTGACTTATAGCCTAGATAAGCGGGAGCCTGTCTCCCGCTTTTTGAGCATTATAGAAGGGATTTTGAACCAAATGGTGTAGTATAGAAGGGTAGAGATTATAAGGAGGTATTTGCATGACTGCAAACTATGATTTAATTGTAATTGGTGGCGGTAGCGGCGGTGTGGCGACAGCCAATCGCGCGGCTATGTACGGTGCCAAGGTAGCCTTGATAGAAGGCAAACGCTTAGGAGGAACCTGTGTCAACGAAGGCTGTGTGCCTAAGAAAATCACTTGGTATGCGGCTCATATGGCCGATGTTATGAACCAAGTAGGGCCAGGCTATGGTTTCCAAGATGTTCACTATCAATTTAACTACCAGGAATTTGTTAAGGCTCGTGATACTTATGTGGCTAATGCCCGCGCTAGCTATGAACGTGGTTTATTGAATAATGGCATTGATTACATTCAAGGGCTATGCTAAATTCGTCGATAATCATACGGTTCAAGTTAACGGTCAGACCTATTCTGCACGTTACTTTATGATTGCCACAGGTGGCCGTCCAGCGGTGCCACAAGTGCCAGGCCACGAGCTCTTGGATACGTCTGATTCCTTCTTCTGAATGGCAAGATCTGCCTCAATCCGTTGCTGTTGTGGGCGCTGGCTATATTGCGGTAGAGTTGGCGGTGTCTTACACGCTTTGGGGGTAGAGTCTCACTTAGTAGTCCGCTATGACCGCCCATTGCGTAAATTTGACTCCATGCTTAGCCAAGCCTTGTTGGACACTATGGCTGATCATGGCCCAACTTTACACGCTCATACCCAGTTCGACGAATATCGTCGTCGCCAGGATGGCAAGATTGAATGCTTGTCTCAAGGGCAAGTAGTCTTAGTAGTGGATCGGGTCATCGCAGCTATTGGTCGGGCCCTTAATTCCGACGCCCTTGGCTTGGAAAATACCGACATTCAAGTCAATGAACGAGGCATTATCCAAGTTAATGACCAACATCAGACAGCCGTCCCACATATTTATGCAGTAGGGGATGTAATCGGTCGCCTCAGCCTTGACGCCGGTCGCTATCCGCGCAGGCCGTCATGTGGCAGAATTCCCTCTTCAATGGGGCAGCCTCAGCCGCCATTGACTACAGCCAAATTCCAACAGTTGTCTTCTCCCACCCGGCAATTGCCACAGTGGGTTACACTCAAGAAGAAGCAGAAGCTAAATTCGGTGCAGATAATCTTAAAGTCTACACTAGCCAGTTCAACTCCATGTATCAACGGGCTGCCGGGCTCAATGTTCCTTCTAAGTTTAAGTTGGTCTGCCATGGCCCTGAAGAAAAGATTGTCGGCCTACACGCCATTGGTGAAGGAGTGGATGAAATGCTACAAGGCTTCGCGGTGGCCATTAAGATGGGGGCGACCAAGGCGGACTTCGATGCGACAATCGCCATTCATCCAACCGGTTCGGAAGAGTTCGTTACCATGCGTTAAGACTTGAGCTGGAGGCGAGATAATGGTAATATCTTTATTAGTTGGCGTCTTCCTGGGCTGGCTCATGGCATTACTCTACCATGAGCTACCTGAAAGCAGAAGTCGCTTCATGGTAGCCGGCCTAATTGGTGCCTGGATTGGTAATTATTTTTGGTTCAAGCTAGGGCCTGCCATCTACGGATTTGCGCCTATCCCAAGCTTCTTGGGGGCAGGGCTCTTCCTAGGTCTAGCCTGGTTACTGGTTAATTTAACGGTCTCAAGCAAGTAATAAAGAGGTGTATCGATGGTTCAAACCCGCTTTTCTAAGTTTTTCCCACGTCAAGAAATCGTCCACAAGCAGGGGATTATTGAACCCCAGCGTATGATTCGTTATGCTCTTATCACCTCTGGCGCCCATGACCAAGTGGTTCGTACCCAACTCAACTATGCCTTTGTCAGTGAGACCCAATCTTGGATTGTTACGCAATACCGATTGGAGCTAGTAGATCAATATCAGGGTCAGGAAGACTTAAGAGTAGAAACCTTGCTCTGCGAAGCCAACCGTTTCTTCTGTAATCGCCGCTTCCGCTTCTATGAAGGAGACCGGCTGCTGGCCATTGTAGAAGCCCAATATGTCATCTTGGACTTGGATAAGCGCCGGATTGTGCGCTTACCAATTGAGTCTTTCCAAGAGGCCAATTTGGTCATAGCAGAAGAAGAGCCAGCTCATTTTGATCCGGTAAAATGGGAAGGGGACCAAGTTCAAGAAAGCAAGACGTCGCCTTTAGCTATTACGCCAGAGGTCATCGACGAAAATGGTCATGTTAACAATCTGGTCTATATTGGCTGGGCCCTAGACCAATTAGCTAGTCAGGCGCCATACTCTAGCTGTTATATCAAGTACGGCAGTGAACTCCTGCCTAGCGACCAAGTTGAGATTCGAAGCCAGCTGGTCCCTCTGAGCGACCAAGAGTGGGTGACCGACCATCAAATTTATAATCTAAGTAAGGATAAAGTTGCCTGTCTGGTTCAGTTTGTCTGGAACCAGCCGGTGGACTTAGCCTAAGAAGGAGTGTATCTAATCCATGATTACCTTAAAATCACCGCGTGAAATCGATGCTATGGCTAAGTCCGGCGAGATTTTGGCGGGTATTCATGTCCAGTTGCGTGACTTTATTAAACCAGGTCTAACAACAGCTCAAGTAGACAAGTTTGTTCAAGACAAGATTGAAGCTGCCGGGGCAGTCGCTGCTCAAATTGGCTATGAAGGCTATAAATATGCGACATGTACCAGTGTCAATGACGAAATCTGTCATGGTTTTCCATCCAATTATGTGCTTAAAGATGGCGATATCGTCAAAGTAGACTTCTGTGTGGATTTGGCAGGGGCTATTTCAGATTCTTGCTGGACCTATGCAGTCGGTCAGGTCAGCCCTGAGAATCAAGCCCTTATGGAAGTGACCAAGGAAGCTCTCTATAAGGGGATTGAAGCGGCTCAAGTCGGCAATCGCATTGGAGATATCGGCCACGCTATTCAAACTTATGCTGAAGCTAAGGGTTACGGGGTAGTCCGTGACTTTATCGGCCACGGCATTGGTCCAACCATCCACGAAGAACCAGGTATCCCACATTACGGGACCAAAGGGCAGGGCTTGCGTCTCAAGGAAGGCATGACTATCACCATTGAGCCAATGATTACGACTGGCACTTGGCAAATGAAGATGGATAATAACGGTTGGACGGCACGTACCCGCGATGGGGGCAATTGTGCTCAGTATGAACATTCCTTAGTGATTACCAAGGAAGGACCACGCATTCTAACTCAACAAGTGCCTGAGGGCTAGTTAGCTGGTTTACAGCTTTAATAGATAATGGGGAAGAGGGGATTAATTTCCCCTCTTTTTTTGCTTAGATAAGTCAGGGCTCAATCATGCTATTTAAGGGATTTTATGCTATAATAGTGAGCGATGAACATTTTTACTAAATTTGATGAAGGAGGGGACCCTATGGCGCCGAAGAAAAAGACGACCACCAAGAAAAAAACAGGCTCAAGACCTGGTAAGAAGACCCAAGCAAGTCGTCAGCACCATGCCCTAAATCTCTCTGAACATACCACCTATTTGATTCTGGGAATTATGATAAGTTTTGTAGCCCTACTAGGCCTCTTTCAATGGGGGGCGCTAGGCGCTCTGATTGTTAATGGCTTTCGACTTCTAGTGGGGAGACCTATGCGCTATTACTAGCGCCTATCTTGGCCTTAGGCCTCTATATGCTAGTCAAAGGACAACTCTTTGTGGTCCGGCTCCAGCATTTCCTAGGTGGTGCCATGACCTTGACGGCTATAACCAGCCTACTGCATGTCAACCAATTTATTGGTCAGGAACCACTGCCACAGTCTATTTTCTCTATGACCTATCAGATTTTCCGCAATGAGATCTTGATGGGCCAAGTCCGCGTTCCAATGGGGGGCGGCATGTTAGGGGCCATGACCTATGCGACTTTTGGTTACCTCTTTGGCAAATGGGGTACTTACCTATTGGTTGTCATCCTCTTCCTAGCAGGATTCTCCCTCTTACTCAATCTGCCATGGCAGGCTTGGCAAGGCTTGTTTGCCCGTATGTCGACAGGTCTTCAAGGTCTAAGCCGGCGCCTCTTTCCGCCAAGCCAAGCGACAGAGCAAGAGCCAGCTAAACAAGTTTTCTATTCAGAAGATGACCTAGAAGCCGCTCCACAAGCTCCAAGCAGATCTTTGAGTCGTAAATTATCACTATCTGAGCGTTTCTTCGGCTTTGTCGAGGAGGAAGATCAGGAGCCGGAATCAGAAGATGCGGAGCACAATTTACCTAATCGTCTCAGACGTCGACCAGTGCTTAACTGGGATGGGGAGGAGACTAGTAGAGCTCAGGCCCCTGTCCTTGATTTAGATTATTTAGAAGGCCAAGGCGCCCAAGAAGACGCGGTGCCAATCGTTATGGCTAATGCTTATCAAGCAGAGGCTGACTGGGAGTCGGAAGACAATGTCTTCGATATAGAGCCAGCTCCAGTATCAGACTTAGCGTCGGTCCAGCCAGAACTTGAACCAAGTAAGTCACCAGCGCCAGCACCAGATGCTGCTGCCGGCCATTGGCAGGCCCAAGCCCATGAACGAGCTGACTTAACGCGGGATGACTTGGACAGCCAATTAGACCAAATGGCAGAACAAGAAGGGCCTCAGACGCCAGTGGCCACTAAGAAACCGCGGGCTCATAAACCTTATCAACTGCCTGGTAAGAACTTACTTAAGAAAATTCCGCCTGTTGACCAGTCGGAAGAATACGCCCGTATTAACGAGAACATCGCCAAGTTAGAGCGGACCTTCGAAAGTTTTGGTGTTCAGGCCAAGGTAGTAAGGCCAACTTAGGCCCGTCTGTTACCAAGTATGAAATTCAACCAGCTATCGGGGTCAAGGTCAGCAAGATTGTTTCCTTATCGGATGATATTGCCTTGGCGCTGGCGGCTCGCGATGTCCGTATGGAAGCCCCAATTCCAGGCAAGTCCTTGATTGGGATTGAAGTACCCAACACCCAGGTTAGTCCAGTCTCCTTCTGGGAAATCATTGATGCGGCTCTGGAAAGCAAGCACATTTTGGAAGTGCCGCTAGGACGCGACATTTCAGGTGTGGTCTGCTTGGCTGACTTGAGTAAGATGCCTCACTTGCTAATTGCCGGGGCAACGGGTTCAGGTAAATCAGTCGGGATGAACGTCATCATCACCTCCTTGCTTATGAAGGCTAAGCCAGATGAGGTTAAATTCCTCATGATTGACCCTAAGAAGGTTGAATTAACCATGTATGATGGGGTGCCTCATTTGTTGGCGCCAGTTGTGACCAATCCACGTAGGCTGCCCAAGCCCTCAACAAAGTGGTCCAGGAAATGGAACGACGCTATGAACTTTTTGCGGCGACGGGTGTGCGGAACATTGATGGTTATAATGAACAAGTAGACAACTACAACAAGGAGCAGGGGACTGGCTATGAAGCCATGCCTAAGATTGTCGTCTTCATTGACGAGTTGGCCGACCTCATGATGGTAGCCAGCAATGAAGTGGAATCGGCCATTATTCGTCTGGCCCAAATGGCGCGGGCGGCCGGCATCCACATGATTATTGCCACTCAACGGCCATCGGTCGATGTCATTACCGGGATTATCAAGGCCAATGTGCCGTCCCGTTTGGCTTTCGCCGTCTCTTCAAGTATTGATTCACGGACCATTCTGGATAGTAATGGGGCAGAAAAATTATTGGGCCGTGGGGACATGCTCTTCCAGCCTATGGGTAAGAACAAGCCTGTACGGGTCCAAGGGGCCTATATCTCTGACTCTGAAGTTGAGAAGATTACGGAATTTGTTAAGAATCAACAGGAAGCAGAGTATGATGAAACCATGATGGTATCCGATGATGAGACTGGTGGAGCAGCTAGCGCATCTGATGATGAATACTTTGGTGAAGCAGTTGAGCTGATTAGAGGTCTTGAGACCATCTCTATCTCGCAATTGCAACGTAAATTCCGGATTGGTTATAACCGGGCTGCGCGTCTGATTGATGATTTAGAAGCGCAAGGCTATATCGGCCCACAAGACGGGTCCAAACCGCGTCAGGTTTTTGTCCAAGCGGACTAATTTGCGGTTGAAAAGGGCGCCAAAGGGCGTATACTTAAGAGTGTGTAAGTCATAAGTTTAAGGGAGGATATGTCATGTCAAAAACTATTATCATAGGGGGTTCTTTTGCTGGCTTAAGCTGTGCGCTCCAAGCCAAGCAACTCTACCCGGACATGGAAGTGCAAGTCTTCGATAGCCAAGAAACAGTGGGCTTCATTCCAAGTGGGATGAACCTAGTACTCAATCATGAGGTAGACCAATTAGAAGCGGCTAGCTTTATCTCGGAGAAAGAAGTGCGGGCGGCTGGCGTCCAACTCTATCTAGGCCATCAAGTGGTCGAAGTCGACATGAAAGCCAAGTGGTTACGTGCTAAGAATTTAAAGACCCAAGTGATTACAGACTATCCTTATGATCAACTGGTCTTGGCTATGGGGTTCTAAGCAAACTGGTCACCTAGTGGCCCATCTAGACCATCCGGCCATTATCTCGACCAAGGACATTGGGTCTGCCCACCATGCCTTAGAGGTCCTAGAAGACGCTGGGACATGTGGTTGTTGTCGGTGGGGGGCAAATCGGGATTGAAGCCTGTGAAGCCCTGGTTAACGCCAATAAGCAAGTGACCTTGATTGAAGCCAATGATAGCCTGGCTGAACGTTATTTTGATGCTGATTTTGTTGAAGAAATCGAAGCCGCCATTGAAATCGTAGGTGTCGACCTACGCGTCGGGAGCAAGGTAGCTTCTGTTGAAACTGACCCGCTACGAGTTGTCCTAGAAGATGGCGATGAAATCTATGCGGATGCCATCCTCATGGGGGTCAATCTCTTCCCTAATAGTAGTTTGGTTGCTGACCAAGTAGAGCTCAATCCAGACAAGACCATCTGGACCAGTCCTTACTTAGAAACTAGTGTGACCGATGTCTTTGCGGTAGGGGACCTGGTTCAAGTGCCTTATGCTGATCAAGGGCGTGACTTTATTGCCTTGGTTAATAACGCCATTCGTTCAGGTCAGATTGCAGCCTTCAACCTCAAGGAAAATCGCGTTAAGCAAGCCACTTCTCTTCGTGTCATTGGTTCACGTATCTTCAGCCAATATGTGGTTAGTGTGGCTAAGACTGAACATGAAGCCAATGGAACTAGTGCCCAACCAGCTCAGACCGTTACGGTTACAGCCGACTACTCCCTAACTGATTCAACCCCTGTTTATCTCAAGCTCATTACTGAGGCGGAGACAGGACGCATTCTGGGGGCCAAAATGCGCTCAGAATCTAATATTCTATCCTACGCTGACACGCTGGCCTTAGCAATTGGACAAGGCCTGACGGACCAAGAATTAGCCTTCCAAGACCGTCTCTATTATCCATTAGAGACCGTCGCCAACCCTATTATTTACCGCGCTGCCTTGGAGTCTTATGCCCAACGGGTAGCAAAATAAGCAAATGCAAGAAAGAGGTGACCTATGACTAGGCCAACCATTGAAAGTCTCGAGCTAGCGCCTTTTATTAAGGAGGCACTCGGGGAACTGGGATTTTCCCGCCTAACGCCTGTGCAAGAGGCGGTCATTCCCTATGCCCTCAAAGGGCGCAACCTGATTGTCCAATCGCAAACGGGCTCAGGTAAGTCTCATAGTTTTTTGATTCCTATCTTCCAGCAACTAGACCCTAGCTTGGACCAAGTCCAAGTGGTGATTACAGCACCTAGCCGAGAATTGGCTATGCAGCTCTACCAAGCTGCCAAGCAACTGGCTAGCACAAGCCCCGAGCCTTTGCGGGTTGTTCATTATATGGGGGGGACAGACAAGCAACGTCAAGTGGATAAGTTGCAAGCAGGTCAACCCCAAGTTGTCATTGGGACACCAGGTCGTATCTATGACTTGATGGCTAGCCATGCTCTCCATGTTCAGACCGCCAAAATCATGGTAGTGGATGAAGCCGATATGACCATGGATTTAGGTTTTCTTCAAGTGGTCGATGATATTGCTTCTCGCATGCCAGAAGATTTGCAGCTCATGGTCTTCTCTGCAACCATTCCTCAACAGCTTGAGGTCTTCCTCAACAAGTATGTGACCAACCCTGAGTTCATCCAGATTGAGCCTCAGGAGGTCTTAGCTAGCAAGATAGATAACTACCTGATTAATACCAAAGGACGGGACCGCTCGGCCTTGGTCTACGATCTCTTAACCATGGGCCATCCTTTCCTGGCCTTGGTCTTCTGTAATACTAAGAAGTATGCTGCAGAATTGACCCAATACCTCAAGGAACGTGGCCTTAAGGTGGCCTCCATTCACGGGGATTTAACGCCACGTGAACGTAAACGGGTCATGCGTCAAATCAAAGACTTAGAATTCAATATGTCGTCGCTTCTGACCTAGCTGCTCGTGGGATAGACATTCCAGGTATTTCCATGGTCATTAACACGGAATTACCTAAGGAGCTGGAATTCTTCGTGCACCGGGTAGGGCGGACAGGGCGTAATCAACTGGCCGGCACCGCCTATACCTTCATGACGCCGGATGACGATCGGGCGATTGTGGAATTAGAAGCCAAGGGCATTGAATTCCAACAGGTTGACTTAGTCAAGGGCGAAATCCGTCCTGTTCAGTCACGCCATCGTCGTTTGGAACGGACGGACACCAAGCAAGATAAGGAAGATCCAACCGTAAGGGCCATGATTAACCGTAACAAGAAGAAGAAGGTTAAGCCTGGCTATAAACGTAAGCTCAATTACCAAATCAAGGAGCACCGCCAGAAGGAAGCCCGTAAACAGAAAAGGGCAGAGCGGCGCCAAACTAGAAAAGCTTAATCGATAGAAGGGGAGACTAACCTAGTTAGTCTCTTTTGCTATGTATATTGATATTACATATTGTATAGATACTTAGACTCAAGCTATTAATATGACGGACTTTATTACCTAATCGTATATTCATTCTCTTTAAAGATCTACGGATTATATACTTGTTTTATTTTTCTTATCTTCCCAAAATATACTAGAGTATGTCAAAAATCTTTTAAGTTGTGATGATTATTGATTTTTTGTCATTCTTATGGGAACACGAAAACCGCGTTTCATTCAAGTAATTGTGAACATCTAACGAAAATTTGATATGTATAATATTGGGAAATGCGGTATAATGTCTATACAGGATGTTAGTGTCTTGCTTTAAGTGTTTCTTGGAATATTTAAAGGAGGGCAGTAGCAGCCCTTCTAACAAATTGAATCTATGTCCGTATGATCCCCTTAATGAACTTTATCATGGAAGATTTAGATTTTTATCTTCAAGGTGAACGTGCCGATTTTACATTGTTGATAAATCACTAAATGCTTCAAGTCAGAAGTCGTATGGGTATAGGTAATCAATTTAAACCTTCTTAGTCAGGTTAAGGACTAAGTTATCCCTTCTTAGATAGGTATCCCCTAATGCCTACTATAGAAGTCCCCTCTTGATACGGATATGCCGAATCCGTTACAGCCGAGTTCCCTCTCGGCTGTTTTTTTATGTTTTCTAGTATGTTTGTTTGCCCTCAAAAACTAGTCTTTTTTACCTCCTTATATCCTCAAAGTTCAAATTATAGATAATTTTTTCAGGGACTAGTCTACTTTTCTGACTCTAGGTAAAAAATGGCTCATATAAGGCTTTTAAACTTGTTAGAGCATGACTTATATGCAAATTTCGCTTACATTTAGCCATTTGAAAAGTTTTCATTTTTTCAAAACTTTTTTCAAGGTAAGGGCATAAGAATAGGTGATAAAATGTAAGTAAAACGCTTGCTAAAACCGTTTTGTTTATGGTACTTTATAAGAGTATAAAAGTGTTTACCTAGGAAGTGAGGCATCAGGTATGGAAAAACAGACTATTACCATTTACGACGTTGCACGTGAAGCCGGCGTCTCCATGGCGACAGTATCTCGTGTGGTAAACGGCAACCCTAACGTTAAACCATCAACTCGTAAAAAAGTATCAGAAGTCATCGAGCGCTTGGACTATCGTCCTAACGCAGTCGCGCGTGGCTTGGCAAGTAAGAAGACTACAACCGTTGGGGTCATCATTCCTAACGTAACCAATGTTTTCTTCTCGTCTCTAGCTCGCGGGATTGATGATATTGCGTCTATGTACAAGTACAACATTATTTTGGCAAACTCTGATGAAAACCCAGAGAAAGAAGTGCAAGTATTCAACACCTTGTTAGCCAAACAAGTGGACGGATTATCTTCATGGGGAATGATATCCAAGAAAGCATCCAACATGAAGTCAACCGTACGCGGACACCTGTTGTCTTTGCTGGGACCATTCTGTCTAATACAGAACTTTCCAACGTCAACATTGACTACCGTCAAGCTACTAAGGAAGCGACCGCTTTGCTCTTGACTCACGGCCGTAAAGTTGGTTTAGTAACAGGTCCTGGAGAATATGATATCAACCGTGACTTCCGTCTCCAAGGCTACTCAGAAGCTCTTAAGGAAGCAGGCGTTAAGTTCAAACAAGACCTAGTCATTCAAAAGCAATTCACTTACGCTGATGGCGATAAGATTGCTGCTCAGTTGATTGCAGCTAAGGCTAATGCAGCTGTTATTGCTGACGATGAAATTGCGGTAGCAGTCCTCAATGCTTTGACCGATCGTGGCGTTAAAGTCCCACAAGACTTCGAAATCATTACGGGTAACAACTCAATGTTAACCCAAGTGGTACGTCCTAAGTTGTCCAGTATCCAAATTCCGCTCTATGATATTGGGGCTGTGGCAATGCGTCTCTTGACCAAAATCATGAACAATGAAGAAGTGGAAGAGCACCAAATTATCTTACCACACAGATTTATTGCTCGTGGCTCAACTCTAGAAGATTAAGACTAATCGGCAAAAAAACCAAGGGTTTATAGGCCCTTGGTTTTTGGTCTATTATAGTGGACTTTTTCCATTGGGTCTATTATATGGACTTTATTATATGGTCTATTATAATGGACTTTATTGAAGGTCTGTATAATGGACTTAAGAGGAGGCACTATGAATCAATACTATGCTTTAATTGGTGACATCATTGAGTCACGCCATCTAGCCAATCGTGCCCAACAGCAAGAAGCCTTAAGCCAGGTCCTCGATAACTTGAATGACCGCTATCAGGCCCACTTGGCCTCACGCTTTAGCTTTAACCCTTTGGCGATGAATTTCAGGGCTTAGTCAAAGTAGGAGCACCCATCTTTCAAATGATTGATGAACTGCGTCTGGCTTGCCTGACTTAAATCTGCGTTTTGGCCTTGGACTAGGTGAGATTCTGACTAGCATTAATCCAGCCCTTAGCCTGGGGGCCGATGGGCCTGCTTATTGGCGGGCGCGTGAGGCCATCCAACAGGTTCATCAACAACATCATTACGAGACAGTCCATGTCTATCTGGTGACGGGGCAAGAGGACCAGGATGCGATTTTGAATCATAGTCTGGCCTTGAGTGAGTTTGTTCGTTCTTCTTGGATCCAATCGCAAATGGAAACCTTCCGGACCATCTTAGACTTGGGTTACTATCAGTCGCGCTTTGATCAGAAGCGAGTGGCGACAGCCCTTGGTCTATCCTCTAGCGCCTTCGCCAAACGCATGAAATCGAGTGGCATTAAACTCTACTTGGATGTCAAAAATGATCTCAATCAGGCCATTGAGAATCTAGCCAGACAGGCAGCTCAAGGAGGTGAGGGCGCATGATATCGACTTATTCAATGGGCCTCTACTATGGGCTAGGCTGGACCCTAATCGAATCCTATTATCGACCTTACGGGCGGGCTTTCTTAAAGGGGCGATTGACTTGGTTAGAGCCTTGGATGCTCTACCTGGTCTGGGGCGCCTTACTGCTGGGGCTTAATCCGGTCGCAGCTGGCCTGCTAATCGGCCTAGGACTGGTGAATGCCAGCTTAGGTAAGCTACTTAAGCCCAAGCAAGTTTCTCTATTGATGGCGCTACTTTTATTTGGCGCCAGCCTTTATGCAGCTAAGGTAGGCTGGACTTGGCCTTACCATGCAAACTGGCTGTGGACGGCTCTCTATGCCTTGTGGTTAGGAGCTCCTGTTAACCAGATTTTCCATTTTCTCTTCCGCCGTTTTCAACCTGAAATTGAGATTGATGACGCGACCATTGAAGGGGCAGGGGCCACGATTGGGATACTAGAGCGTCTGATAACAGGTTTGCTCTTAGTCAGCCAGAATTATGCAGCTTTGGGCTTGGTCTTCACGGCCAAATCCATCGCCCGCTACGATAAAATTTCCAAGAACAGCGCCTTTGCTGAATACTATCTCATTGGCTCGCTCTTTAGTCTCTTGGCCGTTTTAGTACTCTATCAGGTCTATCAATTAGGAAGCTGGTAGGCCCAAGCTAGTAAAAATAGCCCTAGCAGTTTGGATAAAGAATCCAGACTGCTAGGGCTATTTATTTAGGCTATTAGGAATGCGCCTTATTGCTTGCTTGAGCTTGGGAGCTGTCACCTTGAACACTCTCCATGATTCGCGCCACAATGGCGACAACAATAGTAATGACAACAGCCAAAATGGTCCCGCCCACTAAATCGTATTGGGCGCGTGTGAGTGAGCTACCTAGGTAGTAGACGATTTGTCCCAGGATGAAAGCTCCAGAAAAATGTGACGATATATTTCATACTTTCCCTTCTTTCCTTTACAGTATAAGTGTAGCATATTTGCCAAATAATACAATGAAAAAGTTTTTGTTTCCAGTTCTTAACCAAAATTTCCTGAAAGCCAAGCTCTACCTTGTGCTTTAAGGCATTTCATGGCACAATAAGAAGAGAGTGGTCGAATGCCTGTTCGGACCACAAAAAGGGCTTGAGAGGAGGAAATGCCATGCTATTTAATGTTCATTCTGCTAATTCACTCTTAGCTAGTACTTTGACGGTTCCATCCTATGTGGAAGCTGCTAAACAAAGGGGCTATGAAATCCTGGGTTTGGCAGATGTCCATAGCCTGCAAGGGGCGCTAGACTTCTATAATCGCTGTCAGGCTGCTGGTCTCAAGGCCATGATTGGGGCGACCATTAAGTTGCCTGGTGCTCTCAAGCAAACCCACATTTATCCCTTCCTAGTTTATGCCCTCAATCAAGCCGGGTTACTATGAATTAATCGGCCTTATTCGACGTTTGAGCCATCAGCCTCTGTCGCCAAGTGCTATTTGGGATTATCTGACCCAGTCCTGCCATAATCTAGTCTATATTTCCTGTGGCCATGCCAGCGAAGTGGAGCAAACCCTGATTCATAGTGGGGACCAAGAAGCTGACTTAGTTTTGGAGCGCTTGGAGCAAGTCTTTGGGCATGGTAATGTCTATCTGGGGGTGGCGGCTTTCCCTTATAATCCAGTTGAAGGCGAGGCTGTGAAGGCCTGGGCTAAAGAGCCAACAAGTTCCACTAGTAGTGGGGCAGGAGTATCAACCTTAAATCAGGGTGACGCCTTCAGTCTCAAGGTGCTGGAGGCCATTGGGGCTAATGAGACCTTAGACGTGGAACTACGGGCCATGCAGGGGGTCCACTATGTCTATAATTGGGCGGATTTGGAGGCCCAGTACGTCCGTTTGGGCTTAGCTGACTGTTTGACTAATAGTCGCCAACTAGCAGACCGTATGCAGGTATCCTTGCCACAAAATCAGGCCTTCTTGCCAAAATTCCCGACGCCAGACCAAGTGCCAGCTAGTCAGTATTTGCGGAATTTAACCCAAGTAGCATTAGAAGCTTTGGCTCCAGCTAATAGGGAGCTCTACCAAGAACGGCTAGATTATGAGCTCGAGGTCATTGATAGCATGGGCTTTAGCGACTATTTCCTGATTGTCTGGGATATTATCGTCTACTGCCAAAGTCATGCCATCCGAGTAGGACCAGGCAGGGGTTCGGCAGCTGGTTCCTTAGTTTCCTACCTATTAGGGATTACACGCGTCGATCCAATCCAATACAACTTACTTTTTGAGCGTTTCCTAAATCCAGAGCGCTATAATATGCCCGATATTGATATGGATATTCCCGATAATAAACGACAACAAGTCTTACATTACGTGGTCGAGCGTTATGGTCAAGAGCAGGTCGCTCAAATTGCCACCTTAGGGGACCTTCGGGGCTCAGAGCAGCCATGCGGGATACCTTACGAGTTCTAGGGGCGGATAGTGAGACCTTGCGAGTATGGGCACGTGCCATACCAAAAGAGTTGGACATCAGTCTGCCTCAGGCCTATCAGAAGTCGGCGGCCTTACGCCAGTTGGTCAGTCAATCTGAGACCAACCAGCAGCTCTTCCAAGTGGCGCAAACCATCGAGGGCTTGCCGCGTCACATTTCAACTCACGCGGCGGCGGTGGTCATCCATGACCAAGGCCTTGGATCAGGTCATTCCAGTCGTGAGAACGACCTAACCAGCCTCTTATGACTCAATTTACCATGTATGATGTGGAAAAGGTTGGCCTGCTTAAGATGGACTTCTTGGGTCTGAGAAACCTCAACCTGCTAGATACCATCATTAAACAAGTTCAAAAGAGCCAAGCTGATTTTGATATTGAAGCAATTTCCATGGAAGATGCTCAAACTCTGGCCCTCTTCCGGGCGGCGGATACTAATGGGGTCTTCCAATTTGAATCAGACGGCATTAAGCAAGTCCTACGCAAGTTGCAACCAGAGCGCTTTGAAGATATTGTGGCGGTCAATGCGCTCTTCCGTCCGGGACCTATGAAGCAGATTGACCACTATGTAGCGCGTCGTCATGGCAAGGAAAGCTATCAGGCCATCCATCCAATTCTGGAAGAAATCTTAGCTCCTACCTATGGCATCATCGTCTATCAGGAACAAGTCATGCAGGTCTGTCAACGTATGGCCGGTTTCAGCTTAGGGACAGGCCGACTTGCTAAGACGTGCCATGGGTAAAAAGCAAGCCGATGTCATGGCGCGAGAACGCGAGCATTTCATTAGGGGGGCCAGAGAGCAGGGGATAGAGGCTGAGATTGCGTCAGCTACCTATGATTACATCTATGAGTTTGCCAGCTATGGCTTCAACCGCTCGCACGCGGTGGTTTATTCAACCTTGGCTTTCCAACTGGCCTATCTCAAGGTCCATTATCCTCTGGCCTTCTATCAAGCCCTCTTGAATATGGGCAGTTCCAACCAGACGACCATGGCCGACTATATTCTGGAGGCCAAGCGTCATACCGGTCCACTCCTTGGCCTCAATCTCAATGAGAGTCAGATAGGCTTTTAGTGTCAGTGGGCATCAACTCCAAGTAGGTCTCTCAGCCATCCGGACCTTACGCCATGACTTTGTCAGTCACATAGTAGAGGATCGTCAGCTCTTAGGACCTTATACCGGCCTCTTGCATTTTATGCAGCGGCTACCTAAGAAATGGCTCAAGCATGAATGGCTAGAAAGTCTGATTAGTGTTAGGGGCCTTTGACTATACCGGCATGAACCGGCCAACCCTGCTTAAGAACCTAGACAAGCTCATGCAAAGTGTCACCTTCAGTGGCGGCAATCTGTCGCTCTTCCCCAGAGCTAGAACCACGAATTGAATGGGTGGAGGACTGGAGCCCTAGTCAAAAAGCGGGATAAGGAAGTGGAAATACTGGGCTTCTCCTTAGAAGGGCATCCGGTAGCAACTTATCAAGCCTTTGCCAAGTCCCACCCCAACTTGTTGTCAGTAAGAGATATTTTAGCAGCTCAAGCTAATCTTAAGGTTCAAACCCTAGTCTTAGTCAAAGGCATCCGGGTCATTAACACTAAGAAACAGGAATTGATGGCCTTCCTCGAACTAGAAGACGAAGTAGCTAGCATTAGCGGGGTAGTCTTCCCGCAAAGCTATCGTCACTATGTCTCGCTACTTAAGGAGGGACAGGTCTTGCTAGTAGAGGGGATGGTCGAATTAGACCGCCAGGGGCGCCATCAGCTGATTATTAAGCGTCTGTCTCCAGTCAATGAACAGGAAGCCAAGGCACCAACTAGCCCGAATCAGCATCCTTTCCAACGTTGCTTTGTCCAGGTCAAGGCCTTCCAGGACCTCAAACCTTTTCTGCCAGGCTTAAGAAAATTTGCCGATCAATATTCTGGACCAGTAGCCATGATTTTAGTCGATGCCAATCGTCAGACCTTCCAATTGGATGATGCCTATCGGGTCTCCTATGGCCAGAAAGCGCAAGCAGAATTAGCAAAACTACTGGCTCCTTTCAAAATTATCTACAAGTAATCGATTACATCTATTATTTTCGAAAAAATGTATGACTTTAGCCAATAAAAGTGGTAAAATAGGCCTTGGATATCAGTCCAAGTCGATTGATTACAATTCAACTTAGAGGTGAGAAACATGAAGCGTATTGCAGTCTTAACCAGTGGTGGCGACGCTCCTGGTATGAATGCAGCAGTGCGGGCTGTCGTAGAGCGTAGCTTGCATCATGGCATTGAAGTCGTAGGTGCTTACTATGGTTTTAAAGGCTTATATGAAGGTGACTTCAGACCTTTAGACGTAGCGACTTGCTCTCATGCCTTAAGACGGGGTGGCACCTTCTTATATTCTGCTCGATTCCCAGAATTTAAGGAGCCTGAAATCCAAGAGAAGGCAATTGAACAGATGAAGGCACATGGAATTGATGCCTTAGTTGTTGTGGGTGGGGACGGTTCCTTTACTGGGGCCTTGAAATTAACCCAGAAAGGTTTCCCAGCTATCGGGATTCCTGGGACCATCGATAACGATATTGCAGGGACAGAATACACCATTGGTTTTGATACCGCGGTTAATGTGGCCCTAGATGCTATTGATAAGATTACAGACACTGCTTCCTCCCACAACCGGACCTTTATTGTCGAAGTAATGGGCCGTCATGCAGGGGATATGGCTAGCTGGATTGGGGTGGCTGCTGGTGCAGATGCCATTGTGATTCCAGAAGAAGCCTATGATTTGAAAGCAATCGCAGAAACCATTGCGGCTAACCGCCGTGCCGGTAAGGATCATTCCTTAATCGTCTTGGCCGAAGGCGTCATGACAGCGGCTCAATTCCGTAAGGAATACGAAGCTGTCTCTGGTGACGACGTGCGTGATGTGACCTTGTCACACATTCAACGTGGGGGCAACCCAACAGTGCGTGACCGTGTCTTCGCTAGCTTGATGGGTGCCAAGGCAGTTGACCTCTTGTTAGAAGGTCAAGCTGGGATTTTCTTAGGTCTTAAGAACGAGCAATTGGCAACTTTTGACATTGTGGAAACCTTGACCAAGGAAAAACACCAAGTCCGTCGCGATCTTTACCAATTAAACCAAGGCCTTAGCGCTAAATAAAAAAGAGAAGGAGTTCTTTTAAAATGAAAAAAACTAAGATTATTTGTACCATGGGTCCTGCTTCTAACACAGCAGAACAAATGGCAAAGTTGATTGAAGCAGGGATGAACGTTGCACGTTTCAACTTCTCTCACGGTTCTCACGAAGAACACTTAGAACGCTTCAACAACTTGAAGGCTGCCCGTCAAGCTACTGGCAAACTTTGTGCCATTCTCTTGGATACCAAAGGTCCAGAAATCCGTACTAACGACATGCAAGACAATGCCATCGACTTAGTTAAGGGCGCAACTGTTCGTATTTCTATGACTGAAGTCTTAGGGACTAAGGACAAATTCTCTGTAACTTACGCTAACTTAATCAACGACGTTGAAGTAGGTAGCCACATTCTCTTTGGATGACGGTTTTAGTTGACTTATTGGTAACTGAAATCGACCACGCTAACCAAGAATTAGTGACTGAAATTCAAAAACTCTGGTGTAATCAAATCTAAGAAAGGTGTTAACGTTCCTAACGTTTCCATCAACTTGCCAGGATCACTGAAAAAGACGCTGCTGACATCCGCTTCGGTGTTCGCGAAGGATCGACTTCATCGCTGCATCTTTCGTTCGTCGTGCTAGCGACGTTATGGAAAATCCGTGAAATCTTAGAACAAGAAGGTCGTCCAAACGTTAAGATCATCTCTAAGATTGAGAACCAAGAAGGGTCGACAACATCGACGAAATCTTGTCTGTATCTGACGGTATCATGGTAGCGCGTGGTGACTTAGGGGTAGAAATCCCAACTCACGAAGTGCCAATCGTTCAAAAATACATCATCAAGAAATGTAACCAAGCTGGTAAACCAGTTGTAACTGCAACTCAAATGTTAGACTCTATGCAACGCAACCCACGTCCAACTCGTGCGGAAGCAGGGGACGTTGCCAACGCCATCTTCGACGGGACTGACGCGGTAATGCTTTCTGGTGAAACTGCAGCAGGGGACTTCCCAGAAGAAGCAGTTAAGACTATGGCTGCTATCTGTGTACGTACCGAAAAAGAATTGCACGAACACGACGCGTTCAGCATCAAACGCTTCGACCGTTCTGACATGACTGAAGCAATCGGTCAAGCAGTTGGTCACACTGCTAAGAACTTAGGTATCGAAACCATCGTAGCACCTACAAGCTCAGGTCACACTGCTTTGATGATTTCTAAGTACCGTCCAAACGCTCACATCGTGGCAGCTACTTTCGATGAAGAAACTCAACGTTCATTAGCTGTAGCATGGGGTGTTATCCCTTACGTTATCGACCGTCCAACTTCAACAGACGAAATGATGGATAGCGCGACTGCTTTGGTTCAAGAAAAAGGCTTCGCTAAAGAAGGCGACTTGATCTTAATCACTGCTGGTGTACCAGTTGGTGAAGCAGGGACCACTAACTTGATGAAAATTCAAGCGATTGGGACTCAATTAGCGAAAGGTGAAGGCGTCGGTAACGGCAATTTTATCGGTAAGGCTGTTTTAGCAACTGATGCGGCCACTGCCAATGCGAAAGCCACTGCTGGGACTATCTTAGTAACCCGTGCAACTGACAAGGACTTCTTGCCAGCATTCGATAAAATCGGTGCTCTTGTTACTGAAGAAGGCGGGATCACTTCTCATGCAGCCATCATGGGGTCTTGAAAAAGGGATTCCTGTCATCGTAGCAGCTAAAGATGTGCTTTGCTAACGTGGCAGATGGTGAATTAATCACTGTAGATGCGCGTCGTGGTTTAATCTACCGCGGTGCAGCAGCGATCATCTAAGCTCACCTCACTTATAATCATCAACGCTCTACCATTAGGTAGGGCGTTTTTTGTGCTGTCATGCAAATTTAATCGAGGAATTTTCGGATTAAATCAGAGTAAAGGGGTATATATATATGAAGACTTGTAGAGGAGGCATTATATGGAACCCCAGTATCGACTCAAAACAGGTGCAGCTAAGGCAAAATGGTGGATAGTTGGCTTAGTTGCCATTGCACTTATAGGCATTGTCATTGCCTTAATATGGCTTAACTTGCGTCCAAGACGGCCCATTATGCAAGAAGAGTCTTCAATCAGTTCCAGCACGCTTGCTGAGTCCATCTCTTCTCAGGCATCCTCTAAGACCGACAAGATTTATGTAGACCTCAAGGGGGCAGTCAAGCATCCTGGTGTCTATGCCCTAGACCAGGGTAGTCGGGTCTTTGACCTGCTAGAAATGGCGGGCGGTTTGACCGAAGAGGCGGCTGAGCGGGCCCTTAACCAGGCTCAACTCCTGGTGGATCAGCAGAGTCTCTATGTACCTACTATAGAGGAATGGCAAGCGGAGAGCCAGGTGCCCCAAGCCAAGGGGACAGGTAGTCAGGCTGCCATAGTTTCTAGCCCCAGCGCCAGTAGTGGCAAGGTCAATATCAATCAAGCTGATTTAAGTCAACTTGAGACCTTGCCTGGGATTGGAGCTAAAAAGGCCCAAGCCATTATCGATTACCGGACAGCAAATGGCTCCTTTCATTCGCTTGAAGACTTGGGCAAAGTCAAGGGCATCGGGCCTAAGATGCTAGAAAAGTTGAAGGATTTGGTGATTTTCCAATGAAGGATAAGCTAAGAAGCTATTGGTCGAGTGGCTGTCTGATGCTGGCAAGCAGCCTTCGAGTCCTTTAAGACATAAAATGGTTTTTTACTATGGATTTATGCTGCCGTTTTCATTGGCATGCTTTACCACAAAAATTGGGCTTGGAGCCTAGCCTTAGCCATCCTAATGGTTCGGCTTTACTTTCTAGGGCCTAAATGTCATCGGCGAAACTGCCTCCTGGCTTGCTTGCTCCTAAGCACCTGGTGCTTGGGCAGGTGGGCCTGGCAACTCTATGATCAGACTCTAGTTAATCAAATGATAGAGGCGGACATAGCTCAAAACTATCAAGTAATTCTAGCCCCTAGCCAAGTCAAGCATACGGCCACAGGTTGGCAGGGCATAGGTCAATTAAGATTTTCTGACGGTCGTCTCCTGCCTGTTCTGGCAAAGGGGCAGGGAGCCATTGATTGGGACTTAGGTTATAAGGTGATGGAAGCCAAGGGGCAGGCTAGTCTTAAAGAAGCCGAGCGAGCCCGCAATTTTGGGGTCTATGACTATCATCAGAGCTTAGCAGATAAGGGGATTGATTGGCTATTAGACTTTAAATCGGTGACTAGCATTGAAGCCAAACCCTTGGCTTTGGGACTCATGGAGGCCTTACGCCAGTGGTTTTTGGCTCCCTTGGCTAGGTGGAAAGGGCAAGGATCTTCCTGGACTAGCTTGGTTTTACGCCTTCTATTTAATCAGCAGACCCCAGGCTTTCGCGACCAGTCGGTGAGCTTGGGGTTGCTGGGCCTTAGTCATTTTTTCGCTATATCGGGCTTTCATTTGCTTTATTTAAGACGGGTGCTGAGTCGTTTCTTTTTGCGATTGGGATGTCTTAAAGAAAGTGTTGCTTTCTGGCTTCCTCTCTTTCTCCTTTTCTATAGCTGGCTATGTGGTTGGCCTATTGGCAGTATTAGAGTCTTAGGAAGCTGGGGCCTAGTGGCTTTTTCTAAGCATTTTGGCGACCAAACTTTGACTTCCTTAGACCGGCTTAGTCTAGTGGGGCTGGCCTGTCTACTTTGCCAACCTGGCCTAGTCTTTCAGCCAGCTTATCTGCTTAGTTTTGGCTTGTCGGTGGTACTGATATTTGCTAACCAAGCCATGGATTACCCCAAGCATTATGGCTGGCGCCATCAAGTTTATATGCTCCTAGCTTGTTTGCTCATTACCTGGCCTCTTATGATGGACTGGCGGTATGAATGGCATCCGCTACAAGTCCTGGCCATATTTCTCTTAGGACTTGTCTTCGAAGTGCTTATTATGCCGCTAGCCTTAGTGTCAGGCCTAGTGCTCATTTTGCCAGGCTTAGACAGGCTTGCAAGTATAATGGATGGGATTTATCAAGTCTTGCTAGAAATACTAGCGCCTGTAGGTAAAATCTTCTCCTGGCATGTCATCACAGGACGTTTAAGTCTCATCTACTGGCTGCTATTTCTGGGCCTTTTTCTAGTCTGGTTGCGTTGGGGCTGGCGCCATCCTTGGTCAACGGGAGCGGTCCTCGTCTGCGCTTACGGCTTAATACTAGGACTTAAACCCTATCTACATTGGCAGTCTAGCCTTACCATCTTGGATGTAGGGCAGGGGGATAGTCTGGTCTACCAAGCAGCCTGGTCCAAGGAAGCCTGGTTGATTGATACAGGTGGCAGGCCACCTTATCCAGCTAGCAAGGAAGGGCCCAGTTTTGACACTCAATATGGCTACTATAATCTGATCCCCGCCCTCAAAGCACAGGGGATTGGCTCACTGACCGGGGTCATGATTACCCACTCGGATTTAGACCATATTGGTAGCCTGGCTAGTCTCAGTCAGGAAGTCACCATTGACAATCTCTGGATTAGTCAGCATACCGCTAGCCATCCGGTATGGCAGGAAATCAAGCCCTATCTGTCAGCAAACACCCAAGTCCATGTCCTAGGACCAGGTCAAGCCTATTCAATCAAAGAAGGGCTGACCTTCTACACCAATAACTTTTATCAGGCGACAGCCCCTAACGACGCCTCTATTGCTGCAACTCTAGCAATGGGCAGGCACCGTCTACTTAATTTAGGTGATATGTCGGGCGAATATGAGCAGGCTTTGATTGAACGTTTCCCTGAGATTCAGGCTGATATACTTAAATGCGCCCACCACGGCAGTCGCTTTAGCAGTTCAGATGCCTTGCTCAATCACGTCCAACCTAAGCTAGCCTTGTTGTCTGCAGGAGTCCACAACACCTATCACCATCCTCATCCTGATACTTTAGCAAAACTAAGTAATAGGGGGATTCCCTATTTTGCAACGCCCTATCATGGTGCCATCCGCTATGAGTGGAGTGATTGGGGTTGGGAAAACTGGCGAACAGTTCTGGAAGCACCACAATCCACCTATCCCAAAAGTGAGCCTAGCCAGTCAAAAAGATGACCTAATCTTGTATGCCCATAGCTAAAGTGCTATACTGAATACGTCAACATGATTATGTAAAAACCTGTAGAGAGTAGGTGTTTTTTGTGTTAGAAGTAAAGCATTTAGTTAAGCACTTTGGCGACTTGTGTGCTGTCAATGATGTCTCCTTTATGGTGCAGCCAGGTAGTATTATGGGGATTATTGGTCAGAACGGGTCAGGTAAGACGACGATTTTTCGGATGATACTCAATTTCTTGAATTTAGAGCCTGGTGCATCTATTGAGTGGCAAGGGCAGCCTATGAGCAGTCAAGTCTATGACACGGTGGGCTATTTGCCGGAAGAACGCGGCTTGTATGATAAGATGACCATTGAGGATCAGATTGTCTTCTTTGCTGAACTGCGCGGCATGAAGAAGGCCCAAGTTCTTGAAAAGATTGACTATTGGATGGAAAAATTCGATGTCAGAGGTAAAAGAAGCGATAAAATTAAGAGCCTGTCCAAGGGTAACCAACAGAAGGTGCAACTCATCGCGACCTTAATTCATGAGCCAAAACTCATGATTCTAGATGAGCCATTTTCTGGTCTAGACCCGGTTAATGCGGACTTACTCAAGCAAGGCATTCTAGAGCTCAAGGCGAAGGGGATCTTCCATTATTTTTTCTAGTCATAATATGAATAACGTAGAAGAAATTTGTGACCATTTGGTTATGATTCACTATGGTAAACAGGTGCTGTCAGGAACGGTTGACGAGGTTAAGGAATCCTTCGGCCGGACCCGTATTTTCCTAGAAAGTCCTGACTGGAATCAAGCCCAACTTCAAGCCCTGCCAGGCGTTGAAAAAGTCCGTCACCTAAGCGGTCATCGCTACCATTTAATTCTAAGTGAGGAGTCCGCCGGTCATGCTATCTTTGACGCAGTGACTCAGGGTAAGTATATTGCCCAATTTAGTCAACAGCCGCCAACCTTAGACGAGATTTTCAAGTTGAAAGTAGAGGTGTCAGACCATGAGTAATTATGGATTATCGCCAAGGAAGTCTATCGCAAAAATGTGAAAAGTTGGGGTTTCTTCTTCATGGTCTTTGCGCCCTTTATTGTTATGGGTGTCTCTGCCTTGATTGGCTATTTTATTGCCAATGATGAATCGAGTCATGCCAATGAGACCATCGCCATTGTCAGCCAAGATCAGGGCTTGAAAGATAGTTTGGCTCAGGATAATTTGACTTATAAGTTGGCCTATTATGAAGATGAAGCCAGTGCTCGCCAGGCCCTTAACCAAAAAGGGGTTAACGGCTATCTAAAGGTCAAAGAAGACAATGGGCGCGTGCAAGCTACTTACTACCAAAAATCTACCGCCCATAGCCTGACCTTGTCTGCTTTGGCTGAAAGCCTCAATCGCTATCAACTCAGCAAAATAGGTCAAAGTCTTAACCTAAATGATCAACAAATTGCCACCATTCGTTCCAGTAAGGTATCAATCGGTAAGATTAATCTCAAGGAAAGCAAGGACGGGACTTATTCTGAAGAGGATGCTAAGTCCCTTCAAGTCATGGCCCGCATGGGGGCTGCCTTTGTGGCCATTATGCTATCCTATATGTTGATTCTAGCTTACAGTTCAATTTTTGCTCAGGAAGTGGCCTTGGAGAAGGGCAACCGCGTCATGGAAATCATCCTATCCTCCATTCCTGCCAAACAACATTTGTTAGGCAAAATTTTGGGTGCTTCAATGGTAATGGCTACCCAAATTGGTATTTACCTAATCTTAGGGATTGGCTTTTATTTCTTGACCGGCGTCTCCACCATTTTTAGCTATCTCGTGCCATTCAAACCGCTCTTGCTAGGAATTTTGCCTATCTTTGGCTTAAGTCTAGTCTTTGCTTTGATGGGGATGTTGGCCTATATGATTCTATCTGTTCTCCTAGGATCGATCGCCACACGACTAGAAGATGTCCAAAAGTCCATTCAGCCGGTCATCTTCACTACCATCATTGGTTTCTATATTGCCATCTATGGCCTTCAACAACCTAATTCACCTGTTGTAGTCATCGGCTCTTGGGTGCCATTCACTTCTCCATTTGTCATGCCGGTTCGTCTAGCGACAGAGACTGTCTCAAATCTGGAAATTGTTCTCTGCCTACTTGGCTGTTTTGCCTTTATGGTCTTTGCCTTTTGGTTGGCCCTGACCTTCTACCAAGCGACCGTTCTCTCGACCAGTGACAAAGGGGTTATCCATGCCTTCAAGCGGTCTTATTCTCTCTGGAAGAGTGAAAAGGGCCAAAAGGCTTAAGTTTAGAAAGCGAGTTTTATTATTAGATGAAAAAATCCACCATTATTTCCTTCTTAAGTGTGGCCTGTCTTTTGACAGCCTGCCAAGCTAAGCCGCGTGACGCTGCTCAGGGTGGGGATGCCCTCTATGGTCCACCCGAGTCAGCCACTAGTCAATCTTCCCTTGATGAAGTGACCCGTCAACGCTATCAAGCCCTCAATAAGGTGCACGAATTTTACGAAAAATTAAGTGCGGTCCAAGTTAAAACTTCTCTTAATCAAGAAGGAGGGGACTGGCAATCAGTTGCCGACAGTCAACAATTTTATGAAGCGGGTGCCTTGAAGGCCTATCGCAGTAAGGTGGTTACCACGGTCAAGGATGCCCACTATGACTTGGAATTTTACTTCGACGGGGACCACCATTATGTGGCCTCACCTCACGCAGCTTGGAGTCAAAATGACAATGCTAAGAACTCCATGAGCTACCTCTATTGGGCCAAACTCCTAATTGAGGGAGATGACAACTCAGAGCTAGATTCTGAGGCAGATGAAGGTCAATGGCGGATTAACAAGACAGTGACCAATCCTGACTTGATCCAAGGCCTAGTTGGCCTGCTGGATTTGCCTGAAAGCTTCTCAGCTCAGGCTACTTATCAGGCGGACTTGACTTACCTGGTTGACAGTGAGACTGGTCAGATGCTTGAGGCCTCGCTTAAGCTGACCGTAACAGATGGGGAATCTAGCCATGTCTATCAAGCTAAGAGCACGACTCAAGTCCCAGAGGAATCCGTGACTAAGGATAGTCTTCAGCCTGATTTAGAGGCTCAAGCAAGCCCTCTGGAAGTGGCAGAAGGCCAGTGGTTAGAAGCCTTTAAGGCGGCCAATCCAACTCAAGCTATTAGTACTTATGAAGTGACAGAAGGTCGTCAAGCAGGCGACCAGGATAGTAATTTGCTTTATTTAACCAATAGCCAAAATGGCCAAGTCCTAGCCCAAGCCATTGGGACTATCCAGGACAAGCAAATCAAAGGTTACCAGTACCAACTCGGACAAAAACGCTATAGCAAGGCAGAGGACGGCAGCCTTAAAGAAGAAACGATGGAGCCAATCGACTTCTATTATTTAGCAGTGCAGTCCTTGATTGATCATTCTGACCAGGTTCAAACCTTTAATCCAACTGATGAAGCTGGCCAACCCATTAATGATCCCGGCAAGTGCCACTACGACAACCTATCGTTTGACCTTTGAGAATGACTATGATAGCCTAGCTAAATTGGCTGGTGCTATCGATATCTCCAATCTCAAACGCGAAGGGGAAGCCGTCTATGGGGTGGATTATGTGGTCAACAAGGCCAGTCTAGAGCTTGAAGGCTTCTACCTATGGAGTTTGACGGCAGAAGATACAGCTATTACGCATGTCAATCGCTATAGTTTCCGCCATCTCAATCAGCAAGCCCCATCTCTGATTCAGTTTTTGGTAGATCCTGAACTAGTTAAGGCAGTCAAACCATAAGAAATACGACATAAGAAAATACCCCATCACCAAGAGGTGATGGGGTATTTATATGAGCTCTGGCTATGGTTGACCCGTGTTACCATTATTTTGTCCAGGTTGATTTTGGTTACCTGGTTGGTTACCGTTCTGGCCTGGTTGGTTAGGCTGACCCGGTTGACCTGGTTGGTTAGGTTGGTTACCGCGATTGTTAGGCGATTGCGGGTTATTTTCTCCATGCTCATTTGGATTTGGTTGGCTACTTGAAGAGCTAGACTCGGACTTGAGACTCACTGTGATTACTAGCGTATCGGAGCTACTGTTACCATCCACAATCCTTAGTCGTAGGACGTAATCCTGGATTTCATGAGCAGGAATATCAAAGCTTGTACCTGTGCCTTGGTAGACCACAGTCCCGTTGACGGATAACTCGAAGGTACCGGAACCGGTTAATGGTCCCCATGTGGCGTGAATGGTACGTGTTTGTTGGTTGTAGTTAGCGTCGAATCCAGTAGGAGCCGCAATATGACGGCCATAGTTGAGGGATTGTTCCTTAGGTTCTGATCCCTTAATGAAGAGCTCGGAGGAAATCATTTCCCGTGGAGTGTATGGGCCAGGGAGCAGCAAGGGCTCCGTGTATTTCTCGATGTCAGCCTTGACCAAGCTACTTGGCATGGTCCAGTCGGACTTGCTTTGGTTAGCCATAAGCGAGGTCATGAGTTTGGCATAGATTTGTTGCGGTAGGCGGGTCTGTTCTAAGGTCAGATAATTACCAGCTTCGTATGGATTATCGTAACCGACCCAAGTGACCATGGCGTACTTGGTAGTAAAACCAGCAAACCAGCCATCTGGGGCAGCATAGGTGCTAGCATCCAGTCCTAATTGGCTCAGCTGTTCAGCTGTATAGTTGGTTGTCCCGGTCTTACCTGCATTAGGGATGCCATCTAGTTTGGCAGCCGCGGCGAATTCGCCAGGAACCCCTTTAAGGATATCGGTCAGCATATAGGCGGTAGAATCCTTCATGGCACGAGATCCTGGAGAATCGAAGTCACGCACAGTCCCAGCAGAGGTTACAACACGACGTACTGCATAAGGGGCATGGTATTCCCCGTAGTTGGCAATCGCCGCGTAGGCAGCTGAGAGCTGGATAGGGGAGACTTCCCCACCGATTGCGTTGGCTTCACTAACTCTTTCTTGTCATTATTGCTAATGTTAATGTTGAGTTTTTGCAGGAAGGCATAGGCATTGTCCATACCGACTGCATGCAGCATCTTGAGGGCAGGGATATTGCGAGAACCAGCTAAGGCTTCGCGGAGAGTCATTTTGCCCTTATATTCAAAGTCAAAGTTTTGGAGCTCGCCACCATTTTTATAGGTATAAGGCTCATCGACCACGGTGGTCCCGGTCGAGTAGTTGAGGTACTCAAAGGCAGGCCCATAGTCAGCCAGTGGCTTCATGGTTGAGCCGATACTGCGGTTCAGCGTATTGGCGCGGTTGAGACCTAGATAGACGTTTTGCTTACGACCGCCAATGACAGCTTGGAGCTGGCCATTAGTGACGTCCACAATAGAAATAGCTGTCTGCATCTTATCATTTGGGAAGAGGGAAGAGTCGTTGTTGACCAAGTCATAGGCTTGCTTTTGAGCATCCCAGTTGAGGTTAGTATAGACTTCGACACCATCAGTGAAGATGTCCAGATTCATCTTATCCTTGACTTCCTTGGCGACCACATCCAAATAAGAATCTAAGACCATATCAGTGTTATCCATGGTGTTTTGATCCAAGGGTTTGAGCATGGAGCTGACGGATTGGGCGACAGCCTCGTCGTATTGGGCTTGACTAATCAATTTGCGACGTAGCATGACACTCAGGACAGTATCACGACGTTCCTGAGCTGCTTCAGGAAAGGCATAAGGGTCATAAGATGATGGAGCTTGCGGAATCCCAGCTAAGAGGGCCGCTTCACCAACGGTTAACTGACTAAGTTCTTTGCCGAAGAAGAGGCGGGCAGCTGTCTTAGCGCCGTAGGTATTATTAGAATAGAAGAGCTTGTTGAGATAGAAGGTCAAAATTTGATCCTTGGTGTACTCACGCTCCAGTTGCATGGCTAACCAGGCTTCCTGGACCTTACGTTTCAAGGTCTGGTCCTTAAAGTCAGTCGAGAAGACCGAGTTCTTGACTAATTGCTGGGTAATGGTCGAGCCACCTTCGGAAATTCGACCTCTGCGAATATTACGGACAAAGGCACCCTGCAATCCGAATGGGATCAATCCCGTTGTGCTTGTAGAAACGACCGTCTTCAATGGCTATGACAGCATTTTTGAGGTTATCAGGAATTTCATTGGCCTGCATGAGGTCACGACTTTGATTACCTAACTCCTTGATTAGATTGCCTTTTTGGTCATAGATTTTACTTGGCATCTGACCGACCAAATCTGCTTCCGTAATTTGTGGAGCAGAAGAGGAGTAGTAGATAAAGATGGCGGCCCCTGAGGCAACTGCCAAAATAAAGAGACTGAAGAAGGCAATCAGGCAGTATCTAAGGATACGGCGCCAAAGGGGTTTCTTACCAGCTTTTTTACCTTTCTTCTTTTGTCGGCCTTGATTCTCAGATGAATCAAGAGGCGTAGATTTCTTGTTGGGAGGCTTGATATTTCTTGCGTTCGAGACGACTTCCAGTTACCAAGTCAATCCCTCCTTTCTTGTCAAACTAGTGAGCTTGGAGCCAGAGGTCCACAGCTGCTAAATAATCTATCATAGGAAAGACCCCTTGTTGGCAGAGGTAGCCATGGCTTTCCAGGTAGTCTGAGGGTAAACTCTTGCGCTTCTGACCTTTCCAACCACTGATCGAGGGCAGGGAAGGGAAGTAGATAGACCTTGTCATGCACTTTGAAGCTAATTAAGAGAAAGACGATACCGCCTTGTTGGTAGCATTGTCGCATGTGCTCAATCTGGTGGTCTGGTAAGTTGGCCAGTGGGAAACTAGTTTTATTAGTCGTTTCCTTAGCTTCAAAATCCAGATAGCGACCTAAATAGAGGCCGTTGTAGTCTGTTGTCGAGGCTTGGCGATAGTAGGCCTCGGTTATCCGAGCAGCGCTACGACGCGGGAAATCCACCTTGACGACTTGAATCGGTGTCGGTTTCTTGTGGATCACCGCCAGGTTATGACTGAGGTAGTATTGGTTGGATTGATTAATACGATCTTCTAAGGACATGCCTCGGCTACCGTACTGAGTAGGGATTTTGGATGCCTTGAGATTTTGCATAGTCCCAGCTTTAGGTGGCTCTATGCTTGGCCCTGCTGGTTTATTAATGGCTCTATGCCGGGCTGAACCAGCTGGATATTTAACCATTCCACTCACTCCTTCACCTTATTATACTAGAAGCAAGCCCCTCCCGCCTAGTATTTCGCTATAAGTGCCCTGAAATTACACAAAAAGTTCATAAATAGGCACTTTTTTAAGGAAGTAGCTGTTCCCAATCAAAATAAATGATAATCTAGCAATTAGGACTTATAATAGGTATGTAATTATTCGCAGGAGGGATTTTATGTCGATATCGTATTATTTAACAGTCTTTGGGGCGGGAATACTTTCCTTTTTATCCCCATGTGTCTTGCCTCTGTTTCCTTTGTATATGGGAACCTTTATGGGGGAGACTGGGGACAAGAAGGTAAAAATTGGCAATTATAGCTTTTATCTCTTGCCAGTCTTGAAGGTTTTGGCTTTCATGTCAGGTATTTCGCTGATTTTCTTCATGTTAGGATTTGCGGCCAGTCTCTTGGGACAAATCGTCTATGGTCACTATACCCGCTATGTGCTAGGGGGCATAATCGTGCTGATGGGAATTTATCAGCTGGAATTAGTGGAGATTCCATGGCTTAGTCGCCAAAAGACCGTCCAGATGGAGGCTAAAAATGCTGGGGAATTAACGCGGAGCTTTCTCTTGGGCTTAAGCTTTAGCTTTGGTTGGACGCCTTGTGTCGGGCCAGTCTTGAGTTCTGTCTTGGCCTTAGTGACCACCACAGGGGCCAGTGCCTGGTACGGTGGCAGCTTGCTCTTCGTTTATGCTTTGGGTCTGTCAGTGCCTTTCTTACTCTTGGCAGTGGTATCATCATCTCTCGTCAAATGGCTTAATGTGGCCAAACAACACATGATGCTGATTAAACGGGTGGGGGCTGTCCTCATCATATTGGTCGGCATTCTGGTTATGTTCAACAAAATCTAGGAAAAAGAGGCAAACAACATGTCACATTTTACACGTAAATTTTGGCAAGTCCTAGGACTTGTAAGCTTTAAGTTCAGGCTGTCTAGCGGCCTGCCAACCTCATCAGGAGGCGAGTAATGCCAAGCAAAGCAGCTAGCGCCACACAAACAAACACTTCTTCCCAAAAGCAAGAAGCAGGGCAAAGCTTAAGCGGGACCTTTCAAGATATTCATGGTAAAACTTATAAGTTAGAAGATTTGCGAGGCAAGAAAGTCTACATTAAATTCTGGGCCTCCTGGTGTTCTATCTGTCTAGCAGGACTCAAGGATGTCGACGCCTTAGCTGATGAAAGCAATCAAGGAAATGAGGTGGTGGTCTTATCCATGGTGGCACCTGAAATTCGAAATGAAAAGCCACTGGCTGATTTTACCAAGTGGTTTTCCGGCCTAGATTATACGCACCTGCCGGTTTTAGTGGATCAGTCGGGTGATTTTATGAAGCAATTGGGCGTCGTTGCCTATCCCACTTCGGCCTTTATCAATTCCAAGGGGGAACTAGTCAAGGTCCAACTAGGTCATATGGATCGGCAAAGTGTTTTAGACCAATTGGCTAGCATGGACTAAGGAAGGTTCTTAAAATTTGAAAGAAGGAAACTATAATGGATAAACGTTATTTATTAACCGGCTTAATTGCGGTTCTAGGGGTAATTACGCTTGTCTGGTGGCGGACCTCTCATTCTGGCCTGACTGCCCAAAATATCGAAAGCCGGGTAGAAGCCGCCCTTGCGGCAAATTCGACTAGTTCTTCTAGTAGTTCAAGCAAGGAAGAAGTCAAAGCTGAGAATGTCAAGACGCTCTATCTAGCAGGTGGCTGTTTTTGGGGCCTAGAGGCTTATTTTGAACAAATTGACGGGGTGCTAGATGTGGAATCTGGCTATGCCAATGGGACGTCAGACATCACCAACTACACCTTAATCGGTCAGACTGACCACGCCGAAACGGTTAAAATCACCTATGATGCCAGTAAACTAGATGTGCGTCAACTCTTACTCTATTACTTCCGGGTTGTCGATCCTCTCTCCCTTAATAAGCAAGGCAATGATGAGGGCCGACAATATCGGACAGGCATTTACTATGAGAGCCAAGACGATAAGGAGGTCGCCCAAGCAGTCATGAAGGAAAAGGCGGAAGAATTAGGCCAAGAACTCAAGGTTGAATTGGAGCCTCTTAAAAACTATGTTAAGGCTGAGGAAGAACATCAAGACTATTTGACCAAACATCCTAACGGTTACTGCCACATCGATCTCAAGAAGGCACAGGATCCCTTAATTGATGTCAGCCTCTATCCCAAACCAAGTGATCAAGAACTGAAGGAAAAATTAAGCCCTGCCCAATACGCTGTGACCCAGGAAAATAACACCGAGCAGGCCTTTTCCAACCAGTATTGGGATAATAAGGAGCCAGGTATCTATGTGGATGTCGCCACTGGGGAGCCACTCTTTTCCTCTAAGGATAAGTATGACTCGGGTTGCGGTTGGCCTAGCTTTACCAAGCCGATCTCAGCGGATGTAGCCCGCTATAAGGAAGACACCAGCTTTAACATGAGGCGGATTGAAGTCCGGTCACGTTCTGGTAACTCTCATTTGGGACATGTCTTTGACGATGGGCCTAAGGACAAGGGTGGCCTGCGTTATTGCATTAACTCGGCTTCCATCACTTTCATCCCTAAGGACCAGATGGAAAGCAAGGGTTATGGCTACTTACTTCCTTACGTGGAATAGGTAGAGAAAATAGGTAGTCCCACTTAGTTGAGTCAAATCTGAGGAAAAGTCAGTAAAAATAGGGTAAATCTGTTTACAAATTGGACGCTTTCAGTTAAAATTGTGGAGTGTGTAAATAAACAAGAAGCTATGGAGGAAAGTTACATGGTAGCGAAATTCGAAAAACAAGCAACAAATACAGGGGTATTGACCTTTGAAATTCCAGTAGAAGATGTGAAGAAAGCTTTAGACACAGCATTCAAGAAGGTACAAAAACGTTTGTCAGTACCTGGTTTCCGTAAGGGGAAAGTGCCACGTCAAATCTTCAACAATGTATATGGGGAAGCAGCACTCTACGAAGATGCCTTAAACGCTCTCTTACCAGTTCATTTATCTAAAGCCATCCAAGAGGCTGAATTAGAAGTAGTAACTGAACCAAAGATTGATATCGAAAAACTCGAAGCAGGTCAACCTTGGGTATTAAAAGCGGAAGTTGTCTTAAAACCAGAAGTTAAATTAGGCGACTACAAGGGCTTAGAAGTAGAAGCACAAGACCGTCAAGTGTCTGATCAAGATGTTAAGGATGAATTAGAATCTCGTCGTTTAGGTTTGGCTGAACTCGTTGTTAAAGAAGGCGCAGCTGAATTAGGCGATACAGTGGTTATCGACTTCGAAGGTTTCTTGGGTGACCAAGCATTTGAAGGCGGTAAGGGTGAAAACCACTCATTAGAACTAGGTTCTAACAGCTTCATCCCAGGCTTTGAAGACCAGTTAGTAGGGACTAAAGCAGGCGACCAAGTGGAAGTAAAAGTAACCTTCCCAGAAGCTTACCATGCAGAAAACCTTAAAGGTCAAGACGCTGTCTTCAAAGTAACCGTGCACGAAGTAAAAGCCAAAGAATTACCTGAATTAGATGACGAATTCGCTAAAGACGTGGATTCTGAAGTTGAAAGTTTAGCTGAATTAGAAAACAAAATCCGTGTTCAATTAGAAGAGTCTAAAAAGACTGCTGCTAAGGAAGTTGTCGAAGACTTAGCTTTACGTCAAGCAGTTAAGAACGCTGAAATCGTTGAATTACCAGAAGTAATGGTAGAAGACGAAATCAACCGTCAAGTATCTCACTTCACCAACAACTTGAAACGTCAAGGGCATTAACGAAGACCTATACTTCCAAATCACTGGTACTAACGCTGAAGGATTACGTGCTCAATTCGCTGAAGAAGCTGAATTACGTACTAAGACTAACTTAGTATTAGAAGCCATCGTTAAGGCTGAAGATATTCAAGTAACAGATGCTGAAATCGACGCTGAAGTTGCTGACTTGGCATCTCAATACAACATGTCTGCTGACCAAGTGAAACAATTTGTGTCAACTGATATGTTGACTGCTGACATCCGTATGAAGAAGGCAATGAGCTTAATTGTTGATTCTGCGGTAGAAAAATAATAAAATAAACCTATTAGAATAACTATAAATGAGGGTTGCGAGAGTCTTATGTTCAACGATGACTATCTGCATCCCTCATTATGTACGTTAGAGGAAGGATCGATTACCATGACCAGTAACCATACCGGGAATCATGGCGGCTACTATTGCTCGTTCTGTGGCAAGTCCCAAGATGAAGTCAATAAGATTATAGCAGGGCCAGATGTCTATATTTGTGATGAATGTGTAGGCCTATGTGAGGAAATCATTCGTCAGGATATGGTCGGTGATTCAGAAGGTTTTAGTGGCGTGAGCGTCCTCAAACCTGCCGAAATCATGGCCCATCTTAACCAATACGTCATCGGCCAGACTGAAGCCAAGAAATCCTTGGCAGTTGCCGTCTACAACCACTACAAACGTATTAACGCCAGCATTGCCACACATGAAGCGGATATTGAATTACAAAAGAGCAATATCTGTCTGATTGGGCCAACGGGTTCTGGGAAGACTTTCCTGGCCCAGTCCTTGGCCAAGTTACTTAATGTACCTTTTGCGATTGCTGATGCGACCAGCCTGACTGAAGCCGGCTATGTGGGGGAAGATGTGGAAAACATCTTACTCAAGTTGGTTCAAGCAGCAGACTATGATATTGAAAAAGCTCAACACGGCATTATCTATGTCGATGAAATCGACAAGATTGCCCGTAAGAGTGAGAATGTCTCCATTACCCGCGATGTCAGTGGGGAAGGGGTCCAACAAGCCTTGCTCAAGATTTTGGAAGGGTACGATTGCTAACATCCCACCTAAGGGTGGCCGTAAGCATCCTAACCAAGAGTTCATCCAACTGGATACCTCGCAAATCCTCTTTATTGTAGGGGGCGCCTTTGATGGTATTGAGACCATTGTCAAGGAACGCTTAGGTAGCAAAGGTCATTGGTTTTGGTAGCAGCAATGGCAAGTTAGATCAATCCAAAGTCACTCATGCAACAAGTTACGTCAGAAGACCTCTTGAAGTTTGGTTTAATCCCAGAATTTATTGGCCGTTTGCCTGTTATGGCTATGTTAGAGAAGTTAACCCAAGAGGACTTGGTTCGTATCCTAACAGAACCTAAGAATGCCTTGGTTAAACAATATCAACGCCTCTTCCAAATTGATGGTGTAGAGCTAGAATTCAAGGAAAAGGCCCTGATTGCCATTGCTAAGCAGGCCATTGAACGCAATACAGGCGCACGTGGCCTCGTTCTATCCTAGAATCCGTCATGTTGGATATTATGTTCATCGTACCAAGTGATGAGAATATTAGTCGTATTGTCATTACAGAAGATACGGTGCTAGGTAGCCACCAGCCATTCTATTACAATAAGCACAACAAGCGTATTAAACCGCAAAAGGAGACTGCTTCATGAAGGTAAGTCAGGCAGAATTAGTCATTAGTGCCGTCAGTCCTAAGCAATATCCACAAGATGCCTTGCCTGAAGTGGCTCTGGCGGGGCGATCTAATGTGGGCAAGTCTTCTTTCATTAATAAAATGATTGGCCGAAAGGGTCTGGCACGTACTTCTAGCCAACCTGGTAAGACCCAAACCCTTAATTTCTATGACATTAATCAGGCTTTCCGTTTTGTCGATGTGCCTGGCTATGGTTATGCTCGGGTCTCCAAGACTGCTCGGGCAGAGTGGGGCAAGATGATTGAACATTATCTCCTGAATCGGGACAATGTTCGCGTGCTCTTTCTCTTGATGGATTTTCGCCATGAGCCAACCGAGTTAGATAAGGCCATGAAGGACTTTGCTGATGAAGCCGAGATTCCTTATGCCATCATCTTGACCAAGGTGGATAAGATTAAGAAGAGCCAATGGAATAAGCATTTATCCATGTATAAGAAGGCCTTGGATTTGCCGACGGTCGATGCGCTTTTCCCATTCTCAGCCGAAACGGGTTATGGCGCGCAAGATATCTGGGACGTGATTGAAGCCCAAATTGAAGACTAGGGAGGCTTGCTATGAAGAAATTTCTCTCAGGCTATACAAAGAAGGAGTGGGCTTGGATTCTCCAAGACTGGGCTAACTCCGTCTATTCTTTGATGATTACAGCCGCTATTTTTCCTATTTTTTATAAGGCCGTAACGGATAGTGTGGGCATGGCACCGGCCACTTCTACAGCCTATCTGGGTTACGCCAACTCCCTGTCCACCATTGTGGTGGCTGTTATGTCACCATTTCTAGGAACAAGTGCTGACTACAAAGGGGTGCGGGGACCGCTCTTTACCTTCGGGACCCTGCTTGGAGTCGGGAGTGTATTGGCCATGATTTTTGCTGGGCCAAATGCCTGGCTCTATCTCTTGGTGGTGTATACCTTATCTGCTATTGGCTTCTCCTTATCCAATGTCTTTTACGACTCTTCCATTATGGATGTGACGACTGAACAACGTTTGGATATGGTCAGCTCAGCAGGTTATGCCTATGGTTATATTGGCAGTGTCTTTGCCTTTCTGATTTCTTTGCTTTGCAAGTATCAGGTTGGTTGTCATCACGTGATTTAGTCAATGTTGGCTTCTTAATTACCGCTATTTGGTGGTTTGCTTTTACGGTGCCATACTGGCGCCATGTTAAGCAGGTCTCCTACATCGAGCACCACGATGGTTTGGTTAAGTCCACCTTGCGCTCACTTAAAGAGACGGTAGGAGAGCTCAAGCACTATCCAACCATTTTATGGTTCTTAGTGGGTTACTTCCTCTATATTGACGGGGTAGGGACCATTATCAAAATGGCGACCTCTGTGGGCAGCGATTTGGGCTTGCCTGCCAACCAGTTGATTATTATTCTCCTAGTGGTTCAGGTTGTGGCCTTTCCGTCATCACTGGCCTATGGAGCCTTAGCTAAACGTTTTGGCAGCCGCACTTTACTCTTCGTCGGCATTGGGACCTATGTGGTCATCTGTGTCTTTGCACTAGGCTTGTCTGGTTTCCAGGATTTCTTGATTTTGGCTATCTTAGTAGGGACTGCCCAAGGTGGCATTCAGGCGCTGAGTCGTTCTTACTTTGGCCAGTTGATTCCTAAGCAAAAGACTAACCAATTCTTTGGTTTCTATAATATTTTTGGTAAATTCTCTTCCGTACTAGGGACCACCATCTTGGCCCTAGTCGCGCAGATGACAGGTGACTCGCTTAAGGGGCTCTTCGCCATCATTATTCAATTCTTATTGGGTGCTTACTGTCTCTATCGGGCTAAGCCCCGCAACAACTCTGTTTAAAGCAGTTCAGTAAGGGAGGGCGTCAGATGGCGGGTATTCCTAATGACATCATTGAATCGGTAAAAAAAGAAGCCGATATCGTGGCTATTATCAACCAATATGTAGCCCTGACCAAGCGCGGTAATAACTATACTTGCTCTTGTCCCTTCCACGAAGATAACAATCCTTCTTTCTCGGTTAGCCCGGACAAGCAGATTTATAAGTGTTTTTCTTGTGGTAGAGGGGGCAATGTCTTTGGCTTTCTGCAGGAAATGGAAGGAATTAGTTTTCCAGAAGCAGTAAAGAAGGTGGCTGAGCTATCCAATATAGCTCTCGATAGTCGCTATTTTGAGACGGGACAGGCTGTCAGTCAGCCCCATCAACGTTTGCTTGATTTACATGAAAAAGCCCGTGACTTCTATCACTTCTACCTAACTCAAACGGTAGCGGGGGAGGCAGCCTATGCTTACTTAAAGCAACGTGAGCTTAAGGAAGAAACACTGGCAGACTTTCATTTGGGACTAGCGCCTGATAATCCTCAGTTGCTGATTCAGTACCTGACGGAAGCGGGTTTTAACCATGATGAAATGCTGCAATCAGGGATTTTCTATGAAGCTAGCCAAGGTTTGATGGATCGTTTCCATGGTCGGATTATCTTTCCCTTGGAGGACCGCCAAGGAGGACGGTCGCCTTTTCGGGGCGTATCTACCAAGCCAATCCTGGCGATGACCCAGAAAAGTTGCCAAATACGTTAACTCTCCCGAGACCGATATTTTCCATAAATCATCCTTGATTTATCATTTTGCTCAAGCTCGGCCCACATATTCGCCGTCTCAACCAGGTTCTAATCTGCGAAGGTTATCTGGATGTGATTGCCCTGAGCCAGGCTGGTTTCCCGCAGGCTGTGGCGACCATGGGGACCAGCTTGACCAGCCAACACCTTGGTCAGTTAGGCAAGGTGACTCAGGAAATTATTTTTGTCTTTGATGGCGATGCTGCAGGTCAAAAAGCAACTGCTCGGGCATTTTGAATTAAGCCTTACTTTACCGCGTCATACCATAAAGGCTGTTTCCATTCCTGGTAAGATGGACCCCGATGAGTGGATTAAGTCCCGTGGGGCTGATAGCTTAAGTCGCTGATTAATCAGGCCATTCCGCGCTATGAATTCCTAAAGAATTATCTCCAACAGGAATACCACTTAGCTGACCTTGAGCAGCGAGCGCTCTATATCAATCGACTTTTAGATTTAGTTGCTCAGTTACCGTCACCGATTGAGCGGACCATGCGTTTGCAGGCCTTAGCCGAGGAATTTGGTTTAGACTTGGCCATGTTGGAAGAGCAACTAGCTCAAGTTTCCTATCGTCATCGCAAGGATCAGGCTAAGGAGAGCGACAGACCCAAGCAAGATTCACCTGACAAGTGGGATAAGGCTCATTCTTCTGGATTTCCGGATCAGGCACTGCCATCTAATCTCGTCCAAGCTAAGCCAGGGGCATTAGATGATCAGATCAAGTCGCTTAAGGCCTATCATTGCGAGCGTTATATCCTATCGAACCTTATTTTTAATGAGCCCGCTTGGCAATTTATTGAAGGCTTGGAGCAGCCTCTGCTCTTTGTCCATCCAAGCGCTCAAGCTATTTATTATCAGCTGGAACACTTCTATTATGAAAAAGGAGGCCGACTGCCTCTGACCGGTATCTTAGATGTGGAAGCCAGCCCTGATGAGCAACAATACTTGGCCAGTCTGATTTGGGATTATGCCCAAACCGATTATTCGGAGCAGGCCATGCAAGATTGCGTCAAAACCATTGATGCTGCCTTTACTGAGATTCAGCTAAAGGAGCTACAAAACAAACTCAAACAAGCCCAAATACGTGGAGATAAGACCAAGATGAATGAATACTTGGTTGAAATACTGCGCTTAAGCCGGCAATTAAAGAAAAATTAGGAGGTTCTTATATGGCTGAAGAAAAAGATCTAAAGTTAACTCCAAATCAAGACATCGCCTCACCCTATCTAGAGGCGGTCCAATCCCTTATTCTGGCTAAAAAGTCAGAAGGACAAGTCCACTATGACGAATTAACAGAGAAAATCGCCAGCCCTTACGGACTAGATGCTGACGGGATTGATACCTTAATTCAAATCGTCGAAGATAATGGGGTCTCGGTTGTCGGTGATGATGGGGGACCAACCAAACAACAAATGGTTCGCGAAGAAGAACAATTGCAGGCTGATCTGGCAGCTGAATCTAAAACCGCGACTTCCAAGCTCAAGGTTAGTGACCCTGTCCGTATGTACCTTAAGGAGATTGGGAATGTGCCACTCTTAAGTGCTGAAGAAGAAATCAACTTGGCCGTTCGTATCCAAGGTGGTGACGACATCGCTAAGCAAGAACTGGCTGAAGCTAACCTACGTTTAGTGGTTTCCATTGCCAAACGTTATGTGGGCCGTGGCATGCAGTTCCTAGATTTAATTCAAGAAGGGAACATGGGCTTGATGAAGGCCGTTGAAAAGTTCGACCACACCAAGGGCTTTAAGTTCTCTACTTATGCTACCTGGTGGATTCGACAGGCTATTACTCGCGCCATCGCGGACCAAGCTCGTACTATCCGAATCCCAGTTCACATGGTGGAAACCATTAACAAGCTGGTTCGGGTCCAAAGACAGCTATTGCAAGATTTAGGTCGCGAACCAACACCTGAAGAAATCGGGGCTGAAATGGACCTGCCAACTGAAAAAGTGCGTGAAATCCTCAAGATTGCCCAAGAGCCTGTTTCCTTAGAAACACCAATCGGGGAAGAGGACGACTCTCATTTAGGCGACTTCATCGAAGATGAAGGAGCAATGAGCCCAGAAGTCTTCACTTCTTCTGCTTTATTGCGGGAGCAATTAGAAGATGTCTTGGATACCTTGACCGACCGCGAAGAGAATGTTTTACGTCTGCGCTTTGGTTTAGACGATGGTAACATTCGGACCCTAGAACAAGTAGGGAAAGTCTTCGGTGTTACTCGTGAGCGTATCCGTCAGATTGAGGCCAAAGCTCTGCGCAAGCTCCGCCATCCAAGTCGTTCTAAACAATTGAAAGACTTCTTAGAATAAGCAACATATTGAGACCAGCTAGGCGTCCTGTTTTGAACAAAAAAACAGGACGCCTAGCTGGTCATTAAAAGCACGACTTTGCTTGACTTAAAGGCCGTCATGCCCTATAATAAAGGGGATTAAAAGCGCAATTAAAAGAAGATAGCCTAGCGACTCTGGGACGGTGGAAGCCAGAGCAAATCGATGGTAGTTTTTAAGTCACTCATAGGCATAAATGAAGCGCTAGTTCAATGTAACTAGAAATAGGGTGGAACCGCGAAGTTATCTTCGTCCCTATGGTGGTCAGTGGATTACCATAGGGACTTTTTATTTGTCGCCAGGGGTTTGCCGTCCCCGCTATAAAGGAGGAAGCATCATGAAGAAGAAAACCATGCAAGATATTATCATGACTTTACAGCAATTCTGGGCTAAGCAAGGCTGTCTGGTTTTACAAAGCTATGATACGGAGAAAGGGGGCAGGGACCATGAGTCCTTACACCTTCTTACGTGCCATTGGCCCAGAACCTTGGAATGCCTGCTACGTCGAACCTTCCAGACGTCCAGCAGATGGTCGCTACGGGGAGAACCCTAACCGCCTCTTCCAACACCACCAACTGCAGGTGGTCATGAAGCCATCGCCCCTGAATGTGCAAGAACTCTATTTAGAGAGTTTAGAAGCCATCGGGATTGATCCTTTGGAACATGACATTCGTTTCGTTGAAGACAACTGGGAGAATCCTTCCCTAGGCTGTGCCGGTTTAGGTTGGGAAGTGTGGATTGATGGGATGGAAATTACCCAATTCACCTACTTCCAACAAGTAGGGGGGCTTAAGTGCTATCCAGTGACTAGCGAGATTACTTATGGTCTAGAGCGTTTGGCTATGTATATCCTGGACGTTGAAGATGTCTATGAACTGGAGTGGGTGGAAGGCGTCAAGTATGGCGATATCTTCCGTCAACCTGAACGTGAGCACTCCGTTTATGCTTTCGAACAAAGCAATAGCGACTTGCTCTTCACCTTGTTTACCGAGTTTGAGCAAGAAGCACTTAAATTGATTGACTTAGGTTTGGTCCATCCAGCCTATGACTACATCCTCAAGTGTAGCCATACCTTCAACTTACTCGATGCGCGTGGCATGATTTCCGTATCAGACCGTGCCGGTTACTTAGGTCGCATTCGTAAGATGGCGCGTTCTGTTGCCCAAGCCTTTGTGGCTGAACGTGAAGCCCTTGGCTTCCCACTCCTTAAAAAATCAGAAAGCGAGGCCTAGACCATGGCAGAATTTTTACTTGAAATTGGCATGGAAGAAATTCCTGCACGCTTCCTCTTAGATTTATCACAACAATTAGAAAAACGAGTGGCTGACTTCTTAGCAGAAGAGCGTTTAGCTTACGAGAACCTCAGCGCCTATGCTACTCCACGCCGTTTGGCGGTCCTAGTCCATGGCTTGGCTGAGCGTAGCCAGGATGTATCGACCAAGGCAAAAGGGCCATCCCTAAAAATCGCCAAAGACGCAGAAGGCAATTGGACCAAAGCAGCCCTTGGCTTCATCAAAGGTCAAGGCGCTAGTCAAGAAGATGTAATTGTAGAAAGCATCAAAGGCGAAGACTATATCTTCGTGAACAAGCATTTGCCAGGTAAAGCTGCGGACCAAGTCTTGTCAGGCCTTAATCGTGTGGCTGGAGGCCATGACCTTCCCAGTTACCATGACTTGGCATGACTACGAGACACCCTTCATTCGACCAGTTCACTGGATTGTGGCTCTCTTAGACCAAGAGTTGGTGCCTTTAGAGTTTGTCGGGGTTAAATCAGACCGCATCTCTCGTGGTCATCGCTTCTTAGGTCATGATGTAACCCTAGCAAAGGCTACAGACTATGTGGAGGCTTTACGTGCGCAATACGTCCTAGTGGACTTTGAAGAACGCCGGGCTAATATCCGCCAACAATTGGCTGATTTAGCTTCAGCTAAAGGCTGGCAAGTACCAGTGGATGAAGATTTGCTAGAAGAAGTGACGGCTATTGTCGAATGGCCAACCGTCTTCTATGGCGACTTCGAAGACAAGTATTTATCAGTACCACACTGTGTCTTGATTACGGCTATGCGTGATCACCAACGTTACTTCTATGCCTTAGATGCTAAAGGCGAGCTCTTGCCTGTCTTCATTTCAGTACGTAACGGGAATGATCAGCACTTAGCCAACGTCGTCAAAGGTAACCAAAAAGTCCTGCGGGCTCGCTTGGAAGATGCCTTATTCTTCTATCAAGAAGACCTCAAACATGACTTAAACTTCTTTGTCGATAAACTAGCCAACGTTAATGAACACTTTAAGTTAGGCACTTTGGCTGACAAGCAAGTGCGTGTTGGCGCCTTAATTAGCCAATTACAAAGCAACTTAAACTTAGATCAAGCGTCTTATGAGGCAGCTTTACGTGCTAGTCAAATCTACAAGTTTGACCTCATGACCCAAGTGGTTGGCGAGTTCGACGAACTCCAAGGTCAAATCGGGGAAATTTACGCCCGCCATTATGGGGAAGATGCCTTGGTTGCCCAAGCCATTGGGACCCAATACCTGCCAACGACTAGCGGTGGTGCGCTACCAAACCAAGATGCGGGTGCGCTCTTGGCCTTGGCTGATAAGCTTGACACCTTATTCCAATACTTCAAGGTTGGCTTAATTCCAACGGGTTCTAACGACCCTTACGCCCTTCGTCGTACGGCCATGGGGATTGTGGAGATTCTCTTAGATCGCGGTTGGGAATTAGACTTGTTACCAGTCTTTAAGCAGCTAGTGGAAGCCCAAGAAGGGGACCAAGAACTCTTGAAGCAGCTAGCAGACTTTGTCTGGGCACGGGTTGCTGTGCATTTACGTAACCAATCTGTCGATATGGACCAAATTCAAGGGATTGGGGCTGCTAAGCATTTAGAAGTGGGTAAGGCTAACTATGTGGCGCATTTCCTCAAGACTCACAAGGATAAGAACCCAACAGCCTACAAACGCTTCTTAGAAGCCATTACCCGGGTGGTCAATCTGGGAGCCAAGGTTCAAGAAGAGACTCAGCTTAACTTAGACCTAGCTCAAACTGAGTCTGAGGCTAAGCTACTAGAAGCCGCTGCTAAAATTGACCAATACAAGATTTCAGTTGATGCCCTCTACATGTATCTGGATAACCTAGTGCCAGTTATTGAAGCCTACTTCGATGACAATAAGGTTAATGCCGACGATGAAACTATTCGAGCTAACCGTTTGGCTACCCTCAGGTGCTGACAGAGGCAGTCTTGGAACTCTTCGATTCACGCTTATTGATTAATAAATTTTAAGACTCAACTAGATGAGTTAGAGAAAGGAGTGCTTTCAATGTCGACCTTTTTAGATCGTGCAAGGGTCACAGTCAAAGCCGGTAAAGGCGGCGACGGGATGGTGGCCTTCCGACGCGAAAAGTATGTCCCAGATGGCGGGCCGGCCGGCGGTGACGGCGGTCGGGGTGGCAGTGTCATCTTCCGAGTGGATGAAGGCCTGCGGACCCTGATGGATTTCCGTTATAATCGTCACTTTAAGGCCAAAAATGGCGAAAATGGTATGAGCAAAGGCATGTATGGTAAGGCTGCGGAAGACCTAATTGTGTCGGTTCCACCTGGTACCATTATCCGCGATGCTGCGACTGACAAATTGCTAGCCGACCTAGTAGAACAAGGCCAGGAATGTGTCGTTGCCAAGGGCGGTCGTGGTGGACGCGGCAATATTAAATTTGCTACCCATAAGAATCCGGCTCCTTCCATCGCCGAAAATGGCGAGCCAGGTGAAGAAGCCGACCTGCAATTAGAGCTAAAGGTTTTAGCCGATGTAGGGCTGGTAGGTTATCCAAGTGTAGGGAAATCGACCCTCTTGTCTGTTATTAGTAATGCCAAACCTAAAATCGCAGACTATCAATTTACGACCTTGACCCCTAACCTGGGCGTGGTCAAACTCAATTACGACCAGGAATTTATCGTGGCCGACATGCCAGGTCTGATTGAAGGAGCCTCGCAAGGGGTAGGCTTAGGGATTCACTTCCTCCGCCACATTGAGCGGACCAAGGTCTTGCTACATGTCATTGACATGGCAGCGACCCATGAACGGGATCCCTTCCAAGATTACCTCGATATCATGCATGAGCTAGCTTCCTATCACGAGAAATTACTTTTACGCCCTATGGTCATTGTGGCCAATAAAATGGACCAAAGCCAAGCCCAAGAGAATTTACCTAGCTTCAAAGCAGCAGCTAGAAGCCTATTGCCAACAAGAAGGCTTAGACTTGCCCGCTATTTTTGAAGTATCTGCTTGGCAAGCCAAGGGGCTCAAACCGCTCTTAGCCTTTACCTATGACTTGGTACAAAATTCTGACTTTATTCCTTTATTTGAGGAAGAGCCAGAAGAAGTGCATTACCAATTAGAAGAGGAAGTGCCGTTCACTTTAACCAAGCTAGATGCAGGTTACTGGCAATTGTCAGGGGCTAAGATTGAAAAACTCTATGCCATGACCAATATGGCCCACGACGAGAGTGTGGCGCGTTTTGCCCGCCAATTACGTTCCATGGGTGTGGACCAAGCCTTACGTGAGGCAGGGGCTGAATCCGGTGACCTAGTTGATTTAGCCGGCTATCAATTTGAATTCATGGATTAAGGGGAGGGGATGCGCGTGACCAATAAAACATCCACTAAAAGTCCTCGTTTGGCCTTCTTCGACGGCTATCGTGGGGTCTTAATCCTCTTAATTCTGACCTATTATTTCTTCCAGCACATCTTGCCTGGTGGCTTTCTAGCCGTTAATGCCTTCTTGATGGTAGCGGGTTTCTTCGCTTTCCGTCATTTCTATACGGCACCTACGCTGAGAAAATCAGTCTCGATTAAATCCTATCTTAAGTCCAGACTGGAACGGATTTTCTTTCCGACCTTGTTTATGGTTTTGCTGGTAGCAGCCTATATTGCCTTGTTTGCGCCGGATTATTTCTATAATTTGCGTAATATGGGGTTTTCTAGCCTTTTCTTCGTTAACAACTACTATCAGATTTTGTCCAACCAATCCTACTTTGTCCAGGCGGCCAACCCTAGTGCCTTTACCCATCTTTGGTACATTTCCATCTATGCCCAGCTGATTCTCTTGACGCCTTTGTGGTCAAAGTAGTCTATTCTTGGCATCGCAATCCGGCTACTGCTGCCATTATGTTAGTGGCTTTATCCATTGCTTCGGCAGTGCTTCTGGGTTATCTCTACCAAGATGGGCAGGATCCAAGTCGGATATATTATGATTTGTTGACGCGGGCCTTCGCCTTTACCTTTGGTGGGGCACTAGGTTATCTCTTCCCAGTCCATCTCAAGCCAAAAGCTATATCTAAGCGTCAGCAACAAGTCTTTAATGGAATTGGGATTGCCAGTGTCATCCTGATGACCTTTATGTTGCTCTTTATGTATGGGACGCAACCCTTTGCCTATCGTTTTGGGATGCTGCTATTCACTTTACTGTCCATGGTTTTTGTCATTGTCAGTCTCCATCCCTCTACTTGGCTACATAAGCTCTTAAGTCTGCCAGTCTTTACCTTCTTCGGTAAACGCAGCTTATCCTACTACCTATGGTTTTACCCAATCCACTTGGTCATTCCAGACCGTTTGAATGGCTTCCATAATATTTGGATTTCAGTTGGTGTTCAGTTCCTATTGATTATGTTGATGGCGGAAATCTCCTACCAACTCTTCGAACGTCGTCGCTTGATCTTGCCATTTGGTCAAGATTTCAACTGGAAACAAACCCAAGCGCGAGTGCGTTACCTGGTGCAACACCGGGCTAGCCTCTGGGGCATTAAGACTCTGGCGATTAGTTATCTCTTAGTGTCAACCATTGGTTTAGTAGCTTTGGCTATTACGCCAGAACAGAAGAACAAGGCAGCTGATGAGTTGGCAACTGTCATTGAATCTAACCAAAAATTGGTGGAGGAGACCAAGGAGCCTGAAAGTCAGGAAACCAAGGTTATTAATAATATTGAAGGCCTAAACCGCCAAGAACTCCTCCAAGCCAATGCCCTTGAAGTAACCTTTATTGGGGATTCCATCCTATTGGCTTCGGCTGATAAGGTCAAAGAAGTCTTTCCTAAGGCAATCGTTGATGGCCAGATTGGTCGTCAGCTATACCAAAGCAACGAAGTGATCAATAGCCTCAAGGCCTCTGGTAAGCTCAGGGAACAGTGGTGACGGTCTTAGGTTCTAATGGGACCTTTACCGACGGTCAGCTTAATGACTATATTAATGCCATCGGGACGGACCGGGAGCAGTACTTTGTCACTTCCTCGGTTGATAAGGTCTGGGTAGAAGATGCCAATAATCGTCTCTTCGCTGCAGCTAATCGCTTCTCCAATGTTAAAGTAATTGACTGGCGAACCTTCGCTAAGGGCCACGATGATTGGTACTATGAGGATGGTATCCATCCAAACCCAACTGGTGCCTTGGAATTTGCTAAATTCGTTGCCAATCAGATTTCTCAAAATCGCTAAAGGATTGGCAAGTCTAACAGAAAGGAAATGAGCATGAAGTTATTATTTTTAGGTACTGGGGCGGGTGTCCCAAGCCGCAATCGTAATGTGAGTGCTCTAGCCCTCAAACTCCTTGATGAACTCAATGAGGTTTGGTTATTTGATTGTGGTGAAGCTACCCAACATCAAATTTTAGAAACCTCCCTCAAACCTCGCAAAATTACTAAGATTTTCATTACCCACCTACATGGCGACCATATCTTTGGTCTGCCTGGTTTCCTTAGCTCGCGTTCCTTCCAGGGGGGCGATCAGCCCTTGACCCTTTACGGACCAACGGGTATTAAGGACTTTGTCGAATCAGCCTTACGCTTGTCTAAATCACGCCTCTTATATCCTTTAGAAATCGTCGAACTGTCACCTAAAGGAGGTCGTCTGGATTTAGGTAAGGGCTGGCTAGTCGATTATCAAGCGCTCAACCATGGTATTCTAAGTTTTGGCTACCGAATCATGGAGCCAAGAACCAGCGGCGAGCTCTTAGTAGATCGTTTGGCTCAGTATCAGATTCCTAATGGGCCGATTTTTGGTCAGCTTAAACGCGGTGAGACTGTCACCTTAGCTGACGGCACCGTCCTTAATGGACAGGATTTTCTAGCGCCAGCTAGAGAGGGAAGAGTAGTCACTATCCTGGGAGATACCAAGACCTGTGATGCTATTCAAGAACTGGCTCAAGATGCTGATGCTTTAGTACACGAATGTACCTTTGAAGAAAGTGAAGCCCGAATGGCTGCGTCCTATCACCATTCGACCAGCCGTCAGGCCGCTCAAGTGGCCCGGGCAAGTAATGTCAAAGCCCTCTATCTAACCCATATTAGCGCCCGCTATATGGGAAGAGACGCCAAGCAATTAGAAGACCAAGCGCGCCGTATTTTTGAAGGAGCGAGACTGGTTTATGACTTTGATGAGTTTGATGTGATAGGAGGAGATAGCTCATGTCAAGAAACTTAGATAAGCAAGTCGTGATCATCACTGGTGCGACTAGTGGTATTGGACAAGCTGTGGCCCACCAATTAGCCCAAGAAGGCTGTAAGTTAGTATTGGCTGCCAGACGTCAGGACCGCTTGCAGGCCCTTGCTCAAGAACTAGAAGAGCAGTGGGGTACAGAGGTTCTAGTTCAGGTAACGGATATGTCTCAGCCTCAAGCTATTGAGGCATTAATGGCGGCTACACTTGAAGCCTTTGGTCGTATTGACAATCTCTTCAGTAATGCGGGGTATGGAGACTTCCCAAGCCTTCTCGGAAAACCAACCTCAGCAAGTGGTGGATATGTTCCAAGTCAATGTCTTCGGCATGATGTATTTGAGCCAGTTGGTGGCCATCCAGCAGTTGAAACCAAGGCGGTCCAGGACAAATTCACATAGTAGGCTCTATTGCGGGTAAAAGTCCCGACTGCTATGACTAGCGCTTATGCAGCTTCTAAGGCGGCTATTATCGCTTATGCTGACGCCTTGAGACTGGAACTCTATGAGACACCTATTCAAGTCTCTACCATCAATCCCAGGCCCAGTTAAGACAGCTTTCTTTGATCGTTCGCCACAAATGCTAGCCTACGCCCAAGTGGTCGACGCCTTCAGTCTTGAAGCAGATGAGCTGGCTAGTCGCATTGTAGCCAATATGAAACGCAAGCAAGTCAAACGAGAATTGAAATCTGCCTTGGCAGTTAGCCTTTGCCTCAAAACTCTATGGCTTATTTCCACAGGCTGGAGATTTCTTAGCCGCCCTGCTTGTTTAATTTGAAGGAGGAATAGTCCATGCGTCAACAATGGAAATTAATCTTAGGTGTCTGTGCCGTTATTCTAGTGGTAGTCTTCGCTCTACAAAACGTTAATAATGTGCAGGTCACTTTCTTGTTCTTCCAAGCTCAAATGCCTATGGTCTTAGTCTTGTTGATTTCGATTTTGTTCGGCTTATTAATTGGTTTCTTGTCTTCTTTATCCAGTCACATGGCCAATCGTACAGCCATTAAGAACCTAAATAAGGAGCGCGAAGCCCTTACCAAAGAACAGTCTAATTTTGAGACGACTAAGGCGGAATTAGAAGCCCAATATCAGGCTAATCTTGAAGAAAAGAATCAAGAAATTGCGAGTCTTCAAGAAGCCTTAGCCGATTTGAAGACACAGCTTGAAGCCCAGTCTCAAAGCCAATCGCAAGAAGAAGAGACCGGTGACTTAGAGGCTGATTTGGACCAATCAGCTCAAGAACTTGAAGACAGTGTGGATGAATTTGAAGAGAGTTTGCAAGATGATGAGGATCCTCAGGTTTCGAGGGGGTAGAGCATGAACTTGACACACTATGAGTGGCACTACCGAAGCTTGCCGGACGATTGGCAAGACAAGGTGGCTGAATGGCAGCAAGCCGGTTTAGGCTATAGTGGCACTTTCTGCGGCTATGTTTGGCGCGTGGACTTGAGACTTTGGAAGAAATCAAGAACGCGACCAATCAGATGCCCCAAACCTTCCACGATGCCTTCCTGCTCTATGACATGGACCGCGCAGTGGAAAGAATCCAAGCAGCTATCGAGGTCCAAGAACTTATCTTGATTTACGGTGACTACGATGCTGACGGCATTACGTCTACCTTGATTCTCTATGAGACCTTGGAGATGTTGGGGGCCCGAGTTATATACTACGTGCCCAATCGTCTGGTAGATGGTTATGGGCCTAACTTGGCTCGCTACCAGGACTTTGTGGACCAAGGGGTGCAGTTGATTTTAACCTGTGATAACGGTATCGCTGGTTTTGAAGCCATCGAGTGGGCTATGCAGGCTGGTGTCGATGTCATTGTGACGGACCACCATGAGGTCCAAGCCACCTTGCCAGCAGCCTATGCGGTGGTTCACCCCAGACATCCACAAGGTCATTACCCCTTCCCAGATTTGAGTGGGGCAGGGGTGGCCCTGAAGTTGGCCACCGCCTTATTAGGCGAAGTACCAACGGAGTTAGTGGAATTAGCGGCCATTGGGACGGTCAGTGATGTGGTCTCCCTGCGTGACGAGAACCGGACCCTCGTTCTGAGTGGTCTCCAGCTCATGCGCGATACCATGCGCATCGGCTTGCGATTACTACTCGAAGAAGAGCAAGTCGATATGGAAAACATGACGGCCGATACAATTGGCTTTACCATTGGCCCTCGGCTTAATGCGATTGGTCGTTTGGGCGACCCAACGCCAGCCTTGGAACTGCTCAAAACCCAGGATGAGGACGAGGCTCAAGAGCTATTAGCCTTGATTAACGAAAAAAACCAGGAACGTAAGGACCTGGTGGCTAATATTATGGATCAAGTCAGTCAAAGACTAGGGCAGGGGCCCATTCCTCATATTATTATTGAGTCAGACCCTAGCTGGCCAGCTGGGGTTGTTGGGATTGTGGCCGGTCGCTTGAGCGAACAATATCAGCGACCAGCCCTAATCTTCCAGTTTCAGGCTGATAAAGGTCAATACAAGGGGAGTGGTCGCTCTACAGAAGCGGTTCACCTCTTTGACTGGTTGACCGATATTAAGGAGCATCTGGCCCAATTTGGTGGCCATGCTCAAGCGGCAGGTATGACCGTTGACCAAGATCAATGGCAAGCCTTTGTCTCAGCCTTGGAGACTAAGGCTCAAGCTCAAGCCGAAATTGGGACAAGGAAAGCGCCCTTGACCATTGATTTATCTTTAAAACTAGGGGAAGTAGGGACTGACTTCATTCAAGAAGTTCAGTTACTGGGGCCCTTTGGCATGGATAATGACAAGCCAGTCTTTGCCATTGAGGAGGCCAAGATCAACCAAATGCGTTTGATAGGGACTAATGGCCAACATGCTAAGCTAGTCCTAGGCCAGGATGGGCAAGAGCTTAATGCTATCGGTTTTGATTTTGCTGATCGCATGCGAGATCGACAAGTGGGAGATAGCCTGACAGCCGTAGGCCATTTGGATTTGAACAAATGGCAGAATCGGGTCAGCCCTCAATTGCTCCTGTCTGATATTGGGGTCTCAGGTGCTGCCTGGTATGACTGGCGGGCAAGTGGCCAACAAGGTCGTCTCTGGCAGCTGGATCAAGTGGTCTATGTATGTCAGCGCGAGGCAGTTAAGGCCCAAGTTTCTTCTCGCCTTCAGCCTGGCTCTGGCCTGATGACCTACCAAGAAGCCCAAGAGGCCAATCTAGCCAATTATCAGGGGCTTGTACTTTTAGAGCCACCCAAGCAAATGTCAGACTTTGACCAACTAGTGCTTAGTCAGGATTGGCAGTCCTTCTACTTGGTGCTCTATGCCCAAGAATCCAAATACTTGGCAGGTCTGCCACAAAGGGCTGACTTCGCTAAGCTCTATCGCTGGTTAGTCAGCCAGGAGCCCTTTAATTTGCGGGCTAGGTTAGCAGAAATCAGCCAAGGACTGGGCCATTAATCCAGTTCAACTCAAATTAATGTTTCATGTCTTCTATGAAGCAGGTTTTGTATCAATTGAAGAGGGACAAGTGGCAGTCCAAGATGCTAGTCGTCATCAGAACACTAACTTGGAAGAAACGGCTGCCTACCGGGCTTATCAAGCCGCTATGGACAGCGAAGAAGCCTTAGTCTTTGCCACCCTCGACCAAATAAAAGAATATGTTAAAAAATTAGGAGTTAAGTCATAATGGAATTGAAGAATTATATTGCTAAAGTCATGGACTATCCAAAAGAAGGGATTGTCTTCCGTGATATTACCCCTCTCATGGCAGACGGTCCAGCTTACCACGAATCAGTTAAACAATTAGTGGACTACGCCCGTGAATTACAAGTGGATGTGATTGTAGGTCCAGAAGCACGTGGCTTTATCGTGGGCTGTCCAGTTGCCTATGAATTAGAGATTGGGTTTGCCCCAGTCCGTAAGAAAGGCAAATTACCTCGTCCAACGGTTGATGTGGACTACGAATTGGAATATGGTACCGCAACTTTGACCATGCACGAAGATGCTATCAAACCAGGCCAACGTGTCCTCATTACCGATGACCTCTTGGCAACAGGTGGGACCATCAAGGCTTCTATTGACCTAGTTGAAAAATTAGGTGGTGTTGTGGTTGGCTGTGCCTTCCTAATTGAACTCGTTGACTTAAACGGGAAAGAAAAATTAGCAGGCTATGACTACAAGGCTTTAATGCAATACTAAAACAAAAAACTATGCCCCCAGTCTTAGACTGAGGGCATGACTATAAGAGACTTAGAAATAACGGTAGAGGGAGACAACCTTACCCAGGATGGTGACCTGAGGCAAAATGATATCTTCCATGTGGTCATTTTCTGGTCGTAAGATGACGTGATCGGACTTCTTGAAGAAGGTCTTACAGGTGGCTTCATTATCCTCGGTCATGGCAACCACGACATCGCCATTATTGGCGCTGGCTTGACGGCGGACTGTAATATAGTCCCCATCCAGAATCCCAATATTAATCATGGATTCACCCTTGATCTCGAGCATGAAGAGTTCGCTAGCTTCATAGCGCTCTAGGCCAGGTGGAATAGGGTAGTAATCTGTGGCATGTTCAATGGCTAGAATAGGTGCACCTGCGGCTACTTGACCTAGTAAGGGAATTTGTTGGGGTTGGATGCCCAAGGCTTCCTGAGCTAGGGGAGAAAGTTCGATGGCTCGCGTCTTGCTAGCGTCACGAATAATGTAACCAGCACGTTCTAAACGTGCTAGATGGCCGTGTACGGTTGAAGTAGAAGCAAGTCCTACTGCTGCACCGATTTCCCGCACAGTAGGGGGATAGCCGTTGGCTTCAATGGCCTCATGGATACATGAGAGTATGGTTAATTGTTTAGTGGATAATGTCGTCATGTCCTCACCTTCCTTATATCTTAAGCCTATTATAGCACACTAATCAACCAAAAAGCAAACGAATGTTCGTGGAGGTGTCAAATGTTATCACCAGAAAAAATTGAGCGCATCAATGTCTTAGCACGTAAGAAGAAAAGTGAGGGTTTAAGCCCTGAAGAAGCCCAAGAACAAGCGACTTTACGCCAAGAATACTTGGCTAGCTTGCGTTATGGCATGCGCAATCATATTGAAGGTATGAAGATTGTCGACCAAGAGGGGACCGATGTGACTCCTGGCAAACTCAAACAAATTCAAAAAGAAAAGAAAATTCATAACCGTCATTTAGAAGATTAGACTAGGCTTTTGATGGAAAGTTGTGTAAAATAGAAGAGTAATATGAAAAGAAAGTGAGGAGAAGGCAGTGCAAACATGGATTTGGTTAATCATTGTCGTAGTCGCCTTAGTCGGCGGTTTTGTTGGTGGCTTCTTTATGGCGCGCCGTTACATGATGAATTACTTTAAGGAAAACCCACCAATTGATGAGCGAATGATTACGCAAATGATGGCTTCAATGGGTCAAAAACCATCTAAGAAGAAGGTTCAACAAATCATGGCCCAAATGAAGGTTCGTCAATAATCAAGAGAATCATAAGTCCGCCTAATGGTGGACTTTTTCTTATCCAGTCGCTTTACTTACAGATGAAAAGTCCTAGCAAACGTGGTACACTATAAGAGTATTGAAAGTCAAATTGAGGAGGAAGCTCTATGTCTATTATTAAGGAAAATTTCGATAAGCTCATTGCAGAAAAAGAACTCCCAGCTGAATACTTGGAGATTGAAGGAGGCCACCATCTCTACCGTTTCCGTTTTGGTGTAACCCCAGTTCGTGACTTGATTGTGGAAGTCATCGTGCAAAATTCAGATTTACCATATTGTGATGCTCAAGTCATCTACCGTCACGTTCACATGTTGAAAGACTACAACCAACGGGGCCAAGCCTTAGAATTAATTAACGAGTTAAATGAAACTCGGACCGGTTATTTTGCCCTCTATTTAGCGGGCGATGGGGAGATTTTCCAACGTAACTTGATGCGGGCTAGCGTTGACCCACAACCGCTCTATGAAACTATTGTCTATGGCTCAGCCATTGCTAAGGATATGGTAGAAGCCTTAACTGCTGGTTTAGGACCTTCTGCTGAGGTGTAAAACTTCATGCTGACGTCTTTTGTTCGCTCCAGTCAAGGACAAAGAATTCTGTCCGGCGTCGTATTATGGCTTTCAGCCCTTTGTTTTGCAGTTGCCCTCAACTTGTTCTATGTTCCTAATTTGATTTTTTCGAATGGCGTGCCTGGCTTGGCGCAAATTATCTTGGCCATCTTCAAGGATACGCCCTTAGCAAATCTCTTAACGGCAGGTAATCTCTATTTCATTCTCAATATTCCCTTGATGATTTTGAGTTGGCTCTATTTAGGCCGGCGCTTTTCGATCTTGACCGTGACCAGTATTTTCTTGTCCACCTTGGTAAGTAATTGGGTGCCCATTCAACAAGTGACCGATAATACCTTACTAGCTGCCATTGCAGGTGGGGTGATTTCTGGGATTGGTGTTGGCCTCTTGATTAAGTTCGGTATGTCTAGTGGAGGATTTGATATTATAGCTCTACTGATTGCTAAGAAGACAGGGCGCAATGTCGGCTTTATGTCCTTTTTGACCAATGGTTTGGTCATAGTTGGAGCTGGTTTTCTTAACAGTTGGGAATATGCTCTCTACAGTTGTATTGCCATCTTTATTGCAGGGTATGGTCATTGATGCTATCCATACAGGTGAGCAACGTTTGACTGCTTTTGTGATTTGCCAAGACCCTAACCAAGTGGTCAAGGCCATCCAGGAACGGGTCATCCGTGGCGTCACTCTCTTAGAAGGGCAGGGTGCCTTTTCGCATCAGCCCAAGCAAGTCCTAATGGTAGTCTTAAGTCGTTATGAACTCTATGATTTGCAGCAAGCAGTGCTTTCAGTTGATTCCCAGGCCTTCATTAATGTGGTCCAGTCCACCATGGTGACCGGTAATTTCTTAAATCGAGAGCAACAGGCCGACTTTAGAAAAGAATCAGTTGTTTAATGATCAAATCCCTTCTGATAGTTTCAGAGGGGATTTTTAGTTTAAATCGTTTCAATCAGAGGCAGAGTTTGTTATAATATAGTGGAATTTGAAGACAGGAGGGCTTGGCATGGCTGACTTAAGTAAGGTACCTGCGCACGTTGCGCTCATTATGGATGGAAATGGCCGATGGGCTAAGAAACGCTTCCTACCTCGGGTAGCAGGGCATAAAAAAGGTGTCGATACCATTAAGAAAATCACTAAACGTGCTAATCAACTGGGCGTTAAGATGCTGACGGTCTATGCCTTCTCAACTGAGAACTGGAAACGACCTGAACAAGAAGTCAGCTTCTTGATGAAGTTGCCTAAGGAGTTTTTTGCCAAGTTTGTGCCTGAGTTACTGGAACAGAATGTGCGGGATAGAGACCATTGGTGATTTGGAAGGCTGACCTGAAGCGACATGCAAGGTCCTCAAGCAAGCTATTGCCGATACAGCTCATTGTACTGGCCTGATTTTGAACTTTGCCATCAACTATGGTTCTCAAGACGAAATTTAGCCATGCGGTTCAGGCCTTAGCCCGTCAGGTAGCTGAGGGCACTTTGAAGCCGGAAGACATCACCCCTGACTTAATTGGCCAAAATTTAGAAACTGCCAAGTTTGGTTCATTAGCCAACCCGGACTTGATTATCCGGACCAGTGGGGAAGAGCGTCTCAGCAACTTCTTACTCTGGCAAGCGGCTTATAGTGAGTTCTATTTCACTGAACGTTTGTGGCCTGATTTTGATGAAGGCGATTTTGACCAGGCCCTAGCGGTCTATGCCAACCGACAACGACGATTTGGAAAGGTGTTGGATACTGAATGAAAGTAAGAGTAATCAGCGCCCTGGCGGCCTTAGCCGTCCTGATTCCGGTTGTAGTGGTAGGGGGCAAGGTCTTTACGGGTATGTTCTTAATTTTAGGGATTATGGCCCTTTTTGAACTAGCTAATATGAAGAAGATTGAATACTTCAACTTGGTCGGGGTCATTGCAACCATTGCGGTTGCCCTCATGATTCTGCCCAGTAACTATCAATCTGCCTTGATTCCAGGTCTTAAATTTACCTATCTCTTCTATATTTGCTGTATGTTGCTTCTAGTCCTGACAGTCTATGAGTACAAGACCTTCAATATTGAAGAAGCAGCCCTTTTGATTTTTGGTGCCCTCTACATTGGCTATGGCTTCCGTTACTTGATTGAGTTACGACAAATTAGTTTGGACTTAGTTATTTTCCAATTTGCGATTATTTTTGCAACGGATTCTGGGGCTTATATCGTTGGCCGACGTTTCGGCAAGCATAAGCTAGCGCCTCAATTGAGTCCTAATAAGACCATTGAAGGTTCGCTGGGGTGGAATTGCCAGTGCGGTCGTCATCGCAGTGCTCTATAATTACTTCTTCGATCCACATTTAGGGGGCTCAGAGCACTATATTTTACTGGCCATGGCCTTGTCAGTTTTAGGTCAGCTAGGAGATTTGGTAGAGTCAGCCTTTAAGCGGCATTTTGGGGTCAAGGACTCTGGTAAGTTCCTGCCGGGCCATGGCGGGGTCTTAGATCGCTTTGATTCAACCCTTTTTACCAGTTTTCTACTCATGACCTGGTTTAACTGGTTAAAATAGTGCTCATGTCAACCAACTCTATCCTTTGAGTTTGGTTGACTATTTTTGCATTATGGGACTAATTAGGGTATATTTAAGAGGTTAAGTTAAGCTAAATTTTTGAATTGAAATAGATAAAGGATGTTGACCATGCAAGCATTGATTGTATTTTTACTTGTTTTTACCGTGATCGTAAGTATTCATGAATTCGGCCATTTTTACTTTGCCCGTAAGGCTGGTATCCTGGTACGGGAATTTGCCATTGGGATGGGGCCTAAGCTCTTCAGCCATCAGGGCAAGGACGGCGTACTCTATACCATTCGCATGATTCCCTTGGGAGGCTATGTTCGTCTAGCAGGGCTAGGTGAGGATCAAGATGCAGTTCAAGCCGGTATGCAAGTAGGCCTTGTCTTGAATGAAGCCGGGCTAGTGACCCGCATTAATACCTCGAAAGTGGCCCTTGAAGACGAAGTACCAGTGCAAGTGGATCAGTTGGATTTAACGGATGCCATGACTATTACAGGCTTACCGCTAGGGCAGTCAAGACTTAGTAACCTATCATGTAGACCACAAGGCCCGCATCATTGAAGCAGACGGGTCTAGTATCCAAGTGGCACCGCGTCAAGTCACTTATGGCGCCGCTAAGCCATGGGCTAAGTTCATGACCAATGTAGCGGGACCGATGAATAACTTTATTCTTTCTATTTTGATCTTTGTTGTGGTGGCCTTTGTCCGCCCAGGTGGAGTACCGGTTGAGGCCAATGTCTTAGGTTATATTGAACCAGATTCTCCTGCAGCCCAAGCGGGACTGCAGGCAGGTGACCGGATTGATGCTATTGGTCAAACTAAGGTTTCCAACTGGCGTCAAATGGTGCAAGCCATTCAATCCAAGCCAGGTCAAACGGTAGATTTCTCTGTCCATCGTGGTGACCAAGACTTGACATTACCAGTAGCTATTCGGGCTGACCAAGTGGAACAAGCAACGATTGGGCGAATTGGCGTAGCGCAACCAGTAACTCAAGATATCTGGGCAAAAATTGCTTATGGCTTCACCGCAACTTGGTCTCAAATCACGGGTGTAGCGGCAGCAATTGTGGGTATCTTCCTTCGTGGCCTCAACCTCAATCAGTTTGGTGGGCCCGTGGCAATTGCCAAGATTACCTCTGAAGCAGCTTCTCAGGGTTTCATGCCAGTGCTAGTTCTAACCGGTTTGCTGTCAGCCAATATTGGCGCCTTCAACCTATTACCAATTCCTGCCTTGGATGGAGGTAAGATTGTCCTTAATGCCATTGAGGGTGTGCGAGGCAAGCCTCTATCTCAAGAAAAAGAAGGGATTTTAACTATCATTGGGGCCCTAATCTTAGTTGCCTTTATGTTGGCGGTCACCTGGAATGATATCAGCCGACTCTTCCAACCATAATTTTGAGTAAGAGATCTACCGAGGGTAGGTCTCTTTTTTAGCATGGCCCTCAGGTGATTTTAAAGGGGGCTTATGCTATAATAAGAGGGTATGTAAATCACCGTGGACGGAGGGAACTTATGGCCAAGAATCGCCAATTATTTGAACATCTATTGGACCAAATTGGGCTGCAGGACGCAGACATGCTGGCCCATCTGGCCCAGACTCAGATTGAATCGGTTAAGGTTCATGCTAAGTCTGGGGAATGGCATTTTACCTTAAGTCAGGTTGAACGCCTCCATCCCCACGTCTATGAAGCCCTTATGCACCATATGCGTTTAGCCTTCGAGGGCATTGCCAAGACTGAAGTCTGGTGGAATTATCAAGCACCGACTAAACTAGATGAGAGTAAAATGCTGGATTACTGGCAATCCATTTTAGGGGTAATGGGACAGGAATCGAGCTTTATTAAGCGCGCTTTGGCTAATGCTACTTATCAGGTCAAGGATGGCCAAATCCAAGTTGGCTTGGCGACTGAAGATCAAGTTCAGGTGGTTAAAACCCGCTATGACCAAGCCTTCAAACTCAAACTGGCCCAAAACCAATTGAATGACTGGGAACTAGTCTATCTGGTAGATGATCAGGCCAGCGAGCAGGCTAAGCTTCAGGCTCAACAACATCTAGCCTCTGAGGTGGAGCGCGAGCGGCAAGAACTGGCTCAATTAGAACAACGACGCCAAGAACAAAGCAAGGTGGTCGTAGAGAATACAGACATTCCTCAAATTGGTAAGGACATCGCGGATACGCCAGCATTTCGATTCAGGAAGTCTACGACAATCCCTTTAATCAGATCATTGAAGGCTATATTTTTGACTATGAGGTCCGTGAGCTTCGCTCAGGTTCTCAGCTCATGATTATGAAGGTGACCGACTATACTTCCTCTATTACGGCCAAACTAATGGCGGGACGTAACATTAAGAAGGAATCCTTTGGCCTCTTTAAGAAGGGCGATTGGGTCCGTCTGGAAGGTAGCCTTAAGGCGGATAACTTTACAGGAGAGATGGACTTCTCGCCACGTAGTATTCGCAAAATCTCCAAGGCCTCCCGCCAAGACCAGGGGGTAGACGGAGCTAAGCGGATTGAGTTACATTTGCACTCCAATATGAGCCAAATGGATGCCACCAACAAGGTGGGGGATTTGATTGCCCAAGCAGCTGCCTGGGGCCATTCAGCTATTGCTATTACCGACCATGCAGGCGCACAGGCCTTTCCTGATGCCTATGCGGCAGGTAAGAAACATGGCATTAAGGTTCTCTATGGGATTGAAGCTAATGTGGTTAATGACGGTGAGCCGATTGCCTATAATCCGCAAGCCATTGACTTAGATCAGGCGACCTATGTTGTCTTCGACGTGGAGACCACGGGTCTGTCTTCTGTTTATGACCGCATCATTGAGTTAGCAGCGGTTAAAATGCGGGATGGCGAGGTGATCGATACTTTCGAAGCCTTTATCAACCCCGGTTACCATTTGTCGGCTATGATTACCGAATTGACCGGTATTACAGACGCTATGTTAGCCGATGCACCGCCAGAAGAAGAGGTCATGGCGCGCTTCGCCAACTTTTCCCAAGACACCATTCTCGTGGCTCACAATGCGAGCTTCGATATGGGCTTCTTGAATAAGACCTATGCGCGTCTGGGCATGCCAGTGCCTGATCAGCCCGTCATCGATACGCTGGAACTGTCACGTTTGGTTAATCCTGACATGCGCTCCCATCGTCTCAATGTCTTGGCTAAGCATTATGGTGTGACCCTGGAACAACACCACCGGGCAGTTTACGACTCTGAGACAACCGGGTATGTCTGTTACAAGCTATTAGATCAAGCCAAAGAACAATATGGTATGGTCCGCCACGACCAGCTCAACGAGCAAGTAGGGAAAGGGGATAGCTATAAACAGGCTCGACCTTTCCATGCAACTTTGATTGCAAAGAACCAAGAAGGGCTTAAAGACCTCTTTAAGTTAATTTCTGCCTCCAACGTTCAATACTTCTTCCGCGAACCTCGTATTCCGCGTAGCTTGTTGACCAAGTATCGGGACAATCTCTTAGTTGGGACAGCTTGTTCCAATGGGGAAGTCTTTACTGCCATGATGCAAAAGGGCTACGATGAAGCGGAGAAACTGGTTGATTTCTATGATTACATCGAGCTCCAACCTAAGTCTGTCTATGGCCCCTTAATCGAGACGGAATTAATTCGTAGCGAAGCTGACTTAGAAACCATCATGAAAGAAATGGTGCGACTGGGTCAAGACAAGAATAAGCTAGTAGTGGCGACAGGGGATGTTCACTACTTGGAACCTAAGGATGCTATTTACCGCGAAATTCTCTTGCGTTCCATGAAGATTAATGCCAATCGGACCCTGCATCTGCCGCCTGTTCATTTCCGGACGACCGACGAGATGATGGCAGAATTCGACTTTTTGGGACGGGACTTAGCCTATGAGCTTGTCATCACCAATCCTCAGAAGATTGCGGATATGGTGGAAGAAGTCGAAGTTATCAAGGACAAACTCTATACGCCAAACATTCCTGGCGCCAATGAAGAGATTACGGAACTCTCCTATAAACGGGCCAGAGAGCTCTACGGCGACCCTCTGCCTGAGATTGTTGAGAAGCGGATTGAAAAGGAACTCAAGTCCATTATTGGGTAATGGATTTGCCGTTATTTATCTGATTTCGCAGAAGTTGGTCCACAAGTCAGTATCTGACGGATACCTCGTGGGTTCGCGGGGTTCGGTGGGTTCTTCCTTAGTGGCGACCTTGACGGGTATTACCGAGGTTAACCCACTAGCTCCACATTATTATTGTCCAAACTGCCAATACTCAGAGTTTATCGCTGATGGTTCTGTCGGTTCGGGCTATGACCTACCTGCCAAAGACTGTCCTCACTGCGGCCATGCCCTTAACAAAGATGGGCAGGATATCCCATTCGAAACCTTTCTTGGTTTCTATGGCGACAAGGTGCCCGATATCGATTTGAACTTCTCTGGGGCCTATCAACCGCGCGCCCACGCCTACACCAAGGAACTCTTTGGCGAGGACTATGTCTATCGGGCAGGAACCATTTCGACGGTTGCCGAACGGACAGCTTTCGGTTATGTCAAAGGCTATCTGGAAGTAGCCCAACAATTCTTACCACAAGCTGAAAAGGAACGTCTAGCGAAAAGGGATTGAAGGGGTTAAACGGACAACCGGTCAGCACCCGGGTGGGATTATTGTTATTCCAGACTATATGGATGTCTATGACTTTACGCCAATTCAATATCCTGCCGATGAAGTGACAGCGGAGTGGCGGACTACCCACTTCGACTTTCATTCCATTCACGATAACGTTCTCAAGTTAGATATTCTGGGGCACGATGACCCAACCGTTATTCGTATGTTACAAGACTTATCGGGGATAGATCCCTAAGACCATTCCACCAACCGACCCGGATGTCATGAAGATTTTTTCCAGTCCTGAAGTTTTAGGGGTAACACCAGAACAAATCTTCTCTAAGACTGGGACCTTAGGGATTCCTGAGTTCGGAACAGGCTTCGTACGCGGTATGTTGGAAGAATCCAAACCAGCTACCTTTGCCGAGCTACTGCAAATTTCCTGACTCTCTCCCACGGGACCGACGTTTGGTTGGGAAATGCCCAAGAACTAATCAAGAATAAGAGTTGCGCCTCTTGCTAAGGTAATCGGCTGTCGTGACGATATTATGGTCACCCTGATTTACTATGGTTTAGAGGACGGCTTAGCCTTCAAAATTATGGAGTCCGTCCGCAAAGGGCAAGGGGATTCCAGAGGATTGGCAGGCAGAAATGCGGGCCAAGAAGGTGCCTGAATGGTATATTGATTCCTGTTTGAAGATTAAGTATATGTTCCCTAAAGCCCATGCAGCAGCCTATGTCCTCATGGCCTTGCGGGTTGCTTACTTCAAGGTTCACATGCCTATTATGTACTATGCCGCTTACTTCTCAGTGCGGGCAGATGATTTTGACATCGTGGCCATGCACCAAGGGAAGGAAATGGTTAAGCGCCGTATCAAGGAAATCAATGATAAAGGCTTTGATGCTTCAGTTAAGGACAAGAACCTCTTAACGGTCTTAGAATTGGCTAATGAGATGTTGGAGCGTGGCCTTAGCTTCCAAATGATTAGTCTAGAGAAGTCTGATGCCGACCGCTTTATCATTGAGGGCAATAGCCTGATTCCACCTTTCCGGGCCGTACCTGGTTTGGGTGCAAACGTAGCCCAACAGATTATTAAGGCTCGCCAGGAAGCACCCATTCCTGTCTAAGGAAGACTTGCAGAAACGTGGCAAGGTCTCTAAGACTATTCTTGATTACTTAAGTGAACAAGGCGTCCTTAATGGCTTGCCTGACTCAGATCAATTAAGTCTCTTTTAACGAATTAGCGCCCGCACTATGCGGGCGCTTTTTATAATCGATATTGTGTACACAATTACAAATATGAAACTTGATTGTAATAAAAAGCAGGGGTACCATAAGTAAAGGATACGTGAATATTCAATCTATATAGCTAATCTTATATCATAATATTTTTATCACTCAGACAATAGAAATGTTTCAAACAATACCGAGGTTAGCTTATTGAAATTACATTTCGTTAAAGGAGGAGTTTGAAAATTTTAGCTTATCTAGTTAGATGTCTAATTATATAGGCGTAAATCTGTTATAAAAATACTTAGTCATCTCCTTTTTTTGTATAAGCAAATTTATTGCAATGCATAGGTCTGTTTGTTACAGATTAAATAGGCATTTAGACTGCTTTCAAGTGTCAGGAAACCTTGATTAAAAACGCTATTTATAGGCTTTTTTTACAGGTGTTAAGAATGTTTTCAGTAAAATGAATTAAGTCCAGGAAGCATTGTGATGGCTGAAAAAACTAGATATAATATTTGCATAACTAAAATTTATTGGAGGTTTTAAAATGAAGCTAACCAATACGGTATATCGCTATGCGATCCGTAAGCTCAAAGTGGGAACTGCCTCAGTTGCGGTTGCTGCCTTGATGTTCTTGGGCTCCGGGAATGCTGTTGTTAATGCAGCTGACTTGAACCAACAATCAGCTCTAGTAGCTAAAGCAAGTTCACCAGAGATTACTCAAGTGAAGGAGGCAAGTCCAACTGAAGATAATCTTAAATCAGATTTAGAAGTTGACACCAAAGCCCTTGAGGCTGATAAGTCACCTGAAACTGATTTAGATGTCACTAAAGATTTGCCTAAAACAGAAGCGGAATCAGTTGCATCTGACTTAACTAAGCTGGAGGAATCTGAGGGGCTTGCATCACAAGATGAACCTAAGCAAGAAGTATCAGCTGAGGACTTAAGCTCAGAAGCTACTGAAGCAAAGGCAAGTGTTGAGGAAGCAAGCGCTAGCTCAGAAGAATCAGCTCCAAGCGTTAAAGAAGCGGAAGCGACAGTTGCTAATCAAGTGGCAGCTGCCAATGCAGCTAATCAGGTAGAAGAAGTAAAACCTTTGGCCAATGCAAATAGTGCGGCAGAAAATCGTATTATCTTGCCACCAGGCTTTACGCCAAGTCTATTTGAGCCAGGTGCCTATAGTGCCAGTCATATTGACGCAATTGCTAAGCCCGGACGCGCGCTTAATACTTACAAATCTAACGAAGCTGATAAGAAAGAAATCGTTGATGTTACGAATTTAACGGAAGCACAACGTAAAGAACTTTCGCTCTTCGTTGCCAACCTGATTAATCCGATTCGCCAACAATTCGGGAAAGAACCCTATAAGGTTAATGCAGGCTCTGTCAATGCCGCGCAAAAAGTTGCCAATGCCTACAAAGAGGATAATTGGTATGCATGGACAAGTAGCCATGATACGAATGCCACTTCCCGCGCTTTAGCAAATGTTGCCAATGGTTGGGGCGAGAACTTAGCAACCATTAATCCAAATACAACAACAATGGATGACCTTAAAAAGCAATTCCACTACCAAACCGTTTGGATGCTTTTCGATGATAGCCATGCTAATTTTGGACATGCTAGAAACTTCTTACTTTTTGAAAATCCATTTGGTAATCACGATGTTTACTTAGGGATTTCAACAAACCGCGCGGGTGCAAGCGATGCAAGATCTTTTGGTACTCAGTATTACACCATGTTTGCACCAAAGGATGGATCTAGCGAGTTCACACCAGGTAATGATTATACGTCCGAACCGACTCCAAGCCAACCGAGTCAGCCAACGACTCCAAGTCAACCAAGTCAACCAACGACTCCGAGTCAACCAAGTCAACCAACGACTCCAAGTCAACCAAGTCAACCAACGACTCCAAGCCAACCGAGTCAGCCAACGACTCCAAGTCAACCGAGTCAGCCAACGACTCCGAGCCAACCGAGTCAAGTAAGTGACCTTGCTGCTGATAGACTTGGTCAGGCCAAGGCTAGTGATTCAAATAAACCAAGTGAAATGGCGCCAAAAGACAATGGTCAAAGTCCAGTAGGACAGGCCTTGCCAGACACTGGTGAGAGCTCTAACCTGCTAGTGCTTGGTGCTGCCATTATGACAGCTATAGCAGGAATTGCATTACTGGTATTCAAGCGTCGTAAAATATAATTTGAAAAAGACAGCTCAGGCTGTCTTTTTCATTTCGTCGATAATGTTAATAATATGACAGTAAGGTAAATTTTGGGTGTTAAGTCAGATTTTAGGTAGGTTTTGAGCCAAGAGATTGCTATAATAGGACACAGAATACTGAAGCGATAAGTGAGGAGGTTACCCCCATGAAATCCAGAATTAACCGCTATGCTATCCGTAAATTAAGTGTGGGTCTTGTGTCCGTTGCGGTAGCATCCTTCCTTTGGCTGACGTCTCATGGTCACCATGTTAGCGCTCAAGAAGAGAAAGGATCTGTGACTAGCCAAGAGTCTTCAGACGGCCTACAGTCTGAAATGTCAGCAAGTCCTGCTGTGTCCAGTCAAGTAGATAAGAGTGAACAATCAGACAATTTGCAGTCATCTGAGCAAAACACTTGGTCATCCATCAGTTTGCCTGAAGGATATACTGAGGAGGAACTCTTAAAAAATGAGCCAAACTTGATAGAAGCTGGTCAACGCGGCTTAGAGCAAAATTCTGGCTATCTACCAAGTAAACTAGACTCCGAAACTTCCCTGGCTATTGATAATCTGCAGGATGAAGAGAGGATGCATTTGGCAAAGTGGCTGACTGATTTAGTCAATCCTTTGCGTGCTAAATGGGGACATCAGCCTTATCAAGTTGATGCTTCTCTTCAAGAAGCCAGCCAAGTATTGGCCAATCGTTATCAATCACAGAATTGGCAAGCAAATGAACAAGGGTTTCATGGCCAATGGGAGTCCGAACTATTTAGTCCCTACGATAGTGCCTGGTATCAATATTGGATGCCAATGAAGACGAATTTTGCAGAAGCTAAGAATCTTGGTCAAGTAAAAGGCGCAATCTATCAGGGCATTATCGGAATGTTATTTGAAAGTCATGCAGATTCTTATCTGCCGGCGCGCTATTTGCTTAGTGTTGACAGTGCTAGGTCTAGTCGTCAGCCGCTCTTAGGCTTAGGTTTGACGCGTATTGTAAGCAGAAATCAAGAAAGTCAATATTTCTTGACACTTAATTTCTTAACAGCCAACAAGGTGTCAGAGCCCAACCAACCAACGGATCCTAGCAATCCTTTAGATCCTTCAAGACCTACTGAACCTATTCTACCTATTGATCCAGTGGTGCCACAGCCTCCATTAGATCCAATATCTCCTATGGATCCTATATTACCGCAACCTGATCCTAAACCAGATGGAGAGGAGCCTAAGCCTCTTCTAGATCCAAATCAAACGTCACCTAACGAGGATGAAACGCCTAGTCCGCTTGAGCAAAGACCTCGTAGAGAATTACCGAGCTTGGTGGAAAAAGCTAACGTGATGGCCCAAAGAACACAAGCAAGTGGTGAATCAATTGAAGAAAAAGAAGAAAACGCAAGTGTGAGTTCAAGTCAAGTTTCCCATTCAAGCGTAAGTTCTTATAATGCGTCTATTGATTCATCAGAACCTAATAGTAGTGGGAGTACTGAGCCTATACCATCATCGGCTTCTGAGGATGAAAGCTATTGGTTACTACTCGGGGGTGTCTCTGCTGTAGCAGCAGCTGCTGGCCTTATCTATCTCAAACAAGTTGAAATTAGACGACGCCAGGGATAAATGAAGTATTGTCTGACTAGAGAGTAAGTACTTTCTAGTCTTTTTTAGAATGACTTGTAGATGAATGCCAACTTTGTTATAATAATGTCAAGTTCTATGAAATGAGGTATAGGATATGAAGCAAAAATTCGCAATTCTTCTGGCCCTGATAGGTTTAAGCATGAGTCAACCTTTGGCCCTTATTCAGGCTAGCGAAAGTAGTGATCTGGCTAGTAGCGCAGGTAACAATAGGCAAGATGAATCTCCTTCTAAGGAAAAAGGTTCACGACAAAATCCCATCCCTTTAGGAGAGGCCTTAGACTATGAGAAGAAGTCTCGTGACGGATCCAAGAGCCAGCTTTCCTTTACCATCCTTGAATCTTGGCGGGGCCAGAAGGCTGAGAGTCAATTGCAGCAGCTAGCGCCATCCTACCAGCCCAACCGTCAGCCTTTGGATGACGACCAAGAGATTCTCTTATTGCATCTAAAACTAGCCTACAAGTCGGGCGATGAAAATCATGAAGAGTTTACCAACGCCGGTATTATCAATCCTTTCTTCGATTTGTCTGGGAGCGGGATTCCAAATGAATATGTTGCCGACTTGCCAGACGAGTTGGCCTTTGATATGTTGTCTTTATATCCTGGTAATGAGCATGATGGCTATTTGGTCGCAATTGTTCCCAAAGATACTCCACTTATCTTTAGTTACTCCAAGGATGGCCTATCTGATCGAGTTTTCTTCCAAGTAGAGAAGGGGGCAAGACACTACAGTTCCTACTAAGGAAGTCCAAGCAGAAACTCCTGAACAAGCACAATGGGGAACAAAGGAAAAGCCAGTTCCTTTCACAGAAACCAAGCCAATTAACTACGTCGTTCCCTATGAGGCTAGTGATAGTGGTTACGGTATCCTCGCTATATCTCACAGGATAACAGTTTTAAATGCTTGGCGTGGAGATCAAGCTAAACAAAAAGCTATGGATTTACTTAGCCCGGATGATTACCAAACACATGGCTGATGATATGAAGTCAGACCAAGAATTCTTAGTTTTACATATGGAGTCTAGCTTGGCTCCAACTCTTGAAGACAAGTTGTTTGAGTCCAGTCCAAGTAAAAGTCATTTATCCTTAGTGGATAGCCAAGGTCAAGACCATGTCTTTAAGGGATTCTACCAATTTAAGAAGGCTAGAGACCAATATGAATCGCGTTATATGCTGGGTGGAGGAAGTGTAAAAGGATATGTCATTTTACCTGCACCAAAAGGGGAAAAGCTGCTCTTAAAGGTTAAAAATGATTTTGCTAATAAGGAAATCTCTTTCGAGATAGAGTCCAAAAAGCCATAGGACGTTGACAGACAATCTGGTCCTTAAGTAATAAGGGGAGGAAATACTATGTCATCAAATCGCCAACCTGACTACAGTCGATACTTAATTATCATCTTGATGCTAGTCGCTGGGGTCGCATTCTTGGGACTTGGCTTTCTCCTTTATCAAGCCATGACACAAAGCCCTAAGAAACCTGAAGTTTCGAGTTCAGTCCTTGTGTCCAGTCAGGAATCGGAGACCTCTACTAGCCTACTTGATGTATTCTCGGATAGTCAGTCTGTCGCATCCGAACAAAGCGAGTCTCTCTCCGATAAGAATGAAGCTGTCCAGTCAGCATTCTCTGATTTATATGGAACGAAACCAACTAAGCTTGCCTATTATTTCCAAGAAGTGACGCCAATTAGTCAAGGGACTGCCTTGGTCAATCAGTCGGGTCCAATCAAGTCGGCTAGCACTATCAAACTCTTCATCATGCAAGTCTTGTTAGAGGAAATTAAGGCTGGGCGCTTGAGCTGGCAAGAGATGATTACCATGACGGCTGAAGACCAGGTAGGAGGGACTGGCAATCTCCAAGCGGCAGAGTCGGGCACTTCCTATAGTCTTGAAGAGTTAGCCTTAGAAATGTTAATTCACTCTGATAATACCGCAACCAATCTGATTATTGAACGTCTAGGGGGCTTATCTGCGGTTCAAGCCAAGATTCAGTCACTTGGCTATCAAGATACTCGTTTACAGCGCTTAATGATGGACCAGGCCGCGATTGCTGAAGGCAGGGAAAACTTCACCAGTGCGCGTGAAGTCGGCCAGCTCTTAGCCAAACTATATCAACATAAGCTAGTAGGGCAAGAGCAAGATCAAATTTTCTTAGATTACTTAGCCCAACAAACAGATCGTCAAGGGCTAGTTGCGTTACTTCCACAAGGCGTCATCAGCTATAATAAGACAGGAACCAACTCAGCTCAGGGCTTGCAACATGATGCGGCACTTGTTCAGTTAACTAATCAATCAGCCTATGTATTAGTGGTGCTGCAGGAAGGTCCAGGAGATGGCGACTTGTTAAAGCCGCTCCAAGAGATTGGCCAGCAGGTCTACGAGCTTATGAAAGACTAAACAGACAGGTCTTAGCTAGCTAGTCTTGACCTGATGAGCTAGCAAGTGCTAGAATTTCAAGTTTTTTCAAAAAAGGCTTGAGATTTATAAAGTGTTCGTGCTATAATACTTGAGTACTGTTGAGGTATCAGCAAGAAATGATTTGAGGAGGTTGTGACAATGCGTGTTAACATTAACTTAGAATGTACAGAATGCGGCGATCGTAATTACTTAACTACCAAAAACAAACGTAATAACCCAGATCGTTTAGAAGTAAAAAAATACTGCCCAAGATTGCGTAAAGTAACTTTACACCGTGAAGTGAAAAAGTAGGACGCGGCATAAGATACAAGCCACAGCTCGTAGTAATGACTACGAGCTGTTTTCTTACTATTTGTCCAGAAACTATATTACGTTAGATGACAAGCACAATCATAAGTTGAAAACAGAGGAAAGCGCTTGATATAATAGATTAGCATTAGTGAAAGGAGGGGGAATAAAGTGCAAAAGATCAATAAATTAGGCCAAGCTATGCGGTCACCACGCTATTTCCCCTTGCTAGTCCTTCTTGTGATCCTGACTTTGTCCAGTCTGGTGGTTTTCTGGGTACAAACATCGAGTCAGGTGACCATTCAGAATGCTAGTGTCACACTACGACAATCCCCTGATACCAACGCTAAGTCCATTAGCTCTATTGCCAAAGATCAAGTGGTACACGTCATTAAGAAAGAGGATAACTGGCTTAATGTTCGCTATCGTCAACGAGAAGGGTGGCTGCCTCAATGGCTATTAGACCAACCTAGTCTATCTTCTGACCAGGGCTTGACGGCTCAAGTTAAGAAGACCACACCTTTCTACCAAAAGGCATCCACTTCGAGTGCCAAGATTCGGGATTTGACAGAAGGGTACCAATACGACGTGGTGAGTGAGTCTAAGGGCTGGACTGAACTGATTGTCTATAACCAACCGGGCTATGTGGCCACGGCTGACTTAAACCTTTCTACCAAGGAGCAAATTCAAGCTCAACAAGAGACGATTCGGCCTGAGGATATTGACATTACCAATGCCCAATATATTCAAGTTCGGTCAGAAGGTCAGGCCTTCCACAGTGAGCCAAATCTTGAGAGCACGCCTTACTACAACCCAAGCTTTAATCAACGTTTCAAATATCTGGGAACGGTTAATGGCGACGACGGGACAGAATTCTATCATGTAGAGGACCAAAATGGTCAACGTGGCTATGTAGAGTCTCGTATTGTAGCCTTTTGAAGATGCCTCTAAAGACCATGTGGATGGGCCGATTGCACATTCCCTCAATGGAGCGGTCATCTTAATTGATGCGGGCCACGGTGGGAGCGACCCAGGGGCTATTAGCCAAGATCCCATATGCTCAAGAGAAGGCCGTCACCTTAGCTGCTTCGAAATGTCTTAAAAGCCAAACTGGAAGCTCAAGGTGCGGTTGTCATGATGACTCGTACAAGCGATACAGATGTCAGCCTTGAAGAGCGAGCTCAGCTAGCTAATCAGGAAAAAGTAGATGCCTTTATTAGTATTCACTTTGATGAGGCAAGTAGCGACATCGCTTCGGGGATTACGACTTACTACTATCATACCCAAGATGAATCCTTAGCCAATTTAGTCAATACGGAGTTAGCTAAAATCCAACTCAATAATCAAGCCGTCGGCAATAATGGGGTTCACTTCGGTAACTATTATGTCTTGAGAGAAAATCATCAGCCAAGTCTGCTCTTAGAATTAGGTTACATGAGTAATAAAGACGACTTGAAACTGATTCAAAATTCTGGCTACTATGATGCAGTAGCGGAGGCCATTGTTAAGGGTCTGGAGCAGTATTTAGAATCTTCGTCTATAGCACAATAGGCTTGACATAGAAAATAAAACGCGGTAAAATACGGAGAAATAAGCAAAGAAATCGATGACGTAGACAAGTAGAGGTTTTGCTTCAGAGAGTGTTCCCTAGGCTGCAAGGACACAATTTAAACCTTCAAGACACTACCGAGATGAATGAGTGAAAACTTGTTCCGCTGACCCCGTTACGGTCCAAAGGCATGTTGAAATCATGCGAAGAATAGGTGGTACCACGTTTTGACACGTCCTATAATCCTCAGGGGTTATAGGACGTGTTTGCTTTTATAGGGCACCATCACCAATATTACTAGGAGGATCTTATCATGGCACAAGTGAAAAGAATGAAGGGCACAGTCGATATCTTGCCAGCAGAAAGTCGAATCTGGCAGTATATAGAAGATTCTGCCCGCGCAGTTTTTGAAACCTATAATTTTCAAGAAATCCGGACTCCCTTATTTGAAGCTTATGAGCTATTTGCTCGCTCATCAGGGGATACTTCGGAGATTGTATCCAAGGAAATGTATGACTTTAAGGATAAGGGCGATCGCCATTGCGCCTTACGTCCGGAAGGGACAGCAGGGGTTGTTCGGGCCTTTGTTGAGAACAAACTTTTTGGCCCCGAACATGCTAAACCATACAAAGTCTACTATATGGGGTCTATGTTCCGATATGAACGCCCTCAAGCTGGCCGACAACGTCAATTTAATCAGATAGGGGTAGAAGTTTTTGGTTCGACCAATCCGGCAACAGATGCGGAAACCATCGCTCTGGCATGGGACTTCTTCCAGGAATTGGGCATTGAAGGTTTAACCCTCTATGTTAACTCCCTGGGTTCAGCCCAAGATCGAGCACGCTACCGTCAAGCCTTGGTTGACTATTTCACACCATTGGCTGACCAGTTAAGTGCAGACTCACAACGTCGCCTGACTGACAATCCTATGCGGATTTTAGATTCTAAGGCACCAGAAGATAAGGCTCTAGTTGCCAATGCGCCAAAGATTCCAGACTACCTCAGCCCAGAAAGCAAGGAACACTTCGAGACCGTAAAGGCCATGTTAGAGGCCCTAGAGATTCCATATATTGTTGATCCATCAGTGGTTCGTGGTTTGGATTACTATCAAGATACGATTTTTGAGATTATGGTAGATGATCAAGCCATTGGTGCTAAATCTACCATCTGCGGTGGTGGCCGTTATGATGGTCTGGTAGAGGCTCTTGGTGGACCTGCTACACCTGGTTTTGGATTCGGGATTGGGGTAGAACGTCTCTTGCTACTCCTTAAGCAACAGGAAGTGGAAGTGCCTGAAGCTGAACCTTTCGACGTTTACGTTATGGGCCTAGGCCAGGCAAGCAATATCATGGCCTTGCGTCTAGTTCAAGCAGCCCGTAAAGAAGGCTTGTTGGCAGAGCGGGATTACTTAGATCGTGGCCTCAAGGCACAATTTAAGCAAGCTGACAAGCTCAAAGCCCAAGTGATTTTGACAATCGGGGAAGACGAGTTAGCAGCCGGGACCGTGCAAGCCAAGCATCCTGCTAGTGGCAAGCAAGTCACACTGCCACTTGATCAAGTATTAGAAGACTTTATGGGGACTTATCGCCAGTTAACGGTTGATACCTCAGTTATTGATAAGTATTTTAAGGGGGAATTTTAATGTCTACAAAACGTTTGTACTGTGGGCAAGTCGGTCAAGAACAAGTTGGCCAAACAATCACACTTAAAGGTTGGGTACAAAAACGACGCGACCTAGGGGGCTTAATTTTTATTGACTTAAGAGACCGTGAAGGTTTCTGTCAGGTTGTGCTCAATGGCGACCACTTAGGGGAGGCCATGGCCGACGCTGAGCGTATTCGTAGCGAGTATGTCCTAGAAGTGACGGGGACGCTGCAATACCGTGATGAGAAACAGCGTAACGCCAAAATACCAACTGGTGATTATGAATTAATGGCTGAGAAGTTGACCATTTTAGCTACTTCTAAGACACCACCTATCTACTTAGACAATGAGGCTGAGATTCAAGATGATCTCCGTATGCGTCATCGCTTCTTAGACCTTCGTCGTCCACGTATGCAAGCTAACTTACGCCTCCGTCACCAAGTTACTAGCGCCATCCGCCGTTATTTGGATGATTTAGGCTTTATCGATGTTGAGACACCTTATTTGACTAAGTCCACACCCGAAGGGGCGCGCGACTACTTGGTTGCAACCCGTGAAGCAGGTAAGTTCTTCGCCTTACCTCAATCCCCGCAATTATTCAAGCAGTTGTTGATGGGGGCAGGCTTTGACCGTTACTATCAAATCGTGCGTTGCTTCCGTGATGAAGACTTGCGGGGTGACCGCCAACCAGAATTTACCCAGATTGACTTAGAAACTAGCTTCTTAAACCAAGCTGACATCCAAGAAATCGTGGAACAAATGCTAAAAGAAGTGGTCAAGGCTACCAGAGGTCTGGATATGACTGATGCCTTCCCAAGCATGACCTATGCCCATGCCATGGCTCATTATGGGGTGGATAAACCAGATATTCGTTTTGATATGACCTTTGAAGGATTTAAGTGACTTTGCTGCCAACTCGTCAATTTTCTGTGTTTGCTAACACGGTCAAAGAGGGGGGCCAGGTTAAGGCTATTAACCTTAAGGGGCAAGCAGATGCTTACACTCGTAAGACCGCGGATGCTTTAGTAGAAGTAGTCAAACCATATGGCGCCAAAGGCCTTGCTTGGTTGAAAGTAACCGAAGAAGGCTTGAACGGTCCAATTGCCAAGTTCTTTGCTGAACCAGCTGACACGCAAGCTATTCTAGACTTGACCCAAGGGGAACCTGGTGACATTCTCTTCTTCGTAGCGGATAAAGCTCAAGTGGTTGCTGCTGCTTTGGGTGAGTTACGGGTTAACCTAGCCAAAGCTCATCAACTCTTCGACGAGGATGCCTTAGCCTTTGTCTGGATTACCGACTGGCCGCTCTTCGAATATGACGAAGAAGCAGGGCGCTACTTCGCAGCCCACCACCCATTTACTTCGCCACAAAACCTTGATTTAGAAGCCCTTAAGGCCAATCCAGATCAAGCCCTGGCGCAGGCCTATGACATCGTGCTTAACGGCTATGAGATTGGTGGGGGCTCCATCCGGATTCACACCCGTGCCATGCAAGAGCAAATGTTCGACTTGCTTGGTTTCACACCAGAAGAAGCACAAAGTCAATTTGGCTTCCTCTTGGATGCCTTAGACTACGGCTTCCCGCCACACGGTGGTTTGGCGCTCGGTCTAGACCGTTTGGTCATGCTTTTAGCCAAAGAGCCAAACATCCGGGAAGTCATTGCCTTTCCTAAGAATGGTCGTGGGGTGGATACCTTTATCCAAGCTCCAAGTGATGTTGCGAGTGCTCAATTACAAGAATTACATCTCCAAGTAGAGGCAGAATAAGCATAAAAAATGCCCTGACAGAATGTTCTGTCAGGGCATTTTGCCTTAGTTTTCATGCTTGTGTAGGTCTAGCATTTTGAGGATAATGGCAGCAGATTCTTCAATGCTACGTTGGGAGACGTCTAGGGTTTGGCAACCAATGCGTTTATAAACTTCTTGGGCAAAGTCAAATTCTTCCTGAATGCGATCGAAGGAGGCGTACTTAGTTGGACTAGTAATGCCATATTCCCGCATACGGGCATCCCGGTGTTGGTTAATAACTTCTACACGGTTAGTCAGTCCGACAATCTTGTTAGGGTCTAGCTTGAAGAGAATTTCTGGGTAATTCATTTTCTGGAATCAGTGGCAGATTAGCTGCCTTGTAACCTAACATGGCCAGATACATGGAGAGGGGGGTCTTACCTGTACGGGAGACACCCAGTAGGATGATATCGGCTTCTTCGAAACCTTTGGGGTCCTTACCATCATCAAAAATGACATACAATATTCCATGGCCCGAATCTTGTCGAAATAACGGTCAGATAGTTCGTGTTGGGCCCCAATAATCTTGGTTGGTTTCATGTTAATCCGATAGCCAATTTCGTCTACAATGGGTTGAATGAGGTTATAGTAGGTCAGCTGGTGCTTGTTGAAAAAGCGTTCAGCATAGGCCGCCATCTCGTTATTAATCATGGTCATAAAGATTAAACCATCATGGGCAGCTGCATCTTCTAGGGCAATATCCAAATCGTTTATATTTGAAATAAAGTTGTATTTGTGACATACTTTATGTGCTGACGGATATTGAACAAGGGATGACTGCGCAACCTTTTGAGCAGTTTCTCCAATCGCATCCGAAATAATAAAGTAGTGTAAAGTTGGACGTGTGTCTTCCATGGTGAGTCGCCTCCAATTCTTAATCACCTACATCATAGCATATCAGAAGGGGGCTTGTATATGGTTGATCATCACCATCATGATTGCCATGGGCATCATCACTGTCAGTCGCATGACCATCAGGAGACTGAAGACATGTCAGTTGATGAGATTGTCAACCGTGGCATGGCACAGTTAAAAGCTGCTGGCTATAAAATGACCAAGAAGCGTCAGGAGATTCTGCATTTATTCGCAGAGAATCAACGCTATCTGAGCGCTAAGTATATTCATCAGCAATTAGCCAAAGACTATCCAACCATGAGTTATAATACGACTTATCGCAATATTTATGATTTTGTAGACGAAGGCCTCTTAGAAGCAACAGAGTACAATGGTGAGCAAATGTTCCGTATTAATCTGTTGGAACTGCGACCATGGACACCACCATCATCATTTTATTTGTACCGTCTGTGGCCGGACTATCCCTTTGGATGCTTGCCCTATGGATCAGGTCAAGACAGACTTGTCCCAAGTGGAAATCGAATGGCATCGCTTTTGATGTCTTTGGTAAGTGTGCGCAATGCAAAGGTAAATCATGAAAATTATGGTAATAAAACCTTAAAAAATGAAAAAAGCCTATTGAAAAATAGGTAAGAAGTAGGCTATAATAGACAAGGAATCTTATTTAGATGCTTTATCTAGGAAAGGTTACTAAAAGCTCGGAGGGAGGGAAACCCATGTCTAAAACAGTCGTTCGTGAAAACGAATCTCTAGATGACGCTCTTCGTCGCTTTAAGCGTAACGTTTCTAAAACAGGTACTTTAAGAGAGGCACGTAAACGTGAGTTTTACGAAAAACCATCTGTACGTCGTAAGAAGAAATCAGAAGCAGCTCGTAAACGTAAGTTTTAATAACATTACGCTAGCTTATAAATAGCGATACATAGCGATATTAAAACACCCAATGGCTAAGGTCATTGGGTGTTTTACTTTACTTGCAAATTTAGCCTGAAAAGGGGATAATAATAACATCATTAGGACAAGGTGGGATGACCATGAATCAACGTGTAGCTGATTTTTGCCAGCGGTATTTTACAGACCGTCGTGGTAGTAACTGCAAGAAATGGGACTTAAGTCAAGAGCTTTTTGGAGCCCCTGATTTACTTAGGTATGTGGATTGCCGATATGGAATTTAAGGTGCCTGAGGCAGTCCAAAAGGTTTTACATGAGCGGGTAGACCATGGTGTCTTTGGTTATTCCTATCCTTGCCCTGAATACTATCAAGCCTATATCAAGTGGCAGCAAGAAAGAGCTGGCGTTGAGATTGAGCCTGACTGGGTTCGTTTTTCACCCGGGGTTGTCAGCAGCTTTTATTGGTTAGTTCAAATCTTTGACCCAGCCAGGTCAAGGGGTCATGATTATGACGCCTGTTTATCCACCCTTCCACGGCGCCGTTAAAGACACGGGTCGTAAATTAGTGGATTATCAGTTGCAATTGCGCAATAACCGCTATGAAATTGACTTCGATGCCTTGGAGAAGCAAATTGTAGCGGAAGAGGTCAAGTTACTCATTCACTGTTCACCGCACAATCCAACAGGCCGTCTCTGGAGTCTAGAAGAGTTGGAGCAGCTCCTAGCCATTTGCCGTCGCCATCAAGTCTATCTGATTTCTGACGAAATCCATCAAGACTTTGTGTCTGCTGGTAATCAGTTTGTTTCTGCCTTAGATGACCGCTTAAGCGCCTATCGTGACATCATCGTTGTTTTAAACTCACCCTCTAAGACCTTTAATTTAGCAGGCTTGCTTAATTCTCACGTGGTCATTCCAGATGGAAAATTGCGTCAAGCATATGACCGAGGCGTGGCCCCTTATCAGCAAGCCAGCCACTCCCTGATGGGATTATTAGCTACACAAGCTGCCTATGAATCAGGTAGCCATTGGTTGGAAGGTCTTAATGCAACAGTAGATTACAATGATGACTACTTACGCCGAACCCTATTGGCTGCCTTCCCAGATTTGGTGATACCGGAACGTCAAGCCACTTATGTCACCTTTATTGATTTTGGCGCTTATCTGCCAGCTAGCCAGATTAAGGACTTCATGATTCATGAAGCAGGGCTAGCGGTTAACTTTGGGGTGACCTTTGGCCGTCAAACTGCCACTTTCGTTCGTCTCAATTGCGCCACCCATCCAGATTTTGTGGCGGAGGCTGCAGACCGCATCATTTCAGCTTTGAATAAGCGATTAAACCAAGAGTAAAGGAGTTTACTTATGTCAATCCAACGTATTATCTCAGACAAATTACCTAAAGCAGTTGGACCCTATTCGCATGCTAGTTACGTCAATGGTTGGCTCTATGCCTCAGGTCAATTGCCAATCGATCCTGTGTCTGGTAATATGCCAGCTACTATCGGGGATCAAACCCATCAAGTCTTTGCCAACCTCAAAGCCTTATTAGCTGAAAAGGGTATGACCTTTGACCATGTAGTTAAGACGACCGTCTTTCTCAATGATATTGCTGATTTCGCGACCGTCAATGGGGTCTATGGCCAATACTTTAGCCAAGACCATTATCCAGCTCGTTCAGCCTTTCAAGTAGGGAAACTTCCGCTCAATGCATGGTATTGAAATTGAATTGGTAGCCTATAAGGAGGAAGTCTAATGACTTTAACAGAACGGATTAATCAAGATATTAAAACTGCCATGAAGGCCAAGGACAAGGATAGCCTTAAGGTCTTGCGCATGCTGAAAGATGCTCTCCAGAAAGAGGCGCTAGAACAGCCTGAGCCACTTAAGCCAAGACCAAGAAATTACCATTATTTCTCGGGAACTCAAGCAACGTCGTGATTCCTTGGCTGAATTTAAGAAAGCAGATCGCGAGGATTTGGTGTCTGCTACCCAGGACGAAATTGTTATTGTCCAAAAATACCTACCAGAACAGCTAAGTCCTGAAGCTTTAGAGGCTAAGGTTCGCGAGATTATGGCGCAAGTTGGGGCCACTAGTAAGGCGGACTTTGGTAAGGTCATGGGATTAGCTGCTAGCAGTCTCAAGGGTCAAGCTGAAGGTAAGGCCATCAATGAGACTGTTAAACGTCTCTTAGGCTAAGTTTTAGTTAACAGGAGCTGTGCTCCTGTTTTTTTGTTTTAACACCCAAAAATGGCACAAATCATGACTTTTAGTCCAAGACAAGGTATAATAGAATCAGCCTAGTGTGTCCACTAGTATCTAGCCTGACGTCGTCTGAGACGTGAAGAAGAGAGGGATTGCTTATGACGGAACAACACCCATTTAGTCAGACATTAATTATTTCCAATCCGGATTGGCTTTTAGCCATTTTGGGCAATCAAGATCACCATATTCAATTACTTGAAGAACACTTTGAAGTGCTTATCACGACGCGTGGTGAGCAACTAACCATTACTGGTCGTCAAGCAGCTGTTGAGTTGACACTTTAGAGGTTGTTAACCAATTAGTGCAGTTGCTAGAACGCCATATTACGCCACACACCATGGACATTGTGACGGCTATTAAAATGGCCCAGAACAATACCTTGGATTACTTCCTCAATCTCTATGAGGAAGTCATTGGCCGAGCAGCAGATGGCCGGGCCATCCGGGTTAAGAACTTTGGTCAGTTACAATATACACGCGCTATTGCCAAACAGGACGTGGTTTTCGGCATTGGGCCTGCGGGGACAGGGAAGACCTTCTTGGCCGTGGTGCTAGCGGTTCAAGCCTTGAAGGAAGGCCGAGTGAAGAAGATTATCTTAACGCGGCCAGCAGTAGAAGCAGGGGAGAGCCTGGGCTTCTTGCCAGGTGACCTTAAGGAAAAGGTGGACCCATATTTGCGTCCAGTCTATGATGCGCTCTATACGATCTATGGGGCAGAACAAACCAACCGCCTGATGGAACGTGGCGTCATTGAGATTGCACCTCTGGCTTATATGAGGGGCCGTACCTTGGATGATGCCTTTGTTATCTTAGATGAGGCTCAAAATACCACCATTGCCCAAATGAAAATGTTCCTCACCCGTTTAGGCTTCGGCTCTAAGATGATTATTAATGGGGATAGAACGCAAATTGACTTGCCAAAAGGGGTAAAATCAGGTTTGGTTGATGCTCAAAGTAAGCTTAAGGGAATTGACCGCATCCAATTTGTGACCTTTGATGCCTTCGATGTGGTGCGTCACCCTGTAGTGGCAGATATTATCAAAGCTTACAGTCGCAAGTTGCCCGATGAGAACATGGGCGAAGTGTAGGTGATAGGAATGAATCGACGTTTAGAGCGTCTGCAAGCTAAAATGGGCTTGAGTTATCAAATCCTAGTGGGCCTAGTTCTGGCACTTTGGCTCTTGCTTTTGGGCTATTCCAGTGTTCAACCTAGAACCTATAATTTTGCCCTTAACCGAGTAGCTGATATTACCGTTCGGGCTCCTAAAACAGTAGAAGATACTGAACGTACAGAAGAATTACGCCAACATGCACGCAGTCGTGTTTCCGATGTTCGACTTTACTCACCCGAAGTTAAAAACCAACAGGTTGATTTGTTGAATCAGTATTTTTCATTTGTCAAAGGCGTAAGGCAGAAGGATTATCGTGCCAGCGACCTTGAGTCGGCTGCCCGCGCTCAAGGCTGGTCTGATAATGATCTTGAGACCCTTAAGGCATCCTTTACTAGCAACAGTCAACGTCTCTATTGGACTCAATTAACGGAGGCAGAGCGACTCTTGCTCTATAATCAAAGTTTAAAACAAGGGTCAGTTGCCCTCATGAGTTTGAATGAATCCTTAGCAGATAACGCCCGTAATCTCTGGCTATCACTCGATGACAAGCAGTTTGAAACTATGTCGACTTATATGGTTGATTTGCTGAGTCAAACCTTAAGTCAGGAAATTGAGCCTGCTAATACTACGGCTAACCTCAGCAAGCTACGGGCTAGCCTTCGGGAAGCAGGGCAATATAGTCAGTATCAGTCGGCCCTGGTAGACTTCATTCAACCATTTATTGTACCAACCCTGGTCTATAATCAAGAAGAAACTAACCGCTTGAAAGAAGAAGCGGCGGCTGCCGTTCAACCAGCTTATATTCTTCAAGGTCAAATTATTGTCCAAGAAGGGCATGTCATTGATTCGACTGTCTTGCGTCAACTCAAGCTTTTTGGTTACTTGGATGCCAGTGTAGGGCGCTATAATGCTTATATCTTCTACGCCTTGATTATTGCGCATTTCCTCTTGCTCTTAGGTCTCAATACCGAAGGCTTCCGTTTCAAGCAAGCACCAAGTGCCAAGCGTCAAATGGCTATGACCATCTATGCGCTAGCCTTTGGGGGGCTATTCGCCGTCTTGAAGGCTCTCGAAGTACTTCAAGTAGGGGGCTTTGCCTGGGCAACGCTCTTGTTACCAATTAGTTTGTTGCCACTGCTTGTAGTACCCAAAACCAGTATGCGAGATGGCTTAATTGGCTTGGTATCTTTCAATGTGATGGCACTTTTCGTCTTGAGTGATGTCTTTAATATTTTGGAAAGTCTCATGCCTCTGGTCTTTTATTGTTTTACTGGTTTAATTGGTATGATTTTGGTAAATGCCAAGGTTTGGTTAGGGCGTAAACGACGTTTTGTTCCTGCTTATATTGGTCTACAGTTATTGACCATTCTGCCTCTATTACTGGGTTTTAACATGGATTTAACAACCTTCCAAGGTCGACGTATGGCAGGGCTAATGCTGGCTAATATCCTGATGACGGTCATTTTTTACTTGTCCTTGTCTCCTTACTGGGAGCGCATCTTTAACCCAAGCGCAGAATTGAGCCTACAGCAACTAGCCAATCTTAATCATCCTTTGCTTAAGGACTTGATTGAGAAGGCACCAGGTACCTACCACCACAGCATGATGGTAGCTAATCTTAGTGCCAATGCGGTTGAAGCCATTGGTGGAGATTCCCTGCTAACGCGGGTCGCTAGCTATTACCATGATGTGGGGAAGACACTGCATCCACTCTTTTTCGTTGAGAATTTGCCTGCAGGCGTTGAAAATCCACATAAAATGATTAAGCCGATTGAAAGTGCCCAGATTATCACAGGTCACGTAACCGCTGGGGTAAAAATTATGGAGGCTCATGATTTGCCTACTTCCATTCAGGATATTTGTTGGCAACACCATGGGACTACACTGGTAAAATACTTCTATTACCAAGCCCAACAGGAAGGCCATCCCGTAGATCAGGCGGATTTCCGTTATCCAGGACCTAAGCCACGGACTAAGGAAGCTGCTGTCATCATGATTGCTGATTCGGTTGAGGCTGCTAGCCGTACCCTTAAGGAGTATAGTCAAGCAAGCATCGAAGGACTTGTAGGCGGTATTATCCAAGGTAAAGTGGCGGATGATCAGTTTTCTGACTGTGACTTAACCGTTAATGAATTAAAAATCGTACAAGCCTCTCTAATTCGTGGAGTCGCAAGTATGTATCACACCCGTATAGAATATCCTAAGTAGGCCATTTAGGATTAGAAAGGACATTTATGTTAGTTGATATTATTGATGACCAAGCATACCTGGCATCTGGTCAAGAAAAATTGCTTCATGAAGTCATTGAAGCTGCTGCCAAAGTATCTGAACTTGCCTGAGGGAATTGAATTAGATCTTTCCATCGTGTCTAATGAAGAAATCCAAGTGCTTAATCGAGACTACCGCGGTTTGGACAAACCGACGGATGTTTTGAGCTTCGCCTTGACCGAAGTAACCAGTGAGTTTGATGTGGACTTTGCTCATTTAGACCTTACTGAGGAAGCGGAAGAGACAGAAGATTTAGAGGAGACAGAGTTTGAGGAAGAAGAAGCTATACCTCAACACTTAGGGGACATCATCATTTCCTACCCTCGTGCTCAGGAACAGGCTCAGGACTATGGTCACAGTCTAGACCGTGAACTGGCTTTTCTAGCAGTTCATGGCTTCCTTCATCTCAATGGTTATGACCACCAGACAGAAGAAGAAGCGCAGGAAATGTTTAGAATCCAAGAAGAGGTGTTGACGACTTATGGTCTCACGCGATAAACAGCCCTACAAGCACCATGCCAATCCAAGTATTTTGGCTTCCTTCCGCGCTTCATTGTCCGGTTTGGGCTATGCCTTAGCCAATGAGCGTAACCTCAAGGTTCACGCGGGGGTAACCGTCTTGGTTTTAATCATAGTGGGCTTGCTTGGAGTCAATGCTGTTGAGGCTAGTCTCTTGCTGCTTGTGACAGGATTGGTTTGGTGCATGGAACTGGTCAATAGCGCTGTGGAGGCCACAGTTGACTTGGTAGTTGGAGAACAATTACATCCCTTGGCCAAGGTTGCCAAGGATGGCGCGACGACTGCAGTTGTTGTAGTGGCTCTGGTGGCAGTGAGTGGGATTCTGGTCCTAGGCCCTAAAGTCTGGCATGTGCTAGCCATTCTGTTAGGTCTTGCTTAAGTCTTAGAGAAAGAGAGCGTGAAACGTGAGTAAAGAAGCATTTAAATCTGGTTTCGTAGCCATTATTGGTCGTCCTAATGTGGGTAAATCAACCTTACTTAATCGCTTTGTAGGGCAGAAGATCGCTATTATGTCCGATAAGGCACAGACCACACGAAATCGAATCCAAGGGGTCTTGACCAATGACCAAGCCCAAATTGTTTTCATTGATACACCGGGATTCATAAGCCTAAACATGCCTTGGGTGACTTCATGGTTAATACGGCTTATAGCGCCCTCAAAGGGGTAGATGCCGTCTTATTTGTGGTCAATGCTGCAGAAAAGATGGGGCCTGGCGATCGTTTGATTATGGAACGTATCCAGAAACGTTAAGGTACCTGTCTTTTAGTTATTAATAAGATTGACTTTAGTTAAACCTGATGATCTTTTTGCCTATTATTGAAGGCTACCAAGCAGTTAGAGGTTTTGACCAAGTCTTTCCGATTTCGGCTACGCAAGGTAACAATGTGCCGGAATTAGTGGCTAGTTGCAAAGAAGCCCTACCTGAAGGGACCAAAATACTATCCAGATAGTCAAATTATGGACCATCCCTGAATATTTTGTAGTGGCTGAATTTATCCGTGAAAAATCTTACTCCTGACGCAGAAGAGATTCCTCATTCCGTTGCAGTTCAAGTGCATAGTATGCAACGCAATGAGAATGGCAAGATTGAAGTTCAAGCTTCCATTATTGTAGAACGCAAGAGCCAGAAGGGGATTATCATTGGGGCTGGAGGTCAAATGATTAAGAAAATCGGCCAACTTGCTCGGCGTGATATTGAGCAATTGCTGGATGACAAGGTTTATTTAGATTTGTGGGTCAAGGTTCAGAAGAATTGGCGCGATCGTCAAACCAATCTGAGTGACTTTGGCTATCGTCCAGATAACTACTAAGAGATGGTGATAGAAGGGAGCAAGGGGCATGAATGAACGATTTGAGGGCATTGTCCTCTTCAAGCGTCCTCACCGCGAACATGATGGCTTGGTCAAGATTTTTACCCAAGAATTTGGGACTAAGATGTTCTTTGTGCGCGGTCTTTATCGGGGCCATCATCGGCTGACAAGCGCCTGCCTTCCTATGACCCATCATGCCTATATTGGTGACATTCAAGACGACGGACTCTCTTTTTAAAAGGAAAGTCAGTCAATCCAACTCTTTCCAAAGGTTGCAGGCTGATATTTTACTTCAGGCCTATGGCATCTATGTCTTACAACTCCTAGATGCATCTCTGGAGGACAATCAAGCTAACCCTAAGCTCTATCAGCTTCTATTACAGGTGCTTGAAGCCTTAAATCAGGGCTTAGCTCCTCAAGTCATTGTAGCTTATCTCAGAAATTCATCTCTTGCCAGTCTTTGGCATTCATATTCAATGGACTTCTGTGCAGCTTGCCAAAGCCAGTGATCGCCCCTAAGATTTAGTCTCAAGCGTCAAGCTGTCTTGTGTGACCGTCATGCCTCTTTGGATATTCATTGCCTACCAGTTTCTAGTCGAGCAGTGCACCTAGCCCGACGTCTGTCCCAAGTGGATTTAAAACAAATCCAAAACATTAACTTAAGTGATCAGACGCTTAAGGACCTGCGACTGCTCATGGATGCTATCTATCAAGAATATGTCGGTATTCGTCTCAAGAGCAAAGTCCTATTTGGATCAGATTACGCAATTAGACTGGTCAAGTACTTAGTTTAAGCTTTTTCGTCGCTTAATTGGTGATGAATAGCTAACAACTTACTGACATGCTAGACTATTGGCTAAGCCCTAAAAGATTAAGAATTTGGAAATCAGGTGAATAATTCGCCTTTTTCGTGGTAAAATAGGTGGAGACAAATTTCAATTAGCAAAATAGCTATGGGAGGTTCCATGAAAAACATCAAAACCAATGCCCTCGCGAATTTCTTAGTGCGATTTGCGAACGTGGTGGTGCCTGTCCTCACAGGAACCTATATTAACCGGGTCTTTCAAAACTCGGTAGAATATAACTACTTTAATGCTGGCGACACGCTGATGAACATTTTCTTACCATTTGCCTCTTTAGGGGTTTATTATTTTGGTGTCCGGCAAATAAGTAAGGTTAAGCATGACCGAGATCAGGTCAATTACTTCTTCTCGAGCCTGTTCTACATTACGGTTATTTCATCCATCCTAACGACGCTATTCTATGTGGCTATGTCTATGCGACCGTTCACCAGAAGAGTCAGTTGGCAATTTACTTAGTTTTGGGAAGTCAGATTCTGTCTAGCTTCCTCTATATTGAGTGGATGGTGGAGGCCTTTGAGAATTATCGCTTTATCTTAATTAAGACCATCATCTTGCGCATTATTATGATTGTGGCGCTCTTTGGCTTTGTGAAAACGGCCGAAGATATTATCATTTATGCCATGGTCATGTCTGGCGCTCAAATTCTCAACTATCTCTTCGGCTTTGTCTGGATTAAGCGTCAAGTCAAGCTAGTCAAGGTCAAGGTTAAAGATATGCTGTCCATGATTCTGCCTTTGATTAGTTTGCTACTTATGTCCAGTGCAGTGACTCTTTATACGGCTTTGGATAAGCTCTTCCTATCCTATACAGATTCAGAGGATGCCGTCAGCCTTTATAGCCAAGGCCAAAAATTTCAACCATGATTGCGACTCTAATTAGTAGTCCGATTTCGGTGAGTATTCCACGTTTGGGATACTATCTTGGCCAGAATAACCGCGAAGCCTATGACAACCTAGTCTACAAAGGGGCACGTCTCTTTGCCTTCTTGATTGCGCCAATTAGTTTAGGGCTCTTCATAACAGGCAATTATGCTGTCTTGCTTTATGGTGGGGGAGCCTATATGGGAGCCGCGACTGTAACAGCTATCTTCGGGATTCGGAGTATTACTTGGTCTATTGAGACCCTTTTCGCTAATCAGATTATCTTCATTCATGGCTATGAACGGAGTTTGACCCTTTATTATTTCGCCTGTGGCTTACTCAACCTAGCTTTCAAGTTCCTACTCCTTAATATGCATTTCTCATCTCCAGAAATCTATATCTTAACCACTTGGTTGTCAGAAGGAGTCCTAATTGCCCTCGAAATCTACTTTATCAAACGCCATGGCTTAATTAAGTTAAAACCTGTGATTGGCAGTTTCTTACGCTATGGGCTAATTGCTGCAGGGTTTATCCCAATCAGCATAGTGGTTAACGCACTATCTCCAGTGCGAATGACGCATTTAAACTTAGCTGTCTTAGTAAATCTTGCCATTTTAATGACCCTATGTGGTATATACTACCTCGCGGCCCTCTGGTTACTTAAAGATCCTGTGCTGACCGGTATGGTAGAAGCAGTTGGCAATAAATTAAGAAGAAGGGGATAGACCATGTCAGACTTAATTACGGTTGTAGTTCCTGTCTACAATGTGGAATCATATCTGGAGCGATGCGTGACAAGTATCCGCAAGCAAAGTCATACTAACCTTGAAATCTTGCTAGTCAATGATGGCTCTACTGATAAGAGTTCAGATATCTGTCAGCGTTTAGAGCAAGAAGATCAACGTATTCGCCTGATTTCGCAGGCTAATGGTGGTTTATCGGCTGCAAGAAATACGGGCATTGCTCAAGCAAAAGGGCAGTACATTGCCTTTATTGATAGTGATGATGTTATTTCTTTGGATATGATGAAGACTCTTTATCAAGAGATGGTCTCTGCCCAAGCAGACTTGGCCATGTGCTCACACTATGATATTTATGATGACCAGATTCCGAGTGGCCCAGAAGCAGAAGCACAGACTTGGGTCTATACAGCCAAAGAGGCTATCGGCCATGTGATGGCGGCTAAAGGTTTTACGGTCATGGCACCAACTAAACTCTATAAGCGTTCACTCTTCGATGACTTGAATTTTGAGTTAGGGAAGATTGCTGAAGATGCCTTCATCATGATTCGCTTGCTAGCCAAGTGTCAGCGAGTGGTGGCGACGGATGCTAAACTCTATTACTATATGCACCGTCCAAATAGCATTACCACCCAGAAATTTTCGCTCAAGTACCTCAATGTGATTGAGGCTTATCAACAAAACTATGAAATTATCAAACGGGACTACCCAGATTTGTTGCCAGTAGCTATGACACGGCTCTATTGGGCGCATTTCTATGTCTATGATCGTTTGTTGCTAGATTCAGACTATCAAGATGACAGTCTTAAAAAACGCCTACGGTCTTATCTAACAGACCACTTTTGGCAGATTATGCGTGATCCGCTTTTCACCAAAGGGCGTAAACTTAGTATGCTTGCTTTACAGATTAGTCCTGCTCTCTATAAGCAAATCATTAGTAAGAAATACAAAAAGGAGTTGCATGGATAAATGATACGATTTGATTGGATTGAGAAACATTACTACCAAATCAATACTTGCTTTTTATTAGCGTTGATTATGTATTGTATGGCGGGGCTTATTGTTCCCTTACAATTTCTCAGTGCCCATCCTTTAGTATATGGTACCATCACCTTAATGGGGTGCTTATTAGGGCTCTATAACTTATTATCCAAGAAGGTTCATCTCAAACTCAGCTTACTACCTTGGCTAGTTACTTTCTTCCTCTTGAATATTGTGACAAGTCTCTTGGTGGTTAACTTTGGTTATATGGCAAACTTCAAGAATATGGTCATATTCTTCCTTTATTTCTTTGCCATTTACCAATTTTATTAATTTGGGTCAAGGACAAGCTAAGCGTTTGCTGAGTAACATGTTCTGGTTAGTTGTCATCGTCAATACTATCGGTGACTTCATTTCCATTGGGCAATTCGTTGCCTTGATTGGCTATCACGTCAGCGACTATAAAGGTTTAATTATTCGTCAAGGTTTTATTGAGTCGCGTTTGTTTGGGATTTTGGCTAGTCCTAACTATTTGGCTATCATATCGCTCTTAGTAGTTCTCTTCCTCTTAAGCCAATGGCGTAAGAATCAAGTGACTTGGATGAAAGTGGCAATCATCTCGTCTATTGTTATTAACTTCGTTTACATTGTCTTATCTGGTTCTAGAACGGCTTTACTATGCCTACTAGCAGCGACCTTGATTTACAGCATGGTCAACATTTCTGGCTGGCAATTGAAGAAGCGTTTCTTAACTATCTGTGTGGTCTTTGCAGCTATTGGGGTCGGGGTCTACAGTGTTGACACAGTAGGGGAGTTTTACCTAAAACAATCAGGTGGTATCCACATCCTCAACGATGAAGCCAGCGTGACAGGTAATCAAAAGGTTACCACTGGTGAAGGGACTTTGAAACGGTCAGATACTGAGGAAACCAATATCTCTAACAACCGTTTCGATATTTGGAAGTCAACCTTGGCTCTAGTTCCTTACCGTCCAATCTTAGGTTTTTCTTCAGGTAACTGGCACAGTGTAGCTAAGTCATATGATGCCAATAGTTATGTGGTTAAGCAGCACTATCTCACTCATAACGGTTATATTGAAGTCCTATTCTACAATGGTATCTTAGGTTTTATCACTTTAGGATTCTTTATCTTGGCGTCTACCAAGCGGCTCTTGGTCAAATGGTGGGCCCTCAACAAGAAAGGCGTTAGCCGCCAGGATTTAGATATGATTCTAGCTATGATGGCAGTTATCTTTACTTCCAACTTGTTCTTGAGTTCGACCTTATACGGAATTTCCTTCTTAGGGGTCATTTTATTCGCTATCTTGGGCTATTACGAAGCTGTTATAGCGAAGGATTATGCCGGTTATCGTCAGTTGAATGATCAAGAAGTTCGCCAAGTTGAACTTGAAATCATGGACTATATCCATGCCATTTGTCAACGTGAGCAAATCCAATATAGCTTAGCTTATGGAACTTTACTTGGGGCTGTTCGCCATCAAGGCTTCATTCCTTGGGATGATGATATGGATATTGCCTTAGTTCGTTCAGAGTATGAGCGTCTCTATCAAGCCATCAAGGCAGACCGTCATCCAGTTTACCAGGTGACGGGCTTCCAAGATGCTTGGCATTATCCTTTCCCATTTTATCGGGTGGTTGATAAGCGTACTTTCTATGAAAATAATACTTTGGCATGGCCAAGTAAATTAGGTATCTGCGTAGATGTCTTTCCCTTTGACCATGCCAAGGGAGATCAAGCAAAAATGGACCACCTAGACCAGTTGCGGCAACTCTCGGCCTATTCTTGGAATGGCATCTCGTAATGAAGAGGGCGGCTTAGGTAACCTTATTCGCTATGCCGTTAATTTCTTCTTCCGTCTCTTGCCACCCCGTATTTGGAACCAAAAAATGGACCAATTAGCACAGAAGGGGAGCGACTCTAATCGCCTTAATTACTTGATGGAGAAGAAACGTCGCGATACTAGTTTTGTAAAGTCGGCTCATGAACAAGTTCAAGAGGCTGTATTTGAAGATCGACGCTATCAAATTCTGTCAGATTACGATCAAGTTCTGACGGCTATCTATGGAGCAGATTATATGCAATTGCCTGCAGAAGAAGACCGTGTTCAACACGCGCCATTTACTGCTTACAGGGAGGAAGCCTAAATGTCACTTATGCAATGGGCTAAACGGAGTTTGGCCAGCCTCTTAGGTAAACACAAGGATAGCATTAAAAAATTGCCGATTATTAAGCAGTTAAATCAGAAGGCTAACAAAGAGTTAGATGAAGGGCGACAAGCTCTATTAAGGGCTAACTTCGACCGGATTTTAGAGATTGTCTATGATCAAGACCACTTAAACTTTGATTTATGGTTGGATTTTGGTAGTCTGCTAGGTTACTACCGTGAAGGTGGACGCATTGAGCATGATATTGATATGGACTTTGCCCTCAAATTGAGTGACTTAGAGGCCTTTGATGTCTATGAAGGTCATCTCTTAGCTAATGGATTCCGTAAACGCAAGGACTTTACCTATGAGGGCAAAGTAGTGGAACGGGCCTATGATTTTAATGGGCTTAACATTGACTTTATCTTCTATGAGGTTACTGAGACGCAATTTTCGAGTGTCACTATTGATTTCAAGATTAATGCCATCGGCCAGCCAACTCGCTTAATGGCTTATCGTTATCAATTACCACTAATGGAGATTGTTTGGGCCAATATTGAAGAACATAAAGTAATGGTACCGCAAGATTGCCATCGCTATCTTTCCTTACTATATGGCGCAGATTTCATGGAACCTAACACTCACTATCATTGGCAAGCTAACCCGATTTATCAGCAAGTATCGTCTGAACCAGCTCAAGTTAAGCTCTTACCTTAAGCAAGAATAGAAAATCCCCGTCACTGAATTAATCAGTGACGGGGATTTTCTGCTATCTAGTGATTGCCGTTATTTTGATTCTGTTGTGTATTCTGCATCTGATGGTTAGAACCTTGATTGGTGGTTGGGTTATTGGTGTTGTTACCACTGACATCAATGCCTTCAGAATAATCACCATTAGCATTCCAGAGTAAGAACTCGTGAATATTATGTTTAGCTAGCGCATTGATCTGTGCCTGAACCTGTAAGGTGCCGTATTCTTGGTAGGTGCCTACTGGTTTGCTTGAGTCGGTAAAGTCTTGAATCCAAGGGCGACTGATTACCTTATTTTGGACGTTTTTAAGCACCTGTTCTTCCGAGAACATATACTCATCGACTAATTCATAAGGGTGTAAGTCAGGTAGCTCAATACCGAAGAAAGCTGTCCCCCAGTGAGAAGGGTAGATCATACTTGAGATAACATCTAATTGCTCGGCCATTTTAGCGAAGTCTTGACCAATCCCGGTTGTTTCGGTTTGACCACTAGTAACGGCCGTAATACCGAAGACGTCGGCACCAACTTTAACACCATATGGCGCAAGTTGTTCTTTGGCGAGTTTCAAGAAGTCAGTAATAGCCGCAACCCGGTCTTCACCTTCAATCTTATTACCACTTGCGGAGACATAGTTGCTGTAGTTGCCTTTGTCGAAGCGTAAATCTTCAGCAAAGGTCTCAAATCCTTCTGGGAAGCGGACATAGTCATACTGAATTTCCTTGAAGCCCATCTTAGCGGCAGCAATAGAAACTTCGATATTGTATTTCCATACTTCTTCTAGGTAGGGGTTGATAAACTGAGAGCCATTGCCATCCGACCAGATACTTCCTGTCTCACGTGAGTGGAAGGAGAGTTCTGGGTGTTTATCCGACATCATGTTATCTTTGAAGGTAACAATACGTGCAATTGGATAAATCTGGTTAGCTTCTAAGGTCTTGAGAGCGGCTTTTAAATCGGCCACTTGAACTATGTTTTCTTTAACCATGGCATTATCAGTGTCGATTTGGGTGACAATTTGACCATAGTCATCCTTGAAGTCGATAACAGCAGCATTAAGGCCGTTTCGTTTCATCATAGCAATGACATTCTGGAACTTGGTCTGGTCGGCGATAATCTCAGGTGAAAGATAGATGCCTTTTACGCCATTTTTAGGATAAGCAATATTTATCCCACTATCGTAGAATAAAGCCTTAGGTAAATTGGTTGGAGTCACGAGAATACGACCATCTTCAATCTTAATTCCCTCATAACGGTTGGTTTTGCCTTGACTCCGCCGATTATTGAAGTCGGCTATCTCATCTGCAGTGTACTTAGCCTGTACCTGAGGGAGAGTCTGATAGGTCGGTTGGGCGGGTTCTTGCTTCTGACATGCGGTCAGAATGAGCATCAAGAGCAGCAAGATAGCGCCTGGTTTGACTGATTTCATGCATTACCTCCTCAAGCTATTTTTTCTGTTCTTTCAATTTTACTAGTTCAACTTTAAGATTGACTAGATTAGCATTTAATTTCTCAAAATGGGGCAGAACCTTGTCTAGATTCATGAGATTTGTTGTAGAGAGTGTGTTAACGTTTTTTAAGACATCAAAGAAAGACTGGTAGTTAGATTCTGGATTAGCAATGGATTTGAATGATTGAGATTCCAGGGCCAAATTCGCCGTATAGTCCGTTACATAAGTAGCTAAATCCTGGTCTAATTGATTAATGGCAGTGCTGATATCTTGGAATTTGTCAGTGGGAAGATTCTTATTATCAGTTCCCTGACTAAGTTCCTTGAGCATCTCTTGAAGGTGAGTCCGTTTTTTATTGATATCATCAATTCTTGATTTTGCGTTCTTGAATGTTTTTCTCAACTTGGCTATCATTTTTGTTGAAAAGCGCCAAATCATTTTTGGCCTAAGTCTGTTTCAAAAGCTGCTTGTAAATTCTTTTCTTGTGTTTGAATTTCGGTTAAATCATTGAGAATGGCAGTAGTATCCTCTTGAATTAGGCCTACAGCGCGATCTACGCGAGTTAAGGAATTGTCGCAAGCCACAAGAAAAAGGCAACTACAGAGCAAAATCAATAGATATTTGAATCGCTTCATAAAGACTCCTTTACTTTAGTTTTTAGGGTGCCACCTAGGTGTTTTCTTCACCATTTTGAGGTATAATAGAACTTATACATCTTTATTATACCAAAAAGAAAACGCATTTAACAAGGAGAACGACATGTTAGTCGCATTGGTTACGATAGTTGGCCTTATAATTGCCGACCAGGGTCTGAAGTTTTGGGTTGTTTCAAACCTTGCGGTAGGATCCCAAATTAAGCTTATTCCTGGATTTTTCAGTTTAACCCACGTACAAAATAGGGGGGCATCTTGGGGCATCTTACCCGGAGCTCAAGGTCTCTTTATTGCTATTACAGTCTTAGCAGTTACTTTTTTCAGCTATAAAATTTATAAAAAACAAGCTAGCTCTTCCTGGGTCAATTTTGCCTATGGATGTCTAGTAGGCGGTGCATTAGGCAATCTGATTGATCGTCTTGTCAATGGCTATGTTGTTGATATGCTACAAACGGATTTTATCAGTTTCCCAATTTTCAATCTAGCGGATTCAGCCTTGACGATTGGTGTTATCATTTTACTTCTACTCGCAAAAGAGCAAGATTTGAGTTTATTTTAAAGAATGTCGCAAAGAAGGAGTTGCTTATGACAGCAGAGGAATTTCAATTAAAAGGGCAATCGGGACGTCTGGATAAGATTTTAACCGACTTAATGCCTGGCGAAAGCCGCTCAACTATTCAAAAGATTATCAAAGACGGCCTTGTAAAGGTTGATGGTCACCATCAAAAAGCCAACTTTAAACTAAAGGGAGATGAATGCCTCCTGGTTGAGCGTCGAAGCCTTATAGTAGAAGAAGACACCCTACCAGAACCTGAGGCAATGGATCTAAATATTGTATATGAAGACGAGGATATCCTGGTCATTAATAAACCAGCAGGACTAGTCGTGCATCCTTCAAAAGGCCATCTACAGGGAACTCTGGTCAATGGCTTACTTCATTACTTGAACGGAAATCTGTCCAGCGGCTCGGATTTATACCGCCCTGGTATCGTGCATCGGATTGATAAGGACACTTCTGGCCTCTTAGTAGTAGCTAAACATAATGCCGCTCACCAAGCCCTAGCAGTCCAACTAGTCAATCATGATATGCGTCGCTCATATAGGGCACTCGTGCACGGCCACGTCAAAGCTCCGCAAGGTACTATTGAAGCCCCGCTGCAACGAGATCCAGCAAATCGCTTGCGTTGGACGGTTGCTAAAGACGGGAAATATGCTTTTAACTCGTTTTCAAGTCTTAGAAAGTTATGAGAATGCTACTTTATTAGACTTGGAGCTAGAGACGGGTCGGACTCACCAGATTCGTGTCCACCTAGAGTTTATTGGACATCCACTAGTTGGTGACCCTGTTTATCGCAAGGGGCTGGACCATGTCAAAGGGTCACTCGTCCATGATATGTCTGGCCAACTACTTCATGCCTATGCACTTAAATTACAACATCCTAGAACAGGTGAGTGGTTAGAATTTAAGGCGCCACTGCCAGGTCATTTTGAGCAAGTTTTAAGTCAGTTAGCTTGAATTTATGACCAACGTTTCCACAGAAAGGTCGGGTATTCATGAATCCAAATGATAAAATCTTGGATAAAATCCGTAATTTGCTTGAGCTAGCAGAGGACGGTAACCAGGATGAGGAGAGCCAGACAGCTCTCTTGATGGCACAAAAACTCATGCTTAAGCATAAAATATCTCAGCATGAGCTAGATGCGGCCACTAGTCTAGATGTCATTGTCACACGTTCCTTATCTGTCTACAAAACCCTCTTTTGGTGGGAGAAGCTATTGGCACGAACTATTGCAGATAATTTTCGCATTATGCTCTATGTGCAGAGCACGCGATTGCCTCATCAATCAAAAACTCAGCGCAAGATCGTCTATATGGGATATCAGTCAGACGTGGATTTAGCCTATCATGTCTTTCAACTAGCGACTAAGGCCATGAAGTATCATGCCGGACAACACCTTAAATTAGTTAGCCAAGATTTGACCTCCTCCCAGAAGCAAAGCCAACGTCGAGCCTATTATCAAGGTTTTATGGATGGCTTAGCAGCAAAATATGAGCGTCAGCGTCAAGTTATGGTAGCGGAAGAAGCGGGCTATTCCTTGGTAATTCAAGTTCCTGAAGAAGTAAGAGAGGCTTTCCGCGCTCAGGTTCAGGGGCATATTGTCTTTAAGCAACCTCATGTCACTGAAGAGGGCTTGGCCTATGAAAGTGGCTATCAACAAGCTAAATCAATGAGTCTTGAGGCTGCTCAGCTAGATTACGGAGATAATTAGAATTTAATATCAAAAACGTTTGCAAAGAAAAGTAGTTAATCTGTGAGTTAACTACTTTTTGTGCTTTTAAGATCTCAATCAAAACCAATATATTTGTATGAAAAATTTTAACTCATAAGACTGGGTGCGCTTGCAAAAATATTATGAAATTATAAATTTTGATGCATCTAGTTTTCATGCTAGGTTATAAAGCCCAGACAACTTTGAATCGGCTAATGAATGTCAATTTATATAGACAAGTTAATATTAATAACTTTTTCTATATAACCGCAATGTTCGTATTTTTTTGTGTTGATTATATAACTATACATCTATAGATATGTGTATTTCGGTGACTGATCTCTATATATAGATGGTGATACGAATATTAGAAACAATATGTGGTATTAATTAACGTTTTTCAGATTTACAGAACGTAACCTATTTTGTTATAATGTCAGTGACTGGTTATATAAATGAAATAGTATTTCTAGTGCAATTGTCATAAGACTGTCTCAATGTCTTGATGTATTAATATCTCAGTCGTGTCCTATCACCATTTTTACGATTACAGAGGGTTGGTGAAATGACAAATATCAAGTGTAAGTGATAGGTAGGGACAAAGGTAAATAAAGCTATCAGTTTATAAAGATAGATTGGAAGTCTGTATAAGAAAGTAATTTATTAAGAATAGGACTATTGGTAAATTATCAAATATAAGAAACCTAGACTTAACTAGTCGAACGAATAGCGATTAAGGATTTGGCTACTCATTCTGATTGAAGTAGGGCTTTGCCCCACAAGGGCCGTTGTCATAGAGTGTTCTGTTGCCGTGAGGATGACTTAATCAAGAGGAGGAAGATATATGAAGGAAAATGTTAAATGGGCAAAACTATTTGCCATCTTAATGCTCATCTTCAGTGTTTTATCAGGCCCGTTAGAGGCTTTTGCTCAGGATGTCAGTAGCGCATCCGATGTCGAGGAGCTTGTCTCTTCGTCTGTAAATTCGTCGTCAAATGATGATGCAAATGAAAATGCTTCATCAGAATCTGAAGAGGAAGCAACCTTCCCCAAGCACAAGCGCTTAATACTAATATCAACGGCACACCTAAAGCCTTACACAATGCAGTTAGAAGTGCCATTGTTTGGGACTATAACAATGCTCGTGAAGCAACTAAGGATGAAGACGGTAACTACGTCTTAAGAGAAGGATCGCTTTTGGTTTTGAAATGCAATTTGACCTATCAGACTATGATTATAACTTGAACAATGGGGATTACTTTTGAGTATGAAATTCCAGCACCTCTAACAGTTCTAGCAGGGAGTTTTGACTTGATTGATGGTCCGACTGGCATTGCAGTTGGGTGTTGCGGAAGTTACTTCTAACGGCCCTGGTCAAGGTGGTTCAGTTCATATTAGCATTCAAAACTTAGAAAAATACCTTGAAGCAAAAAAAGCTGATAGTGCTTATGGTGTACGGGGAAGTTTCTTTGTGCAGTTTAAATCTGATACAATTACAAACTCCAGTTACTATTCGCCTTAAAGATAAAGGTGTCGCTGCAGGCGTAAATATCGTGTTAAAAGTAAATCCGCGTGGCCCAGTCACTGACAACGGCCCTTACCTAAGCGGTGAGAACTTTAACAAGTTATGGGGGGTTATGATTGAAGACCCTTGGGAATCTGCTGCTCTGGGCACTACAGGTAATTATGTTCACCCTTGGCGTGTTCGTCTTAACGCAAGCCTAGGCAAATATAATAAATATGTTGTTTATGATGAAATTTCCCAGGGTAGTGGGGACATGCAGTTTATCCCTGAAAGCTTCCGTCTCTTGTCGGGTAAAAAGATTAATCAGAACTGGGGTTTAGATGATGGTTATGAATTAGAAGAAGGTAGTGACTACTCTATTAGCTTCAGTGACAACTACACTAAGTTCAAAATGACTATCTTCAACCCATCTGGTAAACCTTTCATTTTGGACTATAAAACAACCGCTCCTGGGGATGGGAGTACCGTTGGGAACGTGGTTTCTGTTCAAGGTGATGATAAACCCCTCCCTAATAACGCAGTAAACAATAGCACGAAAGAGGAAGTTCGTCGTCGTAGCAGTTTGACGGAAGGCGGGGCTATTCAATTGAATGTTGCCTACCGTATTGTGATTAATAAGGTAGATGCTGAAACTAAGAAGCCTTTAGCAGGCGCTGTCTTTAAAGTAACTGACCCAGATGGGAATGAATTCCGCTTAGCGCCTACTGGCACGGATGGTTCAACCATTTCTGATAAAATCAAAGATACTTTAGCTGCTAAAGGGACTTTCAAGATTCAAGAAGAGACAGCTCCAGCTGGCTTTGAGTTATCCAATGACGTCACAGAAGTAACCGTTACTGAATTGGGTGTAATCCGTACAATTGAGAACAAAAAACGTTCTACAGAGTTTAAGGCTACTAAGGTATGGGCTGGCGACCAAGACGCTACTAAGCGCCCAGCAGCTAAGTTCCAACTTAAGCGTGATGGTGCTAACTATGGCGATGCCAAAGACGTTCCACAAGCGGGTGGGAAAGTAACTTGGTCTAATTTGCCATACTACCAAGATGGTAAGACTGATCCATCTGTCTACACTGTAGAAGAAACAGGCGTAGAAGGCACAGGCTACGAAGTGGCTTATAGCAATCAAACTGCTACAAGTGCAACTGTAACCAATACATACCGCAGCACTGAGTTTAAAGCGACCAAAGTATGAGCTGGCGACCAAGATGCTACTAAGCGCCCAGCAGCTAAGTTCCAACTTAAGCGTGATGGTGCTAACTATGGCGATGCCAAAGACGTTCCACAAGCGGGTGGGAAAGTAACTTGGTCTAATTTGCCATACTACCAAGATGGTAAGACTGATCCATCTGTCTACACTGTAGAAGAAACAGGCGTAGAAGGCACAGGCTACGAAGTGGCTTATAGCAATCAAACTGCTACAAGTGCAACTGTAACCAATACATACCGCAGCACTGAATTTAAAGCAACCAAAGTATGGGCTGGCGACCAAGACGCTACTAAGCGCCCAGCAGCTAAGTTCCAACTTAAGCGTGATGGTGCTAACTATGGCGATGCCAAAGACGTACCACAAGCAGGCGGTGAAGTAACTTGGTCTAACTTACCATACTACCAAGATGGTAAGACTGATCCATCAGTCTACACTGTTGAAGAAACAGGTGTAGAAGGTACTGGCTATGACGTTGCCTATAGCAACCAAACTGCTACAAGTGCAACTGTAACCAATACTTACCGTACTACCGAGTTCAAAGTAACCAAGGTATGGGCAGGCGATCAAGACGCAAGCAAACGTCCTGCCGTTAAGTTCCAACTCAAACGTGACGGTGCTAACTATGGTGAAGCTAAGGACGTGCCAAAAGAAGGCGGTTTAGTCACTTGGACTAACTTACCATACTACCAAGATGGTAAGACTGAGGCTTCTGTTTACACTGTAGAAGAATTAACTGAAACGCCAAATGGCTATGAAGTTACCTACACTTCTGATGCTAATGGTAGTGTGACCGTTACAAACACTTTCAAGACAACTGGTTTTGTGGCAAGTAAAGTTTGGAAAGGCGATAAAGATCCTTCAGTTCGTCCTCAAGCTCAATTCCAACTTTACCGTGATGGGGTAGCTTATGGCCAACCGCAAGCTGTTCCAACGGTTGATGGACTAGTTGCTTGGACTAACTTGCCTTACTACCAAGAAGGTAAGAATGAAGCAAGTGTCTACACTGTTCAAGAAGTACAAGCAGTGGATTCACCATATGCAGCGACCTATGCTGATCAAACAGCAAGCACAGTAACTGTAACTAACACGCTTCAAAACAAGACCACAAGCTTTACTGTTAACAAGCAATGGCGTGGGTTTGGTGCTGATATGAAGCGTCCAAATGCTAAGTTCCACTAAAGCGTGATGGTCAGGCCTATGGTGAGCTACGTGATGTACCGAAGGAAGATGGGCAAGTAGTTTGGACGGACCTACCACTCTACCAAGATGGCACTACTACGCCAAGTGTCTACACTGTTGATGAGTTAGATCCAACTAATGAAGGCGGATATGAATGGAAGGTTGAGGATCTTACTGCCACTTCAGCTAAGATTATTAACTATAACACTGCCAATGAGAACCCTCCAACCCCACCAACTCCTTCTGGTAAGCGTGAATTACCTAAGACTGGTGAACATGATACATTCTTAACTGGTTTAGCAGGCTTAAGCTTCTTATTAGCAGCAGCTTATGTCATTTCTCCAGTACGTCGTCGTAACTAAGTTAGTGCAACCAATAGACGCAAACCCTAAATGCGTAAAAACTCAGAGCTTGAGCTCTGAGTTTTTTTGTGTTTAGGGACTAAAAAAACTCCCCTTGTATAGGGGAGGATTTGCTTATAGCTGGAAGAATTCAACCAAGCAACGAGCTAAGCTCGTCTTGGTCATTTGTGTAAGATCGTTATATCGTCAGCAATTGCCTTAAGAGGTTCAATAGCATTTGCCATGGCTACACCACGACCAGCATAAGCAATCATAGACAAATCATTGTGTTGGTCCCCAAAAGCCATAATATGGGAATTGGGAATATGGTAGAACTGGGCTAAGCGATCAATCCCATAAGCTTTATTGACGCCTTTCTGAACCACTTCCAAAAAGGGAAGGGTGCCGCCCCAAATATCAATATCGACCTGTTGTCCCATATTCTTTTAAGAGTAATTTCTTAATTGGCTCTTGAGTCTCAGCGGTTGAAAAGACGCTAAGTGATGTCGGGCCAAAGGTCAGACTCTCTGGTGTCATCAAGGTTAGATCGTTTGGATCAACTTGGAAGAAGGGACTATCCGGAATATCATAACTAGAAACAAAGACGTAGCCGGGACCTTCAGCACAGACTAAGGAAACACCTAGGTCTCGACTTTTGATCCATAATTTTGAGAGCTAATTCCCGTGGGACTTCTGCTTCATAGCGTGCTTGCCAGTTGGGACGACCAGGAAAGTGGCCATAAGCTCCATTAAGGTTAAGAATCGGTGCCTGAGGGTCAAGAGCCTTGTAAAACTGTTGACTGTTGCGGTAAGGTCTCCAGTAGCGATAACGACCAGGTGCCCCATATCACGTACTTGTTGTAGTACTTGAATGGTATAGGGACTTAATTGTGATTGATTATTTAAGGTTGTGCCATCTAAATCAATGGCGATGAGATAGGCTTGCATGGAAATCCTCCTTATCATCTTAGTATAGCCATTTCTGCCTTGGCTTTCAACTCCTAATGACAGGCAAGATGCTTGATTTTTCTATTAAATAGCTTACAATGAAAGAGTAATTGCCAAGGAAAGGGGCTTGTGACCATGAGTCAAGAACTAACAGAAAAACTACAGACCCAGATTCAAACCGCTTTGGAAGAAGTGATTGACCCAGAACTGGGAATTGATATCGTCAATCTTGGCTTGGTTTATGAAGTCGATTTAAGCGAAGAAGGGGTCTGTGAAGTTCAGATGACCTTGACCACAATTGGTTGCCCTTTAGCAGACGTTATCATCAATGATGTCAAACAGGCTTTGCTTAAGATTGACCAAATTAAAGAAGTTAAGGTTGAGTTGGTTTGGTATCCAGCTTGGGACCCAAGTCGCATGAGTCGCTATGCCCGTATCGCCTTAGGCGTTAAATTATAGGAGGGATATTATGCGTGAGTTAGCAGATTTACAGGCCGTTGAGGATTTCAAAGCACAAAATCCGGAGGGATTAGTCATTGATGTCCGGTCTCAAGAGGATTATGAAGAAAGGTCATATGGAGGGAGCACTTCATCATCCTGAGGAAACTATCTTGACGGATTTAGCTGATAGAGACAAGACTTTGCCAATTGCAGTTTACTGTAACCGAGGTGTTAAGTCACGCCGTGTGGCACAAAGTCTCGAAGCAGCGGGCTTCAGCAATATTTACAACTATACACCTGGCTTAAAAGGTTAAGAAAAGTTTAAAGTCAAAAAAGGTCAGAGAAAACTCTTGACCTTTTTTGACTTTTGGTCTATACTAAGAATGTGCCCAAGATTGGGCTATTATTAAACACTAAAAACACTGACTATTTTTGACCAAACAACTATAAAGGAAGGTGCTAAGATGATTGAAAAAATGACAACAACCATGCAAGAAGCTTTGGGTCAAGCGCAACAGATTGCCATCACCCGGCAACATCAGGAAATTGATATTCCTCATCTCTGGCATGTTCTGATTCAACCTAATGAATTTGCGGCACGTCTCTATGAAGAAATTGGCGTTCCTATGGAAGAATTTCGCCAACTAGTCAACAAGGAGATTGACGCAATCAGTGTCGTATCAGGAAGCAATGTCCAGTATGGCCAAGCTCATTAGTCAACGACTTAACCAACTTTTTGCAGTAGCTAATCAGATTGCTAAGGACAATAAGGATGAATTTTTATCAACTGAGGTCATTCTTCTTGCTCTCTATCAGCAAAAGGGCAATCCCTTGACTCAATTCTTGAATCAACATGATATCAGTGAGTCTAAATTAAAAGAACGTATCGATCAATTGAGAGGAGGATCACGCGTGACTTCACAAAACCAAGAAGAAACCTATGAAGCTTTGGCCAAGTATGCCACAAACCTTGTCCAAGCCGTAAGAGAGAATAAACTAGATCCAGTCATCGGACGTGACGAAGAAATTCGGGATGTCATCCGAATCCTATCACGTAAGACCAAGAACAACCCAGTCTTAATCGGGGAACCAGGTGTTGGTAAAACTGCCATTGTGGAAGGCTTAGCCCATCGTATTGTGAGACGCGATGTACCTGAAAACCTCAAAGACAAGGAAATCTACAGCCTAGATATGGGAGCCTTGATTGCTGGAGCCAAGTATCGTGGTGAATTTGAAGAACGTCTTAAGGCGGTTCTTAAGGAAGTGAAACAGTCAGAAGGCAGAATCTTGCTCTTCATTGATGAGATTCACCTGATTGTGGGGGCTGGTAAGACTGATGGTGCCATGGACGCCGGTAACTTGCTCAAACCTATGTTGGCGCGTGGGGAGTTGCACTGCATTGGTGCCACTACCTTAGACGAATACCGTGAGAACATCGAAAAGGATAAGGCCTTTGGAACGTCGTTTCCAACGGGTACTAGTTCAAGAGCCAACAGTGGAAGATACTATTTCTATCTTACGGGGACTTAAGGAACGCTTGAAATCCACCACGGGGTTAACATTCATGACAACGCCTTGGTGGCAGCTGCTATCCTGTCCAACCGCTACATTACCGATCGCTTCTTACCTGATAAGGCCATCGACTTAGTCGACGAAGCCTGCGCAACCATTCGGGTCGAAATTAACTCTATGCCGACAGAAATGGACCAAGTCAATCGTCGTCTCATGCAACTTGAAATCGAAGAAGCAGCACTTAAGAAAGAACACGACGAAGCAAGTAAGAAACGCCTAGAGAACTTACAAGAAGAATTGGCTGATTTACGCGAACAAGCCAACATGCTCAAAATGCGTTGGGAAATCGAAAAAGAAGCTTCAAATAAAATGCGTGACAAACGCCTTGAGTTAGAAGCGGCTCGTCATCAACTCGAAGAAGCAGAAGCTAGTTACGATTTGGAACAGGCAGCCGTTCTACGTCATGGTAAAATTCCACAATTAGAGAAGGAATTAGCAGAACTTGAAGCCAAAGAAACGGTGCCACGTCATGAACGTCTGACCCAAGAATCGGTGACTGACGAGGAAATCGCGCAAGTAGTAGGTCGATTGACAGGTATTCCAGTTAATCGACTGGTTGAAGGTGAGCGGGAGAAATTACTCAAGCTTAGCGACACCCTACATGAACGCGTGATTGGTCAGGATGAGGCAGTTGATAAGGTAGCAGAAGCTGTCTTACGTTCTCGTGCCGGCTTACAAAACCCTAACCGCCCAATCGGTTCCTTCCTCTTCTTAGGACCTACTGGGGTAGGTAAGACAGAGTTAGCTAAAGCCTTAGCCGAGACTCTCTTTGACTCAGAAAGCCATCTGGTCCGGATTGATATGTCCGAATATATGGAGAAACATAATGTCTCTCGTCTAGTAGGGGCTCCTCCAGGTTATGTAGGTTATGAAGAGGGCGGCCAATTAACAGAGGCCGTACGTCGGACACCTTATACCATCGTCTTATTAGATGAAATTGAAAAGGCTCACCCAGACGTCTTCAATATCCTGCTCCAAGTTCTTGACGACGGTCGCTTGACCGACTCAAAAGGTCGAACCGTTGACTTCAAGAACACAGTCTTAATCATGACCTCTAACATCGGTTCAAGCCTCTTGTTAGAAGGGGTAGAGGATGATGGCAGCATTAATCCAGAGACAGCAGCTCAAGTACGTCAACTCTTGCGTCAACACTTTAAGCCAGAGTTCCTCAACCGGATTGACGACACTGTACTCTTTACACCATTGGCACAAAGCCACATGAATAAGATTGTCTTCAAACTCTTGAAAGGCCTGCAAGAACGTTTGGCTTACCAAGATATTAGCCTTGAATTAGATGATCAAGCAGCCACTTGGTTAGCTCATAATGGCTACGATCCTGTCTATGGGGCGCGTCCACTCATGCGCTACATGACACGTGAATTAGAAACGCCATTAGCTAAGGCCATCATTGCAGGGGACATTCAACCTAACTCTCATGTGACGGTGCACTTAGAGGATGACCACCTAGTCTTTGAATCTAAACCTAATCAAGAATAAGGTCAAAGAAGATGACTAAGTTAACTTAGTCATCTTTTTTATGTTTAAATTTTGCTTGAGCTAACTTCTAAGTTACTTGACTTTCCTTTTTAGCTGGCGTAAGGTAAAATTAAGAAGAAAGAGTTTATTTTATACGATGATTCCAATCCCGAGCCCGATATGAAGCTTAGGATTGCTAGGAGGAGCGCTATGGCACGCTACGATAAATATATAATGAAATACATTGGTTTAGTGACCTTAATTGTCTTGGGGGTCTGGAACTGGAACTCCCTTATGGGTCTTGTCGGATCCATCTTTAAGACCTTAGGGCCTATTATTAATGGGGCGATTTTCGCCTATATCTTGAATCTACTCATGGTGCGCTATGAAGGTTTACTGACCAAAGTTCAAGGGCAAGTACCTGGTGTCAAATCAATCAAACGCCCGGTATCTATGTTTTTATCACTTTTGACCTTTGTCCTAGCAGTGATTATGATTCTGGTTCTGGTTCTACCTCAATTGTCAACAGCCATCAGCCGCTTTATTGAGGTAATTCCAGGTGTCAGCACTTGGCTTCAGACAGCGATTGAAGAATACGATGCTTATTTCCCACAACTTCAAACCCTGATGTCCCAGCTTAATATCAACTGGGGGAGTCTGATTCAACAGTCCATGACGGTGCTCAATACCTTGTCGTCTAATTTTCTTAATATTACTTTCAACACCATTACTGGCGTGGCATCCAATACAATTAACTCCATCCTGTCTTTGATGGTGGCTCTCTATATTTTGGGGTCTAAGGAACGTCTTTTGCTACAGAGCAAGCGGGTCATTATGGCCTATTTGAAACCTAGCCACGCTCAGACTTTCTTAGATATTATTCGCCTAATGAATGAATCCTTCACCAATTTCTTCGTGGGCATGACCTTAGAGGGTATTATTCTGGGGAGCCTAGTGACTGTTGCTGCCAGCATCTTCAATCTGCCCTATGCGGGTATGTTAGGCGTGATTGCTGGGGTTATGGCCTTAATTCCAATTATTGGTGGTTATATTTCTGCAGCAGTAGGGACTTTGATGCTATTGGCCGTGTCACCAAGCCAGGCTCTCTTTTATCTGGTCATGGTCATCATTATCATGCAGCTGGAAGGGAACCTAATCTATCCACGTGTGGTCGGGGGATCTATTGGGTTACCAGGTCTCTGGGTCTTAGTGGCCTTCACAGTCGGTGGCGGCTTAATGGGGATCTCGGGTATGATTCTGGGGATCCCATTAGCGGCGACCCTCTACAAACTATTGGGCCGAGATGTCCTCATGCGGGAAAAACGTCAGACCCTCACCATTCTTGAATAAGTTAGCCAGCGAGAGCCCAGCTCTCGCTTTTTTGTATCATAGCGCTCTTAGATTGATTGGTTGAAGTCTTGGCTTTATGGTATAATGAAGTAATTGAAAATGTATCTGGTGGACATCCACCAGGGTCAGGAGGTTAAGATGAAACATTTTACTAAGTACTTGTTGATAGGGAGTCTGGGACTGGGCATCCTAGTCAATCATACTAGCCAAAATGTCGCAGCGCGGCCATCAATTTTAGACTCTGGATCGCAGGATAGTGTTATGGAAAGCCAATCAAGTTCGCTCACATCTAACGATTCAGAAAGTATGACCTTTCCTGAATTACAAGCCAAGTTAGAGCAAGCTCGCCAGACAGTTTTAAGTGCCAAATTGTCAATGACTTTTTCTCAAAAAAATAAAGCGATGTCTAGGCCTATTAAGCAAGAGGTTGTTACTTGGAACAAATTTGAGAATGACAGGGAGCCTAAACTAGCTTTTTAATCATGAAAAAGTTAATTTTTAATGATTTGCTAGAGTTTGAGTATTTCATTACCAAGGATAGCCAATCATCCTACCGTGTCTATGAGAAGGAAGCAAGTGGCAAACCGACCTATCGCACGACAGAAATCCCCTTTGCGTGGCTCAATTATCAAGAAATCCTATCTGCTCTTATCAGGCTTGAGGCTCCTAATGCTAAGGTAGAGATGAAGGATTCTAGCTACCATGTCTACATTAGTGATAGTGATACTTCCCTTAGCTAATCTATATGCTCTTCGTTTGGAAGGGGATAAGAAAGGGATAGAAAATAGCAAGATGGAACTGGTATTTGACCAGAAAGATTTACACCTTAAGGCTGTGACATTTCAGTATGAAGATGATGAAAATTGGCGGTCTGCCCAGTTGACAATTGAAGACATTAATCAAGTATCAGATAAGGACCTTAGCTTGGCTTCGTGGACTGTGGAGGCCCAAGAATATGAAGAGAGTAGTGAAAGCTCCGAAACTTCTAATGATTCTCAGGCATCAGATGAAAGTAGTGAGCGCTCCGAGACCAAACCTACTGCAAGTAAAATTGTGGAAGAAATGACACAAAAACCTGTGCTTTCTTCCGTCTTCATGTCTTATGAAAGTGCTAGTATGTCAGACGATAAGACAAGCATCAAAGCACTGGAGGGGGACATGGCCTATGATAAGCAAGGAAAAATCTCTGGTTTACATTTTTATGCTATCATGGAGCCAACATTACCAGATGGTCGATTTATGGAGGTTGCCAAAAGCTTAGGTGACGATTTAGTCTATGGTCGCTTCAACAGCCAGTGGTACAAGGTCCCTGCAGACCAAATTGGAGATACCAATCCTGAATATCAGCAATTGCTGTCAGCCTTAGCTGATGAGAGCCTGACCAAGCAAATGACAGTTGAAGAATCAGACAACACCTATACTCTAAGTTTAGAAAGCAAAAAATTGGACTCGATTAGGTACCTAGCTCGAAAAATGTTAATGGACTTTGTTGAATCCGACAAACAAGAGGCTAACTTTAGCTTGACAATCGAAGTGTCTAAAAAGGATTACTATCTCAAATCGCTTACGCTGAAGATCCAAACAAAAGGTGGAGTCAATTCGCATAATGATTATGCTAGGGTTTCCTTCAATCGGCACAATGCGGTGCCGGATAAGCATTTTGAGCTACCAAAAGATACCCAAAATGCTAGACCAATTGAAGAACTCTCATCTTCTGATGAATCGAATTGGTAGGCTTGTGTAAATAGTTTTCAGACTTTAGTGAAAGTGCTATAATAGACTTAGAAACTTGAGAGGAGGAATAACTCGTGTATCTACTTATCTTGTTGGGGGTTGCTTTTGCGACGGCTACGCTCTTCTTCAAGCAGAAGTTGCCGACAGCACTTTTAGCATTAGCTTCCTTTGCTTGGTATTTTGAAGCTTGGCAGTCTGATGGACTCTTACCCTTTATCATTTTCTCAGTTGGGGTAGTGATGGTCATCTTAGAGTTCTACTTACCACAAACAGGTTTTGCTGGTCTTATTGGCTCAGTTGTCATGGGCTTGGTACTTCAATACCATACACAGAATTGGCAAGAGACCTGGCTCTTACTCTTCGGGATTGGACTTGTCAGTGTGACAGTCTTCTTCGTCCTATTGAAGTTTGGCCTGTCTATTAAGGTCAATGAAGCCTTAATTCTAGATGCGCAGATTAAGTCTCACGCTCGAGGAAGACAAGGAGACCAGGCAGCTAGCGCCAATCACCCGCTCATTGGCCATGTAGGTCATGCTATTTCGGATTTGAAGCCGATTGGTAAAGTCGAAGTGGATGGCCAAGTCTATGAAGCGCGGAGTGCCCACAACTTTATTAGCCAAGGGGCGACCGTTGCAGTGCAGGCTGTTAGCCAAGGGACACTTGTTGTTAGAAAAGGAGGAGAAGCATAATGAATGGATGGATTCCATTAGGTTTATTAATTGTCGTCTTATTAGTACTGATTAGCCTCTTCTTCCGCTTTGTACCAGTAGGTTTGTGGATTACCGCCTACTTCTCTGGTGTAAAAGTCGGAATTGGGAATTTAATCGGGATGCGTTTGCGCCGGGTTGTGCCAAAAATGATCATTAACCCTATGATTAAGGCAACCAAAGCAGGTTTAGTCATTAATACCAATGAACTTGAAGCTCACTACTTAGCAGGTGGGAATGTTAACATGGTTATTGACGCCTTAATTGCGGCCCAACGTGCTAATATTGACTTGGAATTCGAACAAGCTGCTGCCATTGACTTGGCAGGGCGTAACGTTTTCGAAGCCGTGCAAGTATCCGTTAACCCTAAAGTAATCGAAACCCCAATTATTGCGGGTGTCGCCATGGACGGGATTGAAGTCAAGGCCAAAGCCAAGGTGACTGTGCGTGCCAACATTGAACGCTTAGTCGGGGGTGCGGGTGAAGAAACCATTATTGCCCGTGTTGGTGAAGGGATTGTTACGACTGTAGGTAGTGCCGCTAAGCACTCCATCGTCCTAGAAAACCCAGACTCTATCTCCCAAACGGTTTTACGTAAAGGGCTAGACTCAGGGACTGCCTTTGAGATTCTATCCATTGATATTGCGGATGTTGATGTCGGCCGTAACATCGGGGCTAAATTGCAAGCCGATCAAGCTGTCGCCGACAAGAAAATTGCTCAAGCTAAGGCCGAAGAACGTCGTGCTTTCGCGGTAGCCCAAGAACAAGAAATGTTGGCTGAAGTGCAACGTATGCGTGCCAAAGTAGTAGAAGCAGAATCCGAAGTGCCATTAGCTATTGCTGAAGCCTTCCGCAAAGGTAACCTTGGCATTCATGATTACTACCAATTACAAAACATCCAAGCGGATACTGCTATGCGTGAATCCATTGCTAAGGATGATAAACCAGCTGGCGATACTGTGATTTCTGAGTAGTAGTATCCAGTCATGTTGAAAGGAGAGCCAACCAATGAGAAGCTATATCTTTTTGCTGATTTTCCTGGCGTCTTTCCTCATCCCTAAAATTAGGGACATGATTCGTGATAATGCGGTAGGTAAACAGACCAGGCTTGGCCAGAACCTCAAGCCTCAAGAGGCCTCTCAGTATTCACTAAGAAATCTGTCTGCTCAATTAAATCTGCTCATGTCTGCTGCGCAGGACCCTGATCTGACTGATCAGGAGAGAGCTTCATTAGAGGATAAGATTGATTACCTTAACCAAGAACTAGACCAGGCTCTTGGGGCCCAAGAAATCGAGGCGGATAATGCCTTGCAGGCACGAGGTGAAGCTGGGCAGTCCATGTTGGATGAGGCCGAGTTTAACCAAGCGCAGGCTCAAATGGAAGCATCCTTGGCTGATCAGGCGCCTGACTATGAAGAAGAATGGGCGCTAACTGACACAGAAGCTGATAGCATTCAATTAGAACGTCTGGCTTCCAATCGTCAGCAGTCAAGCCGTGGATCTAAAGTTATCAAACTCAATCGCAAGACCCTTAAGGATGCGGTTATCTACAGCGAGATTCTCAAGCCAAAATATAAGTCTAAGTAATAAACTAGGAGAGGTAGGAAGTATTTCCTGCCTCTTTTTGTGTCTAACTCGACACAAAATAATCAGGAAGCTTGCTTTTATTGACCAAAGTGTTAGGATGAAAGTAGGATTACTAAGTTCAGAAAAGTGGGATGCCCTTATGTCAGATTTTAAACAATATATCAAAGAAATATTAGCCATGTCGATTTTTATGCTTCAACCTCTCAATGAAGTGGATATCGCGGTCATGGTTGAAATGGTCTATCTTAAGTTGGATGATTATGTCAGTCATGTCATATCCGAATCAAAAGCCATTTCTGTGATGGACTTCTATCAGCAGTTTGCCCAGGACAAGAAAGAGATACAAGAGGAAAATCCCTTCTTAATTTCCAAGGGGCGGCTGGAGGCTGCTAAGGCAGCAGCTCAAGCTCCGCGTTATCGCAATATTCAGATTTTCGGCTTCCAATCCGACTTGGACCTCAAGTTAGAAAAGCAGTTTGCGGCTGCAACCTTCTATATTCCGGAAGTTAATACCTATTTGGTAGTATTTCGTGGGACCGATGAAACGATTGTGGGGTGGAAGGAAGACTTCAACATGAGCCACCAAACCCAGGTGCCGGCTCAGGAGGCGGCTAGAGAATATTTAGCTAAGGTTATGACAGAATTCGACGGCCAATACATCATAGCTGGTCACTCCAAGGGGGCTAACTTAGCCATCTATGCCGCTAGTCAACTTGATAAAAAACTACAAGATCAAGTGTCGGCGATTTATGCTTACGATGGACCGGGTTACCAACGGGATTTCTTGGAGACAGAAGGTTATTTGGCTATTGAGTCTAAGATCCATGCCTTTCAGCCGGAGGATGCTGTGGTCAGTCAAATTCTCTTCCATACAGTTCAAGCCAAGGTAGTTGCTTGCAGAGGCATCAGTATGATGCAACATTTACTGGAAAACTGGGAAATTGATAAGGTAAGCTTCAAGGAGCGAGAGTCGGTTACTCCAGGCAGTCAGCGCCTTCAAGCCACCTTAGGTCAGTGGGTAGACCAACATTCGGCTCAAGAACTAGAGGCATTTCTTCGGTGCCATATTTGGTATTATTGAAGCTACCGGCATCAACACCTTGAATGAGATAGGGGATAATTTCCTTATGTTTTTACTTTCCCTGCAACGTCAAATTCGAGACACAGAAGATAGCGAGCTCATTAAAGAAGGCTTCGCTCAACTCCAGGCTATTTATAAGGAGCAGGGGGACGAGTCAAATGCTAATTTCTTGGAAGTCAGTCAAGGCAAGATAGATAGTGCCACAAGCTTCATTAAGGACTTAGTTCCTGATGCCCTATTGCCAGGTAAATCTGAAGATAATCAAGTAGAAGAGGAAGGGGAGTCACAAGCCAAAAGCGAGGAAGCAGATTATGGCACATTTTGATTATGAGCCTCTCAATCTCTATGATAACTTTGCGACCGCTAGTCTGAAATGGCCTCGTGTTCCCATTTATTTTGATCAGGCTTTAGCTGCTTTCCCGGAATTAGGCCTCGAAACTAACTATCAGGATGCTTTGAAATCTATTGATCTGCGTTCTAAGCAGTTAGCAAGATTAGGCATTAAGGCTGGTACTAAGGTCATGGTCTATAAAGCGCCTGCATTTGACACCTATCTTTTAGCTCTTGCCTTGACTAAACTTGGTGCGGTACCGGTTATGGTGTCCTATCACTTAGGTGCTGAGGTTATAAAGGTCTTTGGTCAAAGACTGGGACCAGGTCATGCCTTAATTTACGACAAGGTAACAGCGAAAACTGTTTCGCAACTTGCCATTCCAGATGGCTCAAGCTACCTAAGTCTTGACTTGATACTAGCGGCTGATGCAGTGAAGGGACTCGAACCAGCTAAGATGGATTTAGATGCCATTGCCTATATGACGCATACTTCGGGCACAACTGGGGTTCCCAAGCTTATCTGTCACTCTTGCTCTAGCATGGGCTGGCGGACCCTCTGGCAGAAGCGGGTCTTAGACCAGATGCAGGAGAGAAAGCTGTGTAGCTTCTTAGTCAGTCCAGTTCATTCACGTTTCAATATTGGAGTATCTAGCCTTATGTCTTTGGGCTTTCCCATGATGCCGCTATCGAATCCTGACCTAGCTTCAGTGGAGGCTGCTTTCAGAGCACATCCACCCTACGCTGTAGAAACTCATCCTAATCATTTTGTCCAGTGGCGCAGCCTAGCGCAAGACAAACCGGAACTATTCAAGGAGACTAAGTACTTTCATTCGACCTTCGATGCCATTAATGGCGATACCATGGCGTCCTTCTTGAAGGCGGCTAAGGCCAATCATCCTGTCTTCCTTCAGGTCTATGGCCAAAGTGAATGTGGGCCTATGATATTGAGAGGTCATCGCTTAAGAACTTTAGCTAATCTTGAAGCTAGAGATATGGGGCTAGGCTTGGGCGACTTAACCAAGGCCAGAATATGTGATGCTGAGGGCAATCCAGTCAAGCAAGGCCAACCAGGACATATCCAACTCTATTCCAAGGGCAGGGCTCTGACTTATTTTCAAGAAGAAGGGCGCTTTGCTGAAAATGTTTATGGTGACTGGTGGGATAGTGGGGACTACGGTTATCTAGATGAACGGGCTCATCTCTATCTTCAAGATCGCCAAGTTGATCTAGTAGAGGCCTTACCCAGCACACTGGCAATAGAGGATGTACTATTGGATAAATTGGACTTCTTGGCTGAAGCAGTCATCATTAGAGATTCAAAGGGCTATGCCCAGCCGGTTATTGCCATCAATGATGGTATGAGCATAGACTGGGAAGCCTGGTGGCACTTGACTGCAGATATGCCTCATCTCAACCAACCGATTATTATGGAGTGGTGCGATATTCCCCGGACTGCGACCATGAAGGTTCAACGCCTAGCGCTTAGACAAGAGCTATTTAATTGAGTAACTAAGAGATATAATGCAAGGCTTGACCTAACTTAGGCCTTGCTTTTTCTTATGGGATGGTGTATATTATATAAGGTTGCATCACCTGATGCGCCAATTCGCACGTTCGTTGATAGTGAGGACGGTGCTTGGGTAACCAAGTTTCTTTGCTAGGTGACACGTTCGGAGGAAAAATATTAAACCAAATGGAGGTATAGAAATGTCAGTAATTTCTATGAAGCAATTATTAGAAGCTGGTGTACACTTCGGTCACCAGACTCGTCGTTGGAACCCTAAGATGAAGCGTTACATCTTTACAGAACGTAACGGTATCTACATCATCGACTTACAAAAACCGTTAAATTAGTTGACGAAGCATACAACTACATGCGTGAAGCAGCTGCTGACGGCGGTGTAGTACTCTTCGTTGGTACTAAGAAACAAGCTCAAAAAGCTGTTGAAGAACACGCAGTACGTTCAGGTCAATACTACATCAACCACCGTTGGTTGGGTGGTCTCTTGACTAACTGGGATACTATCCAAGGCCGTATCCGTCGCTTGAAAGCTATCGAAAAAATGGCTGAAGACGGGACCTTCGAAGTACTTCCTAAGAAAGAAGTTATCGAAATCCGTAAGGAACAAGAGCGTTTAGAAAAATTCTTAGGCGGGATCAAAGACATGCCAAGAATTCCAGATGTTATCTTCATCGTGGACCCACGTAAAGAGCGCATCGCGGTTCAAGAAGCTCAAAAATTAAACATTCCAATCGTTGCTATGGTCGACACTAACTGTGACCCAGATGAAATCGACGTAGTAATCCCATCTAACGATGACGCTATCCGCGCTATCAGCTTAATCGCTGGTGCTATGGCTGACGCTGTTATCGAAAGCAACCAAGGGGTTGTAGAAGCTGTCGCTGAAGAATCAACTGACAAAGCTTTCTTCGACAACTTGTTCGAATCAAACGAAGGCCAAGAAGCCTAAGCGTTACTTAACTTAGTATAAGCATGAACTGTCTTAATTCAGGAGGATAACCATAGGCTCAAGGCTAGGGACCTGTGTTGAGACAGTTTTTTATAAGACCTGAGGAGGAAACATACAAAATGGCAAACATTACTGCAAAATTAGTAAAAGAATTACGCGACATGACTGGCGTCGGTATGATGGACGCTAAAAAAGCTTTAGTTGAAGTTGAAGGCGACATCGACAAAGCGGTAGACTTCTTGCGTGAAAAAGGTTTAGCTAAAGCTGCTAAAAAAGCTGACCGTATCGCAGCTGAAGGGGTTACTGCTACTTATGTAGACGGCAACACTGCTGCCTTAATCGAATTGAACTCTGAAACTGACTTCGTTGCTAAGAACGACAAGTTCCAAGCTTTAGTAGCGACTGTTGTTAAAGCTATTGCTGAAGCAAAACCAGCGACTATGGAAGAAGCTTTAGCTGTTAAAGTTGGCGACAAGACAATCGAAGAATTAATCTTAGAAGGTACAACCGTTATCGGTGAAAAACTTTCTCTTCGTCGTTTCGAAGTATTGTCTAAAGCTGATGGCGATGCTTTCGGTGAATACCTCCACATGGGTGGCCGTATCGGTGTCTTGACTGTTATCGAAGGTTCTGACGATTCAGTAGCGGCTAAAGACGTTGCCATGCACGTTGCTGCAATCAACCCACGTTACGTAAGCCGTGAAGATGTATCTGAAGAAGACTACAAACACGAAGAAAAGATCCAAACCGAAATCGCCCTCAACGAAGGCAAACCAGCTAACATCGTTGAGAAAATGATTAAAGGTCGTATGAACAAATACTTAGCTGAAATCAGCTTAACTGAACAAGCATTCGTTAAGAATCCTGACCAAACAGTTGCTGAATTCGTAGCTTCTAAAGGTGGCAAAGTGAAAACTTTTTGTCCGTTATGAAGTCGGCGAAGGTATGGAAAAACGTCAAGATAACTTTGCAGACGAAGTGGCTGCCCAAATGGGTAAATAAGCTCGTCTAATTGACTAAGCCCCAAGTGATTGGGGCTTTTTCTGAAAAACGGACTCATCAGGCAAATCAAGGTAAGGAGTAAGGAAAATGGTAGAACCGAAATACAAACGTGTCGTCTTGAAATTAAGCGGCGAAGCCATGGCTGGACAATCTGGCTTTGGCATTGATCCAGCAACCATCAAAGAAATGGTCAAGGAAATTAAAGAAGTTCACGCCCTAGGCGTAGAAATCGCCATTATTGTTGGTGGCGGCAATATCTGGCGGGGGATTACAGGAGCTGAAATGGGCATGGAACGGGCGCAAGCCGACTACATGGGCATGTTAGCGACTGTCATGAACTCCTTAGCCCTTCAAGATGTTCTGGAGAACAATGGCGTGCCAACTCGGGTTCAAACCTCCATCGATATGCGCCAAATTGCGGAACCATTTATCCGTCGTCGTGCTATCCGCCACTTGGAAAAGGGCCGCGTGGTTATTTTTGCAGCTGGTACCGGGAACCCTTACTTCTCAACTGATACTCTAGCCGCTTTGCGCGCTGCGGAAGTGAACGCAGACGTCATCTTGATGGCTAAGAACAATGTGGATGGTGTCTACGATGCCGATCCACGCCAGGATGCCAATGCTACTAAGTTCGACAACTTGTCCCACTTAGATGTTATTGCTAAGGGTCTAAAGGTTATGGACTCTACCGCTAGTTCGCTCAGCATGGATAACGATATTCCTTTGGTTGTCTTCAACTTGAACGAACCTGGCAACATTCGTCGGGTAGTCTTGGGTGAATCCATCGGGACGGTCGTTGGTGGCAAATAAGCAAATCTCAAGAGCGTTTCCTAGTTTCTAGGGCGCTCTTTTTGGATAAAAATAGGCTATACTCAAGCTTGATTAAATATGCTATAATAAGTTAGTACAAAATATGCAGGAGGCTGTCTCAATGACTACTGAATTAATCAAAGATACTAAGCAACGTATGCAAAAGACCGTTGACGCCTACCAACGCGAGTTAGGTTCTATTCGGGCTGGGCGTGCTAATGCCAGCATTTTAGACCGTATTAGTGTTGAATACTATGGCGTGCCAACTCCACTCAACCAATTAGCATCCATCACCATTCCAGAGGCACGTATGCTCTTGATTACGCCTTATGACAAAGGAACCCTAGGGGATATCGAAAAAGCAATCTTAATGAGTGATGTGGGTATTACGCCATCCAACGATGGGTCTGTGGTCCGCTTGGTAATCCCAGCCTTGACCCAAGAGCGTCGTCAAGAATTGGCTAAAACCGTTGGTAAGGAACAAGAAGGGGCTAAGGTCCGTGTTCGTAACATCCGTCGTGACGCCATTGACCACGCTAAAGAAGGCAGAGAAGAACAAGGAAATCACCGAAGATGATTTGAAGGGTCTGGAAAAAGACATTCAAAAGTTAACGGACGACTTCGTCAAAGAAATCGAAAAAAATTAACGGCTGAAAAAGAAAAAGAAATCTTAGAAAAATAAGACTTTATCGACGTGGATTCTGTTGTATAGCAGGATTAGCGTCTTTTTTTCTTACCTAAAAAGTGCTATAATGAAGTTAGTTAATAAACTTACATAGGAGGGAACTTGTTATGTTAACCTATATTGTAGGTGCCGGCGCAATGGGCTGCCGTTTCGGCTACCAAATGGCTGAAGCTGGGCAGAAAGTCGTCTTATTTGATGGCTGGCAAGACCACATTCAAGCTATCAAAGAAAAAGGCTTAATTATTACTGGCGACCAAGATAAGACGGTTGCCTTAGATATTCGGCCTTTTGGTCAGGTTGCGCCTGTCTGTGACCTCATGATTCTTTTCGTTAAGGCCCACCAATTGGAGAAAACCCTGAAGGAAACTGCCCACTTACGTGATCAGCACACCAAGGTATTCTGCTTACTCAATGGCTTAGGTCACGAAGAAGTCATTAAGCGTTATGTGGATCCTCATAACATTATGATGGGGGTAACCGTCTGGACAGCAGTCCTTCTTGGTCCGGGACAAGTTCGTCTCAAAGATTCCGGGACCATTAATTTCTGCGCGCTTGACCCAAGCGGTAAAGAAATGGGTCTTGAAGTGGAAGCTTTGCTTAACCAAGCTGGGCTTAATGCGACCTATGACCAAGAAGTCTTTAAGGCTATCTGGACTAAGGCCTGTGTTAATGGAACCATGAATTCTACTTGTGCCTTAACGGACTGCACCATTGCAGAGTTCTTCTCATCAGAAGAAGGGCGCCTAATCGTGCGCCAACTCATGCACGAGTTCATCACCGTAGCCAAAGCTAAAGGCATTGTCTTGGACGAAGAGAAAATCTATCAGTACCTCATGGATTTGTCAGTTAAATTAGCGGGCCACTATCCATCCATGCACCAAGATTTAGTTCAACAAAAACGCCTAACGGAAATTGATTACATCAATGGGGCTGTTGCACGTATGGGGGCTGACTTAGGCATTGATACACCTTACTGCAAGATGGTGACTGAGTTCATTCATGTTAAGGAGCGCCAAATTGGGGTTCGTGCCTAGGACCTGAGGCCAAAGCCTTGACACTTAGGTTCTTTGTGGTATAATGTATACAGTCGAAATCAAGTTGGAAAGGAGTGAGCGGTGACGCTTGCTCTTTTTGCATGAGAAAATGAGGTGAACTATGAGTGCAATTTTAGATAAGGTGACACCAGCCATTACCGAGATTGTAGAAGCCAACGGCTGCTACTTGGTTGACATAGAATATGTCAAGGAAGGTAAGTCTTGGTTCCTTCGCATCTATGCGGATAAACCAGGACGAATTGACATCGATGACTGTGCAGCCATCAGTGAGCAAATCAGTGAACATCTGGACAGCATTAAGCCTGATCCATTTCCGGAGGCCTACTTCTTAGAGGTCTCATCACCAGGAGCGGAACGTCCATTGAAAACAGATCAGGCCTTGCGAGAGGCAGTCGGTGAGTATGTTCATTTAGATTACTATGCGCCACAGCATGGCGCTAAGAGCCATGAAGGGACTTTAGATAGCTGTGACAGATGACAAAGTTACGCTGACTGTCCAAATCTAAAACCGTTAAAAAACAACTAGAAATCGAACGCCAAGCCATCGCCAAAGCGCGTCTGGCCATTAAGTTCTAATAGACTACTGGAGGATAGACAATGAGTAAGGAACTTGTTAAAGCAATGCAGGTTTTAGAAGAAGAAAAGGGGATTTCTCGCCAAGTCATTAAGGAAGCCCTGGAATCTGCCTTAGCTCTAGCATATAAGAAAAATTATGACCAAGCCCAAAATGTGGAGGTCCAATTCGATGAGAACAAGGGCACCATTAAGGTCTACTCGGTCAAAGAAGTTGTAGAAACCAACTATGATTCGACCTTAGAAATCAGCCTAGAAGAAGCACTCAAGATTAACCGCGCTTATGAAATTGGCGACAAAATCAAATTCGAAGTGACACCTAAGGACTTCGGACGTATTGCGACTCAGACAGCTAAACACGTTATTATGCAACGTATTCGTGAAGCTGAGCGGGAAAACATCTTCGAAGAATTCAGCCAATATGTCGATGAAATCATGACTGGGACGGTTGAACGTCAAGATCACCGCTTTATCTATGTCAATATTGGCCGCGTGGAAGCGATCATGCCACTGGGGAACAAATCCCTAGTGAACAATTTGAACCTGATCAACGTATTAAGGTTTATGTAGCCAAAGTTGATAAGACAAGCAAAGGCCCACAGATCGTGGTCAGCCGTGCCCACAATGATTTCTTGCGTCGCCTCTTCGAACAAGAAGTACCAGAAATCTACGATGGGACGGTTGAAGTCATGGCCATCGCTCGTGAAGCGGGTGACCGTGCCAAAGTTGCCGTGCGTTCACGTGATAAGAATATCGACCCAGTCGGGACCTGTGTGGGGCCACGTGGTCAACGTGTTCAAGCCATCGTTAACGAACTTAACGGTGAAAACATGGACATCATCGAATGGAATGAAGATCCAGTTGTCTTCATCCAAAATGCTTTGAGTCCCTGCTCAAGTTCTCAAGGTTGATTTCAACGAAGAAGCGCATGCCTGCATCGTGGTAGTACCGGATAACCAATTATCCTTGGCTATCGGTAAACGTGGTCAAAATGCCCGGCTAGCAGCTCGCTTGACTACCTATAAGATTGATATCAAGTCAGAATCTTCTTATGCTGACTACTTAGAAGAGCAAGCAGCCTTAGCCTTAGAAGCGCAAGCTGCAGTTGAAGCAGCTCAAGACAAGATTTCAGAAAGATGATTCTGTAGTCGAGGCGATTGATCAAGCTGTAGAAGATTTAGATGCGCAAGAGTCAGCGCTTGAAGCTGAACCTACTGGCGACCAATAAGGCTAAGCGAAGGAGGGGACCCGATGCAAACGAAGAAACAGCAAGCACCACGCAAGGTGCCAATGCGTAAATGTATTGTATCCCAGACTATGTTCCCTAAGAAGGAACTGGTCCGGGTGGTCAAATCCAAAGAAGGGCAGATTTCGATTGATCAAGTGGTCGTCAAAATGGTCGTGGTGCCTATATTGGCCTAGACCGTAATCTTGCCTTGGAAGCCAAGAAGAAACGGACCTTTGACCGTGCTTTCAGTATGAAAGTGGAAGACGCCTTCTACGATGAGCTCTATGCCTATATTGATCATCAACAGGCGCGTAAAGAATTACTATGACACCAGAACAAAAGAAATTGAACATGCTAGGCCTGGCCAACCGGTCGGGTAACCTGATTAGTGGTGACGAACTGGTCGAAAAAGCCATTAAACGCGGAAGTGTTGCCTTGGTCCTCTGTGCCCAAGATGTCTAGTGACGCCACCCGTGCACGTTATCAGGATTGGTCCCAGCGCTATCATGTTCCACTAGAAATGACATTTAACCGAGAACAAATCAGTCACGCTGTAGGGAAAGACGCGTTCGATAGTGGCCATTAGCAATCAGGGAATGGCTAAGACCTATCTTTCCTATTAGCCCTACTGACCATTTCTTAGGAATAGGAAGGTGAGACAATGACAGTTAGTCGCGTATATGAATTTGCCAAAGCGCATAATATGAGCTCTAAAGCTGTATTAGAATTGGCAAAAAAGAATGGTATTGAATTCAATAGCCATATGTCCTCCATGACCGAGGGCCAAACTCAAGAACTGGAACGCTTATTGCGTCAACCAAAGGCTGCACCAGCAGAGAAAGCAGCATCTAAACCAAAACAACAAGACAAGCCAGCGCCTAAGGCTAAGCCTGAAGCTAAGCAAAGGGCCACAAACCAGTCTGAAAACAAAGGCCCAAAATCAAGGCCACCAAGGTCACAAGCAAGCTAAGAAGCCACATGGCCAAGAGTCTGCTACACCACGAAGGCCAAGCCAAGGCTAAGCCTGAAGGCAACCGCCACAATGGCCAACAGTCTAACAACCAAAATCAACGTCACAACCAAGCGGACTTTGACTGGCTAATCGTCGAGGTGGTGGTAGCCGCCGTAAAAACCGTGGTCGTCACAACCGTCAAAATGCCAACGTGACCGAATCCAAGGGGATTACAGCGCGTAAGCATAAGGAATTGCCAGAGAAGTTAGTTTACACGGAAGGCATGAACATCCAAGAAATTGCTAAGCTCTTCCACCGTGACGCCAGTGAAATCATCAAGAAACTCCTCATGTTAGGGGTTATGGCTAACCAAAACCAAGCTCTTTCCAAGGAAGTTATTGAATTAATTGCCATGGAATATGGGGTAGAAGCGGAAGAAAAAGTGGTCATTGATAATGCTGACTTGGAACGTCACTTCGCCCAAGAAGAAATTAAGCCTGAAAACTTAGTAACGCGTCCACCAGTTGTAACCATCATGGGTCACGTCGACCATGGTAAGACCACGCTCTTGGACCAATTGCGCAACACCAACGTATCTGAAGGCGAAGCCGGCGGGATTACCCAACATATCGGGGCCTACCAAGTTAAGATTAACGACAAGTTAATTACCTTCTTGGATACGCCTGGTCACGAGGCCTTCACCACTATGCGTGCTCGTGGTGCGGATGTGACTGACATCACCATCATCGTGGTAGCAGCAGATGACGGGGTCATGCCACAAACGGTTGAAGCTATCAACCATGCTAAAGCGGCTGATGTTCCAATCATCGTAGCTATTAACAAGATTGATAAGCCAGGTGCTAACCCTGATCGCGTCATGCAAGAATTAACTGAGTACGGTTTGATTCCAGAAGCATGGGGTGGGGAAACCATCTTTGTGCCAATTTCTGCTAAGTTCAATCAAAACATTGAAGAACTCTTAGAAATGATTCTCTTAGTTTCTGAAGTGGAAGAATTGAAGGCTGATCCTCAACGACTAGCTATCGGAACCGTTATCGAAGCCCGTTTAGACAAGTCTCAAGGTTCAACTGCAACCCTCTTGGTACAACAAGGGTCCCTTCATGTTGGCGATCCAATCGTAGTCGGGAATGCCTTTGGTAAAGTCCGGACCATGGTTAATGACGCTGGCCGTCGTATTCGCCAAGCGGGTCCAGCAACGCCAGTTGAAATTACTGGTTTGAATGACGCGCCGCAAGCGGGTGACCTCTTTGTAGTCTTCCCAGACGAAAAATCTGCTCGTGCGGCAGGTGAAGAACGTGCTAAACGTGCTCAGTTGGCTATGCGTGACCTTAAGAAGAAGGTGACCTTGGACAACTTGTTCGAGAGCCTCCAAGAAGGCGAGCTCAAGTCTGTTAATGTCATCATCAAAGGGGACGTACAAGGTTCTGTTGAAGCCTTGTCCGCTAGTCTTCAGAAGATTGATGTTGAGGGCGTCCGTGTGGACATTATCCACCAAGCGGTTGGGGCCATCAACGAAAGTGATATCACCTTAGCTCAAGCTTCAGGTGCCATCGTGATCGGTTTTAACGTTCGTCCTACGCCACAAGCACGTTCCTTGGCTAATGATAACGAAATCGATATTCGTCTCCACCGCATTATCTATAATGTGATTGAGGAAATCGAAACAGCCATGAAGGGTATGTTAGATCCTGAATATGTGGAAGAAATTACCGGTCAAGTGGTTGTGCGTGAAACCTTCGTGGTTTCTAAGGTCGGGACCATTGCAGGTTCTTATGTCTTGGATGGTTTCATCCAACGTAACAGCAAGGTTCGGATTATTCGCGACAACATTGTCATCTACGAAGGCGAACTAGCTAGCCTCAAGCGCTTCAAAGACGATGCCAAAGAAGTATCTAAGGGCTTTGAGTGCGGGATTATGATTGAAAACTATAACGACATTAAGATTGACGACATCATCGAACCATACCGTATGGTCGAAGTCAAACGTAGCTAGGGAGGAACAAATCCCTATGGCAAATTATCGTCTAGGCCGTGTCCGCCAAGAAATCATGCGTGAAGTCAACCGTATTTTGCTACGCGAAGCCAAAGATCCGCGTATCGAAGGGGTGACCATTACCGATGTGGATTTAACAGGCGACTTGCAACAGGCGACCATCTTCTACTCAACACTGAGCGATAAGGCGGGGCAGCGTCAGAAGACGGAAGCAGGGCTTAAGGCAGTAACCGGTCTGGTTCGTAGTGAACTGGGCAAGGTTCTCAAGCTCTACAAGACGCCTGAAATCCGCTTTGAACGTGACCGTTCGGTGGATTACGGCAATCGAATTGATCAATTACTCAACCAAATTCATCAACAAGATCAAGCAGAATAAACCAAAGAGACTAGGTCAGCCTAGTCTCTTTTTTCATGCGCCAAAATGTGACCACATCAGCACAAGTATGAGGAGGGCGACTTGTTTAACTAACCTATTTAACCTATAATAAGAGTTAGATATTTTGCTATAGAGAAGGTGACATCCGTGAATATTGAAAACCAGATTCAACAGAGTCAAGTTGCACATTTATCTCAGCTTCTTACAGATGCTCTTGAGCGAGCCTTTACTTCCATGACCTCACCCCAACAGCAAGACTTATTAGCTAAGCTGAAGCATTTAGCAGATCAAGGGGACTACGCAGCCTATGTGGCGGCTATTCAGCCCCTGGCTGAAGAAGATTTAGCGCTAGTAGCCCGTTACTTCTCGGCCTTACCCCTCTTGATTAACATTGCGGAAGACGTTGAGTTAGCAAGTCAGATCAAGATGAAACGTTGTCGTCTCGCTGATTTAGAAGGGGAGTTGCCTGCTACTTTGGCCGCCATCAAGCAATCAGGCAAGGGACAAGTTCTCCAACGTCCCATGACCATTGAGCCAGTTCTGACTGCTCATCCTACTCAGGTCCAACGTAAGTCCATGCTAGATCTCATGGATAAGCTTTACGGCTTATTGACGGACTATCGCAATACAAGGCCTGAGTTTTTAGACCACCAGGCTTGGCAACACGAGCTTGCGGCGGTCATCGAAATTATCTTAGGTACAGATTTGATTCGTGAACAGAAGTTACAAGTCGCGAATGAAATTGCCAATGTTATGACCTATTATCAGAAATCTCTGATTGAAAGTATCACGGATATTACCCTCAATTATCGGCAAGCCTTGTCAGATCTGGAGATAGAGTCTCAGCAAGTTCTGCCTATTACCATGGGCATGTGGATTGGCGGGGATCGCGACGGCAATCCCTATGTCACCGCCGAAACCCTTAGACTGACCGCCAGCATTCAATCACAAGTCATTTTAGACTATTACTTAAGCAGTCCTGGACCAGACTTTATCGTCGCTATTCTTTCTCCAGTGATTTAGTGTCTGTGACCCCAGAATTGGCTGCTTTAGCAGAAGTTTCTGAAGATTACTCAATTTTCCGCCAGAAAAGAACCTTATCGTAAAGCCTTAAACACCATCAAGAATCGCCTTTGTGCTAGCAAAGCCTTGATTTTAGGGGAGGCTTGTCAGCCTGAAGCCCAAGCCTATCCAGATGCCGAGACCTTCAAGGCTGACTTAAACCTTGTCTTAGAGGCACTTAAAGCCGATGGCAAGGAATCACACACATTAGCTCCGCTAGAATCCTTAATTGTCTGTGTAGAAATATTTGGTTTCCATTTAGCTAGTATCGACCTAAGACAAGACTCCAGTATCAATGAGGCCAGTGTGGCTGAATTATTGGCACAATCCAAGGTTGAGGAAAATTATAGTCAGCTAGATGAAGCAAGCAAAATCAACTGCCTCTTACACCAGTTAACCCAAGAACCTCGCCGCTTATCGAGCGCCTTAAATCAACCATCAGATATTCTGAGACGTGAGATGGCTATTTATCAAGCCGTTGCTGACCTACAAAATCGTTTGGGTCACCGCATCATCAAACGCCACATTATTTCTCATACTACTTCCGTTTCTGACTTGTTAGAGTTAGCTTTGCTCTTCAAGGAGGTAGGTTTAATCGGTCCTGACTGGGCACATGTCCAACTAGTGCCACTCTTCGAGACCATTGAAGACTTGGAAGAATCCTTGGACGTCATGACCACTTATTTAGCTTTACCAGTTGTTCAGAAATGGCTAGAAAGCCAAGATTGGTGTCAGGAAATTATGCTAGGTTATTCGGATTCCAACAAGGATGGAGGCTATCTTGCTTCTGGTTGGGCTCTCTATCTAGCTCAGAATAAATTAACCCGTTTAGGTAGGGAAGAGGGCATTACCATTAGTTTCTTCCACGGTCGTGGGGGAACCGTCGGACGTGGCGGTGGGCCAAGTTATGAGGCCATTATGTCGCAACCTATTGGGACGATTAACCGTCTTATGCGAGTAACAGAGCAGGGCGAAGTCATTGGGACCAAGTATGGTAATCCTGACACAGCCTACTATCAATTGGAAAACATGTTAGTGGCCTCCTTGTCTCACGTCTTGTTAGCCCATGAAGTTCAAGACAGCAAACCTTATGAAGCGGTTATGAATCGCTTGGTTGATTGGAGCTATCAAGCCTATCGTCAATTAGTCTTTGGAACTCCTGGCTTCTCCGATTTCTTCTTCCAAGCAACGCCAATTAAGGAAGTTAGCCAACTTAATATTGGCTCTCGTCCTGCCTCACGTAAGAAGGTGACCGATATTGATGGGCTGCGGGCTATACCTTGGGTCTTCTCTTGGTCACAGAGTCGCATGATGTTCCCAGGTTGGTATGGTGTAGGAACAGCCTTTCAACGTTTTATTGAAGAAGACCCTAGTCATTTAGCTTTATTGCAAGAAATGTATGCAGAATGGCCATTCTTCCGGGCCTTACTGTCTAATGTAGACATGGTCTTAGCTAAGTCTGATATGGAAGTGGCGTCTTACTATAGCCAACTAGTTGAGGGATCATGAGGGACAATCCATTTTCCAAACCCTAGAGGCAGAGTGGCAACGCACTAAAGATCTCCTCTTACAAATAGAAGGGGAAGAACAGCTCGTAGCACAAAATAATTACCTGCGTGATTCCTTAGCTATGCGTCTGCCTTACTTCAATGCCCTTAATTACTTACAGGTTGAACTGATTAGACGGTCTCGCCAAGAAGCGCTCAGTCCTTTGGCTAGCAAGATTCTGCACATTACTATTAATGGGATTGCGACTGGCTTGCGTAACTCTGGTTGATAGCTCTTCGACGCCCTTATCTAAGCGGATTTGTTAGTCTTTTGGGCCTAAATCTGATATAATAAATCGTTATGAAATTTAAAGGAGCGTCGCACACTATGTATCACGGAATCTTGGTAATCAATAAACCAGTTGGCATGACCAGTCACGATGTTGTCTTTAAATTACGCAAAATTCTTAGAACCAAGCGCATTGGCCACACCGGCACCTTGGATCCTAACGTAGCAGGCGTCTTAGTCTGTTGTATCGGGCAGGCCACTAAGCTAGTTGAGGATTTCATGGACGGTCAAAAAGGGCTACCAGGGGTGAAATCACCTTGGGTTTTTCTACGGAGACGGAAGATGCCGACGGGTCGCCTGTCGAACGTAAGCGACTTGAAGCACCAGTGGCTGAGGCCGAAATTGACGCCGCTATGGCAACATTCCTGGGCGAAATTGTTCAGATTCCACCTTACTATTCAGCCGTTAAAGTAGCGGGCAAGCGCCTCTATGAATATGCCCGTGCGGGTCAGCAAGTAGAGCGTACCGCGCCGAATAGCTCGGATTGACCGCTTTGAGCGACTGGGGACCAGTGAATTCGATCCGCAAGAAGGCCTACAACGTTGGTCTTTTGATGTCCAATGCGGCAAGGGGACCTATGTTAGAACGCTAGCAGTTGATTTAGGGGCTAAGTTAGGCTACCCAAGCCATATGTCCCATCTGGTCCGCTACCTAACGGGGGGCTATACCCTGTCTCAAGCCCATAGCCTGAAGAAGTGGCTCAAGCGGCAGATCAAGGGCGCGTTAGCCAGATCCTAGTCCCACTGGATCAAGCAATCAACTTTTGCCCACATTACCACTTGCAAGATTCAGAGTGGCCCATAGTCAAGAATGGGCAGGTTGTGCCAAGCACTGCTTTCAACCAAGCTCTCAAAGAGGCTACCGCTTGCTACTACCAAGGCAAAGTTCGTGCCATTTACGGGCCACATCCAAGCAAACCCGGCATGGTCAAGCCCTTGAAGATGTTTACCTATGAAGAGGAGTCACGATAGACAACATGGAAATTATTCGTATACACCATCCAAATATTCCGCAGCTTAAGGGGCCTATTGTCCTAGTCTTAGGCTTCTTCGATGGCGTGCACCGGGGGCATCAGGCGGTCATTCAAGCCGGACGCCGCCAAGCAGACCGTTTAGGCCTGCCTTTGGCGGTTATGACCTTCAACCAACATCCTAAAATCGTCTATAGTCGCCTGACAGCAGCTGAGATGGATTACCTGTCAGACTTGGACCGTAAGATGGACTTGCTTGAAGCTAATCAGGTGGACATAGTCTTCTTAGTTGATTTTACCTATCCCTTTGGCTCCCAATCTCCTCAGGCCTTTGTTGAAAATTACATTGTTGGACTTAAGGCTCAGGTGGTGGTAGCGGGCTTTGACTATACTTATGGTCCAAAAGAAGAAGCCAACATGTCTACCTTGCCACAACATGCGGCTGGTCGCTTCCAAATTATTGAAGTGCCTGAACTGGTCCTTAATCAGGAAAAAATTGGCTCGACGCCCATTCGGGAACTCTTACTAGAAGGGAAAATTGATGAGGCTAATTTGGCTCTAGGCTATGTCTACGAGACAAGCGGTGTAGTCGTTCACGGTGAGAAGAGAGGGCGAACCATTGGCTTCCCAACGGCGAATATTCGTCCCCAAGCTGGCCAAGTCCAACCAGGGCCGGGTATCTATGTGGTCGAAATTCAAGTCAATGGCATTTGGCATCAAGGCATGGCGTCGATTGGCTATAATGTGACCTTTGAGACGGACACAGGTTTGACCTGTGAGGTGCATATTTTTAACTTCAACCAGCTCATTTATGGTGAAACTGTCAAGGTTCGTTGGCATCACTACCTCCGTGGCGAAGTTAAATTTGAATCAGTGCAAGGCCTCATTCAACAACTGCAGGCTGACCAAGCGGCTTCTCAAGCTTACTTCCAAGAAATCAAGAAGGAGGGTTAGCATGCAAGCCAAGGCCGCCTATATCCATATTCCTTTCTGCAAGAAAATTTGCCATTATTGTGCCTTTAATAAGTTCTTCTATGATGGTCAACCAGTGGGGGATTATCTGGCCGCCTTGGATCAGGAAATGGCTGCCTATGATTTAGATCAAAAGCAGGCCCTGGATACCCTCTATATGGGAGGCGGGACCCCAAGTTGCCTGTCTCTATCTGAGTTAGACTACTTGCTAGCTTCTATTCACCGCCGCTTGCCCCTTACGGACAAGACCGAATTTTCTTTCGAGATTAACCCAGGTGAACTTAGCTTAGAAAAATGCCGTCTGCTCAAGGACCAAGGAGTTAACCGCATTAGTATGGGAGTCCAGACCTTCAATGACCGACTACTTCGTAAAATCGGGCGTAATCATCGGGAAAAACAAATCTACCAGTCCATCGACTGGTTTCGTCAAGTAGGCTTTGATAATCTCAGTATTGATTTGATTTTTCGTTTACCAGAACAGACTTTAGCGGACTTCGATGAGAGTTTGACCAAGGCCTTATCTTTGGATTTGCCTCATTATTCCCTCTATTCTCTGATTATTGAGAATCAAACAGTCTTCCAGCAACTCATGCGCCAGGGCAAGTTGCCCCTGCCTAGCGAGGATGTTGATGCTGACATGTTTCAATTGGCCATCGACCGGCTAAGGAAGCAGGCATTAACCAGTACGAAGTCTCTAACTTTGCCAAACCAGGCTTTGAATCGCAACACAATCTAGGTTACTGGCGTTATACGCCTTACTATGGCTTTGGTGCGGGCGCCCATGGTTTCTTAGATGGACGCGATATTACAATCACGGGCCCGTTCACCATTATCTTAAACAATTAAGAGCGGGCAATAAGCCCATTATTGACGCCAGTCCCTTGGACTTAGTTGATCAGATGGAAGAATTTCTTTTCTTGGCCTTGCGGACCACGCAAGGAGTCTGCCTGACAGAATTCCAAACACGTTTTGGCTATCGGGCGGATGTCTTGTTTGCTGATTTCTTCAGACAGCAAGCTGAGCGTGGACTATTAATAGAAGAAAGTGACCGCATTTATTTAACTACAAGGGGCCTTTTCCTAGCCGATTTAGTCTTTCGGGATTTGATCGGTTGGCTCAAGGAAAGACCGCAAATAATGAATAAGGAGGATTAATTGATGAATCGTAAATTTTTGAAAAATTTCTTTTTAGTGGTTTTAGGAGTTTGATCTTTGCCTATTCCATTAATTTGCTACTCGTGCCTAACCATATGGGGGAGGGCGGCGTGACCGGGGTCACTTTGCTACTCAAGTATACGTTAGGTTGGGATAACGCCATCACTTACTGGATCATCAACGTGGTCCTCTTAATTATTGGTTGGCGTTATCTAGAGCGGGAAACCCTCTATCTGACCATTGTATCGGTTATGTGTATTTCCGTCTTCCAGAAGATTCTGCCTTCCACAGGCTTTATCCCTGAAAATTCCATGATTATTCCTCTTATGGCGGGTGCCATGATTGGGGTAGGGCTTGGTTTGGTTTTCCTAGGTGGCGGGACCACTGCTGGGGCTGATATTATCGTGATGATTCTCAATAAATACTTTGGGATTAACACCTCTGCTGGCTTCCTCATGATTGATACGGTCGTTGTACTTTCAACTTCCTTTGTTATCGGCCTAGAGAAGACTGTCTTGACCTTAGCCATGTTGGTTGTCTTTACCCGCATCATGAACTTCATCTTAGAAGGTTTCAACCCTAAGAAGTCCGTTACCATTATCTCCAAGGAATCGGATAAAGTGGCACAGGCTATTTCCCAACGCATTCAACGTGGGATTACCATCCTCAAAGGGGAAGGTTACTACACCCGCAATGAGAAAGATGTCCTCTTCATTGTAGTTAGCCGTAACCAGATTCTACCTCTGCAACGTACAGTGCTTGAGATTGATCCAACTGCCTTTATGATTATTTCTAATGTCCAACAAGTTCATGGGGAAGGCTTCTCCTTCTACCTTGATGCAGAGACCGGCCAACAGATTCCACATCGCTAAAAAGCTTATTAACTCGCGCTTTTGACCAGTGCGAGTTTTTATTTTGGCTAAAATTAGCACTCAGATAAAAAGAGTGCTAAAATTTATGCTCAAAAGGGTTGACAAGGGCTAGAATAGGGTGTATACTAGCATTAGCACTTGAGGTTAATGAGTGCTAAAAAGAGGTGAGAACAATGTTAACAGCTAGACAACAGCAAATTTTACAGTTGATTGTACAGCTGTATGGCCAGTATGAAGAACCTATTGGGTCCAAGACCCTGCTTCAGAAGAGTCTATTGGATGTCTCACCAGCAACCGTACGAAACGATATGTTGGCTCTTGAGCGCATTGGCTATCTCAAGAAGGCTCATTCTTCTAGTGGACGGATTCCATCCTTCGATGGTTACCGCTACTATGTAGATCGACTGATTGAGGATCAAGCAGAGATTCAAATGGCTAAGCAAGACAGTGAAGTGATTCAATCGATCTTCCGCGATCGCCATTTCGACGCTATGCAGCATGCCCAATTGGCCGCTGATATCTTGGTCTCCTTGACCGGCTATACGGCCGTCGTTTTAGGGGAGTCCAAGGAGCGTTATCGCTTAAGCGAGTTCCGCTTGATTCAACTCAGCGAGAGCCGGATTGTAGCCATCGTCTTGACTGACAAGGGTAGCGTTGAGAGTGAGCTAGTAGATTTGCCTCGAGCTCTGAGTCGAGAGGATTTGGGACGTTTGACCCAAGCCATCAACCAGGAAATTGTGGGGCTGTCCTTACAAGAAGCTCAACAACGCCTCAAATTAACCCTGCCGCTCTTGATGCAGCGCTTAGTTGGCTTCCAGGTCGACTTTTCGTCAGTTATCACCAAATTAATGCGCCATTTGAAGGGGCGTAGTTACTATGTCAGTGGCAAGAACAACCTATTCGATTCGGTCGAAGCGTCAGATTACAAGCGACTCTTCAATCTAATCGATGGTTCTGAAGAAATGTTCCAGCTACTTGAAGCCAAGCATGGCTTAGCGGTTGAATTGGGATTGGGAGGCCTAGCAGACGTCAGTTTGGTGACCTCTTCCTATCAGTATCAAGCGCAACAGGTCATCATTGGCCTAATTGGTCCTGCCACCATGCCTTATCAGCGTGTTTTAGGCTTGATGCACCATATCACACAAGAGCTGGCTCATTATTAAGCCACATCCAGAATTATGAAACCCTTAAAGGAGGCGATTACGTGTCAAATGAAGAAAAAGAAGTTCTCAACCAAGACACACCTGTTCAAGATGAAATGCTTGATAAGATTCAAGACAGTGCTGATCAAGCAGAGGTTCAAGTTGATCAATCAAGCGAGAGCCTAGATCAAGCTATTGAAGAAGCGGAGGACCAAGTCAGTCAGTTAGAGGCTGAAAAAGAAGCTTTATCCGACCAACTCTTACGCTTGCAAGCAGAAATCCAGAACATGCGACGCATTAACCAACGTGAACGCCAAGATGCAGCCAAATATCGCTCGCAAAGCTTGGCCAGCCATCTCTTAGATGTAGCTGATAACTTGGAACGCGCCTTGGCAACCCCAGCTGAGTCTGAAGATGCCAAAGCCATCCATAAGGGCATCGAGATGGTTTACAAGCAGTTCCAACAAGCCTTTGAAAAAGAAGGCATTAGCGTTATTGACCCATTGAATCAAGCCTTTGATCCTAATTTCCATCAGGCAGTTAGTATGATGCCTGCAGGCGAGGGGCAGGAAGCTGACACCGTCATTAATGTCTTGCAAAAAGGCTATATGCTACAAGACCGGGTCTTAAGACCTGCTATGGTCATTGTCGCTCAGTAACAATTTAATGAATATTCTAGACTAAAAAATCAAACTAAAAGAAAAGAGGAAACTATTATGGCAAAAATTATTGGTATTGACTTAGGGACTACAAACTCTGCCGTATCTGTCTTAGAAGGCGGCGAAGCGAAAAATTATTCCAAACCCAGAAGGTAACCGTACGACACCATCTGTCGTAGCTTTCAAAAATGGTGAAATCCAAGTAGGGGAAGTGGCTAAAGCGTCAAGCTGTTACCAACCCATCAACCGTAAGTTCCATCAAACGTTACATGGGTGACGGCAGCTACAAGGTCCACATGGACGGCAAAGACTACACACCACAAGAAATCTCTGCGATGATTCTTCAATACTTGAAGTCTTACGCAGAAGACTACTTAGGTGAGAAAGGTAGATAAGGCCGTTATCACCGTCCCTGCTTACTTCAACGACGCACAACGTCAAGCTACCAAAGATGCTGGTAAAATCGCTGGTTTAGAAGTTGAACGCATTGTCAACGAACCAACAGCCGCTGCTTTGGCCTATGGTTTAGACAAGACTGACAAGGAAGAAAAAGTCCTGGTCTTCGACTTAGGGGGCGGTACCTTCGACGTGTCCATTCTTGAATTAGGGGATGGCGTCTTCGATGTATTGTCAACTTCAGGGGACAACCATTTAGGTGGGGACGACTTCGACCAAAAGATTATGGACTACTTAGTGGCTGAATTTAAGAAAGAACATGGTGTAGACCTTTCTAAAGATAAGATGGCTCTCCAACGTCTCAAAGACGCTGCGGAAAAAGCTAAGAAGGACTTATCTGGTGTGTCTACTACCCAAATCAGCTTACCATTTATCACTGCGTCAGCTGAAGGCCCACTTCACTTGGAATTAACCTTGACTCGTGCTAAGTTCGAAGAATTAACACACGATTTAGTAGAACGTACTAAACAACCTGTTCGTCAAGCCCTCAAAGATGCTGGCTTATCTCAATCCGATATCGACGAAGTAATCTTGGTTGGTGGTTCTACTCGTATTCCAGCCGTTGTAGAAGCGGTTCGTAAGGAAACTGGCAAAGAACCTAACAAATCTGTTAACCCTGACGAAGTAGTGGCGATGGGTGCTGCTATTCAAGGTGGGGTTATCTCCGGTGACGTGAAAGACATCGTCCTCTTAGACGTAACACCATTGTCATTAGGGATTGAAACCATGGGTGGCGTCTTCACTAAGTTGATTGACCGCAATACGACCATTCCAACTAGCAAGTCACAAGTCTTCTCAACAGCAGCTGACAACCAACCTGCGGTAGACGTACACGTCCTCCAAGGGGAACGTCAAATGGCGGCTGACAACAAGACCCTCGGTCGCTTCCAATTGACCGATATTCCACCTGCACCACGTGGTATCCCACAAATCGAAGTTACCTTTGACATCGACAAGAACGGGATTGTTAACGTAAGTGCTAAGGACTTAGGGACTGGTAAAGAACAAACCATCACCATCAAGTCTAGCTCAGGTCTGACTGATGAAGAAATCGACCGCATGGTCAAAGACGCGGAAGCTAACGCTGAAGCCGACAAGAAACGTCGTGAAGAAGCTGACCTCCGCAACGAAGTAGACCAATTAGTCTTCCAAACTGACAAAGTTTTAGCTGACCTTAAAGACAAGGTTTCTGAAGAAGAAGTTAAGAAGGCTGAAGCAGCTCGTGACGAACTCAAGGCAGCCATCGAAGCTAATGATTTAGATCAAATGAAGGCTAAACGTGACGCCCTCAATGAAATCGTCCAAAACTTAACCGTTAAACTCTATGAGCAAGCCGCAGCCCAAGCGCAAGCAGCTCAAGGCGATGGGCAAGCTCAAGCTGATACAAATGCCTCTGGCGATGACGTTGTAGACGCTGAGTTCGAAGAAATCGACTAATATAAGAGGTAAGGAACAACGCCAGAGCTTGTCTTTGGCGTTTCCTTTCTAATCTAACTGTGTCATAAGCCCTAGGGCTTGAAATAAAAGGAGTGGGAAAATGGCAGATAAACGTGATTACTACGACGTCCTAGGGGTCTCTCGAGACGCTAGTGACGCCGAAATCAAGAAAGCCTATCGTAAACTATCCAAACAATATCATCCAGACATTAACAAAGAAGCAGACGCAGCCGATAAATTCAAAGAAATTACCGAAGCATACGAGGTCCTAAGTGACGCTGATAAGCGCTCCATGTACGACCAATATGGTCACGCAGCTACCGACGGCTCCTATGGTGCCGGTGGTTTTGGCGGTGGCGGTTTTGGTGGCTTCAGTGGTGGAGGATTTAGTGGCTTTGAAGATATCTTCGAGTCCTTCTTCGGTGGCGGTATGGGCGGTGCCGGTTCTGCAAGAGCCAATGCAGCTCGTCGGGGTGATGATCTCCAATACCGGGTTAAACTCAAATTCGAGGAAGCCATTTTTGGTAAGGAAGTAACCATCACCTACAACCGTAAGCAAGAATGTCACACCTGTCATGGTTCAGGTGCCAAGGAAGGGACCGAACCCGTGACCTGTCACAAGTGTCATGGTTCTGGGGTGATCAACGTTCAACGTAACACTCCCATTTGGTGCTATGATGTCTCAGGCAACCTGTGATGTCTGTCGCGGGACGGGTAAAGAAATCAAGGAAAAATGTACGACCTGCCACGGTGCTGGAACAGAAACCCAACAGCATTCGGTCAAAGTCACGGTCCCTGCAGGGGTAGAGGACAACCAACAAATGCGGGTGTCTGGTCAAGGTGAAGCTGGAACCAATGGCGGTCCATACGGCGACCTCTATGTGGTCTTCCAGGTCGAAGACAGTGATATCTTTGAACGTGAAGGGACCGAAATCTTCTACGAACTGCCTATCAGCTTTAGCCAGGCAGCCCTAGGGGATGAAGTCAAGGTACCAACTGTACATGGTAACGTCAAACTTAAAATCCCGGCAGGTACCCAAACTGGTACCACCTTCCGTTTACGCGAGAAGGGGGCACCAAGTCTTCGCGGTGGCCGCAAGGGGGATCAACACGTGTCCGTAAAAGTCGTGACACCTAAGCGATTAACAGATCGTCAAAAGGATCTCTTCAAGCAACTGGCTGAATCTAGCGGTGAATCTGTCAAGGGTCATGAAGGTGGCTTCTTCGATAAGATGAAGGATATGTTTGAAGGCAAATAAGTCTAAAGGCTGGAATCTTCCAGCCTTTTTTCTTTTCTTAATTTTAGTTAGCATCCCTGGCTTAGCCCTAGTCTTAGAGCCAAAAATTTGGTACAATAGACCAGTGTATTAGTGCCAGATGGCACTCCCTATCTAGATAAATTTGTACGAAAGAGGAAGCCTATGAATCCACAAGAATTACAAGCACTCCGAGCCCGCCAGGAGAAAATACGCAACTTCTCCATTATTGCCCATATCGACCACGGTAAGTCCACTCTGGCTGACCGTATTCTGCAATTGACAGAGACGGTTTCAGACCGGGAAATGCAGGACCAACTCTTGGACTCCATGGACTTGGAGCGGGAGCGAGGCATTACCATTAAACTTAACGCTGTTGAACTGACCTATAAGGCTCAGGATGGGGAAGAGTATATCTTCCACCTAATTGATACCCCAGGGCACGTGGACTTTACCTATGAGGTATCACGTTCACTGGCAGCCTGTGAAGGAGCCATTTTGGTCGTCGATGCCGCCCAGGGGATTGAAGCTCAGACTCTGGCCAACGTTTATTTGGCTTTAGATAACGACTTAGAAATTCTGCCGGTCATTAACAAGATTGACTTACCAGCCGCTGATCCTGAGCGTGTTCAGGTTGAAATTGAAGATGTCATTGGCATTGACGCTAGTGAGGCCGTTTTCGCCTCAGCTAAATCCGGGATTGGGATTGACCAAATCCTGGAGCAAATTGTCCACAAGGTACCGGCCCTCCAGGTGACTTAGAAGCGCCACTACAAGCCTTGATTTTCGACTCTGTCTACGATTCCTATCGCGGTGTTGTCTTGAATATCCGGGTCATTAACGGTGTCGTGAAACCTGGCGACAAGATTCGTTTGATGTCCAACGGCAAAGAATTCGATGTAGTGGAAGTCGGGGTCTTCAGTCCTAAGCCAGTCCAACGCGACTATCTCATGGTAGGGGATGTGGGCTATATCACGGCTTCCATTAAGACCATTCAAGATACGCGAGTAGGGGATACCATTACCTTGGCCAACAATCCGGCCCAAGAACCCCTAGACGGCTACCGTAAGCTTAATCCCATGGTCTATTGCGGTCTCTATCCAGTCGAGTCTAACGACTATAATGATTTGCGGGATGCCTTGGAAAAACTCCAACTCAATGACGCGGCCTTACAATTTGAGCCTGAAACTTCGCAAGCCCTAGGCTTTGGCTTCCGTACGGGTTTCTTAGGCTTGCTGCACATGGACGTTATTCAGGAACGTCTGGAACGTGAGTTCGACATCAACCTCATAACCACGGCGCCTTCGGTTATTTACAAGGTCAAAAAGACCAATGGCGAGGAAATCATCGTGGATAACCCGTCCGCTATGCCAGACCAAACCGTCATTGATGAAATCTACGAGCCCTACGTTAAGGCCTCCATTATGGTGCCTAATGAATATGTTGGCGCAGTCATGGACATCGGCCAACGTAAGCGGGGTAACTTCATTACCATGGATTATCTGGATGATTACCGGGTCAATGTGGTCTATGAGTTACCATTGTCAGAAATCATCTATGACTTCTTCGATAAGCTCAAATCCAATACCAAAGGCTATGCATCCCTTGACTACGAATTAATTGGCTACAAACCATCTAACCTAGTTAAGATGGATATCCTGCTCAATGGCGACCTGATTGACGCCTTCTCCATGATTGTCCACAAGGACTTTGCTTACGGTCGTGGCCGTGAATTAGTAGAAAAACTTCGTGGCATCATCCCACGACAACTCTTCGAAGTGCCTGTTCAGGCTGCTATCGGTAATAAGATTCTAGCGCGTACCACCATTAAGGCCCTACGTAAAGACGTAACAGCTAAACTCTACGGCTGGGGACGTCAGCCGTCGTAAGAAGCTCCTCGAGAAACAAAAAGAGGGGAAAAAGCGGATGAAACAAATTGGGACGGTGGAAGTCCCACAAGAAGCCTTCATGGCTGTCCTACAAATGGACGAAGATTAATATCTATCAAGCTCCCAGCCACTATGGTGGGAGTTTTTTTGTATAAACAGAAGGTCAAAATAATTAAGTAATCGCTTGCAATCATCTAAGAAAAGGTTTACAATATAAGTGTAGTATATTTCACAAATTTCACAATAAGGAGGAGTCTACTATGAAAGCATACACCTATGTTGAACCTGGCCTAGCTAAGTTCGTTGACAAGCCAAAGCCTGTCATCTTGAAGCCAACGGATGCAATTGTTCGTATGCTTAAAACGACCATCTGTGGGACAGACCTACACATCATCAAGGGTGACGTGCCAGCTGTCCAAAATGGGACGATTTTAGGACACGAGGGGATTGCGGTTGTCGAAGAAGTTGGATCCAGCGTGACTAACTTCAAGCCTGGCGATAAAGTCATTGTTTCTTGCGTCTGCTCCTGCGGTAAGTGTTATTACTGTAAGAAGGGGATTTATGCCCACTGTGAAGACGAGGGTGGTTGGATTTTCGGCCACTTAATCGACGGCACACAGGCTGAATATCTCCGGGTTCCACATGCAGACAATACCCTCTATAATCCACCAGCAGGCCTTAGCGATGAAGCCCTGGTTATGATTTCAGATATTCTACCAACGGGTTATGAAATTGGGGTCCTCAAAGGTCGGGTAGAGCCAGGTTGTAATGTGGCCATTATTGGTTCTGGACCAGTTGGTTTGGGCTCACTCTTAACCGCTCAGTTCTATTCTCCTGCTAAGATTATCATGGTGGATATTGATGATCACCGCCTAGATACCGCCCTCAAGTTCGGCGCTACCCATAAGGTTAATAATTCCGATACTGACAGAGCCATCAAGGAAATCTTTGACTTAACGGATGGTCGTGGGGTTGATGTGGCCATTGAAGCGGTTGGGATTCCAGCATCCTTTGACTTCTGCCAAAAGATTATTGCGGTTGATGGCCGTATTGCTAACGCGGGTGTCCATGGGGTTCCTGTGCAATTCGACTTAGATAGACTCTGGATTCGCAATATTACCGTAACAACTGGCTTAGTATCAACTAATACCACACCACAACTACTGCAAGCCCTAGAAGCTCAGAAGATTCACCCTGAAGAGCTCGTTACCCACTACTTCAAATTGTCTCAAATCGAAGAGGCTTATGACGTCTTCCGCGATGCTTCTAAGAATAATGCCATTAAGGTCCTGATTGAAAATGACCTTAGCCCACAAAGCTAGGCTAAGAAGGATCGCTTTTACTATAAGTGACGGGGCCTCTGGCTCGGTCACTTTTTATGTCAAAAAGAAGTTAGGAGGGAAGCCTATGCAAGAAGACATTCAAGCTCTACAAACCATTATTAATAATAGCCAGCACCTGGTATTTTTCGGTGGGGCAGGCGTCTCAACCGAATCGGGTATCCCTGATTTTCGCAGTGCCCAAGGCGTTTATAGTCAAGATTTAGGTAGAAACTTTTCAGCCGAACAACTGATTAGTCATAGCATGTATCGTAAATATCCCCAGCTTTTCTATGATTTTTACCGTAAGCATTTGATTTATCCTCATGCTAAGCCAAATGCTGCCCATATCTTTCTAGCACAGTTAGAGGCCAGTGGCCACTTGGACGCTGTCATTAGCCAGAATATTGACACCCTACATGAATCCGCTGGTAGTCAATGCGTTCTTAAACTACATGGGACGGTTGACCGAAATATTTGTCAGGAATGTGGCAGAGTCTATGACCTTAAGATCTTTCTTGACGCTTATGATAGTCAGGGCATCCCGCGCTGTCCCCATTGTGGCGGCGTGCTTAAACCAGACGTCACCCTCTACGAAGAATCACTTAATATGGAGGTTTTCGACCAGGCTATCTCAGCCATTCAGCAAGCCGATACCTTGATTGTAGGAGGCACTTCTTTAGTCGTCTATCCGGCTGCAGGTCTACTGCAATATTTAAGGGCAAACATTTGGTGGTCATCAATAAGCAGGCCATCCCTCAGGATGACTGGGCTGACTTAGTCATTCATGCCCCTATTGGGCAAGTTTTCAGTCAATTAGTGCTACCAGAGCAATAAACCCTATTCAAAGATGACAGAATAGACTATAATAGGAAGGAACTGTCAATTTGGAGGAAAGACATGAGTATCTTAAGCGTATCAAATCTTACCCATGGATTCGGCGATCGGGCCATCTTCGAAGATGTCTCCTTCCGCCTACTCAAAGGGGAACATATCGGCCTAATTGGGGCCAATGGTGAAGGAAAATCAACCTTCATGAACATTGTAACAGGTAAGCAATTGCCAGATGAAGGCAAGGTAGAGTGGGCCAAGTATGTTACAACTGGCTACCTAGACCAACACAGCGTCCTTAAGCCTGGTCAAACCATTCGCGATGTCTTGCGCATGGCCTTCGATGATTTATTTGCCATTGAAGCGCGCATTGGCGAGGCCTATGAAGAGATGGCGACCGCTGATGACCAAACCATGGCAGACCTATTAGAGGAAGTAGGGGAGCTACAAGAACGCCTGGAAGTCCACGATTTCTATACCTTGGATGCTAAAATCGAAGAAGTGGCTCGTGCCCTAGGTATTACCGCCTTTGGTTTAGACACAGACGTCACCTCACTGAGTGGGGGACAGCGGACCAAGGTCTTATTGGCTAAGTTACTCTTAGAAAAGCCCGACATCTTGCTCTTGGACGAGCCGACCAACTACTTGGATGCCGAACATATCGAGTGGCTTAAACGTTACTTGCAAAACTACGAAAATGCCTTTATCTTAATTTCCCATGATATTCCATTCCTTAATAGTGTCATTAACATTATCTATCATGTGGAAAACCTCAAGCTCAGCCGTTATGTTGGCGACTATGAGAACTTCCAAGCGGTCCACGCCATGAAGCGTGCCCAGCTAGAAGCGGCCTATGAACGCCAACAGAAGGAAATAGCGGACCTCAAGGACTTCGTCAATCGTAACAAGGCCAGAGTAGCAACGCGCAATATGGCCATGTCCCGTCAGAAGAAATTAGATAAGATGGAAGTCATTGAGCTACAAGGCGAGAAACCGAAGCCAAAATTTGACTTCCAGTCTGCACGGACCCCTGGCCGTTTCATCTTCGAAGCTAATCAGTTAGAAATTGGTTATAGCCAGCCCCTGACCAAGCCGCTGGATCTAGTCTTTGAACGTAACCAGAAGGTTGCGATTATCGGTGCCAACGGGATTGGTAAGACCACTTTACTCAAGAGCCTCATGGGGCTTATTCCGGCCTTAGCTGGCCAAGTAGAGCAGGGAGATTACTTAGAAATTGGTTACTTCGAACAAGAAGTTGCTTCAGGTAACCGTCAGACGCCACTAGAAGCTGTGTGGAATGCTTTCCCAGCTATGAACCAGGCTGAAGTACGCGCTGCCTTAGCACGTTGTGGCCTGACTTCTAAGCACATTGAAAGCCAAATTCAAGTTTTAAGCGGGGGAGAGCAGGCCAAGGTCCGTCTTTGCCTACTTATGAATGCTCCGCATAATGTCTTGATCTTGGACGAGCCGACCAACCACTTGGACGTTGATGCCAAGGAAGAATTGGCTCGTGCCCTCAAAGAATACAAGGGCAGTATCCTCATGGTTTGCCACGAACCTGAATTTTATCAAGGTTGGGTCGACCAAATTTGGGACTTCAACCAATTTTAACAAGCCAAAGCCAAAGTTTGTTCACTTTGGCTTTTTCATGTCTTAATGCCGATATATCAAAGATTATTTTATAAACTCATTTTCACAAAGTGTTTGTGAATCTAAAAACGAATAGAGAATATATAATATATTATATATATAACTCGAGTATTTTTATTTAAAAATGATAAGGTTTTCTATTCACATAAGCATTTAGTTAAAATACTGATAGGTCAATATTTGTAAACGTTTTGAAAATAACCTTCACATTGTGCCTTGTTTTCATACATGCTCATTTACAAAAAAAGACCGGCAATATAAAATTTTTATCGTTTGAACTTGAACAAGTGCTTTACTTTTTGAAAACAAAAGCGTATGATGAAGATGTAAATAAAAAGAACTTAGGAGGAACATCCATGGTTGAAAAAGAAGATAAGAAGTTAGAGGCTCAAGCCCATGTTGATGAGCTTGTCCAAAAAGGCTTAGTCGCTCTTGACGAATTCCGTCTCTTAGACCAAGAACAAGTAGACTACATTGTGGCTAAAGCCTCAGTTGCAGCCTTAGACCAACACGGGGTCTTGGCTAAGCACGCGCTTGATGAAACAGGTCGTGGGGTATTCGAAGATAAGGCAACTAAGAACCTCTTCGCTTGCGAGCACGTGGTTAACAACATGCGTCACACTAAAACAGTTGGCATTATCTCAGAAGACGATGTGACTGGTTTAACCTTGATTGCTGAACCTGTCGGGGTTGTAGCGGGGATTACCCCAACCACTAACCCAACTTCTACCGCGATTTTCAAATCTTTGATTTCATTAAAGACACGTAACCCAATCGTCTTTGCCTTCCACCCATCTGCCCAAGAATCTTCTGCTCACGCAGCCAAAGTGGTTTACGATGCAGCAGTAGCAGCAGGGGCACCTAAGAACTGTATCCAATGGATTACTTTACCATCGATGGAAGCAACTTCTGCACTTATGAATCACCCAGGGATCGCAACGATCTTAGCAACTGGTGGTAACGCCATGGTTCGCGCCGCTTACTCTTGTGGTAAGCCTGCCTTAGGGGTAGGGGCTGGTAACGTACCTGCTTATGTAGAAAAAACAGCTAACATCCAACAAGCTGCACACGACATTATCATGTCTAAGTCTTTCGACAACGGGATGGTCTGTGCTTCAGAGCAAGCTGCCATCGTGGATAAAGAAGTTTACGATGAATTCAAGAAAGAACTTGAGTCTTACCATGTATACTTCGTTAACAAGAAAGAAAAAAGCCTTGTTAGAAAACTACTGCTTCGGCGTAAAAGCTAACAGCAAGAACTGTGCAGAAGGTAAATTGAACGCTGATATCGTCGGTAAACCAGCTGCTTGGATTGCTGAACAAGCTGGCTTCAGCGTACCTGAAGGCACTAATATCCTAGCTGCCGAAGTGGCTGAAGTAGGTCCAAAAGAACCATTAACTCGCGAGAAACTCTCTCCAATCATTGCTGTATTGAAATCAGAAAATACGGAAGATGGGATTGCTAAGTCTCGTCAAATGGTTGAATTCCATGGTTTGGGTCACTCTGCTGCTATCCATACACGTAACGAGCAACTGGCTAAAGACTTTGGTCGTGAAGTTAAGGCAATTCGTGTTATCTGGAACGCACCATCTACTTTCGGGGGGATTGGTGACGTATATAACGCCTTCTTGCCATCCTTAACCTTGGGTTGTGGGACTTATGGTCGCAACTCTGTCGGCAACAACGTCAGCGCCGTTAACTTGTTAAACATCAAAAAAGTGGGGAGACGTAGAAATAATATGCAATGGTTTAAAGTACCTTCAAAAATCTACTTCGAACGTGACTCCATCCAATATCTGCAAAAGATGAAGGATGTAGAGAAAGTTATGATTGTTACGGACGATGCCATGTTCAAACTTGGTTTCGTGCACCGTGTCATCGAACAACTCTCCCTCCGTCCTAAGAAAGTTACCTACACCATCTTCTCAGATGTTGAACCAGATCCAGATATTACAACCGTTGAACGCGGGGCAGCCCTCATGCGTGAATTCCAACCAGATACCATCATCGCTTTAGGTGGGGGGTCTGTAATGGACGCGGCTAAAGTAATGTGGATGTTCTACGAACAACCTCAAGTTGACTTCCGTGACTTAGTACAGAAATTCATGGATATCCGTAAACGTGCCTTCCGCTTCCCAGAATTAGGTAAAAAAGCTAAATACGTTGGGATTCCAACTACTTCTGGTACCGGGTCTGAAGTAACACCATTTGCCGTTATCTCTGATAAGAAGAATAACCGTAAATATCCATTGGCTGACTACTCCTTGACCCCAACCATCGCCATCGTGGACCCAGCCTTTGTCTTGACAGTTCCTGCATCAGTTACTAGCTGATACTGGTATGGACGTCTTGACTCACGCAGTGGAAGCTTATACTTCTACCTTGGCTAACGACTATACAGATGGTTTGGCTCTACAAGCTATCAAGTTAGTCTTCGAAAACTTAGAAAGCTCTGTTAAGAATGCTGACTTTGAGTCACGTGAGAAGATGCATAACGCCTCAACCATGGCAGGTATGGCCTTTGCCAACGCCTTCTTAGGGATGTCTCACTCTATGGCTCATAAGATCGGTGGTTTCTTCCATACTGTTCACGGCCGTACCAACGCCATCCTCTTGCCATACGTTATCCGTTACAACGGGACTCGTCCAGCTAAGGCTGCAACTTGGCCAAAATACAACTACTACAAGGCCGATGTTAAATTCCAAGACATTGCTAAGATGTTAGGCTTGCCAGCTTCAACGCCTGAAGAAGCAGTTGATGCTTTAGCAAAAGCAGTCTATGACCTAGGTGTTCGTGTCGGAATCGACATGAGTATTAAGGGACAAGGCGTGGATGAGAAGGAATACATGGACACAGTTGAAGAGATTGCTTACTTAGCATACGAAGACCAATGTTCACCAGCTAACCCTCGCTTACCAATGGTAGCTGACATGGTAGAAATCCTCCAAGACGCTTACTATGGTTACAAGGAACGTCCAGGACGTATCAAATAATAACAAGTAGCTAACTATTCTAGCACCAGGTGCCTGGCACTTGGTGCTTTTTTGAGGACGTCTATTTTGGGCTTATGTTATAATAAAAGTATCAAGAGTCGAGAGAGAGGGGTATGACGATGACAGAAACACTTTATTTAGCAGGAGGCTGCTTTTGGGGCATGGAAGGCTATTACAAGCGCCTGACAGGTGTGGTGGATACGGAAGTTGGCTATGCTAACGGCAAAAGCCCACAGGCCACCTATCAAGGTCTTAAAAGCTCAGATCATGCAGAAACCCTAGCCATTCATTATGATCCTAACCAGGTCGATTTGGCGACTTTAATTAGCCATTTCTTCCGTGTTATTGATCCTTTTAGCCTCAATAAGCAGGGCGGTGACGTTGGTCGTCAATACCGCACAGGAATCTACACCACTAGTGCTAGTCAAGAAGCGGCTGTTAAGGCCCTAGTGGCTACTTTTGAGCAAAGAGCAGGGGCGACCAACGGCTGTTGAAGTCATGCCTTTGGCTCATTTTGTGCCAGCTGAAGACTATCACCAAGATTACCTAGATAAACATCCTAGTGGCTACTGCCATATCAAATTGTCCTGGGCCGATCAAGCCTTATCACCAGCTGAAAATTTAGCAAGTCAAGAAGGGTAATAAGATGACCAGAACTATTGAAATTCGACCAGCCCAACTTGAGGACGGCGGCCCTTCAAAAGCTAGCCTGCCAAGAATTAGGATATGATTATCCCCTAGAAGCCTGCCAGAAACGCCTACAGGCTCTCTTAGCGGATGACCAGCAGATTCTTCTAGTGGCTTGCAGTCAAGAAGCTCCTAAACAGGTCTTGGGCATTGTCCACGCCAGTTACTATTATTCCTTTTATGGCGATCCTGCCTATAATGTTATGGCGCTAGCAGTCGACCAGACCTATCATCACCAAGGAATAGGGCGACTTTTGATGCAAGCCTTGGAGGCCCAAGCTATTTCAAAGGGCATCCACCATATTCGCCTCAATTCTGGTAGCCATCGCACTGGGGCACACGCCTTTTATCAGTCTATTGGCTATGATTGTTACAAAACCCAAAAAGCCTTCAGTAAAGATCTATGACTACAAAAAAACCCATTATATCATATATGATATAATGGGATTTTTGCTTTAGATATGAGATTGGAATTGCTTAATACGCGCTAGCAACTGACTATTGCCATTAAATTTGTAAAAGGCCAAAGCGTCTGCACTATATTGCTTGATTTGGTCCGCTTCTAAGCCCTGAGCTTCTGCATTCTGAGCAAGTCGGAAATAGAGTCGATCCACGTAATGGGATACCGCTGCTTGGCTAGAAAGATTAATGCCATGTAGCAAGAGGCGATCAGACTGGTCATACTCCTGGGCTGTCGCATAGAAATTAGCTGAATGCAAAACAATATTAAGTATACGCCATAATTCCTGGCTATTAGCCGGTTCATAATCTAGCAGCCCGTCTTGAGCTTTTTCAAAGTAGTGATGGGCCCGTTCGGATTCACCTGCATTGGCATAGGCTAGCCCTAAGCCAGCTGCAGCTAAAGAACTGTAGAGTGGCTCGAAATCGGCATGTAAATCGGTCATTAGTTGATTTAAGTAGAAAAAACTATCATTGATTGAAGCCTTGGTCAAGGCCGCCAGGAAACCCTTAAGGTAAAGGTAGCGTTTCTTGAGCGAAAGGGGGCTGACTTGCTTGGCATCCACAGCAGCTAATTCCTGATTGGCCAACTTATAATCAGCTCTTACAAAGGCATTTTCAGCCGCTTCAATATGTTGATAAAGCTCAGTCGATTGGACATCTTGACGTGGGAAGAGCTCGCCCAAACTCATATCTAATCGTTGACACAAATCCAGTAAAATCTTAACAGAAGGAACTTGTCCTTGATTTTCAAAACGACTCAGGGTGGCTTGGGTACAGATTCCTTGGCACAATTCAGACTGTGAGATTCCTAATGACTTGCGCCGTTGAATAAATAACTGAATATCCATAGAGGAAACCTCCTAAATATTGCGCTTATAAGTGACTCTATTATAGCATGATATAGGCCACTTGTCATCGTTTTCACGAAGCCGGCAGTGCAAGAACTAAAGGTAATTTAGGTGTAATCTGACCTGCATCACTTGATAAAAGTCAAAGGCTGGATAAGCCGGATCAAAGCCAATCTTATGTTGATGATCAAACATCATGTCATAGAGAGGGTTGAGATAGATGGGCTCAAAATTAGTCTCAAACTTGCTTGAATAGAGGTCAAAAAGGCACTTTAGGGGTCATTGTCAGCCACTATGAGCAGATCGATACTTGCCCATAACATTACAGTGACAGCCAACTGGATCGTCATTATAAGGACTATTGCCATCCACATAATCCATGAGGATGCGGTAAGATTTGCTATCATGCTCAGACAGCGCTTGTTGGATAAATTCGATTGCTTGATTGGTAAATTCAAAATTCATATTAGAAATCCTTTCTAGTGGAAGAGAGATGGGTCAGCAGAGACCTAGATATTTTCTGATATTCATGAGTTAACATAATATACATTATAGGATATTAGTTTAAGGAATCTAGTTAGACTCCTTCTTAGCCATCAAAGCTAGATATTCTTCTAAGGTCAATCCATTCTCATAGATAAAGCCCGCATGGACCTTACCTACATAACGAAAATGCCAGGGTTCAAAGTTATATCCTGTAATGGATTCTTTCTTTTGCTGATAACGTAGGATAAATCCGAATCGATGGGCATTATTGGCCAACCATTTGGCTGAATCTGTCTCTGAATAGCTAGCCTCCAGCTCACCACCGTTATCTAGCCATTCAGTACCTAAAAGATCAATAGCCAAGCCTGTCGTATGCTCTGAGGCATCTGCTGGAGCGAAATATTGATTGGTAACGGACTCTGCATCGGCTTGACTTAAGCCTTCAGCTAGATAGTTTTGAATGCTAAGGTTACGGTTATTTTCTTGTTCTTCAACAGACCGATAACCTGATACAACCCGATAATAGAAACCATCCTTGGCAGCGGCTTCCATTAAGTCTTCTAAGGGCTTGACTAAGTCTTGATGATAGATATTACCGTAGCTATCCCAAGCCAGTTCTGGTTCTTTTTTATCAGCATTAGGATTATTCTTATTAACTAGCTTAAGCAGTGGATCATCACTATGTGCGGTCACTGGTAGTTTTTCAATTAAAGCATCCACTTTTAAATCTTTATTGTTTGTTTGTATTTCTTCTAAACTAGGCAATTTGTAGTTTGTTTTAGCCTGCACAGCTAATGAAGCCTGCAAGAACATGCTGCAGGCAAGTAAGAGATAAATCAACTTTTTCTTTTGCATAGGGACTTCCTTTCTTAGTTAAATAAACCATTTAATAGATATAAAACTAGTGTCAGCCCCTACAAGCCCCTATCAGGCTCAAATGTAGGCGCCAGGCTAAGGTCAAATAGCCAATAAATTCGCGCAAAAAGGCATTAATTGAGAAATAGAGCTTGGTTTTTAGCGCCATAGCCTTGACACTTAAGTCCTAGGCGCCGTGCCAGAATAAGGGCACGCAATAAATGATAATAGTTAGTGACAATGACAAAGTCCTCTCTCCCCTTTTCCATTATCTTATAGGAGAATTGAAGATTTTCATGGGTATTACGAGACTGATTGTCGACCAGAATGGCGGATTGGGGCACCCCTTGTCGCAGGGCGTAAGCTTTCATCGCCTCCCCTTCTGAGATGACTTCATCTGGCCCCTGGCCACCCGACATAATCAGGGTCAGTTCTTGAGGGCGGCGACGCCAGAGTTTGATGGCCTTATCAATTCGACTGGCAAGTAAGGGTGTCACTTCTGTCCCATTCAAGCCAGCTCCTAGCACCACAATATATGAATAGCGCGGCCGTACGAAATGGATAAAGTTGAGAATGTTGGTAACGAAAAAGATACCGACTAAGACGGCAAAATAGAAAATAGTGCTACCCATGAGCCCATAGATGACATTAAAGATTGGCCAGTTGAGTGATAAACGACTTGCTAGAATCGGCCAAATGACCATATAGCCAATCATGCCAAAGGCCAACATAAGTGCTAGCGAATTAACTAGATTGAAGCCTTCTCGCCGAATCAAGGTAAGGCCTGAATACAAGAGAGCTATATAGGCTGATCAAAGGCGCCAACATCAAAGTCAAAAATGAAGAGGGCTCCCCAAGACGACTAAGATGACAGCAAAAGAATTGCCATTCTAGTACGAAGGTCAAGTAAATTCCAATAATACCAGCTAATGAGCCCGAAACCAAGAACCAAAATCCCAACCATAAGGTTCGCTTATCATGACAGTAAACCCAAAAGAATGGCGAGCTGACCAAGACAAGTAATAGTAAAAAGAGAAATGTCATAATCTAATCCTTTCAGAAGTGTGGTACTTAAGTTGCCATATAAGTTTGATTGTCTGAGATAGTCTATTGGATTTTCTTGATTCTTCCGATTTGTCGATTTTTAAATAACCGACAAATCTCTTGCCTGATTATTTGGCGCTCTAAGTGCAAGAAGAATCGCCAATACAATAATGATTACTTTGCATGCATAAGAGATATTTTTCATTACCACCAACTGCTAATTGAGACAAAACATTTATTAAGGAATGTGTCATGACACATATCCACAAACTCTTTGTCTTTATAAATAATGCAGATAAAATAAAACAATTAGTCAACAAGCCAAGCAAAAATCCGACTGTCCATACTTGTGATAAGGTTCCTTCAATGTAGAAATAGGCAAAATGCCAAATTCCCCATAAGACAAAAGTCATTAAAGTTGAACTAAGATAGCTACGACGCTCCATGATTATGGGTTGAAAAACATATCTCCACCCTACTTCCTCAATCCCACCGAAAAGGATTGCTTTAAGAAATAAGATAATCGGAAGATACCAGGCATCCAAGACCAACTTTCCATCAAAGGCAAGATAGCAAAAATCCAAAAACAAGAAGGATAGGACCCATAAATAGCTACTAGTCTTTTGTTTGATAGCGAAAAAATCCTTTAAGATTCTCTTCCCACTATACTTTTTGTAACTGACTGCAATAATTGTTCCCCATAGAGCGGATGAAACGCCCCTAATCCAATAGCAAGCATTCCTATTGGCGTCGTGTAATCTACGATCATCCCCAAATTTCGTAATATAAAAACGATCATAGATACGATCCATATTTGACCTAAGGATCCTAATAGATAAAGGAAAATTGCTTTTTTTCGACACATAATTTCCCACCTACATTTCAATCTGTCAGCTTAACCATTTCGATTCTTTCAGAACTGTGGCGCCATAAGTTGTCCTACACGTTCAAAAATAAGTTTGATGTTCTGAGATACCGTATTGAATTTCCTTGAGTGTTTCCAATTTGTCGGTAATAATGCCATCCACAGGCCGATAGAGAAAGCTTTGGATTTCTTCTTCATCATTAATGGTCCAGACATAGATTTCTTTGCCCTCTTTATGAGCTTGATTGGCTAGCTCACTAGTATAGGAGAATGCCTCTAAGACATAGAAATCAACCTCATTTTTGGCAAAAGCACCAAATTGCAATGGAATCACATAGCCAGTTCTAATATCAGAATTGAGAGACTCAATGGCGTCAATAGCTTCATGATTGAGAGACATGACTGGATAGCGGTTAGTAATACCTAATTCTTGGAGTTTATCCACGATCAGTTGAGCATAATTATCTGGCTCCTTGCCATGGGGTTTGAGCTCAATTAGAAGCTCAATATCTAGCTCCTGAGCTCGCTTAACAAATTCTTCAAAGGATGGCAGCTGACTTTGATAATCTCCCTGACGGAGCGTCAGCCCCACTAATTCATCATAAGTCATATCCGAAACTTCTCTATTGATGCCTGCCAAACGCTGTAAGTTACTGTCGTGCATGACAACTAGGCCTTGATCTTTAGTCATTTGAACATCTAATTCTACCATGGTGGCGCCATTTTCAGCGGCTGCTTCAAGGGCTTGGATGGTATTTTCTACGCCCTTTTCCACATAACCCCGATGACCAATAATGGCTTGCTGGGACTGATAGGTTTGACTGGCCAGCAGAAAAGCATTCTCCCCTATTTTGAAGAATATGAGACTGAAGACTAGTAGGAAGATGCAGGCGACGGTGGCGACGATGACTCGGCTCAATTAAGAGCGACGAATTGGTCACTTCAGGCGCACTACCTGATCCACTAAAATGATTAAGGTCCCGACTTTGGATAGGATAATCACTGTGAAGGCAATAAACTTGAGAATTGACAAGAGCAGCGCTTGGACTATAAAACTATTACCGGATGGATTTAAGAACATGGCCCCTTCAATGAAAAAGCTAATCAGCCCCATACTAATTAAGCCCAGGATAAAACCGAAAATAGCGAAAGTCAATAAAAGTTTCCACTTCCTAACTTGGGTCATTTGCCAACTTTCCCTTAGCGATATGACAAAACTTTGGTCCTTAATCATCATAAGGGGCATAGCGTAAATCAGGCGAAGGTTTAGATAGAAGACAGAATCGCTAGGAGCACCACAAGGATTGTCCCTGCCAAGTTTTAAGAAACTCACCTGTGATGAAATCAGGTATCCTGAGGCCATTGGTCAGGGAAGACTGCATGACCAGGCCAGATATGGGAATCGTGATGGCGATATAGCCAAGAAAATAGAAGAAGCTCAGCCCAAACAAATGGCGCAAACGGCCTAGTGCTTGGCGAATGACCGCTCCGTAGGAGATTTCCTTTTTAAGTTGACGAGCATAAATGACGTAAATCAAAACCGACAACTCAATAAAAAGAGGGTCGCAAAGCAGAGGGTAAAAGAGAAGAAAAGCTAATAGACTCTCTGGGTCGCTTCATTAGGTAAGAAATATTATTTAAATCCAAATGAGTCTGATTGCCCAAGATAAAGGGCTAGACGGAAAATCAATTTTGAAGGTAACCACCTAGGTAGCTAATGGTAATTTGGAGAATAGTGCAATCGTGACAAAAACTCAACAAATGACGAAATAAAAGCAAGAACAATTGTTTCAATGAGTGTCGCATGGTCTCGTCGCATATTCTTCCCTCCTCTCCATGATTCCTTATGCACTCCCCTATTGTAACCTAGAATCAGCCTAAAACCCATCAGTCCACAGGCCGATTTAATCGGCAAAAAAACCCGTTCTTGACGTAAGAACGGGTCCTAAGACGCTAGTTATTTTCTTGACGTAAATTGATTTGAGATAAAGGCTACCAATGCCATCAATTTTACATGCAATGTCGTGACCATCAACAGGCTCATCAATTAAACGGATGTTTTTAGCCTTGGTCCCTTGTTTAATCGTTGTCGTCGCATTCAACTTAAGGTCCTTAATGACCGTGACACTGTCACCATTCTCAAGTTGATTGCCATTGGCATCGCGAATAATCCCCAGCTTCAGCACGAGCCACTTCGTCTTCCTGGGTCCATTCATGGGACACATTGGGCAGACAAAGAGCTGGCCATCTTCGTAGGTATATTCTGAGTCACATTGCGGGCAATTTGGTAATTTAGACATCTTCTTCCTCCTTTTGCTTAGTCTCAGTATAGCAGAATCAGCTAAGAGGAATCAAGAATATTTTTAGTAACTAGCGCTTAACAAAGGCTAGAATCTCTTCTGGACTTAGGGAGCTGTCACACTTAACGTGAACCCCTTCCTTGTCTGAAAAGAGGAAACCTGGTACCGTTGGCACTTGCCATTGATCACGTAATTGTTGTACTTGGCTCAGAGTTTCTGGATTTTGAGAGTGCAGATAAGCTCACTTTTTAAGCCGACTTCTTGTGCCAATGGGCTAAGTTTAGCCACAAAACGAGCGGCAGTATGGGCAAACTTTTCACGGCTAATAAAAAGGATGCCACCATCTTTGGCGTCCATCAATGCCTTAGCTTCTTCAGGGCTGACTGCTTGGAATACTTTGACTTGTTCTAGGTAGTTTGCTACTTCATTCATGAATTAATCACTCCTTTGCATTTTACCCTTTTATTATACGATTTTTCCGGCCCATCACAAAATGCTTTGCTTAGTCAAAATGAATGTCTTTGAGTTTCTTGCGTTCACGGTAACGACGGTAGAGATAGATCGTCACAATAATAGCAGCTAAGCCACAAAGTGCTAGGGCCACTGTCATGTAAAAGGCTTGCTCGCCTGTATCAGGTAACTTGACACTGCCCTTGCCCTTCTCTTGACTGCTCTCATTGGCTTGATCTGAATTGGCTTTTGCTTTAGCTTCCTTTTTAGATTGGCCAGACGGGGTTTGATTCTTGGACTTGCTCTGATGATGCGAGTTCTTAGCTTGCCGTTTATTGAGTCGTTCCTTAAGTCGTTTTAGTGTCTCGGGATTATTATCTGCTGATGATTCAGAGCTAGACTCTGACTGGTTTTGACTTGAGCTTGAAGTTTCTTGATGCCCTTGACTGCTAGAGTCTCTAGCCTGTCTATCATGGTCGGACGGTGTCCAATCTCTAGTAGAATGATGATAGTTGCTATCACCCAACTCACTATTTGAACTGTTAGTCTCAGGATCTTCTGACATCAAATCCGGTATCGTCAGGAAGCTTTCCTCCTCTTCTTCAACTACTTGCCACTTTTGATTAGTCTCATTATAATTCACCAAATGTAATTGATAACGATCGACCAGGGCTTGCAATTTTCCTTGGGCTTCAGCACCATAGTGGTGGGCGTTAAGATAGTCAGCTAAACCTTGTTTAAGGGCTTGAAAAACCTCTTTGTTAATGGATGTCAGATAACGATACTGGCCGATTTTGAGTTGGTAGACTTGATCGAACTTTTGCTTTGCAAAGTTGCCTTATCACCTGATTGGTAGTAGTGACGCAGGGCCAGATTGGCCAAAATTTCTACGTCAAAGAGCGATAGTTCCTGCGCATACTGATAATAGGTCTCCCCTTCTGGCGACAGTTGCAAGTCCTGTTTGCCCTCCAATAGCTTATTAACCTCATCCATATTGCTAGTTTCAGGTGAAAATAGCGTCTCAATCTCTTGGTACTTAAGCTTTTGATAGGCTAAGGGGACAATCTGCTTGAGCACTTGATTGACCTCAACCAAATAGTCAGCCAAGGTCTCACTAGCAGGATTGAGTGGTAGACTTTCGGCACTGAGATAGTGACTAGAGTAAGGATAAAGCAAGCAGGCATTAAGAGCCGTCTTGTTGGATTTGGATTGCTCTAATTGGTCTTCTTTATGGTGGTGATCATAATCCAAATTGGCTATATCTGACTTGATTTGGTCTAACTTGGCCTGATTTTCTTGTTTCTCAGCTTGCGCACTCGATATAGCCTCTTGCAAACTGGCCACTTGAGGCTGATTGGCTAAAGTGGCTGCCTGTTGGTCTTCACTCGCTTGTGCTAGCTCAGGATTTTCTTTTACTAAATCTTGATAGGCACTATCTAAGGCTTGATCTAACTGGTCTTGTAGGGATTTAATTTTATCGTCTAAGCTAGCTAGCTCAGCTTGTACTTGCTTGGCTTGCTCTTCTAGGCTGGCTAGACTAGCTTCTTGATCCCGCATCTGACTAGCTAAGTCCTGGGAACTGCTAGTGTCGTTTGCATCTGCTTGGGTCATTTGTCGAATAAGGCTGACACAAGTTGAGGCCTCAACTGGTATCTTATTAACAGACTGAGATAAAACATAGGCTGATTGTGCCCCCACCTGACTAGCCACCATGACAACTAGTATGGAGCCAGTTGTCAAGATGCCCTTAAATTTTACTTTCATACTACTCCCCTCCTTCTTATATAAATACCCAAAATAGGCTAAATATATCCGAAAAATCGCCATAAAAAAAGAAAAGCCCATCCCATCAGGCTTTTTCTTTTATATAAAAATATGTATGATTAATCCAGGTAGTCAACGACTTGAACCTTGTTAGTCAAGCGCGTCATACGCTGACGGATTTTCGTCCATAAGGGCTTGTCCATTGGCAATATTGTATTTCTGCCAGTCAGCCAGTGGCACAACCAGGTATTCATTAGACTCTGGTAGGCCAATATTATAAGTTGGCATAAAACGCATGCTATCCAGAATAACCTTACCATCATTTAGCTTACGGTAGGTAAATTCTGTGATCCCCCCTACCTTGGTTGCTGTCTCATATTGACCAGTCAGGAAGTTACCATGTGAGAAGAGTCCCGCTTGAGATTCATTATAGTAGATAAAAGGCTCTAAAACGTGTGGATGACCACCTAAAACGAAGTTAGCACCAGCATCACGAGCCATTTGATGAGTAGCTATTTGGTCTGCCGTCGGCATGGTCTCATACTCTTCACCATTTTGTATAATAACTACGGAAACATCGACCTTGCTATTCAAGTCTTTAATCTCAAGTGGAATGAGCTGCTTGTCAATCAGTGTTGCCAGATACTGTTGATTCTGAGGGCGCTCCAAGCCATTGAGGCCATAAGCATAGGCCAGAAAACCAACCTTAATGCCGTTTCGTTCAATGATGCGAGGCGTATTATAGTCCTCCCAGCTCTCATAAGAACCCACGTACATCATGTCCCTTTGTTTGAGGGCTTTAATGGAAGCTAATACCCCTTGTGCCCCCATATCCATGGTATGGTTGGACACATTGTTGACGATATCTACACCAACATTTTTAAGGGTGTCAACAATCTGTGACGGTGCATTGAAGAAGGGATAGGTCCCTAAGCCAACGGACTCCCCCTGCTACAATGGTTTCCATATTAGCGACGGTAATATCGGCATTTTCTAAATAGGATTTGACTGGCGCTAACATACTATCAAAATTATAGCCATTGGCAGTTCGCGCCCGTTCATAGACAAAGTCATGCAAGAGAATATCACCAATAGCGCGCACGCGGACTGTTGATCCCTCTTGGCTCGACTCACTGCTTTGGCCTACGGACTGCATGGCTGACTCATTTTTATCAATGGTCATTTGAGCATGAACCAATGACAGAGGCGTCCACAAAGTCAATAGACTCATAACTAAAAGAAGTTTGCGCTTCAACTTGAATTTGATTACTTGCTGGGCTTGCTTATTTCTTAGTCTGCATAGGCGATTCCTCTCTTATTCTTGGATAGTAAATTTCCCTATCATTGACGTAGTTGGGGATGGACCAGATACCCTTTTTGGCATTCTTAGCTTGTTTTTGGGCCTGTCTCAGGGTCTTTTCTTGACTGTTGTTAGGAGGATTGACATAGGAAACTGAAGCCAAACCTTCCTTGACTAATTCTAGGGAAACTAATTTGTCATCGGCATAGACATAGGCAAGCGCCCGGTCATAATCATCGGCATAAGGCCCCTTGTCGAACTCAAGGCTGACCTGCTTAGCATTGGTCAGTAATTCTTGGTTGCGATGGGCCGCATCTTTACCATATGGCTGAGGCTTGAGACCTTCCTTAACCGATTCTGGCGTATCAATCATCAGATAACGGGTCCGAAATTCGTGGCCATTTAATGAAAGAACGACCGTATCCCCATCTACAATGCGAACAAAGTTAACTGGTATTTTCTGGCCTTTTGGTAGGACTTGATAGTTGGTCCCAGTAAAAGCCTTGATATCAATCTGGTCACTAGTAGAGCCAGAATTTTGCGCTCGTTGGCTAGACTCAGGGTTGTGATTCTTGTCCTTAGGGCTATCCTGGCCACCCGGACGGAAATACCAGATTAGCACCAGAATTAAGAGACCAATGACTAAGCGAATCCAATCTTTAGCTGTGTAGTCTTTAAAGTTCATACATCCTCCTAGGGGCTTACGATTTTTTGCATATGGTGGTAGTCATGGCCTGAGAAAGTGACTAGGTCTCTGACCTCAAAGCCCAAGCGACGGTAAAGGGCCTTGGCTCTGGGATTGACTAAGTCGCAATTAGGGCTCCAAAACAGTTCCTGGTTTGTGAATAGTTTCTAGATGCTTGATAAGGGGAGCTCGCAATGCCAAATCCTCGAGCTTGAGGAGCTACGACTAGCATATCAATGTACCATTCATCGTCTCGACTTTCACGAGTCAAAGAGAAATCTCCTAACTCTGTGTGATCACCAAAATGTTGCTCTATGAGACGGTCATAAGTGGATTCTAAGTTACCAGGGTAACCTAAGACTAGACCCTGAATCTGGCCTGTATGTCTAGCTTGATAGACCCAACAATTTTGGTAATTATACTTTTGCTTAGTATCTAAGAGATGTTGAATCATAGCCTGTTTAAAAGTCTGAGAATCTAAAGTCACAAATGGTTCAAACTCCATATCCTGCCAGATTATGACCATCAAATCATAGAGAGCAGGCACATCACTGGCCTGGGCTGGGCGTATCATAGGGCACTTCCCAACATTTACAAAAATTGAAAAACAAGCCCAAACCAAGGGCCTGGACTTGTTCTAAAGCTTAAAATACATAGGTTGCTTCTTCGGACGGAATTCGTCTTACTTCAACCTTAGTCCCTGCTTGAGCCTGACTATCCAGCCAATCCATTTCCTCTTGGCTTAAGGAAGTTGAGGCTGCAATATGACGTTTGCCGGTGACATATCCAAGTTACCGATATTGATATATGGGATTTTAACTCCCGCAGCTACCAAGCTACGTAGGTCTTGGATATTCTCAAAAATGAGTAACATTTTTTTATCTGAAGACAGATTAGGCAGCTTGTCAATGGCTTGTTGTAAGGTGTAGTAGCGTGTATGGTAGTCATCTGGAACAGCCATATCTAGCAAGCCTTGTTGTACCTTGTTTTGTGCAACCGCATCGTTGACGACAATGATTGTATTGATTTCGAGTTTACTGCACCATCGAACTGAAATCTGGCCATGAATGAGTCGATTATCAACTCTGGCCATTTCGATTGTTGGCATTGAGATTTCCTTCCTCTCATGACTAAATACTTTCTACAATCAATAGTATAATGCTATTTAAGCTAGATACAACTGTATTGATGGAATCTTAGACATTTTTAATTTATCCTTTTTAACTTTTTAGGACATTTTTAGTGATTATTATCCAAAATTGAGGTATACTAAAAAGGTAAATATGTTATAAATATTAGGGTGATCCCATGTACATTAAGACATCTGCTTTTGCTCATGCTGACTATTTTGATACCCTCACTAATTTTGAATTTGATAGTCATAAGCATACAAAAAAAGCCCTCACCATCAATCGCCAGAAGTCAGATAGTTTTCTGAAATTTCCTGATACTGTTACGATTACCGCTCACAGTGGTATTGCGCTGATCATTATGACCCACAATCCCTATCTAGTGGACACTTACCAAGAGTTTGTTTTACAAGGCTCGATTGAGTTACATGCTAATATTTGCTTTAACATCTTATCTATTACAGATGAATGTAGCATTCTTTTAGAACCCCGCTTTAACCATCGTCCAGAATTAGTGGCTGCTAAGCAAGCCCTTAAAGTCAGAGACTTTGTAGAAGAAATCAAAATTGAAAAAGTCTATGGTTTCTTCTATCAAGTCAAGACTGCTCCTTACCGTTTCGTCAACGATCAACATGACTACTTCGAAATGACCATTGTTGACCAAGGTGAACTTGTTCATGAAGTAGAAGGCCTGAAGCATGTTGCCAAGCGGCATGATTGCATGCTCTATTATCCTAATCAGCGACACAGCCAAAATGGTTAAGAAAGATGGCGTATCTACCTATCTATCCATTATGTTCCAAGCAAGTGGCATTAGCCCTGAACTAAAAATAAAATTGTACATCTCAGCAATCACTACACCCAAGTTATCGAAAAATGGTGGAATTATCTAATCGTCCAGTGCACCCTTTTACGCTGATGAAATGATTACACTCTTCAAATCGGTCATTATCCAGATGCTTAAGAGTGATCAAGCCTTCTATGATGAACCAAGTACTTCTATGCGAGAAAATTACGAGAACGAACTCTTCCAGTCCATTGTCGATTATCTACATCATCATGTGGAAGCTGAGAATCAGGGTAAATGATTTGGTTAATCACTTCAGTTTATCGCGCTCAACCCTACAGTTGTTATTTAAGAAATATGCCAACATGACACCTAAAAACTACATCAACCAACTTCGCCTAAAGCGTAGTAAGCTTCTAATCAAAGAATCTAAATTAACCCTATCTGAGATTGCTGAAAGCTTGGGATACGGGTCCCTACAGTACTTTTCACGAGTCTTCACCCAAGAATACGGCATGAGTCCTTCACACTATGCAAAACAACTTCTAAAATAAAAGAGCCCGGTTTACTCTATAAGGCGTAAACCGGGTTTTTTCCTTTTATGCTAATTGTTCAAGCATATCTGGACGGAAACCAAAAAATGGTTCAACACCGTCCGCTACGACTACAGGTAGCGATTGGAAGCCTAGAGCTTGTACACGAGCTAGGGCATCGCTATCTTGCATAACGTCTACAGCTGTATATTCCAGATTGTGCTGATCTAAGAAACGCTTAGTAAAATCACACTGCATACAGTTTGGTTTTGAGTATACCGTTATTTTCTTCATCGTTCGAATCCCTCCTTCGAATTTACTTTACTATCATACCCTGTTTTCGAAGGAAAAGGCAATCTATATATAGTAAAAATTTTTGGTTTAACAAATTTTACCTACTACATATAGTGCTGCTTCACGAACGTTAAGTTGCTTCTCTCAGCCAAAGTTCACTATTTTTCAGATGAGTTTTCTGTCTTTTTTAGTTTTCCGGAAGAGTTGCATCACTAATACTATGATAAATAAAGGGCGCAAGGGGGAAACGATGCCCCAAATAGAAATTTTCAGTGATGGCTGTCCCCGTCAAACTACTAAGATAGTCCACTAAAATTGGTCTCTGTCCCTTATCGTCCAATTCATTGAATTGTCCCAGACAAATTTCGCTTAAATCATCTAAAGTAATTAACTGACTAAGCTGGACTAGCATGGACTGAATTCGCTCTAAGGAACCCGAACTAGCTTCTAGGTATAAGCGACGCCCTACTATATCTTGTGGCCAGAAACTAGTACCAGCTAGTTTGAGAAAACAACGAATGTTTCCGCCAAAAGCTTCCAAATTGTCTCCAGGCTTATTTGCAAGAAAGCCTCAAAGTTAGCACGCGAAGCAGGATCTAAGACCAATGCCAGGGGAAAGAAATTCACTGGCAGAATCATGTCATGAGCCAAACAGGCATTAAGAATCACACTATTATCACTGTAACCCATATAGTAGACGGGCTTTTGACGATTTAGCTGCTGGAAGAATTTTTGCGGCAAGTCTGCTAAGGTTTGATTAGCCAGGTCTCCACCTGTCAAATCCATTATCCAGTCGACCTCAGAATCAGCTAAGGCCTTTGCCAAATAGTCTGCCCTAAGCTCTGCTGGACAGTGACCACCCGTTTCCTGATTTAGCCAAATACTAGGCTTAATCGTAACCTTGGCACCATATTGACTGGTCAGGAGCTTCACCAAAGCATCCAGATTATCTTGAGCTTGAGTGGTCTTAGTCTTGCCATTTGAGCACCCTAGTAGCACGACATGGCTAGCTTGTAAAAGTGTCATATGCGACTCCTTTCATTACAATGGCGCTTGGGCTTCAGCTTCAATCAAGTCTTCCAGATGGCGATAAAGGACAGGAGCCGACAAGTTCTTGACTTCATCCTGGTCATAGATATGCTGAATCTGCCCCTTATGCATAAGCAGAATACGGTCGCAATATTCAATGGCATCTGGCAACTGGTGAGTAATCATGAGCGCCGTCAGCCCTTCTTTCTTAATCAGGTCAGAGGTCATTTGCATAACCTGACGAGAAGTACGCGGATCTAAAGCGGCAAGTATGCTCATCTAAGAGTAAGAGTTCTGGTCTTATAAGTGTTGCCATGATTAAAGCGATAGCTTGGCGTTGGCCACCAGACAGGGCTTCAATCGGCACATTTAAGCGATCTTCCAATTCCAAATGGAACTGACTCAATATATTTCTCATGGCCTCATAGTTATCCTTAGTAAGTGATCGCTTAAAGCCAGGTTTTTGGCCCCGTCTAGAGGCCAACATAAGATTCTCAAAGACCGTCATACGTGGGGCGGTCCCCATGCGCGGATCCTGGAAAATGCGGCTAATGAGGGCTGCATTCTTGCTTTCAGCTTGGTTACTAATAACTTGACCATTTAGTAGAATACTACCTGAGGTCACAGGTGTATGGCCAGTCAAGCAGTTGAGTAAGGTAGACTTGCCTGCCCCGTTAGTTCCAATAATCCCCAGAATTTCACCCTTTTGGACTTGAAAAGAAATATCACTCAAAACCTGTAAAGGACTGTCCTGCATGCGATAGAAGGTCTTGTTAATCGCTTGTACATCGAGTCGTATACTCATTACCCTATCCCCTATCCTAATTTTTTGGCTTGGAGTTTCTTGCGCATAGCTGGCAAGGCCAAGAAGATGGCTAAGACTAAGGCCGAAATCAAGCGGAAGTCAGATGGCAAGAAGCCTAGCTTGAGCACGGCCACCAAGAGCAAGCGATATAGGACAGAACCCAAAACAATGGCACCAAGGCGCATGGTGAGGGTCAGCTGCTTGAAGAGCATCTCCCCAATAATAATGGAAGAAAGTGCGATAATTACTGTTCCGGTCCCCATATCCACATCAGCATACCCATTCTGTTGGGCAATCAACGCTCCACTCATCGCAATAATTCCGTTGGAAGCCATGAGGGCTAAGCATTTCATTAACTTAACCGAAATCCCTAAACTATGAGCCATGACTTCATTATCACCGGAGGCAACCATTGATTGGCCCAAATCAGTCTTAAAGAAGTAGCCCAATAGAAGAATGACAATCAAGGTCAGAATAATACCAACCAGGAAAATTCGACTGGTAGAATCTGCTAATAGGTTAGCTAATAAATCATAGAGAGTCTTAACCTGGCGCAAACTCAAGTTGGCCCGCTCCATAATACGTAGATTGATAGAATAAAAGGCCGTTAAGGTAATAATTCCCGCTAAGAGGGATGGGATTTCGAAATAGGTCATCAAAAGCCCAGTGACCAAACCTGTCAGCATCCCTGCCACAAAAGCGGTAATCAGGGACAACACAGGGTGCAAGCCTAGGGTTAAGGTTTTGACTGCGACTGCCGCCCCAACCGAGAAGGAAGCTTCACTAGTCAGATCAGCAAAGTTCAGAATACGAAAGGTAATGTAAAGCCCAATCCCCATAAGGCTGTAAAGCAGCCCCTGAGCGATGGCACTATAATAAATTCCCATATGAAATTACTCCTTACTTAAGTCCTTAAATTGAGAGCTTAGGTCGCTTGGTAATTTAATGCCTAGCTTCTCTGCTGTTTGTCCGTTATAGACTTTGACTGTTTCTTTGGCAAATTCGATTGGTAAATCAGAAATTTTGGTGCCATCAATAATTTTGAGACCTAAATCTGCTGACTGCTTACCAATATTAGTTTGGCTGATAGCGACTGACAAGAGGGCCCTTCTTTGACTGCCTTCTCGTAAGTTGGAAGAACAGGAATCTTGGCCTTGTCGGTAACATCTAAAAGTGTGCTAATTGAGCTTGCGATCGTGTTGTCCGTCGGAATGAAGATAGCTTGACTCTTGCTCGCTAATTCTTCAGCTACTAAGGCCATATCATTGGTTGAGTCAATGGTCTTGACTTCTACCTTGTAACCTAATTTTTCAGCAATAGCTTTGGCTTTTTCAACTTCAGCTTTAGCATTGTCTTCGCTAGTGGTGTAGATCATCCCGATGGTTTTAACATCTAAGTCAAGGGCCTTAAATTGCTTGAAGAGATCTTCTAAAGGCGCAAAGTCACTAACCCCAGTAATATTGCCGTCTGTCTTGTCTAAGGCTGTCACTAATTTGGCGCTGACAGGGTCCGTAATACCAGCTAAAACAATAGGAATTTTGTTGGTAGCTTGTTGTAAGGATTGCGCCACAGGAGTGGTAATAGCAAAGATTAAATCTGGCTCTTTCGCCACTACTTCTTCTGAAATGTTATGAAGTAGATTCATATCCCCTTCCGCATTTTGGAAATCAATTTCTAGGTTATCCCCTTCTTTGTAGCCATGGCTAGCAAGGGATTCCTTAATCCCACTGGTAATTTCATCCAAGGATGGATGGGTCACAAGTTGGACGATGGCTACTTTTAATTTGGCAGGTCTCTGCATGCGCCACTAGGCCTTGGCCTGCAATAAGAATTAAAAGCAAAGAATAGTGCGACAAATTTAACTACTTTTTTTCATAATAAATCTCCTTTTTTTCTGATAAGAATTAGTTAGTAACAAAAATCCGACGCCGACTATGCGTCGGATTAGAAGTCCTATCTAAAAACCTCTGGATTATCTACGCATAGTCTTGACTCAGTGTCTATGCAGTAAACAGAGGTGTTAGGCTACATAGATACAGCAGTATGTTAAACTGGGCTGTATCCATTGGAAATGTTCCAAGTCTACAACCTATCTATGCCAGAATTGCCAGTATTTTGTTGCTTGTGTTTGACTTTGAAACATTTGCCTCAACCTTTCATTAATTTATAATCCTAGTTTAACCTTGTTTGCAAACAGTGTCAAGACTAATGTGGAAAATTTTTATTCTTTAACTTCCATGGCTTGAATAAGCTCCGGACTTGGCGTTACACTTAGCGTTTTCTGTCCTTCGTAGATAACATAGCCAGGTTTGGCCCCATTTGGTTTTCTTAGAAACTTAACCTGTAAATAGTCTACTGGAACATTGGCTGACTGCTGAAATTTAGAATAATAAGCTGCTAGCATGGCCGCTTCTGTCAGGGTTGTATCTGAAGGCTGGTCAGATTCAATAATGACATGTGAACCAGGAATATTTTTAGCATGTAGCCACCAGAAATTCTTATTGGCCTGTTTCAAGCTGAGCTGATCATTCTGAAGATTATTGCGCCCTACTAAGATTCGTGTCCCATCACTTGCTTGATAAAGACGTGGACCCAAGCCCTTTTCCTGACGGCGTTTTTTGAGATTTTGTTGCTTGGCACTTAGGTAGCCTTGCTCCGCTAGTTCTAAGCGAATTTGTGCCACATCCTGAAGGTCAGCACGACTAAGTTGTACCTGGACAGACTCCAAATAAGCAATTTCTTCTTGCGCAAGTTGCCTTTGGAGCTCGATATGCTTGAGGGCATCGCGGTACTTGGTATAGCGCTTGAAATAAGCTTGGCTATTTTCAATTGCCGTCTTACGCGGGTCCAAGTCAATTTCTATCAGTTGGTCATTATCATAATAATTTGGTAAAGAGACTTGACTCTGCCCCTTTTGGATTTGGTAGGCGTAGGCAGAGAGCAATTCACCCTTTGATTCGATAGCTTTCTGATTCAGAAGCCACCGCTTGATCTTGATCTAAATTAGCTAGTTTAAGTTGGTTACGATCGATTAAGTACTGCAAACGTTGGTTTAAATCTCCCGTCATTTGTTTAATGCGGTCCAGCCGAACACGCTCTGCATAATAGAAAGCAATCAAGCCTGACAATGACTCATAGGCAGTCCATTGGCCAGAGACAGCTGCCAAAGGCGTCATATAAAAATCAGGTTTGTCGGCCTCTAAGAAATAGGCGCCACCGGCATCCACAGCCTGGCAGAAATCAGCTAGTAGCTTATCCCAACTTGCCCCTTCTTGGACTTGGGACAAGAAGGATTGACTGGCTAGTCGGCCTAGGCCCTGAATGTTGGCTTGAACCTGACCTAGGCTAGTCGCACTAGCTAATCGCTCAGCTAGTTCTGCTCTATCCACCTGGCTGAGCTTAAACAAGTTGACTTGTTTCTCATCTTGAGGTGGCCGACGATAGTCAGCGCCGGGCTGCAACAAACGATAGGAATTTAAAGCCATAGGAACATGTTTAAGACAGTCAATGATACGTCCCTGCCCATTAACCAGAATCACATTAGAATGTCGCCCCATTAGTTCAATAATCAAGCGATAGACCTGGCTATCCCCCAACTCATCTCGTCCTGTAAAATGCAGCTCAACAATCCGATCATTCTCAACCTGTTGAATATCTAGTAGAACGGCTTGCTCCAGATGTTTACGCAAGAGCATGCAGAACATTGGCGCGTGTTCAGGGTTAGAAGGACGTTCGTCTGTCAGATGAAGTCGATAGTATTGAGGATGAATGGAGATGAGTAGGCGGAAATTTTGGCGTTGTGATCGAATGACTAGCTGCAGCTCTTGCTCAAAAGGTTGATAGATTTTAGCAACTTTCCCTCCTATCAAGTGAGCACCTAGCTCCTTAACTAAGGCATGAGTCAAAAAACCATCAAAACTCATTCAATCACATCCTTCCATAAATCTTGAATAAAAGAACAGCGCCTTAAGCACTGTTCTTAGTGTGAGTCACTTAAACTACTGCTCAGCCACCATTTGCTCTAGCACCTTGAAGAGTTCTTCGCGAGGAACAGAACCTTGCCCGCGCTTGATAATTTCGCCTTTGGCGTTGAGAATATAGGTTGTTGGTAGGCTGACAGCATTAAAAGCAATTTGGTTCTGACGTTGATCGTCATAATAGATTGGTAGGTCAGTCAAGCCAGCTTCTTTCAGATAGGCTTGTGCCTTCTCTGCTGTTTCGTCCGGATGACTACCGGTTGCATTAATCATAACGAAATTTACTTTATCGCCGTATTGACGGTGAGGCTTCTAGAAAAATAAGGCATCTCTTCGCGACAAGGTGGACACCAAGAAGCCCAAATATTGATAATAGTTGGTTTGCCAAATTTTGATGACAAAAGCAATGGTATTGCCTAGTTCATCTAACAACTTAGTATCAGGGGCAGATGGTCCCTTACGTTCAGGTTTATTTACTCCACGCACAGCTTGACTACTAGAAGTCGCAGAACTAGCAGCCTCACTAGAGGAAGAATCCGCCTTAGCAACTTGTGAGCTAGATTCCTCAGATGAGTTAGTAGACACGGCTACTGAAGCTGATTCTTGATTCGATTGGTTGGCTAGCCAGATACTAGCCCCAACCACTATTAAACCTAAGACAAGTAATAATGGATAAAGTAATTTCTTAATTTTTGTTCATAAAAGATCCCTTTCGGCAGATAACTAGCGAGTCGCATAGCTATCAGTTAATGGTGGTACAATTTGTTTTTGCGTGATACTACCCCTGGCAGTTCTAGTTGTTGGTCCACTACCTTCTGACCAAAAGCGGCTTCCAAAGCAGATACATCTTGGCCTACAACTAAACCAAAGGAATTGCTATCTAAGACATCTGTCACAACCAGCAAGAAGAGTTCATAGCCTTTTGCCTCAACTTCCGCTTGCATAGCCTTTAATAAGGCTTCTTTACGAGCCAAGAGATCAGCAAAACCAATGGCATTGACTTGGGCAATCCTTACTTGGTGGCCATTCATGTCAAAGCTCTTAGCATCTAAGTTGAGTAAAGTCTCTTCCGATTTGCTTGCTAAGTTAGTCCCCGCCTTCAATAAATCCAAACCATAGACTTGTGCGTCAACACCCGCCAGTTTTGCCAATGCTTGAGCAGCATCCACGTCTTCAGGCGTGCAAGTTGGTGATTTGAAGAGTAAGCTATCAGAAATAATAGCAGACAGCATGAGACCAGCAATTTGACCAGGAATTTCAATCCCTGCTTCGCCAAACATCTTGTAAAGGACAGTAGCAGTACAGCCGATTGGCTCACAACGATAGTACAAAGGCTGTGCAGACTCAAAGCCAATACGGTGGTGGTCAATGACATAGTCTACTGTTAAATCAGCTAAATCATCGATGGACTGGCTAGCTTCATTATGGTCAACCAAAGCCACATGGGCGCCCGTCCCAGCTGCTGATTCAATCACACGAGGTGCTTGAGCCTTGAAGTAGTCAAGGGCAAAAGCCGTTTCCTCATTAGGTGTACCAAGTGCCACCGCCTCAGCTTGGTAGCCTTTTTGATTGAGGTAGTAGGCAAAAGCAATAGCAGATGCAATGGTGTCAGTGTCTGGATTTTTATGTCCGAAAACTAAATATTGGGTCATGTCAGTGGATCCTCCTATAAGATAATTACTGCCTTAATTTTAACATGTAGCTGGGAAAAATTATAGCCCCAAAGAGGTCCAGGCAAAGTCCCTCATGCCCTTTTATTTTACGCTTTCACAACTCTATTAGCAAATTTCCCGCCTATGACTTGTGCACAAAAATAAATAGCCTCTAGTGGTAGAAAATCACTAAAGGCTATTTTAATCCTTAGGCTGTTAGATAACCGCGATAAGAGGCGGTTTCTAGAATACGCTTGGCATTTTCCACCCGATCTGGTGTTGGAGTTCAATCCCCGCCAACCGGTACTTAATCCCCAGGGCTTCGTACTTGTAAACCCCTAACTTATGATAAGGTAAGACTTCAAATTTCAAGACGTTCTTAAGCGTCTTAACGAAGGCACTGAGCCGAATTAAATATTCATCAAAGTCAGTCCGTTCAGGTACCAAGACATGGCGAATCCATACTGGTTGACCAATATCCGATAAATAGTGAGCCAAATCCAGAATGTTCTCATTAGGCTGACCAGTTAACTTACGGTGGCCATCTGAATCAATGTGCTTAAGATCCAAGAGAATTAAATCTGTATACGTAAGCAGTTCATTAAATTTACTAAAGAATGGCTCTTTGCGGGTGAATGGCCCTCCCACAAGAGTCTAAAGTAGTGTGGACCCCATTGGCTTTACAGATTTTGAAATACTCAATAACAAAGTCAATCTGCAAGAGAGGCTCTCCCCCACTGACCGTAACGCCACCCTTCTTACCCCAGAAATCTTGGTATTGAACGGCCTCGTCAAAGAGTTGTTGCGGCGTATAGTCATGTCCCCCACGCGTCGCCCAAGTATCAGGGTTGTGGCAAAATTCGCAACGTAGGCGGCAGCCCTGCATGAAGGTAATAAATCGAATGCCTGGGCCATCCACGGACCCAAAACTTTCGGTTGAATGGACATGACCAATTACTTGTGTTGTGGCTGTGTTCCCAAATTGCATTACATTTATCTCCTTACCTATCTCTATATAAAGGGCAAAAGCGACGAGTTGCCCCGTCACTTTTCCCAGTCAAGACTCGACTATTACATTTGGCTATGCATAGTCCGGTTGATAACGTCTAATTGTTGTTCACGGGTCAACTTAATGAAGTTAACGGCGTAACCAGATACCCGGATGGTTAATTGTGGGTAGTTTTCTGGGTGCTCCATCGCATCCACTAAGGTGTCGCGGTTGAATACGTTGATGTTGAGGTGGTGACCACCTTTTTTAGAGTAACCATCCAACATGTTGGATAAGTTTTCTTGTTGCACATCTTCTTCCTTCCCTAAGGCACGTGGGATGATGGAGAAGGTGTTAGAAATACCGTCTAATGCGTAAGAGTATGGTACTTTCGCAACAGATGATAAGGAAGCCAAAGCCCCATGAGTGTCACGACCGTGCATTGGGTTAGCACCTGGTGCAAATGGTTGACCTGCACGACGACCGTCAGGAGTGTTACCAGTCTTCTTACCATACACAACGTTAGAAGTGATGGTTAAGATAGAAGTAGTGTGTTGCGCATTGCGGTAGGTTGGGTGCTTCTTAACCTTAGTCATGAAGCGTTTCAAGAGATCAACCGCTAATGTATCTACGCGGTCATCGTTGTTCCCATATTTAGGGAAGTCGCCTTCTACTTCGAAGTCAACTACAACACCGTTTTCATCACGGATTGTCTTAACTTTACCGTATTTGATTGCAGACAAGGAGTCAGCTGCTACAGAGAAACCAGCAATACCAGTCGCCATTGTACGGTGAATGTAGGTATCTTGAACCGCCATTTGAATGCGTTCGTAGCTGTACTTGTCGTGCATGTAGTGGATACAGTTGAGGGCATTGACATAAAGACCTGCCAACCATTCCATCATATCGTCATATTTTTCCATTACTTCATCGAAGTCTAGGTATTCAGAAGTGACTGGTTGGAACTTAGGACCCTACTTGGGCCTTAGATTTTTCATCGATACCACCGTTGATTGCGTAGAGCAAGCACTTAGCTAAGTTAGCACGAGCGCCGAAGAATTGCATTTGTTTACCAACACGCATTGCAGATACACAGCAGAGCAATGGCATAGTCATCACCATATTGTGGACGCATTACTTCGTCGTTTTCGTATTGAATAGCTGAAGATTCGATAGACATCTTAGCCCAAAGGTCTTGAAGCCATCAGTTAACTGTGGTGACCAGAGAACCGTTAAGTTTGGTTCTGGTCTTTGGACCTAAGTTAGATAAGGTGTGGAGGTAACGGAAGGAGTTCTTAGTTACCAACGGACGACCATCTAAACCAACCCCTGCAATGGATTCAGTTACCCAGGTTGGGTCCCCGAGAAGAGTTCGTTATATTCAGGTGTACGCATGAATTTAACTAAACGTAACTTCATGATGAAGTGGTCAACTAATTCTTGCGCTTCTTCTTCTGTCAAAGTACCATTGCGTAAGTCACGTTCAACGTAGATATCTAAGAAGGTAGAAGTACGACCCAAGGACATAGCTTGCCCTCGTTTTGTTCTTTGATAGCGACTAAGTATGCTAAGTAGAGCCATTGGAAAGCTTCTTTAGCGGTAGTTCGCTGGTTTAGAAAATATCGAAGCCGTAGATTTCCCCTAATTTCTTAAGGTCTTTCAATGAACGATATTGTTCTGACAATTCTTCACGTAATTGTAAGATGTCATTAGTCATAACATCGCAACCGATGTTGTTGTAGTCTTTGAGTTTTTCTTCCATCAAACGGTCAACACCGTAGAGGGCAACACGACGGTAGTCACCGATGATACGGCCACGACCATAAGCATCTGGTAGACCAGTGATGATCCCTGACTTTACGAGCTGCACGCATTTCTGGTGTATAAACATCAAATACCCCTTGGTTATGGGTTTTACGGTATTCAGTAAAGATGTGAGAAACTTCTGGGTCTACATGGAAGCCGTAAGCTTCTGCAGACTTTTCAGACATACGAATCCCACCAAATGGTTGTAAACCACGTTTGAATGGTTTGTCAGTTTGGAACCCAACCACTTGTTCCTTGTCTTTATCTAAGTAACCAGGACCGTGAGACGTGATGGTAGATACAATAGATGAGTCAGTATCTAAGACACCGCCTGCTTCACGTTCTTGCTTGTTTAAGTCCATTACTTGCGCCCATAAGTCTTTGGTTGCTTGGGTAGGACCTGCTAAGAAACTATCGTCTCCTTCATAGAGCGTATAGTTTTGTTGGATGAAATCGCGCACGTCGATTTCTTCCTGCCATTTTTTACCTTTAAAGCCTTGCCATTGTTCCATAGATATCCTCCTTAATTGAACTGTAAATTATCTAGTACAACAACTTTTTATATGTTCATTATAACACTCATATTTTTAAAATGCAAGCCCTTTAGTTCAGAAACACCAAGTAAAATATCTTGTTATATCAAGGTTTACACCGGTTTCACAAAGTCTCGCAGCTTGTGTAAAAGTTTGTGAAATATCTATCCTGTACTAATCCTGTTTGCCCATAATTTGTCATCTGTATTAGTACATTTGCCTCTAACCCTAGTCCTACACGTTTTCTTTTTCTTACAAAAAATCTATAACAAGTAAGACTGAGGCAGATCTATCTTCTTCTACAAGTAAAATGAACAAAACTTTATTACCCTACCCTCATTGTCTTGCACAAAGTCAAAGCAATAACCATCGTCCAATCAGACGATGGTTAAAAACTAATTTGCTTCTGAAGCCTGAGATTGGATGTCCAAGACTAAATAACAGTCTAAGACATTACCCAATTTGGCTAAATCAGGCGCTTGCGAGCCGTTAGCAAGACGATCCGACAAAGGAATCTCACTAGCAACAAAGACGACACTATGGCCTGTATCCCCTAAGAGACAGACTTGGTGCTGGGCTTTATCAAGGGCTAGGACTTTCAATAATTGATGCGGATTGGTTTTTAATTCTTTTAGTAAGAGGACGCCACGCGAGCCACGGCCCAGTTCAGGTATGACAGTTAAATCACTGCGTTTCACATTACCTCGTTGAGTCAAGGCAAAGAGTTGCGGGCGTTTTACCTCTTGATTAACCACTAAGCAGGCAACCACCTGGTCTTCTTCTTTCAACTTAATAGCTGTTACCCCTTTGGCTTTCAGGCCCATTTCTGATACCAAGTCAGCTGAGTAACGTAAGCAATAAGATCGTTTGGTCAACAAGACCACTTCATAGTTCTGGCCGGTCTTAAGGCATTCTGCTGCAACCACTTCATCTTGATCGTCCACTAAATTCATAGCCTTTGCCGTCCGAGTTTTATAGGATCGATAAGTTGTGAAGGCCGATAATGGCGTCTGCTTAATCATACCCGCCTTAGTAGCCAAGATTAGTTTATGGTCCTCTTGGCTGGCCACAAAGGCCTTAACAAAGCGTTCACCATCTTGAAGTTGATAATTTTGGGACAGATGGACCCCAAGATCCTTCCATTTTACCTCAGGCAGTTCATGCACCGGAATATGGATATAATTCCCCTTTGAGGTGATAATGACTAATTCTTGATGGGTACTGAGTTCCTCAACAAAGATTGGATAGTCAAAGTCACGTAAGCCTAAACTATTTAGATCAGATGAGGCAAAGGAACGCATACTGGTCCGCTTCATATAGCCTTCCTTGGTTGAAGAAACCATAACTTGCTCGTCAGGAATCAGGATGTGGGTGTCGATTTCCAGACTCTGAACTTGAGCTTGAATTTGACTACGACGCGGTGTCGCAAAGTCTTTTTGATAGCTTTAAGCTCATTAATCAGAACCTTATTGAGGATTTCAGGATTGGATAGGATATTTTTGATACATCAAAATCCGTTCATTCAATTCCAAACGTTCCTGTTGCAAGGCCGTAATATCGGTATTTGTCAAACGATAGAGTTGTAAGGACACAATGGCTTCGGCTTGTTCTAAAGAAAAATCAAACTCAGCTACTAAGTTTTTCCTTAGCATCCTGCTTATTATCAGAGCGACGAATAGTGGCAATGACTTCATCCAGAATGGAGACTACCCGAATCAAACCATCTACAATATGTAGACGTTTTTGGTCATTAGCCAAATCATACTGAGTACGACGGGTTAGTACTTCCTGTTGATGACTGATATAGGCTTCCAACATAGTTTGTAAGTTGACCAGTTCTGGTCGTCTTTTGTTGATGGCTACCATATTAAAATGGTAGTTAACCTGCAAGTCAGTATGTTTTAGAAGATAGGTCAGAATCCCTTTGGCGTCAACGTCACGCTTAAGTTCGACTACCAGACGCACCCCATTGCGGTCAGATTCATCGCGAACATCTGCGATACCCTCTACCTTACGCTGAATGCGAATTTCGTCCAAACGTTGAATGAGTTTACTCTTATTGACCTCGTATGGTAGCTCAGTCACCACAATCTGACTTTTCCCACCTTTTAGACTTTCAATGTCAGTTTGCGAAACTAAGGTAATCTTACCTTGGCCTGTCTTATAGGCTTGTTGAATGGCATCAATGCCCTGGATAATGGCCCCCGTAGGGAAGTCAGGGCCCGGCACCAACTCCAACAATTCCTCTAACTTAGGACGCTTGTGGGTTAAGAGATAGATGACGGCATCAATAATTTCACCTAGATTATGAGGGGGAATTTCAGTGGCGTAACCAGCTGAAATCCCTGTTGCCCCATTGACTAAGAGGTTAGGGAAACGTGCTGGTAGAACCGTTGGCTCCTCTTCCGTATCATCAAAGTTAAGGATAAAATCAACGGTTTCTTGCTTAATATCACGCAATAACTGAGCCGCAATAGGTGACAGGCGGGCTTCAGTATAACGCATCGCCGTGGCTGGGTCCCCATCCATAGAACCGTTATTTCCGTGCATATCAATCAGAGGATTACGTAACTTCCAGTCTTGACTCATGCGGACCATGGCTTCATAGACAGAAGAGTCCCCATGAGGATGATAGTTACCGATGACATTACCGACCGTCTTAGCGGACTTACGGTAAGGATTGTCGGCTGTATTCCGGTCACGATACATAGCGTATAGAATCCGGCGTTGAACCGGTTTGAGACCGTCTCGAATATCTGGCAAGGCCCGGTCTTGAATGATGTACTTGGAATAACGGCCAAAGCGATCACCAATCACATCTGCAAAGCTTAATTCTTGAATCATTTCTTGGCTCATGCTTAGACCTCCTCATCATTAAAGAGTGAAAATTCACCGGAATCCTGAGCAATTAACTCAGGCCCTTGGGCTTCTTGACGCGCATCTTGTTGTTTGACTAAACTTTCATGATGGGCATGACTGGATTCTTGCCCTTGCGACATTTCCAGAATTGAGTCTTCTGTATCTAGCGTAAAGCTGACATGACGCTCAATCCACTTACGTCGTGGTTCTACCTTATTACCCATCAGGGTAGTCAATCGGCGTTCCGCGCGTGCCCCATCATCAATCGTGACACGAATCAATAGACGGGTTTCTGGGTTCATGGTAGTATCCCATAGCTGGTCGGCATTCATTTCCCCAAGACCTTTATAGCGTTGTAGAACATAGCCTTTGCCAACTTTGGCAATTTTGCTGGCTAATTCTTCATCTGTCCAGGCATATTCCACCACTTGCTTCTTACCTGATCCTTTAGATATTTTGAAGAGTGGCGGCATAGCTAAATAGACCTTGCCCGCTTCTAACAAGGGCTTCATATAACGGTAGAAGAAAGTTAAGAGTAAGACTTGAATGTGGGCACCATCCGTGTCCGCGTCGGTCATGATAATGACTTTGTTGTAGTTAACCGACTCTAGGTCAAAATCTGCCCCTACTCCAGCCCCGATGGTATAAATCATGGTATTGATTTCCTCGTTTTTAAGGATATCTTGCATAGACGCTTTTTCGGTGTTGATGACCTTACCGCGAAGTGGCAGGATGGCTTGATACTGGCGATTTCGGCCAAGCTTAGCTGAACCACCAGCAGAGTCACCTTCGACTAGGTAGAGTTCGTTCTTGCTGGCATCCTTTGATTGAGCCTTAGTTAATTTACCGGAAATTGCTCGTTCTTGGGCCTGCTTCTTAGAACCAGATCGCGCCGCGTCACGAGCCTTACGCGCTGCTTCGCGCGTTTCTCTGGCCTTAATGGCCTTACGCAGAATCATCTGAGAGAAGTTGCCATTCTCATTGAGATAGGCCGTCATTTTTTCGTTAACGAAGTTTTCTACCAGTGGGCGCGCCTTAGGCGTTCCAAGTTTTTCCTTGGTTTGACCTTCGAATTGCAGGTATTCCTCAGGAATACGTAGCGAAATAACCGCTGTTAGCCCTTCTCTGACATCTGACCCCTCTAGGTTCTTATCCTTGTCTTTGAGCAGCCCCACCTTACGTGCATAGTCATTGAAGGCCTTGGTCATGCCGGTCTTCATCCCAACCTCATGGCTACCCCCGCCACCTGTGCGAACATTATTGGCGAAGGATAGAATGGTCTCAGAATAGCCATCATTATATTGAAAGGCAAAATCAATTTCAAAGCCCTCAACCTCACCAGCAAAACCAGCGATATCTCCAAGGGTATCTTTCTCTTCATTTAAATAAGTAATGAAGTCAATCAGACCTTGGCTGAAGTGGAAGACCTCATGATAATCAATACGCTCATCGATTAGTTCAATCGTTAGGTCCTTAAGCAGAAAGGCAGACTCACGCAAACGTTCTGCAATCGTCTCACTGTTTATGCTAGCATGGCCAAAAATCTTGCTATCCGGCATAAAATGCACGGTAGTTCCATGTTTAGACTTGTTGGAGTTCTTAGTCTTAATGAGTTTAGTAACCGGCACGCCCCCATTCTCAAAACGCATTTGATAGGTATAGCCATCACGGTCCACCTCAACCTGCACCCAAGTAGAGAGCGCATTGACCACTGAAGCCCCCTACCCCGTGAAGACCACCAGCCGACTTATAACCACCTTGACCAAATTTACCGCCGGCATGGAGGACAGTAAAGACCACTTCAATGGTTGGCTTACCTGAAGCATGCAAGCCGACTGGCAAACCACGACCATTATCTTGAACTTTAACACTACCATCTTGACAGATGGTTACCTTAATATGGTCCGCAAAACCTGACAAAGCTTCATCGACAGCATTGTCCACAATTTCATATAAAAGGTGATGCAAGCCACGTTGATCAGTAGAGCCGATATACATAGCCGGACGCTTACGTACAGCTTCTAAACCCTCTAGGATTTGGATGGCATCATCACCATAATTTGTTAATAATTGCTGCTTATCAGCCATTATTGTCACCTCAACTTTTTGTTTCAACTGTTCTATCATACCAAATACTAGGTCTAGATTTCAATTAAATCTTTCATCTGGCCCATTCTAGCGCATCATCCGCTAAATAGCAACTGAAAGATGTCCCCTGGCCTTTTTTTTAGTAGGAATTCGTGATACACTAAAGGGGAATTTAAAGGAGGCTCTCTATGCATCTCAAAATCCTATTGATTATTGCCACCTACTTACTAGGCTCCATCCCTACTGGGGTTTGGTATTCACGTTTGCGTTACCGCCAAGATGTGCGCCAAACAGGCTCTGGTAACAGTGGCGCGACTAACATTGGACGTACCTACGGCTTTTCAGTCAGCCGTCTTAGTTGCCATGATTGATGTCTTAAAAGGTGGATTCCAGTTCTCTTGGCCAAATGGCTCTTCACAGATAATGCCTGGGTGATCTCAGCTGTCGCACTTGCAGACCCTTTAATTGGCCATGCCTATCCCATCTGGGCCAACTTCAAAGGGCGGCAAGATTGTTGCTACTTCTATCGGTGTCTTGCTAGGCTTCCATTTCTGGATTGCCTTGGTCATGGTGATTAGCTTCTTTACCCTACTCTATCTAACCAGTACTGTTAGCTTCTCGGCCATGGTCTCTTATAGCTTGACCGCCTGCTACCTCTTCTTGACTCAGCCTAATAAAATCTACGGCGTGACCTTTATCCTTATCGCCCTCTTCATGATATATCGTCACCGGCAGAACATTGAGCGCCTACTACGCCATGAAGAAAAGACTATCAGCTTTGGGCTCGGTCTCTGGCTCAATCAGCATGGATCCAAGGATTCATCACAAGCAAAATAAAAGCAAACACGCTTAGCTCCCCTGAGAGTTAAGCGTGTTTTTCTACTTATCTTTTTCAGCCAGATAGGCCTCAATGGCTTGCATAAAGTCATAGCCATACTGTGATAATTTCTTCTGCCCCACACCAGAGATAGTCAGGAAGGCTGTCTCCGTCGTCGGGAAATGACGACACAAGGCGCGCAAGGTAGCATCGGAAAAAATAATAAAAGGTGGTACCTGATGCTTTTGAGCTAAATCATAACGAACTTGCCGTAAACGCTCAAAAAGCACTTGATCATAGGCATCTTGGCTCTCATTACCACGAGCCTTGACTTGACTCATCTTAGCAATACTCATTGCCAAAGTATGCTTATACTTACTTGTTCCTGCCCCTTTAGCACCGGCTTAGCCTTAGAGGTTAGGTTGAGAATGGGATAGTCTTGGCCTACCATCTTAAGATAACCTTCTACCACCAAGGCACTAATATAACGCTTGATTTGAGCTTCTGGTATGTCTTTCATGAGACCATAAGTGGGCAGATCAGCCAGATATGTTCCTTTGATGTCTGCCTTCTGACTGCCCTTAAGGACCTCGGCCACCTTAGTCAAACCATAGCGTTGGCCCATACGATAGACACAGGCTAGAATCTTTTGTGCAGGCACCGTAATATCAACCTGTTCCACTGTCGTCGTGCAATTGGTACAGGACTGACAGTTCCTTTCATGTGGCGATTCACCAAAGTAACGTAACATAAAGCCCCGCAAACACTGAGTAGTTCGGCAATAGTCAATCATTTCATTGAGTTTCTGGCGTCCGATTGGATCGCCACCTTGTTCAATCAGGTAGACATTGGTCATAATGTCGCGGTCTGAATAGAACAAGGTACAACGAGAGTCTTCGCCATCACGACCAGCACGGCCTGCTTCCTGATAATAGGATTCCAAATCCTTAGGCATAGCATAATGAATGACCTGACGCACATTGGATTTATCAATCCCCATACCAAAGGCATTAGTTGCCACCACCACCTGAATCTCATCAAATTGAAAGGCGCGTTGAGCAGCGTGTCGATCTAACATGTCCATTCCAGCATGGTAGGGTCTGGCTTTAATACCGGACTGATTTAGTTTACTAGCTACAGACTCCACGTCTTTGCGTGTGGCACAATAGACAATGCTAGGCTCGCCACTGGCCAAAAGTTCCTTAAGTCTTCTCATCTTATCGCTTGGTTCTTCCAAGGCAAAGAAAAGATTAGGTCGATCAAATCCTGTCACCATTTCAAAGGGCTTTTGCAGCCCTAAATAATGGACAATGTCTTGCCTAACCTGTTGCGTGGCTGTCGCCGTAAAAGCCGCCATAATCGGCCGTTTGTCTAGATAGTCCAGCAAATGAGGAATGGCTTGATAGGAAGGCCGAAAGTCATTACCCCATTGGGAAATACAATGAGCTTCATCCACCGCCACTAAACTAACCTCTAATTGGCTGACTAAGTTCAAAAAATAGTCATTTGACAGGCGCTCTGGCGCAATATAGGCTAATTTGACTCGCCCACTTCTTAAGGCCGTTACTGCTTGACGGTTTTCTTCCAAGCTTTGACCACTATTAATCAAAACTGCAGGTATGCCCATGGCTTCCAAGCTAGAAACCTGGTCTTGCATTAGCGAAATAAGTGGCGAAATCACCAAGGTAACCCCTGGCAATAACAAAGCGGGCACTTGAAAACAAAGAGACTTACCAGCAGAAGTTGGCATAATGGCCATAGCATCCCGTCCAGATAGAATGGCATCAATAATGGCTGTGGCCTGGGCGAAAATGATCATACCCATAATAGGCTGCTAGAACCCCCTTTTTGGTTTGGGGCGCCACTTCAAGGGAATGCATATGTCTAGCCTCGCTTTCTGCTAATTCCTAAATTTCTTGTCTTAGTTTTTCTTAGTAAAAGTCAGGGTGTAGTCATGGGTGGATACATTGGATGGTCCCACTTCGATGACCTGGTATTTTTCTGGCCACTGGCCACTGGTCTCACTGCTATCCGCAATGCCTGCCCATGGTTCTAGGCAGACAAATGGTGCTTTAGCAGGATACGGAGACCAAATCCCCACAAAAGTCATGCCATGATGACTAAGTCCAATGCTGGCTTGAGCGTCTTCTAAGAGCAACTCAGTCTCTGGCTTGATCTGATAGATGAGCGCATCCTTTTTAAAAGTCTTGTGACTAAGCTCCATTCGACTCAACTCTTGGTAGCGCGCCTTATTAAGCTCAATTAAGCCACTAGCTACATCTAGAGGAATATGGCGCAACATCTCCTGTGGTTGGAAGCTAAGGTATACCTCATCAAACTCGTCCTTATCATTTTGGCAGACATTAAAGGCCGGGTGTCCCCCAATGTTATAGTATAATACCTGGCTAGAATTAGGATTGTGGACCGTATAAGAAACAGTCAAACGTGGGCCAGACAAAATATAGGAGACTTGCGGCACAAAGTCAAAAGGATAAAGGGCTTTGGTCTCATCATTTGATGTCAGTTCAAAGGTAACCGCTTGTTGCGACTGAGCAATGACACGAAAGTAACTATCTCTAGCAAAACCATGACGCGGTAAGTGATAGTCTTGCCCTTGATAGGAGACAGCCCCTTCCTTTAAGCTACCCACGATAGGAAAGAGAATGGGCGCCTGACGTCCCCAATAGTTGGGATCCCCTTGCCAGATGAATTCATAACCTGACGCGCGGTCCAAGACAGAGGTCAGTTCGGCCCCCATCTCCTTAATTTTTACAATTACTTGTTCATTCTCTAGTTGTATCATGGATATACCTCCTCAAATCTCGTTATGCGAGTTGCTTATAAGATATAGTGGCTTAAATCAGGACTTTCTACAATCTTATCTAAACGTTGACTGACATATGCCCCATTAATCTCAATACGGCCCATATTCATATCCGCGGCTTCATAGAGTAATTCCTCTAAGACGGTCTCGACAATAGTATGGAGACGACGAGCCCCAATATTATCGGTTGACTCATTTAATAGCACCGCGTATTCCGCCATTTTATCAATGGCAGATTCCGTGAAGATAACCTCTACTCCTTCTGTCGCCAACATAGCCTGGTATTGATGCAAAATGGCATGAGCAGGCTCTTGCAGGATACGGCGGAAATCATCCACCTTAAGGTCGGTCAACTGGACACGGATTGGGAAGCGGCCTTGTAATTCAGGAATTAAATCAGAAGGCTTGGCACATGGAAGGCACCCGATCCAATAAAGAGAATATGATCAGTTGAAATAATACCATACTTAGTCTGAACGTCACTACCTTCAACAATTGGCAAGATGTCACGTTGGACCCCCTGACGAACTTCTCCTCCATGGTTGGAAGAAGTCGCAATCTTATCGATTTCATCGATGAAGATAATCCCGCTGTTTTGAGCCAGTTCTAAAAGCCTGTTGGTTGATATCATCCTGATTAACCAGATGATCTGACTCTTCTTCTGTCAGTAATTCAAGGGCTTCCTTGACGGTCACACTTCGTTTGATTTTCTTCTTAGGCCGCAAGTTTTGGAACTCGGATTGGACGTCCATCATTTGTTCCATCATAGGGTTTAAGTTGTTGAGTTGCAGTTTCTTCTCTTCTAACTCAATGGTGACTTCCTTGTCATTAAGTAAGCCTTGACGCAATTGCTCCTTGATTTGGCGGCGACTGACCTTAATGTCATCTGTCACCACTTCCTGAGGTTCCTCCTGGCTTTGAGTCATTTTTTGCAACATAGCCATAAAATCATTAGGTTGGGCCTGTTGTTTTTTCTCTTGTTTAATACCAGGTTTCAGAGCCTTAGCTAGACGGGTCAAGGCACGCTCATAGGCCTCTTCTCTCACTTCTTGATGTTTAATCTTCTTGACCATGCGAATGCTGGCTTCAACCAAGTCACGTACCATGGCCTCTACGTCACGACCAACATAACCGATTTCGGTATACTTGGTCGCTTCTACTTTGATAAAAGGAGCATTGGCAATTTCAGCCAAGCGTCGCGCAATCTCGGTCTTCCCGACCCCAGTTGGCCCAATCATCAAGATGTTCTTTGGCTTTACTTCAGCCTGCATAGCAGGGATCTAGCTTAAGACGGCGCAGACGATTGCGCAAAGCAATAGCAATGGCACGTTTGGCTTCATCTTGGCCGATAATGTACTTATTTAATTCATTGACAACATAACGTGGTGTTAATTGACTCATAATCAATTCATCCCTTCTATTATAATGGCAAGTCAGCTTACTAAGCTTCTTCCACTCGAATTTGGTCATTGGTGAAGACATCGATCTCACTAGCAATTTGTAGCGCTTGTTTGGCGATGTCTACGGCACTTAATTCAGGCGCGTTTCGCTTGAGAGCACGGGCTGCAGCTAAAGCATAGTTGCCGCCTGAACCAATGGTCAAAATTCCATCATCTGGCTCAATAACTTCCCCCGTCCCACTGACCATGAGGAGATTGTCCTTATCCATGACAATCAGAAGGGCTTCTAGCTTCTGTAAGTACGATCAGAACGCCAAGACTTGGCTAGTTCGACAGTCGCTCTGGTCAATTGTCCTTGGTGCTCACTGAGCTTGGTCTCGAACATTTCTGATAAGGTGATAGCGTCCGCTACACCACCTGCAAAAGCCAACTAGAACTTGGTTATGATAAATGCGTCGAATCTTGCGGGCAGAGCCTTTCATAATGACTTGTTGGCCCATTGTAATTTGTCCATCACCGACCATGGCTAGTTGATTATCTTTTTACAGCACAAATTGTTGTCATGATGGTCACTTCCTTTTAGCGTGATTATTTATCTTGCTTAGCTTGTTTAGCCCTAGGATGAGCTTTAAGGTATTGGCTGCGCAATTGGTCTTTAGTTACATGCGTATAAATTTGGGTTGAACTGAGGTTGGCGTGGCCCAAGAGTTCTTGAACCGTCCTCAGGTCTGCCCCCTTATTGAGTAAATGCGTAGCAAAAGAATGCCGCAATTTGTGGGGATAAATCTTCAAGTTCATAGCTTGTTCTTGAACCAAACTGTTAAGTCGCGTCCGAATCTGTCTAGGTGTCATTTGAGCACCCTTGTCAGTCAGTAGCAGGTATGGGCTATTATTTCTATCAATTTTCGGTCTTAAATGACTTAAGTAATCCCGAATGGCTTGGGTCGCTGAATCTCCCAAGGGGACGATGCGTTCCTTGTTCCCTTTACCTAGAACTCGAATAAGTTGCACCTCTAAGTTGAGGCGCTCTAAGCTCAATTCGCTCAGTTCGCTGACCCGCATACCGGTCGCATAGAGAACTTCTAGAAGCATTCGGTCACGCCAAGCTGCATCATCTTCCCGCTTATAAAGGGCGTCGAAGAGTTGAGTCAGTTCTTGTTCATAGAAGAATTGTGGCAAGGTCTTCTTTTTCACCTGGTACTGAACCAATTCCATGGGATTAGTCTCAATCCACCCTTGGCTTAGGCAGTAGGTAAAAAATGACCGTAGACTGGATAATTTACGGCGGATACTAGTCTTTGCATAAAGCTTGTTCATTGAGATAAGCCAAATAGAGTCTAACGTCTTGATAGGCAATTTGCTTCAAATCGCCACCACCGCTGGTCTCAATAAAAGACTGAAAAGCTGCTAAGTCTTGTTGATAGGCAGCTAGGGTCTTCTGAGAATAGCGTCTTTCAACACTGATATATTGGAGAAAACGCGCAATAGCTTCTTGCATAAGACCACCGACTTCCATTCTTTCTATGTCTTTTAGTGTATCACTTTTTTGCTTTTGAAGCGACTGCCCCGCCTCATTTGCTGTCATTTGTTAGAATTGATAAACAAAAAGAGATTAAACCTCGGTTTAATCTCTTTCATGCTCAACAAGGACTCACTTACTTTTTGAATATCTTCTTGATAGTCACAGTGACTGCAAGCAACTTGTTTGCCCTTGCGACTTGTTTTTCTACTAGATAGAGTTGGCAGACTGGGCAGTCGCGTCCAATTGGCTTATCCCATGAGACAAAGTCACATTCTGGATATCGATTACAGCCAAAGAAGAGCCGATTCTTCTTGGATTGGCGTTCGACCACTTGGCCCTGATGACACTGCGGACAGGTCACGCCAATGGTTTTGACGATCGCTTCTGTATGGCGGCAATCCGGGAAATTGCTGCAAGCATAGAACTTACCAAAACGGCCAATCTTAATGACCATATCGTGGCCACATTCAGGACAGGCAAAACCAGCTGGCTCATCCTTGATATCAATCTTAGCTACTTCTTCTTCGGCCTTGGTTAAATTGCCTTTAAAGCCTTCATAGAAGGATTCTAAGACTTGAACCCACTGGAACTTACCTTCTTCAATGGCATCCAGTTCCGTTTCTAAGCCAGCCGTAAACTCGGTATTCACGATATTAGGGAAATAACTAGTCATGAGATTATTGACAATCTCGCCTAGTTCAGTTGGTTCAAACCGCTTGGCTACCATTTTGACATAGTAACGCTTGCGCAAGGTTTCAATAGTTGGTGAATAGGTAGATGGACGGCCAATCCCCTTTTCTTCTAAGACCTTAACCAAGGAAGCTTCGTTGTAACGAGCAGGTGGTTGGGTGAAGTGCTGACTTGGCTTCATATCCGCAACCTTGACTGCTTCTCCAACTTTTAAGTCTGGCAGGAAGTTATCCTTAGTTCCTTGAGATGGATAAACCTTAAGGAAACCAGGGAATTTAATCTTAGAGCCATTTGCACGGAAGGTCGCGCCATTCTGACTTAAGTCGCAACGAATGGTGTCGTAGACTGCATCTGCCATCTGACTGGCTACAAAACGTGACCAAATCAAATTATAGAGTCGATATTGGTCCTTAGTTAAGGATGCTTGGATAGACTCTGGAGTAAGTGTCACATTGGATGGTCGAATGGCTTCGTGGGCATCTTGTGCACTTTGGCTATTACGGACTACCTTGCCAGGTCCAAGGTATTCAGATCCAAAGGTCTCGTCAATATAATCCAGGGCAGCTTGACGGGCACTTGGCGCAATACGGGTTGAGTCAGTACGCATATAGGTAATCAAACCGACTGTGTTACGGCCAAGGCTAATCCCTTCATAGAGCTGTTGAGCGACCATCATGGTTTTACTGGTACGGAAACCAAGACGATTAGACGCTTCTTGTTGTAGAGTTGAAGTTGTAAATGGCGCTTGAGACTTGCGTCGACGCTCCTTCTCCTCAATCTCATCTACCTTGAATGGCGCCTTTTGATCAATTCGCGCCATCACCGTTTGGACATCTTGGTGGCTCTTAAGCTCACGTTTCTTGCCATCCAATGCATAAAAATCAGCCTGAAATTTTGTTTTGCCCTTAAGGAAGGTTGTGGGAATATCCCAATACTCTTCTGGTTTGAAGTTTCGGATTTCTAGTTCGCGATCAATAATCAGCTTCAATGCTGTCGACTGCACCCGACCAGCAGATAAGCCTTTTTTAACTTTCTTCCATAATATAGGTGAAATAGAATAACCGACTACCCGGTCCAAGATACGACGCGCCTGTTGGGCATCGACTAGTTCTTGGTCAATGGCGCGCGGATGCTTGAAGGCCTCTTTAACAGAATCCTTGGTAATTTCGTTAAAGACTACGCGGTTCTTGTCGTTTGGATCTAAACCTAAAATATAGGACAGATGCCAAGCAATTGCTTCCCCTTCGCGGTCCGGGTCGGCTGCTAGATAGACTTTTTCAGCTTTTTTGGCGTATTTGCGCAGTTCCCTAATGGTATCTCCGCGACCACGAATGTTAATGTAGCTAGGTTCAAAATGGTTGTCGATGTCCACACCCATTTTACTCTTAGGCAAATCACGCAAGTGTCCTTTGCTAGCTACTACTTTATAGTTCTTACCCAAGTATTTATCAATAGTTTTTGCTTTTGTTGGTGATTCGACAATCACCAGATATTTATAAGTCACCTGATCGACACATCCCTTTCTCGAGCAAGGGGGCTTGCTTCAATGTAAATCGTATCAATCTTAGACGAAACCGGATCGCTTGTCAACACTTTTAATTCTTTATTGCTTGGAGACGATAGAGAGTCTCCAGGTCTCCCAAGAAGTCTGGCAGACTATAAATGGCATTAGCTCCCGCTTCAATTAACTGATTACATCCGGCTGAATTGGTCTCACTCAAATGTCCTGGACAGACATAAATCTCTCGATTATACTGTAGGGCAAAATTAGCCGTGATGAGGCTTCCGCTCTTCAAGGTGCTTCCACAACAACCAGTGCTGGTGCAATCCCCGCCACTAATCGATTACGCATAATAAAATGATGTTTTTTGATTCCTATATGAGGCAAATACTCTGACAAGAGCAAGTGGGATTGCCCTAATTCAGCCATAAGGCTTGTATGACTTCGTGGATAACAGGTGCCAAAACCGGTGGTAAGATGGCAATAGTTTTTTACTGCAGAGGCAACCTAGAAACCGTTCGATGAACCATAGCATCTACTCCCAAAGGCCATCCCTGAGACACAGACATAGCCTGATTGACATAAGGCCTGTGTTAGAGAACTAGCATCTTTTTGGCCTTGGAGACTTATGGCACGAGTCCCCACAATGGAAATCAGTGGCTCTTGTAACCATTCGATATGCCCCTGATAATAGATTAGTAAGGGGGGCTTAGAAATCTCTAACCAAGCTCTAGGATAAGTAGGCTCACCAATCATAAGCGTATGCTTAGCCAAATCCTTGACTCTCAGATAGCTTTGGTCATCCAGATAAAAATGGAAGCCTGGATTTTCTAATACGCCTTCTTCTTTCTGGACTTCTATCAGCATGGACTGACAGTCTACAAGGCTAAGTGCATGACGATGGCAAGCTCTATTAATGGCATGCTTAAGGTAATACCAAATCTCACGATAGTTAGCCCCTTCAAGGCTTAAAAGAATGAGTTGTTCCTTCATCGACAAATCCATCAAGATTCCCCCTTCATACTATATATAGGCCAAAAGGAGAATAAAACACGTCTATAAAAGATAACAAGTTACAAGACTATATAAATAGTCAGAAAAGCATATATAGAGAAAAAAACTGGGATTATATCCCAGTCTCATATTCTAGTTAAAAGTTCTTATAGAGTACTTTCTTTAGATAAGCTATCTAGCAAGTCAAGTCCTTGGCGGGACATACCATCAATAATGAAGTGATATGGGTGCCCTTGGTCATCATAGAGAATAAGACCTGACAAATAGCTTTCGTGCTTAAGGTATTCTAAAGCTGAAATCACCTGGTCCTGGCTGTAAGAATGTGCCTCTACAAAGTCTAATAGGTTTTCCAATTCGAAATGAACAGGGCGACTGACGATCAAGCGCTTTAAAAAGTAAGTCCCTCACTAGAGATTTTCTTGGTCTCATAACACTCTCCCTTTCTGATGAATAAACCAGGCATGATACCACTCGTTTTGTTAACTTATGAGCATTTCTTCACAAAATGAATCCTTGCTTTAAAATAGAGTATATAACTATCATAAAGCGTTTTCAATCAGCTGTCAAGTAAGTATAAATAAGCCAGCAGACTAAATAAATCTACTGGCTTAGGAGTTATCTAAAGTGTCTTCTTCTTGGCTACCTTACTCAAGCTAACTTTAGCTAAAGTATTGTAGGCCTGAAATTGATTAATAAAGGCATGATCGCTAACCTCACGTTTAAGGTCTACGATATAATCTAGTTTGAGCAAGGAATCGCCATCTTCAAAAGATATGGAGGCTAGTTCTACAGACTGACAAAGCGCTTCAAAAATCCCCTCAAAGAGCAAATCATAATCTTGGTCAGCCGAAATTTTCACAGTCAGATAGCGCCGTGATTGGCTTGTATTAGCAAAATTGACATGCTCCAAAATCAAGAGGAGACAGGTCAAAACAAGGGTAAAGCCAAGGGCTAGGAAGATATAGCCCATCCCACAGGCTAAACCAATAGCGGTTGCCATAAAGATAACTAGCATCTCCTTGGCGCCCCCTGCCGCTGAACGGAAGCGAATGAGACTAAAGGTCCCGGCCACTGCCACACTAGTACCCAAATTACCATTCACTAAAAAGATAATCATGGCAATAATGGTTGGCAAGAGAGCCAAAGTAATAACGAAATCCTTTTGTATAGAGCGTCTTGTACTTATAGACCCAAGCCAACCAAAGGCCTGTCATTAAGGCTACTAGCAGTGACATCATTAACATTTCAGGCTTAGCATTGGCTTCATTTGCCACATAAACTGAATTGAATAATTGGTTCATAAACCTACCTCCCTATTATAAAGCCAAGCGAACTTCTAAAGCTTCTAAAGTTTTAGAGTACGCTTGGCCGTATTTAGAGAAAGAAATTTCTTCAACTTGATGACGGTTCAAGATTTCAACCATCCAGTCAGGGCTGATCACCATTAACCTAATTTCTAGAATAACCTGATCCTTATCGATTAAAGGATCCCCATGACGACCAGCTGCCAAATCTAAGTCATAGTTACGATAAACGATCTCACGGTCAATGGTTACACGAACCTTAGGATCTTCAATTCCACGATAGGAGTGGCGATTATAACCAATAAACATCATTGGCTTAAGTGCTACGTAGCGACGTTGTAGCTCTAATAAGGTTAATTTTAACTCTGGGTTAGCATCTGGATGAGCATTGGTAGGATGAGCAACATAGCAAATAATATCTGCCATATCCGCTACAAAACGATACTCATAACCTACTTCTAAAATCTTCTTCTTAATCTCTAAGAAGGCAAAACTATCTGCTTTAGGTTTGGCATCATAGGGTCCTCATCCGGACTTTTTCACGTCCATGCAATCTAGCTAATGAATCTTCCACTAAATCATAGTCTGCATTATCAAAATACAAGTTACTAATCGTCGAGACAGGGTAGTCATCTGGCACCGGTGTTGACTAAACTCCTTCTCTAATGCCACCATGGTCTTGGCATCCACTAAAGTATTTACTCTCGATACAGTTGGAAATTCTTTTTGAACTTTATGCTCTTTCATTTTTACTCCTCCTAATTCTACATATGTAGTTTATGGATGATAAAGATAAGCTCTCTAGGAGCTAATGAATATACTACATTTGTCGTTTATAATTATATTCTACACTTGTAGTTTTTATAATTCAAGTCAATTCTACATGTGTCATGAGATTGTTATATTTGCAAAACCACATACAAAAAGCCTAACGAGAGCACTGTAGTCTCTCGTCAGACTTCAAATCTATATTTGTTTATTAATCATCTACATCCGGATCATCCGTGTCATCTTTTGTCATCAGATTCATCGTCATCACTATCTTTCAAGATGGACTGCACATTGAGTAAAGGTCTAAATACTGACGGTGCCTGTGACGACTCTGCATTAGAAGTTTGGCTAGCTACATGTTCAGAACTTGTGACGCTCTCACTTGGTTGAGAATTCGAGACTAAAACTTGGTTGGTCTCATGAACTCGTAAAATTTGCCCATCTATCACACTAATTTGGTACTGATAAATGGTATTTTGATATTGGAAAGCGACAAAATAGCGGTCCTGAGACAATTCTATTTCTAAGGCTTGGACTTGATCAATGTCAAGCCCGCCTCTGCTAAGGCATAATCTCTGGCTTGATTGCTAGAAACTCCGAGCTCACTTATCTGACTATCTGCCACCTGATTAGCAGGTGGTTGTGCCATGACAAAGACAGAACGCGATAGTAAGACTAAAGTAGCCACTCCTAGAATGGCAAGAACGGATAAGAAGCGAATTGGATAACGATTATCCATAATGGCTAATATGCGTCGCTTCAAATTGAAACGATTGGAATAGAAGCAAGTGGTTAAAGCTACCTGGTTTTTCTTGCTTCGGTCAATCATGGTCAGGATTGTCTCACCATAGAAGATGCGATAACTAACATCTTGTTGAGCTAATACGGTAGCATCACAGTACATTTCCCCTGCTTCCAATAACTCTTTGCTGGCAAAACGAACCAATGGGTTGTACCAGTAGAGACTCTTAATAAACATGGCTAAGAGACTAACATAAACATCTCCGTGCTTATAGTGGACTAATTCATGATGGAATATTAAACTAAATTCTTCCTCTGTATAGTCAAGCTCAGGAAGTACAATGGTTGGTTTTCTGAAGCCAAATAAGAGAGGACTGTGAACCAGCGGGCAATAAATTAGGCCAATTTCGCGTTTTACACCCACAAGCGCTTGCATCTCAGCTAAGGTTTCCCAGATGGCTAAATCTTCAACAGGGTCGCCCCATCGCTTGAGCATGGTCTGGAACTTGATGTAACTATAGAGCTGACGTCCAAGATATATCAAGACACCTAATAGCCAGACCAACAAGATAGCATGTAAAATGTTAAAGGACCATGTAGGAGTCGGAACTGTTGCTCCTGAAGCTTCTATTGGTGTCGACCCCATATGAGCCGGAGCTGAGGTCGGGAGTAATGGTGCGGGTGGTTGCACCTCAATTAAGCCCAGACTAAAGGCTGGTCTGAATGGTAACAAGAGGCTCAGTATAACCCCAATCCAGATATAGTATTTACTCCGGACTGACAGTCGATTCTTGAAAAGCATAAAACAAATACTGACAAATGGGATTAAGCAAGAAACTGATAAGCTAGTCAAAAAAGAAGTTAAAGAGTATGTCTTGCATTTAGCCCCCTCCTCACTAGGACTTATGCTGATTCAGCAAGTCACGCAATTCATCCATATCAGAATCAGATAAGGAATTTGAACGGAATAAGTTATTAATAAAGCCACTGAGAGAGTGACCCTTGTAGCGATTCAAGAAGTCAGAGGCCTCAACCTCCAGATAATCTGCTTCTGAAACTAGTGCTGTATAGTGACGTTCCCGCCCCACTCGCTCGCTATTAAGATAACCTTTTTCAGTAAGACGAGCCAAGACCGTAAGCAAGGTTTGTGGCTTCCAATGATTGTCTTCACCTAGATATTCAATAATCTGAGCAGAAGTGGTAGGCTGTGGCAATTGCCAGATGGCCTTCAAGATAGTGAATTCGCCATCCGCTAGACGCTTAATTTTTGCTACCATAGGAATCTCCTTTCGTTTAATAAATCAATCTTTCTCACTTTAATTCTACAAATGTCTAAGGTTTTTGTCAAGCTTATCTTGCCTTCTCTATAGAAAAATCGGCTCCATAGCGGAACCGATTGAATTTTATGATTCATATGTTTTGTACATGGACTTAACCGGTTCAAAGCTCCGACGATGAATAGGAGTGTAACCTACTCTATCCAAGGCTTCTAAATGTTCCTTAGTCCCATAGCCCATATTCCGTTCAAAACCAAACTCTGGATAGGTCTTGCTGTATTGGACCATTAACTCATCTCGATATACCTTGGCGATAATTGAAGCTGCCGCAATGGATAAGGAACGTTGATCGCCTTTGACCAAGGACTCTTGTGGCAAATCAGCATCAATATTGATGGCATCCAGTAGCAAATAATCAGGTTTTACATTTAAGGCTTCAACAGCAGCCTTCATGCCCTGGCGAGTGGCTTGATAGATATTTTCCCGGTCAATAATGGCCGGAGGAATGGCAACAATTTTAAGATCAAGGGCGACCTCACGAATTTGTCGAGCAAACTCTAGACGTTTTGCGTGTGAGAGTTGCTTAGAGTCTGTCACCCCAACCAGTAAATGCTGGCAGTCTCTAGGCAGAACAACTGCTGCCACCACCACTGGACCAGCTAAAGGCCCACGCCCTACCTCATCTAATCCGGCAATCACTTGATATCCAGCATCATAGGCTGCCATTTCATGTATAAGTCTTTTTTGGTGGTCGTGAAACATGATTTGTTGATTTTGTAGGCGTTTATGGCATTGTTCAAGCAATTTTTGGACACTTTTACGCTCGTCTTTTGCTAGTATCGCTAATAATTCATGTGACTCATCCTCTACTTCTAGCAAAGCCTCCTTAATTTGACTTACAGTTAACTTAGACATTAATTTTCACCTACTGATGAGGCTTCTAAAGGCACTTGATCCAAGGTAAAACTACCTAATTGGTGCTGACGATAGTCAATGACTAATTTTGTAGAAGCCTGATCATAATCCTCCTAAAGCCCAGTCGCTTAGTAATAACTAAAAGTAACTCTACTAGGGGCAGTTGACACTCTTGTTCAGTCAGACGGTAACGCTGTTTAAGCACATCCGGATTATTGCCTAATGCTAATTCTAATAGGTAAAGAGCCAAATCATCCATATGGACCAGTTGGTCTTTGATGGCACCAGTTAGAGCCAATTTTTGCCCACCAAAGGATCATCAAATTTAGGCCACAGAATCCCCGGCGTATCAGTAATTCAAAATTGCGCCCTACTTTCTTTAGCCAACGTTGCGCCTTGGTAACCGGGTTTATTCCCGGTAATGGCCTGGTTCTTACCCACAAAGCGATTGATTAAGGTAGATTTACCTACGTTAGGAATCCCCAGAATCATCAGGCGAATAGCACGCGGCTTGACACCTTTAGCAGCTTGTTTGGCAAAGTAATCTGACATAAGTAGCTGACATTGCTTCTCAAGTTGTTTGAGTCCTTTACCATGCTGAGCATCGATAGATAAAAGCATGAATATCTTGACTTTTGATAGTAATTAATCCAAGCCTGAGTCTTAGCAGGATCTGCTAAATCGGCCTTGTTGAGGACCATAATACGAGGCTTATTACCTACAATTTCGTCAATCAAGGGATTACGACTGGATTCAGGGATACGAGCGTCAACTAGTTCAATAACAATATCGACTAAATTGAGTTTTTCCTTGGCTTCACGTTTAGCTTTGGCCATATGGCCAGGAAACCATTGAATGGGTTGTGACACGAACTTTCCTCCTAGGACATAGTTTAAGGTGCGCTAATAGACAAGGAGCCATCTGCTTGTAGCTGATATTGCGGCATGCGTCGCATTTGATTGAAAGGCCAATAAACTAGGTCAGCTTTGCCCTGAACCCGAAGCAATTGGGACTAGACCAAACTGACGACTATCCCTGATCCTGGTCGGTTATCCCCCATAACAAAATAATATCCTTCAGGAATAGACTCGATTCCCAAGGTATCCCACAAGGAAAAATCTTGAGTAAATGGATGGCTATCAGCTTGAGATTTATTTGGTTCCAGGTATGGCTCCGGTACTGGCAAGTCATTGAGATAGAGTTGGTCATTCTTCACCTGCAAATGATCACCAGGTATACCAATAACCCGCTTAACATAGGAATTTCCTGACCCTTTTGGATCAGGAAATACCACTACATCAAAGCGATTAATCTTAGCACTGGGAAAGAGCAGCATGTGCTCTCCATGATGGAGGGTTGCCTCCATAGAATGGCCATCAACCTGAAAAGGCTGCAGAATGTACTGCCGAATACCTGTTAAGATTAAGACGGCAATCATGAGATAGAAAATCACATTGACTAGGTCACGGCCTAATTTTCTAAGCGAATTCATGAGTTGTTTCCTTGCTTGAGTACTTCTTTAGCCTTGTCGTACTGCACGTCATGAGCCTTGAGATAATCACGGGTTGCCTCATTGAGGGCGTCTGCCGTCTTACCGGTTACTTGACCATCTTCAGTCAGTCCCTTATCCTTCTGGAAGGCCTTGACAGCAGCTTCCATCTTGTCATCAAAGTATTCAGTAGACTCTAATTCATAGCCTAAAGCTTTAAGAATTAAGGCCAGATTTTTTACTCCGTCATTAGATTGGCCTTTGGCAAGCGTATCATCATAACTGAGGCTAACTGCCTTAGCCACCGGTTCTTGTTCGACAGCAACTGTCGGCTCAATCCCTTGTTTATGAATCCAATCACCTTTTGGCGTTAGCCATTTAGCAATCGTTAACTTCAATTCGCCAAGATCTGATTGATTAAGAACTTGTTGAACCGTCCCCTTACCAAAAGTCTTCTCGCCTACTAAATCATGTTTGGTGTTTTCCTTAATTGCAGCAGCTAAAATTTCACTAGCAGATGCTGAACCACCATCTACCAAGAAGACGTAAGGTTCTGTGATTTTAAAGTCTCCATAAAGCTTGGTATCAGCAGAAAAGGCGGTCGGATCACTGCCACGTTCTTGGGTTTGGAGGATGACATCGCCATCTTTTAAGAACATATTCCCAATAGCCAGCGCCTGACTTAAAAGACCACCTGGGTCATTACGCAAGTCAAAGATAAAGCTCTTAGCACCGTCTTCACGGGCTTTCTTAACGGCATTTTCCAATTCCTTGGCGGTATTTTCACCAAATTGGATAATTTTAATGTGGGCAATGGTCTTGTCTTGCTCATCCAAATTACTAGTAACGGAATAATTTGGAATAGTGTCGCGAGTTAACTTGACATCAAAGTTTGAACCACCGCGACGAATGACTAGTTTAACTTCAGAACCCTTAGGGCCACGGATAAGTTTCATGACTTCTTGGGTCGTCTTGTCCTTAAGCTCTGTCCCATCTACACTGACAATGACGTCATTTGGCTGCAAACCTGCTTTAGAGGCAGGTGTATCATCAAGGGCACTAATGACAACCATCTCGCCACCTTTGACTTGGAATTGAACCCCAATCCCTTCAAAGGAATCACTCATGGCATTATCGAAGGCAGTCGATTCTTCCTTGTTAAAATACTCTGAATAGGGGTCTTCTGTGGCAGACACCATACCTTTCAGGGCCCCTTCTAAAATCTTCTCTTTGTCAATTTCTTCAATGTAGCCTTCACGAATAGAACGATAGACTTCCTGAATTTTCTGAATGTCTTCATCTGAAAGCTGTTCTTTTGAGCTAAAGAGGCTAAATGGTGCAGCTGTCACTGGAACAGTCGTTGAAAGTACACTGGTTGTTACTAGTAAGGCAGAGAACCATTTCAATCCTTTGCTAAACTTCATCGAATCACTTCTTTCCATAAATATTGAGCTTATTTGCTTTGAAGCGCATAAGCTGTTTCTAAGGCAACTTCCATCATTTGTGTGAAAGTTGTCTGGCGTTCTTCAGCCGTTGTTTCTTCACCTGTAATTAAGTGGTCACTAATCGTACACATAGCCAAGGCTTGACGGTTGTGTTTAGCTGCCACGGCATAGAGCCCCGCTGCTTCCATTTCCACAGCTAAAACCCCATAACGAGCTAGTTTGCCCTTGTCCATCTCTTCATTATAGAAACGATCGCTAGATAAAATATTACCGACATGGATATTTTCCTTAGGTAATTTTTCTGCTGCTAGATGATAAGCAGTATCTAGAACCTTGAAATCAGCCAAGGCTGCAAAGGACACTTGCCCATTAAAGATATTGGTTAAGCAGCTAGAGTCAGTCGTCGCCCCTTGGCCAAAGACGATATCCCGAACTTTGACAGATTCTTTCATCCCACCAGCGGTCCCAATGCGGATAATCGTCTTAACACCATAGCTTTGGTAGAGTTCTTCAGCGTAAATCATGGCTGAAGGAATCCCCATACCAGAACCTTGAACAGAAACGGGAACACCCTTGTAGGTCCCAGTAAAACCGAACATGTTGCGTACCGTATTGTAACGCGTCACATTCTCCAGGAAGGTTTCAGCAATATATTGGGCCCGCAATGGATCCCCCGGGAATAAAACTACTTCAGCGATTTGGCCTTCTTGGGCTGCAATATGAATCGACATAAATTTCAATCCTTTCTATTTGTGGTAAAGATACTGTTGCCAAGCATCATCAAAGATGGACAATAGACGTGAATAATGAGGGCTGTCTTCCATGTAACGTGAGATTTCGTCAAATTCGTCGCTACGCTTAGGAAACCCTTGATCTGAGTGGATAGCATTCGCCAAGCGACTCATGGGGTCCTTGGCTCCATAGTCCACTGAACGAGAAATATAATCGTAAAAACTCTTTGCCATTAGGCCCTCCTTCGTGTCTGTATATACCCATTCTACCAAAAAAAGGCCACAAGATGCAAAACATAGTCCCTAAGGCTTTAACTTTCTTTCTCAGTATATTTAGGGTACAATGATAGAAAAGGAGGGAAAACATGAAAGAAACACTCAACTTATCCTATACTAAACAGGTCCTCATTGAAGTTCTCAATGCTGCAACTCATGGTATTGGCGCCCTCTTAAGCATTATTGCCACGGTTGCGCTCATACTCAAAGGCGTCCAACATGGCTCACACTTAGAGATTGTCTCCTATGCGATCTACGGAGCTAGCCTCTTCTTATTATTCTTAAATTCCACTCTTTATCATTCTTTTAGTCTGACTCGCTATAAAGATGTCTTCCAAAAGATTGACCATTCTTCTATCTATCTCTTAATTGCGGGGACCTACACCCCCTACCTCATGGTTTCAATCGGAGGGCTTGTGGGCTATGGTTTCCTAGCGCTTGTTTGGTCCTTGGCTATTGGAGGCATTATCTTCGAAGTCTCTGCTATCGGCCGATGGCCAAAACTCAGCACCTTCCTCTACCTTGGATTAGGCTGGCTTAGTGTCTTCATCATCTATCCCTTAGCTCAATCCATTCCCTTGACCGGGATTCTGCTCTTAGCTTTGGGCGGTGTCACCTACTCACTGGGAACGATTTTTTATCGTATGAAAGACAACAAATGGATGCACATTATTTGGCACCTTTTCGTATTAGGCGGCGCCGTCTTTATGTTTTATAGCATCCTATACTATGTGTAAAAACAAAATCCAATGGTCAGGCAACCATTGGATTTTTTTCACCCCTTTTTCACTCTCAAGAGCTATTAAAGTCTAGTCTTTAATTTACAGACTATTTTAAGCCCCTAAATCGACTAGTTTTTATCTTCTTCTTATCAATTCCCTTATCCTCAAGGAATTTGGTCATAGCATTCACATCATCGGCCTGTCCCGCTAATAGATAAATCGCATCATTACCATAGCGCTCAACTGCGTCACTTAAATAGTCCTGACTTTGAGAAAGACTCGAGCTGCTCTCATAGCTTAGATTTGCATGTTTTTTAGCTGAATCTTCCAGTTCATTGTTAAAGACCATCACCCCTTTACTTAAGTGACTCAAGACCAATTCGCGTTTACCTAGCTCTTCTTTGATAATTGGGCGTATGGCTGCAATACCGACATCAGAGGCAAAACATACGAAGGCTTTTATTGCTGTCCGCCGTGGATAAGGTCGAGTCCAACCAACTTAGCTCTACTTTGCTTCCCGCTGGCAAATTAGTTAGACTTTTTTTGTATGGACTGCCACTATTATGAGTCAAAATTAAAATTTCATCTTCATTTGAACTTGAAGCAATCGTTAGCCAACAGCTACTTTTCCCCATCTTTAGCTTGGCTTTTGCTTGCCCCCGTTACAACCTCGCTAGCGGTTTGATGATTATCTATACTATTTGGTAAAGAGATCTTAGCGTGAGCACCTGCTTTCCATTGCATGTTGTCAGGTTTAGCCAAGTGGATGAGGCTTAAATCCCCTTCTAGTTTATCAATAGAAAGGACAGATAGCGTTTGACCACGCCCAAGATAAGCGATAATGCCCCAAGCGATAATGCTTAAACTTACAATGACTGCTAGGATAGTGATTAACATCGTTTTACCTCTTTTCATTTCTTGTTTTTTCATGACTTTATCCTCCTAACGCCAGAATGAATATATATTATATTCATTCATTTTTGTGACGAAATAAAGAGCTACTCTTTATTTCAAGACTCCTTTAACGAAATTAGTTGCCAATATTTCAAGCGTTCTACTTAAATCTGGCACATCTTGTTCTGTAATTTGCATATCCATGTAATAGAATAAGTTGTAGACACGTAAAAATATCCTGAATTTTTATCTTGAGAGTAACCTTCTACTATCATTCGACTGGTAAAAGTTTCGACTAGAAAAATTGTGAAAAAGGATTTGAGACTTTTGCCTTCTTGTGAGGAATAATATGCATGTAATTCATCTGCGATTGCAGGATTATACCACTCATAAGGATTTTATTGGAAGAAACCAAGGAACGTGATCGGCCAAAGAAATTTGGCTAACTAGTTCAACCATGTCCATTTGCCAATCAATTTCTTCAATCATAGCTTGACGAGCGCGATTGTTCTCATCGATGTAGATATCCAAAAATGGCTTCTTTACTGTCATAATAGTTATAAAAAAGAGCCGACTGCCATACTGGCCTGCTTGGCAATTTCTGAAATTCCTGTCGCTTTGTAGCCCTTTTTAGAAAAAGACTTCATAAGCGGCTAACTTTAGAGACTTGTTTTTTTATCCACTGCTATCCTGCCTCCTTTTTATATACATGAGTGAATATATTTTTGTATTCATTCATATTCTATAATAGAAAATCTAGCTTGTCAATCATAATCCTCTCTCATAACAATTAAATCCTAGTACTTGTAGCACTAGGATTTAAATCACTCTATTAGTTTGACAAGATAAGTCTCGCAATCAATGGGCTAATAAAGACATAAAGTAAACCCGTCACGCCAATTGCCAGACCGGCCATGGCACCCGCAACTTGGCCATATTTGAAGGCTGTCCCGGTCCCCACTGCGTGTCCCGTTCCGCCTAAGGCTAGCCCAACTGCTACATGATCTTCAATCTTCAAGACTTTTAATACAACAGGCCCCAGAACGCTTGTCAAAATCCCAGTAGCCACTACAACCACTAAGGTCACGGTTGTCATGCCTTGCATCTTGTCGATAATCCCCACCGCCATAGCGGTTGTAACTGATTTAGGGAAAAGCGAAATTGCCAGGAAGAAATCCATACCAAAAAGCTTAGCAAGGAGTGCAGTAAATGTCGTATTAATTAACACCGCAATTGAAGTCCCTAAGAGAATACTGCGTATATGGTGTTTCATCAAGTGGAAGGTTTTATAAAGCGGAATACCCAAAGCTACTGTCGAAGGCACTATCAAGGTGTTAAGATAACTGCCTCCCACGTAATAAGCGTGATAAGGAATGCCGGCTAGCTTGAGTACTACAATAATTAAGATAGTTGCAATCAGAAGTGGCGTCGTCAATGGGTGAGGCCAACGTCGATTGAGTCGCATACCAAGATAGTAAGCTAGAATTGATAGTCCAAGACCAAATAAGGGATTTTCCCAAAAATTAGCAGTCACCTAGTTTACCTCCTCAGTAAAGTCGTCCACAAAACGATCCTCGTAGTTGCCTTCATAGCGGTTCTTAACATAATTAACCACTAAGGCAATGACCACAATATTAAGTACAATAGCACCTACTATGATGAGCACAATTGGTCCTAGAAAAGGCGCAATGACCTCATAACGGTCCATAATCCCGACAGCAGCCGGTAGAAAGAGAATGGTCATATTAGCCAAGAGAAAGTTACCTACTGCATTGACATGACGCAAACGTAGGAGCTTAAATTCAAGGGCTAAAAATAGGAGGATTAAGCCTATAATAGAGCCGGGGATTGGTAATTGAAAATAAGTCGAAATCCCCTCCCCTATAAAGGCTAATAAGACAATAATCATGAACTGGACATAAAGTTTCACAATGAATCCCCCTCTTCTCACAATACAAGTTTACGCTTTTTCAGCCAGATTGCAAGCCAAAAAAGGATTGGCACTTAAGTCCAATCCTTCACCTGCTTAATGAGCAACCTTACCTTGGTTAGCCACAGCAGACATTTTAGCTGCCAAGGCCTCTTGGTCACCTAGGTAATAATGTTTAATAGCCTGGAAGTTATCATCAAATTCATAAACAAGTGGCACACCTGTCGGAATATTCACTTCCATAATCTGATCTGAACTCAATTTATCAAAATACTTAACGAGCGCACGAAGTGAGTTACCGTGTCTGCAATAATGATGCGCTGTCCTTCTGCCATTTGTGGCCGAATCACTGTTTCAAAGTAAGGTACAACCCGCTCGATGGTAGTTGCAAGACTTTCTGCCAACGGCGAGACTTTCCTCTGTAGGTACACGTCGGTATTGGTCTTGCAAACGCGGGTTGCGACCATCACTAGTTTCCAAGCTTGGTGGTATACATCATACGAACGACGCCAGATTTTAACCTGCTCTTCGCCATATTTTTCTGCCGTCTCAACCTTATTCAAGCCTTGTAGGGCGCCATAATGGCGTTCATTTAACTGCCAGCCCTTATGAACGGGGATCCAAGATCGGTCTAGCTCAGTCAAAACAGCATCCAAAGTGTGAATGGCCCGTTTAAGATAACTCGTATAAGCCAAATCAAAGTCAAAAGCCTCTCGCCTTGAGCTGGCGCCCTGCTTCATGTGCTTCTGCCAAACCTTTGTCGGTCAGTTCTACATCCGTCCAACCTGTAAAGAGGTTAAGCCGGTTCCACTCACTTTCGCCATGACGAATTAAAACTAATTGTTTCATAAAATCTCCTCCTAACATTGGTAGTAGCCATAATGGAATTTGGTATTAGGTCGTTTGATACGTGTCAGACCTAAGTCTTCAAAAATAGGGTCTTGATAGTGGGCTTTAACAACGATACGGTGTCTTGCCACCCGCTTAGCCTGTTCCAAAGTTTCTTCAGTCAAGGGTTGCCGATTAGCTAAGAGGCGAATACCATCTAAGTTCTTGGATTCTTCGATTCCCACCTTGAACATAGGGTCAAAGTAGACACAGTCTATACTCTTATCTTTTGCTTGAGCAAGATAGGTTTGATAATCCTGACAGTAAGTCACCAAGTCTCTCATAGCCTGAGTAAAACGACTATCTTCCATAACAAAACGAGACAGTCCATCGCTAACAATCAAATGCACCAAGGGATTATACTCTAAGGCAGTGACCTGGTAGCCAAAATACTGCATCACCAGGCTGTCACTGGCCATCCCCATGGTGGCATCCAGGACACTAGCGCCAGTTGGACAAGCTAGGGCTTCCAACAAAGGGTCGCGGCCGTTAAGTGCCCTGAGCCAAGCAGTATTGGGATGGAAAAATAGTTTCTGACCCTCCGCATCATAGTAGATTAACTCATTCTTGTTAAGGACTAAGGCACCCTCTGCCTGGCAATAGATTTGCTTCATGGTACGCTTACCACGGTCTTGATAGATTCCACCGTATAGTTGGGCCAACTCCTGGGCGCGCTTTTACTAAAGCTTGACTCTTTGTCAATAGCCGTTGTGACAATCAAGGTCATGCCTCCACCTCTTCCTGACCTTGGTCTCGGGAGAAAAAGAGGTGCGTAACTCATGCCAGGTCCATTGAACCCAGAAGTTGCAAATCGTCACGAAAAAGCAAAGATAAGCAGGATCACAATTAAAGCCTGAATACCAAAGAGCCAAGTCTTAAAATCTGAAAAGTTAGTTAGTACTTCGATGCTTTCCCAAGATAAGGTTCTTCTAAGGCTAAGTCCAGGGGAGCTAGCAGAGGCCGGCAATCGAATATCCATCATATATGCGATAGCGATAAAGCCTATTACAATCAATAAGGCGATGATTTGGAGGACAGACTTTTCCTTAAAGCTCAGATAGTGTCGCTCGCGACTAGGAATTCGGGTTCGCTTCTTTTTATTCTTATTTTTTCTGTGGTTGGGTCGTTTTACCATGCCTTGCCCTCCTTTCTAGTTTTTCCCTTAATTGTCTGCCATATATCAAAAGGCTAAATAGATTAGATGGGATGTCACCATATAAAAATGAAAATAACAATTAGGACCGCTATAAGAGTCAATAGATAACTGAAAGATTCTGACTCAAGCATCTTTAAGTCCATTAGGCGGTTTACATCATCATGGAAAATGAAATGTACCTTCCTGACTGGAACGGGCCAACGACTGAGATAGAAAGCCCAACTTATGACCAGTGTCAAGGCTATTGATAGCCAAAACATTGTCCATTCTCTAGAATTACGAGGAATTTTGCGGTCTACAGGCCAACCAAACCTTACTGCCTTTTTGTCGCCCTATTGCCCATAGTCGCCTTTTACCCCTTTCCTCTTTACTTTAAGTCTAGCACTTTCAATCAGACTTTTCAATTCAAGCAAACCCCTCATCATCTATAGAAAAGAGCCCCTTAAAACTAAGGGACTCTTTCTCTACATTTCATTAAATATCTAGGGCAAATCGACGTTCTAACTTGGCTTGAACCAAGGAATATGCCGTACAAATTAACCAATAGATGACTGCTACCAAGATATACATGGTCATGAAGTCATGTTCTGAGGCTCCCACCACTTTAGCCTTCTGGAATATCTCTGGTACACTAATAATGGCGGCAATTGAAGAGGACTTAACCAAATCTAGCATAACATTGGATAAGGGGGGAATGGCTAGTCGTGTAGCTTGAGGTATCACCACATAACGAAGTGATTGTCGATAGCTCAGACCGACAGCAAAGGCTGCTTCCCATTGACCTTTTTCCACGCCTTCAATACCGGCACGAATAATTTCAGCCGTGTAGGCAGAAGCCGTAATGGACAAACCCAAAATGGCAGCCGTGAAAGCTGACATAACAATTCCCATCAGTGGTAAGCCATAATAGATAAAGAACAAAGTAACTAGAAGTGGCACCCCACGGAAAAAGGAAATATAGGCAATTGCAATAGCGCGTAAGCCACGCAAAGGTGCTAAACGCAAGAGTGCTAGGCAAAGTCCTCCAAGCGTGGCTAAAAGAAAGCTAGCTAAAGACAAAGTCAACGTATTGCCAAGACCTTGTAGTACTGTTGGCAGTCCTTTGAGCGCCAATTCTGGATTAAAAGATATAGTGCCACTTGATAGACAAGAGCCAATGGGTCATCTTAACGATCCACTTCCACTACAGGTAGATCTTTAAGTTTCTTACCACCGATTTCTTCCTTCTCAGTTGAGACATCTTCCCCTTCATAGAACTTCTTAGAAAGTTCTGCCAAGGAACCGTCTTTACGCATTTCTTCTAATACTTGGTTGATTTTTCTTGTAAGGTCACAGATTCCTTGTTAAGTACGAAGGTCGCCTTACTTGGGTTATAGAAGACATTCCTACCTTAGTCTTGAAGTCTGGGAAGAGCTTGTTGGCATTCTTAATGGCAATGGTTTTGGACATAGTAATCATTTGGAATGAAGTCAGTCCGACCATTGTGAATGTCCGCAATGTATTGTTCCAAGGTCCCGTTGTCATAGGTTACAGCTTCCGCACCTTTTGCTTCAGCAATGGCCATGTATTTGGTAGTTGCTTCCCCTGCTGCCTTCTTACCTTTGAAATCATCCAAGGATTTAATGCCAGAGTCATCGGACTCACGAACTACGATAGAACCGAAGCTATATTTAATTGGTGTTGAGAAAAGGAATTCTTTTTCACGTTTAGGCGTGATGTCGTAGTCGTTGGCTACAATATCCGCTTGACCTGACTTAATGGCTGTTAACATGCCATCTGTGTTCATTTCCTTAAATTCGAGTTCAAGGTTTAATTTTTCAGCAACCTTGCGCAAGATTTCAATATCATAACCTGTTAACACATCTTTACCCTCTACTTCTGAGTGGAAAGTTGATGGGTAGTAAGCCCCTGATGTTGCTACAACAATTTTGCCTGATTTTTGGATGCGATCCCAAGACTCATCCGCTGCGCTTACTTGGTGCACTGGCGCCAATAAAGCTCCCCCTAAAGTAATCAGGCTAGCAGCAGCCACAATTTTTTTCCATTTCACATTCACCATAATAAACCTCCTAGGTTTTAAGATTTGATTTCATTCTAACACCTAGAACAGTTACTTTCAACTGTTCAGCTCAACAAATATCGATAAACCAAGCTGTTACGCATATAAAATAAAACAGTTTTACTATCTGTACCAAAACAAAAGAGGAGCTTGGCTCCTCTTCTTTTCACAAACTATTGCTCTTTGTCTTGCTTTTTATCGTCATCCGTCAGTTCATGGACGGTACGTTTGAACGACACAAACATTTTACCAATCGACTCTCCAAGTTCTGGTAATCGCTTAGGACCAAAAATCAAGAGCGCACCTAAGACAATCAGAATTAAACCTGGCGCCCCAATATCACGAAGTAATCCCATCTTGCTTTCCTCCTCTTCTCTTACGATACAAAATCCAATGGCTAATTAAAATACTAATCTCATAGAGTCCCACTAGAGGTACTAACATGGCCAAGTCGCTGACAAAATCAGCTGGCGTTAAGACAACTGCCAATACCAAGAGCACAAAGTAGGCATAGCGACGATAGGCGCTCAACCACTTTAGGTGATAGCAAGCCTATATGGGTCAAAAAAGCGACTAAGACTGGCATCTCAAATAGAAAACCTAATGGCAAGGTCACGCCAAAGATGAAATCCAAATAGTTCCCCACTGTAAGCCGCGTTTCGAAGAGCTCTTGACTCCAATTCAAGAGCACCTGTAACAAGGCAGGAGCCACCAAGTAAAAGCCAAAAGCTAATCCCATAATAAAGCAAAGAAAGACTGCTGGCAAGTACCAATAAATGGCACGCAACTCCTCTTGTTTGAGAGCCGGCTTGACATAGGCCCAAATCTGATAGGTGACAAAAGGCAGACTAGCACTTAAGGCTACTAAACTAGCTACTTTTACATAGAGCCAGAGAATTTCATTAGGTCCCAAGGCCAAGAGTGGTTGGTCCAAAAATTGCGTCACTAAATGATAAAAAGGATCTACCAAGAAAATCCCCAGGCAAAACCAGAGAATAAACCAGATGAGAGAAGCAATCAAGCGAGACCTAAATTCTGCCAAATGGCCTACTAGACTGAGATGCTTGCTATCAGCCATCTGCCTTCTCCCCTTTCGACACTAGGAAGAAGATGAGCACCAAGCCCAAAAGGTATAGAGCCTGGCTAGCCACCGTCCACCAAGTTGGGTAAAATCCTAGCCATTCGATGGACTGTAAGTTGCCCCACACAATTGGATTGGCAGGCAAATACTGGGTGACAATAAGCGTATGGATGCTGACTCCCAAAATCTTGAAGGCTAAGACATAAATCCCAATAGTGAGTATCTTAAAGAGCCAAGGAAGTGATAAGCGATTGGCTAGGTACTTGAGTACCAACCAGACAAGCGCTAAAATCAGCGTAGCTAGGCTAATCCCTAGCAGCATCTCCCAGAAGGAAATCTTAGACAGTATACCCACTAGGAAGAGAATCGTCTCTGCCCCTTCGCGGAAAACAGCTAAGAAACTGACTCCAAATAAGGTCCAAAGGCGACCAGTTCTTTGATAAGCTGCCAGTTGGCGATCAATATAGGCTTGCCAAGAGGCAAGGCTTGAGCTCCGATGTAGCCAAATCCCTACTAGAGTTAAGGTCACTACTGCAAAGAATCCCGTGACAGCTTCAATTAATTCACGTGCCACCCCTGAGAAAATAGTTGGCAGAAGTGCTGTTAATGCCAGAGCCAAGCCAATACTTGCTAAGAGTCCAGTGCCTGTCCCAGCATATACATAAGCTAGGGGTCGTTTGGCCTTAAGTGACCGCAGACTTGCAACTAAAGCAAGTACAATCAACATGGCCTCTAAACCTTCACGCAAGACAATCAACGTAACATCCCAGTAGGAATACTGGCTACTCTTATTAATCTGCTTAAGATCGTCAATTAGGGCATCTAGCTTGGCTTGGTAAATCGGATCCTGTCCCTTAACCATAATGACGGGCGTTTCTTGCTCAACTCGGGTGTAAAGTTTATAGTTTCGAGTCGAGACCTCGCCTTCAATGCTAGGCCAGAGTTCAATGAAGGATTGCATGAGCTGCTTGGCTTGGTTGGTCTGTCCTTTAGTAAAGGCGTCTTTGGCTCTATCTAAAAGTTGCAAACCATCTTTCAAACTAGCCCCATTTGTGGTTGAAACTGCACTAGCCTCAGTGCCTGTCAGAAAGTCTTGAATGGCTTGCTTCAAGCTACCACTATTCACCTCAATAACTTGGTAATCGACCGGCTCCAACTCTATCGCAGCCCGTAGCAAGGCCAAGGCTGTTTCAATTCGATTGTAATGGGCGCTAGAAGTTGACCGAACAATGCTTTCATTAGCGGTCCAAGCACTATTGACCTGCTTATAAGCCAGTTTAACTGCTTCAATATCTTGCTTGGCAATGGCACTCTCTAATTGATTGAACAGAGGCGTCATTCTTTTCTCAAGCTTAGTCTTAGCAGCAGACTCATCCACTGGATTCTGTTCCTTGTCGAAAGCCAAGAGCGCACGCGAAATGGTCACAAGATTTTCATGAGTCAAATCTGCTTTAGCTGCCTCAATGGCTGACTTAGTTGCTTGACCCGCCGGGCTAGTCGCCTGACTTTCCTTGGCAAAAGAGCTGTCTAAAGCCTCTAGTTTTTGCTGAGCCAGACTGGAGTCACCCTCTTCTAGCGCCCGAGTCGCTTCTGTCACCTGAATAAAATAGGTCTGTAAATCCGTCTTAGCACTGACAAAAGGACTAAAAAGTAAGACAAGAATCAGGGTTAGACAGACAGTAGCTTTATTCAAATAGGCTTTGACCAAGATAGCCACCCTCTTCTACTCCCGGGAGGATAGCAAAGAGGCCACTCCCTACATGGGTAATGTATTCATTTAATTTGTCTTTGGTCCCTAGATTCTTCTGAACCTTAATAAATTGTTGGGGATCCTTTTGGAAGGAAATAAAGAGCAAACCCGCATCAAATTGCCCCGTACGCGGATCAATACCGTTGGCATAAGAAAAGGCTCTACGGTATATCTCCTCGCCTACTTCTTTGGCTAGACGGACATGACAATCTTCTGGAATCACAAGGTTGCCCTTGTCATCTTTGAGTTCCAGATCTACCGGATCAAATTCATCAACTGCCCCAAGAGGCGCCCCACTGTCGCGATGACGTCCAAAGGTATTCTCTTGTTCCTTAAGGCTGGTCCGATCCCAAGTTTCAAGATGCATTTGCACACGCCGCACAATCAGATAGGTCCCATTTTTCATCCAATTGTCTTGGTCACACCAAATCACACGGTCAAAATCATCTTGGCTAGTCACATTAGCGGTCCCGTCCTTAAAGCCAAAGAGATTACGAGGGGTAGAACCCTGGCTTGTAATCGCGGCGTAGCCTGTCTGGCTCCATTTAAGAGTTAAATGTTCGCGCCCCTTGCGAAGCAAGTTGCGAACCGCATGAAAGGCCACCTGGGCATCTTCAGCACAAGCCTGGATACAAATATCTCCACCTGTGAAGTCTTCTTGCAATTGGTCCCGGGCAAACTTAGGTAGATCCTCAAACTCAGGCAATTTTTTACTTGATAGTTTGAGCTTGTCTAAGAAAGTCGGACTGACCCCAACCGTAATGGTAAGGCGCTCAGTCCCCATACCAACAGCCTCACCAGTATCGGTGGGAGGTAGCATGGTATTAGATTTATAAGCCTCGACCAGCTCACCCTGCATCATGCGAGCAATATAAGTTGTCCAAGACTTGAAAATACCACGAATCGTCTCCAAATCTTCCGTCGCCAAATCCAAGACAGCAAAATAGACCTGACGCTGAATGGGTGTGGTGATACCTGACTGACACTTACCATAAAATGGAATTGCTTGGTTTGCTTCTTCCAAGGCTAGAGCATCCTTGGGTGAAGTCCCACCAAAAAGTAATTTCATGATGCTCGGAGCCATCATGGCTCCTGCCCCCATCATGCCCGCCTTTTTAATAAAAGCTCGACGGGAAATGGGTTTGTCATACCATTTTTCGTCTGATTTATCGCCCACTCTCATCAGCCTCCAAGATAACGGCCATTTGAGATAGGGGTTCTCCTAACTTAGTGACTGCTTCAGCTAGGGCTTTGGTTTCTTTCTCACTTAAGTCCGTGTAGAGTTTATAGTGGTCAGCATCCACTTTGTGGCTAGCCAAGAGATCATTGACTGCCTTGAATTTTTCAGTTAGGTTCTTGGCCAATTCAGGATCCTTAGCAGAAATTTTGTCCTTAAAGATGCTAAAAATCTTTTCTGCTCCCGCAATATTAGCTTCAAAATCATAGAGGTCTGTATGAGAATAGATTTCTTCTTCGCCGGTGATCTTGCTAGTAGCCACTTCATTCAGTAAGTCCACGGCGCCTGTCAGCATGTTTTCAGGTGTTACCTCAACTGTCGCGACTTTGGCCTTAAGCTCCTTAATATCATCTACTAGCTGTTTTGCATAGGACACTGCAGGCTCGGTCTTGCCCTCTTCCCACAGGATTTGTTCAATTTTATGGAATCCAGACCAACCTTCTTCGGTTTGATTATCCTCTACATAGTCTGCTAGACGGTAGTCAATTTTAACATCAGATTCTGCAAAAAGCTCAGCAATTGGTTCTGACCGCTCATAGGCCTTACGAATCAATGGGTAAACTTTCTTAGCTTCATCCAACTTACCCTCTTGAATTAGCTTAGCAAAGTTTTTCAGTATCTTTTAGCAGCTGGTCAATCTCTGCACTAACAAACTTCTTGTAAGCCTCAGTTTCAGCACTTAAATCTACTGATTGAGCAGAGCTTGACTCCTCAGCTAATACAGAATAGCTAGTTAATGAAACAGTGGCCACTTGAGCTCCTAATAGAGTGAGGACTGCTAACTTCTTCCAATTCTTCTTCATTTACTTTCCCGCCTTTATCGATAGATTTATTAATAAGTCTATCATACCCTATTGCAGCATGAAAGAATACCTTTTTCTAAATAAAAGAGAATAAGTTCTACTAAAGAATTAATAAATAAAAATAGGAATAAAGTTTTACTAATACAACGACCTGTTATAAGGTCGTTTTACACATTCTACGAAGTTTACCCAATTTTAATAGCTTCCATAGCTGCCAATAAGGCCTCGAAGAGTGGCGCATCCTGAGGCGAATGGCCTGCTTCTTCGACAATTTGGAACTTAGCATGAGGACAAGCCTGGGCTAAGGCATAGGCGCCACTCGGACGGCAATCGACGTCATAACGGCCATGAAAGATTGACATAGGAATATCCTTGAGTAAATGGGCACGATTGAGGATGTAGTTGTCCTCTCCCCAGAACATCTTGTTAGCAAAATAATGGGCTTCAAGTAGGCCGAGTGAACGGTCAACAGGCGCTAGTTCTGCATCTGGAGCTTGGAAATTTGGTCGTAGCGTAATAACGGATCCTTCCCAGGTACTCCACCGTTTCATAGCTTCTTCTGCTAGGGCCTGATCTTCCCCAATCATTCGCCGATAGTAGGCTGTTACTAAATCATCTTGTTCTTCATGAGGGATAAAATCTCTAAACAAGGCAAAGGCTTCAGGATAAAACTCGCTAGCACCAAACTGGAAGAGCCAATCAGAATCTTCCTGTCGTCCTAGGAAGATACCACGAAGTATCAAACTCTTGACCCTATCAGCATGGTGGATGGCATAAGTCAAGGCCAAGGTTGAGCCATAACTTCCACCAAAGACATGCCAGTCCTCAATACCAAGCCTTTGTCTAATAATCTCCAAGTCCGCCACACTATCCAAGACTGTATTCGCTTCAAGGGATAGGAAGGGCTGACTTTTGCCACAACCTCGTTGATCAACTAGCACAATCCGATAAAATTCAGGATCGAAGAAACGCCGGGACGACTCCCCAACCTGCCCACCTGGTCCGCCGTGCAAGAAAACCACAGGACAGCCTGCTGGATTACCCGCTTCTTCCACATAAAGCGTATGGCCAGAACCAACTGGAATATGATGGCTGGCAAAGACTGGCGTATTTAGATAACCTAGCATGATTTCCCCTCCTTGGAGCGACGCTCCCACCATTCAAATTGATGTGGATAGTGATTTTTATCATCAACCAAGCCTTCTTGAATTTTTACACACTGCCATTGGTCTTGATCTAGGTCAGCGACGAAGGTATCTGCCGGAAAAGTTGCCTTAATATGCGTACGAATAACTCGGTTTGCTAAAGGCAATATGGCAGCAAAAATTTCTGCGCCCCCGATGACCATGACTTCTTGATCTTGCGCCAAGCTTTTGATTTCTTCTAAGTCATGAACACGGTGTAGGCCTTCAATTTCGGACTTATAGTCTTCTTGGCGAGTCAATACATAACTAGTCCGCCCTGGTAAGAGACGGCAGCCCATGGATTCAAAGGTCTTGCGCCCCATCAAAATAGCATGACCGAGTGTCACTTGCTTAAAAAACTTGAGGTCATTGGGCAAGTGCCAAGGCAGTTGATTTTGATAACCAATCCCGCCCGCTTGGTCTTGGGCATATACAAGAGTCAGCATTGTGTTTTTCTTCCTTTCTATGTAAGGATGTTTTAGACGGCAATCGGCGCCTTAATGGTTGGCCAAGGCTCATAGCCTTGTAGTCGAATTTGGTCAGTAGAGACTTGATCAAATTGCTCGAAATCGTCAATTTCCAATTGTGGCAGTAGTTTAGGCTCTCGGCTCAAGAGGGTATCCGATGCCTCCAAATGATTGAGATAGAGATGAGCATCCCCCAAGGTATGCACAAAGTCCCCCACCTCTAGACCACATTCTTTGGCAATCAAATGGGTTAAGAGCGCATAGGAAGCAATGTTAAAAGGCACACCTAAGAAAACATCAGCACTACGTTGGTAGAGCTGGCAGGATAACTTGCCATCATGCACATAAAACTGGAAGAGTGTGTGACAAGGTGGCAAAGCCATACTAGGCACATCCTCAGGGTTCCAGGCTGACACAATTAGGCGTCTAGAATCAGGAGAATGCTTAATCATGTCAATGAGCTGGCTAATTTGGTCCAAAGTCTCACCATTTCGAAGAGGCCAAGAGCGCCATTGGGCACCGTAGACATTGCCTAAATTACCGTAGCGTTCAGCAAAGTCATCATCAGTCAAAACTCGCTCATTAAAGGCTGCTAATTCCTGCTGGTAGATTTCATTAAAGTCTGGGTCAGCGACTGCACGCAAACCAAAATCAGTCATATCAGGGCCATAATAGTCAGGAGACTCCACATAGCGTTTGAAGGCCCACTCGTCCCAAATGTGATTATTGTGTTCTAGTAAGTAGCGGACATTGGTATCACCGCGTAAAAACCAGAGTAATTCGCTCTTAATCAAGCCAAAGGGAACGCGTTTGGTCGTCACCATGGGAAAGCCTTGGCTCAAATCAAAGCGCATCTGATAACCAAAAATACTTTTGGTCCCAACCCCAGTACGGTCAGTTTTAACATGACCCTCTGCTAGGATTTTTGACTAATTCTTGATATTGTTGCATATGCTTCTCCTTTGATTGCCTTTTCTCTTACGGCGTCTTATGGCGCCAATTCACTTAAATAGTCATACCGCTCATAAAGATGATAGAGATGGGCTTCGGTCGCTTCCAATTCTTCTTGAAGACTCATTAATTGGCTAGCATCTTGACTGTTGGCCTCCATGTCTTCTTGAATCTGATTGAGGCGATTCTCAGTGCTTTCAATTGCCGCTTCAATACCTGCCCATTCCTTCTTCTCTTCATAGCTTAACTTCTTCTGTTCACGTTTTGGTTTAGTGCTTGGGGTCGGAGCTAACTTTTCCTTTTCAGGGGTTGTCTGCTCCTTGGCAAGGTAGTCAGAATAACTGCCCCAATAGGTGGTATAAGCCCCTTGCCCCTCTAAAATCAGGTACTGGTCTACTGTCTTATCTAAGAAATAACGGTCGTGAGATACCACGACGACAAGCCCTTCAAATTGAGCTAAGTAATCCTCTAAGACAGTTAGGGTATCAATATCTAGGTCGTTAGTCGGCTCGTCTAAGAAGAGGACGTTGGGTTCCTGAATCAAGAGCGATAGTAAATATAACCGACGTTTTTCTCCCCCTGACAGGCTGGAAATGCTAGAGCCATGACTCAACCTGAGGGAAATTGAATTGCTCTAACATCTGAGCTGCACTTTTGGTGCGTCCATCAGGACTGACAAAGTTATCGGCTATTTGTGTCAGATAGGCTAAAATCCGCATATCTCCCGGCAAATCTTGATCTAATTGGCGATAGTAGGCTAGCCGGACCGTCTGGCCTAGCTTCAAAGTCCCGGCCGCTAAGTTATGATAGCCTGCCAAAGTATTAAGGAAAGTGGTCTTGCCGACCCCATTAGCACCAATCAGCCCAATACGTTCGCCTTTGGTGAAGTGCTTAGTATAGTCTTGAACGACAACTTGCTGCCCCACTTCAATACGCGCCTGTTCCAACTCTATAACCTGATTGCCAATTCGTTGTTGATCAAATTCAAAGCCAGAGGTCTCTTGGCTATCTTGGCGAGAAGCAATTTCTCCCTTTAATTGGTCGAATCGCTCGATTCGGGCTTGCTGTTTAGTCGTTCTAGCCTTGGCGCCCTTTCGCATCCAAGCCAGTTCGGCTTGATAGAGCTTGTCTTGCTTGTCTTGCATTCTTTCTTCAAGCGCGAGTTCAGTTGCCTTTTTCTCTAAATAAGCTTGGTAGTTGCCACTATATTCGCGGAAACGCCCGTGTCTTAACTCGACAATCTTATTAACGGTTCGTTCCAAGAAATAACGATCATGGGTGACTAAGAGTAGTGCGCCTTTGTAGGAAGCAAGGTATTTTTCTAACCACTGCACAGAATTGATATCCAGATGGTTAGTCGGCTCATCTAAGATAAGCAAATCGGGTTCAGCAATGAGGACCTGGGCAATCCCAATTCTTTTCTGCTCCCCGCCCGAACAATCTCCCACTCGTTTATTGAGATTGACAAGGCCTAATTGAGTCAGGACGGTCTTAGCTTTGACTTCAATCTGCCAAGCATCTGCTTGGTTCATGGCTTCTGTAATGGTTTGAAAGGCTTCCTGTAGCTGGCTATTGTCAGGATCTGACAACAAGGCTAGATTGGCCACCTCATAGTCATGCAAGAGTTTCAATTCTGGCGTATCTCCCGCAAAGACCGTATCTAAAATAGTCTGGTTGGGATCTAAATCTGGATTCTGCGCCAAATAAGCTATGTGATAACCCTTTGGCTTGTCAATCGTCCCTTGGTCATAGTCGGTTTGGTCAGCTAGCACCTTCAAGAAGGAACTTTTACCGGTCCCGTTAGGTCCAATCAAGCCAATTCTATCCCCTGTCCGAATGGCAAAGTCGATGCCTGCCAACAAGGTTTTGGTCCCATAGGTTTTCTCTAATCCTGTGACTGCTAAGGTCTTCATGTCATCATTCCCTCATTGTAACTCTGTTTATTATAGCAAATTTGGCTGACTAAGTCTAAGCCCTATTATTTAGGCGAACTGGGCCCGATAAAGGGCCGCATAATGACCATCTAAAGCCAATAGTTCTTGGTGGCTACCGGATTCTACCACGCCCTCCTCAGTCACCACCACAATACGATCTACATGCTGAATGGTAGCTAAGCGATGGGCAATCACGAGACTGGTCCGACCTTTGGCTAATTGATCAAAGGACTGTTGGATATACTGCTCGGTTTTCGTATCTAAGGCGCTAGTTGCCTCATCTAAGATTAGTATGGAAGGATTCTTGAGGAAGATTCTCGCAATCGACAAACGTTGTTTTTGCCCACCAGATAAGCGAACACCTCGTTCCCCAATGGCAGTATCCAAGCCATCAGGTAATTGCTCGATGACTTGATCTAGTTTAGCCGCACGAATGGCCTCTTCCACCTCAGCCTCACTAGCATCTAAACGACCATAGAGGACATTCTCCCGAATAGTCCCATCGAACAAGAAAACATCCTGTTGAACAATCCCTATCTGCTGTCTGAGCGATGACAAGGTGTATTCCCGAATGTCCTTGCCATCTATCAAGACTTGACCCGACGTGACATCATAAAAACGCGGCAGGAGATTGACCATACTGGACTTACCTGCTCCACTTGGACCGACTAAAGCCACGCTCTCCCCGGGCGCAATGGACAGGTTTAATTGAGAAATAACGGGACGCCCCTCTTCATAGGCAAGTTCTACATTACGATAATCAATTTGTCCTTGGAAGTGTGGGGCTGGCTGGGCATCAGGCAGGTCCTGAACCGCCACCGGTTTAGCTAGCTCTTGTCTGAAACGTTTGAAGCCGGCAAAACCCTTGGGATAGGTTTCAATCATGATATTAATACTTTCAATCGGCTTAACAAAGGTATTAGCTAAAAGAACAAAACCTACCAATTGGCCTGTCGTTAGCTCCCCTTTGAGGGTGAAATAAGCCCCGGATACCAAGGCAATTAAGGTGATAATACGCATTAAGACATAGTTAAAGGCACTAGAAGCCGCCATGGTTCGATAAATTTAAGTTTATTCTCGCGATAGTCTTGAATAAGTCCTTCAAAACGTTCTTCTTCATGGGCTTCATTGGCGAATGCCTTGACAACTCGGATGCCACTGAGGCTGTTGGATAAGCCGGCATTAAATTCTCCCAATTGACGATAGACTTGGCTATTAATACGTCCCATCTTCTTATTAAAGATAGCCAGCGCAACTCCCAAGATTGGCACCAGAATCACTGTCCCAATGGCTAATTGCTCATGGACCCTGCGGCATGAGCAAAAAGCCCCACCAAACTCATCAGGGTAATGAATAAATCTTCAGGCCCATGATGGGCTAGCTCCCCGATTTCCGAACAAGTCACTGGTTAGTCGCGACATGAGCTCCCCCGTCTGCTTATTATCGAAAATACTCAAAGGACTGACTTTTGGAAGTATTGGAAAAAGCTGACGTCGATATCGGTCTCAATGGTAATACCCAACTTATGCCCCAGATAGACTACAATGTACTTCATCACCATGTTGAAGAGATAAAAGGCAAGTAACAAGAGGCAGACCCAAATAACCGTCTGATAATGGCCTGTTGGTAAGATGGTGTCAATGACCCGGTTTACAACAAATGGAAAAGTTAACTCTAACATAGCCGAAATTACGGCGCAGCCAAAGTCAATCATGAAGAGCTTCTTATAAGGCTTATAATAGGCAAAAAAATCGCGTAACACTCACATTATCCTTTCTCATAAAAAGGCTGACCCTCTGGCCAGCCTTGATTTGGCTAAAAACTGTTAATCTATAGCTAAGTTAGAGAGTTCCCCCTACTTCAGCTGACCTGTCTTGAGGTCATAATCCGTATAAGGACGCTCCAAATCCAGCAATAAAGCATCGTGATGTGGCTTTTGATTCTGACTAGGAGGTGGCGTCATATAGTCGCCAAATGCCTCAGTCAAATAGGCATCATAACCTGCTGGAATGGGCATTTCCGTCCCTTCAAAAGGCTTGAAAACAGCTTGATCAAAGGCCTCGATTGGATAGAGCTTACTCATATAGTAAGGACCGGAACACAACTCAATACGGTAAGCCGCCTCTTGGCGAGTGGTCTTAGTCATCTTTTTATGAGCTAATGACCAGATCTTATAACGTAGTTTAGAACTTGGGACTAGGCCTAGCAACACTCGACTGCCCCAGGCCAAAAGGCCCCCATGCTTTTCAGGCACGGTTTGAGCGCAGAAGAGCGAATAGATTAAGGCCCAGACCTTCTGGGTCTTACGTTTCCAGGCTGAGGCCGGTGCATAGTCCAAAGGCAGTACATCTAAGGCTAGGCCATGAGGCAAGTCTAAGTCAGCTTGATAAGGCTTGAGGCAAGTTGTCTGGCGGTCACGAATCGTGATGAAGAGGTTACGGTCGACATAGCCCTCATGAGACCGCGACAGAAAATAACGCGAATCTGCCTCTTTGGGCCAGAGTTCTGTCAAACGTTCATAGTCTTCCCTTGGCATAAAAAAGTCTAAATCATCATCCCATGGAATAAAGCCCTGATGACGCAAAGCCCCAATCGCGCCACCACCACACAAGTAGCATAAGAGATTATGCTACGGCAGAAAGGCAACAAAGTATTGGGCCATTTCTGAGGCTTTTTGAGCTTGAATGGGTTCCATCTAACCCTCCTTCTTTTTAATTAATCACTAGATATTCCACTTAGCCACCGTTTTTAAAATGGTGTTTTTACGGTCTTCTTCGAAGAATTGATAGATATCCTTGATATCCTCTAAATCACCTACTTGGTGGATAATCATCCGCAGTCTTGAGGATACTTGTGGGTTTTCCATTAAGGCCACCGCCAATTGGAAGTCCTCACGTCCCGAGCGAGAAGAACCAACTAAGGTCAGCCCTTTTTCTAAGACATCACGGGTATTGACTGGCACTTCCGTCTCGGAAACTCCCATTAAAATCAGCGTTCCTTGAGGTTTAATATACTTAATAATGTCACGAATGGCTTCTTGACTGGCATCGCCACCCACACACTCAAAGGCATGGTCGAAGCTGAAATCTTCCGGAATATCTTGCAATTCATAGACTTCATCTACAAAGCTGAAAAGTCTTAATTTATCGTGGTTTTTACCTACTACAATAATCGTAGCATCTGGAAACTTAGCTCTTAAGACGGTAGCTTGGACAAAAGCTAGCGAACCCGATCCCCAGACCACGATTCGGTCACGCTTGGATAAGGCCATAGAGTCAAAACGACGGGCCCCGTGCGCCGCCACCGAGACAAACTCGGTCATCGCCGCTACCACATCTGGAATGCTTTGATAACCCACGACGCGGTCTAATGGTAAATGCACAAATTCCTGCATGAAACCATCGTAACCACTGGATAGGAAGTGAGTTCCTTCCACATAGTTCTCATAGAACTCACCTGAATGGTCAAAACCTTGAGGCGGCTGATTGGGAATCATGACGACCTTATCCCCTACTTGATAGGTGCCAGTTTCGTCACGTACGACGATGCCGCAACACTCATGAATCAAGGCCATTGGTAGTTTTTGCTTGAGTACTTTGGCTGCACGCTTACCTTGGTAATAGCGTTGATCGGCATGGCAGAGGGCCATATAATTAGGACGCACCACGACTGGCTTAGCTAAGTCTGTCGACACATCTTCATACTTAACTGAGAAGAAGTATGGGCGAAGTAACTGATAGACGCGATTAATCACTTTAGATCTCTCCCAACATAGCTTCTGCAATCTTCAAATCGGTCACGGTCGTAATCTTCAAGTTAGAGTACTCCCCTTTTACTAGGCCAACACTTTTCCCTTTGAGGACAAAGACCTTGCAAGCATCGGTTAATATCTCACGCTCGTCTTGCCTTAGGCTAGCGAAGAGGCTATCAAACTGATTGATGCGGAATGTTTGAGGGGTCTGACCTTGGAACATGTGAGCCCGATTAGGAATAGAACTAATGGACTTACCGTCTTGGGATTCCACAATGGTATCGTTAGCCATGACCACTGTATCAGTCGCATCATAGTCAGCCATGACCTTGATGTTGTCTTGAATCATACGGTAAGAAACAAAAGGACGTACCGCATCATGAGTAATTAAAATGGCCTGGTCAGAGACAGGACCGGCTGCCTTAATATCTGCGATGATATTGAGGATACTGTCATTCCGATCCCCGCCCCATCAACGGCTTTAATCTTAGACTCATGGCCTGGCAAGTGTTTGCTTACTAAATCATTGAAGTAGACTAACCAGTTAGGATGAACGGCTACATAGACTTGGTCAATGTCTGGTACTACTAAGAATTTTTTCGATGGTATGAATAATAATGGGCTTATTGCCTAACATGAGGAATTGCTTAGGCATATCTTGAATCCCCATTCTGGATCCAATGCCCCCTGCTAGAATACCTGCATAAATCATGCCTCTCTCTCCTTCTCACTATCGTAAAGTGTCTTTCTATCCTAATTATTATAGCACATCTTATATCGACACGCATGGAAAAGTCGTTAGCTTAAGCATTTTATTAAGAAATGATCACACATACAAGCAAAAAAGCCAGACAAGCGTCTGGCTTCTTACTTATTTTAGGCTTCCATTTGCGAACGCAAGAGCTCTAAGTCCTCTAAACTGTCAATTTCAAAGGTTTGGTGACCTTCAATTGGATAAACATGAACATCTAAATCAGCTAGGTTATCCTTGACCACATCATCCCAGTAGAGATTGGCATAATCTGCTTCTTGGTAGTAGCGCTCAATCAGTTGCTGTAGATGTTGGCCGTCTTTGGCACTCCAGTAAGAGACGCCAGACAGAATCCGCCCTTGACCACTTTCTACCGTAATGGCCGTTACGCGAAGGTCATCTTGCTGGTAATGCAAGACCCATTCATCCTTGAAGCCTTCTTTCGCTACCCCAAAGTAAAAGGGAGCTTTCTGGTGCCGATAACAAGAAATTATCAACTAGGAAGTTATCGGCATCAATAACATAGGCATCACTCAAGTAGTGACGGACCAAGTACATGGTGTAGAAGTTATTGTAGCTTTCATATTGGGCATTGTGGATCAAGGTCACGCCATACTGGTCCTTCAGAAAATCGAATTTTTCAGCCAAGTACCCTGTCACAACAATAATATCTTGAATCCCTTTAGCCCGCAAGAATTCAATCTGGCGCTCAATTAAGCTTGTACCAGCGACTTCAATTAAGGACTTAGGGGTTGTAAGGGTGATTAGTACAAGCGAGTTCCCATACCAGGGACGAGAATTATGCTTTCATAGCTTAGAGCTCCTTCGTGTTGTGAAACTAAGACAGCTGCCCACAATCATCAAAAGCCGCCGATAGCAAGAGAATTGGGTTAAATTTAGCTCCTCCTAGCAAGATGGAGAAGACAATGGCCCAAATAGCGTATGAGATATTGAGTGCAGTAGCCTTTACAGGACCAATTGTATCAATTGCGCGATAAAAATTCAAATAAGACAATGTGCCTAAGACAGCAACACCCAAGATTAACCAAGAACATGGCTGACTAATAACAGCCGTCACGCTCAAAAGACCAAGTCAGATTCGAAGGTAATAAAAGCCCAAATAAACTAAAGTAGAGACGCATTGACGAATCCAAAGAGCTTGCTTAGGATTCAAATCTTCCTTCATCCCAATGGAACAAATCACACTCTCCAAGGACGAGCCGACTACGCTGAGAAAGGCCACTAAAGAAGCCAATAAGTTGGGCATTAGATTGCATCATATCACCAGACAGACTCACGCCTAAGACCGCTAACACGGCCAAGCCCAAACCAATCCAAAGCTGGCTTGAGTTATCTTTTTCCTTAAAATTAACATACCTAAAAAGCAGCAACCACTGGATACATAGGGAAATACTTGCTGTTAAGCCTGCCCCAATCGCATCTACCGCATGAGATAGGGCCCGCATACCCATAGGACCACCTAAAACAGCTGCTAACATGACCACAAAGGAACTCTTGTCTGGTCAATTGTTTGAAAAGTTTGCTTGAGTTGCCCTTGACAGACCAACTCTCCTGTCATCATTAAGGCAGAAAAAGCCATCGTGGAAGAGGGGCCAATAAAAGAGTACTTGACTAGCCGAGGTCAACCAAGGTGAAAGGGTAACATCATCAGAATAACGCCATTATAATGGGTATCTGCCCCCACAAAAGGCCTGACAATAGACCGGCAATAATGCCACTTGTTTCCTTATTTTTCATCTAAGTTCATCCTTCCTTTTTTAGAGCATGGTAGCGCGCTAGGTTAGCTTGTGCACGACGGTAACGTTCAATCCCATAGTCTCCGAAATCATCGCCTCGGCTTTCCTTAAAGATGGTCCAAACTGACCAGAGGAAGTCTTGGCAAATTTGATAGATTAAGAGTTTGGTCTTCAAGCTTACTGGCACCGCTTGATCTTGACAGTAGAGGCTTAAAAGCGGTCTTCCTGCTCTTGGCTGAAGCCACATTCTGAGACTATGGTAGCTTAAATCCCAAAGCCAAGTCGTTCATACCTGAGTATTCCCAGTCAATGAGATAGGATTTGCCGTCTCCACCTTTGACAAAGTTCTCTGGAACTGTGTCAATATGACATGGCACTATTTGAACTGGTAAGTCAGCCAAATCTTCCTGTAGTTGGAAAACTTCCTGACGTGTCGCTTGATAGCCGTCAAAATAGTCTGCCCCTACTTCATCCACAAAACTCTCATACTTAACAATCTCTCTCGAAAGACATCAAAACGGTTATCAAAGTCTAATCCTGATTGATGCAAGTGTCTGAGGAGTCCCGTTGTCATTCGCATATTATTAAGGTAAGTCACTGTATTAGCATTTAGGGTCTCAGCCTCTGGAATGAAAGCTGACACCTTGGTCCCTGTCACTTCGTCAAAGTAGAGGGTCTCAGCATCTAAGCCCAGAATATGCGCTAAGAGGCTATTAGTTCTCTAGCTGGAGCGGTTGATGAAACTTCTCCGTCCCGTTGCCCGGCAATCCGAATGATATAAGGTCGGCCTTTTAGAGGGTGACCTTGTAGTTCTTGTTTAGTCATACCACGGCACTCTCTAAGGTCGCAATTTCCTCAGGGCTGGCATCCATCTGATCGGCCAAGAACTGTTGCACTTCTTGCTTAGCAGCCTCGTTCTTCCTTACGAGACAAGCGTGGGTAAACGCGCTTAAGAACATGATGAACCTGACTAGCATCATCAATTTCACCCCAGAAGAAGTCATCAGTTTAAGGTAACCCAAGCGATAGTCTTGGGCAACATCTAACATAATATATTCATAGTTAACATAAGGATTTGAGGTTGTCAGCATAAATGGCCAACATCTTAAGGTAGAAAAGGATAAGATAATTTGGACAGGCCAATCATTTCACCGTCAATACGGTTGAATTGGTGAATATCCTTCCCATCTTATAAACAAAGCCATCACGCAATTCCACCATGGCCTCATCATGTTGCTCACGCACACTAGTAATCAACATCATGAGTCACTAGCGACCTTATTCAGCCCTTAATCCCACGGATTTCAAAGAGCAAGTCCCCTTCAATCAGGGAAGAAGTCGCCCATCAATATGAGGGCGCTGTGGCAGAAAGCCATAGTTCCTGTGTGTGCATAAGCCTCATTGACTACTAGAGGCACATCAGGCATATCAGCAACATGTTGAGCCAAGAGGTCAGCTTGAAGCCAGACTAGAGACAAAACGCTCTACTCCTTGGTCTCGTAAAGACTTGAAGGGTCCGATCCAATAAGGTATGGTCCCCTAGATGATAGGAGCGGCACGGGTTGGTCCAGATTACGAGGTTGGCCCCGCAGCAAGAATGACTGCCTGATGGATCTGTTCTTTTGGCCTGAGCCAACTGAATCTTACGGGCATTTGCATCTTTCAAAGGCCAGTCTCTAGTAGCTAAACCCTTGTCCGTCACTTGATAGTGATTACGTGTCCCCTGACGCTCAATCTCAATGTAGCCTTGTTCATCAAGTCGCTAAGAATCAGATTAATCTTGCCTAGGGATAGGGTTAGTCGCTTGTGCCATATCACGTTGACTGCCCGCTTTCTGCTCGGTTCAAGTAATACAGCAAGGTCATTAAGTCATTCATCTGAGCCCTTCTTTCTGCGTTCATTCTTTTGAACTTTAGTCTAGTATAAACTACTTATTCGCCTATGTCTAGGGGTTTTTAGTTTAAAAAGTTCAAATAATGAACAAAACCCTCAGCATTTAAAGCTGAGGGCTGAGTCCCTATTGTTTTTGCGTTTTAGCGCCATTCTTTTCCAAAAGCTTGGCCAGGAGAAGACTAGACTTTATTTCTGACCAGTTGCTCGTCAGCCAGATAGTTTCCGCATGGCCTTAAGGGTCTGCCCTGCTTTTAGAGACAACAAAGTGATAAGTGCCTGCAGACTTGGTATCAATGAAGAAGCCTCGGATGAAAGCCACGTTTCATCAACATGATGGCACGAACCTGACGAATTTCGCCCCAAAGGAATCTGAACGAAATCAGCTGGATTGCGGTCATTATAGAATTCAAATGCCTTGTTACCAACTAGAATACGGCCATGGCGCCCCATAACACCACCTGACATCCAGTTGGCAGTTGTCACATAGTCTGCCTGGCTATTCAATGATTCAACCATACTTCTCTCTCCTTTCTACAGTGCTTTAGAGTAGTGGAATATCAATCTGATCATAAACCGCCTCTTGATTGTTGGGCTGGTCCTTATCGCGGCTTTCTAGATAGGCTTGAACCTGAGTGGCAGTGGTCAAGCCATGGCGCTCCCAATTAATCAGAATGCGATCAATATACTTGAGACTGAGGGCCTGACGCAAGACAGCTTCCTTAACTGCTAGACGAATTAAATCAGGGGCATAGCCATCTTGCTTGAGCCAGCCATTCAAGGTCTCATATTCGAGCGCAGACAGGGAACGGCCAAACTCCCCTTCTATCAGAGGAATGAGTTGACTAGCTGTCATGGCCTGCTTCCGAGTCGCTTGTTTGGTCTGTCTCATCACTAGAAGCTCGACTGATTTTGCCCAGATGACTGGATTCAAAGGACTCTAGTCGTTCAAACAAGTGGTGCCAGACTCAAACCGGTCTTGGCCAGCAGCATCCATCTCAAAAGACTAGATAGCCCTTGATCTGCTAAGAGCGATAGTTGAGACATGGCTTGATGAGACTGCCAACCGTAATGTTGCGAGCACAGTTCTACAACAGCCATAGGACTCAAATCCCCATCCTTCTGACCTAATATCGTGGTCACTAGGAGAAAGGTTTCTGGACTCAAGCCTAAGTCTTGATAATGGCTGAGTAAGACCTGCTGCAAGACTACAAAGCCTTCTTGGTACCAGATTATACATGATGCTCCCCCTTCTCAGTCTAGTTTTTCTATTGGCACAGGGCAGCTTCCTCAGATTAGGAGGCTGCCCTTGAAGCACTTAGCTCTTAGGCCTTCTTAGCTTTCTTGGTTTCGCGTTCACGCGCACCCTTGTCAAGGATTTGCTTACGTAAACGAACGCTCTCAGGTGTTACTTCACAGTATTCATCATCATCCATGAACTCTAAGGATTCTTCTAGAGTTAGAATACGTGGGCGTTTAATCACTGCGGTTTGGTCCTTGGTTGCTGAACGAATGTTGGTTAATTGTTTAGCCTTGGTGATGTTGACTGTTAAGTCGTTCTCACGGTTATGTTCCCGATAATCATCCCACCGTAGACTTCAGTCCCTGGGTTAACAAAAAGATCGTCCCACGATCTTCTAAGTTCATAATCCCATAAGTGGTGAGCTGTCCTGCCTCAAAGCGCAACCAAAGGCACCGTTACGACGAGTTCCCAATATTGGAATCAATAACAGGTTGATGAGTCATCAAAGCTATGGTTCATAATCCCATAACCACGTGTCATGGATAAGAACTCAGTAGAGAAACCAATCAAGCCACGAGCTGGCACAGAGAAGACCATACGGATTTGACCATTACCTGTGGTTACCATATCCGCCATTTCAGCCTTACGTTGACCTAAGGCTTCAATAATCGCCCCCTATATATTCTTCTGGTGTATCAATTTGTACGCGTTCAGAATGGCTCACAGGTCTTGCCATCGATTTCCTTAAGAATCACCTTAGGACGTGAAACTTGGAACTCGTAACCTTGACGACGCATGTTCTCAATCAAGATAGCCAAGTGTAATTCCCCACGACCAGATACGATAAAAGGCGTCTGGTGAGTCTGTTGGCTCAACACGCAGGATACGTCTGTTTGCAATTCTTGCATGAAGGCGGTCTTGGAGGTTACGTGAAGTCACGTACTTACCTTCTTTACCGGCAAATGGTGAGTTGTTAGTTAAGAAAGGTCATTTGTAAGTTGGCTCATCAATGTGAAGAATAGGTGAAAGCTTCAGGGTTTGCGCATCTGCTACAGTTTCTCTACGAAGATATCTTCCATACCAGATAAGGCAATCAAGTCCCTGCCTTGCTTCGTTGATTTCCACGCGGTCCTAAGCCGAAGAAACCAAAACATCTTGGTAATACGGAAGTTCTTACTAGTACCCGTCAACCTTCATAGGGGTTACGTTGTCATGACTTTCATCTTACCCGCGGAAGATACGACCAATCCGATACGACCCACATATTCGTTATAGTCTAAGAGGAAACTTGGAATTGTAATGGTTGGTCAGAGTTATCAACTGGCGCTGGCACGTGTTCAATAACCGCATCAAAGATGGCATCCATAGATGGCTCTTGATCCGCTGGATTATCAGACAAGCTAGAGGTCCCGTTAAGGGCTGAAGCATAGACTACAGGGAATTCTAATTGATCATCATCGGCCCCTAATTCGATGAAGAGTTCTAAAACTTCATCAACCACTTCTTCTGGACGAGCAGAAGGCTTGTCAATCTTGTTGACTACGACAATCGGTACTAAGTGTTGTTCTAAGGCTTTCTTCAAGACGAAAGCGAGTCTGAGGCATGGTGCCTTCATAAGCATCCACCACCAGAATAACCCCATCAACCATTTTCATGATACGTTCTACTTCGCCACCGAAGTCCGCGTGACCTGGAGTGTCCAAGATGTTGATGCGGGTCCCCTTGTAGTCTACGGCAGTGTTCTTGGCCAAGATGGTAATCCCACGTTCTTTTTCAATGTCGTTGGAGTCCATGGCACGCTCGTCTAATTTGGCACGCTCATCTAGGGTGTTGGACTGTTTGAGCAACTCATCAACCAATGTAGTTTTACCATGGTCGACGTGGGCAATAATGGCAATATTTCGGATATCGTTACGCGTATTCATTAATTTCTCCTAACTGATCTTTTTCTTCTGCTAAAACGCGGATGACTTCTTCATGGACAGTGTCATGCGCGAAAATGATAGAGACTAGCTGACAAAAATGGATAAGTTGACCGAGCCGTCTGGCTTAGTTGCCTTAAAGCCCATAGCCTCACAAATGGCCCAACCAGCAGCAAAGTCCCAAGGACTTAATTTGAAACTTAGGTAAACAGCTGCCTCACCACGAATGACTTCGATCACTTCAAGCGCAGCAGAACCGTGCGCCCGAACACCTAAGACATTTTCTAAGAGACGTTGGCTATTACAACGGTTTTGGGTAAACATGGCCACGTTACCTACTGCTAGAGAATCTTGCAGGCGGTCAATCTTAAGTGGCACTAAGGGTTGGCCGTTAAGGGTAACACCTTGCCCTACAATCCCGGCATAAAGGTCATGCTTCATGACGTCGTAAATATAACCTGCTAATGGCTTACCATCTTGGAAAATCCCAATTAGAATCCCAAAGTTATTCTTCTGCTTAACGAAGTTAAGGGTGCCGTCAATGGGATCAATAACCCAGACAATACCGGCCAAATCTTCCGTTCCCTGGCTCATACCTTCCTCACCAATGATGCGATGGTCTGGGAAAGTGACTGGTAATCTTTTCAACAAAGAATGCCTCTGTCGCCTTATCCATTTCCGTAACCAAGTCGCTGGCGCCTGTTTTCTGATCCACTTGAAGGGACCGTTTGAGTGATTGCCGTAAATTCTCAGCGGCTTCTTCTAGCCAGACCAAGACATGGGCATGAACTGTCTTAAAATCTTCCATTTGAACCTCCTATGTTAATACGCACTACGGGGTTGTCCGCTGAGGAATCCTTAAGAGACTTCATTTGCTGAACGACCTGGTAGATAGAATAACCACTAGCTGACTGGAAAGCTCGATCTAGTCGCTTCTCTTCGCCAATACTAGTCACTATTTGCTTGAAGGATTGATAACGTGGCCACAGAGAATTGAGTTTAACCCCACCTTGGTAAACCGACTCTACCGCTGATAGAAAGTCGATGACCGTGATTATTTCCTCTGTCGTCCAATCAGGGTTCAGAGGGTATTCAAACTGTGTCATACACGTTCCTCCATTCAAAACACTCTAACTATTATCATACCCTATTTTGACCAAAAATAAAAAGGTAAACTTCATCGTCAACGCTTACAGACTATAGATTTTGTTATCAATTTGGCTAGTCACTAGAATATTGAAGCTTAATATACGAATTTTATATAGCTCTCCCTATCATAATCAAAAAGCAAGTTGACTATGCAACTCAGCTTTTTCTATGAGTTTAGTTTCCCTAAGTTTGGCGCCATTCAAGGAGCGAAGCTACATCTTTCTTTGTTCGATATAGTCTGAGCTTCCAGGCAGCCTCGATTAAAGGCGTCATAATTGGTTAGGGTATGGTAGCTTACTCCCAGCTTCAGCAAATGCCTCTGAGCTTGGTCAGCTCATAGGAGAAGATGGCACAACCCCTAGACACTTGACAGCCTGCATCTTTTTGGAGGCTTGAGCCACATGAGCGAGGACAAACCAGTCGAGATCAAATCTTCCACTATGACTACCTTGGCTCCCGGCTCAGCTGCCCTTCAATCTGGTTAGTCTTGCCGTGCTTCTTAGCGGGTCCCGTACATAAACCATGGGCAAATCCAGCAAATCGCTGACCCAAGCCGCGTGGGGAATACCAGCGGTTGCTGTCCCCGCTACTACTTGAACCTGAGGATAATGTTCCTTAATAACATGACTTAAACCTTGGGCAATCTTGCGTCGGACTGAAGGATAAGACATGGTCAGGCGATTGTCACAATAGATTGGCGATTGAATACCTGATGTCCAAGTAAAGTACTGGTGGGGCTGCAAGGCGACCGCTTTAATGGCTAATAATTCTTGGGCAATTTCTTTAGCACTAGTCATGAAAATCCTCCTATTCTTACTTCAAAAAGCTCTGACAAATAGCCTCATAAACAGAGACTGGATCACTAGCCAAAGTAATCGGCCGACCAACCACAATATGGCTTGAACCAAGTTGACGGGCAACTTCCGGTGTTGCAATGCGTTTTTGATCCTGACTAGGACCTCCTGCCAAACGTATACCTGGCGTAACAATGGCAAAGTCCTTACCACACGCCTCCCGAATATGGGGTGCTTCATGAACTGAGGCTACGACTCCATCCAAACCAGCTTCCTGGGTCAACTGGGCGTAATGGCGGACACTAGTCACTAGATCAACTGGAATCAATTGTTCCGCCTGCATTTGTTCTTGAGAGGTAGAGGTTAACTGGGTTACAGCGATGGCTAAAGTTTCAGGACTCCCTCCATCAAGCAAGCCTTGCTTAGCAGCCTCCAACATTTCCTTGCCCCCCACAGCATGGAAATTGAGCATATCCACTTTGAACTGGGCCAAACCTTTGCTTGCTCCATATACCGTATTGGGAATGTCATGTAGCTTCAGGTCTAGAAAGATGCGATGCCCTCTTTCCTTGAGTGCAGTTAAGACTTGTGGCCCATTTTGTAGATAGAGTTCCATCCCAACCTTAAGATAGAGCTGGTCGTGGCCCCTAAAGGGTGCTAGAAATGCCAAGGTTTCTTCTAAATTTTTGAAGTCTAGTGCGACGATGACATCGCTAGAAAATGTTTGCTTCATAGTTCCTCCTTATGGATCAAGTTCGACTAGGGTCAAAGGCGTGATATGGAAAGATGTGGATTCTAGCACCTTCAAGAGGGCCATACTGGTATCCAGAGAGGTGAAGCAGACGATTTCTTGTTCACTGGCTACTCGGCGAATCTTAAAGCCATCCTTGGTGACATCTTTATCCTTGGATGTGGTGTTAATGACTAAGTCTACTTGACCTTGATAGATGGCATCTAGGACATTGTGATCTTGACTACCAATTTTGCCTACAGAAGCTACTTTAAGTCCTGCCTGACTTAAGTAATCAGCGGTACCTGGGGTAGCCAAGAGATTAAAGCCTAAGTCACTAAAGCGCCGCGCCAACTCTAAGGCTTCCGCCTTATCTTCGTGAGCCACTGTGAAGAGGATAGTGCCTTGATCTTTAACCTGGATACCGGCAGCCACTAACCCTTTGTAGAGGGATTTTTCTAAGGTTAAATCGCTACCCATGACTTCCCCGGTTGACTTCATTTCAGGCCCTAAGGCGGTATCGACATCCTTGAGTTTTTGGAAACTAAAGACTGGCACCTTAGTGTAAACAGCGGATGATTCGGGCAGCAAGCCAGTCTGGTAGCCTAGGTCACTCAAGGATTGGCCTAAAATAGCTTACATGGCTAATTGCGCCATTGGGACGCCTGTAATCTTACTGAGGAATGGGACGGTCCGTGAACTACGTGGATTCACTTCTAAGACATAAAGTTCACCCTTGCTAAGCACATACTGGATATTAAGTAGGCCTACAATGTTAAGTCCCTTAGCTAGGCGAATGGTATAGTCGACCAGCAGCTCCTTTTGAGCCTGACTTAAGGTCTGAGGTGGGTAAACGGCGATGGAGTCACCTGAGTGGACCCCTGCCCGCTCAATATGTTCCATAATGCCTGGAATGACCACTGTTTGGCCATCACAGATAGCGTCTACTTCGATTTCTTGACCGATGAGATAACGGTCTGTTAGGACAGGATGTTCTGGCGACACCCTCACGGCAGTCTCCATATAGCGTCGTAAATCAGCTTCTTCATAGACGATTTCCATGGCGCGACCGCCCAAGACATAGGAAGGCCGTACCAAGACCGGATAGCCAATGGACGCCGCGTTAGCAACGGCTGTTTCCGTATCTGAGGCTGTCTTACCTAAAGGTTGTGGGATATCTAATTCATGCAAGAGCTGCTCGAACTTATCTCGGTTTTCAGCCTTGTCAATTTCTTCCAGACTAGTCCCAAGAATTTTGATCCCGTGTCTTTGGAGTTTATCGGCTAAGTTAATGGCAGTCTGCCCGCCAAACTGCACGACCACCCCCAGAGGCTGCTCATGATTCAAGATCGCCATGACATCTTCTTCGGTTAGCGGTTCAAAGTAGAGTTTATCAGAAATGGTAAAGTCGGTTGAGACGGTTTCTGGGTTGTTGTTGATAATAATGGCTTCATAACCTGCCGCCTTAATGGCCAGAACGGCATGAACAGTCGCGTAATCAAATTCCACCCCTTGACCGATACGGATTGGGCCAGAACCCAGCACCACGATTTTAGGTTTGTCCGTCACGATGGATTCATTCTCTGCCTCATAACTGGAATAGAAATAAGGGGTTGAAGACTCGAATTCTGCCGCACAGGTATCCACCATCTTGAAGACAGGCGTGATGCCAGCCTCTTGACGAAGCTGATAGACTGCTGCCTCTGTAACCTGCCAACGGTGGGCAATGATTTTTGTCAGAGAAACCGTAACGTTTGGCATAAGCTAAGAGATTGAGGTCATGCGGATGAGCCTTGAGTTCATGTTCCAAATCAATAATATGTTGCATCTTATCGAGGAAGAAGCGGTCAATTTTAGTCATGTCATGAATCTGATCAAGGCTAACGCCCCGTCTCAGAGCTTCACCTATGAAGAAGAGGCGTTCATCGCTAGCAGCTTGGACCTTTTCCATGATTTCTTCCAAACTAAAGCTATCACCATTAGGTAATCCCAGGTGATGGACGCCGTATTCTAGCGAGCGGATGGCCTTAAGCAAGGATTCCTCATAGGTCCGCCCCATGGCCATAACCTCACCGGTTGCCTTCATTTGAGTGCCTAACTTTCGGTCGGCACGTTCGAATTTATCAAAAGGGAAACGTGGAATTTTGCTGACCACATAGTCTAGGCTGGGTTCGAAGCAGGCATAAGAATTCTGGGTGACTGGATTGAGAATTTCATCCAAGGTTAAGCCTACGGCAATCTTAGCAGCAATCTTAGCAATCGGATAGCCCGTTGCCTTAGACGCTAAGGCCGAAGAGCGAGACACGCGCGGATTCACTTCAATGATATAGTAGTTAAAAGAATCTGGGTCCAAGGCTAATTGGACATTACAGCCCCCTTCTATCTTAAGAGCACGAATAATCTTAAGGGACACATCGCGCAACATGTGATACTCCCGGTCGGTCAGGGTTTGAGATGGGGCCACCACTACCGAATCCCCGGTATGAATGCCTACAGGGTCAATATTTTCCATGTTGCAGACGACGATGGCGGTATCATTAGCATCTCGCATAACTTCATACTCGATTTCCTTGTAACCTGCGATGGATTTTTCTAGCAAACATTGGGTCACGGGCGAATAATGGAGACCTGAAGAAACAATTTCATCTAAATCCTGGTCGTTATAACAAATACCGCCACCTGTCCCTCCCATGGTAAAAGGCCGGTCGGACAATAACTGGATAGCCAATTTGCGCCACAAAATCTCGAGCTTGATCTAAGTTGGTGACAATTTCTGATTCAGGCACCGGCTCTCCCAATTCCTGCATGAGCTGACGGAAGAGTTGGCGGTCTTCCGCCTGCTCGATAGAAGCTAACTTGGTCCCCAGTAATTCAACTCCGTATTGATCCAAGACTCCCTGGCGATACAATTGAACGGCTAGGTTAAGCCCAACTTGGCCACCGAGGGTTGGTAATAAGGCATCAGGTCGTTCCTTACGGATGATTTTGCTGACGAATTCAAGGGTTAGGGGTTCCATATAAACCTTATCAGCAATCTGACGGTCGGTCATAATGGTGGCCGGATTGGAGTTAACTAGAATGACTTGGTAGCCCTCTTCCTTCAAAGAAAGGCAAGCTTGAGTCCCGGCGTAATCGAATTCTGCTGCCTGTCCAATTGTAATGGGACCCGACCCAATGACCAGAATGGTTTGAATATCTTGACGTTTTGGCATGATAGGACTCCTTTACTTGTGGTGACGGGACTGAGCTTGGAAGGCTTTCATATTCTCGATGAACTGATCGAAGAGATAATTAGGATCGTGTGGTCCTGGCGATGCTTCTGGATGGTATTGAACCGAGAAGACTGGATAGAACTTATGTCGAACGCCTTCGCAGGTACGGTCATTGACTGACAAATGAGTTAATTCCAGATCTGTATCTACTAATGAATCAATGTCTACGCTATAGCCATGGTTTTGTGAGGTCAAGTCCACCTTGCCAGTCAGTAGATTCTTGACTGGATGGTTGGCCCCACGATGACCAAATTTGAGCTTGTAGGTCTTGGCCCCTGCTGCCAAACTGATTAGCTGATGACCCATACAAATACCAAAAATTGGTAACTTGTCCATAATTTGGCCAATCATATTAATGGTCTCTGGCACATCCTCAGGGTCACCAGGCCCATTAGAGAGCATAACCCCATCAGGTTGAAGGCGTAAAACTTCCTGAGCACTAATATTATGAGGCACCACCACAATGTCACAATTGCGCTCATTAAGCTCACGTAGGATACCTGACTTCATACCCAAATCGACTAGGACTACTCGATAGCCCGTTCCTGACGACAGAAAGGCCTTAGATGTCGACACTTGAGCAATTTGATCCCTAGGCAGTTCAGTCTTTCTAAGCTCTTCTAGCACTTGTACTGGGTCTTGAGACAGGTCAGTAATGATACCCTTAATGGTCCCATATTGACGAATCTTCCGAGTTAGGCTACGCGTATCAATACCCCAAATTCCTGGGATGTCTAGTTCTTTGAGTGCTTGGTCTAGGGACATTTGGCTACGGAAGTTGCAAGGCTTTTGGCAAACTTCTCGGACTACTAACCCCTTGATAGAGGGATTAATGGTCTCAAAGTCATCACGATTAATGCCATAATTACCAATTAAGGGATAGGTAAAGGTAACAATTTGGCCGTTATAGGAAGGGTCTGACAACGTCTCCTGGTAACCGGTCATAGCGGTATTAAAGACGACCTCGCCCACCATGGCACGGTCAGCACCAAAGCCATAACCCTTGTAGATGGTGCCATCTTCTAAAATCAATTGCTTATCATAGCTGTACATAATCTCGCTCCTTGTCTTACTCGCTCTTAGGCAAAAAATGCGGCATCTTGATAGGCGATGCGGCCTTGGCTAATAGTCAGGATAGGCCAGCCATAGACTTCTTGACCGGCGTATGGCGTATTCCGACCTTTGGACAAGAAATTCTCAGGTTGGATACTTGCTACCTTGTCTAAATCGATAACGACCAGATCAGCTGGCTGCCCGACGGCTAGGGTTCCATAAGGTAGGTCAAAGATCTTAGCCACATTAGTTGACATCTTGTCCAAGAGAAATTCTAGGGACATAATGCCTGGCTTGACAAAGTGGGTATAGAGCTGGCTAAAGGCTGTTTCAGACCCCACAATACCAAAGGCTGCCTCCTGCATTGGCAAGTCTTTCTCAGTCATAGCATGAGGCGCATGGTCAGTAGCGATAATGTCGATAGTGCCATCTAAGAGGCCAGCAATTAAGGCGCTACGATCCTCGGCTGCGCGCAAGGGTGGATTCATTTTCCAGAAGCCATGGTTGTGAGGAATGTCGTCCTCGTCACTCAGTAAATGATGGGGGCAGACTTCACAAGTCACCTTAATGCCGTTGGCCTTAGCCTCGCGAACTAAACGTACAGATTCCTTAGTCGACACATGGCAGACATGATAGTGACAGCCTGCCGCTTCGGCCAGGAGAATGTCGCGGGCAATCTGAACCGATTCGCAGACAGATGGAATACCTGGTAGACCCAGTTCTCGACTGCGGCAACCACAGTGCATACAGCCGCCCCGAATTAGGGAATTGTCCTCGCAATGGGCCACAATAGCTTTGTTGAGGCGGGCGGCAACGCACATGGATTCATACATCATATTGGCATTTTGGACCCCACGCCCATCATCACTGAAGGCAAAAACATGTTGGGCTAACTCATCAAACTGAGCGTAGTCCTCCCCTAGCTCCCCTTTGGTAATGGCCCCGTAAGGAATGGCCCGAATAACCGAATCGCGTGCAATAATGTCTAGCTGGGGCTTAAGATGCTCATAGGAATCGGGAACTGGATTGAGGTTAGGCATGGGCATAGCCGTAGTGAAGCCACCGCGTGCAGCCGCTCTGGAAGCATGGTAGATATTCTCCTTGTATTCAAATCCTGGTTCCCGCCAGTGGACATGGACATCAATAAAACCCGGTGCTAGGAGTTTACCTTTTAAGTCAAACACTTGATCAGCCGTGCCATTGAGCTCCTTGTCCATGGCTATGATATTTTCTCCATCAATCAGGATCTCGACAGGCTCCAAATGTCCCTTGACCAGACGTCGACCATTTTTGAGTAATAGCATGATATGACTTCCTTTCTATCTTGTTAGAGGGCGTTATCGGCAATCAGTTTCTCCAGAATGGCTTGGCGCATAAAGCGGCCATTGGTCATCTGGGTGAAAATGCGAGATTGTGGAGCTTCCACCAGTTCAGAGGCAATCTCCATGTCCCGGTTGACTGGTGCTGGATGCATGACAATGGCTTGTGGCTTGAGGGCTTGGTAGCGAGCTGGCGTTAAGCCATAGTGAGCATGATAGTCTGCTCGGCTTAAGGCTACCGCCTCCTGATGGCGTTCAAATTGGACACGTAAAAGCATGCAGGCATCAACATGGCCAATGACCTGGTCGAAGTCGACCATTTGGCCCAAAGTCGGGTCTGCGAAGACTTGAGGGCCTACAAATTGAACCTTGGCACCTAAGCGGGTCAGCATGTGATAGTTGCTACGGGCCACTCGTGAATTCTTGATATCACCTGCTATAACAACTTCAAGTCCTTCAATTCGGCCAAAATGCTCATAGAGGGTCATCAAATCTAGCAGGCATTGGCTTGGATGCTCCCCGCTGCCATCACCGCCACTAACTATAGGAATAGTCAAACCCTCTAATTCCTGATAGTAAGCTTCTTGACTATGGCGAATGACTAGCATGTTGCAACCAATCGCTTCCAGCGTCTTGCAAGTGTCATAGAGGGTCTCTCCCTTGTTTAGAGAGGATGTTGACGCATCAAAATTCAGGACCTGCAAGCCTAACTTCATTTGAGCCACTTCAAAACTGTGCTTGGTCCGCGTGGAGTTTTCGAAGAAAAGATTGGCCGCTATGAGGTCGGGGCGTTGAATAGGGCTGGCTCCCGCCTTGAGCTCTAGGGCTCGTTGGATGAGGCTATAGACCTCCTCCTTACTTAAGTCCGACATTTTTACTAAGTTTTGCATACGTCTCCTCCTTATTATGGCAATCAAACTATAAGAAAAAACCACCTAATAGTCCTCGCTATCAGGTGGTTGACTTATGAGCGTCTTATTATTGCCTAACAAGACCCTTAAGTTTTCCTCTTGATAGCCTCTCTGGACTAGCTTAAAAAGTCAAATCTTAAGTGAGTAGAATTTCTTCAGTCCCATCCACTTCTTGCAAACAGACATGGACATTCTCCTCTTGCGCAGTGGGAATGTTTTTACCAATAAAGTCTGCCCGAATGGGAAGCTCGCGGTGGCCGCGGTCCACCATAATGGCCAAACGAATGACCTGGGGACGACTAACGTCGAGGATAGCATCCATAGCGGCACGCACAGTACGGCCTGTATAGAGGACATCATCCACAATGACCACAGTCTTGTCAGTTAAATTGTGAGTAAAAGAAAGGTGCTGTATTTGCGGGTCAGCATGATTCTTAACCAAATCATCCCGATAAAATTGAATATCGATGTGTTCTACGGCTACTTGAACCTGGGTGATGGTCGCTAGTTTCTCTTGCAGGCGATCAGCCAGATTAGCCCCTCGGGTCTTAATACCAACCAGGACCACTTGATGAATATCGGTCCGCTCATTGATTTCATGCGCCATGCGGGTCAGCATGCGGTTAATTTGGCTAGCATCGAATAAAACACGTCGTTTCATAGTCACTTCTCCATCTAGACAAAATCGTCGACATGGCCAAGTCTAAGCTGGCCTGAGCACCTTGGAAACCTCACGGGATTTCCTTAAAAATTCGGATTTTGCCCCTAAATTGCTACTAGTATACCCTTAAAGCCAGCCAGTGTCAATTAAATAAGTAAAAAAGCCCCCTAAAAAGGGGGCTTTCTTTCTATTGCTTTCGTGTTTTTTTGTAGCCGAATAGAACGGCTGCACCAGCGATTACAAAGACTAGTGCTAGTAACCAACCAAAGCTGGACTCTTCCCTGTCTTAGGTAATGCTTTCTTCTGAACTACGGGTGCTTGAGAAGCTTCAGAGCGGGATTCAGACTGGCTATTAGCTGCTGTCTTATTAGGGTCTGGTTTCTTCTCATTGGCATTTTGTTTGTTAGCTAAAGGCTTGCTACTTTCATTAGCTTTTGATTCTGATACGACACTATAGGCGATATCTTGACTAGCTGTATTGCTAGGGCTGTTTTCATTAGGTTTAGCCCCAACTTCGTTGCTGCTAGACTTCTCAACCGTTACCGGCTTATTGATTTCACTACCGCTTGCTTGACTGGAGCTAGACTCATTACTTTGGTTAGGCCTAACTGGTTTGCTAGTGCTAGCCACACTTGCTTCACTACTTGATTCAGCAGCTGGCGCATTTGGTGTAATAGCAGTAGGTACAGAATTGTTCGCATTCTCCCAGGCTTCACGCATTTGGCGTTCTGGCTCATATTGAGGCATCTCAATCACATTGCGAACACCCGGTTCTGTCTCAGCCTTGATGCCCAAGTTTTTCAGAACATCCGCTTCTGTAGTGTAAACCATAATATCTGCTGTATAAGCTGATAGGTTACCTTTAGAAGTTGAGTATTCTGTTAAGTAACTGGATACCTTGAGGTTGAAGCGCTTTGGATCCATCATAATGCCCCGTTGGTTGAACCAATCAACTGTTTGGATAATGGAAGCATCCTTTAGAAGAGTGCGTCAAGAAGTTGACTTCTTGAACAAATTCTCCTGAATATAAGTCATAGATGCTGTATTTTAAGATAGCGTTCAGGCTCTCTGCATGAGCTGCGAAAGCTGGTACTAGAATAGTCGCAAATAATAGTAAGGTCGCGATTATTTTCTTGAATGATTTCATCATCGTTTTCCCCTTAAGTGGATTCTCGAATCTCGTTACACTCATTATACATCTATTACAAATCAATTACAAGCTTTTAGGCTATGAATCCGCTACTTTTTTGCATAAAAAAGGCGTTATTCCAAGCAGATAAGCCCTTTCAAAACCATTTAAGAAAAGAGCCGAGGCTTGCCCCGGCTCTGACCAATATATCATATATGATATATTGGGAAGTTGATTAGACGTGAATTGGGTGACCTAAAGCCAACTCAGCAGCATCCATCACTGTTTCAGCTAAGGATGGGTGAGAGTGGATTGTCAAGGCGATGTCTTCAGCGTTCAAGCCGCCTTCAACCGCCAAGGTCAATTCAGCAATGATGTCAGAAGCGTTAACCCCTGCAACTTGTGCCCCTAATATGGTGTTATCATCTTTGTCAACAACCAAACGTACGAAACCTTCAGTTGCGTTCAAGGACAAGGCACGACCGTTACCTGCTAATGGGAATTTAACAGCTTTAGCATTCAAGCCTGCTTCTTTGGCTTGGTCTACAGTGTAACCTACAGAAGACAATTCTGGGTCAGTGAAGCAGACTGCTGGCATTGCCACATAGTCAACTTCTGATGCTTGCCCAGCAATAGCTTCAGCAGCAACCTTAGCTTCATAGCTTGCTTTGTGGGCTAAGGCAGCACCTGGAACAGCGTCACCGATGGCGAAGATGTTTGGTTTGTTAGTGCGACCTTGTTTGTCAACGTTGATCAAGCCACGTTCGCCCACGATAACCCCTGCAACTTCCAAGCCACAGTTATCAGTATTAGGACGGCGACCTACTGTTACTAAGCAGTATTCTGCTTCAACAGTGTGTTGTTTGCCCCCTACTTCATAAGTTACTACAACAGACTTGTCTTTTACCTCTGAGTTCAAAGCCATAGCGTTGGTGATGATATCGACACCCTTCTTAGCGAATTCATTTTCCACTAATTTAACCATGTCTTTTTCAAAAGTTGGGATGATTTGGTTAGAACCTTCCAAGATTGTAATCTTAGTACCGAAGTTAGCAAAAGCCCCTGCTAATTCTGACCCGATGTAACCCCCACCGATTACCACCATAGAAGATGGGATGTGGTCTAGGGCTAAAGCACCAGTAGAGTCAATCACGCGGTCGCTGTACTTGAAGCCTTTGATTTCGATTGGGCGGCTACCAGTTGCCACGATGGCATTGTTGAAGCTGTAAGTTTGAGCTGAATCTTCTTTGACAACACGTAAAGTATGGTCATCTACGAAGAAAGCTTCCCCTTCGATAATCTCTACCTTGTTCTTCTTAAGCAACATGCGAATCCCGCCGGTTAACTTAGCAACAACTTCTTTGTCTTTCCATTCTTGGGTACGTTTGAAGTCCACAGTGATATCTTTGGCAATAACCCCAAAGTGGTCACCGTGTTTAGCATTGTGGTAGGTGTGGCCAGCGTTGATCAAAGCCTTAGAAGGGATACAGCCTACGTTCAAGCAGGTCCCCCCGATGTAGTCTTTTTCAATGATGGCAACTTTTTGGCCGAGTTGAGCAGCACGAATAGCTGCTACATACCCACCAGGGCCAGAACCAATCACGACTGTGTCGAGTTCAATTGCGAAATCTCCTACTACCATAATCTATTTCACCTTAACCTTCCATCAATAATAATTCTGGGTCAGCCAATAAACGTTTCAATTCGTTCATTGCATTTTGTGCAGTAGCACCATCGACGATACGGTGGTCGAAGCTCAAGGACAATTTCAACATACGGCCAACAGCGATTTCGCCTTCAGCGTTCACTACTGGTTGAACGTTGATCGTCCCCATCCCTAAGATGGCAACTTCTGGGTAGTTAATGATTGGAGTGAACCATTGACCACGTGCTGAACCAATGTTAGAGATTGTGATAGTCCCTTGGCTCATGTCTTGAGCAGTTAACTTACCTTCGTGAGCTAAAGCTGCCTTGCCGTTGATTTCATCTGCAATGTCGAATACTGACTTGGTGTTAGCGTCCTTGACGTTTGGTACGAAGAGGCCACGTTCAGTGTCAGTTGCAATACCGATGTTGTAGTAGTTCTTGTAGACAATTTCTTGGCTAGCGTCGTCAATAGAAGCATTGAGGACTGGGAACTTCTTAACAGTTGCTACTAAAGCTTTTACCACGTATGGCAAGAAGGTTAACTTAGTACCACGGTTAGCGGCAATGTCTTTGAACTTCTTACGGTGATCCCATAAAGCAGATACTTCTACTTCGTCGAAGAGGGTTACGTGAGGAGCAGTGTGTTTAGAGTTAACCATTGCCTTAGAAATAGCTTTACGCATTGGAGATAATGGTTCGCGAGTTTCAGCTTCGCCCTTACCAGATACGTAAGGTTGTGCTGGTGCTGCAGGTGCTGCCGCAACGCTTGCTGCTTCAGCTGGTGCTGCTACTTCTGCACGCCGCAACTGGTGCTGCTTCACCGTTGAAGGCTAAGACGTCAGCTGCCACAACACGACCACCCTTACCAGAAGGCGTTACTAAACGAATGTCAACACCCTTGTCACGAGCTAATTTACGAACTGATGGCATTGCTAAGACACGCTTACCTTCACCTGCAGGAGCGCCTGTTGGGGCACCTGGGCCTGCTGGTGCTGCAGGTGCAGCTTCCGCAGCTGGAGCCGCTTCTGGTGCAGCTTCTGCAGCTGGTGCTGCATCGCCATCGTCTTCGTGGCCAGGAGCGTCGATTTCAACTAAAACGTCCCCTACGCGCGCAACAGTTCCTTCTGGAACCAAGATTTTTAAGATTTTACCAGTAACTGGAGATGGAATTTCCTCAACCGATTTGTCGTTTTGGATTTCCACTAATGTATCGTCTTCTTGAATGGTGTCGCCTTCTTTGACGTCCCATTTTACGATTTCGCCTTCGGCAATCCCTTCACCGATATCAGGCAATCTGAATTTAAAAGCCATGTTATTTACTTCCTTTCCTCAACTGAATATTAGAAGTTGTATACTTCGCGTACTTTTTCTTCGATGTCTGTTGCGTTTGGCAACCAGTCATGTTCGGCTTGACCGAATGGGAAGATGGTGTCAGGTGCTGCAACGAAACCAACTGGTGCTTCTAAGGAAAGCACCGCACGTTCAGTGATTTCAGCCATTACGCGAGCGCCAACCCCTGCTTGACGTTGTGCTTCTTGAACCACAACGACGCGACCAGTTTTCTCAGTGGTTGCGACAATCGCTTCGATATCAAGTGGTTGCACCGTACGCAAGTCAAGGATTTCAACAGAGATCCCGTCTTTTTCAAGTTTTTCAGCCGCTTTAACCGCTTCACGAACCATTGCCCCGTAAGTGATGATGGAAACGTGGTTCCCTTCCTTCACAACATTAGCTTTGCCTAAAGGAATGGTGTATTCAGCTTCTGGCACTTCCTCACGGAAAGAACGATAGAGTTTCATGTGCTCTAAGAAGATAACTGGGTCGTTGTCACGTATAGATGACAAGAGCAAGCCCTTAGCATCGTATGGACCAGAAGGAATAACAACCTTGATACCTGGCGATTGAGCCAAGAGACCTTCCAAGTTATCCGCGTGCAATTCAGGCGTGTGAACCCCACCACCGAATGGTGCACGGAAAGTGATTGGCATGTTACGGCTACCGCCAAGACGGTAACGAGTACGTGCTGCTTGAGCAACAACAGAGTCCATTACTTCGAAGACAAAGCCTAAGAATTGGATTTCAGGGATTGGACGGAAACCTTCCAAAGCCAAACCGATGGCCATACCACCGATACCAGATTCTGCTAAAGGAGTGTTGAAGACGCGGTCTTCACCAAATTCTGCTTATAAACCTTGAGTGGCACGGAATACCCCCCCGTTCAAGCCGACGTCTTCCCCAAAAATAAGGGTACGGTCGTCATTGCGTAATTCAATGGCTAACGCTTCTGTGATAGCCTCAATCATCGTTTTTGAGCCATTATTAGTTATTCTCCTTTGCTTCGAATTTCTTGATTTGTTCTGCTGTGATGAAGTCTGGCGTTTCGTACATGTTCTTCAAGAAGTCAGAAATCTTTTGTTTAGGTGCTTGGTCAGCTAACTTGATGGCTTCCTTAACTTCTTCCTTAGTACGTTCGATTACCGCTTCTTCTTTTTCTTGAGACCAGAGGCCTTTTGATTCTAAGTAAGTACGGAAACGAATGAGTGGGTCTTTTGCACGCCATTCTTCTTGAACACCGTCTGGTTGGTAACGGGTTGGGTCATCACCAGATAAGGTATGTGGACCAAAGCGGTAGCACATTGTTTCGATGAGGACTGGGCCATTACCTGCTACAGCGTAGTCACGCGCAGCTTTGGTTACAGCATAAACTGCTAAGATGTCCATCCCGTCTACTTGAATCCCTGGGATCCCAGCAGCAACTGCTTTTTGAGCCAAAGTAGGCGCAGCAGATTGGAGTGAACGTGGCGTAGAAATCGCCCAACCATTGTTTTGGATGAAGAAGATGGCTGGTGCTTTGTAAGCGCCGGCGAAGTTAATCCCTTCGTAGAAGTCCCCTTGTGAAGAACCACCGTCACCAGTCCAAGTCGCAGCAACTGCGTCTTTACCGTTCTTCTTAAGACCTAAAGCAACCCCCATGGCTTGCACGTATTGTGCCCCAATGATGATTTGTGGTGGGTAAGCATTGAAGTCAGCTGGGTAGTTGTTCCCTTCTACGTGACCACGTGACCATAAGAAAGCCTTGTGGAGTGGTAAACCGTGTTTGATGAGCTGAGGCACATCACGGTAACCAGGCAAGATGTAGTCTTCTGGTTTGAGGGCTGCAACAGAGCCTAATTGTGATGCTTCTTGACCAAAAGTTGGAGCGTAGAAGCCTAAACGTCCTTGACGGTTCAAAGCAGTTGAACGTTCGTGTAAGATACGGGACCATACCATATCTTCCATCAATTGAACCAATTCTTCATCAGATAAATCTGGTAATAAATCTTTGTTGACAACTTTACCTTCTGGGCTCAAGACTTGGACCATGTCGAAGTTAAAGTTATCTGGACGCAATAAGTCTTCAATCTTAACTTTTTTTGCCATACTTGTACACTTTCCTCTCTTTTTTTAACTACTACCAAGCAAGACAGACTTAATTTCTGTATTACTGGTAGACTGTACCTTATAAATTTACCACTCTTGGCAAGCAAATGCAAGCTCTAAGGCTTGATAATAGTCACTTTATACCCTATTGTCCGTTTTTGTGAATGATACAATATAAGGGCCTTTTATCCAAGAAAAACGGTTACTTTTCGTCAGAAAGTGGATACATTAAGGGTTGAACTGTAATACTACACTTAAATATCTGTTTCAAAATTGCCTTATAATAACGAAACAGCATGTGTTTTCTGGTATCTTTCCAACTAATATTTCAGTTAGTGAATTTTACTTCACATGGACTTATTAAAATCACGCGCTTTTGGGGTTACTCTTCACAATCTAATTGAAGCACAAAAAAAAAGACCTCCTCCCTGATACAGGAAGAAGGTTTATGCTTAATTGATTAGGCTTTGGCTTTCATGACCCAATGCTGTTCTTGCGCTTGCACCCAATCATGAGGCGCCTCTAGTTCAGCTTGACTTGGCTGATAGACAATCCGTTGACGCTGACGGTCCTGATCTGGATCTGGCAAGGGAATAGCTGACAGTAGGCTCTGAGTATAAGGATGTAGCGGGTGCTCATAGAGCGCTTCAGCAGTTGCTAATTCCACCATGCGACCTCGATACATCATGCCAATACGGTCACTAAAGTATTTAACCATGGCCAAGTTATGGGCGATAAAGAGATAGGTCAAACCTCGCTCTTCTTGCAAGCCTTGCAATAGATTAATGATTTGGGCTTGGATGGAGACATCCAAGGCTGAGATAGGTTCATCGCAGACAATAAACTTAGGTTCAACCGCCAAGGCGCGCAATCCCAATCCGTTGGCGTTGGCCGCCCGAAAATTCATGCGGATAGCGCAAGGCATGTTCAGGTGACAAACCGACTGAAGCCAGGAGCTCCGCCACTTTGGCATCTCGCTCTGACTTGGAGGCTACCAAGCCATGGACTTCCATACCTTCAGCTACAATATCTTGGACCTTCATACGAGGATTTAAGGAAGCATAAGGATCTTGGAAAATCATTTGAACGTCCTTGTTATAATCCAGTCGCTCTCCCTTTGATAAGTCGCTTAAAGCCTTACCCTGATAGAGAATCTGGCCATCAGTTGGCTGATAGAGGTTGACAATAGCACGGCCAATGGTTGATTTACCACTACCCGATTCTCCTACTAAACCAAAGGTCTCCCCCGCCTGCACGGTGAAGCTAACATCGTCTACGGCCTTAACGACCGTATGGTCCTGATGATAATACTGCTTGAGGTTGCGCACTTCAATTAGAGCTTGTGTCATGCGATTCAGCCTCCTTCTTAGCTTGATAGTAGGCATAGCGTTCTTGAATGCTAGCCGGTGGTGTCACTTTAGGAGCCTCTGGATGCAAAAGCCAAGTCGCGGCATAGTGGCCCGGATTGACCTCAAACATTGGGAGGCTGCAGTTCAAAATCAATATCCAAGGCATACTCATTACGGCAGGCAAAGGCATCGCCCTTTGGTGGATTGAGCAAGTTAGGCGGGGTTCCCGGAATAGCATATAGCGGACCTGACGAGGTCAAGGTCGGCGTCGCTGACAAAAGTCCCCAGGTGTAAGGATGTTGTGGATTATAGTAAACTTCATCCACCGGCCCAATTTCGACTAGTCGACCCGCATACATCACCGCCACGCGGTCTGCGATATTGGCTACCACCCCTAAATCGTGGGTAATGAAGATAATAGCCATGCCCTTCTGACGCTGAATATCTTGCAAGAGCTCAATAATTTGTGCTTGAACTGTAACGTCTAAGGCGGTCGTTGGTTCATCGGCAATCAAAATTTCTGGGTCCCCTGCCAAGGCGATGGCAATGACAATCCGTTGACGTTGACCACCTGAGAATTGACTTGGGTAATCCTTGAGGCGTTGCTCAGGATCCTTAATTCCGCAGAGGCTGAGCAAGTTGCAGGCTTCCGCGACTGCTTCTGCACGCGAAAACTTGCGATGTTTGATGATGACTTCCACCAATTGACGCCCGATGGTTAAAGTTGGGTTAAGCGAAGTCATGGGATCCTGGAAAATCATGGCAATCTGCGAGCCACGGATTTTTTCCATTTGCTTATCGCTTAAGTTGCGGAGGTCTTGACCCATAAAATCAATCTTGCCCTCGTTAATGGTGGCACTCTGGCTCAATAGGCGCATAATGGCACGGGAGGTCACCGTTTTACCAGAACCTGATTCCCCTACGATAGCCAAAGTTTCACCTTTGTGGAGTTGGAAGTCCACGCCTCGAATGGCTTGGACAGTTCCCGCATAGGTTTTGAATTGAACCTGTAAATTCTCGATGCTTAAGACACGTTCTGTCATAAAGTCACCTACTCTTTCATTTTAGGGTCGAAGGCGTCACGCAGGCCGTCCGCCAGAAGGTTGAAGGCTAGCATTAGGATCGAAATGACACCCGCTGGATACCACATTAAGTGTGGCAAGAAACGGAAGGTCTTATAACCATCATTAATTAAGGTCCCCAGACTAGCTGCTGGCGCCGGAATCCCAATCCCAATAAAGCTTAGGAAGGCTTCGAAGAAGATGGCTGCCGGCAAGGCAAACATAACTTGGACAATAATCAAGCCTAGCATATTAGGCAAAATGTGACGGAACATAATTTTAAGGGTTGATTGCCCCAGCACACGAGCTGCTAACACATATTCTTGCTGCTTGATACGAATAGTTTGAGCCCGCACCACACGAGACATGGAAATCCAGCTGGTCAAGGCAATGGTGATAATAATAGACACAATCCCTGGTTGGAGCACTAAGAGCATGAGGATGACGATGACTAGATTAGGAATCCCTGATAGGATTTCTAAAATCCGTTGCATGAGGGTATCGATTTTACCCCCAAACCACCCAGAAACCAAGCCATAAATGACACCAAAGACTAGGTTAATGGCTGCTGCCACAAAGGCAATCAAGAGGGAAATGCGTGTCCCGTAGAGGATACGCGACAGCAAGTCACGGCCTAGAGCGTCAGTCCCTAAATAATAGTAGGTACCTGCCGGTACTTTGGCAGCTAGGTAGCGATCGACCAATTTCCCAGCTCGGTTAGCCCCATAGCCATTAAACCAGGATAAACCTTCTAGTCCTGGAATTTTAGGTGGCAAATTGGCATAGGATGGATTCTGAGCCGTTGGTGAGTAAGGCGCAATCCAAGGCGCCAGAATGGCCAAGATAATAAAGGCCAGAATAATAATCAAGGAAACCATAGCCGCTTTATTGCGTCGCAAACGGCGCCAGGAATCCTGCCAGAAACTCAAGGCTGGCACATCACTCATGGCATCTTGGCGACCACAGTCACGCTTAGCCAGTTGCAGTTTTTGCGCGGTTAGGTCCCCTGCTTGAGCTAGTAAAGCCTCATTATAGGAAGACTTAGCTAATTCATGTTGCATCTTAGGCACCTCCGGTCAGACGGAGTCGTGGATCAATTAACCCATTGACTATGTCAGAAATTAAAATCATGACCACTAATAAGGTGGAATAGAGAATGGTAACCCCCATAATGGTTGGGAAGTCGTTCACCATAATCGACTTGGTGAATTGTTCACCGATACCTGGAATGGAGAAGATATTTTCCACTACCAGGGAACCTGTCATCAAGCCAGCCGTCATAGGCCCAATAATAGATAAGAGTGGGATGATAGCATTGCGTAAGGCATGGCGCATCACCACATAGAAGCGGCTGAAGCCTTTGGCCCGAGCCAGTTCAATATAATCCGCATTGAGGACTTCAATCATCTCCGTCCGGACAAAGCGGGCTGCATCCGCCATCGGTGACAGGGACAAGGCAATAGTTGGCAAGACGGTTGAGGCAAAGCCATCACGCCAGAAAGCAATCGGGAACCAAGCTAAGACCACGGCAAAGAGAAATTGCAAGACAACGGCGAAAACAAAGCTTGGGACTGAACGGCCCGCAATGGCAAAGACCGAAGTGAAGCGGTCAATCCAAGTATTCTGGTAGACTGCCGAAATAACACCTAGAAAAGTCCCCAGAACGGTCCCTAGCAACATGGCCTGCAAGCCCAATTGCATAGATGGCCCCGCCCGGTCAATAATGAGCTGAGAAACAGGCGTATTGTTAAATTGGAAGGATACCCCTAGGTCTCCCTTGAGAATATTGAGCAAGTAACGCCCATATTGAACCCAAATAGGCTGGTCCAGGCCATACTTAGCATTGAGGGTTTGAATTTGGGCAGCAGTCAACTGATCTTCATTGGAAAATGGCGTCCCTGGCAGGAGTTTCATTAAGAAGAAAGTGACAGTTACAATAATAAAAAGCGTCAAGAGCATGTAGGCTAGGCGCTTGACCATATAACGAATAAAGGCTTTCATAGGTCACATCCTTTGTCCCCTTGATTGGTGTCTTAGGGGTCTAGTATCTCTTATATTATAGCCTATCTGCCCCCTTTAGCTCTAGTCACTTGCTCTAAAAAATCAAAATTCCATTTGAATGTTATGCTTTGGCTTAGGAAATATCTTCAAAATCCTTATTCTACTGGGCTTTTTGTCTTGTTGACAAAGTCAGCAAAAAGACGAACATTCTAGTCACTTCTCCCCTGCCTTTCTTATGATAGACACAAAAAAAGCTGAGACAGCGTCTCAGCTTGAGTCTAGGACTTAGGCTTCTTCATTGCTTACTTCTTCTTTTGGTTCTAAGTCAGCTACTGAAGGACGTACGCGTTCGCCTTGCTTAATAGTGGCAACAGCGCTTAATTCATAAGTTAAGTAGATGCCTTCGCAGTCTAAGACAACCAAACGGTTTGCCAAGTCCACTTCTTCAACAACCCCGTGTAAGCCGCCAATTGTTACAATGGCATCCCCTTTTTTTGAGGGCTTGCAACATTTGTTGCTTTTCTTGAGCTTGACGTTGTTGTGGGCGAATCATGAAGAAGTACATAACCCCCATGATTAAGACAAAGGGTAATACACTAACTAGTAAATCCATTTTGTCACTCCTTATTGTGTTCTATAATCTATACTTTATCAGACTCTGCTATAAATTGCTAGCAGTTTCTAGAAATTACGCGCATTGGCCTTGCTATAACCGTATTCTTCGAAGAAGGCTTGGCGGAAGTCTAGCAGCGAGTCATTTTCAATGTGGTAGCGGACTTGCTTCATGAGATTGAGCAAGAAGTGGACATTATGAATGGAAGCCAGACGTAGGCCAAAAATCTCATCACACTTAATCAAATGGCGAATGTAAGCACGGCTGTAGTGCTTGCAGGTGTAGCAATCGCACTTCTCGTCGATTGGACGGAAGTCGCGGGCATACTGGGCATTCTTGACTACCAAACGTCCTTGGCTTGTCATACAGGTCCCATTGCGGGCAATCCGTGTGGCCAAGACACAGTCAAACATATCCACCCCACGAATGACGCCATCAATCAGCGAGTCAGGTGAACCAACTCCCATTAGATAACGTGGCTTGTGCTTAGGCATGACAGGCGTCAAATAATCCAGGACTTGATTCATCTCCTCCTTAGATTCCCCAACTGACAATCCTCCGATCGAATAACCTGGGAAGTCCATAGCAATCATATCTTGAGCATGGGCTAGGCGTAAATCCTTGTAGCCTGCCCCTTGCAAGATACCAAAGAGGGCTTGATCCTGTGGACGTTGGTGGGCCCGTAAGCCTCGCTCAGCCCAACGCGTCGTCCGTTCGATTGAGCGTTTGACATAGTCATAAGACTGGTCAAATGGTGGACACTCGTCAAAGCTCATGATAATGTCGGCACCTAATTGGTTTTCAATATGAATGGCCTTTTCAGGCGACAGGAAGAGTTTCTCTCCATTAATATGGTTGCGGAAGTGGACCCCTTCCTCCGTGATTTTACGCATGTCGCTGAGGGAGAAGACTTGGAAACCGCCCGAGTCAGTTAGAATCCCCTTGTCCCAGTTCATAAATTTATGTAGGCCACCGGCTTCCGCTACCAAGTCTTCACCTGGTCGTAACCAGAGGTGGTAGGTGTTGGCTAGGACAACGTCTGCTCCCATCTCCTTGAGTTCTTCAGGCGACAGGCCCTTGATGGTTGCCAAGGTACCGACCGGCATATACATGGGGGTCGGGAAGGATCCATGCGGGGTATGTAAGATTCCCAGGCGTGCGCCAGTATGTTTTTCTTCTTTGATGAGTTCATACCAGACTGCTGGTTTGGTCATGTCATCGACTCCTTTATCTGTTCAGTGCTCTCCCATTATAGCAAATTTTGCCTGTCAAAACCACCACTTTTGCCGCGGTCGGATTAGACAAAAAGCAGCGAGACCTAGGCCTCGCCGCTCATACTTATTTTTGGTTGTTTTAAGACATCGTTCAAGGCTTCCGCAATGGTTGGATGGGTGAAGAGGAAGTCGCGAATTTCAGTGTAAGGCACCTTGGTCTTAATGGCTAGAGCCAAGAAGTTAATGACTTCTGGTGACATAACCCCATAGTGAGTGGCACCCAGAATGGTTTGATCTGCCTTGTTGACAATAATCTTGAAGCTACCGCGGTCATTGCCGATGACTTTGGCTTTAGGCACAGCCGCCATTGGTAAGCCGAAGACTAAGACCTCATGGCCTGCTTCCACCGCCTGCGCTTCCGTCAAGCCCACATGTGATAATGGCGTTTGGAGGAAGACAGTGTAAGGAATTAGATTCCGGTCAGACACCTTGCGAGATTTGTCGCCCCAGAGTTGGTCTTTGACGATACGGAAATCATCCAGGGATACATAGGTGAATTGTGGCCCGCCTTTGACATCACCCAAAGCGTAAACGCCAGGAACTGCTGTTTCTAAGTGTTCATTCACCACAACCGCACCTTGAGCATCCAATTCAATATCCGTATTTTCTAAGCCTAATTGCGCGGTATTTGGACGGCGACCAGCCGCCACCAGGATGGCATCAGCTTCTAGGCGTTGACTTTGCCCTTGGTAGTTATAGGTCACAGTCCCACCCTCAAAGGCCAAATCTTGAATGCCTAAGTAGAAGGTCAAACCAGCAGCTTCCATATCTGCCTTAATTTGAGCGGCAATTTCTGGTTCTTCACGTGGCATGAAGCGGTCAAAAATATCCAAGACGGTCACTTCAGAACCGAAGGTCCGGAACATATCGGCCATTTCCAAACCGATATACCCTGCCCCTACCACAACTAAACGTTTTGGCAACTTTTGTAAATCCAAGGCTTCTGTTGAAGTTAAGACAAAATCATTGCCTTCTAAGCCAGGAATAGCTGGTAAGGCGGTCTTAGCCCCAGTGTTAATGAAGATGCGGTCCCCTGTCACTTGACGAGTTTGACCGTCAGTCAAGGTGACTTCAAGGCTGTGGTTGCCAGTAAAACGAGCCCAACCAGTCCAAACTTCGGCACTCGCTTCATCTGCAATCATGTGATAGTTTTTGTCGTTTAAAGCAGCAATTAACTTAGCCTTACGAGCAGCCGCTGCTTCGAAATCTAAGCCTTGGCCTGCTGCTTCAATCAAAGTCTTAGATGGAATACAGCCGATGTTGATACAGGTCCCCCCGTACATCTTAGGAGAAGCTTCAATTAAGAGCACTTGTTCTTGACGACCAGCCAAGGTTTTCGCTAGGGTTTTGCCCCCTTTACCAAAGCCAATCACGATATTCTGATAATGTTGTGTCATGTTAATCCCTCATTTCATTCTTGCTATAATCCTAGTTTAGCTCGCTTGCCAGGAAAAAACAATTAGGTACTTTTTGGTAACTAGTGGCCCCCAATCAAATCCGCCCGTTGGATTGCCGTAGCTCCTGGCAAAAGACTACTGGCGCGGACTAAACTGCCATAGCCATAGCGCTCCCTAACAGCATCCACCACACGTTCTGCCCTTTCTTCTTGGGCAGACTGCTCTGGATCTTGGAAGAGAGAGAGCTGGGTTGGGCCGGCTGCCTGCAGATGGCTGACGGTCAGATGCAGGCTCTTAACAGGTAGGCGGAAATAGTGACGCTTGAGCAAGGTCTGGCTGTGGGACATGAGCTGCTTGCTGCTAGATGTCAATTCAAAGGTCATTTGACCACCCGATCGTTTGGGGACGATGTCCTTGCCATAGCCTATACCCAAGCCTAAACAAGATGTCATCCGCCCTTCTCGTCGCAGGCGGCTAGCTAGGTTATCAGCCATTTCTCGGACCACCAAGGCGACTTGCCTATAGTCCAGATAGTTCCTTTCCAAAATCTGGGAAGCACTATAGACCTGGCTCTGAGGACTATAAGCCTCACGTATGACGCTGGCATCCAACCCATTAGCGTGATAATAGAGTTCTGCCCCCTTGACCCCAAAGCGGGCCTTGAGTTTGCCCAAATCAGCATGAGCCAAATCCCTTACGGTGTAAATCCCCATGTCCTCTAATGACCTCTGGGTGCGACGGCCAATCCCCCAGAAATCACTGAGCTTTTCAATCTTCCAGACAGTCTCTGGAATCCTAGCATAGGACCAATAAGCCAGATAAGGCGGCCGGTACTTGGCCACATTATCCAAACAAAGCTTGGCCAGTAGCAGATTATCCCCTATACCCACACAGGTCGGCAGGCCATAGCGCTTGTAAATTTCATGCTGAATCTGCCAGGCAATTTGATAGCTAGAGCCAAAGAGCGCATGACTGCGCCCCACATCCAGGAAAGCCTCGTCAATCGAATAAACATGCAAATCCTCCCAAGCCACATACTGGAGGAAAATTCGGTTGATATCATGGTTACGCTGAACATAAAGATTCATTCGCGCCGGCGCCAAGACGATATCCCAATCCCGCTTAGGTAAATCATAAACTCGACTGCCAGTGCCGATCCCGTATTCTGCCTTCATACGGGGACTGCTGGCCAGGACCAAGCCTCCTTTGAGATGGGGTCTGGAGACCACACAAAGCTTGGCTGTCAGCGGGTCCAGCCCCCTTTCCACACATTCAATACTGGCGAAGAAAGACTTGCAGTCAATGCAGAGAATGTCCTGTTTGGGGAAAATATCAGGGTCACGCTCAAGCATGGTCCCACCACTTGGTCGGCTCATAGACTTGGACGTGGCGGATGGTCTCGTATTCAACCGGTGAGTTGTCGATGAGGACAAACTGGTCTGCCCGTCCAATGACCTGCCCCATATAGTAAGCATGGCGCTCTGCTACCTGGACATTGAGGGGTCACCTTAACCCTCAGTCTTTCTTGAAAAGCCCGCTGGAGTTGGGCATCAATTTCGGACTCGGTCATGACCTCTGGCGCCTGATAAGTCGCCAAAACCTCCTCTCGATTAGCCAGAACACTGGCCTTCAAATGAGGGCTGGAGAAAAAAGGCTGCCACTTCTTCATGCCGCGGTCATGATAATTTGTATTCATTGCCATTGTATTCACCTCATCTTAAGTATACGAACGTATGTTCGTTTTGTCAATGAGGTTGCTCTTATAAAATAGAAAAAGCCCCTTCCCTAAATCTAGGGAAGAAGCTTGTCTCTTCTTTATAATGTCGCCATTTTGGCTGCAATAGCTTGTCCTAAAGCATGATGATTTTCCTCGTCCATGTGAACGAAGTCTATATTGGAAGGTTGGGCCACGGTTTTAGCATCTAAGAAGGCCACGCCGTACTGGTCACAAATTCTTTCCAAGATATTGGCTAGGTATTCTGATTGCATAACGCCATACTCATCAATTTCCTGGTATAGGAATTCGGGATGATTCATAAGGCCACGCCCCACCACGATAGGCGATACCACCAAAATTTTGGGTGGAGCCTGATGAGCCCAGTTAGCAGGATTCTGAATGTACTTAATCATTTCCCCAATACCTAAGGCAATCTGATTGGCGCATTTGCCAAAATGACGCTTGAACTCATTGGTTCCCAACATGATGACTACCTGATCCAGCGGGGCATGGGATTGCATGACCATTGGCAAGGCCGTCATGCCGTGTCGCTCAGGATTCTTATGGTCGGGGCTATTGACCGTTCGGCCATTGAGCCCTTCTTCGATAACTTCATCCTCTGGCCGCAAAGCTGCCAAGACACGGGTCCAGCGCTTGGGATGGCGACTGGCATTAAGGGGATTGAGGCCCCAGGTATTGCTGTCACCAAAACAAAGAATCCGCATGCTAGTCGCCTACTTTCCTTTGGCAGTCTTAACCTTACCCGTCCACTCAGTCATACCACCCTTAAGGATGTAAATGTCATTATAGCCATTGCGTTTGAGACGGAAAGCCGCACGTTGGGCAGTCCCGAAAGCCTCGTCTACTAGGTAAATAGCTTGGTCCTTACGGAATTTCCTTGAAGCGCATCTTGAATTGAGAACTTGGGATATTACGCGCCCCTAAGATATGACGAGCCTCAAACTCAGCCGCTTCACGAACATCGATTAATTGTCCCTTACGCCCTGCTGCAATCAGGTCTTCTTGCTTAATGGCTTTGGCAGCATAACGGCCCATGCCCCACAAGATCCCATAATAGAGGGTGTAAATCATAATAATACTTAATAAAACAACGGTAATAAAATTCAGAATTTGCATGCTTCTACTCCTAGTCCTTATTTAGGGCAAGACGTACTAATTGGGCTGCCCCGATGACCCCAGCATCATTCCCTAATTCTGCCAAGACAAGCTGGGTGGTATCTTTAATTGGTGGGAAGACATATTGATTGAAAAATACCTGGATTTTGTCCAAAAGGAAGGTCCCGGCTGCGGATACCCCGCCACCCACCACAATCTTAGAAGGGTTAAGGGTATTGGCCACATGAGAACATGCCAAACCTAAATAGCGCGCGAACATATCCACAATATGGTTAGCGAAGAAATCGCCATCCTTGGCTGCGTCGAAAATTAATTTAGAAGAGAGCTCGTCGCCATTATCAACGGCTGCCTTAATTGGTGAGTCACCGGCATATTCTTCAGCAAACTTACGAGCTAGGTTGACAATACCGGTGGCTGAAGCAACGGTCTCCAAGCAACCTGGCTTACCGCAGGTACATGGAATTGGGTCTGTCGTTTCAACGGTGATATGGCCGACCTCCCCAGCTGCCCCATTGGCGCCGCGTACCATTTGGCCTCCAGAGACGATACCGCCCCCAACACCTGTTCCCAGGGTAAACATGACCACGTTGGCTTCGCCATTACCGGCCCCTTTCCACTGTTCCCCTAAGGCTGCCACGTTGGCATCATTATCAAGGAAGAAAGGCATGTCCAAGGCTGCTTCAAAGGCATCTTTCAGGCGTTGTAGGGTCCGCCAGTTAAGGTTGAAAGCCCCAATTACCGTCCCCGCTTGTGCATCCACCTTACCTGGTGAGCCCATGCCAATTCCTAAGAAGTCATCTTTGGTAAGGCCATAACGTTCCATATGTTCTTGAATGGACTGGATAATAGAAGGCACGATGTGCTTGCCATCCTCTAGGATGTTGGTCCCAATGGTCCATTTTTCCTGAATTTCCCCTTCTGAGGAAATAATCGCAAACTTGACGGATGTCCCGCCTAAATCAATACCTAAAATTTTCTTTGACATAAATCTCACTCCTAGCGATAGATAAGGCTATTATTGAATCTAACAATTCCAAAATAAATCAGGCCGGCGCTGATAGCCAGAATGACTAGCAGAGCCAAGAGGCGATGCCACCAAGTGCGGCGGAAAGAATGTGGCAGTTGCAAGACATAGGTCAAGCCTACCCCATAGAAGGCGCCACCCAAGTGGCCAAAAAAGTCAATGCCTGGTGACAGGAAGGAAAAGACTAAGTTAATCACGATTAAGGCCGCATAGTTCTGGGCTCTTGCACTCAGACTGTATGAGTCTGGATAGAGATAAGATAAGGCCAGATAACTAGCAAAGAGTCCAAAGACCGCCCCACTAGCCCCGATTGAGACACTATTATAATTAGAAAAGGCAAAGGAGACGATATTGCCGCCAATCCCCGCCCCTAAACTTAGTAGCAGGAAGCGCCATTTGCCCATCAGAGGCTCTAATTCTTGACCTAAGAAATAGAAAGACACACTATTCAATGCGATATGTTGCAAGTCAGCGTGCAAGAAGACAGCCGTCACTAGCCGCCACCATTCATTCCCAAGAACAATCCTAACATTATATTTGGCTCCCAGTAGAATCAAGGCTTGGTACCAGTTCAGTCCAGTTCGGGTTAACCCAAAGGTCCCAATAAACATGGCGACACACACCAATAAAAAGAGGTAAGTCACCCAAGGGCCACGTTGAATTCGGCGCCAGATTCGTTTGATTTCCATAATACCCTCCGTCCTCTAAATCGTTCCCAATTATTATACCTTATTTTTGGCTTTTCGCCTAGGGCTGATTCAATGAGCGCGCTAACAATAAACGCCCCACTGCCTGATCATGCGCCTCTGCCTGCCAAGCCGTCTGGTCATAATATTGACATGGTAAGACCAGACTCAGCGTTGGCGTCTCAATCTGAGCCAAGAGGCGATCATAGTAGCCGCCACCAAAGCCAATACGCTGGCCATCCTCCCGGAAGGCTAGGCCCGGCACAACTAAGAGGTCTAAGCTAGCCATAGCCACTGCTGGCTCCGCCTGACTAGGTTGGTAGATGCCACGAAAAACTTCTTCCAAGCTCTCTTGCCCATGATATAGACAGAAATCTAAGCCTCGCTTAGGCATCATGCGCGGCAAGAAAACTTGATAGCCTAAGTCCACCAGAGGGTCTAACCACTGGGCCGTTGGCACTTCTTCTCCTACACCATAATAAAGGCCAATACGCTGGTGGCCTTCTTCCGCCAATACAGCCAAAAACTGTTGCCATAAATCATCCGTTAATTGCTGGCGACTAGAAGCAGGCATGGACTTAAGGGCTGCTAGGGTGGTTTGTCGCAGGCTAGTTTTTAAATCTGTCACGTTGGTCATAGGAGGCCTCCTTATTTTAAGCGCACTTCAAAGACATAGGGATAGTACTTGCCGGTCACATAGAAGCGGTCCCCTTCAATATGGGCAATACCATTGAGTACATCAGGCTTACCCCCCGGTGTCAACTGAGCTTCCAGCTTATGTTCCTTAATCAGCGTGGTGAAGTCATACTGGCTCTCAATGACGCCCGTCTCAGGGTCCAACTTTACAATAAAAGGACTCTGCCAAATATTGCCATAGAGCTTGCCATCGACGAATTCTAATTCATTGAGCCATTTAATGGGCTTACCCTGGTCCGTCACCGTCACCTCGCGCTTGAGCTCAAAGTTTTTAGCATCCCGTTCCTGTAACTTAGTGGAGCCATTGGTCATCCAGAGACTGTCGCGGCTAACATCATAAGCCAAGCCCCAGCCTTCTCCCTCATAGTGGAAGGTTTCCAAAATAGCCAGGGTCTTAGGGTCTCGCTTGTAGGCTAGTCCTTCCTTGTAGCTAATCTGCCAGACCGCTTCCGGCGTCTGGGTCAGCCCTCACCAAAGACTTGGCGGTCAAGCCGATCCTTAATTTCCAGCTGGCCCGTCTCCAAATTCAAGACACCTACAACAGAATCGCCGTATTGGCCTGTCGACATAAGCAATTGGCCCTCAGGACTTACTTCCAAACCTTGGGTAAACCAGCGGTCATCCCGCTCATATTGGGCTAGCACTTCATAGTCAGCCTGGGGGGCTGCCTGCACTAGCTGATTACTTGCACCTAGAGAAATTAGGGCTAAGAGCCCCAAAACTAGAGGGTATTTTTTCATCTCACTCACTTCCTCACTTGAGTTTCGCTCCATGACTTGATATGATGATAGTATCATATATTGAGTGAAGGAGCCACTTATGCTATATAATTTCTTATTAACTTTTATCCGCTTCATTTTCCGCCTAATCAATGGCCGTGAAGTGGTCCAAGGCTTAGAGAATCTACCTAAGGATCAACCCTACATTATTGCTGCAACCCACCGGTCTTTGACTGACCCCTTGTTTGTTGCCTTCGAGACCTATCCTCATCAGATTGCCTTTATGGCCAAGGAAAGTCTCTTCAAGTTCAAGCCACTGGGCTGGCTCTTCCGTAAGGTCAACGTCTTCCCCGTCAATCGCGACAAACCCTCAACCAGCACTATCAAACATGCGGTTAAGATTATGAATGAAGATGGCAAGATTCTAGGGATCTTCCCTTCAGGCTCTCGTCATACTACTGAGATTAAGGGCGGGACAGCCTTCATCCAAAAACTCAGCAAACAAGCTATCGTGCCTTGTGCCATCCACCCCCCTATCGGCTTCAAGCAATTCTTCTTGCGTCGTCGCTGTAAAATCGCTTTTGGCGCTCCAATTCCTTACCAAGAAGGTGTCAAGTACGACAAGGACAAGTTAGCTCAAATTGATGCCCAATTGGCTGAAGAATTTGCCAAATTAGATCATCAACTAGATCCTAACTATCACTACCAACCACGCAAAAAATAAGCATATCCACTCCCATTATATCATATATGATATAATGGGAGTCTTTTTTATCCAAAAGACCCTGGCAATTGGAAGGTACTCCAACTGCCAGGGTCTTGACTGATTTCATTGATTATTCTAAGCCTTCAAAGAGAAAATCAATAGGCTTAGGATTCTTAGCGGTACTGTAGTAGCGGCCGAAAAAGAGAATGGCATGGTGAGCCTGCGCCCAATCTTCCTTGGGGATAATTTCCATCAAGGCTTCTTCCACCTCCAAAGGTGTGGCATTGGCCGGCACAAAGCCTAAACGTTTGGCTACCCGATCCACATGGGTATCTACCGCCAAGGCCGGAATGCCAAAACCTACAGCCAAGACCACATTAGCAGTCTTACGCCCAACCCCTGCCAAGTCCATGAGCTCCTTGCGGGTTCTAGGCACTTCCCCACCATAGCGCTGCATCAACTGCTCACAACATTGGTAGATAAACTTGGCCTTATTGCGATATAGGCCAATGGTTTGGATATAGGGCTCTATTTCCTTAGGCGAAGCTTGCAAGAAGGCTTCCGGTGTCGGAAAGCGTTCAAACAAGGCCGGTGTCACCTTATTGACTGAAACGTCGGTGGCTTGGGCACTCAACATGACCGCAATCAATAATTGAAAGACATTGTCATGGATGAGTTCGCAATGCGCGTCCGGATATAGGGCTTGGATTCTCTTGACAATCACCCTGGCTTTGTCCAAGGGCATGATAATCTTGGCTGACATGGCTTTTCCTCCTGATAGTCTGGCAAATTCCCCTCTATTATAGCTCAGGGCTCCGTCGCAGCCAAGCGACTTGCTTATCCTATTGGGCAGGAAAAAGAATCGTCCGACCAGTCTGGCTATCGTAGCCTGGCATGGCCAGACGTAGGGCATCCTTGCCGGTCATAGGGTCCACAATGCCTAGGCTGTATTGATAATGCCCCGCCTGAGAACTTTCTTGAGCCGAGAGATTTAAGGCCACACTCACCTTCTCTTGGCGCCCGGGCACTAGCTGAGACAAGGTCAAAGGAACTTCAATCTTTTTGATTTCTTTTCCCTGATTATCTTGAAGGTAGAGGTATAGCGGCCAGTCATAGTAGAAAGGCGTTGCTCCTTTATTTTCAAAGGTCAAGGTCATAGTCTGCTCTTGCCCTTTTTGCTCTAACTGAGCCTGAGAGACATAGATTTGATAACCAAGTTGACTCAGAATTTGCTTATAGGCTGCCTGACCTAAATCAGCTTTAGGCGCCTTGGGGCCAATAAAGGTCATATGTGAGGCTTTAACATGCTGCAAGACTTCCTGGAGTCGTGACCCCATCAGGTCTTCCATGGAATGGGCGCTGGTCATTTCGCCGCCAATGGCAACCGTCTTCCAAGCCTGTGGCATGGCAAGCAAGCTCTTGTTTTGAGTCTGGTCGTAAACTCCACCAGCTTGAATCCACTCCAACCACTGGCTAGTATTGATTTCTTCGCCAACCATGTCGTTATAGAGTCCTAATTGATAGGTCTGCCCCCATTTGAAAGGCCGGCGCATGAGAATCTGAGTCTTAGGAAAGGCCGTGCGCCAAGGCGCCACGTAACGCTCCAGAATGTCTTCAGACGGTAACCTTTTGAGTCCCTTCTCATAGTTGACATGCCACTCGCCCCAGTGGCCGACACTCCCCAACTCAATGAAGGAGACAAAGCCATCCTGCCCCCAACGCTGGCCCATGGCAGCCACCGCCTTGTCATGGGCTTTAATCAGGGCTTCTTGACTATAGTCTGGTGAAAAACCTTGGCCATAATCGGTGTGATACCAGTCACCAGCCCCCTTAATGTCTTGGTAGAGCCAATCCGGAATATCCTGATGACGGTCTTGGCCAGGTAAATCTAGCACAAAGCGCAAAACCAGATGCTTGCCTTCTTTGCGCCAACGGTCAAACTGATTGGCCTTCTCAATGGCCTCAAAATTATATTTCCCCTTTTGGGGTTCCAATTCTTTCCAAGTCACATCGACGTAAAGAAGTTGAATATCCGAATCTACTTGGGATTTTTCAGCTTGGAGGGCATAGCCCATGAGCGGGTTCCCAGACCCAGAATCCTGCCAGTCAAAGCTAGCCTGACGTAAGACTTGGTCTTGGGCATTCACTCGATTGGGCTGGATTAGACTGACTGTGAGTAAACAGGCTAAAACAAGCCGGCTAAAGTAATATTGACGCATCTTTCCCCTCCTGGACGACTACTATTCATCTGTTATCCGTGATACTCCCCATTGTATTGGATCAATGTCACGTCTTCCACTGCCTCAAGTGCTTGGATTTTCTCCATAAAGAGGAAGTCGTTTTGTGACTTACAGAAGACCTCAATCGCAGCTTCAATACTGCCGTCTTTGCGCATGGTGCGAGATTTAATAAAAAACTTCATCTTGCCAAAAGCTTGCACAATAGCGTCCCCAGTCTCTAAGCCCTTATAGTGAATGACCGCAATGTAGACCTTGCCGCTTTCCTGACGGAAATAGAAAACTACAATCATGAGAATCACAATCAAGGCTGCACAGACCGACAGCACAAACATACCAGCCCCCAGCGTAATCCCCGAAGTAATAGCCCAAAAGAGATAGAGCAAGTCCATGGGGTCCTTAACTGCTGTCCGATAACGTACAATGGACAGGGCCCCGACCATCCCCAAGGAAATAACCACGTTGGTCGAAATAGCTAGAGTCACCATACAAGTCAGCACCGTCATCCCAACCAGTGTCACCGCAAAGCTACGCGAGAAAACTACGCCAGTATAAAAGCGACGATAGACAAAGTAGATAATGCAGCCCATGACGAAGGCCAGCAAGAGCGAGCCAATCAGCTTGGGCAAGTTTTCAGCAGCAAAACGCTGCGTTTCGATAAATGAACGTTTAATAACGTCTTGGACGCTAGTATTCATTCAAACCCCTCCTTCATCGACCAGATTAGAAATGTTCATGGTCGAACCAATAATTGAAGCCATGTTTATAGGCGGTCTTTTCATAGCAGAGCACGTATTTAGAGACTGCCGTATACTCCAAGGCTCCAGTCGGCACCAACTGACGCACGACTTGCGGCATAAGTTCCGTATATTTGACTTCTAGAATCAACTTATCAGGCGGCAAGACTGGCAAGGTAGGCAACTCAGCGTCAAAAATATCAAAGGAACCAACCGCCGCGCGCACGTCTGTATCGAAGGTGACCCGCACTGTCCCGGCATCTAGAATCCAAGGCTCTCGTTCGTAGTCCACAATGACGCGCGGACGCATCATATTGGTCACACATTCGATATAGAACTCACGCGCCAGAGAATGAGGGCTATGCTTAAGAAAATCATAGTAGCCTAGCAAAATATCCTCTACCTGTGCCCGCGTCAGAGGCGCACTCTCCTTATAGATATAGGCGCCGAATTTTTTCTTACGTTCAAGCCGAATATAGTGGTCCTGAAAGTTATAGATACGAATCCGATACTTCTTCCGCATCAGAACCCCAGCGTCTTTTTCTTCGTAGGCAGATTGCCAGTAATCATCAAAATAGAGACTGCGAATAGTATAGCCGTCGCCCTTGACATGCTTGTCCAAGGCCAAAACGGGCGACAGACGGCGTCGCAAACTATCTTGATCATGATAGGAAATCAGATACTTGTTCTCATGGCGATAAGTCTCTCCGGAGGCTTGAATTTCTTCTTGCCAAGTCAAGTTTTGAGACTGCCCCCACAAGGAGCTTAAAAACTTATTCTTCATAAACATCCTCACTAATCTTCCCATCAGACTGAATGAAGAAACTCTTAACGCCGAAATGTTTACCCGCTTCTGTGACATAGTAGTCGAAGGCATCGCGGCTCTCCCCGGCTTCATTAGTAGCTGTCACACGAGCAAAATAGTGCCCTTTTTCCGGCATGTCTAGGACTGTCTCGGGAAGGGTTAAGCCTTCCTCTGTATGGATGACGTCTTTGAATTCGAAGTCTTTGGCTACTTCAACCTTATAGGTTATCTTTTGCCCCTTCAAATCATAAGCCGCATCCCAACGAACTTTAAGTTTGCCATTCTCGTCCTTCTCAGGAATCCCGATAAAGAACGGCATTGGCTTCTTAAGGCTGTCTAGATAGTCCTGATAGTTGCTCTCAATTTCTTGAGGAATAGCAGCCGCTACTTCCTCATATTGGCTAGGCGTCAAACCTAGGTGCGTGCTATCAGGTTCCTTGGTCACATAAGGCTGGACTGTTGCCTGATACTTGGCTATTTCTTGACTCAGATAGTCAGGCGTCAACTTGCTTCTCAAATCTTGAATGGCATCATCTAATTCCTTGCGGAATGTTTCAGACTTAAGGGCGCGTTGGAAAAGACGGTTCCCCAATAGTTGCTGATACCAGACTCCCAGAAGTCTTACCCGCAAACTGTTCAATCTCATATTCTTTCTTGAAGAAGGCAGAATCATGATCCCAGGGGATAAAAATACCAACGTTGGCTGTTCTGCGGACTATAGAGATAGACATTTCGACTCTGAGTATCCGTGTTACCAATTAAAATCTGGAAGGCCAACCAGTAGGTTAGATTCTCCCGATCAAAGTAAGTATCCAAGGTCTGATCAATAGGTTGGTCCAAATCATTGACCGCCTGTAGCATCTCAATCAATTTACGATGGTCATGATCTCCCTTAATTTCTAGCAGCTTCTCGAAAGCCTGCTTATCGAAATCTGGATTATTTTCTGGTTTAATGACATCTTCATAAGGTAGAAATTCAAAGAAGTTAACCTTGTAAAGTTGGGCGTTACTATCCAAACCATGAGCCTTAAGGCCAGCACCATTGAGCTGTTCCACCTGGGTATAGAGACCATAATCCACAAATTTATCTGGCTCAGAACCATTTTCATCCTTAACATAGAGATGAACAAATTGAGTACGTAGTCCAATTAATTGGGGAATACTCCGAATCAAGTCATAGGCTAATTTGTTACGAAAACGTAGACCATCTGTCTGATGCTTATTGAGGTTGATGGTTCGCTGACCTTGCCAACTCCCCTTGTTCTTCTTAAGCTTAATCTTATAGTTTTTCTGTTGGTTACGACTAGAAGTCTGGCCACGAACCTGGACCGTCGCATTAGGCACTGTCTCACTATAGCCCAACTCTCCGGCCAAAGGACCTGTATCGTCCCCCTGCTTGCAAGAGGGCAGCCACTTGGTAACGAGGAAGACCCCATTTGGCATAATCATAAACTGAGTAGGTATTAATCTCTTCCCAAGTATGGTTGGTATTCTCAGCTGCATCTCCCGATTTAATCGTTAGGTAGAGCGTTTTGACTGATTGAGGGTCTTCTTGGTAGAGCAAATCTTTATCGCGCAAATGATAATTGTTTTCAGCAAATTCAACCGTCTTTTCTTGATTTGACAACGACTGGCTACTGGTCTCCTCTTGACTGCATGCCGAGATAAAGCATGAAGTTACGAGACATAATATCAATAAAGTTAGCTTATGTTTCTTTGAAGTCATGGGCTCTCACCCCTTTCAGATAGTCGTAAAACCGACTGAAGAAACCATATCGTTCCACAAGTGTCATAGGTTGTGCACTTAGCGTATAATACATTAATTTCTTGGTGAAACGGTCTAGGCGCCATAAGGCAATTAGGAAGAAAATTGCAGCCGCCAACAAAAAACCAAATCCTAGAAAAGCCCGATTAAAGAATTGCGATAAAAAAGTTAACAACGGAGACGCGATTGCGAAGCTAGCTGCAGCAATCAAAGGCACCCTATAATCAGTAAAGTAAAGCAAAATAGACAGGATAACATTGGCGATGGCATAAATTCCATAGCCTACACACAAAATACGGAAATAGCCTCGCATGAGGTCGTTAATTCCCAAGGGGAGAATATCTAAGAGCGCATTTCCTGCGGAAATAGCTATAATAGTTACAAATAGTTGTTTCCATGCCAGGGCTAGGAGTTCACGTATCATCACCGACAACATTTCTTCTTCCGCTTCTTTAATATCAGTTAAAGTTCCTTCTCGTTAAATAAGCTATAATAACGCTTATACTTAGGATAGAAGTGCACCTCGGTGGCCAAGGCAAAATTAATCGTTGTCACCAGTATGGTCAAAAAGGCTAAAAGAACCGGCACATCGTAAACCTGTGAAGCTAAGAAAAGCCCCTTTACTGGACTTCCCCAGGGACCCAACCATACCACAAGAATATGGCCAAAAATTCCGATATGTAGGCAGAAGCCAATTAGGGTTAAATCAAAGAACTTATCAATCCATTTTAAGAAGAGAAAGGACTCATCTAGCATCCCCAAGTCCAAAGGAAAATATCGCGCCAGGAGATAAACGATTCCGAGAAACATGAGTCCATAGCCTACACAGACGCTGAATAATAGAGAGGTCAGAACTGGCAAGTTAAATGAGAGAAGACCCCATCCTACTAGAAAGGTTACAACACTTGCCGATAAAAAGGCTAGTAAAATTGACTTATAGTCCTTCAAGGCAGTCAAATATTGAACTCCGTTCCAGACAAAAATCAACTCCATGAACAAGGTGAGATTTAGGATTAGTTGTACTATGGTCACACCTGAAAGGATTAGGAAAGGTCCATATAATAAGACTCCTAATCCAATCATAGTAGCTGATGATCCTAAATAAGAAGGTAAAAGATAGCCTTCCTTCTCCTCATATAGCATGTCTGAAGCGAAGCGAGTTACTGCATAGGAGAAAAAAGAGTTGACCGTTAAAGACGATAAGATTGCATAGGTAATCATGCTAGTCAAATAATTACTATCGGCACGATTGAGTCCGACTCGACTAGCTAGGTAGGAAATCCCAAAGATTAAGGTCCCCCCTAAAACCATAGGGCCAGCATAGATAACACCCGTATAGCCATATGCCTTTGCACGAGAAAAGAGCCCCTTTTGATTAAAGACCTTCCTTAACTCAAATCCAATCCCTGCCATTAGGCCTCCACCTCCTCATACATAGCTAAATAACCCTTTAGCATTCGATTATATTGATAATAACGTTCTACACGTGCTCGTCCAATTGCTCCCATCTTTAAGCGGCTTTCTTGCGACCGGCACATAAGTTCCATCGCGTCTGCTAAGCCTTTTTGGTAAGTTGGCGGAACACAATAACCAGCTAGGCCTAAATAATCATCTGGCCCGCCCTCCAACAATTCCCGACAACAGCCCACATCGGTCGTGACACAAGGACGCCCAGAAGCTAATGACTCCAAGACAGATAAAGGTTGGGCCTCTGAAATACTAGTCAGAATCGTAAAATCGAGATTTTCCATATAAGTTACAATATCTACCCGGCCAGTGAAGATGACATTATCCAACTGCATTTGCTTAACTAAGTCATAGCATTCTTGGGCATACTCTTCATCATCCACGCCCCCCATAATATGAAGGCGGACATTATCAAGACGGTTACTTAATTCGTAGAAGGCATAAAGCATGGTCTTAATATCCTTTATAGGAGCCAAACGCACTACTGCGCCGATGTCCACTTGTCCATCGGGAATTTTAGCTGGCACAGAAGAGAAACGTTGAAAGTCAATCCCATTTTCTATCACCCGACAGCGTTCTGGATTGCAACCTATTTCAATCTGCGTTAGTCTTGCCTTGGTGAAAAGGCTAGAAATAATCTGAGCCCGACTATAAATAATGTCAGATAGCATATAGAAAAACTTAATCCAATGATTTTTCATACTAGGCAAAACCCAGTTCGAGCGTATAATCTCCTCTTCTCGCTCACGGGTATAGATGCCGTGTTCCGTTAACAAAATAGGTCGCCCATAACGATATTGCCCCAATAATGCTAGTATACCACTATAGCCTGTAGATATTGCATGATAAACATCAGCCTGTGGTACCTCTTGGCCTAAAAGGTAAAAGACCGGCAAGAGCATGGACCGAATGGTGTGGAAGACTTCTGCAAAGGCGTTATAAGCATATTGTTCCTGGCAAAGATCCACCATCATCTTCAGAAAACTCTCACTTTGTAAGAAATCAACAGGATTCAGCTGCTTATCTTGATAGAGTTGGCATAGAAGCTCCCAATTTGGGCGCCCTGTTTCCATAAGTTGTCTAAGTGATTCTAATTCTTCTTTGCTAAAACGATAATCAAATAGACGCTTACTTGGGGCTAAATGCAAAGCATCATCTAGGAATACTTCATGAACTTCGACCACGTTATCCAACATTTGATAGACGAACTTGCCCCTGTCCTTAGCTTTAGCCCCAATAACCCAGAGAACAAACTCGTGCTGAGGCATATTCTGAATATACTGATGCATCCAAGTTGAGACGCCCCCATGCACATAAGGATAGCTTCCTTCCAATATTAAACATATTCTCATTCTTGGTTTTCACTCCAGTCAATGCTTACTTTGGCCTGAGTCGCTTTCAAAAGGTAGAGATTTCCGGTTAAATGTGTTAATGTACCACCATTTAGCCGTTCACCTAATTGCCCTTCATTAATTCGGACAAAGAGATAGACCTCATCGTAGAAATGATCGAAAGTCCATTCAATTCCTGACTCGGTGCGTTCTTGCTTAGGTGCTATTGCCGCATAGCGTTGTACTGCTCCTGACAACTGAGAACCTGTCAAATCTCTTAAATCAGGTGCAGACGACTTAAGCCAACTAATGTAGTGCTCTAGGTTACTTTTAAGCACAGCCCAACCCAACTCAGCCCCACGGTCCACATCTAAGGTATCATCCGGGTGGATAAAGTGAGTATTGACAAAATGCATGTTCAGTTCAGAGAATGCAGCCAACTGCATAAAATCGTCTAGCATCCCACCCGAAATAATCCGTGGCTGTTCGACCATGCCATCTGACGCCCACTCAAATTCTTGGTCATAGGCGAAATCACCATGAAAATAGGTACTAGCGATTGTCTTAATTTCTGGAATTTCTTCTCTTAATACCTTGCGACCTTCTGGTGACAAGACATTGGAAGGCGGAACATAGACTGATTTCTCCACATTTGGAAAAAGTTCTTCGTTGAATCGGACAAGTTCCTTCATGGCAGATACCATAGCTGATACCTCCCAAGTATGGTAATCATAGACCCCCTTATAATCGAGAGATTTTGGAGATAGTGGTTGGTGATTATACCCATGATAACCAATTTCCCCACCAGATCTTAGTAACATATTACCAAAATAGACGAATCGCGAAGTGTCATCTTGGCCATGAACATTCCCCTGAAGTATCATCCTCATAGTTTTCTATAGTCGCCCCAGTATATTTAATCCCGTACTTATCGACAAAACTCAGCATATCTACCCACCAGATATTGGTGTAGAAATCAGCAACATTCAAGTTATAATCACGCTTAACATACTTGCCGTCGCCGCTAGGTACCGGAGCAGGAAAGTCATCTAAGTAGAAAGCCGAACCATTAATAACTGGATAACTTGCTACCTTACCCATCAGGTTATATGAAGCCGCATAGAGGCCTCTGGTCACTTTGTTATAGATACCAAAGTTATCGATTACAAACTTCCCTTTACCATAGGAATGCTCCCAAATTAATGGTAAAATCCCATCTCCTTCCTTGCGACTAACGTGAACCTTAGCTTTATCTGACAGTTCCACCTTGAGTGCAGAATCAAAGGGTTCTTCGATTATGTACTCACGACCTCCTCCAATCATGAAGTCAGGTTCAATGTAAAGCTTGTCTACAAGACCATGTTCCGCCTGAGATTGTTTAATCCCTATAGCTTGTTCAATTAAAGACAGATGGCTAGATTTCTGGAGTGTCAAGGCAAATTGAACATAGCCTCCTGACTCAACCCAATCGCGTAATCCAACCAATTCTTGATTTAAATCATCAAGTTGTGAAATTAACATTACTACCTTCTCATATTTTTGGAGCTCAGGAAGAGAGTCTTCGGCTATATCAATCAATGTATAGCCTACTTTCATATCCTTAAGAATTTGTTGAAATTGTTCTTTGGCCAACATACTAGACGGGTCTCGACTGTCCATGACCACAAGCGTATTGACCGGCACTTGTGATTGTGCTTGATCAGCAGTTACAACCGCTCCTGTTAGATAGGTATAGGCTTGCTCTGGAATTTGATAGCCAATCCCTTGTCGCTCCAAGAATAAAGCCACAGCCACTCCTAGAAAAGCAATAAATACTAGCAAAACCCCTCGATAACGAAATTGTTTCCATCCTTTCATAGCGTCCCCCTACTACACTTGTTGCCGCCAAAACTGAATTACTTGGCGATTACGGCGTGAAAAATACACATGACAAGTGTCAATATCTTGAAAAAATTGTTGCAAGCCTAATCGGTCACCAAGAGCAACTAGAGCTTGAAATTGAAACACGCGATAAGACTCATCGGTTGGCCAATTAATCTGGCAATACTCTAGAACTTGCCGCACTCGTTGTTCTTCCCCTAGAGCTAAATACTGTTGCCCCAATCGGATAAAGTCTTTTAGTTCATGACTAAGCGCAACCTTCCGTCGTAATAAATCAATATACTGACGCCGAGAGCTTTCTGCAAATTTTCCAGCCACTAACCCAGATATTAAATACTCCTCTAAAACTAAACAAAGCTCTTCCAAAAGAGAAAGATTATCGGGTTGCTCAGCTAATTCTTCCTTAAATTGATGTACTTTAAGATCATAGTCTTTGTGTAATTCCGCCAACATGACAGTTGCGTAATGGACTACTTCAACATCTTCATTCATTCGCGCTTCTTGTAACAAAGCGACTACATTGCTTGGCTGGTCTTTAAGCATACTCATCATCAATTCGCGTTTTGTAATTGAATCATTGAGTAATAATGCTTCTTCAATTGGTACCCACTGCCTGACATCTTCTGATGCTCGAAGGTCAATAGAGTCTTCTTCCTCCACTTCTAATTCTAGCGAATGGTCCTCTAACGCTAAGCTTTCCTCTATTCCTACTTCTATTTGCTGCCTTCTTGCTCGATTAGACATTAAATAATAGGCAATAGCCACCGCTAAAGGACCTATATAGGGAAGCAAGAGAATAGGTATCCACAAAATAGGATTAATTGAAACTTTACGAGCATGCATCTGCCGATAGAGAATATAGGCAAAAATTATATGCCCTAGCAATAATATAACCAGTACCAAAGTCGGTAGCATGGATTTATCCCCCTTATTTTATTGGTTATTAGTGATTTCTAATGCATGTTGGAGAGACATTTCAATTAAACCAAAAATAACTCGAAGTTGATTATAATGCGCCACGTCCATGGGGTCTAGTTGACGCTCTAACAAACCGACAACAATGACTAATTGATCCCGATATCGTAATCCTGACACATAATGTGGCAAACTTGGATCAAGTTGCCGATTCAACCAAAGTTCACCAGCCATCAGTGGCTCAGCTAATGGCCCTAAAGGCCCTTCTAACAGCGGACTTGCCAATGCTTTACTAAGATTAGGAACAGGAGCTAGTTGGTTGCTTCCTGATACCTGATAGAAGACTAGAGCCATTGGGTCTACTAACTCAACTAAGAGCTCTTGGGCTACCTTAAGAACTCGCTCAGGTGTCGGTTGATTCAAACGCTTAACCCAGTTATATATACGGCCATAGGAATCACGACAACCCATGATTTGTTTTTTTAGCATAGACTTATCAAGTAGCATATCACGATAAAGTTGGCGAATTAAATGGCTCTTATCGCGTAAAAGTTGGTTCTCTCGCGACAAAACTGCTTTGTCATGCAAGGCCTCAGCCCTCAAACGACCAACCATAGCGCCTGTTACTAGGTAGACAACAAAAGGAACCCAGTTCAGCGGGTCATAGAAGAGTGTAATCCAGTTATTCCCGGAAGTTACATAGATATATAGCAGAGCTAAAATCGACAAACTAGCCGATAAAAGCCCAAACCCTATCCCACCAGTCATAGCCATCACGACGATGTAGAGAATTCGCACATCAACTGCGCGGAATTGTTGTTGATTTCTCAGAATCAGAGAGAAGATTTCTGATAGAAGGAAGAGAAGAAATACTTCTACAATCCTTACCAGGGTTGGATGTAGTCCCATCCATTGTTTCAAGTCCTGCCACCACCCAAACAAGGAGGACTTCCCTTGGCCAAGATAACCCTCTTTTAAGATAGTTTGCCAATCCTCTAAGGGATTGAATTGAGGAAACCACCCATAACGTGTTCGAAGCGAAGTAGTCATCGACGTAGTTTGTCCAACTTTTTGAAGCTGTCCCTTTGTAAAACTAATGGAAACATCTGGTTGAAATTGGAGCATGGTATGAGCCAAATCCTGATAAGTTAGTTTGAAGCTATTAGGTACAAGCAAGAGCTCTGATTCATCGGTCCAATCATCCAATACCTTATACAGTAGATGAGCTGAGATCATCCATTTGCAGGAAGAAAAATCGCTTTCCCGATTTTCCTTGAATCGTGCAGCATCACCGCTCGCCCATTGACTAAATATCTGATTGATGTAAGGTGGTAAAGTTTGATTTGAATAGAGATAGGGTAAGCGAATTACCTTAATTGACAGACCATGCTCTTGACCTTCATAGAGGCAAAGTTGCTCATAGCTTTGGGCCAGTTGTGTCTCCAGCTCTTGATTTTGAAAATTCGATTGCGGTCCAGCCAAATAACAAAAGCGGCTGATACGATAGGTCTGACAAGCAGTAAGGAGTTGCTGAAGAGCCTCCCCTTCCCCTGACTTCCTTCGAACGAAGCGTAAGGAAATTTGAGAAAAACCACCTGGTTAATCTCATACATCTCACAAAACCTCTTCCAATGCCCAGTCCCTTTGCTCCATGGATAAGACCGTTACTCCTTGCCGATAAGATGTTTTTAAGTCACAGTCCCCCAGAATAATCACACGGCCTTCTGGAAAAGCTTCCTGGATAAATTCTCGTGTCAGGTAACTTGTATTCCCCGTTACAAGTATATTCATAGTTACTGTTTACCCCTAATGTATTTATTGCCTAGAAGAAGTAGGTAGTCTTCATTTTTAATACTGTAGAAAATGTCTAATAATTAAAGATAGAAATAGAAATGAAATTTCCGAAGTTACCTAAGAAATTCAAAATAAAATCTCCAATTTACTTTTATATAACCTTATTTGCCGCTACTCCCCTAAGATTGGCACTATTATAACACTATACAAATTCACGTCAAAGGTTATCTCGTTTTGCTAGAATGCTGTTACTAAATCGTAATCACTTCGTAACATAACCCCCTATATTTTTGGGTCATTCCTCACAATTTTTAGATCTGGTCTCTTTTTTTCTTAAAAATTAACGAAATTCTTATTTTGTTTATTTTTGACAAAAATTTTAGTCAAGTATAAATAGACAAAGTTTCCCAATACTTGTCTATTTAGCTAAAATAAAGGCGCACTAATATAAGACAATAATTCAATGAATGAACTTAGGGCATCTAACTCTTCTAAACATCTAAGAATTCTAGATAAAAACTATTCCTTACAAGATGCTATGCCCTCTATTCAAGCGACGCATGACCTTTAAATTAAGACAAATTCTCCCAATATTTTTTTGCCAACTATATTTAGTATTCACAAGAACTTTTAAAGTCGGTAAAAAGAAAGAACCACAAATATTTTTGATGACATATTGGTAACACTGATAATGTGCGTATAATCACCCTTCTAAAATAATAGTGACATATTATAGATTCACAAACTATTCTCTACAAACAAAAAAAGAACCACCAAGCGTCTATCAGACGACTGGTAGTTCTCTTTATATTTCGGTATGTTAGCGCCCACGCTCTTTGATACGTGCAGCCTTACCAGACAAGGCACGGATGTAGTAGAGCTTAGCACGACGTACGCGACCTTTACGAACAACTTCGATTTTAGCAACACGTGGAGTGTGTACTGGGAAAGTACGTTCAACCCCTACACCGTTCGAAATTTTACGAACTGTGTAAGTTTCGCTGATGCCAGCACCGCGACGCTTGATTACTAACCCTTCGAAGATTTGGATACGTTCGCGTGAACCTTCGACAACCTTAGCGTGTACACGTACAGTGTCACCAGGGCGGAACTCAGGAATATCGCTACGTAATTGAGCTGAGGTAATTTTTTCAATCACTTTACTCATGTTTTTTTCTCCTCTCGACTAACACTCATAACTAGCCCTAGGGCGTAGCCAGCGGAATATTGTGATATCTGCGGTTTTTCACCACTTCTAGTATTATACCAAACTCTGCTATTTGTAAAGCCTAATTGACATTTTTTTCGGCCTGAATTTCAGCTAGCCACTTGCGCTCTTCTTTGGACAAATCGGCCTGTTCAAGTAAGTCCGGACGACGCTCCAAAGTCCGGCGAATAGCTTCTTTGCCCTGCCACTGGCGAATCTTATCATGATGGCCACTGAAGAGCACCTCTGGCACCTCCATGCCACGAAAATCTCGTGGGCGGGTATACTGAGGATGCTCTAAGAGTGACCGTTGGTGGGATTCGCCCACAATGGATTCCGCATTACCTAAGACTTCAGGAATCAGGCGTACGGTGGCATCAATCATAATCATGGCTGGCAGTTCCCCATTGGTTAAGACATAATCCCCCAGTGAGACTTCATCGGTTACAAAAGACCGCACCCGCTCGTCAAAGCCTTCGTAGTGGCCACAAATAAAGACCAACTGCTCCCGCTTGAGACCATTCCTGGGCCAAACTCTGACTAAATGGCACCCCGGTTGGATCCATCAGGATAATGCGGGCATTTTCCTTGGGTGCGATATGTTCTAACATATGAACAATGGGATCCACCCGCAACAACATACCTGCCCCACCACCAAAGGGATAATCATCTACATGGCCGTGCTTATTGACCGCAAAGTCTCGGAAGTTATGGGTCTGGAAGTCAATCAGCCCCTTGGCTTGAGCTTGCCCCATCAGAGAATGATGCATGGGCTCAAACATCTCAGGAAAGAGGGTCAGGACATCAAGCTTCATCGTCAATCAGCCCTTCCATCAATTCAATCTTAACCTGTCCAGCCTCTAGATCCACCGTTTTAACCACATCGCCAATAAAAGGAATTAAGGCGTCCTTGGCCTTGGGAATATTACGTTGCACGACAAAGACATCATTGGAACCTAACTGTAGGATTTCCTTAATCTTCCCAAGGGTCTTGCCTTCTAGGGTGACAACCTCCAAACCCAAGAGTTGATGATGGTAGTAGCTATCCTCTTCTAACTCATCTTGCTCACTCTCATCGATGGCCAACCAGCAGCCTTTGAAGCCTTCGACCTGGTTAATATTATCGTAACCAACAAAACTAATGAGCCAAGTCCCTTTGTGGATAGCGGCCTTGGCGACTTGAACACTGGCTAGCGGTTGAGAGTTCAAATCCTTCAAATATAGAGGGTTTTGCCACTTGCAAAGCGCTCCTCTGGAAAGTCAGTATCGGCAATTAATTTGAGTTGCCCCCGAATCCCGAAGGTATTCACAATACGGGCTACACGATAATAAGTCATACTTGTCCTCCTTTTATGCCTAATAAAAATCAGGCCTACCCTCTCAGTATACCATGAAAGGGAGCCTGATTCTAGTTGTCTTAACGACGGCCCGCCGCTTGTTTGAGGGCCATATATTCGTCCTTATGGTCAAAGCCGACTAACATTTGAGGGTAGTTGGCATCTAGATATTCCATGAGTCGATTTAACTTGGCTTCAGTATCTTTGACTGTGTGTTTGGCTGGGAAGACAGCTAAGCGTTTGAAGTCTTTGGTATGGAGATAAACCACAAACTTGACGGACTTGTAGAGGTTGAAACGTCTGGTTTCCTTGTAGACATAGCTATAGATAATGTCACGCAAGTCCACAATGGCATTCTTACGCCCCATGACAATCAATTGATCCTTATAGACATAGACGCCCAAATCCTTCTCGTAGTAGGTCGCACCCTTACGTAAGGCTTGATCATCTTGACCGAGCTCAGGGAAGGTCACTAAGAGTTGGTCGTAGAAACGTTTATTGCTTGCATAACGGAAGACTGCATAGGCCAAGAAAGCCACACCTGTTAGTGCAGTCAGAGCAGTCATGGTAGTACCAGTGCTTTCAACATTAGCAACACTGGTTAGGTCGAGTTTCTTAATCTCAAATTCCTTATTGTCTGTCACTCCAGGCTCTTGCTTTTCTAGAGAATTTCTAGTGTTTTGGAAGGAAACGCTACTGAGCTCCTTGACTTCCCCCATAATCGTAATCGGATTGGTTGCTAAGGTGCCATTTTCTTGCGCTTCTTCTAGCTTTTTAATAATGGCTAAATCTGGCTTTGCCTCAGTCGCCAGAAGGCTCTTATCATCGGCCATGACAAAGGTTTGTTCTTTTTCGTACTTAGTATCTTCAATTCTGTAAATAGCTTTTACGGCGAAGGTGGTCTTGCTACTTTTAGTGGTTTCACGCGCTTTAGGATAAACATAACCTTCACTGGCTAACTTGTCAGGTGTCGATTGAGTCGCCACATATTGGAAGAAGCCGGCCGCACTTAAGAGTAACAAACCATAAATCACAAGACTAATCACTCCACGCTTAAAGTTGGGTTTCATAGAATTCCTTCTTTCTAGTTATTATTCGTTACTTTATTATAACGAACTGCCTTTTCCTTGTCTAGCCAACTCCTAGATAGCTAAACGCTCATCAGCTAGCAGGATATGAGGATAGTGTTTTTCAAGACAGGCCATCAGACCTTCTAGGAAGGCACGCGCCTCCTTCTCTGGACAGGGACGAAGTTTAACTGTTTCAAACTGATCTCGGTCATAATAGAGGATTAGCCGGCTCTTCAAGCGGCCATTGTTGCTTTCATTGTTCAGATTTAAGCCCAATACCGTGCTAAGGTCAATCAAGCGCTCCTTAGCACCTAAGACAAGGAGATAGTCACGGTAAAGATAGAGCCCCAGCTGCTTAGACTTGAACTGGCTCTGAGTCATCAGCAAGTCCTGGTCCTTTGCTAGTTCTGGCAAGGCTTGGTAAACTTGGCTCCAAAAACGTCGCATGGCACTATAGCGATAGGCTGTGAAGCCCAATACCGCCAGCGCTAAAGCAAAGAAGAGATAGCTGACTAACTTCATGGATTGAATGTAGGTTTCCGCCTTGTCTTGATTAAGCAAGGTCCCACTTATAAAGACGCGTTGGCCCGTCTTATTGGTGACATAGCTCTCGATTGATTGTAGAAATTCTTTGCTCTTGTCACTGTCATCCACCATGGCCATGACATAATAGGGTTCATTCGCGAGTTGCCCCTGATCGCTTTTTCTGTGAGCATAGGAAGAAGTGAAGAGTCATCTCGGAACATAATTGGGATATCCAGTCCCCCATCACTAACTAGGAAAAGACTCATTCCGGTCTTATCATCGCGATAGACAATCTTACCTCGCTCCTTTACCACATTGCTAACGGCAGAAACATAAGTAATTTTGGTTACTGGGACAGCAGACAGACGGCTGACTCTAGAGACATTGGGATAGACCAAACCTTGGGCACGGAGACTATTAGCGCTCGTCCCTTGGCTGATAAAAGCAAGGCCGCCTCCGATTACGAGGCAGATAGCCGCTACGAGCAAATAAGGTAGAATCTTCATTAACTTATATTTTTTCATAGTTTGTCTCCTTCCATCGCTGCTATGTCTATTATACAAGATTATCATTCTTATCACTACTATAAAAAGGACCAGGTTACCCCAGTCCTTTGCTTAGTCACTTATGGCTTAGCCACGTGCTTGACGTTTTAATTCTTTATAATCGGTCGCATGTTGAACGCCTACCAACATAGATGGATAAGCCTCTTGCAAGTAGAGCATGAGACGATCTAACATGGCTTGTGTGAAGTCTCTTTGATAGCGACGCGGTTTGACCACAAGGCGACGGAATTGATTATTATGCAGGTGAACTTGGAAGGTAACCACTGAATTATTGGTTTGACGGACTGCATAAGTATAGATGATTTGGGTCAAGTCGATGATGCGATCATTAGCCCCAATCACTACCAAGTGATTCTTGTAGACATAGAGACCTAACTCAGGGCTATGGAAATCACTGTCGGTCACTAATTTATCTAGGTCTTGCGCTAATTCTGGGAAGTAATCATACAAGGTATTGTAGAACTTGGTGTTTTGCCAATATTTCCAGAGAGCGGTAAGTAGCAATAATAGCACCGCTGCGCCTAAGGCGTAGCTAACGAAATGCATGATCTTGAGGCGGTTTTCAGCTTCAGCCACATTTAAGAGAGCAGTATCATCAAAGACTGATTTGAGATCAGCTGACACCTCAGCATCCTTAATTACCTCTCCCGCTATTTCTAATTCATTCTTCCCTTTTTGAGCATAGGCCACTACTTTAACAGGATTCGATTCTAGTTGGCCAGCTTTAAGGCGTTCTTTCAATGCATTCACGGCATCAGATTTTTCATGGAGTACAACTGGGTAAGTGTGTTCTCCATCATAAACTAAAAAAGCTGCCAAGCCTGTGTTAGTGTCCGTGGAAGTCACTACGCCATTTTTTTTGCGTTCAATCGTAATATCAAAAACATACATAATATCTTTAATTGTTACTGCGGTATGCCCTGTCAGAGCTTCCGTCTTAGGATAGACCAGACCCTGTTCTACAAACTGGTCCGCACTTGAATTCTGACTCTTATAGAAGAGGAAGCCACCTAGAGCCGCGCAAATCATGGCAAAAATTAAATAAGGCCAAACATTGCGTAGATTATTACGTTTCATAACTTACCTTCTTTCTTAAATGATAAATTCATTATACCCTTTTTAGAAGTCAGTGTGAAGCCATTATAGGCAAAAAAGAGCCAGCCCTAAGGCTGACTCTCCCGGTGAGGGCTTATTAAAAACCTGCAGCATTTTTCAATGCTTGGTATTCTGGTGCATGATCAGCACCCACTAGAATATTAGGGTAGTGTTGATCTACAAAGTAAGTAAAGGCATTGATTTCATCATCATAACTCTTTTCCTTACTACCTTAGTATAGCTATATTATAAACCCTTTTCAGTCGTTTGTACAGCTATTTTCAATTTTTTTGAATTCTAAGAATATCCCTTAATGAAAGCTCCGAGCTTAATAAAGAAAGGCTCTGAGACATCCTCCCCTACTAAAAAAGACGCCTCAAAGGCGTCTTAGGCTTATTTAGAAGCGATTTGCAAGTCAGGATAACGTTGGCCTATGACAACTAGGAAGGTCTCCAAGTCTTCCGCCAGCGTTTTCTTACGACCATGATAGGCTCTAAAGGTATGGAATTGCCCTTTCACATCTCGCGCTCGGAAGAAGTAGTTGACTTGTTTGACCCCGTAACGGCCTTGCGAAACTATCTTATTCAAGGTCAAAGAGGCTAGTTCGTTTATAGGCAGAACGGCCATGCGCAACCCCAAACAGATTAAACTGCCTTTGTAGAGGTAGAGGCCACGATAGTCATCTGCATAATCACTGGCTGTTTGTAAGTGGTCAAGCTGGCCCCTTGAGTTCAGGAAAGCTTGATAGAGACGATTATAGAATTGATGGCGGCGATAGCGATTCAACAAAGCCCCATACGATACACAAGAGACTGGCTGCGGTAAAACCATAAGCTAGCCAATGAATGGTCCTTTGTGACTGACGATAGTCTTTCATGTTAACCAGATATTCCGTCCATAGCTGATCACGGTATGGAAGACCCGTTTCACTATTATCTGCCATCGTATCTAAGAGTTTCTTGGCCGCGTCACTCTTGTCCACTTCCCCAATCAGCTTTGCAGGCTCATTGAGCAAGGCGCCATAGGTCTTGAGGCGAGCAGCGGCGATATCCGGATCATCTTTGCTAGCGACCAAGACTAGGTAAGGCTTATCTCTTACCTTAGCAGCTGAGACAAGGTAGATGGCCACATTATCCTCCTCGGCCAAGAGAAAAATCGACTCTGCTTCTACCACTACATGCTTGCTCGAACTTTCTGGGAAAGGTTCCTGGCCTGCCAAAAGAGCTTGGGGTTGGGTCGCAAGGAGGGCCAGATAAGCAAAGAACGTAAAAATTAATAAGAACAGCAAGAGGCCACTACCGGCCCATGTCCGCCAACCAAATACTTCTTTAAGCTTTTTTCTTTCTTCTTTCTTCACCGATTTCCTCCTAATGAATATAGAAAAACGCCCCTAAGGGCGCTTGATTATTCTGCTGAACTTTCTTCCGCATGGTCAGCAATGACAATGCGTGACCGTTTGCGGCCACGAGTCTTAACGCTGTAGACGATGGTCCGGATGGCACGGGCTACACGGCCCTTCTTACCAATCACACGACCTACATCTTGCGGATTCAAGTGCAAATGATACTCCATGAAGTCATCGGTCTCTACTTGTTCCACACCAAAATCTTCTGGGTGGTCCAAGAGCGGCTTCACGATTGCAGTAATTAATGCTTCAATATTTACCATATCTCATCATCCTTTATCTAGAACACTGCTCGAGACTATTTGCTTTCGTGGAATTTCTTCATGATGCCTTTTGAAGACAAGAGGTTACGCACGGTGTCAGATGGTTGCGCACCATTTGATAACCATTTCAATGCGAGTTCTTCTTCAACTTCTAAAGTAGCTGGGTTAGTTAATGGGTTGTAGTGACCGATTTTCTCGATGATACGACCATCACGTGGAGAACGTGAGTCAGCAACAACGATACGGTAGAAAGGTGCTTTCTTAGAACCCATACGTTTCAAACGAATTTTAACTGCCATGTTAATTTCACCTCCTCAATTGATTACAGACCCTAGTCTAACATATAAAAAAGCATCTGTAAAGTATTTTTACTTTACAGATGCGAAAATTTTGTTTACTTAGCTAAACCTTCTGAGATCTTATCTAAGTTATACTTCATCATAGAGTAGTAGCTGTCGCCTTCTTGGCCTTCTTCAGCAATAGAGTCAGTGAAGATTTTAGCGTAGATTGGAATACCGGTCTCGCTAGAGATGGTCTTCATTGGACGGTCATCCACACTTGATTCTACGAAGAGAGCTGATACCTTAGAACCTTTGAGCTTCTTAACCAAATCACGAATTTGGTCAGGTGTGCCTTCTTCTTCGGTGTTAATTTCCCAGATGTAAGCTGATGGTACATTGTAGGCTTTAGAGAAGTACTTGAAGCAGCCTTCGCTGGTAACAATCATTTTCTTCTCTTCCGGAATAGCATCAAACTTAGTTTTAGCTTCCTTGTCCAAAGCTTCTAACTTGGCAACATAGTCATCCAAGTTCTTTTGGTAGAAGTCCTTGTTGCTTGGATCTTTTTCAATCAGGTGTTTAGCAATGTTCTTAGCGTAAATCACCCCATTTTCTAAGTTCAACCAAGCATGAGGGTCTTCCTTACCGGTTTCGCCCTCACCTTCCAAGTGAATGACTTTCACGCCCTCGCTGACTGCGAAGTAGTCTTTATTTTCCACTCGTTTGGCGTTTTGAACCAATTTAGTGAACCAAGCATTGCCCCCAGTTTCCAAGTTAATACCATTGTAGAAGATTAAATCAGCTTGGGTAGTCTTCTTAATATCGTCAGGTAGTGGCTCATATTCATGAGGGTCTTGGCCTACTGGTACGATGGAGTGAAGATCGATTTTATCACCCGCAATGTTCTTGGTGATATCGGCGATAATAGAGTTAGTTGCGACAACTTTGAGTTTTTTATCTTGGGCGCTCACGCTTGGTACCAAACAAAACAATACCGTCAAGAGTGCCACTAATTTCATTAGCTTATGTTTCATTTGCGTAAAACCCGCTTTCTAAAGAATTGTTGTTTTGGAGAGATGAAGAAGCTAATCGCGAAAATCACGGCTGAGGTGAGTACAATGCTGGAGCCGGCCGCCACGTTGAAGCTAGTCCCGAGGAAGAGACCTAATACTGAAGTCACAGCCCCCAAAGTCGATGAGAGGAGAATCATAGACTTAAGGCTATTGACGTAGAGATAGGCGGTGGCAGCAGGTGTAATAAGCATGGCCACAATCAGGATGGTTCCGACACTTTGCATGGCCGTTACAGACACTAAGGTCAAGAGAATCATTAAGAGGTAGTGGTAGAAGTTAACCTTCATACCCATGGCTTTAGCCATTTGCGGGTCGAAGGACGTAATCAGCAACTCCTTGAAGAAGAGGATGATAACGATTAGCACCGCTACTGAAACCCAAATGGTAATCCACTTGTCAGAATCTTGAACCGCTAAGATATTCCCGAAGAGAATATGGAAGAGGTCTGTCGAACTCCGGGCCAAGCCAATCAGGATGACCCCCAAGGCCAAGAAGGAGGAGAAGGTAATCCCAATCGCTGTATCCCCCTTGATAATTGAATTTCCTCGAATGAAGGTAATAATCATGGAGGCAAAAAGCCCAAAGACAATGGCCCCGACGAAGAAATTAATCCCCAAGATGAAGGATAAAGCGACCCCTGGTAACACCGCATGGGAGATAGCATCCCCCATAAGAGACATCCCTCTTAGGATAATGAAACACCCTACAGCCCCTGAGACAATCCCAATGACAATGGCGGTGACTAGCGCATTCTGCATATAATGCAGGGTCGACACATTCTCAATAAAGTCATGAATCAAGGTCATACCAGGTCACCTCCCTTACCAAAATAAACACTATCGCCATAGGCGGCCTTCATATTCTGGTCATTAAATACCTGCTCAGTAGGCCCTACAGCAATCAGTTGCTTATTGATGATAATCAACTGATCGAAGTAACGCCGTACCTTATGCAAATCATGATGGACAATCAAGACGGTCTTGCCTTGGGTCTTGAGATCCTTCAAGATATTCATAATAATCTCCTCACTGACCGAATCAATCCCAGTAAAGGGCTCGTCCAAGAAGATGTAATCTGCTTCTTGAACCAGACAGCGCGCCATCAGAACGCGTTGGAACTGTCCACCCGAGAGGGCTGAGATTTGTCGGTTAGCGAAGTCACTCAAGCCAACTTGGGCGAGCGCTTTTTCAACTTTATTCCATTCTTTCTTACTTACCTTGCGGAAAATACCGAGATTACTATACGTGCCTAAGGAGACACATTCTTTGACCTTAATTGGAAAGTTGAAATCAATGTCGCTCTTTTGGCCGACGTAAGCTACTTTCTTCAGCATCTTCTTGGCAGGCACCCCGTCCAGAAAAACCCGGCCGTCATGGTCTACCATATCCAAGATTGCTTTGACAAAAGTAGATTTACCAGCACCGTTGGGCCCAATAATGCCAGTAATGGTCGGACCTGCTAATTCCAGGTTAACCCCTTCCAAAGCGACCACTTGATTATCATAACTGACCGTTAGATCCTGTGTCTTAATCACATGAATCATCTCCTCTCTTACCGCTAATTATATTGTACACCAGAAAAAAGATTAGGTCAACCTAAAATGTTTAGGTTTGCAAAAAAAATTATCCTGATTTTAGGCTTAGACTTTCCTTGCTTTCAATCTTAAGTTTATCTATGGACATAGTCGCTTTTCATGGCTAACTAATAATATCGGTTTCTTGTTAGCAGTGATATTAGTTTTGACCACTGCATTTGAGACACCCGCCAAGAAAATAATGGCCAAAATTTTTCAAGCGGCATAATAAAAAGTCCTGCCCTTTTCAAAGGACAGGAGCTGAAATTTTAGGATAGGATTAAGTCCACCAGTTCTTGGGCGCTGACTGGCCCAAAATAATGAGCCAAGTCTTGTTTGGCTAGGACTGCTAATAAATCTTGCTTAGTAACAGGTGTGCCTAGCAAGGCTTCTTCAATATCTTGGATGGCCCCTTTACCGAAGAAATCACCATAGATGCGGCATTTGCTAATACGACCAGCCTCAACTTCTAGGCTAAACTCGACAGTCCCGATTCCCAGATGAGCGTCGCGATTATAACTATAGCGTGGCGAATTGCCATAGTTCCATTCCCAGTTGCGATACTTAGAATCCGCCAAGGCCTCAATGGCTTGCCAATCTTCCTCGGTCAGCTGGTAACGCTTGGCTTGATCAATGGAGTCAATCCCCATTAGACGGCAAATGACCTCATCCTTAAACTGATCAATGGTCATATGGCGATAGGGCTCGTCCAAGAGTTCGCGCAAGCCCATCACCCGGCTACGAACCGATTTGATGCCCTTAGAATCAATTTTCTTACGGTTAGGATTGAGCACTTCCACCATGGCTTCATAATTGACATCTAATAGGAGGGAATGTCCGCCATAAATCTTGCCACCTACCATGGTCATGGCGGCACCTGATACCTTCTTACCAAGCGCCGTCAAATCATTACGACCACTTTGCTCTACCTCACTTGCTCCCATATCATGTAAGAGCTTGACAACGGGTGCGTAGAAACGTTGATAGTTGCCATAGATATTGGTGTCGCCTGGCATAATATAGCAGACATTGACGGCCCCCTGATCGCAGTAGACCGCCCCACCACCCGTGTCACGACGGACTAACTGAATATCGTGTTCCTTAAGATAGTCGTGATTGACTTCCACTTCTGCGTTCTGGAAGCGACCGATTTCCACCTTAGGCTTACAGTAATAGGGGAAAAGTATGGTCTCGTCTAGGTCTAAATGATTAAGAACATAGACTTGCATAGCCAGCGTTAAGGCCCCATCAGGCAGATATTGGCCATTGCGAATAGGTTCAATTAGATACATGTCATCCTCCTAGGCTTGATTAGTTGCAGCCGCACAGGCCAACAAGAGGTCTTTACTGTCTTGAGACAGCCAGACCGTCCGGTCTTGAATGGCGCGTGGCATGCGATATTGTTTTTGATTTAAGGTCACCAAGAGGGCATTCGAATTGGCCAACACCGCTTGGTGGAAAGGTTGCTTAATAAATTGTGGTGTGGTAAAGCCTACCCCGATTTCAAGATAGAGCACCTTGTCCCCTTCATGGTTAGCTAAGAAATCCTTGTAGCGACCCAATTGGGCCATAAAGTCCCCGTCTTCCACCATCCCTTTTTCAGCATTTCGCTTGTTGATTTCTAGTGGCGCCCCACACTTAGGACAGAGGGGAATGTCTTCATAGGCCACCTGACCTTGGACTTGGTGCTGAGCCAGATGGCGAATCAGCGCATCATCCCGATAGGTCTGAGCATGGCAGTGGCGACTGCACTGCATCAGGCCATACTCCCCCTGGATATGAAAGACCTTATTAGGATCATAATCAGCCACCCAGAAGGCATTATCAGCATTGGTCGTAATGATATGATAGGCCTTGTCCTTGAGTAAATCTTTGAGGGCCAAGTAGGAAGGGCCCACGGGCTGATCCAAGTAGTTGAGGCAGACAAAGCGACTTTGGAAGGCCCAATATTCCGACCAGCTTGGAAAGTCAAAGAGACTGGCCTGCAACATATCGAGGAAGCCATACTTTTCAATAAAGTCAGGAAAAGCCTCTTGGAAACGTGGGCCAATATAGGTAAAACCATCCGCGGCTGACATGCCAGCCCCAATCCCTACGACAACGGCCTGAGCTTCCTTGAGCAGGGCCAAGAGTTGCTGGGCTTGATTGGGATAGGTTTTAGTTAGTGCTTGCCACATGGGAGGCCTCCTTGGGATGAAGTAAGTCATGATAGAGTTGGTACTGACTATCTGTCCAGACATTGAAGATGACCTTGAGCTTGGAGCCCGTCTCCGCTAGATAAGCAGAGACCGTCTCAATGGCAACTGGCGTCGCCTCTTCGATAGGATAGGAAAATTCACCAGTCGAAATACAGCAGAAAGCAATCGTCTCCAAACCCGCTTGGTCGGCGCAAGCCAAGCAAGACCCATAAGCCTTTTTGAGTAGGTCCTGCAACATGGGCGATACCGGCAAATGATGAATGCGTGGCCCTACCGTATGAATGACATGCTTAGCTGGTAAATTAAAGCCAGGCGTCATGAGGGCTTGGCCGACAGGCAGCGGCTTACCCCCTCGGGCCTTTTTCAAATCAGCACAGGCCAAGCGCAAGCCAACGCCGGCAAAGGTATGAATCTGGTTATCAATGCAATAATGGTTAGGTTCAAAGCAACCTAGCATGGCTGAATTAGCTGCATTTACAATGGCATCTACCGCTAAACGGGCAATATCCCCCTGCCAGAGATAGAGTGACGGATGCGCTGTCTTCTGGCAATCTGCCAAGCCATAAATAGGTTCCTGCTGACGCCAGGCCGCCAAGAAGCGACTTTCCAAATCTAGGTAGTCCTGACTAACTGGATAAGGCAAGCGTTGATTAACTAAGCCACGATACTGCCGGAACTTTTCTTCATCAGTCCCCGGCTCAGGGCTAGCCCCAAGATGACGAATTAGGGCGTCCAATTCTTGCGCAAACATGTCAGCCCCTCCTATCTTAGTCTAGGGGATCTGGTAAAGCCAAGAAGGCTGCTTCCTCAACATCTGTCAAGCGCACCAACCAGGATTCTGCTGGATTGGCTGAGTTAAGCAAGGTTGGTTGCTCTTGAGCAGCTGTGTTAACGTCCACAATACGCCCAGACAGGGGTGAGAAAATATCTAAGACGGTCTTAGAGGCTTCTAAACTTAAGAGAGAGTCGCCAGCCTCGACTTGGCTTTCGCGGGTAAATTCCACATAGCCGACTGTCCCGACATCGTCTTGTAATTCTGGGGTCATGCTGAGGGTGTAGGTATCCCCTTCTTTTTCAACCCATAAATAGTTTCCTAATTTCTTCATTATAATTCCTCCGATTTCTTATCTTGATTAAGATGATAGACTTGCGCTAAAGCCTGGAGTGTCGCTTGTCGATTTTTACTATCTGGCACTAAAGGAATGACCATGAGCTCCTCAAGGTCTAGACTAGCCGCTAAGGCATCTAGCTGCCGCTTGACTTGGTCAAGGGTGCCCACGACCACACGCTGGCGATTAATTTCAATCTGTGCCTCGGTCCTCCTGACTTAGGGGACATGCGGCCGCCTCCTGGACTGTTGGAAAGGTCTTGAATTCAGCATAGTCTTGCTTGCCCAGTTGCCAGACGTCTAAGGCAGATAGGAGTTGCTGACACTGAGTCTCATCCTGTCCTAAGACTACAAAGACCGCCAGGCTAGCTTGCGGCCTGTGGCCTGCTTCTTGGCAGGCAGCTCGATAGGTAGTTAAGGCGTCTCGGGCACTGGCTAGTGGATCCTTGCCAGGCGCCAAGAAATAGCCATAGACATAAGCCTGACCCAAACTTCCTGCTAACTGGGCTGACTGAAGGCCAGCCGACAGCAACCAGAGGGCTTCCTGGCTAGGTCCTGCCGCATGTAAACCAACTGAGTCAGGATCTGCTAAATACTGAACCAAGTCGGTCACTTGTTGGGCATAATCTGAACGTTTAAGCTCGCCCGTCCCCATCAATTCTCTGACAGTGCTGGTACCTGGATTATTTCCTAAGCCCACATTGACACGACCTGGGTAGAGAGACCTGAGGGTAGTCACCCACTCAGCGACCTTATAAGGCTGGTAGTGAGGTAGCATGATGCCACCCGAACCAATCATAATGCGTTGCGTTTTGCCTAGCAAATGCATAATCATGAGCTCCGGGCTGGCGCTGGCCAGGGCTGGCACCTGATGGTGCTCGGCCACCCAGAAACGGTGATAGCCCAATTCATCTGCTATTTGAGCCAGGGTCACTGTCTCCCTTAGGGCTTCTTGGCTTGTTCGGCCACTGTCTACCATGGCATAATCCAAAACACTTAATAACATGTGACCCCTCCATTTTCATCAATAATTTTATTATCAATCAGACCTAGGGGATTGTCAACTCATGGAGATTGACCAGATAAAATTTTCATGCTAACGTGTAAGTATCTGATTATGCTAGCTGATTGAACAGCTGCCGAAGGAGTGTCTCACATGCCATCCCCCCTGCTTAGCCCACTAGATCTCAGGTGCCCATAGCTTAGCCAATCGCTTCGTCCTCTCACCTATGACTACCAATTCCTCAACCGCTCAAGGTCACATTACCGAAGAAGACCTGGCCTACTCACGCCGCCGGGCCCAGTCCGCCCCCCTGCAAATCACCGGGGCTGCCTACATTCATGCCCAAGGGCAACTCTTCGAATTTGGCCCCAGTCTGGCTGAGGATGCCTGTGTACCAGGTTTGACAAAACTAGCTCAGGCTATGCAGCAAGATGGCGCCAAGGCGCTCATCCAATTGACCCACGCGGGACGATTTGCGGAGCCTTACCTGCGACGTCAGGGCTATGTTTACGGGCCCAGCCCAATGACTCTGAATTCTCCTATCCCCCATCAAGTCAAAGCCTTAGATCCGTCACAGATTAAGGCCATTATTGGTTACTATGCGGACGCAACACGCCGAGCCATTCAAGCGGGCTTTGCCGGCATCGAGTTATCCAGTGCTCAGCGTTTGCTGCCTCAGTCCTTCTTGTCTACCTTTTCCAACCAGCGGACGGATGCTTATGGGGCTGATAGTCTCGAAAATCGCGCTCGCTTGATTTTAGAAATATGGGATGCCATTATGGAAGTCGTCGAGCGACTAGCACCTTCAGGCTTTTATTCTCAGGCTATCGCTGTACGCCTGAGGAAACACGTGGCCAAGAAGTCGGCTATACAGTAGAAGAATTCAATCAAGTAACGGATTGGATTTTGGCGCGTGTCCCTCTGGATTATCTCTGCCTAGCAAGTTGGGGACGGGATGTCTTCCGTAACCGCGTCAGAGCTGCAGGCCCCCATCAAGGCCGTCTAATCAACCAAGTAGTACATGAGCACCTAGCTGGTCGCCTTCCTCTCATGGTAACGGGTGGCATTAATTCTATTGCCAAGGCCCAAGAAGCCCTAGAACATGCTGAATTAGTGGGGATTTCCACCCCCTTTGTGGCAGATCCAGACTTTGTCAATAAGTTTGCTGCAGGAGATCCTAATCCGATTAATCTACAGATTAGTCCTGAAGACTTGGCCGACTTGGCCATTCCTCAAGCTGCCTTCAAGGACATTGTCCGCATGATGGATATTGGTCAGGCCCTGCCACAAGATACCCGCGATCAATTCCGCAAGTTGGAACAGAATTATAAGGGCGATGAGACCTTCAAAGAAGTTTAAACTTTCGATTATATAGCTAGAAAAAGAGGCTGGAATATCCAGCCTCTTTGCTTGTCTTAACGACGTTTCTTCAATTTTTTGAGTTTGCGTTGTAAGTCCTTTTCAGCCTTACGTTTAGCTAACTGTTCAGGTGTCATGAAGTCGGTATCGCTCATAGCGCCACCACCCATACCTGGGAAGCCACCGCCACCTTGTTGGAGTTGGGCCATCATTTTCTTCATGCCGCCCATCTTACCATTAGACATTTGGCTCATCATATCGCGTGACTGATTGAACTGTTTAATCATGCGGTTAACATCGGCTAGCGATTGACCACAACCAGCTGCAATCCGTTTACGACGGCTCTGAGAAATAATATCTGGATTCTCACGTTCGGCTGGTGTCATGGAGAGGACAATGGCCTTAACACGCGCCATATCCTTCTGGTTGACATCTAGTTCATCCAGGCCAGGAATCTTGTTAATCCCAGGGATTAACTTAATCAAGTCCTTGAGTGGGCCCATCTTGTTGACTTGGTCCATTTGCTCGATAAAGTCATTAAAGTCAAAGCTATTGGCCTTAATCTTATCCGCCATCTCTTGGGCGCGGGCTTCATCAAACTCCTGTTGAGCTTTCTCAATCAGGGTCATCATATCCCCCATACCCAGAATCCGGCTAGACATACGGTCTGGATAGAATGGCTCCAGGGCGTCTAGTTTTTCTCCTTGACCGGTAAATTTAATTGGTCGGTCAATGATTGAGCGAATCGATAAAGCCGCCCGCCCCGGGTATCCCCATCTAATTTGGTGATAATAACCCCGGTAATATCCAGAGAATCGTTAAAGGCCTTGGCCACGTTGACCGCGTCTTGACCGGTCATGGCATCTACTGTCAGAAGAATTTCGTGTGGGTTAACCGCTGCCTTAATTTGGCGCAACTCTTCCATCAGGGTCTCATCGACGTGCAGACGACCTGCCGTATCGATTAAGACCACATCATTGCCTTGTATACGGGCTTGAGCCACCGCCTGACGGGCAATTTCAACCGGGCTAACATCAGAACCTAAGCTAAAGACATCAAAACCTAATTGCTGGCCGATAGTTTGGAGCTGGGCAATGGCCGCTGGACGGTAAATATCGCCCGCTACCAGTAAAGGACGCTTCTTTGCCTTGGGCTTGGACGTATTTGGCCAATTTACCCACGGTTGTCGTCTTCCCGGCCCCTTGGAGACCAGCCATCATGATAATGGTTGGCGGTTGGGTCGCAAAGTTAAGTGGCACCTGTTCGCCACCCATGAGGGCGGTTAATTCTTCGTCAACAATCTTGACTACTTGTTGAGCGGGTGATAAAGAAGCTAAAACATCTGAGCCTAAGGCCCGTTCATTGACTGTCTTAACAAAACTCTTCACCACTTGGAAGTTAACGTCGGCCTCTAAGAGGGCTAGACGAATCTCCCGCATCATCTGTCTTAAGTCTGCTTCGCTAATGTGTACCTCCGGCACCAATGCCGCTAATGGCATTCTGCAAGCGTTCGGATAATCCTTCAAAAACGCCATTGTGTTCCTCCTTCTGGCTAGCACTCCACTAGCCCCATGTTTTTGATTTTTATCTTGTTCATAATTACAGGATCAAGCTACTGATCCATAGCCCGTATTTCCGCTAGAAAAGCTTGTCCCGCCTCATCCGTATGACTGGCTAGCTGGTCTAGCAAGGCTAATCTTGCCTCTCGACGTGCTAAGAGATGGAGCTGATCTTCATAATGTTCGAGGATCTGCTCAGCCCGCTTCAAATTATCCCGGACAGCCTGGCGACTAATATCATAGTGGTCGGCAATTTCAGCCAGGAAAAGTCTTCCTCATAATAGAGGCCAAGCATAGCTTGTTGCTTATCAGTCAAGAGTCCGCCATAAAAACCAAGCAGCTGGTTGACCCGCATTACTTTTGCTAAATCCATTAGAGCCGCCTACCCTTCAGGATATTGGATATAGGCAGCTAAGCGATTGGCCAAATCCGTTGAAGTTGCGTGTTCTAAGAGCTCAGCCAATTCATGGACTTCCGTCTTAGTATAGCCTAATTTGTGCTCTAAGAAATATTCCCAGATTTCATGCTTGCGCACTAATTCAATGGCTAATTTCTGACCTTGAGGCGTTAGCATGGCCCCGCTATAGGGTTTATAGGCTACCAGGCCCTCTTGAGCCAATTTGGTAATCATCTCACTCTCACCGAAGGGGGCTACATTGAGACCAGTGGCAATTTCCTTGTTAGAAACATATTGGCCATGTCCTGCCTCGTGAATGAACTTAAGGTAGTCTTCTTGACTTTGGCTTTTTTTCATTGCGACACCTCGTCTCCTAATCCTTCTTGTCTTATTCTACCATGTTTCTAGAGTCAAGACAAACTGGATTAGGTCTGCCTAAGTCTTAATGTTATAAAAACAACCTAGTGCCCAAAGAGCACTAGGTTATTTTAGCGATTTGCTTGCAAAAATGATAAGAGATATGGTTCTAGAATAAAAGCCACACTGACCCCAACTGCCCAGGACAAGGGATAATCGGCTAGGAAGGCAGGGCCAGTTGCCGGCCCAAGGCCAAAGATCAGCAGCTTAAAATAGATGGTCACAGCCGCCGCGACTATCGCACAAATCATGGCGTTCGTTGCCAAACGCAAAGGCCAGCCGCTTAATGACAGAGTTGACTTAAGTGGCTTAGTAATCAAGTCAAAAGGAAAGCCCACGCCGACCAAGACACTGATAATAATGGCTTGCGTCGTGTCAACGGCCAACTGTCCCCAAGAAAACTGACCATATTTTATTAAAATAGCAGCTGAAATTGCCGTACTAGCAAAGATGGATAAAAGTAGATTATATTGAATGACAAACTTAAAGGAAGATTGTTTTTCCATAGGGCCTCCTGAAACAGATAGATTGTTAACACCCTATCCTACCCTAAAAAAATCCCATACGCAAGTAAAGTTTTCCTTAAGATTGCGATGATCCAAATAGCAGCGACTTGATCTCCATTAGAAAAAGAGGCTGGGCTGCCCCAACCTCTCCCTATCTTAATGCTTCACTTCAAGAACATCCTTGACCAAACTATACATATAGGCTTCGGCATCGAACTTCTTCAAGTCAGTCGCCTTCTCACCGAGACCAATGTACTTAACTGGAATATCCAATTCATAGCGAATGGAGAGGACTACGCCCCCTTTGGCTGTTCCATCTAACTTAGTCAACACCAAGCCAGTAATCTCAGTCGCTTCATTAAATTGTTTGGCCTGGATGAGCGCATTTTGCCCGGTTGTCGCATCCAAAGCCAATAGGACTTCTTGGACTCCATTTGGGTTCTCCCTGCTCAATAATCCGCTTAATCTTAGCCAATTCTTCCATGAGATTGGCCTTGGTCTGTAAACGACCGGCCGTATCGACTAAGAGATAGTCATAGCCTTCCGCATTGGCTTTCTTAACCGCATCATAGACAACAGCAGCCGGGTCACCTTGGGCCTTGCCCGTTACCACTGGAATATCTAGACGCTCGCCCCAGACATTCAGCTGTTCGACTGCACCGGCCCGGAAGGTATCGGCAGCCGCCATGAGAACCTTATGGCCTTCTTGCTTAAGCTGATAGCCAATCTTACCGACCGAGGTTGTCTTCCCTACCCCATTAACCCCGACAAAGAGGATCACGGTCGGACCATCTGGGTTCTTCTTGAGGGAGACCAGATTTTGACCGCCCCGCTCATAGACTTGAACCATTTTCTCCAGGAGGACACGCTTCACATCTTCTGGCTTGTGGACACCTGTCCGTTCGATTTCATCGCGAATGGCATCAGTAATGGCAATAGTCATCGCAAAACCAACATCCGCCCCGATAAAGGCTTCTTCCAAGTCCTCATAGAACTCCTCATCCACTTCACGGAAACTCGTGAAGAGATTAGTCATAATATCTGTGAAGTTGCGACGGGTCTTAGCAGTCCCTTGGTCATAGGAGTCAATGACTATCTGGTCTTCTTTTTTTACTTCTTCTTCTTTGACAACGGCATCTTCCCCGGTAAAGGCACGCCGTATACGATCAAATAACCCCATGGGTTCACCCCCTTTCTAAGTCTTAGCTGACTTTTGGTTTATACGATAAATTTATGAATAGCGTGAGCTACGCCATCTTCCTCATTGGTCAAGGAGACATATTGGGCAGCTTCCTTGACTTGATCGGTCGCATTGCCCATGGCAACGCCTAGACCTGCTAATTCAATCATGGAGAGGTCGTTTTCCTGGTCGCCCATGGTCATCATTTCTTGTGGACTAATATCTAAGAGCTCCCCTAATTTAGCTAGGGTATCGCCCTTGCTGACACCTTTTTTCATGACTTCAAGGAAAAAGGACCGTGACTTGAAGACAGCGTATTGATCCTTGAAGGCTGGATCCAACTTAGGAATTTGGGCATCCAAATGTTCCTGAGTGGTGACAATGACGAATTTATTGAAGGCATGATCTGAATCAAAGGTCCGGTAGTCTTGGACTACACTCGGCACATTAGTGACATTTTCCAAGTAGAGGGATGGATAGCCTGCAGGATAGGCAGTCGGCTCATAGAGACGATCGGCATCAATGACATTAATTGGTAAATCCAAATCTTGTGTCACTTGATACCAAGCCAAGACATCTGATGTCCCTAAGGTATTAGAGACCAGTACCTGGCCATCTTGAGCCTTCTGCACCATACCACCATTGAAGGTTATAATGTAATCTTCTGGATCTACCAAGCCTAAATCAGCTAGAAAATGTTTCATGGCGAAGTAAGGACGTCCGGTACAGAGGACCACCTTGACCCCCTTGGATTTAGCATAGGCTAGTGCCTGGCGATTAGCCTGGGAAACTTCTTTTTGAGCATTGAGTAAGGTACCATCGAGGTCAATGGCAATTAGCTTAATCATAGCCTTCCTCCTTCTATAAATGGGTCTGAATCTAATACTTAGTCGTAGTTGGCTTCACTCAAACGTACGGAAGCCAACTTGGAGACACCAGATTGTTCCATGGTTACCCCATAAAGCACGTCGGCATGTTCCATAGTCCCCTTACGGTGAGTAATGACGATGAACTGCGTATTTTCAGTAAAGTTCTGCAGATATTGGCCATAACGGAAGACGTTGGCATCATCCAAGGCCGCCTCCACTTCGTCCAAGACACAGAAGGGAACAGGACGCGTCTCCAGAATGGCAAACAAGAGCGCAATGGCAGTAAAGGCCCGCTCGCCCCCGGATAAGAGGGCTAAATGTTGCTTACGCTTGCCAGGTGGTTGGGCGATAATGTCAATCCCTGTTGTCAACAAATCACTTGGATCAGTCAATTGCAGGGCAGCTTCCCCACCGGCAAAGAGTTTCTTAAAGATTTTCTGGAATTGCTGATTGATTTGATGGAAGGCTTCGCTGAATCGCTTAATGACCTCCGCATCCATCTCATCCATGGTTTCTTGTAATTGTCCCATAGCAGTCAGCAAATCGGTTTCTTGCTCCCGTAAATGAGTGTAACGCTCATCTAGGGCAGCATAATCGTCAATGGCCGCCAAGTTAATCGGACCAAGATTGTCAATCTGACGCTTAATTTGCTTTAACTTGTTGGCTAACTTGACTAGCATCTTCTAGCTGACTAGCTTCTGTCTTGGCGGCTTCATAGGTCAGTTGATATTCCTGGCTTAAATAATCCAAGTGAGAATCAATCAGGGATTCGTTTTTCTCAATCTGAGCCTGTGCTCGCGCTTCATCCTTATAAAGCTGTTGGAGCTGACCTTGGAGCTGGCGATCTTCTTGTTCATGTGCCCGATAGGTCTCGTTAAGAACTCGCCGCCCTTCTCTTAATGCCGTCAGTTCCGCCTGTTGCTGCTGAGCTGTGGCCTCTAAGTCTGCTAATTGCGCTAGCAAATCAGCCGATTGGCGCTCTAATTCAGCTAAATCGGCAGTATTCTGGTCAGCCAAGTTCTCATACTGCATGAGGAAATTCTGGCGTTCCTCTAATTGACTCTTAGCTGTCGCTAGGTCATGTCGCAACTGCCGCACTTCTACTTGCTTAACGGCTTCCTGGGTCCGGTAGTGGGATAGCGAGGCATCCAGAACTTGTAATTGCTGTTGACGATCCTCTTCGCTCAAGTTCAACTGTTGTAAATCCTGACTGAGACGGGCAATGGCCGCTTGGGCTGCTACTAAGTCTTCCTGAGCTTGCGCGTAGTGAGCTTCCGCATTGGCAATCGTCTGGCTAAGCTGGCTGACTTCGTCTTGGGCAATCAATTGATGTTGGGATTGATGCTTGACTTGGCTAGCCAAATGACCTAGGCCTTCTTGAGCTTGTTGGAAGGCTAAATCCGCCTGACTCATGTTCAGTCGAGCGGCTTCCACCTGACCCTGTAAGTCTTGAATTTGGACTTGGAAAGCTTGCCATTCAGCTTCTACCTGAGCCCGGTCCTTGATGACTTGCGCTAGGTCTGCCTTGGCTGCTTCATACTCTTGGTTACGGGCTAACATGGAGCTAGTTTGTTGCTTGAGGCGTCCACCGGTAATGGAACCACCCGGCATGAGGACTTCTCCATCAAGCGTTACAATCTTGACCTGATGCTTAAGGGCTTTGGCAAGGCTTTGGGCCGCTTCGATACGGTCACAGACCAAGGTAGTCCCTAGCAAATTGGCCACAATTATCTGGTTCACTGGATCATACTCCACTAAATCAGAAGCTAGACCAATAAAACCAGCAGTCTGACTAGCTGTTTGGATTTGTCCAGCGCCTAGATGGCGTGCCTTCATGCTAGCACGAGGTAGGAAGGTAGCACGCCCTGCTTGGGCTTGCTTAAGGTAGGCAATGGCTGCCCGGGCAGCCGCATCATCTGTTACGACGACGTGTTGGACACTTGCACCCAGAGCCGTATCAATGGCTACTTGGTAGTCAGTCGGCACCTTAATCAGGTCTGCCACTGTCCCTTCAATTCCCTGCAATTGTTTTTTACGCTTCATAATGGCTTTGACGCCTGCGTAATAGCCCGCATAGTCTGCTTGGAGCTGGGCCAAGGATTGGACCTTAGCATCCAGCATTTGGCTTTGACGCTCAAATTGGAAAAGTTTGGCCTGCAAGGCTTCACGTTGGCTATTGCCTTGACGCAACTGTTCATTAAGGGTCTGGAAGGCTTGACGGGCACTAGCTTGAGTCTCACGACTACTTTCATAGCGCTCCTGAGCCTCTAGGTATTGACTCTCTCTAAGTCACCTTGATCCGCCTGGGCTTGAGCAGCCTGAGCTTGATAGTGGGCCAGACGTGCTTGGGCTTGTTGTTTAATTTGTTCTTGGTGAGCCAACTGGTTCTTAGCACTGGCTTCTGCCTGATAGGCATCAATTAAGTCAGCACGCAAACGCTCGGCCTGATCTTCAGATAGGCCTGCAAGACTGGACCGCTCGGCTTCTAGCTTGGCCAGATGTTGTTTGATTTCAGCCAATTCCAACTGAACCTTGCCTTCTTCTTCCTTCAAGGCGGATAGGCGCTCCGTTAGGGCTTGAGCCTCTGCTTGCGTTGTTGGTAGCTCAGTTGCTTCTCATGTAAATTGGAGGTGTTGAACTGGATTTGCTGGTCCAGCATTTGTTGCTTGGCCCTGGTTTGTTCAATGACTTGAACCTGAGCTTGGTTGCGCTCTGAGGCTTGCTCAATCTGCTGGATATAATCTTCTAAGCTGGCTTGTTCTTGCTCCAGTTGGACAGTTAAGCTCTCTAACTGGGCCGTCACTTGAGCTAATTCTTGGCTAACGGCCTGGTTCTTAGCCTTAGCCGCTTGCCAGGCATCACGATATTGTTCAACCTGATAGACATAGAGGGAAATCTCCAATTGCTTGAGGGCTTCCTTCTGTTCCAAATAAAGCAAGGCCGCTTCTTGTTGCTGCTTGAGGGGCTTGAGTTGGAGCTCCAGCTCATGAATAATGTCCCGCACCCGGCTAAGATGATCGCTGGATTTGCTGAGTTTGCGCTCAGCTTCTTGCTTACGGAATTGATACTTCTGGACTCCTGCAGCCTCTTCAAAAATAGAACGGCGTTCTTCCGGCTTGTTGAGGAAGATGGACTCTACCTTACCTTGGGAAATCATAGCAAAACTGTTCTTACCCAAACCAGAGTCTAGAAGTAAATCGACGATGTCCTTGAGGCGAACCGCCTCATTATTAATGAAGTACTGGGATTCCCCATTACGGTTATAGGAACGCGTAATGGAAATTTCGCTAAAATCATAGTCCAAGTATCGGTCTTCGTTATTGAGGACCAAGGTAACTTTGGCCAGGTTGACCGCCTTACGGGCTTGGGTCCCGTTAAAGATGACGTCCTCCATCTTATTGCCCCGTAAACTCTTAGCGGATTGCTCCCCTAAGACCCAACGGATAGCTTCCGAGAGGTTAGACTTGCCCGATCCGTTAGGGCCGACGACCGCCGTCATCCCGCGGTCAAATTCAATGACAGTCTTGTCGGCAAAAGACTTAAAACCCGTCATTTCAATACGTGCTAAATACAAGGCTTAACCTCCCTTTTTAAGTGTTGAATTTGGCAACTTGAGGCTACCGGTTTTGGGATCTACAGATGCCATGCCCAACTCAGCCGCCTGCATTTCAGCTTGCTTCTTGCTGGAACCTTGGCCAGTGGCAATATGTTGGTCATTATATAGAGCTCTACAGTGAAAATTTGGTCGTGGGCGGACCCTGCTTATCTTTGAGACGATAGTCAATCTGAACCGTCCCTTGCTTTTGAACTCGCTCTTGGAAGAGAGTCTTGTGGTCTTGCGTCACTCTGCCAAGCAAGAGCTGGTGTTGACTGAACATAACCCGGTTGAGATAGTCTTTGGCGACCTCTAAGCCTTGATCTTCATAGATTGCGCCGAGAACCGCTTCGAAGCAGTCAGCTAGAATGGAGTCACGCTCCCGACCACCGCTCAACTCCTCCCCCTTGCCCAGTTGAAGGAATTGATTAAATTTTAATTGGCGAGCCAAGTAGGCCAAGCTCTTCTCTTGCACAATCTGAGCTCTCATACGTGTTAATTTGCCTCGGGTAAGTTTGGATAGCTGTGATAGAGAAATTCACTAGATAGCAGTTCTAAGACGGCATCGCCCAAAAATTCCAAGCGCTCATAATGCGGCAAATGGCGTCTGGCTTGTTCATTTGCATAGGATGTATGGCGAAAGGCCTGTTGAATTAATTCCGGCTTATTGAAAGTCAGATTCAACTGCTTCTCTATTACACGAATGGTCCGATTCATAGCCATTCACCTCCTCTGTATCATCCTATCTATTTTATCACGTTTGACCCCCTTTTGACAAAGGGAAGTCGTGCTATAATCTAAAACTATAAGGTCTAATAGTTATTTAACATAGGCTATTCGCTTACATTATCTTGAAAAGGCTTGAAAATAGGAGTAAACTGTTACAGTATCTTACAGTTAATTATTTTGAGGAGGGATATAAATGAATCATTCCGTACTGCGTAAAGCAGCGATTTTAGGCTTGGCTGCCTTTACCTTGGCAGGGACCTTCAGCCCTGCAGTTAATGCACAAGTTGCTCTTGAAACAAGCGTCGACAACGAAGGAACCCCTATTCAAGGTGGGACTTTGAAAATTGCAGAGGTAGCCGGTGAACCATTTGCCGGTGCCTTCAGCTCTCTCGTGGCTGACCAATCGACTGACTTAAGCGTCGTAGGCTACATCAACACTGGGCTTTTCGAATATGACGAAAACCTTCAAATTAAGGATACTGGTTTAGCCAGTGCCAAACTAGATCCTGAAAACAAGAAAGTTACCATCACTCTTCGTAAAGACCAAAAATGGTCAGATGGTCAACCGCTTACTATCGATGACGTCATCGCGCCTTACTACATCATCGCCAATAAGGACTACACAGGTATCCGCTATGGGGATGACTTCAAGAACGTTGTCGGGATTGAAGACTACCATGACGGCAATTCTGACACTATCTCAGGTCTCAAGAAGATTGACGACTATACGCTTGAAATTAGCTACAAGACCTTCTCTGCTTCTATGAAGCAAGTTGGGGGTGGGATTTCTCCATACGTAGAACCTAAACACATTTACGACAAAATTGCTATTAAGGATATTGCTGATAGCGACCAAGTACGTGTCAATCCAGTCGGCATGGGGCCATTCCGCGTTAAATCCATCACACCAGGTGAAGCGATTATCTTAGAGGCTAACGAATACTACTTCAAGGGTAAACTAAAGTTGACGGTGCTATCATTGAGGTGGTCAACCCATCTACTGCCGTTGCTGAAATGAAGGCTGGTAACTATGACCTAGCTGAATTACCAACTGATGCATACGATACCTTTAAAGATGCCTCCAACTTCAAGACCATTGGGACAGTTGAAAACACCTATTCCTACATCGGCTTCAAGTTCGGTAGCTGGAACAAGGATAAGGAAGAAGTTGAAATGGATACCAGCAAGGTCATCCAAAATAAGGCTTTACGTCAAGCCATGGCTTACGCCTTCGATGCAGACGCTGTCGGTCAACGCTTCTTCAGCGGCCTCCGCTTCCGTGCTAACACCTTGATTCCTTCCCTCTTCAAGAGTGTACACGCTTCAGATCTTCCTGGCTTCACTTATAACCCAGAAAAATCTAAACAAATCTTAGCTGATGCTGGCTTTGTGGACAAGGACGGGGACGGCTTCGTAGAGGATCCTAACGGTAAGCCATTCACCCTCAAATTCTTAGCTCGTAGCTCAAGTGATATTGCTGAACCACTCTGGTCCTACTTGGTTGACTCTTGGAAGCAAGTAGGGATTAATGTCGAATTGTTAGACGGTCGTCTCTATGACTTTAACTCCTATGCTGATATGCTCCGTAGCGACGATCAATCCTTTGATGTCTTCGAAGGGGCTTGGGGTACCGGCGGTGGTGACCCAAATCCAACTGGTTTCTATAGTAAGAAAGCGCCATTTAACTACGAACGTTGGGCTGACGACAAGAACGAAGAATTGCTAGAAGCCCTCTCTTCTGACAAGGCCTTCGATGAAGCCTACCGTAAGGAAGCTTTCCATGCATGGCAAGCTTACACCAACGAAGAGCTTCCTGCTATTCCTTACCTCTACCGTTACGGTATCCGTTCTGTCAACAACCGTGTTAAACACTATGATGTTGCAAACGGCTCAAGCTTCGGGATTGAACAGTTAGAATTAACAGCTGACGAACCAATTAAATAATTTAGCTACTGCCCTAGGCTAGGATTATCACTCATAATCCTAGCCTATTTTTATGCAAACAAAAAAGATGCAAGATTGGAAAGTCCTTGCATCTTTTTCTGTTTTATTCTTTGACAGGTTGATCAGCAGTCAATTCAACATCTTGCCATTCAGTGCCAGAGCCCAGGGTAATATCATAGTGCTTAACCCGGTTGTTGATTGACACGAGTGAGTGACGGTAGAGGGTTGGAATAACCGGCGCTTCATCGATTACGTATTTTTGCCAATCATCGTAAGCTTTCTTACGGGCTGCATCTTCAAAGGCTGCATCGGAATTGATAGCTGCTAAGAGCTTATCATTCTCTTCAGTTGCCCAACGCATAGAGTTGAATTGGTTGTCACGACCGAATTGAGTAGATGGGTTTGGATCGCCCCCCTACCCCCATGGCAGCTTGGAAGACATCAATATCTGCGTCCTTATCTAGGAGATCGTAGAAGGTGTTGAACTCAAGCAAACGACCTTCATAGAGCTCAACATTCACCCCAATTTGTTTCCAAGCATCAACATAGTATTGTGCAATTGGTTCAGCTACATCAGAACCTGACATGGAAGCGAAGGTCAGCTTGAAGCTCTTACCGTTTGGATCTTCCACGAAACCATCGCCATCTTTGTCGACAAAGCCGGCATCAGCCAAGATCTGTTTGGCCTTCTCTGGTTGGTAGGTATAACCTTCGATACTACCATCATTGTAGCTTGCAAACATGGATGGAATTGGAGAGTTAGCCCGCACCCGTAAGCCTTCATAGAAACGTTGGCCAATGGCGTCATTGTCAATGGCGTAACCCATAGCTTGACGGAGCGCTTTATTGGACACTGGCTTGCTGTCATCTGGTTGGACTTGTTCTTTTTCCTTATTCCAGGTCCCAACGTGGAAACCAATGTAGCTGTAGACGTTTGTCAGACGACCTAAGGTTTTGAAGTTGCTTGCATCCTTATAGGTGTTGTAGGCGTCCTCAGGTAATGACGCATAGTCATAGTTACCGGCCTTCATTTCTGATACAGCTGTTGAGGCGTTGACTACATCGACTTGTAGGCCTGCTAATTTAGGCTTGCCTTTGTAGTAGTTGTCATTCCGTTCGAAGACAACGGACTCACCTGGGGTGATGGATTTAACTTTGAAGGGACCGAAGCCGACTGGATTAGTCCGAACTTGTTCGCTATCTTCAAGATCCTTGATTGGGGTTTTCTCTAAGATGTGCTTAGGTTCGACATAGGAGGATACCCCACCACCTGCTTGGAGCATAGAAGCTGAGAATTCCTTGTAGCTAATCTCTAAGGTGTAATCATCTACCTTCTTAAGACCAGAGATGGTGTCAGACTTACCTTCATGGTAGTCTTCCATACCAACCACATTTTTGAAGTCAGAACCATAACGGATACCGGTATAGTCCTTGTGCCCTACTACGTAGTAAGGATAGATGACATCTTCAATCGTGAGGGGCTGACCATCAGTCCAGGTCACGCCTTCCGGAATCTTAATGGTCACTTTCTTGTTAGCTTGATCGAAGGTCAGTTTAGCCAAACCAGAATCGTCAATCTTATAGTCGCCATCAGAACCGTAGAGGCCTGGGTTGATAAAACCAGTAATGGTCATGTCATTAGATTTCTCAGCATAGAGGCTGCTGAGTGCACCAGAGAAGGGATCCCCAACTAAGGCATATTTGAATACTCCACCATCAATCGCAGTTCCTTCGTTGGTAACTGATAAGGGGAGATTTGCGCCTTCAGCCACGGCAATAGCTGAAGGCCACATAATGGCGCTGACTGATAAGGCCGTGGCCATGAGGGCAAGATTTTTTCTAAAGGTTTTGTTCATGTTTTTCTCCTCCAAACATAGGTGTCATTTAATGATTGAGTTTACTATACTCCTTTTCATATGGAAAAGCAATAGTTTTATCACCATTTTTTTAATTTTCGTGCCATCTTTCTTTTCGAAAAGCCATTAAGAGGCCATTTTCAACACTATTTTTACCCTATCAAAAGAAGAAAGGCCGGGAATGTCCCAGCCTTTTCCTATACTTATTCTTTGATTGGTGAATCTGCTGTTAACTCTACTTGGTTCCAGTCGAAGTCCACACCTGGGGTTGCATCATAGTGCTTAATCCGGTTGTTAAAGGATGTTAACTGGTAACGATAGAGGGTTGGCACCATTGGGACTTCATCCATAATGAAGTCTTGCCATTTCTTGAAGGCTTCCTTACGGTAATCCGCATCAAAGGAAGCATCAGAGCGGATGTCTTTGAGTAAACTATCATTTTGATCGCTAGCATAACGCATATAGTTGAATTGGGCGTTGCGACCAAACATAAAGGCTGGGTTTGGATCCCCACCAAATCCCATAGCAGCTGAGAAGACATCAATGTCTGCATCTGTCCCTAAGAGATCATAGAAAGAGTTAAACTCATGCAAGCGACCTTCATAGAGTTCGACGTTAATGCCAACTTGCTTCCAAGCATCTACATAATATTGGGCAATTGGCTCAGCCACATCAGTCCCTGACATAGCCAAGTACTTGAGGCTAAATTGATTCCCCTTAGGATCTTCTACAAAACCATCGCCATCCTTGTCTACAAAACCTGCATCAGCCAAGATTTGCTTAGCTTTTTCTGGTTGGTAGGTATAGCCTTCACGACTGCTGTCCGCAATATCCTTGAAGGTTGGTGGAATTGGAGAGTTGGCTTGCCAACGCAAACCTTCATAGAAACGTTGACCAATAGCGCCATTATCCACAGCATAGCCCATGGCTTGACGTAAGCTCTTGTTATTGACAATCTTGCTTTCATCTACTTCAACTTCATGCTTATCAGCGTTCCATTTACCTAAGTGGAAACCAAGATATTGAATGGTATTCTCCACTTGACCGATTGTTTTGAAGTTTGTAGCATCCTTATAGGTGCTGTAGGCATCTGCAGGGAGACTAGCAATATCATAGTTGCCGGCTTTCATCTCAGAAACAGCTGTTGATGAGTTGACCACATCCATTTGTACTGTGTCAATCTTAGGTTTACCTTTGTAATAGTATTCATTGGCTTCTAAAATAACCGATTCGCCAGGCGTAATGGACTTAACTTTGAAAGGCCCAAAACCAACTGGTTTCTTACGCACCACATCACTGTCCACTTGATCCTTGATTGGGATATTTTCAAAAGCATGTTTAGCACGATGTAGTTACTTACCCCGCCCCAAGCTTGTAGCATGGAGTTAGAGAATTCCTTATAGGTGACTTCTAAGGTATAGTCATCCACCTTCTTCAAACCAGAGATGGTATCAGTGGTACCTGCGTGGTATTCTTCCATCCCTACAACATTCTGGAAGTCAGAGCCATAACGGACACCGGTATAGTCCTTATGACCGATGACATAGTAAGGATAGATGACATCCTCAATGGTTACTGGCTCACCATCATCCCATTTGGTTCCTTGCGGAATGGTGATGGTTACCTTCTTGTTATCTTTATCGAACTTAATCTTACCGAAGCCAGAGTCGTCTAACTTATAATTGGCATCATTACCGAATAAGTTAGGTGAGAACATGCCTACGATGTCGCTGTCCTTGCTGTTGCTGGTATAGAGTGGTGACAAGACACCTGAGAATGGATCCCCAACCATGGCATACTTGAGGGCCCCACCTGAGATTGGCGTCCCTTCATTATCGATTACTGTAGATAAATTAGCATCTTGGGCCTGAGCACTAGCCCAAGGGGCCAATACGCCAACTACAGACAATCCCGCTACCAAAACAGTCAAGGACTTGCTAATACGACTTTTCATAAGATTTCCTCCTTCATATTGGCTTAGTCATTACGATTAAGGATACTATAACTGATAACTGAGAAAATAGCAAGAGGTTTCTTCATTATTTTCTCATCTTCAACTTATCATATACTCATATTAAACCTTTGATGAATCCCTTCATAAAAGATATGGTAACGATTTCCAAAAGAGACTAAATGCCCTTCAATTTTTTGTGGTGAGAAGTCGTCACTCACTTAGCTAGACAAAACAAGAAAGGCTGGGATATTCCCAGCCTTTTCGTTCACTTATTCTTTGATTGGTTCATCTGCTGTTAATTCTACTTGGTTCCAGTCGAAGTCAGCCCCTGGAGTTGCATCATAGTGCTTAATCCGGTTGTTGAATGTCGTTAACTGGTAACTGTAGAGCGTTGGCACCATTGGCACTTCATCCATGATGAAATCTTGCCATTTCTTGAAGGCTTCCTTACGGTAATCCGCATCAAAGGAAGCATCAGAGCGGATGTCCTTAAGCAAGCTATCATTCTGTTCACTAGCGTAACGCATAAAGTTGAATTGGGCGTTACGGCCAAACATAAAGGCAGGGTTTGGATCCCCACCAAAGCCCATAGAGGCTGAGAAGACATCAATGTCCGCATCCGTCCCTAAGAGATCATAGAAGGAGTTAAACTCATGCAAGCGACCTTCATAGAGTTCGACATTAATGCCGACTTGCTTCCAAGAATCTACATAATATTGGGCGATTGGCTCAGCTACATCAGTCCCTGACGTGGCCAAGTACTTGAGGCTAAATTGATTACCCTTAGGATCTTCAACGAAGCCGTCGCCATCCTTGTCCACAAAACCAGCATCGGCTAAGATTTGCTTAGCTTTTTCTGGTTGGTAGGTATAGCCTTCACGACTGCTATCCGCAATATCCTTAAAAGTTGGCGGAATTGGCGAGTTGGCTTGCCAACGTAATCCTTCATAGAAACGCTGACCGATTGCGCCATTGTCTACAGCATAGCCCATGGCTTGTCGCAGACTCTTGTTATTGACAATCTTTCTTTCATCTACTTCAACTTCTTGCTTATCAGCATTCCATTTACCTAAGTGGAAACCAAGATATTGAACTCTATTCTCTACTTGTCCAATCGTTTTGAAGTTAGTAGCATCCTTATAGGTACTGTAAGAATCAGCAGGTAGACTAGCTATGTCATAGTTGCCGGCCTTCATCTCGGAGACAGCGGTTGAAGAGTTGACTACATCCATTTGCACTTTGTCAATCTTAGGTTTACCCTTGTAGTAGTATTCATTGGCTTTCAAGATGACAGATTCACCTGGCGTAATGGACTTAACATGAAAGGTCCAAAACCAACGGATTCTTACGCATAAGGTCACTGTCTGCTTGTTCATAATTGGAATATTCTCATAGGCATGTTTAGGAATCAGATAGTTACTTACCCCACCCCAAGCTTGCAGCATAGAGTTGGAGAATTTCTTATAAGTCACTTCTAAGGTATAATCATCAACCTTCTTCAAACCTGAAATAGTATCGGTTGTACCTGCGTGATATTCTTCCATCCCCACGACATTTTGGAAGTCAGAACCATAACGGACACCCGTATAGTCCTTATGACCGATGACGTAGTAAGGATAGATAACATCCTCAATAGTGATTGGCTCACCATCATCCCATTTAGTTCCTTGCGGAATGGTGATAGTTACCTTCTTGTTATCCTTGTCGAACTTGATTTTACCAAAGCCAGAGTCATCTAACTTATAGTTGGCGTCATTCCCAAACAAGTTAGGAGAAAACATCGAAACAATTTCATAGTCCTTGCCGTTATCAGAGTAGAGTGGGGATAGAACACCTGAGAATGGATCCCCAACCATGGCATACTTGAGGGTCCCACCTGAAATCGGTGTCCCTTCATTATCGATTACTGTAGATAAATTAGCATCTTGAGCTTGAGCACTTGCCCAAGGGTCCAGCATGCCGACCACAGATAATCCTGCTACCAATGCAGTCAAGGACTTGCTAATACAACTTTTCATAAGATTTCCTCCTTCATATTGGCTTAGTCAATACGATTAAGGATACTATAACTGATAACTGAGAAAAATAGCAAGAGATTTCTTCATCGTTTTCTCATCTCAGGCTTTATCATATACTCATATTAAATCTTGGCTAAATGGCTTGATAAGGGATATGGTAACGATTTCTCAATTAATCAATTCTTTTTGTATTCTTCTTGCTAAATCCCCTATCAATTTGCTCAGATGAAAAAGAGACTAGGACAAATGCCCTAGTCTCTTTTCCATTAATCTAGATTATTTAACTGGTTGATCAGCAGTTAATTCAACTTCAGAAAGGTCAAAATGTTGAACCCACTTTGAAGTCATAGTGTTTCACACGGTTGTTAACAGAAATTAACTCATTACGGAAGAGGGTTGGAATAACTGGTGCTTCTTCAGTGAAGTACTTTTGCCAGTCGCTGAAGGCTTTCTTACGGAAGGCTTCGTCGAAGGATTCAGTAGAACCTAAAGCATCCAAGAGCTTGTCGTTCTCTTCAGTTGCCCTAACGAGTATAGTTGAAGGCAGCCTTACGACCAAACAAGTTAATAGGGTTTGGATCCCCACCTACCCCGAAGGCTGCTTGGTAGACATCAACGTCACCATCTTTTTTGAGCAAGTCGTAGAAGGCGTTAAATTCCATGAGACGACCGTCTACAAGCTCAACGTTAATCCCTACTTGTTTCCAAGAGTCGATATAGTATTGCGCGATTGGTTCAGCCGTTGCGCCCCCTTGCATAGAAGCAAATTTAAGAGTGAAGCTCTTACCGTTTGGATCTTCTACGAAGCCGTCACCGTCTTTGTCGACGAAACCAGCATCGGCAAGGATTTGTTTAGATTTTTCTGGTTGGTAGGTGTAACCTTCAATTGAGCTATCGTTGTAGTCCTTGAAGAGGGCTGGAATAGTGGTGTTGGCTCGAGTACGTAAACCGTTGTAGAATTTCTCACCGATTGCAGCATTGTCAATAGCGTAACCCATGGCTTGACGTAGGGCTTATTAGATACAACACGACTTGGGTCGTATTCAACTTCCTTCTTGTCTGCGTTCCATTTACCCATCTTGAAACCGATGTAGCTCATGGCATTCTGTAAACGACCTAATGTTTTGAAGTTAGTAGCATCTGCATAGGTTGGGTATTCATCAGAAGACAACTTAGCGATGTCATAGTTGCCGGCTTTCATTTCTGACACGGCAGTTGAAGGGTTAACTACATCTAATTGCATACCATCTACTTTTGGCTTACCTTTGTAGTAGTATTCGTTGGCTTCGAAAGTAACAGATTCCCCTGGTGTAATCGATTTAACACGGAAAGGTCCGTTCCCTACCGGGTTCTTACGAACTGCATCTGAATCTAATTGTTCTGCCACAGGAATTTTCTCGAAGACATGTTTAGGCATCATAAATTGAGAGACACCGCCCCCTGCTTGTAACATACCAGCTGGGAATTCCTTATAGCTTTACTTCTAAGGTCCAGTCGTCAACGCGCTTAAGACCTGAGATTTCTTCAGCTTTACCTTCATGGTATTCTGCCATCCCTACAACGTTCTCAAAGTCATCCCCATAACGAATGCCGGCATAGTCTTTGTGACCGATGACATAGTATGGATAGATAACGTCATCGATAGTTAATGGCTCACCATCATCCCATTTAGTATTTTCAGGAATTTTGATGGTTACTTTCTTGTTGTCCTTGTCAAAGGTCAACTTAGCAAAACCAGTATCGTTAATAACGAAGTTCTCATCGTAACCGTATAGACCAGCCATAAAATTATCAATAACATCTGAATCCGGACCAGTAGAATAGTATACTTGGTTGAATACACCAGCAAATGGGATTCCCCGACAAAGCAACTTTCAAAGTACCACCAGAAATAGGTGTCCCTTCGTTATCTACCGTAACAGGTAAATTAGCGCCTTCAGCGTGGGCTAAGGTTGGCGCAAAAGCACCAGCTAAAGTAAAAAGCAGCAGCTACTAAAGCTAAGCTCTTCTTCATAGACTTCTTCATATTGTACCCCCTAATGGATATTATTTTTATATGCTCCTATTCTACCCTTTTTGCTAGGGAATAGCAAGCGTTTTATTATAATTTTCTCACTTTATATTCATGTTTTTGTAGGGGAAAAATTTATTTTAGGGTCAAATCTGACTATATTTGGCCTGAGAAAGTGGATTTTTGGTAGACAAATCATCCTTAAATACATGCAAGGCTGTTAGTTTTCGTGTCCCTACTCATCAATATAAACTGGACGCAAGTTATTGGATCGGCCAAAAAGGCAACACTTCAAATTGTTTAGCCTTTGGCTTAAGTAAGTAGGCTGCACTAGCTTGATAGATAGGGGCGACCACGCCATCTTCTTTGACTAAGATTTTCTCTGCCTCAATTAAGGTCTCGCGACGCTTGGCAGGGTCTTTAGCATAGTCATTGCGAGCTAATTCGACTAACTTATCAAATTCAGGATTAGCATATTTGGCGAAGTTAGTCCCGCCACCTGTCTTGTACTGTTCAATAAAGTTAACCGCATCCTGATATTCAGGAGTCCAAGTCCCATAGAAAATATCATAATCCAATTTACGTTGAATTTCCAGACGATTCTTAAGTGGCACCGAAAGGACGCTTAACTTGAGACCTGGTAAATTTTTCTCCAGCTCTTCCTTGAGGAATTCAGCTGTTCGTTTGGAGAGGCCTACATCTGACGTTAAGAGTTGTAACTCAATCGTCTCTTGGCCTAGTTCTTCCTTAGCCTTAGCCCAATCAGCTTGTGCTGCTTGGACATCGTAGGTCAACATGGGTCCAGCCTGCTCTTGGTAATCTTCACCAGCCTCATTGACGTCGAAGGCTTTAGGCACTAAGTTGTTGAGCGGCTGAGAACCATCCTGAATAACGGAATCAGCGTAAACTTGCTTATCAAATGCCTGGGCAATAGCCCGACGGAGAGCGGCATTGCCTGTTGTCGGACGAGTCGTGTTGAAACTCAGATAACCGATTGTCGCTTTGGGAATACTGTGGAAGTCTGGCGCACCTGAGTATTCTTGGACAAATTGGTCGGACAAGGTTGTGAAGTCCAACTGATTACTATCAAATAAATCTGCCCCAGTCGAATTCTCCTTAATGACTTGTTGGTGCACCTGAGTCAGATAAACATGACTGGCATCCCAGTATTGAGGATTCTTAACTAAGTCCCACTCGAGGTTGGTCCCATTCCATCCTTGAATCGTGAAGGGCCCATTAGTCACCACATTATCTGCTGTGGTCCCATAACTATCCCCTTTTTCTTGGAAGAAGGTTTTATTAATCGGCATGTAACGCGAACCAGTTAGAATCTTAGCCAAAGCCGGCACTGGGTATTCCAAGGTTAGTTCCAGAGTTTTGTCATCAATAGCCTTGACCCCTAATTCTTCGACAGGCTTGTCACCATTGCGGATAGCCGCCCCATTCTTAAGAATTTCAATCGAAGTCACGCTCGTACCAGCTTGACGATCCGCTAGACGGCGGAAGGCCAACTCAAAGTCTTGTGCCTTGACTGGATCACCATTGGACCAATAAATGTCATCGCGTAGAGTGAAGGTGTGGGTTAAGCCATCCTCACTGACCTTAACGGAAGCTGCCTGCCCCAGTTCCACTTCTTGCGCATTCTTAATTCGATAGAGACCTTCAAAAACTTGCCCAATGACATCCATGCTGGCGATATCTGAATAGAGGCCTGAATCCAAGGTGGCCAACTCAGACGGGGCTGGAATACTTAATTTCTGTTCAATGGCAGGATTAAGGCTTACTTCTTGCGCTGATATTGTCGACTGCTGAGCTGTTAGGAGCGTGCTGGCCGTAAGTCCTAGCGCGAGTAAGGAACGAAAAATAGTCTTGATTCTAGTCATCAGTCAACCTCCTTAGGGCTAAAAGATATGTTAGGGACTAGTTTAAGACTTTTTATTAGTGATAGTCAAAGATACTTTTTACTATAAGCTACTATAGCGATTGGCTATATAGCTTTATCATGCCATCCCCCTATCCTTGGAGCATAGACTTAAAATTAAGCACAAAAAAACTGAGCCCAAAGGCTCAGTTTTTCTATTAACCTAAACGTTGACGGGCATCCGTTGAACGTTGCAAGGCTTGACCAATATAGTTAATGCAGAGCATTAAGACGAGAATGAAGAGCGCGGCTGGCAGCCATACCCATTGCTTGTTCTCGATAATGTCAGCGGTCTTAGCGGCCCCAATTAAGGTCCCTAGTGACGGTGTCCCAATTGGCAAACCGAAACCTAGGTATGAGAGCCCAGTTTCCAAACCAATATTACCAGCCATAACTAGGACTAATTGAGTAATGATGATAGAAGAAATGTTAGGTAGCAATTCCTTGAACATAATCTTCCAATCATGTGTCCCCATGGTCTTAGAGGCACTAATATAATCTTTAGACGCTTCACTTAAGGTTCGTGTTCTAAAGAGACGAGCAAAACCAGTCCAGCCAATGATAATGAAAGTTAGGCAGAGCCCATAAATATTACTTACTTTGAAGATGGTGTTCAAAGTGATAATCATAATGAAGCCCGGAATAATCATGAAGAAGTCGACAATGCGCATCACCCAGTTATCAACACGTCCACCGTAGTAACCAGAAATCACCCCAATTACTAGACCGATAATCATGGTAGCGGCTGTCACAATCAAGGCAATACTAATCGAGTTACGTCCTCCTAAAATCAACTGGGCTAGAACATCACGCCCACCTTCGTCAGCACCCAGTAAGTAGGTATGACCCGTATCGGTCACTGAACCTGGTGCCATGTAGCGATTGAAAATCTGAACTTTAGTAGCCGATTCTAAGTTGAGGAAGAATGGAGCTACATACAAGAAAAGGAGAATCAAAATAAAGACAATGAGTGATAGTAAGGCTAGCTTGTCCTTCATAAATTCACGTTTGATTACTTCAAAACCCATTGGTGGGAGAGATTGCGAATCTTTATTTTGATCTTTTGCTAAATCTTTGCTTTTATCTTTTGTCATGCTCTCTCACCTCCTAGTCTAAACGTACTCGTGGATCCACGAACACCATAATAATATCGGACAAGAGACCACCTAGAAGTGTCATAAAACCATAGAAGAGAACCAAGGTCATCATGACGCTATAGTCACGGCCTACTACAGAACTAAAGAAGAGTTGCCCCATCCCTTGATAGGTAAAGATTTGCTCTGTAATCATTGCCCCACTGAAAAGGCCTGTAATGACATAACCAAAGAAGGCAGCGATTGGCAGTAAAGCATTCCGTAAGATATGCTTGTTATAGATAACCCGCTCAGGCACCCCTTTGGCACGGGCAGTCCGGACATAATCATCTGACTTAGCATCCACAATTCCTGATCGTAACCACTGAATAGTAGAAGTGGTACTTAAAATCCCTAAGGTGATAGCAGGCAAGAGCATGTGATAAATTCGAGATAATAAGTAATCCCAGCTACCAGGCTGCAATCCAGACGCTACCGTCCCACGGGTTGGGAACCAACCTAATGTATAGCCAAATAGCCACAAGAACATCAAGGCTAAAACGAAGACTGGGATTGAATAGGTAAAGAAGTTATAGAAGTTAACCGCTCTTTCAAAGAAGCTCCCATTATAACGACCGGATAAAATCCCTAAAGGAACAGCAATTGCATAGGTGATAATCGTTGTCAAGAGTGATAACCAAACTGTCGGCCAAATCCGTTCCCCAATAATGGATAGGGTCGGTTGCTTATGGGCAAAGGAACGTCCAAAGTCACCTTGGAGCATACCGCCCATCCAATTAATATAACGTTCCCAAACAGGCTTGTTCAAACCTAATTTTTCCCGCATAGCTTCAATTTGCTCAGCCGAAATTTTAGGGTCAATCAAGCCTGTCAAGGCATCCCCTGGCATTAATTCTGCTAAGAAGAAGACTAAGACGCTGAGTGCCAAAAGTTGTGGGATCATTAATAAGAATCGTCTAAATATCGCTTTCCACATTTTAGAGCTCGCCTCCTTTGTCAGTTTCTACTGTTCTGAGGGCTGCGGAGTGAGTCTCAGAAACTGGTTTAAGATCGTAAACGCGACCGTTCTCATCATAATAGAGTGACGCATTCTCACGGTATTCCTTCTCAACCCGTAAACGATTGAGCTTGTTTTGCTCACGATTATTAGGGTTCATTTCTGGAATAGCCGACAAGAGGCGACGAGTATAGATATGACGAGGATTATCATAAATATCATCACGTGTCCCATACTCAGTGAAGCGACCACGGTACATAATAGCAATCTCATCACACATGTGCTTAACGACACCTAAGTCGTGCGAAACGAAGAGATAACTTACATTATATTCTTCTTGAATCTGCTTCATGAAGTTGAGGACTTGAGCCTGAACAGATAAGTCCAAGGCCGAAACTGGCTCATCGGCAATGACTAATTTAGGGTTGAGGGCAACAGCACGTGCTACCCCAATCCGCTGACGTTGACCCCCAGAAAACTCATGTGGGTACTTGTAGAGTGCTTCTTCCGATAACCCTACGATATCTAAGAGCTCCAGCTTGCGCTTTTTCTCTTCATCAGGCGTTAAGCTGAGGAAGTTCCGCATTGGCTCCCCTAAGATGTCGGTAATACGACGTTTAGGGTTGAAGCTAGAGAGGGAATCTTGGAAGATCATTTGCACGTTGTGACGGTAGTTAGAACGGCGATGACGTGCTGCTTTAGAGACTTCTTCACCCTCATAGTAGATTTTCCCTGAGGTAATCTTCTCTAAACCAATGATGGCCTTCCCGATGGTAGACTTACCAGAACCTGATTCACCAACCAAGCCATAAGTCTTACCTTCTTCTAAGGTCAAGTTGACGCCGTCTACAGCATAGACATAATCGGTCACGCGGTTCAGGAAACCAGACCGAATAGGATAGTGGACTTTTAGGTCCTCAATGCGCATAAATTCAGCCATTAGTTCTCCTCCCCTTCAAAATGGAAATGTTTGTAACAAGTACAACGGACAAAGTGACCTGGTGATACTTCATGTAACCCTGGGTTTTCTTCGTGGGCATCTTCCGCAATCCAAGGAATACGTGGCGCGAAACGACAGCCTGTCCGAATCATCTTAGTTAATGGTGGTACCGCCCCTTGAATAACGTGAAGCTTATCAGAGCCACCTTCTAATTCACTAGTTTGCGGAATTGAACGCAAGAGTGAACGTGTATATGGATGTTGCGGATTGTTGAAGAGCTCTTCAACGGGTGCAATCTCAACGAATTGACCCGCATACATAACGGCTACGCGGTCAGCGGTCTCAGCTACGACCCCTAAGTCGTGGGTAATAAGGATAATCCCTGCTTCGGTCTCCTTCTGAATGTCGTTCATCAAGTCCAAGATTTGAGCTTGAATAGTTACGTCCAAAGCTGTAGTAGGTTCATCAGCAATAATAATCGGTGGCTTACATGCCAAGGCAATGGCGATGATAACCCGCTGACGCATCCCCCCAGATAATTCGTGTGGGTACTGACGAGCAGTCCGCTCTGGGTTAACAATCCCTACTTGATCCAAGAGCTCTAAGACACGTTTTTGACGTTCTTCCTTGTTGAGTTTGGTGTGGTAGTAGAGGGCTTCATCAATTTGTGCTGCGATGGTCATCAATGGGTTGAGCGATGCCAATGGATCTTGGAAAATCATCCCAATATCGTTCCCACGGATTTTGTTATATTGATTCTCAGTATATTCTACTAAGTTATCGCCACGGTAGTTAATTTGGCCTTCAATCTTAGTATTGCGAGGATTATGCAAACCAATGATTGAAGTGGCAAGAGTTGACTTCCCACAGCCTGACTCCCCAACAATGGCTAATTTTTCATTCTTTGATAAGGTAAAGCTAACGCCGTCTACTGCATTGTAGAAGGTATCCTTAACGCGGAATCCAACGTGTAAGTCCTTTACATCTAGAATAACTTTTTCGTTATCCATTCTAGTTCCTCCATTCGTGATCATGTTTTATGTCTTCATCTAAGTAAAAAAAGTAGCACTGCATAGATAGAGCGTGCTGACTTCATCGTCTTTTCAGTTCTTAGGGAGTAAGCTGGTCGATATAAGTGACCACATCGCCTACATTCTTAAGGGCTTCAATACGATTATCCTCAAATTGAACACTAAAGGTGTCCTCGAGCTCCATAATCAGTTCGAAGACGTCAATTGAGTCTGCACCGAGATCTTCAAAGGTCATCTCATTGGTGACCTTGTCTTCAGTTAAACCAAAACGTTCAACAATCAATCGCTGGACTGTTTGGAAAACTTCTTGGGTCTGGGGCATCCATACACCTCCGTTCAATATGACATAAAATCTACACTTCCTTATTTTACTAAGTTTTAAGCCAATTGTCCATGGTTTTAGCAGAGAAAATTATGAAATCTCTCATTCTTCTCATTTATCCCTCAAAACTTGCTTAGATTTTGCCCATGATTGCGAGTAAGTAAGCGATATCTTCAAAATCATTCCTAATAAAACTAAAAATTACCTTCTATCAGCCATTAGTCTTTCTAAAAAAGGCCACTATAATAATCTTGTTTTTCAAGATAAATAGCCTATTATGGGTTAACCAGAAATAGGCTATGCATTTTGAAAAGCAAGATGGTGATAGTACGTTATAGGATTACCTATTTAACTCAAACTGCCGATCATCTTTTCTTTTAATTTTTTTATTCCTCAGTACTTTTTCAAGCTTTTTGATGGGCCCCCAACTTCTTTTGACATGCAAAAAGACCAGGCTAACATGGCCTGGCCGAATAATCCTATTCTTCTGTTTGAGTTGGTTTTTCCTGACCGAAGTAGTCAGTTGCTTCCTGGATAATGCCAGATTCCACAATCGTGCGAGCCTGACGAATAGCATTGAAGATGGCTTGTTCGTTAGAAGAGCCATGCGCTTTAATGACTGGCGCCTTGACCCCTAAGAGGACTGCCCCACCCTGTTTGGTATCATCAAAGTTGTCGCTGAGGCCAGATAAGGCATCTTTGACTAAGAGGGCTCCTAATTTAGTCTTCAGCCCACCACCCAATAATTGGGATTTGATGAGGCTAAAGAGGGTTTTAGAGGTACCTTCTAAGGTCTTCAAGACAGCATTTCCGGTGAAGCCGTCGGTGACTACAATGTCAACCGGTCCGTCTAGCAAGGTCTTAGTCTCCACGTTGCCGTAGAAGTCTAGGCTAGTCTCAGCAGCCAAAAGTTCATAGGCTGCCTTAGATAGTTCATTACCCTTGGTTGCTTCAGTCCCATTGTTAAGTAAGCCAATCTTAGGCTGGGCGATGCCCAGGACACGTTGGGCATAAAAGTTGGCTAGAACCGCAAATTGCAGCAAGTTGACTGGCTTGCAGTCAGCGTTAGCACCGGCATCCATCAAGACCAAGTAAGGATGTTGACTAGACGCAGTTGGCAAGACTGGCATGAGACCAGGGCGGTCAATATTCTTGATCCGACCCACAATCAGCAAACCGCTGGCTAAGAGAGCCCCAGTGTTCCCTGCTGACAGCAAGGCGTCAGCCTGGCCTTCCTTGACTGCTTGCGCCGCTAGTACCATTGAAGCATTCTTCTTCTTGCGAATAGCTCGAACTGGCTCGTCATCCCCATTGATTTTTTCTGGGGTATGGATGATTTCAACCCGCTCTGTCGCTTCTAAATAAGGGCGAATTTTATCTTGGTCACCAAATAAGAGCACTTCGATGTTATCAAAGGCTGCGATTGCCAGATTTACCCCTTTTACGGCTGATTCAGGCGCGAAATCCCCGCCCATAGCATCTACTGCAATTCTAATCATTCCTTGTCTTCCTCCTTATAAACTAATCATATCTATCAATATTTGGCAATCCCTATCGCCAATTCTCGTGCTTTCATCATAACAAGTCCCTGCCAAGCCGTCAACCTAGATCGGAAACAGGCAGTTTGGGCTAGACCTCAATCGCTTGCGTCTGACTCCATTGATTAAGCGCCTGCCATTCGGCTTCTGATAGGCGTTCTGGATGCTTGAGTAAGTCCTGAACATCCTTGCGGGCAACTGTTAGGATTTTTTCGTCTTCAATCAAGTTAGCATAGTGGAATTCCGGCAAACCACTTTGGCTGCGTCCCATTAAATCCCCCATACCGCGAATCTTCAAATCTTCACGACTAATCAGGAAACCATCTTGGTGGTCCACCATAATCTTAAGTCGCTCCTTACCCTGTTCAGTTGTAGGACTGCCAATTAGGTAACAATAGCTGGCTAACTGGCTCCGCCCCACTCGCCCACGCAACTGGTGGAGCTGGGCCAGGCCAAAGCGTTCAGCTGACTGAATGACCATAATGGTGGCGTTGGGCACGTCGACCCCGACTTCCACCATGGTGGTCGCCACGAGAATCTGAACCTGATTTTGCTTGAAGCGGTCCATGACGACTTCTTGCTCTTCCTTATTGAGTTGGCCGTGTAAAGACATCGACCTTAAAGTTTGGGAAGCGGTCTGCCAAGCGGTCTGCCACCTCTAGCACGTTCTCTATCTGCTCCAAATGTTCGGAACTCTCAATCAGAGGGAGCACATAGTAGACCTGGTGTCCGGCCTCTAATTCTTGGGCCACATGGTCTTCTAGTTCCTCTAGTTGATCTTCCTTGAGCCAACGGGTCGTAATAGGCTGACGGCCCTTAGGTAACTGATCGATGGTGGAAACGTGCATCTCGCCATAGAGGGTCATAGCTAGGGAACGTGGAATAGGCGTTGCCGTCATTTGAAGTAGGTTGACGGCTATTTTGTCATTTTTATCTACTAGGGCTTGCCGTTGGCCTACCCCAAAGCGGTGTTGTTCGTCAATGATGACCAAGCCCAGCTGCTTGAATTGGACCGTTTCTTGAATCAGGGCATGGGTCCCGATGACCACCTGAATCTTCCCATTAGCCAAGCCGTCTAAGACTGCTTGCTTGGCCTTGGCTGTCATAGCACTGGTCAAGAGCGCAGCTTCCATCCCCATAGAGGCAAAGAGCTGGTTGAAGGACTGGGCATGCTGTTTGGCTAGAATCTCAGTCGGTGCCATAAGGGCTGACTGGAAGCCCCCGCTTAAGCTGGCTAGAATAGCCAGAAAGGCTACCAGGGTTTTCCCGCTCCCAACATCCCCCTGCACCATGCGTCGCATAGGGTGTTGGGCCATGAGGTCACGACAGATTTCATTGACTACCTGCTTCTGAGCTTGAGTTAGCTCATAAGGTAAGTGGCTAATCCAAGTCTTAAGCTGGTCATTGTCATAATGAATCTGAAGGCCTGGCTCTGTTTCATGCTGCTTGAGGGCTGCTTGCAGGCGCCATTGGTAGAGGAAAAACTCCTGATAGATAATTTTCCGCGTGGCCTGATGATGCTGTTCTTGATCAGCCGGAAAATGCATGGCATAGAGGGCCAGGGGCAAATCTAAGAGCCGATACTGGTCGTTGAGATGTTGAGGTAAGACCTCTGGAATTGCCTCCTGATACTGATTGAAGGAGGCCGCAATACTAGCCACAATGACGCTTTGCTTAAGGCCCTTGGTAGCATGGTAGACTGGTGCAAAGTCCTGGCCTTCCTGTGCTACTTGAATCAGCTTCATACCTAAGAGGGTCTGACGATTAGACTGCCATTTGCCGTAAATGGCCCGCTCCTGTCCCAACTGAATGGCTTGCTTAAGATAGGGTTGGTTGAAGAAAGACACGTTGATAATTTCGTGGTCATTGACTGCCAGCTTGAAAGAAACCCGGCTCTTTTTGCCACCAAAATAGGCTACCACAGGTGGCGTCACGACCTTGCCTTTACAGGGTGACCTTCTCCTGATCTAGGATGGTTGCCAAAGGTCGCACGGCTACCGACTCAAAGCGGAAGGGAAAATGAAACATGAGGTCGCGGATAGTTGAGACGCCTACCTGTTGGAAGAGCTTGACGCGCGCGGGTCCTACTCCCTTGAGATGATCAATGCTATCTAACCAATTAAGTCCCATAAGCCCCCTCCTTTCTGCTTGTCTGTCTCATTATTATAGCATTTTCATAGCCAGATAGCGACTATTCAAGCTGGAGCCAAAGCTCGCTCGGGCAAAGAAAAAGACCAAGGCATGAGCCTTGGTCTTTTAACTGATTTAATTATTCCACTGACATCATGTAGTGGTATACAGGTTGGTCACCTTGGACGATTTCGACTTCTAGGTCATTGAATTTGTCAGTTAAGAGTTCTGCTACCTCATCTGCTAATTCAGTAGTTCCCTCTTCCCCGACAATAATAGTCGCCAACTCAGAATCTTCATCCACCATGGCTTCTAAAGTTGCCAAGAGGGCATCCTTCAAGTCAGGCAAGGACAAGACAATCTTGTTGTTGACTAAGCCCAGGTAGTCATCCTTCTTGATGGACACACCATCAATCTCAGTGTCACGAATGGAGTAAGTAATTTGACCAGATTGGACGAAATCACGTGATTCATTCATTTGAGCCCCATTGGCTTCTAAATCTAAGCTAGCATCGAAGGCCATCATAGCCGTAATCCCTTGAGGAATCGTAGTAGTTGGCACCACAACGGTTGGCACTTCCGCTACTTGGGCTGCTTGTTCAGCCGCCATGATGATGTTCTTGTTGTTAGGCAAGAGGATGATTTGTTCTGCGTTAACTGCTTCAATTGCTTTGACGAAGTCTTCTGTTGAAGGGTTCATGGTTTGACCACCGGCCAAGACTTTTGCAACCCCTAGGTCAGTAAAGAGTTGGCCCACACCTTCACCTGCTGCTACCGCAATAATAGCATAAGGAACTTTTGGTGCAGCCTCTGCTGGTGCTTCCTTCATAGCATGTTCTTCCGCTTCTAAGCCACGGACTTGTTCACGCATGTTGTCGACTTTGATTTTAATCAGTTCCCCAAATTCTTGACCCAATTGCATAATTTCGCCTGGGTTTTCAGTATGGATGTGAACCTTGACGATTTCATCGTCGGCTACGACCAAGAGGGAATCCCCTTTGGTGTTAAGGGTGCTACGGAAGGTTTCATAGTCAAAGGCCTTCTCGACAGTTGGGCCTTGGCCAATGCGAACCATAATTTCTGTACAGTAGCCAAAGGTAATATCTTCTAAGGCCATTGGTGGCTCATTGCCATCTTCGAACATAGCGTGAGAGTGGCCAGGAGCTGCAGGAGCTGCCTTAACTTCTACTACGGTCTCTCCTGTCAAGGACGACAAGAAACCTTCATAGACGCAGAGCAAGCCTTTTACCACCAGAGTCGACTACGCCAACTTGTTTCAAGACTGGTAGCAATTCAGGTGTTTTGTCTAAGGCCAATTGAGCGCCTTCGACAATAGCTTTCATAACTTCAATAATGTTATCGGTCTTCTCAGCAGCCTTCTCACCGCGCAAAGCAGATTCACGCGCAACCGTCAAAATGGTCCCTTCAACAGGGTTTTCATAACTGCCTTTATAGGCTGATTCTACCCCACCCTAAGAAGCTTGGGCAAAATGCTTAGCGTCTAAGACTTCTTCTTCCTTAATACGTTGTGAGAAACCACGGAAAATCTGAGATAAGATAACCCCAGAGTTACCACGCGCCCCCATCAAAAGTCCCTTGGCTAAGGCGCCCGCTAATTCACCGACGTGACTAGCTTGACTGGATTTGAGGTTTTCCGCCCCAGAAACGAAGGTCATGTTCATGTTAGTCCCGGTATCGCCATCTGGCACAGGGAATACGTTGAGTGAGTTAATTAATTCGACATTGGATGTTAAGCGTTCCGCTCCGGCTACAACCATAGGCACAAACTCTTTTGCCGTTAATTGTTTCAATTCCAATTTTTATCCTCCTTACCGTTCTATACGGTTGACTTAATCAATTTTTACGCCTTGTACGTGAACATTGACATAGCTGACTTCGAAGCCCAGCAATTGTTCAACACTGTATTTCACGGCTTGTTGAATGTTTTGGCAGATAACTGAAATCTTAGTGCCATAAGATACTAAGATGTAGACATCTACTAGAACATCATCTCCACGTTGGGTGATGACAACCCCTTTGGAGTAATTCTCTTGTCCTAGAATCTCAATTAAGTTATCACGGAAGAAGTTCTTACTTACCATTCCGACCACACCGTAGTTATCTGTAACGGCAGTGCCGACAACTGTTGAAATCACATCTTGAGTTAGGGACACTTGTCCATTGGGTGTTTGGATTTTGATTGTCATGCGATTTCCTCCTCACATCTAATATATCATATCTATTTTAGCATAAAATGCTTGATTGTGCACTCATTAAGATAAAGACCATTCCAAACTGGGGGCCTGTCTTCTCTACTTGTCTAGACAGAGGAGGTCTTACTCAAAAAAAAGCCCCAATCCAAGGGACTGGGATCATCGCTATTAAACGCGTTCTACTTTACCTGATTTTAAAGCACGAGCAGAAACCCAAACTTTCTTAGGTTCGCCATCCACTAAGATGCGTACTTTTTGTAAGTTAGCGCCGAAACGACGTTTTGTTTTGTTCATCGCTTTTGAACGAGTGTTACCTGAACGAGCTTTACGCCCAGTGAAATAACATTCTTTAGCCATTCTTGTTTCCTCCTTTTCGCTGCAGGAGCTTAATGTCTCTGCTTTATCATACTGAACTAATTTATCATATTTTCCTCATTTGACAAGTCTTTGAGGGTGATTTTTTCGGTTTTTACACTTGATTGACCCAGAAAATCATGACCAGACCCGACTCAAAGGCAATTTCCACAGGCTCCTGACTGGCTTTGTATTCATTGCTAATCAGGGATTGGGGACTAGCATAATCAGTTGCTGGCAAGGTGTACTTGGCCCCTTGAATGGACAGGCCTTGAACTGGTGTCAGGCTAATGACTGACAGGTAGAGACAGGGCTCGTAGGCCCAAGACATGGTGGCCAGGTCTCTAAGAAACGCACCTTGTGGTGAGCCTCCAGCAAGCTAAGACGAGACAAACCTGCTTGGAAGCGTGGCTGATGGGCCAACCAAATATTAGCTAAGAAATGGTCCAGCCGCCCGCCCCTTTCACCTAGAAAACCAAGTGCCACATAATCTGCCTTCGGCCAGCGGGTCATGGCCATGTCCAAGGCCAAATGACCATCAGTATCGTCCTTCTCGCTAGGAAAGGCTTGAAATTCCTGACTGTGTGCCTCAATGACTTGGCGCTCTTCTTCTGACACCGAATCAAAGTCGCCCAAAGCCACATCCAGCACATAACCTGCTCTGACTAATCTCAGGGCTCCACGGTCAGCCCCTACAAAATAAACTTGTTTATAGGCTTGGATTAAATTTTCAATCTGATCAAGGGCTGGATTAGGTCCACCCCCACAGATAATGACACATGCTGTCGCCACTTAGACTGCCCCCTACTTCCTATTCTGCCTATGCTAAGTCCTTGAGCGTCTGAATGGCTTGGGCTGGATCTGAGTGCCCGAAGACGTAAGAACCTGCTACTAGGATATCTGCGCCCGCCGCTAGACAGTCAGCAGCCGTCTTGTCATTGACCCCGCCATCAACTTCAATTAGGTAGCTATAGCCTTGTTTTTGACGCAAAGCCGCTAATTGACGCACCTTATCTAAGGTCTCAGGGATAAAGGCTTGACCCCCAAAACCCGGATTAACCGTCATCACCAAGACCTGGTCAACCTGACCTAGGACTGCTTCAATGGCCGAAACTGACGTACCTGGATTAATGACAACCCCTGCCTTGGCCCCTGCTGCCTTGATTAACTGCAAGGCACGATGAATATGAGGCGTCGCCTCCACATGAACGGTCACTACATCTGCGCCCGCCTTGACCACTTGGTCCACATAGCGTTCAGGATTGATCACCATCATGTGAACATCAAAGACTAGCTTAGATTGAGCGCGCAAGCCTTGATAGAGCATAGGCCCAAAGGAAATGTTGGGTACAAAGTCCCCATCCATAATATCAATGTGTAGGTAGTCAGCCCCAGCCTCTTCAACCATTCGGATGGATTGGGATAGCTTATTAAAATCGGCACTCAACATGGAAGGTGCAATATACATAAAGTTTCCTCCTTAACGACGTTTTTTGAGATGGTATTGAGGTTTACGCTGATCAATTTTTTGGACTAATTGACAATAGGATTGATAGCGACTAGCAGCCAAGTTCCCCGCTTCTAATGCTTGCTTAACCGCACAGCCTGGTTCTTCCAAATGGAGACAGGAACGGAAGCGGCATTCTTGGCTGAGTTCTTGAATTTCCGGGAAGAGTTGGGTCACTTGCTCCTTCTCAATCTGTTCGAAATCTAGGGCCGAAAAACCTGGCGTGTCAGCAATCAAAGCCTGATTCAAGGGATAGAGGGGTCACTTCTCGTGTGGTATGGCGCCCACGCCCCAGATATTGACTAATTTCGCCGGTTTCAATGTCAGCTTGAGGTAGGAGTTGGTTAAGCAAGGTGGACTTACCGACCCCAGACTGGCCCATGACCACATAGAGACCTTGGTGCAAAAGTTGACTAAGATTGGCTAGCGCATCCGATGCAGGATCCATGACGGTTACCGTATAACCAGCGGCCTCATAAATGGCCTGGATCTGGGCGACACGATCTTGGGCTTGTTCCTCCCCTTCTTGGGCAAGCAGCAAATCGTATTTGGTCAGAACCAGATGAGGTTCAATGCCATGCGAGGTCACAGAAGCCAAAAATTGATCAACTAGGGAATAGGAGAAGTCCGGGCTCCACCAAGGACATAACCACCAACGCATCATCGACATTGACCACACTTGGTCTAACGAATTGATTACGACGAGGCAGGACCTCAATCAAGCGACCTAAGGCTTGGTCGGCCTTGGGGTCTAAGCCCTCCTCCCATTCAAAGGTGACATGGTCTCCCACCAAAGGCTTGAGCTGTTGGTGGCGAAAAATCCCCCTAGGCTTGGTCACATAGGTTTGGCCCTCAGACCGCACTGAATAAAAGCCACTAAGAGATTGGGAAATAATGCCTTCTTTGATGATTACTTTGTCTTCTGCCATACTGTCACCCTCTGCTTGATACTGACTTAATGGTACCATATTTTAAGCGCCTTGTCAGTTCTGGCTGACGAGACACCCCAGACTAATCAGGATTCATATTTTCCCATCAAAAAGAGGCTAGAAATTTCTAGCCTCTTAAGGTTAATTATCATTTGGATAGACTTCATTACTTTCAGCAATGACTTCGCCATCCCGCATAACGCGGTATTGACCAACGCCGCCTTCCATATTATAGAGCAGAATCTCGATGCTGCGTGATTCTGAAATCTCAAATTCTTGGGCCAGCGTATTAATATTGTTGCGGCTATCGCCAATGAAGACCTGAATCTTATTAGGCAATGGGTTACGTTGGTTAACATCCGTGCTCGCATATTTAGGCACGTACTCAATATTCACCCGTTGAACGGCCGTCAGCACCTTCTCTTCCTTACGTCCTTTAGAAACGGTAACCTTGATGGTATCGCCTTGGCTTAAGGCCACGCCATATTTAGGACTTTGGCTGATGACACGCCCTTTTGGAATGTCATTATCATAGTCTTCGCTGACGTCAACAGTCAGACCGTTGGCTTCCGCGAAGTTTTGTACCATTTCCAGTGGTAAGTTATTGAAGTCCTGCATGGTGGTGGAGTCTGCCACCTTCCCTACGGTAAAGACTAGGGAAGTAGTGCTTGGCACCACCTTGGAACCTGGTTCCACGCTTTGGGCTAAAATCTTCCCATTATTCTCTGGCGTTGAAGCAAAGTCACGACGCTCTACAATAAAGTTAGCCGCGGTCAGTTGGGAGCGAACTGATTCATAGTCTTGACCGACATAATTGCCGATTTCAACCTGCTCTTTCCCGTTACTGATTTCTAAATCGACTGTTGAAGCCTTGCGAATCCGCGCGCCAGAGCCTGGTGTTGATTTAATCACCTGCCCCTGAGGAATACTGTCACTCCAAGTCTGCTTAATGGCCCCAACTTGTAGATTGGCTGCTTGAATTTTCTGTACCGCCTCATCCTTGCTGAGTTTGGCCACTTCTGGCACAGAAGTGTACTCGGTCAAGCGCGTGTAGACGATATAGACGCCACCACAAATGACTAAGAGACTGATGATGGCCAAGAGCCAGGCCGCAATCCGACGTTTGCGACGTGGCTTATCCAAAGGCGCCACCTCGTCAATGCGTTGATAGGCATCGTAATCGATGGGTTCTGGCGCTTCAATTGGCGCTGCAACCGGCGTTTTGACCGGTTTAATAGGTTTCATTTGAACTCGCGCCTGACCACTGGCATTAGGGACAAAGACCGGCTCATTCATACGACTCGCATTGAGTGCCGTCGATAAGTCCGCTAACATACTGTGAACAGAATCGTAACGGTTGGCTGGATCCTTGGCAGTAGCCTTGAGGACCACGTTTTCCAAGCTTTGCGGCACATAATCCATCTTGTCACGGATACGTGGGAATTCTTCCTGGAAGTGCTTGAGGGCCACGGAGACAGCTGATTCGCCATCAAATGGCACAGAGCCAGTAATCAATTCATAGAGGACGACCCCTAGGGCATAGATATCTGACTTAACGGTGGCATTGCTACCACGCGCTTGCTCAGGTGACAGGTAATGAACCGAACCCAAGAGGGTATTAGTCTGCGTGATGGAAGTATCCGACAGGGCAATGGCAATCCCAAAGTCGGTAATCTTAATAGCGCCTGTCTTGGTAATCAAAATATTCTGAGGCTTAATATCCCGGTGAATAATTTGATTCTTATGGGCCACTTCAATAGCCGAGAGGATCTGACTCATAATTAGTACCACGAGTTCTAAGGATAGGGGCGCATTTTGACGAATATAAGTCTTGAGATCTGTCCCATCCACATACTCCATGACAATGTATTGCTGGTCTTCTTTTTCCTCGACATCATAGATTTCGACGATGTTGCGGTGCAGCAATTGGCTAGCCGACATGGCTTCACGTTGGAAGCGACGAATGGCATCCTGGTTGTCCTGGAAGTCAAAACGTAGGACTTTAACGGCTACTTGTCTTTCTAAGATTAAGTCTTGAGCTAGGAAAACATTGGCCATCCCGCCCTGACCGATAAAGTCTGTCAGCAGGTATCTGCCTGATAATTTATCGCCTATTTCCATTCAGATACCTCCTCTAAGTTTTCAGTGCTTAAGTCTGAAGCAATAATAACGGAAATGTTATCCATGCCTCCAGCTTCGTTAGCTGCTGCAATTAATTGTTGGGCAAAATTAGCCTCTTGGCGCGATGACCGGAAGAGCTCTTCCAAGGCCTCAGGCGTCACCATATTAGTCAAACCATCTGAGCATAGGAGCAACATCTCAGCCTCCTGGCTTGGCACGGTCTGAATGGCTACCTCAAGTGGATGCGTCAACCCAATGGATTGGGTGACGGCATTGCGATGAGGGTGAAGATAAGATTCTTCCAAGGTAATTTCCCCAGCACGAATCAATTCATTAACCAAGGAATGATCCTCCGTATATTGCTGGAGCTTGCCTTCCTTATAGATATAAGCGCGGCTATCCCCTACATGGCCTAAATAAATCGTACCATCGACAATTAAGGCCAAGACAATAGTGGTCCCCATGCCGTTTAAGTTCTTGTCGGCTTGGGCTTCTTGATAAATTTGCTTATTGACAAGCTGTAAAGTCCCTTCAATCCAAGCTGCTACCTGATCAGGTGCTAAGGCTTGGTTCAAATCTTGGAAATATTGTCCAATATATTGCGTCGTGCGTTGGCTGGCTACGTCGCCACCCAAATGGCCACCTACCCCATCACAGAGGATGAGCAAGAGTTGTCCAAAATCATTTAGAAAATAATCCGCGTAATCCTGATTGGTCGTTCGACGCTTACCGATATTGGAGCTTAGTGCAAGTTTCATGTAGTCACCTCTGTTTCCTTCATAAGTTGATTTATCGCAAGCTAGTCTGACTTGGTCATACGTGCAATGAAGAAGCCATCGGTCAAGTAGTCTTGTGGCAAGACTTCAATCATGCCATCTGCAGTCAGAACTGAGGCCCCTTGGACTTCTTCTGGCCCTATCGGACTGAGTTGGAAGTCAGACTGTCTTGCCAAGAAGGCCTTGACCTGGTCTTGGTTTTCAGCTTGTGCCAATGTGCAGGTTGAATAGACTAAGGTTCCGCCTGGTTTGAGTAGACTGGCAACATGGTCTAAGAGCTGACTCTGAAGCATGCTAAGTGCTTCAATATCGCTTGCTTGCTTAGTATATTTAATTTCAGGTTTGCGTCGCATGAGGCCGAGACCTGAACATGGTGCATCCAAATAGATTATATCATAGAGTGTCCCACTTGGGGGCATAAAGTCTAAGGCATCTGTAGCATGAAGTGATATGGTCAAGCCCTCCTGCTGGCTTAAACCTAGGCGTTCCATGTGCCCCGCCACTAAGTCTAGCTTGGCTTGAGAAATATCTAAGGCATCCAAGTGACCGTTTTGCAGTAGAAAGGCCATATGTGTCGCCTTGCCTCCAGGCGCACTACAAGCATCCAAGAGTCGTTGACCTGCCACAGGTCGGCCGATTGGGGCCACCAACATAGAAGATTCATCCTGAATGGTCAAACGCCCTGCTTGAAAGGCTGGCGACTCTAAGATTCGACCATCTAGGCTTTCGATGGCATAGGGCGATAGGTTGCCGGCCTCAACCTGATAGCCGGCTGCCGTCAGCTGGGCCAGGATTTGGTCGCGTTCATTGGGATGGGCTTGAATTCTAGCCGTTAGGCGTGGCCGTTGGTTAAGGCTAGCCAGTAAATCAGCCAAGCTTGCCTGATCATACTGTTTTTGTAAGAGGGCCACAATCCAAGGAGCGACACTGTATTGAATGCTGAGGGCTTCATTGGATCTGTCACTGTATCCAAAGAGCGCAGTTCCTGACGACGGAAATTACGCAAGACGCCGTTGACTAGACCCGCTAGGCCTGCATGGCCATTAAGCTTGGCGATATTAACCGCTTCGTTAATGGCTGCGTGGTCCGGAATTCGCTCTAGATAAAGCATCTGATAGACTGTCATCCTTAAGAGAGAGCGAATCCATGGTTCGAGCTTTTTACCTTTGATGAAAGGATCCAAGTAGAAGTCCAGGGTCAAACGATGTTGAATGCTACCGTAGACTAAATTTACCAAAAGCCCTTGATCAACTGGCTTGAGTTCTGTCTGGCTCAGCGCTCGATTGAGAAGGACATTGGAATACTGGTCATGCCAGTCAATCTCTACCAAGATCTGTAAGGCCTGAAAGCGGACATTGTGCTTGAGCCGCTTAGCGGCTTGTGGCTTAACTTTCATGAGCTTCTCCATCTTCCACTTGTGGTGAGGCGAAAACTTGGCCTGCTAATTGCGCCAAATCATTGCCCTTGAAATAGTCTTCCAGGCTCAAGCGCTTCTTACCGGACTCCTGCCACTCGCGGATACCATAATAGGAATGATGACCACACTTTACAATCAGGTGTTTACGTTTATAGGCCAGAATAGTGCCTGGCTCTGCAGCCTGATCTTCTGGGCTTGGTTCATAATCCATTGATGCCCCGGCCCAAACCTTAATCCGCAAGTCTCCTAAGACCGTATAAGTCGAAGGGAAAGGATTGAAGGCCCGAACATGGCAGTCCACTTGGTGAGCAGACTCATACCAATTAAGTTGTTCTTGCTCTTTGGTGATTGAAGGCGAAAAGACTACTTGGCTGGCATCTTGCTCGACAGCCGTAATCTCATTTGCAAAAAGTTTGAATAGGGTATCCAGGAGTAATTCTCGCCCAATAATAGCTAGCTTCTCAAAGAGTCCCCCTACGGTTTCATCTGATTCGATGACACAGGAACGTTGGGCTAGAATATCACCCGCATCCATTTCCTTGGTCATGTAAATAATGGAAATACCGGTCTCATGATCGCCCTTCCAGATGGCGTAATGAATAGGCGCAGCACCGCGATACTTAGGTAGTAGCGAAGCATGGACATTAATGGCCGTATGGGGCGTTGAATTAATGAGACGGGTGGGAATGAACTGGCCATAAGCTGCCGTCACAATAATATCGGCATCTAAATTTATCAGTTCTTCTAACTCTTCGGAACGACTAATACGTTCAGGTTGATAGAGGGGAATATCATGAGCCAAGGCCAATTGCTTAACAGGAGACTGGGTTAAGACTCGCTTACGGCCAACTGGTCGATCAGGCTGGGTCACTACCGCAATGACCTGGTAGGAGGCATGCTCGAGTAAGCCTTGGAGAATTTCTGCCGCAAACTGTGGCGTTCCCATAAAGATAATTTTTTTCATGTTCGATACACCTCGCTAGTTGAAAAAGAGTGGCTCGTGGTCAATGGTGATATAAATTCCCTGCTTGGCTTCAAGCTGAGATTGGTCTAAGATTGCTCCAAGGCTTTCCTTGATGACTTGACCATCCTTGTACTTGAGTAAGAGTTGAAAATAATAGCGTTCATTAATCCGAGCAATCGCGCCCTGGCTAGGACCTAGAATCTCAATCGGTGCGCCACTTGCCAAGAGGGCTTGCTTAACTTGATGGCTCATAGCTTGTGCCTTGGCCTGATATTTGCTAGAAATGGTAATTAAAGTGGTATAGAAATAAGGCGGATAATGGCCTAGATGGCGTCGCTTCATCTCATAATAGAAGAAGGACTCATAATCATGTTGCTGGGCCAATTGCATAACATAGTGGTCCGGATTATAAGTTTGAATCAAAACCTCACCCTCAAAACGCCCCCGGCCTGTTCGACCAGCTACTTGGGTCAAGAGTTGGAAGGTCTTCTCCCCGCCCGGAAATCCGGCAGATTGAGAGCCGTATCCGCATTGATTACACCGACTAGGGTCACTGTCTCAAAGTCCAGACCCTTGGCAATCATTTGGGTGCCTAGGAGAATATCTGCCTCATGGCGACGGAAACTATCCAAGAGGGCTTCGTGTTGGCCTTTCTTGCGCGTTGTATCCATATCCATACGAATAATGCGAGCCGTTGGGAAGTGCTGATTGAGTAAATTCTTCAATTTTCTGCGTTCCCAAACCAAAAGTTCTGAGATAGTCACTATGGCAGTTAGGACAGCGGTCAGGGACTGGACTTTGGTAGTCACAATAATGGCATTTGAGTCGATGCTCATGCTTGTGATAGGTTAAGGAAATATCGCAACGTGGGCATTGAATGACTTGACCACATTCCCGACAGAGCATATAAGAGGCATAGCCTCGCCGATTAAGCAAAAGTACAATCTGTTGCCCCTTGGCTAAACGGTCTGCAATCTTGTCTTTAAGCACAGAGGACAGCTCGTCGGTCGTTTGCTGGGCCATTTCCTTAGTCATGTCTACTAGAGTAACGGGTGGTAAAGGCCGCCCGTTAACTCGTTCAGGCAGGCGCAGATGTTGGTAACGCCCTACCTGAGCGCGCGAGCGAGACTCCAGTGAAGGGGTCGCCGACCCCAGAAGCAGTGGCGCTTGATGATAATGGCAACGCCAGATAGCCACTTCTCTGGCATGATAGCGTGGCGTATCCGATTGCTTGTAGGTGGTCTCATGTTCTTCGTCAATAATGACTAGGCCCAAGTCACGAATAGGCGCGAAAATTGAAGAGCGCGCACCTACGACAATGGTAGCCTGGCCCCGTATAATGCGACGCCACTCATCGTATTTCTGTGAATTAGTCAGACCTGAGTGCAAGACCGCCACCCCAGTTTGAAAACGGCTCTTAACCTGACGCACCATTTGCGGGGTTAAGGCAATTTCAGGGACAAGGAGAATGGCACCCCGCCCCATCTGGCTGGCCTTGGCCATGAGTTGGAGATAGACTTCCGTCTTACCGCTGCCAGTGACACCTTCTAGCAGGAAGGTCTGCTCTTGATGCGCTTCTAGTGCCTGGGCAACCTGCTCATAGACCGCCTTCTGAGCCTCAGTCAAGGTTCGACTTTGACTCTGCTCAACCTCTAAATGAGCCAACGGATCCCGATAGACGCTGACTTTTTGCGACTTGACATAACCATGTTTAAGGGCTGTCTTTAAGCTACTGGCGCTGACTTGGCTGGCTGCCAAGAGGGCTTGTTGTTCCCACTGGGGCTGACCTGAAGCTAAGAGATAGGACAAGAGCTGGGCTACTTTCTGACTTCTAGCAGGGAGCTCTTGAATGACTTGTTGGATGGACTCAGCCGGCATAGCCAGCTCAATCATAGTCTGAGTCTTAGTAGTGGTCTGGTCTTGGACCTGATAGACCAACTCCAGGACGCCCTGGTCCAATAGTTGCTTGATTTGCTTGCGACTTAACTGCGCCTCTACCTGGTCCTTGTCAAGTTGGCTCTGATTGAGCCAGTCACTTGGCAGCTCATAGTCGCTAAGAGCTTGAGGCTGATGAATCAGAAAGATGTTCTGGTATTTAACTTTGAGCATGGCAGGCAACATAGCTTGCAAGACATTAATGCGGAAGGCATGTAAGGTCTGGGCCAGATGCTCACTCAAGTCTAGTAGCTCCTCGTTAATAAAGGATTCATAGTCTAGGACTGCTGTAATGGGTTTGAGAGTCCCTTTGAAGTCACTAGTATGATGAATGCCCACCACAAAACCAAGCAGTTGGCGATTGCCGAAAGGAACTTGTACCCGCATGCCGAGCTGTAGACTGTCCTGATAGGCCTCAGGGACTTGGTAATCAAAGGGTCGATTGACTTGGGCAGCCGGAATATCGACAATCACCTTGACAAACATGGGCAGGCTCCTTTCTCCGAATGAATTCAGGGGTATTTGTAGAAAAAACTACTATGATATGAACTGCATACACACGTCCTCATAGTAGTTTCTTGACTAGTCTTCTTTGATATATAATTTGCCGTCAATGACTTCTTCGAGTGACTTACCTACGGCCTTAACTGACTCATACTTGTCTAGTTGTGGGTTCTGGTAGACTTGCAAATCGTGTGATCGTTTGCTAGCTAAAATAATCAAGCTGTATTTGGAAGGTACTTTCTCTAATAATTTATCAATTGATGGGTATAACATCATGGCTAAATCCGCTCCTTTTCGTAATAAGTTTCCATGTCGTGTCGGATTTGATCCACTACACGTTCGACCTTGAGATGTTCTGATTGAATAATGGCATTAATCTTGTCGACTGCATGTTGGACTTGGTCGTTAACTACTACGTAGTCATAATGCTGCATCAATTCGATTTCTTCCTTGGCTGTCGCCATGCGCTCTTGGATGACATGAGCGGCATCTGTGCCCCGACCTGTAATCCGGGATTCCAGCTCTTCCAAGTTAGGTGGTGCTAAGAAGATGAAGATTCCTTCTGGCATACGCTCCTTAACCTTCATGGCACCTTGAACTTCAATTTCCAAGAAGACATCGTGACCGGCAGCCAGGTTCTCTTCAATTTTCTGAATTGGTGTACCGTAATAGTTGCCCACATATTCAGCATATTCTAGTAGGTCCTCATTTTGGATCATGGTCTCGAACTCTTCGCGACTTACAAAATAATAATCCTTGCCATCAACTTCCCCTGGGCGCTGCGCGCGTGTAGTGGCTGACACTGAGTATACATACTGAAACTGATTATTGGCAAAGACTGCTGCCCGCACTGTCCCTTTTCCTACTCCGGACGGGCCAGATAAGACAATGAGTAACCCACGACTTGCTGACATTTCGAACCTCCATACCTTCCATTACTTGCAGTAAATCAATAGTTTTATTCTACCACAAAAGGCCCCATTAGAAAAGTTTCAAGCCCTATTTTTAGGGACTTTTTTGGCTACTTGCTCTCATATTGATCAAGACTTTTTCTAGGCCACCCTACCTTCTGGCAAAAGTAAAAGAGGCTGAGATTTCTCAGCCTCTCATCTTATAATTAACGTCGTGTTTGTTTACCTGCATTGCGGCGTTTTGAGCCTGCAGCCCCAACGCTTTCCTTAGTTGGCACGAGACGGTTACGGTTAGCTTCCTTAGTTGCTTGGGCCGTTACATCCTTACGCGGACGACGTGGCGTTACCTGTACGTTGGCCATGTCTTGGTCAATGATTTCTTGGATCTTTGGTTTGACCACATGGTTAGTATAGAGCTGTTGCCCAATCATGAAGACTGCCCCCGCCAAGAAGTAGAGACCTAAACCAGCATCTGTTGTCCAAGTCATCCAACCAAAGAGGATTGGGTTCATCCAGAACATAACTTGACTTGTTTGACCCGCCTTCTCATTACCTGGTGTGCTTGGCATTTGTTTTTGCATGAGCCAGCTTTGAAGAATCGACACAGCAACCACCAGAATCACAATGAGGGTTGAACGTTGCCCTAACTGGATACCTAAGAAGGTAGAGTTTTGAATAGCTGTCGAAGTCCGAATCGCGGCATAAACGGCCGAGATGACTGGCATTTGTAAGAGCAGTGGCAAGCAGCCAGATAAACCACCTAGCATGTTGATGTTGTATTTCTTGTAGACACCCATCAACTCTTGTTGCAAGCGAGCACGCTCTGCTGGATCTTTACTTGCATTGATTTCTTCTTGAATCTCGTTGATTTCTGGTTGGGCCACCTTCATACGCGCCTGGCTAATCATGGTATCACGCGTCATCTTCAGGGAGGATGGCAACATGAAGACCCGTGTTAGCAAGGTCACAATGATAATAGCTAAACCATAGCTATTGAATAAGAAGCCCGCTAAGAAGTCTAGGAAGGCAGCGGCTGGTTTACCCAGATATTCATAGACCGCCCCATAAGGTTGACCATTAGCATCATAGGACACACAGCCTGATGCAATCAATACAACGACGACCAAGAGGGCCATCAATTGCCAGTTACGTTGTTTTTTTCAAAATTACTTCACTCATTTCCGAAAGTTTTCACCTTCTAACTATATAAAAATACGCTCTCTTTTTCAAGTATTTTCGTCTAGTCAAGGTAAAATCATCCTCTAGTCCGAGGGATGACGCGTCTTAATTCAATCATAAATAAAAGGATGGGAAGCTTCCCATCCTCTCTAGGCTTATAAATTTTTGGCCAAAACCTTCTTCTTGTTCTTCTCAATTTCTGCCTTGTCCAGCAAGATTGGGAATTCTACATAGAAAATAGAACCATGGTGGAGCACACTCTCCACATAGATCCGACCCTTATAACTATCCACCAATTGCTTGGCGATACTGAGGCCCAAGCCATTCCCACCTTTCTGGCGAGAACGTGCCTTATCCACCCGGTAAAAGCGTCCAAAGACCTTTTGCTTGTCTTCCTGGCTCATACCCTCACCGAAATCTTGAATGGCAATTTCGACGGTCGTGAAGGAAGCACTCACTGCGATATGGATTTCTTGGCGATCGGTACTATACTTGACCGCGTTATCCAGGAGAATAATCAAAATCTGCTCAAAGTGATTGCGATAGATTTTAACGTAAAGCTCCTTGTCCTCCCCTTCCGAGTCCAGATAAAAACGGAAGTTAGGATAGAGCATAACGAAGTTATTGAAGACCTGGCGCGTAGTGGCATAAATTTCGGTCATTTCATCCTTATAATCGACTTCAGCATGATCTGCCCGTGACAAGTCTAACATCATTTGGACTAGGTCTTTCATACGGGTTATCTCTTGCAAGGAGGCATCAATGGACTCAGCTAGAATCTCTGGGTCGTCTTTGCCCCAACGATTAAGCATTTGCAAATGGCCTTCTACAATGGCGACAGGCGTCCGCAACTCGTGAGAGACATCTTCCACAAATTGCTTTTGATTTTGAACATAGCCATCAATTTTGTCCAGGAGGCGATTGATATGAATGTTCAAATCACTCCACTCGTCATTACTGCGCGGTTTGCGAATCCGGATGGTCGACAAACTCTCTTCTTCCACCAAGTCCAGCGTATTATTAAGATACTCCAAAGGAAGTAAAAGATAACGCGCTAAACCATAGGCAAACACAAGGGAAAATACTAATATGGCGACCAAGACCCAACTACTTAGCTGCTGTTGCTTAGCTAACCAGTCCTGATATTGAAGAGGACGGTAGATAAATTGTAGGGTTCCCCCATTCGCCCCATCCCTTCCTGGCAGACTAACCGTTCCTATGACCAAAAGTTGTTTCTTATACGGATAGATATCCACTTGCGGCGATGCTGCCACAGTCGGCACATCCAGACGACGTGTCTCATAAACTAATTGATTGGCACTATTATAGAGGCGCAAACTAGTTTCAGGATTTTCCAAAGCTGCTAAAAGAGACAAGTCATCAGCCCTTGCATTTTCTGCATTGGTCCCCAGTCGATCAATATCTAATTTGGATGCCTTGAGAACAGACTGCGTTTGATCCAAGCGCATCTGGCCATTAGCCTTGATGGCGGCGAGGGCTTGTTCTTGACTCAAGTGCCGGTATCCCATTAAACTGGCAACCCCAATAAGATTAAAAACTAAAAATAATAAGATACTCCACTTCCATTTAAGCGAAAGTGGCTGTTTAAGCTGGAAACTCGGTAATCTCATGACTAGGTTCTCATGACGTAGCCTGTCCCGCGAACGGTCTGGATATAAGAGTCCTTGCCAGGTACGTCAATTTTGTTGCGGAGATAACGAATGTAGACATCCACCACATTGGTTTCGACTTCCGTTTTGTAACCCCAGACCTTGTCTAGCAGGACTTCACGAGACATAACCGTATTGAGATTTTCCATCAAGTAGAGTAAGAGTTCGTACTCACGCTTGGTCAAATCAATGACTTGATCATCACGTTTAACAATGCGGCCTTTCTTCTCGATGACCAAATTACGGTATTTAACAGATGACTGCTGGGATTGATTCTTCTCTTCCTTGTTATGGTCAATGCGACGGAAGAGTGCCCGCAAGCGGGCCAATAATTCCTCAATGGCAAATGGCTTAACAATGTAGTCATCTGCCCCTTGGTCTAGACCAGATACGCGGTCAATAACTGAATCACGCGCCGTCATGATGATAATAGGGGTGTCCTTAATGGGACGAATGCGACGGCAAACTTCGAGACCATTTAATTCAGGTAACATTAAATCTAATAGGATAACATCCCATTCCTGATTAAGGGCAGTCTCCAAGCCCTTTCGTCCGTCATGACAGATGGCTGTTTCATAGCCTTCATGCTGAAGTTCTAAGTCAACAAAGCGGGCTAGGTTTTTCTCATCCTCAATAATTAATACGCGGTGTTTCTTTGTATCTTCCATTTAATCGCCTCCTAATGCAATTTAGATACTCTCTTCCCTATTTTACACAATTATGAGAAAAAATTCTAGTCTAGAAGCTGATTATTCTCATGATTTTGCCACTTTTTTAGATAAAACTGGCCATGACCCCGAATTTCCATAAAAAAAAGAGGCAGAGAATTAATCTCCACCTCATAATAGTCCTATGGAATCCAGTAGTAGGCCCCTGTTGGTTAAAATTTCTGCGATTGTATTAACATTCATACCTGAGTTCAACTCGTAAGTACCTGCAATTAGAAGGGTTGATAGATCCCATTGTTCTACCACTTCCAAGAAGACATCTGGTGAGCTGATAATCCCAGCATCATACAAGTTTTGAGCAACATCTTCGGATGTGTCCCCAGGATTAACAGTGAAGTTACCACCTTCAGTGGTCCATTGACCGTTTCTAGGTGCTGATGTTCCTTCAGTGCTTGTGCCATTGTTCTGCTCTTGACCTGTCTCTGCTTGGTTGTTAGCTTGGTCACTTTCACTTGAACTTGAGCTTTCACTGCTAGAAGAAGATGACTCATTGCTAGCACTTGAAGTCGAATGGCTCTCAAAGCTTCTAATTCACTGCTTTGACGTGAAGCTTGTTCTTTTAAAGAAGTTAACGAAGCATTCAAGACGTTTTGAGTTGATTCTAAGGCCGATTTTTCGCTTGATAAAGCATCCAATTGAGCTTGTTGATCCGCATTAGCAGTCGTCGACCCTCCGTTTAAAAGGTTGGTCCCATTGACACCTTGGACAGGTAATTGTCCTTGTGACAAGGCAAAAGCTGCTGTTACCACTGCTGATGCTAAGAAACCAACAGCTAGCGAGCGTAATGTGTTACGCGATAATTTCATACTAGTCCTCCTTGTCCTTTGTTAGCGATTTTCAATATAATCGTCAACGATAGTTTGGATAATTTCTTGTGATAAAGCCACATGGTGAGAAATCTCATGCATGGTGTAGCCTTGCGAGTAGAGACGAATCACTTCTTCACGGGTCAAATCTGATACATCATCCAGTCCTAATTCCAAGGCTGGTTCTGCTTCAGCTTCCACGTAGTGATTGCCTACTTGAGCAGGTGCTTCAACCGCCACAGCTTCTTGTTCACGGGCTGCCTTTTCAAGCTCAGCTAAACGAGTTTTCATGGCATAGAATTCTTGTGATTGTTGAGCCGTAAATTCGTCCAATTGGTCTTGAACGTTGTCATCTTTGACATAAATGGATAAGGCAAATAAGACGATGGCTACAACTAATAAAATACAAACTAAAATCCAGAGTTGCATATGACACCTTCCTTTCGATAGTTACTTCATTCCTATTGTATCAAAGTATCCGCAAGTTACAAGGGGTGCCGGATAACAAATATGTTACAGGCTTGTTGTAATCAACCAAAATTAGCGAAGTGTTCTTTCGAATAAACTAATTGAGTACAATTATAGTGCACTTCTCTTTTTTGCTTCCCTAAGTCCTATATTTCCAGGCCCAAAAGGCAAAGAAAAAAGCCCGAACCATAGATTCAGACTTTTAATTTTGGTGTTTTTATCTTATTTAAGCCCGTCAGAAAAGACGAAGCGGGCATGATAAAAATATTCTAAACCCGAGTAAATGGTGAAGAATAGACAGACATAAAGCAAGAGATTAGCCAGGGAGAAGCCCCAGACTGACCGCCCCATATCTTGCAATAAGAAGCAGATAATAGCTAGCATCTGTGTCGTCGTCTTAATTTTGCCCGGCATAGCGGCTGCCATCACCTTACCATTGGATTGGGCAATCAATACTCTTAAGCCCGTCACCATCAATTCTCTGGCTAGAATGATGAAAACCACCCATCCCGGTACAGAGCCTAATTGGACTAGTAAAATCAGCGCAGCCATGACTAGCAATTTATCAGCCATGGGATCGAAGAAAGCCCCAAAAGAGGTCACTAATTGGTATTTGCGTGCCAGGTAGCCATCAAGGAAGTCCGTAAAGCTCGCTAAGGCAAAAACCACAGCGGCCCAGACTTGATTGACAGGAATGGCGGTCCCTAACCACACAACTTGGTCAGCCGAATGGTTTAATAGCAAGAAGATAAAGACTGGAATCATCAGCATCCGCAAGAGCGTTAACTTATTGGCGATATTCATGACTATCCTCCCTGATGGCTAGACCTTATTGGCCATTGTTATCGTTGTTCTGTTGGCGATTAGGATCCAGAACGGCTGGTCCTTGATAAGAACCTTGACCTTGGTTTTGATTTTGATTTTGATTTTGATTTTGGTTTTGGTCCTGACCTTGTTGATTTTCTGCCGCTTGATTAGCTTCATTAGTGCTTGAGCCTGTCGGCTGATCTGCATGAAGACGGAAGACAATAGAATCTGTGATATAGTCGTTAGCGATTTTAACTGTCTTACCATTCACCTGAATCTCGCCACCCTCAGGGTAACCTAGGCGAATGCGGACGCTTCGGGTTTGGCCTTTAACTTTAATCTCTAAGGTTTCACCTTCAGTCACCGTTGTATCCATAGTGATTTCTTCATCCTCATAGACACCTACCCAGACATAATTCTTGCCTTTAACAGTGAACTTAAATTTATTCATCGGCGCATAGAGTTCGTAGGTTGTTTCTTCGCCTTCACCAGATACGCGCTTTCCTTGGACATCGCCAAAGAACTCTGCGCCGTCAATCTTAGCTTGAGAAGAAGTCTCGCTACTGCTGCTAGCTGCATGTTGAGCTGCCGAACTTGGTTCTACTGACGATACAAGACTAGTAGAACTAGAATTATTAGCCTGCTGTTGCCGCTCTCGTTGAGACACAGAGTAGATGGTCCAGGTAATAAAGGCCATAACCAAGACAAATACCCCAGCTAGCATGAGAACTGGCAAGTGCTTAGCATAGCGATCTAAGAGCGATTGTTCTGACTGGGCTTGGTTTCTGTTCAAACGGCTAGGCATCGCTTCTGCTTCTTGGTCATCATATTGAGATAAGCCATGTTCTACCGCTTCTAACTCATTATGATAATCTAAGAGTAGGCTATCTCCATCTAGGCCAACCATGTCAGCATATTGTTTAACAAAAGCTCTAGTATAGAAGTTACCAGGAATTTCTTCGAAGCGTCCTTCCTCAATCGCCACCAAGTATTTTTTCTGAATTTTTGTCATTTGTTGTAAAGTATTTAAGGTATATCCTTTTTTTCAATGCGGGCATCGCGCAATTTAGTTCCTAATTCACTCATCGCCGTTCATCCTTTTCTTTCTGCATTCAAAAAGTATTATATCATATTCTGACATGAGGGTTAATGATTTTCGCTTAAAGTTTCAAAACTTCTTCTAAAAAAATCAAGAGGCCAAGTCCCACTATGGACTTGACCTCTTGGCCTATTCACTTACGGGATTAACTAGGACCTCAACTGCCTCTGAGGCTCCTGAGAGCACTTGATGACCAAATTCCTGGAGGTCTGATAGTTTGATTTCCTGAAGGCAAGTCAGGATATCAGCTAATTCGTAACTATCCATCACAGCTTCGATCAATTCATAAGCAATGAACTCCAAGGAATTTAGGTGCTGTAAGAAATCACCAATGCGCCCTGTCACCACTTGTTTCAACTGCTCCTCAGTCAAATCCGGGTTATGTTGCCAGTTAGCCAAGAGCTCCTTGATTGCAGCAATCAAGTCTGATGTATGATGACTCTGGGCATGAATAGCCAAATGGTGCATCATATGGTCTAACTGATAAGACTGGTAGAAATTGGTATCTACCCATTGTTGCTGGTACCAGCTAGCATAGGCTGTCGACATAGGCCCCATAAGCAATTCGAAGAAGACTTCTCCTATAATGCGTTGGCGAATCATTTCTAGGCCCGATAATTTTTGTGGTGAAAAGCGCCAAGCCAACTCTGATAATTGGCTGGCTGATATCTCGCTCAAGCTGGGTTTTAGGCTGCACAGGAACCGTCACCTCTTCTTCTACCCTTTGATAGCGTGGTAGCTCAAATGTTTTACGGGCTTGATTAGCCTCAATGACGGCTAGTAAAGCTTCTGGGTCAAAGTTCCCTACCACAATCAAATTCATATTGCTTGGATGGTAGAAGGTATCATAAGCCAAGCGTAAGTCTTCATAAGTGGTGGCCTTAATGCTTTCTTCCGTACCTAAAATATCCACTCCTAAGGGATGGTCGGGATAGAGGGCTTGATGCAAGGCTTGATAGGAAACCCCAAGTGGATCATCCTGATACATATAGAGCTCTTGCGTGATAATGCCCTTTTCCTTCTCAATGCCTTCTGGTGTGAAATAAGGTGTCTGCACAAAATCAAGTAAGGTCTCGACATTACGTTCAATATAATAGGAAGCAGAGAATAGATAGGAAGTCTGGAAGTAGTGGGTGAAAGCATTGCCCATAGCCCCCTGCTTCATAAAGAGCGCAAAGGCATCTAGCCCGCCCTGGCCTTCAAACATCTTGTGTTCCAAGAAATGGGCAGCTCCCGCAGGAATGGTCTTTTCTTCTCCCGTTTGCTTGTGTCGCACCACTTGATCCACCGAACCATAGTGTGTCGTCAGAATTCCGTAACTGCGGTGGTAACCTGGTTTAGGGACCAAGCGAACGGTTAAACCATTAGCTAACACCTTTTCAAAGAAGGTTTCATCCAAAACTTTATGATAGTGTTCTTTCATCTTTACCTCCTACTAGGGCATAGGCCCCCACCAAACGCCATTTACCTAAGCAAGCAATAATCTCTTCCGCCTTGAGGGCTCTCACCACTGTTTCAAAGTAGTCTGTCGACAAATCGAAGTCAGGATACAAATCCTGGGCAATCATCTTATCCGTCTCCAAATGTTGATAGTCTCGCGACTGAACATCAGCACTCAAGAGAGTCAGTTTCACTTCCTCTAAGTAGTCTCCTTCCTCCAGGCTGACCATTAAATCAGCTAACTGGGCTTGGACTTCTTCATAGACATGTCCCACCTTATCGGGACTAATGCCCGCCCGGACTAAGGCAAAAGAGCGATGAAAATCTAGGCCAGAATGAATGGCATAGGCCAGACTCTGCTTCTCCCGAATTTCTGTAAAAAGACGCGAAACCGGCAGGTAGCCAAAAATCCCATTGGCCACTTGTAGTATAATACGTTCCTTAAGGCTCTTGGCCGGTGGAAAGGCAAAAGCCATGGCCAAATTAGCTTGCTGGCCTTGAACCTTCTCCTCAAACAATTGCCCTAGATTATCCGTTGACAAAGGCTGATCTAAGGCCAGATAGTTATCACCATAATTCCAGTCAGCCTGGCGGCCCTTTAGTGACCAGCTCTCTAGCCACTTAATCAAGTCGCTATCGGTCAAATCACCATTGCTGACAAGATAGAATTGGGCCTCCTGGCAAATTTCCTTATGAGCCTTAGCCAGGTCAGCTAGGGTCAGGGCTTGGACCTGGCCTCATCTCCCTAGATTAGCCAAGGCATTGTCAGGGTCTCACGGTAAAGCTCCTGGTAAAGTTTTTTGAACCACCAAACGACGTTTGTCATCGCTCATCCGCTTAATGCGTTGAAGCTGAAAGGCCTGTCCCTGTTCAAAAACGAGCCTGAGCTTGCGGCATAGGCTAGCAGACCCTGTTCAAACAACAACTGCCCCATTAAGTCTAGCCAAGTCATTAAGTCAGGCATTTGGACCAGGCTTGGCACGAACACTGGCTAGCCATAACAAATTTCTAGAAAAATTCCCTCACGTTGGACCCCTACTGACAGAGAGGCACCATAGTTGGGCCAAAAATACCTTCCAAGGCCGCCTTACTTGGAATACGATCACTCCCGTCTTCCATCATACGAGCTAGCAAGGACCAGGCGGCCGCCCGCTCGGCTTGATAAGGTAAGATAGCCTTTATAATGACTTGGTTGGTTTTATATTTAGTGGAGGCAACCGCCTGATAGTGGATGCCAGCTTGCCATTCTTGCATGGCTTTCTCTCCTTCATTAGGAAAAAAGCCCCGTGCCAGCCCCTGAATGGAGCCAACACGGGTCTTTCTCCTCTTATTTTGATTTGATATAGGTTGTCCCAACGGCTTCTGGCGCCTTGGAGCGGCCAACGAAACCAATCAATACAATAATTGTAATCACATAAGGTGCAATTTGCAAGTAAACTGATGGGATATCCCTAATAACTGGAATGGAAGCCCCGATAACGGCCAAGGACTGAGCTAAACCGAAGAAGATAGCTGCTAACATGGCCCCAATTGGGTTCCATTTACCGAAAATCATCGCAGCCATGGCCATAAAACCTTGACCGGCAATGGTTGATACCGCGAAGTTTTCTGAAATAGTATGGGTGTAGGCTGCCCCACCAATCCCACCTAGCAAACCAGAAAGTAAGACGCCAGCATAACGCATGAGGTAGACATTTATCCCCAAGGTATCGGCAGCCTGTGGGTTCTCCCCGACTGACCGCAAGCGCAAACCAAAACGCGTCTTGAAGACTAAATACCAGACCACAAAGGCTAGGACAATCCCCACATAAGCCAAGATAGAAGTCTTGGCGAAGAAGATAGGCCCAATGACTGGAATATCTGATAAGACTGGGAAGTCAAATTTACCAAACTTGGTCTTGATGGAGTCTGTTTGACCCTTACCTTGGAAGAGAACCTTGGTTAAGAAAATGGCCAAAGATGGTGCAATCCAGTTAAGTACGGTCCCCTGAAATAATGTGGTCAGCCCGCAAATTAACGGTCGCTACCGCATGAATTAAGGCAAAGAGCAAGCCACAAAGGCCACCAACCAGGAGTGCTAACCAGGGCGTTAAGTCGCCAAACTGACCGGCGAAGGTCAAGTTGAAGACAACCGATGAGAAGGCCCCAATAACCATGATTCCTTCCAAACCTACGTTAACAATCCCACTTCTCTCAGAGAAGACGCCACCAAGGGCAGTAAAAATCAGCGGTGTTGCGTACAAGAGCGCATTGGATACAACTAAAGCGAGTATGTTTTGCATTATGCTCCCTCCTTGCTGCTGACTTTGTTACTGCGAACCTTCTCCATAATGAAGCGGAAAATATAACTACATCCGACGAAGAAAATAATACAGCCAATAACGACGTTGACAATTTCGCTCGGAATCTTAGCAGCCAAAGGCATCAAGTTCCCACCGGTCTTGAGACCACCAAAGAGAATACTTGAGAAGAAAATTCCGATTGGATTGTTCATCCCTAAAAGGGCCACGGCCATACCATCAAAGCCAATATCAGGTGCTTTACCGTTCATCAAGAAGATGTTGCGGAATTCACCTAGCCCGTTCATGACACCACCCAGACCTGCTAGAGCACCCGATAGCACCATAGATAGAATAATGTTGCGTTTGGCATTCATACCCGCATAGGCTGAGGCAAACTTGTTCATCCCTACGGCTTTGAGTTCAAACCCAAGGGTCGTACGCGTCATTAAAATATGAACGATTAGAATCATCAAGACTGCAATGAAAATACCAGCATGTAAGGTAGAGCCATTGGTTAAGTCTGACAACCACTGCATTTTTAAGGTTGCATTGTCTTTCAAGATAGGCGTCGCATCCAAGCGGTTGGTAATGACATTACGTAAGAGATAGTCTGATAAATAAATCGCTGTGTAATTGAGCATGATGGTTACAATGACTTCACTAGTATCAAAGTAAGCCTTAAGGAAACCAGCAATGGCTGCCCAGAGGGCACCTGCCACCATCCCAGCTACAATGGCAATTGGCACGACGATAAAGGATGGTAAATCACCTAAAGTCAGCCCCACCCAAACGGAGACTAACCAACCGCAGAGGGCTTGACCAGCCAAGCCGATATTGAAGAAACCAGCCGTATAGGCCACCGCAAAGCCCAAGCCTGTTAACATAAGCGGAGTGGCAGCCCGTAGCGTCTGACCAATATTGAATGGTTTACCGAATGCCCCATTGAAGAGGGCCTCATAACCTTTAATCGCATCATAACGGAAGAGCCACATAATCAAGGCTCCCACGATAATTCCAATCACAACAGATGCAATTGGAACAAAAACGGCACGTAGTTTATCCTTCATGATTAGCGTCACCTCCTGTTTGACGATGGCTTAATACTTCTTCATAAGAGGTCCCCGCCATCATCAAGCCGATTTCTTGTTCATTGGTTTCAGATGCCGGAATGTCTGCCATGATATGGCCGTCGTGCATGACAATAATGCGATCAGATACATTGAGAATTTCGTCTAATTCGAAACTCATCAAGAGGACAGCCTTCTGATCATCACGTTCAGCAATCAAGGCCTTATGGATAAATTCAATGGCCCCTACGTCTAAGCCCCGAGTTGGGTTAGCTGCAATCAGGAAATCAGGGTTCAAGCTTAACTCACGGGCAATAATGGCCTTTGTTGGTTCCCGCCCTGAGAGTGACTTAACTGGCACTTTTTCAGAGACGGTCCGCACGTCATACTGCTCAATCAAGGCCTTGGCCTTCTTCTCAATAGCTTGGAAACGTAAGAAGCCTTTTTCAGAGTATGGCGTATGATAGTAGGATTTGAGCACTAAGTTTTCCTCAACCTTCATAGGCAAGACCAAGCCATATTTGTGGCGGTCTTCAGGAATATGACCAAAGCCTAACTCCGTAATTTCACGTGGTGATTTACCTACAATATCCTGGCCGCCCAATTCGATCTTACCTGATTCAATTGGAATGAGGCCCGCGAGCGCTAGAATTAGCTCGGACTGACCATTCCCGTCAATCCCGGCAATCCCCACTACTTCGCCACGTCTTACTTGGAAACTCAAGTTCTTAGTAGCAACAATGCCCCGTTCATCCTTAACCACTAGGTCTTCCACATTCAAGAAGACCTGGCCAGGACTAGCAGGCTTTTTCTCGGTCTTGAAGGAGACGGAACGCCCTACCATCATATCGGCTAATTCCTTAGCAGAAGTAGTGGCTACATCAACCGTATCAATGGACTCTCCGCGCCGTATAATGGTACAACGGTCGGCTACCTGCTTAATTTCTGCTAACTTATGGGTAATGATAATAATGGACTTACCTTCACTCGCTAGGGACTTGAGCGTAACCATGAGTTCATCAATTTCTTGTGGCGTTAAAACGGCCGTTGGTTCGTCGAAAATCAGAATATCAGCGCCACGATAGAGGGTCTTGAGGATTTCCACCCGCTGTTGCATCCCCACCGTGATGTTGGCAACCTTAGCGTCTGGATCAATGGCTAAACCATATTGCTTGGATAAGTTCATAATATGAGCCTTGGCCTTCTTATAGTCCAAACGTAAGCCTTGAACCATTTCATTCCCTAACATGATATTCTCAACGACCGTAAAGTCATTTACCAACATAAAGTGCTGGTGAACCATCCCGATATGTAGGTTATTGGCGACCGTCGGATTGGTGATGTTAACCGCTTGGCCATTCATATAAATCTGCCCATCAGTCGGTTGTAAGAGACCGGACAAAATGTTCATCAGAGTGGATTTACCCGCCCCGTTCTCACCAAGCAAGGCATGAATTTCGCCCTTCTTGAGCTCGAGGTTAATATTTTTATTGGCGAAAAATGTCCCAAACTGTTTGGAAATGCCACGCATTTCAATCACTGGATGCGTCACTGTTTCCATAGAATCTCTCCTTCTTAATTAATACTTACCTTATTTTATAAGTGCATTTTACTTTCAAAAAAGGAGCCAGGTTGCCCCAGCTCCTAGTACCTAAGCCTTTAATTAACGATTTGGTTTTTCAGGTACAGTGATTTCACCTTTGACGATTTTAGCTTTGTATTCTTCAACCGCTTTTTTAGCTTCAGTGATAATTGGGCAGTCGTTAAGTCAACCCCGCCGTCTTTCAAGCCGTAAATAGTGTTACCAGATTTGAATTGACCTTCTTTGGTCTCTTGTGCGAACTTCTTAACCGCAGAGCCTACCCCTTTGAGTGTTGAAGCTAAGGTTAAGTGACGTTCTTTGCCATCTACAGTGACTAGACCTTCTGCATCTTGGTCTAAGTCAACCCCGATAACATATACTTCACGTTTAGGATCGTTCGTTACGATATCCTTAGCTTCAGAGAAGACACCGTTCCCGGTACCACCAGAAGCGTGGAAGATAACATCTGCACCACCTGAGTACATTGCAGCAGCTAATTGTTTCCCTTTAGCTGCATCAGCAAATGAACCTGCGTATTGAACTTCAACTTTGATAGAAGGATCAACTGCTTTTACGCCTTCAACGAAACCAGCTTCAAAACGGTCAATAACGAAACCTTCGACCCCACCGATAAAACCAACTTGTTTGGTCTTAGTAGTCTTAGCAGCGGCTACCCCTGCTAAGAAGGCTGCTTCATTATCCTTGAAGGTCAAGGAAGCAACGTTTGGCAAGTCAACTACAGAGTCCACAATAGCAAAGTGCTTATCTGGGTATTGAGTGGCTGCTTCTTTGACTGCAGCTTCTAATTTATAACCAATCCCGAAGATTAAGGAGAAGTTTGCTTGGACTGCTGAGTTAAGGTTAGTCACATAGTCAGAGTCGCTATTGGATTGTAAGTAGTCATAGCCACCTACCCCTTTTTCTAACTTGTTTTCTTTACCGAATTGCTCAAGACCTTCCCATGCGCTTTGGTTGAAGGACTTGTCGTCTACCCCACCTACGTCTGTGACAATCACTGCAGAAAAATCAGCCGCATTTACGGCAACAGGTGCTACCAAACTTGCTACTGTCAAGGCTGTAGCTGCTAATCCAAAAGCTTTCTTCATTAAAACATCTCCTTCGAATATTTCTTACTCGTGAACTCACTCTGAATTCCCTTACATTATATCATTATTAGGTCAATCTAGCAAGAAATTCGATGATGTTTTACTAAAACCATTCTCAATCGTTCGTATATTTTCATGAAAATGTCGCCCTAGTGCGCTAGATAGCCGAAAAGTCAACTAAATCTTGCTTAAAGCAAGGCAGTCTAAGCCCTAAAAGCATAAAAAAAGCGAACCTTCTAAGTTCGCTTCTTATAGGCTTAATGTTGTCCCTGACGCTTAGCCAGTTGTAAGGTCACTTGATAGAAAATTGGGGTTAAAATAGCTGCGACAAAAGCTTCCAAGATCCCGTTGGTCGCAATGATGCCCCCTAATAATTGCCAAAGACCGGTCTGGTCTACCCCTTTAATGGTCATATAAACTTCTTGCTTGAATAAAACAATAGCTCCTAAAACCAAGAAAGTATTGAGAAAACTACCACTAAAGCCAGCCAAGGCTCCCACTAGACGTGGATTTTTACTCCAAGACTTAAATACCACAATCAAGCCGGCCAAAATCAATGGCATGAGCATACGTGGCAAGACGCTGACCATGACATCACTTAAAACTTGGGCATTAATGGGTGACACAGGTGCAGTTAGGGCACGAATCCAAGAATTTAATCCCCAAGCCGTCCCAACCAAGACGCCCTCTTTCCAACCTAGCCAGAGAGTTGCTAAAATGACGGTAACATGGATGTAAGTAATGGATAAGACAGGTGTCGGAATGTTGCCCAACATAGGCACCCATGATTGGATAATAATCAAGGCCACAAAGACACTTAATTTAACTAGTTGGTTGGTTTTATTTTGCGAACCATAGCGTTGATTTTGAGTCATGTCTTAAGCCTCCTTCACTAGGGGATTGACAGCCACCCCATCTTTAACAAAAATATAGGCCGGCTCACCATGACCCTCATCAAACTCAACCGACAAATCATGTCCATCGAAGAACCATTCGTCACGACTCTCAATATAGAAGAGCACGCCGTCTGCTTCATAAGTGACACCTGGTTCACTCGGGTAGTTGGTTTCCATAGCGAGGGAAAAGCCGCTGTTAATAGGGCTACAACCATAAACCTTGACTAAAAAACGTACGCCAGCCCCTTGGGGCAATCCTACTTCTTCCTTAAACCAAGCAACTGATGCTGGATCTACTTTTAATTCCATCCCTTACACTCCTTCTCTTGACTTGCTGTTTTTATTATAGCATGGTCCTTGAGACAGGACCTAACTAGGTGCTCACTGACCGTCCAAATGATGGTGAACCGCGTAAATAGCCGCCTGAGTACGGTCTTCTACTTCCAACTTGGTGAAGATATTGGAGACATGGGTCTTAACCGTCTTAAGCGTAATGACCAGTTCCTCGGCAATGGCTTGATTGGAGTAGCCTTGACCTATTAGACGTAATACATCCAACTCCCGATTAGTTAACTCATCATGAGGCTTAGGCCGTGCTTGATCTAATCGGTGCTCGATAATCTTCTCTGTCACGGCCGGTTCAATCACCTTATGCCCCTGATAGGTAGAGCGAATGGCCTGGGCAATTTCAGCAGCAGACGAGGTCTTAAGTAAATAGGAACTAGCCCCCGCCTCCATGGCAGGATAGACCTTCTCATCATCTAGGAAGGAGGTCACAATAATAATCTTAGCTTGAGGCCAATCTGCCATAATCTTCTGAGTGGCTTCAATCCCGTCCATGACATCCATGACTAAATCCATGAGGATAATGTCTGGGCGTAATTCAAGGGCCTTATGATAGCCTTCTAGGCCGTTGCTGGCTTCCCCCACTACCTCCATGTCGGACTGAATCATTAAATATGATGAGACACCTAGTCGGACCATCTCATGGTCATCCACTAGTAATACCTTAATCATCTACTTACCTCCTTAAAATCTGATAGGCAGGGTGACATCCAGAACAGTCCCCTTACCTGTCATACTGAGAATCTTACATTCGCCCCCAAGATTGGTCACCCGTTCTCGAATATTACGCAACCATAGGATCCGACCTTGTCAGCCTTGTCCATATCAAAGCCTAGGCCGTCATCCACAATTTTGAGTTGAGCCGAGCTCTCATCCACTTGGAGATAAACCTCCAGCCGGTTAGCTCTAGCATGTCTTAAAGTATTGGAAATGGCTTCTTGCACAATGCGGAAGAGGTGATCTTCAATACCGGACTCCAGTCGCACATCAGCCAAATCCCAGACAATCGTCGTCGGAATCTTGGTCTTGAGCTCAATCAGTAACTGTTCAATCCCCTGCTTAAGGGAACGATCTTCTAGCCCAATAGGTCTTAAATGTAATAAGAGGGCTCGCATTTCAATTTGAGCCGTTGCAATCACCTTATCAACCCGAATAATTTGTTGGCGAATAGGTTCTGCAATCTCCACCTGCTCTTGGTCTTTAATAGCCGAAAGCATCATGGTAGCCGCAAAGAGCTGTTGACTAACCGAATCATGAAGCTCCCGCGCAATACGGTGACGTTCAGTCTCGATAATTTCTTCCTTGGTTTCTTCCCCTACGAAGGTTGGAGAAGCAGCGAAATCCTGCAGGTCTCTAGATAGCTGGACCAGCTTGTCACGGATCCGATTGAGATCTGAAGACACCACGCCACTATAATCGTACCAGGCGTGCAGCCCCTTGCCAGAATCCTTAAAAATAGGATGCTGATATTTTCCTAGCAAAAGCCAATTAATCTTTGCCCGAAGCTCCTCATAAGGCGAGCTAAGGAAGAAGGTCAAGAAACCCGATACTACTAAGGCAATACTGAAATTAGCTCCTACTAAGACTAGATAAAATGGAATTTGGAACCAGGTCAGCTCCCAGAGACTAGCCAAACTCAAGGTCTGGAAGACGTAGACTTGAAGACCCACCATAATGGTTGTAATGGCCAAATTAACCAAGAGCTGATAGAGGAAGAGACGGCGCCATAAATGTAGGTTCATAGCACAATCACCTCCACTTCACCAAAGCCAACAGAAATCATGATATTGAGCCGACGTGGCGTTGCGGCATATCCTGCAGTCTCCCAACGGAAGTTTTCCCCTACTAAGGAATAGCTTTGGTTCTCGAAGACCACCGCACCTGATACAGCTGAGATATTGAGCCGGAAACCTACATCACGCGGAATAATCAGTCGCGTACGGCCAAATAATTTACGAATGACAATGGTCGATTGCTCGGGCGGCAGGAGGGTATTGCCCAAATCGACAATGGAACTCCCTCCTAAGAAGACAATATTGATATCATCCCATTCATAATAGTTGGTTTTAGATTCCATAGAGGCGATCAGAGATTCACGTTTGATTAGGGTCCGCTGGCCACTCTGAGGCTGAATTAACTTAACCCCATGATAAGCTTCCTTGGAACCACCGAAGGGATGGAGTAGTGTCTCTCCCCAAACTAGGAACTCATTGCCATTAGGTCCCCGGAAGAGCCAGTAAAAGAGCACCAAGACCAAGAGCACTAGCCAGATAGATTGGGTCATAAAAATGGCCACAAAGAAACTAGTCAAGGACACAACCAGGGTCATACCTCTAAAAATCCCGATGGGTATGTAGACACTGGCGACTAGCAGGACTAGGCTGCCTAAAAACAAGAGAAAGGTGACGCCCCGCCCCATGAGTTCAAAGACCAAGGCTGTCCCAGCCAAAGCCAAAATCTGGAAAATATGGCGCTTTAAAAAAGCAATCATCTGTCCGTCCTCCTTTCTTAGCTTACGCTTCTTATTATAAACAATTTTAAGCCATAGGAAAACCCTTAACCCCCATCACCTAGGAAAAGCTGCTCCATAATTCGGCAAAAGAAAAGAGGCTAGCATCTCATACTAGCCTCTAAGCAAGTTAATTTTTCTCAATTTTGGTAATCTTTAAATCGAAGGATCCGCCTGGAGTTTCCACTGTTACGACATCCCCTAATTTCTTACCAATGATTGCCTTAGCAATTGGTGAATCATTAGAGATTTTGGCTTCTAATGGATCTGCTTCAGCAGAACCCACAATGGTATACGACTCTTCGTCACTACCTGGTAATTCAATGAAGCTTACCGTACGACCCAAGGTCACCACATCATCTGCCACATCGCGATCATCAATGATTTGCGCAAAACGAATCATTTTCTCAATGACAGAGATACGTCCTTCAACGAAGGCTTGTTCGTCCTTAGCTGCATCGTACTCTGAGTTTTCAGATAAGTCACCGTATGAACGGGCAATCTTAATACGCTCGATAATCTCCTTACGTTTATTAACTTTTAAATCTTCCAATTCAGCCTCTAATTTGGCTTTCCCTTCCAGGGTCATTGGGTATACTTTTTCTTCCATATACGTCTTAACTCCTTATTTTTAATGGATAGTTGCTTCTCGTCCCCTAGGAGAAACAAAAGAACACGAGCGAATTGGCCTTACGCCAACTCACTCGGTCTTGCCTCTGTCAGAACAGAAATAATATAACACTATCTTGGTCATTTAGCAATCATAATTTGACAGTTAGGCATAAAAATTTATAGAGCATCTTTTGCTTAGGCTTCTTGTTTGGCTTCGAGAGCCTTGCCTTGTAGGATAGAATGAATCTTGGTGGCTAAGAGGTCAATCGCCACTTGGTTATAGCCCCCTTCTGGGACAATAATATCAGCATAACGCTTAGTTGGCTCAATGAATTGATGGTGCATTGGCTTAACCACGTCCACATATTGGTTGATGACCGACTCCACTGAACGGCCACGCTCTTTAATATCGCGGAGAATCCGGCGAGCCAAACGAATATCGTCATCGGTATCAACATAAACCTTGATATCCATTAAGTCACGTAAGCGCGGATCTTCCAGAATAAGAATCCCTTCCACGATGATGACATCCTTAGATTCTTGATGAATGACTTCACTGCTACGCGTGTGGTTGGCAAAGTCATAAACCGGCTTATCGATGGCTTGCCCCTCTAAGAGACGATTAAGATCGGCCACGAATAAATCCGTGTCAAAAGCCAATGGATGGTCATAGTTGGTTTTAAGTCTTTCTTCAAAAGGCAGGTGAGATTGGTCCTTATAGTAGAAGTCATGCTGGAGCATCATGACAGATAAATCGGCGAAAATCTCCATGAGCTTCATGCTGACACTGGACTTTCCACTCCCGGAACCCCCGGTTACGCCAATTACAATCGGACGATTTGACATACTATTTTCCTCTCATTCTATTCTTATTCTGTTTCGCTTGATGATAGGCTTGATTCTTGACTGCTATTCTTATTGACATACTTAGCAACTAGGGCTTCATGTTCTTCCAAGGTTGTCGCATAGTAGACATTCCCGGTCTCGATATCCGCTACAAAGTAGAAGTAGTCTGAGGCTGTTGGATAGATGGCAGCCTGAATGGCACTGAGACTTGGGCTATTGTAGGGCCCTGGTCCTAAGCCCGTATGCTTATACAGGTTGTATGGTGAGTCCACTTCAGTATCCTTAATGGTCACCAGTTCCTTGTGTTCACTAAGGCATAGAGGACGGTAATATCGGATTGCAGTGGCATCTCGTTGTTCATACGGTTATAGAAGACACCAGAGATGAGCTTGCGATCTTCATCTGTGACCCCTTCCTTCTCTATAATAGAAGCTAGGGTCAAGATTTGATGGAAACTTAAGCTAGTATTGCCCATATCTTCCTTGAGTTTTTGGTATTCAAGGTTCATCTTGCCCACCATTTGTTTAATCAGGTCTTTAACATTGGTACCAGCGATATAGTCATAGGTTGCCGGATAGAGGTAACCTTCTAACTTATATTTGAGCCCTTCTACCCCATCCAAACCTGAAATTAAGCTCGGATATTGAGATTTTAACTCTTCGATGAAGCTAGCATCATTAGCAGTTGCTAAGAAATCAGCTGCCTTAATCGGGGTGTTTTCTTCCACCATTTGGGCAATTTGTTCCAGTTGCATACCTTCAACAACGGTTAGTTTGGTATCCACATCGACTTCGATCGGTTTACCACCCTTTTGAAGGGTTGCAATAATGGTATCGGCATCCATGGCAGGACTTAAGTCATAGTGACCAGCTTGGAGACCATTGACACTTTTGGCCTTCATATAGAAGCTAAAGATATCGGCATTCTTAATCAAGCCTTGAGACTTAAGTAATCGCGCGATGTCCTTACTGCTAGAGCCAATTGGAATGGTCACTTGCATGGTCTCTGTCTTTTGGTTGTTAACTGCCTTTAGGGAATCGTTATAGTACCAGAAGCAACCTAAACCTACAACTAAGGCCAAGGCAACTAATCCTAAGATAATGTATTTGACGATGCGTTGGGTCATCAATTCTTCTTTTACCTGATGATCTTCCTTAAGTTCCGCATCTTGTTTGACTTTGTCCCAATCTACTTTCACTGAGGAACCTCCTTCGCTATGTGATAGATTCAATATATCCTATGCATTATATCAATTTTTCTGTTAAATAGCCATTATTTTCCCTTTACAAGTCGGTTAAAGACTCGCACTATAAAACTAAAACTATTTCTATTCATCTTTAGCCTCCTAGATAAAAAACAAAATAAAACCTGGGAGTCATATTCAAACTCTCAGGTTTTTACTAGCTTAGAAATTGCCTTCTTCGTCTAAGAAGGTATTGAGGACTTCCTCAACCATATCCCATTCTTTCTCATCTTCGATTGGCAATAATCCACCGGACTGTCCGTCTTCGCCTTCCGTAAATGAGTAAGCTTGAAGTTCTACGTCCTCATCGTCAATAGCACCCGCTGGGTAGAGAATGACGTAGTTCTTACCATAATCTTCTGATTCGAAGGTAAAGAGAATCTCGTATAAAGCCTCATTTCCGTTCTCATCCACAATGGTAATATGTTCGTGGTGGTCGTGGTCATGATGATGATCATGATCATGATCGTGATGGTGGTCGTGTTCGTGTGGCATAGCTATGCCCCCTTCCTTAATTAATTCGGTCTAAATAATTCTGTAGGATAATGACCGCAGCTAGCTTATCAATAACTTGCTTGCGTTTCTTGCGGCTAACATTTCCTTCTGTAACAAGCATACGTTCTGCTTGCGAAGTGGTTAAGCGCTCATCCTGATAGTGGATAGTCAATTCAGGTCTTAACTTACTAATTCCCTCTCCATAGGCCATTGAGGCTTCTGCTCTTGGTCCCAGACTATTGTTCATATTCTTGGGCAAGCCAATAACAAGCTCCTTAACCTGGTGCTGATCAACCAGTTCCAGCAGGCGGTCATAACCTAAGTCCCCCGCTGCTTCGTCAATACGAATGGTCTCAAGACCTTGAGCAGTCCAGCCCATTAAGTCGCTAACAGCCACTCCTACTGTCTTGGATCCTACGTCCAAGCCCATAATACGTTTATACATGGTTTAGCGATTTCCTTTAACATAGTAGCGGACTAAGGCTTCCACAATCTCATCGCGCTCATAACGACGAATTAAGTTTCTGGCGTCACGATGGCGTGGAATGTAGGCTGGATCTCCTGACAAGAGATAACCTACAATCTGGTTGGTTGCATCATACCCCTTTTCTTCTAGGGCGCTAAATACAATCTCTAGTACTTCGCGAATGGTCTGTTTATTGAGATCATCTAAGCTAAATAAGATGGTTTCATCTAATGATTGCATACTATCACCAATCCTCTCGTTTAATCTTATTGTACATGACTCTGTACAAGATTGGAACCTTTTTGCAACAATTCCGGCAAAAAAGCCTATAATTGTTCGTTAATTACTACGCTGACTTGCGCCAATAATTCTGGAATCGCTTCTGGTTTCTTACCACCGGCTTGAGCCATTTGTGGCTTACCGCCACCGCCACCGCCGACAATTGCCGCTAATGGCTTGATGAGGTTACCTGCTTTTAGACCAGATGCTAAGCCTTGCTCGTCCACTTGGACCATAAGGCTAACTTTTTCCTCTTGGCTAGCAACTAAGACCAAGATGTTAGATGGTGCTTCTTTCTTCCAGATGTCAGCCATTTGACGCATCCCATCAACAGATTGATTGCCTAAGTTAATGGCTACATAAGTCACATCCCCAACACTTTGAACATCTTTGAAGACTTGTCCTGCTTCAGCTTGCAGTAATTTTGCGTTGAGCGACTCCACCTGAGCTTGGGCTTGACGGAGTTCTTCTTGCAATTGCTCTAAACGTGGTAAGAGTTGGCTAGCTTGAGCCACTTTGAGATGATTTTGCACTTCTTGTAGGAGGTCAGCTTGAGCCTGATAATCCGCAACAGCAGCTTGACCAGTCAAGGCTTCAATCCGACGAATCCCGGCCCCAATCCCAGACTCAGCTAGGAGCTTGAAGGTGCCAATCTCATTGGTGTTGTTAACATGGGTCCCACCACACAACTCGATAGATTCGCCTGCAATATTCACAACCCGTACAACATCACCATATTTTTCCCCAAAGAGAGCCATAGCACCCGTTGCTTTGGCATCTTCAATGGACATTTCAGCGATATCAACATTAGCAGAATTAGCAATCCATTGGTTGACGAAGGCTTCAATCTGCTTGAGTTCCTCAGGTGTCACTTTACCAAAGTGTGAGAAGTCAAAGCGTAAGCGATCTGGCCCAACGTAAGAACCCGCTTGGTTGGCATGGCTACCCAAAACAACCTTCAAGGCACGGTGTAAGAGGTGGGTTGCGGTATGATTTTGGTTGGTCTTAAGACGTGCTGCCCGATCCACTTCTAAGGTATAGGATTGACCGACAGTCAACGGCATATCCCCCGTTTTGATACGGTGCATAAACTGACCTTGAGGTGCTTTCTTAACATCTAAGACTTGGCCTACTTCTTGATCGCCATCTAGGATGATCCCAGAGTCCGCTACTTGCCCCCCCATTTCTGCATAGAAAGGACTACGGTTGAAGAAGACCCAACCCTCTTGATGAGCTGGTAACTGATCTACCTTGGCTTCATCTAGCACAATGGCCTTGATAGTCGCGTTTGTAACAAGCGTTTCGTAACCCACGAAATCAAAGGCATCAGTAATGTTTTGTAAGAGGTCGCTTTGGACTTGCATGCTCTCTTCCTTAGAACGAGCTGCACGAGCCCGTTGACGTTGGGCTTCCATTTCTGTCTCAAAACCTTCTTGATCAACTGAGAAGCCTTGGCTATCAGCCAATTCAACCGTTAACTCTAACGGGAAACCAAAGGTATCATAGAGTTGGAAGGCTGGGCGCCCGGAACCACGGTTTTGCCCTCAGCCTTGAGGTTAGCCATCAAGTCATTCAAGTGAGCTTCCCCACCTTCAATGGTCTCGTGGAATCGCTCTTCTTCATTTAAGATGACCTTTTGAACGAAGGCTAATTGTTCCGTCAATTCTTGATAATAAGCCCCCATAATATCTGCAATAACAGGGACTAATTCACTTAAGAAACTACGACTAATTCCTAATTTACGACCATGCATGACACTACGGCGAATGAGACGACGTAGGATATAGCCACGCCCTTCATTGGAAGGCAATGCCCCATCACTAATCGCGAAGGAAACCGCGCGAATGTGGTCGGCAATGACCTTGAAACTGACTTGTTTGTCACCAGCTGAAGCAAAGTCTACACCAGAGACTTTTTCAATGGCTTGAATAATTGGCACAAAGAGGTCTGTCTCATAGTTAGTTTTGGCATTTTGAATGACAGAGACTACCCGTTCCAATCCCATCCCGGTATCGACGTTCTTGTTAGGAAGTGGTTGATAGGTGTCATCTGGTAAATGGTTGAACTCAGAGAAGACTAAGTTCCAGATTTCCAACCAACGCTCATTCTCACCACCAGGGTAGTTTTCTGGGTCGTCTGCTTCCAAGTTGTTAAAGTCTTGGCCACGATCGTAGAAAATCTCCGTATCCGGACCACATGGGCCAGCCCCTATATCCCAGAAGTTATCTGCTACCGCCACTAAATGGTCAGCAATAAAGCCTGGCTGTTGTTTCCAGATTTCAGGCGTTTCCTTGTCTTCTGGATAGTAGGTAGCGTAGAGTTTGTCTGCTTCAAAACCTAACCAACGCTCGCTCGTTAAGAATTCCCAAGCCCAAGCAATAACCTCTTTCTTGAAGTAATCGCCGATAGACCAGTTCCCTAGCATTTTCGAAGAGCGTGTGGTGGCGGGCAGTATAACCCTACGTTCTCAATATCATTGGTCCGGATACATTTTTGTACGTTAGCCAAAACGACGGTTGTCTGGCACTTCCGTCCCGTCGAAGTATTTTTAAGAGGGCCACACCGGCGTTAATCCACAAGAGGGTTGGGTCATTGACCGGAATCAAAGAGGCACTTTGGAATAATTTGGTGTTGTTTCTCTGCGAAGAAATCAAGATACATTTGGCGAATTTGCGCACTCGTCAATTGTTTCATATACGATGAACTCCTTTTCTAATAAAAATAAAAAACACATTCATTACATGCAAGGGCGATAAGTCGCGGTACCACCTTGCTTATAACGAATCTGCTTCATTACATCTTTAATGATTGTTAACGCCAATCCTACGCTAGTGTTGCCACTAGTAAGACCTAAGGGAGCATTGAGACCCGTGACTTCTTCCACCATATGAAGTCTCTCTGAGGCTGGGTTCAACATAGCCTTATACCTCTACCATTATACGGCTAAAAGGCCCTAAAAGTCAAGGTTCTGCTAGAATAAATGGATAAGTCAACCAATCAATGGTCAGCTGACGTGGCGCTGCCTCCTGGACCTCTCCGTCTACTTGACCTAGAATGGCTTGTTTAATGTCCAAATCAAGCTTTTGACCGGTCCAACGTCTGACTTGAGACGACTGGTCCTGCTGATGGCTGACTAAGACCCGCCAAATCAAGCCTGGTAAATGCCGTACCTTGATACCGTGAAAGGCCATGACACTAATCTCTGGATTGCTAGCCTGACCTAGATTATCTAATTTTATGCCCCCACCCATATAAGGATTTTTGAGGACACTGAAGAGGTAGCAGTCAGACACTAGCTGAGGCGACTGATTATCTAGGCTGAGACTAACCTCAAAAGCTTGTAATTTAGGTAAACTGGCAAATACGGCCACTAGATAGGACAACTTGCCCAAATGCCATTTAGCAAGCAAACGCCCCAGTCTCAAAGCCTTTGATTGCTGATTAACCATGGCATCAAACCTATCCCTAGGCTATTAATCCCATAACTAATTTGTCCACTGACTTGATCTTGCAAACGCAGAATCGGTACCTGAAGACGTTTACCTGCCTGCCATTGATCTAAGGCTTCGGTTAGGCTTCGCTTAGCCTGCCAGGCTCTAGCAAAATCATTACCACGTCCCGCCGGCAAGTAGAGAATAGCAGGTGGCTGTGAATGGCCAGCTAGACTGGCCACAACTTCGTGCAGAGTCCCGTCACCACCAATGACCGCAATGACCGGCTCCTGGGCCAATTGCTGGGCCAAAAGCTCACTATGGCCAGCATAGGTGCTAATATGGACTTTAGGCTCTATCTGGCGCTTTGTTCAGGGCTGCCAGAGTCTCCTCCAAGACTTTACCTCCTTGTCCACCTCCAGCCCCTTGGTGGGCGATAATCGCTAATTCTTGCATCTGCTCTCCTGCCTCCTTAACGCCTTAAACATGGTCTGTCTGGCGCTTGCCTTAACCTATTAATTGTAACGCAGATAGTTGTCATTTTCTAGGCTTTTCGATACAATAAATCTAGCAAATCGATTAAGGAGTTCACTTATGACAGATTATCAAATGCTGGTCTTAGATATTGACGATACTTTGATGACCAGTGAGAACACTATCTCTGATGCCCACCTACCAGGCCTTGATGAAGGCACAGGAACAAGGCAAGAAAGTCGTGCTAGCTAGCGGCCGACCAACCCCTTCTATGATTGAAACGGCTAAGCAGCTGAAATTAGACCATTTCGATTCTTACATCATTTCCTTTAATGGCGCTGCCATCACCAGCATGGCGGATGGCCAGGAACTCTTCAGCCAGCGCCTAGAAGCAGAGGCTCAAGATGACATTGTAAAATATATTCAAGCTAAAGGTCTGACCGTCCTAACCTATATGGACGACTACGTGGTCATGGATAAGGTCAATGATTATAGCCACATTGAAAGTCAATTAACAGGTATTCCCGACCGTTATGACGCTGAAGCCATCGCGAACCTGTCTCAACTAGCTAAAGCCCGTATGAAATTTATTGGGGTGGGTGCCCCGGATTTAGTTGCAGCAGCCGATGCTGAACTTGAAGGTCGCTTCGGTGATTTAACCTATGCCACCACCTCTAAGCCTTACTTCTGGAATTCGTTCACCACCAAGTCTCCAAAGGCCAGGCCATTAAAGTCCTTTGCCAACACCTTGGTCTGACTCTTGACCAGGTCATTGCCTGCGGCGATGGGAATAACGACTTAACCATGATTGAGACGGCCGGTTTGGGCGTTGCCATGGCTAATGCCACCCCACTGCTTAAAGAAGCGGCCGACTATATTACCCTCTCCAACGACCAAGATGGTCTAGTTCCCATCATTCGCGACTTTATGGGAGTTAGCCTCTAGTCCAATAAAAACTTAAACGCTTTTAGGCCTTTGTCATTCCCTTTTTCAGCAAAATGTAGTATAATACATTTTGTGTTAAGCGGAGATGGCGGAACGGCAGACGCGCATGCTTCAGGCGCATGTGTCCAATAGGACGTGAGGGTTCAAATCCCTTTCTCCGCATCATAAAAGAGCCCTATCAGGGCTCTTTTTTTGTTTATTATTAAGAAAAAATCCAGGGATTAAGTTAGTCGCAATCTCTGGATTTTGCTTATTTTTCTTTTGAATCGATTAGGATGGTCACTGGTCCGTCATTTTCAATTAAGACCTGCATGTCTGCGCCAAAACGCCCGGTTTCCACGCGGAAGCCCGCCTCCCTTAGAGCCTGGTTAAGGGACTCATAGAGAGGCTCCGCTACTCTGGACGAGCCGACTGGGTAAAACTTGGCCGGTTGCCCTTGCGGACATCGCCATAGAGCGTAAATTGGCTAATAGATAGAATGGCAGCGTCCGGCAGACTATCCAAACTGGCATTCATCCGCCCCTGCTCATCTTCAAAAACACGCAGTTTGCTGATTTTGCGGGCACAATAGGTCACATCTTCTGGGCCGTCTTCGTGAGTCACACCGACCAAGAGGACAAAGCCCCTATCAATTGCTCCTACCACTTGACCGTCAATTGAAACCTGGCCCCGACGGCAACGTTGAATAAGTACTCGCATTCAGGGGCCTCCTACTTATTATTGACCCGGGTTACTTCATAAACGTCCGGAATGTTACGTAATTTAACCATGAGATCTTCTAATTGAGCCGTATTAGAAATTGCAACCTTGATGGTAACTGTCGCCGTTGAAGTCTTGTCGTCAACTTTCCCGTTAACATTGCGCAAGGTCTTAACCGAGTGGTTGACCACATGCAAGACTTCATTGATCAATCCATTGCGGTCAAAGCCCACTACCCGAATCTCGGTGACATAGTCAGCACCGAGCTGACCCAGTGCTTTCCCATTCAACTGGAATGGTCCGTTCTTGCAAATCAGGTTCATTGAGTAAGTTAGGACAGTCCTTACGGTGAACTGAAATCCCCCGCCCTCGTGTCACGTAACCCACAATTTGGTCACCTGGAACCGGACTACAGCACGACTGAGACGAATCATAAGGTTATTAACCCCACGCACCATGACGCCATTTTCATGTTGGATCTTCATGGCCTCGGTCTCAGGTTTGTTGAGAGTTTGCTCATTGCTTAGCGGCTCTGCCGGTGGCACATCCTTCTGTTCCTTGCTGTGCAAGAAGTTATAGACACTAATGGCAGATACTTCTCCCAAGGCTACGGCTGCAAAAAGGTCAACCAAACTCGGCACATTATAGCGTTCAAAGAGTTCCTTCTCATAGGCCTTCTTAGCCAATTGTTTAAGGCTATAGCCATTTTTCTTGAGCTCTTCTTCCACCATGGTTTGACCACGTTCACTATTGCGATCGCGATCAAGTAGTTTGAAGTAACGCTTGATTTTGTTACGTGCCTTGGAAGTGGCGGTATATTTCAACCAGTCGCGACTTGGTCCATTGAATTCGGGGTTTGTTAAGATATCCACGATATCCCCGTTTTTGAGCTTGTAGTTAAGTGGGACAATCTTACCGTTGACCTTGGCCCCAATTGTTTTCTGACCCACATCCGTATGGACATGGTAGGCAAAGTCCAAGGGGCCCGCCCCATTAGGCAGTTCGAAGACATCCCCCTTTGGTGAGAAGACATAGACTTGGTCTTTGAAGATGTCTTCCTTAACGAAGTCCATAAACTCACCCGCGTCTTTGGCTTCATCTTCTAATTCTACAATATCGCGGAACCAAGTCAGTTGCTTCTTAATAGCTTCATCTTCGCGGACTTGCTGGGTCTTACCTTCCTTGTAGGCCCAGTGAGCTGCAACCCCGTACTCCGCCACTTCGTTCATTTGGAAAGTCCGAATCTGAATTTCAACCGGTTTTCCATGCGGACCGATAACCGTCGTATGAATGGACTGATAGAGATTAGCCTTAGGCATGGCGATATAGTCTTTGAAGCGACCAGGCATTGGTTTCCACTTGGTATGGACCGCCCCTAGAACAGCATAACAGTCCTTAATGGTCGGTACCAGAGCACGGATAGCTAAGAGGTCATAGATTTCATCAAAATCCTTATTCTGCTTGACCATCTTACGGTAAATAGAATAAATGTGTTTTGGACGACCATAGACATCGGCCTTGATATGTAGTTCTTCAATGGCCTCGTTAATATCCAGAATGGCTTCCTGAATATAGGTCTCGCGCTCTTCCCGCTTGGACTTCATCAAGTTGACAATCTGATAGTAGGCGTCTGGATTGATATAACGCAGAGCAATATCTTCTAGCTCCCACTTAATCAGGTTCATCCCTAAACGGTCAGCTAGCGGTGCATAAATCTCAATCGCTTCTTGAGATTTTTCCACTTGCTTGGACGGCTTTTGGAATTTAAGGGTCCGCATATTATGAAGGCGGTCAGCCAGTTTGACCATGATAATCCGCATGTCTTTGGCCATGGCCAAGAGCATCTTACGGTGGTTTTCTGCTAAGGCTTCTTCCTTACTCTGGAACTTAAATTTCCTCAACTTGGTGACGCCATCTACCAAGAAGGCAACCGTCTCAGAAAATTCGCGGACGATATCTTCTAGGGTGTAGTCAGTGTCTTCCACCACATCATGGAGGAAGCCGGTCGCGACCGTATCAGGGTCCATCTTGAGTTGGGCGAGAATTCCAGCAACTTGAATAGGATGCACGATGTATGCTTCTCCCGATAAGCGAAATTGCTCCTTGTGGGCTTCTGTGACGAAATCCAACGCCTTTTTAACGAAGGCCACATGCTTTTCATTCATGTAGCTTTCGCAGAGGGCCATGACATCTGCGGCCGTTAAATCTGGTGCTTGTGCCATCCTACTCTTCCTTTCTTACTTGCAATTGCTAATAGCTTCCTGGTGCATTGCTTGTAGCCTGGCCGGTTACAATCGCAATCCCCTTGGAGGCGCCAATCGGCTGGCACCCGCTTCAATCATAGCCAAGGCATCCTCTCGATTTTGAACACCACCGCTGGCCTTAACTCCCATGTCAGGTCCGACTGTTTCCCGCATGAGGCGGATATCTTGGACAGTCGCGCCTCCAGTTGAGAAGCAGTAGAGGTTTTAACGAAGTCAGCTCCAGCTTCCTTTGGCTACTTGGCTGGCTTTGACGATTTCTTCCTTGGTCAGGAGACATGTTTCTAAAATCACCTTAACTAAAGCTTGATGATTAGCAGCCTCCACTACGGCTTGGATGTCCGCTTTGACTAGGTCCCAATTGCCATCTTTTGCAGCACCAATGTTAATGACCATGTCGACTTCATCCGCTCCATCTTGGATAGCGGTGCGGGTCTCAAAGGCTTTGACAGCTGAAGTATTAGCCCCCAGAGGGAAGCCAATAACCGTGCAGACTTTAACATCTGAACCTGCTAGTAAAGTATGAGCAGTCGCCACCCAAGTAGGGTTGACACAGACTGACATAAAGCCATAGTCACGGGCTTCTTGGCAGAGCGTTTCAATGGCGGCACGGCCAGTATCGGCCTTAAGCGCGGTGTGATCAATGTATTTTGCTAGTTCCATGAGATAGACTCCTTCCTTATAGTTCAAGTTCTAGGGCATAGGATAAGGCTGATAAGAAATAGATTGGGGCCGTCTCCGCTCGGAGAATACGAGGCCCTAAGGCTACCGTCTGGAAGCCAGCTTCACATAATTGAGAGACTTCTTCTGGAGTCAGGCCTCTTCTGAGCCAAAAGACGACCAAGACCTTGGCACCTGCTTGTCCCTTAAGGTCTTGGCAGGCTTGACGTAAGCGACTATGCTCGCCTTGTTTGGCGTCTTCTTCGTAGGCTACTAAGCAAACATCATAGTCAGCAGACTTGACCAGTAATTGAGCTAAGTTTAGGGGCTGCGCCACTTGAGGAATGCGAAGGCGGTGGCATTGCTCGGCCGCCTCTTTGGCAATTTTTTGTAAGCGGTCTAGGCGTTGACCAGCCTTCTATGATCCCATTTGACGACATCTCGACTGAGGGCCAAGGGTTGGAAAATGGCTAGCGCCACATTCGGTTGCCTTTTGGACAATGTAATCTAGCTTATCATTTTTGGACAAGCCACAAGCAATGGTGACCTCAACAGGCAATTCTACCTGGTCAGCACCCTCCTGAAGTTCTATGAGGCGGAATTGAGCCAGGCGGTCCACTTCCCCTTCTAATTGGGCCAAGTAACATTGACCGTCCCCAGTCACTAACCAAGCCTTAGCCCCAGGCTGAGACCGCATAACCCTTAGGAAATGTCGACTATCATCGGCCGTTAAGGTTACCAATGCCCTGGACAAGTGCTTTCAGTTTGGTCGATAAAATAACGTTGCATGATTTAATCCTCTTGCTTCTGTTACCAGACCCGTCCAGACTTTTAGTTGGACTCTTTGAACAAGGCGGAAACCATGTGCTTCTAGGTCTTCTAACAGTTGATCAGCCTTTTCATTGAGAATTCCACCCAGAATAAGGTAACCATCTGCTGTTAGTAAGCGATGGGCATCTTCTAACATATTAACTAGAAATATGGGGCAAAGATATTGGCTACAATCACCTCTACTGGCCAATCTACCCCTTTGAGCAAATCCTTAACTTGGAAATGAATCGGCGTTTCATTAAATACCTTGGCCAATTCATCTTGTCGCTCCTGCTGGTGAACCAAGTTTTGCAGGGCGCTATCAATAGCTTGAGGATCTAAGTCATAGCCCCAAACTTCTTTGGCACCTAAGGCGGCCGCTACAAAGGCTAAAACCCCCGACCCCGTACCAACATCTAAGACTCGTTCGCCTCCACGTAGGTACATTTCAAGTGCCTGAACCCCTAGTTGAGTAGTTGGGTGATTGCCTGTCCCAAAGGCCAAACCTGGATCCAAGTAGATAACTTGTTCACCCGCTTGGGCTTGGTAGTCCTCCCAAATCGGCACAATGGTTAGGTAGCGACTGATACGCTCAGGCTTATAGTTAACCTTCCAATTTTCCTGCCAATTTTCATTTTCAATCTCGCTGGCTTCAAGGCGAAGCAGATCACTATACTGACTCTCCAACTGGGCCTTGAGGCTATCTAGATCTGGCATCACTTCGAAGAAGGCGATTAGCTCTGTCTCGTGCTCCAGACGTTCTTTGGGCAGTGGTTCCGCTAATTCTCCAAATAAATTAGGGTGGTTCTCCAAATAACCTTGGGCATAGTCCACTTCTACTCCAATGGCCCCAGCTTCAAAGAGGAGATGACTGAGTAAGTCAATCATCGCTGGATCCAGGGTGTCGAGTGAGACTACCAGCTTAGACCAGGTTTCAGCCATATTAACACGTCCTTTCACGATTATCTATGTTCTTTATTATGTAACAAATACGCCAAAAATTCAATGACTAGGCTGTTAAAAATGCCCAAAATCAGGAATATTAGTTGATTTTTAAGCACTCGTCCCAAGATATAGGTCAGTTTATTAGCTTATATGCAGAATATTGGCTCATTCTCTCCCACCAATGGCTAGGCAAAGCTAGCCTAGTTTGAACCAGAAGTGCTATAATAAAAGTATATAAGACCTAAGTCCAAAGGAGTGACTGTCATGTTTCAGCTTTTAACTTACGATGGGCTAGCCCATCGTTTACCTAAGCGACCTAGTCAATCCCACAAGGGAACTTTTGGCCGGACGCTCTTAGTAGGTGGCAATGCTCAGCTAGGTGGCGCCATTATTCTAGCTGCTCAAGCGGCTGTCTACGCAGGTAGTGGCCTCACGACTGTTGCCACTGATGTCGCCAACCACACGGCTCTTCATGCACGTCTGCCTGAAGCCATGGTCAGTGACTGGTCTAATCTAGCTCAGCTTAAGGGGTTAACTCAGGCAGCTGATGTCGTTTTGCTTGGTCCAGGCATGGGACTGGACGCTTTTTCCTGCCAACGTCTGCATCGGATTTTAGATTGGCTAAAGCCTGGACAAAAGTTAGTCTTAGATGGCGATGCTTTAACGCTTTTGGCTCGTCATCCCCACCCCTTACCTGGTGGAGTGCCTGTAGTTATCACGCCCCACCAGGCTGAATGGCAACGCCTATCTGACCTTGCCATTGAAGACCAGACACCTCAAGCCAATCTAGCCGCTCAAAAACAACTTGGCTTCAACCTAGTACTCAAAAAACCAGGTACAGAACTCTATCTGACGGATGGTTCCTGCTACCAATTGACAGTCGGCACACCTGCCATGGCAACCGGCTAGCATGAGCGACACCTTTGGCCGAATGGTCGCTGCCTTTTTGGCTCAATTCCCAGATGACTTTAATTTAGCCCTATGCAGTGCCGTTTTCCTCCATTCCTACTTGGCACAAGAAATGGCTCAGACTCAGTGGGTGGTCCTACCCCATCAGATTAGTGAAAAACTCCCTAGCCTAATGAAGGATTTCATTGGCTAGGAAGCCTAATAAAAACAGCAAGCCTGAATTGTTCAGGCTTGCTGTTTGTTATTTATAGACCTGATTTACTGAATCAGAACCAGTAAACCTAGGACACAAATGCTAACAAAGAGTAAAAGGAAGATGACAATGGCACCGACTAACTGCCAGGTCTTGAGATTCTTTTCAGCCATTGCTTGATAGAGGGTATAATAATCGCTAATCCAAGAGCGACCATTGAAGAAGTAAAGCTGCGCTAATCCCTTTACCAAGAGCCAGTAGAGCACTTCACCCAACAAGATTGCTAAACTCACTTGTAACCAGAATGGGCCGTTTGGCAACCAGAAAGTCACAAAGGCATAGGCCACATAATAATGAATGAGACGATGCCCCAAGGCTACACAAGCTGAAAACTCAAGAATACGACGTAAGACAGGTGTCCCAGCCACGTAGGACAAGATAAGCCAAGTGGTAAAAAGTGGCACAGCTGCAGTCCATACCAGACCCATGAGCGCTGTTGTCCAATTTTGGCTAAGGAAGAAGGTCAGAAGCATTAAGCTACCGACTAGACCTAAACCCATTAATAAGACATACTTACTAGACAGACGGTAAATTTGATTGAGCAGAACTGGCACTAGGTAGACCAGGGAAAACCCCCAGACAAAAACGCTAAGGCATAAAAGGCTAGCTCGATATAAGCGAGTGGGCTACCATTCATAACACCAAAACCAGCCAATAGCCATAGGCTAGCCTGAACAACCATCCAGACCATGCCCTTACCTAGCAGACTTAGACTGGTACGGCCTAAAAGCCAGCTAATCAGCGCAACAAGCCCCGCTACTTGTACCCCATGGCCTAGATACCATAAACTCTTGAGACCACTTGCGGCATCAAGACTTAAGCTAGTCACCCCACCTAGCCAAAGCTGTCTGACATTTTCGATTAAGAGAGGGCTAAAAATCAAGTCAAATTTACTCTGATTTAAAAGCGAAAAATCTAGCGCCAAAAAGGCCAATCGTGGTGATAGAGGTCAACCACAGAACTGGCAACCAAGCAGACCAGACGGCTTGCCAGTGACGCCAAAAGGGGACATCCTGCTGCCGTTCTAAACGATAGGCCCATTGATAGCCAAGGACAGTGAAGAGACCGAGGGGAACCAATTGGCCCGCCAATAAATCACCTTGAAAAATTCCAACGCCCATAAGAACTAATAAAAATAGACCTTTAAGTCCATCTAGTCCTCGTAATTTTACCTCCTGTTGCATACCATCACCTTATTCTTTGCTTAAATATATAGACACTTCTATTATAGGAGATTTAAGCAAGAATGGAAAGACTGATTTACTCAAATCTGCCGAATTTATCAAAAGATGCCAGTAAATTTACCTACCTGCCCTGTAAATAGATCAAAAGGCAGGAAGTCACTTCCTGCCTTAAGCTTATTTATAGGCACCCTTAAGTTCCATAATCATGTCACGCAGATCGGCGGCTGCCTCGAAATTGAGATCTTTGGCGGCCTGGCGCATTTCCATCTCCAAGCGTTCCAATTGCTCTTCTCTTTGTAGACGAGACAGCTTGCGGAACTGCTTGAGGAGGGACTCCTGCTTGTCCTCGTTTTCTACATCGTGGGTAATTCGGATTAAATCGCGAATCTCCTTCTTGATGGTTTGAGGAACAATCCCATGTTCTTGGTTGTAGGCCATTTGGATAGAACGACGTCGCTCTGTTTCTTCAATGGCATACTGCATCGAAGCCGTAATCTGATCCGCATACATAATGACTCGTCCATTAGCATTACGGGCTGCCCGACCTATGGTTTGTACCAAGGAACGTTCACTCCGTAGGAAGCCTTCCTTATCTGCATCCAGAATAGCTACCAGGGTGACTTCTGGCACGTCCAAGCCCTCCCGTAAGAGGTTTATACCGACTAAGACATCAAAGACACCTAGACGAAGGTCTCGAATGATTTCCGTTCTCTCCAGGGTCTTAATATCACTATGCAGGTACTTGACCTTGATATCTAACTCTTTGAGGTAGTCGGTCAAATCTTCCGCCATTTTCTTAGTTAAGGTAGTGATGAAGACCCGCTCGTCTCGTTCAGTCCGAGCCTTAATTTCAGCCACTAAATCATCAATCTGACCTTCAATTGGCCGCACTTCAACTACTGGGTCCAAGAGGCCCGTTGGCCGGATGATTTGTTGAATGACCTCACCACCCGTATGCTCTAGCTCATAAGGTCCTGGCGTCGCAGAAACATAAATAATCTGGTTCACATGTTCTTCGAACTCTTCTAAGCGCAAAGGTCGGTTGTCCAGCGCACTCGGCAAACGAAAGCCGTAATCAATCAACTGCTGCTTTGCGGCCCCGGTCACCATTATACATACCGCGGATTTGCGACATGGTGATATGGGACTCGTCCACTACAATCAGAAAGTCATCTGGGAAGAAGTCTAAGAGTGTATAAGGTGCTTGACCTGGTGCCCGACCATCAATATGGCGGGAGTAGTTCTCAATCCCACTACAGTAGCCCATTTCCAGCATCATTTCCAAATCATAGGTGGTTCTTTGCTCTAGGCGTTGAGCTTCTAATAATTTATTGTCTGCTCGTAATTCGGCTAGGCGCTCTTCCAATTCTTGACGAATGGAGTCGACAGCCACTGCTGTCTGTTCCTGGCTGGCCACAAAGTGAGTCGCAGGGAAAATAGGATAATGGTCTACATCGTACTTAATTTCGCCGGTTAGAAAATCAACGACGCGGATGCGTTCTATCTCGTCACCGAAGAATTCTACCGAACCACTTCCTTGTCGCGCGAGGCCATAAAGATTTCTACCACATCGCCTCTTACTCGGAAGGTCCCTCGCTGAAAGTCAATGTCATTTCTAACAAATTGCATTTCAACCAAACGCGCCAGGAGAAGATTACGAGGAATTTCCATGCCTTCTCGTAAAGACAAGACATGATTGCGGTAGTTCTCAGGGTCAACCAAGCCGTAAATACAGGAAACAGAGGCCACCACAATGACATCTCGGCGTTCAATTAAGGCTGAAGAAGCCGAATGGCGGAGCTTATCGATCTCATCGTTAATGCTAGCATCTTTTTCAATATAAGTGTCAGACGATGGCACATAGGCTTCAGGCTGATAGTAGTCATAGTAGGAGACAAAGTACTCGACCGCATTGTTTGGGAAGAATTCCAATAGCTCGCTATAAAGTTGCCCAGCTAGGGTCTTATTATGAGCCAAAACCAAGGTCGGTCTGCCCGTTTGCTTAATAACATTGGCAATGGTGAAGGTCTTACCGGTCCCTGTCGCCCCTAGCAAGACCTGCTCCTTAACGCCATCATTGACCCCTTGGACCAGAGCTTCAATCGCTTCAGGCTGATCTCCACTGGGGCTATAGGGGGCGACTAATTGAAAATCCATGTCCTCTCCTCCTTCTATCTAGTCAATCAATGCGCGAACAAATTTTCGCTTCATTTCTCATCATAACAAAAAGCTAGTCCCCTGTCTAGTCCAAGGACTTAGAGACTAAAGCTAGACGAATTTGAATTATTTTCCATCTTTTTATTGCATACTGACCGGGTTTTCATGTATAATAAGGCTTGTTGACTTAGTCCTTTGGACTATAGACAAATCGCAATGAAAGAGGTGACTCAAATGGCTAACAACCCATCAGCAAAAAAACGTATCCGTCAAACAGCTACTAAGACTGAAAGCAACCGTGCACACGTTTCTGCAATGCGTACTGCGGTTAAACGTTTCCGTTCTGCAGTAGAAGCTGGCGAAGCAAACGTTGAGGAATTATTCCGTCTAGCTGCTAAAGAAATCGACAGCGCAGCAACTAAAGGTTTAATCCACAAAAACAAAGCAGCTCGTGACAAGTCACGTTTGGCTCGTTTACTTAAAGCTAACTAAGAAAGTAGGCTACCTTGAGGGTAGCTTATTTTTTTACCATTGAAACAAAAATTACTGGAACAGCTATCTGTTCCAGTAATTAGGGACTTCCTGTGATATAACGACTCACTAGCAAGTCAAATTGTATCTCCTTGACACCAATGCCTTGTTTGAGCTGAAAATCAGCCTCCGCTAAGGCATCATAGAAATCATAGAGCTGTCTTAAATCTAAGCGTCTAACCGTCTCTAAAGCCAATTTAACGCGATAGGGATGGACGCTTAATTGTTGCGCTATCTCAGCTTGCTGATAGCCCTGGTGTCCAAGCAATTTGACTTGAATCAACAAACGAAACTGACTGACCAAGAGCGCGTGCAAGGCCACGGGCTCGTGTTTAGCTAGTAGTAAATCTTGGTAGATTTGGACTGCCTGACTCAACTTCCGCTTCAAGACTGCCTGCGACAAACTAAAAACATCCGTCTCAAGGCTTCTCGGTACCAAGTCTTTGATAACTTCTAGGGTGATAGGCTTGCCTTGGTTGCTATATTGGGCCAATTTGTGGAGCTCCGCCATAGCCAAGGTCAAATCATCATTGACCCTCATACGCAACTCTTCTAGCCCCTCACGGCTAATCTGGAGCGTGCTGTCTGCCAGATAGGCCTGGAGGTAGGCCCCCATTTCCTTAGCGTCTAAGGGCGCCACATCGACCCATTTGGCATGCGTCTGAAAAGCCTTGGTCAGCTTCTTGCGTTTATCAACTTGGTTACTGTCACAGATCCAAATCAGCAAACTGCCAGGATTAGGATCTGCCAAGTAGGCTAGGAGTCGCTTCTGGTCTTGGTCATCGACCTTAACCTTAGAGTTTGAGACTAGGACCTGGGCATTATCGATCAGGACAACACGCTTATCTGCAAAGAAAGAGAAGGCATCTGCCTCGTCCAGAATGGCGGCTAATTCCGTGTCATTCAAGTCAAAGCGACTAACTTCAAAGCTACCTGCCTGGTCAACTTGGTCAATCAGCGCATCCTGCAACTGTTGCCGCAAATAACGTTCAGTACCAGCTAGGAAGTAGTTTGTCCCCAACTGACCTTTACGAATTTGGCTGATGCTAGCTTGAAAGGTCATGCCTGTCCCTCCCTTCTATTTACTCCTTGGCTTTACCTAGGCTTGCTTAGCCTCAAGCGCGCGCTCGATTAAATCTTGGAAAATTGCCATACTGCACTCATCATGCTTGGTCAAGCGCTCTGGATGCCATTGAACTCCTAGAATAAGAGAGTTATCTTGGCTTTCAATCGCTTCGATAACCCCATCCTTACTGCGGGCGGAGACGATTAAGCCCTCTCCTAATTCCCGAATGGCTTGGTGGTGAATGGAGTTAATAAGGCAACCATCGGCCACTAATTGAGACAGGTAGCTACCGGCTTTTACCTTGATGGAATGGGTTGCCATGCTTGGACGTGATTTTTGAACGTGCTGAATGGTCACATTGGCCTGGCCTGCTAAATCCTGATAGAGGTTACCGCCCAGAACAACGTTGACCAGTTGCATGCCTCGGCAAATAGCTAAAATAGGTTTGCCCTGAGCCAAAGCCTCCTTAATAAGAGCTGTTTCGACCGCATCCCGCGTTGGCGAAGTAGCTTCAATATTGACATGGGGCTCTTCATTATAGAGATAAGGTGAGATATCCTCCCCGCCGGTCAAAACCAGACCATCAATGAGGCTCACGTAGTGGGCAGCACAAGTCGGCTCAGTCATAGGTAGGATGACCGGGGTCCCACCGGCCAAGCGTACTGCTTCCGTATATCCCCAAGGGGAGTAGTTTACCTTAAAAGATTTGAATTTATCTTCAGGGGCTTGCATAATGTTGCCCGTTACACCGATTACTGGCCGCATGGTCATTCCTTCTTTCTATATCTAGCCATAGAGCTAGTGAGTGGGGTTATTCCTCTTCTGCGAGCGCCTCAAAAGCCTGAGTATCCACTTGGCTTAATTCAATTAGCCAGTGGTCCGCCGGATTCTTAGAATCCAAGAGGCTAGGATTTGCTTCTGCCGCCTCATTTCGCGCTACTACTTGACCTTTGAGGGGACTAGCGACCTCAATGGCCGCCTTAGAAGCTTCTAAATTAACTAGGGTATCATCGACATCTAATGCTCCTAGTGGGGCAATATTGGCGTAAGAGATATCGCCCGCATCACATTGGAGCTGGTCTGTCATGCCGATACGGTAACGGTCAGGTCCAACTACTTGGACCCAAAGTTGATTGCCATAACGTTTCATAATACTTAATCCTTTCTTCAACGATTAAAATTCCGAGTCGTTCTGGCTAGAGAACATGTAGGAGCGATGGTGATAACGCATGGAAAGTATCAAGCCAATCCCTATCATATTCCCCAAGAGAGCAGAACCCCCTTGCGAAACGAAAGGTAGCGGAATCCCAGTAATAGGCAAGAGCCCAATATTCATCCCAATGTTTTCTAAGATATGGAACATAATCATTGTGATAACACCTGTCGCAATATAGGTGTAGAATTCATTCTTAGTCTCAAAACAAGTTTGCACCATTTGGTAAATTAACATGAAGTAGACAAAGAGTAGCACCCCTGCCCCAATAAAACCAAAGTTCTCACCAATAGTCGTAAAGATAAAGTCAGACTCACGGACTGGTACAGGGACTTGAGAGACTCCAAAGCCCTTACCAGATAATTGCCCTGACCCAATGGCTTTAATAGATTGAGCTAACTGGTAGGCATCACCACGCGTATCATCGAAAGGACGGAACCAAGAGTCAATCCGGGCGATTTGGTATGGTCGAACTAATCCAGTACTTAGCAAGAAGTCCCGTTGAAAGGCAGCCAAGTAAATAAGCACCCCACCTACAATGGTAACGGCCAGAGTAATCGGCAATAAGATTTTCCAAGAAATACCTGACATTAACACCATACCCGCAGTAATAGCTAGCAAGACTAAGTTGGTCCCCAAGTCATTTTGACGTTGAATCAAGAAAAGTGCCGGGGCAGCAAATAGAAGAATTTTCCCTAGTAGTAACCAGTCTGTTTTGATGCTACGGTTGGTGTATTCATTATTATGTTCTGTAATAATCCGGGCCATAAAGACGATATAGGCAATCTTGAAAATTTCCGAAGGTTGGAAACTAATCGGCCCTAGGCGGAACCAGGAACGTGCCCCTGTATCGGCAGCTAACCCTCGGTCGTGGAAGAAGAGGACGGCAATCAAGAGGACCAGCCCCACTCCATAAAAGATTGTAGATAGCTTCCAATATTGCTCACTATCAAATTGAATAGCCACTAAAATAGCAATGGCCCCAATACAGTACCAGAGTGCATGGTAGAGTGTCGGCAAAATGGATTTGTTCTCAATCATGACGGTTGTGGCATAAAGGCTCGGCTAACCCAATAATGGCCAAAATCATGACGTTCAGGATAATCCCATAGTCAATGCGCGACTCTGAATGGTTATTCAGGCGTCTCACTGTTCTCATTAATAATCATTCCCTCGTTGTTTATAGTTTAATGGTTCTCTGCATTTTTACAGAGTAGAATAGACAATATTAAGGTTACCACATTTTGGCCTAAAATGCACTTACTGGCCAAGTCTTTTAGATGATTTTATTCCTATAGTTGGTTATAAGCAAAAAACATAACCTCAGATGACAGTCGGGAGTCAGAATGATATAATGAGACTGTATAAGATAAGGAGGCTATCCAATGACTAAAGGTGTTACTTTCTACTTCGTCAGACATGGCGAAACCTATCTCAATCGTTTGGGACGTTTCCAAGGCTGGGCTGATGCCCCTCTGACCCCAGAAGGCTTGGAAATTGTCCATCAATCAGGCCGTGGACTTGCGGACGTCAAGTTCGATGCTGTCTATACGAGCGATTTGGGTCGGACCATCAAAACGGCTCAGATTTTATTAGAAGAAAATCACCATAGCCAAGATTTAACCATTACCCCCATGCCAGAATTCCGCGAAGTCTTCTTCGGCTACTACGAAGGACTCGAAGCACAATCTGTCTGGCGGGACATGATTGCTGAAACCAATCATGAATTGGGACTACCACGTGATGCTGGCATCCAAGTAGAGTCGACCATGAACAAGATGAAGGCCTCTGATCCAACTGGCTTGGCAGAAAACTATCTAGAATTCTGGCATCGTGTTGAAACAGGTCTCCTAGAGCTCTTAAATCGCCATGCTGGCAGTGACCACAAAATATTGGTAGTCTGTCATGGTCTGACTATTCAGAACCTCATCCATGGTCTAGTAGCGGATTTCGAGTTGGGCGACCCCTTAGCCAACGCCTCCGTAACAACCGTTAAATACCTACATGGCCAATTCCAGCTCATTGCCTATAATCAGACTGAGCACTTTAAGGACATGGTGGATGTCATGGAGCTTTTGTAGCATAAAATAACTATGGATCTGGGTTAAACTCCCAGGTCTTTTTTACTATCAACTTACTTATTCTAAACAAAAAAGAGGCTGAAACCTGAGTTTCAACCTCTGTTACTTACTTATGAATGACTGTTATTATTTAACAGCGTCTTTCAAGGCTTTACCAGCTTTGAAACCTGGAACCTTGCTTGCAGCGATTTTGATTTCTTTACCAGTTTGTGGGTTGCGGCCTTTACGAGCTGCACGTTCACGTACTTCGAAAGTACCGAAGCCGATTACTTGAACTTTTTCGCCTTTTGATAAAGTTTCTTGGATGGTTTCGAACAACGCTTCAACAGTTGCTGTTACATCTTTCTTAGTTAAGTTAGTTTTAGCTGCTACTTTTTCTACTAATTCAGCTTTGTTTGCCATAATAAAACTCCTCCTAAAGTATGCGTGGTTACGCGTTTTTCCATAGCAGATTGCTATTTCTTGTATAGATTACCACATAATAGGCTTTAATACAATAGATTCGCCCTTTAAAATTTGATTTTTTAGCACTTTTCGCCTTATTGTCGCGCTCTCGTAATCAATTTAATCGGGGTTCCCTCAAAATAAAATGATTGACGCAATTGGTTCTCTAAGAAACGCTCATAAGAGAAGTGCATGAGCTCAACATCATTAACAAAAGCCACGAAGGTTGGTGGGTTGACAGCCACTTGAGTTAAGTAGTAAATCTTGAGGCGACGGCCTTTATCTGTTGGGGTTGGGTTCATAGCGACTGCATCCATTAAGACATCGTTCAAGACTGAAGATTGAATGCGACGGTGACGATTATCGTAGATAGTCTTCAAGAGCTCAGGCAATTTATTGAGACGTTGGCCTGTATGAGCACTAACGAAGAGGATTGGCGCAAAAGTCAAATATTGGAAATGCGCACGAATCTCCTTGGTAAAGGTCTCAAATAGCTTATCACTCTTGTCCACAGCATCCCATTTATTGACCAGGATAACCATGCCCTTACCTGCCTCATAGGCATAACCAGCAACCTTCTTATCCTGCTCCCGAATCCCAGTCTCAGCATCTAAAACCAAGCAGACAATGTCGGAACGTTCAATGGCGGACATAGCCCGCAGCACTGAATACTTTTCAGTGTTTTCGTAGACCTTGCCTCGCTTACGAATACCGGCAGTGTCAATCATGGTATAGCGCGTCCCCTCTTCATCTGTGAAATGGGTATCGACTGCTTCACGCGTGGTCCCTTCAATATTGGAGACGATGACCCGCTCTTCCTTAAGAATGGCGTTAACTAAACTGGACTTACCGACATTAGGACGACCAATAAAGCAGAACTTGATGACATCTTCTTCCTCGGTTTCAGCCAGGTCTGTTGGAAAATGGCTCACGACTGCATCCAAGAGATCCCCTAAGCCCGTCCCGTGAGAACCGGAAATAGGATAGGGATCGCCATGCCCCAAGGCATAAAAATCATAGACCATTTGGCGCATTTCTGGGTTATCTGCCTTATTGACAGCCAGGACAACTGGCTTATTAGTTCGGTGCAAGCGATGGGCGATGGCCTCATCTGCATCCGTCAAACCTTCTTGCATGCTAGTCAAGAAAACAATGACATCTGCCTCTTCCATGGCAATATCAGCTTGGTAGCGCACTTGATCCATAAGGGGCTCATCAATCATATCAATCCCACCGGTATCAATGACCCGGAATTCACGACCTAGCCATTTGCCCGTCGCATAGATACGGTCACGCGTCACTCCTGGATAATCTTCAACAATGGAGAGTCTCTCCCCCACCAATCGGTTAAATATTGTGGACTTCCCCACATTTGGGCGGCCTACGAGGGCCACGGTTGGCATGGACATAAGGTCTCCTCCTTCATTTATGGTTTATGACACGAAAAAGACTGACACTCAGGCCAGTCTTTCGTGGTTACAGTGGCTTATTCTTCGGTGTTAAGGTCGCCGAAAGCACCAGCTAACACATCACCTAAAGTGAAACCTTCAGCTTCTGCTACGATGGTAGGAGCTGGTTCAGCTTTAGCTCTAGGTTTACGTGGTTTTGATTCGCGTTTTGGCTTGTCGCTTACTTCGCCTTCAGGGCGTGCTGGACGTTCCAACAAAGCCTTGATAGACAATGATAAACGTTGGTCTTCTGGGTTAACGCTCAATACTTTCACGTCAACTTCTTGACCTTCTTGTAATTTCTCACCTGGAGTTGCAATGTGCTCATGAGAGATTTGAGAAATGTGCACCAAACCTTCTACGCCAGGTAATACTTCTACGAAAGCACCAAAGTCAGTCAAGCGTTTAACAGTCCCTTTGAGGACAGTCCCTTCACCAGCTTTTTCTTGGATGTTTTCCCATGGACCTTCTAAAGTATCCTTGATAGAGAGAGATACACGGCCATCCTCTGGGTTAACTGAAAGAACTTTAACATTTACTTTGTCGCCTACGTTCAACACATCGCCTGGTTTGCGGATGTGAGAGTGAGAGATGCGGCTCAAGTGAACCAAACCATCTACATCGCCCAAGTTAACGAAAGCACCAAAGTTAGTTAAGCGAGCAACTGTCCCTTCAACGATAGAACCTTCTACCAAAGTTAGCTAAAGCAGCTGCACGTTTCTCTGCACGTTCGCGTTCAGCGATTTCTTTGTGAGAGAGGATTAAACGGTTTTCTTTTTCATCAAGTTCAACGATGACAAAGTCTAAGGTTTGACCTACGTATACTTTGAGATCTTCTACGTAGAAAGAATCAACCATAGAAGCTGGCACGAAAGCACGTAAGCCTAAATCTACTACTAAACCACCTTTAACAGCTTCTTTAACAGGTGCTGTGATGATTTCTTTGTTATCGAATTTTTCTTTGAGCTCTGCCCATACTTTCTTAGACTCAAGGCGTTTTCTTGAGAGTAAGAAGTTCCCGTTTTCTTTATCACGGATTGGTTTTAAAACCACTACTTCAACTTCGTCACCGATGTTTACCACTTCAGTAAATTCGTTGAATGGTTTTGCTGAAAGTTCACGACGTGGAATTACACCTTCTAAACCGCCACTTTCTTTAATTGAGACACGTACTTGGTTATCTTCAAAAGCCAAGACGTCCCCTTTTACGACATCACCAGGTTTGATGTCTAAGACGCTATCCAAAGCATCCTCCATTGTTTGTAATTGTTGGTTTTCTACAGTTTCTGTCATCTACCAGTTCCTCCTAAGGCAATACTCAAGCGTTGTTCAGAAAATTTTTACGATTTGTGAACCTACTTAGCATCTATTTTATCAAATTCTAACCGATTAGTCTAGTCATAATTGCAATTTATTCTTTAATAGTCGAATTTTGCTTGGTTTTTAAGGCCTTACATTCGCTTTTGAATCATCTCCATAAGTTTGGTCAAAAGTGAATCCAAGGTCTCATGGCTGGTATCAACTAAGATAGCATCTTTTGCCTGTTTAAGCGGACTGTGTTCACGAGTACTATCATAGAGATCACGCGCTTCAATATCCGCTTCAATTTCAGCCAAGGTCTGATCGGTCATGCCTCGCTCTAAGTTTTCCTTATAACGACGCGCAGCTCGAACGGCCACATCAGCGACGAAGAAAAACTTAATGCTGGCATTAGGTAAAACCACCGTCCCGATATCGCGGCCATCCATTACCACAGGTTCTTTGGAGGCCATGGCTTGTTGCATGGCAACCAAAGCCTCACGAACTTGGGGCTGAGCCGACACTTCAGAGACCGCTTGCGTCACCGCAACACTACGAATAGCAGATGAGACATCTTCCTCTCCCAGATAAACGTGTTGTACTCCATCTTGGCGACGGAAGGACAATTCAAAGTTGGGCTAATAGGTTCTCTAAGGCCCCCTGATCGTCTACACTCACTCCTTGGCGCTGCGCTGCTAAGGTAACCGCACGATACATAGCTCCTGTATCAATGTAGGTAATGCCTAATTGGCCAGCCAATAACTTAGCGACCGTACTCTTGCCTGAGGAAGCAGGCCCGTCAATTGCGATTGTCAAATGTGTCATCTATGCTTCATCCTCTTCTATCTCTCTACAAAAAAATAGAGCTTAGTTTCCTAAGCTCTATTCTACCCTAAAACTAGGGAATTCTCAATTTTTTATGGGATAACAATGGTTTGACCAGGTAAGATGGTTGTTTCAACCGTCGCACCATTAGCAGCTAACAGGGCATCTAGAGAAACCCCATTATTGGCTGCAATCCGGTACCAGGAATCCCCTGCTTGTACCACATAAGTCGTACCACCTTGGTTTTGCTGCTGCTGACCTTGTTGGTTTTGACCTTGCTGTTGACCTTGCTGGTTTTGGCCTTGTTGTTGGCCTTGTTGGTTTTGGGTAGGTCGTTCACCTTGCTGGTTATTCATGCCTTGACCAGATTCACTTGCTTTTGACTCAATGCTTGAAGCTGAGGCAAGAGCAGAACTAGATTCACTAGTGCTGCTAGAGCTTGCACTTGAACTTTCGGCACGAGAGATTGATACTTGTGAAGCAGTCCGTGGTGATGGATTCTGTGGACGTGACGCATTGACCCAGAAGAAGAGGATAAATGGTACAATACATACGCAGATAACCATAAAGAGCAAGACCTTGGATAAGGTAGTTGCCTCACGTTCTGGTTGGTTACGAGCTGATCGTGAATATTGGCGGTTTTTTTAAGTTTTCGTCTTCACCAAATTTGTTGTTCCAAGGCATTCTAAATCTGCTTGACGTTTCCGATGATTGATTTGATGATTCATTCAAATTCTCTTGATCGAAATTTGATTTTTGTTCTTCAGACATCAAAATTCCTCCTAAAATATGATACAATGTGACTAGATCCGTGAGGGGCACATGTTGCACATATTAATATTTACTAATTTATAGTACCATATTCTAAGCGGCCTGTGCTAAAAATACAGTGGAAGTAAACGCTTTTATACGAATTTGATAAGTCGCTGTAACACTTCTGTAACATAAAAGGAGGATTTAGCATGTCTAAGTTAATTATTCAATCAGAAAGATGCATTGCCTGTGGCAAGTGTTATCTCAATTATCCACAAGTTTTTGATTGTGAAGATGACGGGATAGCCTTTGTGCAAGAAGATGCCACTGAGCAAGATCAGAAAATGGCACGTTCTGCCATCTTCGATTGTCCCACTCGCGCTATTGAAGAAGTCGATCATAGCCCTTCTCCATCTCAGTAGCTATAAAACAAAAAACGGCCGGGATTAATCCCGGCCTTTCTATTGCTTATTGGTAGCTAGCTAGCAAGAGCCCTCTCTTAATCAGATAAGCCTTGAATTGGTTGTAAACCAAGGCGATGATAATTCCTAAGATAGCTCCCTTAAGTAAGTTAAATGGCACAATGGCTGCTAAGACCATTTCTATCATATTTTTGATTGGCCAATGCATGACCTCTACATAGATAGGAAGCGCAATGAAATAATTGAGCAAGCTCATGACCAAAGTCAAGCTAAAGGCCAAGCTGATACATGTGAGCACAATCTGTTCAAGTTGCCAAGTGCCCTTCTTGCGGCGCAGGTAAAAATGCAGAATCAACATCATGGTCATGGTGCCAATGAAACTCATGCTGACCCCTAGCGGGATGCCAGCTTCTCCACCCTTACGCAGATATTCAATGAAATCGCGGATAAAGGCTACCACTGCAGCCCCAATTGGTCCATTAATCAAGAGCCCGATGAAGACCGGCACATCACTAAAGTCGAACTTAAGAAAAGGTGCCGATGGCAACAAGGGAAAATCAAGCAGTCGGAAAACCACTGCCCAGGCCCCTAAAATAGCCAGTAATACTTGACGTGTCAATCGCATGTTTTTCATAGATATTCCTCCTTTTATTCGTCTTCTAGAAGCCATAAAAATACGCTTACTTGGGAAAGTAAACGCAGCAAAGACAAATAAACCCTGTGAATCTATCTGTTAATTAGCTTACTTCTCCCATCCAGACTTTACTGTCGGTACTGGAATTTCACCAGTTCAACCTAGACCCTAAAGTACTAGGCTCGTGGACTTTACCACCGGTCGGGAATTTCACCCTGCCCTGAAGACTAATTGTATTATTCGATTGATACCTTCATTATAGCACAAGATGCCCGACTTGACTAGCCGGGCATCTTCTTATTTAAAATTTCTGGCAGGCATGGACTTGGACTGCCCTTTTCTTGCCTTACGGCCTGAGCTAGATGCAGGCGATTTACGAGACGGCTTTTGACCAGTTGGACGTCCCATTATACGCTTAGGTTTAGCTTTCCTTGCTTCTTGCCCGGCTTGTCCCTCGCTCTGACTCATTTGCTTAAGCTTATTGACTTCATGAGCTGTTAACTCTCGCCATTCTCCTGGCATGAGCTTTCCTAGAGTCAGAAAAGCATAGCGTTCCCGCTTGAGTTTGTTGACTGGGTGCCCCACCGCTTCAAACATACGCTTAACTTGGTGATTCCAACCCTCACGAATGGTCAATTCTACAATTGCCGTCTGGTTATCCAGATTCTGGCTTAAGAGCTGAGCCTTGGCTTTGGCTGTTTTCTTACCATCTAACACAATACCGGCTTCAAGTCGAGCAAGTGACTTTTCAGATGGAATCCCTTTGACTTTGGCCACATAGACCTTATCAATTTGATGGCGCGGATGCATGAGTTGATTAGCAAAAGCTCCATCGTTGGTCAAGAGCAGAAGCCCAGTCGTATCATAGTCCAAACGTCCGACTGGATAAATTCGCTCTTCAATGCCTTGAATGTAGTCTAGGATGACTTGACGGTTCTTGTCATCAGACACAGCACTTATGACATGTCTTGGCTTATTAATCAGAATGTAGCGTGGTTCTTCCCGATAGATTGGAACGCCATCTACTTCTATACGATCCTTACTGGATACCTGAGTCCCTAATTCACGAACTGTCTGGCCATTAACGCTGACCCGGCCTTCTGTAATCAAACTTTCGCATTTACGGCGGCTAGCAATGCCCGCATGGGCCATTACTTTCTGCAAACGATCCATCTAATCCTCCTCCCCTTCTTCTAAATCGGAATCAAGAAATGGCGCATCCTGATAAGACACCTCGTCATCTAGACTAATCTGCCATTGCTTGGTATTAAATAATTCATCCGAAGTGACCTCATCATTGAGGTTGAGTGGCTCAATATTTGGTAAATCTTCTAAAGACTTGAGACCGAAATAGTCCATAAAGTAATCTGTTACCCCATAGAGAACTGGACGCCCCGGTGCTTTCGAGTCGACCAACCTCACGAATCAAGTCGCGGGCAAAGTAACTTTTGTAGCATAGTAATACTGGACACGCCACGAATCTCATCAATCCCCATACGGGTAATAGGCTGGCGATAAGCTACAATAGCTAGCGTCTCAACGGCAGCACGACTGAGCTTCTGGGTAAAGGGCGAGTGAGCATAGGCCTCCACATCAGGCGCCAACTCAGACTTAGTCACCAGACGGTATTGGTCATTGTAGTTAACCAATTCTACAGGTGACAATGGGTCTTCCTGTAAATTCAATTGTAGTTGTTGCAAGGCCTCTGTCACTTGATTTAAGGGCACCTGAAGGCTAGCCGCCAAATCTTTACGACTGACCCCTTCAATTCCTGTTACAAAGATAATGCCATGCAGGCGGGTAATTAATTCCATCTATTCGACTCCGTCTATTTTTTCAATTTCAATTGGTGCCAAGGCTTCGGCCTGGTAGAAAACAATGAACTGCTTACGGACTAGCTCCAGAAGCGCCATAAAGGTCGTGATAATCTCCGGGCGACTGGCCTTGTCAATCAACTGTTCAAAAGACAAGCGTTCTTGCCGCTCTAGTCGTCCCAAGCGCGCTAAAATATCATCCATCTTCTGCTCCACTGTCAAAGGATCATGATGAATTTGGCGTTCCAAGGGCTGACGAGATAGTTGGCGGGCCAAGACATCTTGCATACGCGCCACCAGTTGATCCAGGCTAATTTCCCCTTCTTGTAACGGTATTTGATCCTGATAGTCCGACAAGTCATCTGCTTGTTTAGAAAAGAGCGCTGCACGAGCTTCTTGGCGCATTTCTAGCAAAGAGGACACATCTTGGAATTGTTGATATAAGAGCAGTTGTTGCACCAACACTTGACGTGGGTCACCAGGCTCATAGTCGCCATCCAATTCAGCATCCGGCTCGATAGGTAGGAGCAGACGACTCTTGATTTCCAAGAGCGTGGCAGCCATCACTAAGTAATCGCCGGCTTGATCTAACTCTAACTCTTGCATGGAGTGAAGATAAGCCAAGTACTGACTGGTAATTTCAGCCATAGGGATATCATTAATATCCACTTTCATCTGTTTAATTAAGTGCAATAACAAGTCAAAGGGCCCCTGAAAAGAGGCCAATTGGAGCTTGAGCTGCTGCTTGTCCTTTGGTCACGGAGCTATCTTGCCCCTGATGACCTTTAAGATTCTTGGTGTTCTTGGGCATAACGACTGCTCCATTTGACAAGAAGTTCTGAGGTCAGACGAGACCCTAAGAAGGCGCTATTAGGATAGCGTTCCTTAAGTTCACAGAAAATCTGATAACCTACAGACTCATTGCGGAATGATGGTAAGAGGGCAATACGGTCAATAACGACTGACTCTGGATGTTCTGACTCGTTGCCAAGCGATTGAAAGGTTTCAACCCCCACCAAGCCAATGAAATTATCCTGGTCTTGCTCTCGATAGAGATAGATTTCCTTGCTATCAGATTGCCGGTAGGTTTCCAAAATCGACTGCAAGAGGTCGGTTTGGTGCTGCCCTTCTTCTAAAGTATAGGACAGTAAGCCGAGAATAATCTTTTCATTTTTATTTTTAGATTGAATGAGCACGGCGTACTCCTTTCTTCCCTAGCAATCTGGCAAGTCGCTTAAAGTAAAGCTAGGGTATTTTTAATTAAGTTCTTAAAGCGTGGTTTTACCTGAGCAGAGATTTCCATGACTTCCTCATGGTTGAGGCTAGACTGCATGCCACTTGCTAAGTTGGTAATGCATGAAATCCCTAAGACTTCCATACCACAATGTTTAGCCACAATAGCCTCTGGCACAGTTGACATCCCAACCGCATCGCCACCAATGGTCCGCATGTAGCGAATTTCAGCAGGCGTCTCATAAGACGGCCCGGTAACCCAGGTGTAGACCCCTTGTTGGAGATGAATCCCTTCTTTGTCTGCAGCTTGACGTAAGATGGCTTGACCGCGCAAGCTATAAGTCTCTGTTAAGTCAACGAAACGTGGACCGTGCGCATCTAAGTTTGCGCCAATCAGTGGGTTGTTGCCTGCTAAGTTAAGGTGATCCGTAATAATCATTAAGTCACCTGGTTGGAAAGAAGTATTAATCCCACCTGCTGCATTGGTTACAATCACAGTTTCTACCCCAAGTTCTTTGAAGATACGAACTGGGTAAGTCACAGTGTTCAAATCATAACCTTCATAATAATGGAAACGGCCCTGTAAAATCAAGACTTTTTTTACCTGCCAAGTCCCCATAAACTAATTGACCGGCATGGCCAGCAACTGTAGAAACTGGAAAGTTAGGAATATTTTCATATGGAATGCGGATAGCATTTTCCACATCTTCCGCAAGCTCTCCAAGGCCACTCCCTAGGATTAAACCAACTTGTGGATGCGTTAAGCCCTGGTCTTTTAAGTATTGAATGGTTTCTGTAAACATTTATTTTCCCCCTTACTGACTATGCCCTAATTTAATTGGCTTAAGAATGAAGAACCTTGTTCAGTCTTGGCAACACCGAAGTTATCGGAAATGGTGGCCGCGATATCGCTATAGTAACGCGCCTTGAGCTCACCAGGTTGCTTGAAGGATGGGCTATAGGCCAGAATAGGCACATATTCACGAGTGTGGTCAGTCCCACTATAGGTTGGGTCGTTGCCGTGGTCCGCAGTAATCAAGAGTAAATCATCTTGACGCAGCTTGCTATAGATTTCTGGCAGACGGTTGTCAAAATCTTCTAAGGCTTGGGCATAACCTTCTGTGTTACGACGGTGACCGTAAATGGCGTCGAAGTCCACTAAGTTAGTGAAGGACAAACCAGTGAAGTCACGGTCCATAATCTTAAGCAGTTGATCTACCCCGTCCATGTTAGACTTGGTCCGAACGGCATCCGTAATTCCTTTTGTATTGAAGATATCGTTGATTTTCCCGATGGAAATCACATCATAGCCACCAGCCTTCAAGAAGTCTAGTGTGGTATCTGCAAAAGGACTTAAGGCGTAGTCATGACGGTTGGCAGTACGAGTCCAGTTGCCAGGGGTCCCAATGTATGGACGCGCAATAATACGTCCCAACATGTAGGGATCTTCTAAGGTAATCTCACGGGCATACTCACAGATGCGGTAAAGTTCTTCTAATGGAATAATGTCTTCATGGGCGGCAATCTGTAAGACAGAATCTGCAGAGGTATAAACAATTAAGTCCCCTGTCTTCATTTGATGTTCCCCATATTGGTCAAGAACTTCAGTACCTGAAGCTGGGGCATTGCAGACCACCTTACGACCAGAAAAGGCTTCGATACGTTCGATTAATTCATCAGGGAAGCCATCAGGGAAGACGCGGAATGGTGTTTCAATTTTTAGACCCATGATTTCCCAGTGACCGGTCATAGTGTCCTTACCAGCTGACACTTCTTCTAACTTAGTCCAGTAACCCTTGGAGGATGCCACAGGTGTTAAGCCAGCTAGGGGCTCAATATTCGCTAAACCTAGCTCTACCATATGAGGGACCTTAAGACCCGCAACTTCTGCAATATGGCCTAGGGTATGGCTCCCTAAATCATTGAAGTCTGCAGCATCTGGGGCTTCACCAATCCCAACAGAATCTAAGACGATTAAATGAATACGTTTGAATTTCATACTTTTTTCCTCTTTCCCTAGACGGTCTGTGAGTGACCGCCTTGATTATTAGGCCACCTCTCCAGTCGGAGGATGACAAGCTAAGCGCGCGGGAAGTACTTACGATAGACTTCCTGCAAACGCTGCGTACTGATATGGGTATAAATCTGTGTCGTTGAAATATCCGCATGGCCCAATAGCTCCTGCACCATACGCAAATCAGCACCATTTTCTAGCAGATGAGTTGCGAAAGAATGACGTAACATATGGGGTGAGACGGTTTGTTTAATTCCTGCTAAGGCCACATACTTATTAAGATTTTTCCAGATTCCTTGACGGGTGAAGGCCTTGCCCCGTTCGGTCAAAAAGACTTCTTGCGGACTGGCAGAGCCAGCTAATTTTAGAAAACTAGGACGGACCTGCTCCAGATAGGCCTCTAGCCATTCAATGGCTTCATCAATCAGGGGAACCAGTCGCTCCTTGTCCCCCTTCCCTAGAGTCTGAATAAAACCTAATTCTAAGTGCAAATCTTCTAATTTAAGCTGAACCAACTCTGTAACCCGCAAACCTGTGGCATACATGAGTTCAAAGATAGCCCGATCACGCAAACCATGTGGGCTACTTGTGTCGGGTGCTTGAAGCAAGGCTTCAATCTCCGAAGCCGTTAGGACTTTAGGGAGATGTCTCCCTTGTTTGGGCCGATGGACCAGCGACATGGGATTTGTTTCTAGAATGCCCTCTTTGCGTAAAAAGAGGAAAAATTGCTTCAAACTGGATAGCATGCGACTAGTTGAGGAAGCCGCATAGGCGTCTTGGCTGAGTTTTGCCAGAAATGCTCGCACCGTGACCTCATCAATCGCCTCTATCTTGTCAATCCCCTGCTCTGTCAGATAGGCTTGGAACTTGGTCAAATCACGCCGATAACTCTGTATGGTATTGGCGGACCGGTTCATATCTAGGAGAAGATAACGTTCAAAATCCTGGACGGACTGGCTAAATTTCATATTCATTGCCTATTGGATCAGTCTCTGAGCTTGAATCTTGGACTTGCGTCAGATAGAGGCCATCTCCTTTGACTTGACGAATGAGCCCCTGTTTCATTAGGGTCCCAACAGCACGTTTGAATTGGGCCTTAGAAATGCCAAGCTGAGCCTGGATGTTTGCTGGATCTGACTTATCATGCAGTGGCAAATAATGTCCGGGTGCTTTTCTTAAGATGGCTTGAATCATACCGGCATCATCATCCAAGGCTTCATAAGCTCGTGGTTTAACCGACAAATTAAGGCCACCGTCTTCGCGGACGCCGATAATACGAGCTTGCAAGACTTGACCAAGACGCGGAGTATCAAGTGTCTCACTTTCATGCAAGAAAGCCGAGTGTCCACCGTCTGTAATACAGAGCGAACCCGCTAACTTAACCTTATAAACGGTAGCGGTGACATTGAGATTCTTCATAGCACGAGCTGCGCGCTTAAAATAAGCCTGCATAGCTTCAGCTTCAATCAACTTGCCCCAGAAACGATTCTTAGCGTCCACTTGATAGGTCAGGAAAAGCCGGTCGCCCTTTTTAGGCCAGAGGGCCGTGTTAAGAGGAAGGTCATCCAAAGATACGACCACTTCCTTATCCTGTAAGCCAATGTCAACGAAGACACCTAAATCCTTACGAGTGCTAACCACACTCCCCCAACCATAAACTTGAGGTCGGATAGTAGGCAAATCAACTTGAATCACTTTCTTACGAGCCTTGGTTTCATAAATCAGGCCTTCTAGCTGGTCGCCAACTTGAAAGTTTTGCATATTTATCTGACCAGGCAGAACGGTGAAGGTCTCGCCTTCATATTGAGCGAAAAAGTGACGCTCATTTTTGTCACTGATGCGGGCCTTGACTATTTGTCCGTAACGAACCACCTCATCGCCTCCTTTTTTTCTTCTACATTTTAACACAAAAAGGTCAAAATAAAAAGGAAAGTCCGAGCTGTTTGACTAAAGACCAGCCCTAGGGCCTTAAATGAATTTGAGAAATCCCTACATCATAGTAAGCGCCATCAAAGCCAGGTCGCAACCCCCCAAAAAAATGCACAAAAAGAGAGGTTGGAACAAGTTCCAACCTCTTCATCAATTATTTGGCGTATTCAACCGCGCGCGTTTCGCGAATAACGGTTACTTTAATATTGCCTGGGTAGTTCATTTCTGCTTCAATCCGGTTGCGGATATCACGAGCGATTCGTGAAGCACCTGCGTCATTGACTTCGTTTGGACGAACCATGACACGGACTTCGCGCCCAGCTTGAATAGCAAAACTATTAGCCACGCCTGGGAAACTATTAGAGATTTCTTCTAATTTTTCCAGACGGCGGATGTAGCTTTCCAAGGATTCACTGCGAGCACCTGGACGCGCTGCTGATAAGGCATCGGCCGCGGCTACCAAGATGGCAATGGTTGAAGTTGGGTCAGTATCACCATGGTGGGAAGCAATAGCATTGACTACTACTTCTGGCTCGTTGTATTTCTTAGCAATTTCTGCCCCGATTTCAACGTGTGAGCCTTCAATCTCATGGTCAAGCGCCTTCCCAATATCGTGAAGGAGACCTGCACGTTTGGCAAGAGCCACATCTTCACCTAACTCACCAGCCATAACGCCAGCAAGTTTGGCAACTTCAATACTGTGGTTCAAGACGTTCTGACCATAACTGGTTCTAAAGGATAGACGACCAATAATCTTGATTAAATCAGGATGGAGAGAATGAATCCCCACATCAAAGGTCGCTTGTTCCCCGATTTCTCGAATTTTCTCGTCGATCTCACGACGCGCCCGGTCCACCATTTCTTCAATACGAGCCGGATGAATCCGACCGTCTTGAATCAGTTTTTCCAGAGCTAACTTCGCAATTTGACGGCGAATTGGGTCAAAACCACTTAATACGACTGCTTCTGGCGTATCATCAATAATTAAATCAATCCCGGTTAAGCTTTCCAAGGTGCGGATATTACGGCCTTCTCGCCCGATAATCCGACCTTTCATGTCATCACTTGGTAAGTGTACTACGGTCACTGTATTCTCAGATACAATATCCGGAGCACTCCGTTGAATGGCTTGTAAGATAATGTTTTTGGCATTGCGATCCGCTTCATCTTTAGCTTTTTGCTCTGCATTCCGAATCATGACTGCAATTTCTTGGGACAAAGCTTGCTCCGTCTCAGTCATAATGATGTTTTGCGCTTCTTGGCGCGATAGGGTGGCTACCCGTTCTAATTCACTTTGTTGGGCTACGACCAATTCTTGAACCTTCTCTTCTTGTTGAGTCAAGGCTTTTTGACGTTTCTGATAGTCTTGTTCCTTGCTCTCAAGGTTGAGTTCGCGTTTGTCTAAAATCAGACTCTTTTGGTCCAAGGTCTCTTCCCGTTGAAGGAGACGTTTTTCCATTCCAGTTACTTCGGTTCGACGTTCCTTCAATTCTTGTTCTAGTTCATTACGGTACTTGAGATTCTCTTCTTTGGCTTCGAACAAGGCTTCCCGCTTGAGGGTCTTAGCCTGTGCAATAGCCGCATCAACAATGGATTCTGCATTTGCCTTAGCATTTCCGATGTGCTTTTCATCGCTTTTTCTTCGAAAATATAGCTGATCACTACCCCGATAATTAAAGCAACGATTACTGCGAAGGTGAGTTGCAATAGGTCCATCGTATCACCTCCTATTAATCTATTCATTATTATCGTTATTCATTTCAAATTTTTGGATGATTTCAAAATAAATAATGTGTCAACCACACCCTCTATCATACGGTTTTTATAGGGCCGTCTGTCAATCCCTAGGCATGGCCAAATAGTCCCTAACAAATCTCTTAAAAATCCCTATTATGAAAGCCTTTAGCCATCCTTAATCAATTTATAGTGAAAACAATTCATTAAAAAGAACATTAAACAAAGGGCTTTGTCTTAATTAGTTTTGGCCATTAATTAAGACAAGAATCCTTTTAGGAGGCTTATCCTAATTAGCATTATCAACCAAACACTTTACTAATAATATAAAAAGGCGCCACTTGGGCGCCTAGTCTCTCCTTAGAGAATACCGTCTTTGATGAGTTGTTCTGCAATTTGAATGGTGTTAGTGGCCGCTCCTTTGCGGATGTTGTCGGCTACTACCCAAATATTGAGGCCGTAAGGAACTGACTCGTCACGACGAATTCGTCCAACATAAACCTCATCATGGTCTTCCACTTCTGACTGAAGTGGATACTTAAAGGTTAGCAGGATCATCCAGGAGGATAATACCCTCTGCTTCTTGGAAGGCTTGACGAATGTCTGCTAAATCAAAGTCTCGTTCCAATTCAACGTTAATAGAGACAGCATGAGAGTGTTTGATTGGAACTCGAACTGTAGTAGCTGTTACACGTAAGTCTGGCATACGTAGAATTTTCCGAGTTTCTTCAATCATCTTGATTTCTTCCTTGGTATAGCCAGACTCAGTGAAGACATCAATATGTGGCAAGACATTTTTATTGATTGAATAAGGGAATTTTTCAGTCGTATGATTTTCTAAGTCATTAATACCGGCTTGACCTGCCCCTGATACTGCTTGATAGGTATTGTAGATGACGCGCTTCAAGCCGTATGGTTGTAGAACAGCTAGTGGCACGACTGACTGAATAGTCGAGCAGTTAGGATTGGCAATCAGATGGTCTTCCGCCTTTAAGACATCACCGTTAACTTCTGGCACCACTAATGGAATCTTAGGATCCATACGCCAAGCACTGGAATTGTCAATCACGTAGATACCACGACTAGCCGCAATTGGCCCAAAATGCTTAGAAGTCTCGCCCCCTGCTGAGAACAAGGCAATCTCAATCGGCGCTTGAAGAGCCTCTTCCGTTAATTCTTGAATGACATAGTCCTTACCAGCATAGCTAATGGTTTTGCCAGCTGAACGCTTGGAAGCGAACAAGGTTAAAGTCTCAAATGGAAAGTTTCGTTCGTGTAATACTTGCAGCATTTTACGTCCAACAACACCAGACGCACCGCAGATGGCCACATGATATTTCTTAGTCATGGGGTGACCTCCTAAAAAATTATTTACCCTATTAGCTTAAAGATTATAGGGGCAAAAGTCAATCCCTTAAACCTGGCTCCCAAGCTGATTAATTGACAATTTAGCCCTTTGTTGATAGAATCTAGCTATCCTTTAGGGGATGTCACGGTTTCGACAGGTATTGTTCGAGCTTTTGACGCGTCAGGAGGGTTGCGTCCGCCTTAAAACGCTACAGTTAAATATAACTGCAAACAACCAAAACAACTCTTTCGCTTTAGCAGCTTAATAACCTGCAGCGGAAAATCAGCCTAACATCGCCCATGTGCTAGTAGCTGGTTTTATTTAAGGTGGGATACGCGTGATTTATCCGTCTGTTAAATCACGAAGAGATAATCAGACTCGCAAGGATGATAGCCTGTCTAGTGGCGGTCTCTGCGCTAAATCAAATAGCTAGACTATTGACGTAGACTTGATTGTGGCGAGATACTTGGACAGGGGTTCGATTCCCCTCATCTCCATAAAAGACTAAATCCCTCAGCAGAATCTGCTGAGGGATTTTTTTGCTATTCATATCTACTTATCATGGCTTGTTTGACGGGGTTTCCGCTCACCCCAATATTGGTAATAATCTACCTTGAGGGCGCCATTATAGAGCTTGCGTTTCTTGGTTGCCTTGGCTCCATAGTAGGTCTCGAAAGCTTCGTCACTGGTTAGAATATACTTACTCCAGGTCGGCATTTGGCTATAGAGCTTGCCCATGTCTGTATAGAGGCTGTGAACCTGCTCTTCCGTCAACATACGATCACCATATGGCGGATTGGCAATCAAAATACCGTAATCCACCTTAGGACGGTAGTCCTTGAGTTGCATTTGCTTAAAAGAAATCGTATCTGCTACGCCAGCTTCTTGGGCATTGGCCTTAGCTATTTCAACCATACGGTGGTCAATGTCGCAGGCTTCAATGTCCATCATGACTTCTAGCTTGGCTTGAGCTTTGGCTTCCTGGCGCGCCTGCTGCCACACTTGGCCATTTGGATCTAAGCTGGTCCAATGTTCGGCCGCAAATTCTCGCTTAAGGCCTGGCGCCATATTGCGGCCAATCAATGCTGCTTCAATAGCGATGGTTCCTGAGCCACAACATGGGTCGTAGAGAGGCCGGTCAGGATACCAAGTCGTTAACATGACCAAGGCAGCTGCCATATTCTCTTTGAGTGGGGCTGCCCCCTTCTCTACCCGGTAACCACGCTTGAATAAGGAGCTGCCAGAAGTATCCAAGGTCAGGCTGACTTGGTCTTTGACCAGAGAGACTTCGATAGGATAGACTGCCCCTGTCTCAGGCAAATTAGTCCGACGATGGTAGTAGGACATGAGGCGGCTGGCAATGGCCTTTTTGACGATTTTCTGACAGTTGGGCACGCTATGTAACTGGGACTTGACGGATTTGCCGGACACAGGAAAATTAGCATCCAAAGGCAGAATGTCCTCCCATGGCAAGGCATAGGTCAAATCATAGAGGGCTTTCAAAGGTCTTGGCCTGAAAACTTGCAAATTCAATCTTAATACGGTCAGCCGTTCTTAACCAAAAGGTTGGTTTTAGCAATATCCTGGACATTACCGGTGAAGCGCACGCGCCCATTCTCCGTCTGTACTTGATAACCTAGCTGCTTTAATTCTTGGGCCGTTACGGACTCAATGCCAGCAGCTACGGTAGCCAATAGGTTATAGTTTTTCATCAGGGGCTCCTCATCTTTATCTTGTCGTTGCGGGCAAGACATCCCTGCCCTTAGAAAAAGGCCCTCCTCACCAGAGAGGGAGAAGCGCCTTTGTTGTATTAAGCAAAAGCCTATTAAGTAAATTTCGATAAGCCATGTTCTGTCACTTAAGGGAAATAGGCAATACACCTTAAGTGGGGTAATCATCTGTCTGCCGGCCACTAGGTGACCCGCCTCTTCCATCGGTTCATTTCCCTAGGAAAAGTGCCCCGACCAGTATACCTAGAAACTAGGTCACTATTTGGGTTGCTCGCTCGAGGGGTTTACCGCGTTCCACGCTAGTTGTTTCCAACCAGCCTCGTCTCTGTGGCACCTTAGAGGTTACTCGGTCATAGCCAGAGCCTTAGACCTTTTGCCTGCCGTTAGCGCTAGGCACTACCTTAGCTTATGGTTTCGCTAAGCACGAACACTACAGGCATCTCAGCCTGTGCGAGCATGGACTTTCCTCAACTATTGCTAGCCGCGATTACCTAAAATCTACTTGAGGTTTTTTTATTGGAAACGTGTCAGGTCTGAATAAGACATGGTGTTGTCTGTGCTACCAATCTTAGACCCGAAGACATGCTTCTCTAAGTTAGAGAGACGCTTGAGGATATCGAAGTTAGTAACACCAGAACCTGGTGAGGTTGGCACGTTGTTCTTCTTAGCCAAAGCAAGTTGCTTGGTCAATTCGTCAATTTTGCTGATTAGGCGCTCATTTTCATTTTTCAATGTCGCCACATCTTTTTGGTAAGAATCGTAGTCACGAATAATGCTATCCAAATACTCATCTACTTCAGATGCTTTATAACCACGAAAATCGCGGGTGAATTCTTTTTGTAAAATATCTTTAGCGGTTAAATTTTTTTCTGCCATATCGCTCATCTACCTCCATCAATGATTGCTTCTTTTCTCAGAAGAATTAATGATTCTATCTTAAATGAGAAGTCTATTCAATTTATTATGCCACGAAATGCCCTAAGAATGCTAGCGAATATACGTTCGCACCTAGTAAATTGTGCACTTTTAGTCACATAATCAAGCTTGGTAAATCTTAGATTCAGACCTTGATTAGCTATTTCTATTATGCCACGCAAAAGCCAACTTGGCTAGCGAAGCGATGTCCGCGTCCAACTAACCGCCTTATTCAGGCTCGATTTTTGCTAACTGGTCAGCCGCCTGATTCTCTTTCTCAGCCATCCCATTTGACATAGAGATTAGGGAAAGCTGTCCAGTCGGCTCAGAATATGATCCAAGATTGGGGCATAACGTGCATCCTTAATATAAGACTTTTCAATGGCTCGAATGGCCACTTGACTATCGGCATGTAACCAAATAAAGTCCTGGGTCAGGCCCAATTCTATCAACCAGTCTAGGGCGTGTAGGATAGCCAAAAATTCTGCCTGGTGATTGTCGGCCACCTCTTGGAGGAAAACAACTTGTTCATAGAGTTGATCAGGCGCTAGAATCCGAATGGCTAGGCCAGCTGATTGATTCTTATAGGCAAAGGCAGCATCCGTATAAACCTTCAGCATTTTTTCTCTCCTTATCGGTTATTTGTCTACAAACTATTAATGTATTGTGCTATAATATAACTAGTATAGCACGGATTTAAGTATTGACAAGAAAGAGGTGGCAAAATGAGTGATGTAATTGAATTCCCAACCAATGCGGACCAATATTATCGCAAAGCTCTCAGTGCCCTCAAGGTCCATGACTTTGGCCGTGCACAAGAATTGCTTATCAAGAGTTATGAGACAGATCCTCAGGTTCATGTCTTCGAGGAACTGATTAAATTATATATTGCTCGAGGACAAAAAGCTGATCTCTTGAGCTGTTGGCAGAATTACTTCCCTGATATAGAAGCCGTTAATGATTGGAATGTTCTCCTCTTATATGGAGCGAGTCTGTCCCTCCTTTACGACTTAGACGCTGCCCTCTTGCGGCTCTATCAGCTTCAAGCACGCTTCCAAGCAGCTGGATGGGACAGTGAGGACCTCTTACCATTCATTCATCAACTCAATCATACCCAGCGCTTAGCCCAGCGCTTGGATCAAGCCCTAGCTCAAGGTCAGGAAGCCATTGAGACTTTTATCAATCAAATCTATGACGGCCAAGGATTTGAGTTACTCAGTTTCCTTAAATATACTTACGACCTGCCTTTAGACAAGGCCTTTCCTTACTTTAAGGCCATTCTGGCTCATCCTGACCTACCTCAATACATCAAGAGTGACGTCTTACATTACCTCCTCTACCAGAACTATCCAGGTAAAGTAACCTATAACTGGTTTGGCCAAATCCATGAATTGACAGTAGCCAAACTCCAAGATTACTGTCACCAACCCTCTTATGTGGCTGGACTTCAGGTGATTGAGGACTACTGCGAACAATTCAATCCTCATCTCTTGATTGAGTTTTCCCAGCAGTTTGTCCTTCAGGCCTTAACCGTTTATCCCTATTTTGAAGAAGCCTTCGGCTCAGCCAAGGAGTGGTTCCAGCTTTTCTTAACGGAGAATGACCTACCGACTCCCTACGATCTAGCACCAGATGCTGAGCATCGTCAGACTTATCAAACTGTCGCGGCTGAACTCTATCAATTAATCTACCAAGAACAATCGTATTGAGAATAAGAGCCTCCTATCACAAGTACTGGATAGGAGGCTCTTCTATAGGCGCTGTGAGCTTAAAACCCTCGCTGAGCCGCAGGACTTTGGGGCGCTTCCCCTTCCTCATCGTCTTGAATGAGATGTTCACAGTTGATATAAGCGACAATGTCTTTGAAATTGACAATGGTGCGGCTAGTACAGATATCCTTCATGGTCGGATCTGACCGGAGCCAATCGATGTCAACGACTGCGCTGTTGGTCAGTAGCTTACGGATGGTCCCCCGCATATGGACCTGCCGGAAGGTAAAGCGTATTTGGTCACCAATCTCAGGTCGAATCTGTTCACGGACTCGCTGAATCATTTGGCAACCCGTCTCGAAATTGACATGCAAGAGGGAGGCTATCCGAGACTTAGTGGTCCCCCGTCTCAGCTCACGTTCTATGAGCTCACGCTCTGACTTAGTGACTTTTGACTCTCATACGACCCACCCTTTTCTGAATGAAACCGTTTCTAATTCTTATTATAGCACGTTTGATGCGCTTTTTATAGCTTATAAGTCAAAAATTTCCCAATCCGACAAGAATTTGTAAGATAGTTTCGAATTTTTGTTTGAAACCGCCCCCATTTCCTTGTTATAATAGAAATAGCTTATAAAAAGGAGCGTTAACCATGAATCAATCCATTATTACGACCCTTATTTATGAAACCAAAGTCTCCATCGGTTCCTATTTCCACTTAGTGACGGACTGGTTCGCTAGCGACCAAGAAATCAAGACCGTCATTATTGACCAGGACCATGTCTATTCCAAGATTCTGTCTCTCTACCCTAATGGTTTTGTTATGTACCTCGAGCAAGACCAAGACGGCTCTATTTACCGGACCAATTTTCCTCTGATTCAAGCCAAAGATGCCGACTACTATACCGTTCAGTGGGATGACTAAATTCCTGTTTGAAATAGCGCCAAAGTCACTTGATTTTGCTAATGACTCCTTTATACTCAGAGTATTCAATCTGACTATAAAGGAGTCTCTTATGCATAATATGACCACTGGGTCCCCCCTCAAACGCATTATTAACTTCTCCATCCCGCTCCTAATAGGCAATATTTTCCAGCTTGTCTATAATATGGTCGACACCTTTATTGTTGGGCGCACCATGGGGCGAGATGCCCTAGCTGGTATTTCAGCTTCTTCTAGCGTCATGTTCCTGATTCTGGGCTTCGCTCAAGGGCTGACGGCAGGATTAACGATTCCTTTGGCTCAGGCTTTTGGTGCTAGGGATTTCCATAAGGTAAGACGTTCGGTCACCATTGCTTGGACCATCGCGCTCTGTGTTTCCATGGCCTTAACCTTCCTGTCTACCTTCTTCCTGCGCCAAATTCTAGAAATCATGATGACGCCACCTGAAATCATTCAATATACATACGATTATCTCATCGTTATCTTCAGCGCTTGTACTGTCACCATGCTTTACAATTTACTAAGTAATATGATGCGGGCCTTGGGAGACAGCCGGACGCCCCTCTACTTTCTTATCATCGCGGCCTTAACCAATATCGTCTTAGACTATGTTTTCATCGTGAACGTAGGTATGGGGGTTGCGGGTGCTGGCCTCGCGACGGTCTTGTCACAAGCTGTCTCGGTTATCCTCTGCCTCTGGGCCATTCATCGCCGTTGGCCACTACTGCAGGTTTCCTGGCAAAAGGCCATGTTAGTAGCTGAAGAAATCCGTTATCACCTCAATATGGGCTTTCCAATGGCCTTTCAATCCTCTATTATTGCCCTTGGCTCCATTTCAGTCACAGTGGCCCTCAATCAGTTAGGTCCTCTAGCTATCGCAAGTTATGGTGCCGCTTCTAAAATTGAACAGATTGTGATTTTAGTCCTCATGTCCTTTGGGATTGCCATGGCAACTTACGTGGGCCAAAACTTTGGTGCCGCCCAATTTGATCGCATCCGTCAAGGCGTCCGCCAAATGACTTACTTATCTGTCGGTGTTGCGCTAGTGTCTGGCGTCATCCTAGCACTGACCGGAGCTCAGGTTGTTACCCTCTTCGCAGAAGGTAGCCAAGGACTGGAAATGGCTCACTACGGTCAAGTATTCTTCTACTGCTCGGCTCCTGCTTACTGGTTATTAGCTCTGCTCTTCATTTACCGTTATACCTTGCAGGGATTGGGAGATAGCCTAATTCCGACTATTGCTGGTATCATGGAGTTGGCTATGCGCATGAGTGCCGCTCTGATTCTCAGCCAATATCTAGGCTTTGTCGGCCCAGCTATTGCCAGTCCTCTGGCCTGGCTAGGCGCATGTGTCCCCCTCTTTCTAGCCTATCACCATCACAAACATCATCTTCAAGAACGCTTCAACCAAAAGCTGGCCCAGAATTAGTCTGGCCAGCTTTTTTGGCATACTAGAGCCACTTAGACGGGGATTGTGTAGGGAGGTTACAAGTTTCTTACAGATAGCGCAAAAACCGGCTCAAAAGTTGTCCTCAAGCCTTTTTTGCCGTATAATGATACTATCCATAAATTTATGTAGTTTGCAACTACAAGGAGGTAAATTATGACCAAACCAATTCGCGTGCTTCTTTACTACAAGTACGTTAACATCGAGAACCCAGATAAGTTTACAGCTGACCACTTGGCCTTCTGTAAGTCCATTGGCCTTAAGGGCCGGATCCTCGTTTCGAGCGAAGGGATTAATAGGGACTGTCTCAGGCGACTACGAAACCACTCAAAAATATATGGACTATGTTCACTCCCTACCAGGTATGGAAGACCTCTGGTTCAAGATTGACGAAGAAGAAGAGCAAGCCTTCAAGAAGATGTTCGTTCGTCACAAAAAAGAAATCGTTCACTTGGGCTTAGAAGATAACGACTTCGATAATGATATCAACCCATTGGAAACTACTGGTGCTTACTTGTCACCACAAGAATTCAAGGAAGCTTTGCTTGACGAAAACACCGTTGTCCTTGATACACGTAACGACTATGAGTTTGACTTAGGTCACTTCCGAGGTGCTATCCGTCCTGATATTCGCAACTTCCGCGAATTACCACAATGGGTACGCGACAACAAGGAAAAATTCATGGACAAGCGTGTCGTTGTCTACTGTACAGGTGGTGTCCGCTCTGAGAAATTCTCCGGTTGGATGGTACGTGAAGGTTATAAAGATGTCGGCCAACTCCACGGTGGGATTGCTACCTATGGTAAAGATCCTGAAGTAAAAGGCGAATTGTGGGATGGTAAGATGTACGTCTTCGACGAACGGATTGCGGTTGATATTAACCACGTCGATCCTGTTGTAATCGGGAAAGACTGGTTCGATGGCACTCCATGCGAGCGCTATGTTAACTGTGGAAACCCAGAATGTAACCGTCGTATCCTAGCTAGCGTCGAAAATGAAGACAAATACGTTCGTGGTTGCTGCCCAGAATGCCGTCGCCACCCACGCAACCGCTACATTGCGGAAAACAAATTGACTAATCAAGAATGGGAAGCTCGTCTCAATGTCTTAGGCGAATCCCTAAATGATCAAGTAACGGCTTAAGAGCCATACCCCATAAAGAAAGTAGGTGAATGAATGACACTAGACGATGACAAAAAGAAAGTGTCCGAACAATCGGACCAGCATTACTATGATGTCTCTTTTGACATCGAGCCTGATAAAGAGGATTCAAGGGGTCATTCTACCCCGCCTTCAAACGAGGCAACTTCTAAGCCATCACGCTGGGATAATTTCTACGAAGATTATTCCCGCAGACAAGCACAAGCTCGACAAGCGAGCGCTGAAAGTAATGATCAAGCATCTACTTCAACTAACAAAGGCCAGTCCGAGACTAGTCAGACCACTGAGTCAGCTCTAGTCAAGGTCAGCAGGATCATGATAGTTGGCATTACCAACCTAAGTCGGATGAAAAGACCGTCATGGCTCAATCTTCCGAGTTCATCGATCGCTCTGTCAAACGCGTCCGTGACTTCTTCTCTAACTTCAATCCAAGTATTGATGAAGCCAACCCTTATAAGCAGGCTAACCCAGTATCCGACCAGGACTTCCAGTCTCATCTATTCCAAGAAGAAACTGAGACAAACCAAACTAGTCCTGCCAAGGCCAAAACCAAGAAGAAGCTTGCTAAAGCTTCAGAGCCTAAAGTTAAAGCTAAGGCTGAGCCAGAAAGAGTGAATCCAAGTGAGCAAAGTCCAGCAACTTCAAGTGCACCAGAAGCTTCTGATAAGCGCCCACGTCGTCGCCTCTTTGCTGGTATGACTGGTCTAAATCACAAAGAGCAGCTTCCCAAAGAAGAAACGAGCACAGACCTAGAACTAGCTGGGCCTGTTGATTTGCCAGACTTATCTACGGAGACCTCTGCTAGTTCAAAAACTGCAAGTCGCGTTTACCAGCCGCGCATTGAGCTCGACCAAGACAGTGCGACTAGTCAGCCCTGCCAAGTCCAGCTGATATCCAGAAGGAACGCGAACGCCGCCGTAATCTGGATCTTGAGCAGGCAAGAGCTAAGCAAGCCCAGGAAAAAAGTCTGCTCGAATCAGCTTCAGACAAGAAGGAAGAGGCTCGTGTCTATCAACCTTTAGATGCTGACCTATTAAACCCAAGTTCAGACCAACCTAAAGAAGACCAAGTGGCCCAAGTGAAAAACCCTGCTCCTAGTCAATCAGTCACTAACTCAAATGACGACAAGTCTGAAGTGGAGCCTAGCAACACGTCACAAGCTACAGATTCGCTGGAAAGCTCTCAAGGCCAAGAAGAAGGCCCTCACCTTTCCTCACGAGGTCGTGCCCGACTCAGTTCGCTCTTGTCAATTTTCGATGACATTACACCAATTGAGGTGCCAAGTCAGGCCTCTGCCACAGAAGATGCAAACCAAGGCCAGGAAGCTGGGCACTTTGAACAAGGTGCGCCTGATTCAAGCTACCAAGAAGCTGAAATCACTTCGAAAGATAATTCTGAAGTCGAGACTGAGCCTGAACTTGTGGCTATGCCCTCAAGCCATCCAGATGAGCTAAATCACCTGGATCCAGAAGTGGAAGATTTATCGCTCGAGCCAACAAGTTCTCAAGCAGAATTTGAAACTAGAGCAAACCTTGATCAGGAATCAGATTATGAGGCGACTTCACTCAGTCGATGGTCAAGAAAACTTGATTCCTGAAGCGTCAGAACTATCCGAAGTCGAGCCAAGCTCAGTTGAGCAGCCATCAGAGCAGCCAGAATCAGCCCAGGCTGATTCTGACTCAACTTCAGACGACCAAGAAGACTTTGCTTGGACGGCTAAGACTAGCAAGCTAGCTAGTTTGGATCCAGATTACTTTGACCAAGCTCAAAGCCAGCGAGGCTGAGCCCGAACAAAGTCATGATGTGGAAGATGCGTCTCAGAGCCAAAAATTAGAAACTGAATCTGATGACCAAGCGTCCGCTGCCCTAGATTTGGCTGCTGCCGGACTAGGTGCTAGCCAAGATTCAGAGCGCAGCGTCGCAAAACTAAAGCAAAAGGTAAAGCCAAGGCTAAGGTCATTGACCTGTCTAACTACACTGCCAGAGAAAAGATTTTCTTAGGTCTTAATGTGGCAGTCAATGTAGTTCGCCGCATTGCTCTTTATATCGTCTTGATTGGCCTTCTCTTAGGTTCCTTAGCTGCTGGGGCTGGGGCTGGGTACTTTGCCCACCTAGTCTCTGACACCAAGGTGCCTAATCGTGAAGAAATGGCTGCCAAGATTAACAAATTGGAACAGCAATCCACCATTTACTATGCGAACGGAACACCGATTGCTAACGTCCAAGCCGATGTCATTCGGTCTGTGACTAGCCTGTCAGATGTGTCGCCTAACATCGTTAATGGTCTGGTATCGACTGAGGACTCCTCCTTCTATGAACATAAGGGGGGTTGTGCCTAAGGCAATTCTGCGGGCTACCCTGCAGGAAGTCTTGTCACCAGGTAGTGGGACCGGTGGTTCTACCCTGACCCAGCAATTGGTCAAGCAACGTCTCTTAACCAACGATGTCACCTTCTTCCGGAAAGCCAATGAAATTCTCTTGGCCCTCCGTCTGGAGCAATTCTTCAGCAAGGATGAAATCCTCACTGCCTACCTCAACGTATCACCATTTGGTCGTGACCATAACGGGGATAACGTAGCCGGGATTGAGAAAGCTTCAGAAGGGATTTTTGGTAAGAAGCCTAGCGAGGTCAACCTGGCTCAAGCAGCCTTCTTGGTCGGCTTACCGCAGGACCCTTACAATTACACCCCCTTACCAACAAAACGGGGAGCTTAAGACCGACTTATCAGCCGGGATTGGCCGGATGAAGGACGTCCTCTACTTCATGTACCGTAACCATAAAATTAGTGAGGCCGACTATCAAGCCGCCCTCAACTATGATATTAAGGCTGACTTCTTGCCAGCCGGCAGCCCAAGTGTGACGCGCCAATCCTACCTCTACCGAGCAATGGAGCGAGGCGCTATCGAGCAGATCATGCGTCTCAATATTGAGCGTGACAAACTGACTTGGACTCAAGTCTATCAAGATGACAACTGGTACAACCAATACTACAAGGAAGCCGAAGAGCAACTTAAGACTGGTGGTTATAAGGTTTACACAACCATTGACCAACAAATCTACGATCTCTTGCAGGAATCCGCTAAGAAACACATCAATGACCTAGGGATGGCCTATGAAGGCGTCTATACTGATCCTGAAACCGGCCAAGAGACCTCCTATGTTGAGAAGGTTCAAAATGGGATGGTGGTCATGGATAACAACTCCGGTAAAGTCTTAGGCTTTATCGCAGGGACAGACTTTGAAAACAACCAAATCGACCATGCTTTTGGTATTCGTCGTTCCCCTGGTTCGACCATTAAGCCATTAGCCGTCTATGGTCCCTGCTATTCAAGAAAACTTGATTCATCCATCGACGGTTATTCCGGATACGGAATTTACACAAACCTTTGAGGACGGAACGACTTGGTCCCCTACTAACTATGGTAACGTAGTCAGTGGTGGCGCTGAATCTGCTCGGGTTGCCCTCTATAAATCGGACAACCTGCCTGCTGTTCGGGTCTACCAAGAAATGCAAAAACGCTCAGTTGATGTCATGGGCTACTTGGAGAAAATGGGCTTTAACCCTGCTGGCTCCTATACACCAGAAGACGTCAAGAACTTGGCCTTTGCTATTGGTGGGGTTTCAAGTGGTCCAACTGTCCTAGAAGAAACTCGCGCCTTTGCAACCTTTGCCAACAATGGGAACTACCATGACGGCTACTTCATCGACCGGATTGAAGATGCAGCTGGTAATGTAGTCTTCCAACACCAAAGCAACCCTACCCAAGTCTTCAGTGAAGATTCCAACTACCTCATGATTGATATGCTACGTAATACCATGACAGAAGGTACTGGTCGGATTGCTAAGGGCTACATGTCCATGGGTGGTGACTGGATTGCTAAGTCCGGGATTAGTGAGAACTCTAAGGACGTCTGGTTCATCGCCTCCACGCCAAGCATCACCATTGGTTCTTGGATTGGCTATGACAGTCGTTTCCAAAACTACACCATCAATATCGACGACGGCTACGGTCGTGAAAGTGAACGGAGTCAACGTTATTGGGCTAATGTAGTCAATGAACTCTATGCTGCCCGTCCGGATATCTTTGGGGTAGACCGGAAATTCAGTCGTCCATCTAGCGTCCAAGAAACGGACGTCTTGCAACAAACTGGTACTAAGCCAGGGACCATGCGTCTAGATAATGGCGGGACTATTTCCATCACAGGTCCAACCTACAAGGATCTCTTCAAGGTCAGCCATCCAGCTCCAGAATTGAACTACAAGTTCTTATTCGGTGCAACGGATGAAGAATTGGCAAACTTCTGGTCCACCTACCGTGCGCAACTAGAAGAACAACGACGCCAAGAAGATCAACGACGTCAACAAGAATCGTCAAGTTCTTCAAGCTCATCAAGTTCTTCTGCTGCTAACGAAAACCCGGGTAACGGCAACGAGACCCCAGGTGGTAACAATAATAACAACAACCAGAATAACAACCAAAACAATACACCAGGCCAACGCTAGGTAACATGAGATAGTCAGGAAGATTCATTTCCTGACTATCTTTTTCTTACCTATATAAAAAAGAGACGGGCTCTATCAGCTTTAACTGATAAAGTCCGTCTAACTTTTTAACTATTAGGCGCTTAAGCTGGTTTGAAGAGGCCTAAGACATACCCAATAATCCCGGCAGCAAAGAGGCCGAAGATAATGAGGATTGGGTTGACTTTCTTCTTGAGTAGCCACATGCAGAGGAAGGTCAAGAGGACAGCCGCCAAACCTGGCACTAACATGTCAAGGTTGTCTTGTAAAGTTGTCACCTTATTTGGCGTTAAAGAGCTATTGCCCATATCACTCAAAATTTTCTGCAAGGTGGCACCATCCACTGCCCCTTTAGGGAAGTGAATGTACGCATTATCAGCCAATGGTACGTCAGATACCACAGGTGCAAACTTAATGGATGTCCAACGTGGAACCAGAATCCCCATAACGAACATCCCTAAGATGGATGCTCCCTTGGTTAAGGTTTGCAAGATGCCACCAGACAGGTCGTTAGTGATTTCAGAACCCTTAGCATAACCAAATTCTTGCGTATACCAGAGGAAGCCTACACGAATGGCATTCCATACTACAAAGAAGAAGAGCGGTGCTAAGATAGAACCCCCAGTTGCCAAAGAGGCAGCAATTGCCCCAAGAATTGGACGAACAGTGAACCAGAAGACTGGATCGCCAATCCCGGCCAAAGGCCCCATCATCCCAACTTTAACCCCTTGGATAGCAGCATCGTCAATTGAAGCGCCATTGGCTCTTTCTTCTTCCAGAGCCAAGGTAACCCCTAAGATTGGAGCGGCAATGTATGGGTGTGTGTTGAAGAATTCAAGGTGACGTTTGAGGGCTGCAGAAGCCTCCTCGCGTTGTGGATACAGCTTCTTGAGGGCTGGAATTAAGGAATAAGCCCAACCACCGTTTTGCATCCGTTCATAGTTCCAAGACCCTTGGAGGAATTGAGAACGCAACATTACCTTAAAACGATCAGATTTCGTTAAGTGTTTCTTTTGTTCAGTCATCGTTTTATCCTCCTTAGTAGTCATTGAGAATGTCGCCTAGTGGATCGCCGGACCCAGCTTGGCTCCCGCCACCACCAGAACCACCCGTGTTTTGACTGAGGCGAATATAAACAACGGCCAAGACTACCCCGATAATCCCGGTTGCAATCAAGGTCAATTGGTTAAGTGGAGCTAAGGCGAAGCCTAGGAAGAAGAATGGCCATACTTCAGGAGTTGCCATCATGTTAATAACCATAGCATAACCGACCGCTACGACGAAGCCACCACCGATGGCCATCCCTTTGGTAAACCAATCAGGTAAAGCTGCTAAGGCACCTTGAACGGTTTCGGTCGGCAAGAAGAGTAAGAAAGTAGACGGAATGGCAATACGTAAGCCTTGGCAAGCCAGTGCTACTATATGCCAGAATTCTACACCACGGAAGTCGCCCTTTTCAGCGGCAGCGTCAGCACGGTGAACAATGGCCACAGATAAGGTACGAACCACCATGGTCAAAGCCAAACCAACGGTCCCTAGGGTAATCGCTGCTACAATGGCCAAGTTCTGACCTTCATCTGTGAAGTTACCAGTTTTAACATAAATGATAGCAGAAGCAACAGAAGCTAAAGCCGCGTCAGGCGCAACCGCAGCCCCGATGTTAGCCCAGCCCATCGCAATCAATTGCAGGGCCCCACCTAACATAATACATTCGCTGAGATGACCCGTTGCAAAGCCCTACTAAGGAACAAGCAATAATTGGTTGGTGGAATTGGAACTGGTCCAAAATCCCTTCCATCCCTGCTAGAAATGCTACCACAATGACAGCAAGAATTGATAGAATATTAAATTCCATTATGATACCTCCTATTAGACTTTGAGGCCTTCACTGGCCTTAGCTTGGATGCTCTTGAACAAGTCAGTTGGCTTGTCATTGGCACCTTGCGGACGTCGAACTTAATGCCAAGATCACGAAGCTCCTTGAAGGTATCCACATCATCTTGATCCATAGACAAGACATTTGTTACTAATACCTTACCGACTGAGTGAGCCATCGAACCTACGTTGAGTTCTGGAATCTCTACCCCAGCCTTGATGACCTTGAGCGCATCCTGTGGATTTTCGAAGAGTACTAAAGCCTTGGTCTCACCGAAGCGAGGGTCTTTAGATACTGCAACGAACTTGTCAAGGGGTATTACGTGAGCACGCACACCTGGGGGAGCTGCTTGCTCAATTAGCTTCTTACGTAAGTCATCTTGGGCTACAGTATCGGACACCACGATAATCCGGTTAGGTTGAGTGGCTTTAGTCCAACCTGTTGCAACTTGGCCATGTAAGAGCCGTGTATCAATACGAGCCAAGACAAATTTAATTTTGCCGTCGCCTAAGACTGTTCCTTCTGGAATCGCACCTTGTGGAGCAGCGGGTGCTGCTTGAGCCACTGCTGGCGCTTCTTCTGGTTGTAAGGCTTCAGGGCGAACTTTGACACCGTCTTTGGCCGTTGGAATAATGGCTTTGGCGATATCGTGAGCCTTTTCCATAGAGAAGCGACTTGCATATGATTCAATCAGCATAGGCAAGCTAAGACCGGCTACAATGGCACGTGTCTCAGGTGCTTCTTCAAAGAGGATATTGGCTTGGTTGAAGGGACTGCCTCCCCATAAGTCTACCAAGAACAAAATCTCTTCGCTCTCAATACGGTCTACGGCTTCACGTAATTTACGCTGCAAATCATCTGGACCTTCACTTGGCATAAAGGTCACGGATTCAACGTTGGCTTGTTCACCAAAAATCATTGAACCGGATTGCTTGATACCATCAGCAAACTCACCATGACTTGCGATAATAATACCAACCATGATTCTACCTCCTAAATAAAAATTGAAATATATAATTTCAACTTCTAGTATAGTATAACGTTTACATAAATGCAATAGCTAATAGTAATTCTCAAATATTCTTCTAGACATGTAAATAAATTTTTTATTTCAATTTATGTCTATTAATGAGTATTACAACCCCTGTCCCCCTTTTTAGCAAGTATCCGAACCCTTCCCACATAAGCAAAAAAGCTGGGAGCAAGGTCAACTGCCTGCAAAAGTTGTTAAAAGAAGACAACTTTTGACAAGCTACACTTTCCTTGTCCCAGCCTTTCATGGTCTGTTAATCAAAATCATACAGGTCGGTGACTGGCACCACCTGGTCAAAATCCAATAAGACTAAGTAAACATCTGTCACTTGCTTGCCTTTTGCTAGACTTAAGGCCCGAGCATAGAGGCTCATTTGGAAGCGATACTTGTCGACAATCTGATCGATTTGGGCTGACTTTGTTAAGCTTGCCCATGGACGATAGCGGTCAGTCTTATAGTCAATTAAGATGAGACGCCCATCTGGCAAATTCAGGTAATTATCGACAACCCCATGGACCAAAAGCTGACTATCGGCTAGTTCTTGGAGCTGGTCAGCCTCTAACTGACGTGCGAACAACTTAGCGGCCGGTAGTCTATAAGAGAAGGCCTGCTCACGATGTAGGGATTTTTCCTGTTTAATCAGGACTTGGCCCAAGTCACTAGCCAGAAATTGGCAAATGCTGGCTAACTTGACTGCCTGCCACTGGCTAGCTTCCATAAAGCCAGCGGCTAGCCAGGCTTGTGCCTGTTCTTGAATAACCGTCGGATAATCCGACTCATCCAGTCCTTCTAACGCACTAAAATCAAGTTGCTGCATAACATAGTGGGTAAAGGTCCCTATCTGGGCTGCAGTATAGGCTTGACGCTCTCGAACAAAGCGCGGAGCCTGGAAGGTATCCCCAGTAAATCGAATACTCTGAATACCAGCCTTTTGACCCGAGTCGTCTTCTTCTCCCCTGCTATCATCTTCTTGAGTCAGCCAATCCCAACCGGCTTGTCCTGGCCGTCGATCGGTAAAGTGAGACAATTTTTCATTATGGGGTTCTTCATAGAGTCGCTTGAGCTCTGACACAGATTGGTAGCTGGAGGTCTTACTTGCCAGACCGTAGTCGTAATGACTCTCTAAGAGGCTTTGAATAAAAGGCCCCCACCTCACTTGTTACCTCATGTTGATCGACTGTTAATTTCAAATCTGCCAACCAGTTTTGGTCATCCTGAAACCATGGTCTCGATGCAGAGGCCTTGAGAAGTGGCACAATTTCTGCTTCCGTCACATAGGTCAGGCGCACCTGCTCATTAGTAAAGTCTGTCGTAGATTGAGGGTGACATCCGCTAAAGGCTGTCGCCATGAGCAGCCAATCTAGCCAGCTTCCTGCTCCCTGACGTAGGGCGCGATTCATGACCAATTCTTGACCAGTTGCAGCCACCACTTGCTCCTGTTTAGTCTGGACTTGGTCTTGAGATTTAACACTGCCCACAATCACTAGTTTTTGCTCACAGCGGGTCAGGGCAACATAGAGCTTGCGCATTTCTTCTGATTTTAACTGGCCACGACGTTCCAATTTAATGGCTTCCTTAATAAAGGAAGGATACTGCAGTTGATGCTTGATATCTAGATAGTCCAGCCCCAAGCCATAGCGTTTGGAAGGGACATAAACCTTCTGCGTATCCTGAATGTTGAAACGTTTGCCTGTCTGCATCAGGTAAACAAATGGAAACTCCAGCCCTTTGCTGGCATGAACCGTCATGACTCGCACAAAATTCTGATCCTCACTCAGTAAGAGGGGCTCAGCTAAATCCTGGTCGTGGGCCATGATTTGTTCAATAAAGCCAACGAAGGCCGTCAAGCCCTTATAGTTACCCGCTTCAAATTCCACTACCCGTTCATAGAAGGCATGGAGGTTAGCCTGACGTTGATCTCCTTGATCCAAACCTGCCACATAATCTAAGAAGTAGGTTTTCTTGATAGAGGGTCCAAATTAAGGTGACCAGGTCCACTCTTTGGGCTAGCTGGCGCCATTCTTTGAGTTTGTCCATAAAGTTGCCCAAAGTCTCTTGCAAGGCCACCAAGCTCGCTTCTTCTATGAGTAGCACTTGCTGGCAAGCTTCATAGAAGCTGCCGCTATTAGGCACCCGAATGCGAATCTGACTGAGTTGCTCATCACTTAGGCCCACAAAATGTGACCGTAAAATGGCCACCAAAGGAATGTCTTGATGAGGGTTATCAATCAATTTAAGCAGGGCTAGCATGAGCCGAATTTCTTGGCGTTGGAAATAATTCTCAACATTCTGACTTAGGAGTGGAATACCTAGCTGTTCAAAGACTTGTTTAACCGGCTGGAAGGGATGGCGGGTCGAACTTAGAATGACAAAGTCCTGATAGGATACCGGCCGTAGCTGACCTAGTTCCTTGTCATAAATTTGCCATCCTGCTTGGACGCGCGCTTGAATATCCCGGCCAATAAGCCAAGCTTCCGCTTCAAGGCTAGTCTCTACGCCTTGATCTAAGTCTAGATCCTGGTCTTCAGGCTCCCCTTCATCTGCTGCAGAGGATTCATAGAGTAAGAATTCAATATCGAATTCCGGATCAGGAGGCGCAGGTAGAAAGCTGTGATTGCCTGTCTTGAGCGACTCCATAGCACCGTACTGCATTTCCCCAAAACCCGGGTCCATCAGACGCTGAAAGACAAAGTTAGTAAATTGTAAGATTTCGTCACGAGAACGATAGTTGGCATCTAAGACAATCAGATGACCGCCTTTGCCCTCTTGATAGGCCTGGTATTTGGCTAAAAAGAGGCTAGGCTCTGCCATACGGAAGCCATAGATGGACTGCTTGACGTCCCCTACCATGAAGAGATTACCACTTAAGTCTTGCCGGCGTTCACGCGACAGAAAACTTAAGATAGTCGCTTGAATATCGTTAATATCCTGATACTCGTCCACCAGGACTTCGCGGAAAAGATCCTGATAATAGAGGGCCGCCTCGGAAGGTTGTCGCTGCCCTAAGTCCGCATCATAAGGGGCCAGAATATCCAGAGTCAGATGCTCCAGGTCATTATAGTCAATACAGTTTTGCGCCACTTTGGCTTGCCAGAGAGCCTGGCGGGAATTCAAGCGTCAAGTGGGCCAGCTCTTGGATGCTAGCTCCCGCCTGCCCTTCTACATAGACCGTCGTATCGTACTCTAGGACCATCAATTGGCGCACTCGCTCAATTTGCTCCTTGGCTTGATCTCGTAGGGCTTTTACTTGCTCCAAAAGCTCCTTGTCTTCTTCCGCCTTCTTACCGCTTGGCCATCGATCGAAGGAGACTTGTTGGAAGAGAGCAAAAACTTGGGCTAAATCTTGACCTGTCAAAACAGTCTGCAAATTCTGCACTTGGCTTCGCTCGGCTTCTATCAGGGGCTGTAGTTTGCCTATCATAGCATCTGTCAGGCTCTCAAGGCTAGCCAAAGCCTGTTCCAACAGGTGCTGAGCATGTGACAGACTAGCCTGCCATTCAGGCAAGAGGACTGCCTGATAGAGTCCAGTTTGAGCAAAATCCTCAAAATGCAAGGCCTGTTGAGCCAACTGAGACAGCCAGACTTGGGGTTCAGGATGGGAGGAGGCAAACTGATAGAGATCTAATACTAGTTGATAGAGCCCTTGGTCACTTGGTCCTGGACTGAATTGAGCCAGCAGTTGGAAAAGTTTTTCCTGCCATTCGGAATCTTGAGCCAAGCCAATCATCAGCTCCTGCCAAACTTCTTGATAGAGCAAGGACTTCTGCGTCTCATCTGTTAAGAGTCGGAAACTTGGGTCAAAATCAATAATATAGAAATACTGTTGGATCACCTGCAAGCAGAAACTATGCAAGTTCGGATATGCGAGGCTGGCAACAATTGAAGTTGACTGACTAAGTGGGCTTGCTCGGCCCTATCGGCCGTCTGGTTGACGGCTTGTTTGAGCCGATTCTCCATCCGCGCCTTCATCTCACTAGCAGCCGCCTCCGTAAAGGTAGACACCAATAATTGGTCCATGTTGGCATAATTGGTCAACAAATGATTGAGGATTCGTTCAATCAAAACCGTGGTCTTACCTGACCCTGCCGAAGCGGAGACCAGAATATTGCTACCCCGTTGGTGGATGGCTTCCCATTGGCTGTCATTAAATCGTGAATTTATTGGTTTAGCTGGTAAAGTTTCCAAGGTCATAGCTGGCCTCCTTTCTCATCAGTCTCTGTGTCTTCTTCCTTACTTACTTCTTTTTCAATTTGGGCTAGAACTTGATCCTTAGTGAGGCGCTTATGACGATAAGCACCATAATGTACGGTTGCATCAAAGCCCGTAATAACCCGATAGTCAGCTTGCAGGCTAGGTGTAAAGCGTTCATCCTTAAAAGGCGCCAAGCTGATATCCCCTCTTTGGATGGCATTTCCTGCCTGGGTCATCAGATGGACAAGATGCTGGTTGATGAGGCTTAATTCGGCTTGATTGACAGCCGGAACATGCTGATAGTAGCTACCATCTTTCTTAAGCTGAACAGGGTAAATCTGGCTCTTAGACTGATTGGCTAGGCCAGGTTCAATAGCCACTAATTCAGCGCCCGAAATAGTCATTAGCCCCCTGTATGGATGAAGTTGGTTCTTAGCCAAGTCTAGCCCGTCTTGGCTCAGTCGAGCCATCTGCTTACCATCTACCTTGACGAAGCCACCTGCTAAGGATTGATAGAAGGCCCCTACCGCCTGGGCATGTGGATAACGCTGACTGGCAACTTTCAGGTAGGTCAAGACCTGCAAATCCAAACCATAATAAAAGTCTACGAGATTGAAAGTCTTCTTACCGGATTTGTAGTCCACTACCTGGTAGTAACTTTGGCTTGGATCCGCATCAATGCGGTCAATCTTACCACGCAAGGTTAAACTGCCCTTATCCAAAGGCAGGATTAACCCTGCTTCTTGCTGGCTACCAAAAACGAGCTCGGTCGCAACAGGTTGAACCGTTAGGGCTTGACTTTGCGCCAGACTGACACTTAAAAATTGCCGCAAATGCTGATCCAGCTTGCGCTTAATCAAGTGCATGCGAGGATTGGTGCCAAAGATATTAAAGCGTAAGTCTTCCGCCATAAGGGTCTGAATGCTAGCAAAGTTAGCCTCAAAATCAGGGCTAGCCTGTTGGGCTTGAGTAAATTTATCTAGGAAATCATGATAATAATCCCCTGCCCCTGCGGCATTTAACTCTAATTGCTGACGAGGACGAATTTTGAGCCCATAGAGTAAGAAATGGCTATAGGGATCCTGGTAATACTGCTCCAACTTAGAAACCGACGCCGTCATCTTCTGGCCGAAGAGGGCCAAGGCCGTCTCTGGTGTCAGATTCTGAGGCAATTGGTTAAATTGGAAGAGTTGAGCCAAGAGCACCCAAGTATGGGAGTTTTGACTTGCCATCAAGGTCAAGAAGTCTAGGAAGGCAGCACTTGGTTGATCTTTTTGTTGCGAATAGTGATGGACTAGCTGTAAGAGCGGACTCATTTGGACTGGATAACGACCAAACTCAAGTCGGCTTAACTTGACTTGATTCTGATGAATCAAGGTATGGGTATAGGTCTTAATAGGCAAATGGAATTGCTTAGCCAATTGCTGCAAATATGGCGAGAGCTTAACGGTCTGCTGCCCTTTCATAGCTACATAAGAGAGATAGAGTCGGTCGCTAGCACTGAGTAAGACCTGCTGGGTCATAAGCAACTCTAAACTGTGATTGTGCTGGCTAGATTGGCGCAGTTGCTGGTAAGGCAAGAGGCTTTCTCCTAGAGATTGGCGGTTAGCCACACTCAGCAAAGAATCTTCCTGATGATGCTTAGGCAGGGTCAGCTCATCTGCTCCTAGCACAAAACAAATCTTATAGGCTTGAACCTGTGGACTTTCCATGCTAGTAACCATGACTTGGTCTAAGGCTGGCGGAATGATGTGGAAGGTGGCTTCATTCAAACCTGTTAGCAGGAGTTCTTGGAACTCACTAAAGGTCAGCTCAGCCTCCCCATAAAGTTGATAGAATTCATCTAGGCTGGCGGTCAAGGTCTGCCAAACCTGTTCATATTGGCGAGACAAAGCCAGGTCCCCTTTTACGATGGCTTGGTCGCGTCGGGCAATCAGGCGGTCCTTAACCCCAACTTCTTCCAACCACTGATAGAGCCATTCAGCTGCTTTTTGGCCGCTAAAGCTAGTTAGCTGAGCTAAGTCTTGGTAAGGGGCAAAATCAGCCAAGAAGGACTCCCGCAAGGCTTGGAGCACTTGACCATAGGTCTGGTCGGTCACCTGACCAGCCGCATTGACATAAGGACGGTCAGCTTGATCAAAACGCCATTCAAAAGACAATTGGGCAAAGCGATAGCCCACATAGCCATTGGCCAGCACCACATTTTCAAGTAAGTCCACTTGAGCCTTAAATTCCTCTTCTAGAGCTGGCCCATCCTGGGGATTTTTTAGCTATAGCAGCCCTCAAGTCAGCGGGTAACCAGAGACCTGATTTGAGAATACCGAAGATATCAGCTAGCTGGTAGCGATAGCGATAGAGTTTGAGCCCTGATTCTAGCCACAGGACCAGAGGATGCTGGCCCATACTTACGGCATGGTCATAGAAATAAGGAATGTCATTCTGTTCAAAGAGGGCAGTCACTAAGGGACGATAACGGTCCATATCCCGTGTGAGGACTAAGATATCGCGGTATCGGTAGCCTTCCTGACTCACCAACTGATGAATCTTGTTGCTGGTATGACGGACTTCCGTCTGAATGGCATCGTGCTCCCAAATCACATGTGTTTTGACTTGATTAAGAGGCTGACTCAGTTCTTGGGGTGCCAAACGCAAGTGATTTTCAAAGGCCTGGGCTAGCGTTAAAATATTAGCTTGGTAGCCTTCCTTCACCTGTTCAATAGTCCAATCCTCTCCCACAGGCAAATGGAGTGACTGGGCTAGCAATTGCATTTGCCCATAGGTATGACGAGCTACTTCGATTAGTGGCTCATAGGCTTTAGAACGAGCCACTTGCTGGGATAAAGGCAAGGTAATCCAGACAGCCTGACATTGTTGAATCAAGGTGGTCAATAATTGTAGCTGCTGACCATTGAAGAAGTAATGGTGATCCACTACCAAGTAGGTTGGTCGGCTCAAGGGGTGAGCCTTAAGGTAACTGTCCAAACGCTGCAAGTCGTGATAATGCCCTAAGACTTGCCCTTCAATTTCTTGGATAAAGCCTTGATAGAGCATGGCCAACTCAGCTAGGCGCTTGGCTTCCTGCTGGTTCAAGTCAGGCACTTGACTCAGATTCTCTGGCTGAATTTGCCCTAGATAGAGTTCATCGAAGAGCTGGGCTAACTTCTCGGCAAAGCCCTGATGCTTGACCTGACCACGAAAGACCTGTAATTGGTCCTGATAACGCGCTAGCAAGCGTTTAATGAGCATAATCTGGCCTATACTAGAAATTGGCTTTTCTTCGGCTAGGCTGTTAGGCATGAGGAACCAGGCCAGGCGTTTGAAGGAAACTACCTGAATGTCGACTAGAGCCGCCTCATTGGAGCCATATTTGTCTTGGACAGCCGCTAGCAAATAGGACTCCATATCAAATTTTAAGTGTTCAGGTACTAAATAAAAGAACTGGGCCTCAGGCTCCTTGGCTTGAATGTCTAATAAGTGATCTAGCAAGGCGCTTTTCTTGGCGCGATCCAGTCCCCCAAGGACAAATTGCAGCATGTTGGGCCCTCCTTTCTCTATCGATGGTGATGTCTATTTTATAGGGCAAGAAGCTCAGACCTTAGGCCTGAGCATTTGCTTGGATAATACCGACGATGACTTGGGTGGCTTTAACCATGGATTCAACTGCGACAAACTCATAGCGCCCATGCATGTTTTCGCCCCCGGCAAAAATATTAGGTGTTGGTAAGCCCATGAAGGAAATCTTAGATCCATCGGTCCCACCACGAATGGGTTCAATAATTGGCTTGATCCCAATGGCTTCCATGGCAGACTTAGCTAGTTCAACAGACTGCATATCTTGCTCAATGACTTCGGCCATGTTGTAGTATTGGTCCTTCATTTCAAGGCTAACAACTGGGACTGGATAAGCTGCATTCATCTTGTCGACAATGCTTTGGACTAGGTCCTTCTTAGCTTGAAAGGCTTGACGGTCATGGTCACGAATAATTAAGTCTAACTGGCCTTGATCCACGGTCACTTGGGCTTCCATTGGATGGATAAAGCCTTGACGGCCATCTGTCTTCTCAGGTACTTGATCCTCAGGCAAAGCAGAGAGGAAGTCCTTAAGCAGTTGTACTGCATTAATCATCTTGCCCTTGGCCGTCCCTGGGTGGATATTCTTACCGTGGAAATGCAAACGTGCCCCTGCCGCATTGAAGCTCTCATATTGAAGCTCACCAACCGGCCCACCATCCATGGTATAGGCAAAATCACAGCCAAAGTGCGCTACGTCAAAGCGGTCTGCCCCGCGACCAATTTCTTCATCTGGACCAAAGGCAACCCGTACCTTACCATGTTCAATTTCAGGATGGGCCGCCAAATAAGCCACAGCTGTCATGATTTCAGCAATACCAGACTTGTCATCTGCCCCTAAGAGGGTTGTCCCATCTGTTACAATCAAGGTTTGGCCCTGGTAACTACTTAAGGCTGGGAAGTCCGCCACCTTCATGACAATATCTTGAGCCTGATTGAGGACGATGTCTTGACCATCATAGTTGGGAATCAGGCGAGGTTGAACATTCTCAGAATTGAAGTCTGCCGTATCCACGTGCGCGATAAAGCCGATGGTTGGGACTGGCTTGTCGCTAGTTGCTGGGAGGGTTGCCGTTACAAAGGCATTTTCTGGGTTGAACTCCACTTCTTGGAGGCCAATGGCCTTCAATTCATCCACTAAGAGATGCAGTAAGTCCAACTGACAAGCGGTTGAAGGCACACTGGTGCTAGCTTCATCAGAGCGAGTGTTAATTTTAGCGTAACGGATTAAACGTTCTTGAGTTTCTTGGAAAAATTGTTCTGTCATTAGATGTCTCTCCTATTCATAACGGAAGGGGTTAGTTGATGCTTGAGATGGGATGACTTGATAATCAAAGCCATGTTCTTGAGCTAATTGGGTCAGGAAGGCTGGCATTTTTTCTTTGAAGATGCTCTCGACATAGTGGCCGACATCGACCGTCATCATGTCCTCTTGGTAGCAGAGCTGCGCCCGATGGTAGGAAATGTCCCCAGTTAAAAAGACGTCAGCCTGGCTTTGTGCCGCTGCTTGAATATATTCTGGCTGGGTCCCGCTACCACCAATCAAGGCAATTCGTTGATAGCTGTCCTTAGGCTTGGCCTCTACCACTGGCAATTCAGTCCGGCCATAGGTCGACTTCAAGAGAGCCAATAGGTCCTGACGATTGAGCGCTTGAGGCAGATTACCCACTCGCCCTAAGCCAGGCTGACCTTCTTGCGCACCCGGGGTTAAGGATGTCACGCCTTCTAGGCCTAGTTGTTCTGCTAGCCAGTCATTCATACCATTGTGGGCAATATCAAAGTTAGTATGCATGGCAAAAACCTTGATGTCATGCTTAATTAAAGCCTCATAGCGAGCCTGTTCAGGACTAGAAAAGTCAAATCGTCTAATTGGACTGAAGAGGACCGGATGGTGAACGATTAGGGTATCTACGCCCTTCTCAATAGCTTCGGCTAGACTGGCATCATCTAAATCCAAAACGGCCATGAGACGCTTAACAGGAGCCTCAGGCCGACCAAAGTGGTTGCCGACCTGATCCCAGGACTCGGCCATTTGAGGCGGATAGTGGGCCTCAAGGGCCGACATTAATTGGCGAAAATTTGTCATGTTATCATTACTCCTCTGCTTGACATTGACTTAGGCTAGCCGCAATCCAGCCTAATTTTTCAGCAATCTCGGCTAGCTTCGCTTGGTCTGGTTGAGGTGCTGCTTGAATTTGGGCTTGAATAGCCTTAAGATTGGCTTCCTCTCGCACCCATTTTTGTTTATATAAAGGCCCTCGCTTTTGGCTTAAGATTGGCCCAAGATAGGCCTGACGAGGACTTAATTCTGAGGCGCCTGGTTGATGTTGGGCAACGATGATTTCATAGAGTCGTTGGCTGTCTTCTACAATGGTTTCGTAGACAATCTGGTAGTCGTGTTGACTGAGCCAGGTTCTTAAGGTCGCTTCCCCGATATTTGGCTGAAGCACTAGCAAGGGGCCGTGACTTAACTTGTCTTGCCCCTCATCCAATATGGACCGAATGAGACTGCCTCCCATGCCGCAAATACTGATGACATTAATGGCATCGTCAGCTTGGATGACGGCTAAGCCATCGCCCAGTCGAACTTGGATCATTGAATCTAAGCCTTGACTTTGAACCTCGGCTTGGGCAGATTGATAAGGCCCCTTTACAACCTCCCCTGCTACTGCTGCTTGAATTTTTTGATTGAGGGCTAAGTGGCAAGGCAAATAGGCATGGTCACTGCCGATATCCGCCAAACGGATGTCACTGGCCCCATACTGGCAAATCAAATCTGCCACGGTGGCTAAACGCCGCGATAATTGTTGAGAATTCAAGCTCCCACCTCCTAAAACTACTAGTTCTATTATACCCCATTCTTGTGAAAACGCCTATGAATTTACTAAGACTTTGACGACTTTTAGGCAACTTGTTAACAAATGATAAAAAACGCGCTTGCCAATGGCAAGCGCGTTTTGTTTAAAGGTTAATTAGTCATTTAAGAGGCGTGAAACTTCCCGACGAGTCAGATAACGACTGCGTTTTGGAATGATGGCCTCGACATTGGTGCGAGCCAGAATCACTAAGATAACGAAGGCTAGCGCCCAAGCCTCTAGACCAGCTAGAGCGGCAGTGCCCCAAGTAAAGGGAATTTCTTGTTGCATGAGCCAAAGCATGCCGACCTTGATAGCTAGGAAGCTAGCTACCACTAAGAGACTGGCAGTCCCCATATTCAGGTAGGTTGAGGAATAACGGCGATTGTTGAGGGTCTTTTGGGTATATTTGGCGAAGAAACCTGCCAAGCCTGCTGCTGTATAGGGCAAGACATCAATCAAGGCAGTTGAGACAATATCGCCAAAATGCCCCGCGATGGCGCCCGTAATTAAGTCAACCACCACGCCACTCACCACGGCATTGGCACCACCATGACGGAGGCCTACCCAAATGAGAGGCAAGACAACAAGAGCAGTATGGAGAGGCAGTTCACTAAGTTTCAGCCAGGCAATAGAAATTGCCAAACTGAGTACAATGGCTAGCAGAACATCTCGCAAACGACGTACTGTATGTTTATTCATTAAGACGTCCCTCCTTAGTTCTTATTAGGTTGGTATTGCGACGCTTCCATAATGATTGGAAGGACAACCGGACGACGCTTGGTTTCCTTGAAGAAGTACTTGCTGACTTGTTCCCGCAAATCGCTCTTCAATTCAGCCCAATCGAATTCTTCGCTGGCCAAGTGTTTATCCAAGATGTCTAAGGTCATGTCCCGAAGCAGATTCAATCAAATCGATACTGGACTTAACATAGATGAAGCCACGGGTTACGATTTGTGGCCCTACTAATACCTTCTTGAGACGGCGGGAAATTGTCGCCACGATGACACAAATCCCATCTTCACTGAGGATACGACGATCGCGCAAGACCACACTTCCGATATCGCCGACCCCATTCCCATCGACCAAGATGTCCCCTGCTGGTACTTCTTGAGTCATGAGGAATTGACCCTTACGGTATTCAATCACATCACCAGCGCTTGGAATGAAGATTTGGTCATCTTCATAACCTAATTGATTGGCAATATCGGCTAAAGCAGCTTGTTGACGGTATTCGCCATTAACAGGAATAATGATTTTTGGTTGTAAGAAATTAATCATGAGTTTGAGCTCATTAGGGGTCGCGTGACCAGATGCTTTGAAGCTGTCGGTTAAGACCTTAACTTGAGCGCCTGCTCGATAGATCATATCTTGAGTCCGCGCCATAGCTGTCTCAATGGCAATTGAAGGTGTTGAAGCAAAAAGGACCAAATCTCCTTCTTGCATCTTGACTTGACGATGACGACCTTGAGCCATGAGTTGCAAGGCTTGAATAGGTTCACCCGACATACCGGTCTCTAAGATAATAATTTCATGGTCTTTGAACTTGCCAATATTCTTCATTTGGCCGAAGGTACGCTTACTTGGCATGATTAGTTTATCTAACTTGATGGCTGTATCCACGATATCCATGAGCTCCCCACCTGGAACAAAAATGGTCCGTTTAGAGGTGTGGGCAGCATCCATGACTTGTTGGAGACGTGCGATGTTGCTGCCAACGCAGGCCACAATGACACGACCATGGGCATTACGGAAAGTCTCTAGAATCTCATCTGCCGCCTGTTGGTCACTCACATTTTCCACATGGCTTTCAGCTTCCGAAGAATCGGCCAAGAGGGCTAAGACACCACTCTCCCCAATATCTGTCAAGCGTCCAAAGTGAGTCTTGTAAAGTGGCTTAGCACTTGGGTCAATGCGGAAGTCACCCGTATAGACAATGGAACCTTCCTTGGTTTGGATGACAATCCCCACAGAGTCTGGAATAGTGTGAGTTGTCCGGAAGAAGGAAACATTGGCATCTTCAAATTCAATTTCTACTTCTTCATCAATTTTGAAGAAGTTCTCCAAACGGTCCGCCAAGCCCCGTTCCTTAGCTAGAAGTGAAGCCAATTCAATGGTCAATTCCGTCCCAAAGACAGGGGCTTCAATTACTTCTAGAAGATATGGTAAGGCACCCACTGCATCGGCATGGCCGTGAGTGAGGAAAATCCCCACAACGCGGTCCGCATTTTCTTCTAAGTAGGAGAAGTCTGGGATAACAGCGTCAATCCCTAGCAAGCCCTCCTCTGGGAAGACTAAGCCACAGTCCATTACAAAAATAGACTCGTTGACTTCTACCACATACAGGTTCTTCCCTGCTTCGCGGACCCCACCTAGGGGAATAATTTTAATATTGCTCATAATTCACCTCAAAAATTCATTTCATAAAGTCGATAAGTGCTGTCGTAAACCGGTCCAGCAATTACCACAACTGTTGTAGATGTTCTCCTTATTATATACTGTTTTGCCTGATTTTGCAAAGGACGAATCGAGCCTGCACCCTCCCCCAAAAAGCCTAATTGCCAAAGTTTTTACTTGTTTCAACCACAGCCTTACACATAGCCTGAGCTAGTTTGGCATAAACTCTCATATCCTGACCTGCAATCGATTCTGTCACCATCAGATCCGTTGTTTTTAAGGCCATAGCACTGAAATACTGGCTGAGGATATGAGAAGACTTGAGATGGCCTAAGTGTTTTCATAAATAATTCCTGAAAGGCCTGGTCCAGTCGTGACCGGAATCCATCTGGTCCTAAATTAATAGCTAACAAGCTTTGGAAGAAGGGACGGTCGGGTTCTACGATTTCGGTCACGAAGCCTTCCAGATACTGATAAAAGTCCAACTGATTATCAAATCTTCTGGCAATCAGTCGCTCAATCTTAGCCATTTGCTCGTCAATAATTTCCACTAGTAGCTCTTCCTTGCTTTCGAAATGGCTATAGAATGTTGACCTTGCACAGCCTGCCTCTTGGCAAATTTGTTCAATCGTCAAATGCCCAAATTCATCCACTTGGATCAGTTTTTGCAAAGGCTTGTTTCAGTGCCTGTTTACTTTTGATAATTCGTCTATCCATGGCTGAGCCTCCTAGTCAAACAACTTATTTAATCCAACAAATCAGGTTAATCTGTTGGATAAACAACAAATAGAGCTTTTCTGTTCTGTCTTATTATACACCATTTGGCTATGCTAGTGACAGATAGACTCAAAAGGAGTGAAACTTATGAAACACTATACCGGCGACCCGCAATTTGACTTCCAGATTATTCGCTTTACCTCTCGACTTAAGAATCATCCTGAGGTTATGGCAGATTTAAGTGAAGTAGGCCAAGCCATCTCTGATTTTGAATCTTGGTACACTTGGTGGTCTAGCAAAGCTAGCGATTATGAAGCCCAAGGTAAATTGGATATTGCTGCGCGCTACTTTCGGGCAGCAGCCTTCTACTTAGACGCCACCGACCCTCGCAAAAAGTCCACTTTAGATCACTATACGGCCCTTTTTTATCAAACTTACCAGGGTTCTCCTTATAGCTACCATAAAATCCCCTACCCTGGCGGCTACTTGCCAGCCCTACGGATAGAATGTCCCGGCGCCAGTCGAACCCTCCTCGTTCTTGGGGGCTTTGACGGAATGCTTGAAGAACTGTGTGATTTTGTGGCTCCCCTTCAAAACCAAGGATACCATCTTATCCTGTTCGACGGGCCAGGTCAGGGCCAAACTTATCAGCAAGGTTTAACTTTTCAGCCTAATTTTGAAGTGCCCGTTAAAGTTGTCTTAGATTATTTCAGCCTTAAGTCCTGTGACGCGATGGGACTGTCCTGGGGCGGATACTTTGTCATGAGAGCTGCGGCTTTTGAGCCACGCATTCAGTCAGTTATTTGTTTAGATATCTTCTATTCGGCTATGGATGCCCTCAAATTAACCTTGGGCCCAGTAGCCTATTCTGGCTTTCGCCTACTCTATCGTTTAGGGGCCAAGACATTGATTAATGGCTTAACTGAATATTTTACAAAATCCAATATACAACTCAAGTGGTCTCTACAGAATGGTTACCAATTGACTGGTGAGAAGACCCCTTATGATTTCTACCGAAATTTAGATCGTCACCAGGTAGCCCCTATTTTAAATCGTATTAGTCAACCTTGTTTATTATTAGCGGGACAAGAAGATCAATACGTCCCTGCCTATCGTCTCAAGCAGATCAAAAGAAAAATTAATCCATGCTAAAGCTATTGAAAGTCAGCTCTTCACTAGCCAGACAGGTGGGGCCCTTCACTGTCAGATGGATAGACTAGACCTTGTCTATCCCCTTGTGCTAGACTTCTTACGGAAATACAGTCACTAAAAAAGAGGCCTATCGGCCTCTTTTCTTAATGCTATTGACCAAAAATGTCCTGATAGAGCATGGCTTGACGTAGCGCTTGGGCGTCGCCACCTAGTTGGTCTACCAACTCATAGGCAAAAGCCAAGGCGGAGGCTGGCCCGCGACTGGTAATAACTCTATCGTCCACTACTACCGATTCTTTGACATAGTGTCCATCTGTAATCTGCTGTTCAAACCCATCGTAGCAGGTATAGTTTTTGTCTGCTAGAAGCCCTGCTTGAGCCAAGGCAATTGGCGCCGCACAGATGGCCGCCACCAACTTTCCTTCTTGATGATGCTTCTTGAGTGCATGCACTAAATCTTCTTGGTCTCGCAAGGTGGTGGCACCTGGCATACCACCAGGTAGCACCACCGCATCATAAGGAGCCAAGCTAAGTGGCCAGACCTGATCCATTTCAACCGTGATGGCATGGGAGCCTCTTACCGAGTCAGCCCACCCTACCATATCGACTTGAATCTGAGCACGTCTTAAGACATCCACTACGGTCAAGGCTTCGATTTCTTCAAAGCCTGGTGCAAAAATTACAGCAACTTTAGCCATCAGCCTACCCCTTTCTCAAAATTAAGTCTATATTTACAAATTAAACTAGTCTTCCAAACCAGGAATCCGGTGGAAAATCTTATCAATGTTGACTAAATGAACTTCCAACTCGAAGCAGGAATCAAGTGTCGCGGCATCCATGGTGGCTTGAATGGTTGGGTCCTCTTGCAAGAGCTGCTTGAAAGGAATGGCCTCAAACCAAGACTTCATGGCCAGCGGTTGCACTAGGTCATAGGCCTGCTCGCGGGCAAAACCGTATTTTTCGATCAAGGTCGACATGGTCCGTTGGGCGAAGATGACACCATGAGTGGCATAGATATTCTTAATCATATTGTCTTCGAAAATGGTTAGATTTTGGATAACCTTAGTGAAGCGCGCCAACATGTAATCTAAGAGACTAGTTGCATCCATAGATAAGATACGTTCCGCACTAGAGTGGGAAATGTCCCGTTCATGCCAGAGCGGAATGTTCTCATAGGCTGCCAGCATATAGCCCCGCATCATCCGGGCACAACCAGCCATGTTCTCACTTGAGATTGGATTGCGTTTATGCGGCATGGCACTGGACCCTTTTTGATTTTTGGGAGAAGAACTCTTCTGCTTCTCGCACCTCGGTCCGTTGGAGATGCCGAATCTCCACACCAATTTTCTCAATCGAACTCGCGATTAAGGCCAAAGTGGCATAATAATCGGCATGTCGGTCCCGTTGGAGGGTCTGGGTAGACACATGGCTAGACTCAATGCCCAGGCTTTGACAGACATAGTCTTGGACTTCTGGTGGCGTGTTGGAGAAAGTCCCCACAGCCCCTGAAATCTTACCGACTTCTACCATCTTACGAGCCGCCTTGAAGCGTTCAATATGACGATTAAATTCATCATAGTAGAGAGCGAATTTGAGCCCGAAGCTAGAGATATCAGCATGCACCCCGTGGGTCCGACCAATACATGGCGTGAATTTATACTTGAGGGCTTTTTCCTTGAGGGCAGCTTGGAAATCTAAGAGGTCTTGATAGAGAATATCATTGGCTTCTTTATAGAGGACACCATAGGCTGTATCCACAACGTCGGTGGAGGTCAAGCCATAGTGAATCCACTTCTTCTCAGGACCTAAGTAACTGGAAACATTGCGGGTGAAAGCCACAACATCGTGCTTGGTTTCTTTCTCTAATTCCAGAATACCTGCTAGGTCGAAGTCGGCCTTTTCAAAGAGGGCTTGGACATCTTCTTCAGGGACTACACCTAAGGTTGACCAAGCCTTAGCGGCATATAGTTCAACTTGGAGGGCAGCCCGCCAACGATTTTCATCACTAAAAATACTACGCATGGGTTCGCGACTGTAACGTTCTAACATCTTATAACTCCTTTACTTGAGCCTGCGCTTATAATGAGCGGTAGCCGATATCCTGCCGGTAGAATAGATCAGGACAATCAATCTTCTTAATCTCATCATAAACCTTCTGTCTAGCACTGGCAAGTGTGGTCCCCTTGGCACAGACAATGAGGACACGTCCGCCATTGATAGTCAGTTCATTCTCTAGCTTGCGGGTCCCCATGTGGAAGACCGGCACGCTTAGCTGATCCAAGCCTTTAATGACGCTACCTTTAACACTTGCTTCGGGATAACCTTTGGCAGCTAAAACCACGCCAATAACCGCATCTTGATCCCATTCTAAGTGAAAATCCTGGCCATCAATGACGGCATTAGCTACCTGGTAAAGGCTGGACTTGAGTTGGAGAAGGAGGACTTCACATTCTGGATCTCCAAAACGAACATTGAATTCAATGGTTTTGACGCCATCGGCACATTTCATCAGGCCAGCATAGAGGATGCCATAGAAAGGCATGCCTTCTTGAGACATGGCATCTACCATGGGTTGAACGACTTGTTCTAGTCCTTGAGCAACATCCTGGTCGCTGATATGAGAAATAGGCAGATAGGCGCCCATGCCCCCAGTGTTGAGGCCACGGTCACCATCTAGGGCCCGTTTATGGTCTTGGGCCACCTTCATAGGCACGACCTTGCGGTCTGACACAAAGCACATAAGGGAGAATTCTTCCCCTTCTAGGAATTCTTCAATAACGACTGAGCCACCTGCTTCAGCAAATTTAGCTTCCTGCATCATGGCTTTGAGGGCTTCTTGTGCTTCTTCTTGAGTCTGAGCAATGATGACGCCCTTGCCTGCGGCTAGGCCATCAGCCTTGAGGACAATAGGGCTTGCCTGTTGGGCAAGATATTGTTTGGCTGCCTCATAATCGCTAAAGCTCTCATGCTTGGCTGTTGGTATTTGGTATTTGGCCATCATCTGCTTGGAGAAGACTTTGCTGCCTTCTAACTGAGCCGCCTGAGCAGAAGGACCAAAGGCCCGAATACCGGCTGCTTGAAGCCGGTCCACTAGGCCGTCGACTAGATATACTTCTGGTCCTATGAAGACCAAATCAATGGGCTCCGTCTGACAAAAAGCAATGAGCTCTGGTTCGGTCAGTGCTAAACAGGTCCCAAACTCCGCTACGGCTGGGTTATCACCTAGGAGAAAAACTTGATGGCCTTCTTGGTGGAACTTGTAAGCTATGGCATGCTCACGTCCACCGGCACCTACTACGAGTACCTTAGCCATCTTAGTGTTTAAAGTGGCGTGTGGTCGTGAAGACCATGGCCACACCTTTCTCATTAGCTACATCAATGGAAGCTTGGTCCTTGATGGATCCACCTGGTTGCACCACTGCGCTGATGCCATAGTCAGCCGCAATTTCAAGGCTATCGGGCATTGGGAAGAAGGCATCTGAAGCCAGTACGGCTCCCTTAGCCTTGTCGCCAGCCTGTTCGAGCGCTAGCTTAGCCGCTCCAACCCGGTTCATTTGTCCGGCGCCAATGCCTAGTGTCTGGCCGTTCTTAGCCACTACAATGGCATTAGACTTCACATGCTTCACAATTTTAAGGCCAAATTCTAAATCAGCTTTTTGGTCCTCACTTGGGGCAAGATGGGTCACTTGACGCCAGTCTTCTGCTAGGGCTTGGTTGGCATCTTGAATCAAGAGGCCACCCCGCACACTCTTAATTTGAGCTTGAGCTAAGTTGCCACCTTGTGGAATTTGGTAGAGACGCAGATTTTTCTTCTTCTTAAGCAAGTCTAAAGCTTCCGCCTCATAGCCTTCAGCTAGGATGATTTCCAAGAAAATGGCATGTAATCGCTCTGCGGTCGCCAAATCTACTACCCCATTAATGGCAACAATCCCACCAAAGATCGAGACTGGATCCGCCTCATAAGCCTTATCAAAGGCTTCCTTGACACTGGCCTCTAGCGCTACCCCACAAGGGTTCATATGCTTCAAGACCACACAGGCTGTTTGGCCTTGAAACTCATTGAGGATATCCAAGGCAGCGCTAGCGTCCTGAAGGTTGTTGTAGGACATTTGCTTACCATGAAGTTGAGTGGCTGATTGCAGGGTATAGCTTTCAGCTTGATCGCTGACATAGTGCCAAGCCTTTTGGTGCGGGTTCTCACCATAGCGTAAGCTATCCTCTAGCTTATAAGACAAGGTCAGAATATCTGGTACTAAGTGATCGACTTGATCAAAGTATCGCGCAATGGCCGCATCATAGGCCGTCGTTCTATGGTAAACCTTGATGGCTAGGCGCCGGCGAGTGGCTGCTGATACCTGTCCAGTCTCTGCTAATTCCGCTAAGACAGCCGGGTAGTCTGCCACATCACAGACGACCGTCACATCTTGATGGTTTTTGGCTGCTGAGCGTAACATGCTTGGCCCACCAATATCGATATTTTCAATCACTTCTGCTTCCGTCACGCCTGGTTTCTTGACCGTTTCTTCGAAAGGATAGAGGTTGACACAGACTAAGTCAATATAATCAATTTGATTTTGACTGACTTGCTCACGGTGCAAGTCAGAGTCACGTTTGGCTAAGAGTCCACCATGGATAGCCGGATGCAGCGTTTTAACTCGGCCTTCCAAAATCTCGGGAAAACCAGTGACAGAGGCTACATCTAAAACCTCTAGGCCTGCATCTTTCAGAAAGGTGGCCGTCCCACCCTGTACTAATTAACTCATAGCCAGCCGACACTAGGCCCTTGGCGAAATCTAGCAAGCCCGTCTTGTCGCTGACACTTAATAAGGCACGTTTTTTACTCATATTGCCCTCCTTCTCATGCTTGGGTTAGTAATTGATAGACGACCTGTGGCAACAGTTCATGTTCCAAGTCGTGAATGCGTTGCGTTAAATCCTCCAAGGATTCCTCTCTTGGATGTTGGAGACTGGCTTGGGCAATGACCTGGCCACTGTCTAGCTCTTCATTGACATAGTGGACACTAATGCCAATTTCACTATCGCCTGCCCTGTAGGCTTGACCAATGGCATCGACTCCCTTGTATTTTGGCAACAAGAAGGATGCAAGTTAATCATGGGCCCCTTGTAATGTTCTAATAGGTAAGGAGAAACAATCCGCATGTAGCCCGCCAAAATAATCAGGTCAACTGGCTCAATGGCCTCTAAAATGGCTGCTTCAAACTCGGCCTTGTTGGTATAATCCTTAGGACTAAAGACAAAGCAGTCAATGCCAAGGCTTTGGGCCTTGTCCACCACTGGCGCGCCAGGCTTATCACAGACTAATTTGCTGATAGTCATGACTTCCTTCAATCGGTCATCGTCGGCTGAGTGCTTGAAAAATTAGACCCAGTGCCTGAGGCGAAGATGGCGACGCGTTTTTTTGGCTTGGGTCATGAGATAACAATCCCTTCTTGGTCAGTTACATAGCCTAAAACAAAGGCATCCGGCACAAGGTCCAAAACGGTCTCAACATCTTCAGGCTCTAGAACAAAGGCTAACCCAACCCCCATATTGAAAACATGGTACATTTCCTCCCAGTCTACCTGGCCTACTTGACTCAAATAGTGGAAGATTTCTGGCACTTGATAGGCCTTGCTATCAAGGCTCATACCCAGCCCAGGTGCCAAGCAACGAGGTAGGTTTTCATGGAAGCCACCCCCTGTAATATGGGCGATACCAGCCACTTTGACTTGGGCCATAACGGCTTCCACTTCTTTGGCATAAATACGCGTAGGCGTTAGAAGGGTCTCACCTAAGGTCGAGTTGCCAAAGGCTGACTTGAGGTCCAAATCATGGTCTCTAATAATCTTACGAACCAGCGAAAAACCATTGGAATGGACACCACTTGAAGGGACTCCAACCACAACTTGGCCAGCTCGCGTGTTTTCAGGAGAAAGCAAGAGTTCCTTCTCTTGGGCCCCTACACAGAAACCCGCAATGTCATACTCGCCGTCTTCGTAGAAGCCCGCCATCTCAGCTGTCTCACCACCTACAATGGCACATCCAGCTTGGACGCAGCCATCGGCCACGCCACTGACAATGGCTTCGATTTGCTCTGGATAGTTCTTACCTACCGCGAGATAATCTAGGAAGAAGAGTGGCTTAGCACCTTGGGCCAAGATATCGTTGACACACATAGCCACCACATCAATCCCAATGGTGTTGTGGATATCTAGCTCAAAAGCCAGCTTAAGCTTGGTCCCCACGCCATCAGTACCACTTACCAAGACGGGATTCTTAAAATGATAGGCACTCAAATCAAAGCAGCCACCAAAACTCCCGATGGAGGCTAGCATGCCAAGATTCTTGGTTCTAGCTACATGTTTCTTAATACGTTCGACAGATTCATATCCGGCTTCAAGGCTCACGCCACTGGCTGCATAGTGTTTACTCATGTTGGGCCTCCTTTTTGGCTAAATAGGCTTGTTGGATTGGGGTCAGCGAGTCATAGAATTGCTGCTCATAATCATGTAGACCAGCTACATAGTCGGCAGAGAAGCAGTCCATGCAGAGGCCCTTATTAGGACCTTCAGCCTCAAGGCCAATCGCATCTTTGAGTCCTTCTTCACTGAGAAAGGCCAGGCTATCTGCATTAATGAGCTGGCAAACCTCCTCCAAACTGTGATTGGCGCAAATCAATTCCCCAGAGGTCGACATATCGATGCCGTAGAAGGATGGGAAAAAGAATAGGTGGCGCCGCAATCCGCACATGAACTTCCTTGCGCCGGCCTCCTTAAGTAATTGGACAATCCGCCGCGAGGTGGTCCCCCGCACGATGGAATCATCTACCATGACGACTCGCTTGCCGCCCACAATGGATTTAACAGCAGAGAGTTTCATGCGAACCCCTTGCTCCCGTAATTCTTGAGTAGGTTGAATAAAGGTCCGGGCTACGTATTGGTTCTTAATCAAGCCCATTTCATAAGGCAGTCCGGACACTTCAGCATAGCCGGTAGCGGCTGAGAGTGATGAATTAGGTACCCCAATTACCATGTCGGCCTGGGCAGGGGCTTCTTGAGCTAGGCGACGGCCAGCACGTTTCCGAGTGGCATGGACATTCTGACCGGCAATGACTGAGTCAGGTCGAGCAAAATATACATATTCCATAGCAGTTACAGCAGGCGCCTGAGGTGTTGCATAGGCTTCAATCCGAATGCCTTGATCGTTGATGACAACATATTGACCGGCCATAATATTGCAGACGAACTCTGCCCCGACCACATCAATGGCGCAAGTTTCACTGGCAGCAACATAAGCCCCATTTTTCATCTTGCCAATTACTAGAGGACGTAAGGCATGCTGGTCCACCGCTCCGTAGAGGGCATCCTTGGTGACAATCAGATAGGTAAAACCGCCACGCAGTTGATTTAGGCCCTCTTGAAGTTTACCTTCGAAGCTCTCAGCTTGGCTGTGGCGAATGAGGTGAACCAAGACTTCCGTGTCAGAGGAAGAATGGAAGATGGCCCCTCGCTCTTCAAGGCGCTTGCGTAAAGCGCGGGCATTGACCAAATTCCCATTATGGCAAATTCCCAAATCCATATCATAGAAATGAAAGAGAAAGGGTTGCACATTTTCAATATGATTGCTACCAGAGGTAGAATAACGGACATGGCCAATCGCCCGGTCACCTGACAGACGATCCAAAATACTATCGTCACGAAAGACCTCACTCACCAAACCGTGACCGCGATGGTTATCCAATCCCTGGCTGGAACCCGCTACAATCCCAGCCCCTTCCTGGCCACGGTGTTGGAGACTATGGAGACCAAAGTAGGTCACATGGCTAGCTTCGGGATGGTTCCAAATCCCGAACACCCCACATTCTTCATTAATTCCGCGCATTTTCTAATCTCCCTAATACTTCCTTGTAGGCTGCCATGACATCACCTAGATCGCGTCTAAAGCGGTCCTTATCTAACTTGTCGCGGGTATCCTTATCCCAGAGACGACAAGTATCAGGTGAAATCTCATCGGCTAGTATAATCTGTCCGTCGCTAGTCTTACCAAACTCAATCTTGAAGTCTACCAAAATCAAGTTGGCCGCTAGGAACAAGTCTTGCAAAGCTCGGTTAATACGGGCGGTTAAGTCTTTAATTTGCGCTAGTTCCGCTTCCGTCACTAGTTCCAAAGCCACTGCATGGTCGTCATTAATAAGAGGATCGCCTAGCGCATCATTCTTATAACTCAATTCAAAGACTGGTTTGGCTAATTGGCGTCCTTCTTCTAGCCCATATTTCTTGGCCATGGAGCCTGCCACGATATTGCGGGTAATGACTTCTAAGGGAATAATGGTCACATGGCGACAGACTTGGTCGGTTTCATTAACTTGCTTAATAAAATGAGTTGGGATGCCTTGCTCTGCTAGGTAGGTAAAAATCAAGCTGGTAATGGCATTGTTGAGTTTACCCTTGTCATCAAATTCTTCCTTCTTAACACCGTTAAAGGCCGTGGCACTATTCTTATAGTGAACATAGACTTCCTCAGGATTACCGGTATCAAAGAGTTGTTTAGCTTTGCCTTCGTATAAGAGTTCATGGTTTATTTTCCTCCCTTAAAGTAGCGAACCCCATTTGCGAAAATGGATTGCTGACCTAAAATGGTGTTGGTCTTATAAAGTCCTTGATGATAACGTTCGCTGTGCCCCATCTTACCCAAAATCAGGCCATCAGGGCTGACTAGGCCTTCAATGGCTAATAGAGAACCATTAGGGTTAAAACGTCCATTTAGCGATGCTTGACCGTCATAGTCACAATATTGGAAGGCCACCAAATCTTTGAAAGCTGCCACGGACTCGCCAACCAATTTCCCTTCCCCATGGCTAAAGGCCACTTCATGCAATTGGCCTGTCTGGAAGCCTTGGGTCCAAGGCGAACGAGTAGAGGCTACACGGGTCACGGCTGTGGTTGAGATATGGCGGTAGGAATCGTTGCGATAGAGGGTCAAGTCGCTAGGGGCTAGGTCTTTGATTTGCCCATATGGCAAGAGACCTGACTTAATAAGGGCTTGGAATCCATTACAGATACCAAGAATTAACTTCTTGTCAGCCAGATGGGCATGGATGGCCGCTGTCACTTCAGGATGCTTGAGGGAAGTTAACGATAAATTTAGCTGAACCATCCGGCTCGTCCCCACTTGAGAAACCACCTGGGAAGAAAATAATGTGGCTAGCCTTGACAGCTGCGACAAAGTCTTTGACAGAGGCTTCAATATCACCTGGTTGTTGGTTACGAATGACCACTGACTGAGCATTTGCCCCCACTTCTACAAAGGCCCGCTCACTATCGTATTCACAGTTGGTACCTGGAAAGACGGGAATGACCACTTGAACTTGGTCCACATATTCTGGATAGGCATAGACTTGGTCTGCCTCTTGCGTCAAGTTCTCAGTCGTGCCTGCCTCTTGGTTTTGGTAGAGAGGATAGATGTCATCTAGTGTTTGCGTGTAGGCTTGGTAAAGTTCCTCCTTGCTAAAGGATAAACCACTCACTTGGTAGCGACCCTCTGCTTGAACTTGGCCAAGGTAAGTGAAATCTGCTAGCTCCCGCGTACTTTCAATGACTAGGGAAGCCACATCAAAGTTGAGCGCATTGGCAGACTCAATCTCAAAGCCCAAACCAGCTCCTAGAGCCATCTTCACTAGGGAGGCTGTCAGACTACCCTCTTCTTGAACATAGGCTGAGACAACACTCCCCTCTTGAATGAGGGCATGAACTTTCTCATAGTTTGCCATCGTGGCTACCAAATCTGGATAACCCTGGTCATCGCGAACGACTGGCACATGATAAAAGCTTGTTACCCACTGCCTTGAGTTCTGGCGTGATAACGTCAGCAATTTTGACCGGCGCACAGGGCAAAGGAAATCAAGGTTTCTACGACATTTAAGTCATGGAAGGTCCCCGACATGGGTCCTTACCCCAATACTTGGCCGTCAATCGCTTCTTGAGCTACTAGCGAGCCTAACAGGGCTTGCGTCACCTTGCCCCACTTGGCCGGGTCTTGGCCTAATTTTTCAAAGTATTCCTGGAAGGAGAAGTAGAGCGACTCCTTGGTCCCACCAACGGCATAGACCTTGGCAACTGATTCTAGTACAGCATAGATAGCCGATAAGAATGGGGAGTAATGAGAGATTTTAGGAATGAAACCATAGGTCAGGATAGTAGCGGTGTCACTAGTTGAATGAAGGGTTGGCAGTGCTTGGACACTAGCTTGAACAGGTGTAAGCTGGTGCTTACCCGCAAATGGCATCAAGACCGTGCTATTACCAATCGAAGCATCAAATTGTTGGGCCAAGCCCTTTTGGCAAGTCACATTCAAACTGGCTAATTCAGCTAAGATGGCTTCCTTGCTTACTTCTTTAGCTAGGAAAGGATTGGCGCCCGCATTATCGACTAGGCGTGCCTGGGCATGTTGGCGAACCCCAGCCGTTGCCAGGAAGTCAGCCCCCATGTCTACGACCTTCTCTTGGCCATCGAACATTTCCAGGCGGCGACGGTCTGTGATGGTGGCAACATGGGCATACTCAATGTTTTCAGCCCGACACATGTCAACAAAGGCTTGATAGTCTGCTGGATCAATGGCTACTGCCATGCGTTCTTGGGACTCGCTAATGGCTAGTTCAGTTGGATTCAGGCCTTGGTACTTGGTCAGCACCTTATCCAAATGAATTTCAATGCCTTCGGCCAATTCACCAATAGCTACACAGACCCCCACCTGCGCCAAAGTCATTACATTTCTTAATTAATCGCGTTAACTCGGGACGACGGAAGAGGCGTTGTAACTTACGTTCTTCAGGAGCGTTCCCTTTTTGCACTTGGCTGGCTGCGGTCTCCAGGGAATCACTGGTATGTTCAACGGAAGAGCCGCTGGCCCCTTGGATGCCGTCACGTCCTGTACGGCCCCCAATCATGACCACAATATCACCCGGAACTAGGCTTTGGCGTTGGTAATTACCAACTTTAACCGCCCCGACAACAGCCCCTACTTCCATATGTTTGGCTACATAAGAATCATCATAGAGCTCGCGGACAAAGGTAGTAGCCAGGCCGATTTGGTTACCATAAGAGGAATTACCATGGGCAGTCCCGGTCGAAATGGTCACCTGAGGTAGCTTACCTTCTAGGGTCTCTTCTCGTTTTTGCAGGATATTGCCACTACCGGAAACCCGCATGGCTTGATAGACATAGGAACGACCGGATAGAGGATCGCGGATGGCCCCCCCAATACAGGTTGAAGCTCCCCCGAAAGGCTCAATTTCAGACGGATGGTTGTGAGTTTCGTTCTTAAATTGAACCAGCCATTCTTCTTCCTCGCCTTCATTATTGACGGTTACGAAGAAGGAACAGGCATTGATTTCTTCACTGACTTCAATGGCTTGGTCTTTAAGAACTCGAACATGGTACTTACCCATGATGCTAGCCATATCCATTAAGGTCATAGGCTTGGTAATCCCTAGCTCGCTACGAATTTTTACATAGTAATCAAAAGCTTCCTGCATTTGGGATTGGAACTTATCGGAATCAATGATGACTTGATCTAAGACTGTCTCAAAGGTGGTGTGACGGCAGTGGTCGCTCCAGTAGCAGTCCAAGACATATATTTCCGTCTCAGTTGGATCCCGTTTCTCGCTGACAAAATAGTCCTGAATGAAACGTAAATCCTCTAGATTCATGGCCAAGGACAAGTCAGCCTTAAGTGCCAGTAATTCTTGGTCGCCAAATTTGCCAAAGCCGCTTAAATCCTTAAGTGGCTTTGGTTCAGAGTCCAGCGAGAATTCCAATACTGATAAATCCTTGACGCGGGCTTCAATTGGATTAACCAAATATTTCTCTACTTGGGCTAAGGATTGCGGGCTTAAGGCCTTGTCAAAGGTAACCAGCTTACCACTACGAACCAAGACTTTGGCTTCTTGATTGAGGAGAGCAATCGCCTGCATGGCAGAGTCCGCCCGTTGATCATATTGGGCGGGCAATACTTCATAAGCTAAGTAGTGACCAGGCACTAGGTCCAAATCTTCATAGACTTGGTCAATCATGACTTCAGAGAAGACGGAAGACTTTGCTTGCTCATAAGTGGCGGAGTCGATGCCGTAAATATCATAGATGACATAGACATGTAAGTCCTCTAAGCCTAAGCCGTACTCAGCATTCAGCTTATCCATGAGTTGGCTAGCTTCCTGTCTATACTGCTCACGCTTTTCAACAAAAATTCGCTTATCCAATGAAGGGTTCCTCCAATCTAATATGTCCTGGGAAATTAATATGGCCAATCTTACGGTCCTGACGTGGCTCCTTCTCATAGAGATGTAGGTGGGCTGGTCGCACTTGAATCAGCTTGAGGAAGTAGCTCAAGTCCTGGCCTAGGATGTTATAGAGAGTAGTTGCCTGATTCTGAATGGGCCCAACCTCCAGTCCACAAATGGCCTCAATATGGGCTCTAAACTGGGACTTATTGGCCGACTGCATGGTGATATGACCCGAATTATGGACCCGTGGCGCCATTTCATTGAAGATGACGCGACCTTGGGAAATGAAGAATTCAACTGTTAGGACGCCATAATAATCAGCCGCCTCTAGAATACGACGGGTGTAATCAATAGCTTGCGCTTCCTGTTCTGGACTTGCTGTCGTCGGGACAATGGACCGGTAGAGAATGTTATTTCGGTGCTCATTTTCAACGACCGCCACGATACCAATGCCCGTCCGGTCCTTGTAGGCCACCACCGAGATTTCCTTGTCTAGTGGCACCAAACGTTCTAGCAAGGTGTAGGGTTGAACCTGACTGGCCTCTGTAATCCGACTTTGGCCCTTGCCATCATAGCCAAAGCGCACCGTCTTCATCAGGTAGGTGCCGTCTACTTGGACGCCAGTCGTATCTTGATCTACATACTGGTAATCCACCGTTTCGATGCCTAAGGAACTGGCAAATTCCTTCTCTAGCAAGCGATGTTGGGCGGTCTTAAGTAGGCTAGCGCTCTGCACAATATAGTAGTCTTTTTCTAGTTCAGCTAGGAGGTCACTGTCAATATTCTCAAATTCGAAGGTTACGACATCCGAAATCTGGCAGAGGCGCTCAAGTCCCTTACGGTTATCAAAGTCCGCATGGATGAAGGTATCAGCAAAATGACGGGCACAGGCCTCTTTACTTGGATCTAGGATGGCGATCTTATAGCCCATTTCCTTCGCACTCATGGCCAACATACGCCCCAGTTGACCGCCTCCAATAATGCCAATGGTTTGGCCGGGTAAAATTATCTTCATAATGTCATCTCTTCCAATACTAGGCGTTCTTGTTCTAACTTAAAATCTTGATAAACTTGGGCATAGGTTGGATCCGTCATGCCCAACATTGCTAGGGCACTGACGGCTGCATTTTTTGGCCCGGCCACCCCAATGGCCATGGTGTTGACGGGCACGCCATAGGGCATTTGGACGATGGAATAGAGGGAGTCAAGGCCGCTTAAAGTCGAAGACTTAATGGGTATACCAATAACCGGCAAGGTTGTCATAGACGCAACCATCCCCGGTAAATGAGCAGCCCCTCCTGCTGCAGCGATAATCAATGAATAGCCGGCTTGTCTTGCTCCTTTGGCAAAGCTAACCAGCAAATCTGGTGTCCGATGGGCACTTGACCTTCTTATCATAAGGAATCCCGAATTGGTCCAATAGTTGACAGGTTTCGACCATGGTGGCGTAATCTGACTTGGACCCCTATAATGACTCTACTTTTACCACTAACACCCTTTCTCTAGAGCAAAAGCTTCTTAAGTCCTATCTACCCTTATTATAGGATTCCTGGCTAGCAAATAAAAGGGATATTCGAACTTTGTTATCACTTGTCAACTTAACGTTCGTGTTTGCTCACCAGGTAATCCACATGCATACAAAAAAGGCTAGGAAAAACTTCCTAGCCTGAGTGATGATAGTGAATTAGTCTTTAGGTAAGAGGACCTTACGAGACAAGTTAATCCGACCTTGGTTGTCGATTTCGATGACTTTGACCTCTACGACATCGCCAATCTTGAGCACGTCTTCAACTTGTGCCACACGGCGGTGTTCCAATTCAGAAATATGAACTAAACCGTCTTTACCTGGCAAGACTTCTACGAAGGCACCAAATTTCTCAATGCGCTTAACTTTACCAGTGTAGACTTGGCCTACTTCAACTTCTCGAACTAAGTCTTCGATCATTTGACGAGCCTTGTTAATCATGTCTTGGTCGCTAGACGCGATGAGAACATTACCCGTTTGGTCGATATCAATCTTAACGCCAGTTGCGTCAATAATGCCGTTAATGGTTTTCCCCACCGACCGATAACCACCTTAATCTTATCTGGGTTGATTTGGATGATATCAATCTTAGGTGCGTATGGGCTCAATTCCTTACGAGCTTCTGGTAAGGTAGAGACCAATTCATCCAAGATTTCTAAACGAGCCTTCTTAGCTTGTGTCAAAGCTTCTGTTAAGATAGCTTCAGTAATCCCTTGAATCTTGATATCCATTTGCAAGGCCGTAATCCCGGCAGCTGTCCCGGCAACCTTGAAGTCCATATCACCTAGGTGGTCTTCTAGACCTTGAATGTCAGTTAAGACGGTGTAGTCTTCCCCTTCCATGACTAAGCCCATGGCAATCCCGGCAACTGGCGCCTTAATTGGCACACCCGCATCCATAAGAGCCAAAGTGCCGGCACAGATACTTGCTTGCGAAGAAGAACCGTTAGATTCCAAGACTTCAGATACCAAACGAATGGTATATGGGAAATCTTCTGGCGCAGGAATCACTTGTTTGAAAGCGCGTTCACCTAAGGCACCGTGACCAATTTCACGACGACCTGGGCTGCCCACACGACCTGTTTCACCAACAGAGAAGTTAGGGAAGTTGTAGTGGTGGATGAAACGTTTGCCTTCTTCAATACCTAAACCGTCGATTACTTGGTGCTCACCAAGCGGTGCCAAGGTAGCAGCAGTCAAGACTTGAGTTTGTCCACGAGTGAAGAGACCTGAACCATGAACACGTGGCAAGAGGGCCACTGAAGAGCTCAATGGACGAATTTCGTCGATGCGACGACCGTCTGGGCGTACACGTTCCTTGGTGATGAGACGACGAACTTCGTCCTTCTCTAAGTCGTGTAAGGCAGTGGATACGTCCTTCATGAGCTGATCATAGTCATCACGATCAGCGTAAACTGCAGCAAAGAATTCAGTTGCTTCTTCCATAACGGCGTCAACAGCTGCTTCACGTGCTTTCTTTTCTTGGGTTTGAATGGCTTGAATCATGCGGGACTTGTAGCGTTCCCCTACTGAGCTGCCACTTCTGGCGCCGCTTCTGCCAAAGGTAAACTCAATTTCTCTTTACCGATTTGAGCGACGATTTCATTTTGGAAGGCTACCAATTCCTTGATGGCAGCATGACCTTTGAGTAAGGCTTCTAACATATCGGCTTCTGACACTTCTTTGGCAGAAGATTCCACCATGTTGATGGCAGTCGCCGTACCGGCAACCGTTAATTCGATGTCAGATAATTCTGCTTGGGCAACCGTTGGGTTGATTACAATCTCCCCATTGACGCGCCCTACGTTAACACCGGCAACAGGTCCATCAAATGGAATGTCAGATACAGCTAAGGCCAGGGAAGCCCCTAACATAGCAGCCATTTCTGGGGTGCAGTCTTGATCAACGGATAAAACGGTGTTGGTAATTTGGATTTCAGTACGAACGCCTTCTGGGAACATTGGACGTAAGGGACGGTCGATTAAACGGCTAGTTAAGGTTGCCGCTTCAGATGGACGGCCTTCACGCTTGATGAAGCCCCCTGGGACTTTACCAACTGCATACATCTTCTCGATGTAGTGAACAGTTAAGGGGAAGAAGTCACCGGTCCCGGCTTTCTTAGATGCAACGGCTGCAGATAAAACCACGGTGTCGCCGTAGCGAACCAAGACAGCGCCATTGGCTTGTTTGGCTAATTCGCCAATTTCCACAGATAGCGGACGACCCGCTAAAGTTGTAGAAAATACATGTTTGTTTGACATGGAATGTCCTCCTTATAAATTGGGATTAGCTCCCTTGATAATGGAACATGACTAATCAAATAAGAACTGGCCAAGCCGCCCTGCCCGGCTCTTATTTGGTTAGCACATATTCCATGGTAAAAGCTCTAAAAAGAAGGCGGCCGTAGCCGCCCTGCTACCAAAATTAACGACGTAAACCTAAACGTTGGATTAATTCACGGTAACGTTGAATATCTTTCTCACGCAGGTAAGAAAGCAAGTGGCGACGACGCCCAACTTTCTTCATCAAACCGCGGTAGGAATGATAGTCTTTCTTATGAGTACGGATGTGGTCAGTTAAGATATTGATATCTTCAGTTAAAACCGCAACTTGTACTTCTGGAGAACCAGTGTCCCCTTCGTGAGTAGCATAAGCTTTAATGATTTCATTTTTACGCTCTTTTGATAATGCCATCTCAGTTTCACCTCTTTCCGATATAGTATCCCACAAGCTAAGTAAAACGTTGGTGATTCGTTAAACTGAGCCGGGGTGTTATCAGTAGCCGAACATCGATAAAAGCAACAAACGACCACGTCTCTAAATATACGATAAAAAGCTAGGAAAAAAATCAGAGTCCTAAGCCAGGAAAAATAGACTAAATTTTTAAGCCTTTGACTATGCTAGCTTGAGAACTTTGCTATTTCATATATTACAGCTTTGTCCCGCCTAGTCGCCATGTGAAAAAAGAGATTACAGATGTTCTATGATTGGGTTAAGTCTCCATAAAATAGGCCTTTTAGTCTAACTTCTATGCTATGATGGTCTCATCAACAAGCAAAGGAAGCGTGATTATGAAATTAACACTTAAAAGAACACTGCTCTTAACGTCAGCAGCGGCTTTACTCGCACTCCCCTTGACTCCAGCTCAAGCCCAAGAAGCCTCCCAATGGACGCCTCGGACGGTCAGCCAAATTAAAGAAGATATTTCCAAACAAGCTGACAAACTCAGCTATACAGTTCAATATGGCGACACCCTCTCAGCCATCGCAGAAGCCCTTGAAGTCGACCTTCAAGTCTTAGTTTCTATTAATGAGATTGCAGACGCCGATTTAATTTTCCCAGGTACTGTTTTAACGGCTACCTTAGATAGTAACCACAAAGTGACTAGTCTGGAAATTCAAGCCCCAGACCAAAACCAAGAAAGCCCTAGTGTTCGGGCTGACTTGACCCAAAATACGGTCACTATTGATGGCCAAACTAGCCAAGTAGACTTTAACCAAGACCAGGCGACTGCCCCAGCTAACCCGCAAGCTCAAGCACCTGTTGAGGAAAGTCCTGTCCAAAATCAGGAAGCTACCAGCCAAGACCTGTCTCCAGTCACCCAAATTCCTGGCCAGCCAGAGGCTGCAACACCTGCTCAACCGACAGCTACTAGCCCTCAAACGCCAAATAACCAAGTCAAGCCAACCAATCTTGACAAACCAGCGACACCTCAAACACCTGCTAAGCCAGAAAAACCAGCCCAAAGTCCAAATCAAACCAATGCTGATCAAGCCACTGTCATCGGCGACGATGTCAAGGAATCTGGTTTACCAACCGTTCAAGAAGAAGCTCGTGCTGAAGCGCCTACTCAGGCTAACCAGCCAGAAAAAGATGCAAGTAACGCTGCGCCTGCCAATCCTACAGGGAGTAAATCAAAACCAATACTCAACAGACGGCAAAGCAAGCCAACAAAGTCCTAACCAGGAAGCTGAGGCAAAGCCAACAAGTCATGAGCAAACGAGTCAGGAAGAGGCAACCCAACCAGTTCAAGACCAAACAACTCAAGAGCAGCCTGCTCAGACTCAACCTACTCAAGACCAAACGACTCAAGAAACCCCAGCTTCAACTGACTATGCTGCCCGGGCGGCTGCCAACCCAGCCAACCAAGGCTTGCAGCCAAAAGCAGCTGAGTACAAGGAAGAAGTAGCGGACAAGTTTGGCGTCACCAACTTCAGCCTCTACCGTCCAGGCTCTAACGATGACCATGGCAAGGGCCTAGCCGTTGACTTCGTGGTCAACGACAATACCGAGCTAGGTGACCAGATTGCTAACTACGCCACTTCCGACATGGAAAGTAATGACATCAACTATGTTATCTGGAAACAACGTTTCTACGCTAACTACGATAGTTACTATGGGCCAGCGAATACCTGGAACCTGATGCCAGACCGTGGTGGAGACACAGCTAACCACTACGACCATGTCCATGTTTCTTTCAACCCTTAAGCTTCTAACGCTTTCGTCCTCCTCCAACCACCTAGCCAAGTAAAGCTAGGGTGGTTTTCCTAAACAAAAAAATTCCCATTATATCATATATGATATATTGGGAATTTTCATATGGGTAAATACGGTTAAGTAAGCGTGGGAATGGTGAGGTTTCACGGATATGTTCAATCCCTGATAACCAAGCCACTGCCCGCTCCAAGCCAAGACCAAAACCAGAGTGTGGCACAGCGCCATACTTACGAGGTCAAGGTACCAAGCATAAGCCGATGGATCTAAGTTGTAGGCCTTAATATTTTCATCTAAGGTCTCAAAGTCCACAATCCGTTCAGAACCCCTAATGACTTCACCGTAACCTTCTGGTGCAATCATATCCGCACATAGCACCGTGCGTGGATCTTCTTCATTAATGCGCATGTAGAATGAAGCCCAATGGCCTTAGGATAGTTGACAATGAAGATTGGACGGTCGTATTGGCTAGCAATGAAGGTTTCATGTGGTGAACCAAAGTCATCGCCCCATTGGATATCATCAAAGCCATTGTCATTCAAAAGCTTAATGGCATCCCGTATAGCTAATACGTGGATAAGGCAATTTGGTGTATTGTTCCAAGACTGCCCACATCACGGTTCAAGGTCTTAAGAGCTAGACCACAGTGGTCAATCACATTTGCAGAACCAGGTGAGCTACATAACGTTCTTGGGATTGTGGGTTTTCTTCGTGTTCAGCGAGGCTAGTTCTCTTCCATCATCCAGAATTCAATCAAGTGACGACGAGTCTTAGATTTTTCAGCCCGGAAGGTTGGCCCGAAGGAAGACCTTACCGAAAAGCCATGGCCGCAGCCTCTAGATAGAGCTGACCAGACTGGGAAAGGAAGGCATCTTCATCAAAGTACTTGGTGTGGAAGAGCTCAGTAGTCCCTTCTGGCGCAGAACCCGTCAAAATTGGTGGGTCTACCTTAATCAAGCCTTCTTGGTTCATAAATTCGTAGGTTGCCCGGATGATTTCGTTACAATTTGCATAATGGCATGTTGTTTAGATGAACGAAGCCAGAGGTGGCGGTGATCCATCAAGAAGTCAGTCCCGTGTTCTTTTGGTGTGATTGGGTACTCATGACTCTCATCAATCACTTCAATGTCTTGAACCAAGAGCTCATAACCTAAAGCTGAACAGTGTCTGCTGAATTTTTACCGACAATCTTCACACTGGTTTCTTGGTTAAGCCCCTTAGCCAAGCGAAGGTTTTCTTCAGCTGACATCAGCCTTGACCACAATGGCTTGGAAATAAGCGGAGCCATCACAGCAATTATGAAGGCAATCTTCCCACTGCTCCGTTTGTTGGTCACCCATGCCTTAATGATGACCGTTTTGATCAATATAATCTGCTGCTTGACGCATGGTAATTGTCTGCATTCTGCCTGCCTCCATAGTCTTGTCTTAAATATTTTCGATTTTTTGTAACCAGGACCCATCCTGCGCATTGAGGTAGTAATAGGTCAAGGTATTATTATCATTCTTGATGGTGATTTCCCAGACGGGCGTGTCTTTGATCATGCCCAAACGCGCCTGCATAATCTTATAATTCTCATTGTCTGCTAAAGCAATGGCCTTGGCGTCCTCTTCTGAGATAATTTGACTCGGCGTGTAGTAATTAACGGTCCCACCCTCACGTTTCACAATCGCATAACGTTCTTGGCCACTGTCATCCACAAAATCCAAGGCAAAGTAAGCCTCAGAGATGGTCGTCCAGTAGAATTTTTTGACGTCTTTGACAGTGTAGTCCGTCTCAATCAATCGCACGGCTTCTTGTTGAGCTTGGTGTGATTTAGCTTGGCTTGAATAGAAGACCCAAGCAAAGATGAGAAAGATGATGAGGAAAAAGAGCGTCAGTCCTGAGACCACTTTACGGTTTAACATACTTGACTCCTCCTGTCGCCACTTATCTGTACTATCATACCATAATTTCTCCAAAATTGCATGAATTTTTGGCTAGCTGACTAGGCTGGATTAGTGACTGGGCAGGATGGAAACCAGGTCAATGGCAGGCGCCAAGTATTCCTCAACCTTAGGGCTATAATAACGAGTCCAAACGCGTTCATCTAGGAGATAGTAGTCCGCCTTAGATCTAGAGTTAGCGACCTGAGCCAGCAATTTCTTAAGACGGAAGATCATCTGCGGTAGGGTCAATTGATCAAAGGCCTGGTTGTCTGATAAGCCAAGCACCTGACTTTGGCCTAGGGTCCGCTCATGGGTCAAGGAATCGAATGGCAGACGGTCTAGGACCACTAAGAGCTGATCGACTGATAACATGAAAGATTCCTCCAGGAAGAGGCGTCTAGGTACAATGACAATGGCCTTGTCATCGGCTTCGGCGCGGCGCTTAATTTTCTTAAGGCTACCATTTTGCCCCTGGCTATAAATCAGGTAGCCCTCTTCCAGCAAAGAACTTTCCCATAGGAGACGATAGTATGTCTGGGCTTGGGCCTTATTATTGGCAAGGATTAGGACGTGGCTGGTCCCCTTCTCAGCCAGATGGTCCTTGATAAAGGCCAACAATTGCTCAGCCTCCCTCATAGCTCTGGCCTGACAGGGCATAAGCCAATGGCACCTGGAGGGTCAGACTGGTGACCTGCCCCTGCTCAGGTAAGCTCAAATAAGTGGCCTCCACTTGCCAGAAGCGTGCCAAGCCATAGCCTAAAGGCTGGTCATACTGACCGTCTGACAAGAAAGCTAGCTGGCGGTATTGGCTTAACTGAGGCAAGTGCTTGTTTCTCATGATTAAAGGCACCCGACTAAGGGCCAATTGGTGAATCTGGCCATTGCTGACCTGACCTTGAAGTCGGACATAAGTTCCCTCTGACTGCTTGGCTAGCAGGCGACAAGTGCTAGCTGAGTTGGCGATAGAGCCGCTTTTGCTTGGCGGTCAGTTTGGCGATTTTTCAGCGAGTCCTCTAGATGCCGGCCTAGAAGTCGCCACTTGAGCGCATGACGGTCAAATAGCGGGAACTGCCCTTGACGAGGGCAGGCTGTCACGCAATCATTGCTAGCATTTCCTATATCACTGGCTTCAAACTCTGCCCGCATACTTTCTAGTGGGTCATAGCTGAGTGGCTAGGCAGGACTCTAGCTGAGCCTCCTCCTGACCTTGATCTAGTAAAGCCTTCAGCTCCACAAAGGCTGGCTGGCATCAGAGTCATGCTTTCTTGGTCCACTAGGCCTTGGTAACTGGCCTCTAAATCTAGGACCAGGACCCGAGCCTGACCCAGAAAGGCCAGCGGGCTGTCAGCGACTTGCTGAGGACAGCCAGTCTTTTGGTTCATTAAAATCAAGTCTTTGGTTTTAAGCCTCCAGGTAACAGTGATAGCCACCTTCTTACCCGTCTTAGCCACAAAAATCATAGCGGCGCATAGATCTGACTAATATCCAGTTCAGAGTTCAATTCATCCAAACAGCCGTACTGGCTGCTCGTCAACCAAACCAAAGCAGCCGCTAGAACGGTCAGCTCTTGTTGGTTGGCCCGGCTTAAATCAAATTCATGGCAGAATTGGTAAACCGAAGCCATATCGATAAACTGATAAGCTGGTCGATAGAGCCCCGCTTGCTGACCCGTAACTTCTTGCCATAGGGCCTGCCAATGGCTGATTTGCCCCTCATTTTCTAGAACTAGCAGGCCCTTCTCCCCTTCTTGACGCCAAGCATCAAGTAGAGCCAGCGCCAAACCTTGGTGATCCTGACGAGCGTGCGCTTCTAGGACTAAGGGCGATTTATCCTGACCGGCTTCTAGCCAATAGGCCACTGCGGTTCTTTGCTTGGTGCTAATGAGACTGGCATACCTAGCTCGGTCTTGACTGGCATCCTGCCCCTCCGGCCACTTTACTTGGCAATAAAAGCTGCTAGCTTGGTTAAGAAACTGACTGGCTTGATAGGGCAAGGCCTTAAAAATTGGTTGCAGGGCCAGCTTAGTCCCATAGTCCAAAACAGCTGCCTGATGAGCTAAGACATCCAACAAATAAGCCGTCATCCGAGCGTCCCCCAGGGCATCATGGGCATCTTGAAAGTTCAAGCCAAAGAACTGGCTCAAGTCCTGCAGAGTTAAAACCTGGTGCCTGTGGCAGGAAGATTTTTAGCCAACTGGACAGTGTCCAAGGCTGGCGGCTGAAAGTCTAAGCCTTGTTCAGCAAACTTGGCCTGCAAAAAGGTCAAGTCAAAACCTAGATTGTGGGCCACAAAGAAACAGTCTTTGAGTCGCTCATACCAGAGACCTGCCACCTGGCTAAAAGTCGGCGCATCCTGAACCTGGTCGGGTTGTATGCCCGTGATGGCCGTAATATGAGTTGGAATGTCTCGCTCAGGATTGAGTAACATACTGTGTTGAGCTAGGACTTGTCCATCTTCAATCAGGACAGCCCCAATTTGGATAATTTGATCACCTTGATCTAGGTGAGGCCCGTTGTCTCGTCGACAACCGCAATTCTAAGTCCTTTCAGCTTTCAAGATAATCAGCTCCTAACGCATGAGCTTGGGCCAAGAGACCGGCTGGGTCGTTAGGCAAATCCCCATAACGACTTGGCGCTCTGGCTCCAGAGTAGGCGACCAAGAGCCGGCATTGCCTCGGCTTAAACCTAGCGCCTCCATGACCTTTTGCCCATTAATGGCCGATCGAAATCGATTGGCAAGTGGCAATTGGGCCTTGGCCTGGGTCAATTGATTCGATTGGCTCAACCAGGCTTGATAGTAGGCATAGGTCTCGTAAATAGCCAAACATGGGCTGGCATCTGATAGAGCTGCCAGGCATCCAGTGGGCCTGAAGCAAAGGCTTGATCCAATTCCAATAAGTCACTGACATCTTTAATAAAGGGATTGCTGTGCTTCCAGTCGCGCAAAAAGGCGCGGGCCTGAGTTGAATCCAAGCCCAAGGCCTTAACTAAGGCCCACCAAACCAAGCGTTCATCACGTCTTATTCCTGCAGCGATTTGGGCAGCCAGAGTCTCGTAAACCTGCTGCCAGACGGCTAAGGCATCCATTTGCTCCATGCCCAATAAATAGGCACAAAGGCCGGATTCAGTCAAGGCTTTATAGCTTGTGCCTAGATAGTCACCCTGCATGAGCTTACTGAGTTCAATCCGAATGCGCTCAATGGACACATAGGATAAGTTAGGAGCTAGTTGGCCAATGGCCTCCAAGGTCTGGAACTCAATCTCAAATCCCAACTGGCTAGCAAAGCGCAGGGCCCGCATCATGCGTAGCGCATCTTCATCAAAACGTTCAAGGGCAGTCCCAACAGCTCGTATAATGCCCGCTTCTAGATCTTCTTCTCCACCATGGTAGTCATAGACCCTGCCCAAACGATCCAAGGCCAAGGCATTAATGGTGAAGTCCCGTCTCAAGGTGTCCTCGCGTAAATTGCGAACAAAGTTCACCTGGTCAGGTCGGCGCCGATCGCTATAGCTTCCCTCCGTTCGGAAGGTGGTAATTTCATAGTTTTCTTTCTTGTAGACCACTACAATGGTCCCGTGCTTCTTGCCCACATCAAAAGTGACCGGAAAAATCCCCTGAATTTCATCCGGCGTTGCACTGGTTGCAATGTCGATATCGTGAATTTCCTTGCCTAATAGGGCATCACGCACAACCTCCAACAAAATAAGCCTCATAACCGCTGAGACTCAATGGCTTCTAGGAGGCATGGCCGTCTGAAACAAAGGGATTATTGAGATTAATAGTCTTGGTCATGCCCTTCTAGTTCCTCCAGTTGATTTAATAGTTGATTGGCGAGATCAAAAGCTCCTGATCTAACGCTAGATCGACCTGCTCCTTCAATTGCTTGCGTCTAACGGCGGGTAACCTGAGTCAGTCCCATTTTCAATTGATCCAAAAATGCCCGATCTTCCGGTAAATAGTCCGGTTGAGTAAAGAGATCATAACGATAGAGGGTCATAATATAGTCAGGAATATTGAGTTCGATGTAAAAAGTAACAGGTTGAGCCCCTTGAGTATTAAGTCTCAAATCGTGGAAAGCCTGCTCACAAGAGCTGTAGGACTTTGCCTTCCTTATAGTAGCGGAAAGGCACCGCCGTCTGTTCCACATAGGAGATATAGACACCGTGACTAGCATATTCGACTTGATCAGAAAACTCAACATACTGAATATAATCAGGCTGAACCATTAAAAACTCTGAAGTAATTAACCGTTGGGTTGGCATGCCGATAATGCTGCAAGAGCCAAGCGATAAACTGACGTTTACGTTGATGCTTATTAATCACCGTGTGTCCTCCTTTCTGAGACTTATCTTTACTCTTCTATATTCTGAGACTCCAGGTCTCTTTCACTTAAAATTCGGTCTACAGTGGCAAGTTCTTGGTCTAAGCCCCAAGCCTCAAAAATACTGACGGGCTTGTAACCAAAAATCCTGATCCCTGCCATTGGGTCCAAGGCCTCTTGATAGGATGCTTGAGCCTGCTCTCGCTGGCCTAGGTCAGCATAGAGAGTGCATAGAGACAAGACAAATACTCGGGATCTAGAAGTCTGGCGCCATGCTATCTAAGACCTCTAAAGGCTGCCTGGGCGCCCTCATGCTGAGCTAACCAAGCAATCAGATAGGTGGCAATGGCATAGGTCAAATCTTCATCTTCCTGGAGCAAATAGGGCATCCAACAACTTATCCTGAATGGCTGGCGTCAGATGAGTCAGCAGCCTGGCATAAAGGCCAGATAATCCGCCACGCGCCGTCATCTGCCAGCGTCACTTGAAAGAGCCAGTCAAGATTTTTCCCTCAAGCTGGCTTGGTGTCCCAGACCTAAAGCTAATTCTGCCACTAGGTAGTGGATGTCACGGAATCTATGTCCAGGGCAAGGGCTGTTGAGCAGCCTCATAAGCGAGCCAGATGCCCCGCCTTTTTGATGAGGCCAAGGCCAAGAGGTAGTAATCTTCCGCACTAACCAGCGGTAGGTCTTCCCAACTTACTGAGGGATTGAATCCATTCTAGCTGAATCATCTCATCTTCTAAGGCTAAAAGCCAGCAGCCTTTGCCGAATCAAGGCTCGATCCACCTTATCTGAAGTAGTCCAACAAGACTTGATAGTAGTATTTAGCCTTGCTATAGTCCCCCTCTTCAATCTTGACTTGAGCTAGCAGTTGATAGGGCTCAAATCAGGTCGGATAGGTCTGAATTAAGTCCTGTAAGACCTTCTGGCAGGCCTTCTATTTGCCCCCAGTTCAAAGAGAATCTGAGCCTCTAACCATTGGACAAGAAAGACGGCTTGGTCTGTCTTGGCCTGCTGAGCCATTCATAGGCACTGGAATAATCTGCTGGCTGGAAGCAAGCCTTAGCCAGTAATAAGCTACCTTTTTCTTATGGGTTAGCTGATAGAGCTGGTCTAAGAGCCAGACTTGCCAATCCCGATAGCCCCGCTTGTAAAGTAATCCGATAAATCTAGCAAAACCCTGATAGGTTTGGGCATCATCTGAGTGCCTCTAGGGAGTGCTCCTTCTAAGACACTATTCACTTGGTCCAGGGGATTGACATTCCTCACAGGCTTCAATCCAACGGCTTAATTCACTCATAAGACACCTCCACCTTCATTATACCACGAAGCCTAACGGGAGTCACTCCCAGCTAGGCAAACAGTGCTTAAGTAAACAACCCACTAAGGTCGACTGATTAGTAAACAAGCAAAGAGGCTGGGAGTATCCCAGCCTCTAAAAGTCTTTATTTAACTAAGAAGAAAGTGTTGAATACAAAGACTGCTAAAATGGCAGCACAGATTGGGGCAAGTACTGGTACCCAGGCGTAAGACCAGTTAGAGTCCCCTTTGTTCTTAAGTGGTAAGAATTGGTGAACCAAACGTGGACCTAAGTCACGTGCTGGGTTGAGCGCGGGACCAGTTGGCCCGCCGACTGCGATAACCAAAGCCCATACCAAGAAACCAAGCGCTAAGTGAGCCAAACCTGGGTTGTTAGCGAACATTTGCCCTTTGGTAATCCCTACTGCTGCGAAGAAGAGGATGAAAGAACCAATAAATTCGCCTACAAAACCGTTCAATTGGCTGTTAGCAGCGTTAGCTGTTGAGAAAGTCCCCAAGATGTGTGCTTGGTTGGTTGTTTGATCATAGTAAGGCTTGTACATCGCCACTACTAAGAGCTGACCGAACATTGCCCCTAAGAATTGAGCCACAATGTAAGGCACAACTTCTGCCCATGGGAAGTTCCCATTGATAGCCAAACCGAGGGTGAAAGCTGGGTTGATGTGGTTACCACTGACATGACCGAAGATCATGGCTGGCATCATAACCGCAAAACCATAACCGATCGCAATCAGGTTCCAACCATGAGCCCCTTCACCGCTACCCGCTTTGGTGCCTTTTTAAGTCAACGTTGGCAGCCGCCCGTTACCTAAGATGATTAACATGGCAGTGGCTAAAAATTCTGCAAATAAACGTACGCCCTAATGACATATTACATAACTCCCTTTTTATAATGAAAAATCGCACCGTCTGGTGCTGATGGATATTCCTTTGCTAAAGTGTACCATATGTCAGGGGGCTTTCAATTGCCATTTTGCTTTTTCAAAACGCTTTTCTTATCAGGACTTTTGCCCATCAAAAACTGGAAACGATATCGCCGTTTCCAGTTAAGATTTTCAAACTTCTTCTGCTTGGTTAGCTTGTTGCTCAAAAGCTTCCTTGAACTCGGTTATAACCATCTCAGCATCTTCTGCTACTTCCTCTTGTTTTTGAAGGAAGGTCGCGTGAACTAATTGGTCCTTCAATTCTTGGGCTGATTTAGCTAAGCTAACACGGATCTCTTCCGTCTTGCTGTTAGCCGCATCATAGAAGTTAACCCCTTTTTTTCGACTGCTAAATCGCTGGTACTCCCCTGCCCGTTCTAAGGCTAGGGTCGCGATATTCAACAAAACGTTCACCTGCTAAGTCCTTGTATTCATGAGCACGCTCAGTCAAGTCCTCCCGCAATTCTTTCCCTGCCTTTGGGGCATACAAAGAGGCTACGGCAGCCCCTACAAGGCTCCCCCATACTAAACCTGCAAAAAATCCTGATTTTCTTGACATGCTACATACCTCATTTCTTTAGTGTAATTTCGCCCACCGTGTGTGACGGTTTCTTCTGGATTAGGTAATCCAACTGTGATCCAGTCGCCTTGAGGCTTGAGCTTATCAGCTGTAGGCGTCGTCGGTTTGACATCCGTCGCTGCTGGTGTCTTAGCTGCTGCTTCTTGCTTGCGGCCACCAAAAGGCGTCACGCGTTTTAAAGTGGCCTGCCTTGAAGGATTGGGTCACTTTACGAGTAGAAGCTTGTACGCCACTGACGGAAGTTCCCAAATCACCTACGGCCTTGAAGAGCGGGTCAGTTTGAGCTAACTTGCCATTCAGATCATCAACCAAGCTATTAGACTTGTTAAGTAGTCCTTCCACTTCAATTGAGAGTTGGTCCACATCTTTGGTAATGATTTTTGATGGAATCATTGACCTCGACCACCGTTTGTAACTTCTTTTCATGATTTTTAGTTTGAAACCAATTGGGTCCAACACAGAAGAGGACTAATATCGCAAAGGCTAGCGCCGCAATTAAAGGCTGCAATGCTTGTCCATTCCATTCTGCCTCAAATCCTTTCAGTTAAACTTTACTGTTCTTATCATACCACGATTCTAAGAGAGAACAAAGGTAAGCACTTAATCCAAGAGATGAATTCCAGCTTGTTGGAGCTGGGTCAAATAGCGGAAATAAAAGGCCCCTGTCAAGCGTCCCTGGGCACCATTGGTCACATAGAAGGAAATCTCATAATGAAATTTCCCTGTGGTCGTATCATTTACCACGCCAGTAATGACCGGTTCAGCCGTTAAATCCTCTGCATAGTCCTGGCTCAGGCCATCTGTAATGATTTGAACCTGATGGGCCAAATCTTCCAACTGAGTCTGATCTGTAATAGGTAAATCAATGACAATTTGGCGGTTCTCACGACTGAGGTTATTGACAATACTAATATCCCCATTTGGAATATAGTAGCGATTGCCACTAGTCCCCTGAATAATGGTCGTCCGTATTCCCACGGTCTGGACCTTGCCACGTATATCCCCGATTTTAACCTCTTCGCCTACTTCGTAGTGGCCCTCCAAAATAATGAAGAAACCGTGACCACATCGGTAATGAAGTCCTTGACCCCTAAACCGACAGCTACCCGGCAATCCCGGCCCCCAGCCACTAGGGTGAAACTGGAAAACCTAGAATACCTAGAACAGCATAGACATAGAAAAAGTAAAAGGCATAGTTAATGGCATTTTTGTAATGGTCCAAATGGTCTGGAGTCTTTGCGGTGAGGTCTTAGGTGCTACCTGAAAGAGACCTTGTGGCGCAATTTGGATTCGAAGAAGCGATTGACTAAGCCTCTCCCCAACAAAAGATGACCGTTACTAGGAAAAATTGCCAGACCCGGTTGAGAATTTCCTGCCAGGCTAAATGACTAATTTGGTTGAAGACATCCACTGTCTCTGCCCCCTTTCCTGAGACCACTGCTTCAGCAGTCTCGAAAAAGTTTTAATAAGGCGAGCCACCTCTCCAGGGATTGGAAGTCAAATGCAGAAGATGGGTTAGACGCTGCATAACGTTCTTACAGTAATAATGCCTGAAACGGTTATCCCCATCCACCACACAGACAAAGTTCTGATCAATTAAGTAGTTGAGTACCTCCGCTAAATGACAATTAGCTTGAACCCGCACCGGTTGACTCAGCATAACATCACGAACCTTAAGTTCGTCCAGGCGCTCCATTTCAATGGCATCTACCGTCATGACGGCTTTGATAATCATGGACATGGAGATGACTCCCATCAACTTAGACTCGGCTGATAAAACCGGAATCATGGTGTAGTTGGACTGGGTTAAGATTAAAAGCCCGGTACTCAGGGTATGTTGATCAATCACATTGGCGACATTATCCGCTGGAATCATGAAGTCCAGCATCTTATTAGCGACTAAGGCTTCAATTTTGGGATGTATCATGTCCAGCCTCCTCAAGTAAATTTCGATCAAAGACTTGGGTCAACTGATCCAAACGATGTTTGTCATCATCGTAGAACTCCACTTTAATCGTTTGGGGTTCAAAAGTTAGGATAGCATAGGTTCGATATGGCAAGGATCCACGTGAATAGTTAAGGCTCCCTGGATTGCAGAGCAAGACGCCATCCTCAATCTTGGCATAGGCCACGTGGGTATGACCGTGGAAAGCAAATTGGCATTGGTTGTCATGAGCCGCCTTGACCATCCGTTTGCTATTAAAGTAGACATTGTGGAAATGGCCATGCGTCAGGAAAATACGACCTTGGCGCGTGTTGATAATCAATTCGTCCGGATATTCTGGGTCATAGTCGTTAGTACAGTTACCACCGCATCTACTTTTTCCCCAGACAGGGATCATCAGGGGCAAACTCTGAGTCACCCACAATGCAGTATAAGATCAACTTGTGGCCGGTAATACTCCACTAATTCATGGACTTTTGGGCCAACGGCCATGATTGTCACTCATTAATAAGATTTTCATGCTGTCACCTCAAGCCATTCAGGTAGACTAGTCAAGAGGGCCTTAATGGCATTGGCCCGATGGCTGATTTGGTTTTTACGACTTAGTGGGATTTGGGCAAAGGTGGCCCTTCTTGCTCACATAGAAAACTGGATCGTAGCCAAAGCCAGAATCTCCACTTGGCTCCAGGGCAATGGTCCCATAGGCTCGCCCTTCTACGACATGACTGTCATAATCAGGCGAGGCTAGCACTAAGCAAGTGACAAAATAAGCCTGACGTTGGTCCCCACTGAGCTTGAGCTCATTTTCCCTGCAAGACTTGTCAATATTGGCCTTGTCGAGACTTGGGTTGGCCAGCATAGCGAGCCGAATAGATGCCGGGCGCACCATTTAGATAGGGCACTACTAAACCCGAATCATCTGCCAAGACTGGTAGATTCAATCGCTTAGCAATGGTTTCAGCCTTGAGTCGGGCATTGGCTTCGAGCTGTCTCCTGTCTCTTCAACCTCTGGTAGATCAGGATAGTCTAAGAGCGAGACAACTTCAATGCCCTTAGGCCCCAAAAGACGTTCAAATTCGGCTACTTTGCCTTTATTCTGCGTTGCGATGACTAACTTCAAGAATCTCATCTCCTTCAATTTGGCACTGGCCGATGTTTGGCTCTGCTTGTTCCAGCCAAGCAGTCACGAACTGGACAGGTGCTTGGCATCCCCCGTCGTATAGAAATGTTGGCTTGGCGGCTGAATCTGCGCATCTTTGGCACTGCGACTCAAGCCAAAATAGTCTAAGAGCATGCTGACTTCATTCAAGGTCTCTACCCTGAATCAATCAAGGTGACCTTGCCCCATAACTGCTTGAATCAGCGGCGAGGTGCGGGGATAATGGGTGCAACCCATGACCAAGTATCGATTCCTGTTTGGTCAAAGCGCATAGCTTTCTCGAACCTGTTGCCAGGCCAGAGGGCTATTGAGCTGGTGATTTTTCTACCAATTGGACAAAAGCTTGGACAGGCCACACTAGTTACTTGCAGATAATCTGCCTTGTCCTTCATAACCCGTTCATAGAGGTTGCTTACAATGGTCCCCTGGGTCCCAATAACACCGATATGGTTATTCTCTGTCCCGCTCAATGGCAGCCCGGCTACCAGGATGAATGACCCCGACCACTGGAATGTCCAAGGTCTGGCGAATCTCTTCCAAGGCTGCCGCTGTCCCGGTATTGCAGGCAATGACTAACATCTTGATGCCTTTTTTAAGCAGGAAACGGGTTAACTGCCAAATATAATCTTAACCTCTTCCATGGACCGTGGCCCATAAGGACAACGGGCATTATCCCCCAAGTAAATAATGGATTCATTAGGCAGTTGCTTGAGGCTCTGCTTGACCACTGTCAGGCCCCCATAACCTGAATCGATAAAGCCAATTGGTAAATCTTTCATGACATTCATTCCTTAACTAGACTTTCTAATACGCTTACTTCTATTCTATCACAAATACCCATCAAACTAAACGGATGACCTCTGGCGATAAGAAAATCTTTAAAAATATGTGTCCAAGTCTGCACACGACAAAAGAGGCTGGGAATCCTCCCAGCCTCTTAAGCTTACATATTCTTCACTTTCATCATCCGAATCAGGTTGGCCCGTTCGGCTTCTTCAAGCTTCATTTCGATATAGTAAATGGTCTCTTCTAACTGCGGAATAATCTGATACTCTAAACCATTAACACGGCGACGCGTTTTTTCAATCTCATCTGCCATGAGTTGGCAAGTCTTCTCGATTTCCGCTAACTTCAAGAGGTCGTCTAGGGAGGCCGTAATCGAGCCAATGGCCTGGTCCATTTCGCTGTTGGACCCGACATAAGAGTATGGTACTTCGCTAGCATTGGCTGCTTCCTTGACATCTGCGAAGAGCTTAGGTACCGCCACACTCATGATAGAGTCCAGACGAATTTGCAAGGCCACTTCCTTAGAAGGTACAGCGAAGAGTTCCTGCACCATGGCATCGCTCTCTAGGGACTTAGCCAGCACGAAGTCTTGCATACCTTCAACTAGTTTCCCTTCCACCTTCTTACGAGTTGGTTGTTTTTGCCGGATCAATTCGATAAACTGTCTCATCAATTCATCCCGCTTGTCCTTGAGGAGCTTGTGGCCACGGCTGGCGATTTTCAGACGATCCTAGGAGTTATTGAGTTCCATCCGGGTCGGTTTGACATCTAAGCGCGCCATCTTCCATCCCCCTATTCTGCTGGTTTAAGGAAGGTATCCAACATATCATCCTTAATCCGCTTGAGTTCTGTCCGTGGCAAGATAGAAAGCAATTCCCAACCCAAGTCTAAGGTTTCTTGGATTGAACGGTTGGTATAGAAACCTTGGTTGATATACTCTTCTTCAAAACGGTTGGTGAACTCAATGTATTTACGGTCCACATCGGACAGGGCCGACTCCCCTAAAACGACAGCTAATTCCTTAGCCTGCTTACCAGTCGCATAAGCTGCAAAGAGCTGGTTCATGGTTGGCGCATGGTCGTAACGGGTCTTGCCTTCACCTGACCCCTTATCTTTAAGACGGGACAGGGATGGAAGGACATTAATTGGTGGCCGGTAACCACTATTATAGAGGTCCCGTGATAGGATAATTTGACCTTCGGTGATATAACCGGTCAAGTCAGGAATTGGATGGGTAATGTCATCTTCTGGCATGGTCAGGATTGGAATTTGGGTAACTGAACCCTTCTTACCAATAATCCGACCAGCACGCTCGTAGAGGGTAGACAGGTTGGTATAGAGATAACCTGGATAACCACGACGACCTGGCACTTCCCGACGTGCTGCTGAGACTTCACGCAAGGCTTCACAGTAGTTGGTCATGTCGGTCATAATAACCAGAACGTGCATATCCTTCTCATAAGCCAAGTATTCTGCTGTCGTCAGGGCAATCCGAGGAGTTGCAATCCGTTCGATGGCTGGGTCATTGGCTAAGTTGATGAAGAGGACCGAACGGTCCATAGCACCTGTTTCGCGCAGGTCATTCATGAAGAATTCCGCTTCTTCAAAGGTAATCCCCATAGCGGCAAAGACCACGCGAAGTTTTCATCTGAGTTAAGTACGGTTGCTTGACGGGCAATCTGAGCGGCTAATTCCTTATGTGGCAGACCTGAACCTGAGAAGACAGGTAATTTCTGCCCCCGAACCAAGTATTGAGGTGGTCAATGGCCGAAATCCCCGTCTGAATGAATTCATCCGGATAATCCCGCGCAACCGGGTTAATAGCCTGACCATCAATGTCGAGGTATTGTTCAGGAAGGAGGTCTGGGCCACCGTCGATGGCTTCCCCCATCCCGTTGAAGACACGGCCGACCATGTCTTCCGAAACCCCTAAATGCAGGGGCTTACCAGTAAAGCGCACCTTGGCGCTTGCTAGGTTAATCCCAGCCGAACCTTCAAAGAGTTGGACCAAGGCTTTGTCTTCTTGGACTTCTAAGACTTGCCCTTGGCGGAACTCACCATTATGTAGGCGGATTTCCACCAGTTCGTTAAAGCGAACTCCTTGGACGTCTTCAACCAACATTAAGGGGCCTACTACTTCACTGACCGTGCGGTATTCTTTAATGACTGCCATCGAGTTCACCTCCTTGGGCTAAGATTTGATGGATGCTTGAGTCAATTTCTTGGGCTAAATCCTTAATACGATCTAGCTCCGCTTCAGGAATAAACTTACTCCGGGCAATACGGTCCCGCAAATCCACGGTCCCGGACATGATTTCATGGAAATAAGCACCTAAAACCAAGGCTTCTTGCGCCACTTCGTGGAAGCGCAGAATGTTGGTCAACATAGCATATTGCTTAGCAAAAGATGTATAAGTATCGACTTCATCAAAAAGCATTCTGTTGCAAAAGAAGTCTTCCCGAATCATCCGGGCCGTATTGAGAGTCATGCGGTCTTTTGGCGATAGAGAATCTACCCCGACTAAACGCACGATTTCTTCAATTCACTCTCTTCTTGGAGCAGGTTCATGGCCTTGGTGACCTTCGCTGCCCAATCGACTTGCTGAGTTTGGTCAATATATTGACCAACTTCATCACTATAGAGCGAGTAAGAGTTTAACCAGTTAATAGATGGGGAGTGACGACGTTGCGCCAAACCGGCATCAAGCCCCAGAAGACTTTTAACAATACGTAAGAGTATTTTGAGTAACGGCTCGAAATATCCCACCTGGGCGAAACGGCCCCTGATAGCAGTGATAGTCCCTTCTAAACCAGAACCTAAGACCTCTACACGACCGGCCCGTTCATAGTATTCCGCAATCCGGCTTCCTAAATAAGCTGGGTAGCCTTCATCCCCTGGCATTTCTTCCAGACGACCAGACATTTCCCGTAAGGCTTCAGCCCAACGAGAGGTGGAGTCCGCCATGATGGCAACGGAATAGCCCATGTCACGGAAGTATTCGGCAATGGTAATCCCCGTATAGATAGAGGCTTCACGCGCCGCCACCGGCATGTTAGAGTAGTAGCAATCAGGATGGTCCGTTCCATGATGGACTTACCGCTGGCTGGATCAATCAATTCAGGAATTCGTTCAATACGTCCGTCATCTCATTCCCGCGTTCACCACACCCAACAAACACGACGATGTCCACATTAGCAAACTTAGCGATTTGGTGTTGCACCACGGTTTTACCAGCCCCGAATGGCCCTGGAACAGCCGCAGCTCCCCCTTTGGTGACAGGGAAGAAGGTATCGATGACCCATGACCTGTAATCATCGGTTCGACTGGAATCAGCTTGCGGGCAAAAGGACGGCCACTCAGAACTGGCCACTTTTTGCATTCAGCTACCTGTGGAAGACTTGGCCGTCTTTATCCTCAGTCTGGTAGACGGTGTCCGTTACCCGATAGTCACCTTCTTCAATGGCCGTCAAGCGCCCTGAAATGCCATTAGGTACCATGATACGGTGTTGGATTAAATCTGTTTCTTGAACATAACCTAGAATTTGACCGGCTTTAACACTTTCCCCCACTTGAACTTGAGGGATAAAATGCCAACTACGTTCACGGTCTAAGACCGGCAAGGCTACCCCACGGATGAGATAGTCACTTTCTGTTTGGCTACGAAAACGTTCTAGGCGTTGAATCCCGTCAAACATTTGAGACATCATACCAGGACCTAGCTCAACAGACAGGGGCAAACCAGTTGAAGCCACTGGCTCACCTGGGCCTAAGCCCGAAGTTTCTTCATAGACTTGGATGGAGGCTTGGTCGCCCCGCATCTCGATAATTTCACCAATTAAGCCCAGATGCCCAACACGGCAAATGTCTTGAATATTGGCTTCTTCCATTCCATCAGCGACCACTAAAGGGCCTGATACTTTAATAATTTTTCCTTCTTTCAAGCAAACCCCTCCTTTACAAGATATTTGTGACTATCCTTTTCAACATTGTCTTGAATCTGTTGCTTGCCGATTCTAAGCTCCCTTATGGGTTGGGATTAAAATAACAGCCAGTGTCACGAGTCCTTGGTAATATGCCAGAACTTCTGGAAATTTCTTGAGCATAATCTTCTGTCAGGTAAATAATGCCGTAGTTATCCTTAGCTAACTGCGCCAAGAGGCGACCTAATCCCCTCTATGACGAACAGGATAAATGTCAAGCCAATCATTTTGAAAAGGCAGAATGGCATCATGGTTGCCGACTACGGCAATTTTGTAAGATTTAGTTGTCATGATAACCCAGTCGCATCCTTTCTTCGATGGCTTCTTTGGCAATGCCATTAGCTCGACCAAGGAGAATCAAACGCAGATTCACGGCTTCCATTTCCGCCCGTTCAGATAACGCAAAATCTGTTCCCCAGATAAGGCCTCTGGGAGGCACTATTGACTAAGTGGGTCAAGTAGAGATCTTGCAATTGCTCCATCTGACTGGCGAATTTTGCCTGCTTGCATAGATTCAACATAAGAATCAAAAAAACCTGGTATAGGGCAAGGCATTAAAGGCGTTAAACCAGCTAGCTAACTGGCCGTCTTTAGCCAAATGCAACATTTCCTTAGGTCGCTTGGTCCCCTTACGAGACATTAATTGATAGGCAAAACTGTTTGGCTTGTCTTGGGCAAGCGCACGTAAGGCTGTAATGGCATTGAAAAAGTCAATCTTGGCATCTACTAATTCTTGTAGAGCGGAGTTGGCTTTTGATCAGCAATGACCCGCAAATGACGAAATAGCTGAGTCCATCCCCCATATCAATGGCAACCGTGTTCTCATAATCCTGATACTCTGACCAAGTCTGAGCGACTTCTTCCACAATCAAAGGGATCATAGGTCAGACTCTGAGGTCAGGCTCAAATGCTTGAGCGCCTCCAAAGGGATAGGGACCTATAGGAATCAAAAAGATGTGACAGGTCACGTCAATAGCTCACGCATTTCAGGAAGAGTTTAAGGTTGTGGTGAGACATGCGCAGGTCCAAAAACATTGACCAAATTTGGGTCTGGGCATTGCTGGTAAGCAAAATCATGAGTCCGCCATAACGCCTTCATCAATAGTCTGGTCTAAGACATCGTGTTGCTGAATCTCAGCCAAAGGGACGCTATAGGGTGTGCCTTCTAAATAAAGGGCTAGTTGCTCGTCATCAACAGCGTTTAACAATTGGACTAGGTTAGCCCGACTGAGAAAGCTTTGTTCCTTGACACTAATGGCTGTATTCAGTTGAGAATAGTCATGAACCGTCATGTCCTAGCCTCCTTTTTAGTCAGCAAAAATTTGATTGGCAATTTGATAGCCTTCCTCTTCATAGACAGCAGTTAACAATTCGCGGAAGAGATAGTTGTATTCAATCCGTCCTTGGCTAATCACAAAGCCAGTTTCATGGCGCAAAGGCACTCTTAGCGCCATATTTGGATAACGCGCTTGGAGTTGCTCCAGCTGGTCATGGCTGAACTTAGCTTGTGTGACTTCACCTAACGCCAATTCAAAGGCTTGGCCATTAAATTGGTTGAGGACAGGTTCCATGAACTGCCAGATTTGCTGGCTGTCCCAAGCTTCCATCCGGGCCAAGGCCTCAGTGAAAAGTTCTGTTAAGACTTTTTGTTTAGCAGTCAATTTAGCTTGACGCTTTTGATACTCTACTTGTTGTAACTGTTGTTGGTAGCGACGACGCACCTGAGTCAGGGCCTGCTGGCGATGGCGATCACGTTCCGCCATAGCCTGAGCCTCAGCCTTTTCAAGCAAGTCATGGTGTTCATGACGTGCCCGTCTGAGCAAGGCCTCTCCTTCTTCTGTCACCTGCGCCAAGATAGCTTGACGCAAGGATTCCATTTCACTCATATTAGGACCTCCTCCCCAGCGTCTATTGAACGTTGGTTAAGAGCATGAAGGAAACAACGAAGGCCAAGATCGCGTAGGTTTCTACCATGGCCGCTAAGATGACCCCTTTCATGACGTGTTCAGGACGTTTTGCTAAGATTTGGAGACCAGCAGTGGCCACATTCCCTTGGTACTTAGCAGAGAAGTAACCCTACCCCTACTGGTAAGGCTACGAAAACATATAAGCCAGACCATTTGCCAAGCTAACCCCAGCAGACATACGTAAGAGGATGAAGAAGCCGATAACGAAGCCGTAAAGGCCTTGGGTACCAGGCAAGAGTTGTAAGATTAAGGCTTGGGCAAATTTTTCTGGTTCTTCTTTCAATAAAGCGGCTGCGGCTTGACCGGCAGTCCCGACCCCACGTGAAGAACCCATCCCACTGAAGATAACGGCGATAGCGATGGCTAAGCCAGCAAAAGAAGGCGCCCCGTATTCTGTAAAAGTAAGCAGCTAATTGTTCCATGTAATTATTCCTCCGATTTTACTTTTGTTTGAACGTTTTGATTGACTGGTGCCAGGGGCTGGAATGGCTGACCGCCGCCTTCGTAGAATTTACCGAAGAATTCGACGAACATCAAACGAGCGCCATGGACATAACCTGACAACATGGACAGGAAGATGTTAAGGCCGTGTGAAGAGCACAAGAGCAAGAGCCCAATGCTAAAGCGCGCCCACACGGGTAGAAAGGCCACAATGGTGTTAAAGGCCGCCCCGATACTCCCGCCTGACAAGCCCAAGGCCATGAGACGTGTATAAGAGACAAAGTCCCCAATGTAACCTGAAATGCCATAGAGATTATAGAGCCCTGAACCCAGTCCCCTAGGCTCTTGGCTGATAATCGAACTGAGGACAATCCCAATGGCGTTGACAACAGCTAGATTTGGCCCACTGTGCCTAGCAAGCAGCTCCTGGAATCATTGGTCCCAGAATCATGGCGGCTAAGCCTAGCAAGATGAAAATCCAAGCCAAGCCATTGGCATGAGGCTTCATGGAGTCACGTCGCTTAGCTTTCTGGTGAGGTATTGAGGAAGAGCGGTCATCGATTTGCAGGAAGCCTAAGCCAACTGAAATCAGCAAGATGGTTGTAACATCTGTATTGGTATCAATTAATTTAAATGGTAGGTTAAAAGCCAAAAGCTGACCCATAAATAGCCCCCAGATAGCAGTCGATAGTCCTAGAGAGAAGTAGAACTTACAGGTCGTTCTTAGGCTTTCCGTCCCTTAATCAACCAGAGACCAATAGCAGTTTGCTAACATGACCAGTAAACCATAGCCCAAGTCGGCTACCATCATCCCGAAGAAGGTCCAATAGAATGGAGCCAAGTAAGGCGTTGGGTCGACTTCATTATACTTAGGCAAGGCATACATGCGAGTCACCGATTCAAAAGGTGCCACTAATGGATGGTTGCGTAGTTTAATCGGGACTTGGTCTAGCTCTTCATCCTTAGCATCAGCAACCTTCATGACGACTAAGCCATTGAAAGTTTGCTTGAGAATCTCTTGTAAATGCGACGTCGCACGTGTTTCCGTCCAACCTTCAACCGCCGCTAAATGTTCAGTTAAACCAGCATTTTGGCTCGCTGTCTCACGCAAACTGTGGTTGGCTAAGTAATCTAATTGAATTTTGAGTTGGTCAACCGTCTCTTGAGACTGGGTCAACTCTTGACGGATAGCTTGGATGGTTTCCTGCACTGTCTTGAGTCGTTCAGAAGTCAGTGGCAGTTGCTCCTGAGGCAAGCGATCAAAAGGATAATCTAATGCCTGGAAAGAAGCAGGTGCCAAACTATCCAAGAAGTCTGCTTGACTGGATAATTTCTGACTAAAGACCACAACACCCACTTCTTGTGGATTGCTGAAGACTCGCTTAACTACTAAGTCTGGCAAGGCTGCCAAAGCCTTGTAATAACGGTCAATACTGTCTGCCGGAACGGTCCCAATTGCCACATTGACCACTTGATGGTCTTGCCCTCCTTGAGGTAAGACATCTAGCTTTTGCCACTGAGTCAAGAGGGCCAAGTCAGCCTGCAAGGTTTGCGCTTCTTTTTCTAAGTCCTTGAGCCGCTTATTGAGCTGACTTGCTCGGTTAACGGCTAATTGTTCATTGAACTGACGTCCTTGGGCTTCCAATTCCTGGAAGGTCAATTCTGGCAGTTCCTCAGTTAAAGAGGCTACCAGACCCTTCTTAGGCAAATGTTGCTGATAGAGGGTCAGCGCCTTTGCACCTTTTTCTGACGTTTCTGAAGTTGGGAAGTAGATTGACTGCTTCAGCCTCTTCTTCTTCGCTTAGACGTCCTCGCTCACTGGCTTCAAGGTCTTGCCAATCGTCCAATACCTTGAGGTTATTGAGATGGACCTGTCATCTTCTTGAAGGACGGTCAGTAATTCCGGCAGAAGGGCCTTGCTTGTCACCAAGGTAATCTTCTGCATTGGACTAACGGCCATAATTGTCTACCACCTTTGTCAAAATGTGTTGGAGCCAGTGTTCACGCTGGCCAGCCAAGACTTGCTCAACCAAGGCTTGACTCGTCTCTTGGGTTGAAGCTAATTCTTCTTGTGCGGCTTGATAGCGTGCCTCTAACTGGGCTTCATCTTCTGCCACTAGCCCTAGGGTCACTTGGTCGAACTGGGCGATGACGCCTGCCAGCTCTTCCTCGCGCACTTGGCCTAAGGCAGCTACTTGTTCTTGATAGTCACGTCTTAAGGCTTCGGCTTCACGCTCGATGGCCTGCATTTCTTTCATGGTTGTATTCACACTTAATTGCACCTCCTATAACTCGGATACGCCTACTATTATACCAAAACAATCCCGTTTTTTATAGCAAAATCCTTCCTCCTTCCATACCTTGAAAAAAAGTGCTTGACATTATGAACGGATGTTCGTATACTAGAGGTATAGAACAGGTGTTCGCGAGAACATTATTTCGCACAGAAAGGATGACCCCCATGGAACTATCATTAAATACTAAAGCAATGCCCGCCCTCTTCAGCAATGTATCCAAGGCAACGCGCCAATTGTTACAACCCTTCTTCAGCTCCGACATCAGAAGCGAATGTCCAAGCTTTTATCATGCCAATGGACCTTGTTCTGGAGCGTCTGCCATCAGCATTATGTCAGTCAGAAGCCTTGACGCTCACCTACGAATATTATGATAAAAGCCGGCAAAATCCCAACTGGGTGAACGCCGTGTTTATGTCACTGGCCTCTTAAGCAATGGCCACTTCCGCTTTATGGCCTGCGACTCTGGCCTGGATTTCTTGTTGGATAGCCAGCAAATTCTCCGTGTAAAATAAGCCTTGACCCACCCAAGCCACTGCCATGGCCTTTGGGCTGATGAAGCACCTACACTCTCTTGGACGTCTCACTCCTGAGTCGTCTTTTTTCTATGCAAGAATAAGAAAAAGCCTCGTCATAGACGAGGCTTGAAAACTGTTTATTGGCCTGTACCTTGTGTTCCCTGGCCGTTACCTGAGCCTTGCGCTGGTGGCGTTACCGGTTGGACCGGTTGCGTCGGTTGCGCTGGAGCGGTAGGTTGCTCGGTATTTTCTGAAGGAGTAACTGGCTGAACAGGATCCGGTTGAACCGGCTGTGGTACTACCGGCTCTTCATAGTAATAGTCAGTGGCCGGTGCTGTTGGTGTATAGTACTCGTTTTGCCGAAAGTTCTGCGCATTATCCTGTGTTTGGGATACTTGTTGCAGTTCTTCTGCTGTAAAACCAGTCGGATATTGATTGATAATCAACTTAGAAGTCTTGGACACCGTCGCAGTAGTCGTTCCTCCTGTATCTCCAAGAGGATCATGAAGTTGACTGGCGCTAATTGGTGTTAAGCCTGAATTCAAACGCAACTCATTGGCTACCTTAAGGCGGGAAGATAGAGGTGCATAGTAGTAGTAAATCTCATTCAACATCAAATCTTCCAAATTTTCAAAGCGAATGGCGGTGATATTTTGGAGAGCTGGCGAGTATTTCTGATAGATATTAAGGGCCTGCTTGAGATCTAGGTTAGTTTGGACGTTCTTAGCCACTACTTCCAACAATTGCGGGTAGTTGGCAATCGCCCCAACATTGGAGAGCTTATCAACCAAGGCCTTGATTACCAGTTTTTGCCGGTTTTGGCGCCCTGTCTCCCCTTCAGGATCATCATAGCGCATCCGAGCAAAGTTCATAGCATTCCAACCATCGACATGCTTGGTTTCGCCTGCTACGAAGCTTGATTCTTGATAGGTAAAGGTAATTGGGCTAGTGACATCAATCCCCACCTACCGCATCAATCAACTGTTCCAGACCTTGCATATTGACCACGGCATAGTAGTCAATTGGCACATTGAGGAAGTTTTGCACGGTATCAATGGTTAAGTCGACGCCACCGAAGGCAAAGGCATGGTTAATCTTATCTTGGCCATGACCTTGAATATCAGTATAGACGTCACGCGGGATGCTAAGCATCTTAGTGGTACGAGTCTTTGGATTGAGGGATAAGATAATCATGGAGTCAGAACGACCCACATAGCCCTTGCTAGTGTCACGTCCGCGACCATCATCGTCCGTCCCTAGTAAAAGAATATTAATCGGATCGCCGGTTTCAATAGAAGCCTCTTTTGGCCGTATCTTCTTAACCTCTACGGTACCACTCTTCCCTATTTCAGTCGAATTTTGACTGACTTGATTAGCAAGGTGGTTAATATCCCATAACATTTTGGCCGCATAGGCAGCACCTGCTAAGAGTACCAAGAAGAAGAATACCAGAAACCAACGACCTAGTCCCCATTTCTTCTTAGAGCCGTGCAGCTCGCTACGCGATTGTTTTACTTTATTAGTCATTCCATCACATTCCTTAATTATTTTCCAACTTCTCTTGTAACTGTTGGAGCAAGACATGCTGGCTGTCGGCGTCTAGATTGACAATTGACATAGGGGCTTCCGTCATTTGACTGAAGTAACCCGCCCGGAACAAGTCCAAAAATTCATCAAAAGTCATATCTGTCCGGATGGCTTCTTGCAGAAGCGCCACTTCCTGATCTAGGCTTGGCACTTTCTGCCAATTAGCCAGGTGGTTGATAAGTCCTTCTAAGACGTCCATTTGTCTTTGGCCTTGGCTGAGAGAGGTCTCATCCGTCTGACGAGCCAGATAAACATAGACTTCACGTCCTGTCAATTTCACCTCTTGGCCCTTAGCCAGGTGACGATTCTCCAAGACAAAATCCTGCTTAGGTACTAAGGTGACGCCACCCAATCGATCGATTAGGGGACGTAGCTTAGAAAACCTGACTTCTATTGTATAATCAATCGGCACATTAAGCAACTCATGTGTTGCTTTTTCAATTGATTGTAATGGTTTCATCATGAAAACTTGACCTAATTTACCAGCTGGTAGACTCGCCCCTTCTTTAAGGGCAGATTCACTGGAATCTGTGGTCAGGTGCCCTTGTCTTCGCCAACTCAGCAAACTAAGGCTGATCAGGCGCGTCTCCTCTGAGACTAAGCGACCCGATTCATTATCATCTACCCCTAGCCATAAGAGAGTGAGTGGCTTTCGCTCTCGAATACGTTCTGGCAAGCTCGACTCAGCATTCTCTGGGCTGCTTGTCAGTTCGACTAAAGGTTCATAGGCTGAGCCAATATTGCGCAAGACAAAACTTACATAGAAGAAACAAACTACTCCAATAATCATCAAGAAGAAGATAATCAGCACTAACAGGCGACTACGCCGATAGTTACGATTATCGTACTCATAATAGGAAGAAGGCATTGACCGTTTTGTACGTCTTTCTTTCAAAAACAGTCCTCCATCTTATGCTTGAGAGGTAACATCACTAACCTTTGTGGGTTTTCTTTTCTGCCATTTCCAGAATCGCACATATCGACCAAGTTCCGTTGAGCATACCAGCCCAAGAGTTGGTTAGCCCGGCTAGCATCAGAATAGCAGGTTGCCACATCACCAGGACGGCGATCGACAATCTTATAATTGACCTTAATGCCATTAGCTTCTTCGAAGGCCTTGAGTTTAAGTCCAAGACACTATAGCCTTCGCCGGTCCCTAGGTTATAGGTTTCGACCCCTTTGACCGTCAAGTTACGATCTAAGGCCTTGAGGTGACCGAGTGATAAGTCCACTACGTGGATGTAGTCACGAACCCCTGTTCCATCAGGCGTTGGGTAGTCATCCCCAAAGACACTGAGGGCAGGTAATTTGCCAACCGCTACCTGGGTAATATAAGGCATTAAGTTATTAGGAATCCCTTGTGGGTCTTCACCAATACGGCCAGAGTCATGGGCCCCGATTGGGTTAAAGTAGCGCAGGATGGTAATGGACCAGTCTGGATCTGACGCCGCTAGGTCGCGGAAAATCTGCTCTTTCATGACCATGGTTGAGCCATAAGGGCTGTTAGCCGTATGAGTCGGCATATCTTCAGTTAAAGGTGATGGGTTATTCAGGCCATAGACGGTTGCCGAACTAGAGAAGACAATATGCTTCACCCCAAATTCATTCATAACTTCCACTAGAGCGATGGCACCACCTACGTTATTGTGATAGTACTTGATTGGCTCCGACACAGATTCTCCCACTGCCTTATAGCCTGAGAAATGAATGACTGCTTGAATATCATTTTCCTTGAAGACTTGACATGCATCCTTGTCTAAGACATCTACTTGATAAAAGCAAAGTCCTTACCTGAGATCATGGCGAATACGATTTAATACTTCTGGTTTAGAATTAGAAAAATTATCAACAATTACAACTTCATGGCCAGCAGCTAATAATTCCACGACGGTATGACTACCGATATAACCTGCTCCACCTGTTACGAGAATTGCCATAGGAACACCCCTATTACATATATATTGAACAGTCTCATTATAGCACATTTTAGGGACAGAGAGTCCCAAATCAAATTTTATAGTTTTAGATTTGGTTACCAGATAGTAACTATCTTGTCTTCAAAGCTACCAAAGGCTTTGGAGGCAAGTTTAAAAATATTGTGATAATTATTCGGATATTTTTGTATCTCAGCATTGCCTGCTAGATGCCGACATATTGAAAGAGGCTGAAAGCAAGCTTTCAGCCTCTGGGTTCAAATTATTCTAAATTCTCAGCAATGTCTAAGAGATAGTCACGCAGACCTTCTTTGATTTCTGGGTGTTTAAGCCCATACTCAATACTCATTTCCAAGAAACCTAACTTATTACCAATGTCGTAGCGCTTGCCGTCAAATCGCTTAGCAAAGACTCTTTGGGTCTTGTTGAGGGTATCAATGGCATCGGTCAACTGAATTTCGCCACCTGCGCCTGGCGCTTGATTTTCTAAGATGTCAAAAATCTCAGGCGTCAACAAGTAGCGCCCAATAATGGCTAGATCACTTGGGGCATCTTCTGGTTTAGGCTTTTCTACAAAGTATTCAACATTGTAGATGCCATCTTCTAGCTCGCGCTCAGGTGCAATAATCCCATACTTAGACGTCTCTTCATGAGGTACTTCCATGACTGCAATGTTAGAGGCATGTGTCTTCTCATAGACATCAATCAATTGCTTAGTAAGGGGCTCCTGACCCTGCATAATGTCATCCCCTAGCATGACCACAAAGGGCTCATTGCCTACAAAGGCTTTGGCTTGCAGAATGGCATGGCCCAAGCCCTTAGGATAGGATTGACGAACGAAGAAAAGGTTGACATTGGTTGGCTTAACCAATTCCAGCAAATCATCCTTACCCTGCTTACGTAGGTGTTCTTCCAATTCAATGTTAGAGTCAAAGTGGTCTTCAATGGGACGTTTGCTCTTACCAGTGACAATCAGGATATCTTCAATCCCTGCTTCAATGGCTTCTTCCACAATAAATTGAATGGTTGGTTTATCCACAATCGGTAACATTTCCTTAGCCATGGCCTTAGTAGCTGGTAGGAAGCGTGTCCCATAACCTGCAGCAGGAATGACTGCTTTTTCTTAACTTTTACCATTTCCCTTGCTCCTTTTCATGAAGTGTGATGGCCTATGGCCTATTCCGATGGTACTTCAATGGAGAGGCTAGCTTCTACTTGTTCTAGACGTGACTCCATTTCTTCCAGACGACTATTGAGACTTTCAATTTCAGCCGTCTTCTTCTTCATCGGCAATTGAAAGAGTTGATTGAAGGCATAGATGGCTACAAAGAGGAAAACCACTAGGCCTAGCATATAGACCCAACCACTGCGGGTCAGACGCCGATTAATCTTACGGCTAAGATCTTGGCTTGCATCGTGTGTTGGCATCCTATACATCCTCTCTAGTTTAGTAGGCCCATTCGCCCTTGCGGAAGATAGGGACACGTGTCCCATCCGCCTTGATTCCGTCAATATCCATATGCTCATTCCCAATCATGAAGTCAACATGGACAATCGAACGGTTGAGACCGGCTTGCGCCAACTCTTCTTGGCTCATGTCAGTCCCACCTTGAACTGAAGTTGCATAGGCTTGCCCGATTGCTAAATGGTTGGAGGCATTTTCGTCAAAGAGGGTATTGAAGAAGGTGATACCTGATTGAGAAATAGGTGTTTTATGGGCAACTAGGGCAACTTCCCTAGGCCACGCGCCCCTTCATTTTCTTCTACTAGACGTTTGAGGGTTTCTTCGCCCTTTTCAGCTGACACTTCCACAATTTGGCCGTCCTTGAAGGTAAATTTCATTCCTTCGATAACCGTCCCACCGTAAGCCAATGGCTTAGAGCTCGAAACATAGCCTTCAGCGCGACGGAAATCAGGTGCTGTGAAGACTTCTTCAGTTGGCATGTTGGCAATGAAGATTTCACCTTTGCGGTTAAGGGAGCCCGCACTTTCCCAGACATGGTTCTTAGGTAAGCCCAAGACTAAGTCAGTACCTGGCCCAGTATAGTGAAGGGCATCAAATTGTGTATCGTTCAAGAACTTAGCTTTTTGATCTAAAGTTTCAACGTGTTGATCCCAAGCCGCGATTGGATCATCGGCATAGATACGGTTAGCTTTAAAGATGGCTTCCCATAATGCATCTACTTGCTCTTGACTTGGGCCTAAGTCAGGAAAGACGACTGCCGCCCAAGCTGGTGCAGCCCCTGCCGCTACCAACCAACTCACTTCATTCGCTTGGATGGCGGTTGACACATGGGCAATAGCTGAACGCAAGGCACGTTGTGACGCACTAATTTTCTGAGCGTCTAAGCCAGATAGGTTGTTAGGGTCAGTTGAGCGTAAGGCCAGGCGCTTAGCACGCTTTTCCAAAAAGTATTCTGCCTTAGCTACAGCATAGTCAGGTACCTCGCACAAGGTTTCTGTGCTTTCATGTTCGTATTTGAGGCGAGTCAAGGTGTCGTCTGAGAAGTCTACGGCAACATGGGCTGCCCCTGCTTCATAGGCCTGCTTGACCAAGAGGTGAGTCAATTGAATTTGGTTTACATCGGTATTAATGTGGACATAATCCCCAGTCCCTACGTTCAAGCCCTTTTTAATTAAAAGATGGGCATATTTGGCTAATAATTCATCAAAATTCGCTAAAGTCATAAGTTTCTCCTTGTATCTATCTTAATCTTAATTGTCAGCTAAAGCGTCGGCTAAATCCTGAGCCAGACGTTCTAATTCGGTCACGGCCTCATCTTCTGGGTAGAGGTTGACCTTGACGCTGGCGCCAGATTGGCGAGCCCCTGTCTTCTTGAATTGTTCCTCCAGGGTATCCACTGCCCCACAGAAGACTTCATAGAACTCATCCCCAGAGCCGAAGACCCCAAAGACCTTACCTGATAAATCGAGTTGTCCTAAGTCCTCAGAAAAATCTAACATTTCATCGGGCAATACACCGTCCACGCCATAGGTATAGGCTCCCGCGATACAGCAGTCATAGTCCTCAAAGTCTGCTGCCTCGGCTTGCATGACATCATGCAGGGTGACCTCAACCCCGTGGCCTTCTAGGGCTTCTGCCAGAATATCTGCACAGGCTTCAGTGTTTCCGGTCAAGCTTGCATAAATAATTAATGCTTGTGGCAACTAACCCGCCTCCTTCATCTCAATACTACTCTCTTATTATAACAAAGTTAGGCACAAAAATATACGCTGGCACTCATTTTTTTATAGAGCTTACATAAATAGTTAACAAGTAGACACCTAATTTTGGTCTCTTACGAGTAAACTACTAGTAGCTAAAGTCCAAAAAGGGACTGGAACTTAGGTCCCAGCCCCTCCCGCTTATGGTTGGTTTGGCTTGTAACTTTCAATTGTTGAGCGCGTTGCTTCTCTCGTTTCGAAATAAGCATTCATGACATCCCGGGCAATTCGGGTAGAATCACGACCGCTTGCGTCAGCTGGTAGATAAGGCAAGACCACGCTAACCGCAATTTCAGGCTTATCATAAGGTGCATAACCGATATAGGTGGCATTAACCACTGGATTATTGGCCGCATACTGGATTGGGCCAGCATAGAAGGCTTCGGCCGTCCCTGTCTTAGAACCGACTTTAATTGGGTAGTCTAAGAAGAGGTAATGGGCTGTCCCGTCCGTGGTATGGGAAACTTGATACATCCCCTCATGAATCCGATCCATGACTGCCTTTTCCACAGGCACTACGTTCATGACTTTAGGTTCGATTGTCGTTTCGACCCCACCTAAATGACCATTGGCATCTGTATTGCGAATTTCTTTAACCAAACGTGGCGCATAACGAACCCCACCGTTGGCAATGACACTGGCATATTGAACTAGTTGTAGTGGCGTATACAAGTCGAACTGTCCGTAAGACAAGTCCAAGATGTTAACCAATTGTTCTGACTCCGGTAGGTAACCCACTGACTCACTCGGGATATCAATCCCTGTCTTAGTCCCTAACCCAAACTCGGCGAAGTATTCACGCATGGTATCCAAGGTCTTAGGATCAATGTCCAACTTACCGTCCTTGGTATACTCATTTTGCCCCCCCATCTTCATGGCTGTCTTAATCATGTAGATGTTAGAAGACTTTTGCAAGGCTTCAATATCATTAATATTGACTTGGCCATAACGGTTGAAGACAGAACTCTTTTCTGCAGAGGCTTGGAACTTCATGGGCTCATCCAAGATAGTATTATTATCTAAGCTGAGTGCACCTGACATGTACCCCATAGCAACCATGGCTGGCTTAACCGAAGACCCCATCCCGTAGGAAGTATTCAAGGTCCCCAAGGTATCATCTTCGATGGTATCATAATCATAAGAGTCGGTCGCTTGGTTATATTTGAATCGTTTGCCCACTAAGGCTAAGACATCCCCATTATTAGGATTCACAACTGCGATGTAGACCCGGTCATTTAAGCCCCGGTTTTCAATTTTCTTAAGCGAACTTTCGGCAATTTCTTCCAGTTTTTTTCTGGAAATCGATGTCCATGGTCATGACCAGGTTATCTCCCTTAGAACCTTCATAGACCTTTTGCTTAGCTAAGACATCATCTGAAGAGTCGGTTACAATCTTAGATACCGACTTGGCCCCATGTAAGACATCTTCATACTGTTGTTCCAGATAACTAATCCCAACCCGGTCGTTCATGGCATAACCACGCGCCAAGTACATAGGAGCCAGTTCACTTGGTAAACCTCGTTGTTCAGAGGAGACTTGACCCAGAATAGAACGCATCATTTCTCCTTGCGGGTATACCCGTTGCCAATCGGTCCCAACTTGAATACCAGGTAACTCACCCAAGTGTTCACTAACCCGTGCCACTTCATCAGGCGTTACGTTTTTATTCTTGACAGTTACGGTTGACAGCGAGAAAGGCACTATTCATACGTTTGAAAAGGGCAATTATCTTAAGTTCGGACTCTGAATATTGAATATCATCTTCAGTTACAGCGGCTAGTTGAGCCTCATAGGCTTCTGAACCAGCTAATTTACGTTGTTCAGCTGTTAAACGGCCATTGACGGTATCGGGATTAGTCACAACGAAATAATCTTTCCGGTCCCGCTCGGTTACTTCTTGCGTTGGAACATCAACCAAAGAGGCTAATCGACGTGCAACTGCAATAATATCCTTGGCTTGAACTTTAGAATCACTGTCACGGGTATAAAGAATAGCTCGTTCAGGCTGGTTACCGACCAGGACTTTCCCATTGCTATCGTAAATCATCCCTCGTGGCACAGAACCTGTCGAAGTAGTGGACTCGGTCCGTTCAACCATTCGTTTGAACATTTGCCCATTATAGAGTTGGATATAGCCCAAGCGTACGAAAAGGGCCGCAAAACATAAAAAGGAAATCATTAATAGAAGGTTCAAACGAAAGGGAATATGGGATTTATTCTTCGGTTTCTTTAACTTATAACGTGGCATTTCAGCACTCCATTCCCTTCATAATATTCTAAGCTTCTCTATTATACCAAAAGAATTCATCAAAAGATAATAGTTCATCATAAATCCATAAAAAAAAGCTAAAAAGCCGCCTCATTAAAAGGTGCTATTAAAGTCAAAATTTGGTAGAATAGATAAGAATGCTAGAAAATTTGGAGGTATTTATGAGCCAGCACGTGAACCAGCATGCCATGCCTCGCTTGGCCCGCTATAAACCCTATCTACTTAACCTTGGCCTAACCACACTTATTTTAATAGGCTTAGCCATCTTCAAAGGATTTACCCCTTTTGGCTCCAATTCCATGCTAACCATCGACCTGGGCCAACAATATATTGACTTTTTCAGTCTCTTTCGCCAGACCCTGACTCAAACGCCGGAACAATTCCTCTACAGCTTCCAAAAAGGCTACGGCGGAGAGATGATTGGAGTTTGGGCCTATTATCTTATGAGTCCCTTCAACCTGATTTTACTGCTTTTCGACGAGCAACATCTGGCTGCAGCAGTTACCCTCTTAACTTATCTCAAATTGGCAGGAGCCAGCCTGACCTTCTTCTATTTTGCTCGCAAAAAATATCATACCAATACGGTTATAGGCAGTCTCTTTGCCAATGCCTATGCCTTAATGAGCTATACCTTTACCTATATGCTCAACATCATGTGGTTTGACGTACTAGTCTTCCTGCCACTGATTGCGCTAGGTCTAGACCGCATCATGACTCAACGTCGTAGTAAGCTCTATGTCATCATGTTGGCCGTCAGTCTAATTTCCAACTATTACATCGGCTTTATGATGTGTATCTTCCTAGCCTTTTATGCCGGCTATGTCATCTTCGAGAAGTTTCCTAAGGTGACCATTAAATCCTTTATCCAACACTATAGTGACTTCGTCATCCAGTCTCTGATGGGGGCTGCCATTAGCGCCATGATGTTAATCCCCACCTTTATGGCCTTGCTCAGCAGTAAAGCAACCCATACCAAGACCGACTGGAACTGGGACGTAGCCCATAATCTAGAGGCTATTGGTTCCAAACTTTTCCTTGGTTCCTTCGTTTTCGACGAAATCAAGAAAGGTTCACCAAACCTCTACTCTTCTATCCTAGTCAGTCTCTTCGTTGTCTACTACTTCTTTATCCGCAAGATTCGTTGGCAAGAAAAATTGCAGCCATTGTGGTCTTGATTCCTTTCTATTTAGGATTCCACTTCAAGATTTTTGACCGCTTATGGCATGGTGGCCAGTTCCCAATCTGGTACCACTTCCGCTTCTCCTTCTTGACTACCTTCTTCCTCATCATTTTGGCCCTCAAAGCCTTCCAAAATCGCCGTCAGACCTTGGCCTACTGGCAAAGTATCCTGATGATTGTCGGTGTCACGGTCTACACCTACTATTATTATGGGCGCATGGCCGATTACAAGTTCCTCAAACTCAGTGCCATCAATATCGACTTTAATAACCTAGGGGCAACTAAGATTGAAGCCAACCTACTCTTAAGCTTAATTTTCGCCCTCTTGATTATTCTAGTCTTGCACTTCGAGTTTCTGATGCCTAAACTCATGCAAGTAGCCTTACTAGCGGTTGTGGCCTGCGAGATTTTTACCAATGGTGCCTTGATTCTACAAGAGCTCAGTTACGTTCAACTTTCTAAGTTTAATGACTATGTTTCGATTTTAGACCAGTCTCTTACCGGCCTCCGAAACCCGTCTGATGACTTCTACCGAATTCATACCACCTATCAGCGTTCTAAGAACGAAGCTATGTATACCCATTTCAATGGCATGAACCACTTTGGCTCTACCATTGATGCTAATGCACCTAAGCTCTTTGGTTATTTGGGACTTCCTCAGACGTCTGGAGTTGTAGAGTATACTAACGGGACCCTCTTCACCGATGACTTCTTCAATATCCGCTATCTCTTAGATCCTTCCAAAGATACAGCAGCCAATACCTTGCCTGATCAGTATAAACTATATCAAGTGGCGACTGATTTGGATATCCAGGCCTACCCAACCATTGATAGCCAACCACGTTATGTGGTGCATGAGAACACTGAACGTCTGGGCTTGGGGATTGAAGTTTCAAAGCAATTGACCTTCCTATCTGATCCTTTGGTTAACCATCAACCTATTCAGAACCAAGAATACCTCCTCAGCCTCGTGGACTATAAGGGTAACGGCAAGCCATACTTTACTGAGCATGAGCTTAAGGAAGAATCGCCTGTCAATGTCACCATCACCAACCGCGGTGACGGGGATTATATGACCTATTCACGTAATAGCGAAGCAAATGACAGTGATCCGACCAAGCCAAAACTACCTCACTACTTCAGCTTCCGCTTTAATACGACTAGCGAAAATCCTTACTACTTCACCCTTCCTAGTCAATACGATGGTGAGAAGACCAAGCTAGACCTTAACAGCGAAGCCTACCACTTCTACAGGACTTTCTCCTTCCGACAAATCACGAACGCATCCTACAAAAATTCAGGATAACCAAGAACTTAAGGTTCGTCTTGAAAAGCCAGAATTAAAAAGCCAACCTACCAAAACTCTATGAGTTTGATAAGGCCCGCTATGATGCTATGATTGCTAGCAAGCAGGATCATCTCTTCAAAGTAACAAGCTTCAAACACAACAAAATTACCGGTACTATTAATACGGAACAAGAAGAAGGCTATCTGCTCTTCACCATTCCTTATGACAAGCACTGGCGCATTACAGATAATGGCCAACCTGTCCAAGGCATCTCAGTCTTGAATGACACCCTACTGGCTATTCCAATTAAGAAGGGCGACCATACCATTACCCTTCACTACTTCCCAATGCCAGTATGGATTGGCTTAGGGGTCAGCCTCTTAGGTATGGCTGCCTTCGTCTTAGACCAGACTTGGCTCAAGAAATACCGTAAGCCATTGGAAGATGCTAGCGCCTAACTAAAAAAAGTCCGCCATCTGGCGGACTTTTTCTTTGTCATTATTTCCTACTAAGCAAAATGGAGCTGGAATACTTCCAGCTCCATACGCTTCTATCTTATTCTTGGAAAAGTCCACCTAAAGCCACTTGAGCTTCTTCATTAGTCTCAGGTGCTTCACCAATCTTATAATGGGCCCGAACACGAGCTTCGATTTCGGCTTGTACTTCTGGGTTATCCAAGAGGTATTGTTTGGCCGCTTCACGACCCTGCCCAATACGAGCTTCGCCGTAGGAGTACCAAGAGCCTGCCTTATTAACAATATCCAAATCAGCTGCCATATCGACTAGCTCACCCACCTTAGAAATCCCTTTACCGTAGACAATATCCACTAGGGCTTCCTTAAATGGTGGCGCCACCTTATTCTTAACTACTTTGATTTTAGCACGGCTACCAATCACATCGCTACCGTTCTTAATCAACTCAGCCTTACGCACTTCTAAACGAACGGTCGAGTAGAATTTGAGGGCACGACCACCTGGTGTTGTTTCAGGGTTCCCGAACATAATCCCTACTTTTTCACGCAATTGGTTGATGAAGAAGCAGATGGTTTTGGTCTTGTTGACATTACCGGATAATTTACGAAGCGCTTGAGACATGAGACGAGCTTGTAGGCCGACATGGGCATCCCCCATCTCCCCATCAATTTCAGCGCGTGGTACCAAGGCTGCAACCGAGTCAATGACGATGATGTCAACCGCCCCTGATGTTACCAAGGCATCGGCGATAGCCCAAACCTTGTTCACCTGTATCTGGTTGGGACAAGAGTAACTCATCAATGTTAACCCCTAAAGCGGCAGCATAATCTGGGTCCAAGGCATGCTCAGCATCAATGAAGGCAGCCAAGCCCCCTTGTTTTTGTACTTCGGCAATGGCATGGAGGGCCACAGTAGTCTTACCAGAAGACTCTGGACCATAACATTCAATAATTCGGCCTCGTGGATAGCCACCTACCCCTAAGGCAATATCTAAAGCCAGGGAACCTGACGGAATGGTCGAAATTTTGGTGTCGACTTTTTCACCCAGACGCATGATGGAGCCCTTACCAAAGCTTTTCTCAATATCTTTTAGGGCCTTATCTAGGGCTTTTTTGCGGTCTTCATTCATTCTTTAACATCTCCTCTTTCTGAACTCTTCTATAGTTTACCTAAAATCTCAGCAAAAAGCAAGCAAAACAAGAACATTTGTTCTGATTCTTTTATTTTAGCTCAAATGCTTATGTAAGAGGCTTAAAGCTTCATAGACGACAATGCTTGTCTGAACCTGGTAAGGTCGCTGGCCTAGGTAGACTGGTCGCTCTAGGCGTTGGCCTGACGGTGTGACTAAAATCAGCATTGCCTGATCTTGATCTTGCTGATAGTTGACTAAGCAGAAAGTGCCTTGTTCGGCGCCCTGGCCAAGAGAGGCTAAACTCGCTTCTAAGTTTGCTGCTGTCACTTCTTGAATATAGCCTCGCTGGTAAACAGCCGCCTCAGGATCTTGCTGGCGTAGACGACTAGCTAGTTGTCCATAGGTAAAGCCTTCTAAACTTACTAGTCGCTGACCTTGATTAGCCATTTTTTCTAAGACATAGCCCGCGAAATCAAAGTCTTCTCCCTGCCCCATATAATAATCACCAGCCAGGCCAATAAGTTCCTGAGCCAAGGCCTGGTTAAGAGCATGAGCTTCTTGAGAGGTCGCAGCATTGGCTGTCAGACGCACCGCAATATGACGTGGCTTGGCATAGAGCCCTAGGGTAGGATTGCTTTGCTCTGCAATGGGTCGGGCCAAGATTTGGGCTAATTTGGATTCTCCAATGCCAAAGAAATTGAGGTAGAGCGACTCCATGGCCTCTTGCTTGCCTAACTGCTTAGCTAAGTCCGGTAGGACTTCTTGCTTAAGCATTTGATTCATCTCGTAAGGCGGGCCAGGTAAGAGAATGTAGGTCACCCCTTCATGTTGGTAAACAGAGCCACATGCTAAGCCATAGGCATTCCAAAGAGCCTTTCCCCCTTTCAAAGTGAGGACTTGCAGCAAGTCAATTGACGCACACTCCCGCCCCTCATGAGCTAAATGCTGCTCTAACTTAGCCAGTTGACGAGGGTCCTCTTCCAAGGTCGTCCCAACAAAGGCCGCCACCACTTGTTTGGTAATATCGTCATGAGTAGGACCCAAACCACCGGTTAAAATGACTAGGTCTGAACGCGAATGTGCTAGCGCTAAGGCCTGGGTCAAACGTTCCCAGTTATCTCCTACTGTCTGTTGATAGTAGGTACCAATACCAATAGCCAATAATTGCTTAGCAATATCGCTAGCATTACTGTTGACCACATAACCCATCAAAAGTTCTGTTCCGACTGAAATAAGTTCTGCCTTCATCATACCCCTCCTTATATATATAGACCAAAAACCTAGCTATCGCATTTTTTTAGTAGGCTTTTTTTCACTTCTTCTATTATAGACTATCTCTTAAGCCTTAGGCTAGCGGGATTACTTAGGCTTTGGCTATTTATACATATTTTATAAGTTAGCCAACTAGCCACTTCCAAAGCCATATAAAAAGCACCTAGCTAACTAGGTGCTTGAAACTTAGTTTTCAAGATAAATTTCCTGAGGTCTTAAGGCTTGTTTGGCCTTCCAGTTGGCCACTAAGAAGTCTGCTACAAGTAGGGCCGCAATTAGGACCAGGCTGACTGCTAAATAAATCACCCAGAGTGGGCTACCCGTTATAAAAGGCGGTTCACTGAGCAAACCATAGTTACCGCCTGTCAACATATTGACTAGCACTAAGCCGGCATTAAGCGCAAAGGTGATGGCTGCCAGTTGCCAGCGCTTGAGTAAATTAGGTTGATAATTTTTGAAGAGGTAGATGAGGGCATTGACCCACAAGGCATAGTGACCGACTAAGAAAGAAAAGCTGGTAACATGCGGGAAATCATAGGGGTCGAAAACCGGATATACCAAGGCGAAGAAGGCACCACTGGCTCCTAGTAAGGCGAAATATTGCTTGAAGGCCGATTTCCCAGGCCAGAGAATCAAAGCAAACATGGCCAGACGGCAGTGATAGAGTGGCAAGCTAGTAGACAGGGGCAGGGAATAAACTACATACCAGGTGTAGAGAACCGTCAACTGAATAATTTGCATAATGCGGAAGGTCTTAACATAGGCAGATCGCGATAGTTTCGTAAGCTAGTCCAGCCAAGTAAGGCCAACAGTCCGACAATAATCAAAAACCAGCCCAAGGAAATGGCGGGCGGCGCGGACTGAGTAGTTGTCAAAAAATCTTTCATAGGCGAAAGGCCTCCTTATAACATGATCTTGCGAATCATACGATGTCACAGGTCTCTGAGCCATGTGTTCCTTTATTATACCCAGTCCACCCTTTTCTCGCAAGAGGAACTTGACAGCAAAAAATTTACTTGATCTAAGCACCTACATTGTCTAATCTGCGCTTGATAGGTTATAATACAAGTGAATGAATTGGAGGTATCCCATGAAAGAACAACCTATCCTTTTAACCCTCTTTGGGGCAACGGGTGACTTGGCTTTCCGCAAGCTCTACCCTGCTATTTACCAACTCTATCGCAGTGGCCGTCTATCTCAGAATTTTGCTCTGATTGGGACTGCCCGTCGTCCATGGTCTGATGAACATTTTCGTCAAGTCATTGTAGACAGTGTGGGTGCTCAGGCACTTAGCCTTGACCACGTTCAGGAATTCGCCTCCCACTTCTATTACCTCTCCCACGATGTTCAAAATACCGAACACTATGATCAACTCAAAAAATTGGCAGACCGACTTGATGCCACCTACCAAACCCAAGGTAATCGCCTCTTCTACCTATCCATGTCGCCTACCTTCTTCCCAATTATTGCCGAGCACATTAAATCGCAAGGTCTTTTGGGATTAGGCTTTAACCGCCTCATTATCGAAAAACCATTCGGACACGACCTAGCTTCTGCCCAAGAATTGCAAGACAAACTCAATGTGGCCTTCGATGAATCGCAGATCTACCGCATTGACCACTATCTGGGTAAAGAACTAGTCCAAGCCCTCTACCACTTGCGTTTCCACAACCAACTTTTCCGTCATACCTGGAATAAGGATCATATTGCCAGCATCCAAATTTCCCTACCTGAAATGGTGGGGGTGGAAGAACGAGCAGGCTATTACGACCACTCTGGCGCTAGCCGTGACATGGTTCAAAACCACATACTCCAACTGCTCGCCCTGCTGACCATGGCAGAACCTGCCTCCAACAAAACAGCAGATATTCAGTCAGCAAAATATCGTAGCCTAGCCAACCTCCATCACTATGCTGATGCCCAAGAATGTCAAGCAAGTGTAGTTCGTGGCCAATACAGCGCTCAAGGCGACCTCAAGGGCTATCTAGAAGAAGAAGGTGTCAATCCTGCTTCCCGTACGGAGACTTATTTTGCAGCCAAAGTGACGCTAGACTTACCAGAATGGGAAGGCGTTCCTTTCTACCTGCGGACCGGCAAGCGCCTCAATCAGAAGGCAACCATGGTGGATGTTCTCTATCGTCCAACTCAAGAAGGCCTTGAAGGCGACCATCTCCGCATTGAAATCGCCCCTGACCTGGGCTACACGCTCTGGCTTAATACCAAAGCCATCGGCTACAGCCAAGATAGCCACCGCGTACCACTCAGCTTCCGCTACAATTCGGAAGAATTGGCAGAAAGTCCAGATGACTACGCCCGCTTAATTTTCGAGGCTAGCCAAGGCGATCGCGAACACTTTACTCAGTGGTGTGAAGTAGCTGCAGCCTGGAAATTTTTGGATAATATTCAAGCCTATTGGACCGCCGATACTGAGACACCACTTGCCCAGTATCCTGCTGGCAGTCATGGCCCTCAAGAAGCCGATGACCTCTTAGCCCGCGATGGCTTCGAATGGCTCCTTAAATAAGATATAAAGAGTTTAGGACATGAGCCTAAACTCTTTTTTGCTATCTTTGAGCCAGTGGTCCACTTTGAAAAGTGGGCCGCTGGCTCTGAGTCTTGTGGCGCTTTTGAGGCAATCAGCCACTTTCTTGGCGCGCTAGTGATCCACTCCGTCGAGTGGACCACTAGCTCTGGACATTTGTGGCTTTTTGAAGGAATTCAGGATTAAGTCCCTATAATTGTGTAAAAAGAAAAAGCCAGGTAATCTCTGGTACAATGTAGTTGTCCGAAAACATTGAAAGAGGAGATTACCATGACTTACCTTAATATTAACCTAAAACTTGAAGAATTAACAGAGGCAGTTTTAAACAGTGATATGAACACGCTCATGAAGTCGCTGGCTATTACCGTCTTTAATGCCTACATGGAAGAAGAACGCCACCAGTTCATCCAAGCCGCTCCCCATGAACGCTCAGACCAGCGCCAAGACTATCGCAATGGCTACTATGAACGTCAATGGACGCTTTCCATCGGTACCCTTAAATTACAAGTCCCACGCACGCGTTCTGGTGAGTTTAAAACCGAGCTCTTTGAACGTTACCAGCGCAACGAACAGGCCTTCTTGCTCTCCATGATGGAGATGGTGGTCAATGGGGTCTCAACACGCAAAGTCACTAAAATCGTGCAGGAATTGTGTGGCGAGACGGTTTCCAAGTCCTTTGTGTCAGATGTTATGAAGCGGCTGGATCCTGAGATTGAAGCCTTCAAAAATCGGACCCTGACCCACAGCCACTTTCGCTATCTCTACCTCGATGCCCTTTACATTAAGGTGCGCGAAGAGGGCCGCGTGGTGTCCAAGGCGGTCTACCTAGCCCAAGGGGTCAACGAGGCCAACAAGCGCGAAATCATCGGCTTTTGGGTGTCAGAAGAAGAAAGCAAGGAGGCTTGGCTGACCTTCCTTCAATCCCTGCGAGCCCGTGGTTTGAGCCAGCCCACTCTGATTATTTCAGACGCTCATTCCGGACTTAGAGCCGCTATCCAGCACTGCTTTGTTGGGGTGCCTTGGCAACGTTGCGTCTTTCATTTCTTGTCCAACATTGTCGAGACCATTCCTAGAAAAGGGAGTCTAGAGGCACGCGCTAAGTTGAAGGCCATTTTCCAGGCGCCCACCGCTGAACATGCACGGCGGCTCAAGGAAGCTTTTGAGGCCTCTGTCGCGGATAATCCTCGCTATCAGAAGGCCTTAAAGGTTTTAGACGAGGGCTTTGAAGATGCCGTTCAGTTTATGATGGAGCCTGAGATTTATCATCCCAACTTGCGGACGACTAATTCTGTCGAACGTTTGAACCGTGAAATCAGACGGCGAGACAAGGTCATTGGCGTCTATCCTAATGTCGCTTCTGCTGAGCGATTAATTGGCGCCATCCTCATTGATCTAAACGATGCTTGGCAGGCTAATGCGCGCCCCTTCCTGGTCAACTTCACCAAACGCAAATAAGCTATAGGACAGCCTACATATTTTTACACAGGATTTTTGGACTTGACTGAATTCAGCCACTTTTTTGACGTGCCAGTGGTCCACCCGTCGAGTGGACCACTAGCTCTGGACATTTGTGGCTTTTTGAAGGAATTCAGCCACTTTTTTGACACGCCAGTGGTCCACTCCGTCGAGTGGACCACTAGCTCCGACTTTCCAGACACAAAAACCCATTATATCATATATGATATAATGGGTTTTCTTCACCATGTTAAGCTTCTTGCTCAATCTCTTGGCGATATGCTAGAACTGCTTGCGTTAACTCTTCCACAATAGCTTGTCGCTCGGCTAAACTATGGGCATTGGCGCCACTAGCCATAGGATGACCACCGCCATCATGATTGGCTGCAATCCCGTTGATGACAGGCCCTTTGGAACGAATACGGCAACGATAGTGGTCGCCATTGCCTTCTTGTTGAACGAAAATGACCCAAGACAGGACGCCTTCGATACGCCCCGGCAAGGTCACCGCAATCTGGGTTTGCTCTTCACTAATACCAAAAGCCTTAATGTCTTCTTGACTAATAGTCACCCAAGCAACGCCGGCTTCATTAATGGACATGGTCTCAAAGATATGGCCTTGGAATTTAGCTTCTTCAAAACTTAGTCGCATAAAGCGGTCACTAATCTCAAAGGATGAAAAGTCATATTGCTTGAGCCATGCGGCAACTTCCAAGGTCCGTGAAGTGGTTGACTCATAGAGGAAGCGAGCCGTATCAGACACCATACCAGTATAGAGCAGGCGCGCAGCTTGATCCTGCATAGGCAACTGGTCCCCTAGGAGGCGACTAATTTCAGCAATGATTTCGCAGGTGGAACTGGCAATCGGGTGGACAATTTGAAGTTGACCGTAGTCATCAACAGGCGGATGGTGGTCAATTTTAACCAAAGTCGCACCCTTGTCGTAGTGGTCGCCATCAATCCGGGGTTGGTTGGCTGTATCACAGACAATAACCAGAGCGCCTTGGTAGTCGGCGGCTGTTACCTTGTCCATGGACCCGATCCACTTGAGCCCTTGGGTTGTCGTGCCGGCCGCTAAGACGCGTTTGTCAGGGAAAGTGGATTCAATCAGAGACTTGAGTCCTAATTGGGAGCCGATGGCATCCGGATCAGGCCTCACATGGCGGTGAATGATAATGGTTTGGGCTGCTTGAATTAATTGGAGGAGGGCTTGCGCCTCGTGATGTTCAATATACATAGTAGTTTTCTACTTCCTTACTCGCTAAACTTAATTGCGTTCAATCATTTGGCTAGTAATAATGGCCTTGGCCACCAGGCTATTTTCGTGGAAAACATCCACCTGGGTCAGGGCCGCCCGACGGTTGTGGTTGAAGACATGGCCCTTAAATTGAATTTCATTACCGATTTGAATGAGGTTGAAATAATGAAGGTCAATCTTCTCAATGACACTGTTGAGATGGGTCAACTCAAAGACCTTGCGATCCGTCACTTGGGCAATCAATTCGGTCAGAACTCCATAGGAAATAGTCCCGAAGTTGCCAATCATTTGAGGTTGTACGAAGGCTTGGAAATCATAGTCCGTCACTTCACTAGCCACTTCTAACTGGGCCGTAATGTCTTCTTCAAAGGTATGCACCATTTGAGGTTGCTGTTGAACCACTTGAATGGCCTTGGAGACTTCCTCACGCGTCACCACCCCAAGCAGTTGAAGGTTATCTTCCACCACCGGAATCATCTCAATATCCTGCCAAATCATCTTGTGTGAGACACTAGCCACGGACATATGTGTCTTGACAGTCACCGGATTCTTGGTCATGACCCGCTCCAACTGAATGGATTCTTGCTTACCTTGGACATCCTTAGCAGCCACAACCCCAATCAGACGTTGGTTATAGCAGACAGGAAAACGTTCCTGGCCCGTTTCTTCCATCAAGCGATTGAAGTCAGCTACCGAATCACTTGGCGCTAGAAGTGGTACCTGGGAAAGTGGTGTGTAGATATCCCGAATGGTCATGATTTCCTTCTTAATCATCTGATCCGCCATGGATCGGTTGATAATGGTCGCTACCGTAAAGGTATCGAAGGTAGTGGAAATCACTGGCAAGTTGCGTTCATTGGCCAAACTAATGACTTGGTCACTGGCCTTGAAGCCCCCGGTAATGAGCACCGCCACGCCCTTTTCCAAGGCAAAGAGTTGGACGTCTTCCCGGTTCCCCACAATAATCAGGGAATCGTCGGTAAAGTAACGTTCCATGGCGTCCTTGGTCATGGCCCCGATGATGAATTTAGACAGGTGTTGGGTCAAACCTTGGCTGCCGCCTTGGACCTCCCCTTCAATAATTTGCACCACTTCACCAAAGGTTAACATTTCCGGCGAATATTTTTGCTTCTTCTCAATGCGAATGGTCCCAACCCGCTCAATGGTCGAGACAATCCCTAGTACTTCGGCGTCCTTAATGGCCCGGTAGGCCGTCCCTTCACTCATCTTGAGATGCTTGGCAATCCCTCGAACCGAGATTTTATCCCCGATGGGGAGGGATTCAATGTATTGGATAATCAGATCATGTTTGGTTTGCCATATCGTCACCTTCTCTTTAGACACAAAAATAACTGTTATACTTCATATTATAACAGTTATTTTTAAAAAGTAACAGACCTGTTTTTACATTTTTCAAAAGATAATTGCGTATGGACCTTATCCAACTGAATCAGCCCTGCCGTTGAGACACCTAGCAGGCGGACAGACTTATGCAGATGCCCATGAAGCTCCCAGAGCTCCTGCACTGCCTGGCTAATTACCTCTACATCTTGACTGGGTGAGCCCAAGGATAGTTGACGCGTTAAGGTCTCGAAATCGTCATAGCGAATCTTAAGCGTCACAGTCTGGGCATGGAATTTCTTGGCCTTTAAGATTGCCACCACCCGCTTAGTTAGCTGGGTCAAGGCATCTAGAACCCCCTCTTCTTCCGCCAGAAACTGAATGAAGGTAGTCTCCTTGCCAATGGACTTGCGCTCACGATGGGGCTGTACTGGCGCATCATGGACCCCCCGCACCTTGTAGTAGAGGGATTTTCCCATTTTACCAAAATGTTCAATCAGGTCTTCTAATTCAATTGCTCGCAAATCCGCCCCTGTCATAATCCCCCTCTGGTGAAAATAAGGTACTGACTGCCGCCCCACCCCATAGAACTTATCAATAGGTAGGTCATCTAAAAATTCCAAGGCTTGATCAGGTGTCACCACCGTAATGCCAAAGGGCTTACGGTAGTCAGAGGCAATTTTGGCTAGGAACTTATTATAGGACACCCCAATCGAACAGGTTAGGTTGAGTTCTGCCTTAATCTGGGCTTGAATACGCTGGGCTAAGTAGGTCGCACTTTGAATGCCTAGCTTATTATGAGTCACATCCAAGTAGGCCTCATCCAGGGACATAGGTTCAATCAAATCCGTGTACTGGGCAAAAATTGCCCGAATCTGCTGAGACACTTCCTGATAGTGGGACCAATCTCCCGCGATAAAGACCGCATGGGGACAGCGTTTGAAGGCTTCAGCAGCCGTCATGGCCGAATGAATACCATATTCGCGCGCCTTATAGTTGCAAGTGGAGACGATGCCCCGACCTCCGGTTAACTTAGGATGCTTGGCAATCACAATAGGTTTGTGAGCAATCGCTGGATTATCCCGCGCCTCGACATTGGCATAGAAGGCATCCATATCCACATGCAGTATCTTACGTGATGTGTCCGGCACCGGATCCTTAAACTCTAAAATCCCATAGCGCATGATGCTCCTCCTCTCCCCTGCCATACTTCTCCTCTAGTATACGAAAATTTGTTCGTGTTTTTCAAGTTAAGATTATATAAAGTTAAGTTATGATAACTTTATCGCATCTCATTTACTAGCCCTTATTTCCCTCTTTTCCAAAATACAAAAAAGCTGAGATCTAAGTCTCAGCTTGTCTATGCGCTAGTCGAATATTAGCCCAAACGTGATGCTACCTTATCCCAGTTGACTACTGAGAAGAAGGCTTGGATATAGTCTGGACGACGGTTTTGATAGTGGAGGTAGTAAGCATGTTCCCACACATCTAAACCTAAAAGTGGCTTAAGCCCTAATTCTAAAGGTGTGTCTTGGTTAGCAGTAGATAACACTTCTAAGTGACCGTCACGGTCTACGAGCCAAGCCCAACCAGAACCAAAGCGAGTCGCTGCTGCCTTAGCAAAGGCTTCTTTGAAGGCTTCAACAGAACCAAAGTCCGCTTCCAAGCGAGACTTGAGGCCAGCAGGAATAGCTGCTTCTGCACTTGGTGCTTGTAGGCTTTCCAGAAGAAGCTATGGTTGAAGTGACCCCCACCATTGTTACGGACAGCTGTTTGAATGCTTTCAGGTAATTCCTTAAGGTTAGCGACTAAGTCTTCGATAGACTTAGCTGCCAAGTCTGCGTGACCTTCTAAGGCGGCATTCAAGTTGTTAACGTAGGTTTGGTGGTGTTTGGTGTGGTGAATTTCCATGGTGCGCGCGTCAAAAGCTGGTTCAAGCGCATCATAGGCGTATGGCAAGGCTGGTAATGTAAATGACATGGTCATTCCTCCTCGGTTATAGTATACCTAAATTATATCATGCTCAGTAGAATAGACAATTATTTTTGCACTTGGTAGCGTTTATTTCACAAACTCAAAGCATGAAAAAAGCCCCTTATTCGCTAAGAATAAAGGACTTTAGCAAGGCTGACTCTCAAAGTCGTAAGGGCTGATTCCTTCCATGCCAATCATGGGATCAATTTGGTCGATCAAATCCTGGCTTAAGCGGAAGGACTCTTGCTGCTTAGGTGCCAAGTCTCTTGATTGCACCACAACCGAAATACTTGCCGCAGGATCAGCTTGAGGCGAGGCCAGATCTGTTGCAGTAACTTCAACTTTTTCAGCATCTAGTCCTAAAACTTGGCTCTCTCCTGACGCTAGCTCTTGCTCTACCTTCTCTCCCTGCGTCAGCCCAGCTAATTTAATTTCTAGCAGGTCCTTCAGGTTGGTACGGCGTGGATCACGATTCTGACTAACCGCTTGGACATAAGCGTCCGGGTCCCCCACCAAAACCAAACTTGCCTGCGCTCGGGTGACCGCTGTATAAAGCAAGTCCTGGCGCAACATACGATAGTAGGCATCGACCAGAGGTAGAATAACCAAGGGGTACTCGCTCCCCTGGGATTTGTGGACCGAACAGCAGTAGGCCAAGGTCAGCTGATCAAAATCTGACCGTCGATAGGTCAGTTCCTTATCGTCATCAAAGGCCACCACGACCTCTTCGCTCCCGCTATTAGACGCCTGTGCTGAGAAGACACCGACGATTTTCCCAATGTCCCCATTATAGACGCCTTCTTCCGCATTGTTGACCAACTGAAGTACCTTGTCCCCTAGACGAAAAATTTGGTCAAAATACTCTAGCTGAGGTTTCTTGCGGCTAGGCGGATTGAAGAGTCCTTGCAAGAGTTGGTTGAGGGCGGTAATACCAGCAGGCCCCTTATACATTGGCGCCAGAACTTGCAAGGTATTGGCATCAAAACCCCTAGTCAAGGCATGACCTACCACCTGTTCCACAACTTGAGCTACTTGCTGGGTTTTACATGGGATAAAGGAACGGTCAGGCTGTCTCTCCATTAGGTTCTGCGGTAGGCGCCCCTGTCGAATCTGATGGGCCAGTTGAATGATGGAACTATCTTGGGCTTGTCGATAGATTTTAGTCAGACTAATCGTAGGAATCACCCCAGACTCAATCAAATCTGAAAAGACTTTACCTGGCCCGACCGAAGGCAATTGATGCTTATCCCCTACCAAAATAACTTGAATTCGGTAGCCAATGGCCATCCAGAGCCAATTCATTAACCAGGTGTCTACCATAGACATTTCATCCACTACCAGTAGCTGACCTTCCAGTGGCGTTGGATCAAAGCCCTCCACTGTGGTCTCACGATTGAAACCAATCAGCCGGTGGATGGTAGAAGCCGGTATATCGGTCATTTCCTGCATACGTTTGGCTGCTCGCCCCGTGGGTGCAGCTAACAAGACGGGGCCAGTCTGATAAGGATTGGTCACATCGCCCTGATGATAGCCATGCAAGAGCCGGTGGAGTGTCAAAATTCCACGTATCAAGGTCGTCTTCCCCGTCCCTGGGCCACCTGTAATCACGGAAAGTGGTGATTGCATGGCAAGGATCATGGCCTGGCGTTGCGTCTCATCGTAGTCGATTCCCGTCTCGCGGGCTACTTGATCCAGCTTGTCTTCAATTTCTGTCTTGCTGAAAGTCTCAACTTCTTCATACTGGAAGAAGTCGCTGATACGTCGGACGATTCCCATTTCCGCGTGATAGAGACTTGGCAACATAATGCCTTGGTCCAAGGAATAGAGCGTCCCTTCCAAGATAGCCAAGTCCAAGGCTTCTGCTAGTCGATCTTCCTCAATCAGATAAGAGCGACTACGTTCTAAAATCTTGGTAGCTAGCGCCAACAAACGTGGTCGCTGGACATAGGTGTCTCCTGACCGCAAGCAAACTTCAGATACGGCCGTATAGAGACCTGCCACCAAACGTGTGACAGCGTCAGCCTCAATACCAAGTTGTTCAGCCAGGGCATCGGCCTTATTGAAGCCAACCCCTTCTACCTTGGCTACCAAGGCGTAAGGATTGTTCTCAATCGTGGCCAGCGTTTGATCCTTAAAGGTCTGATAAATTTTATCCGCCAACTTAGGCCCAAAACCCCACTCTGTTAACTGCAAGAAGATACGTTCAGTTCCCTGGTGTTGGCGCAGAGTTTCGGCTAGCACTTGGCGTTTATCTGGTGTTAAGCCTTTGACCGATTTGAGGCAGTCAGGATCCTGTAAGATTAAATCAATGGCTTCCAGCCCTAGCTGATCCACGATTCTTTGGGCCAGGGTCTTACCAATCCCAGTGAAGCGGGCACTAGAAAGAAATTCTACTAGGCCAGCCTCAGAGGTTGGCGCTACTTGTTGGTAGCGACTAACCGCAAATTGCTCGCCATAACGCGGATGGACAGTTACTTGGCCAAAAAAATTCATAGGCTGTATCTAAATGCAAGGCTGCAAATTGACCCGTACAAGTAACATAGTCCTCGCTTATTAGGTCGCTGTCCGACTCGAGCACCTTCACCCGCAACACCTTATAAAGGTTCTGTGGGTTTTCGAAAAAGACCGATTCAACTTCGCCAATCAAATGTATTTGCTCAGCCATAAGCGGCCTCCTTTCTTAACTCTAGCTAATGAGACTTAGAGCTTCAACCAGCGCATCCCAATATTACCTGGAATAGCTTGAAAACCAAACTGCTGATAGAGTCGGTCGGCTGGTTCCTTAGCCATCAAGCAGACATAAGCAGACGCATCCGCATTCGCTATGAGCCAATCCGAGACAGCTTGCATCAGGGCCTTACCCAGACCTTGACCTTGGAATTCAGGTGCCACCATGACCGAATTGACGATATAAGATAAGGCGCCGTCCCCAGCAATCCGGGCAAAACAAACCAGCCGCTGACCCTGGTAGGCACAAATCATATAGAGGGAATTAGCTAGCGCACGTTCAGCCACTTCTTGAGGGGGTTTAGCCCCCAAGCCTGTGGCAACCCGCAAATCAAGATAGTCTTGGACAGTCGGAACCGTTTCAGTCCAACGAAGTTGTGCCTTAGACATACTGACGTTGCACCCCCTCTTTGTAGGCCGCGTCAATCAGCCCGCCACCTAGACACTCTTGGCCATCATAGAAGACTACTGCCTGCCCCGGTGTAATGGCCCGGACTGGTTCATCAAAAATAACAGTCGCCTGAGTCTTATCTTGGCTAAGTTTAACCGTCACTCCAATATCTTGTTGACGGTAGCGGAACTTAGCCGTGCATCGGAATTCTTCTGGCACATCCGACAAATTAGGCGCTGTAAAGGACACTTCACTGGCCGTCAGATAGTCTGAATAGAGATTTGGATGATGGAAGCCCTGACCTACATAGAGAGTTTGCGTCGTCTGATCCTTACCAATGACAAACCAAGGTTCATTGCTAGTGCCACCGCCACCAATCCCTAAGCCTTGGCGTTGGCCAATGGTATAGTACATAAGCCCCATGTGATCGCCCTTGACCTGACCATCTAGGGTCACCATTTTACCCGGTTTATTGGGTAGGTAGTTGGAAAGAAATTCATTGAAATTCCGTTCTCCAATGAAGCAGACACCGGTTGAATCCTTCTTCGTGGCAGTCGCCAAGCCTGCCTCTTCTGCTAAGGCACGAACTTCATACTTCTGCAAATGACCCAACAGGGAAGAGGGCTTTCTGGAGTTGGGCTTGGGAGAGTTGACTAAGGAAGTAGGTTTGGTCCTTATTATTATCTAGGCCACGCAAGAGGTGGACTACCCCATTTTCATCTCGCTCCGAACGAGCATAGTGCCCATGGCAATATAGTCTGCCCCTAATTCCATAGCATAATCTAGGAAGGCCTTGAATTTTACTTCCTTGTTACACATCACATCTGGGTTAGGCGTACGCCCCGCCCGATATTCGCGTAAGAAATATTCAAAGACCCGATCCCAATATTCTTTCTCGAAGTTAACAGAATAATAGGGAATTCCAATTTTCTCCGCGACTTTGACTACGTCTTGGTAGTCTTCAGTCGCTGTACAGTGACCATTTTCGTCAGTATCATCCCAGTTTTTCATGAAGAGGCCGATAACTTCATAGCCCTGCTCCTTGAGCAGCAAGGCAGCAACAGAAGAATCTACGCCCCCACTCATACCCAAAACGACACGTTTTCCATTTGTTGACATTGTTCTTTTCCTTTCTTTCTCTCTATGGATAACTCCGTGGAAGGCAGAGCATCCTGATATATGTGCTTAATTGATAACAGAAGAAGAGAACGAAAGCACTCTCTCTCGTTCTCCCCACTTAGGCTAGACTTCAGTTAAAACGTTACGCTCAACAAAGCCATCAAAGATAAAGTTAATCTTCTCTACAACCATTTCATTATGAGCTAACTTGGTCACATCAACAGCAGTTAAACCCTTGTTATTAACGGTTGAGATTTTGAGGGTCTTCAAGTCCTTGTTAACCAAGACCTTGAGCACCAAGCCATCACGGTGGTGGCTGTCTAGAGGACGTTTATATTGGAAGTTACCGCCAGTTGACTCGGTAAAGCCATTATCCCGCAAAGTATAAGGTTTGCAGGCTGGGTTGATTTCGAAGGTGCGGTTAAAGCCTTTTAAGGTTGCTTGTTTGGTGAATGCCATAATTCATCGCCTTTCTTGTTTACTTTTGTTGTCTTGCTTTTAATAGGCCAAGTTGTTTGACCACTTGGTCTAAGTCTGCTTGCGTCACGTCCAAACCCATGGTCAGACGAATACTTTCACGCTGCCGGTCTTCCTGGTCAGGATAGTAACCCTTAAGGACTCGACTAGGTTCTAGACTACCTGCCGAACAGGCGGAGCCAGCCGAAACATAGATCTGAGCCAAATCCAAATGGATTAAGACCTGACTAGCCTTGAGGCCTTTGAGCCAGAGATTAAGGAAGCCTGGCAAATGATGAGACTGAGGACGGTTGACTTGATAGTCAATCCCTGCTCGAGTTAGCTCCTCCAAGAAGTAAGCTTCCAAGTTTGCCAAATGCGCTTGTCGCTGCTCCGCTTCTGCTAGAGATAGATGGATAGCTTGAGCCAAGCCCTGAATATAGGCTAGATTCTCAGTTCCAGCTCGCATACCAGCTTCTTGCCCGCCACCTATCAAGTAAGGTTGCAGCCCTGGTTGATCCTTCCATGCTTGGAAGTAGAGTAAGCCGATTCCTTTAGGCCCACCCAGCTTATGGCCCGATAGGCTCCAAGAAGTGGCTATCTGGTCTAGTTGCCAAGGCAGTTTGGTAATCCCTTGAACCAAGTCAACATGGAAAAAATAACCGCGCTGACGAGCTTCTTGTGCCAATCCAGGAATGGGGTAAATGGCGCCTACTTCATTGTTGACCGCCATGGCTACCCAGCCACTAGTATCTTCCTGACTAGCCGCTAGAAATTGGTCAATCAGGTCCTGGTCACTGCCCCCATCTTGGGGTTGAATCCAGGAAATAACCCAGCCTTCTTCCTCTAATCGCTTGAGCGCTAGATCCACTGAAGGATGTTCTACAGCCAAAGCCACCAAGTGGCGTGCTTTACCAACTGCTAGAGCACTTTGAGCCTGAGACCAGATAGCCCAGTTATTGGCTTCCGTCGCCCCTGACGTGAAGTAGAGGCTAGAGGCTGAGGCTAGGTCCAAATCTTTGGCAATGGTCTCGCGAGCCTGATTGAGAGCATACTTGGCAGACTTGCCCAATTGATAAGTACTAGAGGGATTCCCATAAAGTTGGGATAAGGAGCTTGTGATCGTTTCGATAACTTCTGGACGTACAGGTGTAGTCGCTGCATAATCAAGATAAATCGCCATCTTGGCCTCCTCCTCTCAGACTAGACTTTCCTTCTTATTATAGCACACTCCCAGCCTTTCGCCTATCCATAAGTTTGGTCAGAAGATTTGTCTCATCCGGTCTTTTGCGGTATGATGAATAGGCAGATAACAGAACGAAAGGAGGCCTATCATGCTCCAACCACTCGCCTATCGCATGCGCCCGCGCCAACTGGAAGATATCCTAGGTCAGGAACATCTCGTTGGCCCCGGCAAAATTATCCACCGCATGGTGCAAGCCAAGCGCCTGACTTCCATGATCCTCTACGGACCGCCCGGTATCGGCAAAACTTCCATTGCCAGCGCTATTGCGGGTTCAACCCGTTATGCCTTCCGCACCCTGAATGCGGCCACGGATGGCAAGAAGGAACTGGAACAAGTAGTCGAAGAAGCCAAATTTTCCGGCACCCTCATCCTCCTTTTGGATGAAATTCACCGCTTAAACACCACCAAACAAGATTTTCTTCTGCCTCATCTAGAAAGTGGTCGGGTTATTCTGATTGGGGCGACTACTGAGAACCCCTATATTGCTATCAATCCCGCTATTAGAAGTCGGGTCCAGATTTTTGAACTCAAGCCCCTTAGTCCTGAACAGGTTTGCCAAGGTTTGACTCGGGCCTTAGCCGATCAAGAACGTGGACTCGGTAAGTACCCCGTACAAGTCCAGGATGGCGTTCTGGAACATTTTGCTCAAGTGTCGGGTGGTGACATTCGGACCAGTCTTAACGCCTTAGAGCTGGCTGTCCTCTCAACCCAACCCGACCAAGATGGGCAAATTATCATCGACATGGCAGTGGCCAGTGATTGCTTGCGACGGCGCCGTCTTCAGCATGATAAGAATGGCGACGCCCACTACGATGTCATTTCCGCCCTACAAAAATCCATCCGCGGCAGTGATGTCGACGCTGCCCTATATTACCTAGCCCTATTACTGACTGCCGGCGAGCTAACGGTTGCCTGCCGTCGCCTGCTAGTAATTGCCTATGAGGATATCGGTCTAGGCCACCCAGCTGCCACGCAACGAACGGTTGCTGCCATTCAAGCCGCTGAAAAACTAGGTCTGCCGAAGCCAGTATTCCCCTAGGTTTTGCGGTCATTGACCTAGCCCTGAGTCCAAAATCCAACACCAGCTATCGCGCTATCAAGTCTGCTATGGCTGCGGTTGACCAAGGACAAGTTGCTCCAGTCCCAGACCATTTGCGAGACAGTCACTATCAAGGAGCTGACAAGTTGGGCCGAGGAATTGACTACCGCTACCCCCACGATTATCCAGGTCATATCGTAGCTCAAGAATATTTACCTAAAGAATTAGCACACAGCCAATTCTTCCAACCAGACCCTAGCGGCAAGTATGAGGAAGCCTTGGCTCACTACTACCAAAAAGTTAAAGAAATCCTCAAAAAATAAGAGCGCTTACTTGCAAATTCAGCAAGTCGTGCTATAATAAAAGTATAGAAGATCTGTGGTGTACGTGACATATACACTGTGTTGACCGAACATTTTTCTTTAGATATAGGGAACCAATTCGGCTGACTTATGACAGGCCTTTTCACTTGGTAGTCAGCGGTTAGTCGTTAGGTGCCCACCTGCTTAGATTGCGGGTTCAAAACATCTATATGACCAAACGGCACTAACGGATTTGGGTAGGAACTAAGGTTCCTGCCCTCTTTTTTTATATAAAAAAGAGCTTGGCAAACCCAAGCTCTTTCACTTATGTTATTACGATGCTTTTCGTCTCACTTGCCAATGAGCAATAGCTAGGCCCAACAAACTAGGCACAAACCAGCCTAGGCTCTGGCCACTCAATGGCAAATAAGTAGCGAAGGTGGAAGCTAATGCTTTCAATGGCAAGAGCCAAGCTAGTTCTGGCATGGCTTGAATGCCATCGATTAGCGCCACTATCCCTGTCAGTGCCATAGCCCATTGGTAGTAAAGGCTGTCGATTGCTCGACCTCGGCACAGTAAGGTGACCATCACTAGGACAATGGCCAGAGGATAAAGAAACATGAGCACCGGCACTGCCCAAGCAATAATCTGAGTCAAACCGGCATTAGCAATCAGGGTAGCCAAGAGACTAACCGCAAGCAAGTATTGCTTGTAGCCCAGGCTAGATAATAATTCTACCATCGCCTCTGAAAAAGCAGTCAGGAGTCCTACCCCCGTCTTGAGGCAAGCTAAAATGACAATTAAGGCCAATAGGATACTGCCTGCTGAACCCAGATAGTGATTAGCAATCTGAGCTAATGCAATCCCACCATTAGCACTCATGGAGAATTGTCCCAAGGAAGTCGCCCCAGCATAGGCCAAAAGCCCATAAATTAGGCCCATTAAGACGATACTAATGGCTCCCGATTTGACCATGCCTCGTGCCAGTTCGCCTGGCTCCTCAATCCCTAAACGATTCATAGCCTGAATCATGACAATCCCAAAAGCTAAAGCCGCTAGCACATCCAGGGTCTGATAGCCCTCCAGAAAGCCAGTCGCCATTGCTTGTTGAGCATAGCGCCCCTGGGCCATCATTTGTCCGACTTGCCCCATTGGATTGAGGACTGTCAGGGTTAAAAGTAGCCCTAAAACCAGTAGGAAAGCTGGGTTTAGAATTTTACCAATGTAATCTAGAATCTTACCCGGATTCAGGGACAGAAAGCCGCTACTAGGAAAAAGATGACAGAATAGATTAGAAGCCCATGTCCCTGGTGACTCGACTCGATAAAAGGTGCTAGCCCAATGGTATAAGATGTACTTGCCAAGCGTGGCACCGCAAATAAGGGACCAATTACCAAATAGAGTAAGACCGTAAAAAATGACCCCAAATTTCTTGCTGACCCGATTGGCTAGTTCGGTGACGCTCTTACTTTTAGACATCCCCATAGCAAGAATGGTCAGGAAAGGCAGACCAATGGCTGAAATCAAGAGCCCCACCACGGCTAGGCCTACCAGAGCGCCACTTTCTTGTCCTAGGTGAACCGGGAAAATCAAGTTTCCAGCCCCAAATAACATACCGAAAAGCATGGACCCCAAATATAGGGCATCTTTAGACTGAAGCTTTTTGCTCATTTATCATACTCCATTTCAAGCAAAAGCAACATCCGAAAGGAATGTTGCTCTTACTTACTATATTATTATTCTGCTTCAAAGTAAGCAGGGTAATGCGTTTTGACAATTTGGTGGCAACGGTGGCAAAGGGTTGGTGCCTCCGCAATGGTTCCCACTTCCGGGCGAACTGCCCGGCATCGTTCACAGACATGCCCTTGAGCGCGGCTAACAGAAACTGCATAATCGTCTAAGACTAAGGCGTGATCTGGTGCCGGCGTGGTCACTAAGTCTAGATGAGAGACAATGAGTAATTGATCTAAATCTTGACTCAATGCCTTCAAAGCCTTGGCTTGTTCTTCATTGACATAGAGGGTTACAGCTGCTTCAAAAGATTTCTTGATTGGATCTTGCTCAGCATTTTTCGCTTCCTCTAAGGCCTTTTGCACCCCTTGTTGGATATGGAAGAAGAGTTTCCATTGATCCACAAGGGCTTGGTAAGCTGTTCCATCAACTGCTTGAGGGAATTCTGCTAACTGAACAAAACCTTCAACACCTGGTAACTCCTTCCAAGCTTCTTCCATGGTATGTAAGAGGACTGGAGTTAAGAGTGGCAAGAGGTCACGTAAGATGCCGTAGATAACAGTTTGCATTTGACGACGTGGCAAGCTATCTGGTGCCTCGATGTAAAGCACGTCCTTAGCGAAGTCTAGGTAGAAAGCAGATAAGTCAACCGTCATAAAGTTGATCACCTTCTTATAGATGCTAGCAAATTCAAACTTATCGTAAGCATTTAAAAGATCGTTAACAAAAAGCTTGAACTTAGCCGTCATATATTGATCAACTGGACGTAAGTCTTCAAAATCCACACTATCCTTGCTTGGGTCGAAGTCTGACACATGGCTTAACATAAAGCGGATGGTATTCCGGATTTTACGGTAAGCCTCAGCAATTTGCTTGAGGATGTCCTTAGAAATCCGTACATCTGATTCTGAGTCGACACTGAGAACCCAAAGACGGATAATGTCAGCCCCAAGTTCATTCATGACTTCTTCCGGCACAATAACGTTACCTAATGACTTACTCATCTTGTTACCCTTACCGTCTAAGACGAAGCCTTGAGACAATACTGCCTTATAAGGTGGCACGCCCTTAGCAGCAACAGAAGTGGTAAAGCTTGAGTTGAACCAACCACGGTATTGGTCAGATCCTTCTAAGTAGAGATCTGCTGGGAAAGTCAGATAATCTCTGGCTTCTAAAACCCCTGCATATGAGGTCCCAGAGTCGAACCACACGTCCATGATGTCAGTTTCCTTAGTGAATTTACCATTTGGACTGCCAGGGTGCGTGAAGCCTTCAGGCAAGAGGTCCTTAGCCTCACGTTCGAACCAGACATTAGAACCATGTGTTTCAAATAAGGTTGCCACATGTTCAATAGTTTCAGCTGTTAGGATCGCTTCACCATTTTCAGCATAGAAGATAGGAAGTGGTACACCCCATGCCCGTTGACGAGAGATGACCCAGTCGCCCCGGTCACGAATCATGTTGTAGATACGTGGTTGGCCTGATGGATGGTACCATTTAACTTGCGTTTCAACCGCATTAAGCAATTCTTCACGGAATTTATCAATAGAAGCAAACCACTGTGGTGTTGCCCGATAGATAACAGGCTTCTTAGTCCGCCAGTCATGTGGGTAGCTGTGGACAAATTCTGAGTAAGACAAGAGTGCGCCATTTTCCTTGAGCAATTCCACTACTAGTTTGTTCCCTTTGGCATAGAAGACACCTTCGAGGCCAGGAGCTTCATGAGTATAGTGGCCTTGGTTATCTAGTGGAGACAATACATCTAAGCCGTAGGCTTTCCCAACATAATAGTCGTCTTCCCCGTGGCCAGGAGCGGTATGAACCAGGCCGGTCCCGGCATCTAAGGTAACGTGATCTCCCACCATGAGTAGCGACTCTCGTTCATAGAAAGGATGCCAAGCAGTGAGTCGGTCAAAATCTTGACCTTGATAGTGAGCCTCTACTTGATAATCTTCCCAGTTGAGGGTTTTAGCCAGTGACTCGAGCAAGTCTTGGGCTACAATGAAATGACGGTCTCCCACTTTAACTTGAACATAGCTAGCTACAGGGCTCACTGAAATCCCCAAGTTAGCTGGCAAGGTCCAAGGCGTGGTAGTCCAGATTACGAACTCAGCATTTTCAGGCACAATGCCTTTGCCGTCTTTGACCTTGAAAGCCACGTAGATAGAAGGAGAGGTTACATCTGCATATTCGACTTCGGCTTCCGCCAAGGAGGATTCACTCGATGGTGACCAATAGATTGGCTTTAAGCCCTTGTAAATATAGCCTTTTGCTGCCATTTGACCAAAAATACGGATTTGTGCAGCTTCGTATTCAGGGGCTAGCGTCAAGTAAGGATTGTCCCACTCACCTGTCACACCTAAGCGTTTGAAGTCAGCCTTTTGGCCTTCTACTTGGCGCAGAGCATATTCTTGACAGAGTTTGCGGAATTCAACCACAGACATGGACTTGCGATCAACCCCTTCTTGCTTGGTCAGGGCTGATTCGATTGGCAGACCATGTGTGTCCCAACCTGGTACATAAGGGGACCGGAAGCCAGACATGGATTTGGAGCGGATGATAATATCTTTACTAATCTTGTTAAGGGCATGACCCATGTGGATTTTCCCGTTGGCATAGGGTGGGCCATCGTGGAGCACATAGGTTGGCTTGTCGGCATTCTTAGCTTGGATTTGTTGATAAAGATCCGCATCTTCCCACTCTTTTTGTAGGATAACTTCTTTTGTTGGCAAATTCGCCCGCATGGCGAAATCGGTTTGACCGAGGTTGAGGGTTTCTTTTAGTTTCATATTGACAATATTCCTTTCTTGACAGTATTAACTACAAAAAAATATAAAAAGACGCCCCCGGAACGGGACGTCGCAACGTGGTACCACCCAATTTTGTTTTGTAGTCATACAAATTCTCTTACATGATAACGCTCTTTAAGCGGCACCGGCTACTTTGGTTCACCGGGCATTATAAGTAAGCTGATTATCTACTCTACAGGGAACTCTAGGCTTGCACCCTTCCTAGATCGCTGGGGATGTGTAGTGAAGATAGTGGTCTTACATCATTTCTGGTAATTCAATTTTGATGGTTTGGCCCAAGATACTTTCAACAGAAGCCTGGTCATCCTTGTCAGGTGCTGCCTTAGCTTCTACGTCACCTTGAGTTTCATGTACGAATTCTTCAACATCTGAAGTGACTTGGGTCTCTACCTCTTGCTCTAAGGCAGCCACACGCTCAGAACTACGTTCTTCAGCCTGGCTATCTTCAGTAGCAGGTGTTGCAAAAGCAATCTCCTGTTCAAAAGTTTGAGACTTAATTAAATCCAATTGCTGAGTCAACATGCGTTGCATTTCGAACTGAAGGTTGCGTCCATTATGACGTAAGAGTTCCACTTCATTAGCCAAGTGATTGACGGTATCATGTGCATTAGCAATGATACGATCAGACTCGCGTTCTGCCTCATAAATAATGAGTTCTGCTTCCTTGCGCGCATTTTGTTTGAGGCGTTCAGCCGCTTCGTTAGCAATCAAGATTGAGCTATTCAAGGATTCTTGTAATTTCTCGAAATTCTTGATTTTCTCTTCAGCTTCCGCCAACTTACGTTTAAGGCCAGCCAATTGGTCTAATGACCGTTCATAGTCAACAACCACTTCATCTAGAAATTCATTGACTTCTTCTTTTGCATAGCCTCTAAATTCGCGATTAAATTCTTTGGTTAAAATATCGTTTGGTGTAATTGGCATGTCACACACTCCTTTGCTCTTGCTTTCTTCCTTAGACGACTAGAACCTTAGCCTTAAGACGAATATTGTCCTTGCGGGTTAGCCCTTCCTCGGCATCGATTTGAAAACGTCCAAACTTCCTAAGCGAGACAAAGTCGCCTGCCTCTAGCTCAAAATCTGGTCGATTAATTTCTAAATAATTGACCTTGACCAAGCCCCCTAAGACGGCTTCTTTTGCACGCTGTCTAGAAAAATTATAGACTTTACTCAGCATAGTGTCAAGCCTTAATGACGTGGTAATGACCGTCTGGTCTTCCCAGAGGACTTGTGGCGACAGAACCTGATCAGGCTCGATATATTCAAGCCTTACCCCGACATTTCCCATTTTAGTCACATTTTGACAAACATAAGGCGCAATCTTGGCATCCACTAGTACCTGCCAGTCCTGTCCATCGGTAATGATGTCCCCGATTCGGTTGCGTTCTAAGCAGCCCCCAGGAGGGAACCTAGGATAGAACCATGTCGAATATTAGCAAATTTCTGCGGAAAGTGAATCTTCAAGGCTTGAATCTGGAAGTCGCTAGTTTCTAAATCATAATACTGAGGATAAAAAACCAGTCTTTGACGTTCAGCGCCTGGCAAACCGCCTTGGCAGGCTAATTGAACTTCATCTTGTCCATTAGCCAGTTGCTGGGCAATCAGGGCTTCGCGCGGAGTCACAAAGTAACTAGTTACCGGACAATAGCGACTAGCCGCATAGGCCATCTGTTCTAGTACATAGTCAATAAAGGCCTGCTCCTCTTTACGATAATGTTGATATATACCCTCTTTCATGGGACTACACTCCAACTAACAATCGCATAAGGAAATTTTGAACCAGGTAGAGAACCATCAGCGCCGCCATAACTGAAAAACTCAAGCCCCCTACAGGCGGGATAAAGCGATCAAAAAGCTCAACATAAGGCTCGACTAGGCTACCTACCCAACGTCCTAAGTCACTGTAACGGGCATCAGGAAACCAAGACATGATTGCCCAAATAATAATGAGGGTCTCGTAAGTAGTAAAGGCCCAAGAAATAAATTGTATCAGCATAATAGCTCTACCTCTTCGTTCATTTTTTCTTCCATAACAGTTATGGGCACGCTGGCTAGCTGCTAGAAGCGTAGCCTTACGTGCCCATGATGCTTGCGACTAGTTACTTAGCTTAGCCACGGTGGCGTTTGCGGAAGAACGGTGGTGTATCAAGTTCGTTATCTTCCGTTGTATCAACTTGACGGTTACGGCTAACGTCACTTGAACGTTGGAAAGTCCGCTGTGGCATCTCATGAGCAGATTCACGAGTGTTTTGTTCACGACGGATATCCCAGTCACTGAATAAGTCACGTTCGCTCTCGCGACCGCGTGGTACCAATTCGATGTCGTTACTTGCAGACACCGCTGGTTGGCTTGATTCAGGCGCATTGCTTGCAGGCGCTGCATTATAATTGTTGCGCGCTGGGCGTTGAGCCATCTTGCTAGGTGCATTCTTCTCAGTATCAATCCCAGTTGCGATAACAGTAACCACTACCTCATCGCCAAGATTTTCATTGATAGATGTACCGAAGATGATGTTAACATCGCTAGTTGAAGCGTTGGCCACGATTTCGCTAGCATCTTGAGCTTCAAAGAGGGTTAAGTCAGAACCACCGGTAATGTTCAAGAGGATTTGTTCTGCCCCATCGATTGAAACTTCCAAGAGTGGAGAAGAAATAGCCTTCTTAGTTGCCTCAGCTGTACGGTTTTCACCAGAAGCAACCCCAATCCCCATGAGAGCAGTCCCTTGATCTTTCATGACTGTCTTCACGTCAGCGAAGTCCAAGTTTACGTAACCTGGCGCAGTAATCAAGTCAGAAATCCCTTGTACCCCTTGACGTAAAACGTTGTCTGCTTCAGAGAAAGCTTCTAACATCGGCGTCTTGCGGTCAACGATTTCTAAGAGACGGTTGTTAGAGATGGTCACCAAGGTATCCACGTTTTCCTTCAAGTTCTTAAGACCTTCAGCGGCGTAACGGCCACGTTTAGGCCCTTCAAAGGTGAATGGACGCGTCACAACACCCACTGTTAAGGCGCCTAATTCTTTAGCAATGCGCGCTACGATTGGGGCAGCACCCGTACCAGTCCCCCCACCCATACCAGCTGTTACGAAGACTAAGTCTGCGCCTTCAAGTACTGTACGGATTTGTTCTTCGCTTTCTTCAGCAGCCTTAAGACCGACTTCAGGGACTGAACCTGCTCCTAAGCCCTTGGTTACCTTAGGACCTAATTGAATCTTAGTTTCTGCTTGTGAGCCTTTGAGAGCTTGAGTATCTGTATTGGCTACGATAAACTCTACCCCTTGGACGCCTTCTGCGATCATACGGTTAACGGCATTACCGCCGGCCCCGCCGACCCCGATGACTTTAATAACGGCGCCGTCACGGCCGTTAATTGAATCAAATGCTAATTCCATAAATCGTTCCTCCTGAATCTTAATCGAAAAATGTTCTGAAAAATGCTTGAATTTTACTGATAATCCCATTACCTACCACAGGGACTTGGTTATCATAATTAACCCCAGCCTCTGGATCTGGAACATAGTTTGGCTCTTCTGCAGCATAGCCTCCCAGATTGGAGTATGCATCGTAGTCTGACGCAGGTTCTGTTACCGGTCGTTGACGCTCTGGTCTTACCGGACGCCGAGGTGCTTGTTGACGCGGTGGCATCATTGGCTGATTGGTTACATCCTGTGATACAGGCTCTTGATAAGATCGTTCATATCCACGATCCTGACGTGGTGCACTTGCTGCTTGATAAGTTCCTTGCGCAATGCGATGCACAACATCTAAGCCTGCAGCATATTCTACCATGCCAATAGCTGTCGTAAAGACTGGGTTCCGCATCCCCATTTGCTCTGGGATATAGAGGCGAACCTTAGGACCAAAATACTCTTGGGCTAATTCTAAGACGCCTGGCAAGGAAGCCGCTCCACCAGTCAAAACGAAACCGCCTGGTAAGTCGAGGGCATCGACCCCTTCCAAGTCATCTCGAACGGTTTCAAAGATTTGCGCCAAACGGGCTTCAATAATTTCCGATAAATAGCGTTCATCTACGCGAACAGGTTCCTTACGTCCAACTGTCTCCACTGGGAAATATTCTTCTTCAGAAGTCTGACGAGAGACCGCATAACCAAACTCACGTTTAATCCGTTCCGCATTCTCTAAGGAAGTATTAAGGATTAAGGAAATATCCTTGGTGACGAAGTCGCCACCCTCTTGGTCAACGAAAGAATACTTCAATTGATTGTCATAAATAATTGAGGCACTGGTTTGGCCCCCACCCATATCTACGATAATGGTCCCAAATTCACGTTCATCAGGAGTTAGGGCTACTTCTGCAATAGCTTGAGGTTGTACCACCAATTCCGTAATGTTGAGTCCAGCCTTCTCCACACAGCGACGAATATTGTGGATGATAGTCTTAGGACCTGTAATCAGGCGCGCATAGAGTTCTAGCCGGACCCCAATCATACCTTGAGGATCGCGGATGCCGGTAAAACCGTCCACAATAAATTCTTCTGGAATGATGGAAATAATTTCCCGTTCAGGTGGGACAGATCTCACCTTAGCAGCCATAATGACATTATTAACATCTTTTTCGGTAATCTCACGGGTATCACTGGAAACAGCAATCATACCGTGACAGTTATCAATCATCAGCTTGTTACTTGGTACGCCGACAATGACATCATTTATTTTAACTTGTGCTTTTTGCTCTGCTTGCGCAATGGCTTGTTGAATGGAATAGACCGTCTCATCGATATCAACGATTACGCCACGGCTTAAGCCACGTGACTTCGCGTTACCTACACCAATAATATTGACTTGGCCATTCATGTGCTCAGCTACAACCACTTTAATTGAGGTAGTCCCAATATCTAAACTAACAAAAATTTCTGGGGTTCTCACAAGCGTTAGCCCTCCTTTGTCCTCTCACAGGGAAGCTTGATCTCCCTGGATGAGATATAATCTCTCCCTATAATTCTATCACATACTGGCCTTGATATGAAGCGAAATAATGCCTGTCACAAAAGAATTAATATAGATTTTTCGCTAATGGACTAAGTTTTTACCCTATCAATTATTGGAATAGCTAAAATCCCCTTCTTCTAACTCATTTAACAGACTAATAAACAAGTTGAGGCTTTAAGACTATCATAAAAGAGCTAGGAATTTTTTCCTAGCTCTTTCTATCGAAATACTATTAGCGTTGTTGGCCTGATTCTAGACGCACTGGACGTTGTTGCCCCGTATAAGGAGTAAAATAGGCCCCTACTTCTAAATTAAGTGTCCCCTTCTTGTCACCCAGTTCTTTTAGAATTTGGTCATAAAAAGTCATTTTGTGATTGAAGGTCGGCAACACAGCCTTGACTAAGTTACCATCTCGCATCTTGGCCTCAAAGGCATTATTCTTACCATTTCCCTCAACTAATTTTATGGTTTCTATTTGGCTAAGAGTATCCAATGGTGTTTGTTTTAGCATGGTCGTTAATTCTGTCACTCGACCCGAAGGTGACTGGACCAGTAATTCTGGCATTTGGTCCAGATTAACAGCTTCACTTGCTGCCACACTGGCACTAAAATCACCCCAAGTTCCATTATCTAAGACTGCAATCCATTGGTTTCCTGATTTAATCTTGGCTACAATGGCATGTTCTTCTATCTCTAATTGGAGACTCTGCATATTAGGACGACGTAAGGTCACCTTGCTGACAAGTGGATTCTCCTTCATAATGGCTTGTTCAATCGACTTGCGCTTAGCCATGATGTCTTTAACACGGTCAAAATCGCGAATACCTGAGGCGGCGATAATGGCTTCACCATCCACTCGCTGATTACCCACAATCTGAACAGCATTGACATAGTGTGTCGGCAAGAGTTGATAACCCACTACTGCCAGACTTAAAACTAAGACAACGAAGACGGAAAAAAGTTTCATCTTGCCCTTGGGCCAACTTGCTTGTCCAGAATCCTTACTTGATTTTTTTCTTGATCAGGGAGGGAAGTGTGATGAGGTGTTTGGCGATAGTTACCCGCTCTGGGCTTAGTCATAAGTCGGGTCTCATAATTCTCTTCATAGTCCGTCCAGGCTTGACTTGATTGAGTCGGCTTGGACTTAATTCGATGATTGCCTTGGCGTCTGCCTGAAAAATCAGGCTGATTAGGAACTTCTTGCGCTTCTTCATAGTCATAGGGCGCTTCCTGATAAGCGCGAGGACGCTGACGATCCTGATTAGGTCGCATAACAGGTTGTCCATTCGCATCTAAGCGGTAATTGCCCTGACTTCTTTGCCGGCTAGGTTGGCGGCGTTGGTTGAGCGTTTGACGGTTCTCTTGGTAATCTTCTTGATAGCGACTACGCTGATCCAGACGATAATTAGCCATTACTTCCCTCCTTTCTCTAGATTCTATTTTTCTTACTTGCAGATTTCTTCTAAAACTTTGACCAAGCGATCAGAGGCGTCACGAATCCCTAATTCATAGGCTGATTGCGCCATTTTTTCTAGGTTTTTTGGGTCAGCCATCAGTTCCTGGATGGTCTCCACTAGGCTAGTCGCAGTCAAATCTGCTTGTTTAATCATGCGAGCGGCGCCATGGTCCACAAGGGCCATAGCATTATGCTCCTGGTGATTGTTGGTAACATAAGGACTCGGCACCAGAATACTTGGCAAGCCTAATGCCGTTAATTCCGTTAAGCTAGTTGCCCCACTTCTACCGACCACTAGCTTAATTTGGCGCAAGAGACTTGGCATATTGTCGATATAAGGCACTAGACGGACGTTAGCTGGCAGCTCTTGCTTGAGACTTTGACGTAGTTCATCATAATGCACTCGACCTGTGGCCACAATCACTTGGTAGTCTTGTCCAGCAAAGGATGGAATAGCTTCAATGGCCGCCTGGTTAATGGCTGGCGCACCACGACTACCTCCAAACACCAAGACGGTTGGCACTTGATCATCCAACTGGAATTGTTCAGAAAGGATGGTGTCCATTTTAGGTGTAGCCACTACTTCTTGGCCACGCGGATTCCCAGTTAAAATAATCTTGCTTTCTTGCCCCTTAAAGTCACTTTTCACTTCTTCAAAGCAAGTCGCAATCCGATTGACGAAACGGCTAAGGAATTTGTTGGTAACTCCTGCCACACTATTTTGTTCATGAATTAAGCTTGGAATGCCGAGACGGCTAGCTGCATACAGGACTGGTGCACAGACATAACCTCCTGTCCCAATCACCACATCTGGCTTAAAGTCTCGTAAGATTTTTTTTTGGCCTTGTGGACACTGGTTAACATGAGCCAAGCTGTCTTAAGATTTTCAAGAGATAAAGAACGTTTTAAACCCTGAATCTCAACTGATTGAAAGGCGAGACCTTCTTTAGCGACGATATCTGCCTCCAAGCCCTTTTGACTACCTACATAGAGGCACTCTACTTCTGGATACTTAGCTTTAATGACTTGATAGAGGGCGAGAGCTGGGTAAATATGACCACCTGTTCCGCCACCTGAAAGTACAATTCGTTTAATTTCAGCCATGCATGACTACCTCCCTTTTAGTCCTTATAAGGTTTTTCGGCCAGATAAGACTGGATTAAGTCCACGAAATGCTGACCTCGTACCTCAAAGTTAGCGAATTGATCCCAGCTTGCGCATGAAGGTGAGAACAAGACTACTTCTCCCGCTTGAGCAGCTTCATATGCAGCTAGACTTGCTTGATCTAGGTTCTCAAAAAGATGTACGGCTGGCACTCCAGCTTGTCGGAAAGCCTTAGCCATTTTTTCTTTACTTTCCCCATAGAGAAAGGCCTCTACAACATATTCCAAGTGAGTGATTAAATCATCAAATTCATTGCCTCGATCTAGACCACCACCAATATAACGGATTGGTTGGGTAAAGCTCTTAAGAGCTGTAGTGGCCGCCACCATATTGGTTGACTTGGAGTCGTTATAGAAGATGCGACCCGCTGACTTAGCAATCGGCTGTAAGCGATGAGGCATGCCAGCATAGGCACTCAACTCCGCTTGAATAGCTTGGTTGGAGACTCCTAGTAACTTGGCCACTACAATTGCTGCCAGGGCGTTTGGACGTTATGGTCACCAGGCACGCCAATTTGTGACACTTTGGCTACTTCCTCACCGCGGAAATATAGAGCATCCCCTTGGCGGTAAGCACCCTGGGCCTGCACTTCTGGGCTGGCTGGCAAATGACTAAACGGCACCTGCTGGGCTTTAACCTGACTCGCATGCGCACGAAGGGTTGAATCCGTCACATTATAGACCCAAAAATCGGCAGCTGTTTGGTTAGTCACTAATTTGAACTTAGCCGCCTCATAACCTTCTTGACTTCCGTGATAATCTAAATGAGCTGAGGTCAAATTGGTCATAACCGCAATACTTGGCCGAAATTTCTCGGTTCCCATCAATTGGAAGCTGGATACTTCCATGACGATTACATCATCAGGGCTCGCTTGGCTAGCCGTTACAAGTGACGGCACCCCAATATTGCCTGCTAAACGAGCCTGACCTTGTGGTCGGTGTGCTAGCATTTGATGAATCCAACTCGTCGTGGTGGTCTTCCCGTTACTTCCTGTCACCGCCACAATAGGACATGGTGCAATCCAAGAAGCTAACTCAATATCTGTATAGATGGGTAAGCCTCGTTTTTGGGCTTCCTCAATTAAAGGTACATGATAAGGTATCCCAGGGTTCTTGACCATAAAATCAAAATCCTGATCTAAGAGTTCTAGCGGGTGCCCACCATCTACCACCTTAACACCTCTGTCCATAAGCAAATGGACCGACGAATCTTCTAGAAGATTTCCCCGGTCATTTAAGGTTACTTGTGCCCCTTGAGTTAAGAGATATTCAACGACAGAGCGTCCCGTCATAGCATAACCCATTACTAGCACTTTTTTATTTTTTAAATCTTGACCCATTTGTCCCATTAAACTCCACACCTTATCTGATTAGAATATGAAATAATAGCCTAACCCTGCTAAGAGGCCAACGAGCCAAAAAACGGTCACTACTTTTTGTTCACTCCAACCACTCATTTCAAAGTGATGGTGAATCGGGCTCATCTTGAAAATTCGTTTACCAGTTAGCTTGAAGGACGCTACTTGTAACATGACGCTGGCAGTTTCTACTACAAAGACGATGCCGACTAAGAGTAAGCTCCAAGGATTGTTTACTAAGAGCGAAATCACCGCTAAACCAGCGCCTAAAGCTAAGGAACCAACGTCCCCCATGAAAATCTTGGCCGGCTTTTTATTATAATATAAAAAGCCAATTAATGCACCTACTACCACCAAGCAGATCAAGGCTAAGGAAGCTTGCTTGCTCTTAAGCGCCATGGCCCCATAAACACCATAAGCAAAAATATTTAAGCCTGTTGCTAAACCATCCAAACCATCTGTTAAGTTGACTGCGTTGGAGAAACCTGTAATCCAGATAAAGGCGAAAATACCAATCACAAGGGCATTACTGATAAGGAAAGGTCCTAGGTTGAAGGCTAATTCCACCTTATTCAAGAGACCAATTAAAACGATAATACCAGAAAAAATCAATTGGGTTAAGAATTTTTGACGTGGCGTCAAACCTTCATTTTGATGGCGGAAGATACTAATAAAGTCATCGATAAAGCCAATCCCACCGAATAACAAGAAGGTCAACAAGAGCATCCAGACACCGCCGTCTAAGAGTCGCAAGAGAGCAGCGGATCCTAAAAGGGTGACTAAAATGGCCATGATAAAGACCGTCCCACCCATGGTCGGTGTCCCCGTCTTGACTTCATGCCACTTAGGGCCTTCTTCACGGGTTGTCTGTCCAATCTTTCGATAGTTAAAGTAGCCGATAAAGAACGGCATAATGATTACCGTGATTGCAAAACTCACGGCCATTGGCAATAGTAATTCCATCTCTCTCTTCCTCTCTGCTTATTATTTCTTCGGCCTTTCTAGCCAAAGTGGCGGGTAACAGCCGCTTCAATTTCTGTTACTTCATCATAAGGTAACTTGTCATCACCAATAATCTGGTAGGGCTCACTCCCCTTGCCGGCAAAGACCAATAAATCTCCTGCTTGCGCATGAGAAATCACATAGTCAATAGCTGCCTTACGGTCTTCAATGACCTCATAAGGCACTTCATCGTGATTTCCAATTAACTCAGCACAAATCTTTGCCACAGGTTCATGCCTTGGATTATCAGCTGTGAATATGATCCAATCCGAATATTCAAAAACCTTGTCCCCAATTTCTGGGCGCGCCCCGCTGTCGCGGTTGCCCCCACTATGGCCAATAATCGTCACTAGACGTTTTTGGAGACTGGTCCTTTAATTCTTGTAGTACACGTTCAATGGCATCTGGTGTGTGGGCAAAGTCGACTACCACTTGGAATTCTTGTCCTAAATCTAGTCTTTGCATCCGGCCCTCAACCCCACCAAAGCTAAGCATTAAATCAACTACTGTTTGAGGTTGGACATGGTAATAGTCTACCAAGCAAAGAAAGGCCGCCATAAAGTTAGCCACGTTGTATGCGCCAAGCATAGGGCTAACAACTTGATAGGTCTGATTGCGATAATGCAGTCTGAAGGTTTGGTTACCATCCTGTACCGCTAGTTGGTCAGCATAGGCACTGGCTTTAGAATCCTGAAGACTATAAGTCAAAACATCCGCTGAAGTTGCTTGCATCATAATGGAAGCATAAGGATCATCTGCATTGATAATAGCCAGTCTTGGCCCCTCTCCCGCAAACTTTTGTCCTAGTTGGGCAAAAAGCAAGGACTTAGCATAGGCATAGCCTTCCATGGTTTTATGGAAATCCAAGTGCTCCCGAGTTAAGTTTGTGAAGATGGCACAGTCAATATCTGTTGCCCAAAGACGCCCCAAGGCCAAGGCATGAGAAGAAGCTTCAATTAGAGCATCCTTACAACCTACCGATACCATTTCAGCAAATAATTGCTGAAGAGCTAAGGCATTGGGCGTCGTGTTGATGGACGGATAATAAGTCTGATCCACCTTATAATGTAAGGTCCCAATGAGCCCTGTCTTATGCCCTAATTGCATGAGCAAATCACTGATAAGACTAGAAATGGTTGTTTTACCATTAGTCCCGGTGACTGCCACCACATTAAGATGCTCGGTAGGCCGACCAAAAAACTGATTAGCTAACAAGGCTTGTGCTCGGAAAGTTGAAGGAACCAAGAAAAAGCTTAATGGGTAGTCTTGCCAATTTTCAGGCAGGACTTCTACCACCATAAGTTTAGCCCCAGCTGCTGCTACTTGTTCCACAGCAGTGTGGCCGTCAAATTGTAGGCCCTTAATGGCAACAAAGGCACAACCAGACACTAAGTTACGTGTATCGTTAACTAGTTGCGTGATTTCCCCTTTGATTTCTGGGCCATACAATTGACCACTAGGAACTGCTCTTAGTAAGTCTTCTACTTGCATCCTATGTCCTTCTTTCTTCTTATGGTTTCACCATAATATATTCGATATAGTCATTAAAAAGTTTACCTAAAATCTGCGATCCAAGAAGCCCGTGATCTTGTTGCGGCCGCTTCATGGCCATATAGAGCATGTATTTAGGATTATCTGCCGGGAAGAAAGTTACCACTGAGTGATAGTAGTCATTTGCTCCCGTTAGATAGCCTGAACCATTAGGATCGGCAATTTGGGCGGTCCCTGTCTTGGCCGCAACCTTAACGTAAGGATTACGGAAGGAAACGGCAGTCCCATAGGGCTTCTCAACCGTGTCCACCATAAGTTGGAGGACGTGATTAGCTGCTTCCTTAGAGATTGGCTTCCCTAAGACACGAGCTTGGAATTCTCCCGCAGAATCCAGGCCTTGAACTACTTGTATCTTTAGCATTTGGCCCTGATTACCTATACTACTATAGGCTTGTAAGAGTTGAATAGGAGTCGCGGAGAAGCCCTGACCAAAGCCACTCATAATTCGTGAAACCGGGTTGTCAAATTGGAAGTTACCTGTTGTTTCATTTTCAAGACCGAAGTCAGTTCCCTTGCCGAAGCCAAAGTCGCCTAACTTTTTGACCCACTCTTGGTCTCCCATGCGGTTAACCAGATTGACCATGGCCACGTTACTAGAACGCGCCAAGCCTTCTTCAAAACTAATCTGCCCCCAACCTACTTTGTTATAGTCCTTAACCACTTGGTCGTAGACTTGGATGGAGCCTGATTGATAGAGTTCACCTGGTTTATAGAGTTGGCGGTCATAGGCCACCGACATGGTCAGAATCTTAATAGTTGAACCTGGTTCATAGGCTTCTTCTACCATTAAGTTTTTCCATTCTGCCTCAATGCCTTCACGAGTATTGAGGTTAAAACTTGGTCGTTGGGAAGCTGCTACTAGCTTCCCAGTCTTAGCCTCCACCAAATAAGCTTGCAATGCTTCCGGCTGGTATGTCGTTTGGTACTGGCTCATTAATTCTTCCAGTTTGTTTTGTAGACGTGAGTCTAAAGTCAGATGTAAATCCTTACCAATTAATTGGCGACTTGATGACTGGTTGCTATCCTGACCACTAAGGCTAACATTGTAAGCAGCCTCTAGGCCAAGTTTGCCATCCAAGACTTGGGCACTTAAGGGTTGATCTTCTTCTTTAGCCGCCGCCGTCGCGTAGCCAATTAAGTGAGAGGCATAGACGTCATTAACATATTTACGTGTTGTTTCACTGACAAAAACTAAACCCGGTAGATTTTCAGCTTCAATGGCCTTTTTAGTTTCAGATGATAAATGTTGTCCTGCGTTCCCAAACTCTACTTGGTAAACATTATTTTGAGTAAGCTGAGCTAAAATTTTGTCACGGTCTAATCCTAAATGCTTAGCCAAGGCTTTGGCCGTCACGTCTGGGTCTTTGACAAGGTTCGTGTCGCCCCAATCACTGCGAAGCACCGCAAAAAGAGAATAAGAAGTAGTATCCATTGCAATAGGGTTCCCTTGTTGGTCAAAGATACTCCCCCGCCTTGCCTCGGTAATACTACTTCTCTTGGTCCCTGTTTCATGATAGGCAGTTAAATCCTGCCCATTACTTGTTTTGAAAAGGCTAATTTGGGTGAAACGGAAAATCGCGATACTTGCTAATCCAGCAAGGAGGATTGCCAAGAATCTGAGATTACGTTGAATCATTTGATTGTTTGGTTGACTCATGGCTTGGTCAAATCCTTCACACTATCTTGGCGGACTTTCATGCCTTGCTTTTCAGCCGCTTGCTTAATGTTATCGTATTTATATTGTTCCGTCATTTGGTCACGCATGACGTCTGTCTGTTTCTGCAACTCTAAAGTTTGTTGCATCAACTCCTGACTAGAACGTTGAATAGATTGAGTCTTGGACTGCATGATGAGATTAACAAAGACACTCCCCACCACAACCAAAAAGGTTAGCATGAGCATCAGAATCTCATAACGACTGAGTCTCAAAGAACCCACTCTGCTTTTAGTTTGACTATTTGCTTTCGGACGAATGACTAGATCAGGTGCACCTAATAGTGGGCTGTCGTCAATTGCCGCACTGGTCGCTAAAGGCGGCTCTGGGCTTGCCACTTGGCGGTAACGAGCCTGGGAACTGCGCTTAAAGTATTGTTCGCTTGTTACAGTTTCAGCCAATGGTATCCCTTCTTTCTTTCTCTAATTCTTGCTTTTTCTATGAATTCTTGCGGAGGATGCGCAACTTTGCGCTCCGCGAACGATTGTTAGCCTCTAATTCTTCTGGGCTGGCTACAATCGGTTTGCGATTAACCAAGGCAAAAGGCGCCTGCATCTGGCCAGGCAAAACGGGTAAGCCCCGAGGCACTTCTGGCCCTTGACTTACTTCTTTGAATAATTGCTTAACTAATCGATCTTCCAAGGAATGGAAGGTAATGACGCTAATACGCCCCTCTGGTTTCAAAAGGGTCAGCGCCTGCTCCAGCGAATCTTCGACAGCCCCCAACTCATCGTTGACCGCAATTCGAATAGCCTGGAAACTACGTTTTGTTGGATGTCCACCCGTACGACGGGTAGCAGCAGGAATGGCCGTTTTAACAATTTCTGCTAATTCAGTCGTTGTCTCGATAGGCCGCTGAGCACGTCTTTCTTCAATTGCACGTGCAATACGCTTGGCAAATTTTTCTTCCCCATAACGATAGAGAATGTGCACCAAGTCTTCATAAGGCCAGTCATTGACGACTTCATAGGCGCTTAAGGCCTGTTCTTGGTTCATCCGCATATCTAGACGAGCCTCTTGACCGTAACTAAAGCCACGTTCGGCCACATCAAGCTGTGGCGAAGACACTCCAAGATCATAGTAAATCCCATCCACTTGGTCAATACCAAGCTCTTCTAAAGCCTGCTTCAAATGACGGAAATTTTGGTGAATAAAGGTAACTTGGCCTTTTTCAACATAGTCAGCCAATTTAAGTTTGGCATTGTTAATAGCCGTCATATCCTGGTCGAAGGCATAGAGATGCCCTTGAGGTCCTAGTTGGTCCAGTAAATACTGGGCATGACCAGCGCCCCCTAAGGTGCAATCAACATAGACGCCGTCTGGCTTGATATCCAAAACCATCAACGGTTTCATGCAAAAGCACCGTCTCATGTTTAAATTCCATCGTCTTCACTCCATCACAGGTCAAAATCCATCATACCTTCAGCAATTGCTTCATAATTTTCTTCGGCGTCACCGACAAATTCCTCCCAACGTTCGCTGCTCCAAATTTCGATGCGATCAGAAACACCAATGACACGGCATTCCTTATCAATCTTAGCGTAGTCAAGAAGCGTCTGTGGCAAGTTAATCCGACCTTGCTTGTCAATTTCTACTTCAGTGGCAGCTGAGTAGAAGAAGCGGGCGAATTGCCGAGCATCTTTTTTCATAAGGTTGAGTTTCTTTAATTTTTCTTCTTGCACGGCCCAGTTTTCCATAGGGTATCCGGACAAGCAGCCATCCAAGCCTCGGGTAACCACGAATTGGCCACCTAATTCAGGCCTAAATTTAGCAGGCATAGTCAATCGCCCTTTGGCATCAATATTATGTTGAAATTCTCCAATTAACACGATTGCATACACCTCCCATGATAGCTACCCATATTCTACCACATTCCACCACTTTTCACCACTCCTTCTTGCAAATTTCATAAAAAAAGCCCGCTAGAAAACTAGCGGCGCTTAAAAAGCTTATTCTATCAAGGTTTTACCAGGTGGGTAGGAGTGGTGAAAAGGTGGGGGATTTTCCCTAGAGTATCCACAAGCTAGCAATACGAAGAAGCATTAGCCCTAATAGCATGCTAGAAAAAGATAGGAAGACGACTCGACTAGCCTGGTGAAGGTAGCGGCGGTAACTGAAAACGTCAATTCGTCGAATGTAGTCGTAGAGGTGGACTACTAGAATAATCAAGGTCAGATAGAGAGTTAAAAGCCCTAGACTGAATCCAAAAATAAAACTACTGAAGCCATGTATCAATACCCACCACATGGGGAGGAGCATTTCAGCAAGTGAAAACTTGTAAAAAGAAAAGGAGGACATTGCTTCACGGAAAAAACGATCAAACAAAAAAACATAAATAACTGGCAATAGATATAATAACAATTCCCGCCAATCAAATGGATACATAACTTCACCCCTCATTCCCCTTATTATAGCATGTAATGCTATCCTTGCCTATCCCCCTACATAGGCATCTATGGAGAAATACTACTTTGCTTACTTATACAAAAACGTCCACTCCCAAGGAGTGGACGACTGTCTTATTTCATGACTAGATCAATAATATGACGCCAAGTATCTTGGCTTAGCACTTCCCAGAAGTTGCCCTTGCCAATTATGGCATAGCCAATAATTAGCCCGATGACAAAAAACAAGAAAAGTAAGAGCAGGTACATAATGACCCGTAATAAAGTCTTGCCAACAATGGCCCAGACGGATTTTTTCATAAGTTTTTCTGCCATAAGGACTCCTTTCTACCCTAAAATACGACGTTTGATACGTTGTAAGCGACGCTTCAATCGTTGGCGCCATGTCGGGTTGGTACGTTCTAATTTACCTGAGAGAATCAAATCTAACATCAAGCCTGACCCAATCGCCACACAGTTCATGGGTTGTTCTGCCTTAAGGACGCTGACCTTAAGGAAATCTGTCAGGAAGGTATCCATGTGATAGATTAAGGCGCCTCCCCCCAGTTAAGAGGATGCCTTTCTCCATAACATCTGCGGCCATCTCAGGCGGGATTGTTTCTAAGACTCGCTTAGCTACTCGAGCAATCTCAATCAAGATTGGTCGAATAGCCTGACAAATCATATTAGAATCGACGTTAACTGACTTAGGCAAGCCGGTCAAGAGGTCGCGTCCCTTTACATCATAGGTTTCTACTTCTTCCTCCGGTAAGAGAACAGCAGACGCGACCGCCTTCTTCAGGCTTTCGGCTGAACGTTCACCAACCAGAATGTGAAAATTGTCTTTGAGATATTGAATGATGGCTAGATCTAAGTCATCGCCAGCCAATTTAATGGATTCACTGGCAATTACTTCACCCGCAGAGATGACTGCAAAGTCACTCGTACCACCACCAATATCAATGACCATACTACCCGATGAGCTCAGCGGGTCAATACCGGCACCTACACCGGCTACCTTTGGTTCTTCCTCTAAGTAGATACGGCCTCCACCTGCACGTTCGACCGTTTCAATTAAGGCTAGGCGTTCAATCTCGCTTACCTTTGATGGGGCACAAATTAAAACATTGGGTTTAGCAAACCAAGAGGTTAGATTCAAACGTTGCATAAAGAGCATAAGCATGGCTTCTGCAATATCAAAATCAGCAATGACGCCACCCTTTAGCGGTTGAATAACCTGAATGGATTCAGGTGTCCGGCCCATCATTTCATAGGCTTCATGGCCAATAGCAATGACTTCTTGGCTGCGTGTATCAATGGCTACGACAGAAGGCTCATTCAGGATAATCCCTTTACCGTATAAATTCACTAAAACATTTGTTGTTCCTAAGTCTATTCCGACGTTTTTAGCCATTTAAGACCCCCCTCTATGCAAGAGTCGTAGTCTTTTGTGGCGTTGCTACTTGAGCACTATTCACCCGGTCAATATTAGCACCTAAGGCTTGAGTTTCTCATGGAATCGGAAGTAGCCACGATCTAGATACTTCAATTCAGAAACGCGGGTTACCCCTTCAGCCGTCAAGCCGGCAATAATCAAGGCTGCAGCTGCGCGTAAATCGGTGGCCTTAACACTAGCACCATAGAATTGGGTAGGACCTTCCATGACCACATTTTGGCGATCAATGGTGAAGTGGGCATTCATCCGGCGCAACTCTTCAAAATGCATAAAGCGGTTCTCGAAAACTGTCTCAGTTAAGGAGCTTGAGCCTTCAGCTAAGAGTTGAGCAATCGACATTTGTGCCTGCATATCGGTTGGAAAACCAGGATATGGTAAGGTCTTAACATCTGTTGGTAGCAAGGTCTTAGGCCCAATAACCCGCAGTCCATTTTGGTACTCATGGAATACAACGCCCATTTCACGTAATTTACTAATCAATGGCATGTTGTGTTCTGACACAGCCCCTTCAACTAAGACATCGCCTTGTGTGACCGCGGCAGCCACCATAAAGGTCCCAGCTTCAATACGGTCTGGGATCACATCATGAGAGGTGCCGTGTAGGGCTTTAACGCCATGAATCTTGATTGTTTCCGTCCCAGCACCGACAATATCGGCACCCATACGGTTTAAGAAGTTAGCTAAATCCACAATCTCTGGTTCACGCGCTACGTTCTCTAAGATGGTAGTTCCTTCTGCCAAGACAGCCGCCATCATAATATTTTCAGTCGCGCCCACACTTGGGAAGTCCAAGTAGATACGCGCGCCCACTAACTTATCAGCCTGCGCTTCAACATAGCCAGCTGCCCGTGTAATTTTTGCCCCCAAAGCTTCAAAACCTTTGAGATGGAGGTCGATAGGACGAGTCCCGATAGCACAGCCACCTGGCATCGCCACTCGTGCATGACCAAAGCGAGCCAAGAGTGGCCCCATCACAACAATCGATGCCCGCATCTTGCTGACAAAGTCATAATCAGCTGTGGTTGACACAGGACCGGTTGCGTCTAAAGTCATTTCATTGTTTTCTTGATCAAATTCATTGCTTACGTTAATTGCAGTCAGTAAGTTGTTAAGGGTAAAGACATCTGATAAGACAGGTACATTAGACAAATGAACCTTGCCTGTTTCTGCTAAAATAGCCGCCGCCAAGATTGGCAAGACCGCATTTTTAGCTCCTTCAACTTTGACTACACCTTCTAATCGATTACCACCTTGAACAATAATCTCTTCCATCAAAAATTCTCCTATTCTTACGCCTATTCGTTTTGGAGCGAACAAATAGGGATACACTCTCTTATTTAAGGAAACCTAACAATAAGTTCTGTAAGGATTCCGTCATTTCAATCATAAACGACCCGACTAAGTGCCCCACTGCAAGGCTAACCATGACATAAACCGCATAGGCTCCTTGCTTAGCGTTCTGGCGCATGAGCTGATTCCAGTTCACACCCCGGAAAATGAGGAGACTCATCCCTAGGATGATGAGACGGAGACATAGTACTGCCATACCATATACACTCGTCTGCATGTCTATCACTCCTTCAAGTCCAAGACTATGATAACATAAGTTCGAGGGAAAAAGAAATAGTTAATCTCCTTATCTTGAATTTGTCATGATTCTGACCCATTTCATAAGGGCATTATTGGGGCACTAAAAGCTAGACGGATAAGCTTTCTTAATCTTTGCATTCCCACTTTGTGTCATAGAGATAAAAATCACAGCCTGGAATTCAAAACCTCCAGGCTGCAATCAAACAATCTATAATAAGTGACTAAAATCTGGGTTACTTACCTTACCGTAATCCGCGCCAATAACTTCAGTTTGGGTAGCTGCAACCGCGCGCTCAACTAATCCTTCCACATCCAAGAGAGCTTCTAACTCCATTACGGACGTCAATTTGGGCTTAGTCCGTGGTGATTTAGGAGCAAAAACTGTACAGCAATCTTCAAATGGCTCATTGGAGATCTCATAGGTCCCGATTGCTTCAGCCTGCGCGATAATATCGTTCTTGTCTACCGCAATTAAAGGACGCAGAATCGGCACGGAGGTCACTTGGTTGATAGCCCGCATACTCTTCAATGTCTGAGAGGCGACTTGGCCTAAGGATTCACCCGTCACAATGGCATCAGCTTGTTGCCGATCGAGTAGTGCCTCCATGACCCGAAGCATCATACGACGCATAATGGTCATGGAAAAATCATCGTGGACCTTGTCCTTAATTTCTTCTTGAATTTCAGTAAAGGGCACACAGTGATAAGTCAAACTCCGACCATATTGAGCCAACTGCGCAGTTAATTTTTTGGTCTTTTCAAGAGCTTGTGGGCTCGTATAAGGTGGGCTAGCGAAATGAACTGTTTCAATTTCCAAACCACGCTTCATCATTTGATAGCCTGCCACAGGAGAGTCAATCCCCCCAGACAGCATGAGCAAGGCACGGCCGCTAGAACCATAAGGGAGTCCCCCTACCCCTTTGTAAGACAAGAGGCTTAGATAGGCGCCTGCTTTTTGGATACTAATGGTTAATTTGTAATCCGGGGTCTTAAAGTCTACTTCCAAATCTGGATAGGCTAAACCTAGGCTGGTCCCTACTTCTCTTTGTAGGTCCATGGTGTCGTAGGCAAAGGTCTTGTCAGAACGTTTGGCCAAGACCCTAAAAGAACTGCCAGCAGCTGGCTTCACTTCTTCAAATAAAGCCAGTGCTTGCGCCTTGATTGCGTCCAAATCCTTGTCCACCCGATAGACTGGCTCGAAACGCGAAATACCCGGCACTGTCTCAAGCCGTTCAATCACTGTTTGGTAAGGCGTTTCCTGCCAAATCAAATGCATAAAGTCGTATTCAGGTACAATCTTGATGCGTTCTAAATCCTGGGTACGGTAGCGAATATGCTCAGCTAATTTATTAATAAACATTTTTTTATTGCGACCCTTAGTTGAGAGTTCGCCATAATGGATGAGAATTTGTTTTTGACTCATGATTTTCCTCTTGTTTTTCTCAAATTGTTGACTAATTTTTGCAATAGCAACTAGACAGTTCTCAATATCTTGGTCACTGGTATCCTCCGCTAGGCTGAAGCGCAAGGCGGACTGGGCTAAGTTTTGAGCTACCCCCATGGCAACCAAACTATGATGGTCAGATTTAACTCGACTAGAACAAGCACTAGTAGTTGAGACATAGATATCCTGGGCTTCGAAGGCATTGAGTAAGACCTCGCCAGGAATACCCGGAAGAGCGGCACAAAGAATGTGAGATGCGGCCGATCCTTGGGCAAAGACAACCCACCTTTGCGCCTCTAAGGCTTGTGCTAGTTGTTGGCGATAGGCCTTAAGTCGCGAACGTGTCTGGTCTTGTTCACTTTGGGCTAGACGTAGGGCCTTAGCAGTCGCTACAATGGCGGCTAGGTTCTCGGTCCCGGACCTTTGCCCCTGCTCCTGACCGCCTCCAGTTATAAGAGGAACCAAATCCACTCGTTGGCGGCAAGCCAAAATCCCTACACCGCGTGGCGCATGAAATTTGTGACTGGACAAGCTTAAACAATCGATTCTAGCCTCTTGAATTCGAGACAATTCAGTTGTAACTGCCTGAACCCCATCGACGTGCCAGATAATATTTGGATAGTCAGCCAAGATTTGCGCCATCTGATCCAAAGGCTGGCAGGCGCCCATCTCATTATTGACCGCCATGGTGGAAACCAACAAAACTTCTGGCCCTAACATCGCTTGGAAGGCCTCCAAATCTACTTGGCCTTGGGCAGATACTGGCAAACTTAACCAGGTCATGCCCTGGCTTTCGATGTAGTCTCGTTGTCTTAAGACGGCAGGATGCTCAATGGGACTGACCAAAACCAGCTTAGCCTCAGGTCGGCGTTTGTGAGCTTGGGTTACAATCCGTTGGAAGACCCAGTTATTCGCTTCAGTCCCTGAGCTAGTAAAGTAGATTTCTTGAGGATGGTAACCTAAGAGTTGACCCACTTGAGTGCGGGCTTGTTCTAAGAGTTGTCGGCTCTTGCGACCCAAGCCGTGAGCACTTGACGGGTTAGCAAAAAAATTCTTGAGCCACCTGACTATAGGTAGCTAAGACCTGGGGATGTATACGGGTGGTTGCGGCATTATCCAAATAAATCATCGCTTTCCTCCTCTTACAAAAAGGCCCGACAGCAAGTGTCTTGGGCCTTTTGTCTCTAAACTATTTCACCTAGTAAACTTAAAATTGGCTGCTCCGCTTTTCTTGGTGGTACATACGACGCACTTGGGTTGGCGCATCTGGGTCAACTCGTCTCAGGGTTTTCTCAATAATTGCTAAGGCTTCTTGGTACTTAAACTCTCGATGGAAGAGGTACTGAGCCTCTTTGATTGCTGCATCCACTTCAGGATAGTCATAGCGGAATCGATTGCTCTGTTGAATCATGTATTCGGTCAACATAGCACTGTCTACCACTGACTCTGTCATTTCTTCTAAAGCAGCAAGGTGACGCTCTAACTCATCTTCTAAGCTTTCAATTTCATCCATATCAATACGTACTCGGTTGAGTTGCTTAGCCAAGTGCTCCACTTGATCCGTTACACGATAGAACTGTTCGTAGAAGGAATCACTGAGACCAGGCAGATGACTTTTCTCAATCCGACGCTTAATATTGCGTAGAGCTAATTCATAGTCATCCAAGTTAGTCTTGGCATCCTTCTCGCGCGTGTTGAGTTGAGCGATTTTGTTGGTAATTGCCAATACTTGCTCATCAATTTCTTCGATACGCTTGCGAATTTTCTTAATGCGACCTTCAGCTTGAGTATATACCACTGCAGACCCTTCAGTCTCAGCCACCAAGTCTTTGAAGCGGTTATATTCATGACGAATTTGGTCGCTTAAATCAGCAATTTGATCCACTTCGTTCTCATGGAGAATATAGCTTTGCGCGATGCGGTCTACTTCGATGCCAGCATAACGTCCATTTTCAGCTACTTCATCGATTTTACGGCGAAGGCTTTGGATGTTCTTGTTGACGTAGTCCTTAGCTTCGATTTCAGTCTCCATTAAATCATAGAGCGACTTGATATCACGCTCTGCCTTATCCATCAAAGTCTTAGCCTCTGATAAATCAGCATTTTTAATTTCATTCTTGGCGTCGTTCAATTTTTCTTGAATTTCGTCCACTTTTTCTAGAATCGCTACGCCATCAAAGTCAAAGCGACTGTCTACCATTTTTTGGTAGCCTTCACGCAAATCATCTAAAGAGTCTTCGTATTCATTCTTAATCTTGTCGTACATTGACGGAATACGTTCCAGAATATCTTTCAAGGCTAGTCATGTCAGCATCAATGGTCTTGAGCATGTCACGCGCTTCAAGATGGTCCCCATTTTCAGTGTACTCATTGTATTTGGTAAAGTTGAGTTCCAAATACTGGAGGTTCTTCTCCAAGGTCTCAATGGCAGGACCATAATCAAAACTGTGGTTCATGACATTCTTGCGGGCTGAATTATAACGCTCATGTAAAGCCGCATTCAACTCATTATTGTCAACTTCTACCTGCAAAAGATCGGACAAGTCTTGATGGAGGTCTTGCACCTTAACCATGGTTTCATCAATCAACTGACGTGCTTGAGCAATAGTCCGGCCAGTCCGCATAAAATTCAATTGATCAGCATATTGTTGTGCGCCAACCAAGGCAGATTCAATCTCTACAAACTGGAAGTTGGTAATGGATTGCCACTGATTAACCAAGCTCTCGTACTTGCGTTTTGTTTGACCCGATAGGCTCATGTTCTTAAGGAGGAAGAGTTGATTGGCAATCGGTATCGCCATCATCTCCTCTTTTCTTGCTTCAAGTTCTCGGATGCTTTGCGTATTTTTATTTCGGTAGAAGTAATAGGCAAAGTAACCAAGCACACAAACCAAAATAATTAATAGTAATATACCTGTAAATTGCAATGTGTTCGCTCCTCCTTATGTCCATTTTTAGGCCTTAACGAGAAAAATGCCTAAATAATCATTTTCGATTATACCACTAATAGCGGGGATTTTAAAGCAGAAAGTTAGATTTGAGCGTTAAATGTAACAATTGAAATATCTGAACGAATTAAAGACCCTCGGCACTGCCTTTCTGGCGTACCGAGGGTCTCTTTATTATGCTAACCCTTATGGGTTTTGACCGTTATTTGCAGGTTGGCCTGCTTCACTGGATTCAGTACCAGGTTGAGCTGGTGCAGGTTGGTTTTGATCTTGATTAGCAGGAGCGGTTGATGCTTCAGCTGGATTTTGCCCAGAAGCTTGGGATTCTTGGCTATTGGAGCTGCTTGCTTGATTATCCCCATTATAACCCGGAATCTTAAAGTCTTTTGGTAAAGTTAATGGTTAAATCAGCGCTTGGCTTGACGTCAACACCGTAGGCATTTTGGAAGCTGAAGAGTCCATTGGCTACAGGCGTCACATTTGGCTCAATCCCTACGCTAACTTGACCAGTCGCTGTATCATAGAAGAGGTGATCAGCTGTTGATACATGAGTTACTAAGTCCACACGAGGGAAGGCAGTAATCTTGCTACCATCTTGAACGAACTCGTAGGCATACACTTCATTAGCATAACCTGTCGCCAAAGCAAACTTGTCTGTTAGGCTCTTAAGCTCTGCTTGGTTACCCACCGCTTCAGCAGCATTGAGTTGAGCGGTCCAACGTTGTTTAACACTGGTGTAGTCGCTACCCAAGGCTTCCTTACGATCCTTATCTAAAGTGTTGGTGTATTGATAGAGGTAAACCCGCAATTGGTTGAGGGCTTGCTTCTCTTCAGGCTTCATATCTGGTAAGAATTTTTCCAGGATGAAGGTGTGAGAGTAAATGTCATACACTGGTTCGCCATTTTGCACACGTTCATAGAATTTCTTGAACATTGCAGGCAGAATTGGGTTGTAAACAGCTTGATCAGAGTAGTCTTTGCGTTCCGCATTTAAGATTTCTTCCTTACTTGGTGCGCTAGCTTCGTCTAAAGCTGTTGAGGACTTCCTTCCATGGCGCATTGAGGCTATTGTCTACAGATTTTTCTAATTGTTGGATAGTATCTTTAGACTTAGCCGCCTCAGTCTTAGCATATTCTTCCGCTAATTTTACCAGCTCTTCCTTAGTTGAGTCGGAAATGTTAACGGTCGTGTTATTGTTAGTGGTGTTGTTATTAATGGTCGTATTATTATTAACAGTAGTGTTATTAATTACTTGGTTAACAATGGTTTGAGCCACTTGGGTATCCACGTTTACCCCTTGGTTAGCTTGTTGGTTGGTGACCTCTTTTTTGATTTCAGAAATAATTTGGTTAGCCTTGGTGTCGTCTAATTTATCTTCTTTCTTAACAACTTCGACTACCTTGATTTCTTTCTCAGCAACCTTAACAGCTTTCTCGTCTACTTTAACGCCTGACTTAGCAAGTAAGGCATAGACCCCAGCCAATGCTCCCTCACCCGTTACTGGGCTAACGGTGGCAATCCGAATCAGCACATCCTTAGCACCAGACGTAATAGCTGCGTTCTGATAAGTCGTCGCACTGACTAAAGTGATGTTTTGAGGTGTCACAATTTGAACTTGTACCCCATAACCAGCCGCTTGTTGTTCGATATAGGCACTGGAATAAACAGTAGTACTTGCGTTAGATCCATCATGTAGATATTGGTTGATGGTATTACCGTCTACCATGAGCGTATTGGCTGCACTAAAGTCCTTAGCGCCCAAGAGGTTCTTGGTTTGTTCTTGTTGTTGAGGGTTCAATGAGGCCCCCAGAGACAATAGTTTTTGTTGTTGAGCTTGTTCTACCGCAGAAACTAGTTCTGATGTTGGTTGGCTTAAATAGACCACGTTAGGTGCGACAGCAAGAGCTGCCATTAAAGCAACGAGGCATTTAGTTGATTTCTTCATAGTTTCCTCACTCCTAAATCTAGAGAATTTGGTCTAAGTATATTGTAACACACTGACTCTTCGAGTACGATGAATTACCACATTTGTCTTTCAAATTTCAAGGTTTCTTAACATTTAGCCCGAAACCTTCACAAATCATTCGGCCGCAATGTAAGGCCTAAAAAGCACTCAAGGACAGGTTTAATCACCTGCCCTCTTTACCGACAAAGTCTTATCTCTAGCTTTTTTCTGAAACTAGCCTTTCTTGAATGCCCCTAGTATAAGTGCTATACTATCAGTATAAGTGGCATCTCAACAGAATGCCCCTAAGTTAAGAGGCTCTCCCTCTGGCAATGAAAGGATGATTTTCATGAACAAAAAACTCAGTCGGCTTGTAGCCTTAGGACTGCTAGCCACTACCCTCTGGCAGCCTAGCGCCATTTTCGCTGAGTCTAATGACGCCACATCTAGTCAAACTTCAAGTGCTACAACAAGTGGTAAACAAGTTGTTGGTAACGATACAGTTGGCTACTTGACCCTTCCTGAGGGCTATGAGGCGCAAGAATCTAGTGACCAAAACTCTAGTGGCCTATCATTTGTCAATAAGTCCACCAACACTTCTATTACCTTAATGAGACTGAATGCGACAGATTATATTCAAAGTAAGCCTCAGTCCTTGGCTAAGTTAACTCTTCCCGCTTGGATTATCATGAAAGAAGTGGTTTATCGCTTACCTGATAAAGAACTTACCTTTCAATCTGGACCTGCAGGCTTCGACAACTTGCCTGATGGCTACTACCTAGTTAGCTATAAGGATTCAAGCGCTATTGGCAGTGTCTATTTCACCGATAAAAATGATAGCAACTATGTCTACCTAATTGGCATGGACGGCCCTAATTCAGAGAGCCTTTCCTCATTCGGTGACATTGCTAAAACCTGGTCTAGTAAGAAACCTTAAGAAGGAGGCGCCATACAATGAAACGATTTTTAACCTTTTTATGTCTTTTGGCTAGTTTGGTCGTGATTGCACCTCAAACTGTCTTGGCCGAAGAATCCTCAAGTAGTCAAACTACTACTAAACTTGATTTAAGTCAGAAAGTCGGTAGCGACTCACTAGGCTATGTCATGATTCCTTCAGACTTTGTCAAATTTACTGAACTTGGAGAACACTCACCCACCCAGCTCCAGTGGTCTTCTAAAGATGCCTTTACAGTAGTCACATTAAATAAGTTGCCAGCTTATCAAGGCATCGAAAATCATCCAGTCTTCAGTAAACTACCTAAACCATATCCTTATGCGACCGATCACATGGCTACCTTTGCCACCATCCCATCCCATGAAAAGCTCACCTTAAGCGCTGCTAAGAATTACCCATCTAGCTATAAGGACGCTGTCGGAGTTGAAGTACAATTTCAAGAGAAATCCTTACGTCTCGTTTACTTCACCACAGAGTCCGATCCTGATTCAGTCTACTACTTAGCTGTCGAAGGGGCACCTCAAGACATGGATGCCTTAGAGGAAATTCTTAAAACCTGGACACCAAAATAATTTACTCAAAAATCCTCATTGACTAGCGCAACTCAGCTAATGAGGATTTTATTATAAACACCCTCATGACTCAGGTTAGTGCCTAAGTCACGAGGTGTTTTTAACTTATATTGATAGCCCCTGTCTAACCGACAGACCCTTCCATTTCATAACTAATGAGGCGGTTGAGTTCAACTGCATATTCCATCGGTAATTCCTTGGTAAAAGGCTCAACAAAGCCCATGATAATCATTTCCGTCGCTTCTGATTCAGACAGGCCACGGCTCATCAAGTAGAAGAGTTGTTCCTCCGAAATCTTTGAGACTTTGGCTTCGTGCTCCAAGGAGACTTGGCCATTATGAATCTCGTTAAAAGGAATGGTATCAGACTTAGAGGCCTGGTCCATAATAATAGTGTCGCATTCAATATGAGAAATTGAGTGCTTAGAGTTCTTAGCGAAGGTTACTTGCCCCCGATAGTTAACCTCTCCCCCGTCCTTGGCGATGGATTTGGACACAATCGAGCTAGAGGTGTTAGGCGCGTTATGGATCATCTTAGCACCTGTATCCTGTTTCTGGTTCTTACCGGCAAAGGCAATGGAAAGCATGGTGCCTCGCGCCCCTTCTCCTTGAAGGTAGACACTTGGGTACTTCATGGTGGTATGAGCACCTAGGTTACCATCAATCCACTCCATGGTCGCTCCCGCATGGGCATGGGCCCGCTTGGTCACCAGATTATAGACATTATTTGACCAGTTTTGAATGGTGGTATAGCGACAATAGGCGTCTTTTTTGACGATAATTTCGACAATGGCCGCATGGAGCGAAGCGGTCGAGTAGGTTGGTGCCGTACAGCCTTCCACATAGTAAATGCTAGCGCCCTCGTCCACAATAATCAGGGTCCGCTCAAACTGTCCTGTCCCCTCATTATTAATGCGGAAATAGGTTTGAAGTGGAATGTCGCACTTGACCCCTTTGGGAACATAGATAAAGGTTCCTCCACTCCAAGCAGCACTATTGAGAGCAGCCTCGAAGTTATCGGTTGGTGGTACCACTGTCCCAAATGTTCCTTGAAAAGCTCAGGATATTCTCGTAAGCCAGAGTCCGTATCAGTAAAGACAATGCCTAATTTTTCAAACTCTGCCTTCATATTGTGATAAACTGCTTCCGATTCATATTGAACCGCAGCACCCGCCAAGTACTCTCGTTCAGCCTGGGGAATCCCAATCCGTTCAAAGGTCTCCTTAATCTCATCAGGCACATCATCCCAAGAACGGGCCGGACGATCCATAGCCTTCTGATAATAAATAATATCGTCAAAATCTAGTTCTGACAGGTCTGGTCCCCAGTCAGGCAACTTACTATCACGGAAGACCTTAAGTGAACGTAGACGGTAGTCTAACATCCATTCAGGCTCCCCCTTTTTCCTTGGAAATAGTCCGAATAACCTCTTCACTCAGACCCTTACCCGTGGAAAAGATAATTTCGGCATCGTCGTGGAAGCCATAGGCATAGTCGTTAACAACAGGTACGTCACTCATTATCTTCACTCACTTTCTTGCACTTGGTTATGACGGCTTAAACCTTCATCCAAGCTTGTATCTTGATCTAATCCCAGTCCTAGGGCTTTCCAAGCCAGGATAGCACACTTATATCGGGCCGGAAAGGCCTTAACGCCTTCTAGGAGGGCCGCATCACCTAGCGCTTGCTCCCAAGAATCGTCCACTTGTCCAGGCCCACCTACTAGGGCTTGAAAAGTCGCAATCATGGCTAGGGCTTGATCCTTGGTTTTACCCAGCAAAGCCTCACACATCATACTGGCAGAAGCCATGCTAATGGTACAACCCTGGCCACTAAAGGCCAAATCAACAATATAGTCATCTTCAATTTTAAGGGACAAGACAATTGCATCGCCACAAGTAGGATTGAATAGCTCCACTTCCTGACTGGCATGGTCCAACTTACCAAAATGACGGGGATGTTGCCCATGGTCCAAAATAACTTGGCGATAGAGTTGATTTAATTGATTTAAACTCATGGACAGAAAAACTCCTTCACTGCTTTGGTAACCTCGATAAAACGTGCTACTTCTTGTGCATCATTATAGAGCGCCATACTTGCTCGTAGGGTCGCCGCCTGACCTAAGCGGCGCATTAAAGGTTGGGCACAATGGTGGCCTGCTCGCAAGGCAATACCTTCTAAATCATAGGCCGTCGCCGCATCATGGGGATGGACACCCACAATATTGAAGGTCACAATGCCGTGGCCGTGTCCATAGACTTCCACACCGGGAATAGCCTGTAAGCCTCTTACTAGTTCTAGCGTCAGATGACTCTCATGGGCCTCAATATCATGCCATCCGATAGCAGACAGCCATTCAATGGCAGCTGCCAAGCCAATGGCTTGAGCAATAGGTGGCGTCCCCCCTTCGAATTTATGTGGGGCAACCGCATAATCTGTTTGGTAATCTCCTACTTGATGGACCATTTCACCGCCATAGAAAAATGGTTGGCAAGTGTCGTGATGTTCTTGCTTGAGATAGCAAACCCCAATACCGGTCGGGCCGTAGAGCTTATGACCACTCCAACAGTAGGCATCGACTCCCAGACTTCCTACATCTACCGGCATATGGGCGACCGCCTGAGCACCATCAACAATAACCTTAATGCCTCGTGGTTTAGCCCAGGCTGTTAAAGCAGCTATATCCTGACAAATACCCAAGACATTGGAGACATGATGGATGGTAATGACCTTGAGCTTGGACCAGTCGCTGGCTTCCAGAGCCACTAAATCCAAGTAATGATCCTCCGTCAAAGGTAGATAGCGGAGTGTTGCGCCCTTCTCTTGGGCTAGAGCTTGCCAAGGCACTAGATTGGAATGATGTTCTAGATAGGTCAAGCCAATTTGGTCTCCTGGCTGTAAACTAGGCCCTATCCAACGATCCGCCAGAAAATTCAAACCCGCAGTAGTCCCACTGGTAAAAATAATTTCTTGCGGCTTAGCGCACATGAAGTCAGCTACTCTCTGGCGGGCTGCTTCATAGTCTTGAGTGGCTCGGTTGGCCAGGCTATGGACCCCACGATGGATATTGGCATTGTCTTGGAGATAGTAATCAGCCAAGCGATCCAAGACAAGCTGTGGCTTCTGACTAGTCGCCGCATTATCAAAATAAATCAAGTCTTGGCCATGGACCTTTTGCTTGAGTATGGGAAAGTCCTTAGCCCATGGTGATGGGCTAGTAATCTCTGCTGGCATGTACTGTCTCCTTTCGTGTTTAATTGGCTTAATCTTCCTGTCCACCTTCTAAACCACTTAATTTACGGTCTATAATTTCTACTAATTGTCGTCTGATTTCTGCCGAAGGCATTTGCACAATAACCGGGCCTAAGAAACCACGTACTACTAAGTACTCAGCAGCTTCTCGGCTTAGGCCGCGACTCATCAGATAGTAAAGTTGTTCTTCATCTACTTGACCTACAGAAGCTGCGTGCCCTGCGCTCACTTCAAATTCTTCAATTAAGAGAATAGGGTTGGCATCGCCTCGAGCCTTCTCAGATAACATGAGTACACGGCTTTCTTGTTGAGCATCGGCACCCTGGCGTATTTTTCAATCAACCCTATGCCGTTGAAGGTCAAGGTTGCTCGATCCAAGATGACCCCATGTTGCAGTATATTCCCGACAGAATGATTACCTCGGTTAACTACCTTAGAATCAATCCCTTGGATTTGCTTACCGGTTGAAATACCGACAATCTGCACTTGAGATTCTGAACCATCGCCATTGAGGTAGGTGTCTAAGTCTAAGATGACATTACCGTCATTAAGTTCACCGATAGCCCAATCAATCTTGGCGTCGCGTGCCGTTTGGGCGTAACGCTTAATGTAGGCGTGACTTTTGGCGCCTAGGGTATCGACTGCAGAATACTTAATCTGTGCGCCAGCCTTGACGACCACTTCAACGAAATAAGTGGCAGAGTTTGACATATCACCATAAGTTTCTAAACGTTCCACATAATCTAAACTTGCCCCTTGATCGACTACAATCAGCACATGCTTGTTGAAGGCCTGACCATAGCGACTGTCTTGAACCAAGAGAGCTTCAAGCGGCAAAGTCACAGCTACATTTCTTGGCACATAGATGAAGAGTCCCCCATTTATGAAGGCCGTATGATAGGCTTCAATTTGGTCTTCATGGGCGCCAATCACCGAAAAGAGATGTTCCTTAACCAAGTCAGGATAGTCAGCCAGGGCTTGGAACAAATCAGTCACGATTACCCCTTGATCGACTAGGTCTTGGTCCAAACTTTCTACCAGAGTATGATTACCCACATGCACAATCTGCCCACTCAGGTGATCTTGCTCAGCCAAAGCTGCATCTAGACCATAGAGCAGCGGTTCCTCTATGGTTTGTGGCGCTACTACTTCTTGGGATAGGAGGGGCCAACGATGATACTTAACCCGCTCAATCACTGGTAACTGCAAATCCTGCCAGACTGAATGGGCTTGATTTTGAATAGCGCGGAACCAGTCAGGCAGGGTGGCAAAAGTAGCCAAAGCCTGCATCTGGTCTAAATAATGTTTGCTAGTCATGCTATCACCTAGGCTTTCTCGTCATAGTGGAGACCTAATTCTTCACTAATACCCTTATAACCTTCCGCCTCCAAGCGTTTAGCTAATTCGGCATCACCTGTCATTACCACGCGCCCTTCCATCATAATGTGGACCACATCGGGCGTGATGTAGTTGAGTAATCTTTGATAGTGAGTGATAATCAGGGAACCAAAACCTTCACCCCGCATGGCGTTGACTCCCTTGGATACCACCTTAAGAGCATCAATATCGAGCCCAGAGTCGATTTCGTCCAAAATAGCAAAGCTAGGCTCAATCATGAGGCATTGTAGGATTTCATTACGTTTTTCTCCCCACCTGAAAAGCCTTCGTTGAGATAGCGTTCTGCCATTTCTTCTGGCATATCTAAGAGAGCCATCTTCTCATCCAATTTCTTGATGAATTCGCGGACGCCCATCTTGTTATTGTCATCCCGCCGAGAGTTAATAGCTGCGCGCATAAACTCAGCGTTGGTAACGCCTGGAATCTCACTTGGATATTGCACCGCCAAGAAAAGACCAGCCCGTGCACGCTCATCTACTTCCATCTCCAAGACATCTTCACCATCTAAGAGAATCTCACCTTGGGTTACTTGATAGGCAGGGTTACCCATAATGGCCGCCGCTAGGGTGGACTTCCCAGTCCCGTTTGGTCCCATAACCGCATGAATTTCTCCTGTTTTGAGGGTCAAGTTAACCCCTTTAAGGATTTCCTTACCTTCAATGGCCACATGCAAATCCTTGATTTCTAATACTGGCATATCGTCACCTATTCCTTCCTTATAGTCTCCTTTATTCTACCGTTATTTGCCTTGAGACGCAATTCATGCGCTTTCTTTTGAGATTTTTGTGCATTTATTTAAACAAGGAAAAAGAAGCTGGTTAAACCAGCTTCAGCATAATCGCTATTCGCCAATTGGATGGAAACGTTCAATCACGCGCTTCATTGGATAGTAGAGAATCCCTACTAAAATGGCCGTTACGATAGCAGTGAAAAAGGTGGCGGGCATCTTCTCAACTACTTTTGCCATGGCTGCATTCCAGCTAGAACCTAAAACCAATTGTTGTGCCACAATGGAGACTGGCCGGCTGACAATCTTGACTAAACCAGCCACAATGGAAACCACAACAAGGTTAAAGCGCGTGTCACGTTTCTTAAATACATAGGTGTAGACTGCATTAACCGTGACAAGAACCAGACCGGCTTCCAAAAGCGTAAAGGCGACAGAAGCAGCAAAGCCATTGAACACATCGAAGATGAAAAGACCTAAAAAGGAAGCAATAGAACCACGCTTGAAGCCTAGTAGTAAGACGGATAAAACAACTAAGGCATTGCCGACATGAACCATGGTTTTACCCGGCATATGGATTTTTAAATAAGTAATCGCAAGAACGATAAGTGCTGCGAATAAGCCAATTTCGATATAGCCTACTAAGCGACGGTGAAAGGCTGTTTTTGTTTGATTCATAATGAGTCCTCTTTTCTTAAGGTTTTGCTGATAAAAGGTAAATAGGGCTGATAATAAAGCTCCTGGCGACCTATAGCTTGGTTTAACTCCTGGTTTTCTACTGCACGACCAACCAGGTCAACACACCATTGGCATGTCGCTTCTAGAGATAGACCACTTACCTGGCAGGCTAGGAAACAAGAAGTGAAGAAGTCACCAGTGCCAAACAAATGACGATTTTGGCGCTGAGTCCAAGCCTCTTGACTAGAACCAAAAGCCACCCCAATCTGGCTATCCACTTCAATCCCCGTGATGACCCAAGAATTTTGTGCAGATTCAAGATTAGCCAAAGTCTCAAGAGCTTTCTTATCTTCCTGAGTTTTAACTAACTCGGCATCTAGGCCAGCCAAGAGATAGGCCTCCGTCAAATTCGGCAGGGCATAGTCGGCTAAGGCAACCAGTTCTTGCATAGCTGTAACATAATCCTGATCCAATCCGGTATAAAGCTGACCACGATCTCCCATGATAGGGTCCACCACCAAAAAGGTGTCGGATTGGTAATGTTTATACCAGTTAACAAATTGGTGAATCTGGCTGGCATTGCCAAAATATCCGGTCACGATAGCCTGGAACTTGACCTGCCGCCAAGCCATTAAAGAGGCGGAAAAGGCTGCATCCAAACTCTCGCGGTAGACTGGCCAACGTCCGGTATGGTGGGTTAAGTAAACTGTAGGCAGGAGGGTCACTTCGTAACCAACTGCATTCAACACAGCCAAATTCGTTAAACCAGCCACCTGACCAGTGCCAGGAATATCATTCACTACCAAAATACTTGCCATTCAATCCCCTCCCTCTGCTTGTTATCATACCCCATTTCTGGTACCATTAATAGTGCCAGTTTCATACAAATGAACAGTACCAGTTGGAGGACTCTATGATTATTCATCTCGACCCAAACAAGAAAGAAGCGCTCTATAGTCAACTTTACCAAGCCATTAAAGACCAAATCCATTCCGGCCACTTAGCTGCCCATCAAAAGCTCCCAAGCAAACGCCAATTGGCCAAGGATTTAGGCATCAGCCTCAATACCGTCATTAACGCCTACGACCAATTAAGCCTCGAAGGCTACCTAGAAACCAAACCACGCCAAGGCTACTTCGTGGCCGATGTGCGTTTCCAAGTCCAACTGACCTCGGAACAAGCCAACCTAACTACTAGTCCTAACCCTAGTTGGCGCTATGACTTAACCAAGGCCGAAACCGACCCTAGCCTCTTTCCCTATGAAATTTTCCGCAAACTTTATACCCAGCGCTTTGATTCCCAGTCCCCTGACCTGCTTGGGCCTAGTTCGGTTCAAGGCTTAGCACCACTTAGAAGCAGTTTGGCAAGCTATCTAGCCAATGAACGTGGTGTTCCATGTCAGCCAGACCAGCTGATACTAGGTCCCTAATGCTCAGGCCCTTTTTTTCAGATTTTTAGTTCAGCTCCTTCCTCCCTAAGCGTCGGATTGGAATTGAAGATCCTGGCTACCACGCTCAGCTACCATTTTTGAAAGAAATGGGATGGCAGGTCCAAGCCTGCCCGCTTGATCAACTAGGTTATCTATTGAAGAGATACCACTGGATCAGCTAGATATCCTCAGCGTCACCCCTACCCATCAATTTCCGACCGGATCTGTTATGCCCCTCACTCGCCGCCAAGCCATCTTAGACTGGGCTAGACAGAGTCCTAATCGCTGGATTATTGAAGATGACTACGATAGCCAATTTAAATACACTGGCCGACCTATCCCCTCTCTGGCACAATTAGACCAAGGAAATCAAGTAATCTATATGGGCAGCCTGTCCCGCATTTTCAGTCCTGGCCTCCGCATCAGCTATATGGTATTACCAGCAAGCCTTCTATCTCTTTTCTATGAGAAGGAAAAGCAATTCGCAGTCAACCTCAATACCATCTCTCAGTATGCTATTCACGATTTTATCCAGCAAGGTCACTTAGAACGCCATCTCAATCGAGCCCGAAGCTTCTACAAACGCAAGCGTGATAGGCTGATTCACGCCATTGAAAAGCAAGATCCCCAAGCCCAACTAATTGGCCTTGATGCAGGTCTCCACCTATTAATTCAACCGAGTTTCGCTTTCCATAGCCAGCCTTTTCAGGCCCAACTGGCTCAAGAGGGCATTCGCCTTAAGACGCTTGCTGACTTCTCTATCCAAGCCCAGACTGGCTTCGACCAACAAATCTTCCTGAGTTTTTCTGGCCTTCCTATGGATGAGGTGGACACACTTATTAGTGACCTCTACCAAGCTCTGAGACAACATAAAAAGACCACCAAAACATAGTTAGGTGGTCTTTTGCTTTTATTTTTTTAGGTCTTTAAGTAAACCTGCTAGTACACCATTAATGAATTGCTTGGATTTGTCATCGCTAAAGGTCTTGGCTAGCTCTACCGCTTCATTGACCGCTACCTTGCTTGGCACTTCGTCCTCACTCACATAGAGCAATTCGTAGAAAGCGACACGTAGAATGGCTAGGTCAATCCGCGCCAAGCGTTCCAAGGTCCAGTCTTCAGCTAGATAATGACTAATACGTTGGTCTAACTCTTCAGCTGTTTGATTGACACCCTGAACAAGGCGGTCCAAGTAGGCATCAGAGCCTTCAAATCCAGCTTCAGGGTCGTTACCTGCTTCAAGAGCGAAGGCACAAGCTTGGTCTAGGCTGACAGGTACTTGAGGTCGTATGAGTTGGAAGATGGTCTGAACAGCCTTCTCCCGAACTTGGTGTCGATTGCTCATCTTGGTCACACTACTCACCATCAGTTTCATCTAAATGGAGATAATCCACTGCCTGACTAGCTTCTGTTTGGATGCTAGCAACATGGACATTGACTTCTTGAACAACTAAGTCTGTCATGAAGAAGATTTGTTCTTTAACTTTTTGTTGAACCTTCATGGCTACTTCTGGTACAGAATAACCGTATTTAAGGTCGATTTTAACATCAATGGCAATTTCTGAATCATCGCGGCGAACACGGGCACCTACTCGATCAGGATTCATACCAAAGAATCCACCTACTTCTGTTTGGAAGGATTTGTGGAGTTGGTAGACCCCTTCTACTTCGCTTACATCCTTAGCTGCAATGGCTTCAAGAACACCCGTTGTGATGTTGATTTCCCCTAAGGGTGCCACCGTTTGTGGTTCAAAATGACTGTTTTCTTGGGTCATCTGGGCTTCCTCCTTTTAAGGTTTAAACTTCTAAAATAATCAATTCTTTTGGACTGCGGTTTAGCAATTCTACATGGTCTGGATGAACTACTAAGTCGTCTTCAATCCGTACACCACCTAAGCCTTCGATATAAATACCGGGCTCATTGGTAATGACCATACCAACTTCCACTGGTTGGTCATTCTTGGCATTAACGCCTGGCGCTTCATGAATGTCCAAACCAACACCGTGACCCAAACTATGGCCGAAGTATTGGCCATAACCTTTTTCACTGATGTAGTCACGCGCGATAGCGTCTAGTTCCGCCCCTGTCATACCAGCTTTCGCTTTTTGGTTTACCAAGTTATGGGCATCAAGCACGACATGGTAAATTTCTTCCAGTTTTGGATCAATCGATCCGACCGCAATAGTCCGGGTCATATCGGAAGAATAACCTTGGTAGTAGCAACCGAAGTCTAAGGTCACTACATCGCCTTCTTCAATGACCTTATCGGAAGCCACCCCGTGAGGCATTGCAGAACGTAAGCCGCTGGCTACAATGGTATCAAAGGACATGGCACTAGCTCCTAAGGTTTTGAGGTAACGTTCTAATTCGTTAGCCACCTCAATCTCAGTGACACCTGGCTTAATGAAGGTCAGAATATGACTGAAGGCTTGGTCGGTAATCTCGCAGGCCTTCTTCATAGTTGCCAATTCGTCTGCGTCTTTAATTTCGCGGATTTTCTCAATTAAGCCCTGAGTTGGTACCACTTCTGGACCAAAGAAATCCTTAATGCGAAGATAAGTAGAAACGGTCATTTCGTCCGCTTCAATCCCGACTTTTTGAATCTGATTAGCAACTAAGAAGTCATTAATTTCAGCAAAGATTTCCTTTTTGTTTTGTAACAAGGTAAAATCTGGTGCTTGCTTACTTGCTTGCTGCACATAACGGAAATCAGTTACGAAAATGGCTTGATCTGACGTAATAATCAAGGCCGCCGTCGTCCCTGTAAAATTAGCTAAGTAGCGAATATTTTTTAAGTTAGTCACTACCAAGGCATCTAAGCCTTGTGCAGCGAGCTGAACTCTTACTTTTTCAATACGTGACATAAACATTCCTCTTTTCTAATAAGCTTATCTGTCTAGATTTTGCTTAGTCTTGTTCGGTTCGTTGTTTGCGACGGCGGACACCCTTATTGATGTCCAGCAAGACTGGCATAATCATTGGAGAACGTTCGGTCCGTTCATAAATTAGAGGGACGATAGTGTCCATAATCATTTCGCGAATCAGGCGTTCGCTCACGTTATTGCCATTTTCGTTAAGGCCACGGTTAATGGCTGACTTGAGACTAGACTGTAAGGAGTGAATTAGGTCGCTAGACTCTCGCATGTAGATAAAACCACGCGACATAATGTCAGGTCCGCTAACCAACTGCTTGTTCTCATAGTCTAAGGTGGCAGAAATCACCACTAAACCATCTTCTGATAGGTTACGACGGTCGCGGATCACGACATGGCCAATATCGCCAATGCCACTCCCATCCACATAGATACTATTTGCCGTAAACTTACCCGCAATTCGAGCACTATCAGCAGTTACCGCTAGCATTTGACCATTTTCCATAACAAAGCAGTTTTCCTTAGGAATCCCTGTTTGTTGGGCTAGGCCAGCTTGAATGCTCTGCATACGGAATTCACCATGGACTGGCATGAAGTACTTAGGCTTCATAAGGCGCATCATCAGCAATTGCTCTTGCTGACCACCGTGACCAGATGTGTGGATGTTGTTAACCTTACCATGAATAACATGGGCCCCAACTTCGCAGAGTTGGTTAATGACGCGGTTAACACTCATGGTATTACCAGGAATTGGTGAACTTGAGAAGATGACTGTATCGTTAGGTTGAACCTGAATCTGACGGTGAGTTCCGTTGGCGATACGGCTTAGGGCCGCCATAGGTTCCCCTTGCGAACCCGTACAGAGAATGATGAGTTGCTCAGCCGGCACCCGGTTGAGGTCACGTTGCTCTACAAAGAGTTCATCGTCATCTTTGATATAGCCTAGTTCCCGCCCTGTCTTAATAGCAGATTCCATACTGCGCCCGAAGACAGCAATCTTACGTCCTGTTTCTTGAGCCGTTTCAACCACCTGTTGGAGACGCGAAACGTTAGAAGCGAAGGTTGCAAAGATAACCCGGCCTTCTACCTTCTGAATAATGTTTTTAATAGATTGTCCCACCACTTGTTCCGACTTGGTAAAGGTTGGAATTTCTGAGTTGGTAGAATCCCCTAAAAGGACTAAAACGCCCTCTTCCCCGATTTTAGCCATGCGATGTAAGTCTGCTGGCTTACCTACTGGAGTGAAGTCGAACTTATAGTCACCTGTGAAGACAATGTTACCTGGCGGGGTCTTAACGACCACCCCGTAGGCTTCAGGAATACTGTGGGTTGTCAGATAGAAGCTGACGGTTGTCTTGCGGAAACGAATGACCGCATCTTCATCAATTTCGTGAATCTCAGCTTGGCGCAGAAGGCCGCGTTCTTGCAACTTATTGCGAATCAGCGAAGCCGCTAATTTACCGGCATAGATAGGTACATTGATTTGCTGCAAGAGGAAGGGGAATGCCCCCGATGTGGTCTTCGTGACCGTGACTAATAATCAGGGCTTTGACCTTACTCTGGTTTTGCATAATGTAAGAAAAATCAGGAATTACGTAATCAATCCCTAACAAATCATCTTCCGGGAACATAACCCCACAATCTAGTAAGATGATTTCGTCTTGGAACTGTACACCATACATGTTCTTCCCGATTTCGCCTAAGCCCCCTAGGGCGAAGACGCCGGTTTCGTTATTTTTTAAATTAACTGCCATACTAGAACACCGACACTTCGAAGTCCGGGTTGGACTCTTGCTCATAAGCTAAATGAGCAGGTGATAATTCTTGGACGAACTCCACATTGTATGGTGTATACTTAGCAATCAATTCCCGTGCTTCCCCTTTGCTAGCAGCTTCTACATAAAGGGTTTGGGTATTTTCCCGAGTAGGAACTTGTTGGGTATTGGGTTGATATGTTACTTTAAAAATCATTGATTAATAACTTCCTTTCTCTATCTAGTTGCCTCCTGAGCGAGGCAGACTCTATCAATCTTATTCTACCACAATCCCCTCTTAATAGGAAAGTATGGTAACCATTTTTTTACATAAAAGCTTATCGACCTAGCTCTTTACAAGACAATGGACATAAAAAACTGGGACCCATGGTCCCAGTTGCTTATCTGATTTTAAGGGCGCGGTCAATATCCCGTTTGGCCTGTTGGTCCTTGAGGGCATGACGCTTATCATACTTATTCTTACCACGCGCAAGACCAAAGAGTAATTTGGCCCGTCCTCTTACCAGATAAACCTTCAGTGGTACCAAGGTCATCCGGTTTTGTTGAACTTCGCGGTGTAGAGTCTGGATCTCTTTCTTATGAAGCAAGAGCTTACGGTCACGCTCCGGATCATGGTTAAAAATATTACCATGGTCGTAGGGGCTGATATGGACTTGCTTCAGCCAAGCCTCCCCATCACGAATGGAGATAAAGCCATCCTTAAGGTTCATCTTACCCTTGCGAATGGACTTAATCTCTGTCCCGGTTAAGACCATACCCGCTTCATAGGTTTCAATAATCTCATAATCATGACGCGCCTTGCGATTCTGAGCTAAAGGCTTATCTTGCGACATCAGTCACCTCTTTTCCGCAGGAGCTAACCTAGGCGGTTAGCCTGAGGTTGCTTGCGTTTAATCTTAAATTGCTTGAACTTGCTTTCCGTAGACTTAGCTGACTTTTTGCTAGCCTTATCGCTAGCAAAAGACTGTTTCTTGGCCTGACGGCTGTCCTTGCTTTGATGCTCAGACAGCTCCTTGCGATGACGCTTGCTCGCAGACTTAGATTTGGCTTTGCTCTTGTCCTCTTGACGGCCTTTATTGGCTTTTGAGCTCTTGGACTTGCTTGCTCCATCCTTAGTACCAGAGGCCTTGCCTTCTTTAGTCACACGCTTCTTCTTAACGGAAGCTCTAGCTGACTTGTCTTTGCGCTGTCTGTCTTGAGTCTTGCCTTTGGCCGACTTATTAGCAGCCTTGGCTTGTTTGCTACGCTGTAGGACTAAGTCTACATCTAAGCCAGTTACTGGTTCAGCCTCAAGCAAGCCAAAGTCAATTTCGCGTTCGCCAACATTCACAGCTTCTAAACGTACTTTAACCTTCTGACCAATGCGGAAGATTCGCCCTGTTCTTTGCCCTACTAGCAAGAGATGGGCCTGATCGAACTCATAATAATCGCCCGTCAAGTCCTTAAGACTAATCAAGCCTTCTACTGTATTAGGCAAGGCAACAAAGATACCAAAGGAGGTCACCGAAGAGATGACACCTTCAAATTCTTGCCCGATTTTATCTAGCATGTATTCGGCTTTTTTTCATGGCAGTCACATCACGCTCGGCGTCAATTGCCCGACGCTCCATTTTAGAACTTTGGTCAGCAATGCCTGGCAACTGGTCAAAAATACGAGCCTTATCCTGATGACTCGGTTTCTTATCCAGATAACGATGAATAAGGCGATGAACAATCAGGTCCGGATAGCGCCGGATAGGCGAAGTAAAGTGGGCATACTCAGCCGTTGCTAACCCATAGTGACCAAGGGCTTCTTCACTATAACGGGCTTGTTTCATAGAACGCAACATCATAGTGGAAACAGCTTGTTCAAAGTCTTGCCCATCTACTTGCTTAAGGGCTTGCTGCAGTTGCTTAGGTGCAATCGTTTCTACCTTACCTCTAAGTACAATACCAAAAGCTGTAATGAACTCAGCGAATCGTTGCATACGTTCTGAATCAGGTTGCTCATGGACCCGATAAATCATAGGATAGTCGCGAGTCATATAATGCTTAGCCACCGTCTCATTAGCTGCCAACATAAAGGATTCAATCAAACGTTCAGCTAGGCCACGTTCCCGCAATTGAATATCCAGCGGATGACCTTGCTTATCGACCAAGACCTTGGCTTCTGGCGCATCAAAATCCAGCGCACCTCGCTTAATTCGTTTGGCTTCGAGCAGATGATGGAGCTGGCTCATATCTTCTAAAAGATCCACGATTGGCGCATATTTTTGACGCAGTGCCTCATCCCCTTCTAGAATCGCATTGACATCATCATAGGTCATGCGGTAAGAAGAATGGATGACTGAACGGAAGATACGATGGGATTTAACCTGTCCTTGGCTATCTATGACCATTTGACAAGATAGGGTCAAGCGATCTTCATGAGGATGCAGGGAACAAATTCCATTCGACAAGCGCTGCGGCAACATTGGCACAACTCGGTCAGTTAAATAGACAGAAGTTCCTCGCTGATAAGCTTCCAGATCTAAGGCCGAACCTTCTTCAACATAATAGGACACGTCGGCAATATGAACACCTAGGACATAGTCGCCATTATCTAAGCGTTCAAGCGAGATAGCATCATCCAAGTCCTTGGCATCTGCCCCGTCAATCGTTAGGATGACCTCTTGTCGTAAATCTTCCCGATTGGCAAGATCCTGATCCGATAGGGTCTGAGGCACTGCCTCAGCCGCTTCTTTCACTACTTCTGGGAACTCATGCGGAATTCCAAATTGATAGAGAACGGACAAGATATCCACACCTGGCTCATCGCGATGGCCAATTTCCTTGGCTACTAGACCTCGTAAGAGGTGAGGGTTTTCTGCTGTCGGATACTGACTAATCTTAACAATACAAATGGAATGGTCAGCAGGCTGGATCCCAGCTGGGTCGATTTCCACCCGGACGGCGTCACTGTAATCACCTTGTGGTAAGACATAGCCCAGAGCCTGACGTTCCTGACGGACTTCGCTCGGGTAAGCGACGAATTCCCCTACTAACTGGTTCACTGCGCGTTCAATTACGCGCAAGACTTGAACCTCAGAGCCTTTACCCGTTTGAGGGTTGGCCAATTTCAGGACCTCAACCTCAACCGTGTCCCCTTGCATGGCATTCAAAGCTCGGCCTCGAGGAACAAAGAAATCAGGCTGGCCTTCGGCATAGGTGATAAAACCAAAGCCTTGGGCATTAGCTCGATAGGTCCCCACTACTGTTTTAGCAGTCTTGGAGTTAAGGCGATAATGGCCTCGTTTGGTCTGCTCTAACTCTCCGATACTTTCTAAATAATTAAGGGCACGCACCAATTTCTTATACATCTTGGTGCCGCCATAATTGAGGGCTTTGGCCAATGACTGGCTTGTCACAGTCGCCCCTGCTTCTTGGTCCTTCAGATAGGACAAAATTCTTTTTTCAATGCTTGTGAGTGCACTCATAGCGTCTCATGCACCTCCTTTGTTTTAAATTAAAATTCTTTAGTCATCAAATGCTTGGATAAATTGCAATAAGCTAGCTTCGAAGTCAGACCGATTACGGTTGGTGGTAATGACATGGGTGTTATCCTCACACCAGTGGAAGCTGATTTTAGCCGATTCCAAGGCCTCCAGCAAATCATAGACTGCCTCCGGATCTACTAATTCATCTTGGGCCGATTGAACAATGTAAACAGGTAGTTCAATCGAAGCTAATTGATTTTCGAAAGCACGAGCGAAAGTTTGAATAGCCGCCACCTGTTGCCGGTGAGCACTCCGAACCGCTTCTTCTGTCTGCAAATAGGCAGGCAAATCGCCTCGCTTTCTGCCAAGTAGCGGGCAAAGGACATGAAACGATTTTCTAAATGCAGGCCATCGCGGCTAATTACCGGCGAATTAAAAACGCCCCCACCAACAAGTTGACTATCCGCCTCGCAAAGGGCGCGCATGGCCATGACACCGCCCATAGATAGGCCGAAGACTAGGACTTTTTCGTAGCGTTCTTTCATAAAGGCTAATGCCTCTTGCAAATCCTGCCACCAAATCTCGGGACCAGCATCTAAGATATCTTGAATATCTGTCGTCCCATGCCCTGTGAATAAGGGACAGAGTACTCCGTAGCCTTGACGATTCAATAACCCAGCTTGGGGTCTCACGTCAGCTGTGCTACCTGTGTAGGCGTGGCAGAGAATGATACCAAGCCGGGCTCCCGGAGCTTCTAAATAATAGGCACCCTTAGAGAGGGGCATAATCATTCCTCCTTTTCAAGAAAAAAGACCTCTGAATCTAAGGTCAGAGATCTAAAACTTAAGCAACTTATTTAGAAGAGAAATAAGCGAGTGCTAAGGCTAATACAAAGAACAAGACGCCAAACACCACAGTGGTGCGAATGAGAAAAGCCTCAAAACCACGGGCCTTGGTCTTACTCATTTGGTTCTCGGCACTACCACCTGACAATGAGCTTGCTGCATTACTTTTAGATGGTTGCATAATGACCAACATAATTAGAATAATTGATACGATGACTAAGGCAACAGTCAATACTTCTGACAAGGTACTTCCTCCTTTTCGAAAATCTCTACCCCTTATAATACCACATATTAGGCAAGCTAACAACTCCTAATGCCATATTTGGTAGGCATTATAGAGATTAATCCCTATGACTAGCAAGACCACCCACTGAAAGACCCGGCGGACGGCTTGATCGGACAGAAGTCGTGACATCCGTGCTCCTAGTAAGCCACCCACGATAGCAGCTGGTACGATATATACCAAAATCGACAGGTCATAGCGAGCAAAGCCTGTTCCCCAGGCAATGGTCACTAACTTAGTTAACTGGGAACAAAAAATAGTCGCAATAGAATAGACTGTTGCTTCCTTGATTGGCATAGCGAAAACGAGCATAAGCAAGGAAACATTAATAGGCCCCCCGCCAATTCCTAATAGACTAGCAAAAAATCCCAGACTCAAGCCAATAGCACTATACCAAAGCACTCCTTGCTTGGACCAATGGAAATTTTCGTAGCGCGTGTAAATCATGGCAAAAACTAATAGCGCCACAGTCACAGCAATTTGAATCAGAGTGACCTGACTGGCCTGTTCTGCCCCTTGAAGCAAAAATTCGAAGCTTTGATTACCTAGGAAGCCACCCAAAACGGATCCTAGCGCTAGATAGGCTACTTGCTGCCACTGAATCTTACGTCCAGCCTGAACTTGGCGCATGGTCGATACCAAAGACATGGTGAAGACTGCTACAGTCGAATAAAAAGAGATGGCCACCACCGAGTCATGACCTACAAAGTCCAAGACCGGCTTGATAATGACACCACCGCCCATACCAGACACACTGCCCACCGCATTAGCAACTACAATAATCAGAAAATATAGTACCCCTATTCCACTCACACTCATACGCGCTCCTCTGACGTCATCACTTCTCGTCACTACTATTTTACACAAAAACAGGGCACTTTGAATAGTGAAGCGACTTCTTTTTGCTACTTCTAACTAAATTCTATTCCCTTTAAGTTTTAGCTTATCTTAAGTTTTTAATTTCTCTTATTAGCGCCTTCTTCCCTCTTCGATTTCCCATAAAAATATGTTAGACTAGCAAACAAATCAACATTTTGCAGGCTACTCTAGACAATATGAAAAGAGACTAGGACATACGTCCTAGTCTCAAGCCTACTTAAGAATTATTTACCTAAGTTGTAGAAAGACTTCAAGCCGTCGTAGCGAGCTACTTCGCCTAATTCGTCTTCGATACGGAGTAATTGGTTATACTTAGCAATACGGTCAGTACGTGACAATGAACCAGTCTTGATTTGGCCAGCGTTAGTTGCTACAGCGATGTCAGAGATGGTTGAGTCTTCAGTTTCACCTGAACGGTGAGATACAACTGCAGTGTAACCAGCTTTTTGAGCCATTTCAATTGCATCGAAGGTTTCAGTTAAGGTACCGATTTGGTTAACCTTGATTAAGATTGAGTTACCAATCCCTTTTTCAATCCCTTCAGACAATTTAGCAGTGTTAGTTACGAACAAGTCGTCACCTACTAATTGAACTTTAGAACCTAAACGGTCAGTCAATAATTTCCAACCATCCCAGTCGTTTTCGTCCATACCGTCTTCAATAGTGATGATTGGGTATTTGTTAACCAATTCTTCCAAGTAGTCTACTTGTTCAGCAGAAGTACGTTTTGCACCTTTGTCGCCTTCGAACTTGGTGTAGTCGTATACGCCATCTTCGTAGAATTCAGAAGCTGCACAGTCGAAACCTAAGAATACATCTTTACCTGGTTCCAAGCCAACGTTCTTGATAGCTTCTAAGATAGTTTCTACGCCATCTTCAGTCCCTTCAAAGTTAGGAGCGAAACCACCTTCGTCACCAACTGCAGTTACTAAACCGCGTTTGTGTAAGATAGATTTCAATTCGTGGAAGATTTCTGCCCCCCAACGAAGTGCTTCTTTGAAGCTTGGTGCGCCTACTGGCAAGATCATGAATTCTTGGAAAGCGATTGGCGCGTCAGAGTGAGAACCACCATTGACAATGTTCATCATTGGTGTTGGTAATACTTTCGTATTGAAGCCACCTAAGTATTTGTAAAGTGGAACGTTTAAGTAGTCAGCAGCAGCGCGAGCAACAGCAATCGATACACCTAAGATTGCGTTAGCACCGAGTTTCCCTTTGTTAGGAGTCCCGTCTAATTCAATCATCAATTTGTCGATGGCGTTTTGTTCTAAAACATCGTAGCCTAACAAAGCGTCAGCGATGACGTTGTTCACGTTGTCAACTGCTTTAGAAACCCCTTTACCTAAGTAACGTGATTTGTCGCCATCACGCAATTCAACTGCTTCATATTCACCAGTTGACGCACCTGATGGAACCATCCCACGACCGAAGGCACCACTTTCAGTGTAAACATCTACTTCGATGGTTGGGTTACCGCGAGAGTCGAGGACTTCACGAGCATAAACGTCTGTAATGTATGGCATATTGTTCTCTCCTTTAAAGTTGATTAGCCTCTTAATTACTTAAGAGTATTGCCACTATCTATTTTAGTGATTTTCGTGGCAAAATGCAAAGATTTTCTTGCTTTTTAACCTATTTCTTAATGAGGGATTCCCCGGTCATTTCTTCCGGTTGCGCAACCCCTAATAAATCTAACATGGTTGGGGCTAAGTCAGCCAAACGGCCGCCTGAACGGAGCTCTACCCCTGGCTTAGTTACAATAACTGGTACTGGGTTAGTTGTGTGGGCAGTCATTGGTTGACCGTCTAAAGTCACCACTTCGTCTGAGTTCCCGTGGTCAGCTGTAATGATGGCAGAACCGCCTTTGGCTAAGATTAAGTCAACGACTTCACCCAAGCACTCGTCAACTGCTTCAATTGCTTTGACAGTTGGTTCTAACATACCAGAGTGACCTACCATGTCAGGGTTAGCAAAGTTAAGGATGATGGCATCCAACTTATCTTCATTGATAGCAGCTACTAAGGCATCCTTGACTTCATAAGCAGACATTTCTGGCTTGAGGTCATAAGTTGCAACCTTAGGAGATGGGATTAAGATCCGATCTTCTCCTGGGAAATTCCTCGTGACGGCCACCACTCATGAAGAAGGTCACGTGAGGATATTTCTCAGTTTCTGCAATCCGTAATTGTTGTTTGCCACTATTAGCTAGGACTTCACCAATAGTGTTTTTGAGGTCAACCTTCTTGAAGGCAATCTCTGCTAAGACATCATCACTATATACAGTGAAGGTCACAAACTTGAGGTCTTTTGGATAGTCGCCTCGGTCAAAACCATCGAACGCTGGGTTAGACAAGGCAGTCCCTAATTGGATAGCCCGGTCTGGACGGAAGTTGAAGAAGACAACAGAGTCGCCAGATTCAATCTCAGCCACTGGTTGACCACCTTCAGTGACTACAAATGGCACAACAAATTCATCGTAAACTTCTTCTTTATAGGAAGCTTCAATCCCTGCCACTGCAGAGTCAAATTGAGCGCCTTTACCGTGAACCATCGCGTCATAAGCCAGTTGTATCCGTTCCCAACGTTTGTCACGGTCCATGGCATAGTAACGACCAGAAATAGTTGCGAAGCGTCCTACACCGACTTCACTAAATACTTCTTCAGTCTTCTTAACGAAGTCTAAACCTGAAGATGGCGCCACGTCACGACCATCTAAAGAAGCCATGAACATAGACTTTTTCAAGGCCATATTGCTTAGCTAAACGCAAGAGGGCGAAGAGGTGTTCGTAGTGAGAGTGAACCCCACCATCAGAGATTAAGCCCATCAAGTGAAGAGCTTTACCTGATTCTTTGGCTGCTTTCACCGCTTCAACCAATTCAGGAATTTCGTAGAATTGGCCCTCACGAATGGAAATGTTAATACGGGTTAGGGATTGATAAACAATACGCCCTGCCCCAATGTTCAAGTGACCGACTTCGGAGTTACCCATTTGGCCATCTGGCAAGCCCACGTCTTCACCGCTGGCTTTGAGTTGGTTATGTGGGTAAGTTTCCCAGTAACGGTCAAAGTTTGGTTTCTTGGCTGCTTTTACAGCATTCCCGAATACTTCGTCGCGAATAGCAAGCCGTCCAAGATGATTAAGGCTACAGGAGCTTTTGACATTATTTCACACCTTCTAATAACGCTAAGAATGATTCTGGTACTAAAGAAGCACCGCCGACTAAGGCACCGTCAACATCTGGACATGACATGTATTCTGCCACGTTCTCTGGTTTAACTGAGCCACCATATTGCACACGTACAGCGTCTGCTGCTGCTTGACCAAAGTTCTTAGCTACGACTGAACGAACCGCTGCACACATTTTTTGTGCGTCTTCTTTGGTTGCGGATTTACCAGTCCCAATCGCCCAAATTGGTTCATAAGCGATTACAGAAGCTTTAACTTGATCTTCTGAGAAACCTGCCAAAGCAGCTGTTACTTGTTTTTCAACAACTTCTTCTGCTTGGCCTGCTTCGTATTGTTCTAAGGTTTCACCACAGCAGATAATTGGCACCATACCGTTGCGGAAGATTGCTAAGCCCTTCTTGTTAACGTCTTGGTCGGTCTCATGGAAGTATTCACGACGTTCTGAGTGACCAATGATAACATAGTCAACACCTAATGCTTTGAGTGATGCTGGGCTAGTTTCACCTGTAAAGGCACCTGCATCTTCGAAGTAGCAGTTTTGTACTGCCAAACCTAAGTTTGACCCAGCTAAGCTTGCTTTAACGTCTGAAGCCACTAAAGCTGGAACGCCTACAACTGCTTCAACAAGATCTGCGGAAGGTAATTTACCTTTAACCGCCTCAACGAAAGCTTTTGCTTCTTCGTTGGTTTTGTTCATTTTCCAGTTACCTGCAATAATTGGTTTTCTCATTAGTATCCTCCTAAGGATTACGGAAGGTCCCAGGGCTTAGAAAGAAGCCCTGGCCTTCACAGATTGATTTAATTCTTATTTATCTGAGATAGAAGCAACCCCTGGTAATTCCTTACCTTCGAGGTATTCTAAGGATGCGCCCCCACCAGTTGAGATGTGAGTGAACTTGTCAGCATAGCCTAATTGAGCTGCAGCAGCTGCAGAGTCCCCACCACCGATAATAGTGGTTGCCCCTTCAAGGTGCGCAATTGCTTCACAGACCCCAATGGTCCCGCCAGCAAAGTTAGAGAACTCGAAGACACCCATTGGCCCGTTCCATACAACGGTCTTAGCGTCTTGTAAGTAGTCAGAGAAGAGTTTTACAGTCGCTGGACCGATGTCTAAACCTTCTTGATCTGCTGGGATAGCATCTGAAGATACTACTGTAATTGGTGCGTCATTGCTAAATTCTGGTGCAACCTTGTTGTCGATTGGCAATACTAATTTGTCGCCAGCCTTAGCCATGATTTCCTTAGCTAATTCTACGCGGTCAGCTTCTAAGAGCGAAAGCCCTACTTCGTAGCCTTTTGCTTTGAAGAAGGTGTAGGCCATCCCACCACCGATTAAGACTTTGTCAGCCTTATCGAGGAGGTTTTCAATAACCCCAATCTTATCAGAGACTTTAGCCCCACCTAAGATTGCAACGAATGGACGTTTTGGATTGTCAACCGCGCCACCAATGAACTTGATTTCCTTATCCATCAAGAAACCAGCAGCAGTTTCCAAGTGGCTAGCCACCCCAACGTTAGATGCGTGAGAACGGTGAGCGGTCCCGAAAGCATCGTTGACGAAGAGGTCACCCAAGCTTGCCCAGTATTTGCCCAATTCTGGGTCGTTTTTAGATTCTTTTTTGCCGTCGACATCTTCGAAACGAGTGTTTTCGAATACTAAGACATCGCCTTCAGCTAAACCGTCAATAGCTGCTTCTAAAGCTGCCCCACGGGTTTCTGGCACGAAAGTTACTTCCTTACCTAATAATTCACCCTAAACGTTTTTGCAACTGGAGCCAAAGACTTAGAAGCTTTGTCTTCTTCAGTTTTAACTTTACCTAAGTGAGAGAAGAGGATGAGTTTTGCTTTGTTGTCGATTAAGTATTGAATGGTTGGCAAAGCTTGAACGATCCGGTTGTCGTCAGTGATGACGCCGTCTTTCATTGGAACGTTGAAGTCCACCCGAACTAATACCTTTTTACCTGCTACATCTAAATCAGTTACGATTTTTTTTGCCATATAAAAACCTCCTTGGGCATGCGATTTGGTGCTGTTATCAATTGACAGCTGTGACTCTTCCTGGCGATGGGTCAACCTGCTGATGCAACTGACCTCAACACCAAAGCGGTGATAATAAACAAAAGGCGAGGAAGCTTGTCACTTCCCCGCCTAGAGTGTCATGCGACTAAGCTCGACATTCGTATATGAAACTTATGATTATAAGCTTGCGAAGTAAGCTAAGGTACGAATTAATTGAGCAGTGTATGACATTTCGTTGTCATACCAAGATACAGTCTTAACTAATTGTTTGTCGCCTACAGTCATTACTTTGGTTTGAGTTGCGTCAAATAATGAACCGTAAGTGATCCCTACGATGTCAGAAGATACGAGTGGATCTTCAGTGTAACCGTAAGATTCGTTAGCTGCTGCTTTCATTGCTGCGTTAACTTCTTCAGCAGTTACAGGTTTTTCTAAAACAGTTACTAATTCAGTTAAAGAACCAGTTGGTACAGGAACGCGTTGTGCAGCCCCGTCTAATTTACCGTTTAATTCTGGAATTACTAAGCCGATAGCTTTAGCAGCACCAGTTGTGTTAGGTACGATGTTTGCAGCTGCTGCGCGAGCACGACGCAAGTCACCTTTAGGGTGTGGAGCGTCCAAGGTGTTTTGGTCACCAGTGTAAGCGTGGATAGTAGTCATTAAACCTTCTACAACGCCGAAGTTGTCTTGTAAAGCTTTAGCCATTGGAGCCAAGCAGTTAGTAGTACATGAAGCACCAGAGATTACTGTTTCATCCCCAGTTAAGATGTTGTGGTTTACGTTGTAAACAACTGTTGGTACGTCGTTACCACCAGGAGCTGAGATAACTACACGTTTAGCACCAGCTTTTAAGTGTAATTCAGCTTTTTCTTTTGAAGTGAAGAAACCAGTACATTCAAGCACGATATCTACACCTAATTCACCCCAAGGTAATTCTTCAGGATTACGGTTAGCTAAAACTTTAACTTCTTTACCGTTCACACGGAAAGCGCCGTCTAATACTTCAACTTCACCGTTGAAACGACCTTGAGTTGAGTCATATTTTAATAAGTGTGCTAATTGTTTAGCATCAGTTAAGTCGTTGATTGCGACAACTTCCAAACCTTCTACTTCTTGGATACGACGGAATGCTAAACGACCGATACGTCCAAAACCGTTAATACCTACTTTTACTGTCATATTTGACTTCCTCCTTAAGGAAAAATTTATTTTAACGGGGTATTAGCCCCACTTAAAACCATGTTTGCGATTCCTTCATCACAGATTAGAACCCCATGATGTTGGATAAGTTTGTAGTAAGCCTCTACAGCGCGGGCCTTGCTAGCGCCGCCTACTACGGTAATCAAGAGAGGCACCTCACGCAAAGACTGGAATTGAATTCCGAATCTCGGTAAACGTAAGACCTCCTGGCCGCTTTGATTGAAAAATACCCCGAAGGCTTCTCCAACCGCATCTTGGTCCTTCAATAATCGCTTCTGATCTGCCCTTAAATCATGTCGTTCTGCCATCACATTGGCATTGCCGACCGATAACAAGAGCACATTGGCTGTCTTGCTTAATTCAACAGCATGACGTATAGAAGGATTATTGAGTAGTACTTGCGAAACTTGCTCCCCGATATTCTCAGGGATAAAGAGTGGCACAAACTGCCCATCCGTCTGTTTAGCCATCAAGCCCCCAATATTGTTAGCTTGAATATCATAAGAACCCCCAACCCCGCCACGAGCAGGTACAAAGACTAGGTCTCGACCTTCTCCCAATTGAGGTGTGAATTCTTGGGCTACTTGAGCCAGGGTAGTTCCCCCGGTCATGGCCAGCACTTGACGTCCTGATTCTAGGTTCAAGGCCAGAAACTCTGCTACCTTGCGTCCTAGCCGGCTTCCAACCTTAGGATCGACATCGGCATCACCTTTGACAATCCAGACCTCTTGAGTCCCTAGCTTCTCCTTGACTCCTTGAGCCAACTCGAAGAACTCATGGTGATCGTCTAAGGCTTGCTCCATGGCTTCCAAAACATCTAAGCCAATAGGCGTTAGCCGAATCCCCGACTGCTTGACATCCACCAAGCCCTGAGACCGCAAGCTATCCATCAAGGTCCGCAAGCTTCGCTCTGATAGGGCCACTTCCTCTGCTAGGGTCTTACGACCAATCCGCTCAGGATGTTGGGCCAAGGTCTTCATTATGCGCAATCGCTGTACTAATTCTTGGCCGACTTGCGGGACGACTTTCTCAATCAAAGAAAACATATCTCGCATCATCTGCCTCCTTTGGTCAAAGATTGACCATGCAAAGCTTCTCAGACTCCTGTCTTAAGAAGAATTGCTCCTTCTCTAACCTCTTTAATGATACCATTCTTATTCCTATAATGCAAATCTTAAACCGCATACAGTTTTATTTCTCACTAAATTTTCATCTAGTTTTGGTTGGTCGGAAAACGACCAATAAACAGGAAGTGCTTTCATGAAAATTACGCTATCATCGCCTTTTATGTCCTATAAGGAAGTCAGGATGGCAGGCTAACGCCCTACTCTCTCATACTAGGACCTAGTCCTTACCCTACCTTTCCTGTCGACAACATTTTTTTGATTCCTATCTTGGAGTAGACAAAAAGGACAGGCTCAAGCCTGTCCTTTTCATATGGCTTAACGAATTACCTGATCACGGACAAAAGGATCCGTGCTAATACCTTGTTCTAAGACCAAACGGGCATACTCTTTGGCGCCCCAGAGCGAATGATCCTTGTAATTACCGCATTCCTTAGCAGTGGCTGCCGGAATATCAGTAAAACCTTGAACCTTCTTCAAAACGTTAGCTAGCGCTTGAGCCACTTCTGCTGGCGTGTGTTCATTCCAAATCACCATGTAATAACCAGTGCGGCAGCCCATTGGCGAAATATCCACGACCCCTTCCAACTCATCGCGTAAGTTAATGGCCAAATAGTGTTCCAGAGTATGGAGTGCTCCTGTAGGGATTGCATCTTGGTTAGGTTGCAAGAATCGCAAGTCATATTTTTGCAAGAGGGCTCCAGTTTCGTGGCGCTCCGTGCCGGCTAGGCGAACATAAGGCGCCTTAACGGCATTATGATCTAGGGTAAAACTTTCTACTTGTGCCATAGTATTCCTTCTTTCTATCTTTCTTCAGCCAGAAATCCGTTTGTCAGTCCCTTTTTAGGGAGCGAGGAAGTTTTTCTTCCTATAAAGTACGGGTTATTGCTAGCTACTATTATAGGTATTTTGTGCCTTAACTTCAACCCGTCTGCTTGAGGATTTCCTGATAGGCAAATTGGGGGAATTATGCTAGAATAAGAGGGTTGTGAAATTAAGAAAGGAACTTTAAATAATGTCTCAACCCCGCCCACTCACTCTCCAGGAAAAAATCTATTACCTATCTATCTCAATCTTGCTCAACACTTTTGGCAATGCTCTGACCATTTCCATGAATATGGGCTCTTCCATGTGGACCGCTGCTTCAGTCAATATCTCTAACTATTTTCCTATTCAACTGGGTACCGTCTTGCTCTGCAATGCCTTGTTAGGAATTATCTTGAATATTGTCATCGATAAGAAAATAGATATTCCTCTAATTATAGGAAATTTTGCCTTCATCTTCCCTTTTAGTGTCTTGGTCCAATTTTTTGTGCAAGGTATGGGCTGGCTGGGCTTGCCTGGTCTGCCGGTTTGGTTACGCCTGGTCTTGAATGTGGCCGGCATTTTCTTGATTGCTATTGCCATTTCCATCTATCAACGGGTCAATTGGATTATTCATCCTTTAGATGAATTGACTAACACCATCCGCTTCAAGTTCTGCAATGGCAACCCCGTACATGCGCAACTCCTAACCTTTTGCATCCCAATTGCTATGCTGATTATTATGTTTGCCCTCTCCGGCCAACTCTATGCCGTTAACCTAGGCACCATCGCCGCCCTACTCTGCCAAGGCGCTTGGATTGGTTGGGCCGACAAACGCGTCTTCGCTAGCCTGCCGCATTATTTTAGAGATTAAAATGTCAAAAGCCATCCTTACGTGGGATGGCTTTTTTATCTGATATAACGGAGACGGTGGGATTCGAACCCACGTGCCGGTTGCCCGACAAAATGATTTCGAGTCATTCCCGTTACGGCCTCTTCGGTACGTCTCCGGAACAAGCTTATTATAGCACCGGAATTCTCAGTCTGCAAGGCTTGACAAAGGCCTCTTTTATCCCTATGCTTAGGAGGTTAGAACCCTAATCTAGAAGAAGGAGGTTATGGCAAGAAGGGCGCTGACACCAACTAACACCAGAGTAAGAAAAGAAGCGTTAAGTGATAGCGAGATGGAATGTTGCTCCTATACGAAAAAATGCTGGACATTTTGCGGTTTCTTTTCTGCATTCGCTGCATTTAATTGGTTCTGTCAGTTAAATGAAGCAGCTCGCTAAATTAAGGAGATGCTATTAAAATGGAAAATCAAGTATACCGCCGTAAAGGCGCCGTCACCACCCTGCAGTTAACCACCCTGGCCATCTTGTTGGCCATCCGCTTTGCCTTGGATTACCTACCAGAAGTCAATTTAGGCGTTACAAAAATGGGTTTTGGCTTTGTAGGAGCTGCCTTGACTGGCGCAATTGCCGGCCCAATCCCTGCCATGATTCTTGGCGCCGCCCACGATATTCTTAAGTTCGCCTTGGGTGGTGCTAAGGGAGATTACTTCCCAGGCTACACCCTAACGGCCATTGTCGGCGGTCTCATCTATGGGCTTGGACTTCACCGCCAAACTAAGACCCCTCTTCGAATCTTTTTAACCGTCTTGGCGGTCACCCTCATCTGTAACTTGGGGCTCAATACCCTCTGGACCATGATTGTTCAGCAAAAAGCCATTATGGCCATCTTGCCAGTACGCTTCTACAAGAACATGGTTTCCCTAGTGGCTAATTCAGTCGTCCTCTATTTCCTCTTCAATAACGAGCCTATCAAGCGACTGATTGGGCAGATTCAATTTCCTAGCCTTTTGCGCAAAAAATAAACCTAGCCAAGACAGTCCGTCTGTCTTGGCTTTTGTCTTTCTTGGGCGTATAATCAATTCCAAAGAAAGGAGGCTTGCCTATGAAAGCCATTGGAACCCAAACCCTCATCACAGAAGACCTTATTTTACGACGATTTGAACTGTCCGATGCGCCTGCCATGTTCAACAACTGGGCGGGCCGCCCCGACAATGTCACCTACCTGACCTGGCCGGCTCACGCTGACTTAAGCGTCACTCAAGCCACCATGGCGCGCTGGGTAGCGGCCTATCAAGACGGCGACACCTTTAAATGGGCCATCACCCTCAAATCCCAGCCTGACCAAGTCATTGGCGATATTAGTGGCGTCGGCTATGACCCTGCCACCAATTCCATAACTATTGGCTATGTCCTAGGACATGATTACTGGGGCAAAGGCTACATGACCCAGGCTCTCATTGCGGTCAGCCGTTTCTTCTTGCAAGAAGCAGACTTCAATCGAGTTAGTGCCACCCATGACACTGCTAATCCTGGATCTGGACGCGTCATGCAAAAGGCCGGCTTCCACTTCGAAGGCATTCTCCGCCAGGCCGGACATAACAACCAGGGCATTGTGGATTCGGCCCACTATAGCCTGCTCAAATCTGATTTATAGAAGGAGGCTTGCCTATGAAAGCCATTGGAACCCAAACCCTCATCACAGAAGACCTTATTTTACGACGATTTGAACTGTCCGATGCGCCTGCTATGTTCAGCAACTGGGCGGGCCGCCCCGACAATGTCACCTACCTGATCTGGCCGGCTCATGCCGACTTAAGCGTCACTCAAGCCATCCTAGAGCGTTGGGTAGCGGCCTATCAAGACGGCGGTACTTTTATATGGGCCATCACTCTCAAATCCCAGCCTGACCAAGTCATTGGCGATATTAGTGCCCTCGACTATGTGCCTGCCATCAATTCCATGACCATAGGCTATGTCCTAGGACGAGATTACTGGGGCAAAGGCTACATGACCCAAGCCCTCATTGCGGTCAGCCGTTTCCTCTTGCAAGAAGCAGACCTCAATCGACTTATTGCCACCCATGACACTGCCAATCCTGGATCTGGTCGCGTCATGCAAAAGGCCGGCTTCCACTTCGAAGGCATCCTACGCAAATCCATGCATAACAACCAAGGCATTGTGGATTCCGCCCACTATAGCCTACTCAAATCTGATTTATAGGCAGACAAAATTCCCATTATATCATATATGATATAATGGGAATTTTTCTTGTCTCCTCCAACCCACAAAAAAAGAGACTGGCAAGGCCAGTCCCATTTGCTATTAAGCGTTAAGTTTGCGTTCTTGTTCAACTGCAGCTTGAGCTAAGATGTTGAGGTAGTTCCAAGGACGGTCAAAGACAGGTTGGAAGAAGAAGTCAACATAAGCCAAGTCTTCAATGGTCATCTTGTTTTGGATAGCCAAGGACAAGGTGTTAGCAGAAGCGGTACAGTCGTATTTAGACATTACTTGCCCACCTACGATACGGTTAGTCCCTACTTCGTAAACTAACTTCATGTAGATTTTCTCGTTTGTTGGCATGAATTCTGGACGGTAGTTGTCCACCACGTATACTGAACGAGTGTCTAAACCGAAGTGCTTAGCAGAACCTTCGTTCACCCCAGTTGAACCAATGTTCCAGCCAAAGAGGTGGAGACCAGAAGTTGATTGAGTCCCACGGTAACGAACTTTGTCACCTGCGATGTTCTTACCAACCAAAGCACCCATACGCACAGCGTTAGTTGCTAATGGGATGTAAGCATGGCCACCGTTAGGGTTGTAGTTAACCGCACAGGAGTCACCTGCTGCAAAGACATCTGGATGGCTAGTCTTCATGTAGTCGTCAACGATGATGGCACCGTTAGGCATAGTTTCAACCTGGTCTTTAACTAAGTCAGTGTTTGGACGGAAGCCTACACAGAGGATTACCATGTCTGCTTCGTATTCGCCGCCAGTGGTTACCACTTTCTTCACGACGCCATTTTCGCCTTTGAAGCCTTGAACCATCTCGTTAAGGCGTACTTCAACGCCACGGTTACGCAAGTCTTCTTCTAAGATATCCGTAAATTCTGGGTCTAAGTATTTGTTCAAGATACGGTCTAAACCGTCAAGCAAGGTAACGTCTTTACCTTCTAAGTTGAAGGCTTCAACGAGTTCAATCCCGATGTAGCCCCCACCGATTACTACCACTTTTTGCTTGTCAGTCTTCTTAGCGAAGATTTCTTTAGCTTGGTTGTAGTTCTTGCAGAGTTGAACGTTTTCTAAGTCTAAACCTTCTAATGGTGGGATGATTGGCCAAGAACCAGTCGTTACCACTAACTTGTCAAAAGTTTCATCAAATTCTTCACCTGTTTTGAGGTTCTTAACGCGTAAGGTTTTAGCCTTCAAGTCAGCCTCTAAAACATCGTGTTCCATATTTACTTTAGCGCCTAAAGCAGCTAAATCTTCTGGGCTTGAGTAGAAGAGCCCTTGAGGGTCTTTCACAACCCCACCAACGTATAAGGCAATCCCACAAGACAAGAAGGATACGTTGTCGTTACGTTCGTAAACCACAACTTCTGCTCCTGGGTGATCATTTAAAATAGTTTTAACAGATGCTGTCCCTGCATGAGTACAGCCAACTACTACTACTTTCATATTTTTTCTTCCTCCTTAAGATATTGCTTAGCAACAGATACATCATACCATATATACAGTAAAAAGGATAGCGTTTTAGACGCTTTAGTGCATTTTTCTTGAGCGTTTACATCCTATTCATACCGGGACTCTACGTACATTGCTTTCACAAGCGTTTTTCATTTTGCTCTTGCAAGCAAGGGAATGTTTCTTTTCCTATCTTTTTCCTTAGAAAGCATTGAAATTTGAGCCAAAATTTTGTATAATATAGTAAGATAATAAAATCACAAAAGGAGATGTCAGTTCACATGCGTAAAAAATTATCTATTCTTTTCGCAGCTTTGTTCCTGGTCTTTGCTAGCCTCGGTCAAACCCTGTCTGTCTTAGCCCAAGAATCTTCAAAGCCAGATACAACTTCAGGAGCGTCCGAGAAAAAATATACGGACCCTGCTGAACTTAAGGAAAGCTACGACGTAGTCGTTGTCGGTTCCGGTGGTGGCGGTTTAGCCGCAGCAATCGCAGCCCATGACGCTGGAGCCAACGTTGTAATTTTCGAAAAAAATGCCAATCGTGGGCGGGAACACCAGCAAGTCTTCTGCTGGGATGAACGCCAGCGAAACCAAATTCCAAAAGGAAGCTGGTATCGAAGACTCTAACGACAAGTTTTACGAAGAAACCTTCAAAGGCGGGAAAGAAAAGAACGATCCAGAATTGCTTCGCTTCTTAGTAGACCACTCTGCTAGTGCCATTGACTGGTTAGACTCCATGAACATTAAGTTAGACAACTTAACCACAACCGGTGGGATGAGCGTTAAACGTACACACCGTCCATCTGATGGTTCTGCCGTTGGGGGCTACTTAGTAGAAGGCCTCTACGCTAACGTAACTGAACGTAAGATTCCAACTTTTGTTAACTCTGACGTTACAGAAATTACAGAAGAAAATGGTGCCGTTTCTGGCGTCAAAGTAACGGTTGAAGGCCAAGAAAAAACCATCAAATCTAAGGCTGTTGTCCTAGCTACTGGTGGTTTCGGGGCTAACTTAGACATGGTCAGCCAACTTAAGCCAGAACTCAAAGGCTTTGTTACAACTAACCAAGAAGGCTCCCAAGGGGACGGTATCAAGATGGCTGAAAAGCTTGGTGCCCAAACCGTTGACATGGACCAAATCCAAATTCACCCTTCTGTTGAACAAAAGACTTCTTACTTAATCACTGAAGCTGTTCGTGGTGAAGGTGCTATCTTAATCAACCAAGAAGGTAAACGTTTCTTCAACGAATTAGAAACTCGTGATAAGGTTTCTGCTGCCATTATCGGCCAAGAAGGCAAATCAGCTTACGTTGTCTTCGACGAAGCCCTCAAGGGTCGCGTTAAGGCCATCAACCAATACGAATCCAAAGGTTTAGTAGTCAAAGGTGACACCATTGAAGACTTAGCTAAGGAAATTGGTGTTGACCCAGCTAACCTAAAAGCTAGCCTGGAAACTTGGAACAAGGCTGTTGCTGATAAGAAGGACGAAGAATTCGGCCGGACTACCGGGATGGACAATGACTTGTCACAAGCTCCTTACTACGCAATTAAAATCGCACCAGGGATTCACCATACCATGGGTGGTCTCAAGATTAACACTAACGCGCAAGTCCTCAACAAGGAAAACCAACCAATCAAAGGCTTGTACGCTTCTGGTGAAGTAACTGGTGGGGTTCACGGTGCCAACCGTATCGGTGGGAACGCCGTTGCCGACATCATTATTTTCGGTCGCCAAGCTGGTGAACAATCTGCTGCCTTTGTCAAAGAATAATGATAACTCACACCTCCCTCTTGGGAGGTGTTTTTGTATGGTTAGAAGCTGTCAAATTGGCCTGTTTTTCGTGATTTTGGGTCATCTTTTTTTCCGCAATTGGACGTTTTATGATATAATTAATAAGAATTCGTCAGTACAAATTTTAAGGGGGCCATCATCATCGAAAAGTTACTTTCTAAGACGCATAAGCGTCAACTCCAGTTATTAAATATCCTCCACTCTTCCGATGACGCCCTGCCATTAGACCAGCTGGCTAGTCGCCTGGACTGCTCTACCCGCATTTTGAAGGAAGACCTCCAGCAAATCGCCAGCAATCTGCCACAGTTCGACATTTCCATTCAACCTGATGGCGCTAAAATGGTCAATCGCTTCACGGCCGACATCAACCTTGCCTACCAATTCTACCTGGCTAACTCTGTCCACTTCCAAGTTTTAGAATACCTCTTCTTCCACCCCCATACTGAAATGGAAGAGGTCCTCGAGCACTTTTTCATGAGTTACCCTACCTTCTACCGAACCATCCGCCGCATTAACCGTTGGTTTAATGGCCTCTATAATATCCAGGTATCAACCAAACCTTTGGCCATCACCGGGAATGAAAATGAGATTCGCTTCTTCTTTGGTCAGTACTTCGCTGAGCGCTATCCCGCTACTACATGGCCTTTTGACGACATCAAAGAAGCCCATGTAGACAAATTCGTGGCTACCTTTATCAAGATTTTGGATCGGCCACTGGATTTCTCCCTCTACTACCTGATTAAGCGCGCCACCATCATTAACATCAAGCGTCACCACTTCAAACGTGACCTCCCCCTTCACAAAACCAATGTCTCGACTCGTTTTGCTCAGGCCTTAGAGCAAAAAGCAGACCAGGAATTTGTTCGGTCTTTAGCTGACTATGTGGGAGAACCATTGGGAGACATCGTGCTGTCTAACCTACTCTACCCATTCTTGCGAGAAGATTTCTTTTATACTTTGAAGATATGCTCGTAGCCTCTCGCCTACATGCTTCAATCCACACTTCGCTAATTCAGGCCCAATATATGATTGAGGATATCCGTCAACATTTCAATCTTAAAATTAGCAACCCTGAAGTTCTCACCATCCTTTTCCATAACGCGTCTTCTGTCGAATGCTACGAGGTGTTCGCTAAGTCACAAATTTTCCGACGTCGCGCCACATGGATGACTCACCTTTATGACGATTTTCCAGATTTTTATGGTTACATTGAGAAAGCTGTTATCCAATACAGACAAGCAAATAAGCTTCACACCGGTCCTGAAATTATACGATACTTAATCTATACTATCTTTTCTACTTGGTCCGAATTAATTCCTCAACTCATGACTTGTCAGAAGAAGATTAGAGTGGGTATCTTCAGTAGTATTAATTCCTCTCATTCCCTGATGATTCGAGACCTCTTGAATTGTTCCTGTTCCCAACAACTAGAGTTTCACGCTCCTCAGGTCCTCTATCAAAATGTCCACGAGGTTATACGTACTGAGTATGATGTCATTCTCAGTAATGTGCCTATTCCACAATTACAATCTAAATTGTTTATCAACATTAATGCAATCTCTATCGAGGCCTTAATTGAGCGCCTTAATAATATTGGCAATGAGCTTGCTCAATGCCCTCAAGAAAGTTAATAAATAGCCGGAAGACAAAAGTCCTCCGGCTATTTTGTTATATATAAAAAGGCTGCTGGGATAAACCCAGCGGCCTAATGAATTGATTAGTCGATTTCTACACGGTTTTCTTTCAAGTGCCAGATATCGCGGTTGTATTCTGCGATGGTCCGGTCAGATGAGAAGAAGCCTGCCTTAGCAATGTTAATCAAGGCTTTCTTGTTCCATTCAGTACGGTTTTCGTAGTCAGCCAACATTTTTTCCTTAACTTGGATGTATTCTTCCAAGTCAATTAAGGTCATGAACCAGTCTTTGCTGATTAATTCATGATGTAGACGGTTGAGGCGTTCTTCGTTCCCTGCTGCTAACATCTTATCGCTCACGATGAAGTCAACTAATGGGCGAATCGCGTCATGCTCGTAGTAGTCACGCGCTACATAACCTTGAGTTTCGTAGAGCTTGATGATTTCATCACTGTGCTTACCGAAGATGTAGATATTGTCATCACCAACTAATTCGTGGATTTCCACGTTAGCCCCATCTTCAGTCCCTAAGGTCAAGGCCCCGTTCAACATGAACTTCATGTTACCAGTACCACTTGCTTCCTTAGAAGCCAAGGAGATTTGCTCAGAAATGTTACATGCTGGAATCAAGTATTGAGCACGTTCTACGTTATAGTTCTCAATCATTACCAATTGTAAGTGTGGGCTTACTTCTGGATCATTGGCAATTACCTCAGATAAGGTCAAGATTAAGTGAATGACATCTTGCGCGATTGTATAAGCTGGTGCAGCCTTCCCACCGAAGAAAACAGTCAATGGGGTTGCTGGAATGTTGCCGGCTTTAATATCTAAGTACTTGTTAATCACGTAAAGAGCGTTCATTTGTTGACGTTTGTACTCGTGCATACGCTTGATTTGGATGTCAAAAATAGAGTGCTCGTTAATGTCTACGCCTTGCACTTCCTTGAGGTAGTGTTTGAGGTGGAGCTTGTTGTTGAACTTGATAGACTCTAACTTATCTAAGACCGCTTGATCATTGACATAGTTGAGTAAGCCTTCTAATTCAGCAGTGTGGTGCCATTGACGGCCAATCAAGGAGTCAATGTAGTCAGACAATTCCTTGTTAGCGTCCATGATCCAACGACGGAAGGTAATCCCGTTGGTCTTGTTGTTGAATTTCTCTGGGTAGATTTCGTAGAAGGCATGTAATTCTGACTTCTTCAAGATGTCTGTATGCAGAGCTGCAACCCCGTTTACAGAGAAGCCGTAGTGGATTGACAAGTGAGCCATGTGAACACGGTCAAATTGGTCGATGATTTGTACTGCGTCGTTATCTGGGAATTGTGCTTTAATACGAGCATCCAAGTTACGGATAATCGCCATCACGTTAGGAATTACTTCTTCCAAGAAGGATACAGGCCATTTTTCTAAGGCTTCAGCCAAGATTGTGTGGTTAGTGAAGGCAGTCATAGAACGAACGATTTCTACTGCTTCATCGAACTCAATCCCGCGTTCGCCTAAGAGACGAATCATTTCTGGGATAACCAAGGCTGGGTGAGTATCGTTAATTTGGATAACTGCGTAGTCTGCCAAGTCGTGTAAGTTGCTGCCCTTAGCGACTGCTTCTTCCAAGATCAATTGAGCCCCGTTAGATACCATGAAGTATTGTTGGTAAATACGTAATACTTCACCTGCGTGATCAGAGTCATCTGGGTAGAGGAAGAGGGTCAAGTTCTTCTCGATGTCGTGTTTGTCGAAGGAAATACCATCTTCAATAATGTCAGAAGTCACGCTATCTAAGTCGAAGAGACGGAGACGGTTACGCTTAGTTTGTTTGTAACCTAATACGTCGATATCATAAAGGGTAGAATGCAAGGAGAACTTGCGGAAAGGAACAGTATAAGCCTTCTTGCTTTTGATAGTCCAGTCATCGCCAGTCAACCAAGCATCTGGAATAGTCGTTTGTTGGTTGTCTTTGAATACTTGACGGAAGAGCCCGAAGTGGTAGTTCAAACCAACCCCGTCCCCGTTGATCCCTAATTTGGTGATAGAGTCAACGAAGCAGGCAGCCAAACGACCCAAGCCCCCGTTACCTAAGGAAGGTTCATTTTCAGCTTGTTCGATATCCATGATAGATTTGCCGTGAGCTTGTAACTCAGCGTTCACTTCATCGTAGATACCTAAGTTCAAGAGGTTGTTGCTCAAGAGCTTCCCGATTAAGAACTCTGCAGAGAAGTAGTAGAGTTTTTTTCTTGTCATCGTGAGTTGGTAATTCGCGAGATTTGTCACGTGTAATATCTAAAAGGGCTTTGTAAAGTTCTGCATCGTTACAAGCATCAATTGATTTATTGAAAAGCTTGTTAGTATAGTTTTCTAAAATAGTCATGTTTAACTCCTTATTTTGATTAGGCCGTAAGCCTCAATGATCTTTCTGATTAACAGGTAGGCAAGCAAGAGGTGTTAGAAGAAATCTCCTAACACCGGCCACATTTATTTACGGGTCTTGCTTGGTATTACTTAGTTGTAGGCTTTTTGGCCTTTTTAACTTCAGTAGTCTTAGTTGACTTAGTCTCTTCCGCTACTTCAGCCTTTTCACTTGCTGCCTTGAAGGCAGGATTCAAACGGCAGTAGGTAGTTGTCAACTCCAATAATTCTTCCGCTAATTGGTCAGTCAGAGCATCTGACTTCATACGCCATTTCCAGTTGTTACCTAAGGTAGATGGCACGTTCATACGCGCTTCGTTACCTAAGTTCAACAAATCTTGCATGGTGTAGATTGCCATCTTGCTGACAGCAGCAGCAATCCCGCGGTTGAGGGCATGAGAAACTGTTTCATCTTCCCCCACGTCTCATGTAGGCATTGAAGAATTCACGTGATGCCTCATCAGCTGAGTCTTGGAACCAGCCTAAACCTGTTTCGTTATCGTGGGTTCCCACATAACATACAGAATTATAAACGTAATTGTGAGGTAAATCAACTGAATCCCCTCCGCCAAAACCAAATTGCATAATCTTCATACCTGGGAAGCCGGTTTCATCCCGCATATCAATTACTTCCTGAGTCATGAAGCCTAAATCTTCAGCAATAATCTTCACGTCGCCTAGTTCCTTGCGAATAGCACGGAAGAGGTCGCTACCTGGACCTTTGACCCATTCACCATTGATAGCAGTGGTGTCGCCAAATGGAATTTCCCAGTAGGACTCGAAGCCACGGAAGTGGTCAATCCGAACCACATCGTAGAGCTTGAAGCTTTCCTTAAGACGAGTAATCCACCAAGCATAACCGTCAGCCTTCATAGCATCCCAGTTATAGATTGGGTTACCCCAGAGTTGGCCGTCGGCAGTAAAGGCATCTGGTGGGCAACCAGCCACTACGCTTGGTTGGTGATCTTCAGATGTCTTGAAGTAATGTGGGGTCATCCACATTTCAACACTATCAGCAGCAACATAGATTGGCATGTCCCCAATAATCTCAATGTGTTTCGCATTGGCATATTTCTTAAGTGCTTGCCATTGGATGTTGAAGAAGTATTGTACTACACGGTGGTAGGTCAGTACATCCGCTAATTGTTGACGCAAATGAACGATGGTTGCTTCATCGCGCAAGGTAGCTTTTGAATCCCATTGGAACCAAGGTTTGAGATCATAGTGCTCCTTGATTGCCATGTATTCACAGTAAGGCTCCAACCATTCGTAGTTGTCCGCCAAGAATTGTTGGTAGTCTTTCTTGTCAGCTTTAGCCAAGAAGTTAGCAACTGCCTTCTCCAAAATCGGACGACGTTCTGTATAAACCTTGGCATAGTCCACATATTCTGGGTGGTCACCGAAGTCTACCCCAGCATAATCAGCTTCTGTTAGCCAGCCTGCTTCAACTAGGAGATCCAAGTCGATGAAGTGGGTATTGCCGGCAAAGGCAGAGAATGATTGGTAAGGGGAGTCTCCATAAGACGTGGTCCCTAGAGGCAAAATTTGCCAGTATTGTTGGCCTGTTTTAGCCAGGAAATCGACAAAGTCATAGGCCGATTGCCCGAAAGACCCAATCCCAAACTTAGATGGGAGAGATGATATATGAAGGAGTACGCCACTCGTACGTTGCATACCCAAACCTCCTTTGCATATTTTCTTTTTTTGACAACTCTAATTATACGCAAACGGTTTGCAAGTGCAATGCCTTTCCCTGATGTTCTCGGTATCAGAATATCAGTCATTAGAACTGGTTTCAATTTCAAGAGGCAAATCCCTTGTTTTCTAGGCTTAGAGGGCTTACAATGACCCTAAAGATCATTTCTTAGAGGAGGATTCATTTATGAGCCAACCTACCCTATTTTTTAGTGACAAGTGCCCCGATACCCAACCATTTGTAGCTGGACTTGAAGCTTGTGGTATCCGCTATGATGCAGTCAATATTACGAACTCCATGCGGGAACTTAAGGCCTTTCTCCACTTGCGCGATAACCGACCAGAGTTTCAAGCTGTTAAAGATGGCGCAAGAGTGGGTGTCCCTGTCTTACTTAAGGAAGACGGCAGCCTACATTTTAGCTTGGACAGCCTTTAGGCTGACTTCCTATATTGAGAAAGAAACTGGGACTTGCGTCCCAGTTTCTTTAGTATTGGCGATAGTAACGGCGGTGGCCGTCGATTTTATCTAAGACAAAGCCTGCTTCCTGGCTTTGGCGAGATACTTGATAGTCCGCTTCTTGTGGCAAGCGCTGAGAAAAAATCCGCTCGTAGTCTTGGACTGATAGGGCTTGGCGGCGCTCCAAATGAGCCTTCAAGGCTGCCAAATCCAAGGCCTGTCTAAAGCCTTCTTGTAGCGTCCCCGAAAAGAGTTCGGCAACCGCGCCCGAGCCATAGGAGAAGAGTCCCAGGCTGTCCCCTGCTGCCAAATCCTCTACTTGCGTCAAATAGGACAGGAGGCTAAGATAGAGGGAGCCGGTGTAAATATTGCCCACCTGACGCCCCAAGCGGGTTGCTGGTTCATAGGCTGCCTGCCAGCGCTCAATTATGCCGGCATCCACGCTTCCTTTTTGAGCTAAGGCATCCAGGGCCTTCTTACCCATCTTGGTAAAAGGCAGGTGGAAAACCACATTGCGCCAGTTTTCAGGCGACAAACCTGCTTGTTTGGCCGATGCCATGACCTGACAGAAGCAATCTTGGTAGAGCTCAGTCGAGAATTTGCCATCTACTAGTGCTACGTCAGAATAGGAGGGACGCCAGAAATCAAACTGGTTATCAGTATAAGAAATAGACTGGCTATCCAGGGCCAAAATCCGCGGATTAGCAGAGATGAGCAGGGCAACTGCCCCAGCTCCTTGTGTAGGCTCACCTGGCGTGCCCAGACCGTAGCGGGCGATGTCGGTGGCCACTACCAGGACCTTGCGGTCTGGACGTAGACGAACGTAGTCACAGGCCGACTGGAGGCCTGCTGTCGCCCCGTAGCAGGCTTGCTTGATTTCATAGGCCTTACAGTAAGGTTGAAGACCTAATAATTCATGCAAATAGCTAGCCACTGATTTGGAATAGTCGAAGGCCGACTCTGTCCCGACAATGACTTGGTCAATAGCTAAACGGTCATCTTCGTCTAAGATACTAGCTGCCGCATTAGCCGCCATCGCGACCACATCTTGATCTAGGGGTGGCACGGCCATCTTGTCTTGGCCAATACCAATCGTATATTTACTTGGCTCAACGCCACGGGCTTGAGCTAATTCGGCCATTTCAATATAGTATTGGGGCACATAGAGCCCGATTTTGTCTATACCGACAGTTACGGTCATCTTTTATCACCTATATTCCTAATTTGTCACGCTTATTGTACCACGAAAAGCGCGCCTTTATCTTAAAGGCGCGCTAACTTAATAAATTTTTTAACTTCCCTCTTGCTTGCGTAACTGGGCCAAAAGTTGTTCAGCTAAACTCCTATTCATGGCAGGAGCCTGACGCAAGGCCTTAACTAGGGCTGGTACTTCCTCTAGACTAGCACCGACTTGTAGGGCCAAGGACCGGGCTTGCAAGGCCATATGGCCCTTTTGAATGCCATCCGTCACTAAGGCTCTTAAGGCAGCAAAGTTCTGGGCCAGACCGACTGCTGCAATGATTTGAGCCAGCTCACGGGCATTGGGTTTGCCAAGGATGGCCAGAGCCAATTGGGCCGTCGGATGTACAGCTAGGGTGCCACCAACAGTTGCTATAGACAAGGGCAGGGTTAACTCCCCTTCTAGTCTGGCTTGGTCAGCGGAAAGGGTCCATTGACTGAGGCCCCGATATTGCCCATCACGAGCCGCATGGGCGTGGACGCCGGCTTCCACTGCTCGCCAGTCATTGCCTGTGGCAAGCAAGACCGCATCTACCCCATTCATAATACCCTTATTATGGGTCACCGCCCGACGTGGATCCAACTGGGCCACGCGACTGGCCTGACTTAAACGCTTGGCCAGAGTCAAGGCTTGCGCTGGATTGGCGTGAAGCTGGGAAATAGGCAGGCTAACCTGGGCTTTGACTAGGAGCTTGTCGCCATGGTTGGAAAGAATCCGCAGGAGGGCTTGACCACCTAGGCTGGCTTCAACTTCAGGCGCAAGGGCCTCTAGGACCGTGTTCATGACATTGGCGCCCATGGCGTCACAGGGGTCCAGGCCCAAATAGACACAAAGAAAATCGCCCTGGTCATCCCCGTAGCTATCGGCCCATAAATCGCAAGGCCCGCCACCACGAGCCACCATGCTAGGACAGGCTGCCCGTGCTAGGTCTAGCCAGTGGTCTTTTTGCACCAAAACCTGCTCAAGTCCAGCAGCCAGGTCTTCGATATCGGTTAAGACAATCTGCCCGATTAGTTGGCGACTCAAAACCTGAGACTGGATATTGCCCAGACGTTTGCCTCCGTTGCTAGCGGCAGCCACCACGCTAGGCTCTTCAATGGCCATGGGCACCACATAGTCCCGCCCATTAATTTTGAAGGTCGGAGCCAGACCAAAAGGCAGGCTATAATTGCCCACATAGTTCTCAATCAACTGGTTGGCCACTGACTCAGGCAAGGTCAGGGCTGTTTCCTAGGGCTTGGTCTTGCCCTTCCTCTTGTAAATAAGTCGCCAAAATGGCCCGGCGCTGGCTGATTTCTTTCTGATAGAAGCCTCCAAAATCTGCTGGCATCTTAGATCCTCCTCAAGACGTATTCTACCTTCTTAGTATAGCATGTCCCGCGCCACTTGGGAACGCGGGACTTTTGCAAAAAGTTAGCGGCCGTGCTATACTACAGCCATTAAGTAGGAGGAATACCCCATGACTCAGAAGCTCATCCAGGATCGCTATCAGGCGGTCTTAGACCGTATCCAAAAACATAGCCCAGAAGGTAGCCAACCGCAGCTAATTGCTGTCAGCAAAACTGTTGATGCCGACCAGATTCAGGTTCTCTATGATTTGGGCCAGCGACATTTTGGCGAGAACCGCTACCCTGCCCTCTTAGAAAAGCAGGCCGCCCTAGCCCAAACTGCTCCAGACATCGTCTGGCACTTCATCGGCCGGGTCCAAACCCGCCAGGTCAAGGAGTTTATCAATCAAATTGACTATCTCCATGCCCTAGACCGCTTTGACTTAGCCAAGGAAATTCAAAAGCGGGCCGACCACCCCATCAAGTGCTTCCTCCAGGTCAATATATCGGGTGAAGAGAGCAAGACAGGCTATGAGCCTGAACAAGTCTTTGCAGCCATCGAGCAACTTGCCCCTTACGATAAGATTGTAATCGTGGGTCTCATGACCATGGCGCCAGCCGATGCCCTAGAAGGCGAGCTCCACTTCTTCTTCAAGACGCTCAAACATCTCCAACTCCTAGTCCAAGAAGCCGGCTATCCTCACGCTCCTTGTACAGAGCTCAGCATGGGCATGAGCCAGGACTATACTATTGCCACCGAGGAAGGGGCTAGCTTCCTGCGTGTGGGCAGTGCCCTCTTTGCGCCTGAAGGCTATTAAAGTTATGCTATCAAGAAAAGACCCCTCAAGCCAGGATTCCGAATGGCTTCAGGGGCTTATTTTATTGGTTTTTAACGTTGCCGGGCTGCCTTAAGGTCAGACAGTTTCACCACTAGGCGGCCATCTTGTGTATAGCAGAAGTTGCGTACCTTGCTAGCATCAGCCATCACTTCAATGAGACGGTCGCGGTAAGGCTCAGCCAACTCGTCGAAGAGGAACTCATCATCAGACAGTTGCAATTGTTGACGTTGGGCCTCAATTTGTCCTTGGGTCCAGAGTTGATAGCTGCGACTTGGCAAATTGCCTTGGAGTTTGCGTTTTTCAATCCGGTAGACGTAACGGTCATCATCATAGGTGATTTCCAAGGCCCCGGTATTAGTCCGCGTCTCCTTGACATCCCGATGGTGTTCCTTGTGGATGCGCCACCAGGTGTAAATAGCATTGAGGGCTTCTTCCTCTGTCAGGTAGGAACCATGCTCCTTGCGGGCATCTGTATAGCGGTCTACCCAATAGTTCGTGTACACAACTTTTTCCATATGAGAACCTCCTTGTTAAGCGTTTCCATAATCTTATTATAGCATAGCCTTATGAAATAGCAATGAAAAAGCCGACTACTTTGGCAAGTGATTGCTAGTAGTCGGCTATGGTCTTATGGCTTGACTTCTTGAATAGAAAATTGGTTACCCTGTAAATCCAGGGCCTTGCCGGTCAGAATTTGAGCCACTAAACGCGTGACCGTGGTCTTACCATATAGGACCTTAATAGAAGATGGCTCTTCTACTATTTCCACATTCTTAAACTCAAAGTAACGCGGTGTCATGTCTTGGTCATGGTCACTATGCTCGACATAGTCCAGCCTTTCCTGGCTGGCCTCCTGCTTCTTACTTGGATCAGCCAAGGAAACCCTTTGGGGATTCTGGGTCAGCTGGTAAAAATCATCTAGCACTTGGTCGGTCTGACTGTCGCGGTTAAAGCGATAGGTCTCTGGCAGATAGAGGCGGACCGTCGTGTCCTTGATTTCAATGGCTACTAGACTGCTGTCGGACCTATCATTGCGGAAGACCACTTGGCGCGGACTGGCTGCCGCCGAAGTCCAAGTGACCAAGCTAAGTAAAATAGCTAGAAAAGGAATGAGAAATTGTTTGAGTGCTTTCATCTCGGACACCTCCATATGCTGTGTATCAGTTTCTCCTTAAGATTGACTGACGCTTGATAAAAAGAACGATTAGGCACCAACATAGAGTCTTTAACAGGCAGGGCCACCTACGTAACAAGTCATATCAAGTTCTCTCACTGGCTTACTTTCACGCTCTCTTCTTTCAAATATTCGGCTATTTCTTAATCTAGGGCTAGGCTCTTTTTACCACCTGTCTACAACTTCATGTAAGTGCTTGCAGATAGTATACGCCTCCCTACCTTGCCTGTCAATAGGCCCCTATTTTTATACATAATTATAAAAGGTTGGGACGACAATCCCAACCTTTAATCTCTTATTCAACTGTAACGGACTTAGCCAAGTTACGTGGTTTGTCCACGTCTAGGCCACGGCCTAGGGCAGTATAGTAAGCAATCAATTGAGTCACGACCACCATAGCCAGTGGGCTCAATAATTTGGTTACATTTGGTACCACGAAGAAATCATCTTCCTTGGCTACTTCTTGGCTAGCAATCACGACGGCTTGGGCGCCACGTGCCTTGACTTCTTCCACGTTACCACGGGTATGAGCGGCTACGCTTGGGTCACTAATCAAGGCCAAGACAGGCGTCCCTTCCTCAATCAAGGCAATGGTCCCGTGCTTCAATTCACCCGCTGCAAAGGCTTCGGTCTGAATATAGGTAATTTCCTTGAGCTTGAGGGCGGCTTCCATGGACACATAGTAGTCCAAGAGACGGCCGATATAGAAGGCATTGCGTGGTTCCATCAAGTTGGCATTACACCATGCTTCAAGCTGGTCTTTCTCTGCCAAGATAGATTCCATGGCGCTAGCCACTAAGCTCAGCTCATGGGCCATGTCGAAGTCTGTTTCCTTACCTAAGTGGCGGGCTAGGCAATCTGCCAAGATGGCCATAACTGCGATTTGAGCGGTATAAGCCTTGGTAGAAGCCACCGCGATTTCTGGCCCTGCGTGCAGCAAGAGGGTATGGCTTGCTTCACGAGATAAGGTCGAACCCTTCACGTTGGTAATGGTCAAGGACGGGTAACCTAACTCATTGACACGAACCAAGGCCTGACGGCTGTCTGCCGTTTCCCCAGACTGGGTCAAGAAGATAAAGAGTGGCTTACTGCTAAAGATTGGCAGGTCATAGGCAAATTCGCTGGCCAAGAGGACATCGACTGGTTTGCCGGCCATCTTCTCAATCAAGTTCTTGCCGACCCAACCTGCATGGTAGCTAGTCCCGCAGGCCACCACATAGAGGCGGTCCGCTTCTGTTAAGGCAGCTAAGAGGTCTTCAGATACATGGAAGTGGTCCTTGTCGCCTTGGTATTCTTGAATCAGACGACGCATAACAGTTGGTTGCTCGTCGATTTCTTTGATCATGTAGTAAGGGTAAGCGCCCTTCTCTAAATCTGCCGCGTCTAATTCTGCTTTGAAGGCAGCACGCTCTACCACTTGACCAGCATAGGTTTCGATGGTTACAGCAGATGGGGTCAAGGTCACGAATTCCTTGTCCTTAATCTCTAGGTAGTCAGAAGTTAAATGAATGGTTGCCATGGCATCTGACGCAATCAGGTTGTAGCCTTGGCCTAAGCCTACTAAGAGCGGTGATTTATTCTTGGCTGCATAGAGGGTATCTGGGGTCTCGCTATCGATTAAACCGAAAGCGTAAGAACCATGAATCAAGCTCAGGGCCTTCTTGAAGGCTTCCTTACCTGACAAGCCATCTTTTAAGGCAAAATGCTCGATCAATTGAACTACAACTTCGGTGTCCGTATCAGACTTGAAGTCGACGTCTTGCAGATAGTTAGCCTTAAGGTCAGCAAAGTTCTCAATCACTCCATTGTGCACTAAGGCAAAACGGCCGCTAGCGGATAAATGTGGGTGAGCATTGTATTGGGTAGCTGGCCCGTGGGTAGCCCAACGGGTGTGTCCAATCCCAACAGTGGCAGGCAAATCGAAATCCACAATTTCCTTAAGTTGAGCAATGCGCCCTACTTCCTTGAAGAAGCCAACGGTCTCATTGTTGCGCACAAAGATACCTGCTGAATCATAACCACGATACTCTAATTTTTCTAGGCCGGTAATTAAGGTTTCTTGAACCTTGCCCGCGCCGATCATTCCTACTACTCCACACATGGGGGTAACAACTCCTTTATTATCATAAATTAAGTTGCTTTTAGGTGCTTAGACAGAGCCTCTGTCCTGGGATTTGCATCCCCAGTTTTATGCTCTCTCTTGTGGACTGCACGGCCCCGGGTCATCCGCCGAAAATTCGATAAACCCGCTCCTCGTCCCCTTCTCATGTGAAGGGCTGGCGCTATCCATTAGTCTACAACTATCCTCCTTGACTTTGAATTCTCTAAAAGCTCCTTATACTTTACTATAATCTATTTGTAATGTCAAAAATTCTTAACTCCTGATTAGACCGGGCTTGCGCGCACTTAAAAGCTCAAGCTGACAAAATTTATAGGCAAATATACATTTGTTATATAAGGGCATTTTCATAAGAGCTCCAAGCAAAATCCCTTTAAATCAGCCTTTTTCGTCGGAAACACGAACATTCTTGTGAAATTGGCCCGACTATGTGAAATCCAGCCAAATTCCCCCGTAAAAAAGTTGTGCTCAAACCCTATTTATAGGTGTAACCTATAAATAGGCAAGGCGTGTCAGACTAGGGCCTAGCACAAGCATAGGCCGCCCCCAAATCTGAAAGATTTGGGGCTGAATACCAAACAAAAGAAGAGGCTGGGAAAACTCCCAGCCTCTTCTTTAATCAATTGGCATCACGATTAATCAGTTATGCTTAGATTTACGTCGATGAGTCAGTTGACAATACCGCTCATACCAGATATCCACGAATTCTGGTGCGAAGGGACCTTTCTTCTCTTCGATCCAGCGGACCAGTTCTTGGATATTATATTTGAGGATACGATCGATTTCTTCCGGATAGCGGTATCGCTTGCTGTGGAGCTCGTACTCATCCAAGTCCAGCAGCCGCTTTTCCCCATCAGGAAATACCTTAATATCTAAATCATAGTCGATATACTTGAGCGCCTCATTATCAATCAGATAAGGAGAAGCCAAGTTACAGTAATAAGTAACGCCGCGTTTGCGAATCATGGCTACAATATTAAACCAGAAATGCTGGTGATAATAGAGCAAGGCTGCTTCCCGGGTTACCCAGCGACGACCGTCCGATTCCGTTACTAAAGTATGATCGTTACACCCAATGATGGATTGATCGCTGGTCTTCAATACCATGGTATCGCGCCAGGTCCGATGCAAAGACCCATCATGCTTATAACTTTTAATCGTGATGAACTCGCCTTCCTTGGGTTGTTTCATCACTGAACCTACTTTCCGTTCCAAATTGAACCGGTACTTCGACCGTTAACCAATACTCCGATATTATAGCACAATTTCACCTATTATGCTAAGGCTTTATGCGGACTTAGTAAATTTTTCTGAAAAGTCTTAGACTTCTTCTTGCATTTGGTAGTAAAGTTGGCGCTTGGCCATGAGTTGGTCGTGAGTCCCTTGCTCTACAATGGCCCCATGATTCATGACAATAATCAGGTCCGCACTGCGAATGGTAGCCAAGCGATGAGCAATGACAAAACTAGTCCGGCCAGCCATAAGCTGGTTGAAGGCCTCTTGGACCTTGAGCTCGGTATAAGCATCAATGGAAGAAGTCGCCTCATCCAGCAATAAGACCTTAGGTGGCTTTAATGAAAATCGAGCCAAGGCCAGTAGCTGGGCCTGCCCTTGCGACAGACCCCCACCCTGACCTGATAGGATGGTGTCATAACCCTGGGGCAGGAGTTCAATAAAGTGATGAGCCTTAGCAGCCTTAGCTGCAGCGACAACTTCCTGGCGACTGGCCTCAGGTCGGCCAAAGGCAATATTGTCGTGGACCGTCCCAGTGAAGAGCCAGGTTTCCTGGGGCACCAAGCCTAGTTGATCGCGCCAAGATTGTCGTCGATAGGTCGCAATAGCTTGGCCGTCTAGCTCAATGGCGCCAGAGCTTGGCTCATAGTAACGCATGAGCAAAATTAATCATGGTGGATTTACCGGCCCCAGTTGGCCCCACTACGGCCACCATACTGCCAGGTGGCACATGCAGATTGAAATCTTGGATCAGGGGTTGGGCTGGGTCATAGGAGAAGGCCATGTCGACAAAGTCAACCGCGCCTTGAACCTGGTCTCCTGCTAGGTCAAGCGTGGCACTTTCAACCAAGCTTGGTAAATCTAGAATTTGGTAGAGACGTTCGGCACAGGCAATGGCACCCTGAAGTTCCGATAAGACGGAGGAGATATCATTGAAGGGTTTGGTGTACTGGGTGGCATAGGCCAGAAAAGTCACCAATTCCCCTACCGTAAACTGGCCGCCCACTACCCGACTAGCCCCCACCCCAATTAAGAGGGCATAAATCAGGGCATTGACGAAGCGGGTCATCGGATTAACCGTTGAAGAATAGAAAGTCGCCCCCAAGCTTGCCTGGCTATAGGCCTGGTTCAAGTTTTGAAACTCGTCAGCTAGGGATTTCCTGGGCATCTAGTTCCTGCAGCAAGGTCATTTGGCGAATGGTCTCTTCTACCCGTTGAGCCTGGTCACTCCGGGTCTGGGCTTGATCCCGATAGCGGTGATAGCTTTGCTTGGCGATAAAGCGGGCAATGAAGAGGGAGACTGGGGTCAGAATGACTACCAGGCCAAAGAGGACCAGGTCCATACCCGCCATGAGATAGAGGGTCACACCAATCGTGAAGAGGCCACTCATGAGTTGGGTGAAGAGCATCATGAGGCCATCCGTTAATTGCTCCAAGTCATTAGTCAGACGGCTGACCAAGTCTCCTAGGCCAAACCCATCAAGGGCAGGCACCGGACTAACCTGAAGTTGGGCCATGACCTTCTGCCTTAACCCTGCCATATGGCCATAAACCAGTTGATTGTAGAGCCAAGGATTGAGCCACTGGAAGGCAATGGTTAGAGCAATAAGTACTAGCATTTGGACCAGCAAATCTTGCAGGACTTGCGGCTGCCCTGTCCCAATCCAGTCAATGGCCCGACCTATCAGGACGGGTAGATAGAGGACGAGACCGGCCTGGATTAAGGTAGACAGCAAGGCTAGCATCATGAGCCATGGTCGACTAGCCAAGCCTTTAAGTAGGCGTTTCATTACTTGACCTTGTGTCATGGGCGGTCACCTCCCTGGCTTTGGGTTTGGACTAGGGTCCGGTAGTAAGGATTGGATTGGGCCAAATCTTGAGCCGGCCCATATCCTGTAGCTTGGCCATCTTCTAAGACCAAGATGTCATCAGCAAAACGCAAGGCATTCAGACGCTGCGAAATCATAATGACCATGAGGTCAGGTCGCGCTGCCTTTAGGCCAGACAGGAGGCGACTTTCGGTGGCATAATCCAGGGCTGAAGTCGCATCATCAAGAATTAGACCTTTTTGGCCTTGAGCAAGGCTCGGGCCACGGTCAATCTTGCCGTTGGCCACCTGAGAAATTACGGCCAAAGGCCGTAACTTGGGCATCCAGCCCGCCCTTTTCGGCAACAAAGTCTTCTGCTTGAGCCAGGGCCAAGGCCTGCCATAAGTCCTGGTCACTGGCCTGGTCTTGGGCCAAGAGCAGATTAGAGCGAATGGTGCCCTTGAAGAGTTGGGCTTGTTGAGGCACCCAGGCTAAATCTTCAGCATCTGGTCCCACTAGGCTCCCCCGGTCAGCCGGTAAGATACCCAGCAGGAGCTTGATCAGACTGGTCTTACCTGCCCCGGTTACCCCAGTCAATCCTAGCCATTGGCCTTCTTGAAGCTGCAAGCTGACTTGTTTAATGGTCGGCATGGGACTGCCTGGATAGGTGTAGGACAGAGACTGCGCCTGCCAGGTCGAAGCAGAGTTTTCCTCTGTCACTTGGCTACTTGTTTTCTGGCCTGGGTCCTCTTCTGGCATAGCCAGGACTGCTTGAATTCTTTGGGCGCTAATCCAGGCCTTGTTGAGGTTACCTAGGACAATGGTTGTTTTAATCAACTCGCCTAAAATCAAGGTCAGGTAGTTGACCAAAGCCACCAGCGCCCCCTTAGCTAGGAGCCCTTGGCCCAGAGCCCAGTCCCCTTGCCAGAGGACTAAGACTGTGGTGACATTAACGACTAAGTATGTGAGGGGATTTGTTAGAGCCGCCAGGAAGCCGGTCTTTAATTGATGGCCAAGCAAGTTTTGATTGACCTGGTCATAAGTAGACAGATAGCCATCTACCTGATTAAAACTCCGGATGACCCGATAACCCGCCATGCCTTCTTGTGTAACCTGGACTACCCGGTCAGTAGCTTGGCGAATCTTGACATAGCCAGGCGCTGTCAGCCCCATTAAGACTGCTAAAATAAGATATAGAACCAGAATCATGACTAAGAGATAGCTGGCCAACTGGGCATTGAGTTGCCAAGCCATATAGGCCGCCCCAAAGACAATAAAAGGTGACCGCAAGAAGAGACGGAAGAAGATATTAAGCCCCGTCTGCACTTGATAGGTGTCATTGGTCACGCGCGTAATCAAGCTGGATTCCCCTAGACTCTGACGCTGGGACTCGGATAGGCGACTAATCTTTTGATAGAGGGCCTGGGTCAATTGCTGGGTATAGCCAATGGCCGCCTTGGCCGAAAAATACTGGGCCGTAATGGCCATGAGGACTCCTGCCAGGGCCAAGCCTAAGAGCAAGGCAATGGAGCCCCAAATGGCACCGTCACCCGTCAAGATGCGGTCAATAATTTGAGCCACAACCAAGGGAACCGCTAATTCCAGTAGGGCTTCCGCTAGCTTAAGTAAGGGTCCCAAAAGGGCGACCCCACGGTAGCCCTTAAAAAAAGACAGTAAGGATTTCATCGGACGGCCTCCTTTTCATGAACTAGAATCTGCATAAGCTTCTCCTGTAAGGTAGACAGAGGTAGTTGGCCTATGGCCTCTGGCGCCACCCAGCACCAGCCTTCTTGAAGGGGACTGGTCGTATCCAGCCGCAAGCCCACTAACTGCACCTGCCAAATACGATGGCTGAAGACATGCTTGACTTGGCCTAGGGCTGGACTAACCACTTGGCTACTTATAGAGCTATCACCCTCTACCAGGGCCTCTTCCCTTAGCCAATCTAAGAGTGGCTCAGTCAATTCGGCGTCCGTTACTTCCTCATAAATCATACTTTGTTCCAGCATTGGGAAGTGCCAAAGTCCTGTCAGGAGTTCATTCTCCCCATGACGGCGCAAGAGCCATTTGCCTTGGCTATCCACAAGAAAGTAAGCGGTCAACTCATGCCGGGTTTGCTTTAACTTTTTTTGCTTTTGACTGGATATTGGTCAGAATCTCCGACTTGATAGGAAGCATCATAAGCCGCCAAGGGATGATTGTCTGGCCGCGGATTGTTTGGCGTCATGACGCAGGCTCCCAAATCCATCATGGCCTGGTTAAAATCTCCCGGCCGGTCTGGGTCAATCAAAATATCCAGAATTTCCATAAAGACCTTACGGCTTTTAGGCAGAGCAATATCATCTTTGAGCCGGAAGAGGCGAGCTACAATCCGAAAGAGGTTGCCGTCTAAGGCTGGCGCCACCCGACCAAAAGGCCATGGAGGCGATGGCAGCTGCCGTATAGGGGCCAATCCCTTTGAGACTTAAGAGGCTGTCAACTTGGTCAGGCATCTGACCATCAAAGTCAGCCATAACTTGTTGGGCAGCCGCCTGCATATTGCGGACTCGGCTATAATAACCTAAGCCCTGCCAGAGATTGAGCAGGGTTTCTTCTGGTGCTTGAGCCAAGTCGGCCACTGTGGGCAAGGCCGCCATAAAACGTTGGTAATAGGGAATAACAGTAGCCACCTGGGTTTGTTGCAACATAATCTCGCTGACCCAGATGGCATAGGGATCCTGACTCTTACGCCAGGGCAAATCACGTTTATTTTTATCGTACCAGGCTAACAGATCTTTACGAAAGGCCTGGACGCGGGCCTGATCCCAAGCTGCCATAGCTTGAGGCCAGCTACTTCTAGAATTAGTCATATAGAGAGCTTCCTTCCTACTAACATTCTCATTTATTATAACCAAAAAAAGCCCGGGAACCAAGTTCAATCACTTGTTTCCCGGGCAGGAAGAGCTTTAGTTAAAATGGCGGGTTACCACCTGTAGTCGGTCTGCTAAGAAGCCGGATACTACCGCTTTAAGGATGTCACCTGGTACAAAAGTCAGAGCAACCGTCACCGCTTTAGTTAAGTCCATATGTGCGAACTGCACGAAGCCCCAAATCCCCATGACCGTTACAATAGGAACGGTGATGATGAGAGTCCGCAAGGCGTAGGAGACAAAGCTTGGCTTCTTGCCCTTGAAGACAGACAACAAGGTATAGGCAATTGGGAAGGAGAAGAGGTACCCTCCTGATGGCCCTACAAAAGAGGCAAATCCGCCGCGACCACCAGCAAATACCGGTAAGCCCACAGCTCCAAGTAATAAGTAGAGTAAGATAATCGCCAAGGCTTGCTTAGGTTTATAGACCAAACCAATCAAGCAGAGGGCAAAAGTCTGCATGGTAATAGGTGCTGGGAAGCCCCACAAGGGGAAGGACAAATAGGAGCAGACGATTAGGACTGCCAAGCCCAAGGCCATGCGGGTTAAAACACGCACATCTTTAAAATCATTGAACATTAGTAAAATCTCCTTTATTTGGGGCTAGGGCCCCTAGAATAATAGCTATGTTTTGAGTATAGGTAATTCGCCCCTTAATGTCAACCGAATAACACTTATAGGTTAACGCAAAAACAAGAAAAGAACAGGCCACCCATCCTAACCATAAGAAAAAGGCTGAGACCTAGGTCCCAGCCCTATTCTACTATGGGTTTTGACTATTGCTTGTGCTATTAGCAGGTTGAAGTTTCAATTCTTCGCTAAGCGTCTGAATCAACTTAGGCACCAAATTGAAGGTCACACTATAGGTGGTCACTTCGGGTGCTGGGTTGCCAGCTTGGCCTTGCCCTTGAGCGTCTTGAGTTTCTGGATCAGCTTGACCTTCTTGCCCCTCTTGACTTGAGCTGGCAGAATCCACTACAGGTTTCTTTTCAGGAACGGAAATGGTTAGGCTATAGTCATGACCTTGCCAATGTTCCTGGTAGCGACTCTTATCCAAGGCAAAAGTCTTGATTACATGGTAGGTTTGACCCGGCGCCAATTCCTTACCATAAACTTGGTTGGTTAAGACATAGTCACTATTAATCGGATCCCCATTAATGGTTAAGACTGTATTACCGTCAACTGGCAAGAGTGTCTTCTGGGACTTATTGGTCACATCATATTCGACGGAAACAATCACGGCTCCATATTTAAGTTTCGGAAGGATTCTTCGTTGTAGCTATTTGGTTGGAAATCACTGACTTCCAAACGTGTAATCGTCACATCGATACCTTCATCACTTTCCTTAAGCTTAAGCTTATCGTCAGCCAAGACTCGCTTAGTCCCCCAGTATTCTGTAGTTAGACGGTCTGGTACATGAGTGGCAGATTCTTTGAGCGATTTAGCCGCTTCATCCTTAGCCGGTAAATAGAGCAGTTGCTCGTCACCTAAACTATTAACACTAATCCCAGTAATATCTGATTCGCTACGCTTAGGAGAAACTACCTTGATATAGAAGTAGCCATCTTCCTGAACCCGTTTGACTGAACTAGCACTTAAACCGAAGACCAGGTAGCCAGACACGGTTTGACCGGCATCAATGGTCCCCTTATTGTCAGATAAGGTTTGGGCTAGGTTGCCATCCTCTGCAGGATAGAGTTGATAACTTGGCGATACTTCTAAACTGGCCTCGTTATAAGATAACTTAAGCTCCTCAATCGGATAATGCAAGGTTTCTTTTGTCTTATTGGTGATAGAGACGTGCATAACCACTAATCCCCCGCCACCTTCTTCAAAGTTGAACTCATTCTCTAGCTCTTTTGCAAAACTATTAACTGTATAGAGTCGCAACATATCCACTGTCACGGCAAAGTTCTGTTGGTCTGCCTTAAAATCATCATCTGTTTGATAGAAGGCTTGAGGATTGATTTTAACTTGGCTATTTTGCTTAAGCAATTCCTCCAATTGATTGTAGGCCTCGCGACTAACCGAGGTATCCGCCTCTTGGTAGGAAGAGCTAGACTCGGCTGGGTCTACCATCTTGACCTGACCACTGGAAGATGACTCAGTCTGAGCACTGACTAAGAGTGCTCCTTGGCTCAAGCCAGTCGCTAGGGCTAGACCCAAGAGGGTCATACGTTTGAATACTTGTTTTACTGACATTCTATCACTACTTTCTTTCATTGCTAGCAGGGGCTTGGCTAGTTTGGTCTGATGAAGCTTGGATAGCTTCTTTGGGACCGTATGCCCCAGAACGCTCACGATATAATTCATAAAACTCACCCACGATTACCTTGATTACGGCATAACCTGGCACCCCTAGGATGACCCCGACTAAACCGAAGGCCTTACCTGCTGATAAGAGGACAATCAGAATGGTCACCGGATGAATCTTGAGGTTATTACCCAAAACTTGTGGGGCAATAAACCGTCCTTCGATGGTTTGCTCGACCATCATGACAATGGCCACTTTCAAGACCATCACAGGACTGGTAATCAAGGCAATGATAAAGGCTGGAATCACTGCAATAAAGGACCCTAGGAAGGGAATAATATTGAGGAAACCAGACACAACCCCAAGGGCAATGGCATAATCTAGCCCGACGATACTATAGCCGATACAGAACATGATGGCCACACAAATTGCCACAATAATTTGCCCCCGAATATATTGGGCTACTTGGTAATGCCCCTGATACATCATACGGGAAGCCATAGGACGATGCTTAGTCGGCACGAATTTCAAGATATAATCGCCCAAATGCTGACCATCTGCCAAGAGATAGTAGAGAATAATCGGCACAGTCAAGAGTCCCATAATGACTGAGGTCACTGCCCCTACCACGGATCCTAAACTACCGAAGGTGGAAGAAGCGAAACGGCTCAGTTGCTCGGCCATACTGCGGAAATCAAAGCCATCTAGGAAGGACTGCAGACGTTGAGTGACTTCCTTATTCTCAGTCAGAAAAGGTGACTGATACAACATATGGTAGATTTCATCATAGTACTTAGGCAGACTACGAGCAAAGCTCAGAATCTGAGTCTGTAGGGTCGGAATAAGGGAGGCAATTCCCCAAGCTGATAATAGAATTAAGCCAATAAAAATAGCCCAAATGGCCCACTGGCGATTCATTCCCCGCGCTTCCAATCGATCTACTAGTGGATAAAGCAGATAATAGAGGACACCTGAGGTAATGATAGGGAAAGCCGCCACATCAATGACCACCCCGATTGGCGCGAAAACGTGTGTAATTCTAGTAAAGACCCAAATAATTAATAAAACCAAGAGCAAAATCAGGAGACTGACTACCATCTGGCTATTTAGGAATTGACGGGTAAACCAAGACGACTGGCGTTTTGGTGTGTGTTCTTGCATAGAACTCCCTCCTTGAAATTTCTGTCATCTTATTCTACCATAAGGATAGGTGCCTTGTCTTAGATTTATACACGGCCAAGGCTATAAAACTCAAATCATTTGCGAAAGGACCTGATTTTATGACGGAAACCTATATCCTAGGTGGCTACACCAAGGGGCGCAACCAAGGAATTTCCAGCCTTGACTTTGACCCTGTTACTGGCCATTTTAACGAACCACAGCTGATTGCCAAACTCAATCAACCTACTTTTCTAGCCTATGCCAAGGAAAGTAGCACCCTCTTCGCCCTTCACCGCGGACAGGAAGAAAGCGGCTTGGTAGCCTTTAGACACCTGGGTAAGGACTGGAAAGAAGTCAGTCGCCTACTCAATACCAAAATCCCTGGTTGCCATCTAGCAGTCCATGAAGCTAGTCAAACCGTCTATGTTGCTAATTACCATGAAGGTTCCGTTGATAGCTACCATTATGACCAGGCTGTCTTGAGTCCTTTCGAACGTCACGAACATGTGGGTTCTAGCATCCACCCTAATCAGGCCAGTGCCCATATCCATTTTGTGGGCCTAAATCCTGAGGGTGACATGCTCTACGTCTGTGATCTAGGCAGTGACAAAATTTATGTCTATGACGTCACCCCTAGCTCTGGTGCCCTCAGCTTGGTACAGACCTTTACTTGTCCACCAGGCACTGGTCCTCGTCACCTCGTCTTTCATCCAAGTCAAAATCTAGTATATGTCATTGGCGAGCTGGCCAATAGCCTCCTAACCCTAGCCCTTGATTCAAGAGGTCAACTTAGCTTAGTCCATGAGCAAGCTCTACTAGATCCTGAATATTTAGAGTCTGCCGCTAGTGCTGCTATCCGTATCAGCCAGGACGGGCGTTTTCTCTATACTTCCAGCCGCTTCCACAATGTCATCTGCGTCTTTTCTCTGGCCGACCCTACACAGCCTCTAAAAATTCAAGAAATTGCCAGCGGCGGACAACTTCCACGTGACTTCGTCCTAAGCCAAGACCAGACTTACCTACTTGTGCCCCACCAAGACAGTGACCATATCGCCGTTTTCAGTCGCGATACTGACAGTGGACTTGTCATCTTCATCGAGGCAGAGACCCAGGCGCCTGAATGTGTCTGTATCTATCCTATCTAACTTTGATAATAAAAAATGTCTGGAACCCTTAATAGGCCCCAGACATTTTTTATTTACCTTTAAATACACCTAAGAAGTAGAGCACTGCTACTAAAATTCCCAAGGCTACGCGGTAGTAACCGAAGACCTTGAAGTCGTGTTTCTTGATATAACCCAAGAGGAAGTTGATGACTAAGAGGGATACACCGAAGGCAATCAACATCCCTAAGATGAGATAAGTCGCTTCTGCCGCTGTATAGTGGAAGCCAAACTTCACTAACTTGAGGAAACTTGCCCCAAACATGACGGGGATACTCATGAAGAAAGAGAATTCAGTCGCTACATAGCGTTTGGTCCCCATTAAGAGCGCCCCAATAATAGTAGCCCCAGAACGAGAAGTCCCCGGCACTAAGGCCAAGCACTGCCATAGCCCCATGAGGGCGGCATCTTTATAGCTAATGGCTTCTAAACTATTGATACGGCTTGCTTTAGCTTTACGCTTGCCGGATTCCACCCAGATAAAGGCTAAACCGTAGACGGTAAAAGTAATCGCATAGACCCAAGGCTTGTCGAAGTATTGGTCCATTAAGTCATCTAAGAGGAAACCCAGAACAAAGGCTGGCATAGTCGCCACAATCACCTTAGACCATAAAACCCAGGTATTTTTCTTTTCTGCTGCTGACTTGCTTGGTGACAGTGGATTAAGTTTGTGGAAGAAGACCACCATTACTGCCAAGATAGCCCCCAACTGAATGACCACGAAGAACATATCTGTAAAGGCTTTGTTTAATTGTAGTGGCATAAAAGCATCCACTAAACGCATATGGCCAGTCGAAGAAATCGGTAGCCATTCGGTAATCCCCTCAACAATCCCAAGGATGATTACCTTCACTAATTCTATAATTCCATTCATATTTTAAGTCCTTTCTCTATAAGCTATCACCCATTATACACCATCTTGGCATTAAATGCATTGAACTTCTCGCAAAGAATGTGGTATGATAAGGACAAGAAATAAATTTCAAACACAAAGGAGATAGGATCATGTTTGGATTTTTCAAAAAGAAAAAAGAAGAAGCAGCTCCCGTTTCAAAAGAAGTAACACTCTACGCTGTCGCTGATGGTCAATTGATCAACATCGAAGAAGTTAACGACATCGTCTTCGCGCAAAAAATGATGGGTGATGGCTTCGCAATCGTCCCTTCTAATGGTGAAATTTCTGCGCCTGTTGCAGGTGAAGTGGTCAATGTCTTCCCTACTAAACACGCAGTTGGCTTCAAGTCTGGTGCCTTAGAAGTTTTACTCCACATGGGGATTGATACTGTGGCGCTTAACGGTGGCCCATTCGACACCAAGGTTTCTGACGCTCAACACGTTGATGCTAACACCCTAGTATCTAGCGTTGACTTAGATCAATTAGCAGCTGAAGGCAAAGACAACGCCATGATCGTGATTTTCACTAATGGTAATGATTTAGTAGAAAGCTTCGAACTAACTGCTTCAGGTCAAGTAAGCCGTGGCCAAGAAATTGGTAAATTAATCTTAAAATAAGCGCAAGCTATTAAGAGCTAGGGATAATCCCTAGCTTTTTTATTTGTTAAGCATCAGAAAAGAGGCTAAAACTTTTGTTTTAGCCTCTTACTATTTATTATTTAGCTGGAATTTCGGTAATGCCATTCATGTATGGTACCAAGGCTTCAGGAATCTTAACAGAGCCGTCCGCTTGTTGGTAGTTTTCTAGGATGGCTACGAAGGTCCGCCCTACCGCCAAACCTGAGCCATTCAAGGTGTGAACATATTCTACCTTATCTTCTTCATTGCGGAAGCGAATTTTAGCGCGTCGTGCTTGGAAGTCGCCACAGTTTGAGCAAGAAGAAATTTCACGATAAGTATCTTGACCTGGAATCCAAACTTCTAAGTCATAAGTCTTAGTTGCTGAGAAGCCCATATCGCCAGTACATAAAGTAATGACACGGTATGGCAACCCTAAAGCTTGTAAGATGCCTTCAGCATTTTGGGTCATGCTCTCTAATTCTTCGAAGGAATGATCTGGATGCGCATATTTAACCATTTCCACCTTATTAAATTGGTGCAAACGGATGAGACCACGTGTATCACGCCCCGCACTCCCCGCTTCAGAACGGAAAGAAGGACTCAAGGCAGTGAATTTAATTGGCAAGTTCTCAAGTGGCAAGATTTCATTAGCATAATAGTTGGTCAGTGGCACTTCAGCTGTTGGAATTAGAGTCAAGCCCCGCTCGTCATTAACGCGGAAGGTATCTTCCACAAATTTTGGATATTGGCCTGTCCCGAACATAGATTGATCATTTACCATGTATGGCGGGATGAATTCTTGATAGCCATTGTGTTGGGTATGAGTATCCAACATAAAGTTATAGATGGCCCGCTCCAAGCGTGCCCCCAAGCCCTTGTAGAAGACAAAGCGACTACCTGACACCTTAGCCCCACGTTCAAAGTCGATAATATCTAATTTTTCAGCGATCTCCCAGTGATTAAGTGGTGTAAAGTCGAAGTCGCGCGGCGTTCCCCAGCGACGTACTTCCACGTTATCATCTTCGTCGGCCCCCACTGGTACCCCTTCAGCTGGAAGGTTAGGCAAACGATGCTCGATGGCTTCCAAATCTGCTTCGATTTGAGCCAAACGCTCGTCATCACGCTTAATGCGATCACCGATTTCTTTCATTTCAGCAATCTTATCATCCGCATTTTCCTTGTTACGTTTGAGTTGGGCGATTTCTCCAGACACTTGGTTACGGTATTGTTTAGCCCCTTCAACGTCAATCAAAAGTTCACGACGCTCACTATCTAGGCGGCGATAATTCTCCAATACCTCCCGGTCTACACCACGAGTAGCTAATTTCTCTACCACCCATTCAAATTGTTCACGCAATAATTTACGATCTAACATTCCATTTCCTCCTTTTGGTCAAATAACAAAAAGAGCCCTCGTCTTATTGGGACGAAAGGCTCTTCTTGGTTTCGCGGTACCACCCGATTTCAGGACATGATTCCTGCACTTAAGGCCTGTAACGGGGGCAACCGGCACTACTTGAGTCATAGGCTGCAGGGTTCTGGTGGATTCCAGGGCTAGTCCGTGATGATTCACACCAGCCATCATCTCTCTGAAGACGTCCTATCCTGTACTAGTCAAAACCGTCGCATCATTTATCTGCTTCTATACTATCACGAATCCGTAACTGGCGCAAGTCTACCAATTGAGATCGCGTGCCTTGTCCGTGTCACGATAGTGATGGGTGACATCCAATCCCTCAAAAGCTTGTTGTCTTAAAGCTTCATAAATGACGATGTTAGCTGTATTAGACAAATTTAAACTCCGTACATGCTGGTCATTCATCGGAATGCGCAAGCAGTCCGCCTTGCGTTCCTCCATTAAGTCAGCGGGCAAGCCAGTTGTTTCCTTACCAAAGAGGAAGAATTGCTCGCCAGCACTATTTTGAGCTAGGTCTGCTTGACAGTAAATGCGGGGCGCAAACTTGGTAATCAAGTAGAGTGGACGCTCACCCACATAAGCTAAGAAATCCTCCAGACTTTCATGGTAGTGAACTTCTACATGCTCCCAGTAATCTAGGCCAGCACGCTTGAGCATCTTATCGTCGGTCGAAAAACCCAAGGGCTTAATTAGATGGAGCGGCGTATTGGTAGCTGCGCAGGTTCTGGAAATATTCCCCGTGTTAGCCGGCATTAGCGGTTGATATAAGGCAATATGATTTTTCATAGTCTCTCCTTCTTAGCTGGCGCCTCTAGAGATCGCCACAAAAAATCCCGCTGCCAAGAACTGACTAGCGGGAGTGATCATTTAAATTAAGCGAGTTTGAAGTCTACGCTGTAGATTTCGTCTGCCAAAGCAGCCTTGTTAACAGCTTTAACAACAACGTTTTCTTTCTTGCCGTCGAATTCTAATTCAAAAGCTTGGCTCAAACCTTGAGTTTTCAAGACAACGTCGAGTTCACGACGGTTAACTGTTAAAGAAACAGCCTCTGAACCTTTCCCGTATAAAGTTGCTGGAACTAAACCAGCTTCACGTACTTTTTTAGCTGAGCCAGTGCCCACTTTTTCGCGTAATTCTGCTTTTAATGACATGGTATTTAAAACTCCTTTTGCTTGCATTTTTTTATAAAGCGGCTAGCGCTTTTTATTGGCATAATGGTATCTTACCAAAAAACGGCACAAATTGCTAGCTTATTCTACCCTTTTTTTATACAATAATACTAGTTTTGTGCTCAGACAAGGTGGTGATTCCTCAATGAAACGGCTATTTAGCCTATTAAAACCTTTTGATTACCTGATCATTTTGGGAGTCATTGCCCTATCCTTCTTGCCCAATATCCTGACCTTCTACCACTATCAAGGCTTGAATAAACCTGAAGAAGTCAGCCAAGCCGCTGAAGCGACTAGTACTAAGGAAACTCCTGCAGCATCCTCCACCTATGCCCTCATCAAAATAGACGGCAAGGAAGTGGACCGATTCGACCTCTCTGAGGATGCTCCTCATGAAGAAAAAACCTACTACCCACATCCGGGTCAGTATAACATTATTGAGCGTGATGGTAAACGAATTCGCGTGCGCGAAGACAACAGCCCCGATCAAATTGCGGTAAAAACCAGTTGGGTAGGCCGACCAGGTCAGGTTTCCATCTGCCTGCCCCATGGCCTCATTATTGAGATTCATGGCGAACGTTCAACCGGTGGCCGCACTGATGCTAGTCAATCAACTAGCACTAGTTCAAGCCAAGAAGAAGATTAGTCTTACCAAAATAAGGACTGGAAATTTTCCAGTCCTTTTTCTTTACTTGAGGATAGACTGGACTAGTTTTTGTAAATCCGGTACCACTTCTTGCTCAAACCAAGGATGTTGTTTCAACCAACGTTGGTTAAGAGGTGAAGGGTGAACTAAGGGAAAATAGTCCGGCAGATAGTCTTGATAATGGGCGACTGTCTCTGTCAGATTGCTTCTCTTGCTCTTGGCCAGATAATAGTCCTGGGCGAAACGGCCGACCAAAAGGGTCAATCTAACCTCCGGCAATTGCGCTAAGATTTGAGGATGCCACTTAGCTGCAAATCCCTTACGAGGTGGCAAATCACCTGATTTGCCTTTACCTGGATAATAGAAGTCCATGGGGAGGATTGCCAAAAGGTCCGAATCATAGAAAGTCGAACGATCCATTCCCAACCATTCTCGCAAGCGGTCACCAGAGCGATCATCCCAAGGTCGACCGGCTTCTTGAGTTGCTAAACCCGGGGCTTGGCCCACAATCACTAGGCGAGCAGCTTGAGGCGCGGTAAAAAGCGGTTCAATCCCCGCCTTACTATAAACCTGGTTTTCCGGTGCCTGCATGATGGCATCGCGAATCTTTAAATTATCTTTGGCCATATTCTATTCCTCCTCTTAGGATTTCAGATAGGCGACAACCGCATTGAGGCCATAGCCATCTCGCCCATCGCGACGATAAGAATGACAGCCTAAGGCTTGTTTAGTCGATACTGCCACGTCATACTGTTGTTCCAAAGGAACCCCCATAGCGAGGAAACGCTCCTTATTAATCCTTTTGGTGTCTATAAGCCAGTGAAGCTCATCCTCCTGCTTGAAGGCCTGGGGATGACTTGCTTCTAAGGGTTGGAAGCGACCATAGACATCTTCCTGAACCTGAAAATCTGCCATGCTAAGGGCAGGCCCATAGGCAATCAGCAGGTCAGATGGCGTCACATCATATTGGCTCATCATAACTTCTAAGGCTTTTTGGCCAATCGATTGGAGAGTGCCTGGCCAGCCAGAGTGGACCAAGGCAAACACCTTTTTAAGCGGGTCAAAGAGAATAATGGGAATACAGTCCGCAATCTTGACCATTAAGGCCAGGTCACTTGCCTCCGTTACCAAGCCATCGTAATCACCTAGAGAGCGCAAGCCCCATCCCGTCCCCAATTGGCCAGCCCTTACTTGGCAGATATCAGCGCCGTGAACCTGGTGTACCTCAGCCATGGGCATATCCGCCTTTAAAAAAGTTCGATTGATAACCTCTACAGATTTCCCCTTAAAATCAGGTTTAAAATTCAGTGGCTTACCAATAAAACGATGCTCCAAGCCAGCCTCAAGCAAAGCCGGCACCGTGTAGTAGTCGTAGTCAGGTCCCTTTATATACTCATAATCCATTCTCATGTCTCCTTCCCTAGCTCTGAGTCACTTGATAGAGGGGCCAAAAGCCATCTACTGCCTTAACTAAGTCCTGAACCAAAGCTTCTAAGCCGCTATAGTCCGCCAATGGCTGCATATCTTGACGTAAAAGCACCTTGCGTACCTGCTCTGCCCCATAGGCTTGCACCAGTTCTTGACGATGCCCTTCACTTGTGGTCACCCGTTGCGTCTGCTTATCTGAGTATTGAACCCAGTAATAGGCCTCTCTTGGGGCCGGCACTTCTAAGATTCGCGCCTGTTGGGCTAGCGTCTGCTCTTGGCGACTTCGTTCAATAAAACTTAACTCCAAGCAGACGGTAAGCGCCCCTTGATCCGATACTAACCGCAGGGCAAAGCTTGGGCTAGCCGGCCGATTTTCTGGCGGAAAATAATAGACCCAAAAATGAGGACGAGCCACTTGAGCTTGATTCATCCAGGCACTTACTCGCCCCTGAGCCCAATCTGGAAAAGCCTGACCGAAGGCAGTTGCCAACTTAGCAAAAGCCTGCCGGGCCGCTTGGCCACTTCTTTTGAGGTTTTCCATGTCCTCAATTTCTATTGGATTATCTAGTTTAGCCGGATTACGATAGTGCTGACCTTGATAAGTCAGATAGTCTGTCAGTGACTGTACCCACTCCATTATTTGACTCCCCCTTTTTTCCTATTATATCAAATTCTGACTTAGTCCCCCTAGCTTGGCGCTTCAAAATTAAAAAAGACACGACCAAAGGAGAAAAGGTCGTGTCTTTAATTCGTTACGCTCCAAGGGGTGAGCCTACCCCGAGCTATCAAGATTATTCAGTTTCTTTCGGCTTGTAGCTTGCAAGCCCTAAACCAGCTAAGAGACTAAGGGCAGCAGCACTAAATAAGAAGTTACTTTCTTCCCCAGTATCCGGTAATTGCCCCTGTTTTGCCTCATTAGCTGTGTCTGTAGGTCTCTGACTAGCAGATGCATATCCAGGTTCAGCTGGTGTTTGCTGAGCTTGATTTGATTGACTTGTATCAGCTTGGATTTAGAACCAACTTCAACCGCGTAGAGTGAGAAGTGAGGCGCGGTCAAGATGACCTTGCGTCCATCTTCTGACATACGGAAATCACTGCTTGTCCTGGCTTACCTTGATCATCTAAATGATAGGCCTTGGCTACCGTCCCATCTACTGGAATAGAAACCTGGGCTGGTCGTTGGATTTGAACGCCTTGCCCCTTCTTATCCTGAAAATGAATCTCGTAGACCAAGACATTATCAGGTAAACCAGGTACCTTAACTCGTCCCACGTGTAAAGACACTACTTGCTTGCCTAAACCTTCTGGTGGGATGGTAACACTAACGCCAGTATCCTTGTCATTATCTTCAAAGGTCACCGTTCCATCTGGGTTGTAGGTAACATTAACCCCTTGGCTGCGATAAAGTGGCACTGTCACATCAGTGTCTGACGGACTAGTCGGTTTGTCTGGCTCAGGCGCCACAGGATCAGTTGGACGATCAGGTTCTGGCGTCACGGGATCTGCAGGTCTAATTGGCAAGGTAACGCCTTCAACCTTTACGGGTAGACCATGCAAACTTTCAATATGGCCAGACTCTAACCCCGTCACACTTACCTTGTCATGCACTGTTTCGGCACTAAAAAGTAAGGTTTTGCTAGATAATTGCGTGTAGAATCGTGCAGTCTTACCGTTTGATAAGGTCAAAACTAGCCAATCATTCACTAGCACTTCGTGGTCAAAATTCACTGCAAAAATTTTACTGTCATAGTGCTCTGTATTCAAGGCCTTGACTTCATTGGCCCGAACTGGGTCCTTGGTAATGAAGTCCCAATTAACTGTCTTGTAGGACAAGGTAAAGTCATTTTGAGTCCCTTCCTTGTGTTCATAGAGAATCCCATAAACACCTGGCGACACCTCTTGAAGTGAGTTGTAGGCATAGGACCCTGGCTGAATCAAGCGATGGTGAAGCCAAGTCAAGCTTCCATCCGATTCTACTCGAGCTAAACGAATGGTCCCTTCACTTCGAGAATTCCCTTCCCCATTAGCATTAGAGAGCACGATATACTCTTGTCCTTGATGGTGGGTCGAAATGGCCGCTAATTGAACGTATGAATCGTGGACATCTTGATAGTAGTCCAATTGTTTGGCCCAGGTCTGGCCGCCATCATAGCTGGTAGCCACTTGCAACTGGCCAAATAAGCCACGCATGAAGAGTTTCACCTGCCCATTATCAAGTTGAACGGCAGAAGCCTCTGTGTTTTGATACCAGTAATCATCCATGGTGCTTGAATGTAAGGTGCCGTCTTCAATTGGCAAATTATCATTGACTGCCTCTCCCATATGCCAGGTTTCCCCATGGTCATCAGAATAGATGACACGAGATGATTGAGAACCACTGAGGTGGGAGACGAAGTTAGTTGAATAGGTTGGCACGATAATACGGCCAGCATGGGGACCAGTTCGAAGTACTGTTCCCGTCCCAGGTCCTACACCCAAGAATTTCATCCAATCGGCTTTGACCATTGGCGTAATATCTCGCGGTGCTGACCAGGTCTTGCCATCATCATCACTGTATGATAACCAGAGATAGTTGTCTTTGGCTACTCGGAAAGGTGAGGTCTTATTGCTAGTGAAGTAGACATTACCTAAGAGATTTTCTCCTTGGTAGAGATCACCTTTATCCTCATATTTTGGTTTAACTGGATCCACTACTACTCGATAGTCTGTCTTAGTCCCATCGAGAGCATAGACATAACCGTGTTCCCGAATAGTGTAGAGTCCCTGCTCTCCTTCACGATAAAGCACTTGATAGGTCTTACCATCAATAGTCTGGTACATGGTTTCCTTTTGCTCAGACATGCCGAAGATGCCGCGGCCTTCTGGGAACATATCATAAATTGAGAAGATGCGTTTCGTTTTTGGATCTTGAACTAGCACCTGGTCGATTGTAACAGGAGAGGCTTGGTCTGCTCGTTCAGGATTAGGATTATCGCGTAGGTTGGCAATATGGATACGGTCACCCCAAGACTTACCGCCATCCTCACTACGTCGTACTACCATCCCGATATCGCCCCAGTCAGAAGCGTGAAGACGTCGTTCGTCAGCAGCAGCAATTAAAGTACCCTTATCAGTCTTAAGCAAAGCAGGAATGCGGTAGCTGGCAATTCCGTCAGCATTCGGTTGGCCACTGTGACCACTCTCGAAGACATCCTTTTTATCCGAAATCTCTGCTCCCGGGGCAGGCTCTAACTGTAAAGGTTGACGCTTGAATAGCTGGCTACGTTCCCCCGCTTCTTCTTGTGATAAGGCGCGATTGTAAATGGATAAGTTACGGACTGTCAAATCACTACCCCAACGTAGGTCATTCCCTCTACGTGTCTTACCAATTTGTAGATCTGTCAAATCAGGCATATCACTTAGAAATTTACCTGATACTGGGCTAGTTCGTGACAAGACCCCATTGACATAGAGGCGAACTTGGCCTGTTGCTTTATTAGGATCTGGACGTTCCACTGTGAAAGTCACTGAATTCCATTGGCCTGGTGTCACTTTGAGGGGCGCATCACTATAGCTTCCATAAAACTGCTCACCTTGACGACCACGAGCTTCCACCAAGGCAGTCCCATTATGAACGGCAAGGGTGAAATATTCATTTACAAATTTATTACTCGAAGCAGAAAATAGATTATAGAATTGCGGCGCCTTCTCACTTGGTTTGAATTCCATATGGATGGTGGCATTAGTCAATTTTTTCAGACTTTCAAGATGCTGACTTAAATCCACCCGTTGATTATTTTCTTGATTGGTTGCGACATCATTTTGGTCTAACACTTGGTTTTCACGCCCCACTTCTCGAACGATTTCATCACGTTGAGGTTGGCTGGACTCTTCGGTTTTTTCAGAACTTGAGACCGAGCTTTCTTCCTCTGCTTTGGGGGAGATTGCGTCAGTCTTTGGGACTTCTTCAGACTTGCTTGTTTCAGAAAGCTCATTCCTTTTTTCGGAAACGTTTACATTTTCGGATTGACTAATGGACTCCGTTGTGCTTGTTTGAGTGATTTCTTGAGCCGCAACAGTCGTTTGAGGTGATAAAAAGAGGACATGTCCAATAACAACTGAGAAGATTCCCGTCGCTAATTTACGAATGGCGAAGCGAGACCGGCGATCAAAAAGGTGTTTTGCTTGTTTACTCATGTTAAGCCTCCAAATTATAGGGATTTTGGGTTGCTGATACAACAAAATCTGGCTACCAGGATAGCTAGCTTAGAACTAGCCTCCTAGTAGTCAGGTCTTGCATAGTGTGAGTGCTTATTTAACGAATTCCGCCCGAGCGGCTTGGATCATGGCGTGCGCCTTGTCAACAACGGCAAGGTCTTCTGAGCCAACCCCTGTTAATGGTGGGCGGACAGAACCACAGTTGAGGCCTTCGCGCTTGAGAATTTCTTTCTGTACGGCATAAAGGTTAGCCTTACCACTTACCAAGGTGAAGATGATTTCATCAATACGGCCTTGGATAGTGAAGGCTAGGGCTAAATCGCCCGCTTCCAAAGCGGCGTTAGCTGCTAAGAAGAGTTCTGGCATTACCCCATAGGTACCACCAATTCCCCCGTCAGCCCCCATGACACGACCACCGATGAATTGCTCATCTGGACCGTTGAAGACAACGACTTCACGATCACCAGCTGTCAACTTCCAAGTGATTAAGTCTTGGACTGGCATAGAAGAGTTCTTAACCCCTATCACTTTAGGATTTTCCAACATGGACTTGAACATGCTAGGAGTTAAGGCATAGCCTGACAGTTGCGGAATGTTGTAAATAATGAAGTCAAGCTCTGTGGCATCAATCATGGCATTCCAGTAATCCTTAATGGAATGTTCTGGTAGGCGGAAGTAAATTGGTGGGATGGCTGCTAAGGCATCTACCCCTAGGCTTTCCGCATGCTTAGCTAACTCAACAGAATCGCGCGTAGAGGCAGCCGCGACGTGGGCAATGATGGTCATCTTGCCACCAACTGCCTTCATAACATTTTCTAAAACTTGTTTGCGCTCTTCCACATTTTGGTAGATACATTCGCCAGATGAACCGCCAACGTAGAGACCCTTGACCCCTACTTCCAAGTAATGCTTAGCAAGCGCTTGGGTGCGTTCTGGACTGATGTTGCCTTCATCGTCATAGCAGGCATAGAAGGCTGGGATAATTCCTTTGTACTTATCGAATTTTGACACGTTTAAGACTCCTTTGGTTATGCAACCGGTAATTTTATGACTAACTTTTTATAGGTGCTAGCCTGGCCTAAATGACGGGCCGGCTTATGGGCATCTTCTGGAAAAACCACACAGGCTTGTCCAGGGTAGAGTTTAACAATGGTCTGGATTGGACCGTCTAAAAAGGCAATGTCCTTTTCGGCATCATAGGCGGTGACTTCTGTCAGCTGACATGTAGGGGCCACAATAAGATATTCATGTCCTTCAAGCGGGACATGGATATCTAACCATTTCCGATGGGCCTCATAATACGATGCATCAACTGCGCCCAGCTCTCCATCTTGAATGAAGAAGTAACCTCCCTCGAAATCGTACCGCCCGATAGCTTCTTGAGCTAAGCTGTTGAACGTATCAAGCGCAGCTTTAATATGGGGAATACGGTCGCTGTATGCTTGAAGACCTTGTAATTGATCTACAATCATCTTTTCACCTCCTCTTTGCCAACAACAGTTTATTTATCTGTATCTAAGGCTTCTTCGCGAGGATCGTGTAGAGGTCGCCCGCGTCGAATGAGAAAGAGTACCAGATTATAGGTGACACTAGCCGCCACAATTGGCATATAGGTAAAGAGGTAATTCTGCAGGAACATATCTGCCGTAAATTGTTTTAAGGCGACCATTCCCATAAGAATAATAATGGCTACCGCATTGATAATGAGTGGCGCAGTATAGTAACGCTTGACTACTCGGTTAATCAGGTAGGTTGCCAAGACTGACAAGCCCATGAAGAAGATTCCATAGAAAAACCAGCCAATAATCAGTTGCTCCAGGGTCATATCAGGCACTCCTTTCTCTTTCTTGCTTTTCTTTAGTTTACTACGCTAACGAAGCGTTTAGCAATTTCTAGTGGTCGCGTAATAGCGCCACCTACAACAGCTAGTGTGAATCCCTTGGGCGAAGGCTGTCGCTAGGTCTTCTGGTGTATGAATCTTACCTTCAGCCACAATTGGGGTATGCGTTTGTTCCACTAAGGCTTTCATTAGCTCAAAGTTAGGACCGGTTGTTTGACCTTCCGTATAAGGCGTATACCCATTCATGGTAGTCCCAATCAAGTCAAAACCTAGGCGTTCAGCATTCAGTCCCTCTTCTAAGGTGGAAATATCGGCCATCAGTAATTGATTAGGGTATTTGGCCTTGATTTGAGCGATGAACTCATCCAAGGTCTCCCCTGCCCGCTCACGTAAGGTAGCATCGAGGGCAATAATATCGGAACCAACTGCTACTAACTCATCTACTTCTTTCATGGTAGCAGTAATGTAGGAACCATAACCTGGATAAGCTCGTTTAATAATCCCAATCACTGGCACATCAAAGGCTTCCTTAATTTGGGAAATATCTGTAACCCCTTGGGCTCGGATACCAGCGGCTCCAGCTTCAATAGCTGCTTTGGCCATGAGAACCATGACCCCACCTTCTTCTCGGTAGAGCGGTTCGCCAGGTAAAGCCTGACAGGAAATAATTAGTTTTCCTTTTAATCGTTCAATCGTTGGATGCATTGTGCTCACTATCCTTTCACCGCCCCAACTGTAATACCTTGGGCAAAGAAGCTTTGGAACATCAGGAAGACAATAATCATTGGCAAGGAAGCCAAGAGCGCGCCAGCCATGAGGACCCCATAGTTAAGTGAGAACTCAGCAGATTGAGCCATAGACGCCAAACCTAAAGGCAAAGTCTTCATTGTTTCTGAGTTAGTGAATACCAATTGAGAGAAATAGTCATTCCAAGAGGAAATGAAGGTGAAGATAGCCAAGGCACCAATACCTGGTTTCACAATTGGCAAGACGATATTGACGAATTTCTTGATTTCACCACATCCGTCAATGTCTGCAGATTCTAAGAGAGAATCAGGTACAGAGTGGGAGAATTGCTTCATGAGGAAGATCCCGAATGGCCAACCGACAGCCGGCAAAATCAAGGCGCGGTAGGTATCCATAAGCTTGAGATCAGTAATCAATTGAAGCAAAGGAATCAAGATAACTTGTTTTGGCAAGGCCATGGCCGCGATAAATACGGCAAAGAGTAAGCCAGCGCCTGGGAACCGTTTCTTAGCTAAGGCATAGCCAGCTAAGGAAGCCGTTGTGCAGACCAAGATGGTTGTTACCACTGAAACAAATACAGAGTTGAAGAACCAACGTGCAGTTAACGGCACTAGGAGGGATTTGAAGTTATCTAAAGTTGGGCTCATCGGGAACCATTCTGGTGGGATGGCAATGGCGACGTCTTGAACCTTAAAGGCACCTGTTGCAATCCAATAGAATGGGAAGATGAAGAAAATGGTCAAGAATGCCAACAATGTGAAGGAAATAATGTTGTAGAGACCGAATTTTTTGAATTCCATGTTAAATCGTCACCTCTTCCTAATCAATATCGCGGTTGAAGTATTTGTATTGAACAGCCGAGATTAAAGCAATAATCAAGGCTAGCACAACACCCCATGCAGAGGCTTGGCCAAAGGATTGCTGTTTAATCCCCATCTCGTAGACTTGGTACATGATAGTGCTTGTTGCATAGTTAGGACCACCAGAAGTCATCAATTGGATTAAGGCAAAGATTTGGAAACTGTTGATGGTGGTCGTAACCACGATATAAAGGGTCGTTGGCATAATCAAAGGCCAAATAATGTTTTTGAAGATGGTCCAGTTGTTGGCGCCGTCAATCTTTGCAGACTCGAGCAGTTCCACTGGAACGTTCCCTAAAGCTGCAATATAGAGAATAATCGGCTGACCAATACTGGTCGTAATTAGAACGGCAATGACTGCATAAATAGCAGTAGAGGCATTCCCTAACCATTGGACATTACCTTCAATGACATTCATGGATTTAAGAATATAATTGAGAATCCCAAAGTCAGGGTTATAAATCCACAACCATACCACTGTAATCGAAACAACTGAGGATACAGCTGGCAAGTAGAAAACGCCACGGAAGAAGCTCCGTACATGAGCTGATTTGTTATAGATGTTAATGGCGATGAAGAGGGATAAGACTACTACAATTGGTACTGCAATTGCTACGATAAAAATAGTGTTACTTAAGGACTTAATAAAAGTCTGGTCGCCTAAGAGCTTAGTGTAGTTGTCTAAGCCTACAAAGCTAACTCTCCGCCCTCTATACTTGAGCAAGGACATGTAAATCCCGCGTAACATTGGATAGAGTACGAAAGTCAGGAAGAAGGCCATAGCAGGTGCAATGAACAGATAGGCGCTAAAGTCGTACTTTCTTCTTAATTTGGCTAACATAGAGATCTCCTTTCGAGAGAATAATTCATAATAAAAGGGACAAATCGGCTACCCTAGGTCGCGATCACTATAAACGACTACTCCCAAACTCCCGCTAGTCCAAAATATTGGGCGCTTGGGAGTAGGATGTTTATATTAGTCGCACGCGAGAACCTGGTCCGGGTAGCGCTAGATTTGTCCCAGTAAATCAAGCACTCTCTGAATTCAGATTATAGTGTGGCTTATTTTGCTTCTTCGTAGGTTGCTTGCGCTTGTTCTACGTAGCTGTCCACTAATTCTTTTACATCACCTTGGCCAGACAATACCCCTTGGAGCATTGGGAACCAAAGTGGACGCATTTTAGCGTAACCTGGAATGGTGTTGTAGTAAGCACCGAAGTGATCTGATAAGCCTTCAGCAAACTTCAACTCTTCGTTGTCATAGAGGCCTTTCACGCCTTTTTGAGCAGAGAAGTTACCAGTTGCCTTCAAGGTACGAGTACCCCATTCTGGGTCGTTGATCATGAAGTCTACAAATTTTTGAGCGGCTTCAATCTTCTTGTCGTCACCGTTATCGAAGACTGCAGGACCTGCTACTAAGTATTCATACTTAGGTGATTTGTTAGCATTAGGGAATGGTAAGAAGCGAACGTTTAAGTCTTCTACTGATTTCCATTGTGCGTAGAGGCCTGGACTTGCCAAGATACTTAATGGAGACTTGCCAGACTTGAAGTATTCCAAAGCATCTTTTGCTTCTAAGGCTGCGCCTTGACCAATAATGCCTTTAGGTGCCTGTTCGCGAATCCATTGAAGGGCTTTTACCCCATTTTCATCATTGATGGTGTATTTATTTACTTCATCGTTCGTAATCCAAGAACCGTATAGGTTAGAGACAAAGGCACGAGGACCTTGGTCACCAGCTGCAGATTTAGCATACACAACGGTTGGAATTAAGTCTTTGTCTTTTTCATGAACAGCTTCTAAGAATTTTTGGGAATTCTTCAGGCGTCCAGTTACGTCCTTCTTTTTCGAATGGCAAGAGGTCTGTCACACCTAACTTATCAGTCAACTTAGTGTTAACTGCCATCAAGAATGGCGCAATCCCTTGTGGATAGAGGTATAATTCGTTTTCGAAGGAGCTAGCCTTAACAGCTGATTCATTTAATTTTGAAGTGTCAACGTCTTTGAATGGTGCCAAATAACCCTTGCTTGCCCAGTCGATGACACGACCTGGTGCATCATAGATTACGTCAGGGTTGGTCTTAGATTGGATTGCTGTTTCAATTTTAGCTGGACCGTCTGTGAAGTCGATTTTTTGGTATTCAACTTTGATACCTGGGTTCTTAGCTTCAAAGGCTTTAATCAAGGCTGCATCGTATTCTTCAGAAGTCTTGAATTCTGAGTCACTGGTAAAGTTAGGGAAGTTCCAGTATTTGATGGTTACTGTCTCTTCAGCACGCACATCGGCTGGTACCGCTGTCACAACTGTGTTTAATAAAATCCCACAAGATAAGGCAGCTGCAAAAACTTTTGATAATTTCATGATGGTTCCCCCATTTGTAATTTTTGATTGATAGAAGTAATTTCTTGAATCGTCTTCTGCATATTCTGATTGAAAACTGGATTTTCCAACATCATAAGCGTTATGATGTCGATCAGAAAGAAAAATCGGTAACTGAGTATTGACGAAAAACTCACTATTGACAAACCGGCTATTGTGTACCAGAAGGGTCTCATCAGCTAACTTAGCCAAACTACTTCCCTTCATGCTAGTTATAGCTACCAAAATAGCGCCATTTTGCTTGGCATTGCCTAAAGCATCAATCACATCCTTTGTTTCACCAGAATTACTAATGGCAATTACCACGTCACTAGAACGTGTCACCGTACTGGAGATAATCATCATATGTGAGTCCGTCTCACTCGTTGCTGGCAGTCCCATACGCGACAGGCGAATAGCCAATTCCCGAGCCGTTAGCCCCGAGGATCCCATCCCATAAACCATGATTCGGTTGGCCTGAGAGAGAACTTGAATTAACTGACGGAGCTGATATTCTGATTGTAATTCTGACGTTCGTTGAATGATACGGTTATAGAATTCACTAACCGTATCGAACATATCATGTTTCTGGTGATTACTTGCCGACTCCCCTTCACTGGCTTGCAGTTGAATTTTCAAATCGACAAAGCTCTCACACCCTACTTTACGACAAAAGCGCGTAATCGTTGCGGCTGAAACACCCGTTTCTTTGGCCATCTCGCTAATGGTAATGTTAGTAAAATAGGGACTTTCTTGCATAATATAGGTTGCAAGGAGCTGTTCCTTTGGTGATAGATAAACGAAGTTAGCTTCAATTCGCTCTAATACTCCCATGGGATCACATCCTTATTGAGTTAGCTTAATGAGTTGAGATAGCGCACCTAACATTCCAGCATCATTACCTGACTGGGCTGGTCGAATCTCTGTTGTGAGGAAGCGAGAATCAATCACACGTTGCTCCAAGATTGCCATTAGACGTGGCATAATGAGATCAGCACGCGCTATAATTCCTCCCCCTAGGACAAGGACTTCTGGATTCAGCAGATAAATCGCTGATAAAAGTCCGGTGGCTAAATGATTTAGAAATTGGTCGAGTACTTGGCTTAAGACTGGATCTCCTGTTGCTTCCAAGCGGTCAAAGAAGGCTTCCCCACTGAGATTTTCGCCTGTCGCTTGAGCCGCCTGTTCTAACAAAGCGGTTGTTGAGGCTAATTCCTGAAAGGCTGCTTTGCCAATAGGCAAGTAGCCCACCTCTCCGGCCATGTCGCTCACACCGGTTAGCAGTTGTCCATCTAAAACAATGGCTCCCCCTACACCTGTACCAATCGTAAAACATATCATGGACTTAGGTGGCTGGCCTGTTCGACTGGCTTGCCAGTATTCACCCAAACAAGCTGCGTTCACATCGTTTACCACATAGCAAGGCAGACCAGTGAGTGCTTCCACTTCAGCTTTCAGTGGCGTCCCCGTATAACCTGGGATAGTGGGCCCTGCAAATCGTATAGACCCGTCACGAGAATCAACCACTCCAGCAGTTGAAATCGCCACGCCCGATAGGCTTTCCTGGGATTGAACCTGCTTTGTAATCGAAAGAACTTGTTGCAATATCTGGTTAGAATACTGGTCAACGCTAGTTTTGACCTTCTGAGTCTGGCCTAGCGCTTCCCCCTTTTCATTGAAGAGACCATATTTAATGAAGGTCCCGCCAATATCAAAGCACAAGTAATTCATCCAATTTGTCACCTCTCTTTCTGTCTTTCAACTGATTACGCTTTCATTATACACCAAAGAAAATATTTTTTTCAAGTGTTTTTATGAAGAAAATTATTTTCATACCTAATTTTTCTGACATGCTCCATTTTTAGATATTGTAGCCATGGCATTTACATGAAAGCGCCATCTATTTTTCATTGATTTACATCTGCTATTCTAGCTGTTTTATCTTCCTTTTCCAAAATCAACAGATTGACTACCCTATTTTTAGCATAAAGAGGCAAACTTAAAAGGCTAGGAAAGACTCCTAACCTCATTTATCTTATAAACCTAAACGACTCAAGAAATATGGCATCTGCACGCGCCACCATGGCCAGTCATGGGCTACATCGCCGCCCCACTCGTCAAACCAAGCAGGTACACCCTTCATTTCTAAGGCCTCTTTCACCTTATAGAAGGATGGTAAGCCATCATGCTCCCAAGGCCCATGCCCGGTACAGACAATAATATTGGATTGACGATATTGATCCAGGAACCAAGGATCGTGTTGGTTGAAGACATAATCACTCGGCGAATTAGAATAGATTGCTTCATCATCACCATATTCCCCTACAAAGAAACGTGCATCATAGACCCCACTCAAGGCAATCACCCCGCGGAAAACATCTGGATGCTGTAAGAAGAAGTTGAGCGCATGGTAGGCCCCCATACTGCAACCTGTCGTCATCATTGGATCAAACCAGCCCGTTTTATGCTTAATAAAAGGAATCGCCTCGCTAATGACATAACGCTCATAAGCACGATGCATTTCAGCCCGATCGTGAGGGTATTTCCAGTCGGCCAACCAACTTTCGCTGTCAACGCTAGCTAAGGTGAAAAATTGAACCCGTCCTGCTTCAATAGAATCGCGACAAGCATCAATCATGCCAAAGTCGGCATATTCATTATGGGTTCCACCAGATGACGGAAAGACCACAATCGGCAATCCAGCATGACCATAGCGGTTGAGAGGCATTTCGCGATTGAGTTGACCACTCCAGTGACTTAACCATTCTACGTGCATTTATTATTGTCCTCCTTGTTTCTTGTGTACATATTGACTTACTTCTTCAACTTCTTCTTGCGTATCCGCGAGAACGACTAAAAACTCATTCCCCATAATGGCTGAAAAAGCATCTGGCAAGCGATCGACCATTTTCACACGGTCACCGTATTTTGCTCGGATCTCATCAATATTATGTGCGTAAGCCAACTCGTCACGACGTGAGATACCTACCCCGTAATGTCGATCATAGCTTGGAGTTTCTTCTAGCCTTCCAGTTACGATATCGGCGTAGATAGCATAGAGATCACAACCATAAGCATAGTTATAGAGATCGATTGTATAACCTCCAGCTAGTCGGTTATTATACTCGATGGCTACGTAGTCTCCCTTTTTACGACGGAAGAATTCGATATGGAAGAAGCGTTCCTTCATTCCCAAAGGCCTTAACTGCTGCCTGGCCGTATTCAGCCAACTTAGGCTCTACATCCTTTTGGACAATGTTGGTGTAATCGCACTGGCCCTCAATCAGTTCTAAGGTTGGCAAGGAATAAACAAAACTTGTTGAAAAGACAATCTGTCCTTTTTCATCAACTAAACCATCAAATGTGCAGAGTTCCGCATCCAAGACATAAGGTTCCACAAAATAGGAATGGATTGGTCCCACTCGGACAAGAAGGTTGCGACATCTTCTTTGGTCTCAAGTCGATAGGTTGCTGCAGTCCCTACTCCACGGTCAGGTTTTGCTACTGCAGGCAGGCCGGTTTCTTTCAAAGCTTTATTGAGTTGACTTTCATTTTTGATTAGATAACCTGGCACCACTGGAACGCCAGCTTTCTCAAATAACTTTCTTCATTTTTGACTTATACTTGGTTTTTTCTAGGTCACGAGGCTTAACCCCAGGTACGTTAAATTGCTCGCGTAAGGCAGCATCTAACTCTAACCAGTACTCATTGTTAGATTCCAAACGATCAATTGGGCCATGCTTATAAATTAAGAAAGCTACCGCACGCTTCACCTCATCAAGGTTTTCCATATCCTCGACACGGTAGTATTCAGTGAGGCTTTCACGTAACTCTGGTGAGAGCCAGTCATAGGGCTCTGTGCCAATCCCCAATACATTCACACCACGCTCTTTAAGTCGAATTGCGAAATTCTGGAGGTTTTTAGGGAAATGGGGGGACATCATCAAGTAATTCATAGTTTCACCTCAACATAATTATTAAATATAAATTAGAATATCATGTATTTTAAATGAATACAAGTATTAAAGTATGAAAAAGGCCAATTTCTTGATCCCAAATGTTCGGAACGCGTAACAAATGTCATAATAAAAAGGCTAGGAAATCTTCCTAGCCTTTCTTCCTTATTTAGTACCAAAAATACGGTCACCCGCATCTCCAAGCCCTGGCAAGATATAGCCGTGCTCATTGAGGCAGTTCATCTAGCGCAGCCCATATAGATATCCACATCTGGATGCGCCGACTGTAAAGCTGCTACCCCTTCTGGTGCAGCAACTAAACAAGAAAAGGTGATATTTTCTGGCTTGACGCCATACTTTTTCATCAGAAGGTCTAGCGCAGCAATAGCTGAACCACCTGTCGCTAACATTGGATCCACAACAAAGACATGACGTTCTTGAATATCTTGCGGTAACTTAGCAAAGTACTCAATTGGCTCCAGGGTTTCGTGGTCACGATAGAGACCAATATGCCCCACACGTGCAGCAGGCACTAAGTCCAAAATCCCATCGACCATGCCCAAGCCAGCTCTTAGGATTGGAATAATCGCCATTTTCTTCCCGGCAATCCGCTTTTGAGTGGTCTCAACTAACGGCGTTTCGATAACCACATCTTCTACTGGCAAATCACGTGTAATCTCATAAGCCATAAGCATAGAGATTTCGTTGGTTACTTCGCGAAAAGCCTTAGTAGAGGTGTTTTTGTCACGAATAATGGTTAGTTTGTGCTGAATCAGTGGGTGGTTAATTACTACGCATTTTGCCATCTTAGTCTCTCCTTTTCTGAGTCAATCAATTTAAGCTTGATAAAGTGGTAAGCCTGCAACGAGTTCTTTCACTTCTTGGCGGATAGCTGCCAATTGGTCGTCAGAAGCTGTTAAGGTCTTGAGAATCAGACGGGCAACAGTCTGAGCTTGCGCTTCTTTCATGCCACGCGTTGTAATAGCAGATGTCCCAATTCGAATACCACTTGGATCAATGAAGGAACGGCTGTCGTTAGGAATCGAATTCTTGTTAACGGTAATCCCTACCTGATCTAAACGCTCTTGTGCTTCTTTCCCTGTCACACCCTAGTGGTGTCACATCAAGATTGAAGAGGTGATTATCAGTTCCACCAGACACAACCCGTAGAGGGCTGTCTAAGAAAACCTCTACCATGGCTTGAGCATTCTTAATCACCTGCGCTGCATAAGTCTTAAAACTTGGTTGCAAAGCTTCTAAGAGGGCAACAGCCTTAGCTGCTACCACATGCTCCAGCGGTCCCCCTTGAATACCTGGGAAGATGGCCATATTGAGTTGTTTAGCATACTGGGCCTTAGCTAAAATCAAGCCACCACGAGGGCCCCGTAAGGTTTTATGGGTCGTCGTTGTTACCACATCCGCATAAGGCACTGGGTTAGGATGGAGACCTGCCGCAACTAAGCCAGCAATATGGGCCATATCCACAAAGTAGATAGCTCCTACTTTCTTAGCAATTTGACCAATACGTTCAAAGTCAATGGTCCGAGAATAAGCAGATGCCCCTGCAATAATCATTTTAGGTTTTACAACCTCAGCCTGAGCTTCTAGCGCTTGATAATCAATCAATTCAGTAACAGGGTCTACACCATAAGCATGCATCTCATAAGACTGGCCAGAGAAATTAACAGGCGAACCATGAGTTAAGTGGCCACCTTGTGATAGGTCCATACCTAAGACACGATCGCCTACATTAAGGAAAGCCCGATAAACAGCAAGGTTGGCAGATGAACCGGAGTGGGGTTGCACGTTGGCGTATTCCGCACCAAAAAGTTCTTTCGCTCGATCAATCGCTGCTTGTTCAATGACATCAATGTATTCACAGCCACCATAATAGCGTCGACCTGGATAGCCTTCGGCATATTTGTTGGTTAAGACACTCCCTTGTGCCTTAAGGACTGCAGGTGAAACAAAGTTCTCTGAGGCAATCAATTCAATTCCTTCTAATTGTCGCCGTTCTTCACGTTCAATAGTATCAAAAACCAAGGCATCATGTAATCTCTCAGTCATAGGTAACCTCCTTCTTGGTTGACTCCCGCCAACCTATGTTCTGCTTCCTATTATAACATACTTGTGGCTGCTTTGTTCAACCGATTCATATAGGCATGATATTTTTCTGAATCTAGCACTGCTTGAGCTAAAATCCAGTCACAATCACTCGCCTCCAAAGCCCGCAGGCCGGCATATAGTTGACGGGTAGCACTGTCCGCATCATTAGGCTGACCTAAAGAGTAGGTCGCTACAACTGGACTTTGCTGACCTAAGGCTTGGATAATAGACTCATCTGCCAACAAACCGACTCTTCCTCCCTTAGCAACTAGCTTTGCATGAAGGTTAGCGAGATCTTCAGAAGACTCAAACAAAAACACAGCTTGTTTAGGGCTATAATGGCGATATTTAACGCCTGGTGATTGGATCTGAGGAGCAGCTAATTGCTCTGCTACTGAAATTCTTGAACCTTTGGACATACTTGCTTCAGCATGGATTGGGTGATAGCACCTGGCCGTAGAATGATTAAACGGTCTGACATAGGGCGGACCACCGTCGACTCCACTCCGATTTGGGCTTGATCCGTATCCCCTGCTACTACGCCAGCGATGACTCCATCAAAATCCTGCATGACATGGTCGACGCTTGTTGGACTAGGTTTGCCCGATAAGTTAGCGCTTGGCCCAACTAGCGGCGCCCCCACTAAGTCGATTAGACGTAAGACTGAATGCTGGTTAGGCATGCGGAAAGCAACCGTTTCTTGGCCATTATTAACGTTTGCCGGAAAAACACCAGGCTTAACAGGCAGAATAATGGTTAAAGGGCCTGGCCAAAAGCGTTCCATTAGCTCTTTGGCTAATTCAGGAACCTCTGCCGCATAGTCCAAGACTTGTTGGGCATCCTTGACATGAACAATGAGTGGATTATCGCTAGGACGACCTTTAGCTTGAAAGACCTTAGCCACAGCCTGCTCTTTAGTCGCGATGGCGCCTAAACCATAAACTGTCTCGGTAGGAAAGGCGACTAGCTCACCTCTTCTTAAGAGAGCGGCCGCTTCATCCAATTCTCCCAAACGAAATTTCTTGGTTAACATTTTAGGCGGTCATCTCCTTTCATTCATTAATCTCTACTTGGGACATAGCGGTCTCGGCCATTCAAATCTTGATGGCAACTAACCTTGGCTTGTGGGAAGGCTCGACGAAAAATGTCCACGACCGTCTGACCTTGTCGGAAACCAATCTCTAGAATCAAGCAAGCACTCGGCTTGAGATAGGACCCAATTTGCTTAGCCAGTTGGCGATAGAAAGCCAAGCCCCCTTGCTCAGCAAACAATGCCATAGATGGCTCATAACGTTTAACCGACTCATCCATTAAATCTAATTCTGTCTCACTAATATAAGGAGGATTTGATACTACTAAATCATAAGCTCTATCTCGAGGCAAACCTTGACAGACATCCGTTACTAGCCAATCCACAGTGGCCTGAAGATTTATGCCATTTTCTTTGGCAATAGCTAAGGCTTCAGGCGATAAATCGCCCGCGGTCAATTGAAGTTGTGGATGGCGCAAAGCCAAGCTAATAGCTAGAATACCAGATCCCGTCCCTAAATCCAGAGCTTGACTAGCATCTGGATGCTTTTCTAACCAGGTGGCCGTCAAATCTAAGATGCCTGCCGTATCTTCTCGGGGAATTAAGACGGCAGGTGTCACCTTAAAACGGTGACCATCAAAGTCTTCATAACCCAAAATATACTGCAAGGGCTCATGTGTCACTAGGCGATTTAAAACCTCTTGAAAGGCCTCATAGACCTCCTGGTTAGGAACCTGATGAAGCTGTCTGACCAAGTCCGTTAAAGTCCAATCAAAGACACGCAACCAATAAGACTGGGCTAGGGTGCCATCAAACCCTCTTTCCTCCAAAAAAACTGAAGCACTCTTGAGTACTTCAGCCAGGCTTGCATTAGATTTGAGGGCCATTTAGCTCCTCCAATTTTTGGGTTTGGTCAAACAGAACTAACCCGTCGATAATTTCATCTAATTTCCCCGACATAATGGCATCGAGTTGTTGAATAGTTAAGCCAATACGGTGGTCTGTTACCCGGTTTTGTGGGTAGTTGTAGGTCCGAATCCGTTCAGAACGGTCACCAGTACCGACAGCTAATTTACGGTTAGAATCATATTCTGCCTGAGCTTCTGATTGGAGCATATCATAGACACGAGCACGCAAGACCTTCATTGCCTTCTCCCGGTTCTTAAGTTGGCTCCGCTCATCTTGCATCGCAACGACCACCCCAGTTGGTAAGTGAGTCAAGCGAACAGCAGAGGCAGTCTTGTTAACGTGCTGACCGCCGGCCCCACTGGCATGGTAGATATCTACCCGGATATCGGCATCCTTGAGGTCTAAGTCGACTTCTTCTGCCTCAGGCATCACGACTACGGTTGCGGTAGAGGTGTGCACGCGTCCTTGAGATTCCGTCTCGGGTACCCGTTGAACACGGTGAGCCCCGTTTTCGAATTTAAGCTTGCTATAAACCTTATGCCCTGTAATCATGAGGCTGACTTCCTTATAGCCTCCGATACCGGTAATATTAGCATCTAAGACTTCAACCTTCCAACCTTGACTGTCAGCGTATCGCGTATACATATTGAGTAGGTCACCGGCAAAGAGTTGCGCTTCATCCCCACCCGCTGCACCACGGATTTCCATGATAATATTTTTGCCATCATTTGGATCTTCAGGCAACATCATGACTTTAATTTCTTCTTCTAGACGAGGTTTTTCAGTCTTTAATTCTGCCAATTCCATTTTAGCCAATTCAGCTATATCAGCGTCTAAGCCTTCACCTAGCATATCTTCGGTATCTTTAATTTCTTGTTGGACCTGCTTGTAGCGTTTGATCTTTGCTACCTTAGGGCTCAGGTCCGATTCTTCAATAGTCAGTTCCCGCAAACGTTTGGAGTCCGAGATGACTTCTGGGTCACTGAGTAATTCGTGTAATTCCTCAAAACGAAAAATGAGGGCATCCAATTGTTCAAACATAGTGGTCTCCTTTACTTAATTAATCCGGGATTCTTGTAACAGCGACGGCAAACCGGGTAGTAAGACTCGTTGCCTCCGATTTGAATTTGTTCACCTTGATAAACAGGCTTGCCATCTGAAATCCGCAAATTCATTATGGCCTTGCGGTGGCAGAACCAACAGATGGTTTTAATTTCTTCAATCTTATCAGCGTAGAGCAAGAGATATTTTGACCCTTCAAAAAGTTCATTGGTGAAGTCATTTTTGAGGCCAAAGCACATGACTGGAATATCAAGTTCATCCACTACTCGCGCTAGCTGCAAAATGTGTTCTTTGCTGAGAAATTGCGATTCGTCAATTAAGATGCAGTAACGCTTAGGCGTCAAATCCTTAATGGTCTCAAATAGGTCCATGTCCTCTGTAATAGGCGTGGCTTGGCGTTGGAAACCTGCCCGACTATTGACAATTCCTATATCAACGCGCGTATCAATGGCACTGGTAAAAAGTTCAACCGGTTTATTTTGTTCTTCGTAGTTATGGGCCACCTTAATAATCTCAATCGATTTCCCACTATTCATGGCGCCATACTTAAAATAAAACTGTGCCACACTAAGCATCCTTTCTTGGGTATTTTTAAGCGCAAATTTCACTGTCCCAACTAGTAATGATAAGGGAAAAGAGCTCAATAGTCAATCAAAGAATCAGCAAAGCTAGCTAGCTCAACCCATCTGAAATTCTATCCTTCTGAACCTATAATTTTTCCATAACAAAAAGGCAGGAAACTTGAGTTCCTGCCCCTTAATCCTGATTATTTAACTGGTACTTTTTGAATCCAGCCTTCTGGAGCTTCAACATCTCCGTATTGGATGCCCACCAATTCATCATAAAGACGTTTAGTGATTGGCCCCACTTCTGTTTCAGAATGGAAGACATACTTCTTATCACCAACTGTGATTGAGCCAACTGGGCTGATAACGGCAGCCGTCCCACAAGCACCAGCTTCTACGTATTGATCTAATTGATCAACATACACATCCCCTTCTTCTACTTCCAAGCCCAAGCGTTCTTTGGCTAAGTATAAGAGTGAATACTTGGTAATAGATGGCAAATAGAAGGAGATAATGGCGTAACGAATTTGTTATCCTTAGTAATTCCGAAGAAGTTAGCTGCCCCAACCTCCTCAATCTTAGTCTTGGTTGCTGGGTCCAAATAGATAGCGTCAGTATATCCATCTAATTTAGCCTTCTTACCTGGATAGAGGCTGGCAGCATAGTTACCTGCTACCTTAGCGGCCCCTGTCCCTTGTGGCGCTGCACGGTCATAATCCGATACAACAAAGTTACTTGGAGTTAATCCACCCTTGAAGTAGGCACCTACAGGAGATACATAAATTCCGAAGAGGTATTCATCTGCAGGTGAAACCCCAATTGATGCTCCCAAGCCGATGAGGAAAGGACGGATATAAAGTGTCGCGCCTGATTCATAAGGTGGCACCCAATCCGCATTAGCTGCTACCACTTCTTTAACTGCTTCAACAAACCAATCCTCTGGGTAGGCCGGCATCAAGAGACGCTCAGCAGAACGGCGCATACGCGCCGCATTTTGATCAACGCGGAAAAGGTTAATTTCACCAGATTTGGTGCGGTAAGCCTTCAAACCTTCAAAACATGTTTGACCATAGTGTAAAACGTTAGCCGCTTCACTCATGGTAATGGTGGCATCTTCTGTAATGCCGCCCTTTTCCCAAGCACCATTACGGTAGTATGCACGGTAACGTTTGCCCGTATCAGTATAGCCAAAACCTAAGTTATTCCAATCCATTTGTTCTGGTGTTGTCATTGTCTATTCCTCCAATATAATAATGCGATTAGTTAGAACCTTTGAATACGAAAATTTCTTCATCATAGAGTTTCAAGACTTTGGTGAAGAGGAAGTGAACTAGGAAAGTTACCACTGCTGGCACAGCCACCCAGATAAGGAGCATGAGCAAGAAGTTATTTCCTAAACTTGGTAAGGAAGCGATTGGGCCAACCAAACCAACTAAACCGAAACCAGAGGTTTGCGGTGTCCCTGTCAAGTTAAAGACTGGAACCAAAACAGCTGTAATAGCTGAAGATAAGAGCAGCCCGGCTGACATAATTGGATGAGTCAGATAGTTAGGCATCATCATTTTCATAGCCCCCAAAGCAATCGCTGTTGGAACACCTGGCTTATTCTTCTTATGAGTTGCCCAGACTAAGTATAGAGCCGTAGTCCCGACCCCCATAGAGGCCGCCCCAGCTGATAGGCCAGATAATGAAATAGCTAAGCCGATCGCGACGGTTGAAATTGGGGTTAAGATTAAGATAGCAAAAGACATACAAATTAAGATACTCATTACGAATGGTTGATATTGTACGAAGGTTTCAATTACGTGACCAATCGTATCTGTCACTTGTTTAACATATGGAAGGAGCTTGTAACCAAGTAAACCGACTCCGGAACCTACCACAATTGGTAAGAGGATAATTTCTAGCGCACCAAAATGGTGACCCACTAACTGGATGACAGCTACCGCAAGAGCTGCCGTTACCATAGCATTAATCAAATCTCCTGTCCCGGCAAGTTGGAAGATTTGGCCTGTCTTGTCACCGATGGTTGCTTCAACCGCTTTCCAAGCGCCAGACCCGATAAAGGTAGCCCCACCGACCGCAATCATCTGCATTGGCTTCATATTGAATTGATGTGCAATCAAGAACCCGGCCATAACAGGAATGAAGAACTGGAAGATGGTAATAATATTTAAGTAGTCCACTAAATATGGCTTAATAGCAGGGTAATTGCTCTGAAGGGCTGTGAGCGCCGCCTTCAAGACTGCATTAGGAATCAAAGCTACTACGATAGCAATGGCTGTCCCATTCAATACATTGTTTATAAAAATTATAGGCAGACGATTTGGTCTTTTCATTCGTCATAGAGATACCTCTTTCTTTTTAGGATGCCATAATTTTAACGTATTTCTAATCTTATTGCAAGGTAGTTTTTCATTTTTCTGAAAATAATCTTTAGATGGACAAACACAGAAGTCAAAGCTAGTAACTAGTTATCACGAACTTCTCATTTAATTACCTACATCCTGAGATTATGTTTGTGAAATTTCTTCAGAGTTCCGCCATCACCTCTTACTTAAGGCACAAGAAAAGAGACTAGGCGACTAGTCTCTCTTTAATCCTCTATAGCTGGCTCAGACTTTTGAAGCCTTCTTAGCTTCATTATTGGCAATAGCCAATGCCACCAAAATGTTTTGCTAAACCTTCATTCCCGTACTAGAAGCGGGCCGTGGAAATAGCTACCATAAGTATTGCGATAGTGCATACCCTCGGTTTTGTCTTGGCCATTGTTCCCATGACCGGTCACTACGCGACCAAGCGGTGCTTGATAGGGGCCTAGCGTGGTCACCCCATTATGATTTTCAAAGCCATAATAAGTCACTTGATTGACTTCATCATAGATTTCAATATCCCCGATGAAGCGAGTGCCTTCTTGGCGTTCTGTCTTATGTGGAAAAATACCTAGGCATTCAATTTTCTGCCCTTCTGCTGTCATATAGTATTGACCCAAAAATTGGAAGCCACCACAAATGGCAAGCAAGACGCCATCTGATTCAATATAACGCTCTAATTCATTCTTTAGACGGCCAATATCGCGCGCAATAATCCCCTGCTCGTAATCCTGCCCACCACCAATAAAGACGATATCGTAGTCATCCGCCTTAAAATCATCACCTAGACTGACCAATTTTGTTTCTACTTGATAGCCGGCTTGTTTAGCATGATACTGTAACATGAGGAGATTACCGTTATCTCCATAGGTATTCAAGAGATTGCCATAGAGATGGCAGATTCGTAAAGTTTTCATTCAATCTAGCCCTCCCTTTCCTACTGCTTCAAATAGCCTTTGGCTACTAGTAATTTTCGTAAATCTAACATGGCGGTATAGGTAGCCAAGATATGAATATGAGGTGTCGTGCTCGCTTCAATAGCCGCGACAACTGACTCAAGGCTATCTAGCTCATGGATGCGTTCTGAATCAAGCCCTGCTACCTCAAGACGCTTGGTCATATCCTTAACCCGCATCCCTGCCGTATAGACTTCTTGGATTGGAAAATCAACCATCTGTTCATAATGACCATCCCAAATCCAGCTGACGTCTGTCCCATCGGCATAGCGGTTATTGAGAATGGCCACTAAATTATAAGGTTCAGGATCTAATTTAATAAGCGCTAAGACCTGATCCAAGCCGACTGGATTCTTAACCAAGTTAAGAAGGACTTTCTTATCTCTACTTGAAAGAACTCTTGACGGCCGAACACCCGCTCTGCTTGCTTAAAGCCAGCTTCAATGGCCTCAGGAGATACACCAAATTCACGAGCCACACTATAGGCTGCTAAGGCATTATAGATATTATAGAGCCCTGCTACTGGAATAGCGTATTCATGTCCTTCAATGGCAAAACGCGAATGAGTCAGCGCTAATTCTTCCAGAGCCGTCACGCGATAATTTAAATCTGGACGTTTGAAGCCACAATGCGGGCAATAGTATTTCCCTAAGTTGGCATAAGTATTGCTGTGATAGCGGAGGATATGCTGGCATTCTGGGCAGAGAATACCATCCGTATTATAGTGAGGCGTTACCTCATGGTCCTCTTCATGGTCAAAACCAAAGTATACTCGAGGATTAGGCAAAGCCACTGAATTAAATAGAGGAGAGTCTCCATTGGCAATCACAGTCGCTTCTGGCACTTGCTTAGCAGCGTCTGCCATAAGTTTATAGATAGTATAGATTTCGCCATAGCGATCCATTTGATCTCGGAAGACGTTAGTGTGGACAAAAGCCTTAGGCGCTAGTGCCTTAACCACGTGTTTAAGGGAGCCCTCATCGACTTCCAGAACGGCTACACCTCGTTGCCCTTTAGGCAAAGCAGGTGCAGACAGGAAGGTGGACACAATCCCTTGCTTCATATTAGAACCTGTTGGATTAGTCAGGATGTGGTCGTAAGACTGGGCCAAGGCGTGTACCGTTAGTGCTGTCGTTAAGGTCTTACCGTTAGTACCAGTAATAATGACGACATCATAGTTCTTTGCCAACTCGGCCAGAAGATTCGGATCAAGGGCTAGGGCCAGTTTACCTGGCAGGCTAGAACCACCACTGGTAAAGGTCGTGAGAGCCCAGCGGGTTAAGCGACCTACTCCGGTCGCTAATTTACTTCGTAAGGTCATAAAGAGACTCCTTCAACTTCAAAATTTTGGATTCATTAAGCTAATAAATAGGCCTGCAGAGGGACCTAATAAGACAAGCGCATCATAGAATTTGAGACGCAAAACTCATTTTCTATTTTATCCCCCTAGCCAGCAAAAAGCAAGGACCGAGGTCCCTGCTTTCTTTGACTCTTTCTCTTAAAATGGCCAGTCAATCGAGCGCCACCAATCACCCACACCACGCACAGCTTCCTTGGTGGTGAAGACAATGTCGTCCCATAGGTTACCTGCATTTTGGTTAACCCATTTAGCGCCCTGATCAATTGTTTCTCCAACATTATAGTGCTGAACCGCATCAGCAATTGGGTTGGTATCAGTTGTCATCTGTGAAGCCATTTCTAGACCAAATGAAGTCTGTGGTGATGCCGACATGAGATTAGTAGTCTGAATAGAGAAGAGCTGGCGCATACCACTAGGCATTAAATCATCCAGTGATTGCTCCCCAGACTTATCTAAGCCTACCCAAGAAGCAATAACAAAATCTGGTGTATAGCCAATCATCCATTTATCACGAGTTGCCATGTTGCCGTCCGATACTTCCGTTGACCCTGTTTTTACCCAGTGATTTGACCAAAACTAGGTCCGGCACCATAACCGGTCCCATTACCACCATAAGTTTCCAGCATCATGCTGGTCATGTCGGCTGCTACTCGTGGTGTCATTACCATATATTTAGTTGGGCGAGTATTCTGATAGATAATATGGCCACTGGCGTCTTTAATTTGACGGATTAAGTAGCTGTCATTACGAATCCCCTTGTTGGCAAAGGCTGCATAGGCACTAGCCATCTGCAAAGGCGATACTCCTTGGCTGAGAGCTCCCAAGGCCAAGGTGAGTTGTTGATCTTGAGCTTGAATCTTGAGACCAAATTGATCTAATTTTTGCACTGACTTACCAATCCCCAGTTTGTCCATTAAATAGACGGCCGAAGTGTTCTTACTTTGGGCTAAGGCATAATAAAGTGGGACTTGACCAGATGGATCCGTCTGACGATCATAGTTCTCGGGTGCATAATGATTGTTACCATAGGCTCTTACCTGGTCAGGTACCTGACTATTAATTTTATAACCTGCTTCAAGCGCTGGCTCATAGACCGCCAGTGGCTTGATTGTAGAACCCGGCGAGCGTCTCATGTCAGTTGCCCGGTTAAAACCACGGTGAACGTAGTCACTCGCCCACCGTAGATGGCCATCACACCACCTGTTGAAGGTTCTACCACAACTGAGGCACTCTGTACTAAGGGGGTGCCCGTATTATCATCTGGGAAAATCCCCTGCACTTGATAGGCTGAATCCAACGCATTTTGATATTCAGGATTCAGGTAGGTATAAATCTTATAGCCCTTAGCTAGCAAGTCCGCTTCAGGAATCCCTGTTTCAGCTACCGCCTCATCTAACACCGCATCGAAATAGGCCGGATATTGGTCCTGCTCCTTAGCCACATAGGCATCATGAAGTTCAATACCTGAAGATTTAATTGACTGCGCCGTTTGACTATCAATCACTGACTCCTGTTCCAAGAGGCCAACCACTACGTTACGGCGTTCGATTGCCGCCTCGTAGTCATCAATAGGGTTAAAGAGCGACGGCCCTTTGAGAATACCTGTCAGAACCGCTGCCTCATTCCAAGACAGGCTAGCTGCCGAGTGACCAAAATAACGTTGCGAGGCATCTTCGACACCCCAGACCCCATTACCAAAGTAGGCATGGTTAAGGTACATCTCTAGAATCTGGTCTTTACTGAATTGCTTCTCGACTTCCAAGGCTAGGAAGAATTCCTTAAGCTTACGTTGCAAGGTTTGGTCTAAGGTCAAGAAGGCATTCTTAACCAGTTGCTGGGTCAAGGTCGAGCCGCCCCCGCCAGAAGTATTGCGATTGATTACAAATCGCACTAGAGCGCGCCCTATCCCTTGGGCATCAAATCCGTTATGCTGATAAAATCGCTTGTCTTCCGTTGCCACTACCGCTTCACGTATAGTAGTAGACATCTGGTCTAAATTTATATAAGTTCCCTTCTGGGCACTCAGTGTCCCAGCTTCTTGGTCATTCTTATCATAGATGGTCGTAACCGTCTTGAGTGCATCTTGTAGCATAGCCACATTGGTCGTCTTAGCGATAAAAACCAGATAGGTCGACATGACTAGCATGATTGACATGCCGATAAGGATTAACCATTTCCAGCCACGGTAATACCGCCAGATGCCTTTGAAGCCTTGCCAAATCCGGCTTCTAAAACTTGCTTGACTGGCCATTATGATCACCTCATTACTTCATTCATATCCCTTATTATACTGGAAAATTACGAATTTCTTATGAATTTTGACTGCTAAGCGTGAAAATTTAAGTATTTCTAGAAAACGGTTAATAAGAAAACTTCCCATTATATCATATGATATAATGGGAAGTTTATTTTTACCCTCAAGACCTAAAAAAACAGCACCTGAAATCAGGGTGCTGAATGTCTAATTCTTAATCTACTAATGCCTTGACGTGGTAGAGTCGGCTTGCATAGTCACCCACCAATTGTGGAAAGACATAGAAGCCTACTTGCATCAGTTCTGCCCCAGTAGCGACAAATTCCTGCTCCTCTGATTTCACTTGATAGCGCCTTTCTGGACACAAGTCCTGTAACTTAAGCACCTGCAAAGGCATGGCAGCTTGAGTTAGAGTCTGAGCCAACAAGACCATTGCCTGGTCTTGCTCTGGGCTGACAACCATCCAGGCTGTCAGGTTATCCTGGAAAGGACTTAGCAGGCGACTAAAGCGACCAAACTGGAAGAGAGCACGATGTTGCTTGTAGAAGTTCACTTGTTGTCGAATGCTTTCAAGTTCTTCTTTTGGCAGTTTGGTTAAATCAAGCTCATAACCAAAATCACCAAAGTAGGCGACCTGAGCCCGAGTCGCGAGAGGGGTCACACGATGTGTCTGATGGTTAGGAACTGCGGATACATGCGCTCCCATGGTGTGCTGCGGCACCATCATAGAGGTCCCGTACTGAATCTTCAGGCGCTCTACAGCATCCGTGTTATCCGACGTCCAGGTTTGTGGCATATAGGCGAGAATGCCTAAGTCAAAACGACCTCCCCCACCTGAACAACTTTCGAATAGAATGTGAGGATAGGCCTTAGTCAACCGTTCCATGAGATCATAGACCCCCAAAGTATAACGATGAGCTACCTGTCCCTGAGCTTGGCCAGGTAAATGTAGAGCATAGACTTCAGTAAGATGACGGTTCATATCCCACTTGATATAGTCAATCGGTACTTGATTCAGGATTTTGCTAATCTGTTGGAATAGGTTATCTCGGACATCTGGATTGGCCATATTCAAGACTAACTGCTGACGACCAGGTGTCAAACTTCGACCGGGTGTCTGGATGGCCCACTCAGGATGCTCTCGAAAGAGATTACTATTTTCTGAAATCATCTCAGGTTCAAACCAGAGTCCAAACTTCATCCCTTTTCCATGGACATAATCCGATAAACCTACCAAGCCCTGTGGCAATTTACTTTCCTGTTCAAACCAATCACCCAGCGAACTATTGTCATGGTTTCGTTGCCCGAACCAACCATCATCTAGGACGAAGAGCTCTACTCCGAGGTCAGCTGCTTGGTCAATCAAGGCATGCAATCTAGGTTGATTAAAGTCAAAAATAGGTTGCCTCCCAGTTATTTATGAGAATCGGTCTTTCCACACCACGGAAGCGGTACGGAATCAAATGCTGACTGACAAAATCATGGTAAGCTTGGGATAAGCCATTCAAACCACGATTACTATAAGCCAAGACAACCTGTGGAGTTTGGAAGCTTTCCCCAGGAGCCAACTCCCAATCCAATCCTAGCGATTGTATGCCTGCCTGAAGCCGAATTTGATTATAGGAGTCCATCTGAACAGACATCTCAAAGCTGCCACTGTAAATGAGCTGGGCGCCCAAAGCCTGACCTAAATGTTCAGTCGTCTCAGGCGCTACGATAGCCATATAAGGACTCTGGTGGTGGCTGCTCGTTCCTCGTTTACTATCTAGAACTTTGATGCCGTGATGGATGGCCTCACGCTCCACGAATCGCTCCCGAGCCCAGGTACCGTTTAAGTGGATAAGTTCTGCTTGCTGTGGCGACAAATCCAATTGAAAACTGGAAATTTCTCAATCCGACTTGTCTCACTGCCCTTATTGTAAAGAGTAGCTGACCTCACCACTACTGCCTGCCCCTCAAAAATCGTATAGGACAAGACGAGTTCTAGCGATTTAAGTGTATCTTTTAGATAGAGTTTGAGAGTGACAACCTCTTGACCTCCATCTACTTTCGCATGAGGGAGACCTTCTAAGATTGGACTGCCTGCCACAATTTCATGACGGTCATACCGAAAATCACTGACCGTGGAGCCATCAGCATGACGTAAGACTAGGGCCGGGTGCCGGAAATCCCCACGATTATATTGACTATATTCATAAAGCATATTCCCAACCGAGAAATCACGTACATCTGCTCCAAACTCGACCGATTCCACTTCAAAATCGCGATGAATCCGTGGATAAGCCGCTATGCCACTGTAATGTTCCAAGCGCTGGCCAAAATAGAGATGAGTGACATAACCAAAACGTTCCAACTGAATCAGATATGACAGCTTCTGGTTGCGTAGGTGGAAGACTTGTTGACTACTATCGAAAATAACTTCCATTGTTTATGTGCTCCTTTCAAAAAATGAGTTTCTAGGGTTGCCTAATCCAAGAATAATTGATAAGTAAGTCCTTGTCATAATGAACTTTGTTTAAGCTAACTATAACATGTCATTCCAAGCCATCGAATAGTTAAATGTCACTTCCTTTATTCGTTTTTAAGTTATAAGATGATTTTCAGATATATAATAGCGCTTTAGCGAATATAAAGTTTGACTAATCATTAAAGCGTTTACTATAATTGAGAAAAGGAGGATCCCTATGAGCCAAGCAGAATTCTATGTCTTCCACAACAAAACGTCTATTGAACTTTATCCTATTCAATTTGGTCGCGAGGCTTGCGCCCCCTTACATCGCATGGGACCCACGCAAACCCATAACTATCTCTTCCATTACATTCTATCTGGCCAAGGGCGCTTCTCACTGGTAGGCCAGAAGGCACAAACACTCTCTGCTGGGCAGGGTTTCTTGATGACACCTGACTGCATTTGTGCCTATGAAGCGGATGAATCCGACCCTTGGACCTATTGTTGGATTGAGTTTAATGGGCTAAAAGCTAAGCACTTCTTACAGGAAGCGGGCTTTAATGCTTCTAATTATCTCTTTAAACCTAAGCAGCAGTCTGTGCAAGATAACATCATGGCCCCCCTCATGCAACTGATTAATAACCCTAAACAACATGAGTCTTTCTTAATTGGCCAACTCTACCTAGTCATGGATGCCCTGATTCGTTACTCTAATCATACGCAATTGCTACCTCAGAATGATGTTCACAACTTTTATATTCGCGAGGCCATTCGTTTTATTCAAGATCATTTTGCCGAGTCTATCTCGATTGATGATATCGCACAACATTGCAACTTGAATCGCAATTACTTTAGCAAGTTATTCAAACAGGAAATGGGCTTAACCCTTCTCAATTTATTCTTAACTACCGCATGAATATTGCCTGCCAACTCCTAACTAATCGTCAATTATCCATCCAATCTATTGCCCAACAAGTCGGTTATACCAATCAATTCAACTTTTTCTGTCGCCTTTTAAACGAGTAAAAAGTTTGGCTCCCTACGATTGGCGCAAGCTCTATGCCTAAAGAAAAAGCCCGGTTTCCCGGCTTTTTGTTCTATATTTTTTCTTCAAGTGGGCCATCCACCAACCCATCCCTGTCCCCAAAAAGTAGGGTAAGGAAGCAGAGCAGGTATTGGAGTAAGCCAAAAGCCAGTGTACTCTCTTGGAATAATCTCAATCGTTGAAGCAAGGACAATCCCAAAAATAAAATGGAAGAAGACACTATAGTGACTACGGAAAATACGCTCAATCAGCTTAGAAAGCAAGATAATGGTCGCTAAGCCACCCAAAACCAATCGGAATCAGAACGGCTAAGTCTAACTGCTTAAAATCCTGTCGCCATTTTCTCATAGAGTCCCATATAAAGGATAAAGTTAGATGGGCTAAGGCCAGGCACTAGAATCCCTAAAGCAATCAGCGCCCCGGAGATAAACCAAGAAATGAAGTTAGCCTCGACTTGGCCATTAAAGAGATGGCTACCAAACTGTAAAAGCATAATCCCAAAAGATAAAAGATCCAGATAACACCCATAAGTCCTTGTGGCTGCGCCCTTCTTTACCAGCTTCCCGCCATAAAGCAGGCGCGGATCCAAGGATACAGCCGACAAAGAACCAAGAAACGATAGTAGCATAGTTAGCTAATAGGTAGCTGACCCCAAAGGAGAAGAGGACAATACCGAAAAGCGCCCCCAGTCCTACCGGAATAAAATAGAGGATGTTTTCTTTGAAGTTCTTGGTTAAGTTGGCCAAGAAACCAATAATGCGCTCATAAATCCCAAAAATAGCAGCTAAGGCCCCGCCACTAACCCCTGGCACAATAAAGCCAGAGCCAATCAGTATCCCTACCAAAAAGCGATAGAGAAAAGGTTGTTGTTTTTCTTCTTGATGTTCCACCAAATGGAAACCCTCCTTATACAATCTGTCGTTCCAGGCTGGACCTGAAACCCCTGTTCTCTAGTCTAGCGTGAATTAGCTCAGAATGCAAGGCTGGGGCTAAGTTTAGCGGATATTTCCTTAAGGCTAGAAATGACTTCTTAACACTTATAAATCAAAACCGCCCGTGACAACGGGCGGTTTGCTCTGCGGCTGGAAGCCTCTGCTACCGGCCACGGCCTAAAGGCCTACTGAATCGGTTTCCCTCCTGCACCACTTTTCCTCACTAGCTCTCAAAGAGCTTCACTTACTTTCTCCTATACTTTTCTCCTGTGAAAGGATCTGTCGCTTCGAACAAACTCAGTTGTTCTGCTACCTGGTCCTCCCGAACTTGATTCCGAATGTATTCTTCTATCTTCTCCTTGTTTCGGCCTACTGTATCCACGAAGTAGCCCCGACACCAAAACTTGCGGTTCCCATAACGATACTTTAAAATTGGCGTATCGATCAAATATCATGAGACTACTTTTTTCCTTTCAGATACCCCATAAAAGCTTGAAACACTTAATTTGGGTGGGATACTGACTAACATATGAATGTGGTCTTTGCAGGCATTTGCTTCATGGATGATAACGCCCTTGCGCTCACACAATTCCCGGATAATTCGGCCGATTGTTGCCTTGTACTTCCCATATATGATTTGGCGTCGTTATTTGGGCGCGAACACGATATGGTACTCCAATTCCAACTTGTGTGTGCTAAACTATCATTGTCCTTTTTCATAAGGATACCTCCCTGGTTCTTTTTGTGTGGTCGGGAAACCTACACTAAGTTTACCACTTGGGAGGTTATTTTTCTTACCTCGCTATAAGCTCTCCGGAACCACCAGCATTGCTGGTGGTTTTCTCCATACAACAAAAATAGGTAGCCATAAGGCTACCTATTTCTTATTTTTTCAAGATATCCGTCAACTCAATCTGACGTTGACAATGAGCCAAACTTTCCCCTGTGACAATGACTTGTCCTTCTAAATCAAGTGGATTACGTCCCATTGGATTGAAGAGAGCAAAGCCCCAGTCAGTCCGTAACATGTATTGGGTCATGACCTGCTCAGCATTTAAGGCTTCTAGAGGTAAAGGCGATGGCCGCATCAGCCAAAGGTACTAGACTAGGCAGAGGTAATCCGACTACTGAGCGCACCATGGCTTCATAACAGGACAAGGACATGGCACCTAGAGTAAACATGGCTGCGTCCTTAGCGCCTATCTCAACACTATTAATATAGACCACGCCAGCAGAAGTCACCAGAAAATCAATGGTCATACAGCCCACTAAGGCTAAAGTCTCGACTAAATAGCGCCCCAAGCGACGGATTTCTCGCTCAACTTCTTCATGGAGTTTGACTGGGTAGCGGACCTGCGTACCACTCACTGCACTAGATTGAACTTGTTCAAATGGTGGATAGACCAGGAGTTCCCCTCGTTCGTTCCGAACCACCGACAAGGAGACTACTTTTTCGCTAGGAATCCAAGCCTCAAGTATACAGGTTCCCAAGGCAATTTTGTCTTGAGCAGCTTCATAGTCAGCCTCGCTATAAAGAATGAGATGGCTGCTCACAGCTTCAATGTGCCGTTGGGTATATTTGAGATAGCAAGGGAAGCCGATAAACTCCACTGCCTCCTTGACATCCTCTAGCGAAGTCACCATAGCAAAAGGCGCCACCAAAGCAACGTTTCTCATCTAGATAGGCCTTCTCAATCAGACGGTCTGTGGCAATAGCCCGCAAGTCTTCCGATAGCGTAACATCTGTAATATCCGCTAAGACCTTGAAAGCCAAGTTAGACAAGAGTCCCGGCTCTACAATTACGGTATCAATACGCCCAGCGAAAAATCTCAAGGTTGCTTCATCATATGCTTCGGCCACTGTCTGCCAAGTTGCAAATTGCCGCACTAAATTATCTGGATTTAGAACTAGGCTCGCTACACGGTAGCCTAATTTCCCTGCCGCTTGAGCCAGAAGGGCAGCATGAATGCTAGAACCAATTATCCCTACTGTTTCACCTGGATAGTGTTTTTCTGGCACAGTGCCACCTCCTTTATCTCATTCACACCTTACTAGTTTACCATACTTTTATAACTGAAACCTACACAATTTTAAAAATTATTGATCATATTGAGTTAGTTGCCATTCTTCAATCATTGCAATTAATTTATCAGCATAATCTGGATCCGTCGCATAACCTGACGACTGCAGACCGCGAGCCTGGGACTGATAGTCCTTGGCCTCTAAGACCGCCTGGTACTGCTTAGCGTTCCAAGAAGTTCCATAAAAAATTAGTTCAGCATGCTTAACCAAGGAGTCCTCCCAAGATTTATAAACTTTGAAACGATCCACGATGGTTACCCACTCATTGTTGACATACTCCTTAGTCTCTAAATCCACGCCATTAGGATCGTCTGCTGCGGCTTTGACACCAAAGAGATTGTAGTAATTAGCCGCTAACTGGCTCTGGCCGAAATCTGACTCAACCATGGCTTGGGCCAAGGAAACGCTAGCCAAAACTCCATACTCTTTCTGTAAACGTTGAGCCGTAGGAACTAACTTTTGAACAAACGATTCACGGCTAACATGTTGAATCTGAGTATTGTTGTCAGGTTGACCGCTTCGATCTTGGATAACTTGATAGGTCAAGAACAATACCAGCATGAGTCCAATCCCCATAACGGTTCCCTTGCCTAATTTTTGATAGAGAGCTAAGCGGAATTTGCGCCAACGAGTCTTTATTTTTTTCCAGCTCCACTTGCTACTCTTCTTTTCTTTTTAGCATAGTAGCTTTTACCTCTTTTAGTCATGGGTCACCTCCTTGGGATTTGATTTACTTAATCGTTGCTACAGCTGTCCATTCAATTGGTTATCAAACCATTCCAAGAGTTTAATCTCATCGCCCTCAATTTGCTGACGAATAATGCCTGGTAACCGTAATTCTAAGACATCACTATAACCCCCAGATATGATAATCAGCAATTACTTGTAAAATCATCATGTTGGATTTGCGATTTGAGCTTTCCTCATTAGGTTCGCTGTGGTGCCACTCCATACGGGCCATCCCTTGATGAATCCAACGGCGGGCTATCTGATACTTGAGATACTGGTATTCTTTGACTGGATTGGCCATGACATCACTCAGACGTTCCGCATTGCGAACCACCTTTTGAACTAGCATCCATTCATAGTCTGTAAAAAGGGTCGACAGAATTTTAACATTCTCATATTTCAGGCCCTGTTCTCCCTTCTTGAAGCGATCCCAACTCTGTGCGCTAATACCCAGTTTATCTGTATAAAAAGCCTTTTCTGTCACATATTTTTCTTTAACTGCATTAAGTACGATACTGATAAGAGCTTGATTCATACTTATCACCTCATTCAATAGATTACTTGTCCTTTTATTATACACCTTTTAGGTGAACTATCAAATGGTTTGTCTCTAAGTTCTTTTTTTGGTACACTTAAGCCTAAGAAAGTCTGACAAAGGAAGATACCTTATATGAAACTTAATCTCGACCTCAAATCCTTTAAAGTGGGCATGCGGACCTTCAAGACTACTATTGCGGTTGGTTTGACTATCACTCTTTTCGAACTTTTGAATCGTCAACCTGCCGTTTTGGCGGCTATCGCAGCAGTTTTCACCTTGAGGACCGAACATGAAACCTCTGTTAAATTTGGGCGCATCCGCCTCTTCGGCAATACGTTAGGTGTAGTGATTGCTATTCTGCTGACTCAGATTGCCCTCTGGATGAATCTGCCCTTACCTATCTATCGGGTTTTAGGTGCTAGCTTGGGGATTCTCTTAGTTATCGTCTTTTGTAATGCTTTCAACCACCCCGCTAGTGTCGTTAATTCAAGTGCTACCTTCTTCGTCGTCTTCCTTAACACCCCAAAGGAACACCTCTTAGATTATGGCGCTAATCGCATCTTGGACGCTATCATCGGTTCCGCCATTGCCATTATAGTCAACCGTTTGCTTCCCAATCCTCATGTCAAGAAAGAGGCCTAGAGAATTTTGCTAACTTAGACTAAAAAAGCTGAGACAGCTATTACTACTGTCTCAGCTTTTTATCTTAGTAATAGAGCCAGGTACCGCGACCTGTATCCCAATACCAACGTCCTTGACGTGGAGTAGAATCGAGGACACCGTCACCATCATCATCGAAATAATCAAAAACAGGTGCAGGTTCTACGTTAGGGTTGTTAAGTTCAGCCTGAGTAGGCAACTCAGGAGCAGATGAGTTGCTCGCAGTTGATGATTCACTACTTGAAGCACTTGATTCAGTTGCATTAGTTTGGCCTTGGGCAAACTCCACTAAGGTCTTCACGATTGAAGCCACATTAGTATTCGCGGTTTCTCCTTCGCCAGGTGCACCAAGAACTACAACAATCACGGATTTTCCGTTCATCTCAATAATTGCCGCATAATGGTGCATACTCCCCACTTGATCAGGTGTCGTCATTTCATAACGTCGTGTTACATCTTTCAGGTCTGTTGGGAACTTGGTGGAAACCGGAGTCTTAAGAACGGCTTCTTTAAGCGCTGCACTCACCTTATTATTAACTAACTTATCTTGGGCCAACTGATTCAACAAATTAGCCAAGTCATAGGCACTTGTGGTCACACCTGTAATATCACCCGCCTCATTCAAGGCTAGATTAGCACTAATCTTTGTTGAATAGTAGCCTTGGCTATTAAGCCAGAGATTCAATTCATTTGCGCCACCTACTTGTTGAATTAAGTAATTCATGGCTGTTGCATCTTGGGCTACCACTACTGCATCAATTAATTCTTGGATAGTAATCTTCGAACCAATAGCGTGTGTTGCCATAGCTGTCTCTCCCGTCCCTACACGGAGAGCTTCTTGAATTTCAACTTCAGTTGTTAGTTCAAACTTTTTCTCATCAATCAATTGATAGGTCCGTGCTAATACAAACCATGCAAAAAGGTTAGATGCGTCACTAGACTTAGTACTTGATAAGTAAGGAGCTTTGCCACCGACTTCTTGAAGAGCCAGGACTTGTTTACCATCGGACTTGAAGGCTGCCTCTAAAGCTTTCACTTGATCTTGACTCAGACCTAAATCCGGTGTTTGATATTCAAGTTGTTCGGTGTAGTTAAGGCTGTCTGCCTTGATGGCCAAGGACACCTTACTACCAGTTGCTTTAGTAATTTGATAGCTTGGGTCCACATAACGTAAGACTAAATTGTTAGCTTCCTTGACTAAAGAGTAGTCTGTTAAGTCGCTACCATCTACGGAAAACTTGAATGTATCACGGGTCAAATTCTCTAATGGTTGCTCAAAAGTCAAAGTGACCGTCACAAAAGGATAGGCAGAAAGATCTGCTTGTTTACTTTTGGCTTGAAGGTTTGGCGTACTACTTGATTCTTCCTTGCTGGACTCCTGCGCTACTTGGCTAGAGCTTGATGATGTTGGTGTTTCAGTATTTTGATTTCCCCATTTAATTCCCACGGCATTCAAGGCTTGTGGTAAGTACTTAGGTAACTCCGGACCATATAAGAAAGCCAAGAATAAAAGAATTAAAACAAGCACCATCTGTAGAATACTGAAGATAACTCGCATGAAACCACGACGACGTTTTGGTTTGAATTCAGGAACTAATTCTTCCTCATCATCTTGGGATGAAAAATCAAAATTCTGAATTTCTTGGGTATTACGCCACGCTTCATACTCCGTTGTCTGGTGTAAATCATCATGAGGCAGAACTGTATTCGAATCGAATGCTTCATCATTCTCATAATGTGGTTCCCTCACCACTTTTTTATCCGCAAATGAATAACCACAACGGGCACAGTGCGTCTTACTTCTGACTGGCTTGCCACAGTTTGGACATTGCATATCTTAAATCCCTCCTCTAATTAGGTTGCTACCTATTCCCTACAATTCTATCATAGAATAGCTAAAAATTAAAGCGCCTTATCACAATAATTAGCCCTTGGTCCCCTTGGCCAGGACTAATACTTTCAAGTAGTCACTGCGCTCATCTTCTGACCGCGGGAAATCCTCTCCCAAGCCAAAACTAGCCTGCAGTTCAGCACCCGGACACGCTGCTAAGCAATCTGCTTTAAAGCGTTCTAAAGGATAGACCGAGTGATTGGTAGACAAGACTAATTGACCACCTGGGGCCACCAAACACCAAAGATCTGCCGCTAGCTGGCCATAATTTTTAAGGGCAGAGAAGGTATATTTCTTCGTGCGCGCAAAACTAGGTGGGTCACATACAACTCGATCAAAGGTCAGTCCTTTTCGCTTAGCATAGCGGATATAGTCGAAGACATCCATGACACGAATTTCATGCGCTTGGCTAGGCGTCTCTATCCCATTCAGCGCGAAGTTTTCCTGGGTCTTAGCTAGGCTACGATTAGCCACATCTACGCTAACGGTTTGGCTTGCGCCCCCCATTGCGGCCGCTACTGAGAAACCACCTGTATAACTGAAGAGGTTTAAGAGACTTTTGCCAGGAGCTCCCTGCATGATATAGTCTCGCACCTGCCGCTGATCCAAAAAGAGACCTGTCATCCATTCCTGTCCGAGATGGATGGCATAGTGAATGCCATTTTCACGAATAATGACTGGGGCAGGTGCAAGTTGCCCTTCAAGATGGTTAATAGCTTGTTCAGCCACTTGTTGATCAAAGCGCTGAGTTTCATAGATTCCCAAGATGTCGGGAACATGAGCTTTAAGAGCTGATACTAAATCATCTCGATATTGATAAATCCCTTGAGAATACCAGTTAAGTTGGATAAATCCTGCATACCAATCCACTGTCACCCCGCCCAAGCCATCACCTTCTCCATTGATAAGGCGAAAGGCAGTTAAGTCTGAACAGTTAAAATAGGACTGACGCTGAGACAAGGCAGCTTGAACCCGTTGCTCTAACCAGTTAGCGTCTAGCTGACTATTCTGAGTTAACAACCAACCTAAGCCCTTCTGTTGGCGCCCGACTAGCATGAGTCCCAGCCACTCACCTGCTACTGACTTTAAGCCTACTATGCTTCCTTCGGCTAGCCAGCTCAACTACTTCTGGCTCCATGACATCAGCTAACTGAATCAACGCCTTGCCCTTTTTTAGCCCTTGACTGGCTTTCTTCTTCACGATTAGTGTATCCATCTATTATTCTCCTTTGATTTCAGCCCAGAATTGTGCCAGGTATTGGCGCATAAAAGCAGTTCTATCTTGGGCTATAGCACGGCCTGATGCAGTATTCATCAAGTCAGCCAACTTTAATAATTTTTCATCAAAATGCGCAAGGCTGCTCTGATTTTGACGATAATCTTCTTGACTTAACTGGGACAAATCACGAGGAGGCAAGTCATTATAGAGATCATGTCCTCGTGAACCTCCATAATAGAAGGTACGAGCGATACCAATTGCGCCTAAGGCATCTAATCGGTCTGCATCTTGCACAATTTGTCCCTCGAGTGACAGTGATTGCCTTTCTTGCAGGTTTTTACTAAAAGACTGGCGATCCATAATTTCTAAAATAGCATCTCGTTCCGGTAAAGTTGCTCCTGCTTGTATTAGAAGCTCTGCTACTTCTCTACGCGCTTGAGCTGGATTCGATGTCACCTTATCATCAATGACATCATGCAACCAAGCTGCAGCTAGCACAATGGAGGTTTTTATAGGTTGTGATTCAGCTACCATCAAACGTTGAGCATTGGCTACCACACGCTCAAGGTGCTGAATATCATGCCCCGTCTTATCTTGCGCCATACGTTGACGCACAAAAGCTTCAATGATTCCTAAATCCATTCCCTGTCACACTCCTTTCTTGTATTCTAGCACAAGAGTCCTGCTCAAGGCTAGCTAGCACCCTAGTGTTTACTTGCTTAGCAGAAAAATCCTCAGTCCTTGCTAAGAAGGCTGAGGGATTTTTGACTAGCTTTAGTCTTCATCTGTCGCTTGGCGCTTGCGCGTCACAGCTAGGCCGACACTTGCTAAAATAGTCAAGGCCACACCTGAGAAGAAGCTATAGTCTGGGGCTTCACCCGTTGCTGGTAAGAGCCCTTGTGTTTGCACTTCTGGCTCACTTGGAGCGACTGGCACTGGCACAACGGTTGGCACATACTGTGCCGTCACCTTGCGCTCGTTGCGGTCAACCCGAACCACGGTCACACCACTTGCTTGGCCTAAGAAGCCTGCTTCTGGTGTGAAGGTCACAGAACCATCTGAGTTAAGAACATAAGTCCCTTCCCCTGGTACGGTTAATTCAGTTTGACCATTTTCGAAGGTAGCAGGGATGGTCAGATCCACATCGCCTTCAAAGACTGGCGTCCCGGTTTGTTTTTCACCTGGGTAGCCGGTTGAAGTCGTATCTTGTGTCTTGGCTTGTCCGTATACCGTTGGGATGTACTGAATCTTCAGTTCTTTCCCGTTGACATCACGACGGATAACGGTAATTGGTGTCGCTTGTCCAACAAAGTCTGGCTCTGGCGTGAAGGTCACTTGCCCTGTCTCAGGGTTGACGGTGTAAGTCCCTTGTCCTGGAACGGTCACGCTGGTGACCCCACCTTCAAGGTAAGCTGGAACTTTGGTATCCACTTGGCCCTTGAAGTCTGGTAACTTGCTTGACTTTGACCCTTCATGCCCTCGCTAGTCACGCTAGCGTTGACCACTGGTGAATAAGTCGCTTCAGCAGTTGTCCCGTTGACGTCAGTGGCTTGAACGCGAGCTGGGATTGGTTGACCTACGTAGCCTGGATTTGGTGTGAAGGTTACAGTTCCGTCTTGGGCTAAGCTGTAGGTCCCGACTTGGTTACCTACTTGGTCCAAGGCTGGAATAGTGATGTCAGCCACTGCTTGGCCATTGACCACAAACTTGAGGCTGCCTGGAACTAAGTCCACGCTTTGTTCAGTACCGTTAATATTGGCAGAACCTGGGACAAATTTAACTTGACCCGTTTGGGCTTGGTTAACCACGCCTGAAGAGTAGTCGTTGTTAGCACCTGGTTTAACTGGGACAACAGTTGCTTGGTAAATAGCCGTCACTGGGGTGCCGTTCTTATCGACGCGTTTAACCGTCAATTGCGAACCTTGTCCCGTGAAGGTCTTCTCTGGCACAAACTCGATGGAGCCATCTGCTTGGATGGTGTAGACCCCTTCGCCGATGACAGACTTACTTGTCTTGCCATCTTCAAAGGTCATTGGCACCGTCTCATCAATTGGCACCGATGAATTCCCTGGCGTAAAGACTGGACGAGCCGTTTGTTTCTTGCCCTGCACTCCAGTTGAAGTGGCTGGCGTGCTAGTTGGCGTTACCTTAGTCACGGTTGGCGTGTAAGTCGCGGTGACTGGTGTACCGTTCTTGTCTACACGTTTGACCGTGACAGGAGCTGGTGTCCCCACATATTGCTTGTCTGGCGTGAAAGTAATGGAACCATCTGGGTTGATGGTGTAGACACCGACGTTTGGCACAGTCTTAGTGCTTGATCCATCCTCGAAGGTCATTGGACTATCCACATCGATTGGCACTGCTGGGTCACCTGGAGTGAAGACTGGCGTCGCTATCTGTGGTTGACCTTGAACACCTGTCGAAGTCGCTGGTGTGCTAGTTGGTGTTACCTTAGTCACGGTTGGAGTATACTTAGCCGTTACTTCCGTACCGTTCTTGTCCACACGTTTAACTGTCACTGGATCTGGAGTCCCAACAAATTGCTTGTCTGGAGTGAAAGTAATGGAACCATCTGGGTTGATGGTGTAGACACCGACACCTGGCACAGTCTTAGTTGGCTGCCCATCTTCAAAGGTCATTGGGCTATCCAAGTCGATTGGCACGGCTGAGTCACCTGGTGTGAAGACTGGGCTACCAGTTTGTGGCACACCTTGGACACCTGTTGAAGTGGCCGGCGAGCTAGTTGGTGTTACCTTAGTCACGGTTGGGGTGTAAGTTGCGGTGACTGGTGTACCGTTCTTGTCTACACGTTTGACCATGACTGGGTCTGGTGTCCCTACGTATTGTTTGTCTGGCGTGAAGGTGATGGAACCATCTGGGTTGATGGAGTACTCACCTACACCTGGAACCTTCTTCGTGCTTGAACCGTCTTCGAAGGTCATTGGTTTCGTGTCATCAAGTGGTACTAATGGGTTCCCTTCAGTAAAGGTTGGGGTGCCCTTTTGTGGTTGACCTTGAACGCCAGTTGACTCAGCGTTGGTGCTGGTTGGCGTTACTTGTGTAACGTTTGGCTGATAAACTGCATCTGCCGTAGAACCATTGCTGTCTGTTACACGAAGGCGTGCAGGAGTAGGAGTCCCATAGAAATCTGGAGCTGGTTGGAAGCTGATTTCACCATTTGGTTTAACTGTATAGGTTCCTTGTACCTTGCCACTCGCGTCGCTAACTGTCAAGGTATTACCTTGTTGAACTTGCCCATCCACTACGAATTGTGGCCCAGCTGGGTTCAATGGAACTGTTTGAGTTTGGTTATTAACAGTTGCTTGACCCGGCGTGAAATTAAGTTGGCTAGTTTGGAGTTGCCCTTGAAGCCCAGTAGTCTGAGTATCTTGGCCTGTGGGGGTTGCAGCCTTGACATCTGCTTGGTAAGTAGCGGTTACTCCTGTCCCATTCTTATCCACACGTTTAACCGTTTCAGGATTTGGACGCCCAGTATAACCAGGAAGTGGTTGGAAGGTTACACGACCTGTATTATCCACTGCATATGTCCCAACACCTGGAACTTCCTTAGTTGATTTTCCATTGTCAAAAGTTGGCGCAACGGCTTCATCAATTGGCACACGGCTATCGCCTGGAGTGAAGACTAGGTTGCCGGATTGCTCAGCCCCTTGAATACCTTCAGAGCTTGCGTTCTGACCTGTTGGTACAACTGGCGTCACCTTCGGTTGGTAAGTCGCTCGGTGAGGTTGCCCAGAAGCATCATTTACTTGTAAATTAACTGGATCTACCGTCCCAACAAATGATTTGTTTGGAGTGAAAGTTACGCGCCCTGTTACTGGATCTAAGTTAAAAGTCCCGACTTCCTTGCCACCAGAAGTTGCTGGAATGCTTGTTCCTGATACAGGGTTACCGTCAGCATCTAGGAAAGTTGCTGGATTGCTAGCCGATGGCTGAACAGGTGTGTTGGCTGGATTTCCATCATTAAAGACGATGTCTTTTTCTTGTGGTAAACCTTGTGCGTCGGTTGAAACGTTCTCAGTATGCTTCAATACATTTGGAACATAACGAGCGTCCATAGTATTGAGCGTATCACTTACAGGTGCTTCTGAATTGTTCTTAGCGGTCCAGTTAGTGTCTGATCCGTTGGTATCAAAACGACGAATATTAATCCCTGCTGCTTTACCAGTAAAACCTGCCGCAGGCTCAAAAACAACATTAACGTCAGCCCCATCTGCGGTAACTTTATAGCGCCCTTCTGTCGTAGTGTACCATCCCTCACCATTTGGTGTTAGGGGCTGCCCTGTATTATCTAAAACGATTGGTGCTTTGTTAGTGTCTATGGCAGCTTTGGCATTCTCATCGTTCTTATGAACACCACGAGGAGTAAAGTGAAGGGTTGCTTTTTGTTGTTGATCTTGTAAACCAAAGTCTCCTTCTTCTCACCTTTTGGTGGATAGGTTAAGAGCACTTCTAAGTCCTCTACTTCCCCACTAAATGCTGTTCCAGTAGGTTTTTCAATATCTCCTTGGTTCAAGGCAATACGAACACGCATCCCAATCTTGTTAACCTGATCATTGGTCATCGGCGGATGATTTCTAAAGTTAACAGTGAAGTCGCCTTCACCCGTTACTTCAGTGAAATCACTGGCTTCATTATCATCGAACTTACCGTTTTGGTTGAAGTCCATCCAAGCACGAACATATGCCTTGGCATTGCCATTGGCATTTGCGTGGAAACGAACAGAGTAATTCCCGTCACGAAGACGATCTGCCCGGAAAAGATTGTGAGTCTGATTAACTAAATCATCAGGCAAGAGTTGCTTGATACCCTCATCGGCGTGGTCTGTATTATCATCGTGAGTCCAGTCACCGCCAGAAGATGTGTCAACATCGGCTTTCACCCTACCTAGATAAGGTTGAGGGCTAGGATTCCCTGTCTCTGCATCGTAGCCAGAAATAGCGTGAACTGCTGTCCCATAAGTTTCAGGAGCATCCCTTCATCGACAACCATAAAACCTATCATAGCCCCCTTGTTGACCGGAAGAAGCAATATAAATTCCCACTTCAGAAGCCCCACGACTCATAACAAGTGGCACCGTATAGCCATTTGAAACATTAGGACCAAAAACTTGGGAACCTAGCCCCCCCGTTTTTTGATCTGGATTAGTATAGGCATGCCAATAAACCTTACTCCCTTCTTCCCCGATATATTGACCATCAGTGTTAGGAAGCATTGCATAATAGGTATCCGTAATTTCGGTCCCATCTGGGCGGACACGTTTCCATTCAGCCAAGTGCTCCCAGCCTTGCCCATTTGTAGTAAATATAGCATACTCACCTGGGTTGGCTTCTTCGCCATCGGCCATAACTACAGTCGCCTTAACTGGCTTGTTAAGATAAGTTGCTTCAACTTTGAAAGTCACCCCATAGTTAGCACCGTTGCGTGGCACTTGTAATTGGGTCAATCGCCCTTTAGTATTGATTCCTTGATCTCTAATAGCTGTCCATTGGTTCTGAGCTGCCCCTATAATTTTAGGACGGTAGTCATCTCCATTGTTCTGCTGATCATTGTATTCAGGCGCATATGTCAGCCATGTATTCTTAGCATTCGGATTGTAGCTAGCTGCATGCTCAGTCCCCTGAACACGATTACGATAGATTTCGGTTGAGTTAAAGGGTTTTAAGTCCGTAACCGTCAATTTAACCCGATATCCTGGCGAAATTTCTTTTTCATAGACGGTTCCTACTTTAAGGGAACCATTGTCCAAATTCGAAATTGAATTAGGGTCAGATAAATCTAGCCAATTGATTTGCTTCATTAAATCAGCTGGTCTCTTATTCTCCGAATCAGCCAAGGTAGGCTTCGATACCGTATTATTAGGATTGCCATCCCGCAAACCATTAGATGTAACATCTCGACGTACTCGGCGAGAACGACTAGTCTGTAATGCTTCCACAGAAGGCACTGGTCGATCTTCATTTGTTGCTTGACTAGAAGCAGAATGAATAGGGCCTTCTGAGGATGCTTGGGGCTTATTCAAACTCTCTTCTTCTTTAAGTTTTTCCCTAGATTCTATTGGATCACTTCCTTGATCCGTTGAAGCAAGACTATCTACTTCTGAGGCTTGATTTAGGTTAACCTCGGGGGCTAGCGATTGATTGCTCGCTTCGGCCACTACTTTGTAATCTACACTACTTGTTACACCGCTATAATCTTGGGCCTCCGCAGTTGCACCATTAGCAAAATAAATACCACAGGCTACTGCTACAGAGGCTGCGCCAAAGCTAAACTTCTTAATCGTATAGCGCGTGATTATCTCGCCCTGTTTTTTATCATTCATCTGGCGATTATTCTTACTAAACATAGACTGACTCCTCTATATAAAATATACGATGAAAGAAACAAACTAACGAGGAAGCTACTCTACATGAGAATCTGCACACCAATGGAACTGGAGCCAAGGTAGTGCCCTTGTTAGCTTCTTTCATTCACTCCGCCCATTATTATAGTATATATAGAGAGAGATTGCACGATGTTTTTTAAGAAATTTGCTTCTAATCATTTGATAAGCTTTCCATTGATAAATATGTAGTTTTTACAGAAATTTATTGCTTCTGACATAGGCTCTTATTATGGCCTAAGAGACAATGAAACTGCCTATTCTACTTAATAATTAAAGATCATTTTTGGATTCCTCTATATAAATTAACAAAAAGACTCATTTTATCCACTCATCCCTAGACACTAGCTTAAGACTCTCCTCTATCACACCATTCTACATTAGGGACATACGAACACTATTTTGTCATGGGCCTCTGCTATTATTAGCTAATTGGTGCCACAGACATAGGTTCCTAGGCAAAACAAAAAGCCAGTTTACTATCTAGTAAACTGGCAGCCATAAAAGAAATCCTACTCTTTTGGTGTCTGACTTAATATCTTATTTAATATGGATTGATATTCCTGAGCCGAAAGGCGCTTAAGCTCAGTAATATCTGGTAAGTGTTTCTGACTAGGGCTCAACTCATAATCCACTACATAGTCATAAGAGCGTGTATAGGCAGGATTATTATTGAAAAGGTTAAGGTTGGTATCTTCTACCACCCCCAAGAGAGTCATACGATAGCTCTGTTCCTTAGGATTCACTCGCAGGCTAAAACGCTTGAGCTTTTGGAGCACAGGGCTCGTCTTCAATTGCATTGCCTTAAGAAAATCTACCTTGCCCGTCGCGATATCCGCAATGCGGTTGAGGCCAAATTCTCCTTTACGAATCTTAGCTGATACTTCCCCTTGAAGGTCCAAACCGACCCCTTTCCCCACCAAATCCAGATGGGGATTGAGTTTTAGACTAGGGCCTTTGTCACTTGCTTCCCACTCCATCTTAAGACGATAATCCAGATGTAAGTTACGTGTCTGGTCAAAGAGAAACTCCGGAATTTCAGTCAACTCTGCACTGGTCATCACGGTCCCTTTGAACTCATGAATCTTAGCTTCCGGCAACTGATTCAACTTCTTGCGGTTAGGCTCTAAGAAAAGCAGTTGGAAAGCTTCTTGATCTAAGCCAACTTGCTTGAGCTGTTCCTTGCTAAGTTCGATATAATAGTCATCATAGGCTTCTAGGGCCTTGAGCTGCTCCGTTGTCAAAGACAATTCAGGGAAGAAGGTCATGCTTGCTAATAATTGACTATGCTTAATATAGACATGAGAGAGATTATCATAAGTCATCAAATCGAGTTGATACTTAAGACCTTCGCCTTTATCGCCATAATAGGTTAATTGTATCTTAGCAATACCGCGACTACGGTCCCCCACTGCTTGTACTTGGGCAGTATAAGCCCGATCCTTGACGTAGGTAAAGCCATAACGTACCTGGTAGGTTTTTAACTCATGCATAGCATCAAGGGCGGCCTGCAATAGTTCTTGTTTGGATAGTTGTGGTTCAGCCAAACTCTCAGCAGAAGTGGAGACCATTTCGGATTCAGCTACAGAACTAGCACTCTCAGACGAGGTGGCTAGGCCTTCTACTTGGCTTGTTGAGTCTACTTGCTCAGAATCTGATTGGGCACCTACCACCTCTGCGCTCCCTAGTATAAGCGCTAAGCCTAAGGCTAGCACCCCATAAGAAAAAGGCTTGATTGTTCTTGGTTTAATTGACATTTTGTCACCTCATTTCGTTTCCGAAAATCATACAAATTCATCAGTCAGTTTAACACTCTGACTTGCAAAAGTAAACTAAAACCACCCTAGTTAAGACTTTTTTAGAAAAGCTCGTTATAATTCAACAGCCCTCCACCGTTGGCTGATTTTCCAACTGATGGGGGCTGTTTGATTGGTTGATAAACTTACTCCACAATAACTTTGCAGAATTAATTCTGGCACCTGAGCGGAGTCGGCAATTGAAATGGCAGCAGACAAGCGAGCCAAGACCTCGCTCACATCTTCTCGGTTACTGTGTAAAATCGCAAGTGGTTGGCCTTCTTGAATAGGATCACCGACCTTGGCGCAGAGTTCAATCCCTACGGCTGGGTCGATAATATCTTCCTTGGTCTCACGTCCAGCGCCTAACATCATAGCGGCTACCCCAACTTCATCAGCCACCCATTGGCTGACTACACCCGAACTTTGGGCTAGGAATGGAATGTGATAGCGAGCTTAAGGTAACAAGTCTAGATTATCCACAATTCTCGTATCCCCGCCTTGATTAGCAAGGAAGGTCTTGAAGACTTCCAAGGCACGACCTGAGTCGATTTGTTCTTGCAAGAGGGCTTTGCCTTCTTCAAGACTGCTTACCTGGTTAGCGGCTAGCAACATTTGGCCACCTAAAACCAGGCAGAGCTCCGTTAAATCTTCTGGTCCTTGGCCTTGAAGGGTCTTGATGGCTTCCTTGACTTCTAAGGCATTCCCAATCATGTAGCCTAACGGCTGGCTCATATCGGAAATAACAGCCAAGGTCTTTCGACCCACTTGGTGGCCGATCTTCACCATGGTATGAGCCAGAGCTTCCGCATCTGCCAAGGTTTTCATGAAGGCTCCTTCACCAGTCTTGACATCTAAGACAATGGCATCTGCTCCAGCCGCAATTTTTTTACTCATAATTGAGCTAGCAATCAAGGGAATAGATTGGACTGTACCCGTCACATCCCGCAGGGCATAGAGTTTTTTGTCGGCAGGGGTTAGGTTACCACTTTGACCAACTACCGCAATCTTGTAGCGGTTGACATGATCAATAAAATCTTGGGGGGATAGGGTCACGGAGAAGCCAGGAATGGCCTCTAATTTATCAGTCGTCCCACCCGTATGGCCCAAGCCACGACCACTCATTTTAGCAACTGGCACACCACAGGCAGCTACTAGAGGTGCTAGCACCAGGGTAGTTGTATCGCCCACGCCACCAGTTGAGTGTTTATCGACTTTGACACCATGAATAGCGGATAAATCAATCTCATCCCCTGACTTGACCATGGCCATAGTCAAGTAGCTAGCTTCTTCTTCCGTCATGCCTTGGAAATAGATAGCCATGGCTAAAGCGCTCATCTGATAATCAGGTATTGTGCCATCTGTATAACCGGCAATCAGGAAATTGATTTCTTCCTGACTCAAGGCCAGGCCTGCTTGTTTTTTCTCGATTAGGTCTACTACCCGCATTTAATCCACCTCAATTGTCATTGGCTCGGATTGATCTTTCTGATAAAGGAGGATGCTACCGTCAGCACGTCCCACCAAGAAAGTATCACAAACATCTAGGAAGAGGCCATGTTCGACTACCCCCACCGTATTTTTCAATTCATGAGCAAGCTGGTGAGGGTAAGGAATCTGGCCTAGTTTCAAGTCAATAATGTAGTTACCAGAATCTGTCATATAGAGCGAATCAGACCCAACTTTACGGAAGCTTGGTTCTAGGCCTGCTGCCATCAGTTGACGGAAAAGATTCCAGGACCCAAACTGCACCACCTCAACAGGCAAGGGGAAAGCTCCTAAAGTATCGACTACCTTGTCTTCACCTACAACCCAGATAGAACGCTTGGCATTCTTAGCCACAATCTTTTCATGCAAGAGGGCACCACCACCCCCTTTGATGCCATAGAAATCACGGGTCACTTCATCCGCCCCGTCAACGACCAAATCAATATGGTTAACCCGATCTAAATCCATGATGGTAATGCCTAACTTAAGGGCTTGTTCCGCTGTCCGACGAGAAGTAGCCACGCCCACAATTTGTTTGAGGCGGCCATCCGCAATACGAGCACCTAATTCTTCAACAAACCAATAAGCCGTTGATCCGGTTCCTAAACCAACCACCATGCCATCTTTGACATAGTTAGCGGCGTAACGGCCGACTAGTTCCTTGGTATCTACCATTTATTTTGCTCCTTTCTGAATAGCACGAACCCGAGCCACCAAAGGCTCCAGAGAAGATTCTTCGGTTACATCATAAGTGGTCCCATATGTCTCCAGCATGGAGCGCTCTACGTCACCCAAACTGACTGTATCTAGGGAATGTTCTTTGGTATCTTCTAGTTGCTTAGCTAAGCGTTGCATAAAGTCGAGGCGCTTATAGACAATTGTTCCGCGAAAATGGAATTCAGTGATGCGCTCCAAGACTTCTGGCTTGAAGGCCGACGCCATGAGAGGATCAAAGTTAGTTAAGTCTGGATTGGAGAGACCAACCGTGTAGAGAATCCAATACTTGTCAGGCCAAGACTCTATCCATTCTTGATAAACAGGAGCACCTTCTAAACGCCCTTCCAAAATACAGGTTCCCAGAATCATAATCTGACTCTCTGCCAGGAGTGTATCGGTGACCTCATTATGGGCACAGACACGGCAATTAAGTACTTTGGCGATTTGCTCAGCATAGCGTTTGGTCGAGCCATAACGTGACATATAGACCACTAAACAGTTCATTACTTCCATCCCTTTCTGCATACATCATGGGTTGCTCGCGACTGACTTACGGGCACCCTTACATTCCTATTGTACCACATTTTTTCTATTCTAAGTAGCTTGAGATAGATTTCGCATTTTTTTTTGATATAATAAAAGAAAGATTGATGAAGGAGGCTTCACCATGCCTGAACTCCACCTGACTTGTCCTGTCTGTCAGACCCAAGTAGATAAAGACTACCCTACTCACCTTAATAGCAAGACCCAAGCGCCTTTAGTGCGTGATCTCTTCGAAGGTCAACTCTTCCGCTTCGAGTGCCCTACTTGTGGTGCTGAGCGTCAACTCACTTATCAATTTCTCTATCATAATCCACAAGCTGCCTATATGATTTTTCTCTTGCCCCATTATCTGGAAGACAAAGATCGTCTAGAAGACGATTTGGAGCAAATCTTGGAAGGCCTCAACTTCTCCCTAGACCACTACCAACTGCGCTTGGTGACAACCGTTCCTGAATTACTAGAGAAGATTCAAATTCTGGAATCCGGTCATGATGACCGCATCATTGAAGCAGTCAAGATTCTGACAGATGGTCTCTTTGCAACCGAGAAGCCTGATACACCGGTTAAGGCGCGCTACTACTATCCGAGCAAAGGTGCTGAGCGCATCCTCTATGTAACGGACCAAGATCAAATCCTGGTCGACTTACACCAGAAGCTCATTGACTTCGTCAAAGGCAAATACCGCAAAATCTTGGAAGAGGACTTACGCGGTGACTTCCACTATATTGGCTACCGCTGGGCGCTAGATTTGTTAGAAGGTAAGAAACCTGAAAGCCAGCTAGCTAGTGACAATGAAAAATAGCCTATACTAGCTAAATAAGCTGACCCTCAAGGGTCGACTTATTCTTTATTTCTCTATTTTTTTAACGTAGACCCAGTCTAGTTCACTGGATAAATCTGCCCGGTAGCTGTAGCCATCAAACTTAGCGACTTGGAGCGCTTCTAGAGTCTTGACTTGATGTTCTATACAATAAGCTAGTAGCTGCCCGCGCCCTTTCTTAGAAATGGTCGAATGGCGTTTGAGTCGGCCATCCACTTCTTCTAGAAACTGAACCCGTAAGAAAAGTCGCCGCAGGGCTGGACTGAATACTTGTTCAAACTCAGATGATAGAAGGAAACCAATACTTCATCTTGATTGGCGCTTATAGATGTATCATACTGTGCCTTCCAATAGGCTTTTAGGGGCTTGCCATTAACCTTGAGAGATTTCATGAAATCTAATCTATGCGGCGCAATCGGGGCATTAGCCGCAATTAGCCATAGAGCGCGGTGGCAATCAAGACATGCTGACTAGCGAAGGCTCGAGCCTTATCTGACTTAAGCACCGGCTTGAATTGACGATACATTAGGCCATCGTATAAATCCATGGCAGGGTATGACGCCGCTTTTCCTGCCGCCAAAGCCTGCCAGCGTTCCGTCTCGGTTACAGCTTGAGCGTCAGAAATATCATAAAACTTAGCCAATTCTTCAGTTGATAAATCACCTAATTGCGCCAATACAGCCTGGCTAGCTGGCGCTAACTCAACGAACTTACCATCAGGCAAGTCTGACAGCTGCTTGGCACTTGGTATAAGAAATTTCATGCTCATCCTCCTCATCTCTTCTTTCCTACTATATCACAGAAGATAGGTTCAATCTAGCCAAACGAAAAAGGCCAGGACTGAGTCCTAGCCTTAGCTATTTGATTACTTTACCAGCCACTGGAAGCACCGCCGCCGCCGAAGCCGCCACCGCCCCAACCGCCGGAACTGCCACTTGAACTACCACTTGAACCGGAGCCAGAGCCGGAACTATCAGAGCTCCACCAACCGCCTAGGATGCCGCCACTACCGCCGCTACCCCAGAATCCGTCGAAGAAATCATCATCGTCATCGGACCAACGGAAGGCGCCACGGCGACGCCGTAAGAGGCGAATACCGAGTGGTATACCAAAAGGCAAAATAACAAAGAGCGGCCAAGCACTGGCAACAAAACGCCAAGGGCTCTTAGACCAGCGCAAGGCTGTCTCATGCTCAGCACGTGCCGAGTTAGTCACCCCAAGTTGGGTCAGTTGGCTATCCGACAATCCTAGATACTGGATAATCCCCTGTATCTGCAGACGCACTGCTCGATCGTAATCCTTAGCTTTAAGTTCACTCTTGGCAGAATCCAAGATTCGTTTGGCCGCCACATCGGGTAAGGCTTCAGCCGACTTATTTGAGGTCTCAATCCGCATCTTGCGGTCATTAGGCGCGACCACCAACAATATTCCATTGTTAGTACCAGAGAAACCCACTTGCCATTTTTTAGCTACCTTGTTAGCTAGCTCTTCAATACTGAAACCTTTGAGATCAGTTGGCAGATAAACCCCAATTTGATATTGCTCCGAGGTCTGAGCCAATTGACGGTTGACCTGATCAATATAGGCTAAAGTATCCTGAGACAAGACTTTAGCCTCATCTACAACCGACCGCTCAGGTTTATCCGGTAAGTTGTTAGTCTTAGCGCCACAACCCACCATAAACAAGAAAACAAATCCGAGCAAGAGTAGGAATCCTCGCCATTTTTTAGTTTTCATGGTCATGCCTCCTCATAGGTCTTACTGTCGCCTTAACGGCTAGAAGAATTCAAATCTACTGTTGGTGCTACTTGCGCATCACTACTTGCTTGATACAAGTTCACCGGTTGGAAACCGAAGATTCCCGCTACCAAGTTAGTTGGGAAGGAGCGAACCTTAGTATTATACTTGGTCGCTACTTCATTGAAAACGCCACGAGAGGTCTTGATACGGTTCTCAGTGCCTTCCAATTCAGTGATAAGATTTCTACCTGTTGATTAGCCTTCAAATCTGGATAATTCTCTGTTAAAACCAATAAACGGGACACAGCTGATGATAAGTCAGACTGGCCTTGCTCGACTTCTGACGCATTACCAGAACCAATCTTAGCACGGGCTTCCGCTATTTTCTCGAAGATTTCTGATTCATGACTCATATAACCCTTCACACTGTTGACTACATTAGGAATTAAGTCATAGCGGCGTTGCAAATCAACTTGCACGTCCGCCTGGGCTTGAGTAACTGCATTTTGCGATGATACCAGGCCATTATAGGTACCACCTAAGGCAAAGGCGATGACTGCCAGAACAGCAATCACAAATAACCACGTTTTTTTCATATTATGATCCTCCTGTCCTCTGAATCAAGTTTTCTTTTCGAGGACAAGATGATTATACCACATGTCAGTGCTCTGCGAATAGGACTTAGGTCCTATTCTTTGAGGTTTACCTAAATTTACTATCTTAATGCAAAAATACCCACTAAACCGTAAGGCTCAGTGGGTTGATTTAGCGTCTGAAATGATGGTCTTAGCTGATTAGACTTCCTCCGCGTAGACTGCTGTACCTAGAGCGGTAACACAGAATACATAAGGAAGATAGCTTGTAGCTCCTTGAGTATTGACTGTTTCAGGTTCTAAGGTCACATAATCAAATTTAAGGTTGATAATGGCATTACAGCCAAGATCATAGGCTTGTTCCTTGAGATGGGCCAAAGTCAGGATACGCCCTTCTTCCATAACATCTACCAAACTTTGGGCCGGGTCACCTAAGGCATGGTCTCCACGACCTCCATCCACACCACGCGCGATAGAATGTGCCAAATCACTAGCCACAGGCCCGCCATAATGCGTGATAGTATAACCATCAAACCCCTGTCCCGTAGTCACTACAATATTAGCAATTCCTTGCTCCCGTTCTTTTTGTTGGGCAAGTTGTTCAGCAAATTCCTCATCTTGGTCAGCCATATAGTTCTGAAATTGGTCTAACAAATGAACTAGGTCCACACTGTCTTCTAGATAGGCACCGGTCAGAGAAAATTTCACTGCGATTCCTTGGTCTTGGAGGAAGGCCTCAAAGGTCTCTTTGTCCAAATTATAGTCACGTACTATATCTTTAATTTTCATCTGCACTCTACCTTTCTGCTTCATTTTTTGGGGGGGCCATAAGTCACTTCAAAAAAATATTTCATATTGGAAAGTGGATAGTTTAATTTCACTACTCATGCTCATGGGGCACAAGAAATACGAATCTACCCGCATCCATCCTCGATGACTGAAAGCAAGAGAACCCAACAAACCAAGCGCTCAGTGAGTTCTCATCTATTATTTTCCCCATTCTTCTCTGAGGACTCCATACTTGACGCTATCATAGTAGGTCCCCTGCCAGTAGCGGACTCGACGAATACAGGCTTCTTGTTGCCAACCGAGACCGTGGGCGCAACTCATCATACGGACATTTTCCGCTCCAAGTTGTTAGGCCCAAATGTTCTAATTCAGTAAAACAATCGAAAGTATCGGTCGTCCACTTCGCCAAAGCCTTCCGTCCCACACCAGTGTTCCAACGATTGGCATCATAAATGACAATTCCTACTTCCATCCAACGAGTTCGTCGATCTTCCCAAATTCGGGAGACCATTCCCACTGCTTGGCCTTCTACTTGGATACAACGCACACCTTCACTTAAGAGAAAAGCTGCCACGCCACTAGAGACAAAGTCTTCAAAACTCTCATATGCCTGATATTCTTGAAAATAAGGTGCATCCCAACGCGCCCACTCAGGTTCCGCATCACGAAATCCCAACTCCCAAACAGCTCGCAATTTGTCTTCATCAAAAGAGACTAATTCAATATTATAAGTCATATTCATTCTCCTTCTTATCTTAAACTACCTTTTATGGGTTCTAGGATGATTGACACACAAAATTGTTACCTTCATTCTACTAGCTGGGAGACAATTCATCAAGATATAGAGACTAAAGCCAATGTTGGATTTAGCTTGAGCTCCACTCAAAGTCACAATATTCTTATAGCACTTCGGGTTAACCACAATCAAAACCGACCCTTGTAACAGGCGGTTTGCTTTGCGACTGGAAGCCTCTGCTACCGGCCACGGTCTAAAGGCCTACTGTATCTACGAAGTAGCCTCGACACCAAAACTTACGGTTCCCATAACGTCACTTTAAATTTGCCTATCGATCAAATATCATGAGACTATTTTTTCCTTTCAGATACCCCATAAACCTTGCAATCTTCAATGCGGTCTTTGCAGACATTTGTTTCATAGATATTGACGCTCTTGCGCTCGCATAATTCACGAATAATTCTGCCAATCGTTGCCTTGTACTTCCCATATATGTTTTGACATCGATATTGGGGCGCGAACACGATAGGATACTTACATTTCCGACTTGTGTATATTGTCCTTTTTCGTAAGGATACCTCCATGGTTCTTTTGGTGTGGTCGGGAAACCTACACTAAGTTTACCACTTGGGAGGTTATTTTTCTTACCTCGCTATAAGCTCTCCGGAACCACCAGCATTGCTGGTGGTTTTCTTGATACTAAAAGGCCAGCATCTTCTGCTGGCCCTTTCTTAGATTGCTTTGCTGTCAATTCCCTTTTCCTGATTGCGCTTAGCTACCCAAGCGGTCAAAAGTGGCGTTAGAATAGCCGTCACGATAACGGAGGCCGTAATCTGAGTTGTGGCGATTGACTCCAGTCCCTTAAAACTAGCATCCACAGCCGCCAAGGCTGCTGGGGTCGCAATGGCACTGGCTGCCGTACTTGAAATGGCTGCACCGGCAATCCCGGACCCGCCTGTAGACCGGTCCACCCAGATAGCGACTGCCCCGCCAAGCGCGGTGGTCAGAATCCCTAAGAGGATACCTGGCAGACCGCCTTCAAGAATTTGGCCGAAGCTCATGTTGGCCCCCAAGCAGAAACCAACAATCATAATAATGGCAGGCACCCCATTGGATAGAGCTTTCTTCATAAAAGGAAAGGCATTCCCAAGGGCAATCCCTAAGACGAGGGGCAAGACCGTCCCGACCAAGTTCCAAATGGAAATATTAGCCAAACCCGCTGAAGCTAAGGCCGCCATGGTCACCATAGGCCCCACACTGAGGGTGGTAATACCCACCGCCCCGGCGTCAATTTCATTACCGTAGACATCGACAATTCCGGCGTACATGGCATTATTGGCCACAGACATGGCCCCGATGATGGCTAGGGCTGACAGTCCTAGGAAATTATCGCCTAGGAGTTTGGCTACTAAGAGCCCTAGGACAACGGAGACGGCAATCTTGGATAGGATGATAGGCGCCTCATGACCTACCGCTTTAGGCGTATTTTTTAAGGAAATGGTCCCCCCAATGAAGAAGAGGAAGGCCCCGACTAGAGGCCCGGCACCCTTTACAATTGGAGTAGTGAAGCCTCCAATTTCTAGGACCTGTGGCAACAGGCTGTTAATGGCACAGCCGATAAACATAGGGATAATAATAATGTCCCCAGGGATTTTGAATTTTTTGGCTTTTTGCATCTTACTAGGCTCCCTTCAGATAGATCGACTTCTAGACATCAACCATCTAAGGTAATACCGCCGTCGCAGTCACCAATTTCCCCAGTGATGAAGCTAGCTAAATCGCTAGCAAAGAAGAGAATCATTTGGGCAATTTCAACTGGCTCGGCGCGTTTACCTAGCGGAATCATGCTGATGACACGTTGGCTCTTTTCAGCGTCTTCAGATAGGACGGTCGTCATTTCAGTCCGGGTGAAGGATGGGCAAACGGCATTACAGTAGATACCGTATTTACCGCCTTCCTTGGCAATGGCTTTGGTTAAGCCATTCAATCCCGCCTTAGAAGAGGCATAAGCAGCGGTCCCTAAGAGGCCACCCCCTAATTTAGCGGCTACTGAGGAGACGTTGACAATACGCCCCCCGCCCGCTTCCTTGAAATAAGGGAAAATCTGGCTGATGGTAGAGAAGCAGCCGGTCAGATTAATCCGGATAGTGCGTTCCCATTCCTCATAGCTTAATTGATCAAATGGCTTAGCAGAAATGACCCCAGCACAGTTGACTAGAATATCCACGCGTTCAGGTCTAGACAGAATACTTTGCATAGCGGTCTCAATGGCCTGATGGTCACCTAAATCCATGTGGACAAAATCAACGGTTGGGCCAAATTCTGCAATGGTTGCCCGAGCTGCTACCTCATTGATATCGGCGATAATGACGGAACCACCGCCTTCGACAATACCGCGAACGACTTCTTTCCCGATCCCATTGGCACCACCTGTGACAATGGCTCTTTTACCTGTAAAGTCCATATTATCAAATCCTTCTTTCTAGGTTTGTCATAGAATTCTATGCTTTAAGTATAGCACTCCTGTCATCGGATTGAAAGCCGATTATATATAATATGGTATTTTATTGAATTTAAGAATATAGTTTATACTTAGATAGAGATTGCTATACCTCAGTCATAAAAGAACCTTTCCTCGACAAAAATTAGAAAATTTGTGAATCCTAATCACAACATAATTTTGAAAGGCCTTTCACTTGCTTCACAAGCCTTCCAGTGCTAGACTAAGCTTATAGTGGCCTAGCCACAAATCTAGAAAGAAAAGGTGATGTTTGATGGAAAAAGTATTTGCAAGTCCTTCTCGTTATGTCCAAGGTAAAGGCGTGCTCAAGTCTGGCTTAGACCATATTCTCGCTCTAGGTAAGCGCGCACTCCTACTAGCCGACTCGACTGTTTATGAAATTGCCGGCCGTCAGTTAGAAGAAGACCTCAAAGCTCGCAGTGCCTTTGTTCACTACGAAGCCTTCCATGGAGAAGCTTCAGACGTCGAAATTGACCGCGTTAGCCAAGTGGGTCGTGACCTAGACATTCAAGTCATCCTAGGTTTGGGTGGCGGTAAGACCATTGATACCGCCAAAGCCATCGCTGACAAACTGCAGGTACCGGTGGCTATCTTGCCGACGGTTGCTTCGACTGATGCTCCTACTTCGGCTCTCTCAGTGATTTACTCAGAAGAAGGCGTCTTCGAACGTTACCTCTTCTACAGCAAAAACCCTGAACTAGTCCTCGTAGACACCCAAGTCATTGCCCAAGCTCCTGTGCGTCTGCTAGCTTCTGGGATTGCAGATGCCCTAGCTACCTGGGTTGAAGGTCGTGCTGTCATTGAAGCATATGGCGCAACCATGGCCGGTGGCAGTCCAAGTATTGCAGCTGAAGCCATTGCCCGTGCCTGCGAAGCCACCCTCTTTGAAAATGGCCTCCAAGCCCTAGCTGCCGCCCATGCCAAGGTCGTGACGCCAGCCCTAGAAGCAGTGGTAGAAGCCAACACCTTACTGAGTGGGATTGGTTTTGAATCTTGTGGGCTGGCTGCTGCTCACGCCATCCACAATGGCTTTACTGCCTTACACGGCGATATTCACAGTCTAACTCACGGGGAAAAGGTAGCCTATGGGACCCTGACCCAATTGGTATTAGAAAATCGTCCTAAAGAAGAATTAGACCGCTACATCCGCTTCTATCAAGCCTTGGGTCTCCCAACCACCTTGGAAGAAGTGAAATTAGCTGGCGTGGCCTATGAAGACCTAGTCAAAGTCGGCGCACTGGCCACCCAAGATGGCGAAACCATTCATCAAATGGCTCAAAAATTCACGCCTAGTGATGTGGCCGATGCCCTCTTAGCCTTAGACGCTTACGTACGGGAGAATTTCTAAACAAGATAAGCCAAAGAAAAAGCTAGGACCGCGGTCCTAGCTTTCTTTTTATAGCCACTTAGAATAGTCTTCGTCATCCATTGCTTCCACTTCACCCAAGAGGTAGCCGTTACCTACTTGTGAGAAGAAGTCATGGTTGGATGTTCCGGTCGAAATCCCGTTCATGACGATTGGATCAACATCTTCTGCTGTATCCGGGAAGAGTGGATCAAAACCTAAGTTTTGAAGTGCCTTATTGGCATTATAGCGAATGAAGACTTTAACTTTTTCAGTCCAACCTACTTGATCATAGAGAGACTGGGTGTACCTAGCTTCATTCTGGTAGAGGTCCATACAGAGTTCATAGACCCACATCTTGAGCTCCGCTTGCTGGTCTTCTGGCAATTCATTATAGCCCAATTGGAATTTATAACCTGTATAGGTCCCGTGGACTGACTCGTCACGGATAATGAGCTTGATAATTTCTGCCACGTTGGCCAACTTGTTATTACCTAAGTAATAAAGTGGCGTGAAGAAACCTGAGTAGAAGAGGAAGGTCTCCAACATAGTAGAGGCTGCCTTAATCTTGAGGCCGTGGCCTGATTGGTAGATTTCATTGATCTTCTTAGCCTTATACTGGAGTTGCTCGTTAGTGTTAGTCCATTCGAAGATTTCTTCGATTTCAGCCTTAGTGTTTAAGGTGGAGAAGATAGTAGAGTAGGACTTGGCGTGAACAGATTCCATGAACTGGATATTATTCCAGACCGCTTCTTCATGTTGTGTCCGGACAAAATCCTTCATGAGCGCTGCCCCTTCTTCTGATTGAAGAGTATCTAAGAGAGTCAAGCCGCCGAAGGCTTTTGGCCCACTACGTCACGCTCTGCCATGGACAAGGTCCGCCAGTCATCCAAGTCATTAGAAACCGGAATCCGGGTATCCAACCAGAATTGCTCGGTCAGTTTTTCCCAGGTCAACTTATCAATCATGTCTTCGACCTTGTTCCAGTCGATGGCCTTATAGTAGGCTACTGGCATGTTGTTCTTCTGGGAAAGAATTTGGTTAAAGTATTGTTTGTCTGTCATGTCTGACGCCTCCTAGATCGAGCAGCTTTCGCATTCGTTGCTGCCGACTTCGTCGTTATTTTCCGTAAAGGTCCGCACATAGTAGATGGACTTGATGCCCTTCTTCCAAGCATAGTGACGTAAGATGTTGAGGTCACGAGTGGTCATCTTATTGGTCCGGCCTTCTTTCCACTCATACATGCCTTCTGGCAATTCTGAACGCATGAAGAGGGTTAAAGGACATGCCTTGGTCGATATGTTTTTGGGCCGCCGCATAGACGTCGATCACCTTACGCATATCGGTATCGTAAGCTGATTTATAGTATGGCAGGGTCTCATTGGATAGCATTGGCGCTGGATAATAGGTCTTCCCTGTCTTCTTCTCTTGACGTTCTTCAATCAGACGCGTAATTGGGTGCAAGCTGGCACTGGTCTCGTTGACATAGGAGATAGAGCCGGTTGGTGCAATGGCCAGACGGTTTTGGTGGTAGAGGCCGCTAGCCGCTACTGCTTCCTTGAGGGCACGCCAGTCATCTGCTGTTGGCAAGGCCACCTTGCTCATAATCGCAGCCACTTTTTCAGAAGTTACTTGGAATGGTGCTTGGATATAAGCATCGAAGTACTCACCTGTCGCGTACTTAGAATTCTCGAAGTTGTCAAAGCTCTTGCCACGTTCTTTAGCAATCTTGTTGCTAGCTACTAAAGTGTAGTAGTTGAGGGCATAGAAGTAGGCTTCCGTTAACTCAACAGATTCTGGTGAGCCATACTCCATTTGGTTGATGGCGAAGAGGGTATGCAAGCCCATTCCGCCCAAACCAATGGTATGGGCCAAATCATTGCCGTGCTTAACTGTTGGCACTGCTTCAATGTTGGAGTGGTCGGTGACATAGGTCAAGGCCCGAACCGCAGTCTCCACAGATGAAGCGAAATCAGGCGATTCAATCATGTTTGGAATGTTAGTTGAACCCAAGTTACAGCTAATGTCTGTCCCTAAGACTTCAAACTCTTGACGGTTGTTAATGTGGCTTGGCCGTTGAACTTGAAGGATTTCAGAACAGAGGTTGGACATGGTAATGGTCCCATCAATTGGGTTAGCCCGGTTAGCCGTGTCGATGTTGACGATATATGGGTAGCCTGATTCTTGTTGGAGCTTAGAAATCTCATTTTCCAAGTCACGTGCTGAAATCTTAGATTTGCGGATTTCTGGGTTGTTAACCAAGTTGTCGTATTCTTGCGTAATATCCACATAGGCAAATGGACGGCCATAGATGCGTTCCACATCGTATGGACTGAAGAGGTACATAGGCTCATCTTTGGCAGCTAATTCGTAGAATTTATCTGGTACCACGACCCCTAAAGACAGGGTCTTAACCCGCACCTTCTCGTCCGCATTTTCCTTCTTGGTTGAGAGGAAGGAAACAATATCTGGATGGAAGACATTGAGGTAGACAGCACCGGCCCCGTTACGTTGGCCTAATTGATTAGAATAGCTAAAGCTATCTTCCAAGAGCTTCATTACCGGCACAACCCCGCTAGAGGCGTTCTCAATCTTCTTAATCGGGTCACCAGCAGCTCGTAGGTTGGACAGGTTCACCCCTACCCCACCGCCAATTCGAGACAGTTGTAAGGCAGAGTTGATAGCCCGACCGATTGAGTTCATATCGTCAGAAATTTGGATTAAGAAGCAAGAAACCAACTCTCCACGGCGCTTACGCCCTGAGTTGAGGAAGGTTGGAGTTGCGGGTTGATAGCGTTGGCTGATCATTTCGTCCCTCAAACGTACCGCTAATTCCTGGTCCCCGTCCGCTAAGAAGAGGGCACAAAAAGCAATACGGTCTTCATAGCGCTCTAGGTAGCGAGCCCCATCGTTGGTTCGCAAGGCATATTGGGTATAGAATTTGAAAGCAGACATAAAGGACTTGAAGCGGAACTTCATCTTATAGGTCTTTGGAAATCAGCTCCTTAATGAACTCCATTGGGTATTTCTCAATGAATTCCCGTTCGATAAAGTCGTTATCTACCAAGTAGTTAATCTTCTCTTCCAAAGAATAGAAGAAGACCGTGTTAGGGTTAACGTGCTCTAGGAAATAAGCACGCACGGCTTCCCGATCCTTGTTGAGAGGATTTTTCCCATCAACGGGCCGGTTTAATTCATTATTGAGTTTGAGTAAGTGACTTCAGTCGGACGACTCTTTTAAGACTGGTTTATCCAAGTTGTTCCACCTGCTCTTTCAATTTATTAACATCATTTTCGGATCCCTGAAATTCAAATAAGTGCAAGAGGGGCACTTGATAATCTCGGGCCAAATCCTTGGCTGTAAAACCAAATAAGGTATTAAAATTACGGTTCCCACCACCGGCAACGCCCTTAAAATAATGGCGGTTATTGCCTACTTCGATAAATTCATTCACTATCTCGGTTGCTTCCTTCTCATAAGTCGGCACGACTACAATATAGGGTTCCTGGACTTCAGTGAAGACGGAGTCTGGAGTAATCTCCAACAAGGGATAGTCTAATTTATGGACAAACTTACGCGTTTGACCCGTGATGGATAAGTAGACCACTAGCAATTTCAACACCTCCCTGAATAGATTTTTCAACATGTTCTATCTTACCATATTTGGGACGAAAAACAAGCCTTAAGCCCCAACATTTAGTGCACAATTCATCTAGACAACACAAGATATAGTGGTATGAAAAGCAATCACTCGCTTCAAATCCGGTCCAATCGAGCCTTTTAACTAGGGCTCCCCCTATATCTTGTGCTCCTGGCTTGACAAGGGCTTCTGAGCCTACTAGACTAAGAGATGACAAATGTAATTTTTACAGAAAGGAGCCCGCTCATGACTGCCAATCTAAGCCAAAATAAATCAGATATGTATCATATTAGCGAGGCTGAGTGGCGGCTTATGAGACTGGTTTGGACTATGCCCGGTATCACCAGTCGTCAACTCATTGACACACTATCCGCCTCAAGTGATTGGAAGGTTGGGACCATTAAATCCCTGCTCTCGCGACTAATTCAAAAGGGCTATTTAGACAAAGCCGAAGGGATTAGCCCCTATCAGTTTTATGCAACGATTAGCCAGGAAGAGGCCACTCTCCTTCGCCTACAAGCAGCCCTTGATCCTGTTTGTCGAAAAGATCGCGCCCATTTTCTGGCCCGGCTATTAGCCAAGACCCCATTAAGCCAAGCTGATTGCCAAGCTATCATAACGCAACTAGAAGAACAAGCTAAGACCGCCCCTGGAGACCATCCCTGTCAGTGTCCTCCTGAGCTTGCCAATGTCATCATTCAAAAAGCCATCCCAAAAGCTTAGTTAGACTATTATTTATCTCCTAAAACAAAACCCCAGACATTCTGTCTGGGGTTTCTACTTGTTTAGTTATTGGTAGGAACTGTCTGTTTGGCTTTGAAAGCATTGACCATATCTTTGGATGCTTCTTCGATAGGTTTAGTTTCCACTAATTTAGCTTGAACAACGACACGCATGGTAAGAGTCGAGTCACAGGTAATCATGGTTAGGATTGGATTGGTTGTAGGTTCAATCAAATCCCACGACTTGGATCCACTTGATCGATGTAATTCACTCATATTTATAGACCTTGTCTAAGTCTGTCAGATAGACAGCTTGGCCTATCTTGGCGTGCATCAAAGGTTCAAAAAGTAAGCCCTTATGAATGGAGTGATGGCTAGCAATAGAATAGTTAGATTCCCCCATCTTCTGGCTAGGAGTCAAAGTCCCTGCACCTAAGAACATCCCTTCATTGGTTACTCCCTTATAAATTGGTAAGTTCATACCAACATCTGGCATGGCCACGCCACCTACAGTCGGAAGATCCTTGGCATTAATTCCATTTGCGATAACATCATAAGGATTAAGTGGTTTGATGACACCAAAGTCATAGTTCACTTCCTTCTTCTCATTTGCTTCAATCTCAGCCCGCTTATTACGGTCTAACTCAGTGACTGCATTCGCCTCCTGACCTTGACGGACCAAGTAGTTCTTGATTGGATCTAGCAAGAATAGCACTGCCGCCGCTAAGAAAAGCAAGATTGCCAGAAAAATCCGCCAAGAGAAGCCCCCTTTTCTTTTCTTCCCTTGTTTTTTCTTACTTGCCTTTGTCGCCTTATCAGGCTTCTTAGCACTTTTATTTCCTTGACGCATACGCTCAGTGCGCGTCATTCTTTTCTCAGTCATAGTCTATATATCCCCCTCTATCTACTTATGGTTCTTAGTTTATCATGTCACTAGCTAAATAGGAAGTAAAGCAACCTACAATCTAGTAGACCCTCTTTCCACCAAATCTGCTTCAAAGTAGCAGGCTGTTTCCTTGAGGCTTTCTCCCTCAATTAAGCGCATAAGTTGCTCCACACAGGCAATCCCCATGTCCAAGACTTTCTGCTTCACAGTCGTCAGCTGCGGGCTAGCAATCTGGTCTAAAAAGACCCCATCAAAACCAATAACCCCAACATCGTCCGGCATGGTTCTGCCCAGTGACTTAAGGCCCCGCTGAATGCCTAAAGCAATGCGATCTGAGGCACAGACGAAGCATGTGTTAGGTTCCAAATGCGCGTCCAGACGCTCAACCAATTCTGCTGCCGCGGTCGAGGAATTCCGAATGCGGTGAATTTGTGCCGTGTGATCTGGATGTTGCGCCAGAGCGTCTTGATAGCCTTGCTCCCGCTGGCGCTCGAAGTATTCCGGCACGTCAATCCCGACAAAGATAATGTGGTCGTAACCTTTTTTAAAGGCATACTCGGTGGCCTTAAATTCAGCCTGCCGGTTATCAGAATCAACAAAAGGCACCCCGTAGGTATTCTCCCCGTAGAGAATAAGCGGCTTGTCGATTTTGCGAATCCATTCATAATCGGACTCTCGCATGCCGGTGATAATATAACCATCACTATTCCCCGTATCAATGGTGTTCTCCGTCATGAGTTGGAGGGAGTATTGGTACTTATCTAAACCTTTGGCAATCCCAGATAAGAGGTTCATATAATAAGGCTCTGTCGCGTCCATTTCTTCCAGAATCAAGACCTTAACAATCAGCGTCCGGTTCTGAGCTAGAGCCTTGGCCGCCATATTAGGTCGATAATTGAGTTCTTCCATGGCCTGATAGACCAATTGCTTGAGTTCATCCGTCACCAGTTGGGGGTGATTGATTACTCGAGAGACCGTCATTTTAGAGACATTGGCCTTCTTTGCCACGTCTTTCAGCGTTGCGATAATGTCCACTCCTCTCCATCGATTTGCCAGTGTATTCTTCCCTATTATACACTAAAATAACCTGCTCTTGCGACTAAAAGCAGGTATTTTTTTAGGAAAATACTTTGAATTTACTAGGAAATAAATTTAGTCAATTGAGGTCGCGCATGATAAGGAAGCCTAGTTCCGCGCCTGCAGAACTCCCTTAAGCAGACCTTGGCGTCCTATGACCACTAAGTGATCCGCCAAGTCAGTCACAGAACTTGCTGTGGGCGCTTGGTCAATGGCCTCTAAAATCATAGCCAAATTCGTTCCCGCCAGGACCGCGACTTGTGGATGTCCCTGAGACAGCAACATGCTGACATTAAAGGGCGTGCCCCCCTTAAAATCTGTTAGAATCAACAAGCCCTGGGCCCCATGCGCTTCAATGCTGGCAGCGATTTGAGCTTGGTAGTCACTGAGATTGGTGCCTTCCTCAAAAGACAACCAGTCGATAAGCTCCTGGTCACCAACAATCATCCTGCTGGCTGCCGCCATGCCGGAGGCAAAACCTCCATGTCCTGTCACCAAGACCTTCATCTGACATCCACTCCTTGCTTTTTCTTACTTCTATTGTATGTAACTTGCGCCCATCCGACAAGCCCTGATCATAAGAAAAAAGCCCAGTTCAAGCAGAACGGGGCTAAAAAGAATTAATAGGCCTAATCCCGAGGCTTAATATGTCGCAAATGGGTCAAGGCCAAAGCCAAGAAAAGGCTGTTAACAATCATAGGAAAGGCTAAGACCGTTTGTTTTTCCTTGAAGTAGTAGGCTGCCAGGACGAATAGTTGGACAGCCAAGACGATGACCATGAGAAAACGAGTCATCCGATAACGCTTGATCAGTTCATTAGGTTCTGGTTGATTCATTGCTTTACTCCTTATCCTTGCCGTTTGAGTTGCCGGCGGTTTGGTCCATCGAGGGTGATTTCACGCGCTAGGTAACGAATCCGCTCCATGATACGGCCTGCCTTAGTTAGGCTAATGCCTTTTTGGTTGTAGGTCAGGACTTCTTCATATTCTTTCAGAGAGAAGTTGGAAGTGAAGAAAGTCGGTAACGATTCCCGCATACGATACTCTAGAATAATGGCCAAGACTTCGTCTCGCACCCAGCCCGACGGATCAGACTCGGCGCCCATGTCATCTAGCATTAAGACATCCACCTGCTTGACCTTATCCAAGTTGGCTTGGGTGCTATTGTCCCGAATAGAAGCCCGCATATCAGAAGCAAAGGTTGGGAAGTGTAAGAAAGTCACAGTTGCGCCCTCTTCTTCCACCAAATGATTGGCCAAAGCCCCCAATAAATAGGTCTTACCTACCCCATAAGGACCCGTAATATAGAGACCCTGCGCTGATTTAGGATCTTGGTGATAGGTCTGCATAAATTGCGTCACGGCATTGATTAAGGCCTGGCGTTCTGGCGAATCAATGATGTAATCAGCCAAATGAGCCTGGCGGACATCATCTGCCATCATGCGGTTATCTAAATTAGCGGCTTGGCGACGAGCCTTGAGACTGGCCAAGTAATCGCTAGTGGGCTTATAGCGGACATCAATAAAATTATGGTTAATGAATAATTCCGGCTGGTAGCCTGGGTTAGTCCCTGACTGGCCTGCCTCAATAGCCCGACGTTCTAGGCGAAACTCATTGAGTTTGGACAGGGAATTTTGAATCATTTCCCACTTAATTCTGCCTGATGTTCTTGGAGGAAGGCTTGAATAGCTTTCATCCTGGCGGACCAAGGCCACTGCCTGCTCATAAATTTCTTGCAGATGGGGTGGTTCATAATCTGACGCATGACGTCTTGGATTGTCTCCATAAGATTCCTCCTCTAGTGGTCTAGCTCCTGGGCTGACCCTTTCTTAAATGGATTGACGAAGGTCTGGGCACTTGACTAGCAGTCGGGGTCGGGCCTCAGGGCGGGCTTGACTTGATGCCTGCCCTGAATCCTGACCTTCTTGGCGTTGCTTGGCTAACCACGAAGGCACCACTTCTTGACGCTGATGGGCGCCAGCCCCCTTGTGGGTCCGGCCATAAGGACGTCCCGACTCCTGGCTAGACTTCTTGGCTTGGGCCTGGCGCTTGTCTTCGATATAGCGGAAGACTTGGTGGACTTCTTTAATCCCCTTTTGCTGCCACTCATCCAGTAATTTTTCAAAATTAGACTTGTAAAGGTGGTCGCGCCCTTCCATGACCAAGAGGTAATAGACTGCTAGGTTAACAATGGCAGGCGATAGTTTGACCTTTTCCAAGGCAGCTTCTAGGTTGTAGCCCTCTTGGTCGCTCCGGATACCACCCTTGGCCTGTTTGACTTGCTTGAGAAAGGCCAGCGGTGGCAAAATCTCCGCCGTGGCAATAATTTGTGCCTGATTATTGCTATATTGGCCTTGTTCCCGCAAGGTTTGGGCGCGGGCTTGAATCTGGTCTTTGAGCTGGCCCGCCTGGTTAGCAGCCGATTCCTTGTTGCTTAGGCTAGCCTTATAGCGCTTAGCCAAACTCGGTAATTGATCCATAGCAATTTGTTCCGTCTGGTCTTGGTAGGCCAATTTAATGACTGTCGCCACTTGCTCCTCGTTAAAGCCATAGACTTGATGGAGACTAGCCATTTGCTGGCGCAGTTCCCGAGTGAAGAGTCGGCTATTGACTTGAGCCGCTTCTAGTATATCCAGAACCTGACCATAACGGAAACTATCCTGACTCTCTTGGTCCAAGCTGGCTTCTGCTGGATTAGGGGCGGTCTGCTGACGGTAGGAGCCAGATAAAGCATCCTGGTTCTGCGCGTCTTTGATAGCTTGGTCTGATGGATAGTCGAAGATCTGACTGAAGGACTGGGTTACTTCCACATACTCGCTGGCATCCATTTCCTCCCATTCAAAGCGGCGCATCAAGCGATAGAAGGCTTGATCCCCAATCTTATTCATCAGCAGAGCCGCATAAAGGGGGTGCTGCAAGAAGCTCCCCACCTCAAGTGGCGCTATGACTTCATAGGACACTAATTGAGTCTGGGCATTGCCCTGGACCTTTTTAGGTTGATAGGATTTGAGTAAGCCCAAGGCCTCCAAGTAACCGCGGGCTTGATTTAAGTCGGCCGGCGAAACTTGCAGTTGATCAATCAGACTAGCATGCATGACCGCCGGGCTCCAGGTACCGTCCGCTCCTGCGTAATCCGTTAAAGACAGATAGAAGGCTAGCCCCACCGTGCCGATAACAGGCTGATAGCATTGGCGCAGGGTCACCTGCTGTAGCTGGGACAAGGGCGCTTGCTGCCGAACCCGAAAAGGCTGTAAGGGACTTAACATGATGGGACCTCCTTTCTAAAATTGACGCTTGGCTTATTTCTTATCGTTTTTCTCGCTTAAACGATCTTGCAGGGCTTGGAGTTCCTTTAAGAAACTCTCACGCGAATGGAATTGACGATAGACACTGGCAAAGCGAATATAAGCCACTTCATCTAATTCCATCAAGAGTGGTATCACAAATTCCCCAATTTGTTCTGACTCAATTTCCTGGTCGGTGATTTCGCGAATCTTGTTCTCAACTTGTTGAGCCAATGCCTGCATTTGTTCCATGGTAATAGGCTGTTTTTCAGCTGAACGCACAATCCCGCGCAGTAGCTTCTCTTGGCTAAATTCTTCTCGGGTACCGTCACGCTTAATGACTAGCAAAGGAATCTGTTCAATCCGTTCATAGGTAGAGAAACGATGCTTGCAGTTGAGGCATTCCCGCCGCCGCTGGATTGCCGCCCACCATCAGTCGCCGGGAGTCATTAACTTTGGAGTTTTGGTGATGGCATTTTGGACATTCCATAGGGTTCCTCCTTATCTTCTGGCGCCAGATGGCGCTTTTCCTCTCTATTATAACGAATTCTTATCAGAGGAACAAGCTAGAGACGGCTTAAAGCCTGATCTACCTGGGCAAAGGTCGCCGCTAAGGTTCCCTGATTATCGATGACTAGATCTGCCCGTTGGCGTTTGGTTTCAATAGATGCCTGGCTGGCAATTGCTGCCTCCGCTTGGTCCTGGCTCCGACCATTACGAGCCATTAGTCGCTCTACTTGCAAGTCATGGGGCAAATAAACCACCCAGACCTGATCCATTTTTTGGTCATAGCCTGTCTCATAGAGTAAGGGGATATCGAAAAAGGCAAGCGCTGCTCCCGCCTGGGCCAGGCGCTGACTCTCCCCTTCCAAGGCCTCATAAATGAGTGGATGCAAGAGTTGATCCACCTCCTGGCGCAACTGGGCATTTCCAAAGAGCCGCTGGCCAAAGACTTGGCGGTTAAGGGCACCTGACTCATCCAGAATTTCCCTACCAAATCGCGCCACCAAGCGCTCCAGGCCCTCTTGGCCAGGTTCCACTAGCTGACGGGCTATTAAATCCGCATCGACAAGGGGATAGGCTAGTTCCTTCAAGTAGTTAGACACGGTGGATTTACCTGTCGCAATCCCTCCTGTTAAACCAATTCTAAGCATGGCCTTTTCCTCCTTGCGGATGCTTGAGACGGGCTGGTTGACAATGCGGACAGAAATGCGTCCCTCGTCCGCCAAATTGGACCTTATGAATGAGACGACCACAACGCTCACAGGGCTCATCTACTCGGCCATAGACAGCCAAGGACTCTTGATAGGTTCCCGCACGCCCTCAAGGAATTGCGATAGGTCCGAATGGTAGACCCCCCGCCTGCACAGCCACCGCCAAAATCTCAATAATAGCAGCATGCAGGCGCTTGACTTCATGGACGGTAAGGTCGCAAGCCGGTCTGGTCGGATGGATCCGCGCCTTAAAGCAAACTTCATCCATAAATATTGCCTAAACCACCACCAGGGTCTGGTCCAAAGAAGAGGCTTAAGCGCCCTGTTTAGAAGTCGCCACTGAGCCCGGAAATGAGCCAAGTCAAAGGCTTCTTAGTGGGCTCAGGACCCAACTTCTTGCTGGCAAAATAGCTTTCTAATTGGTCCTTGGCCATATAAGAGAAACGTCCAAACTTGCGAACATCCTCATAATGGAAGTGGCTGCCGTCCTTAAAAGTCATGATCAGATGCACATGTTTGGGCTTAGTCTTAGGCTCCTGACCTGGTGGGTAGACATGGCACTTACCTTCCATTCGCAAATGAAAAACTAGGACCTGAGAACCAAAATCCAGCCATAAGTACTTGCCCCGTCGCCCCACCGCTTGGATAGTCTGGCCACGCAAGTAGTCTTGCCACTGAGCCAGTGTCTCTTGAGGCCTTAGGTCAATCAGCTTGGGCCAGAAAACTTGGACCTCCGCAATAGTCTTGCCCTCAATCAGACTGGTCAGGCCACGTCGTACCGTTTCTACTTCGGGTAATTCTGGCATAAGTCACTTCCTTTCTAGGCCGGACTCGCTAAGGAGCCTAGGCCTTATTTTAATTGATACCAGTTGCTGCCACTGGCTGCTTCTACCTTAAGCGGTACCGATAGGCTAACCGCGCCCTCCATGACTTCCGGCACCAATTCTTCTAAAATGGCGATTTCTTCTTGCGGCGCTTCTAAAATCAGCTCATCGTGCACCTGTAAAAGCAGACGCGCCTGAAGGCCGCGTTGACGAATGGCCTGGTCTAAGGCCACCATGGCTACCTTGATAATATCGGCAGCCGTCCCTTGGATTGGCGTATTCATGGCTGTCCGCTCTGCAAAGGAACGCAGGTTAAAGTTGCTGGAATAAATATCCGGTAAGGCACGTCGCCGGCCCCACAAGGTGCTGACATAGCCATCTTTCTTGGCTTGAGCCACAATCTCCTGCATAAAGGTCGAGATACCTGGGTATTCGGCCAAATAGCGGTCGATAAAGGCCTTGGCTTCCTTACGTGGCATATCCAAGTTCTGGGACAGGCCGTAGTCACTAATACCATAGACAATCCCAAAGTTAACCGCCTTGGCCTGGCGCCGCATGTCGCTGTTTACCGCCTCATCTTCTGTTAGGCCAAAGACCCGTCGTGCGGTCGCCGCATGGATGTCTTGGCCCTCCAAGAAGGCCTGCTTCATGTGAGGGTCACCCGAAATATGGGCCAGCACCCGCAACTCGATTTGCGAATAGTCGGCCCCAAAGAGTTGCCAGCCCGGTTCAGATGGCACAAAGGCCTGACGAATCTTGCGGCCTTCCTCCATCCGAATAGGAATGTTCTGCAGGTTAGGATCCGCACTGGATAAGCGCCCCGTCTGAGTCAGGGTTTGGACGAAGCGGGTGTGAATCTTGCCATCGGCTTGAATAAACTTAGGCAGACCAGCCAAATAGGTCCCCTGAAGCTTTAGCCAGCTGGCGATAGGTCAAGAGGGCAGCCACAATGGGATGGGCGTCCTTGAGTTTTTCTAAGACATCAGCTGCCGTTGAGTAGCCGGTCTTGGTCTTCTTAATGACCGGCAAGCCTAAGCGTTCGAAGAGGATTTCACCCAATTGTTTAGGCGAATTAGGATTGAAGGCCTGACCCGCTAAGGTCTGAATTTCGGCCTCTAATTCTTCTAAGCGTGCTAAAAGCAAGTCATTCATCTGATCCAGAGTGGCCACATCAACTGCTACCCCTCTTTTCTCCATGTCCGTCAAGACTTGAGCCAGAGGGAATTCCATGTCTTGATAGAGTTGCGTCATGCCCAAATCATCTAGCTGCTGAGTCAAAGGCGCTACCGCTTGATCTAAGAGCGAAACCTTGTCTGCTAGGTGTTGAGCTAAACGCTCATTGTCTGGCAGGGCCTGCTTGGCGCCCTTGCCATAAACTACTTCATCCAGTTGGACTTGAATGCCCAAGTCAAGGTAGGTAGCCAGCTCGTTAGATCCTTAATCTTCTCGACATCCACCAGGTAAGCCGCCAAGCCCACGTCGAAGGTCACGCCTGCCAGTGTCAGCCCTTGGTGGTCCAGCAGGATACTGTCACGCTTGAGGTCTGCGCTGATTTTAGGGACAGACCCATCTTCTAGCCATTTTCTAAAAGTCGGATTAGCAAAGGCAACTTGACCACTTGTAGCATAAGCCTGGTCACCTTGGGTCCATGCTACCGCCAGGACTGGTGCAAAGTGATAATTCTCGCTAAGCGTCTCCAGATAGAAGGCGCCGGCTACCTTGACATGGTCTTCTTCAATGGCCTCCAACCAGGTAACAGGATAGCTACTGGTCTCTTGACTAGCGACGACTTCCGTCCCCTGGTGGAGTTGGGCGAGAAAGCTACGGAAATCCATTTGGACATAGAACTCACTTAACTGAGCTAGGTCACGCTGTCCCAGTTGGCAATCATCGAGAGTGATTTCTAGTGGTGCATCTTGGACAATGCGGGCTAGGGACTTGCTGAGACGGGCATTGGCTTCGTCCCGGATAATGTTTTCCTTCATCTTGGAAGGCTTGAGTTGATCCAGGCCTTGATAGAGGCCTTCGACCGTCCCAAATTGATGGAGCAACTTAAGGGCGGTCTTCTCCCCTACCCGTTCAATACCCGGATAGTTGTCCGAGCTATCGCCCATCAGTCCCTTGAGGTCGATAATCTGTTGGGGCGTCAGCTGGTACTTGTCCCAAATGCTGGCAGGCGTGTAAGGCTCTAGCTCACTTACGCCTTTTTTGGTAATATAGACTGTCACTTGGTCGCTGGCTAATTGGGTCAAGTCCTTATCCCCCGACACAATCATGACCTGGTCATCTGGATCTGCCGCCTTAGCCAGGGTGCCTAGGATATCGTCCGCTTCATAGTGGAGTAATTCGTAGTACTTGATGCCATAGGCATCCAAGAGCACACGAAAATAAGGCAGTTGCTCGCGGAACTCGCCCGGTGTTTTTTGGCGTCCTGCCTTATATTCTGGGTACTGTTCCGTCCGGAAGGTATGACCAGATTTATCGAAAGCCACCAAGACATGGCTAGGCTTAAATTGGTCTAAAACCCCGTCCAGCATGCGGTTAAAGCTAAACAAGGCATTGGTATGTAAACCTGCCTTATTCTTGAATCGTTCAATATCCAAAATGGAGAAGAAGGCCCGATAGGCCAAACTGCTTCCATCAATCAGTAAAATTTTGCGCTGGGTCATGGGGCGCCTCCTTAAGTGTTAATGATAAGCTCCTAGACTCTAATAGCCTGAAGCAAAGTAAATCAGCCAATCCAGCAGCATCCCTTAGGACAAGCCGCTAAGAATGGCTGATCGTGATGACTTGTGTTGAGTGTTAGGTCTTAGCCGCCAAGTGAGTCTTAGAGGACATTTGGATGTAGGCGGGCATATTCTTTTTCAAAGCGTTGGGCAATCTTATCCACATCACCCGCGCCCATAAAGACAATGACATCGTCCTTATACTGCATAAGTGGAGACAAGTGCTCGCTCGAAATAATCTCCACCTCTTGGTCAATTAAGGCCGACAAGTCTTGAATAGTAACTTCCCCACTTTGCTCACGGGCAGAGTTGAAGATGTCGCAGAGATAGACTTGGTCTGCTAGGTTAAGTGACTCAGCAAACTCGTTAAGCAGGGCCACTGTCCGGCTAAAGGTATGGGGTTGGAAGACTGCGATACAGCGTTGTCTGGATAGCGTTGCTTGGTCGCATCAATGGTCGCCTTGATTTCGCTTGGATGGTGGGCATAGTCGTCAATGATGGTTAAATCACCCACTGTCTTAACGCTGAAACGACGTTTGACACCAGTGAAGGTCGCTAGGTTTTGGGCAATTGCATCTGCCGGGAAACCTTCTAGGGTCAAGACCGTAATGACCGCCAAAGCGTTCAAGATATTGTGCTTACCATAGGTCGGCACATGGAAACGTCCTAAGAACTTGCCTTCAAAAGTCACATCGAAGGAAGACCCATCTTGAGCCCGTTCAACATTGGTTGCATAGACGGTTGAATTGCTGTCAAAGCCATAGTAGTAGACAGGGACTGGCGCTTTTAACTGGCGTAGATAAGCATCCTCCCCGCAGGCAATCACGGCTTTGGTGGTTTGGCCTGCAAAACTAGTGAAGGCTGAGAAAACATCCTCAATCGAAGTGAAGTAATCAGGGTGGTCAAAATCCACGTTGGTAATAATGGCATAATCTGGTTCATAGGACAGGAAGTGGCGACGATACTCGCAGGCTTCTAGACCAAAGTACTTGGCAGACTCCTGCCCATAGCCAGTCCCATCCCCAATCAAGTAAGACAGTGGGGCTAAGTGCTTGAGGGTATGCGCCAAAAGACCTGTGGTAGAGGTCTTACCGTGACAGCCTGAAACGGCAATACTGGTATAGCCCTTAATCAATTTACCTAAGAAATGATGGTAGCGGTAGATTGGTAAGCCCAATTCGCGCGCTCGCACCAATTCTTCATGGTCATCCCCGAAGGCATTGCCTGCAATAATGGTCAGCCCAGGTTGAATATTGTCAGCCGAGAATTCCATCATAGGCACACCCGCAGCTTCTAAGCCTTGCTGGGTGAAGAAGTACTTCCCTACGTCACTCCCCTGTACCTTATAGCCTTCTCCTACCAGGATAAGCGCGAGAGCACTCATGCCTGAACCTTTGATTCCCACAAAATGATAGGTTGTTGCTTTGTCCATAATCAACCTACACACGTCCTTTCACTCAATTAATTTCTAGTCTTCAAATAATAAATAGCTGTCCTTGTCCTTACGCATACGGGCCAAAATCTCACGAGAGACCCCGACTTCCGTCACATCTTGCGATTGCGGTGGCTGATAAGGTTTAGGTAGTTCCTTAGGTTGGAAACGTTCTGCCCGCGCCTGTTTTGCCACTTCCTGGCTATCTCGCCCGTCTCTAAAAATAGACTGGAACTTAGCCTGGGCATCTGAAACCTGCCGTTGGCTGCTGGCCTCATGGTGATCTCGCTCTCTTTGGGCGCTAGCTTGCCAAGCTTGGCGTGAGCGCTGAGAAGTCGGCGCTTCTAAAAATTCATCCAGAACCTGGCGGTCTTGCTGTCGACGGCTAGCTTGGCCTGGCTTGGGCCAGTCATTTTGAGGTCGCCGCTCGGCTGGTGCTACATAGGCACGATCCAAACGGTCAGAATGGGTTTGTGGCAGTCTTAGCTCCTCACCCGGTTGATAGCTAGGCGCGGGACTTTCCTCTTCGATTGGCTCTGACATCATGCGTTCCCGCACCAAATCCGAATTAAAGCGCTGATTTGGGCTACTATTGCGTCGCTCACGGTAGGCTACCCGATAGTCAGCCTCTTCCAATGGCTCCTCTGTCGTAGCTGGCGGTGGTGTCTGACTGGCATCAATCATCTTTTGCGGTTGATCCCGCCAAGGTTGCTCGTGATGATAGACAGGGCGATGGCCCCGACTGGTTTCTTGCTTCTCTTCTAGCGCAGACTTGAATTTGTAAGGGGCGCCCTTGCTTGAAGGCAATTGGGATTCCCGGTTAAAACGTCGGTTGTCGTAATTTACATTCCGCTTCTGATAAGCAGGTCCTTGGTAGTCCTTCATAAGCCCCCGTCCTTTCATCTTCTGGTCTTGCTTGATGCTGCTAGTTTGATCAGCTAAATGGCAAACTAGCCTTGATAGTGGGCGATGACTTGCTCAAGTGGTGTGCCGACTGCTAAGTCATCTTTCAATACCCAGATTCCTGGTTTATTCTCAATGGCATCCAAACCTAGTTCGCGTGTAGAACAAATCATACCATTGCTGTCAACGCCACGTAATTGGCCTGGCCAAATAATCAAGCCATCTGGCATAACGGCACCTGGTTGAGCCACTAAGACCTTTTGGCCGGCTTCAATATTGGCTGCCCCACAGACGATTTGTAGGACAGTGTCAGCCGCTACACGTGTTTGCGTAATATGTAAGTGGTCACTATCTGGGTGGTCAACACACTCTTCCACATAACCAACGACCAAGCGTGGTAAAGCATCAAAGCTAACCGCTTGATCGAAGCCCGCCGCCTGAATACGGTCATTGACTTGAGCCACTTGCTCGGCAGTCAAAGTTACAGGGCCCTCCCCAGTCAAGTTCAAGTCTGCCACTCCGAAGAGGTTATAGCCCACAATGGCTTGAGATTGATGATGACGCAGGGCGGTTACCTGACCTTTGCTATCTGGGTCAATCTCGTGTGAAGAAACTGGACCACTAGTGAGAAGGAGCACGTCACCGACGCCTCCAGGATTATAGAATGCTAACCACATATTGTTTCTTTTCTTCCTTTCGTCTACTTATCTGATATATCAATTCTATTTAAGCTGTCCTTAGACATTGGCGCGAATGGTCGCTAAGGTTGTTTTGTCGAAAGTCTCTAAGACTTTGATGACCATTTCCTTGGCTGCCTCATAATCATCCATACGGAAAAGGGTTTGGTGGCCGTGAATGTAACGGGCGCAGACTCCAATAACAGCTGAAGGCACCCCATCATTGCTGACATGGGCGGCACCCGCGTCGGTTCCACCTTTGGAGAAGAAGTATTGGTATGGAATCTTGTGGGTTTCTGCTGTATCCAGCAAGAACTCACGCATACCGCGGTGGGTGATGTGGCCTGGATCTTGCACCCGCAAGAGGAAGCCACCCCCTAACTGTCCAAACTTGTCCTTGTTACCATCCGTATCATCGGCTGGCGAACAATCTACGGCAATAAAGGCATCTGGTTGGTAGCGATGAACGGCCCCTTTGGCCCCACGCAAACCGACTTCTTCTTGAGCGTTAGCCCCCGCAATAATGGTGGCCGCTAGCTCCTTGTCCTTGACTGCCCGCATGGCTTCTAACATCACAGCGCAGCCATAGCGGTTATCCCAAGCCTTGCCGATTAGGGCTTGCTTGTTGGCTGTCCAGACGGTTTCTGTCTCAGGTACAATAGAATCACCAGGACGTACGCCATATTCCAAGGCTTCTTCGCGGGAAGTAAAGCCCGCATCAAATAGGATATCTTCAGGCGCCACTGACTTAGCCGCCCCATCCTTGCCCCGCAATAAGTGAGGAGCCACAGATGATGAAATGCAGACATAATCTCCCTTGCGAGTTTGAAGGGTGTAGCGTTGAGCTGAGATGCTATAAGGGTTCCAGCCCCCAATAGGTGTCACCGTTAAGAGACCATTCGAGGTAATCTGACGGACCATAAAGCCCACTTCATCCATATGAGCTCCCAGCATGAGACGTGGTGCTTCTGGATCCTTGGCATACTTAATCCCATAGAGGTTGCCAATCCCAGACACTTCGATCTTATCAACTAAGGGTGTCAACTCTTCCTGCAAGAAGCGACGAACCTGCCCTTCATTGCCCGAAATCCCTTGTAATTCGGTCAGATGTTTGATTAAGTCAAAGCCTTGTAATGTCATGCCTGTCGCGGTCGCACCGCTACCTCCTTCGCCATTATAAATAGGTAGATTTTACTCTTTTTATTATCTCACGAGCGCTTAGTAAAATCAATGAATTGTACTCGAATTTGTGTTACACTAAGAGTACGGAGCACAAGCCTGTGCGCCCCCACCTACCGCTCCCTGATGGAGCGCGCACCATGCCTATGAAAGAAGGAAAAATACTATGTCATCTACTCCACGTAAAGGCCTCATCGGTGGCCTCCTACTCTTAACCGGCGCCATTGTCGGCGTGGCTGGGACCCTCTTTTACTTGGAATCCCAACCTAAACGCCCTAGCCGGGTTCTAGCCGAAGTTAAGGCTGAATTTACTAAACAAGGACCGATTGAAGGTTCTTGGATTCACTATGTTCCGGTTGAATACCCCTGAATTAGGAAAAGCCAACCCCAAGTTTATATTGGGGGCATTAGTCGCTATGAAGGGGAACAATTGGTTCACTATCAATTCGTCTGCGATATTTACACCGGTCAAATTCTAGATCTCTTCCCTGTAGAAGGCTAACTTAAAGAATCTTTGGAGTCGCTCTGGCGGCTCCTTTTTGCATGCTGACAAACAAAAATCCGACCACTTAAGTGGTCGGATTGATTTGAGTACTTATTATGCCTTCTCAACGCGTTCCAAGACGGTCACAGACAGGCCTGGCATTTCGTAGTGACCATTAAGGTCGAAGACTTGGCCTTCTTCCAATGGTGCCGTATAGTCGACGATTACCTTGCGGTAGAGACCATGTGGCAGATAGGTGATCGGCATGCGCCAATCATTAGCATTAATCATAACGAAATAAGCAGAATTCTCATCTTCCAATTGGTAGGCAATGACGCCATCATGTAACTGATAGACAGCCAAGGAGTTGAGAATTTCATCATAAGAGTTTTGGCGGAAGAGTGGTGAGCTCTTACGTAACTTGATTAAGCCGCGGACATAATCCACCGTCTCTTGATGATCCGCTACTCGGTTCCAGTCAAATTGGTTGATTTCATCCGGTGCATTGTAGGTATTGTCTATCAGTCTCTTGGTTCTTAAGAATTCTTGACCAAGCATGAATGAAGGGAATCCCTTGCGCCAAGAGGACCAAACTGGTCGCCATTAAGGCTCGACGAACACGAACTTCTTCAGAATCATGCGGATGAGTGTAACACAACTTGTCATAAAGGGTTAAGTCATCGTGGGCCTCAACATAGTGGACGACTTGGTCCGGACTAGCATAAGCCGAGTTAGGAATCCCTACTAAGAGGTTCTGAGCCACTAACTTTTCTAAATCAGGACGTCCATTGACATAGCCGCCTTCTTGCTTGTTGAAGTTACCGCCTTTGAGGGCATTACGAATGGAATCGTTAAAGTGAGCCACTCCAGGCATACGGTAGGCATTGTGTTGGGCAGCCTTATCTTCATAAGGCAACATGGTTCCCAGATTCCAACCCTCGCCTAAAACGATAATGGAAGGATCAATTTCATTCAGGGCTTGACGTACGGCCAACATGGTTTCAACGTCATGAATCCCCATTAAGTCGAAGCGGAAGCCATCTAATTTGAATTCTCGTGTCCAGTAAAGGATGGAATCCAAGATATAGCGGCGCATCATATAGCGTTCAGAAGCGGTATCGTTGCCGACCCCCGTCCCATTAGACAAGTTACCTGCCTGGTCATAACGGAAGAAATAACCTGGTACAATCTTCTGGAAGGCTTGCAAGTCAAACTGATAAACGTGATTATAGACCACGTCCATAATGACGCGCATACCATTGTCGTGAAGGGTCTTAATGGTTTGCTTGAGTTCTAAAATCCGGCTAAGCGGATTATAAGGATCTGTCGCATAGGAGCCTTCTGGCACATTGTAGTTCTTAGGATCATAGCCCCAGTTGTAGGCTGTTGGTTTGGCTTCTGTCTCATCTACTGTCGCGTAATCATAAATTGGTAATAATTGCAAATGGGTAAAGCCCAGCGACTTAAGATAGTCTAAGCCAGTAATTTGGCCATTAGAGGTATGAGTGCCTGCTTCGGCAAGCCCTAAGAACTTACCTTTAGCTGAAATGCCCGAATCTTCCGCTACTGAGAAGTCGCGGACATTGAGTTCGTAGATAATAGCATCGGTCGCCTTGCCAAAAGACGGCATACGGTCAAAGCCCTCCACTTGAGTGGCTGCTGGGTTGACCACCACACTGCGGTCACCATTAACCACTGCCGCAATGGCATAAGGGTCTTGGCTGCGTTTAAGGCCTAATGAACCATGGTCTAATAGGTAAGTGTAGGCAGTTAAGTGCAAGTCCCCTAAAATCTCGATCACCCAAGTACCGCGTTCACCACGTCGCATGACGTGAGCACTAGCTAAGTTGCTATCTGGCTGGTTGGATTCATAAATTTCAACGGTCACACTCTTAGCCGTTGGTGCCCAAACGATAAAACGTGTTGATTGTGGTGTGTAGAAGGCACCTAAAGGTCCGTCATAGGCAAATTCTTGATCAAAATCAACCGTTCTGACTGCTTTGGTAGCCAATCCCACCGCCTGATTTGGATTTAAATCTGTCACAATATTCCTCTCTCTTTCTATGTATACGTATTCTCACGCATAGTGTACCGCAAACGGTGCTCAGAAACAAGTCTTTAGCCTTACATTTTAGCTCATATCTGATGAGAAAACAACTAATCTTATGCGATTCTCATCTTACGACCCAAAGTCTAATCTAGCTGTCTATTTTATACATGCAGTATGATTGAAATACTGGTCTTGAAGCGCTATAATGCAAATGTAAAAGCTGAGGGAGGAAGCAAATTATGGAAAATCTTTTGTGGTTATTTCCCGTCATTTTTATGCTACATGAGATGGAAGAAATCATTGGCTTTGGTCCATGGTTGGACAAAAATCAAGCGATTTTAGACAAGTACCCTAGAATTGCAGATGCCTATGAGCACTTTTCCCCTTCAGGCTTTGCAGTGGCAGTCTTAGAGGAGTATCTAGTGGTGATTATCATCACCGGCGCTAGCCTGTATTTTGCTAACTATCTGGTCTGGTTGGGAGCCTTTATAGCCTTCAGCCTGCATCTCCTCATCCACCTGATCCAAAGCATCCTGATTAGAAAATATATTCCTGCCCTAGCTAGCAGCCTAGTGCTGCTTCCCCCCAGCATCTTGATTATCAAGCAAGTAATCGATCAAACGAACTATAGCCTCCTAAGCCTCCTAATCTGGACCTTGCTAGGGCTAATTTTCATGGTGGTGAACCTGGCTTTTGCCCATCAATTGATGCGGTTAGTGACGAAAAGCCTTAAATCTCAGAAATCCTAGTCCCTCTATTTAAAACCATGTAAAAAGCTCGCACTTATCCCAAGTGCGAGCTTTTTTATAGTAAGAGTTGATAGAGTCCATAAGTATGGCTAGTTCCCTGTAAGTCAGCAGCATAGTGACGTGTCAGTGTATGCTGATGTATTAAGGCGCCAACGGCAGAAGCCCCTCTGGCTTGAGCTTGCTTAAAAATTGGATAGCTCAATGCTGACCCCAAACCCAAATACTGTGGATCTACTCCTAGGTAGAGTATGATGTAGCGTTTGGCTCGATGCTTAATCCAAAGCAATTTGGCTAAAGTAAATAAATTTAACTTTTGATAAACCAAGGCTCCATAGTCTGGCATGGTAATCAGAAAACCCACTAGCTTTTCCTCCTGATAGGCCAACTTAACCATAGAAAAATCCAGAATATAACGATACTTCTCGAAGATAGCACTAAATTGCCTCCCCTGCAAGGAACGGTAAATAGGAAAATCTCGGTAAAGTCGATTCAAGAGTTCAAACACTTGTAAGGACACCTCAGTCCAATCCGACTTGTGGGGGGATCGAATCTTAATCCCTGCTGCTAAGGCAGCCTCATAACGCTTAGCTAGTTTGGCTTCCTGGGTAGTGGGACTTACCTTAGGATAGAAATTAGACAGATAGCTTTCGGTCAGTTTGAATCCCGCTGCCTCCCAGAGCTTGGGGTAATAAGCCGGCTGATGGGGCTCGCCAGTAAAAGGTAAGTCCTCATGGCCAGATAGCTGCATGCGATAGCCTAACCAAAAACTAGCCTGAACAGGGCCAATGAGTTTTTCAGCCCCTAAGTTGCGGGCCTGTTCAGCTATGTAAGCTATAAACTGCTTGGTCATGTCCACATCATCTAAGGACTCAAAATAGCCTAAGAAGCAAGTGCCATCGACTGGATAATAAGTCAGCAAGCCTCGAATCTGAACTTGCTGGTCTTGGTAACCGACAAAGGCTCTCACTTCTATTTCCGGGCTAAGTGGATGGGTCCCACTAATCAGACTTTCTTCCTCTTCAGGTGACTGCATTAAGTGCCCCTTTCCGTAAAGTTTCTGCGGCAAGGCTAGAAAGTCGACTAGCTCCGGCGAATGAGGTCGCACAGCTTTAATGGTCAGCATGGTCCGCCTCCTCCAAAATGGTTACTTGGCCGCTTAAGCCATCCATCTCAATCCAATCCCCACTTTTCAGCAATTGCGTAGCACCCCGCACATTCACAACTGATGGAATGCCTAGCTCACGCGAAATAATGGCTGTATGAGACAGGAGGGATCCTTGCTCAGCGATGACCCCTTGGGCTTGAGTTAAGAGATAGACCCACCCTGGATCTGTCATTCTGGTTACCATAATCTTACCTTGAGCAGATTCAATGGCTTGAACATCGTCCACTACTAGCACTTGGCCCTTAACTCGACCAGGGCGAGCAACCAATCCCTTGCAGGTGTTCTGCCCGACCTCAATTAGCTCGTGCCTGCCCTGAAAAATCGCACAAACTTCTCAAATACTTGACCCAAGAAAACATAGCGGCTGAAGTTTGGTAAGGTCCTGTCACCCGCTAGCTTGGCACGTCTTTCTGCAATCAGGTCCGATACTGAGTGTGGCTGTCTGGCCAATTCAAAGATTTCTTCCTTGGTCAGATAGAAGATGTCTTCTTTCTGTCTCTAAATAGCCTTGCTTGGCAAGTTGCGCCCCAATGGCTCGAAAAATCATCCGCATCATCCCATAAATCCGTGTCCGATTTAGTCTTGAGCTTTCTCGGTACTTAACGCCAGTCATAGCGCGACGGCGTAAAAAGCTCGTCCACCAACTCCTTGGTCGATTGCTTGCGGCACTTGAGGCTTTTAGGTCAGGAGCGTCTTGCTGGCACATTTGAACCAACAAGGATAAGAGGCCTTGTGGATGGGTACGGAAGGTCGGTGTTTCTAGCTTCAGTTCTTCGGGTGCCCGGTCACCAAATTCTTGGATAAAATCCAGGATCTTGGCTACTAAGGTGTCTTGACGACTTAAAAAGTCTGCTGCATCTTCATTTTTCTAATGCCTGACGAAGAGCTTGGTTCTTGGGATCCTTGAGCTCCCCGACTAATTCCTGAAGGGCTAGAGCCGGCCGCATACTTTCAATCTGTTCAATACCGGCGATTTCTGCCTGAACATCTTGCCCTTGACGTGACTTCTTCAATAAACCTGTATAGACGAAGGCATAAAGATCATTAATCAAGGTAATGTCCCAATGTGCTAGAATCTCATCCTTAAGCTGTCCAACTAGAGCTGTCAACTGCTCTAAATCCGCATCTGGTGAGAAGCGCTCTTGAAAGACTGCTTGAATCCGGATGAATTCCTGTTCTAGCTGGGCCATTTGCTTAGGCGCAGTGAAAAACTCACGCACGATTCGGCCCATAATCTTAAGTCGTTTCCAAGGCGAGAGATGGACCGGCATGGCCGGTACTTCCGTCTCCCTCACGCCCAGCATATCCTGCCAGATAGGAATAATCTTTTTAGAGAAAGGCAACAATTGCAGAAGCTGGTACCAACTTTGAATTTGATAGTAGACTCGACTATTGACTGGACAGAGCATATTCTGGAAGGTCGGCTCATAGGCAGCCAGTTCAGCTGCCCCCTTGCCCACCAGCCTTTGAGCCAAGCCACGGAATATACTCGCATAGGCTTCTTGAATAAAACTGATAGTTAAGGGTGTAGAGAGACCTGGATAGCTCTCCACAATATTACTATTATCCAGAATGATTTGCTTGCCTTGTGGCAAAGTAGTAATGGGACGAGCCTGTAAGATGTAGAGCCGGTCTCTTGAAGGTAAACCCAAATCCAGATAGGGCCAAAAAGCGCCATGGCTTGCTGGGCTAAGGATTCTAGGTCCCCTAATTGACTAGTTGTTAAACTTGGGGCGCCTGGCTCTTGTTCCGTATAGGATAGCTGATCTGCCGGATGATAAGTCACCATGCTAGTAGGTACCTTTATCTTCTACAATTTGATCACCTAATCCCTGTCCCACAACCACAATGTGCTCATTGAGAATTCCTTAGGGTTGGCTGTAAAATAAACACCCGATAAATCCCCCTTAATCATGACTTGAACCAGACAGTTCATCTGAGCTTCCGGCAGGCTAATCCCTTGCTTAAAGAGATAAGCTAGAGCGGATACCTGATAGAGGGACAAGAAAGTATGCTCTAGAGACTGGGGTAAGTGGTCGATTGGGACATCTAGCTGGCTTTCAAATTGTCCGGCAAAGGATGAGACGGCACCGTCTTCAATGCTAGCAGATGAACGAACTGCCAAACGCACCTGACCAGATGGGAAAGTATGCTTGGCCCAGCTCAGCACAGGACTTAAATCTTCCTTAGCAAAACTCTCTTTAGCCCAAGTCAGTAGTTCTTGACTTAGCTGATCCAAACTCAGATTACCCGCCTGATAGGCCGCTTCCTGACTAGCCAGAAAATCCATGCTGTCCGCTCGATCAAAGCAATCAAAGGCAAAGACCGCAAAACTAGGTACTGGTAGCCCCGCTTTGGTCATTTCCATGAGGTGGTAGGCTTTCCCTCCCACTTTCTGGAGATCATAGACTTGTTTCATTAGAAGACTCCCATCAAGAGGTAGACAGCTACTGAGACGACCATGGTGGTCTCAGTAATATAGGTATAACGCTCAACTCTTTCCCGGATATTGAAGAGGGTTGGGTCCTTAATGAACTGCTCAAACTGAACCGTCATCCAGATAACATTAAGCACCAAGACCACGACCCCTACATGAGAAATATTCCAGAGCAGAAGGAAGTTGGTCATAATATCCAGAATAGTGACTACTTCGATGAAACGGGTAGCCTTCTTATAACCGAAGAGCTTGGAGTAAGTCACATATTCTGTCTCATCTTTTGGTGCTCGAATCTTACGACAGACTTCCCAAATCAAGCTTGGGAAGTACATAGTGAAGGCCAAGAGGACGGTCGGAACTGACAATAGGGGCAGATTGTACTTATAACATACGAAGGAAATAGTATAAAGATTCAGAATCATCATGACCGGATTATGGGTCACCAAAGCTAAAGGCAATGAATTCTGAATTTTATCTCGCTTAAAGAACCAGAAAGACATCAAGGTTCCGTAGATATAGAGGAAGAGGAACCAAAAGATATTATTCATGAAGAAGATATTCAAAATAACAGAGACCGTGACGATAAAGGCTAAGGCGATAGCTAAATCCTTCTTCTTGACCCGTCCTGACGGCAAAGCTCGATGGGGGAAGAGTCGTTGATCGGTCTCATAGTCCTTGAAGTCATCTGCAATGCGTAAAATCATCAAGAATACAAAAATGGTGAAAATCCCAATCAATTCTTGATGGTTGAAATTAAAGCTGGTCACCCCGTCATTTAACAAGAGGACAAAATAAATCTCGAAAAACATAATGGCTGCCACGATAAAACGTGACCCCAGAGGAAACATTTCCTTATAATAAATCGCTAAACGCTTAAACATGTTTAACACCTATCCTTTCACCCATTCTGACCTGGCTTTCGATACCTAAGTCTGAGTAATATCTAATATCTTGGTCCAGCTCAATACGATTAGCTGGATATAGTACCACAATAGTGGATCCACCTAAGCCAAAGTAGCCCTTCTCCTGGCCTCTGACTAGGTAAGTTTGATGATGGTTATAAATTCGACCTACTAGCAGTGCACCAATTTCCATCTGGAGAACTGGCCCCTCTTCTGTCTCAATCAGACAGTAATGCCGGCTATTCTCACGATAAATCAGACGATGGGCTTGGGCTACTTCCCTTACACTATGCAACTTACCCTTGATGCTTTTCTGATGGGTAATTACCCCAGATTCAATGGCTAAATAGCGATGCAAGTCTTCGACCCCTAGACGGAATACTAAGGCTAGCCCACCCTGGAAGTCTCGCGCTAGTTGGTCATCTTCCAATAATTCTGCCAAATCATAGCATTGGCCCTTTAAGACCAAACTTAAGTCTTCATGAATATCAAAAACTTGTAATTTGGCGTCGGCTAGGGCCAATACTTGCCCTTCTGGACAGACAGGGCGTAAATCCGGCTGAATTTTTCGCTGGAAAAAGGCGGCAAAGTGGGGATAGGTCCCCTCTTGGTAGTCAGCCAGAGACAGGTCATAGGTCTCTAGGAACTTTCTTACCTTAGCTTTTGACCAGGGCAAGTAATCACTTAGGGTCAGCAGATAGGAGATGCTAGGCCGTGTCAAGAGAGGGAGGAGCCATCGCCCCCATCTAGTCTGGTAGAGGCGATTAACCAAGCCTTCTTGATAGACCACAGGCTCTATGACCTGACCACTTTGACGCTGGTAGACCTTAACCATAAGGCAAGACCCAAAGCCCGATTAGACTAAGAATCGCTAATAAGGCAAAAGCCAGATAAGCCTTATTGTTAGGCTTAGGAATGGGCTGGTTCCAGACGAATAGGCCGCTTAAGAGAAAGGCTAATCCCAACCAAAGCCAAGTATAGAGTCCAGGCGCCAGCCATTGACCTAATAGATAGCTTAAGGGAAAGCACAAGGCGCCATAAGTAACGGGAACCCCGACAAAATATTGCCCACTGCCCTCATCATGCTTGGCCAAGCGATTAAAGTGGCCCAAGCGCGTCACGGTCGCTAGCACATAGATAATAGCTGGCAAGAGATTGGCAGGTCCAAGCGTTAGCTGAGACATAAGGAGAAAAGCCGGCAAGGCAGCAAAGCTAATCATGTCGCAGAGTGAATCAATTTCAATTCCAAAACGTTCCTGTTCAGGTGTCCGTGGTAGGCGTCTAGCCACTACACCGTCGAAGAGATCACAAATTCCACTAAGGATAAAGGCCATCATGGCTAGCCGGACCTGCCCCTGTAGCGTCCAATAGATAGCTACTAAGGCAAAGGCCGCTCCCAAGTAAGTAAGTATGACCGACTTATCATACTCTCCAATCAAATAGTTTTTAATCTTCATGTAGATGAATCTTTCCTTTCTCTGCGTCTAGCGTGACTAGCATGCCCGTTTTGAGCCTCTTGCTTGCTTCTTGGACACAAACCAGAGCCGGAATACCACATTCACGGGCCACAATGGAAGCATGACAGAGTACCCCGCCCGTCTCCGTAATCAGTCCTCCTAAGATGCCAAAGACATAGCTCCAACCCGTATCGGTATAAGCTGTCACTAAAATCTCACCCGGTTGAATGCTAGCTATATCTGCCAAGTCTAAAATCACGCGCACTCGCCCCGTGACCTGACCACTGCTAGCAGGCATACCACTCAAGTAAGCTTCCCGACTGCCTTGTGGGAGCGGTTGGAAATTACCTTCTGTTAAGTCTCCTAGCGCCTGACATTTATCATAGGACTGGCACAATGGCGATTCTGTTTGACCAGTTGCTGTAGGTCAATACTTATCTTTGTCAGTCATGAAGGCTAAGAGATCCCATTTGGTCAGATAGAAGATATCCTCCACTTGCTCTAAGTAGCCTTGTTTAAGATAGGCTCGACCCAAAGCTAGGCTAACTTGCCGAATCAGGTGGTAGGCATGAGTTGAGCAATCCTTAAATTCTTCTCGCCACCACAATAAGTGACGTAAGGAGGTCGCAATCTCCTTAATCTTGCGGCTTTGACGTCCTGTCAGACCACTAGGTAGCCCTTGATCCTTGTGCTGACTGACCAGAGATTTTTTTGCCTTATCATAATAGGCATCGTCAAGAACGAGGCGTTGGATTAGCGCTAAATTTGTTCCGGTTCTTCCACGCAACTTGGCTCCCTCAAGTCCAGTTCTCGTCTTGAATGATGACCAAACTTAGCCATAAAAATCATCCAAGGCCTTAAAATCATCCTGCGCTTCTTCTTGCTGAGCAAGTTCCAATAAGCCTGGCACTGTTTGCTGTGCCCAATCGTTTTTTATCAGAGGCCGACTTCGAATCATACTAGCTAAGGCTAGCATTTCTTCTAAAGGCTGGGTATGGGAAATATTACCTAGGTCTGCAATCAATTGAAAGAACTGGTCTTGGCTTAACCATTTGAGTAACTGCGTCTTTTTGCATGGGAGAGTTGGACCGTATTGATGTAGGCTTGCCAGAAATAAGTCTGCTCCGTTTTTCTGTAGCAGTCTAAGACAACTTGACGCCAGAGGGCCTCAACTTGTTCCAAGGGCGTCTCGTAACTTAGCCCTGCAATCTCGGTCTCTAGCTGCTTAAAGTTGTCCTGTAAATTAGTTAAGTTTTCAGGGGCTGCTTTCATGAACTTTTTGGTAAGGCTTTGTGTCTTCCAAGCCACCTTGATGAAGCGTGTCAGAAGCCCCAAACTTAACTGACTTCGGTATCCTCTACCCTCATAATCCTTATTAACCCCTAGCTCATCATCGAAATCCCGTTCAATGTAACCAGGAATTTGCTGCATGGCTGATTTGACTACCCCTAAATTCCAGTAGGGACGAGCATGATGCCGGCGCATCAAGTCCGGCATAGGACCACTAGGGGCTAAGTCAATGGCCTCCAAGAAGCTCGACAAGGACTCTTGCCAAGCATCAAAGTAGAGACTCCACATGAGATTAGGGCAGGATTGGGCTGCCACACCGCCATCGCGAAAATTAGCTGTCGTCCAACGCCCTTGGTTGACTCGAGTAGGCAGAATCGTCATAGGGCGAGCCTGAACTAGATAGACTTGGTCACCACAGGCACACCACTCGACATCCATTGGGCGACCAAAGTGAGCGCTAATAAGCATGGCTTGTTCATGAAATCTGGCCAGCAGGGCTTGGGATAGACCACTGGCCGCAGCTAGCTTCAAATCCGGCTCATACCAAGCTAAGCTTAATCGCTTTGGATTCACGCGTCCACTGACTAACTGCTCTCCCGCTCCCGCTACATATTCGATCAGCATCTCTTGGTCTTGATTAGATTCAGGGTTCAAGGTAAAGTAGACCCCACTATAATCAGCCTGACATTGCTCCTGGATCAAAATGGCTAAGCCAAAGTCCTGCCAGGATCGCCCTTGGCGATGCCAGTAAGCAAGGGCTTGAGGTTTAAGTAATGACAAGATGCAAGCTTTAATCCCAGCTGTAATTGATGACATAGTCTGGCAATCTGCTATCGAGTCATATTGACCGGCAAAAGAAGTCGTCGCCTGGTCCTCCAGGAGAGCACTACTGCGAACAATATAGGTCTTACCGTCCTCTATGAAATTCTCCAGAGCTGCCTCCCATTTAGCAGGCAGATTCTGACTTTCTAACTGGTCTTGCACCACTTTTCGATCTAACTTGAGCCACTTGTCCCAATCTAGTCTTGGGCTTGCTAATTCCGACCAGCAATCAGCTAGCCAGGTCATAACTTGCTCGGCAGATAGAATAAGTCCATTTGGTACTGGGAGATTGAGCTGCCTCAGTTCCAAAAGATGATTAATTTTCCCCCCATAGCTTGGGGTCTGTTTGGCTTGGTAGAGTATATCCATTTCATTACTCCTATAATCGATTTTGTCTCAATTTCGCTAGATATAGTAGGCGATTAACTCCTATGTGGGTCAATGTCCCTACTAGCAATAGGCCAATGACTTGTGCCCAATTTAAGGAAATATAAAGGTGTAAGACCAAGAGAATCCCGATTAAGGAATCAATCTGATCCAGCAAAATAAAAGGATACTTCCAAGTATCCTTAGCGGTCTTACCTGGTGAAATATCTAGGCGACGCTTGAGATAAGAATTAGGTAATTCAAAAACCACATAGGCCAAGCCCAAAAGGATACCTAGCGGAAAGTTAGTTGCCAGCTTATTTGGATAATGAGCATAAATCAAATGGAGTTTCTCTAAATCCGGCTGACACGCCAGAAAATAGGCCCAAATTAGTTGAGCAAGCAAACCCCAGAACACCATCCCCCAGAAACCCTTCCAAGTCTTATTGGCTCCAAAAAGACGACGACCGTCCCCTAGTAGGCGCCCAGCATCAATGGGTTGGTTGACTGAGTCTAATAGGGAAGATTTACAAAATATCATATTAGCAATACCTGCCAATATGACTGGCATAAGGGTCAGATAAAGAGAGAGAATCATGGACATGCTGCGTCATTCCTTTGAACTAATATAAGAACCAAACTGGCCGCATGAATAGCGACTAGTCGTCCGTCTCCTTGAGGAGAAGATAAGGGAGCGATATACAAAAAGAAGCTAGGTCCCCAGCCTCCGCAATCGCTACTTAGACCTCGTCCCTCTTGGAAGAGCTAGCGAGCTAGTCTGATCTGTCTCAGTCTTGGCTCGCCTATTTTCTTACAAGATAAGAGGAGGGTCTGACTTATTATTTCTATAGTATACCATCAACTCTATAATCAAAACAATATAGAACTCATATTCCTTACCGTGCTTATACGCTAGATATCCTATATTATAGGGATTTGAAGCTAATTACTGTGATAATTTAGATTGGTATTTCATTATATATAGATCTACAAAAAGGACTTTTTATTATCAGCTAGCGCAAATACTAACTTAGTATGCTTAATCTCTAGCCTTTCCCCCACAAAAAAGCTGACATCCTGAGATGTCAGCTTGATACTTTATTTTTCTAGCAAGAGTTTGCGAGTCAGGAAGTTGAAGACCATGACAATAGCTGTCACCGCCACCTTAGCTGGCATGACCGGCCAATGCATGGCATCGACTGCCACCCACATGAGTCCAGCTGTAAGAGCTAAACCCAGTAAGCTTAAGATTAGAAAGAGCAAAAACTCTTGATGTTTTTGTTCCGGGCTAAACTTGCTTTCGAAGGTGAAACGCATGCTTGCCCAGTAATTGAAGATGGTAGCTAGGACAAAGGCGATGAGGACTGCTAACTGATAATGCCAGCCCAAGATACCATTGAGACCATAGACGATAGCAAAGTCAATGAGTGTTGAGAGGCCACCGACCACCAAAAAGCTCAAAATTTGAGTCGATAATCTGGTTTTCACTATTTAGCCTCAATCTTGACCTCTAAGAAATGGTCATTGTATTCAACAAGTTTGGCTTGCCCCAAGCCCTTATATACTTCTAAGCGAGCAATAAGCTCATCGTCAGGGTAGAAAGCCGTGTCTTGCGTTACATCTTCAGGTAACTGCTCCATCGCAGTCTTGTTGGGAGTTGCGTAACCAATATACTCGGCATTACGTGCTGCCACATCGGGACGCAAGAGGAAGTTAATCAAGGCATAGGCACCTTCTACATTGCGCGCTGTTTTAGGAATGACAATGTTGTCAAACCAGATGTTGGAACCTTCCTTAGGTACTGTATAGGCTAGCTTAGGATTACGTTCCAAGGCAGTCTTGGCTTCCCCCGAAAAGGTAATACCGACGCCCGCTTCACCTTGAGATAAATACATTTTAATTTCATCCGACACCATAGCCCGGATGTTCGGCATTAATTGCTTGAGCTTAACTGTCGCCAACTCAAGCGCTAAATCATCCGTTTCATTGAGAGAGTAGCCCAAGGATTGGAGGCCTATCCCCATTACCTCACGCGCGCCATCATAAATCAGAATGTCATTACGCAATTCTGGTCGCCAGAGATCATTCCATGACTGGAAGTCTTCTTCGCTGTATTTGCTGGTGTCATACACAATCCCAAGGGTGCCCCAGAAGTAAGGAACAGAATACTTGTTATCCGGGTCGAAGTCTAGGTTCAAGAAACGTTGATCCAAGTGCTGTAGGTTGCTTAGCTTACTGTGATCCAAAGGCAAGACCATGCCGTCCTTCATCATTTCCTGAATCATGTACTCACTAGGAACCGTGATATCATAAGGAGTCCCACCTTGACGGATTTTAGCCATCATGGCCTCGTTAGAATCGAAGGTCTCATAGATGACCTTGTAGCCTGTCTCGGCCTCAAATTCCTTGAGTAGTTCTGGGTCGATATAATCGCCCCAGTTATAGAAGTTAATGACCTTGTCACCGGTATAGCCCTCTGCATGTTCCAACTGATACCGAACACCGAAGAGGACAGCACTAATAGCCAGAATCGCTAGAATCCCTTGAACAATCTTACGCACGGCGACGGCCTCCCTTCTGTGCCTTAGCCATACGATTGAGTCGGCGTTGTTCCCCTGTTTGGATGAAGTAATAACCGATTACCAAAATCAAACTCATGATAAACATCAAAGTAGAGATAGCGTTGATTTCAAGGCTAATACCGCGACGTGCACGCGAGTAGATTTCAACTGATAAGGTTGAGAAACCATTCCCTGCCAAGAAGAAGGTGACTGCAAAGTCATCCAGAGAATAGGTAAAGGCCATGAAGAAACCGGCCATAATCCCTGACGCGATGCTTGGCAAGACTACTCGAGTCAAGACTTGGAAGTAGTTAGCCCCTAAGTCCTGAGCAGCGGTCACCATGGTATCATTCATTTCATAGAGACGCGGTAGCACCATAAGGACCACAATTGGGACGTTAAAGGCAATGTGAGCCAAGAGAACACTGAAGAAACCTAATTGAATGGCCAAGAGGCTGAAGAGAATGAGGAAACTTGCCCCAATCATAACGTCAGGCGTTACCATCAGAATATTGTTAAGGTTCAGTACTAACTGACGTTTGGATTTCTGTCTCAAATAGTAATCATGATTGCCCCTAAAGTCCCAATGGCTGTTGCCAACAAGGCTGATAAGAGGGCTAAAATGAAGGTGTTGAGAATGAAAATCATAAGACGGGTATCGCCAAAGACCTTGGTATAGTGGTCTAAAGTAAAGCCAGTAAAACTATTCATATCCCCTCCTGCATTAAAGGAGTAGAAAATCAAATAGAAAATTGGCAAGTAGAGAACGGCGAACATAAACCAGAGATATAGGTTAGAAAACTTAAAAAACTTATTCATGAGTCATAGCCCCCCTTATCCTTACGGTCGCGGGTTAAGTACATGACTAGCACCATGAGCACCATGAGGACGACCCCAATGGTGGAACCCATGCCTCGGTTCTGAGTGACCATGAAGTGTTGTTCAACGGCTGTCCCCAAGGTAATGACCCGGTTCCCACCAATGAGACGAGTCAACATGAAGAGGGACAAGGACGGAATAAAGACCGCCTGAATCCCTGAACGCACGCCGGGCATAGACAGTGGGAAGACAACGCGACGAAGGGTCGCCCATTTTGAGGCCCCTAAGTCTGAAGATGCTTCCATCAAGGAATGTGGAATCTCCGTAATAGAGTTATAAATAGGCATAATCATAAATGGCAATTCGATATAACCAGCTACCAAGAGAAAGGCCGCATCGGTAAAGAGTAACTGCTTAGGTCCAATCCCCATAAAGGTCAGGAATTGGTTGACTGAGCCAGTCTGACTCAAGAGGCCGATGAAGGCATAAGCCTTAAGCAAGAGGTTAATCCAGGTTGGCAGCAAGACCAAAAGCATCCAGAGCTGACGGTGCTTTGTTTTGCTAAGCAGATAGGCCATAGGATAGCTAAGAGCTAGCGTAATTATGGTCAAGAGCCCAGCATAGATAAAGGAGTTCATAGTCATCTTGATATAGTTAATAGAAGAAAAATACTCAGCATAGTTGGCCAAGGTAAAGTTCCCATGAATATCAAAGAAGGAAGAACCCAAAACTAAGACCAAGGGTAAAATAACGAAGAGACCTAGCCAGAGATAATAAGGAATAGCATAGAGATGGTTATACTTGCGGTTCATAGGCCCCCTCCTAGTCTTCGTACTGTTCTAGGCGGGCATCGAAATCTTCTTCCGACTCATTGAAGCGCATTACGTGGATGGCATCTGGTTCAAAGAAGAGACCTACTTTGGACCCAGCGGTCACCTTCTTAGTGGTATGAATCATCCACTCGTTGCCATCTTCGTCATAGGCGATGACTTCGTTGAAGACGCCACGGAAAAGCATGGTATCGACGGTCGCAATCAGCTTGCCCTTTTCAGGCGTGGTTACGTCGATATCTTCGGGACGGATAACAATCTCAACCATTTCACCAGCTGGAATACCAGCATCCTCACAGTCAAAGACCTTACCAACAAATTCTACGCGGTAATCTTCAATCATGCGGGCATCCACAATGTTAGATTCACCGATAAAGTCGGCAACATAGTGGTTAATTGGTTCATCGTAAATGTCTACTGGGGTCCCTGATTGGATAATTTCCCCGTTATTCATGACAAAAATCCAGTCGGACATGGCAAGCGCTTCTTCCTGGTCATGAGTGACGAAGACGAAGGTAATGCCTAGTCGACGTTGCAGTTCACGCAATTCGTACTGCATATCGGTACGTAACTTCAAGTCCAGAGCTGATAGAGGCTCATCTAGCAAGAGCACTTCTGGCTCATTTACCAAGGCACGGGCGATAGCCACACGTTGGCGCTGACCCCCAGACATTTCAGAGATTGCACGATTCTCATAACCTGAGAGTCGGACCATCTTGAGGGCTTCCGTTACCTTTTCCTTAATTGTTGCCTTATCTACCTTTTTAACAGATAGACCGAAGGCAATATTGTCGTAAACATTCATATGAGGGAAGAGGGCATAGTCTTGAAAGACTGTATTGACCTTCCGTTGATTGGCAGGCACGTCTGTGACCGGCTCACCATCCAAATAAACCTGACCACTAGTGGCCGAAGAAAAGCCTGCGATAATTCGTAAGATAGTTGTCTTACCGCAGCCAGAGGGACCTAATAAGGTATAGAACTTGCCTTTTTCAAGCTCCATATCAATCGACTTTAAGACTTGCTGGTCATCATAAGACTTAGTAACGCCTTTGAGAACCACGCTGTGTTGCGTTTTATTCATTACATTGCTCCTGTTGCCCCCATAGGGGTTATTTTTTCGACAATTATTGACTCCTTTTGGGTAGTTTTTTTGCCATGAGGGGACCCCTCACTGAGTTTGATTATAGCAGTTATGGTAGGGAATTACAATGTAAAAAACTGAGACTAAACTCAGCCTGAAAAAAGAAAAAACTCGCCCAGCAAAAGGCGAGTGCAATGGGGGTATAGGGACTCGAACCCTAGACCCAATGATTAAGAGTCATTTGCTCTACCAACTGAGCTATACCCCCGTAAAGCTTAAATAGCTTACTTCATTATCTTACACCTGTTTTCAGCAAATTTCAAGTCCTAAAGTCAAGAAAATACGGAAAAATTCTCTAGCTTTTCCCTAGCCTATACGTAGCCGCCTAGACACAAAATAGCGCCTGCCCTAATGGGCAAGCGCTGCTTGAAATTATTTTTTGAGATTCTTAGAATTGGTCATGATGGCATCAACCAGGCCATATTTAACCGCCTCTTCAGCTGACATATAGTTGTCGCGATCTGTATCGCGGGCAATAACCTTAAGCGTTTGACCAGTACGTTCGGCCAAAATCTTGTTAAGCGTATCGCGAGTCTTCAAAATATGCTTTGCGGCAATTTCAATTTCGGTCGCTTGACCTTGGGCTCCACCTAAAGGTTGGTGAATCATCACTTCTGCGTTAGGTAAGGCATAGCGTTTGCCTTTTTCCCCTGCCGCTAGAAGGAAAGCCCCCATAGAAGCCGCCATCCCAATTACGATAGTTTGTACATCGGCATTGATGAAGTTCATAGTATCGAAGATAGCTAAACCGGCAGAGACACTCCCACCTGGTGAATTAATATAGAGATAAATGTCCTTGTCAGGATCTTGGGCATCCAAGAATAAGAGTTGGGCAATTACACTGTTAGCCACCGCATCATCAATAGGACCGGATAACATGACAATACGGTCTTTTAAGAGTCGTGAATAAATATCGTAGGCACGTTCGCCACGTGACGATTGTTCAATGACTGTAGGAATTAAGTTCATTCCCTTTCCTCCTTCGGATTCGGCTCTGAGCCGATTACTACTGTCTCAGTATACCCTTTTGGTCAATAAAGGTCAAGCAGGATGCTCCTACATCAGCTCTGCTTTGCAAGCGACCAGATCAAAAGGAAAAAGCCATCCGCTTGGATGACTTCCTCAACATTACTATAATTAAGCTTCCTTGGCTACGACTTGTTTGCCGTCGTAGTAACCACAGTTTGAGCATACACGGTGACTTAAACGTAATTCACCACACTCAGGACAAGGGTTCATTCCTGGAACAACTAATTTGAAATGGGTACGACGTCTGTTTTTACGTGCTTTTGAAGTTCTTCTCTTTGGTACTGCCATGGTTTACACCTCCTGAAAAATTTGTGGAATGAATAAGATTACTCATCCGCATTGGCTTCGTTTAATAGAGCTCTTAGATTAGCAAAGCGTGGGTCCCCTGCTTCCGATGACTGACGTTCTAGACTTGCTAGATAATCCGTCTCCGTCAACACAGCCCAATCCTTGCCACTTGTGTACTGACCGTCTCTTCCTCTTCACCAACGACACGCATTGGGAGATTCAATAGTAAGGCATCGATGACTGCTAACTCGAGGTCGATATAATCGTGTTCGAGCACAATTGTCGTCTCCTCGTACTCATCGGCATTCGCATCATATTCCGGCATCACATAGCGTTCGTCAATCGGAACTTGTAAATGAACCGGTACAGGTTCTAAGCTGCGAGTTGATGGCAATGTCATCACTGTACTTGCGGTACAATGCAAGAATATTTCCTGTCCATGAGCAACGAAATAACCTGTTACTTGAACGGGAGTTAAATGGAGAATTGACGGTTCCATCGCTTTGCACCTTGGCGTCACATCCAATTCGACATCGAAGTGGAGTAGCTCTTCCTTGTGGTCGCGAATTTTACGTAAGGTCCATTTCATCTAATATCACCTCTAAAACGACTCTTGTATTATACTTAAATTTTAGGGTCCTGTCAATCGTTTCTGGCCCCTTTTCAGCCTAGCTTTCTAATTTTTTTGTCAAAGAAAGCTGAGAACTTGTTTAGGTTGGACTTGTGACTGAATCTGTCCTCCCGGGCGTAACTGGTAGATGGCGTCCGCAGCTAAATTCCAGCCATAATCCTTCTCATAAGCAGGTTTATATTGGCTAAAGACACTTAAATCCTCTCGCTTACGCCAGGCCCCTAGCCAAGGTCGCCCCGCTTGAGAGGCATCTAGCAATCTGAAGGCTTGGGGTGTCGTTTCCTGGTTAAAGGCAGTCACTGCCGTCTGAGGAATTTGCAAGAGAATGGCCATGGCCACTCGCTGAATGGCAGCTTGAGTCCAACGCTTGGAAATCATGGCTTGACGCCAGTCCTCCCATTTCTCCTTAATCTCAGCTTGAGACTTAAGGCGATTGGCTAAACCTTCTTTGACACCGGCTATTTGTTCTAGAGAAGCCGGCGGTTGGGTCAGTAGCTGATAGCGCAGGTAAGGCCAGTAGGCTGACCAAGGTGCATCCAGTTCAGGACTAAGTTGGCCCTGGAGGCCAGCTGCTAAATCTGCCGTTATTTCCTGGCCCTGGCGAAAGGCTTGGCGAATAGCAGACCCACTCAGAATAGGCTGGCCATCCTCAGTTTCCTGCAAGCGAGGCAGGCTCAGCACCTGACAATCAGGCGCTAGTTGAGCGAGTGTCTTAAGATATTGAAGCCCTAGCTGGTGATTGGCCTGCCAAGGCGCTAGATCCGACCAATCAGCCAGAGACTGAATAGCCACTTGATAGGCTGCTGGGTAGGCTAACCCAGTCTTGAGCGCATCTTGAATACCCTTGTCGATATGAGCCTGATGCTGAGCTTCCCAAGCTAAGAAGTCCTTAAGCTGAGCAATCTGGGCACTTTCTGTTCCAAAGACAATCCGCTCCACACCTAACTTGGCTAAGATAGCCATCCCATGTCGACCAAAGTAATCCGCTGACTGCAAACTTGCCAGGGTCGGTAATTCGATCACTAAATCAGCCCCTGCGACTACTGCAGCTTGAGCCCGATGCCATTTGTCTATGATGGCAAACTCGCCGCGTTGGACCACATTGCCACTCATTAAAACCAGAATCTGGTCTTGGGGAAAGTGTTGCTTGACCCAGTCCAGTTGGTAGGCATGCCCCCGATGTAGGGGGTTATACTCCGCCAAAATTCCTATCAGGGCCATGGTCTAGCCTCCTTTCCTGACTCTTTACTTACTAGCGCGGAAGAACCAACGGTCAGCCGTCTGCCCTTCCTGATAATAGGCCTGGCCGAAGTCCACTAGTACTTCTACCTGGCTAAAGCCAGCTTCTCTCAGCGCTGACTGGTACCAAGCTAAGGGATAGGTTCTTTCTTCTAAGTTGACGTCTGTCCTTTGATAATGGCTCCCGACTTGTTCAAAAACCGTCAGATAGTGTTGGACACTTAATTGATCCATGTCCGACTCACTATCCCACAACAAGGCATAGCGGTCGTCACTATCAAAGTAAGAAAAACCATCAAAATTCTCAATTTGTTGCGGCGACCAAACGTCAAACAAAAGTTGCCCCCCTGGAGCCAATCGCTCATATAGCTCTTTCAAGGCTCTAGCCACTTGGTCAGGACCGGCCAAAAAACAAAGAGAGTCCGCATAACATGTGATGAGATCATAATCTTGGTCTAAGGCACTCAAGTCCAAAAGATCTGCTACCAGATAGGCAGAATTCTCACTGTTGCCTGGCTCTTCCTGGGCTACCTTAATCATGGCCGGGTCGTAGTCAAAGCCTAAGATTTGGCCACAGAAAGGGGCCAAAAGCTGAGTGAACCAGCCCGTCCCACAGGCAGCATCTAAAACCTTGCCTGGCGCTTGATCCCGACTGGTCAAAGTAAAGTCTAACCGGCGCTCATAGATTTCTAAATCATTGAAGTGGTCATAGACATGCGCTATTTGACTGAAGTTACCGGCGCTCATTGAGCACTAACCCAGGCGCTGACATCCACTAATGGCGCGTCACGCCATAATTTTTCTAAATTGTAGTGGTCGCGTTCAGTGTAATGGAAGACATGGATAATAACTTCTACTAAGTCAATCAGAACCCACTTACCACCGTCTTTACCTTCGACGTTCTTGACTTCAAGGCCTTCCTTGTGGGCTGCCTCTACGACGGAGTCTACAATGGCATCCAATTGTTTATCGTTACGGCCATGTGTGACTACAAAGTAGTCAGCGATAGGGTTACATTGCGCACATCTAAGGCCACAATGTCTTGGGCTAAACGGTCATCGGCTGCCCGGACGGCTAATTCTAAAATTTCTAAAGCTGTTTTTGTCATAGGTTCCTCCTAAATTCCCTCTTGGCACCAGCGGTTGTAGATTTCTACCGCTCCATCAAAGAGAGTTTTTTCCTTTTCAATTAAATAAGTTAATGTGCGTTTCATTTTGTACCACCATGCCACGTTCAAATCAGTTGCAGCAAGTTCCCGAGCTACTTCAACTCCTGGAAAATCGCGACTGGTTCCATGTAGTCAGCTAGATAAAGAATCTTGCCGATTAAATTAAATTGATACCAGCCCACAGTGTGGCCAGCCACCGCTTCTAGGATGCGACGGTCAGTCACACCATAGCAGTCCATAAGTATTTGAGCTGCGGCAGGACCATGTAGAATGTTGCTGCCCTCTTGACTTAAATCCACTTGCGGCCAAAAAGTCTGAGCCAGAACACGCGCCTGCTCCACGTCCAAGTCTTTGGCATAGTCATGAGCTAAAGCTGCAATGCTGACCGCTTCGACATCCGCTCCATAGCGTTCAGCCAATTCAATAGCCGTCTGCTCCACCCTCAGAACGTGCTGATAACGTTTGGGCTTGATACGTTGAGCCAAATCATCCAAGAAGGCCTGACGATTGGTATTCCAATAAGTCATGTCTGCCTCCCCCTATGCTCGACCAAAGGCCGTTTTGTAGAGCCCTTGCGCATCAATGTAGGCAGCCACCGCCTCAGGCACCTGATAGCGAATGCTTTGATCACAGAAGACCCGCAAACGAATATCGGTTGAACTGACAGGCAAGGTTGGGGCTTCTACCCAATCAACCGGCCACTCGGTCTCGGGCATAGGCGTCCCGACTGGCTTTTGCGCCACAAATTGGACTAGCTCAGCCAATTGCTCAATCTGATGCCATTTATGTAATTTCTGGGCTCGATCTGCTCCCATCAGGTAATAGAACTGAGCGTCTGGGAAGAGGCGACGGAAATAACGCATGCTATCGACTGTAAATAACTTATCCCCCGTGCAAAAGTTCATAAGGCTGAATTTTGAAGAAGGGATTATCCTGAATTGCCAGTTGTACCATCTTGAGCCGATGAATGACGGGCACATCTGTCCCCTCTTGCTCGTAGTGACGCTTGGCTACCGGCATAAACCAGACTTCGTCTAATTCCAATTCCTTCCCCACCTGCTCAGCTAGTAGCAAATGGCCCAAATGTGGTGGGTTAAAGGCTCCACCCAGTATGCCAATGCGTTTAGGCCCCTGAACCTGCACTTCTTGAGCCAGGCTAGTCAAGGTCTTGCCTAGGGTTTCCGTTTGTGTCATCATGCGATCACCTCTTTGAATGATTGGCTTAAGTCAGCCCAAGTATGGGCATGGTCTTACTTGATTTTCTTAAGATCAGCAGATAATTTCTGATACTTAGCAATATGAGAAGGTCGGTAGAGCACGCCTGTGTGGCCGATAACCTGAACCGCATGGGCATCGAGGGCATAGGCAATCTCTGCCGTCACTTCCCGAATTTCTTCTTCGCTATTCTGCAGGACCTTAAACTTAATTAGTTCCCGCTTTGTCAAGGCCTGATCCACCTGATCAAGGAAAGTTTGGCCTAGACCTTCTTTGCCCATCTGAAAAATTGGTTTTTCGTGATGAGCAATCTTTTAAGATGGTTAACTTGTTTCTTGTTAAGTGATGTCACTTGCTTGTTCCTCTTGTCTTTCTTAAATAATAGCGTCTCGAACGGTCACTGCTACCCCTTTGGGTACCCAAACCGTCACACGGACAGGCCGATTCACGCTGAACCAACCTAGACCTGAGATGGCCACATCTTGGTCTTGACTGAGGGTTAATTCCTTAGCCACTAGGTCAGGGAAATCAGCAGCTTCTTCTTCGCTAGGTGGGCTTAGTAAGCCACCTTTGTGTTGGGCATAGAAGGCATCCGCCTTGTCCAACTTGGTGCGGTGTAGGTAGCAATCCTTGGAGACATAATAGGTAAAGGAAGTTCGTTCCCCTTTTTCAAAATCAACTCGTCCAACACCCGCTAAGAAAATGGTCTGACCCGCATTAAGCTGGAAAGTCATAGGTTTGAAAGGCTTGCTTGGCAAAAGCTTACGCATGGCCTCCCGAGACAGATAATGGGCTAGTTGGGTTCGGTGGATAATCCCTGGCGTATCAATAATAGCGTGATTAGGCGTCAAGGGAATATGAATCATATCCAAAGTCGTACCTGGATGATTGGAGGTCGTTATAATCTGCCCCTCTCCACCATAATGGGCTAGAAGCTGATTAATCAGCGTAGACTTACCCACATTGGTAACACCCACGATATAAATATTACGGTCATGGATATTGGCTTCAATCAATTCGAGCAGTTCGGTTAGGGTATGGCCCTTATGGGCGCTCCCAAGGATAATATCTTGTGGAAAGAGGCCGTTGTCAGCCAGAATACCTTTGAGCCAATGCTTGACTCGATTCTGACGGGTCACCTTAGGTAGTAAGTCGAATTTATTCCCGAAAACCACAAAAGGTTGGTTGCCAATAAAACGGGCCAAGCCATGGATTAGACTGCCTTCGACATCGAAGATATCTAAGACATTGATAATCAAGGCATCATCATGGGCAATTTCGCTGAGCTTGTCTAGGAATACTTGGTCAGGAATTTGCAGGTCTTGTAATTCATTGTAGTGGCGCAACTTAAAGCAACGTTGGCAGTAAAACTGGCCTTTTTCTAAGCCCTTAGCTAAGGCAGAAGCTGGTAAATAACCAGCTTGCTCAGGGTCTTGACTTTGAATGGTTGCACCGCAGCCAATACATTGGTAGTGTTCCTCAGTCAAGTTGATCCCCCCAGTCCCCTTTGCGTTTAATGCCTACTAACTTAAGCGCAAGTCGTTCAATAGCCCGGTTGGCCCAAGTGTAGAAGTTATCGTTGCGAGCGATTGGTTTGACCAAGATGCTAGCCATTTTAGCTCGGTTAGCCCCAATAATATCGGTCATGATTTGGTCGCCAATCATGATAGTATTAGCCTGACTAGTTCCCAAGGCATCCAAAGCCAGCTGAAAATTCTTGCGACGAGGTTTGAGTGCGCCGGCCTTGTAGGGGATTCCTAGTGGCTCAGCCACCTTGGCAACTCGCTCCACCTTATTGTTGGATAAGATATAAATCTTAACACCGGCTTGCGTCATACGGCTAATCCAATCTGCCATTTCTTCTGTATAGTTCATATTATTCCAAGCAATGACGGTATTATCTAGGTCAATAATGGCCGCCTCATAGCCCCGCTTGAGCAGGTCTTGGGGCTGGATATCATAGACCGAGTTAATGGTCCAACTTGGCGTTATGTAGCGTTTCATTCACACTTTGCTCCTTTAAAGTCTATCACTTCCATTATAGCATAAGAAAGCCCTGCTCGTCCTTGATTTCGTCGGCTTTTAATCAAACCTAAGCTTCTACTTGAGGCTAGCAGCAAATTAAAAGAGGCTAGGAGCCATGGTCCTAACCTCTTTGTCTCATTTATTAACCTAACATCTCGAAAATTTCGATTGCTACTAGGTCGATGTCATCGTATTGGAAGACAGACCCAGATTGGTGGTCAGTCAGTTCAAAGGTGTCGCTTTCTTTTTACATAAGCCACTTGGCATTTTTCCACGCCTTCAATCTCGAAGCGGCGTACTTCTACGTCACTTTCGGTATGGGTCATAGCTTCTAAACGTTGGATAATCCCATTTAATACTGAACTTTTCATAGTTTCACTCCATTCTTAACTCTGCCGCCCATTGCGCTACGATTTCTCGCCATGAGGCAAAGTCTGGACAACATTCCTCAAACTACAATGTTATCATATCTTACTTTCAAGCTAGACGCAAGTTTCTCACTCAGATTGCCACCATAATTTGATGAGTGCCTGAGTCCCATCCTCTTCATGACCTGCTGCACAGAGTTTATCATAGAGTTGCCAAGCCAGACTGGTAGCTGGTAAATCCAAGCCCATAGCTTCTGCTTCTGCTAAGGCTATTCCTAAGTCTTTTTTGAAATGCTTAGCGAAGAAGCCTGGTGAATAGTCTTGTCGCAAAATACGCGGAGCGTAGTTGGCCATGGACCAGTTGGATGCACTGCCTGCCCCAACAGTCTCTAAGACAGAATCAAGGCTTAAGCCCGCCGCCTTAGCATAGACCAACATCTCAGTCAGCCCCGTCATGGTCCCAGCAATCATAATCTGATTGGCCATCTTAGTGTGTTGACCAGCACCGGGACCACCTTGGCGCTTAATGGTCTTCCCCATCACTTCCAAGTAAGGTAAAACACGCTCATAGCTCGCCTTGGCTCCGCCTACCATAATGGTCAAGCGTGCCTCTCTAGCTCCCAAATCGCCACCTGATACTGGCGCATCTAAGGCTTCAATACCCAGTTCTTGGGCTTTCTCAGCAATTTTAACCGCTAGTTGAGGGGTAGAGGTCGTCATATCTACGAAACAACTACCCGGATGGGCACCGGCAAAGAGGCCCTCTGGACCAAAATAGGTGCTCTCAACATCCTGAGGATAGCCTACAATCGTAAAAACTAGGTCACAAGCCTGGGCTAGCTCTTTGGGCGTATCCGCCCATCGGGCACCCGCCTGCAACAAGGGCTCCGCCTTAGCTTTTTGTCCGTGTATATAGGCTGGCTGATAACCCGCGCCCATCAAGTGACGCGCCATCGCACTTCATAACACCCAGACCAATAAATCCAACGCTTGCCATCTGCTTAACCTCCCATCAGTCAGCTAGCGATATTTAACGCCGGCACAACTTTGTTTAGGCCACTACTCCGCTTACGACGTTTGTTTTGCTTAATCACTTCCTCATAGAAGTCTGCTACTTGCTGTTCAAAATGCTCGAGCGACAGCGGATAAAGCAATTGGCGGTCAATATTTGGCCGGAAACCGGCCTCCATCTTAGCCAAATAATCTAAGATGGCTCGATCAAAATCTTCAAAATCTTCGAACAAGGCGCCAAAAATTCTCGTTAGTCATAATTCGACTAAGTAATCATTGCGCTTGGCTATAATCGGTGAGATGGGTTGGCAAAAAGCCCAAATAGGTCAAACCTTGGACTCTGACATGCTGGCATTGATATAGAGGTCCGCCATTTGGTAATAAGCAGAGACTTGGCTGTGTTCTACCTCACCAACAAAGATAGGCTTAATACCTAAATCCTTTGCCTGTTGCTCCAAGACCGGGCGTTCTGGTCCCTCACCAACAATGACTAATTTTGCTTGCGGCAACTTATCTAGGACTCTTGGGTAGACTTCCAAGACTGCCGCGATATTTTTTTCCTTGGACAAACGAGAGAGAGATAGAAGTACGATATCATCTTGACTCAAACCTAGCTTCTGGCGCAAGCTATCACGGCCTTCCGGATTGTAATCTGGAATCTCAACCCCCGTCGGAATGACCCGGATAGGCGCCTTAATGCCATAAGACGTCAGGGTGTCCTTGGTCATAAGGCTAGGGGCAATCACCCCATTCCCTTGGTCACAGAAAACCTTGGATAAGACCTTAACTGTGCCAGGGCGGATCAACTTGCCGTTGAGAATGTAGTGAGTATAGTTTTCATACATGGTATGGTAGGTATGAATAGTCGGAATTTTGAGTCGGCTTGCCACATAACGGCCCGCTAAACCCAGGCTGAATTCCGTATGGGTATGGACCAAGTCCAATTGATAATTACGGGCAATCTTAAGGCAGCGCTCGAAACCTGAATAGGCCACCCGCCGATCCTCAAAACTTACAAAAGGCACGCTAGGCAGACGCACAACGCCTGGTTCTGGCCTCGCATTGGGATCAGTTGTAGTGAAGATAATGACTTCATGTCCTTGGCGAACCAACTCATCCCTTAGGAGTTTGACTGAAGTCGATACCCCACTCACTTGCGGAAAATAGGTATCCGTAAAAAAGCCAATATTCATTCGATGTTTCACCTACTTTGCTAATGTCTACTCTTATTATAAAGAATTTTGAACTAGAATTAAACCCTAATCCCTTGTTACAGGACTAGCAGTCTGGTTTTAGGCCCCTCCGGCAGGATTTTTAGGTAGAAATCATGTGATTGATTTTGAGCATAATAGAGACTAGGCACTTGGATTTGAGCCACTTCCTGCCCTGATTCAAAGCTTACCTGGTATTGGGCGTCCTCATAAACGCGTCCATGTACACCAGTCCCAGGTTCAGTGGCGAGTTTAACCTTAAGTACCTGACTCAAATCCCCCTGTCGAAGCAAGGTCACGGTCAAAGGTTGACCCTTAACTCCCTCATAGCAAGCTTGCTCAAAAGCCACTTCACTCGATGCTCGCTGAGTCTTGGCTTGATCTGGCCAACGGTAGACTGCCAGACCACTCAGGATTGGTGCGACTTGCGCCTGATCAAGTACCAGTCGTAGACGCTGAGTCTGAACTAGCGGCCCTTTAACCAGTCGACGATAGCCTAGGGTCTGACCTCGTGCAAAATGGTTGCCACTGGCCTGTTTGATCTAAGTAGTCGATGTGAAAGGCCGACACCCGTTGACCATACTGAATGGCTTCTTGAATTTGGACTAGGTCCAAGCTAGCAAGCTGAGGTAGGACCAACTCTAGCACGTTATCATGGCAAACAGAAGCCTGCCAAAGACCCGATTGATCTAGTAATTGATTCTGCGACTGTCCATTGCTATCTAGGACTTGGCCACCTGCTAAGTAATTAGTCTCATAAAGGGCCTGCCGCGCAATCTGGAAATCTCGTAGAACCTTAATATCTGCCTCTGCAAACTGACCTCGCTGATCAGGTGGAATATTAGTAGCAGTGGGCTCCCTTTGCCAACTGAATGAAGGTAAATATCCATCAGTTCAGCCACTGACTTTGGCTGCTGATTATCATGATAGAACCAGCCTGGGCGGATGGAAACATCGACCTCAGCCAAGGAGTAGAGATCACCTTCAGAATCCCCATGATTGAGGTAATCAACATCCCCTTGCCGTAGACGGTCAGCCTTGACCTTCTGCCAGAGTGGGTCACCACCATAGCCTCGTTCATTACCTACCCAGCGCAGAGCAGTCGGTTCTGTTGAAAAGATTGCGACAGGATAACCTTGTAATTCAATATAGTCGAACCAACGCTTGAAATCATAAGTCACGGCCTGGGCCCCTTCGCCACGCGCGCCATCTAACCAGACTTCAACAAAGCGCCCTTTATAGCCGTAAGCTGGATTCTCAAACAGCTCTTGCAATTGCTTAAAGTAATAGTCGTTATAGGCCTCCTGGCGGTCAACATGATAATCAGGATGGTGGGCATCCCAAGGCGATAGATAGAAGCCAAGGGGCAAATCATAGCGATTGGCTGCAGCCGATACCTCAGCCAAGACATCCCCCTGTCCTAGTCGCCAGGGACTAGCTTTGACACTGTGGTCCGTATAGGCAGAAGGATAGAGAACAAAACCATCGTGATGCTTGAGCACCAGAATAAGACGTTTGAAGCCTGTTTCCTTGAGCACGCGAACCCATTGGTCAGCATCAAAATCACTAGGATTAAAGTCTTCTGGTGACTCTGTCCCGGTCCCCCACTCCCGGTCATTGAAAGTATTGGGACCGAAGTGAATAAGGCTGCTAATTCATCTTGATGATAGGCCCATTGGGCGGGACTTGGAACTGGTCCATGAGGAATAATGGACTTTTGTGTTGCTGGCATAAATATCTCCTTTTAGCCGGGATACACCCTGCATTTGCAAACTCTTTCTTTCTTATTTTAACCGCATTTCCCTTTCATGACAAGATAGAGCCAATCAATCTAAATCAGATAGGTAAAAATAGATTCCTACTCCACACAAAAAAGAGGACTGAGATTATTACCCAGTCACTCAGTCTTACAATAGTTCTAAACCTGGTTTTTCATACCAAGGCTGTTGTTGGTTAATATGGTCATAGAACATGATGCCTTTGAGATGGTCTAGTTCATGTTGGACTACAATGGCTTCATAGTCGCGTAGACGGAGCTCATGTTCCTTGCCTTCCATATCTTGGTAGCGCAGGCGGATACGGCGTGGTCGTGGTACCAGGCCTGGTACTTCACGATTAACAGATAGGCAACCTTCCCCATCACGCAGGGCAACTTCCTGAACAGAATGGCTGATAATCTTAGGGTTGAAGAGAATCTCACTCAAGAGCGGTTCCGCCTCATTGCCTTCTTCATCATAGCTCATAATATGAACTGCAAAAATTTGCTTAGGTAGGTTAATCTGCGAGCACTAAGCCCACACCTACAGACGAAGGCCGTATTTCTCAGCAATCTCAGGATTTTGGCTATTAACCAAAAATTCATGCATAGCTAAAAGCAGTCGCCTTGAGCTCGTCGGTCAAAGGAAATTCTACGGCTTCCGCAGCTTGGCGGAGGGTAGGATGTCCTTCTTCAATAATATCTTGCATTGTAATCAATGCGTCTCCTCCTCTCGGTCTTGTCGGCGACGACGATAACCCTGCAGGTGATAGTCGCCAGTATTTTTCATCATAGTCGAATTTAGTCACTAGGAGTTCTTGACGCATGCCCGCCACCTTATAGGCTTCATGGGCAGGAATGCGTTGGTCAACCCAGTCAGCATCTGCCATCAACAGCTTCCAGATTTCCTGCTTCAAACGATCAATATGACTAGGTTCATAGGCAGAGATGGTAATACTTGGAAAGGCCGTCGCTTGAACTGACTGACCTGGAGCCAAACAATCAATCTTATTGTAGACTGTTAGGACTGGCAAGTGCCCATATCCCAACTCCTTAATAATCCGTAGAACAGTCTGTTCATGCAGCGTCTGAGCGGGGTCTGAGGCATCTACTACGTGCAGTAGCAAGTCCATGCCCCCAATTTCTTCCAAGGTTGACTTAAAAGCATGAATGAGTTCTGTCGGCAACTCTTCAATGAAGCCAACCGTATCCGTCAAGGTAAAGCGGTCCTCACCCTTAAGGGGCATACGCCGAGTCAATGGGTCCAAGGTCGCAAAGAGTTGGTCTTGGACATAGGTCTCTGACTGTGTCAACTGGGTTAGCAAGGTAGACTTGCCGGCATTGGTATAGCCTACCAAACCGACTTGCCAGTGACCGCCCTGAGCACGCCGAGAGCGGGTTCGCTCACGATGGGCGGCAATATCAGCCAACTCTTCCTTAACGTGGTGAATGACGCTGCGAATATGGCGACGATCACTTTCCAACTTGGTTTCACCAGGCCCTCGGGTCCCAATCCCCCCGCCCTGACGGGATAGATGCTTCCCTTGGCCATAGAGTCTTGGCAAGAGATAGTTATACTGGGCTAGCGCCACCTGGAGTTTGCCTTCACGACTTCGTGCCCTCATAGCAAAGATATCTAAAATCAGCTGCACCCGATCAATGACTTGAACCTTGAGACTGGCTTCCAGTTGGCGGTTCATGCTAGGTGTCAGAGCATTCAAACTAATGACTAGGTCAATCTCACGGGCTTCCACTAGGGCGACAATATCTTCTAGTTTACCGCTCCCGACAGCCGTCCGGCCATCTAACTTAGGCAACTTCTGGGTTACCACTTCAATGACCTGGCCACCTGCGGTCTCCGTTAACGAGGTCATTTCATCTAAAATCACTTGGAATTGCTCCGGACTATATTGTTCTGTCTGAACAGCCATTACTAGGACACGTTCAGGGCCAACTTGTAAGTCAATCATAGGGTCCCTCCTTTCTTTGCTTGGCTATCTAATAAGTCTTGTACGAGGCTAGTCGCCTGGGCAAAAGCCATCTCATAATCACTAGCATCTAGCCAGTGGGTGCCCTGGATACGATTGCGGAACCAGGTCAGTTGACGCTTGGCATAGCGCCTAGAATTTTGCTGAATAGCGGCAATAACTGCCTCACGGTCGGTCATGTCCCCTGCCAAATATGGCCACCATTCCTTGTAACCAATACCTTGTACGCTTGGCAACAACTGGCCCTGCGCTAGTTGGTAGAGGTGACGAACTTCTGCTTCCAATCCCTGCGCCACCATGGCCTGGACTCGAGCGTTAATTCGCTCATAGAGTTGGTCACGGGGCCGGTCTAAGGCTAGAATACAGGTCTCATAGCGTGCTTGGGCGGTCTCATGCTGGCTCTGGTCAGAAAAATTTTTGCCCCTGTCACCTGCATGACCTCTAAAGCTCGTAAGAGGCGACGATGATTTTTGAATTGGGATCTTAGACGCCGCGAGTGGGTCTTGTGCTAACAACTCAGCATAGAGAACCTGAGCTCCTTCCGTCTCTAGACGTTGCTCGAGGGCTTGACGGATGAGCGGGTCATGGCTAGCCTTGCCACCGAACTCTAAATCATAAAGTAGACCTTCTAGATAAAGGCCTGAGCCACCAACCAAAATTGGCAGGACACCACGAGCATGGCAATCCCTAATCAAGTTCTGGGCCAAAGCCTGAAACTGGCTGGCATCATAATCCTGGTCTACATCCAGAAAGTCCAAGGCATGATGAGGCACACCCTGCATCTCTTCTAGCGTCACCTTACCCGTCCCAATATCCAAGCCTCGATAAAATTGTAGGCGATCGCCATTAATGATCTCGCCCCCAAAGCGCTTGGCTAGGTCAATACTGAGTTGGGTTTTGCCCACCGCGGTGGGCCCTCCAATGACGATTAAGGGAGCCGCTAATCTAGTCATGGCAAGCCTCCCCTTGGTCTCGTACTGCAAGTGCAGCAGCTGGCGTGTCGGTCATAATGGCTTCTAAGTGGCCATCTTGGGCCAAACTTGTATAGTGCGCCCAATCAGCCGGATCATTAACTGTCCAGAGGCGGATAGGCCACTGCTTGAACTGCGCTCGTAAATTCTCATCTTGGTAAAGTTGTCGATCCAAATGTATGGCAATGGGCTCTAGGGCTGGCAAATGCGACAAATATGGCAAGAGGGCTTCTTCTACCAAGGCAGCAATCTTTGCCCCAGGGGCTAACACTTTAAGGCGTTGGAGCGTGTACCAATTAAAACTAGAGTAGACAATGTCAAAATTTGGAGCTAGTTCCTCCACGGTTGCTAAAACAGCTGCTTCGATACCAGGATAATCCTTTTGGTCAGTTTTAAGTTCTAGATTCAATGTCCCCTTAAAATCCAAGTCTCTCAATAAGTTTAGTAATTCTGGTAGACTAGGTATTCTATCTTGAGTCACACGGCCATCGGAAAAACGCAGCCGTGCGGCTTGAATCTGGGCCAAGGTTAAATCACTGACCTCACCCTGGCTATCCGTGGTTCGGTCTAATTGCTCATCATGGATTACAAGGAGGGCCCCATCTGCCGTCAAGTGCAAGTCGCATTCGATACCATCTGCACCCGCTGTCACGGCGTCTCGGAAGGCGGTTAAGCTGTTTTCGACAGCCTGAGCTTGATTGCCACGATGGGCATAAATCTTCAACATTGCTTAGTCCTCCTCGCCTAGTTTGGCATGATGGGCCTGCAACTGACGACGTAAATCTTGGGCCATTTGCAGGGATGCCGGCGTTAAGACCTTACCAGACATCATGCTGGCGATGGCTTCTATACGGCCTTCCTCATTCAATGCCTGCACACGGGTACGCGTACGATCATTCTCAACAACTTTCTCAATGTAAAGATGTTGGTCAGCACTTGCAGCTACTTGGGCTAAATGGGTAATACAGAGCAGTTGATGATGCTGGGCAATGCCTTGCATCTTCTCCGCAATAGCCTGGGCTACCCGGCCTGACACCCCTGTATCAATCTCGTCAAAGACCAAGGTCATATCCGTCATACCTTGGCTGAAGACCCGTTTGAGGGCCAACATAAAACGAGACAGCTCCCCACCTGAAGCAATCTTAACCAGAGGCTTCATGGCTTCACCAAGGTTGGTGGTCGCATAAAATTCTACCTGGCTTAAACCTTCGGCACTTAAGCGCTGTGCATCTGGGAACAGGCTAGCTAGGCTAGAATCACTACCCAAGCTCGTAAAGTCCACTTGGAATCGCGCATTGGCCATATACAAATCGGCCAGTTCTGCTTCAATCGCTGCTACTAAGCCCTGAGCTTCCTGGCGTCGGCCTTGATCTAGGGCCTGACCAGCCGCCAGACAGTCATGATAAGCGACCGTCAAGTCCTTAACTAGACGCTCTGTATACTGTTCCTGGTGTGTGAGCTGGTAAATTTCTTCGCTAATGGCATCATAATAGGCCAATAGCTGAGCTTCATCCATGCCATATTTACGGGTCAGTTGGCCTAATTGGCTGAGACGCGCTTCCAATTCATCAATGGCTTGATCATTGTCTACTTCCTGGTTGCTGACCGCTAGTTGGTGGGCCACTTCTTCCAGTTGATAGTAGAGATCTTGCAGTTGGGACGCCAAGGCCGGATAGCTAGGGTCGTAGCTGGCTACTTCCTCTAAGGCTGCTTGGGCTTGGCTCAGTTGCGTCAAGGCGCTCGTGTCAGCTTCCGATAGTAAATGATTAACCGTCGCCAATGCTTGGCCAATCTTCTGACTGTTTTGTAGACGCCGACTTTCCTGTTCTAACTGGGCCATTTCCCGACGACTAAGTTAGCGACTTTCTAATTCTTGCAACTGAAATTCTAAGAAGCTCAAGCGTTGGCGTTTGTCACTTCCTTCCCTAGCGACTGGCCGACCAGTCCTTACGTAGGCTGGGTCATAGCGCTCGAAGGCAGCTTGATAAGTTTGTTTTAGCTGATTTAGGCGCTCGCCCGCAAATTGGTCCAACTGACTGAGATGGAATTGCTTATTAAGCAAGGCCTGGTGCTCATTCTGGCCATGAATATCGACAAGGTAATAGCCAATTTGCTTAAGCAAAGACACGTTAGCCAACTGACCATTAACCCGAACGGTATTCTTGCCTTGGCGGTTAAGCTCACACGACGTATAATCAGGTCCTCCTGGTCCTCAAGCTCCAAACCAAAATCTGCTAATTGTGCTAACAGTGGTTCAGGAGCTGGCGACATAGAAAAGAGACCCTCCACTACCAGTTTATCGGCACCTTGCCGGATTAAATCGTTGGTCCCACGACTGCCCATAAGCAAGCTAAGGGCATCAATAATTATCGATTTCCCAGCCCCAGTCTCCCCTGCTAGAACGGTCATTCCCATCTCTAAATCCAGGGTCACATGGTCGATAATGGCAAAATTTTCAATGTTGAGACTCCGTAACATAATCGGGCCTCCTTTCTTGTCTAAACTCTTTTATTCAAAGGTTGTATGTGCGGCTTCCACCACACCGGCTAAGTCCACCTGCTTCCAAGAGTCATTGGCTAGGTCTTGGTCGTTAGTCAGATAGGCCAAAAATTCGATATTGCCTTCGCCACCGGTAATAGGCGAGAAGGTCAAATCACGTACACGATAACCCAAGCCACAGGCATAGGACAAGATTTCCTTGAGGACATCTAAGTGTACCGCTGGATCCTTCACGATCCCCTTCTTACCCACGCGCTCCTTACCGGCCTCAAATTGCGGCTTAATTAGCATGAGGACGGTGCCTCCTGGCGCTAAAATAGGCACCAGAGGTGGCAAAATTAAACGTAGGGAGATAAAGGAGACGTCGATTGAGGCCACGCTTGGTTGCCCTTCTTGAAATTGGTCAGGTTGAGCATAACGGAAGTTTTCCCGCTCCATGACAATAACCCGAGGATCTTGGCGTAGGGAATAGGCTAGTTGGTTGTAGCCGACATCTAAGGCATAGGACTTGGCTGCACCAAATTGGAGAGCCGCGTCCGTGAAGCCACCTGTCGAAGCTCCAATATCTAGGAGGATTTGGTCAGTCATATCAATGTCAAAGACCTTAATGGCTTTTTCTAACTTAAGACCACCACGACTGACATAAGGTAGCGTCTTGCCCTTAATGTGGAATACTTTGGAGGCATCCACTTTTTCACCGGGCTTGTCATAACGTTGGTTCTGGCTGTCATAGATTTGCCCTGCCATAATCAAGCGACGTGCTTGTTCGCGCGATTCGGTCAGGCCACTCTGAACAACCAGTTTATCAATGCGTTCCTTTTTCATAGCTGCTCCTTTTACTTAGCAGAGGGTAGGGTTAAATAATCCAAGATTCCTCCCAGAATCTGATAAGGGCGGCCGCTCTCTTTAGCTAAATTCTCTAAAATTTGGCTAGCTGCGCTAACCTCTACTGCCAAGGCATCCTTGGCTCCTTGGAGGCCCAAAAGACTTGGATAGGTAGATTTGGTTAGGGCTTGATCCGCCTGAGTGACTTTACCTGTCACTTCTTGACTTCCTAAAACATCCATTAAGTCATTGTGAATCTGATAGGCTAAGCCAAAGTGACGACCAAACTGACGCAGGGCTTGGCAAGTGCTCGCATCCGCCCCACCGATAATAGCCCCTGCCTCTAAAGCAAAACGGAATAGGGCACCTGTCTTCTGATCATGAATCTGCTTCAAGTCCTGGTAGTCAACCGGCGTCTGTTCTGCTTCAATATCCCCTACTTGGCCAGCCACCATGCCCCAAGAACCCGCTGCTTGACTGAGTTGGTCAATCAGAGCTAGCTTGGTCCGGTCATCCAAGAGGTCATCTGAAACCAGAACTTGGAAGGCATCTGTTAAGAGGGGCATCCCCAGCCAAAATAGCCAGACCCTCGCCAAAGCGCTTATGGTTGGTGGCTTGCCCTCGACGTAGGTCATCGTTATCCATGGCCGGTAAATCATCGTGAATCAGGGAATAGGTGTGAATATACTCTAAGGCGATGGCCGTCTTAAGGCCACATTTGACTAGGTCTTCTGATTGAATAGCCAAAACCGCCAAGAGCATGACTGGACGCAGGCGCTTGCCCCCATTTTTGAGGGAGTAGCGCATGGCTTCAATCAGACGAGGAGGTGTTAAGTGATAACGTGTCTGTTGGTCCAAGCTCCGCTCGAAGAGCTGTCGCAGGGTATCGAGTTCTAAGAAGTTCATTGGACATCCTCATCCAGGACAAAATCGCCCTCTTCTGCCATCATGTTGGCGACTGTTTCTTGAGCATCATGGAGGGTCTTTTGGCAGTATTGGGTTAATTCTACCCCCTGCTTAAAGGCATCCAGAGCTTGGGTTAGAGGCAACTCGCCTCGTTCAAGTTGTTGTACAATGGTATCTAATTCAGCTAGAGCTGCTTCGAAACTCTCAGGCTTTTTCTTTTTTGTTGCCATGGTTTTTTCCTTTCTGAGCGCTAATAGTTTGAACTTGAGCGGTGGCTTGGCCATCTTGTAAAGGTTAAATCGATGACCTGACCAACTTGAAGTTGCTGGACTGACTTCACCGCTTCTTGCTTATCTTCGATAATGGCATAACCCCGCGCCAGAATCTTGAGCGGGCTATAGGCCTCTAGGAGCTGGCTATAACGAGCCATCTCCCTTTGATAATGTTGACTGGTCTGAGCCATAGCCCGTTGCAACTGATGACGGAGACGGGCTAGCCGCTCTCCTTCCAGATGCAAACGACCGCTTGGCCCCTGGGCTTTAAGACGAGTGGATAGGAGAGCCAGGCCTTGAGCCTGCCCCTGCAGATAAGACGACTGAGCACGTAACAAACGCTCCTTGATGAGGTCCACTTGCTGCATATAGGCTTGGTAAAGCCGCTCGGGTTCCCGGAAAATATAGACTTCCTGATAACGACGGAGTTGGGTTTGCTTATGTTGAATCCGGCTTAGCATGGCTTGAGCCAAACGGGTTCGACTTTCTTCCAACTTGAGATAGACTTGACTTAATTCCTCAGCTGCCATTTCAGCTGCTGCGGTTGGTGTCGGAGCACGTAGGTCCCCCACTAAGTCAGCAATGGTGGTATCTGTCTCGTGGCCGATGGCTGTGATGACCGGCAAGGGACAGGCTAGAATCGCCTGAGCCACGATTTCCTCGTTGAAGGGCCAGAGGTCTTCAATGGCCCCGCCCCCACGCGCTAGAATCACGGTATCAAAAGTCGCTTGCTTGGCCTTGAGCCGTTCAAAGGCTGCGACAATTTCGCCGCTAGCTTCCTTACCCTGAACGCGGGTAGGGAAAACTACCACTTGAGCAATAGGATAGCGTCGTTTGAGGGTGGTCACAATATCTCGGATGACGGCCCCACTTGGACTAGTAATGACTGCAATCCGCCGTGGAAAACGGCGCGGTTGCTTCTTAGGCAAATCCAAGAGACCCGCTTGCTTAAGCTTGGCCTTAAGTTGTTCTAGGCCAGATAGAGGAGCCCACGCCGTCTGGTTGAAGCGACTCAAGGGTTAATTGGTAGGAACCACTGGGTTCATAGATAGAAACCCGCCCTACCGCTAATACTTTCATGCCTTCTTCTAACTTGAAAGGCAGCTTACTAAAGGCCTGTTTAAACATGGTGACGTTGATTTTAACATTGTCTTCCTTGAGGCTGAAGTACTGATGGCCTGTCCGCAAGCGGAAGTTAGAAACTCTCCTACTACATAGACTTTCTGCAGGTAAGGGTCCACGTCGAACTTGCGCTTGAGATAGCGGGTCAGGGCCTTGACACTGAGATAGTCCTTTTGTGTATCGGTCACTGACTAGGCCTCCTCCTGGCTCAAGAAGGTCAAGGGATCTAAGTTTTGTTGTTGGCAGGCACAAGTAAAGGTCTGTTCCATCAACATAGCTACCGTCATAGGGCCAACTCCACCAGGAACTGGTGTGATGTAGCTAACCTTATGAGCTACAGCTTCAAAATCCACATCCCCTACTAGCTTACCAGACATGAGCCGGTTAATCCCAACGTCGACTACTACTGCACCTTCCTTGAGATGGTCTGGCCCAATTAAATGCGCCTGACCAGTCGCGACAATCAAGATATCCGCATAACGCGTATAGTGTCCTAAGTCCTGGGTCTTGGAATTACAGACTGTCACAGTGGCCCCGCGGTTAATCAGCATGATAGAAATAGGCAAGCCCACAATTTGGCTACGGCCTACGACGACCACATTCTGACCTTGCAAAGGAATCTGGGCATTCTCTAAGAGCCGCACAATGCCTTTTGGCGTACAAGGATAGAGGTCTGTATTGTCTTCAACGACCCGTCCCATGGTCAGGGGGGTGGAAACCATCTACATCTTTCTCTGGATCAATTAGGTGCATAGCTGACAATGGATCTAAATGCTCAGGCAGAGGCAATTGTAATAAGAGCCCATGGGTTTGAGGATCCTGGTTGTGAACCTTAATGGTCCGCTCCAATTCTTCTTGGCTAATATCTGCTGGCAAGAGTACCCATTCGAAGGCATAGCCAATTTCCAAGGCACGTTTTTGCTTCTGGCCAACATAGACCTTGCTGGCAGGATCTTCCCCTACTGAGATAACGGTCAATTTGGGCTGGGTCCCGGTTTGGGAACGGAAGGCCGCTGTTGCCTGGGATAGCCGGGCGAAAATTGATTGTGAGAGAATTTTCCCATCTAAACGTTGCATGAATACCACACCTTTCGGACCCTAGGGTCACAGACTTTTCCTTCTTATTCTACCATAATTTAAGGGCGCTGTAATGCCATTTTGTCCGAAGGCCTAAAAAGCTAAAAGTGACACTCAGCTGACCTAATCATTAGCTTACGGGATTGGCCTGTTTAAGGCGTTCAATCAAGCAAAAAGCCCACTCCCAAGGGAGTAGGCAATGTAATCATTATACAAGTAAAGGCATGAAGAGAGTGGCCAAGCCTAAGAAGCTGAAGAAACCACACACGTCAGTGGCCGTGGTCAGGAAGACAGTTGATACCAAGGCAGGGTCCCCACGGAATTTCTTAACCGCCAAGGGGATGAAGTAACCAAAAATTCCGGCAATGACCATATCTACAATCATAGCTAGGATGATAACCACCCCTAGGTAGACATTACCATACATAAGCATAAGAGCAATAGCAGCCACGCCCCCGGTAATGAGACCGTTGGCGAAACCCGCCCCGATTTCTTTAAGCATACCGCGCCAGTCACCCCAGTCCACTTCGCCCAAAGCTAGGGCACGGACCACAATGGTTACGGTCTGAGTACCGGCATTTTCTCCATACCGACTATAATCGGCATGGCAGTACCGCTAGGGCCACCATTTGGCTGATGGTATCAGAGAAAAGGTTGATAACGGATGAGGCCAGAAAGGCTGTGAAGAGGTTGATAACCAACCAAGGCAGACGGCGTTTGACGGACTCGAAGACTGGACTATCTAGCGTTCTTCCGAGTCCACCCCACCCATCAAGTACATATCTTCTGTGTACTCTTCATTGATGACGTGGATGATATCATCGTTGGTGATAATCCCCAAAATCCGGTTCTTGTTATTAACGACCGGTACAACTGACAGGTTATACTTGGTAACAATCAGGGAAACTTCTTCCTGGTCAGTCGTCGGCGTCACCGAAATGACGTTAGGGTTGAGAATCTCACTGAGTTTTTGTTGGTCGGATTTGGTGAAAATATCGCGGATATCGACTGTCCCTTTGAGTAAAGGTTTTGGCATCGACCACGAAGAGGGTCTCGATAACTTCCTTCTCCGGCGCAATCTTACGAATGGTCTCGAAGGCTTCATAAACCGTTAAGTTCTCATTCAAGGCGATGAACTCTGTGGTCATGAGACCACCAGCGGTATCCGGATCGTAGGCCAAGAGTTTCTCTAGGTCATCCGAATCACGATTCTTCATCATGTTCAGGAATTGCTTACGTTGCCAAATGGATAGGTTGCCCAAGATATCCACGATGTCATCCTGGGACATGTAGGTGAAGACATTGAGCATGCGGGCAAATGGCACGGCTTCAACAATCTTAACCTGGAGTTCTTCAGAAATCTGTGTCTCCAGAATCAAGGCTAGGGCCTTGTCCGAGATAAAGCTGACAAACTTGAAAACTTCTTCATCTTCAAGTTCTTCTAGAGCCAAGGCAATATCAGCAGGGTGGTGTTCCCGAATCATACGGTAAATGGCTTCAGAATGTTCGTTTAATAGGGCTGTTTGAATTTCTTCTACGAGCATAGGGGATTTCCTCCTTTGAGTCTTAGTTTATATTGTCACTCCTTAAGTCGGGACTCACATCGACCAACCCCTTTGCTTCGTTTTTTCCATCTTCTATCATATCATAAGAAGCACCTCGAGTCAGCCCAAAAGTTAAAGAAAAAACAGTTGGAATTGACTTCCAACTGTTTAATTTACATAAAGAGAGCTCTATTAGAATTTTTAGTCTTGAAATCAAAATTTGTTCACTTTTAAGAACGTAATTTGGCTAACTCATACCCTATTTATCTATGTAATAGATAAATAGGGAAAGAAAAATCAAAACCGCCCGTAATCACGAGCGGTTTCTGCTTTATTTGCCCTCGGCTTTCTTACTTAAGTAAGCTAAAGTGAGTAGGAAGTAAATCATGGAAGCTAACAAGAGGCAGACACCTATGACAGGCGCCATCCCCATAGCCAGGAGTCCCGCCACAAGCAAGCCCATAATTATCATATAGCCTAAGCTAATCACCATGACTTGACCAGCGGTTTGACGACTAACTTGACGACTGGTCACGTGTAGGATCAAGACGCCCAGATGGACTAGGGCCACGAGGACCAAACCCCAAATACGACTAATACTATGACCCGCTAGTAGCCAGTTGTCTGGGCTCAGATAGAAGGCCGCTAAAATCAGAAACCAGTTGCTGATAGAAGCCGCGATAATTTCTTGACTTGAAGTTGCCACCTGGTCCGTTTGACGGAAGAGAAAGACAGCCAAGGCTAGAAGCGCGACAAATAAGGCCAGACTCCCCCACCAAAGGGGCTTTTCCAGTAAGACGGCTAGTCCTACCAGTGGCAATAAACCTACCCCAAACGTTCTTAATACCCGCTCTCGTCTCATGCCACACGGCCTCCTACTCCTCATTTGTTCATAGCTACAGTATACCTTCTCACTTGCTAAATGAAAAGCCCAGGCCAAAATAAAGAGACTAGAAGCAGCTTCTAGTCTCTTATGGGCTTAGCGAATTTCTAAACCTGACACTGTTTCGAGTGCAGCTCTAATCCGATCCATAGCGGATTGAACATCCTCGTCTGTTAAGGTCTTGTCTGGGTTTTGGAAGATTAGTCGGTAGGCTAGCGACTTCTTACCTCGGAAGAGGTCAAGGTTAATAAATAAGTCGAAGAGCTCAACCGACACTAAGTTGTCACCACCATGTTCCTTCATGAGCTGAGCTAGGCCTGCTTGGTCTTGCTCTAAATCTACTAAGAGGGCTAAGTCTCGTGAGGTAGAAGGATACTTAGGAATTGGACGTTGAACTAAGGCTGGACGTTGAACCGCTAAAATAGCATCGAAGTCTAATTCAGCGAAGAAGCTGGCTTCATCCAAGTCGTAAGACTTAGCTAAGACTGGATGGATTTGTCCCATAACACCAATCACTTGGTCACCTAGGAGAACTTGAGCAGTCCGACCAGGATGGAGCTCAGGATAGGTAGAGACAGCCTGGAAGCTGACTTGCTTATCCAAGCGAATGGCTGCCAAATAGGCTTCAAGAGCACCTTTGAGATCAAAGAAATCATAGGATTGAGCTGGCCCATACCAGGATTTACTTTCCTTAACCCCTGATAAGAGAATGGCTAGACGCTCTTGTTCGAGTGGTTGAACATTGCTGCCTTGACCATAGAAGACTTTACCTGTCTCATAAAAGGCTAAACTTGGATTCTGACGCGCAGCATTGTACTTGGCGATTTCTAAGAGAGCTGGGAAGAGGCTCTGACGCAAGACAGAACGATCTTCACTCATCGGGAAGTCCAAAGCGACCACTGGGTAATCTGACGACTTCATCAAGTCGGCTTGCTTAGGTGAAGTCAGTACATAGCTGATGACTTGGTTGAGGCCCAGGCCTTCCAAGATATTGCGAGTCTGACGCACCAGTTTTTGTTTAGCATTGAGACGACCTGGCGTACTTGGCACTACCGGCAAGGTCGTTGGCAGGTTATCATAGCCATAAATCCGAGCTACTTCTTCTAAAATATCGGCTTCAATGCTGATATCCCAGCGACGTTTAGGGACGGTCACGGTGAAGCTATCTTCCCCTAAAGCTAAGTCAAAGCCAAGACGACGGAAGATATGACTCAGCTCTTCATGGCTCAAGTCAATCCCAATCTTATCTTGAATAGCACGATAAGGTACAGTGACCTCAATTGGGCTCAGGTCTAAATGATTCTCTTCGACTAAGCCAGGCACCACTTGACCCCCACTATAGTAGGCCATCCAGTTAGCGGCTTCCTGGCCCGCTTCGCTGATAGTCGCTTGGTTAATACCTTTTTCAAAACGCATGCTAGATTCAGAACGAAGGTTGAATTTCTTAGAAGTTTGACGAATAGCAATCGGATTAAAGACGGCTGATTCTAAGAGGACACGACGGGTCTTGTCGGTCACTTCTGTATCTAAGCCCCCCATTACCCCGGCTAGCGCAACTGCCCGGTCTTGGTCGGTGATGACAATGTCACTTTCTGACAAGTGGCGCTCGCTACCGTCTAGGGTCACAAGCACCTCGCCCTCACGAGCTGGGCGGACACCTAGGGCCTTGCGCTCTAAGGTATCATAGTCAAAAGCATGAAGTGGTTGGCCATAGAGCATGAGAAAGTAGTTGGTGATGTCCACGATATTGTTATGTGGACGAACTCCTGCTTTCATCAGACGCATTTGCAACCAAAGTGGGCTTTCCTTAATCTCCACTTGGTCAATCACACGAGCTTGGTAGCAAGAAGACAAATCGCTATCTGAAATTTTTACCGTCACATCAGACAAGAGGGATGCATCAGCAGCCTGAGTCGCTTGGCGATGAATATTATCGAAGTTAGGTACCTGATCGATAATAGCTCCTACTTCATAGGCTGCCCCACGCATAGAGAGCGCATCTGCCCGGTTAGGCGTAATCGAGAGTTCTAAGATTGGATCATCTAACTTGAGGTATTCCACCACATCTGCCCCGACTGGCGCATCTGCTGGCAAGAGGAAGAGACCCTCTGCATAGGCTTTTGGCACCACGCTGTCAGGGAAGCCTAGTTCCTGGAGGGCACACAACATCCCATGAGATTCGACCCCACGTAATTTGCCCTTCTTAATCTTCAAACCACCGGCTAAACGAGCCCCAATAGTGGCCACAATCACTTTAGCGCCAGCCACCACATTGGGTGCCCCACAGACAATTTGCAGGGGCTCCTGATTGCCTACCGTCACTTGGCAGACATGGAGATGGTCACTATCAGCATGGTCTTCTACTGATAAAACTTGCCCGACCACTAAACCAGATAATTGAGCCCCATAGTTTTCAACTGCTTCGATTTCAATCCCGGTCCGGGACATACGATCAGCTAGGGCTTCTCCTGTTAAACCTGTTAAGTCTAAATAATCATTGAGCCATTCGAATGATAAATACATTAGTTCTGACCTCCTTTGAACTGGCTTAAAGAAGCGCAAGTCATTTTGATAGAAGTGACGAATATCGTCAATGTTATACTTCAACATCGCTACCCGGTCAGGGCCTAAACCGAAGGCAAAGCCGGAATAAACGGTTGAATCAATGCCGGCCATTTCCAAGACATTTGGATGGACCATACCAGCCCCTAGGATTTCAATCCAGCCAGTGTGTTTGCAGACATTACAGCCATCCCCGCCACACTTGAAGCAGCTTACGTCTACTTCAACTGATGGCTCGGTGAATGGGAAGTAGGATGGACGAAGGCGAATTTCACGTTCCGCCCCAAAGAGTGTACGAGCAAAGGCTTGAAGCGTCCCCTTGAGGTCGGCCATGGTCACATGTTTGTCTACCACTAACCCTTCAATTTGGTGGAATTGGTGGGAGTGGGTCGCATCATCACTATCGCGACGGAAGACCTTACCTGGTGAAATCATCTTCAATGGCCCTTGACTGAAATCGTGTTTTTCCATGGTCCGGGCTTGAACTGGCGAAGTGTGGGTCCGCAACAAGACTTCGCTGTCGATATAGAATGTATCCTGCATATCGCGTGCTGGGTGGGTCTTAGGCAGGTTCATCATTTCGAAGTTATAGTGGTCCAACTCTACTTCTGGACCTTCCACGACCTGATAGCCCATACCGATAAAGAGGTCTTCAATCTCCTCCATGGTTTGGGTAATGATGTGGCGGGCTCCCCCAGCTGGCTTGCGACCTGGCAAGGTCACATCCACTGTCTCCAGAGCTAATTTAGCTTCCAGAGCCAATTCTTCTAGCTTGTGGCGACGACTTTCCAATATTTCTTCGAAGGCTGACTTCACTTGGTTCATTACCTGACCTAATTTAGGTCGGTCTTCTGCTGACAGGTCGCGCATCGCTTGCGCAACCGCGGGCAAAACGACCTTTCTTACCCAGGTAATCTAGGCGAACTTTTTCCAAATCCTTGATGGATTCAGTTGCTTCTAATTGCGGAATCGCTTGTTGACGCAAGGCTTCTAAGGCCTCAATGTGCGTATTGATATCTGACATGTTGCAAGACTCCTTTATCATTATTTCAGATGAAACAAGGGAATAATAAAAATAGCCCGCCCCTATAAGGGACGAGCTACCGTGGTACCACCCTCGTTCTCGAAGGGACTGGCCATTCGAGCACTTGACGCCCTTAACCGTGGCGAGCGGTGACCTGTTCATTTCTATTGACTAAAAACTTAACGGTCAAGCTAAGAAATTGAAGGCTAAGTTCGGCTTACCTTTGGCACCCTTGCAGTCGGTGAAGTGCCTCCCTGACTTGTGCGAACTTAACGGATTTCCTCATTGCTTTATGTATCATCTGTGATAGCTACTAGTATAGCTTAAAGCAAATGCATAGTCAACAGAGGATAGATAGTTAGGTAGGGCTTCAAGTCATGTTATTCGCAAATGTTCACTTTTCTTTCCTTTGCTCTCCCCTCCTGGAGTCAAATGGCGAATGATGGTGTTTTTTTAGTGGCTTAAATGACCAAGGGTATAGGAAGCGCTTAAGATGAAGTGTATAATAAAAATGGCAAGTTATGAAAGGATGTAGAAAATGCTAAAACAGAAAAATTAAGATGCGCTTACTAGCCCTATTATCCCTATGGTTGCTAACAAGCGCTGGCCATCCGATTGCCTGGGCACAAGACGTTTCTAGTTCAGACATCGAAAGCAGTCAAGTATCCTCAAGAGACGATGAAGCGACCCAGTCAAGCTAACGATCAAGCAGAATCTAAGATAGACCTTTGTCGCCTACCAAGCGACTGATGCTAGTCAACAAGCTGAATGGGTCCGCTCTGGTAAAGTCACAAGTGAAGAATTGGTAAATTTTGCTCTAACCACTATCAAGGAAAAAAAGACCCTGCCCTGCATGCAGTTATTAGTCTAAGAGCTGAAGAAGCCTTGACTGAAGCTAGGCAAATTAAAGATCAAGGCCAACCATTCTTAGGCGTTCCATTATTGGTAAAAGGATTAGGTCACACCATTAAGGGCATGCCCAACTCCAATGGCCTGACCTTCTTAGCCAACCAAAAAGCTGGCTCTACAAGTCCCTTCGTTAAGTCCTTGCAAGACTTAGGCTTTATCCTCATTGGCCAGACGAATTATCCTGAAATGGGACTAAAGAACATTACAGACTCTAAGCTCTATGGCCCTACTGGCAGCCCCTGGAACCCTGACCATCAGGCAGGCGGTTCCAGCGGTGGCTCTGGTGCAGCTACAGCCGCTGGCATGACCCCAACTGCAACCGGCAGTGATGCGGGGGGCTCCATTCGTATTCCGGCTTCCTGGAATGGCCTTATTGGCCTTAAGCCTAGTCGTGGTGTCATAGTGGGCAATGCCTCCATCGACAAAAATACAGTGGCCCATTTTATGATGACCAAAACCATGGAAGATACCAAGAGCTTGTTTGAAGCGATGAAGAAACCGGATGCTTCCTTGGCTCAAGCCTTGACTGAAGCAGAGTTAAAACGACTAGCAATTGGCTATACCAGCTTATCTCCCGTTGGAACGCAAGTCAGCCCCGAGGCTCAACTGGCAGTTGAGCGAACCGTAGCCTTTTTGCGAGGCAAAGGTTTCCGTTTGGAAGAAGTAAACTGGCCTTTTGATGGTGTCCAATTAATGAAGGATTACTATACAATCAATGCTAGCCAAATGGGTGTAGTAGGTTATCTAGCCAAGACCAAGCTCAAACGAGAGCTACGCTATGATGATGTAGACCCTACTAGCTGGCTACTCTACCAGGCAAGCAAGACCATGACCAAGGAAGAAGTAAATCAGGCCTGGGCTCGCATCCAGCAAGTCCGTCAAACCATGGCTGATTTCCACCAACGCTATCCTCTTTTCTTAACACCTACAACGGCTCTACACTGCTCCGCGCATTGATCAAGCTCTAGTGTCTGACCAAGACCTTGAACTGATTAAGAATTCGGAAAATTTGAGCCATGAGGCCAAGATGCAACTGATTTATGATCACTGGCTCCCATCTCTTGCCCTTACGCCCTACACACAATTCGCCAATTTGACAGGTGAGCCTGCCCTAAGTCTCCCTGCTTTAGTCACCAAATCTGGCCTTCCTTTAGGCATTCAGTTTAATGCTGCCATAGGAAATGACCGTTACCCGCTCCAATTAGGCGATTTGATGGCGAGCAAATCAACAATTTAACCGTCCAGAACTAGAAACAAGCCAGAATGAACCCGAAAGACTTTGGCAAAGAGACACCGACTCGAACGAATTGTTTAGCTCCTCTGAAAACCAACAGCTAATTGGTGGAGCAGAAGGAAGTAAGCAGATTTCAGCTAAACTCCCTGAGACTGGTGATCTATCAAGTATTAGCTCTCAGGTCCTCTCCATACTCTTTCACCTTACTAGGGCTAATTACGCTGTCCCAAACAAAAAAATAGATGGCTCCAATCCGAATTAGCTTCCACACCCCTTAGAAAATGTAGAAGAGACCCCCATGACTTAACATTCTAAGTCATGGGGCCTTTTTGCTTTTACTATGTTGATCGTGGTCGTCTCCACCGTATGATTCCACATTCGATAAGTAATTTAAACAAAGTCATTACTCTCCTCTTCCTCACTCTCTAGCCTTACATTGCCCTTCAGATAGCTACGGCAAAGAATCCCAAAGGTCGTCATGTTATGCAAGATTGCTAAACTACTTGGTTTAAGCCAATTCAGTACCCCCAAACCGATAAGACCTGAATTAATGGCAATAGTATCCCGCACATTCCCCTGAATTTCTTGCTTGAGATTGACAGAGACTTGATGCAAGGTTAAGAGCGAAGCTAAATTATTGGATGGCGACATAATGTCACTAATCTGCTTAGAAACCTCCGCCCCTTCGCCCATAACCACGCCCACATCACTGGCAGATAGGGCAGCCGAATCATTGAGGCCATCCCCTATCATCAGGACGCGGTGGCCTTGCGCTTGCATCCTTTGGACATAATCAAATTTAGTCACTGGCGTCATACTGGTATGAACTTCATCAAAAGGCAAGTCTGCTACTAAGCGATTGGTTCTGGCCGCTGTATCGCCTGTTAAGAGGACTAAATACTTGCCCAAGCCTTTTAGAGCGTGTAGAACACTATGCGCCTCATGGCGAACTGGAATCGCCACGCAGAACATGGCAATCAGTTTCTGGCGATAACCTAGGTAGAGTAAATTATAGTGTGTTTCTTTCTGACGAATCAATTGACTCTGATCGGCTTCAATCTCAATCCCTGATTCTTCCATTAAACCTAAGCTCCCAATCACTACGACGTTACCATCGATTTCAGAACGAATGCCCTTGGAAGCTATGTGGTTGAGCTCGGTATGCATTTCTTCATGAATGATGCCTTCTCAGTAGCCTTATCCACCAAGGCATGAGCGATTGGATGGTAAATATGCTCTTCTAAACAGGCGCCAATCATGATGACATCTTCTGCACTATAGCCATGAAAAGGAATGACTTCTTCAATAACTGGACGAGAAGTGGTAATGGTCCCCGTCTTATCAAAGACTAAGGTATCAACTTCATCAAATTGGTCCAGAACTGTCGAATTCTTCACAACAACTTGCTGATGCATCAATTGCTTGATGGCGGAGAGGTACACCATAGGAGTCGATAATTTAAGCGCACAGGAGTAATCGACTAACAGGAAGGAAATTGCCTTGGTAAAGGATCCTGTTAGGATATAGGTCAACGCTGCTCCCAAGAAATTATACTTGACGATGCGATCAGCAATGGAGGTGTACTTATACTGGTAGGTTCCTTCCTGCTGTGCCGCTTCTTGCATGAGCTTAACTAGCTCTTGTATACGGTAGTTAGCGGTTGGATTTTCTACACGAACGTGTAGTTCTCCACTGGTTAAGACCGTGTTAGAGTAGACTTCATCCCCACAGCCTTGATTACTGGGAAGGATTCACCAGTCAAGGAGCTCTCATTGACACTAGCTCGACCATTCAAGACAATCCCATCAAAGAGCAACTCACTGCCTTCATAGAAGACAAGCACATCACCTACTTGGACTTCTTGGCTATCGATTTGTAGCAAGTGGTCTCCCTTGAGTAACCATACTTGGCGGCCTTGACCCGGCGATGCACGGCTTCAAGATCTTCTAGGGAGCGTTTTTTGGGTCCAATAGTTGAGTGTCTCCCTAATTCTAGGATAAACATGATGGCGCTAGCCGTATCGGTCTGTTTCATCGCGAGTGACACTAGAATGGCGGAACAGTCCAAAATTTCCATGGTTAACTTACCCTGTCGCAGAACACGCCAAGCATCACGGAAGTAGCCTAGAGCTTTTCCACTAGGGTTCTAGCCAAACGTACAGGCACTGGCATGAACCACTTGAAGAGGTAGTGACGCCCCACAGCTGAGGATACTAAGGCATAAGGGCTTGAAGTCGCGTGATCTTTGGGGATGACGATAAAGTTCTTCTAATTTATCCTTCTGAATTAAGTCCCATAATTGAGCTACAACGGCCTGACGACCGGGCATCACATGGATAGCTACCACATAAGGATCTTCATAAAAGTCCAATCTTAGAATGTCAGGGGAAGTCCGAAGTTAAGCCCTCAAGATAGTATTTTACATCTTCAGTAAAAGGAAAAGTGGCGCGAAGTCGAGACCCAGCCACTTGACTGATGCAACACTTGAAATTGCACGTTATTCACCCTCTAATGATGCGAGTTGATCTGCTGTTTTCTCTGGCTAGATAGAGATCCTTAGCGTCAGCTACTATGTCGTCCGCATGTTGCTTGACGGCAGAAACCATGCTGTCGATACCGTCTTTTAGCCTTGTAGGTTTTGGCTAAGACAGTCGCATAACCTTTTTTTAGCTTCTTTGCTTGTCAATAATTTGAGTCCAAGCGTCCCAAAAAGCGACGCCACTTAGAAAAAAACACTCAGTACTTTAGAAATGCCTTTTTAAGACTTTTTAATGCATTTAATGACATAAAAATAACCCCTATAATTTTGCTATGGAATTATTATATCACATCTACTCTTAGGTCTGGTTACATTTTTGATTACAAGAATAAGGGGACCTAAATTGCCTGCTAGCGTCGTAAAAAGCAGACTTAATTTGATTCACTCTACCTATAAAGATTTCCCTGTTTTATTGGGGCCTCCCTCAAGACATGCAAAAGGCTGGAACTTACACATTCTCAGCCTTTTTCTTATAGTTTTATCTGAGACTATAGTTGGTCAAATTCTCAACTTTTTACTAGCTGACTTGACACTAAGCCTATGCCTATTCCAAGCCCCTCAGCATAAAAAGTGAAAGACATGACTTGTTTTTGTTAACAAAACCTCAATGGACGAAGTGTCGCGAACAATTTCCAGTTCCAAGCGATAAGGGTATCGCTCAAATATCAAGCAGACGACTATCTAGATAAGGCTCTTCTTTACCGATAATTTGATGGCCTACCCCATCTCGTTTGACAGTCAAGAGAGCTTGATCTGCTTGCCAAGTTAAGCTGAGGCCTTCCGGATGATCGGGTTTACCACCATAATGCAGTTGGAAGACAGCACCAGGAACGGCTTCTAAATTCAATTTTAAAGACTTGTTGGGACTTAACCCAATCGGATAGATAGAACTCTTGGCCAGGCTCTAGTTGTCCTTGCCAGGTCTTGTCCTCGCTAAATTGCGCTAGTACTGAGCTTGGAATTGACTGACACAATCGATTATCCATAACTCGCACCTGTCTTGGCAAGCTCATCGCTCCACTCAACCATCACCAAGTTCATGGGATGGAATGTTGCGTTGCCACATCTGCATCCAAGCTACCATGATACGTTCATTTTTCTGAGTTCAGACAAGTTTGAGGTGCATGAAGTCTAAGCCGCCATCGATTTCATGCTGATTTTCTACCTGGAAGTGACCAGTATTCCAGTCCATTTTGACCGATATAGGCGACAGTGGAATTCAGATTCCAATAAGCATTGCCATCTCGCTCACGCTCAATCGGTGACATAATTAGTACCCATTTACCGTCTAGCGGGGAAAAGATCCGACACTCCACATGACGCCATGTCCGGCCTGCCCTTCAAGCAAAACAGACTTAAAGTCCCAATCAAAACCATTTGCGGATTCGAAGAGCAGAATCTGACCGCGATGATCAACGGTCTTGGAGGCAATTACTGAGTAATAGCGACCATTGTGTTGCAAAAATTTTAGGGTCGCGGAAATCAGCAATGTCAGCCACACCTTCAATATGCTATGGGCAATGACAGGATTGCCCTCGTATTTACGGAAGTTAATTCCATCATCAGAAACCGCCAAACATTGCGTCTGAGTCACCTGCCCCTGCCGGGTCGACATGGCCGGTATACATTACGACCAATTGACCATCAATAACCAAAGCACTACCTGAGAAGCATCCTGATTGATCATAGGCTTCGCTAGGTGCTAAGGCAACTGGAAGATCTTCCCAGTGCGTTAAATCTTTGCTACGTGCGTGACCCCAATGCATAGGTCCCCAGACGCTATCATAGGGATAGAATTGATAGAAAAGATGATAATATCCTTCATAGTAGATAAAACCATTGGGATCATTCATCCGACCAACAGGAGGCATGAGATGATAGCTCTGACGAAAACGTGGATTTACTTGTGCTGAGTGTTGGGCAATGTAGGCATTAGCCCGTGAGAGTTGTTCTTGCATTTGGTCACCTACTTACTATTTAATCCCGGTCCCGGAACCACCCAGGCCTTGAAGAATATATTTTTGAGCTACAATATAGACGAGAATCAGAGGAATCGTTGAGATGGTCAGCACGGCCATCACTTGGTTAATATAAACAGGTTGCGTGGTATTAATGGTCGTAATCGCCACCTGCATTGAAAAACTTGAAGAATCTGTTAAGACCATCAGTGGCCAGATATAGTCGTTCCGACTAGAGATAAAGGACAGCACGCCGACTGTTGCGATTGCGGGCTTGAGACAGTGGCAACATGATGCGGAAGAAAAATCCGAACAATCCCTGCCCCGTCTATCCGCGCAGACTCAATAATTTCCTCCGGAATGGCGATGAAAAAGTTGCGGAAGAGATAGATATTGAAGACGCTCGCTAGACCTGGAATGATGACCGCCAAACGGCTATTCACGAGTCCTAGGGCATTAATAATGGTGAACTGCGGGATCAACATCATTTCGCCAGGAATAATGAGTAAGGCCAGAAGAAATCCGAAGAGCCACTTCTTACCTGTGAAATTAATACGGGCAAAGGCAAAGCCGGCCAAGGAATTGATTAAGATAGAGCCTACTGCAAAGGTTACAGCGTAGAAAACACTGTTAGCCATGTAGGTCACAATACTGAAGCGTTGAAGGACTTCTTCATAAGTCTTAAACCAGTTGGCTGGATTGAGACTTGGTAAAAAGGCTTCCCAGCCTTTTAAGTTCTTATAGACATCAGCCTCTGGCTTCATAGACGAGACTACCATCCAAATCATAGGGAAGAGGAAGAGGCCAGCAAATAAAATCAGGAGAATATATTCAAGCAAGCTTCTTGGTTTCAAGCGTTTCATCCTATTCATCCTCCTTCAAGACCCGGCGTTGCACCAGGGAAATAACCCCAATTAAGGTTGTAAAGACTAGGGCAATGGAACTAGAGTACCCTACCAAACGGTCCGTGAAACCTTTGCGGTAAATGTAGTAAACCATGGTAATGGTAGAGTTGGCTGGCCACCCCGTGTCATAACCATTGGTTGGACCAATAGCTTAAGAGGCCGAAATTAAGGTCGTCAAAAGGACGAACAAGGCCGTTGATTTTGAGGCTTAAGATGGTAATATAGCGGAATTGATTCCACTTGCTAATGCCGTCGATTTCTGTCGCTTCATAAACATCTTGCGGGATATTCTGTAAGCCACCCTAAGAAGAGCAACATCTGGTAACCGGCCCTTGCCAGCAGATCACAAAGACGATGGCATACTATGGCTTGTTTAGGGTCGAGTCAGGAAGGGTTGTTTTAGCAATGCCTACTTTTTCCAAGAGAGCATTCAAAAGCCCATTATTAGGATTCAAGAGGTATAGCCATAGAATGGAAATAACGACCAGGACATGACAACCGGTGCAAAAAGCCACCTTAAAAAGATATTCCCTTCCGCTTCTTGATTGACAATAAGAGCTATCCCTAGAGTCGCACCCAGTTGAACTGGGATAATCCAGACGACGAATTGCACAGTGTTCCAAAAACTCTTAATAAAAAGTTTTGTCCTCAGCTAGACGGAAGAAATTATCCAATCCGATAAATTTACGTTCGTCTGGTGCTAGCATATAGTAATCTGTGAAAGCATAGTAGATGACCATACCACCGAATGATTAGGAAAATAAATAGTAATATCAAAAGTCGGTGACAGAAAACCATAGCCTCAAGAGATTTTTCTTTGAATTTCTTTTTCTTGTTCAGTGTCAGACTCCTCTTTCTTCAAAGTAGCGCAGATAGCTCTAGCGGAACTCACTGCCCAGGTCTTATTGATTGAGCTGCCGTCAATCGCAATTTGCATTTCTTCTGCATGTTGATCCAAGACTTGTTGCACGTCTGGATTTTCTTCATAGTAACTAATATCTTGCATGGCTTGTTGGAAAGCACGAGATACTTTTCAGGTAAGCGACCACTACTGGACGAGCGTGGGCGGTCGCGGCATTTTGTTCCATCAAGAAGCGCATTGGCTCAGATACCTCATCCTTGATATTCGCAATGGTGGTCTTTACGGACTGGCAGAACGCTGTTGCCTCAGGCTAATGATTTCACTAGACCTCGGTGTTGGCTTGCAAACTTAATGAATTCCAGCCGCCCTTCTTTTTGTTCTGACTTTTCCGTCACAGCTAATTGCGCTACCAGATGGGAAACTAATTTCTTAGTAGTATTAGATACTGGCAAGGCAGGATACCATATTCAATGTCTTTATAGTTTTCATTTAAGTCATTACTGGTCCAAGATCCGCTAGGCATGACTGTGGCAAAACGCCTGTTTCAAAGCCTCTTTCAACTGGGCTAATCGTGGTGTAACCTTCTTTGACTAAATCTTGAATGAATTGAACGGCCTCAACACTTTTCCTTACTAGTTGAAGTAACCTTGTGCCTTAGTCCCGTCTTCATTCACAACAGTCCCACCATTTGACCAGAGTAATGGCATATAGGCATATGGCAAAGCATTTTCGTCCATAGAATTGAGGCGGAAGTCAATTGCTCTGGTTGTTTGAAAGTGGTCTGTCAACTTCTTTGCTGATTGCCTTAAATTCGTCCCAAGTCCATGGTTTTTGCAGAGTAGGAAGTTCTGGAATCTTCAATCGGCTTCCTTGAACATTTTCTTGTTGTAATAAATCCCTACGTTGGATTCAGAGAAACCAAAGGCACAGAATTTACCATCATAGGGTCCCTTGTTGTTTAATGGAATCAGTACATCATCCATATTAGCGTCAGCTAAGTAGTCATCCAATGGCGCAATCACCTTAGACTTAGCATAGCTTCGCTGTGTTTGGTCCATCTAGCAATAACGTCTGGCAAGGTGTTAGTGGTAATACCGACGCTGACCTTGTCTTCATAACCACCACCAGAACCACTACGAGGAATGTATTCTGTTGTTACTTGGTACTTTCCATCGTACTTCTTATTGAAGTTTTTCTACGACTTTTGCCCAAGCCTTCCCTTCTGCGGTCTCATCTGAAAACTGTACCCAAACCTTGATGTCTTGGCCGGCAGCATGGGCTACGGGGGTTGGCGCCATTGCTCCTGCTAAGAAGCTCATCGATAAAGTGGTCAGAGCAGATAAGATGAATCCTTTTTTCATGTTGTTTCCTCCTTTTTGAAACGTTTCAATTCTTTTAAAAGTCAAGCCCACGGCAGGATAATGGGTCTAGTCGAGCTCGGGATTTGAAACGTTTCAATTTATACCTATAATAATACCGCTTTCACGGCTTGTCAAGAGATTTTTAGAAATTCAATCCAATTTTTTTCGCGTGGTGCCTCCTTCACGAAAATGTACTGGCAAGATAACGCGATGACTACTAGGTTGAACTTGACCTTTAATCAGGGTCATCAAGAGTTCCACCGCAGCAATGGCCATCTGATCAATAGGCTGGGCAATGGTTGAGAGGAGATAGTCTTGACCTTCTGCCGTTTTCAGTCCATCAAAACCAATCAGCTGATAATCCTCTGGACAAGACTTACCAAATGCCTGCATGACCTTCATCACATGAAGGGCCATAAAATCATTAACGGTAAAGAAACCATCTAATTCGGTATTTTCTTCGACAAAAGCCCGGATAAGGCTTTCCACATCTTCAATAGGTTCTGGCATATCTAGCTTAGCAACGCAGTAACCTCGCTTAGCAGCGTAATCATAGAAACCCGCCTTGCGCAATACTGTCTCATTCTCATGGATATTGGTACCGCCAATATAAGCAAGCTGCTTAGCGCCTCGTTCTAGAAGCTCCTTGGCCGCCAGTTGCCCACCCTCATAGTTTTCTGCGGTGACATAATAGACATTCTCGGAGAAGTGCCGGTCGATGCTAACAAAAGGAAGAGAAGACAAAATATACTTATCGATGTCAGAGTAAGTAATGCCAATAATGCCATCCACCTTGTTCTTCTTTAGCATTTCAATGTACTCGATCTCATTACTCGCATCACCATCTGCATTACAAATCAGGAGCTTATAGTGATGCTGCTGCAACTCCTTCTCTACATGATAGGCGAACTGCGAGAAAAATGGATGCCAAATGGTTGGCACAATCAGTGCCACAATATTGCTGCGATTGGTTTTGAGCCCACGGGCATATTCATCGGGCTGATAGTTTAATTCGCGTATTGCCGTCTGGACCTTCTCATAGGTTGAATCCTTAACTCGAAAGCCATTGACCACACGAGAAACCGTCCCTAGACCAACGCCAGCCCGCTCCGCCACATCTTTCATGGTCGCTTTGGCTGAGAATTGATTAGCATCTTTCATAGTATCACCTCTTACTTTAATCTTACACATGAAGATGGCGTTTTCAAGTATCATTCAATTTGTCTTTGAATTTTTCGTTAACTTGCCTAAATTCCTATAGCAGACGAAAAGACTGGAAACAAGCTCCAGTCTTTTCCTATAAATTAATTACCAATTAGTTTTTAACTTAAACTCACACGCACTACGCCCATCACCTTTCAGACCCATACAATGACCATAGACCAACTTTAGCTTCTTTGGCTTCTTTTTGCGATGCCTCTAAATAATTCAAATAACGCGTATTAGGTGGGTAAACATAAGCAACTTGAGCTAGACCCTCACTCACTAAGATTTCTTGGACAAGTTGCCCATCAATCCAAAAACATAAATTAAATCGCGTTGATACTTATCTTTGTGCGTTCCAATATCATATTCAACTTCAATTTTGTGAGCCTGTTGAAGCAAGTGCTGAAATCTCTGTTTGGCCTCAAGTCCATATGGCTGTTGCCCCAATCGAGGATGATGTAGTTCGGGAGTATCTATCAGTAACAAGCGAGCTTTAATCGACTTACCCGAGCCTAGGTCAAAATAGGCAGTATCTCCGTCGACTACCTGGTATGCCTTTACTTCTTCAAGTAATTTGGGATTTATTGGCTTAGCCTGTAGGTTAGGTGAAGCTTGGGCTATCACTCCTACTGGTCGGCCACCTAAACAGATAGTCACTAATACTAATAGAAGTATAAACAGTGTCCGTCTCATCGTTCACAACCGATACCGTCTCCATCACGATCAAACTTTGGATCCCATCCTGGATCACCTGGCCGGATAGGTGCAGCACCAGCAGCCTTGACTTCCTTACAGTTCTTATAGAAAACTGAAGGCTGAGTAGGAGCAGAAGCCGGCGCTTGAGCCTGACTAGCACTCAAGTCCTTGCGAACTGGATCATCGGAAAATACCCCGCTCTGAGACCAAATTTTGCTACTGGATTGCTTAGCATAGTCTTCAGATTCCCGCATGACTTTAAGATACGGTTCATCCGCTGACTGAATATAGTCCACCCGCGCTAATCCTTCCGTAACTAAAGCTTCCTGAAGCAAGATATCATCCGCCCACAGAAAAAGTGTGGATTTACCGTCAATTTTCTGTTCTGCTCCTCCCGAATCTTCTACATTTAGTGTGTCAGCCTCCCCAAGCAAACTTTCTAAACGTTCTTTTGCTTCTTTAGCAAAAGGCTTGTTCCCTTTCATTTCGGGCGCATTAACCATTGCTAAATGCGCTTCATAACTTGAATCATCAGGGAGAGTAACCCTGATTAAGTCACCTTCTAAGACCTCAATAGACTTTACTTTGGTGACTTTTCTGTCTCCCGTTTGCTGAGCCAAAACTTTATATCCCAAACTATCTTGACTAACCTTAGCGGATACATCTGCACTTAGAGCGCTACCGGCGCATAACAATAGAAACGATGCGCTAATATGACTGACTTTTCATTGCACTTCCTCTCTATTTTTCACGCAACACAGAACAATTTCTTACTATTAAATAGTATAATCATCCACAAACATCATTCTAGCACTCTCGCTTCATCATCTGCAATAGGTATCATTTACACAAAACCGATAAGTTTCACCCTAGTTTTTACTCAAAAAGCAGGCCTAGGCCTGCTTTTTACGCTTGAAAAATAAAACATTAGAATGCCACCAGCAACTGCCACATTGAGTGACTCAGCCTGTCCTGGCATTGGAATGTAGATGGTCTGGTCAGCTACTTGAATAACCTCTTCCGAGACCCCTTGACCCTCATTGCCCAGCACTAAGGCTAGTGCCTGATCAGTCGACACATCTGTATAGGCTTTCGCCTCTTGGTGAAGGGCCGTCACAAACCAAGGAATACCAGCGGCTTCAAAGGCTGGACGGGCCTCCTGTAAGAGATCCAAACTGACGACCTCCAGGTGCCAAAGTGAACCTTGGCTCGCTCTAAGGACTTTGTCATTGTAGACGTCCACCGTGCCTTTGCCTAGAATGACCCCATCATAAGCTGCTGCATCTGCTGTGCGAATCAGGGTTCCCAGGTTACCTGGATCTTGCACCGCATCCAAAATCAGATAGCGTTGACCAGAAGGCTGCCAACCAAGGGGCGATGACGGTAAGTCTATAACCGCCATAATTCCTTGGGGTGTAGGCGTCTCGCTCAGGTCCTTCAAGAGCTCAGGACTAACCAAAAGAATTGGCAGACTAAGAGCCTGATTTGGCAACTGACTTAAATCATAATCCGGTGTAGCCAGCAAATGACGGACATTTTGCCCTGACTTAAGGGCCTCTTCTACCAGATGAGTCCCCTCAATCAGGTACTGCTCCGCCTTCTGGCGCCCTTTAGCAGTAGCTAGTTTCTTCCAGGCCTTAATCTTAGGATTTTGCTTGGACTGAATAACTTCCATGGCAAGACCTAGCGTGTAATACGGTAGATAGCTTCAGCATAAATAGCTGTTGCCTTAAGTAAGTCATCAATCGCGATAAATTCATTGGCTTGGTGCATCGTGTCAATCGAATCTGGGAACAAAGCACCGTAGGCTACCCCACGTGGCATCAGGCGGCCATAGGTACCGCCACCGATGGTCATTCAGTGCCCTTCAAGGCCCGTTTGTTCTTCATAGACCGCTAGCAATTCCTTAACCATTGGGTCATCAACTGACACATAGTGTGGCTCCTTGAACTCACCCCACTCAACACTTAACTCATGGCCAGCCAAACGTTGAGCAGTTTGAGCAGCCATTTTTTCTGGATCAGTGCCTTTTGGATAACGGAAGTTGGCTACAATGCTACCACCTTTGTCATCTTGGTAGTTAACCAAGCCCACGTTCATGGTCAATTCTTGCATGACGGGATCACGGTGAGCCACGCCTAAGTTAACCCCTTCAAAGTCTTGATGCAGATGGTCCGCTAAAGATGAAGGAAGCTCTGCACCTGCTCGATCAAATTCAAACCGGTGTAGGTACTTAGCTAAGAAAGTCGCCGTGCATTGACCCCTTTAGCTTGGCGTCGAACCATGAGGTGCCTTCCCAATCAAGGAGAAGGTCGCTTGGTTGCCTTGCAGTTGCACTTGGCCACCTAATTGATGTTCTAAAAGGAAGGACTCAAAGTCCACCACTAGCTCGGCTAAATTAGCACTTTCAACAACAGCCGTCGCGTCTTGAGGCACCATGTTTTCACGCAAGCTGCTTCAAAGCTAACTAGTGGTTAGCTCCACCGCCTTAGCCCTCAAACTTGGAGTTAAAGTCGCTGACACGTTACCTTTCTCCCGTTAATGATTGGGAAAATGGCATCTGGTGAGAAGCCATAGTCTGGCATTTCAGCATGCTTGAAGTAGTAATCCATACATTGCCAGCCACTCTCTTCGTCGGTCCCGACAATTAAGTGGAGACGTTGGTTAAGTTCTAGCCCTAATTCACGTAAGAGTTTGAGCGCGAAGTAAGCTGCCACTGTTGGCCCCTTGTCATCGCTAGAGCCACGGGCATAGATACGGCCATCTTTCACCACGGGTTCAAAAGGATCGGTATCCCAGCCAGTTCCTACTGGCACCACATCGACATGGCCCAGAATACCAAACTAGCTGATCACCTGATCCAACTTCACACGTCGCCCTCAAGGGCCAAACTGCTTAGTCTCAAAGCCATCTTCTTGTGCCATGTTGGAGAAATTCTTCAGGTACCTTTAGGTCCAGGACCTACTGGCGCCTCTGGCGTTGCCTTATCATCTTCACGAACAGATGGCACCTTCAATAAACGGAATAAATCTGCGAATAGCGCCTCTTTACGCGCTTCGACTTCTTGTAACCAATTAATCTTTGTCATAGTCTACCTCCTAAATACTTATTCTGCCACATAACCATAAGGCTCGAGAGCTTGCGCCTCTTGCTCAGTCAAGGAGCGCCACTGGCCATGGGCTAAATCTGACTCTAAACGCAGGGGCCCCATGGCCAAGCGATGGAGGCTCAGAACCTCCTTGCCGACGGCTTGGAACATACGCTTCACTTGATGGAATTTACCTTCCTGAATAATTACCTGAATTTGGCTGGTGCCTTGATCCACATCTTGACTTAGAACCGTCAACTCAGCTGGCAAGCTAGTAAAATCACCCAAGTCCAACCCCGCCTCAAAGGCCGCAATATCCGCCTGGTCCACCAAACCTCGGATGGTGGCGGTGTAAGTTTTATTTACTTTCTTCTTAGGCGATAAGAGTTGGTGAGCTAGCTGTCCATTATTGGTAAGCAACAAAAGGCCCGTTGTATCAATATCCAAACGTCCCACAGGGAAGAGGTCCAGATGCTGGTAGCCCTCCCCTAGCCAGTCAATCACGGTCTGATGGCGCGCATCTTCTGTGGCAGACAAAATACCCGCCGGTTTGTTAAGTAAATAATAGTGATATCGCTGATAGGGGACCGCTTGGCCCCCTACAGCAATGTGGTCGCTACCGGGTGTCACTTGCGTGCCGCCCTTGCTACAAACCCTGATCATTTATAGTGACGATTTTTTGGGCTAGCAATTGCTTAATGTCTTTCCGACTGCCCCAGCCCGTATCCGCCAAATATTTCTCAATTCTCATGAGAAGAACCTCATCTTATCTTGCAGGTCTTTCTTACGCGAACCGAAGAGGATTGGTAAGAGACCGAAGAGGGCCATTACAGTCATGTAGACGAAGACACCTACCAAGACAACCAAGATTACCTTGACGAAAGTCATGCCTCGTCCAACTGGCCCCATGAGGCCGTTCAAGACTTGAGCCCAGATGCTGGTGCTAACGCCCATCAGCGCTGTCCCAACTAGCATCTTAACAAGTTTTGGTGTCATCTCGCTATAGCGTAAAGGTACCGACTTGTGAATGGTCCGCCACATGAGCAAGGAAGACACCAAGAAGGCAAGACCTGTGGAAAGGAAGGTCCCTTGCGCTTGGAAAATCGCCACAAGTGGGAATTGCAGGACCACTTTGACGACTAAACCAATCAAGAGATGCCAAATGGATAGACGACGGAAGTTCATTGCCTGCAGAATAGTCGATAGAATGGTGTAGAGTCCTAAAACAATCGACATGTAGGAGGCCGTCACTAGAAGGCCTGGCCCCGATTGACTCCCATTAGCATAGAAGAGTTGGTAAACTTCAGTAGGAATGCTTGCCATACCAACTGCGGCTGGCAACATAACAAAGCTGAAGAGCAAGATAACGTGCTGAATTAAGTCACCCGTTCCTTCCTTATCCTGCTCGGCAAAACGTTTGGTGATAGCCGGCAGAGAAGACAGGGAAATCCCAATGGCCAAGGAGATGATAATCATAATCAGCTTATTGACGTCTAGGCTCAATACCCCATAGAGTTCCGCGATTTCGCTACGCAAGAGGCTAGACGTGTAACCCATAATCTGACCGAAGGTATAGGTATCGATGTTTTGTGCGATAATAATACCGGATCCCACCAGGATGAAAGGAACAGAGTCTATAAGCATAATCCGCAGGGTCTTCATTAAATCGAATTCATCACGGGATTGGTCAGTCTCAATCAAAGCCTTAATCATCGGCAGACGACGAAGATACACGAAAATCAAGTAGACCAGAGACACTGCTCGCTCGATAAAAGGCTGCAAAGGTCGAATGGATAACTGCCGTTGTCAGCGCCCCATTGAAGAGCTTCATGACAGCATAAGTTGCTGCCAACATATAAAAGACGCGGGCAATTTGTTCCAGAATTTGGGAGACTGCCGTTGGCACCATGTTGTTGTAGCCTTGGAAATAGCCCCGCAAGAGGCTCATCACCGGCAAGATAACTAGTGGTGGTACTAAGGAACGAATAACCAAAGTGGTAGCTGCATGGTCAATGGTTGGCGTAAGCTGCACTTAAACAAATTTCGCGCTACGAAGAAGAGCGCCGTGGCCGTAACCAAGCCCATTAAACTCATGACAATCATACTTGCCTTAAAGAGTTGGTCTGCAAAACGGTATTGCTTTTTGGAGTGATAGTAGGCCATCTGTTTGGCAATGGCACTTGGGAAACCTGCCGTCCCAATAGCTAGGAAAAGCGCATAAGGCTGGTAACCCGCACTATATAGGGTATTGGCATTGAGATAGTCAGCCCCTAGCCAAGCTGCCCAAGGAATGACATAGATGGCACCCCAAAATCCGGGAGAAGATATTCCCGAAAGTCAGCCAAGTCGCCCCTTTGACGATGGATTGCTTTTCGTTAAGTTCAGCTTCAATAGTGATGTCATCTTCATTCAGGTATTCCTCTAGGACTTGGTCCGTCAAAATAGGCTCAGTAAAGACCTGAGTAGCCTGGCTAACTTGGTCACTGTAGGCCTGAATGGCCTCTGGCGTAATCGCCTGGGTGTCCGTTAAGTCAAAGGCTAGTTGTTGGCCTAAAGATGGGCTTTCAGGACTGGCGGTCTGAGGTCTTTCCGTCGGACGCGCTGCTTGAGGCTCCGGGTGGCCGGCCACCGCCTCTTCTTCTAGTTCCAAATCAAAATCTGAACTAGGGGAGCTATCAGAGTCGGTTTCAAGTTCTGAGGCGTCATGTTCATCCTCTGGCTCTACTTCTTGCTCCGAAGCTGTTTGACTGGCACCACCTTGACTATCATCTTCATCATGGTCAGAGTCTGACTCATCAGAAGGGTGACTTGTTTGGGAATCCTCTTGAGTCGTTGCTTCTGGCTCGGACTCCTCTTCTTCCTTAGGTTCGCCTTCTTGAATCCAACGCACTAGACGTTGCCAAAGGTTAAGTTTTGGCTCAGCTGCTTCCTCTTCTTGAGGCTCTTGCTCAGTCACTTGATCTGAGTCTAAGCTTTCATCATCTGAGGATTCTGAGTTATCTCCTTGCTTCTCCATATCTAAGACAGATACTGGAGCCCATTGGTTGTCATCGTCACTCTTGTCCTCTTGTGAAGCTAAAATTGGCTTCTTCTTCCATTCAACAGGGAGCTGCAGATTAAGGTCTACACTTTCTTCTTCTGCCTCTTCTTGAAGCTTGACCTTGATTTTCTAGGTCTTCCTGACTTGGCTCAGAACTTTCAGTTCCTTGGGAAGTCTCAACACTATCCAAGTTTGCTTCAACTTGCTCAGTAGGTTCAACTTCTGCCTCAGCTAATTCCACTTTTACATCAGTTAGTTCAAGTTCTGGTTCTGCTTGATTTTCAATCGGGGTAAGCTCGTCATTAACTTCCACCTCTACAGGCTCTTCAGCTAATTTGTCTTCTGGCACAGCTGCCTCTTCCTTAGGTTTGAGGCTATTGACTCTTTGCGCGATACCTTGCCACCAGTTTTGCATCAGTCGCTCAATCTTGGTTGGGGTTAATTCTGGTGCCCCAAATTGGTCATAAGCGTCCAAATCGTCTAAGTGATCTAAGCTATAGTGGGCTTCATAGACAGCGTCTAAATCTAAGCGAGGTAGCTTAAGCGATTTTGATGCTTTGGCTTCTGTTGGCTGAGGCTTCGGATGTTTTGGACGATAGATAAAGGGATTATAGTTTGGGTCGTCTTGTCCTTCTAAATCAAGATTACTTATTGAGCTGCTTTCAGCACTCTCTAGCTCTAACTCTGGAAGATCAGCATCTAACAGTTCTTCTTCTGCTTCAACTTCAGCTTGCTCAGTTAGTTCAGTCTCGTCTTCCCAGGTAGGCAAGTCATTGACTACCAATTCTGCCTTATCCTTTGCTGGCTCACTAGGTGTTGGCTCGGCATCTGCTTGGAAGATGGGGTCTACATCAAATTGATCATCGTCTAGTTCCAAATCCAGGTCAGCTGGCAGATTGAGGTTAAAGTAATCGCCATCTGCCGGTTGTGCATTAGGCCGACGTAATTTCTTCATGTCTTCTTTGGAAAAGATGACGGTCTCATGCAAGTTTTGTTCTTCGGCCAACAAAGCCTGTAAATCCGGGCTTGGTGTGCCGCGCTCTAAATCGCGCTTGTCTCTTTCTGTCATCTGCATCGTCTCCTTAATTTGCTACGATATTGACTAATCGGTTAGGAATAGCTACTACTTTGCGTAGGGTCTTGCCTTCAAGTTGCGCTTGAATTTCTGGCAAGTTAAGAGCTAACTCACCTAAGGCATCTGCCGCCATATTGGCTTCAACCATGACCTTAGCCTTAATCTTCCCATTGATTTGAACCACGACTTCCACTTGATCTTCAATGGTCAAAGCTTCCTCATAGCTTGGCCAAGCGACATGCGAAATGCTGTCTTGGTGACCTAGCTTTTGCCAGATTTCCTCACTAATATGTGGAGCCAATGGCGCCAACAATTGAATCAGGCCTTGAGCATAAGCTTTTGGAATGATGGCCTGGTCTTTCGTGGCATTGAGGAAAATCATCATTTGAGAAATTGCGGTATTGAAGTGAAGAATTTCATAGTCTTCCGTTACCTTCTTGACAGTTTGATGGTAGACACGTTCTAGGGCAGGGTTCTCAGCATCTTGAATTCGCTCACTGAGGCTACCGTCTTCTGCCACATAGAGGCGCCAAATCCGATCAAAGGAAGCGACGAGTAGATTCCAGCCGTTCTCACTCCAAGCAATCGAAGCATCCAATGGGCCCATGAACATTTCATAGACACGTAAGGTATCTGCACCGTATTGTTCTACCACATGGTCTGGATTGACAACATTGCCCTTGGACTTAGACATCTTATTGCCGTCCGTCCCCAAGATCATGCCTTGGTTGAAGAGCTTCATGAATGGTTCCTTAGTTGGTACTACACCTAAATCATAGAGGAATTTATGCCAGAAACGCGCGTAAAGCAAGTGCAAGACAGCGTGTTCCGCGCCCCCAATGTAAAGGTCGACTGGCAGCCATTTGGCTAACTTGTCTGGATCTGCTAGGCGCTCTGAATTCTGTGGGTCGATATAACGGAGATAGTACCAAGAACTACCCGCCCATTGTGGCATGGTGTTAGTCTCACGACGACCTTTACGGCCTGTCTCTGGATCTACCACCTTGACCCACTCTTCAATGGCAGCCAATGGTGATTCGCCCGTACCACTTGGTTGAATCTTATCGGTCACAGGCAAACGAAGTGGCAATTGCTCTTCAGGCACTAGACTCATACTGCCATCTTCCCAATGAATCACTGGGATAGGCTCACCCCAATAACGTTGACGAGAGAAGAGCCAGTCACGTAGACGGTAGTTGACCTGGCGTTGGCCTTTACCCTGAGCTTCTAACCAATCAATCATGGTCGTAATAGCCTCCGCATTATGGAGACCGTTTAAGAAGCCAGAATGAATGTGTGGCACGTCGCCTTCATAGCAACCAGACTCATTATGTTCAATTACGGACACAATTGGCAAATCGTACTTTGCTAGCAAATTCGAAGTCCCGCTCGTCGTGAGGGTCTGGTACCCCCATGACTGCCCCGGTCCCATAGAAGCCAAGACATAGTCCGCAATCCAAATTGGTAAGGATTCGCCCGTTACAGGATGCTTAACGTAACCTCCCGTAAAGACCCCGGATTTATCCTTATTAAGGGAAGTCCGGTCCATATCACTCTTCGTTGCGACTGCGTCAACATAGGCTTTTACCGCGGCTTCTTGTTCAGGGCTGGTGACTTTCGCTACTAATTCATGTTCAGGTGCTAAGACCACATAAGAAGACCCGAAAAGTGTATCTGCGCGTGAGGTAAAGACTTGCACTTGATCAGGGTGCCCCACAATATCAAAGTTAATCAAGGCCCCTTCGGATTTACCAATCCAGTTGCGTTGCATTTCCTTAAGGCTTTCAGGCCAGTCTAGAAGATCTAAGTCTTCTAGAAGACGCTCTGCATAGGCTGTAATCTTGAGCATCCATTGTTTCATTGGCTTACGGTAAACGGGATGCCCTCCGCGCTCGGATTTACCATCAATGACTTCTTCATTAGCCAAGACGGTTCCCAGGGCTGGGCACCAGTTAACGGCTACTTCTGCTTCATAGGCCAAGCCTTTTTCATACATTTTGGAGAAAATCCATTGGGTCCATTTATAATAGTTAGGATCGGTTGTATTGACTTCCCGCTCCCAGTCATAGCTGAAACCAAGTGAATTGATTTGACGGCGAGAAAGTTTCGATATTGGCAGCAGTAAAATCAGCTGGGTCATTCCCCGTATCCAAAGCGTATTGTTCAGCAGGCAAACCAAAGGCATCCCACCCCATTGGATGCAAGACATCATAGCCTTGTGCCCGTTTCATACGAGCCACGGCATCTGTTGCTGTATAGCCTTCTGGGTGTCCTACGTGCAAGCCCTGACCTGATGGATAAGGGAACATATCTAGCGCATAGAACTTAGGATGTCCAGGACGCTCCTGAGTTTTAAAGGTTTTGAGTTTTGGCGCTAATAGTTTTGCCATTTTTCTTCGATTGCTTTGTGATTATAGGTCATCACATAACCTCCTTGCATTTCTGATAAAAAGCCCTACATAAACCGTGTTAAACACAGTTCACATAGGGCGAGATTTCTCGCAGTACCACCTAATTTAGCTAGAATAGCTTATCTCTAGCCCTATAACATGGCGGACGTCTAGTCTTACTAAAGATTCAGACTAGCTTCAATTGGATGAGTTCGTAGCACTCCCGGCTTACTTCCACCACCCATAAGCTCTCTATAACAGTTGTACCGCCTACTAATTCCAATATTGAATTACTATTAAGTCTAGTATATCAAATACTAGCGACTAGTTCAATGAGATGACTTGACCTACTTGGATGAAATGGAACCCCCATTGTTAGCGATCAATTTGTAAACATCTCACCCCATTACGACGAGCGATTGAGTACAAGGTGTCACCTGCTTGGACAGTATATGAACCGCCACTTGCTTGGCTAGCGTTGTTTGCTGACTGGAGTGGTGTTTCAGCGAGCGATGAGCTGGACTCTCTGCAGGAGCCGGTGTTTGGCTAACTGGTGCAGGAGTTGGAGCTGGTGTTTCAGCGACGCCACCACCTGGTACCTTTGATACTTTGACCTGGGTACAAGAGTAGTTTGAAGTCCCGTTCAAGCGTTGGAGTTCTGAAATTGAAATTCATACTTGTAGCAATGCGCCAGTAGCTGTCACCGGCTGAACAGTATAGTTGCCACCGCCTGTGCTTGGCAGCGGTCTTTGGTGTTTCAGCAGGTGCTGATGTTGTGCTTGCAGTGGTTGCTGCAGGAGTAGGAGTCGCATTTGCTGAACCTGAGCCTGGCACTTTGATGCTTTGGCCTGGATACAAGAAGTAGTTTGAAGTCCCATTCAAGCGTTGGAGTTCTGAAATCGAAATCCCGTACTTGTTAGCAATACGCCAGTAACTGTCGCCTGCTTGGACAGTATAAGAACCGCCTGCTCTCTTGAAACTGCAGTCGTTATGCTGTTGAGTAGAAGAACTGTTTGATGAAGCAGTGGCATTTGAAGATGACCCTGAACCTGGAACCTTGAGACTTTGACCTGGGTACAAGAAGTAATTTGACGTCCCGTTCAAGCGTTGGAGTTCTGAGATAGAAATCCCGTACTTGTTGGCAATACGCCAGTAGCTGTCACCCGCTTGGACTGTGTATGAACCGCCTGCTGCTGGGGCCGCACTTGTTGTGCTAGTTGAAGCAGAACCGCTATTTGATGAAGCTGACGCATTAGTCCCTGAACCTGGCACTTTAATGCTTTGGCCTGGATGGAGAGTGTAGTCAGAGGTACCGTTCAAGCGTTGGAGTTCTTGAATAGAAATCCCATACTTGTTAGCAATACGCCAGTAGCTATCGCCTGCTTGGACTGTGTATGAACCACCCGCTGCTGGTGCTGCAGAGCGCGTACTTGTAGTTGAGCTTGAAGTTGAAGAAGCAGAGCCACTTGTAGTTGAAGCAGAACCTGGTACTACCAAGCTTTGACCTGGATAGAGGAAGTAGCTTGAGGTACCGTTCAAGCGTTGCAATTCTTCAATCGAAATGCCGTACTTGTTAGCAATACGCCAGTAGCTATCGCCTGCTTGAACCGTATAAGAACCGCCACCAGATTCTTTGGGGCTTGCGGGCGTGCTGGGCTAGCAGTGCTGGAACCACCCGCATCATATTGAGTCAAGCCATAGGTTTGAATTAATTGGTTGAGCTTAGACGCGTAACGAGTATCTGTCGCATAACGACCCGTTAAGTGTTGTGTTGCGTCTTGATAAGAGTTGGTCGCACTCACGCGCGCCCCATAATAGAATTTATAGCGCCAGCTGTTAGGATTGTTGTCCCCAGTTAAAAGCGAAGCATAGTCATTCAGGGATTCACCATAGTTGCTATACTTACGGAAAGGTTCCTTAGCAGCATAGTAGTTACCACTACCGTCGTCTTCTAAGGTGTCCATACGAACGGAATTACCGTTGTAGTCACCCTTGATCCCGAATAAGTTATAGTTAGGTGCTGATGCTAATCCACTTTGGCCCCAACCTGATTCTAAAATTGCTTGCGCAATCATTACAGAGGCATACAAGTCATTATTCTTAGCGATATCGCGTGCATACCCTCCAATAGTTGATAAGAAGTTCTGTTGGGTAGCTGTTTGAGCTTGTACGGTCAGCCTTTGGTGCAGTGAGCGTGCTTAAAGTAGATGCAGAAGCGAATAAGACTAAGCCTGCATTAACCACTTTGGCAATTTTCTTATTTGATTCGTGGCGCTGTGCTTGTTTACGACGATTAATCACCGCTTGACGCGTTAATTTCACGTATATTCCCCCATTCTGCCATTTTATGATACAATACCATTATATAGAAAGCCTCTCGCTAAAAAAAGGGGCCTAGCCCCCTTTTCGTTTACTTTTAACTATTGTGTAACTTTCACGTAATACAAAGGAGTTTGTCTATGCAACGCGCTCTACACTACAGCCACACCCTCTTAGGCGCCTTAATCCAACGCTTTTCCAGATGGAGTCTATATCGACGGAACCCTAGGCAAAGGACATGACACAGCCTTTATCCTCAAACAACCAGGCTTTTGTGGCCAGGTTATGGGCTTTGATATCCAAGATCAGGCCTTGGCTTGGACCCAGGAACGCCTAGCTAAGCTGCCCAACAAGAGTCTGCCCAGCTTTTCCTGGCCTCTCACGACCAAATCCATACGCTTTTAGCTGAGATTCCTCAATTCAGTGGTGCCATTTATAATCTAGGCTATCTACCCGGTGGCGACCACCAAATCACAACTCAAGAGACTTCAACCCTGGCCTCTTTAGACCAGGTTCGAGCCAAACTTCGGGTTGGCGGTCAAATCATCTTGGTGATTTACAGTGGCCACCCTGAAGGTGCCAAGGAAAAGGACGCCCTCTTCCATGCCTTAGCAGGATGGCCCCAAGAAGAATTCCAAGTCCTTCACTATGGCTTCATCAACCAACGGAATAATCCACCACAACTCCTCATCATCGAACGTATCAAGTAAGTAGCTGAGACCTAAGTCTCAGCTTTTCATTATCTTATTCTGCAAGCGCGACTTTGAGTTCATCTACCTTGTTGACCTGCTCCCATGGTAAGACCACGTCTTGACGACCAAAGTGACCATAGGCTGCTGTCTGTTTATAGATTGGGCGACGCAAGGCCAGGGTGCGGATAATCCCATCTGGCGTTAAGTCAAAGAGTTGACGTACTGCTTGAACTAGGCGGCTCTCAGAAACGGTGCCAGTTTCAAAAGTTTCAATCCGAATAGAAACGGGTTGCGCGACCCCAATCGCATAAGCCAATTGCACCTCACAACGCTTAGCTAAGCCTGCTGCCACGATATTCTTGGCAATATAGCGAGCCATATAGCTAGCTGACCGGTCCACTTTGGTTGCATCCTTACCAGAGAAGGCACCGCCACCATGGCGAGCATAGCCACCATAGGTGTCGACAATAATCTTACGGCCTGTCAAACCGGAGTCTCCTTTAGGCCCACCGATGACAAAACGACCGGTTGGATTGATTAAGAAGCGAGTTTGATCATCTAATAAATGTGCCGGAATCACAGGCTTCACTACTTGTTCAATCACGTCTTGACGCACAGTTTCTAAGGTTGCTTCAGGCGCATGCTGAGTCGAAATGACGACTGTATCCACCCGTAGGGCTTGACCGTCTTCTCCGTACTCAACGGTTACTTGGGACTTACCATCTGGTCTCAGGTAAGCCAATTGACCAGACTTGCGCACCTCACTCAGACGTTTAGCTAGGCGATGGCTAAGCGCGATTGGCAATGGCATAAATTCTTCCGTCTCATCACAGGCATAACCGAACATGAGCCCTTGGTCACCCGCCCCAATCAATTGATCGGTTGCTTCGTCCCGGGTTTCAATGGCCGCATCTACCCCCTGAGCGATATCAGGTGATTGTTCGTCAAGCGCGACCAAGACGGCCACATTATCGCCATCAAAGCCATAATCACTTGAATCATAGCCAATGCCCTTAATAGTTTCGCGTACAATTTGTTGGATATCGACATAGGCAGTCGTGCTGACTTCCCGAAGACCAATACCAAGCCAGTATTGACTGCGGTCTCGCAGGCCACCCGGGCTAGTGGGTCTTGTGTCAAGATGGCATCTAAGATGGCATCACTAATTTGATCAACAACTTTATCTGGGTGTCCTTCCGTCACCGATTCAGATGTAAACAACTTTCTTTCCATAGTAATTTCCCCCATTTTGTAGATTGGTTACAAGGCAACTTCATTAAGAAAATGAATCCCATCGGGAATTTATTGTTGTAACTGACTCTATTATACATTAGTATGAGTAGATATAGATAGTAAAAATGTCGAAGAAGAGGATTAGCTATGAAACACTTTGCACACTTTCTAAGACATCCCTCATTCGAATCTTCCTGGCGCCACTAGGCTTTGGGATATATGGTTTAATCGTAGGGATGTACCACACTACCGAAATCAACTGGTTGTGCCTAGGGCTATCTCTACTTGATTTTTAGTCAGCAGTCAGTTGATTGACCACTACTTCTTCGTTCGCTTCAATACCCGTAAAGGCTAATGCCCGGCTCGCCCGTGATCCTGTACGCTATGGAGATTCTACTGAGGCAGCAACCGTGGGCTTTATGTGGCAGCATCATTGGGGGGCCAACCTCTTGCTCCTCCTCTATATCGCCTATACCCACATTCAGCATTATCCTTATAATCTGACCAACAGCCTTTACCAGTTAGTTCTGAATGTCTTCTTCCAGGCCTTCATTGTCAATAACCTAGCCTACTTCAGCCAAACTGGGACCATCACGACTGGCTTCCTCATCAGCCTCCTACCTCTGGCAGCCTTACAACTGGCCTTTCAAGCTGAAGGCAATAGTCTAGTTAGTCAACTAACGGGACACCCTTCCGTCATGCCACATGGCTTAAAAACAAGTCTAGTGCTTATCTTGAGCCTAGTAGCTGTGGCTGCCGGGACCTACTTAAGTTTCCCATCCAAATCTTATTTCATGCTCCAACTCCTCTTTATCGCCGGGAGCGCCTTGACCTTAGCCCCTCTCTTGGTCCAAACTCGACAACATAACCAGAGCCAAAATAAACTCAACTATCTCAGCACTAGTTACTTGCTGATTAGTATCTTGTATGCCTGTGCTTACTGCTTCTAGGGCATATAAAAAGCGGAACATTCAAATGAAGGTTCCGCTTTTTGTTTGCTTATAATTATGTAATTATGCGACAAACTTGCCTAGGAAGAGCCAAGCTACACAGAGGAGGACCTCAAGTGCTACTAGGTAGATAAGCCACTGCTTAGGTAAGCGTGGAATTTTAACCTTATAGACATAGGCAAATCCCAGCGCAAGGTAAATTAGCATTAAGAAAATCTGGAAGATATTCAGGGGCAAGAGGAAGCCCAAGAGTGACACGACTGGAATCGCAATAGTCCCTACCTCTAGTGGCAAGCCAGTAGTGAAGGCCTTTTCCTGAGGTTCTTGGAACTGAGCAGACTGGTTAAAATAGGCCAAACGCGTCCCTACTGCCAAGATATAGAAGGCAAAAACGATTAAGCTAAAGCCCCCGGCCTGAGCGACTGCCATCATATAAACCGCTGGTAGAACTCCATAAATCAAGAAATTACTTAAGGTCTTCAATTCCTTACCAAAGGCAGCCTCAGCCACTGACGATTGAAACTGTCTCATCACACTGCCTACAAAGAAATCAATAATGGCAGCAATCATTAAAGAAACTAGGGCATACTGTAGTTCACCATGAAAGGCAAAACCAATCCCTGTAGCAGCAAAAAACAAACCAGCTAATAGCACCAGGTTAGAGCGGTGCAACTTTCCGATAAACATACAGACACCCTTCTTTCTTATCAATGTTTTTCAATACATTACACTAAGCTTTTTCAAAGCCGATAATGAGCCCGTGGTACTGGGCATAGAATGTGCAGAGCCCATTAAAATCCACTACCTCAATTTGAGCCTGAGGATAGTGTTCACGCAGCAAAGCACTCACCGCTTCAACCACTTCTGGATTGTCGCTATGAGAAATCGCCACCTTACCACCTTGGTAGCCATGCTTGAGCATTTCTTCTACGGTTGCTTTCACAGCACGTTTGCTCCCCTTGGACTTGGCCCCAATCTCAATCTTACCTTCAGCTGTACGAACCCCAATCAAACGGATGCCCAAGAGGCCAATCATACCACCAACTAGACGGTTGACACGGCCGGCTTTGACCAAGTTATCTACTGATTCTAAGATGAAGACGACATCCGTCTTTTGATGATAATCCTTTAGGCTAGCTACCACTTGGTCAAAATCCAGGCCAGCTTGTACCAACTCCAAACCCTTAGCAATTAAGAGGTCGTTCTCTGTCCCAGCAGACAAGCAGTCAAAGATATAGATATTAGCCAATGGATTTTCTTCCAAAGCCATATTGCGACCAAGCTGGGCGCTATTATAAGAACCTGATAAACCACTTGAGATGGTAAAACAGATGACATTTTCGGCTCCCTCGAAGGCATTGGCATAAGCTTGAGGAGACGGACAAGCAGTCGAAGAGGCCTCCTTGCTGTCTTGCATATCCTTTACAAAAGTTGCCATATCTAAGTTGGCATCATCCACATATACCTGAGTGCCAATATTAATCATTAAAGGTACTAATTCAAAAGCGACATCCGTCCCTGCAAACAGGTCCGGCGAGATAGTCGCGCCTGAATCGGCTACTAACTTCCATTTCATAGGTAATTCCTCCCTCTGTCTTCTCCCTAAGTATATAAAAGCCCACGGCAACTTGCAAACAAAATCACGCGTGGGACTCTCTTTTTATTTTAGGATGTTGAGGCCTGGTAATTTCCAGCCTCTTTATTTGATATCTAACTAAGCTTGATATCGTTTAATCAGGCTGGCAATCCCCATGCCCCCACCAATACAAAGGGAGGCAAGACCATATTGACTCTCAGAGCGAACTAATTCATGGCAGAGCGTCGCTAAGACTCGGACGCCTGAAGCCCCAATAGGATGGCCTAAGGCAATGGCGCCACCATGAACATTGGTGCGCTCGGCTAGCCAATCAGCTGACACCCCGTGATGGGCGACTAAATCATGTGAAACAGCCAGTGCTTGAACCGCAAAAGCCTCATTGAGTTCAAAGCGGTCAACTGCTTCAAAAGGCACGCCAGTACGCTCTAAAACCTGCTCAATAGCTCCTACAGGGCCGATTCCCATAAGGCTAGGGTCAACCCCTGCCTGACCAAAACCTAGAACTTCAGCCAGTGGGGTCAGCTGGTAGCGGTCTAGGATGTCTTGGCTCACCAAGCAGAGAAAGGCTGCACCATCGTTAATGCCTGACGCATTACCGGCTGTTACTGTACCCTCTTTCTGGAAGGCAGGACGCAAACCAGCTAATTTCTCAGGGCTAGTTTTATAGTTAATATACTCATCACGATCTATCACTTGACGATTGCCCTTGCGGTCGACTTCTGTCACAGCCACAATTTCCTGGTCAAAGAGGCCTGCTTGTTGAGCCGCTTGAGCCTTGACTTGAGACTGATAAGCATAAGCATCTTGAGCTTGGCGACTAATGTCATATTGCTGAGCTAAATTCTCAGCCGTCACACCCATAGCATAGCCCCCAAAGGCATCAGACAAGCCGTCCCGATAGAGGCTATCCACTAGAGGACTGCCACCATAAGCCATGCCCTTGCGAGATTTGCCATCTAAGACGAAGGCGGCCTGGCTCATACTTTCTACGCCCCCAACGATCAGGGCTTGGTTCTCGCCGGCTTTAATCTTGGTATAGCCTTCATAGACTGCCTTTAAGCCACTGCCACAGACCATATTGACGGTGTAGGCTGGGGTCGACTTCGGTAGTCCGGCCTTTAGCGCAATTTGACGGGCCAGGTTTTGACCATGGCCAGCCGATAAGACATTCCCAAGGATAACTTCTTCAATGGCTTCCACTGGTACTTGGTCTGATTCTAGCACTGCCCGGAGAACTTGGCTGCCTAAGTCTAGCGGACTGAGATTGGATAAGGCGCCAAGATAGCGACCAATGGCCGAGCGCTTAACTTCTGTAATATATACGCGTGTCATAAGTAACTCCCTTTAGTTCAAAATTCAACCAAGGATTAAATCAATGGTCGCTTGCTGGTGCAAGACTGGCAATAAAATGACGAATGCAGGTGACATATGCTTGTATGAAGGCATCATCCTCCAAATACAATTCATGCTTACGCCCCGGCACACAGTAAGCTTGGGCTTGAGCTAAGCTCGACGTCAAGCCATGAATGCCACTAGCTAAAACATGGTCATCGAGCTCCGCTCGCCAGACTAGGACTGGCAAAGTGAGCTGGTCAAGGCCTTGGCCAGACAAAATATTGCGCGAGCTAGCTAAACTGGTTGCTAGCCAAGACCAAGTAGCGCCCCAGCTAGGGATCGGATGGTTGGCTAGGTGCCAATGATGGAAATAATGGCCACGTTCATATTGAGTGGTCCAGCGATTCTGGCGAGGATACTGGCTATGACGTTCAGGGTCAAAGGCGCCCTGACGTGGAGCATAAGCTTTGCCACCACCTAAAGAACTGACTACTCGACTTAACAAATGCGCATAGGCAAAAGGAATATTGCCCGTATCGATTGCTAGCATGGGCGAGGAAAGGATGAGGCCCTGAGCCAAGCTGGGATAGAGTTGGCACAGGCGAGTCGCGACCGCTCCACCCATAGAGTGGCCGAATAGGACTAAGGGACCTTGGATTTTTCCTTGCTTGCCTAAATAGTCCAAGAGTCTAGCCAGGTCTTCAGCGTATTGATCAAAACGCAGGCTATGGACGGCTGGACTTGGGACCATAAGGGCCACTGTCGCCATGCCCTCTTAGATCTACTGCAATGACCTGACAGGCTTCTTGATGCCAGTAGTAGGTTAACTCCCGAAATTTTTCCTTGAACTCATTGAGGCCATGGATGATTAGGAGAGTAGCCTGGGCCTCAGCATGAGGATAGAAATCAAAGGCTAAGGTCTGGCCGTCTTCTAGGGTAATGTGCTCTGACTGACCATGTTGTGCCAAATAAGGCTGCACCCAGTCTGTCATTTCTTGATCGAACTGGTCTTGCGATAACCAAGCATGCTGAGTGCTAGCCTGAGCCTGCCAGCGGGTGACGTCGAAGACTTGCTCGCGGTCATTACTTGGTTTGAGGCCATGTCGACGCTGGTAGACCTGGCCATAAGTCCAAGTCGCTAGCCCCAGGCCGACTATACCGGGCAATAGATAAGCATAAGGTGAGGTCATGGTGGGGGCTCCTTTAAGTTGAATTAAGGACTGGCCAGTGTATCGGAGGTGACAACTGCCACTAAACGCACGTAGGCCACATCGCCAACTAATTGGTCGCTAGGCTGAGCGTAGATGGTCACATATTGACTAGCAATATAGGCGCTTGTATCCTGGCCTTCCATTTTGGCAAAGGCCTTATAAAGGTAGTCAGCCAGGATGTCAGGGTGCTGGCGCCAAGTATCTAGGTGGACATCATCTGCTGCAATGTAGAGCTCAAAGGTAGATTCCCCTAATCTGGAATTAGCATCCTCAATAGTTGGATGCGCCGTCCGGAAATCTTGCCCCTCTAAGGTCCGGCTACTCAAGTAATAGTAATCAGATAATTGACGAACCCGGGTTTGACTCCCTGCAGCTAACTGATGGCCGACCTGAATCTCTGGCCAACCAACTTGGCTACGATGTTGGTTGACTTGATTGACAAAGGCCTGGTTTAGACTAGTCAAATCCAAACCCTGATTGAAGGTTTGGGCTGTGCGGGCAGCCTTTTGGTAAACAGGGCTAGTCGCAACATTAGCTGCTACTTGATGGGGTTCTTGGTTGGTCCCGGATTGAATGACATGGGACTGATTGTCCTGAGGCTTATTTTGTGGAATATTCAATAATTTTTGGGCGATAGTCAGCATGGCTTGCGGGCGGCTGAGGCTATTATCCTGCCAGACAGCCTGAATCATATCCCGTCTGGCAAAGAGGGCCAGGCAGAGGACGACAATAATCGCTGCTAACTTCAAAGGGGTCGTAGATCGTTTTTTCATGGTCAGTCTCCTTCTTCTACCATCTTAGGCAATTCTGACAGAGATTTCAATCTTGATGACTGAGATTTACCCTTTCTTAAGATTTGAACAGGACATTTGTCCCAAGTCCTAAAAACGCGTATAATGTGTAGAGTAGACGGGGCTCCCTGCCCCTAGATTTAAGGAAGGAGGCCCCCCCATGTCGGATGCCCAGTCCCAGACTGCCCAAGAACGGGCCAAGGTTCAAGAACGGATTGAAGCCAAGCTCAAGCTCTTGCCAGATTTACCTGGCTGCTATCTCATGAAAGATGCAGCCGATCAGATTCTCTATGTTGGCAAGGCCAAGAACCTTAAGAACCGGGTACGCTCCTATTTCCGTGGCGCCCACGATACCAAAACCACCAAATTAGTGTCCGAAATCGACCATTTCGAGACCATTATCACCAATAGTAATAAGGAAGCACTTTTGCTGGAAATCAATCTGATTCAACAGTATAAGCCTCCTTATAATATTCGGCTCAAGGAAGGGACCATGTATCCCTACCTTAAAATCACCAAGGAACGCCATCCTCAGCTCATCATCACATCCAATGTCACCAAGGACGGCGGTCTCTATTTTGGCCCCTTCCCTAATGTAGGAGCGGCCACCCAGACCCAGCAACTCTTGCATCGGGTCTATCCCCTACGTCGTTGTGGCAAAAATGAGAAGCGGGCTTGCTTCTATTATCATCTAGGCCAGTGCATTGGCCCTTGTGACCATGAAGTCACCAAGGACATGTACGAGCAACAGATTCAGAAGATTAAGCAGTTCTTCAACGGCGATATCCAACCCATTATGACTCAGCTCAAGGACAAGATGCAGGCAGCTGCCGAGCGCCTGGACTTCGAGCAGGCCGCTGACTACCGGGACCAACTCCAATACATTGAGACCACTATCGAGCGGCAGATTATCATGAGCCAGGACTACGACAATACAGACGTCTTCGCCTATGATTTCCAACGGGGTTGGATTTCTATCCAGGTCTTCATGCTCAGACAAGGTAGCATCCTCAAACGTGAGGCTGCCATTTACCCTGCCTATACGGATCCTGACGAGGAGTTGACGACTTTTATCGCCCGCTTCTATCAGGAAGAAAACCACTTACTTCCTAAGGCTATCTTGGTTCCTGAGGATGTAGACAAGGACTTGTTATCGCAAGTGATTTCAGTCCCTATCAGCACGCCACAGCGAGGCAAGAAAAAGTCCATGTTGGACCTTTGCGCTAAGAACAGCCAGCTGGCTCTCAATGAACGCCTCAACCTCTTGGACATCCAAGCACAGCAAACCCGTGGCGTCAGTGAAGATCTGGCGGCTGCCTTGGGCATCCCTCTGGCCTATCATATCGAAGCCTTCGACCACTCCAACATTTCGGGGACTGGCCTGGTGTCGGGTATGGTAGTTTATAAGGAAGGCAAACCAGACCGCAAGAGTTACCGCAAGTTCAAAATCAAGGAATCTAACCAAACCAATGAATTTGCCCACACCCAAGAGGTCATTCGCCGTCGTTATTCGCGCTTACTGCGTGAGGAACAACCCCTGCCCAATCTGATTTTGATGGACGGGGGCAAGGTCCAGGTCCGGGCAGCCCGCCAGGTAATTGAAGAGGAACTAGGCCTCTCTATTCCTGTCGCCGGCATGGTCAAAGACGACAAACACCGGACCGCTTCCCTCCTGAATGGTTATAGCGAGGAAGTGGTAGAGCTAGACCGCCAGTCGCCTGTCTTCCACTATATCCAACGAATCCAAGAAGAAGTTCACCGTTACGCCATTTCCTACCACCGTCAAGTACGAAGCAAGCAACAATTCGCTTCTAAGTTAGACGCCATTCCTGGCGTGGGTAAGGTAACCCGCACCAAATTGCTCAAGCACTTCAAGTCCCTCAAAGCTATGAAAGAAGCCTCTATTAAGGACTACGCCAAGCTTGGTGTAAGGGCTGAATTAGCTGAGCGAATTATTGCCTATCTAAGTAAATAAAAGGACTGAGCCTAAGCTCAGTCCTTTTTGCATGCCCTAATCTTAAGTGACTAGCCATAAAGCCAGAACATAAAAACTCACCCAGGCTAAGTTAAGGGCAGCACCATTAAAAAGGGGCGTCCAGCGGCGGATGACATAATGGCTAAGACCCAGCCAGATTGGCGTGGTCACTAGTGGGGTGGCCAGTAGAAAGTAAGTCGGCCACTGGGTCTGACCGGTCACAATAGCCAGGCCATACAGAGCCCAACCCAAGTAGGTCACAATAAGGGCAGACAGCCAGGTCACATTAAGTAAGTGATTGGCCTGATTAAGCGCCTCTACCAAAAATTTATTGGCCTGGCCCGCTTCTTCGTAATCCTGACAATAAGCCTTGCCTAGAATGGCTAGCACATAGAAGGCCCCATGAGCCAAAGGGGACATGCTGAAGCCAATCAAGAGGCAGAGCAGTCCGGCCCAGGCCAAGCTACTTACTGGCTGGGCCATTTGCCAGAGGCCATAGAGGCTTAGAAGTGGTAGCCAAATAGAAAATTGAGCCAGCCAAACACCCCAGCGCAAACGACGGTCTGCCCCTGATCTCATATAAAGAGCCAGGCGTAAATTGGTCACGCGCCCTGCTTGGTAGCGGGCTAAGTCTTCTTCCTTCACCGGCGCAAAACCTACTAATAATAGATCGCCCACTAACCAGGCCAGGGCCCCAAAAAGGCCTGCCAAAAATGAAGCCTGCACTAGGGTCATCAAAATCCCTCCTCCACACTTGTTATCTTCAGTCTAGCACACCCTCTTCCATTTATATAACAAAAAGGCTGAGACCAAGGTCTCAGCCAAATTTATTACATCATACCTGGCATGCCGCCCATTCCGGCTGGCATATCAGGGCTTTCTTTTGGAATGTCAGCTACAACGGCTTCTGTCGTTAAGAGCAAGGCTGCTACAGAGGCTGCATTTTGAAGGGCAGAACGGGTTACCTTAGTTGGATCCACAATCCCTGCTTCAATCATGTTCTCAAAGACATCCGTTGCGGCGTTATAACCTACACCTTTTTCAGAGCGACGGAGGGTGTCCACAATGACAGAGCCTTCCTTACCAGCGTTAGCTGCAATCTGACGCACTGGTTCTTCCAAAGCACGAGCTACAATCTTAACCCCAGTTGCTTCGTCGCCTTCAGCTTCTACTGCTGCCACGATTTCTTGAACGTTAACCAAGGCAGTACCCCCACCAGGCACAATCCCTTCTTCTACGGCCGCACGAGTCGCGTTGAGGGCGTCTTCGATACGGAGCTTGCGTTCTTTTTGCTCAGTTTCAGTGGCTGCCCCTACTTTAATAACGGCTACCCCACCTGACAATTTAGCTAAACGTTCTTGGAGTTTTTCCTTGTCGAAGCTTGAGGTGCTTTCTTCCGCTTGGGCTCGAATGACCGCAATACGATCTGCGATGGCTTGCTTGTTGCCTGCCCCTTCTACGATAGTGGTAGAGTCCTTAGTTACCGTTACTTTACCGGCATGACCTAGGTGTTCTACAGTCGCATCCTTAAGTTCAAAACCTAATTCTTCTGACACAACGGTTGCCCCGGTCAAGACTGCGATGTCTTCCAACATGGCCTTACGACGGTCCCCAAAACCAGGCGCCTTAACGGCCACCACGTTCAAAGTCCCACGTAACTTGTTGAGGACTAAGGTTGGCAAAGCTTCACCGTCTACATCTTCCGCAATAATAAGGAGCGGACGACCAGATTGCATAATGCCTTCCAAAAGTGGTAAAACATCTTGAATGTTGGTAATCTTGCGGTCGGTCACAAAAATTACAGGGTTTTCCAATTCAGCAACCATCTTCTCGTTATCGGTTACCATGTATTGAGAGAGATAACCCCGATCAAATTGCATCCCTTCGACTACTGATAATTCCGTCTCGATAGACTTAGATTCTTCAATGGTGATGACACCGTCGTTGCCGACACGTTCCATAGCGTCCGCAATCAAGTCACCAATGGCTGGGTCGCCAGAAGAGACTGCGGCTACTTGGGCAATGGCTTCTTTGGATAAAACTGGTTGAGATAAGGCTTGCAAAGCTTCAACTGCTGCCTTAGTGGCCTTGTCAATCCCACGGCGGATGCCAACTGGGTTAGCCCCAGCCGTCACGTTCTTCATCCCTTCATTAGCAATGGCTTGGGTCAAGACAGTTGCAGTCGTGGTTCCGTCACCCGCTACATCATTGGTCTTGCTAGCCACTTCCAGAACCAATTGCGCCCCCATGTTTTCGAAGCGGTCTTCTAATTCGATTTCACGTGCGATGGTTACCCCATCATTGGTAATCAAAGGGGAGCCAAAGGTCTTGTCTAAGACCACATTACGGCCCTATAGGTCCCTAAGGTTGTTTTTCACTGTGTTTGCTAAAATATCTACCCCGCGCAAGAGAGCGCATGAGCGTCTTCTGAGAATTTCAATTCTTTTTGCCATCAAGAGTCACTCCTTTTTCTATTCTCTGCCTTGTGCTTAGCCTAAAACGGCCAAAACATGGTCTAATTCAATTACTAAATATTCTTGGCCGTCTTGCTTAACGGTCACGCCTGCATAAGATTCAAAGACAACGCGGTCGCCGACTGCTACTTCGCTGACGCTTGCTACTTCCTTGCTGACTGCTAGGACCGTCCCGGTCTCTTGTTTTTCTTAGGCGGCTAGATAAAAATCAAGCCTCCTACGCTTTTTTCTTCTGCTGGGGCTACTTCAATTACCAGTCGTTTGCCTAATGGTTTTAACATGGGATTTCCTCCATTCATTCTGAAACTTAGCACTCAAACACTTCAAGTGCTAACCACTCTTTTATAATAGTCTAAAATAGTCAAAAAGCAAGTGATAGGCACTGCTTTTTGAAACTTATGATTTAATTTTTTAGATAGCCATCTTCTGAGCGACAAGAAGCTAAGGCTTCCCAAACTGCCACTGGACAAGTCACAATGAAGAGGAAGATATAGCCAGTCTGTAACCACATGACCGCAACGTCACTGAGGCCATGAACCAAGACGGTGACAATCATGGCGGTCACCAGCTCAATCTCAGCTTGAACTTCTGGTTTGAACCAGAGGGCCACCCGCTCACGGAAGTAGCCAACCGTCCCAATCAAGTAGATTGCCGTCCCATAGAGTCCATAAGAAGAGAGGAACTCTAGGAAAATCTGATGGGCATGAGGTTGTCCCTTACCACCATAGAGGTAGAAGAAACTGAAGTAGGACATAGGTCCCCGCCCTGTTAAAGGATAATCGGTAAAGATGCCCCAAGCCGCCCGCCAAATCATTTCCCGCTCTTCTAAGCTATGAGAGAAGGAAGCCGAGGTAAAGCGCGCCAAGAGTTCCGGGAAGAAGAAGACCAGACAGGCCCCTGCTAACCCAATCCCTCCTAGCCACAAGACCAATCGGCGATTAATGAAGAAAACAAAGGTGATGGTTCCCACTACCAGGGCCGGCAAGGCCATGCGGGAGGCTGTCAGCAAGACGCCGACCACATTCAAGACCATGCTGAGACCATACCAGACCTTGGCCTTCTTAGTGCCTGCCTTGACAAAGAGGTAGGCCCCCACCAAGAGGGCAAAAATACAGAAGAGCCCATAATAGTTGGCATTAAAGAGAGTGGACATAGCCCGATGCTTAGGATTAGGATCCCGCACAATATAATCTAGCGGGAAACCATGACTGGCAATAAAGACTAGGTAGTGATAAATAGCATAGAGACTAGTCCCAATGCTTCCTAGGCCAATAATATTCAACATTTTAATCAGCAGGTCAGGCGTTACAAAATTGCGATAAATCCGGAAGAAGGTCCAAACCAGGATAAAGCCAATGGCTGCCCAGATGCCGTACTGGTTGCGGTTGGCAAAGGCTATGATAAAGCTAAAAATCGCGCCCGCACCGAACCAGCCCGTTCCTAGGGCAATCTTCCATAAACGTCGACGGTACTTCCAGAAAATCAAGCCCACGGCTATTACCGCCGCTGGCACACTAATATAAAAAGGAAAAAGAATTAAGATACTTACATAAGTCATAATGAGTGCAGGCTGCGACATTAGATCGCGGAACGTTGGCCGTGTCGCCTGCTTGCTTTCAGTAGTTTCCATATAAGCTACTCCTCGTTGATCAGGGTCAATTATTACCTTCTTATTTTACCCTATTTGGCCGGAAATTTCCAATCATCCTATAAGCAAAGTCTGTCTTTTAGCATGGTCTCTTCTAGTTGCATCTGCACCCTATCTATCAATCTATCTATTGATAGATAGGGTATGAGCCAGCAAATTTACGTGCTCTATCAGACACAAGTTGTGTTTGGCTTTCCTGTGATAAAAGCCAAAAGGCTAGATTCTGCCTGGTCCCTAAGGACGACAGGCAGGATCTAGCCCTTTTCTATTTATTCAATACCTATTAGTTAAGACGGCTCTTGTTCGCGACATCCTCGCTTAAGAGGCGAACAAAGTCGTCATAGCTGTAGCTTTCTGACTTGGCAGAACCGTAGTGGCGGACGTTCACTGTGCCTTCAGACACTTCTTGGTCCCCAATAACAATTTGGTAAGGAATCTTAGCGGTTTGAGCGGAACGAATCTTATAACCCAACTTCTCATTACGTAAGTCCATCTCCACACGGAAACCTTTGGCCTTCAAGTCTTCATAGATTTCTTGAACGCGGTCGCTGTGAGCCTCAAGGCTAACTGGCAAGAGGGCCACTTGAACGGGCGCCAACCAAGTTGGGAAGGCTCCCTTATACTCTTCAATTAAGTAAGCCACAAAACGTTCCATGGTCGACACAACCCCACGGTGGATGACTACTGGACGGTGGTTATCTTGACCATCTTCCCCAACATAAGTCAGGTCGAAGCGTTCTGGCAAGAGGAAGTCTAACTGAATGGTAGACATGGTTTCTTCCAAGCCAATGGCAGTCTTGAACTGAATGTCCAATTTAGGACCGTAGAAAGCAGCTTCCCCGATGGCTTCGAAGTAATCTAAGCCCAACTCATCCATGGCTTCCTTAAGCATGGCTTGTGCCTTTTCCCACATCGCATCGTCGTCAAAGTATTTCTCTTTGTTTTCTGGGTCACGGTAGCTGAGACGGAAGCGGTAGTCAGTGATGCCAAAGTCATGGTAAACGGCCTTAATCAAGTCCAGTACGCGGATGAATTCTTCCTTGATTTGGTCAGGACGTACGAAGATATGGGCGTCGTTCAGGGTCATTTCACGAACCCGTTGCAGACCAGATAGGGCACCTGATTTCTCGTAACGGTGCATCATGCCTAATTCCGCAATCCGGATTGGTAATTCGCGGTAGGAATGAATGTCGTTTTTATAAATCATCATGTGGTGTGGACAGTTCATTGGCCGCAAGACAAGCATTTCGCCGTCGCCCATGTCCATTGGTGGGAACATGTCGTCCTTGTAGTGAGCCCAGTGGCCAGATGTTTGATAGAGGTCTACCTTGGCCATGATTGGGGTATAAACGTGGTCATAGCCCAGGCTGATTTCCTTGTCCATGATATAACGTTCGATTACGCGACGGATGGTTGCCCCTTTTGGTAACCAGAATGGTAAACCAGAGCCTACTTCCTTAGATACCATGAAGATACCCAGTTCTTTCCCTAATTTACGGTGGTCACGTTCCTTAGCTTCTTGGCGTAGACGCAAGAATTCATCTAAGTCAGCTTGCTTGAAGAAGGCCGTCCCGTAAACCCGTTGCATCATCTTGTTGTCAGAGTTGCCACGCCAGTAAGCTCCAGCCAAGCTTAGCAGCTTGAAGACCTTAATCTTGCCTGTTGATGGCACATGGATCCCACGGCAGAGGTCAGTAAAGTCTTCTTGTTGGTAGACGCTAATGACTTCATCTTCTGGCAGGTCGGTAATCAATTCCACCTTGTAAGGGTCGTGCTTGAAGAGTTCCAAGGCTTCAGCGCGAGATACTTCCCGTCTTACAATTGGGTAGTTCTGGCTGATGATTTCTTCATTTCCTTCTCAACTGCAGGTAGGTCGTCTTCAGTTAATTGAACTTCCTTGTCAGTATCGTAGTAGAAACCTGATTCAATAGCAGGCCCCACCCCAAAATGAATACCAGGATAGAGGCGTGTTAAGGCGTGAGCCATCAAGTGCGCGGTTGAGTGGCGCATGATTTCTAAGGCTTCCGGACTCTTGTCAGTGATAATTTCAATGGTCCCGTCAGCTTCCAAAGGCCGGTCGTGGTCAACTAATTGACCTTGGAATTTACCGGCTAGGGTTGCTTTGGCTAAAGAAGAGCCGATGCTAGCGGCAACTTGATCGACGGTGACGCCCTTGTCATAGTGACGGACACTGCCGTCTGGGAAAGTTAAGGCGATTTGAGACATAATAGTTCCTCCTCATTGGATAATAGTGCTTGGTCGACAGTCTTAATCATTGGAAATAAAAAATCCCATTGACTCTGGTCTTGCGACACAGAGTCAATGGGACGTTGATAACGTGGTTCCACCCAAATTTGCTTCTGCCACTGGCAAAAGCCTCTTGGTGCTAATAACGGGAGCGACCGTCTTGACTTAACAGGCGAGTGATTGCCCTTAGGCCAAGAATCAGTGAAGAGGTAAGCAACTATAGCGCCAGGATGTTGCACCAACCCATCCCTCTCTTGTGCACGCGACTAGCCACTCATGGCTTCACTCTCGATTAAGATTCTAGATATGTTATACCACTTTTGCTTGAAGAATTCAAGCCCTAATCCCGGTCGATTTGCCAATCTTGGGCATAGGTCTGGTAGAAGGCTACCTTAAGCGCGATAAAGCGACTCAGGTCATTCAAGAGTTGGAAGAGTCGGGCACGATTCTCGAACTCCTGCCGGCTGACTGGCAAAGGCCGCTCCCGATAATAGGCTAGCAAGGCCTGGATATCGGCCATAAGATAGGTACCTGGATTGGCCGTTTCCAATTGGCTAGCCGTCAGATAGAAAATACCGGCCAAGACCTTGCTTTCTTCGCTCTCTAAGAAGCAGTCAGGCAAGGTGGTCATCATCTGCTCCAAAAGCTGGGCCTGAGCCTGACGCATTTCGACATAGTGGACATCATAATTGGTCTGTCTGAAGAGTCGGTTATCTCGCTCAGCCAAGACCGTGGTCAGAGCTGCTTCTAGTTCCTGATTAAGGGTCTCTATGGCAGCTAAGTCCGCGCCCCGTCTGGCTTGGGGCTGGCGTAAGGAATCATGAATAGTCAAAAGCAGTTGGCGTAGTCGGTCTTCGATACGCGCTCTGTGGGCCAGAATCAGGTCTTCTTTGGAAGGCATATAGCTATTAAAGGCTAGGGCCAGCCCTGCCCCAATGGCAAAAAGACCGACTTGATTGAGCCAATAAGAGGCGACTAGCGACTGCCAACCTAAGAGTTGGGTAACTAGGACCGTGCTAGCCACTAGACCCGACATGAGCTGGAGCCGATAGCTGAGGGGCACATAGATGACCAGGAAGAGGGCTAGGCTGAGCAAATTAAAGCCCAGACTAGCAAAGAGCAACCAAGCCAGAGCCAAGGCCAATACCATGGACACTAATCGCTCCTGAGCCAACTTAAGTGTGGTTCGTCGCGTATCCGACAAGCTCAAAAGGGCAATGACCCCCGCTGTCATCGGATTCAAGAGCCCTCAGCGCCTGAGCCGTCAGCGCGCCACTAAGACAGCCAGGGTGTATTTAGCAGTTCGTAATGGCAGGGGACATGGCGCCCCTCCCTTCTCTCATCATTTTCCTCTATTGTTATACCATCTGGGCTGAAAAATAACAATCCCCACTAGTATTTTAGTTATCTTCACAAAATCTTCGCAATTATTAGCTATACTATGAAAGTACACCCCAAAAAGGAGCCATATCCATGCCTAACCCCAAAGCTTACCAAGGGATTTCGCCCTAGCAGCCACTGTGCTGATTGACAATTACTGGATTCCCCGGCAGGAAGTCGAGCGCTACTTGGCCCGTCGTCAGTACTGGTCCCAAAGGCTTATGACCTACATGAGCCAGGCCGGTTGGCAAGCCCAACTTGACTTTGAAGGGAGCCAAGACGGTTTAGCTGTGCTAGGCTTGGATGCGCAAGGCCAAATCCAGGCCCTCATCCATCTGGATCCTGCCAATCTAGCCGCCCTAGACGCTGGCGCCAGCCCGGAAGAACTCTTCTAATGGCCCATCTAATAGGCAATATGGGCTAAATTTATTGGCATATGCTTCTTTTTTCTGATACAATGACCATATAGGTCCAAATAACAGGAGGATTAGACTCGATGACCAAGTTACATACTAAGCTCGTTTTAGTCACTCTAGCGAGCACTACCCTACTAGGTTTAGCTAGCCCTATTATGGCCCAAGAGCTAAAGAAAACCCCAGATTTAACTAAGGACTTTAGCCAGACTCAGGCCAGTCAAGTATCTAGCTTCACCATGCCTAGTGGCTACCCTGAAGAATTGAACAGCTTAACAGAAGATACCCGTTCTTATGTCGTGATTGACCAAGATACCCACAAGGTCTTGATGGAACGTGAAGGGAATAAGCCTTATCCAATTGCTTCCATGTCCAAAATTATGTCCGTTTACTTGACCTACAAAGCCATCGAGGAAGGCAAAATTAAACTAGACGATAAGATTAAGACACCTGAATCCATTGTCCGTGATTTTACCGATAATGCAGAATTATCTAATGCCGGCCTCGTAACAAATGCAGAATACACCGTTCAAGACCTCTTGTACGGGATTATGTTAGCATCTGGTAACGACGCGACTACCCTTCTGATGTCTCATATCTACGGTTCTGAACAAGAAGCTGTCGCTGCCATTCGTCGTCAGTTAGATGAATGGGGAATCGAGAACTATGAGTTCTACACCACATCTGGGGCACCTAACAAATACCTACCAGAAAGCTACTGGATTGAAGGGTCAACCAAGGACAGCCAAAACAAGATGTCTGCATCTGATGTTGCCCTGATGGCCCAATACATCACTGAAAAATACCCACAAATCCTAGAACTGTCTTCTGCCCGTGAATACACCATGGCCAAAGACAGCGACCATCCAATTAAAATGGTCAACAACAACTTGCTCCTTGAAGGGGCTCAATACGGCCGTCCAGGTGTAACCGGCCTTAAATCAGGTTATACCGATGAAGCCGGCAAATGTTTCGTCACCACCACTACTGAAAATGGCCGTAAGATGATTGCCGTTGTCATGGGGGTTCAAGAACCTTACTCTTCTTATGAAGAAACCAAGATTCTCTTGGACGGCTTAAACAAGCACCCTGAACTCTATCAATTAGAAGGCTTGGCTACCAACCTCCTGCCAACTCAAGCAGAGAAGGAAGCTCAAGCAGCCAAAGCCGCTGCAGAAGAAGCTGCAAGCAAGGCCCAAGCAGCAGGCGACAAGGAAGAAGACGTTGAGAGTCTCCCTAACCGCCGCAACAACCCATTCACTAACTTCATGCGTAGTATCTTTGGGATCTTTAACTAAGACTTTCTACCGGCTGAGACTCGTTCTCAGCCGGTTTTTTCATAATGAAAAACTTCCCATTATATCATATATGATATAATGGGAAGTTATTTTACCTCAAGACCTAAAAAAACGAGACCCTAGGGTCTCGTTTTTTGCTATTAGATTAAAGACGATAACAGGCGTACCATACTCTACGTTTTTCGTAGATGGTCGCTGCTTGCGTCTAGTGGTGAGTTGACACAGCCCAATGAACCACTATGGGTCCAGACTTCGCCACCAAATTGGCTTTGCCATGGGGCGTCATGAATCCCTTGGGCCTTATCGTCGAAACGCATCCAGTAGTTAACCGGTACAGAGTAGTCTACCCGATAGAACTGGTTGTAACCTCTGAGTCGGGTCCCAGAAAGTTTCTCAATAATAGCCCCCGCACCAGGAACCGTTTCGGCTGCTGGCTGACCTGTGACAACAGGTGCCTCCAAAATTTTCTTGTGGTCCTTATAGAGGAACATGGTTTGGTTAGCGATATCGACTTCCACGTAGGTTGGACCGATATCATCCTTGGCGTTAGGCACGCCACCAGTCGAGTTAACGGCAGGTTCACGCTTAACTGGTTGGTGTGCCAGTAGCTCTTGCTCAATCTTGTCGACTTCCTGGTCCACTTCAATTCCCCAGCCCATAATGCCAGGTGGTACCTCTACTGTACCGCGTAAGGTTGATTTGAACTCACGCGTCTTATTATAGGTAGAGTATTTTTTTCATTCAATTCTTGAACGTAAGCTTTGATTAGCTCACGGTCGAAGCTGACTTGGTTATTCTCGTCAAAGTGCATCCAAGATTCAATGGTCTTGGTTGGAATTTGAACATCGTCGCCTGCAATCTGAAGGACGATTGGGTTCTCACTATACTGCTTGATTAAGCCAATCGCTGACTTCATAGTGTCGCTATCTGCTTGAATAGTGGCCTTAGCATAAGCTTGGCTGACATCCACACTCGTCTTTTCTTGTGTCGCAGCGACTAACATATCTTGGGCCAGGGTATCGGTATCAACCTGAGTCCCTGTCACATCTGACTTCACTTGATAGCCATCTGCTTCTGTATATTCGATGCTCGCATCTGTCGCCGCCTGACGTTGGCTGTTATCAATGCCTTTGGCTGCTAGTACTTGAGCTGCCTTGGTTTTATCTACATGGACCATCTTGGAGTCCACCTTAACATCTTGGTGGCTACCAAAACTCAAGGGCCACATAACTGGATCTTGCTGATTGAAGAGTTGACCCACAGCCTTATCCAAGTCATAACTTGGTGATAATTCAGCCAAAGTCACTTGGGCAGTGGTCTTCCCATTCTCTTGCAGATTAATTTGACGCTTGCTAAGTTCTTCAGCAATCTTCTCTTGGGCTTGAGCTTGAGTTAAGCCCATGAGCGGAATATCTCCAAAGTAGCTACCGAAGGTAAAGCGATCTAGGAAAAAGATCAAGCCCCCGATGTAGGCTACTGCTAATAAACCCAGAAGAATCATGCTGTATTTCAAAAAGCGTTTCATTGGCAAATCCCCTATCTAAAATTATCGTTACTCTCTATTATACGTTTAGATGAAAGTTTGTAAAGTCTTAATCAACAATTGGTTGACGACTTGTGGGTTGGCTTGCCCTTTAGATACCTTCATAATTTGACCCACTAAGAAGCCAACCGCACGGTCTTTCCCGTTACGATAGTCTTCGACAGAGGCTTGGTTAGCCGCCAAGACTTGGTCAATGATAGCTTGGATTTGCGCTGGGTCGCTGATTTGTGCCATGCCACGTTCTTGGACAATGACATCCGCATCGCCCCCTTCAGTAACCAGAATCTTGAAGAGTTGCTTAGCAATCTTAGAAGAAATGGTCCCTGATTCAATCAAACGAATCATTTGCGCAAGGTTGTGTGGCGTCAATTGAGTCCCAGACAAGGTAGTCTTGGCACTGTTCAAGTAAGCCGACACTTCGCCCATGAGCCAGTTAGAGGCTTGTTTAGGATCTGCCCCTTCAGCCACGGTAGCCTGGAAGAAATCAGACATTTCCTTGGTCAAGGTTAAGACCATGGCGTCATAGGCAGGTAGGCCGAACTCCTTGATATAGCGTGCCCGACGGCTATCTGGCATTTCAGGAATGGTAGATTTTACAGCTTCTACCCATTCAGGTGCAATGGTAATCCATGGTAGATCAGGTTCAGGGAAGTAGCGATAGTCCGCAGACCCTTCCTTAACCCGCATGAGCAAGGTCTTACCAGTCGCTTCATCGTAACGACGAGTTTCTTGCCCAATCTTACCACCTGCTAAGAGCACTTGAGCTTGACGCTTTTCTTCGTAGGCCAAGCCCTTCTTAACGAAGTTGAAGGAGTTGAGGTTCTTGAGCTCGGTCTTGGTCCCGAAGGCTTCCTGTCCATAAGGACGGAGGGAAATGTTGGCGTCGCAACGCATAGATCCTTCTTCCATCTTAACGTCAGAAACTTCGGTATACATGATTTTCTCACGCAAAGCTTCCAGGTAAGCATAAGCTTCTTCTGGTGAGCGAATGTCCGCTTCAGAGACAATCTCAATCAGAGGCGTCCCTTGACGGTTAAGGTCGACATAAGAATAGCCATCACTAGCGTGAGTGTTCTTACCCGCATCTTCTTCTAAGTGCAGACGCTCGATGCGAATACGCTTGGTCTGGCCATCGACTTCAATATCAATGTAACCATTTGACCCGATTGGCGTATCAAATTGAGAGATTTGGTAGGCCTTAGGGTTATCTGGGTAGAAGTAGTTCTTACGGTCGAACTTCATTTCAGGTGCAATTTGGCAGTTAAGCGCTAAAGCTGCCCGCATACCAAATTCAATGGCCCGTTTGTTGACCACTGGCAAGACCCCAGGATAGCCCCAGTCGATTTCGTTAGTGTTGGTGTTAGGTTCTGCCCCGAAATGCGCAGGCGATGGGCTGAACATCTTGGAATCAGTCTTCAATTCCACGTGGACTTCAAGTCCGATAATCGTTTCAAAATTCATAGCGGTCTCCTATTCTACGGCTGCCCGTGGGGATTGGTTGACATAGTCATGTCCGGCTTCGAAGTTAGCAGCCACTTGATAGATGGTTGCTTCATCCAATGGCTTAGCCATGAGTTGCAAGCCGATAGGAAGTCCTGCTTGGTCTAAACCAGCTGGTACTGACAAGGCTGGTAGCCCGGCCAAGTTAGCTGGCACGGTTAAGAGGTCAGCCACATACATTTCGATTGGGTCTTGGATCCGGCCCCCGATTTCAAAGGCCGTTGAGGTGGTCGCAGGCCCCATGATTACATCACAGGCTTGGAAGGCTTGCTCGAAGTCTTGGATAATCAAGGTCCGAACTTGGGCTGCCTTCTTGAAGTAGGCATCATAGTAACCTGAGCTCAAGCTGAAGGTCCCTAACATGATCCGGCGTTGTACTTCTGGCCCGAAACCTTCAGTCCGTGATTGTACATAGACTTCTTCCAGGGTTTGCGCACTTTGCGAACGGTAGCCATAGCGAATCCCGTCAAAGCGTTGTAAGTTAGAAGAGGCTTCTGAAGAGGCAATAATATAGTAGACATTAATCCCGTACTTAGAGTGCGGCAAGGAAATCTCCACGATTTCTGCTCCTTGGCTTTCGAAGTAGGCCGCGGCTTGATCCATGCGCTCGCGAATTTCTTGGTTGATGGCTTCTGAGCGATAATCCACTGGGAAACCAATCTTCAGACCAGCTAAAGGTTGGCCAATCTTAGCGCTATAGTCAGTGTCAATTTCAAGCAAAGAAGTGGAATCCTTGGCATCATGGCCGGCAATGGCTTCTAAGACCAAGGCGTTGTCGGCCACGGTTAAGGTCATTGGCCCAATTTGGTCTAAACTAGAACCAAAGGCGATAAGGCCATAACGAGAAACCGAACCGTAGGTTGGCTTCATCCCCACTAAACCAGTAAAAGGCTGACCGGTTGGCGAATACTCCCCAGTGTCAGTCCCTAGGTGGCAGGCGCCTGAGCTGCTACTGCTCTGCAGAACCACCAGATGATCCACCGGGTACGCGGTTCAAGTCCCAAGGGTTACGCGTCGTCTTGAAGGCCGAACGCTCACAGCTAGCTCCCATAGCAAACTCGTCCATGTTGAGCTTCCCTACAATGATGGCACCGGCTTGGTGGAGCTTTTCTACGACCGTCGCATCATAGGTTGGCACGAAGTCTTCCGACATGCGGTGGCGGCAGTCGTTACCGAGCCCCTTGGTTACGATATTATCTTTAACCCTCGATAGGAATCCCGTTAAGGGATTGGCGCATCCGCCCCGTAGCCACGCGCATCCGCTTGAGCTGCGTCTGCTAGGGCCAAGTCTTTGTTGAGGGCCAAGAAGGCTGCCACTTGTGCATCTGTCGCTTCAATACGTTCGAAAGCCGCCCGCACCAAGTCTTGGGACGTAAATTTACCGGCTGCTAGGCCTTCTTTCATAGCTAAGATTGTCGTTGGATATTGGGTCATCTTAGGCTTCCTCACTTTCCATGATGGCTGGTACTTGAATGAAGCCATCCTTGCTAGTTTTAACATTAGCTAATAATTGCTCCCGCTCAACGCCGGCTTGGGCCTTGTCTTCACGGAAGACATTGAAGAGTTGGTTGCCATGGTAAGTTGGTGCGACCCCTTGGGTATCCACTTGTTCGAGTTGCTCAACAAAGCCGATGATAGCATTGAATTCCTCGGTAAAGGCATCAATCTTGCTGTCATCGAATGAGAGTTTCGCCAATTTGGCGACGTGTTTGATATCGGCTGGTTGGACCATGCGATTCTTCCTTTCTGATACTGACTTTATTTGCTAGTTAATGAGAGGACAAGCGACCCCTTATTTTAGGATTTGCGATTGATACTGGTTGCTACCCGCCGGCTTGGTAATAACGGCTTCAGTCCCTTCTGATGACTCAATCTTCACTTGCAGATCCAGTCCTTCAGGGAATATATTCTGGGCGACATCCGTCACATGCTGGGTCAGAGCGGTAATCTCCGTTAAATCATAGAACTGGGTCACGATATTAATCTTAAGCGAAGCTAAGGCTGCCGTTGATATTGAGGGCTTCAGCCGTAATCCCATTAAGTTTAGGGAAGAAGTCGCTGACCTTGGTCCGGAATTCTTCAAAACCTGGGTATTGATCGTTACTACCTTGGTTGGTCCCTACAAATGGCAGGAGAGCCCGGCTTTCGTTATGCTCGGTCCAATCGGTTACGGCATTCCCCTCGCGGGAAATCCCATCTAAGACGAAGGTCCCACCCACCACATTATTGGCAGGTGCTTGACTGAAAATGGCCACAGAAATTGGCACAGAACGCAATTCAGGGGTTGCCCGCAAACGACCCACGATGGTGTTGGCGTAGGCTTTACCCCGCTCCCGCATTTCCCCGATTGAGATTTCCTGACGGTGCACCACGTTATTGGAGTCGGTATATTGGTATTCACTATTCATGGCCAAACCGATGACAATCCCAGATAGAGAGTAGCCATCGTTGGTTTCCACCATAATGTCTTTTTCCATGATTTGGGCCAGATAAATTGGCGTTGCAGCCGCGTCCGTAATCACCTGGTCATTGGAGCTAGATTCTGCACTAGACGATTCTTCTTGGCTTGACTCACTGCTTTGCGCCGAAATAGTACTTTCAGCCTTACGCTGTTGTTCGGCATCATCCGGCAATCGAGGGTTGAGCCCTTCTGGATTATCATCTGATTCACGGCCCGTCCAACGAGTCATGGTCTCCAGATTAATCAGGGTTCCTTCTTGCAGGAAGTATTGGTTGGTTGGAAAGACGCCTTTGGCAATCCGCAGGAGCCCTTCTTCAAAGGCACGGATATTACCAGCGGAACTAAGGTTGCTGTCAGAGCTGCTGGCTACCCCTAATTGGTAGCGACCATTGCTGATAACTGCCCGATAGTTCTCACTAGACAGTCTGGTTCTGAGTGGTCTGAACTACCACCTGGTTAGGTCCTACCACTGGCTTTTTGGTTTTTCGGCTTCTAGGTTGTTAAGACACCCTGCCAGGGTCAGACTGACTCTGCGAGGTCAGTCCCTTCTGCCATTTATTTTTTTCATATTTTCACCACTTTTTTTATAGATTTGCTAAGAAACTGGCTTCGTCAAGGATGGTTACACCCAAAGGATTCCGCCTTGCTTAATTTTGCTTCTGGCTTCCTGACCTGCCACCAAATAATCGGTCTTCTTAGAGACACTACCGGTGACCTTAGCCCCCCGCGCTTCTAAGAGCTCCTTGGCTTCAGAACGCGAATAGCTTTCCATGATCCCAGTCAGGACAACAGTTTTACCTAACCAGAAATCATTGACTGTGTCACTTTCTGCCACTTCAAGAGGCTGTGGCCCCTGATAGGTCAGGTTAACGCCTGCCTCTGCTAGGCGTTTAAGCATGGCTTGGCTTGATTCCAAGGCTAGATATTGTACTAGAGATTGGCTGATAATTGGCCCTACCCCTTCAATGGCCCCAATTTCCTCGGCAGTCGCTTGGCTTAACCGATTCAAATCACCAAAGACTTGCAGGACTAAGCGCGCCGCCTTGGCGCCCACATGTCGAATGCCCAAGCCAAAGAGCAAACGCTCAGCGGAGTTGGACTTGCTAGCTTCAATGGCGGCCAGTAATTTTTGGGCGGATTTTTCTTGGATTTTATCCAAACCTAAGAGATTTTTCTAAGGTCAAACGGTAGAGGTCATCCAATTCCGTGACTGCTTGACTGGCGACTAACTGGTTGAGAATACGTGGTCCCAAGCCCTGTATATTCATGGCACCCCGTGAGACAAAGTGGCTCAAGAGGGCTAGACGTTGGGCCGGACAGACCAGGTTAGGACAGCGTAAAGCCACTTCCTCACCCTGACGTACTAAGGTCGTCTGACATTCCGGACAATGGGTCGGAATAAGCAGGGGCTGACTGTCTTGGGGCCGTTTGGCTAGAAGCACTGAAGTAATCTCAGGAATAATGTCGCCCGCCTTGTGGATGGTAACTTGGTCGCCCAAGCGCACATCCAGGCTCTCAATCAAGTCCACATTGTGGAGACTGGCGCGTTGGACCGTTGTCCCTGCCAACGGCACGGGATCCATAATGGCAGTTGGTGTTACGACACCCGTCCGCCCCACGGTCCATTCCACCTCACGTAGGGTGGTCACAGCTTCTTCAGCCGGAAATTTATAGGCAATGGCCCAGCGTGGTGCCTTAACCGTAAAGCCTAAGGCCTGTTGCTGGTCAATGCGGTTAACCTTGATGACCACGCCATCAATCTCATAAGGCAAGTCATGGCGCTGTTGGCCAATCATTTGGATATAGTCAATCACTTCTTCAGCCGTCTGACATTCACGTCTGAGCGGATTGGTCCGTAGGCCCAGTTGCTCAAAAGCCGCAAAGAGACCGGCCTGACTCTCAGGATGAAATTCATCCGTGTAGACTGCACTGTAGAGGAAGATATTCAGTTGGCGGTCAGCCACCGCACGCGGGTCTAACTGACGTAAGCCACCAGCCGCCGCATTGCGGGGATTCTTAAAGATTTCTTGGCCTTGGGCTTCGCGTTCCTCATTGAGTGCAAGGAAGACAGCCTTAGGCATGTAACATTCACCACGCACTTCTACTGACAAATTTTGTCTTAGACGTAGAGGCAAGGAGCGAATGGTACGAAGATTCTGGGTGATGTCTTCGCCAATTGTCCCATCCCCCCCGCGTGGCGCCACGTACAAAGACGCCATCCTGGTAGGTAAGGGCAATGGCTAAGCCATCGATTTTACATTCACACATGAAGGAGACAGGGCCCTCGACTTGTTGGGTCACCCGCTCAATAAATTGTGTCACTTCTTCTGGACTGAAGGCATTGCCTAGACTATACATGGATTCTGCGTGAGCAACCTTACTAAAGCCTTCTAGAAGCTGGTCCCCGACCCGTTGGGTAGGCGAATCTGGCGTGATCCATTCTGGATGCGACGCTTCAATTTCTTCCAGTTCCCGATAGAGGGCATCATAGCTTGCGTCACTGACCAGGGATTGGTCTAGAACATAGTAATGGTAGGCATAGTCATTTAATAAGTGCTTGACTTCTTCAAGGCGTGCCTGAAGGTTTTGGCTTGGCATTTTCATTCTCCTTCATATCCAGGTCAGCTAGTGAGCCATGGGCCCACTACCCTAATCTACATTATAGCGCATTTGAGCGAATTTTTCTCGGAAAATGCGAACTTTTTACAAAAGTGCAATATGCTTTCCCAGGTCTGCCTCTAACCAAGGCCTAAGTCATACAAAAAAGCTGAGACCTGAGTCTCAGCTTGGCTTATTTTATTCACTTGCCTTAGTCAGCGGGGCATAGGCGGCCATCAAATCCTTAATACCTTGCGAAGCAAAGGCCACGCTTAATAGTTGGTCTTTGCCAGCCTTAGCCACCTTAACGATGGTGCCCTGGCCGAAAGTCTTGTGGATGACCTTATCCCCGACCTGCCAGGTCTGGCCTGCTCCACTTGTAGAAGGGCTAGTCCCAACTACTGATCCCTTTTGACGGAGGGCCGCTTGATTCTTAAGTCGACGGTCTCCTGTTTCTTTCTTGCCAATGGTCCGACTAGGGGCGATATTGGCGGTCGGCTGATGATGAAAGCCAGTCCAAGAAGAAGAGCGGTCAGACCAGGTCTGCTGCCAGCTACTTTGGCCGTAGACGCTTGACTGACGGCCTGCCCCTAGCCACTCGACCAAATCAGGTTGGATTTCATCCAAGAATCGACTAGGTGGATTGGTCACGGTTCGGCCATATTGCAGGCGTCGCTTGCTAGCGGTCAGATAGAGGGCGCGTTCAGCCCGAGTCATGCCCACATAGGCCAGACGTCGCTCTTCTTCTAGCTCATCAGGATTCTCGCTAGCCCGTCGCAGTGGGAAAAGTCCCTCTTCCATGCCCACCATAAAGACATAAGGAAATTCCAAGCCCTTGGCCGCATGCAGAGTCATGAGAGTCACCTGATCTAAGGCCTCTTCCTGATTGTCTGCATCGGTCATGAGGGAGACATCGGTTAAAAATTGGGTCAGTGGCGCTAAAGCTACTTCTTCTTGGCCCTGGGTCTGAGCCAAATAATCAGGATCTTGTTCCAAGATTGCCTCCCGCTCCGTTTGGTCGAACTGGGTGACGACTGAAGCAAATTCTTCCAAGTTTTCCAAGCGGTTGGCCGCCTCGACCGTCCCTTCTTCCTTAAGCGACTTAAGGTAACCCGTCTTATCCCAAACTTCTTCCGTTAAGTCCCGGAGGGGTAAGAAAGGCACTTGCTGGCGCAGGGTCTCAATCAAGTGAGCAAAGTCCAGCAGCTTTTTCTGAACACTGGCTGAGAAGTTGGAGAAATGCAGGCGCCCGATGGCCTCAAACCAGGAGACCCCGAGAGAATCCGCGAATTCGGCCAACTTGGTCACCGTTGTTGCCCCGATTCCCCGCTTAGGCACGTTAATGATTCGGTTAAGGCTGAGGTTGTCATGTGGGTTGTCCAAGAGTCGCAGATAAGCTAAGGTGTCTTGAATTTCCTTGCGGGCATAGAACTTAAGTCCCCCCACTACCTTGTAGGGCATATTGGACCGCAAGAGAGCTTCTTCTAGCCCCCGTGATTGGGCCTGAGTCCGATAGAGCACAGCCACTTGGCTATAGTTGGCTCCTTCTTGGTCCCGCAAATGCCGGATAGTTCGCGTAACAAAATCCGCCTCCTCCAAGTCACTATCAGCAGAATAGATTTGAATCTTTTCCCTACTTGGCCGTCACTCCAGAGTTGCTTATCCTTACGCTGAAGGTTATTTTCGATCACACTGTTAGCGGCCTTAAGAATGGTTTGAGTGGAACGATAATTCTGTTCCAGCAAGATCACCTTAGCTTGAGGGTAGTCCTGCTCGAAGTTAAGAATATTGGCCATGTTGGCCCCCCGCCAACCATAGATAGATTGGTCGGCATCCCCCACCACGCAAATATTCTTAAGCAAACCTGCCAGGAGCTGAACCAAGCGGTATTGACTATGGTTGGTATCTTGGTACTCATCTACATGGATATATTGGAATTTCTGCTGATAGAACTGGCGAATGGTCGGATTCTGTTCAAGAAGTCTAACCGTCAGCAAAATTAGGTCGTTAAAGTCCAGGGCATTGGCTTCCTTGAGTCGCTTCTGATAATTGCGGTATATATTGGCATGAATCTCATGAATGTAGCCACTATCAGAAGCTAGAAAATCATCCGGCAAATAGCCTTGGTTCTTAGCCGCATCGATGACCCAGAGTAGATCCTTGTAGTTATACTGGTCACTGTCCAAGTTCAAGTCCCGCAAGACCTGCTTCATCAGGGTCTGCTGCTCGCCCTGGTCAATAATGGTAAAGTTCTTGGCATAGCCCAGCGTCTCGATTTCCCGACGCAGAATACGGGCACACATGGCGTGGAAGGTAGCCACCCAAATGGAAGAAGCCTCTTCCCCCACTAGAAGCTGGACCCGTTCCCGCATTTCGGCCGCTGCCTTATTGGTGAAGGTAATAGCCAGGATATTCCAGGGATTGACTTGCCGCTCCTGAATCAGGTAGGCGATGCGATGAGTTAAAACCCGCGTCTTACCACTCCCTGCTCCGGCTGCGATGAGAACAGGCCCTTCCGTGGTCAGAACCGCCTCTCTTTGTTTTGAATTTAAGCCTTTAATCAACGTGTCTAGCGCCGTCACGTGCCCAACCTCCATCTTCTAAATCTCAGTTCCTATTATAGCAAATCCTGAGACTAAACTCATCTTTCAAGTCAAAAACTATAGCTGGTTATATGAAATTAAGATAGCCAAAATAGCTCTAAACCCGCGCCAGACATACCAAACTGTGTTATACTAATCAACAATAAGTCGGCTGATAACAGCCAATTATGAAGGAGTTGAACTATATGTCCCAAACATCATTAGAATTTATCGGCAATACCCCTATCTATCAATTAGACAATAGCAATATCTATGTCAAACTGGAGAAGTACAACTTGGGTGGCAGCGTCAAAGATCGTGCCGTTCTGGGTATGATTCAAGCAGCTCAAGCAGCAGGTGCAATAACATCTGAAACCATCTTGGTTGAGCCAAGTTCTGGTAACACTGGGATTGCAGTCGCCCTTCTCGCCTCTGTCTTAGGCCTCAAGGCGGTTGTAATCATGCCTGAAAGCTTTAGCGTAGAGCGTCGCCAACTTATCAAAGCCTACGGGGCTCAATTAGTCTTGACTCCAAAAGAAGGTGGTATGAAGGCTGCTATCGCTAAGGCAGAAGAAATTAAGAGCCGTTATCCACAAGCTATTATTTTGAGCCAATTTGATAACCCAGCTAACCCAGCTTACCACCACCAAACTACAGGTAAGGAAATCCTAGAACAAGTGCCAGACCTAGATATTTTTGTCGCAGGGATTGGGACTGGCGGCACCTTCACAGGGGTCGTGGAATACTTAAATGAACACAAACCTGGCGTCTTGGCGGTTGCTTTAGAACCAGAAGATTCACCTGTTATCAGCCAAGGCCGGGCCGGTGCCCATAAGATTCAAGGGATTGGGACTGGCTTCCTGCCAGGCAACTTCAAACCTGAATTAGCTAACCAAGTCCTGACTATCAGCAATGACGAAGCCTTCGCTGAAGCCAAAGACTTTATCCGGACGACTGGTATTGGGGTCGGTATTTCGTCTGGTGCGACCTTGGCCGGGGCTAAGAAACTAGTCGCCCAATATCCTGACAAAAAAATTGTGACCATCTTACCTGATGGCGTAGAAATATCTCTCCGTCTTGGACTTTGAAGGTGGGAACTACGTCCAAGTTTAATGTCTTTCTGGCAACGACTTTCCTATAATATTCAACGCGTCATGGCCCTTGACCCTGCTGCCAAGTCGCCTTGGATGGTCTTCTGGACCTATCCACATATTAAGGCTCTCAACTACCACTACATTGCCCATGCGCTCTATGTCAAAGGCCATCCACTTCTGGCTAGACTCTTAGCCAAACGCGCCCGTCGCGTGACCGGGATTGAAATTCATCCTGGCGCCCAAATTGGCCCTGGCCTCTTTATGGACCATGGCATGGGCATCGTCATTGGCGAGACAGCCATAGTTGGCAAGGATGTCACCCTCTATCAGGGCGTGACCCTCGGCGGAACCAAGTTAGACCCCGTCAAGCGCCACCCAACGCTTGAAGACCATGTCCTGATTGGAGCGGGCACCAAGATTCTGGGTAATGTCACCATCGGCCAAGGGGCCAAAATCGGCTGTAATGTCGTCATCAAGCAAGATGTACCTGCAGGTGCCATCGTATACGAAGCCCCCGTCTGGATTAAGTACCCGGGGCAGGACCAAATTGTGCCTTTCTACAAGACTTCTACTAGCTCTGCTTCAGAGCCAAAGGCTAAAGGCTGAGACACTTGTCTCAGCCTCTTTTTTGTATGGAGAAAACCACCGGCAATCTTTGGTGGTTCCGGAGAAGCTTATAGCGAGGTAAGAAAAATAACCTCCCAAGTGGTAAACTTAGTGTAGGTTTCCCGACCACACAAAAAGAACCAGGGAGGTATCCTTATGAAAAAGGACAATGATAGTTTAGCACACACAAGTTGGAATTGTAAGTACCATATCGTGTTCGCGCCCAAATAACGACGCCAAATCATATATGGGAAGTACAAGGCAACAATCGGCCGAATTATCCGGGAATTGTGTGAGCGCAAGGGCGTTATCATCCATGAAGCAAATGCCTGCAAAGACCACATTCATATGTTAGTCAGTATCCCACCCAAATTAAGTGTTTCAAGCTTTATGGGGTATCTGAAAGGAAAAAGTAGTCTCATGATATTTGATCGATACGCCAATTTAAAGTATCGTTATGGGAACCGCAAGTTTTGGTGTCGGGGCTACTTCGTGGATACAGTAGGCCGAAACAAGGAGAAGATAGAAGAATACATTCGGAATCAAGTTCAGGGAGGACCGGTAGCAGAACAACTGAGTTTGTTCGAAGCGACAGATCCTTTCACAGGAGAAAAGTATAGGAGAAAGTAAGTGAAGCTCTTTGAGAGCTAGTGAGGAAAAGAAGTGGTGCAGGAGGAAAACCGATTCAGTAGGCCTTTAGGCCGTGGCCGGTAGCAGAGGCTTCCAGCCGCAGAGCAAACCGCCCGTTGTCACGGGCGGTTTTGATTGGATTGGCAATCAAAGACAAGAAACCTAACCTTATGCTATAATAAGGCAAAGACTATCTTAGGAGGTTTTTCAATGAAACAGAATAATAATCATGCGATGTTCACAGCCTTACCATTCAGGGATTTTTCTGCACCCTCATGGGCCTTTGGGCTGTTCTCAATATCCCGAGTGCAATCAATAAACAGGATCAGGTTGGCCTTATCATGTCTAGTATCTTTGGCCTACTCTTTATCCCTATGGGCATCAGCTTCATTTTCCTGGCTTTCAAAATCAGACGGGAAACCAAGGCACGCTACGAAGCGACCTACCAACGCTACCCTGAATTGCGTGACAACCTCTCCTTGCTGACGGAGCAAGCTAGCTTTGTGGACCCACTCAACCAATTCTATGTCTACCGCGATACCCTCTTCTATATCAAAAACGGCTTCATTGACTACCAAATCGAAGAGTTAAGCCTAATCGGTGTAAAGATTGAACGCATGAAAGACGGCCCACATGTCTCATCCAACCACCTCTTCTTCCTCTACATGAGAGAAGGTGATCAGGAAATGAATTCTTTAGATATGGGGACTGTCAGTCAGCAAAAATACGACAATCTCATTGAACTCTTCCGCTATCTGATGCAAGTCAAACCAAGTCTTCGTTTTGAAGATGCCATCTCAGACAAGTAAGTCAAGGAGGAAGTATATGTCTCTATTCAAGAAACTTAGCCTATTAGCAGCCGGTCTGGTCTTAACGACTAGCCCCGTACTGGCCCAATCGTCATCTGAGTCTAGCCAGTCTGGCTCAAGTCAAACTTCTTACGAAAGCCTAGAAGCTGCTAGCAACGAGTTGACTCCCAAACTGAAGGAAGCCATAGACCTCAAGGATGCTAAGAAGACTCTTGACAATCTCGCTCAAGTCTTCAAATGGGAAGTAACGGATAGCAAGGAAACTCAACTAGCTAATACCGACTTCAAGTACACCATCCACCGCTTCGGTCCTGAAGCAGTGCTCCTATCAACTCCCGATAACAAGGTGCTAGCCTTTGCTATGGCTAAGCTAGACGCCGATAGCATCCGACAACGCATGGCAGGTCTAGGGGTCAAACCTGAAGCCCAAATGGAGCGATTGCTTAATCGGGAACCCTCACCTGTCGATAAGGTCTTTGTCGAGACTAAGGATTTCGGCCTTATCCTAAGTGGCCACCGCATCGGTCAGGACGAGAAAAAGCCTGACAAACCACAGTACGATCTCTTCCTTATTTACAACCATGATTTCTACAAGGCGATGATCAAAGACTTTGAATAAACATAAAAGGCTAAGTAAAGAACTTAGCCTTATTTTTTATAAAATCCAGGGACAAGTGCCCTGGATTTCTTGTTTGAGGCTTAGTTGTCCAGGAGTCGCCAGGCTATGGTCCAGCGACAGGACAAGCTATGTCCTGTGATGCGATAGACATCTGGTAAGGCAGGACCACAAGAATTGGTTCCTAGACCACTTTGAGCTAAATCCAGGTTGAGATAATAACCTGATGGCTCCGGCAATTGATCGCGGTGGCTAGTCTGGCTCAAGGTCTGCGCACTATAAGGCGATAGACTGAAATTAAGCCCCAAACTAGCTGGAGTCTGATCTTGAACCTGCCAGAGAACCGGCGCCTGGACAACTTCTAGCCATGACACCTGGCTACGGTTGCCATTTTCTTGCGGCTTAATGTAAGGCTCATAGAAATCTCCGGCATCCAAACTGAATTGGGCCCGGTAGCTAGCAGCCTGCTTGTCGGCATAATTTTCAAAAGGTCCCTGTCCCAGATAATGAACCGTCTGGGCATCCATTAATGGCAGGCAAAGGCCAAAGCGTGGCAAGAAAGGCATTTGGCTATCTAAGTTAGCTTGGACTTCTAAACTTAACTGGCCATCCTTAGCCAGTTTCCAAGCCCCTGTCAGGCTCAATGGATTCTGCCGCGCCAGCGCCGTCATAGCCCCTGAGAAATATAGGCTAACACCATCAGATTGAACTTCTAGGTGACTGTCTCGAATCCAAAGCTGACTGTGATGATAATTGGCCGCTTCCCATTCCTTACGAACATGACGATCATTATCTGTCGGAGCCCGCCAAATTTGCCAGAAGGCGGCTTGCTTGAGCAGCTCCTGACCGGCATAACTAATTTGACTTGGCGCCAGACTGACCTTATCAAAGGTCAAGACTAGGTCGCCCCAGGTCAACTGATAACTGGCCAGGTCTTCCTGGCCACTAACGACTTGTGGCGCTTGGCTCAGGCTAGGGACTTCATAGGGCGCCAAGCTTTACCTGGTCGAAACCACATTCCCTTCATTTTCAATGCCCAAATAGACAAAGCGGACGCTGGCCACACTAGCTAGGTCCCCACAGCAAGTTAAGTCGACCCAAGTAGTTTGGCCTGGCTCAGCCTGCCAAGTTGCACAGTCTTGACTAGTTAAGAGCAAGCCATCCCGATTATAGGCTTCCACTCGCAAGTAGAGGGCCTCTGCCAAATTCAAAAAGGCATAGTCATTACGGAAGCAAGCTCGATGGGCTTTTAAATCAAAGTCTATTAAGCGGACTGGCCGGAAGACCTGTTTGTGCTCTAAGAGACCCGTATGCAAGGTCCGATCCGGATAGACCAAGCCATCCATACAGAAGTTGCCGAAGTGCGGATAGTCACCAAAGTCGCCCCCGTAACGGTAGGCGGGTTCTGCCTGTCCCGCTTGTGGCACCGCGACGGCATGGTCACACCATTCCCAGACGAAGAGGCCAATCAATTGAGGATGACGCTGCATGCAGTCATAATAATCCTCCAGACCACCCGGTCCATTGCCCATGGCATGGGCATACTCGCAGAGCATGAGTGGCCGATCAAGTGGTGCATATTGGCCCCCCCTCGCTAAAGTAGAGCGTCTCGATTTCTTCAATAGAGGGATACATCCGGCTGTAGACTTCCACATGCTGCTTATTGTGCTCCTTAGCTGGGTCGCGGAAATAATACCCTTCATAGTGCAGAATCCGCGTCGGATCCCAAGACTTGGCTTGGGCCAGTAGGACTTCGAAATTGATGCCAAAACCTGATTCATTGCCCGCCGACCACATGATAATGGAAGAAAAGTTCCGCAGTGGCAAGACATTGGCTGCCATACGGGTTACTAGAGCCTCTTGCCACTCAGGATCCTCCGCTATCTGGTTAAAGTTGCGACTATAGCCACGCCCGTATAGGTCTACCACCCCATGACACTCTATGTCGGCCTCACTGACCACATAAAAGCCCAAGCGATCGCATAGCTCATAGAATTCTGGTGACTTTGGATAATGAGCCGTCCGAATGGCATTGAAGTTATGGTGCTTGATGAGCATCAAGTCCTGAACTTGGCGTTCCAAGGTCACAGTCGCTCCCGTATCCGGCCAGGAATCGTGGTGGTTGACCCCTATGAGTCGGATAGCCTGATGGTTACAGTAGAGGCCGTCTTTGTCCACAGCTAACTCACGCAAACCAATGGCTTGTTTATAGGTCTCGCCTGCCACCGACCAGTAGAGCGTGTATAGATATGGTTTTTCAGCCGACCAGAGATGAGGCTCTTCAAGGGACAAGGTCAAGGTCTGCTGGCTAGAATTCAGTGGTAGATTGGTCTCCTTCAAGACTAGCTGACCCTCCGCATCTTCCAAGCGATAGGACCAGCTCCCCCCTGGCTGATTAAGGGACCAAGACCATTCCAACTGGGCCGACTGGCCATCTGCTGCCACTTGGGGACGAAGATGGAAATCAACCAGTCCCTGAGCAGATCGCCGTCTCAGATAGACATCGCGGAAAATGCCACTCATCCGGAATTTGTCCTGGTCTTCTAAATAAGTCCCGTCACACCATTTGAGAACTAACACTGCTAGCTGGTTCTGTCCCTCTTTGATATAAGGGGTTAGATCATAAACTTGCAGGCTGTGCGAAATTTGCCCATAACCGACAAAATGATCATTAACCCAAACATAGGCTGCTGAGTCTACCCCTTCTAGCACCAGTTCTGTCCCAGGCAGATCTGCCAAATCCCTAATCTCAAAGCTTCGTTTATAAAGCCCGGCAGGGTTGGCATAGGGGACATAAGGTGGATTAAATGGAATAGGATATTCCGTATTAGTGTATTGAAAATGATCGTATCCCTGATATTGCCAACAACTGGGCACTGGCATCGTGGTCCAATCCAAGCCCTCTTGGTGAGTCGTCAACCAATAGGGCGATTCAATCAAGCGGACATTATCAAAATAATGGAAATCCCAATCCCCATTCAAATCCACAAAACGAGACGATTCCTGCCGTCGCTTGGCTTGCTTGGCCTCTTCTAAATCCCCATAGGGAATGAAGTAGGCCGCCTGCGGCATTTGACCCACAGACTGAAGACTCAGGTCTTCAAAAAAATTACTGATTAACATGGCTATCCCCCTTCAGCGCATGACCAGATCGAGACTCCTGGATGCGCTTCCTTCATTTCTATTATAGCACAAGTCCCTTGGTCAGGAACCCATGCTCCCCAAACTTGTTATCAATTCTCCACAAAAAACTGCCCCTAAGGGGCAGTTTTGCCTTCTTACTCTCTCTCACGTTTAGGACGAAGCCCTAAGATTCCTAAGAAGGATAGGACTAGTCCAGCTAGGACAAAGCCAGATGGGCTCTCACCCGTTTCAGGTAGGCGGTCCTCATGGCTAGCAGCTGCTAACACCTTGTCACCAGCAGGTCTAGCTTGGCTTGCTTGTGTTTGCTCTTCTGGCCCAACCGGATCACTTTGTCCTGGTTGACTCGGTTCTTGGCTTTGTTCCGCCTTAGCGAAGACTAGGGCGTAGTGGGTAAAGTGTGGGCCATCAAAGATAACCCGGCCATCTTGAACTTGGAAAGGCAAGCTTTGGGCTGGCCCGTCCTCAGGCAGGAAGAGCACTTGCTCTACTTTTTGACCTTGAAGCGATGGTAGACTGACCTTAGCTGGATATTGCGTATCCACATCTTGACCCTGAGCGTCTTGGCCTTCGATATCGTAGACAAGGGCTTGCCGTCCCGCCAAGGCTTGTTTTTCGGCTTCCGTCAGGTCTTCTAGCCCTAGCTTACCGACCTTGAGGCCCGTAATATGACTTGGCTCTAGGCCTGAGAAGGCCACGGTGACATCGTGACTTGGGTCATGCAAGACGGTTGGCGTCACTTTCTTAGCTGCTAAGATAGATTCTTCAAGTTGCGCCTTAGCTGCCACAAAGTCTGCCGGACTTACCAAGTCTTGGTCCATCAAGGTCCGTGCCTGACTGACTTGTTTGCTTAGTTTGTCTTTTAATTCAGGATCTTGTAGACGATCCGCCCAGTCCTGACCTAATGAGGCCACTGCCCCTAGAACCAGGCGCGCCTCATCGCGTCCTTTCTGGCCAGATAGCTTGCCTAGAGCTTTATTCAAATTAGCTAGTGCCGCATCTACCTGAGCTTGCTCAGCGGTCTGCGCTGCCTTGACTAAGTCCTGAGCCTTGCTGACACTATCCTTAAGGGCCGCCTGTTCCTCTGGGGTCGCAAATTGATAGCGGTAGTGTGGAAGCAGACGCTCAACTTCAGCTAATTTCTGGTTGAGATATTCGAAAAGTTAGCTTCTTCTTTTTCCACCCAAACAGAGAAGTCCACGGTAAAGTCTTGATAGTGCAGAGTTACTTTCTGCTCACCTAGTCGTTGAGGGTCATAACCAGAGACTGTGACACCTGGATCTTGGAAGGTATGGGTGTGGTGGCTTTGGTCTGAATACACTACTTGGAATCTGCCCTTGAATAAATCCAAGTCTTGGCCAGGACGATAGTGTTGATTTGGCAGAGTCGTAATAGCCAGATGGGTAATTTCCTTACTGTCATCGTTCGAGTCGGCCTTAGCCACGTAGACTCTTAGCTTTTGATCCAGGGTTTGGCCCAGGTAGCTGACAGTTAGATCTTGAGCACCCAGCTTAGTCGCATCATATCCGCTGACTGTCACCCCTGGGTGGGTCAGGTTAATGAGTTGATCCTCTTTGGCTCCTTCTAGACGAACTCGCAGCTTAGCACCTGCTAGATTCAAGCCATCCTGGACATGATAGACCGTTTGCTCTAAGCCTTGTTCCAGGCTGACTTCCTTAATCTTTTGATGAGCGCTAGTGGAATCTACCAAGACTGCGGATAGGTTGCTAGCTTCCTTGCCTTCTTCCCAGGTCTTATAGTAGAGCAAATGGCTGCCTTCTGCTAAGCGAACTGGTTGAAAGCTGTAGTCGCCTGCTTGGTCAGCCCTTACTTCCCCTAGTAGCTGAGTCGCCTCCCGGTCAGCATAAAGTCTTACTGTGGCCTTGGCAGGCACCTTGTTCAAACCAACTTGGACATAGCCATTTCCCAAAGATTGAGCGGCCACATTAGCCATTGGCAGGTTGGTGGATTCTTTGGAAGCAGCTTGTTCATACATCTTCCAGTTATAGATACGAATGGCTCCCCAAGGCGTTCCGTTATGGGAAGTCACCACATCCAAACGCCATTCTTGAGCAGTGATTGGTCGATCTAGGTCCACATCCGTTACATGAGCGCGGTTGCCACGAATTGATTTAGCCAATAACCATTCCCCGGTGGTCATATCCTTGTAGTAGAGGTCAAAGTCGCGGGTATTCATGAGACCATCATTGACAGACTCGCCACCAGCCCCAGCATGTTCAACCACCCATCGGCGGACCGTTCTGACCTGGCTAAGTTTAATGTCGACATGACCTTGAGGATCTAGAATACACCATTTGTCGGCATTAGAGGTAATGGTCCCGTTCAACATGGCATCAGCTGGCTCAGAACCATCGCTAGGACCGGAAGCAAAGGTCACAGTAGCTCCTGGCACAATATTAGGTGCCTGCTCTTGTGGTTGGGTCGTATCAGACGTGGTCATTTGCCAGTCAAAAGTCGCATAGCCGGCTTCAGACCGCAAGCCATTCTTGCCAACAGCTACTACCTTGAGCCGTTGGGTCGTCCCACTAGCATCCTGTGGTCGAGTCACTTTAGCCAAATAAATATGGTGGTTAGACGAACCTGTCAGCAAATGCCATTTATTAGGCGCGACTTCTTGATAGACTTCATAGTAATCCGCATTGGCACTTGGTGTAAAGGCTAGATGGGCTTGGGCCTGACGGCTAGAGCTGAGTTGCTTAGACACAACCCGAACTTGGCTTGGGGCCACAGGGGCTGTTGCCGTCTTCAAGAGGTCGATTTGCCCTAGGTTGAAGCGATAAGCAGCTTGATCTGTCTCACTTTCAAAGGCAAACTTAATGGCATAGATAGTCTTGCCCTTCAAGCTAGATAGGTCCAAAGTATCTTGGTGCCAGTCTTTACCTGGCCTTAAGTCAAAGTAATGGAAGCTATCAGCACTATAGTTAGCCTGAGTGGCTAAGCCGACTCGGACACGACTTCCTAGGCCACCTTTGTAGGCTAGCTTCAACTGCGTAGTCTCACCCACAGCTAATTTGGTGGCGTAAAGCATGGCTTCTTCTGGGTTCTTAGCCCCTAAACGACCTGAAAATTGAAGTGAGTTCCCGCCGTTATAGGCATCTTCAAAGTCATAGTCACCCTTAAGGCCGGCCTCCCCATTCTTAGAGCGAATCCACCAACGCCAGGTTGGTAAAATACCAGACACCGACCGGTAGTTCCATTCAGAGTCTTTAGAGACTTGGCCATCTACATACCAACGTTTACCGTGACCCGTATTGAAGCTGGTGTGGAATTGGTCGCCTAGAATGGCCGTTTTGTCAGCGATATAGCCGGACAAGCCATACCAAGTGCTATCTTCTGGTTTTGGCTTGGTTGGGTCATGTTGCAAGCCCGTCCAGAAGTTGTTTTCTTCCCGGTGATAACTTTCCCCGGTGGTCCCAATCCCTAGGATGGAATCCGGTGCAAAAAGCCCTAAGGAAGTCCGAAGCTTGCCTTGGTCATCTAGCAAGTCCCAGAATGGCACCTGGGTCTTATAAGAGTTCTTCTGTAATTCAAAGCCCATATAGACATCATACTGAGAACGATTGACCGCCTTAGCGCTATTGACCGATTCATCCACCGATGCCTTACCCCAGTTGAAGTTGGCGAGAATTCGTCGACTGGGACAGGACCTTGTGGTTTTTCTGCCTTCATGTAATCGCGGTTAACTTCTGTTAGGGCGTTTTGGTGATTACGTTGGCCGTTAATGTCAAAGGCATCATACCAAGAAAATTTGAGATTTACTTTTTGCTCGGCCGCATATTGTTTAGCATAGAGCATGAACTGCCGCATCTTCTCACCCTTGCCATAGAGGCCATGGCCGGTGGTTTCTTGGTTAATAAAGTAGCCATCATAGCCATAGTATTTGGCTACGTCAACCAGCTTGCGCGCGAGCGGGAAGGTGTTAGAGCCTTCTTGATCTTCTTGCAAGAACTCCAAGAAACGTTTGCGGTCGGCACGACTCGTAGACCAGTTGAAGAAGAGAGTCCCATAGACTGGCACCCCATTGCGGTGGCCAGCATCAATGACATCAGGGCTTGGTACTAAACCATCCCAGAATACCATGGAATCCAGGTATTGCCAGTGGTCGAAGGCATAGGTCTTAAACTCCTCGCCCCCAACAGAGGCATGGTCTTCTGCCTTGGCGTTCATATTCGATAGGGCTTGAACCTTAGCATCTGGGTTAGCCGTTGGATTGACTACATGTCCTTGATAACGTGAAGCTAGGGGGACACTGGCCCGGTTAATTTCATCATCCTGACGCGCTCCCGGTTGCCAATCTAGGAGTTCTTGCCAGTTTTGGAACTTCACTTCCTTTGGCTTGACCTCTCCACCTTGCTTTTGCGGTGTGTCAGGCACTTCTTGAGCCGGGGCAGGATTAGCGCCGGCTTGATTGCTTTCTACACTCGCTTGACTGGTCTGATCTGACTCACTGCCAGCAGAACTGGAGGCCGGCTCTTCACTTAAGCTCGAACTGTCACTAGGGGACGTGACAGCTTGGTTGACCTCAGCCTTAGGGCTGGTCTGGTCTAAGGAGGCCTCTGAATCTGAAGTCACCACTTCTTCCGCCGCTACCCGAGGGGCTCCGGCCAACAACAAACCAATGGCCAGGGAAGAGGCTAGGGCTGCCTTCATCTGCCAATGGGGGGAAACACTTGTCTTGCTCATACTTCTAACTCCTTTCATATTTGGTCTTGCTCTACCCCCATTATATGACTGCGCTTACACAATAACTATCTCAAAACTATAGATAAATTATCAGAAATTATGGCTGTTGTATGCCATCCTCTTGACTAGAGAAGACTTGTTCTTATCTACCACTAAAAAGATAAAAACCCGCCAAAAGGCGGGTCCGAATTTAAATGCTTAAAGATACTTAAGTGGCGTCGCTAGCTCTGGATCGGTCATATGAACCTTGAGCCGACGACCGACTTCAATATCATGTTGTTCTAGAATACCCGTACAAGTAGAGAGGGCTAATTCCTTGGTGTTATTTTCCTTACTCAAGTGGCCCAAATAAATATCTTGGGTGCTAGCCCCTAACATATCGACCATGGCCAGGGCGCCATCTTCATTAGACAAATGGCCCTTATCGCCCAAAATCCGTTGCTTAAGCGACCAAGGATAGGCGCCATAGCGCAACATTTCAATCTCGTGGTTAGATTCAATTAGATAGGCATTGGCATTCTGCAAGAGGCTACGAAGTCTTTCGCTGACATAGCCCGAGTCCGTCAACATGACGAACTGCTTATCTCCCTGTTGGAAGGCATAGAATTGAGGCATGGCCGCATCATGGCTGACTTGATAGGTTAAGACATCCAGGTCCCCGAAGGTCACCAACTGATCTGGTTCTAACTCACGCCGGTTGTCAGGGTCAATAGCCCCCAACATCCCATCCATGGCTTGCCAGGTTGCCTTATTAGCATAAACTGGCAAATTATATTTGCGGGATAGAACGCCTACCCCATGAATATGGTCCTTATGTTCATGCGTCACCAAAATGGCATCCACATCGGCCACACTGCGGTCAATCTGGGCCATCAAAGATTCTATTTTCTTGCCACTCAAACCCGCATCGACCAAGAGTCGTTGGCGGTCTGACTCCACATAGGTGACATTGCCGCTACTACCAGACGCCAAGATTGAAAACCTTAAGCCATTGGCATTCTGGCTCATTTCCTGCGCTCTTACTATCACACACTCGCCTACTTCCCTATCTTCAAATCACACGCTATCTAAGACCCTCTGAAATTTTTTCCCTAGTCTCATCTCCACTGTCTAGTATACGCAAAAGCCCCCCTCAGTGCTAGTGATATGCGTATAAAAAAGAGGCCAGTTTTACCTAGCCTCTATGTCCTTTTAATCCTTCAATTCAATCTTCAGTACGGCATCAATCTGGTTAGGCAGGAGATAAGTATAGTGCTCAACTTCCCCCATTTGGACGAAGGTCAAGCCTGGAAAGGCCTTGATATTCCAACTGTCCGACACCTGGAGCTCTGAGCCATCATTCAACCAAGAAATCCGCTTGATTTGATCGCGGTCAATGCCTGGCAAATAAAGGGGGCCAATCGGCTGCTCGAAGAGATGGGCATAGATGGTCTGCCCTTTGCGCGTATAGTAGCCCCAGTCAGGTTTTGGCAGGTCTGCATAGCCACAGCCATAGATACTTTCCGAGTGTAAATCCATCCAGTCAGAAAAATCACGCAGAATGGCCTGACTTTCGGCTGGGAAGCGACCTTGAGCGGTTGGCCCGATATTGAGGAGCATGTTACCCTCCTTGGCCACGCACTCCACTAACTTATGAATGAGCGTTGTCGATGATTTATAGTGATGGTCTCTAGCGTGATAGGCCCAGTTATTATTCATAGTCAAGCAGAGTTCCCAAGGGACAAAGTTTCCGGCCTCGTTACGGATGCCCTCATGTGGTACCACTTGCTCAGGACTGACAAAGTCCCCAGCATAGTCGCTAATGGTCTCCGTCACGATACTACCAAAGCCCTCGCCAGATGTCTCCAGACGATTATCAATCAAAATCCAAGGTTGATGCCCCGCACAAGCTCAATCAATTCTTGGGCCCGCCAAGCCTGTCCACACATTTTGCCATAAGAGAAGTCAAACCAGAGGATATCCAATCGGCCATACTGGGTCACTAACTCTTCGACCTGGCGGTGCATATAATCGACATAACGATTGAAATCTTGGCCAGGGTCAGCAGCCTCATGCTTACGAGGATGATAAGGGTCGCCTGCATGTGGATAGTCAGGATGGTGCCAGTCTAAGAGACTGTAATAGAGGCCAACCTTGAGTCCTTCAGCACGTGCAGCGTCGACAAATTCCCCTACCAAGTCCCGGCCACAAGGGGTATTAGTTGCCTTATAGTCCGTCCACTGACTATCAAAGAGGCAGAAACCGTCGTGGTGCTTAGCCGTCAAAATCATATACTGCATGCCTGCCGCCTTGGCTTGGCGTGCCCATTCCTGGGGCTGGTAGCCCTCAGGATTGAAGCAGTCTAGGTAGCTAGGGTATCTTTCCACGATTCCTGGGTCATGGCTGTAGACCCACTCACCCCGCGCAGGAATGCTGTAAAGCCCCCAGTGTAGGAACATGCCAAAACGCGCCTGACGGAACCATTGCGTCCGTTCCATAATTTGAGCCAGAGTCTGGGTCATGAGCGCCCACCTCCTGGGTTGATAGATGATAACTTCATTTTGTGTCCTCCTAAAATAATGTCGATTGCACATCTATTATAGCTCCAAAAGACAGCGTTTACAACAAACTCGCTAAATTTCCCTATTATTCCAATAAATACAATACTTGTAAGCCCCATCATTCAGGTGTAAACTAGTGGGTGTAAAGAAATCTTGCTAAACTAAATTCGAAGGAGTTGTCCTCATGATTGTTCGTGATACTGTCCAAATGCCCTGCCCTCATTGCCAGCATGTCCAAGACTTCGAAGTTCTCTTGCTTGTGACTGGCGATATGGAGCCCCCTCTGCGTGACCGCATTATCTCTGGCGATTGGGCGACCTTTAGCTGCCACAAGTGTCAAAAGCAGGAACGCATTCTCTACCCTACCCTCTACGAAGACCGCGTTCGCAAGGTCAGAATCCACTATCAGCCAGATGAAGCGGAAGCCGCTCAACTCCTCAAGCAATTGCCCGAGACGGTCGCCTCTTACGGTCCTAACTATGCCGACTATCAAGTCCGCCTAGTGACCAATCCCTTGGACTTCATGGAGAAGGTAGCCATCTTCACTGCCGGCTATGATGATCGTATCATGGAGGCAGTCAAGCAGGTCTTAAAACAAGCCGATAGACTTCCTAATGACCTAGTCGACCTTTACTTCGGACTTAACTCAGAAGGAGACAAATTGTTCTATCTTTACACTCCTTCTGGCTTGTTGGGACTAGACTTTGATGAGGCACTCTACCAGCAAGTAGCTGAGCGGGCTCCTGAATTTGGCCAAGATCAGGTTTTTGTGGTCAATCAAGCGTGGTTGGCTCAAGAAACTTGGGTTTAGGAAGAAAAAAAGAGACTGGATTAGTTAACATCCAGCCTCTTTTTTTATGCGATAGTTTTTCTATTCTCCAATTACAACAACACGATACTTACGCACTCGTTCTCGGGTTTGGTCAAAGTCTGCTAGATAGAAGTATCCTGTGCGTCCAACCGCTACTTGACCATCCACGACTGCAAAGGTCTCGCTGGCGCCAATGATGGTTGCTTTGAGATGGGCATCGCCATTCCATAGTAGGCTTCTATCACCGCCCGGCAGCCAGTCATCAATATCCGGCCAGGATTCCACTTCCGCATAATGTAGCGGACCTGGATAGCGATAGCTTTGAGCGCTAGTATGAGGCGGCAGAATCTTCCCTAGCGCATCATTGAGGTCCAGATGTAACCACTCATTGCCATGCTCGTCCACGTCATGTGTGTATTCCTCATAGAGAATGGCACAGGTTGTGTGGGCCGTAACAATGGTGACAATACCAGATTGAATGCCACTTGTCTCTACAGCATTCTTGACCGCCTCCGTAATATCTACATAGGAGACTTGTCCGGCTTGACTAGCTACCTTAAATTCCTGATTATAAACTGCCATCCTCTAGCCCTCCTTCATGGCTCGGTCCACTGCGGCCACCATGTCTCTAAGCATTTGGACTGGATCAGGGGCTTTGACAATGCCACTGGTACATCCTGTCCCATCGGCACCGGAGCGAATCGCCCGGTAGACATCCTCAGGCGTCATAATGCCCGCGCCCTGCATGATCAAAGTACGGGGGCTGAGAGCTTTCACTGCTTGATTGGTCATCGCCATATAATCGTCATCACTGGTTTGGCCGGTGCCAATCAACTCGGTTGGCTCGCAGAGCATAATCGTCGGCTCCAAAAGACTCAAGGCTCGTGCTTCGGCTAAAGAGTCCGCACAAACAATGGTCGCCATTCCCAAGTCGTGGGCTCGCTTAACCGAGGCCACTAACTGAGCCGAGCTCAATGGATGTTCCGCATGATTGAGGAAGGTGGCCCGAGCCCCGGCTGCATAGAGCGAATCAGGTAAGACAGCACCCATCCCTCTGCCCGGCTCAATGCCATCCAGATGCTGGGCACAAACAATTAAGTGTTGAGTCTGGGAGGCCACGCGATAAAGATCTGCATAGGGACAGGTCAAAACCACCGTAATGTCTGGGTAATCTAAGGCCAACTGATCGGCTACCCGCGCCATTTCCAGTAAGTGCTCCCCGAAGAGATAGGATTTAGGATTAAAGATAAAGAACTTGCCTTTGAAATCAACCGTCATAAGGTTCCCTCCTTAAGGTCCATAAGGATTTTTCTGATTAAGCCTCCAACTGAGACTTGAGGTCTGACCAAAGGGCATCCAAGCCCATGCCGGTTAAGAGTGGCAGGCCCATAATCACCTTGTCCTTGATAGAATCTGGTACCACTGTCGTCGAAATCACCACATCATAGTCATCAATTCGGTTAACCTCTTCGGCCACCTTGGATTGGAAGACTTGGACAGAATCGCTATAACCATTTGCCTTCAACCAATCTTGACCTTACCTGCAACAACCGTAGAAGTGGCAATACCTGAGCCACACATAATTAAGAGTTTTTTCATAGCTTTTACTCCTCCCTAGGATTTACGTACCTTATTGACATAGTAGAGACCAGCTAGCGACACAAGAAGCACTAGGGTTAAGATAACCCAAGGCATATGATTGCCTGCGAAAATAAAGAGCCAGGTTGGCCAGAGCCCGCCTTCTGCCATCGCCGTCACACTGGTGTTACCACCTAAGTCGAAGTTAGCAGATTGAGCAGCTTTGGTAACTAATGGGGCAGCCCATGAAGTTACATAGAGGATGCTAGCCATATAAATAGTCCCACCTACTACCGTCCGGACAATATTGCCCCGGAAGACTGCTGCCATCAAGCAGACAACGAATGGAATGGTTGCTAAATCACCAAATGGTAAAGTTTGGTTGCCTGGCAAGATAACTGCTAAGAGAATAGTAATTGGCACTAACAAGAGAGAGGATGATAAGACTGCTGGGTGACCTACAGACAAGGCAGAGTCCATCCCGATGTTGACTTCTCGGCCCGGGAAGCGACGTTGCACAAAGTCATTGGCCGCTTCAGAGATAGGCGTCAAACCTTCCATGAGTAAGGAAACCATGCGAGGCATGAGGACCATAACAGCAGACATCTTAACACCTAATTGCAGGACTTCTTTTACTTCATAGCCGGCCAAGAGTCCCATGATAATCCCGATGATCAAACCTAACACAGTTGATTCCCCAAAAATCCCAAAGCGTTTTTGGATAGTTTCAGGATCGGCTTCAATTTTGTTAAAACCAGGAATCCGGTCGAAAAAGCCAGTTGAGCGGGATAGCTACTAAGAAGCCAGGAGCTGAAGTCCCGTGTGGGAAGGTAATATTTGGAAAACCATAGAATTTCTTAATAGCTGGCGCAATAATATCCCCCAAGAGGTAAATCATAACCAGGTAAGTGACAGTCGCATAGAGACCAAGTGAAAAATCTTGGGTCACAGCATAAACTAAAGAAGCTACGAAGGCAGCGTGCCAAAAGTTCCACATATCCACCATGAGGGTCTTGGTTAAGCCTAAGAAGAGCAAGAGTAAGTTAATGCAATCCCAATTGGAATGGATAAACTCCCTAAGAGAGTCCCATAAGAAATAGCTGCGGCGGCTGGCCAGCCCACGTCAATCGTAGTCAAGTTCAAGCCAAAACGTTCCACCATAGCTTGCGCGGCAGGGCCCAAGCTCCCGCCCAAAAGGTCAACGACCATGTTCAAGCCTACAAAACCAATCCCAACCATAATGCCAGAAACTAGGGCTTTCTTAGGTTTGGTCCCCAAAGCAACCCCAAAGATAAAAATCAAAATAGGTAAGACGACAATAGCGCCTAAATCAACGAAGCTTTTAAACAAGTCTAACATCTTACTTCCTCCTTTGAATGGGAAAAAACGACTATAAAATTCCGTGTTGAGCAAGCATCATACGCAGAACTCCCTGGGATTCAGGCTGATCAGGCAATTGACAGATGGCTGCCATAGCATGACTATCCTGCAGTAGAGCTACCAAATCTTGCAGTAAAGTGAGTTGCTGGTGGGCTTCCTTTAAGGGCGAGCATGAAAACTACCTGGACAGGTACGACTACATCTGAAGTCCCCATCTGGTAGAAATCTACCGGTTGGTCTAGCGTCATGATGGCTAACTGCGCTTTCTTCACGTGCTCCACATCCGTATGGGGGATGGCAATCCCATAATCTTGAAACTGGAGACCCGTTGGAAAAATCTTCTCTCGTTCTAAGACTGCTGTTGGATAGGATTCATAAACCACACCGCAATCCACCATGACTTGGCCTAGATAGGCTAACACCTCCTCTCTCGTCTTGAGGCCACTGACCTGAAACTGCATGATATTCTCATCTAACATTGATATTCACTTCCTCTAATAGACGAGCCTTGAGGCTGGCTCCATCCTGGCATTGACTGAGTTGATTCATTAATTCTTGGTCTTCAATTAGGGCGTAGAGGGCAACCAGACTCTCCTTAAATAGCTTCATGTCTCTTTCTGCTACTGCAATTAGGAAGATGAGCTTGACTTGGTTCTGACCCCAGCTAACTGGCTTGGCTAGCGAGACTAGGATGATTTCGGAGTGAGTCACCGTTTTAGGATCACTGTGTGGCAAGGCCACACCCGTGTAGACGCTAGTGGATCCCATTTGCTCTCGTTCATAGACCGATTGGACAAAGGCCGGATTAGCCAAATTCTGGGGGCTAGCTTGGGCCAAGACTAGCTCTAAGGCTTGATCTTGGTTGTTAGCAGTCAACTGGACTTGGTCTGGAGTCTTAATTAGCTCCGCTAGGCTAGCCACATGGAAGCTAGACTCGCGCCTGAGAGCCTTGACCATCTGGTGATGGCCGGAGGTTAACTGGTCGTAGTGGTGGCGAATCTGCTCGAGCTCATCTTGAGTCATAATCGGACTTACTCGCTGAACAGGTACCGGAAGCTCTTTCTTTAAGTCGAGAGAGGAAATAACCAAATCCACACCACGCCAATCCATATCCGTTAACTCATGCCATTTTAGATTGAGAAGACGATCTGAAGGGCTGAAAATCCGCTGCAACTTGGCTAGAATTAACTCAGAGGCAGCTAGACCATGTTGGCATACTACCACAATGGTTAGAGGTCGTTGGACCTTCTCCAGGGCAATCTGAAAATGAATGACCAAGAAAGCCAACTCCTCATCCGGTACCTCCATATCATAGTGTTCAGCAAAATCCCGCAAAGCTAACCAGATAATATTAAATAAGGTTAAATATTGCTTCCTAATCTCATCCAAGGCCGGATTGGTAACATGCATATGATGTCGTAAGCGGAAAATCATTGAAGACATATGATTAGCTAGCATTGCTAGCAAGTGCTGATCCTGGCTTAGGTCTACATTGAGAAAGTCTGAGACCCGCTGAATCAGAGCCTGGACCTGTTGGCGCAACTCCCTTTCATAGTCGGGGCTTTGGACCTTAAAACCCACTGCCAATAATGTATAGGCCAGAGACTCAATTTCGATCGCTGATAGCTGTACTAGCGCTTGGCCTGTCACTGCCTCCAGGAGCTCCCCAGCGAAAAAGTAAACTTCCAGATGGCTGAGGTCGCGGACCAATTCCTTTGCTCGAACTTGAAGGACCTGACCTAACTGGCCTCGTCTTCGTATAATCAAACATTCTAGCAAGAGTAGCAGATAATAATCTTCGGTGAAATCATGCTGATAAGTCTGACTTAACTGATTCAAGGCTTGCTGGCAGAGGGCAATATCTTCTGCTGGGAAAAAGACCACTAAGTCCTGAATTGGCTCACCCATCTGATAAAGCCATTCCTGCAAATAAGTTCGTAGACATTGACGGATAGCTGCCTCCCGTCCCTGAACTTGCAGGTGGCCATCTTGGCGAACCAGTGTCAGCCCACAAGCTTGGAAGCGAGGCCCCAAACGGCTCAAGTCGCGGTTCAGGGTCGCAGAGGACACATAAAGTTGTTCTGCTAAATCCTCTAAATCAACTCCTTTCGAGTCCAAACATAGGGCCTTGAGCAAGTGCCGCTCACGATCGTCAGGTCCATACGCTTCCCACTGTGCATCTTGCTGCCAGTCCTTAATCAGACTCCGTAACCTCGCCTCATCAGCTTGACTTAAGTCTAAACGTACCCCATTACGAGGTGATTTGTCGATGGCTAAGCCATGCGGTGCTAAGGCCTCATTAAGCTTAGCCAAATCATGATAAATTGTCTTGACCGATACGCCATAGAACTGGGCAATCTGGGTACTAGCCACATAGTCGGTCTGCTTAAGTAAATAATCCAACAAATGCATCTGTCGCTTATTCATGGCTCCCTCCTAAAGTTAGATCAAAACGTTTTCATCTACTTAAATTATACCTTGGATTGCTGTCTAGATAAAATCATCTTACTTCCGGATTAATGTGGAAGTACAAAAAGAGCCATCCGTTTACATTACTAGTAAATAGATAGCTTATTATTCTTAATTTTTCTATACCCCGTACATTGATACTTTTATAAAGTCGCACCAATTAAATCTTCTTAATCTATTTTTTAGACAGGCTAGGAAGTTCATTCGCATTATCAATCTTCGTTAACACTTCTGCAAAGAGGACGACGCAACATCGCCCAAATAAGAGTATGGGCTAACTGAATTTCAATCCACGCTCCCGCGAAGGGAGCGACCATAAAGGTCAGCCGGGAGAACATGAAGTCACACAATTTCAATCCACGCTCCCGCGAAGGGAGCGACGAGTGCTTCAGCTTCCGCCATTCACTTGACCAATAATTTCAATCCACGCTCCCGCGAAGGGAGCGACTTACTTCTATCATGATGACGGCCACATGGTTGAAATTTCAATCCACGCTCCCGCGAAGGGAGCGACCGAACTCGTCCATCACGTTGGTAGCTGTCAAGATATTTCAATCCACGCTCCCGCGAAGGGAGCGACCATTCGCTTGAGCCTTCGCGATGTCCTTAACAGAATTTCAATCCACGCTCCCGCGAAGGGAGCGACCTTAGAGACCACAGGTTTCTCTCCAGAGAAAAATATTTCAATCCACGCTCCCGCGAAGGGAGCGACGTTATCCGAGTTACGGATGACCCATATCAAATCATTTCAATCCACGCTCCCGCGAAGGGAGCGACATCTTGTTAATTATCTCAACAGCAATGGTCTACAATTTCAATCCACGCTCCCGCGAAGGGAGCGACAAGTGGCGAAACTGTTGGTGACGCTGAGGTTAAAATTTCAATCCACGCTCCCGCGAAGGGAGCGACGGCCAAAGCGACGGCCTCGTTACCGTTACCGAAATATTTCAATCCACGCTCCCGCGAAGGGAGCGACAGCAATACGTTCAATGAGAGGATGAGTCGGGATAATTTCAATCCACGCTCCCGCGAAGGGAGCGACGAAGTAGGTGGGGCAAAAAATGTTCGCATATTATGTAATTTCAATCCACGCTCCCGCGAAGGGAGCGACGCGAAAGGTAAGGTAACTAACAAACGAATTTTTAATTTCAACCACGCTCCCGCGAAGGGAGCGACAAAAGCGATCAGTTACAGAAGCAGTTGCTGAATCAATTTTCAATCCACGCTCCCGCGAAGGGAGCGACGGCGATATCGCCATAAGTGTAGCAGTCATGCTCGAATTTCAATCACGCTCCCGCGAAGGAGCGACGTATATCTTTTCATTCAGTTGTGCGGTCGTTTGCATTTCAATCCACGCTCCCGCGAAGGGAGCGACGCCGACATCTTCATCTACCTTCTTCGTATCAAATCATTTTCAATCCACGCTCCCGCGAAGGGACGACTTAATCCTAGAGCGGATCACAACACATTTTTAATATTTTCAATCCACGCTCCCGCGAAGGGAGCGACTTGGTTGCTTCTATCTTAAAACTAGAAGAAGTTAACATTTCAATCCACGCTCCCGCGAAGGGAGCGACTTCCAACCGTTATGTGGCATCTTGGGTATGATTTAATTTCAATCCACGCTCCCGCGAAGGGAGCGACGTTAACCAGGATAGCCTCTTTTTGGGTCGCCCTCGATTTCAATCCACGCTCCCGCGAAGGGAGCGACGATGCCGTTCTTCTCTAAATTCTTTAGTTCATAAGCAATTTCAATCCACGCTCCCGCGAAGGGAGCGACTGCGTAATTCTACACAGTTTGCTACCAAAACATATAGAAAATATCAAATAGAAATTCTATTTTTTTCAGTCGCTTCAGTAACTTAATTCACTATTTTGGCGCGAGGCCACTTTATATTTCATGAGCAAGTAAACCTCGCATCTATAAAATAAATACTCCGGTATCAGGATTATAGCTAGTATCTTGTCCAATAGTTACAATACGATTTTGCCAATTCTTACCCAGAAGGTAAAATCTTATACTATCTGTCTCATCATCAATAATTTTTAACTAGCTTGTGTTTGAGTTCAATAAAATCTGTAGGTGTCAAAGAACACTCAAAAACAGAATTTTGCACCCTCTGCCCATAATCTAAACACACTTTTGCTACATTTCTCAGTCGCCTCTTTCCTTCTGTTAATTCAGTATTAACATCATAGGTTACTAATATCATCATTGCATAATCTCCTATATCATAAAAGGAGGGTAGCTTTCTAAATCTCCTCGTATAGCTTTAGCAAGTAGTTGGGCTTGAACATATGGTAATAACATTGTTTTAACCTTTTCTCGCAAATAAGGATGTTCAACCTCAACATGCTTACGTTTCTGCCACTCCTCTAAGAAAATAGCTCGACCTTTTTTATTCAATAAAACACTACCTGTTTCCTTGATTTCAAAATGTTTTCTGTTAATCTGCCTATTATTAATTAACGAGAAAACAAAACGATCCACTATATAGTTTCTAAACTCTTCTACTAAATCAAGCGCAAGGCTTGCTCTCCCCGGACGATCAGTGTGGAAAAAACCTACATAACTATCAATTCCCACTGCCTCAAGAGCGGATTGACATTCATAGGTTAGCATACTATATCCAAATGATAATAGTGCGTTTACAGGATCCAAAGGTGGCCGTTTTGTCCGACCATTAAATCGGAAAAATTCACTATTTTTGAGTGAAACAAAGTATAAATTTCTAATTATCTTTTTATATTTTCTTAAATGCTCGTAAAGCCTTATTCTATGTGCTTTCGAGTATTTTTACTGTAGGAAGATACTTCACGTTTCTTTGCATATTTCCTCATGTCTTAGCTGTCAGAAGTGGTAAATAAGTAGTAAATTCATTTGTACTACTAAGCAACAAGACGCTCCTGTTGCTTCTCTTTATTCAAGCGTTTCATTTCTGCCATTGCAGAATCGAATGTTGCATGTGCGTAATAGTTCAGCGTCATGGCTATATTAGCATGTCCCATAATGTACTGTAATGCCTTTGGATTCATTCCTGCATTTGCATAGTTGGTACAGAATGTATGTCGCAAACTATGTGGAGTGATGTGTGGCAATTTATCCTCGTTATACTTATTGTATTTCTTAACAAGACCTTTCATCATGCCGTTGTAATCACTTGCCACTTTTGGATAGTTCTTTCTATTAAGAAAGAGGAAATCACTATATCCATCAATCTCAACACGCTTATCATTCTTTCGATTCGCTAACACTCGCTTAAATGCTTGATAGGCTTCTTCAACCATAGGAACTTGACGTTCGCCACTTTTGGTCTTTGGTGTTTCAATGTAGTACCCAATTTCAGTATCTCTCAATAGCTGATGGTCTATATTGACAAGACGATTCTCAAAATCTAAATCTGGAAGTGTCAAACCACCAAACTCTGAAATACGAAGACCTGTTTTTAAGAGTATCAGAATTTCATCATAATTTTTGCTGTAGGTTTTATCAGCTTTTGCAAAGGCTAACAGTTTTTCTTCCTGTTCTTCTGTTAGTACGGTCTTAGGGACAGTATCATCATCAAGAACTGCTTTCAGTTGAAAGTCAAATGGATTCTTCCGAACACAATCATCTTGTATAGCAATATAGAATGAAGCCTTTAAAGAACGTTTGTAGTTATTGATGGTTTGATAAGCATAACCATTTTCACTCATTCTAATAGCCCATTCTTTAGCGTCTGATGGCTTAATACTGTCAATACTTCTTACACCTAACTTGTCTTTCTTCAAAATATCCATAAGATATTTGCGTCCAGTTTCAGTGTTTTTTCTAACCTTTGGTCTTTGAGCGTTCTGTTTTGCGTAAAGGCGGCAGAGTGTCATTTTCTTTTCCTACAACATCAATACCATCATGAATGTCTTTTCTGTAACTCTGCGATTTTTCTCTCTAAGTGAGATACAATCACGCTTTCCTGTCTGGTACTCGGTCTGTAGCACAAGTTTCCACGAGTAAACAAATTGCGGTTCTCCAAATGAATCTATATATTTGTATAAGTATCTTCCGTCTTTTCGTTGGCTCTCTCAGTCTTTTAAGATCTCGACCTTTATTGTCACGTCTTTTTTCTGACATGGCATTTGCTCCTTTCCTTTATGGAAAGAGCCTTGATACGACTTAATACTATTTTATCATATACAAGACCCTTTGGCGACGCTAGATTGCGTCCAATGTATCTATAATTTTTTCAAATTGTTTTCGTTTAATCTGAATACGATTGCCATTCATAATCAGCCAATTTGCATTTTTATTTTCCTCTGCCAAGCGTCGTAGCTTGTTTTCGCCAATACGAAAATATTTTGACGCTTCTTCAATGGTTAGGGTATAACGTTCCCAAATAGGAATGTCAGTCTGCTTCATAAAATCCTCCTTTCCAAATCACTTATTTGGATTTCATAAAAGTTGTTTTACCAGCAATCGAACAGCTTTAGTAAGCTCACGGGAGTTCCACCCTGCATGGTTCTCATGTAGCCATACTCATTGCCTGCGACGGTTTTATCACGCTCGGACTATTGACTGTATGGGAGTATCATTATCACGATAAGAATGTCGTTGCAGGCAATCCTGCTAAAGATTGCTTCTCGGATCACTAACATGAATCGCTCGCTATCTTTATAAGATAGGTCATGGCGGTTAGTTCCGTTGGCTCTTTTCTTATCGAAACGTATTCGATTACTTTTTATTCAGTTTTTCAAAGAACAATGGCTCGTTAGCCTATCAAAAACACATTGAAAGCTCAATATGCTTTGGTGGAATAACAAACCTCCCTGTTCGGGAAGCGTGGAATGGTTTAGCACGCTTCCACGAAAGGAGAGGAGATACTTAATTTCAAATGACAAAATCTTTGTAATCAGTCTGGTTTCCATTCTTCCACGTAAGACTTCATCAACGACCATACTTTGATTGCCATATTCATCTTTCATAAGTCGTAGGGAACGCTTCGTTATGTACCCTCTGTAATGATGTAGAATCTGGTTAATCGCTTCGGTATCGCCATCTGTTGCCTTTACAATGAGAGGAAAGGGAATCATAGGATATTGTGTTTTCATTCTTCAAATTCCTCCATAAACTTTTTAATTAAGGCTAGTCCACTGGTTCTATGCCGATAGACAGTAGAACGGTTCAATTTCAACAGGTCTGCAATTTCTGAATCGCTCATGTCCATAAAGTAAAACAGCAGTAGAATTTCACGTTTCTTGTCTGGCAACTCACGTAATGCTTCACTCAACAAATCATTTTCAACGCCTACTGATAACCCATTGAGTGTAAAAATCTGAAAGTCAGTTGAATAGTTATCTGTTGTCGCAAACTGGCTAACAAGATAATCGCCAACATCCGAAAAGGACACCTCACGCTTTGCAATCCTTGAAAGATAAAGCATATAATTCTTTCGCTCGTCTTCCATAGCACGTTTACAGATATAGTCAAACTGATTTTCTATTGTGGTCTGAAAAGAAGATGGTTTCATGTTTCTCACCCCTTTCTGTCTAGGGAAAGGAAGTGAGCCTTTGCTCGTTTATCTCCTTTCACTCTTAGTCCCAATGTGAAAGGGGGATTTGTTTGACATTACTGATAAATAAACTTTGTAAAAAGTTCTGAATAGTTAAAAAGCATATAAACAGATTTATTTCTCTGTTTACATGCTTCTGTTATTCTATCTATATGATTTATAAAACCACATTGGTGGACGTACTTATCTATTGCAGATAGACGACTTTTTTTGACAAGAACCCAATGTAAGGAAATTTATTGTATATGATGTACTTCATGGCGACGTTGACCTCCAACAAACCGCCATTTGGAAGTAATATACAATATTTTAACAGCGTAAATAGCACTACCATATAACGGTATTGGCGTTTAGTAGTGCTTTTTATTAAATATAAACCTATAAACCATATAACACGTTTTTCTATACCTGTTTTTAATTCAGTAGGAACAATAAAATGTATAGAGGTGGTCTACTATGCGTAAAAAAGAAGATAAATATGATTTTAGAGCCTTTGGTTTAGCCATTAAAGAAGCTCGATTGAAACGAGGTTTAACTCGTGAACAAGTGGGAGCATTGATTGAAATTGACCCACGGTACTTAACTAATATTGAAAAATAAAGGGCAACACCCAGAGCATACAAGTTCTTTATGACCTTGTATCGTTACTTCATGTTTCCGTTGATGAATTTTTCTTACCTGCTAATAACTTGGTAAAAAGCACCCGACGATTACAGATAGAGAAATACATGGATAGCTTTACAGACAAAGAACTATCCTTAATGGAATCTTTAGCCAGCGGTATCAACGAAGCAAGAAACATCGAAGACTAATTAAAAGAATCCATACATAACGGAAAGAGCCGATAAAATGAGATTGTATTAATCTCATTTTATCGGCTCTACGTCTTTGCGTCTGGCTCTGTAATCACAGTTACTTTGAACTGCTTTTATTTCAATTAAATTTTTCTTGTCTGCATTTCGGACAATAGAGGGGAATTTTTAATTCAGTATCTTCCCTTATCTTTTAATCGTGTTTTTATTTCCACATACAGGACACAATATCCACTTGTAGTTTATAATAACTATCTCCTCCTTTACACTTTAATTCAAATCTTTATTAAAAATATTTCATCTTATTTAACAAGAAACCATATTTATATAACAACATAAAAATACACTAAGTTATTTTTATTGAACATATATCGTACTTTATCTATCCGACTATTTGGACGACGGGGCTGGCAAACAGGTTCACCGGTAGTAACATGGTACCCTTTTAACTCTGTTAAACAAACACTACGTCCATTTGTAAAGAAAGTTAAATCACTACGATATTCTTGAATACACCGAGCAGGGATTTCTCCACTAAGAATGACCTCATTATTTTTCAATTGAGTGTCTACGATGTTCGCACAATATTTAGGAGCATCGTTGTATGCTCGTGAAAGATATTCCTGTGGCGCATAAATTTTAAAACTAAGATATGGCTCTAACAATTCTGTTCCAGCTTTTTCTAAGACTTGTTCCAATACAATAGAGCAAGCATCCGAAAATCTCTTTGGGGTACTAACAGGGCTATAGTATAAGCCATACTTAAAACAGATTTTACAGTCCGTCACATTCCAACCATACAATCCTTGTTCACAGCCATAGCGTATCCCCTCCATAACTGCATTTTGAAACGATTGATTTAAGTATCCAAGAGAAACCGAGCTCTCATACTGTACTCCGCTCCCTAATGGAAGCGGTGCTACAGATAGACCAATGGAAGCCCAGAAAGGATTCGGTGGAACTTCGATGTGAATGGTATACTCTGCTTTTTTTAACGGTCTTTCCATATAAATGACTGTAGGCTCTTTTATTTCTATCTCCACATGATACTTTTTCTTGCGGAGAGCACAAGTCACTTCCATTTGTACTTTCCCTAAGAAAAGAAAGTATGATTTCATGTGTCGCAGAATCCACATAATATCGCATGAAGCGGGTCACTGTCGGAGATTTCTAAAAGTGCATCAAGTAACATTTCCTTTGTTGAGGTTTGCTCGGTTCAACAGTCGTTTGCGACAGAGGAGGGATTTTCAATTCTCTCTCTCTGTGGCAATAGCTTTGTATCTCCAAGAACACTATTTAACTTCAAAAACTCATTCTGCAAAATAACAATTTCCCCGGAATAAGCCTTATCGATTTTACATAATTCACCATTTATTGAAGTATACATTTCTGTAATTTTTATTTTTTCCTTTTCCGATATTCTAACCGAATCTCGCAAATGCAGTACGCCACTATAAAGACGTATATATGCAAGACGCTGTCTTTTTTCCGAATACTCAATTTTGAAAACTTTTCCGCAAAGTTCAGACTGACCTCGATGTGTTGATGAATAAAATTTATTCGTAATCACTTCTATAAGGTTATCAATCCCTATATTGTTTTTTGCACTTCCGTGATAAACAGGGAACAGGGAACAATTATGAAATCTTATGCTTTCCTCTTGTTCGAGTTCTAATGCTTCCAATAATTTCCCAGACGTATATTTCTCCAAAAGGTAATCATTTCCTTCTATTACCATATCCCATTGTTCAGATTCGGTAAAGTTCATTACACGCATATTAGGATGCAGTTCTACCTTCTGTTTGATTACAATTTCCGCAGAAAGTTTCTCTTTAATATCCTGATAAACCGTTGATAAATCAATTCCATTTTGGTCAATCTTATTGATAAAAAAGATTGTGGGAATACCTATTTTCCTAAGTGCATGAAACAATATACGAGTTTGTGCTTGTACGCCATCTTTTGCAGAAATCAGTAGAATTGCCCCATCTAATACTGATAATGAACGATATACTTCTGCTAAAAAATCCATATGTCCTGGCGTGTCTATGATGTTTATCTTAGTATTTTTCCACTGAAAAGAGGTTATCGCCGTCTGAATTGTAATTCCTCTCTGACGTTCTAAAAGCGTATTATCCGTTTTCGTTGTACCTCTGTCCACGCTTCCTAATTCTGTAATCGCTCCACTGTTATATAATAAGCTTTCTGTTAAGGTAGTTTTTCCCGCATCAACATGAGCTAAAACTCCAATATTAATAATTTTCATGTGATTTTCCTCCATTCAAAAGCCCAAAAGGGCATAAAAATCCCAGTGATAAATACTCTTATCACTGGGATTTTTATGCATAACCATAGGCATACAAAGCATACAGATATTCTCCGGATACTTTAGAATCACATGATAAAGGTATTCTTAAACTGGGTACAAAAAACTAAGCCCTCCTAAAAAAGGACATCCAATTATTTGTTCCCACTATCAAATTGACAGTTTATTTAAGAATACCTTGCATATTTATTAACTCCTTTTTAAATAGATACTTAAATAATAGCACGTAAGAACATATTTGTAAAGGAATCTCAATTTTTATCAAAGAGAGTACGTGATTACAAAATAGCTGTAATAATGTACCAATATTTGTTATTCTATAATCTTCCAATTACTCCCTGTTCTTTTCAAGTACCAAATCAAATTGAGATACCTGCGTTGCTTTGGTCTCTTTGGTCGATATACTCCACTGTCAGCGATACCGTGACTTGATTATCCTTACGATTGTGAATAGGATTTACCAGTTCTTGAAAGATGTACTCTTTTTCCGATTGGTTTTAATATCCCGTCATTCACATAGTAGGAAAAGTTCACTGGCTGTCGCTGTAGGATAAACTTTGAAGAACGTCGTTAAAAACTCATTGATTTCATTGGTTGTAATGGAATCAACCGTCCCCTCACTTTCAATGGCTTTTGGTTTATAACTTGATTTCTTAGGTATGTTGGTAATGGTCAGATTCTTAACCAGTACCATATTTCCAGAACCATCTGACATAGACACTCACTATATAAGCAAGTGGACGGTCTTTGTATTTTCTCCCTCTGTAATGAGTCTGGTCTACACTGTAGGTTACATTAAACTCATTGTCGCCAGTTGGCTCTACCAGATCCATATCTGAAATCCTCTTACAGAAGACGATACAGGAATATCTTTGCAGTACTGTATCAACATTGAGAGCTTGAAGTTCATCTGTCAGATAGCCTTTTTAGACTTTCCATTCGATTATCAATGGACTTATCGGATTGCTCCCATGAATAGTAGACTTTCGCAAAGTTCTCTACAAAAATTTTTCTACATGATGAGTATCAACGTGTTCCTTTTCTATGATAGTTGTTTCGTGAATAGTATGAGTATCTATAGCTGTAAAAGTGCTTGAATATCGCAAAGCTGAAACTAAGCCCTAAAAAGTACCCACAAGGCAATCACAACCTTTATGAGGATTGACCTTATAGTGAGACACGAGGTTTCTTTTCCTTTGGTATCTGCTTTTTCTTTATTCTGATTTTTTCTAAATTTCATCATTAAATCTTCCTTTCTCATTGTTTGATTCGTCCTGCTCCCACTAAATGCTGTTGCCAGTAGGGGCTTGTTAAGTCGGCATAACCGATTGGGTCGCCTGCATGAAACATACGGTTGTTGCCAAAGGTATATCAACATGAGTAATATAAGAGCCGACGTTATAGGTAGAATGAAAGACCAAATCGTCGCCTTGTGCTTCCGATAGTGGGATATCTTGGGTCACATCATATTGCTGTTGTGCGGTTCGTGGTAAGTTAATTCCGACTTTTTCCATACGTCCATTGTGTCAGTCCGCTAATCAAAAAGAAGTAGTCGGGGAAGCTCCACCGTAAACGTATCGCCAGCCCTCATATTTCAGTGCTTCGTCCATGATGGCTTGTACCGTATCATCATCAAACTCTGTTGTGACAAGATACTGCGTTACCAGTTGCACATAAAACATATTGCCATAGTTGTATCGCCAGCACCCATTGATAGGTAAGATGGCGGATTGGGATGGAGTACACTTTTCGCCACCTGAATACTCTTTTTGAGAAACTTTGAGCCAGTTCAAAGGTATATTTATTTCCACGATTAGACCACATACCCTAAGAAACCACCACCATAATTGTAGGACTGGATAACCGATTCTAAATCTACACTGAGCCTTTTCGCTACTGGCTAATAATTCACTGAAATACTTCACACCTTGCTTAATGGATTCTTCTGTACTCATATGAATTAGGTGGAAGACCGAGGGATTCCGAGGACTGCATAACATCTTCCGCAGTACCGCCTCGATTCCACCTGTATAATCGCAAGAAGTATGTTGACATATTCTTCAACGCCATATTCTTTGGCATATTTTTCTACTATGAGGCTTATGAGCGAGACTTCTGCGGAAACTATTCACACCTCCATAATGAATATTGGAAATTCCGCTGTCCTGTTCATCTGAAAATAAAAATGGCAACAAACAGAAGCAGTGAGAAGACCATCAGAATAATCCAGAACTACCAATCACTAAAGTTTTTCAACTTCATGGTTTCTTACCGACTTTCTTAATGGTGGCGGTTTTTGATTGGTGGTCTACTTCTTGTATTTTGTAGTGGTACTCTTTGAACAGTAGACGGACGTTCTTTTGTGATTGGACGTTGTGAAGTTCTATCTGCTGTAGTGGTTGAGATTCGTCGGGCTTTTTGAACGGTTTTTCTTGAACGGTATTGCCTTGGCGTTCCACTTTTGGACTTGAAAAATCGGACTTAACTTTCTTTCGGACGCTCTTGTTTGGCTTGTTGAGATTCCTTATATGAAGTCTGAATATTAGACTGTTTTGAGGTCTGTTCATCATGATATTGTTCTTGTCTTGTAGTCGGTCTTTCATGAACAGAAGAAGCAGGCTGTTTTTTCTGTTTGACCTGTTCCATTTCAGAGCGACGCTTCGCAATGGTTTTTCGCCTTTGTTTCCTGCTGTTCCTTGCGTCCACCTGGCTCTGTCCGCTGGTTTGAAATACTACTCGGTTAAATCACGGACATTCTCTTTTTACTTTTGATTTTCCTTGATATACTGCATATCTTGCATTGGTCGGCAAATCTTTAACCTGTTCTTTCAAACCACTAGCAGTGTCTACCATTCTGTCTTTGGTATCAGCTACTGTACCGATGGTTTGACCGATACGTTTTCCAAGTGTTGATTTTTCCTTTCCGTCTGGTCGGGAGTGATCTGCTTGTGTCCTTGCAGAACTCCCCGAACCCGACTGTCCTTTTTTACCTGTAACAATGGCAGACCCAGCCCCTAGAGTAGTCATGGAACGTCCAAGTTTCCGCTGTAGACGGTGCATGTGAGCGTGCATAAGCATACGAGGTTTTTCTCATCACACGACTTCCCCACACTTTGAGAATCGTTACTCTGTAGAGAAAAACATACTCATTAAATCGCCTTGACCTGAAGTAGATTCCTGCAAAGGTCACAATCTGTAGAAAAGCAATCAAAAAGAACGGATAACCGACTGATACAGGTATAGAGCATGGTTGAAATACTAAATGCTGTCGTAATAATCAATGTGATTCGAGCTCGTGTCAAAAATGGTATTAAAGAGCTTTGTTATAGGCTCGTTTTGACATACCATCAAATGATGGAATCATGCTTAAAAATAAAGCTCTAGAGGCAGAAACATAGCATAGATGATAAAAAGTACCTGCAGAGAAAATCATGATTCCTGTTAATAGGAATACAAATATGAAATCCCAATATTGAAGACAAATAGGAAGAAGACTGTACCTAAACGGTTAATGGTCTCGTAATGGTTAGATTAGTATTGCTTCTGTCTTCAATTTCTTCCGCAACAATTTTTCTCTGTCTTCGCCATTGTTGAATCTGGGGTACGGTGGAGAGCAGGCTTTCCACACGGTCAATACCGATACTTTCAATGTCTGAACTGTTGTATTGAAGCAGTAGCCACGGTTGCTGAACCTGTATGGAAAACAGGCTATCTCTGATTAAGTCCACGCTGTCCTTGCCTTGACTATCGGAATGGGCATGACAATCTTCGTGCCAAGTGATAAACTGGCATTACTGATGTCTGATGAAAAGTCATTGATTTTTAATGTAGTCGGGAGCGTAGCAGCAAAAGGAAGCCGATAGGATAAACACCGACACAAAATTCATAATGGCATGAATTGCCTTGTGGTTTCTCTCTTTATCAGTCCCGTAGTAGGCAACATAAAACCCCAAGAACCAAAATCAAGAGTAAGAGGAATCCAACATAGAAAACCCTCTGTTGAAAATCCGTTTGCACTCACACTGACTAAGGTCTGCATATTCTTACCAATGGAATCTGCTGTAGCGGAAATGAAGTCTAAGGAATAGGCTTCCTGTACTAAGTAACCTGTCGCATTGGAAACATACAAACTGATTGTCCAAATAAAATTGGTAATGGCATATAGTCCATACATGACCTGTTTTCCAATCCCGTCCGACCAGTTCCACGGAAGCCCGCCCCAACTATTATCCACATAAAAATCCAGTTGATAGTTTTCAAGTGGGTATCGGCTGTATTCATTTGCCACATTGACCGTATCATCTACCAAGCCCGCAGCTTGAACCACCGTTCCCAGCATGGCTAAAAGAAAAATGGCAATCACAAGTGTGAAAGCCACTGTCATTGCCACTTTACCTAGACGTTTCAGCGTCCAGTTTGATTTTATTCTGTTTACTATTGATGGTTTCACATTTACACCTCTTTTCGCACAGGTGGTCTGGTATCAAAGGCATGGAGCAGTTCTTCAAATACAGGGTGGAACTGTATCACACCGACACGACCATATAAATCACTGATAAGGCATTGCCCGTTTTCCAAATCACGCAATCGCTTCTGATTGTTTTCGTCCTCTGGGTCTACACCAAAAAAGGCTAAGGTCTTTTTAATCTCGTTAAGGTCAGTGGAACGAAATGCAAATTTTAAGCCGAGGTTATTTTTCAGTTTTTCATCTAAGAGGTCGTCTGTATTTTGGGTCACGAAATATACCCCAGCGTTCATAGCACGACCAGCCCGAACCAGCTTCATAGATAGTGTTTTTCCTTGTGCTACCTGTAAAAAGCTCCATGCTTCGTCTAAATCTACAATCTTGAAAATGCTTCGGTCTGTATGGATAAAGTCTAAAGCAAAGGTACTAATGACAATCAGCATAGCAACGGATAAAAGCTCCATAGTGGTATATTCCTCAAAGGAAGTTTCCTTGTCGGGAAGTACCAAGTCCGCAACCTGTATAATGTTCAGTTGTTTTTCTAAGCTGATAGACTGCTCCACATAACCATTACTGAATAATAAATGTGCAAAGTCATAGTCTGTAAAACTTTCGATATGGTCGGCTATACTGGTACTTAGTGGCGTATTCTCAACCCGTAATTCCTCAATCACTTTCATCAACCCTCGTACTTCACTATTGGTTACTGCACGAATGGCTTTTCTAAGGATTGGGAAGCGTTCCCCATCGAGCGAGGAAATCCTGTAAGGAATGTCAGAATATCAATAGCCAGTGATCTCAGAATCTTTGGGATTTTCATAATCACATAAGGGTCCAAGTAAGCCTTTTGTTTTTCTCATCCCGAAGTCAGAGTGACGATATTGATTTCATGGGAAATCTCTGGCAAAGGTTTCTTTCCATCTGCCACGTTCTGCTTTTGGGTCTCACAATCACTGCTTGTGCCCCACAGCACCGCATAATAGACGATAAGGTTATTCATAAAGGATTTACCACCACCGGCGAACCAACAAAAAGCCGACGCTAACGCATTGGTTACTGAACCCTTAACCCCTTGACTGGCAGAGCAGGTTTCAGATAGACACTGCGTCCAGTATCTAAGCTGTAGCCAAATATAAATCCCTCATTTTCCCTCGAGCATTTGAGTAGCACCAAAACCTAAACCGGCGAGGAAATCAGAGGTCACGTATTGAATATAATCATTCATATAACGCTTGTCTGACGGTAAAAATTCTTCATGTAAGCCGAGCATATCCCCAAATGGTCGTACCCAGTTTTACGCTTAAATCGTCATAAAATCTTTCACTTCATTACAACGACGTTTGAGTCTCGTCAAGATCATTTGCTGATACCCTTACCACATAAGACAGCTTGTACATGAGATTCCTTGCTTTGGTCTAAATTGGTTTTCCAGCTCATTCACACTCTCCAGAGCTTCGCCACATTGGAGCTCGGTTTCATTATCACTTTGCCAAGCGTGGTTATCCAAGTCTTTCAGTTCTTTCTATTGCGGACAGTAGATAGGCTTTTACGATTCGCTACAATTTCCACATTCATTGACGTATCAATCGGAATGTAAATT